>WBZM01000001.1_pt2 | contig 1104686 bp, 876 predicted proteins | sample 5204271 | NCBI WGS metagenome assembly WBZM01 (sample SAMN12344346, study PRJNA552823) | activated sludge metagenome | biome: Activated sludge suspended growth; feature: Nitrification reactor; material: Wastewater; isolation source: activated sludge from nitrification reactor of wastewater...
CCATAGTAGTAACCAACCCTAACGGAGGCGTTACCTTAAATGCCTTAACGAACTACAACGTAACCTGGACGGCGAACGGCACCAGCGGTTTCTTTGATGTATTATACAGCACCAACGGCGGCGTAAGCTATGCTACAATAGCTTCCAACGTTGCAGGTAACAACTATAACTGGACAGTAAATAATAATCCAAGCACTAACGTTTTTGTTCGTGTAAGGGATAATCAAAATACATGTCGTAAGGATCAAAGCAACAGCGCTAACACTATACTTGCCGCAACACCAATACTAACCAGCCCTAACGGTGGAGAGGTATGGAATGTTTACAGCACCCAGAACATTACATGGCAAACGAATTCGTTATACACAAACGTGTTGATTGAATACTCAATAGATAATGGTGTAACCTGGAACAACGTAGTAACCAGCACACCTAATACGGGAAGTTATAGCTGGACCGTGCCGTTTACACCATCAACGCAGGCCTTAGTACGTATTAGCAACGTGGGTAACCCTACCTTGTTTGACGTAAGCAATGCGGTGTTTAACGTACAAATACCTACACCGGTAGTTACTGCTCCTAACGGCGGCGAAACCTGGTATGCAGGTACAACTCAGAATATTACATGGTTGCCTAATACCTACTTCAGCAGCACAGTTAACCTGGACTACTCTTTGGATAGCGGTGCAACCTGGGTAAGTATTGCTACCAACCAAACCAATAACGGAACGTATGCATGGACGTTGCCAAACGTAAACTCAGCACGCGCGTTAATACGTGTAAGCAATTACTCTAACCCTTCTTATTACGATGTAAGCAATGCGCTGTTAACGCTGCGCCCATATGTGCGTTTAGTATCACCTAACGGAGGTAACGTATTGGGGGCTTGTACGCAGACAACCATTACGTTTGAAAAGGCTCCTTTATATACAGCTTTTAACATGGAATATTCGGTTGATAACGGTGTTAACTGGATAACCATCTTCACTAACCAGACTTATAACAACACAGTTAACAACTATAACTGGACAGTTCCTAATAACCCATCTACACAGGTGTTGGTGCGGGTGTATCCAAACGGTGTATTAAACCGTGCCGATACCAGTGATGCCGTATTTACCATTAAGCGTGCTGTAACTATTATTCAGCCAAACTTTGGCGGTGTACTGGTTGTAGGCACTAACTACAGTGTTAAATGGCAAAGTGATGGTATCTCTAATATCTACGACCTCGCTTACTCAACAGCCGGTCCTTCAGGCCCATGGACTAACATTGTTCTTGGATACAACACCTCATCCAACACGTATACATGGACAGTGCCGAATACCCCTTCTACTAACTGTTACCTGCGCATACGCGATAACATTAACAGTTGCAAAGAGGATATTTCTGACCTGGCCTTTACTATATCTACAACAGCTAACCCAATTACAGTAACCGCACCTAACGGTACTGACTCATTAAGTGCTTGCCAGTCTTATAACATTACGTGGACTGAATCAGGTTCACCTATCGGTAACTATAACATTGGCTACTCTATAGATAATGGTACCAACTGGATTCCGATTGTTTCTGGTTATGCTACTACTTCAGGCACTTACCCTTGGATTGTGCCGAACATTAATGCACCTGCAGTACTGGTGCGTGTTCAAAGCGGCTTAAACCCATTAGTGTTTGACTACAGCGATGCCTTATTCAAAATCAATCCGGGCAAGCTTGTTACTAATAATGACACCACTATATGCTCAGGCCAATCTGTGCAGTTAAACACTACAGGAGGCTCATCTTATAGCTGGACACCTACAGCGGGCTTAACCAACCCAACAATTGCTAACCCTGTTGCCACGCCAACAAGCACTACCCAATACATTGTGTCTTCAGTTAGCGGAGGTTGTTCATTAGCGGATACGGTATTAATTACTGTAAACCCAAGTTCAGGTCAAAGCGCGTCAGTAATTATAACCCCTTCACCGGGCACAGCAGTGTGCAGCGGCACTAATGTGTTGTTTACTGCAACGCCAACTAACGGCGGATTATCCCCATCTTACCAATGGAAGAAGAATGGCGTTAATGTGGGGATTAACACCTACACTTATTCATCTTCTTCTTTGGCAAACAACGATGTTATAACCGTTCAAATGACTTCATCTCTGCAGTGTGTTACCAACCAGGTAGCTACTTCAAATGCGGTTACTATGACGGTGTTCCCGAATGTTACACCAACTGTTTCTATAAGCACTCCACAAACTACAGTATGTAGTGGCGCTAACGTAACCTTTACGGCTACTTCAACTAACGGTGGCGGCGCACCTGTTTACCAGTGGAAGAAGAACGGCGTTAACGTTGGCTCAGGCGGAACAACTTACACAACCAATACACTGGCTAATAACGATGTTATAAGCGTTGAATTAACTTCAAATGCTAACTGTGCATCTCCGTTAGTAGTTACCTCTAACTCCTTGTTGATGACGGTTAATCCTAACTCAACGCCGTCTATTACTATTTCAACGGGTACAACATCAATTTGTGCAGGCACCAGCGTAACCTTTACGGCTAATGCCGTTAATGCCGGTGTAACGCCAACCTATCAGTGGAAGAAGAATGGCACTAACGTAGGTACTAACTCTTCAACATTCACCACAACAGCTTTGGCTAATAACGATGTTATTACCTGCGATGTAACCTCAAGCGCTACCTGTTCAACCATATCAACGGTTACGTCTAACTCAATAACCATGTCGGTTGCCACTTCGGTAACGCCAGCGGTTTCTGTTAGCGCATCGTCAACCAGCATTTGCGCCGGCACTTCAGTAACATTTACTGCTACGCCTACAAATGGCGGTTCTTCACCATCCTACCAGTGGAAAGTGAATGGTATAAATGCAGGTTCTAACTCCAGCACTTATACTTCTGCAGCATTGGCTAACAATGATGTGGTTACTGTGGTTATGACCAGCAGCTCGGGCTGTGCTTCACCGTCTACTGCTACTTCAACCGGTATTACAATGACGGTGAATCCGACTACTGCCCCTACTATTTCAATCAGTGCATCGGGCACTACAGTATGTTCAGGCACTAACGTGCAGTTTACTGCTACTGCGGGTAACGCAGGTTCAACACCGGCTTACCAGTGGATATTAAACGGCAATAACGTGGGCGGCAACTCAGCTACTTACAACACCTCCGCTTTAGTAACCGGCGATTCTGTGTGGTGCGTGGTTACAAGCAGCAGCAGCTGTGCTTCTCCAAATACATCAACATCAAATAAGGTCGGTGTAACGGTTAACCCGGTTGTTACTCCTTCAATAGCTATAACCACAAACTCAAACAACGTTTGTGCTAACACTGCTGTATTGTTCACAGCTGTAGCTACCAACGGCGGCAGCAACCCTGCTTACCAGTGGAAGGTTAACGGCGCTAACGTAGGCGCTAACTCATCAACGTACTCAAGCACTTCATTAGCGAATAATGATGTGGTTACCTGTGTGTTGACTTCGAATGTGGCTTGTGCTACAACCACTACAGCTACTTCTAACAGTATTACAATGACTGTTAGCCCTAACAGCTCGCCTACAATCAGCATTTCTACCGCAAGCAATAACGTATGTTCAGGCACGCCTGTAACCTTTACTGCTACCGTAGGTAATGCCGGTGGTTCTCCTTCATACCAGTGGAAGATAAACGGCAGCAACGTAGGTACGAACTCATCAAGCTATACTTCATCATCAATAGCAAATAACGATGCGGTGCAGTGTGTGGTAACCTCAAGCGCTGCTTGTGCTAACCCTTCTACAGCTTCATCTAACACGGTATTGATGACGGTTAACCCATCGGTTACACCTTCAGTAACGGTAAGCGCTACTTCAACTGCTATCTGTTCAGGCCAATCAATAACCTTTACAGCTACACCGGTTAATGGCGGCACAACACCATCGTACCAGTGGAAGAAGAACGGCACTAACGTGGGCACTAACTCATCTACCTTTACAACAACCGCCCTGGCTAATAACGATGTTATTACCTGCGATATGACCAGTAACGCCTTGTGCGCTTCAACAACAACCGTTACATCAAACTCGCTTACTGTTACGGTTAATACATCTGTTACGCCTTCTGTTTCAATAACTGCTTCTGCTAACAACGTTTGTTCGTCTACTTCGATAACATTCAGTTCAAGCGTTACAAACGGCGGTGGCACCCCATCTTATGTATGGAAGAAAAACGGAGTGGCTATAGGCGGTGCAACAGCATCATCTTATACAACAACCACGCTTGCTAACAATGATGTAATAACCCTGGATGTAACATCAAGTGCGGCTTGTGCAAGCCCTGCCACAGCCAGCAGCAACAGCATTACTATGGTGCTTACACCTGCAGTTACACCTTCAATAAGCATAAGCGCCAGTGCAACCAATATTTGCACCGGTACTTCGGTAACCTTTACTGCGGTTCCTGTTAATGGTGGTTCTACCCCTGCTTACCAGTGGAAAGTTAATGGCACTAACGTGGGCACCAACAGCACTACCTATACCAGCAGCACATTAAGCAATAACGATGTAGTAACCTGTGTATTGACCAGCAACGCAACTTGTGCTACTCCGGCAACCGCTACATCTAACAGTATTTCAATGGTGGTTAACACCCCTGCTGCATCTACTATAACAATTAGTGGTGGTAACACGGTTTGTGCGGGCGCTACGGCAAGCTTTACCGCTTCTGTAACCAATGCCGGTTCAAGCCCTGTTTACCAGTGGAAGGTGAACGGCAACAACGTGGGAACTAACAGCGCAAGCTTTAGTACTACTACTTTGGCTAATAACGATGTGGTAAGTTGCCAGTTTACTTCGGTTAACGGCTGCTCTGGTACTAATTCAGCCAATAGCAACACCATTACTATGACGGTGAATCCGAGCGTGGCTCCTGATGTTACTATTAGCGCAACCTCAACTTCAATATGCGCAGGCCAGAACGTGACCTTTACGGCAGTTCCGGTTAACGGTGGTGGTTCACCAACTTACCAATGGTTGAAGAACGGTGTCGTGGTTGGTACCAACAGCACTACGTATTCATCAGCTACACTTGCTAATAACGATGTTGTGAAGTGTGTATTGACTTCAAGCGCTACATGCGCGGTTCCTGCAACAGATACCTCTAATGCAGTTACTATCGCAGTTGGCTCAGCAGCTACCCCAACGGTTAGCATTAGCGCCAGCGCTACTACTATCTGCAACGGTACGGCAGTAACCTTTACGGCCACGCCTACCAATGGCGGCAGCAACCCAAGCTACCAGTGGAAGGTGAATACTACTAACGCAGGCACAAACTCAGCCACTTTCACTTCGTCAAGTTTGGTGAACGGAGATGTAGTGACTTGTATAATGACCTCAAACGCTAACTGCGTTTCAACTACAACTGCTACATCAAATGCGGTAACTATATTGGTTACTTCACCTGTAACACCAGCCGTTTCAATATCTGCAACAGCTACAAGCATCTGTGGTGGTCAGAACGTAACCTTTACTGCTTCACCTACCAACGGTGGTTCAACTCCATCATACCAATGGAAGGTGAACGGTAATAACGCAGGCACTAACGCAAATACCTTCAGCACTACCACTTTAGGTAACGGCGACCAGGTAACCGTAATTATGACCTCGTCAGCAACCTGTCCTTCACCGGCCACAGCCACTGCTACGCCAATCACTATTACGGTTAACCCATCAGCTACACCTGATGTAACTATAAGCGCCAGCCAAAGCACAATTTGCAGCGGCACTGCGGTTACCTTTACCGCAACTGCAACAGGTGCGGGCACAACACCTTCTTACCAATGGTATAGAAATACTACCCTGGTAGGCACTAACAGCGCTACATTCAATACCTCTGCATTAAGCAGTGGTGATGTAGTTACTTGTGTTGTAACCAGCAATGCGGCCTGTTACACGCAGCAGAAGGATACTTCTAATGCTGTAACCATTACAGTAAATACCTCAGTTACTCCTTCGGTGTCTATTACCTCAAGTGGTTCAACCATTTGTGCAGGCGGTTCAGTTACCTTTACTGCTACGCCTACCAATGGCGGCACTACACCATCCTACCAGTGGAAAGTGAACGGAACCAATGCCGGTACTAATGCGCCAACCTTTACTTCTACAACATTGGCTAACGGCGATGTGGTAACTGTGGTAATGACCTCGAATGCCAGCTGTGCTTCACCTGCAAGCGCTACATCAAACGCAATCAGCACTATAGTAACCCCTTCATCTACACCATCAGTTACTGTTGGTGCTAGTGCTACTACCATATGTGCCGGCGCTAACGTAACCTTTACAGCTACACCAACTAACGGTGGAACTACGCCTTCTTATCAGTGGAAGCTAAACGGTAACAACGTAGGCGCTAATGCTGCTACTTATTCATCTACCGCATTAAATAACGGGGATGTGGTAACTGTAGTTATGACCTCATCGGCTGCCTGTCCAACAGTTCCAACTGCCACGGCAACACCGGTTACCATAACAGTTAACCCAACTTCATCTCCTTCAATTACGATATCAGCTTCTGCTAACAACGTTTGCAGCGGCACAGCCGTTACCTTTACTGCTAACGCCACCAACGGTGGTTCATCACCTACCTATCAGTGGAAAGTAAATGGTAACAACGCCGGCACCAACAGCGCCACATTTACCAGCAGCACGCTGGCCAATAATGATGTGGTAAGTTGTGTGTTAACTTCTAACAGCAGCTGCGCGGTTCCAAATACTGCTACTTCAGGTTCTATAACTGTGGTGGTTACACCTAACGTAGTGCCTACTATAACCATAAGCAGCGGTGGTGCAGTATGTAGCGGTACAAACGCAACATTTACTGCTACTATTACCAATGGAGGCAGCAACCCTGTTTATCAATGGAAGGTTAATGGCACTAACGCAGGCACTAACAGTGCTACGTTTACCAGCAACTCACTTAACAATGGCGACCTGGTAAGCTGTGAGTTAACTTCGAATGCTAACTGCGCTGCGCCTACGGTTGTTACCTCAAGCGCTTACACCGTAAGCATTTCAGCCAGCGTAACACCGGCCATCAGCATTTCGGCTTCTACCAACAACGTATGTTCAGGAACATCCCTCACCTTTACTGCTACGGCAACTAATGGTGGTAATGCCCCTGCTTACCAGTGGAAAGTTAACGGTGGTAACGTAGGCACCAACAGCCCAACCTACACATCTGCAACATTGAACAACGGTGATGTGGTAAGTTGTGTATTGACATCTAATGCAAACTGCTTAACCACCGCAACCGCACAAAGCAACACCATTACCGTTACTTACAGCACCCCGGTAACTCCTGCTGTTTCTATAAGCACAGCCGGCACAACGGTTTGTTCAGGTACCCCGGTAACCTTTACTGCCAGTGCAACTAATGGCGGTTCAACACCTGCTTATGCATGGTTTGTAAACGGCATACCTGCAGGCACAAACAGCGCCACCTTTACAACCAGTACACTTGCTAACGGCGATGTTGTAAGCTGCACATTAACCAGCAACGCGGGTTGTGTAACTACACCAACGGCTAGCTCTAATACCTTAACTATCAGCGTAAACAGCCTTGTGCAGCCTACAGTGCAAATCAACGCTTCGCAGAACCCCGTTTGTACAGGTTCTTCAGTAACCTTTACGGCCACTTCTAATGATGCTGGGGTTTCTCCTGTTTACCAATGGAAGGTAAATGGCGTTAACGTAGGTGTTAACAGCATTTCTTACACTACTTCAAACCTTAACAACGGCGATGTAGTTACCTGCGATGTTACCTCAACTGCTACCTGCACAAACGGAACTGTGGTAAGTTCAAACAGCATAACTGTTACAGTTAGCAGTTCACTTACTGCCTCAGTAAGTATTGCCGCTACTGCCACTACAGTATGTTCAGGCACTACAGTAACCTTTACGGCTACACCTGTTAACGGCGGCACTTCGCCTTCTTACCAGTGGAAGGTAAATGGTGTAAACGCCGGAACTAACTCTTCTGCGTTTACCATTACACCTAACAATAACGACCAGGTTAGCGTTGAAATGACCTCTAACGCAAGTTGCGTTGGTGCGGGTTCTGTAATTTCAAACAGTATTACAATTACAGTTAATCCTTCGCAAACACCGGCTGTTAACGTTACTGTTACCCCAGCAACCACCGTTTGCCAGAATACAAATGTGATGTTCACTGCGAATAGCACAGCCGGTGGCACTACGCCAATTTACCAGTGGAAATTGAATGGAACTGACGTTGGCACTAACAGTGCGTTCTACTCAAGCACAACATTAAATGACGGTGATGTGATTACCGTTGAGCTAACATCAAATGCGAGCTGCGCAAGTCAGCCGGTAGTTACCTCTACACCTGAAACTATGACTGTTAATGCCTTACCGGCTACGCCTACTATTGCGCAAAGCGGAAACGTGCTTACTTCTAGCGCAGTTAGCGGTAACCAGTGGCTACAAAGCGGCAGCCCGATAAGCGGGGCGACTGCTCAAAGCTACACCGTGATTACAAGCGGTTGGTATTCGGTTGAAGCTACTAACAGCGATGGTTGTTCAAGCAAGTCTGACTCAATGTTTATTACCATTACCGGTATTGAAGGCTTGAATATGGTAGAGGCAGTTAAGATTATGCCGAATCCGTTTGCTACCCAGTTTGTAATGCAAATAAGCCAGGATGTAAAAGACCTGAGCAACCTGCACTATACAATAACTGATGAGCTAGGCCGCCTGTTGATTTACAGCAATAGCGTTGATTACACCAACACTATCTCGATGAACAAATATGCCGCTGGAGTATACTATCTGAATGTGTTTAATGGGGCCGAACGCACCACGTTCCGCGTTGTTAAGCAGGATTAGTACCTGGCTGCCTAAAGGAAGAAAGGCGTTCCATATGGAACGCCTTTCTTCTTTTAGAACCGGTTCGAAAATCGGACTGACCCCGGGTTATTCAAATAGGAAGGTAATGTCGTCTGCAGTCAGGTTTTTTACAAATCCCTCTTCTTCACTAACGAGGTCTTCTGATAGCTGTTTCTTCTTTTGCTGCAGCTCGAGAATTTTTTCCTCAATGGTGCCGCGGCAAATCATTTTATAGGCAAAGATGTTCTTGGTTTGCCCTATGCGGTGGGTGCGGTCAATAGCCTGCTGTTCAACAGCGTTGTTCCACCAGGGGTCCATAAGGAAAACGTATTCTGCAGCAGTAAGGTTAAGTCCGGCGTTACCCGCTTTAAGGCTTATCAGAAATACTCTTACATCCGATTCAGGATCCTGAAAGGCATTTACCATGGCTGCCCGTTCATTTAACGGGGTGCTACCATCAAAATACAGGAACGGAATTTTTTCTGCCTTGCATTTTTGGGCAATCATTTCAAGCATGCCCAGGTATTGCGAGAACACCAGGGACTTGCTGCCGGTTACGTTATCGCGTAATTCATTCATAAGTATCTCCAACTTAACAGAATCGTGTGTGGTAACCTCTTCGTCTTTCAGTAGGGAAGGGGCGCAGCATATTTGGCGCAATTTCATTATCCCTTGCAGTATAGAGAATTTAGCTTTGTTAAGCCCATCGCGTTCTATATCCAAAAATACATTGGACTTTATCTGCTTTTTAATGCTTTCGTAAACTTCTTTCTGCGGTTCATCCATCTGGCACCACAATACGGCTTCTGTTTTTTCGGGCAGGTCGGCCGCTACCTGTTTTTTAGTGCGGCGAAGGACGAATGGTGCTGTTATTTTTTGCAGCGCGTTGGTTTTTTCTACGCTCATATCTCTATCTATAGGTATGGCATACTCCCTTTTAAAGAACTCTGCGCCACCCAATAAACCGGGTAGCAGGAAATTTAGTTGCGAATAGATATCGAAGGTGTTATTCATAACCGGTGTGCCGCTAAGTGCAATACGGTTATAGGCGCTTAAGCGGTAAACCGCTTTTGTAATTTGGGCCGTTTGATTTTTAATGTTGTGGCTTTCGTCAATAATTACGGTATTCCACTGCACAAGGCTCAGTTCCTCAATTGCTGAACGTGCAGTGCCGTAACTGGTAATCATAACGCTTTTACCGGAAGCTGTAAAGTCGGCAATGTCCCTGTTGCTTTGGTGAAAGACATAAGGAACCAGGCCCGGCGCAAACTTCTCCAACTCCTGTTTCCAGTTAAATACCAGCGAAAGCGGAGCTACGATAAGGTGGCGTGCTGATGGTGTGGCGTTCGTAATATGTTGCAGAAAGGCAATAGCCTGAAGCGTTTTACCCAAACCCATATCATCGGCTAAACAACCGCCGGCATTCAGCCTGGATAGCAATACCAACCATTCAAATCCTTTTTGCTGATAGGGGCGGAGGTTAGCCTGTAAACCTTGGGGAACCGGAACCAGGGGCTCCGGTGACTTTTGCCACTTCTCCCAGTCGCTCCACCATTCATCGCCTATGACCGGCTTTAATTCTTTGCTCTGGTGCTTCTCTTCAATACTCAACAGTATCCATTGAGGAACAATCAATTCGCCTTTCTGAATTTTGCCGTTCTTAAAAATGGCACCGTATTTATCCAGCCATTCATCCGTAATAACTCCAATACTATTATCCTTAAGTAATATAAACTTTTGCCCGTGGTGCAATGTGCGCTGAACGCTGCTGAGTTCGATATTTTCCTCGCCAAAGGATACACGGATGTTTAAATGCAACAGGCTATCTACTGTTCGGCCTATAGTCATTTCAGTTGCAATACTATGCGGAGAGTAGCGGAAGTGGGCCAGAAGGTCCATACCTACTATTTGAACGTTCTCCGCCAGTAACTGCTGGTACACCTTCAGGAACCAGTTTTTCTTTTTAGCGTCATCAAAAGTAAGGTAGAAGTTGCCGTTACGTTGCTTTTCAAAATTGGGATGCAGCGCCCTAAGCTTTTCTACAAAGGCAAGTTCCTCCTCTTTACGCCGCACCACCTTGTAAATTTCGCCACGGCGCATTTCTTCAATTTCGCCCTGGTCAAAGCTTTCTACTACGAAGCCTTCATAACTCCACCTGGGCGTAAGCATTAAATAGGTATCGCTTATTTCGCTTAGGTAAACAGCGTGTTGCGGTTCGCTCTCTATCAGGTTTACTTTAAACACTTCATCTTTTACTACATCATAGTCGCGCTCTAAAACTGATACAATCTCCTCGGTAAATGCCTCGGGGTTGTTTTTGTATTGATATGGATTAGCCTTTGCCAGCCAATCCAGCGTTATCATATCTTTTATAGTAAGCAGGTAGTAGGTATCTTGTTTTTCTAAGAGAAAAGAGGTGCCTTTAAAATCGGTAATAGGGTAATCATCGCCCCCTAAATTGATTTGCGGGGTAAGGGATAGCTCGCCTGAGGTAGATTTATGTATGCGAAAAGAAAGCTTAGGCTTTAAACCTGAAAAAGTACAAGGCGCCACCTTATAGTTTCCTGTTTCCTGATTTTTTAAGCGGTGATATAACTTTAACTCGTGCGATATAGCCGTTAGCTTTGTAAGCAACTCATGAAATATGCGCGGGGCCGACCTTGCGATGTAGGTTTCCAATGAAATGCCGGACTGCTGCTTAGCATGAATTTTGTTCAGCTTACTGAATTCATTTTTCAGGGAAGTAGAATCCAGGGTGCGCAGAAAGTCCACTACAGCTTTATCCTTTCCGGGGTAGATAAGGCGGATATTCTGCGAAATGAGTGAATCGAACTGATAACTGGGCTTGTTATTGATTTTACGTTGGTGTATTACGCGGAAAACGTCGAAATGCGTTTGTAGGGCCAGTGCATCAGGATTTATCAATAGAAAACTACTCATTGGCAAGCGCTGTTTTGAAAGGCCGCAAGGATATTTAATCCATACCTGCACTGCAAACTGCACTGCTACTTTGATTCAACATTATTGGCACAAATAACTAACACTTGTTCCTCACTTACCTTACCAAATTTTTCGTTTATGTAATTCTTTCCTTTTTCCATCATTTCATCTAGCGAGGAATAAGCTTCATCATCGCCTTCTGCCACTTCATTATCTGTTACATCCTTGGTATCTTGCTCTTTTTTCGGGCTGTCGTCTGTGTGCGTACGGGCCTCTTCATCGGCGGTTAACCCGTCTTTATCTTGAAACCCGGCCCAGTCGCGATTTTGCCGGTTATTAAGTTAATCATCCTCGCTGCCCTCTAACTCTGGCTGCTGTTTTTTGTTTTGCCCTCTTTTCATAATCTCGGTTTTTTATTTCCATTGAATGTGGTCTTCAATTCAATGTTTATGCCACCGCTTTGTTTATTGAAGTTTTAGGATAGATGAGGGCAGGGGCGGGCAGAAGGAGGGAGAATAACGGATACTACATAGCGCGCTGCAGCAGGTAAGTATGAAAACAAATGGAATATGTTGAAGAAATTCCCCTTTTGATATTAATTGTGGACGTGCAATGGAGAGCAGAAATACGTAAGGCAGGGTGAACTAACTGCTTATGCTTTTAAAGACGGGGCATAAAAAAAGCGATACTAAAAGTATCGCTTTAAGAGTGATTCTGTCGGGATTCGAACCCGAGACCCATACATTAAAAGTGTATTGCTCTACCAGCTGAGCTACAGAATCGAACCGCTCTTTTTAAAAAGAGAGCGCAAATATAATGGCTTAAGTTAAAAATGGAATAGGGTGTGGAAAAAACTTTATTGTTTCTTCTTTTCCTCAATGATAACTCCCTCCGCCAGGAACACCAATTCCACCTTGGGAGTCTTTATTTTTTCAATTTCCTCCTTGCTTTTGCCGGCATCTTCAGCATAATGCTGTAACTCAGCTACCGAGGTAGTATCCCATGAAGCCACGCCCTGGGCATAAAATTCTTTTCCACCGGCATCTTTAGGAACAAAAAAGGCATAATCCTTAAAGCGGATACGCATGCTTTCGCCATTGCCTAAATCTGCGGTCATCCAGCAACCCTTTACCTGGCAGGCCGCTACAACGTCTCCCTTAATCTTTACGTTGGCAGAAGGTTTTCCCTTAAGTGATTCGGGCAGGGTTTTTACATCAACGGCACCATCTTTAGTAATGGCGGCGCCAAAGCTCCCAGTAGCTGATTTGCCTGAGTTTTTCTTGTTTGCTTTTTCTTTAGCGGGGTCGCAGGCTTGCTGCGCATTTAAAGCCCAAACACTAAGGGCCAGCACTAATAATACACTTATCTTTTTCATATCTGTTTATTTGCGCTACGAAAATAATAACCTGGCGTAAAACAGCGGATTTTTTAAGCGTTCGCGCATATCCAGGTCCTCGAACATACAGGAGATGGTTTCCTGTAACAGCTTGTTTCTGTTGGCTTTACGAACAACCAGGTTAAATAATGAAGGATAATTCACCAGTTGTTGCATGCGGTAGGAAAGCTGCAATTCATCCCAAAGGCGGCCGTAAAGTTCCGTATCGTACTGCGCCATAAAACCGGCGGTAAAGTTTTTAGTTGCAATAGAGCGCTTTACCTGTTGGGCAGCAAACAAACCGCTCATCATGGCATTTCCTATGCCTTCGCCGGTAAAAGGGTCAATTAGCTGGCCGGCATCGCCACAAAGCAGGTAGTTATCGCCGCTTAACCTTCTTTTTTTCGAGCCTAGGGGCAGGCCAAACAACTTAACACCACCAACCTGCTCGGCTGCCTGAAACCTTTTCCTAATGCCGGCATTCTGTTCCATTACCTGCTCAAAGGCTTTTTTTAGGTTTATTTTCTGCTTCTGCATTTTATCTGCCCGCATACCTACCCCAACATTAGTGTATCCGTTGGGTAAGGGGAATATCCAGAAGTAACCGGGCAATATCTCTTTTAAAAAATGGAGTTCAATAAAATTCTCCGCGTCCATGCCCTCCACATTCTTATAATAAGCCCTTAACCCAAAGCAGTTGTGCCCGGGTTCTGTTTTAAGCCCCGCAATATCTTTAGAGAAGTTAGAGTATGCCCCATCGCAGGCCACTACAACTTTGGCTTCAATTTCAGTTCCGTTTTTCGCAATGGCCTTAATCCCTTCCGGGATCCTTTCGTACTGGCGCACTTCGCAATTCTCAATTACCTCAATAGCGCTATTGCTTTTAACCTTTTGAAGCAACCAGTTATCAAAGTCAATTCTTTTAGAGATAAAACCCGGGGCATTTTTTATCTCCTTTTTGGTGCGAAAGGGAACGCGCAAGCCTTCGCCATTGGGAGCGTAAAAAGTAACGCCCCACGAGCCCAGAAAAATTTCTTTATCCTCGTTTAGTTCCCTGGCAAAATTGCGGTCAAGTTTATTTAAAACCTCCACTACTTTACCGCTAAGGGCATCGCCACATATTTTATCGCGCGGAAAACTTTCTTTATCAACTATAGTAGATGAAATGCCTTGTGCTGCAAGAAAAAGTGCTGCCGAGGTACCGGCGGGGCCTGCACCTATTATTAATACCTGTGTTTTTTTTGCAGCCAAGTGCTTTTATTAGAAAGAAGTGCCCATGCGTAGATATACTGCCGCCCCGGGAAAATGCGTAGGAGCCATTAAACCAATAAGGTTAGATGAGCCAACGGTGAAATCAAAATACTTCCAGCTTTTGCTAAACTCTGCACCCAAATTAAACAGGCTATAACCGCCGGCCCCTGCGGACGCTGAGAATACCATATCAGGCTTAATAAAGTAGTTAACCTTGGCAAAGCCGTAAACATAGTATTGAGGAAGGTAGCGGTACATTAAGCCTACATTTAAAACCAGTTTGTTGCTTAGCAAAGGTTTACTGAATACTACCTGCGCTGTGAACGGCATAAACACGCCGTATTGATTTGTGCTTTTACTTGGCAAATAGGAGCGCAGGGTATCTTCTATTTTTAAAGTATCAAATGTTTGAGCACTAAAGTTGAGCAGGTTGGGTAATACTATACCCTGAAAGTGAATGGACTTGGAGCCGGTGTAGTTTACCGGCGTTTTACGGAAGTGCATGTAACCTACATCGAACAGATCTAATGATACGCGCCACCTATCGTTATTCATTACAGCCAGGTGAAAATCTCCTGAAGCTCCTGCACCGTTAACCTGCAGGAAATTGGTTGCCCCTTCGCGGCCTGTGTTAAAAGTAAGGTCATATTTTAAGTCTATATACTCACCATCAGGCGCCGTATAAATTGTAGTGTTGCCGGTACGAATTTCCTGGTCGTTAATAGCCTGCAGAAATGCGCCGCGCACACCATATTCCATCTGATACCTAGAGTAAACAACCTTTTTTTCAATTGCTACAGCAACCTGGTTATAGATGTGGTTAATAAACGTTATGTTGCTTAAATCGGCGGTTTTATCCTCAAACCTTGCGTTGCCGTAAAACAGTAGTTCAAATGCATCTTTCGTACCGCGGATAATACGCATTTGCCTGTGGTGATAATCAACCATTAGGGTACCATCCCACTTTTTGAAATAGTGTTTGTAGGTTAGGCCGGTATTCATAAAGTCTTCAAACTTCAGGCCTTGCTGCATCCGCTTTGATGCCCTGTCTTTCCACTCATTCTTTATTTCATTTTTAAAAAGCATGGCATAGGCAATAGAAGTGGGAACTGAGTTGGAGTTGGCGTAATAGTCGAAATCAACTAAAAAACGGTTAGCAGCACCTGAACGAAGTTGTTCATTAAAAGGATTATTGAGCGAAACAGAGGTATAGTTATATAAGCCCGATGGTGGTGGCAACAGAAGTATATCGGCTGTACCAGCGTTTAGTGAGTCCTGTTTAAGCTGCGCACTTAATTGTATTGCAATACCTAAGAGCACAGTAACTAAAAAGCTAAGCTTGTTCATCCCTTTCAATAAGTTTTGTGCGGCAAATGAAGCAGTAATTGCTAAAACTTGGCGTTTACCTTGTAATTAAATTGCGCCGTAAATGTAATGTCCAGCTTGTAATCGGCATATATTTTTAAATACTGGCCGTTGCACATAATGTTATTGGTGCTGCTGTTAAAATCAGCCACTACTATGGCGTGTTTGCCTCTTTTTACATTTTCCATGCGCAGCTCATCAACGTACACCGGTATTTTGGTGCGCTTGGGGCCTACGGCACGGCAGTTATTATTTAAGTCTGCCCCGGGTATGCTTTGGTTTATTACCAACGTATCTACCGGCGCCCACAGGTCATCATAAATAATCATGGTAAGGTTGGCGTCAATTGGGTATTTGTTTTGGCTTATAACATTAATAATGCCATCGGAAATGCCGTTTATATCGGTGTTGGTATTGCTTAAGTCAAAGTCAATGGTATCCTTAAGCAAAAGGTGATGCGCAATAAATGAAAGTGGTATCTGGGCGCTCAAGCCAATCTTCATGCCGCTTTCCAGGTAAGCAAAATCGCGGTACTGGCCTGTGTTGCCATTAACGTTGGTCTTCACTTCTACATCATACAACAGCTTATTGGGTAAAATACCTATAAGGTCTTTTATGTTGGAGTTGTTGCTGTTTACATCAAAGTAGCTGGTAGCAGGTGTTAACGGAAAATCAGTGGCTCTGTTTACGGTAAAGGTTTGACCTACTACGGAACCTGAAAGCGTTCGCGAGCCGTTATTCTGGCTAATGGCAGTAAGGCTGTTAATCTTAACCTGCCCATCCACACCAATGCCGTTTTCAACGGTAAACTTCATATCCACTTTCTCGAGGTCTATGGAGCCGCTTTTAAATATATCAAGGAAGCTGAAGGCCGAACTATCGATGGTGCTTAGTGTATCGCGGCCGGCATACCCCTTAATGTAGTTAGGGGCAACATCTTCAATAACATATCGGATATTGATGCTATCCTGGTTGGTGATGTGCCTTACAATACCGCTTGAGTCAATGTGTGCTACCACGTTTTGGGTGTAAGTGTTAAACTTAGAGCCATCCTTGCCGGTAAGGCTAATGGCCGTGCCGGAAATATCGAAGATACTATCAATGGTAACCGTTGGATTAGCCACTGTAGCAGCTGGCACATTCGTAAATACTTTTACAGGATGGCCATACTTATCATAGGCACCTTTAAGTGTATATTCCAGGTACAGCGATTCCTTTACAGACGAGGTAATGAAAATGTGAATCTTGCCTGAGCGGGCATCTACATATGTGAACTTGCGGTCGCCTATTTCCTGGGTAACTTCTTCGGTTAAGTCAACCACGTTTTGTGCCGGGAAACGCGCCCAGGCTTCGGAGGCCCTAAGTTCCGTTACAAACACTTTAAGGGCAATAAAATTGGTAGTGTCTACCAATACCATCGAAGTATCGCTGCCCGGTGTGCTCATGGAAGTTACACCGAAGGTTAAGTTGTTCTTGATTTTTATGCCGGCCAGCGGAAGTTCGAAATAAACAGAGTCTTTAGCGGCAACTGAATCAATGTATTTGGTAGCAATAAGGCTGTTATCATTGGTGTTCCTCAACTCGCAGGTAATATTGGTTATGGGTATTGGTAAACCGTTAACCGCCCAAACTTTGGTAACGCCCTGCGATAATATGGCACTGTCAAGGTAAGCGGAGGCATCAAACTGAAAGCCCGGGAAGGGGAAGTTATTAAGCGCAGGTATAGATGTGGTATTACCGTTTTGCGCTAAGATGTATAAGCCAAGAAAGTGGGTGCCGGGGTCCGGGCTTAAAAGCATGTTATTAGCTATAGCACCCAGCGACATCTTGTAGTTGATACCAATGTTAGGCAATGCCAGGGCAGAAAGAGTGTACTTCTGGCCTATTGAGGTATCGGGTATGTTTATGATTTTATCGGCCAGGTTAAATTCGTATAGAGTGGAATTGAAATCCAAAATCAGAGAGCTATCCGCCTGCGCATGAACCGTGGAATCCTTAACCAGGTTCTGGATAGACAGGGATGCTGTTGCAATAGGAACAAGAACATCCGTATTCCATGAGGTTTGCCTGTTTTTTTTGCAGGCTGCCACGAAGGTTAACAGCAGAGCCAGTGAAATCAGTTTCCAGGTTGTTGAGCGCATCTTATCGTATGAAATTAAGTTTCTAAAATAGGAAAATTTGCATGCAGTTACTTAGCTGTTTTGTAAAGCGCAACCTTAAGGTCTTCATGTAAACACTTAAAATCAACTACTGGTTTGCGTGTACTGCTGCTAAGTAAAGTAGTAAAACGACAAGCTTACCGGCTTGTTGTTGGATAGGAAGACAGAGCTAACAGCCGGATGGTTGTGCCTGCCTTTGAGCCGGCACCGCTTGATTGGCAGAAAATGGCCATTAGGGCTGAAAAATATGAAAATGGGCTTATGTTTAATCGAGCACTATAAAAACTGATTATCAGGGTAAATAAGGCATGAAAAGCGGGTTAATGTCAGCCTGTCCGAAAACGGTTTTAGGGCACGCCCTTTGGGTATAAGGGCTAAGCGATACTAATGGACGCAGGCGATAGAAAATGACAGAAACATGACACTGTCATTAAACATTTTAGGTATCCACATGGTTATATTTGTAATGGCGAAAAAAGTATTTACTTCGCCCGGTTATTTTAGGTTTTAAATTTAGAAGGGAAACTTTAACTAAAAAGCAAAGAATGAAAAAGCGATTTTTACACGGTATTTACGCCCCCGTAATTTTAAGCGGCATCGCTGTATTGGGAGTTATTATCGGTAACCTCGGATGGACTGAGTCTTCTGTAGGAGAATTTCAACTGGAAAAGGCTCAGAAGGAAAATGAGTCACGCGAGGCGGCTACGGCCAAAGAAGCCATGGAATGGCGCTTTGAGCGGTTAAAGGACGAAAACGGAAACTTTACCCCCGATTATTTTAGAAAAGCATGGCAAACTGCTGAACAAATGCAGAAAAGCGGCAACCGCGCCGGGGCCCTTAACCTTAACTGGGAAGAACTTGGCCCTGATAACGTTGGTGGCCGTACCCGCGCCATCTTAATTGATAAAAGAGACCCCAGCAACAACACGGTATATGCCGGTGCAGTTGGTGGTGGTATGTGGAAGTCTACCGATGGTGGCAGCACCTGGACCCCGCTTGCTGATTGGAAACATTGGCTGGCTGTTTCATGTATTGCACAAGGCCCGGGCCCTAACTACCCTATTTATGTAGGAACCGGCGAAGGCCTTGCTCAACCTTTTGGTACGTCATTTAACTCAGGCACTATCGGAAACGGTATCTACCGCCTGGATGCAAATGATGTGCCCGTATTAATTACGCCTGATGCATTTGACGGAACTAATTTGGACCCCAATGATGATTGGTCGCTGGTTAACCGTATTGCGGTAAACCCTTCAGACGGCACTCAAATTCTTGCAGCTACTCAAGGTGGTTTATACTATACTTCTGACGGTGGTGTAAACTGGTCATTGGCTACTTTACCTGCCGGAACAGGCGGTTCCGCTGCTGACGTTAAATGGAGCAATGACGGCACTAACGTATTTGCGGTAGTAGGGGCTAATAAAATTATCGTTCGTTCATTAAACGGCGGTTTGTCATGGACAAGGGTTTCAAGCACTAATAACCAGGGTTTTCCGGCTACGCAGGGCCGCATTGAAGTGGCCATTGCCCCTTCTAACTCTGCCGTTGTTTATGCCGCCATTGCTACCACCAGCGGTGCTACTTACGCAGTTTACCGCAGTGGCGATAATGGCGATACCTGGACAAACATTGGCAGCAAAGGCCCTCTGTTCGATCCATTTGGCAGCAACAACCAGGGATGGTACGATAACGTAATTGCAGTATCACCTGCCGACCCTAACAAGGTTTACATGGGTGGTGTTGATTTCTATACCTGGAGCGACCAGGGCGGTTGGAAACTTGCTGATGCCGGTTTAGGCAGTTCGGCTATTGACCCTAACTACATACACCCTGATAAGCACTGCATTACTATTTGCGAAAGCGACCCTAACTTAATGTATATAGGTTGCGATGGCGGCGTTTATAAGTCAACCAGTGCCGTTTCTAAATTCCCATTCCCTGAATTTTCAGTTAAAAACCGTGGTTACAACGTAACCCAAATGTATTCAGTAGCTGCTGCAATAACCGGTGAGGTTATGGGCGGTGCACAGGATAACGGAACCAGCTATATCAACTTTTTAGGTAATACTCCAAAGGCTGCTAAAATGGTAATTGGTGGCGACGGCATCTATGCTGAAATTTCGCATATCGACCCACGCATTTTCTTCGGTGGTATCTACTTCGGCCAGGTATTACGCTCAGGTAACTACGGCAGCTCTTTCGATGGTTTCTATGATATCAAAATAGACCCGCAAGGCCATACCCAACCTTCGCGTTGTGGTGGTCAGAAGGACCAGAACGCTCCGTTCATTACTCCTTTCTACTTAACTGAAACAAGAAACGCAGCCAATGCAATTAATACCGCATTGTTTACTGCTGACAGAGATTACGCTTATAACGAAACAGTAAATGTTCCGAGCAACACTGCAAAATACCCTATCTCTACACCACTTAGCACCATTTTATCAGGCCCTAACGATACCCTGCGCAAGGGAGACACGTTCTCAGTGGCTGACCCTATCCGCTCAAGAGTTTTAGTAACTTCTAACTGCGGACCATGGATTACCTCTGATGCGCTTAACCTTAGCATTATCCCTCGTTGGTACCGTTTAGTTAACACTATGAGCGGTACTGCTTATTCATACGCAGCTACCAGAGATGGAGATAACCTGTATGTGGGCACCAGCGGTGGCCGCGTATATAAGTTCCCTAATCTGAACGCCCGTTGCGATACCACTTCATACCCTGTTGGCCCTAACGCCATAGGTTATTTGTACACGCAACCAAGCCAGTATGTTAACACAGTTGTAGCCAGCGGCCGCTGGATTGAGGGCGTAGCGGTTGACCCAACTAATGCTGACCATGCGGTGGCTGTTGTAGCAGGTTTCTCTTCAACTAACCAACCACACGTTTATGAAACAACTAACGGTGGTGTTAGCTGGACCCCGCTTACAAACGGTTTACCTAACATGCCGGTTTATGACGTAGTTGTGCACGATGCCAACACTATTGTTATCGGTTCTGAACTTGGTATCTGGAGTTGGGATGGCAGCACATGGCATGAAGAAAATAATGGCCTGCCACGTGTTCCTGTGTTCCGTTTAATTGAAAAGGAACTTTACCAGGAACCTTGCCAGGTTATGTATATAGGCACCCACGGCCGTGGCTTGTGGCGTTCTACCACCTTAACTGCACAAGGCTGTGCAATAGCGGCCGGTGTTAATGAGCCGGTTAAAGAAAATGCTATTACCGACTTGAGCATATTCCCTAACCCGGTTAGCGACCACTCTAAGATTTCATTAAAACTGGATAAGAGTGCCGATGTTACTTTCCGCGTATTTGATATTACAGGCAAGCTTTACAAGGAAGTTACTCAACGCAACGCTTCTGCAGGCACTAACCTGTTTGACTTAGATGCATCAGGCTTAAGCAATGGAACCTACGTGTTAGCTGCAACAGTTGGCAATGTAAGAACACAGAGCCGCCTGTTTGTTGTAGGCAAATAATTAAACACAAGAAACTTTTAAAAGCCCTTCGGAAACGAGGGGCTTTTTTATTTAGGCAAATGCCGAAGCATAGGCTTTCATACGCTGTATCATAGCGGTTAAGCCGTTGGAGCGTTGAGAGGAGAGGTGGGCGCGGAGCTGAATACGGTCAATAAACTCCAGCTTGTTGTTTAATATAGCCTGCGGCTTTTGGCCTGATAGAACGCGCACAAGTAAGGCTATTATTCCTTTGGTTATTGCGGTATTAGAGTCAGTTTCAAAGTAGATATGGCCTTCTTTTTCATAGGCATGCAGCCAAACCTTGCTTTGGCAACCCTTTACTAAAAAGTCATCCGTTTTATATTTCTCATCAAGCGGAGGCAGCTTTTTACCCAGGTCAATAATGTATTCGTACTTGTCCATTTGGTCGTCAAACAAGTCAAACTCTTCCACTATTTCATCCTCAATTTCCTGCATGCTTTTCATAAGGCGAAAGTAAATACAATATTTTACCGTTAGGCGAATACAAACTTAACTTTTCAGGAGTAGGAGCTTAAAATTGGCCGTTACGCCAACATCCTGATAGCGCGTTTGAGCGCATTTGACAGCGTATCTATCTCCTCAAACGTATTGTAAAACGCAAAGGAGGCGCGGCAAGTACCTTCTATTTGCAGACGGTCCATCAGCGGTTGGCAGCAATGGTGCCCGGTGCGGATGGCAATACCCTGTTGGTTAAGCAATACGCCAAGGTCATAGGAGTGAACCTTATCTACCACAAATGAGATAACCGATGATTTGTTTTTGGCGGTGCCTATCAACCGAAGGCCTTCGATAGCCGATAGTTTTTCAGTACCGTATTGTAACAACGCATGCTCATGCGCAGCAATTTTATCGAGGCCTACTGCTTGTATGTAGGTAAGGGCTGCACCAATAGAGATGCCCCCTTCAATATGCGGGGTTCCTGCTTCAAATTTATAGGGCAGGTCGTTATAAGTTGTACCGGCAAACGAAACGCTTTTAATCATTTCGCCACCGCCCATGTAAGGAGGCATTGCTTTCAGTAAGCTTTCTTTACCATATAGGATGCCTATACCCGTGCCGGCAAACACTTTATGCCCGCTAAAGCCTAAAAAATCGCAATCCAGTTCCTGAACATTAACCTGCATATGCGGCAATGCCTGGGCCCCGTCAATAAAAACTACCGCCCCGGCTTTATGAGCGGCTTCAATTATTTGTTTTACCGGGTGGATGGTTCCCAAAGCGTTTGAAACGTAAGCCACAGATACAATGCGGGTTTTGTCGCTTAGCAGCTTCAGGTATTCTTCAAAAATCAGCTCACCTTTATCGTTTATAGGTACAACTTTTAGTGTAGCGCCTTTCTCTTCGCACAGCATTTGCCAGGGCACAATGTTGCTGTGGTGTTCCATAGTGGTAACAATAATTTCGTCGCCGCTTTTTACAAACTTTCGGCCATAGGTTGATGCTACCAGGTTAACGGCCTCGGTAGTGCCGCGCACAAAGTTTATTTCGCGCTCAGTTTTTGCGTTTAAATGCTTGGCTACAGTTACTCGTGCATTTTCGTAAGCCTCTGTGGCTAACTGCGCCAAATGATGTGCACCACGATGAATGTTGCTGTTATAGCGTTCGTAATAATCTTTAATGGTATTGATTACCGCTAATGGCTTTTGAGAAGTTGCAGCATTATCAAGGTAAACCAATGGTTTGCCGTTTACCTGCTGGTGTAGAATAGGAAACTGCTCCCTGATTTTGTTTACATCTAAAGCTACGGTGGCGGTTTCCGGTTTCATACTATAAACTAATGTTCAATCGCTTTCTTAAAATTTCAGTGAGGTAAGCTTTAATGTCTTCGCTTTGCAAAGTCTCAATAATCTCGTTGGCAAATGCAAAGGTAAGCATGGCTTTAGCTTCCTCTTGGGGTATACCGCGGGCGCGCAGGTAAAAAACGGCATTCTCATTTAACTGCCCTATGGCAGCGCCGTGACTGCACTTAACGTCATCGGCAAAAATTTCCAGCTGCGGCTTGCTGTTTATAGAAGCATTAGGAGAAAGCAGAATACCTTTTGATGACTGGAAGGCATTGGTCTTTTGCGCATCCTGCTTTACAAATATTTTACCGTTAAATACGCCGGTGGCTTCATCATCTAATATGCCTTTGTACAATTGGTTGCTTTGGCAATTGGGTACAATATGGTCCACCAAAAGGTGGTTGTCAATCAGTGAATCCTTGGTGCCGTAATACAAACCGTTTAAATGAGCCTCCGCATTTTGGCCGCTAAGGCGTGCATTTAAATTATTGCGGATGAGCTTACCTTCAAACGTAAAAGTGTTACAGGTAAAGCGGGCATCGCGGCCAATTTGGGCTTCAAGGGTGTAAACACCGGTTGCGTTTACGGTTTCGGTTTGCAGTTTAGTAATGGTAACCGATGCATTCGCTTCCACGAATATTTCACTTACGTGGTTAAAAAAGGATGCAGAACCACTGCTTTGGAAATCCTCTACCAAAGTTAAACTGCTGCCTTCTTCGGCAATAATCAGGTTACGGCTTTGGGTAAAGTTATCGGCGTTGTTAAACAGGTGGATGATAAATACCGGTTGTTCAATAACTGCATTGCGTTTAACGAGTATAAAGGCGCCATCAGTAGCAAAGGCGGTGTTTAATGCAGCAAAGTGTTCCTCGCTGTATTGCACCAGTTTGCCGTAGTGCTTATCCACTAAATCTTTATGAACGGAATAAGCTTCTTTAAGCGATGTTACACTAATGCCTGCTTCCTGTTTAATGCCAGAAAGCTCCTTACTGAAGTTGCCGTTTACAAATACCAGTTTGGTAGCAGCAATTTTATCGAAACCGTGATAAGCCGGTGCGCCGTTGCTTGGTGAAGGCAACAGGGTTATGCTCTCCGGTAATTTGGTTTTAATGTTGGTGTACTTCCACTCTTCGTGGCGGTTACCCGGTATGCCAAGGTTGTTGAATGCACCTATGGCCTGCAATCGCAAACGGTGCAGGGCATGGCTGTTAAGGGCGGTAAGGTCCTTTTCCAGCGCATTAAATTCCTGTTGTATTTTATCAGTTAGGGCCATGGCGTTTTGCTATACTGCTACTTCTTCTTTAATCCAATCGTATCCTCTCTCCTCTAAAAGCAGGGCAAGTTCCTTACCACCGCTTTTTACTATGCGGCCGTTAAACATTACGTGTACATAATCGGGCACTATGTAATTAAGTAAGCGCTGGTAGTGGGTAATAACAATAAAGCTACGGTCGGGTGTCTTTAACTTGTTTACCCCTGTGGCTACAATGCGCAGCGCATCTATATCAAGGCCACTGTCCGTTTCATCCAACAGGCACAGAGACGGCTCCAACATGGCCATTTGAAAAATTTCATTACGCTTTTTTTCTCCACCGCTAAAACCTTCGTTCAGGCTACGGCTCATCATATCCTTGTTTATCTCAACAAGGGCCTGCTTCTCTTTCATCATTTTCAAAAAGTCCTTGGCATCAATGGGGTCCTGGCCCAGGTGGCGGCGTTTGGCATTAACGGCAGCCTTCATAAAGTTGGTAACGCTTACGCCGGGTATTTCAACCGGGTATTGAAACGCCAGAAAAACGCCGCTGCGTGCGCGCTCATCAGCGTCCATTTCCAAAAGGTTTTCGCCTTTATAGAATACCTCACCCGATAAAACTTCGTATTCTTCCTTACCGGCCAATGTAGACGCCAGGGTTGATTTGCCTGTGCCGTTAGGGCCCATTATGGCATGCACTTCGCCTTTGCCCACCTCAAGGCTAAAATCCTTAAGTATTTGGTTGCCGTTTATGGCTACGTTTAGGTTTTTGATTGACAGCATTGCTCTTTTTCTTTTTTCTGTTTCTGGTTCGTTTGTTGTCTTCTAATGCGTAAGCATCCTTGCGCAGTTCCAGGTAAGCGGGTTTAAGTATTTTGGTATAAACAAACTTTCCTGTTTCATACATTCTGAACAGCTTTAGCAGGTTTCCGAGTTTCATAGCACAAAGTTTACAATTCCCTGCTTTACTGCCGGCTGTTTTTCGTTAGCCTACGCTGCCCTCAAGGCTAATGCTCAGCAGTTTTTGCGCCTCTATGGCAAATTCCATAGGCAGGTGCTGGAAAACCTCCTTACAATAGCCGTTTATAATCATGTTCACTGCTTCTTCATCGGTTAAGCCGCGCTGGTTGCAATAAAACAGCAGGTCTTCCCCAATTTTAGAGGTGGTAGCCTCATGTTCAACCCGGCCTGTATTGTTCTTAATTTCAAGGTAAGGGAAGGTATGCGCCCCGCATTTATCACCAATCAGCAAACTATCGCACTGCGAAAAATTGTAGGCATTATCAGCTGTTGCATGCACCTGTACGAGACCGCGGTAGCTGTTTTGGCTTTTGCCGGCACTAATACCCTTGCTTACAATACGGCTGCGGGTATTTTTGCCTATGTGAATCATTTTGGTGCCGGTATCAGCCTGCTGGTAATTGTTGGTTACCGCTACTGAGTAAAACTCGCCTATAGAATTATCGCCTTTTAAAATGCAGCTGGGGTATTTCCAGGTTATGGCTGAACCGGTTTCTACCTGCGTCCAGCTTATTTTTGAATTAACCCCCTTGCATATGCCGCGCTTGGTAACAAAATTGTAAATGCCACCCTTGCCTTCTTTATTGCCGGGGTACCAGTTTTGTACCGTGCTGTATTTTATCTCGGCATTGTCCAGCGCTACTAATTCCACCACGGCTGCGTGTAACTGGTTCTCATCGCGCATGGGGGCGGTGCAGCCTTCCAGGTAGCTTACGTAGCTGTTATCATCAGCTACAATTAACGTACGTTCAAACTGGCCGGTGTTTTCTGCATTAATCCTGAAGTAGGTTGAAAGCTCCATAGGGCAGCGAACACCCTTTGGTATATAAACAAAGCTGCCATCGCTAAACACAGCGCTGTTAAGCGCAGAATAGTAGTTATCGCGTGCAGGAACCACGCTGCCCAGGTATTGCTTTACCAGGTCAGGGTATTCCCTAACGGCTTCGGCAATAGAGCAGAAGATGATGCCTTTTTCTTTCAGTGTTTCGCGGAAGGTGGTAATCACACTCTCGCTATCCATTACATAGTCCACAGCAACGCCTGCCAGAATTTTTTGTTCCTGTATGGGGATGCCCAGCTTATCGTAGGTAGCGCGGATTTCGGGGTCAATATCTTCAAGGCTGTTAACCTGTTTTTTCTTTTTGGTGCCGGCATAGTAAATAATATCCTGAAAATCAATGGCAGGGAAATGCACGTTTTGCCACTTAGGCTGCTCCATTTTTAACCAGGCGCGATAGGCCTTAAGGCGCCATTCCAGCATCCATTCGGGCTCCGATTTTTTGGCTGAGATATACCGTACAATATCTTCGTTTAAACCCATTGGAGCCATTTCCTGCTCAATGTTGGTAACGAAGCCGTATTTATACTCTCCTGAGGTTACTTCCTCTATTATTTTATCACTTTCGGCCATATTGTTTGTTGCAGCTTTTTATTACTGCGGTGCCCATTAAATGGAGCGCGAATTTAACCCTTTTCGGGCATAGTTTAGACGCTGTCTAAACAAAAACCGTGTAAAAATGTTCTGCAAAGGATATTTTAGACAGAAAAACGCCGTTTTATCTAAAGATTGGGCAATTTTGTAATACCCGACCAGTAAATATGAGAATTAAAACATCTGCTAAAGATCTGGAGCCAACCCCACTCGAATTGCGGTTGCGTTATCATCCGCTCCGGATTATAACCTACCTGGTTTTAATGGGCATTTCCTCGGCCTTTCTTTTTCTTTCTGTATCCTATTTCTTAACCACCTTCGGCACTGATTTCAACCGTTTTCAACTGCCTCTTATTTTTCATGCCAACACCATTATCATCCTGGTTTCAAGCTACTCCATAGGCCAAACCAAAAAAGCAATAATGGCTGATGACTGGAAGGGGTATTCTAATGGCTTGCTGGTAACTGCCGGGCTGGGCATAGCTTTTACTGTTTTTCAGATAATAGGATGGAAGGAATTGATAAGCAGCGGAATTTTAATGCAGAATAATGTTGCAGCGGCTTATTTGTATGTAATAAGCGGCTTACACCTTATACACCTCGCAGTAGGCCTCGGCATTTTAGGCTGGTTTATGATTCGCTCTCTCGAAAGCCGTAACGACCAGGTAAAGGCGCTGCTTTTTGAAATTGACCCTTTTAGCAAAATGAAGGTTAGTTTGCTTTGTACGTACTGGCACTTTGTTGACGGCCTCTGGATTTATCTGTATGTCTTTTTTCTGCTCAATATTTACTTAAGTATGCACGGTAACTTTAAACCGTTTGGCATATAGGCAACCGATAGCGGTTGGTTAACGTTTTACCTTTATGAAAAAGCTAACTTCTTTGTTTGCCTTGATATTGTTACTAATGTTGGGAGCATGCGTAAAGCCAAAAAATAAGTGCACTGCTGAGGGACTTGTACATTACACAGGTCCGGTAGCCGGTGATGGTTGCGACTGGCTGATAAACATTAACGGAGTGGATTATCATCCCAAATTCTTAAGCGTTTCTTACCAGCAGGATAGTTTGATAATGAGTATGAATTACCAACTGACAGGAGATACATTTTTGTGCGGTTGGGGTAACCAATACCCTGAGATTGAATTTACCTGTACCTACTGGCCTGAATTGTAAAGCTAATTACTTGCGGTAGCGCTTTAGCTTCTTTTCCTTATTTACCAGTTCGGCAAAGTTGTTGTCCTTAAGGGTGGCAACGGTCTGTTCCCTTATAATGCGGAACACCTCCCTTATGGGGCAGGTTATTTCATCCATACATTCTTCGCAGGCTTCGTAATATTTGTGGGCTACACAGGGTACCAGGGCAATGGGGCCGTCAAATAGACGGAGCACTTCAGCCATCGTTATCTCCTCCGGTTTTTTAATAAGATAGTAGCCACCGCCCTTTCCTTTTTTGCTGCCTAGTATTCCGTTTTTCCTGAGGTCCAACAAAATGGCCTCCAGAAATTTTTTCGGAATTTTTTCTTCAGTAGAAATGGCTTCAATTAAAACCGGCTCTTTCGGGTCGCGTTTAGCCAGGTAAATTAAGGCCTTAATAGCGTACTTCGATTTCTTCGTTATCACCTTACAAGTATATTGGTTTTAGCGCGTAATAAGGCCGGCATCGATAAGCAATTCTGAACCGGTTACAAAGCGCGCAGCATCCGATGCAAGGTAAACAACAGCATTGGCAATATCCTCGGGTTCTACCCAGGGGACGGGCATTAAGTTGCCGGCAGAGCGTTCGCCTATCTCCTTCGGTGTTAAACCCTCCAGTTCCGCAAGGCCATCGTTCATCGGCGTGTTTACCCCTGTAGGGTGAACGGATACCACCCTTATATTATACTGAGCCAATTCCAACGCCCAACTTTTGGTTAGGCCGCGCAGCCCCCATTTGCTGGCTACGTAATGGCTTAAACGGTTGCCGCCGCGCATGCCCAGTACTGATGAATTATTAATAATAACCCCGCCTTTTTGTTCAATCATTACCGGGATAATTCTTCGGCCTACCATCCACGGCCCTTTCAGGTTTATGTCCAGCATGCTGTCCCATGCTTCTTCACTTAACTCATGCGAAAGGCCATAGGCACAAATGCCTGCGTTGTTAAACAGTATGTCAATTTTTTTGAATCGGTCTAAAGCGCCATTTACGGCTGCGGTTATATCCGCATCATTTCTAACATCACCTTTAAAGGTAAGGCAATCTGTCCCCAGCTTTTTACACTCCTGGGCCAGGGTCTCTAAATCATCGGCAGTGCCAAGGCCGTAACCGGGGTATGTAAGCTGTTTGGCTATATCAAATGCAACTATGTTTACGCCTTCTTTAGCTAAAGCTATTGCCGATGCCCTGCCCTGCCCGTGTGCAGCGCCTGTTATAAATGCCGTTTTTCCTTTAAGATTCAAATTCATTGTTGAGTGGTTTTAATATAAGGTGTAAGGTATTCGTCAATTTCTACTTCTAAAACATTATTGAAAACGTTGGTAGCAATCATTTGCCCTGCAAAGGCCACCAATACCACAATTTCTGTTTCGCCAAACCTCTTTTTTATAGGTTCATAAACTTCATCGGTAATGTAGCCCTTGTTGTGCGCAATGGCACTGCCAAAGTCAATCAGTTCCTGTTCTTCGCATGTGAGTTTAAGGTCTTCCGGTTTTTCTCCGTTATCTATTATCAGCTTGCGGAAGTACGTAGTACAGAGCGGGCAATTGCTACCCGATGAAACCGCGTAGGCAAACAGGTAAGCGCTGCGTTCCCCGGTAATTTTTTTCACCTCTTCATACAAAGGGTACCACATCATATAGGTGTCAAATACCGGCAGGGAGCGACTCATTGTTGCCTTCATGTTAGTGATACGGCCATTATAGGCAGTTTTATGCTGCTCGTGCGCGGCGCTTATTTCTTCCGGAAAGTGTTGTAAAGGCAGAATGCGTGGCATTAAATTGTTTTGGGCTAAAATAAGGCAAAAGAAAGTTTCTAAATTTCGCATCAAACAATAAATGATGCAAACAATTGCCTTGCTGCTGGCCAGTAATGTATTTATGACCTTTGCCTGGTATGGCCATCTTAAGTATAAGAACGTTACACTTTGGAAAGTTATATTGGTTAGCTGGCTGATAGCCTTTTTTGAATATTGCCTGCAGGTGCCTGCCAACCGCATAGGCAGCGCAAGTTTTTCTACCGCCCAGCTAAAAATTATGCAGGAGGCGTTATCCTTAACGGTGTTTGCTGCATTTTCAATTCTTTACCTGCGCGAAGACCTGAAATGGAATTACCTGGTAAGTTTCGGACTGATATTGGGCGCTGTATTCTTTGCTTTTAAGAAGTTCGATTAATGCACAAGATTTCCTTTAAGGAAGCCTTCTTATTACGGCTTAAGCCGGGCTTTATAGCTTTGGCGGGCTGCGTATAAAAAAGTGTTTATATGGAATTACGGAGGATGCTTCATCTTTTCTTAAAATCAACACCTATGCCCAGGCCCATTAAACTTCTTATACCCAAACCATGCAGCGAGAACTGGCATGAGATGACCCCTACCGAAAAGGGAGCGTTCTGTAAAGCCTGTAAAAGCAACGTGGTAGATTTTACCACGAAAACGGATACTGAAATTTTTGACATCATCCAAAGCGGGCAAAGCTATTGCGGGCGGTTTCGCGAGGATCAAATTGGGGTAAATATCAGCAGGCGCGAGGTAAGCAGCTCCTTCCTGAATTTTAAAGCCATAGCGGCTGCTGTAGCAGCCTTGTTTACTGCGAGCAAATTATCGGCTAGCGGTGATAACAATACTAAACCCGTGGCCGTAGTAAGCGTATCTACCTCCGATACTTCAGCTGTTAGCCACAAAGCAGGGGATAAACCGGCGGCTGTAAGCGAAAACCGCTTAGTGGAAGTTAAGGGTAGAGTGGTGGACACTAAAACCAAAAAGCCTTTAGAGGATGTAAGTGTGTATCTTAACCATACCAACTACAATACAAGAACAGATAAGAACGGAAACTTTAGCCTTTTAGTAAATCCTGATTCAGTAGAAAGTATCTCTTTCTCGCAGTGGGGGCATACCTATACCCTTGTTCCGCTCAAGGAATTTAAGAAAACAAACGAGGGCAGAACTTTATTTAAAGAGGTAAGTATGAAAGAAGAAGAAATGAAGCATGTAATGGGCATTTACATACGGGTTCCTGAGTAAACTCAGCCCTTTTTTTGCCACAATATTTATCGGGGATTTTCGTCCTTACACCTACATTTGCCTTGCTTAAGGCAGAAAACCAAAAAAGAAATGAGGACAAACCACGAAATAGACTATCGCATTTTCGGTGAGGAAATGCAATGCGTAGAAATTGAATTAGACCCACAGGAAACCGTAATTGCTGAAGCAGGGGCTTTTATGTATAAGGACCCTACCATTCAAATGCAAACCATTTTTGGCGACGGCAGCAATCCGCAGGGAGGTATAATGGACAAGTTATTTTCTGCCGGAAAGCGGATACTTACCGGTGAGAGCTTGTTTATGACTACCTATACCCAAACGGGGAACGGCAAAGCGAGGGTGGCCTTTGCATCCCCTTATCCCGGTAAAATTATCCCTATGGACCTGCAGCAGTTGGGCGGTAAAATTATTGCCCAAAAAGACGCCTTTTTGTGCGCAGCAAAAGGGGTTAGTATAGGTATACAGTTTCAAAGAAAACTGGGCACCGGCCTTTTTGGCGGAGAGGGTTTTATAATGGAAAAACTGGAAGGCGATGGTATGGCGTTTTGCCACGCCGGCGGGCACATTATTGAGCGCGAACTTGCACCGGGCGAGGTACTGCATATTGATACCGGTTGTATTGTAGCTTATACCAAAGAAGTGGATTTTGATATACAGATGATTGGCGGTATACGCAACACCATTTTTGGCGGCGAAGGATTCTTTTTTGCGGTGCTGCGCGGCCCCGGTAAGGTATGGCTACAAACGCTTCCTATTTCGCGCCTGGCTTCAAGAATTATTTCCTACTCTCCACAGTTTGGTAAGCGGAAAGAGGAGGGAAGTATACTGGGTGGTATAGGTAATTTGCTGGATGGCGATGGCTTCTAGGAATGCGGAATGCAGAATGAAAGCCAAGTAAGACGCTTACATTTTGTTAGCGGACGTTAACTGCTGATTTCTATTACAGAAAATACCGCTATTATTACAACCCATGTGTGGAATAGCGGGATTTATTGATGTAACGCTTACAACTGAGGCTAAGCGCGAACTGAACCACAAAATGCTGAAGTGCATTACGCACCGTGGTCCGGAGGCGTCTAACGCTTATGTGGAAGGGCCGGTGTCATTAGGGCACAACCGTCTTAAAATTATTGACCTTTCGGATGAGGCCAACCAGCCTTTTGAATACCAGGATATAGTGATGGCCTTTAATGGCGAGGTGTACAACTACGTTGAGTTAAAGGCCGACCTTGAAAAGAAGGGCTATGCTTTCAGAACCCATTCTGATACCGAGGTGATGTGCGCTGCTTATAAGCACTATGGCGAAGATTGCGTTAAGCATTTTACAGGAATGTGGGCTTTTGCTTTGTGGGATAAAACGCAACAAAAGCTTTTTTGCTCGCGCGACCGCTTTGGCATAAAACCATTTTACTACATACAGGAAGGGCAGAACGTTTATTGGGCGTCGGAATATAAAGCGCTTAAGGAACTACCTTTTTTTAATAAGGATTTAAACATTCAGCAGCTTAACCGTGGCTTGCAGATGGTTTGGAGTGTTTACCGTAATGAAACATTCTATATGCAGGTTAAAAACCTGGAGCCTGCCCACAACCTTGTTTGGCAAAGCGGCAAAGTTACCATTAGCCGTTATTGGGATATTGACTTTAGCCGGCCTACAACGGGCATGAGTTGGAAAGAGAAGAAAGAGATGTTCTTTACGCTCTTTTCTGATTCGGTGCGGTTACATAGCCGTAGCGATGTGCCCAATGGTACCTGCTTAAGCGGTGGCCTTGATTCTTCGGCTATTTCCTCCATGTATTCTACACTATTGCCGGATACACCCATCAAATCATTCTCCATATATTATGAGGATGATGTGGATGAGCGACCATTTGTGAAGGAGGTGGTAAAGAAGTATCACAATATTGAACCGCATTATTTTTCGCCAAACAACCAGCAGATTACGGATAGCTTTCATAACATAGCTTATCATGCTGATGTGCCGCTGCTGGGGTCCTCTTTCATTTCGCAATATTTTTTAATGCAATTGGCTAAACGCGAGGGTGTAACCGTTGCGATAGACGGGCAGGGTTCAGATGAATACCTTGGCGGCTACCTGCACTCTTTCTACCGGGTAATCGGCTCTATGTTTTCAGCAGGTAAAGTGTTTAAGGGTGCCTCGCTTTTAAATGCGCTGGCCACCCGAGAGTGTTTTTCTTCAGCCAAAAAAAGAGGTTTTTTGATGAAGAGTGTGGCAGGGGCATTCAGCAATGAAAATCGCATGTATTCGCTGGAGTTTTCGAGGCTTAACTCTTTCCTGCAACAAGAAGAAACCCATTTGCTTTTTGAGGATAAAACCGGAGATAAGTTCAACAATTTCCTTTACCATATTTTGCTGAACACCACTTTACAAACTTTGCTGCACTTTGAAGATAGAAATTCAATGGCGTTTTCTATTGAATCGCGCGTGCCGTTTCTTGAACATAAACTGGTAGAGTTCGCTTTTACCCTGCAGCGCGAGGACCGTATTAATGATAAGGCGGAGACCAAATACATTTTGCGCGAAGCGCTAAAACCAATTCTGCCTGCAGCGGTGTATGAACGTAAGGACAAAAAAGGGTTTGTTACACCCGGTGAAATAAAATGGCTTAACGGCCCGCTTAAGTTTTTACTGGATATTGACTACAGCCGTTTTTACTGGATGAAACAGGATAAACTACGCGAGGTAGTAGAGAACTATAAAAAAGGCGATACCTCTAAAGCCGCCTTTGTATGGAGGCTTGCCTGCACCAATTACTGGCTTAAGAATTTTGCCTAATTAAGGCTGTATTCAATATGCATTGTGTCCAGCTCCTTCAGTAAGTCGTTGCTTAATTCAATAGAGGAAGCGGCGGCATTCATACCCAGCATAATTCCCTCTTCTTCATCTCTTATCTTAAAGCGCAACCTTAATTTGCCGGGGTATTTTGCAATAAGCGCCTGCAACTCATTTAAAAGGTTTTCGTTCACCTCGTTTAATCCTAACTCAAGTGTTAACGATTTGGTGAGTTTACTTCTGATATCGGGCAGCAAATCAATCTTCTGAATTTTAAACTCATACTCTTTACCATCCCAACGGGTTTGGTATTTGCCGGTTATATGTAGCAGTGCGGCCGGTGTTTCGATAAACGTTTTAAAGGCCATATAATCCTTACCGAAAAGGGCGAAATTATAAGTGCCGTCAAAATCCTCCAACGTAAAACGGCAATATGGGTTACCGTTTTTTGCAATCTTGGTTTCGGTGGTGGATACGATGCCTGCAATTTTCGATTCTTTATCCTTCCTGGCTTCAATATCTTTTAAAGCGCAGTTAGTAAAGGTTTCAATCTCCAGGCGGTAATCGTCAAGCGGGTGGCCGCTTAGGTAAATTCCTATTACTTCTTTTTCCTTCTTCAGTTTTTCCAGCAGCGTCCATTCCTCGCAGGGGCTTATTGTCGGCTCAGGTATGTCGGTTCCGGCCATATCGCCCGAACCGAAAAGCGAATTTTGATTTAGGTTTTGGGAGTTTTGGAGAACGGCTCCGTACTTCGATGCTTTTTCAATAGCGTTAAGGCCATCCTTTTTATCCGGGGTAAAGTAGGTTGCGCGGTGAATACCAAAACTATCGAATGCCCCGGCAAGCGCCAGTGCCTCGAAGGCCTTTTTGTTTACCGCGCGTAAGTTGGCGCGCTTTGCAAAATCAAATATGCTTTTAAAATGCCCTGCTTTCTGCCTTTCTTCTATTATGGATTCTACGGCCGCTTCGCCAACGCCCTTAACGGCTGAAAGTGCAAAGCGTATCTCTCCCTTATCGTTAACGCTGAAATGAACGTTGCTTTCGTTAACATCCGGGCCTTTAACCGGTATACCCATTCGCTTACATTCTTCCATAAAGAAGGTAATCTTATCAATGTTGCTTTGGTTATGGGTAAGTACCGAAGCCATGTATTCAGCCGGGTAATTGGCTTTTAAATAAGCCGTTTGGAAGGCTACAAAGGCATAACAGGTGGAGTGTGATTTGTTGAAAGCATATTGTGCGAATGCCTCCCAATCGGTCCAAACTTTATCAAGAATTTTTGCGTCATGGCCTTTTGCTTTAGCGCCATCCATGAATTTGCTCTTCATTTTATCCAGGGTAGCGCGGTCCTTTTTACCCATGGCCTTACGCAACACGTCGGCATCGCCCTTTCCGAAACCTGCCAGTTTTTGCGATAGCAACATCACCTGTTCCTGGTAAACGGTAATACCATAGGTTTCCTCCAGGTATTCCTGCATATCTGGTAAGTCGTAGGTTATTTTCTCACGACCGTGTTTGCGCGCAATAAAGTTAGGGATGTATGCCAATGGGCCCGGACGGTAGAGGGCGTTCATGGCAATAAGGTCGTCAAACTTATCCGGCTTTAGTTCCTTCAGGTACTTCTGCATACCTGCGGATTCGAACTGGAAAGTGCCGTTGGTTTCTCCACGCTGATAAAGCTGAAAAGTCTTTTTATCGTCAAGCGGTATGGTGTCAATATCTATATCAACACCGTGGTTTTGCTTAATCAATCGCAGCGCATCGCGAATGATGGTGAGGGTTTTTAACCCCAGGAAGTCCATTTTAATAACGCCGGCGTCTTCAATAATCTTGCCTTCAAACTGGGTAACATAGTAAGGAGAGTCCTTAACCATAGCCACCGGGATAATCTCGGTCAAATCTTTAGGCGCGATGATTATACCTGCAGCATGTATACCGGTATTGCGCACGCTGCCTTCCAGTTTTTCTGCTTCGTGCAATACTTTGCTTTCCAGGGTATCACCGTCGTAAATTTTGCGCAGCTTTTTAACGTCTTCAATTTCGTCGGAGTTCAGCGCTTCTTTTTCTTTCAGGCTTTTATCGCCATCCAGCGGGGCGTGCAGCACACGGTCGAGAGCGATGCCTGGTTTTTCAGGAACCAGCTTGGCCAGACCGTTAGATTCTGTTAGCGGTAAATCCAATACACGGGCAACGTCTTTAATAGACATCTTGGCTGCCATGGTGCCATAGGTTACAATTTGCGCAACCTGTTGTTTGGTGTACTTGTTTACAACGTAGTCAATAACCTTATCGCGGCCCTCATCATCAAAGTCGGTGTCTATATCCGGCATGCTCTTACGGTCCGGGTTAAGGAACCTTTCGAACAGCAGGTTGTAGGCAATAGGATCTATATTGGTAATGCCTATACAATAAGCCACCACGCTACCCGCTGCAGAACCCCTACCGGGGCCTACCATAACGCCAAGGTCGCGGCCGGCTTTAATAAAATCGCCTACAATAAGGAAGTAGCCTGCAAACCCCATTATCTTAATGGTGTTCAATTCAAAATCTATACGCTCCTGCACTTCCGGTGTTAGCCCATCCTTATAGCGTTGCCGGGCGCCTTCCATAGTAAGGTGGCGCAGGTACTCCCACTGGTTTAGGGTATCGTCGCTGTGTATTTTAAATTCTGAAGGTATGGGAAAGTTAGGCAGCATGATATCCTGCTTTAACTTCAGGTGGTCTACCTTGCTGATAAGTTCATTGGTGTTGTCTATTGCCTCAGGAACTTCCTCAAACAGCTTACTCATTTCGGCTGTTGTTTTAAAATAGAACTGGTCGTTATAAAATGCGAAGCGCTTACCCTTTACCGATACATCATCATCACTGAATTCTTTCAGAATTGGCGTGCTCTGTTTTTCGCCGGTGTTAATGCACAACAAAATATCATGGGCGTTGGCATCCTGCTGATCAACATAGTGCGAATCGTTAGTGCAAATAATTTTAACGTCGTATTCCTTTGCCCAGCCTTTCAGCACTTCATTCACTTTCTCCTGTTCCTGCATGCCGTGGCGCTGTAGCTCGATGTAATAGTTTTCGCGGCCAAACAGGTTTAGCCACCATTCAAATACTTTACGGGCTTCGGCTTCGCCCTTTTTTAAAATAGCCTGTGGCACTTCAGCGCCTAAACAGCAGGTAGTAGCTATAAGGTTATGGTGGTATTTTTCAACCAGGCTTTTATCAATACGCGGGTACTTGCCGTACAGGCCTTCGATATAACCCAGCGAACAAAGTTTAACGAGGTTTTTATAGCCATCAGCATTTTTTGCCAGTAGTAGCTGATGGTAGCGGCGGTCTTTTTCTTCTTTGGTAAACTTCTGGCGTGTGCGGTCTTCAACCAAGTAAAATTCACAACCAACTATGGGTTTAATAGGGCTGCCATCAGGCAGTTTGTGTTTTCCTGCTTCTGCCACAAACTCAAAAACGCCGAACATGTTGCCGTGGTCGGTTATTGCTAAGGCAGGCATTCCGTCGGCCGCAGCTTTTTTAAACAGCGATGAAATAGGGGCTGCTCCATCCAGTAGAGAGAATTGGGTATGCGTATGCAGGTGCGAAAACTTGGACATAATAAACTGTGAAAATTAGGGTGTTGTGCTGTAAAAACAGGCGGCATGAAGATAGCAATAGTACAGCAGGGATTTGTTACGAATATTCAACTGCATTGTGGAAAAACAGGAGGCGGCTTTGCCGCTGTGGTTTCCAAAGGATTATGTAAGCGTAATCATTTAATGCAGCGAAATAAACTTTTGTTACCTTGTTAAGTCTATGTTAAAACGCCCTATGAAAAAGATTATACTACTGCTTGTTACCGGCTTAGCCTCGTTTAACCTGTTCGGTCAAAACGCGGGGGATAATATTTTTAATACGGGGCAACTGATTCACGAAATCAGGATAAGTTTTTCCACCAATGCCTGGCTTGATACGCTTAAGCAATACTATACCGTGGGCAACCAGTTGGATTCTAACATATACCTAATGGCTACCAGTGTGCAGTTCGATGGCGTTAGCTATGATAGTGTGGGCTGTAAGTTCAAAGGCAATTCATCTTACAACAATAGCTCTGATAAAAAAAGCTGGAAGCTGGACTTTGAGGAGTTTAAGGCCAACAATGAAATTGACGGGCTTAAACAACTAAACCTTAACAATGGGTTTAAGGACCCAACGCTTTTGCGCGAAAAAATTTGTCTTGATTTTTTGCGTTACTACGGATTGCCTGCCCCGAGGGCCGATTATGCTAATGTATATGTCAACAATCAGCTTTGGGGGCTTTATGTATTGGTAGAAGAAGTAGATAAGGCTTTTGTAAAAACGCACTTCGGTAATAAAGGCGGCAATTTGTTTAAGGGCGACCCGCATGGCGACTTGCGGTGGAAGGGTGCCAATCCCACATTGTATTATGCCGATTACGAGTTAAAAACCAACGAGGATGTTAACGACTGGAGTGACCTTTTGTGGTTATTAGATAACATCAACAATACGCCTGCGGGGCAGCTGTACCGCGACTCCTTAAATGCATCCTTTAATACTTCATCCTTTATTAAAAGTTGGGCTACTACAAGCCTTTTTGTAAACCTTGACTCCTATACGGGCAGTGGCCACAATTACTACGTTTATCACAATACTGACTCCAATCGCTTTGAGTGGATAAACTGGGATGTGAATGAAGCTTTTGGCGTGTTTGTAAACGGCATACCCACCAACCAACTGGAAACTTTGCCAATGAATTATGTGCCCAGCCCGCAAACAAACAGGCCGCTTACCATGAAGTTGACACAGGACAGCATTTACTGGAATGAGTTTCAAAATTTTGTTTGCAATGCTTTGGCCGACTATTTCAACCCAACTAACATGGGTTATGTTATAGACTCGCTGCATAACCGCATTAAAACAGATGCTTACGCCGACCCCCGGAAGTTTTTCCCTAACAACCAGTTTGATTCAAACATTGATACGGACATGGGGAATACTTTTGGCTTAAAGCCTTTTGTGCAGGCGCGGTATGATTACCTCACTCAACAATTGGATTCTTTTAACTGTATCCCTTTAGTGCCAGGTGTACAACAAGCTGCCGTTGCTCCATTGTTGCGCGTTTACCCCAACCCTTCAAGTAATGCATTTACTATTGAATCAAACCAGCGAATAAGCGATATTGAATTGCTGGACTTGGAAGGAAGAAGCGTTTATCAAATGCCGTGCAACGGACTTAACAAAGCCGACATAAACGTAGTGAGCCTTTCTGCCGGCGCTTACTTTTACCTGGTGCAAACTGTTGAAGGAAGCACAGGTAGAGGGAAGCTGATTAAGCAGTAGGTGCTATCCGCCTTTGCGTTTGGTTTTATATCCCATTTTGGTAAGCAGCGCAATTACCTTTTCACGCTGCTCGCCTTGTATAAGAATGATTCCATCCTTTACACTGCCGCCAACACCACATTTACTTTTTAACTCCTTGCCAAGGGCTTCCAATTCCTGTTCAGGGCCAATAAAGTTTTGAACGATGGTGGCTATTTTGCCACCTTTTAAACGCTCGAGGGCTATGTAAAGTGTTTGTTTTGATGGATCTACACTATCTATAGATTCTTCTTCAGCATTGAACTGATAACCGGGGTCGGTTGAGTAAACGATTCCGTTTTTATCACCTTTTTTCTTGCTCATAGCTAGTAAGCATTTAAATCTGTAGGAACAATTACGTTAATGCACTGGGGCACTATTTCAAAAGTTACATCATCATGGTAAATAACCGAGTCGCCATCAAATTGGTAAACCATTTTTTTGGACCCGTGAATAACAATTTTTTTGGCACGGTATGATTCTGCTTCTTTAATCAAGTCCGCACGTTTCATCATCAGGCATCCAACTATGTAAAACATTTTCCATAAAGGGAAACGGTTAAGCACAATAACATCCATAACACCATCCTTCATGCTGGTGAAGGGAAAAACGCCAAAGTCGTAACCATATTGGTTGGCATTAAAGGTGGTGAAAAGAAAAAAGCTGCGTTCAATGGTTACGTCGTCAATTTCTACCTTAGCATCAAAGGGCTGAAAGTAGAACAGCATTTCTTTAATTACCGCCCAGGCATAGGATGCCAGCCCGCGAATGGTATGATGGTGAAAGCGTCTTGCAACGGAGGAATCTATACCGAAGCCTGCATTGCTTACTACGTACCTAACGTTGGATTTTATTAAATCGAGCTTAACTGTTTTGCCGGTATTTAAAACTTCTATGGATTTTTCCGCATCGCGGGGAGGAATGCGCAGGTGTGTAGCAAAACCGTTGCCTGAACCGTACGGTATTATGCCCAGGGCCGTGTTAGAACCGATAAGGCTTTGGGCCACTTCGTTTACGCTTCCATCGCCCCCAATAGCAACGCATATATCATAACCCTCTTCAACAGCCTGCTGTGCAATTAAACTGGCGTGGCCCGCATATTGGGTGAAACGGATGGTATAGTCAAACTGCACATAATCCAGGTAGCGGGCAATTTTTTCGGGCACATTCTTCTTTTTGTACACGCCCGAAATCGGATTTATAATGAACATTATCTTCTTCTTATCCTGAACCTGCATGATGTAAATATAATACCGCCGAAGTGGGGACGTAATTTAATTTTTTAAAAGGTAACCCTTTGCTGATAAACGTGTGATTACCGGCCTGGAAACGTACTGCTGAAACCCGGCGGTTAAAATGCCTTGAGGCTTAAATCAAGGCTGGTAAAAGTATGCGTTAAGGCACCTACAGAAATGAAATCAACTCCTGTTTCAGCATAACTACGCACAGTTTGCAGATTAATACCTCCGCTGGCTTCGGTTTCGTATTTGCCGTTTACCAATTGAACGGCCTCCTTCATTAACTCAGGCGTGAAATTATCGAACATAATGCGATTTACACTGCCAACACGCATTACAGTTTTTACATCTACAATTGTGCGCGCTTCAATTTCAACCTGTAGGTTTAATTGATTGGCCTGCTGGTATTTCTTTACCGCTTCAATGGCCTTTTCAATACCTCCACAAAAATCAATATGGTTATCCTTAATCATTATCATATCGTACAAACCAAAACGGTGGTTATGTCCGCCACCTATGCGAACCGCCCATTTTTCGAAGTGCCTTAGTGTGGGCGTAGTTTTTCTTGTATCTAAAATGCGGGCTTTGGTTCCATCCGTTAACTCAACAAATCTGTCGGTGGCGGTTGCAATACCACTCATACGCTGCATAAAATTGAGTACCACCCGTTCTGCACGCAGTATTGATTTTACTTCGCCATATACTTTAAAGGCTACATCTCCTTTTTTGATACGATGTCCATCGCTTAGTATCTTCTCAAATTTTAAAGAGGCATCCACTTTTTGAAATACTACTTCAGCAAGTTCAACCCCTGCCAAAATGCCCTCGGCTTTGCAAAGTAATTGCGCGCGGCCCTCTTTACTATAAGGTATGCATGCCAGCGAAGTGTGGTCACCGGTGGGTATTCGGCCATTAAAATCAACTATATCTTCTTTTAGAGCCTCTTCAATGCTTCTTTCCATCTCCTTATTCATAAACCTGTTTTGCAAAGCGAAATAAGAAGATTTAAATGAATTAGCAGATGGCTACCGAATTATGATATGGGTACCATCCACCCACTGCCGGGCTTCGTTATCGTAATAAAGGTATGCGCTTGAAGCCGCTGCCTTGTATTCCCCTTTTACTTCTGTTCTAAGGTCAAGGCCAATTTTGCGCTGTTCGTTGGCGCTTAAGCCATAAAAATACAGGCGTAGTTCGTTGCCATCCGTTTCATAGTAATCAAACACTTTCTTCTCCTGCAATTCTTTTAGTTGCCAGTTTTGCGCACTTAAACCGGAGGGGATGTTGATTACCACCATCGGCGTGGGAACGTTAGTTGCAATTTTGTTTTTGACGTTGATGTCCATGCGAACGGTTTCGCCAAGTGTGGCTTCCTGTTTGTTTAGAGTGGTCTGCAACTCCAGCTTGCAGGCGGGGTGGCTCTGTGGTAAATAGTTTTGCCAGGAGCAACTAACGTTAAAGGAACCCGCATTAGTAGTTTGCGGAAAAGTGAGCTGCAGATTGTTGTTACCGGTAGTCAGTAGTTGTTCTATCCCATCAATAACATTGGAGTAGTTTGGTTGAATGTCCAGGGAATCGAGGCTTATTACGCTGCCGTTTATAGCAAGTGAGGAATTCCCGGGGTTAAATACTTCCGCATTTTTTTGATGGCTTTCGGTTAAGGCGCGCAGTGCTAAAATAGTTGCCTGGGTGTTACCGAATCTGCCGCCGTAGGTGCGGCTGGAGAGCAGGTATCTTACTGCCAGTGTTATTTCGTTTGGATATTTGTCGTACTCATGTAATAGGGAAATGAGCACCAAGGCACTTGCCTCCACTTCAACGTTGCTACCGTACGAGCCTACTATGGTTCCTTCACTGCCGGTCCAACGGCCATCGGCGCTTTGTAATTTGCTAAGTGCAGCGTTAAGCTGCGCTTCTTCAGTTGTCATCCCCAGGTTATGGCAGGTGTTGGCAAGCAGCGCCATCTGGTAAGGGTCCTTACGCGAAACCTCTTTTAATAAAGCGTTAACCACGTCCTTAATATCTGTTACGCCGGCCTCGCTCAAAGCCCAACATATATAAGCATTTGCGATATTCTGTCTCTTTGCTCCGGGGTAGTAACTGTCTTTTACACCAAGGTTAAAACCATTACTGTTTTTCTGTGCCAATAAAAATTGACGGGTCCGCTCTATCAACTCATCACTTACTTTGGGATATACCTTTTTCATTTCTGTAAACTCCATAAGGCCATAGGCGGTCATAGGTATATTGGCAGGCGCTTTTCCATAAAGGTCAAAACCACCACCAGGTACTTCGTAATTACTAAGGGCGGTATATCCATCGCCAATACATTTGGTAGCCCATTCCTGCAGTTTTGGGTCGGCGCTTTTCATTTGCTGCAACATTTTTATGGCCAGTATATTGGGGTATGTTGATGATGAAACCTGCTCAAAGCATCCGTGAGGTTCCTGTATCAGCCCTTTTACGGCATCAACCAGCGAACTTGTTCCCGAGGGGTAAACAATGAACTGCGCTTTAAAGGTACTATCCAGCACATCGGGTAGAACCAAGCTGAGTTTTTGACTGTAGGCTGAACCTGATTGCATGGCGTATTGTGTATATCCCGCTTTTTTCAACAGCACATCGCGCACCAAACGTTGATTGTACTTTTCAGTTTTTGCTTCAAGGGTAAACGTAGATTGTCCATCGCCTTTGCCTGCTTTAACTTTCAGCGGAATGGTAATGATTCCATTGGCCGGTATCATTTTTTCTTTAGGCACCTCAGTAAGCGGCCACCAGCCGGCAGGTAAATTAAAATTGAGTTGCGCATTAACATCGGCTGCGGTGTTGTTGCTTATCACCACAGGTATATCCAGAACATCGCCGTTAACGGCCTCCTTAGGAAACTTAGCAGTAGTAACCAAAGCATAGCAGTTGGAAAACGTTTTTTCAGCATGGCCCACCAGGCCTTCATCGCTTATACCTTCAGCCGTAATGCGGAAGTTCGAGATTTCGTCGTTACTGATGAATTCAAAATCTGCTTTCCCGAAATCATCCAAATGCACCGCACCGCTCCAGAAAATGGTAGTGCGGTTATCATAAGCGCCCCCTTTTAAATCGGGCCCTTTATGAATCAGTTTCGGGAACTCCCGCGATGAAGAGTATTTGGCCATGATACCTTCGTTAAGCACTGATACCTGCACCCCCGGGTAGGTGTAGTAGGTTATCGGCTGCATTTTTTTGGTTTCAATTTCTACCACGCCACCGGTAACATCGCCATAACGCGCCGGTATGCCACCTGTATAAACACGTATGCGCTCAATACTTTCGGTGGGTATTTTGGGTATCCCCATTACCTTAACGCCATCTATGTAATAGGCTGTGGCATTATCACGTCCGCCACGTATGTTTACTGATTCCCCCTCATCCTTCTGAAAAACGCCGCTTACGGTACTGATTATGTCTGTTACGCTCCTGGTAGGCATGTTGCGTATTTCCTCTGTAGTAACTGTATTACCGGCAGGCGCATAGCTGTTAATTAAAGGCACTTTATAGCTAACAATACTTACTTCATTTAAATCTACCGTGTTGCTGCCCGTTTCTTTTTCAATGCCATTGCCCCTGTTAATAGTTCCCTCTTTTGCTGTTGGCACATTGCTTTGCGCATCGTACGTTACACCGGGTACACGGCTAATGGCATTTTCCGTGGCCATATTCCGGGCACTTATAACTTCCATACTTACCGTTTCGTACTGAACTGATTTTCTATAGGAGGTTGCTACCACTACTTCCCGCAACTCAATAGCCATTTCATTTAAAAATATGGTGGCGCATATGTCCCTTGTTGGTGTAACCTCTATTTCCAGTTCCTGAGATTCGTAACCTATGTAGTTTATTTTAAAATGGTGTTTGCCGGGGCTTAGTTTACTAATCTGAAAATGCCCGTCGAAGTCTGTAACAGCTCCAACGCCTGTTACTGCCCCGTTGTTTGTTTCTACAATGTTACCGGCAAATACAGGTTCATTGTTTTCATCAACTATGGTACCGGTAAAGTTGCCTGTACCGGTTTTATAAATTATTTCCGCCTTTTTGGTAGGCTTGTGGTTTTCTCTGTAATTGCCAAAGCGTACATCTACACCGTTGTTGTCGCGGTAACTTCCTTGCCCGCGGCTGTCGTATCGGTAATCGTTCCGGCCGCTGTAATAAGTTCTCCCTGCTTCAAAATCCAGTTTATGGTCAGCGCCATATTCGTTCACATTATAATATAGTTCTTTATTAAATTTTTTAACCGCCAATACCTGTACCTGGCTAAGGTCAACGCCAAACAGCTCAAAGTGCCCGTTTTTATCAGTGCTGGTTCCAAGGTCGGTACCTAGTACGGTTATGTTGGAGTACCGGGCAGGTTTGCCGGTTTTGAAGTTAACCACATCACCTGCAATAAATTTGCGCTCCGCTATTTTGGTATATATGGTCGAGTCGTTGCTCAATACTTTATGCCATACAAACCTGCGCCATCCACGGGTCATCATCAGCAAATCAAGCGCAGCATCGGCCTGTGGTTCCTTTTCATCAAAATAGAAGTTGGGTTCTTCTACATTGCCTGTAATATCCGCTTCCAGCAACAGACGGGCGAGTATTGCCCCGCTTTTATCATTAGCCAGTGTTAAAACTTTTTCATCTACAACAGCTATACATACATCTCCACTTACTATTTTATTGTTTTCGTCGCGGGCCTTCACGGTCATTTTTACTTTTTCATGCGGCTGGTATTTTTCCTTACTGGTGGTAATCTGCAAGTGCAGTTGTTTGTTCTTGTTCACAAATACCAATCGCTCGGCCAGCGGTTTACCTTCTCTGTCAAAAACGGTTATCTGGGCAACGCCTGCCGGCAGCGCTTTAAGCGGAATAGTGGCAGTATTGGCGCTTATTCCGTCTAGACTCTGATAGTCGTATATTTTGCCACGCATCTGGGTAACAACTATCACCGGGCGGGCATCGGTACTTAGTACTTTAGCCGTAAGGTTTTCTTTATCGGCCTTGCTGACAGCTAAGGCTACCCCCTCGGCTTTTATCTCAGGCAGAGGGAATTTCGTATCGCCGTAGGTATTTAGTTGCGCATAATAAGTACGGCCGCTTTGCGGTGTTAACTGAAAACTACCCATACCGTGGTGCAGGCATTGTATAATAGCTACGGGCTGTTTCAAATCGTTGTATACAGCGCCTTCCACATTGGCGGGCTTACCAAAATCGTCAACGGTGCTAAAGGCTACCCTGCTGCTTAGGCCTGTTATAAGGTCTCCGCCCTCGGGGTAAAACTCTATTTGCACCGTTTTCAGGTTAACGGGCACCGGGCGCGAAACAGATTCCGTATTGTTGTTATACGTTAAGCGCACGTTCAACAGCAGGTCAGCCGTTTGCAAATCGGCCGGTAGGGTATAGTTGATAGTTGCCGCACCCACCAAATCGGTATGGCCCTTACCTTCAAAACTTTTGTTACCCCGGGTTAATACCTCGTAAGTAAATTCATGGTTAATAAGTGGCTGGCCGGCCGGTGTTTTAAGCTCCAGCCCGGCTGTTGCTGTTTGGCCGGGCGCGTAGCCCTTCTCTTTAAAATCCAGCTTCATCAGCAGGTTGGCCAAAACTGATTTTTGCAGTGTAATCTCTTTCTCGAACAGTTTAATGGTGGAATCGTTAAGGCTATACATGGTATAAGCACGGAACTTATAGATACCGCCGGCCATTTCGTTGGTAAACGTGAAGTCGCCATTGGCAATACCTGCTGTTATAATGTATTTCATGTGGCGCTCAACAGCCCCTTTGGGGTTAATTACCTCCACATGCAAAATGTCGCTTACACTATCTGTAGTCAGGTCCTGTGCGTGTCTTACAAAGCCGGCAAACCAAACTGTTTCGCCGGGTTCATAAAGCGTTTTGTCAAACTGCAGGTAAACCCGCTCCTCCGGGTGCCGGCGGTTCCAGCTATCAAACTTATCCGCAATGGGTAGCTTAAGGTTGTCCTGCTCCATCAAAACTGTGGCGCTGAGGCTAAATATGCCGATTAGGAAGAGGGGCAGGGTCTTAAGCGTAATGAGAGCGTTCTTCATACGTCCGGGCTTTGTTAAACCGAAGTTGTATAAATCCTTTAGCGAAATCTTCACAGAAATGTCATTTTACCTATGGTGTTGATAATTAAGCCTTATCTCCACAGGCTACAGTCCGGCACAAGCCTGGTTTTTAAACAGCCCCTTAACGGGCTATATTTGCGCTACTTGCAATTTAAAGTAAGCTTATGGCACAGAATACAGGGATGGTATCGGAGAATAGGAAGATGACCTTTGAGGAGTTTAAAGCCGAGGTGCTGAACGACTATAGAGTTGCCTGTATTTCGCGAGAAACCAGCCTGTTAGGCCGTAAGGAAGTGCTTACCGGCAAGGCTAAATTCGGCATTTTTGGCGATGGTAAAGAGGTTGCTCAAATAGCTTTGGCTAAGTCTTTTGAGCCGGGTGATTGGCGCAGCGGCTACTACCGCGACCAAACCTGGATGATGGCACTGAACGAACTTACGGTGGAGCAATTTTTTGCCCAGCTGTATGCCAATACTGACCAGGAGCTGGAGCCTATGAGCGGTGGCCGCCAAATGAACGGGCATTATGCCACCCGACTGCAGGATAAGAATGGCAACTGGCTTGACCAGGCCAACCGTAATAACTCTTCAGCCGATGCGTCGCCTACGGCTTCACAAATGCCACGCTCGCTTGGTTTAGCTTTGGCTTCGAAACTTTACCGTGAGAACAAGGAGTTGGAAGACTTCACTATTTTTTCGAACAACGGCCGCGAGGTATCTTTTGTTTCCATAGGTGATGCCAGTACCAGCGAAGGATTGTTTTGGGAAACGCTTAATGCGGCCGGGGTGTTGCGCGTACCGCTTGCCATTTCCATTTGGGACGATGGCTATGGTATTTCAGTTCCTCAAAAGTACCAAACCACTAAGGAAAATTTGTCGGAGTTATTGAAAGGGTTTCAGGCAGATGCCAAAGGCCGGGGCCTGGATATTTATACCTGCGAAGGTTGGAATTACCCCAAGTTGGTTGAAACCTATAAGCGCGGAATTGAGAAGATGCGCAAAACACATGTGCCTGCAGTATTTCATATTACCGAGGTAACCCAGCCACAGGGCCACTCCACTTCAGGTTCGCACGAGCGGTACAAAACTGCCGAGCGCATGCAATGGGAAAAGGATTTCGATTGCCTGAAAAAAATGAAGGAGTGGATTATTGAAAGCAGCTTTGCTACCGAAGAAGAATGTAACCACATACAGGAGGAGGCGCGCAAATTTGTTTTGGGCAGCAAATCGGTTGCGTGGAAAAAATTCAGCACCCCTATAAAGGAGGAGATAAGGGAAGTAATGGAGTTGCTGGAGAATGTGAAGAACGATATTGGCGGGCATGAAGCAGTAGATGCCGCAATTGGTGGCCTGCAAAACGCTATTGACCCTGTACGCCGCGATGTTTTAAAAGCAGGGAAGAAAGTGTTGTATGCTTTGCGCGGCGAAACAACGCCTGCGCTCGAAAGCCTGCGTCAATGGCTTAAGGACTACAAGGAGAAATACCAGGATGTTTACAGCAGCCACCTGCATAGTGAAACGGATAAGAATGCATTGAACGTACCTGTTGTGCCGGCTGAATATTCAGAGGACAGCAAAGTGCTTAACGGCTTTGAAGTGCTGAATGTTTTCTTCGATAAAATTTTTAAGAAGTACCCTAACGTAGTGGCTTTTGGTGAGGATGTAGGAAAGATAGGAGATGTTAACCAGGGCTTTAGCGGCATACAGGATAAGTATGGCGAGGTGCGCATTTTTGATACCGGAATACGGGAGGCTACGATTATAGGGCAGGGTATTGGTTTAGCTATGCGTGGCTTACGCCCCATTGCTGAAATACAATACCTGGATTACCTGCTGTATGGCCTGCAGCCGCTTTCGGATGATTTGGCATCTCTGCAATACAGAACAAGAGGTATTCAAAAATCGCCATTGATTGTGCGCACGCGCGGCCACCGTTTAGAAGGTATATGGCATACCGGCTCACCTATGGGGATGATTATAAACAGCCTGCGCGGCATACACGTTTGCGTGCCGAGGAATATGACCCAGGCGGCCGGCATGTATAATACGCTGCTGCAAAGCGATGAGCCTGCCCTGGTAATTGAATGTTTGAACGGGTACCGTTTAAAAGAGAGGTTGCCTGATAACATAGATGAATTTACAGTGCCGCTGGGCGTGCCGGAGGTATTGCAGGAAGGCGAGGATGTAACGCTGGTTACCTACGGTAGCTGTATACGCATTGCCGAAGAGGCCATAAGTATGTTGCAGGAAGTGGGAATTTCAGTAGAGTTAATCGATGTGCAAACGCTTTTGCCTTTTGATATTAACGGCAGTATTATAGAATCGGTTAAGAAAACCAACCGCCTTGTGTTTTTAGATGAAGATGTGCCGGGTGGGGCATCCGCTTTTATGTTCCAGCAGGTGTTTGAAAAGCAAGGCGCTTTCCGTTGGATGGATAGCGAACCCAAAACTATAAGCGCAAAAGCCCACCGCGCTGCTTACGGTAGCGATGGCGACTACTTCAGCAAACCGAGTGCAGAAGATGTGTTTGAAGCTATTTATGCCCTGATGAACGAGGCAGACCCCGGAAGTTATCCGGAGATATAATCAACTCTTCTTAAAATAAGGCAGTTTCCTGCCAATCATGGTTAGCAAGCTGCTAACCAGTCGCTCGGGTTTGGAGAATAAATCCCCTTCCAGTGTATTGGCGAAGTACCAAACCTGCTCGCCGGTTTTACGGTCCAGAATGGAAAGGGTAACATCAATTTGTTCGTTAGCCGGCGCACCACCTACAAACATGTTCATGGCTACAGTGCCCCCTTTGCTCATGTATTTATCTACATCCACATATCCGCGTATTACCGCATCAACCCCCAGCAGTGCGCAAATGTCGGAGTAGTTCATGTTCATCAGGCTATCGTAGTTATAGCCAATGCTGTCTAAAATATGGTTGGTGGCCTCCGGCGTTTGCACATTAATATCAATATCTTTTTTCTCCTTTAGTTTTATAAAGTAGTCGTAGGTGTTTTTCTGGCACTGCCGGCTGTATTCCTTTGTGTCAATACGGTCCTTTTCCTTTTTGCCAACGTTTTTGCCTATGGCCAGTTGGTCGTAATTGGTACCAAATGGTATGATGGCAATTACCTGGTGGCCGGCGCAAATTTCTTTAATCTTCGGGTTGGCATCTTTAGACGCGCCCCAATTACCAAACTGGGCAAAACCGGTAGAGCAAAGCATTAGGGTAAAAACAAAAGCTGCAATTTTTTTCATGTATCAAACTATTTGTAAGCCAAAAATAATGGGCTTGTACTTACTATGATGCGAATTGGTAAGAATTGAACAAAATTGGGATCGGCTTAAAAACAATCACCGGCCAGGCCGGTGATTGCAAATGAAAGAGGTTAGTTTTCTTTTTTACCTGAAGGGGAGGTTTCAGCAGCGGCATCCTCAATATTGCCTTTAATGGTTAATACGATGTTGGGATTGGATGCATTGGAGGTAACCGTTACTGTTTTGGTAAAGGGACCAACACGCAGGGAATCATAGTGCACTTCAACAAAAGATTTAGCGCCGGGCAGAATGGCCTCGGTTGGGCAATGCGGGCTGGTACAGCCGCAACTTTGCTGGCAGCGCGAAATGATAAGCGGCGATTTGCCCGTGTTCTGAAACTCGAAACGGCAAGTGGTATGTCCGCCTTTTTTCAAGGTTCCAAAGTCGTGTTCTGTTTTAGTAAAGGAAAGCACAGGCGCGGTGTTGTCGGTTTGTGCTTTGGTGGCAATAGTTAAAGCAACTAAAGCAAAAAGGGTAAGCAATTTTTTCATCGTGATTTGGGTTGGTTAAATAATATCACGAAGCTACCGGCGCTAAACGTTAAGCGCCGTGAACAAAAACTAAAAATGTTCTTATTTAAGAAAAAGGATGTTAATGCAGGTTATTGGCCTTTCTCCCACTTAATGGAATCTTCTACGTAAATACTCTCGAGATTGCCGCGACGGTCGTAGCTTACAATGCGCTCCTTATCATCGTAACTGTGGGCAATTTTGTTATCGGCCGTAATTTCAGATGAACGTCCATCCTCTGTCAATTCCGTTTTCACTCTTATTTTTTGGTAGTTCTTTAACTGGCCGTTGCTGTAGTATTCCTTCCGTTCGATCAGGTAGCCCTTATCGTTATACAGCTTTTCAATTTTCACTTTATCGTAGCCGTAAAAGGATTGCCATAAGCCCAAATCTTTTCCTGCTACGTAGTTGCCCTTCATTTGCACACCGCCGCTGTTAAAGTAAAAGGTAAAGGTGCTATCGGCCAGGCCGTTTTTTAATTGGCCTTCCATAAGCAGTTTGCCGTTTTTATCGTAGTTGGCAATTGGGCCGGTATAGGGTTCTTTTTTGTAAGAATACACAATTACGTCCTCATCCAGCGCGGGGCCGGAGCTACGTACCATTGGCGAAAATTTTATTTCTCCGGTTGAAGACTCCAGGTAATTTACCAGCAACCTGCCTTTGTCATCAAACTTTTTAGTGCAGGAGGAGAGGAGAAGAATGGCTATAAGGCCAAGCGCTGCAATGTTTCGCATACCAAAATTTTGTGGAAAATAGGAGAGAATGCGTCATTCACAAAACTGCTTGTATGAAAAAGTTCATTTTATATGTATTGCTAAGCGTTAGTTTGTTTAGCTGTAACAGCGCAGCCACCGGCGGCGCCGAAAACACTGTTGTGGCTGAGGAAAGCGCCGAACAGAAAGCTACTGTGGCCGACCAAAACCAAACAGAGATTGGGGGGCTTAAGGATAAGATGGAGGCAACGGACAGGATGGATGAAAGCTTAATGCCTGCACCGGCACCTAACCGGGTGGAGAAGATTGCCACTAAAATTATTAAAACCGCTAACCTGCAGTTCCAGGTTAGGGATGTAGACAAAAGCCACGAGCAGATTAACGAGTTGGTGAAAAAATACGGGGCCTACTTTGCCAGCGATAACAAAACGATGAGTTCGTACCAGATTGATGACAACCTGGTGATAAGGGTTACACCTGAAAACTTTGACGCGCTGGTTGCCGAGTTGATGAAGCAATCTATTTATACCAATAGCAAAAGTATAACTGCTGAAGATGTTACCTCGCAGTTTGTAGATATGCAGGCCCGCCTTAAAACCAAAAAGGAAGTTGAGCAGCGTTACCTGGCTTTGCTGAAGGAGGCGCACAAGGTTTCGGATATACTGGAGGTAGAGCAGCAACTGGGCCAGATACGCGAAGAGATAGAAGCTATGGAGGGCCAGCTAAAACTGTTGACCGACCAGGTTAACTATTCTACCATAAGCCTTAATATTTACCAGAAACTGGATTACACCCCTGAGCCTGAAAGCGGATTTTTCAGCGAGGTGAATGAAGCCTTTATCCGCGGGTGGAGAGGAATAGGCGAGTTTTTGGTAGGCCTTGTAAGGGTATGGCCGCTGTTGATAGTTATCTGCATCGCAGCCGTATTGGTGATACGCCGTATAAGAGCAAGAAGAAAGCAGGCTTAAGCCTGACGGCGTTTGAACTCGCTTACCACTATGCCGGTTGCCACCGCAGCGTTCAGCGATTCAGCTTTGCCAAAGGCCGGAATGGTGATGCGGTTTTTTATCAGCGCCTCCACTTCCTTGCTGATGCCGTTTGCTTCGTTGCCTATAACTATCATGGCTGAAGAAGGTAAATTGGTTTGGTAGATATTTTTGCCGGACATAAAGGTACCGTAAGCAGTTAAGTGATTGTTCTGTCCAATTAATTGAGGCAGGTTGGTATACGTGCTTCGCAGGCGGAATAATGAGCCCTTTGCTGCAGCCACTACTTTGGGATTATAAATGTCTACCGAAGTTTCTGACAGAAAAACTTCCTTTATTCCAAACCAATCGGCAATGCGGATAATAGAACCGCAATTGCCAGGGTCGTTAAGGTTATCTAAAAGCAGGTACAGGCCCTCCTCCAATTTTGAAGCCGGGGGCGCCTGTGCCGGTATGTTGGCAACGGCTAAAACTTTATCAGGCGTTTGTTGCGTAGAAATCTTTTCCAGTTCCGTTTCGCTAACCTCAATTACCTCTGTATTGGGGAACTGTGGGGTATAACCCTTGATGCAATAAACGGTGTCGGTTTTTATATCCGAATTCAGTAACTCCTGCACAAGTTTGTCTCCCTCAACCACAAATTTGCCATACATTTGGCGAAATTTCTTCTGATGCAGGGACCGCACATAGCTTATTTGGCTCTTCGAAAGCATTTCGGCTTTTTATTTGCTATAAATATGTGGTAAAAAATCTGATTTGATGCAGCGTACCCTTTACTCAGCCTTTATATACCTTACTGTTTTGGGCGTGCTGCTTTTTTCTTTGGACTCCTGCAAGGTTGCCGGAAGCCTGCCGCCTGACCAGAATTTGCTGGTTAAAAACAAGATTGTAATAAAATCGAAGTTGCCGTTAAATGAGCGCGACAAGATTAAGGCTGACCTGGGTAATGTATCCGTGCAAAAGCCCAACCACCGCTTTTTGGGGTTTCTCCCTTTCAGAATGTGGTTTTACTACTCGGCCGCAAAGGCTAAAAAGATTACCAAGTTTAAACAGTGGATAATGGACAAGGTGGGGGAGAAGCCGGTAGTTCTTGATTCCGCCTCTACTGAACGTTCGGAAATTTTAATGGAGAACTACCTGTTTAACTATGGGTATTTTTATGCAGATGTTACGGACAGTACCATTATCAAAAAGAAAAAGGCGGTAACTACTTATACCATCACCCCCGGCCCCTTGTGGCATTTAGGGAAAATCACTTTTCCGCAGGGCAATACGCCGGCCGATTCCCTTATACGGCATAGCAATAAAAATACTTTGCTTAAAACAGGCGACCGCGTGGATATGGCGGTATTAAGAAGTGAACGCGTGCGCATTGAAGATACCCTGCGTAACAATGGTTATTACTTTTTTAATCGCGAGTATATTACCTATGAGCTGGATACCAGCGGGGGCAAACAAACCATGAATGCCAAAATGGTATTGAACCAGCCCAGCGATAGTGTGCAGCACATGCCCTACCGCATTGGCAATATTTACGTTATTGAGGACTACATTTCGGAAACGCTTGGCGATACCCTGCACCGCGATACTGTGCTAAAAGGCGATTACTACTTTATTTACGATAAGAAGATTGTACGCGAGAAGGTTTTAATGGAGGGCCTTTACTTTACCTATGATAAGTTATATACCAAGGATGCGGAGTTAAAGACCTTGAACCGCTTAACGCAGTTCGGCAATTTTAAATACATAAGTATTGATTTTGATAAGGCACGCAATAACCCCGGTTACCTGGATGGAACAATACGCCTTTCGCCGGCCAAACGCCAGGGATTTACCGGTACCGGGGAAGTGAACGTTACCAACGAAGGGCTTTTTGGTATGGCGGCTTCCTTAAGCTATAAAAACAAAAACCTATCCAAGCGGGCCGACCAGCTATTGATAGATGCCTCAGCAGGTTTGCAGTTAAAGTTCAGTAAAAAAGAGAATGTAAAAATTATTACAACCAATGCCACCTTTGGTATTACCTACTTTCTTAACCGTTTTGTGCCTTTTAAACCACGGGCTTTTGAAGGTATCACCAGTCCTAAAACAAAAATAAGCGCCACCTATGGTTTTGAGAACCGTTACGACTTTGATACTTCAGGCAACGTAGTGTTCTTATACCAACTGCATAACTTTAACCTTACCTTTGGTTACGACTGGGGAAGTAATGCCCGTTTCAGGCATTTGTTTAATCCGCTGGCCATAACTTTTTACCTGCTGCCCAAGAGGGGTGATGAGTTTAACAGGAGGCTTGATTCCATCCCGATTTTGAAGAGCAGTTTTGAGGAGCAGATTATTATAGGCCCCAACTATACCCTCATATACAGTAATCAACGTACGGATAAGGACCGCGCTTACATGAATTTCCGTACCAATGTGGAGGTGGCGGGTAACGTGCCTTACTTAATTGCCAAAGCATCTAACGCAGGCAGCGAGAACGATTCGATTTACTATTTGTTTAAGCGGCCGTTTTCGCAATACTTCCGAATTGAGGCCGACTGGCGCAACTACTTTAGAATAAGGAACCACGCTACCTTTGCCATACGCACCTTTGCCGGCATTGGCGTGCCTTATGGCAATAGTTACGCTATGCCGTTTATCAAACAGTTTTTTGTGGGTGGGCCAAACAGCTTGCGCGGCTTCCTGATTCGGGAGGTGGGGCCGGGTGGGTATGTTGACACCACGGTTTATGACCCTGAAAGGGGGGAGCGTAATAACGTGGGCTTCTTTAACCAAACGGGTGATATAAAACTGGAGCTGAATGCGGAGTTCAGGTTTGATATTTACAAATGGCTGAAAGGCGCCGTGTTTATGGATGCCGGTAACGTGTGGACGCTACGGAAAGATACGCGTGCCCTGGGTAGCTTTGATATTAACCGCTTTTGGAAGGAGTTTGCCGTGGATGCCGGTGTTGGCCTGCGGCTTGACTTCAACTTCTTTGTTATCCGTTTTGATTACGGTTTCCCATTACGCGACCCGCGCAAAGTGGACGGCGACCGCTGGCAGTTTGAAAATGCTCAGTTCCGCAAGGGGCAGTTTCAGTTAGGGGTGGGTTATCCGTTTTAAACTATATCTCCACTGTTTTCCTTGATTGTTGCCTCATTCCACTTTATGGGATAGCGAGCTGGATGGTTTTAACAGGAATCGGGAATGGGTTAAGAGGTCAGATGAAAGGCACTTTTTTTAATACACTACGCTTGCATCACCCACCGGCAAAAAGGGAAAACTGTTAGCCCTTGTTGCTGCAATAACTCCTCCGCTGTACTCCTTTAAAAGGTTGACAAAAGTTGACACTTTTAAAATGTCAACCTCCCGCAATTTTGTCATAATTATTTTATAATCAACAACTTGTAATAATTGCCCTTTTTTAAAAGGTTGACACTTTTTCAACCCTGTTCTTCCAGCTGTTCCGCAGGGTCACTTGGAAGTTCTAACAACCACAAGTCTCCCGACTTGTGATAGATGCTGCGTGTACATCCACCCATTGCACTTCTGCGGTAGTAGTAAGATAAATTCCATCAGGGTTCTTAAAGCTGTAAGCATATCCCATATGCTGAATATAATCGCAAGTCGGCAGACTTGCAATCATTTAAAATTCCAAGTCAAGCTGCGCTAAGACTTGGAAGAACGGCTGACGCAGCACTTTTAATGATTAATTACAATTTTTTTTACTATTAAATTATTTAAACCATTAAATATCAAAAAATATAAGCCTGACGGAAGAGAATGAATATCTGTTGTAAAATTTTGCTCTTGCACATTATCATGGAACACTACTTCACCATTTACATTAAGAATATCCAATGAGTAACGTTCCCTATAGTTGATTTTGATATAATCAGAAGCCGGATTAGGAGTTATAGTAACAAGGTCATTTCGAATATTACTCGAAGAAAGAAAACAATCTAGGCAAGTCACACTAACATCATCAATATAATGATAACTTGCGTTGCGCGAAATAGTATCAGGGTTAAAATGTGTAGTATCAGTATGTGCATCATCCTTAAAGTTGCCTATTGTTATATATTTTTCTCCTCCTATTGATATAAATGTGTCTGAAACTTCAATCCATGCACTTGCATCACTTAATGGATTAAGCAAAGGTTGGTTAGAAACTTGTGGCGTAAAGGGTAAGAATTGTAAATCATTACTGTTTATTTGATTTGTAGACAAGTAACACCCTATATCATTCGAAGCATATTTTCCACTATCCGCCGCGCTTACATAAAATTTAACTTCATATGTTCTTCCCCCGATTAGAGTTTGTAATAATTCAGTTTGAATATATTCTCTGGAATCCGTTTCTATCATAGATAATAAACCCATATATCCGTTACCTGTTCTAGGCGTTTGGTAACCAAAACCATTACTCGGCACTCCATAACTATCAGTTCCAATCACGCATGCATTGAAGTAATAGGGGAATATCCTGTTGGGTTTTGCCAGCCTAATGCAAATTCCACTTGCCCTAAATATGGACACTCAAGAGTGTCCTCAAAACTCGGATTAGGAACTAAGTTTTGCCCAAAACAAGCAGCGCTAACTAAAAACAAACAACTAAGTAAAAACAATTTCATAATCGCTTTTTGCAGTAAAATACAAAACATTAGCAAGCGCCGCAAAGCCGACAATAACTCAAAAGCTTAACCTGTTGCTTGGCTGCAAGAGGAGGACCTAGGTGGTAATTTCAATACCTTAATTCAGGTATTACTGCTTCGCAAGCTGGCTGCTGATAACTTTTACTTTTTTAGCGTTGGCTATTGCTTTTTCCTTAACAGCATTTACATCGGCATCAAGGTTATCATAAGCCAGGGTTACGGCCATGCGCCTGTAGGGCCGTGTAGTTGGTTTGCCGAAAATTCTAATATCTGTTTTAGCGTCCTTAATGGCTTCTTCTACTCCTTCAAACTGAGGATTAACGCCTTCAGCAGATGCGAGCACTACGGCGCTGGCGCCTACCTTCAGCAACTCAATTTCAGGTATAGGCAACCCTAATACCGCACGTGCGTGTAATTCAAACTCACTTAGGTTTTGTGTGCCGGCTAAAGTAACCATGCCGGTGTCGTGCGGGCGCGGTGATAGTTCGCTAAAGTAAACCCCATCATCTGCCAGAAAAAATTCAACCCCCCAAATGCCTGCACCGGTTAAAGCGCGGGTTACTTTTTCCGCAATATCCTGTGCTTCTTTAAGGTGCGCCTCACTTATGGCACAAGGCTGCCAGCTTTCCTGGTAATCGCCTCTTTCCTGCCGGTGGCCGATGGGCGGGCAAAAAAGTGTAGGGCCGTTTTTCTGTGTTACGGTTAAAAGGGTTATTTCGGTATGGAAGGTTACAAAAGCCTCTACAATTACTTCGGCAATATCGCCGCGCTTACCGGCCTGCGAGTAGTTCCATGCCTTTTCGATATCGCCATCGTTTTTAATGGTGCTTTGCCCTTTACCCGATGAACTCATTAAAGGCTTTACCACGCAGGGTATGCCCACTTCTTTAACTGCTGTTTGAAGTTCGGCTAAGGAGGTAGCGTACCGATAGTTGGCTGTTTTAAGCCCCAGTTCTTTAGCGGCTAAATCGCGGATAGCTTTACGGTTCATGGTAAAGTTGGCGGCCCGGGCGGAGGGTACTACCTGCACTCCTTGTTTTTCGTAGTCGTAAAAGCGCTCGGTGCGTATGGCTTCAATTTCCGGCACTATTACATCCGGTTTATGTTTGGCTACAATTGCGTCTAACGCAGTGCCATCCAGCATATTAATTACTTCCCGTTCGTCGGCCACCTGTTGTGCGGGGGCCTCGTTATAGGAGTCAACTGCAATTACATACTGGCCCAGTCGTTTTGCTGCAATCACAAATTCTTTACCCAGTTCTCCGCTGCCCAGCAGCATGATTTTCTTAGCCATTATGTTGGTTTTTTAGCTGATGGAAATATTATACCTTGCAATCACAAAACAAAAAAAGAATGTTCGAGGACAAAACACTATTTACTGAAAAAGTACTGGCGGGTAAGAGAACTTATTTTTTCGATTTGAAAGAGAACCAGCAAGGTTCTAAAATTTTGAAGATAACCGAGAGCCGCAAAAACGACGGTGAATTTATACGGCATAGTGTTTTAATTTTTCAGGAAGACTTCGGGAAAATTTTTGATGCTATGGAAAAGATTAAGGCGCAAATTGGCCCTTTGCCTGAATACAAACGGGAAGAGGAGAAACAGGAACCCGAACTTTAGTTTTTAGCAGCCAGCCAACTGGGAACCGTAATCCGTATGTTTCCCATTTTACCCTTAAACGCAACATCGCGTTTGCCATCGCCGGGGTAGCCCCAGCTTCTCATTTTACAGTCAAAATCAGCAGATATCAGGAAGTGCTTTTTGTCGCTTTCCCAGGTAAACTGCGTAACGTTCATTTTGCTGCTTTCGGGCAGCATGTAGTAGTTGGTTGATTCAAACTGCAAGGCATAGGCAAAGGAAGGATAGCTGCCTGTTTTTTCTCCATAGTATTGAATTTCAACCGCTACACTTTCGCTGAAATCTTTACCCGAACTTGTGGGATAGGATAATCCGTTAAAGGTGGTAGAAATAACTGTTCTGGCAGGTGTTCTGCCATCCATAGAAGGGCTTTTGGTCATTAGTAAGCCACGATAAAGCTGGTCATCGCGTAATTTGAAAGGCTTGCCGTCCACCGTGGCTGTAAAGGAACCTTTGTTGGGGTCCATAGCATCTCCGTCGCTAAAATGCGGGTGCAGTAAGGTAAGCAGTAATGCCAGGGCAGCCAGGGCTTTCATTGCGTAAAAGTATTAATTGCACCTTATTTATGAATTTTATTACATAAACAAGCGCTAACCGCAAGGTAAAGGCGGCTACAGCTTTTGTCAAGTAAGGGCTGGAGATTGCTATTTTTTAGCCAGCCAGGATGGTACCTCCACCTGCAGATTTGTTATTTGGCCCGTTAGGGTAACAGTTCTGCTTTCAGCTACCTGTTACCCCCAATATGCCCCCCCCCACTATTATCCTGTGTCGGGCTAATGCCTTTATAATCTATCGGCTATAGGGCTCAGGTTACCGGCCATAGCTGCGCTTACGGTGGTTGTTGACTTTATCCCCCAATGTAGGTTAGCGGTGGTAAAAGTCATTTGCGCATATTGCGTTTTCCTATAAGTTTGCAGCGCTTTTTAAAACAATCTTAATCCTCAAATAATTATGAAAATTACCGTAGTAGGCGCAGGTGCAGTGGGAGCCACAGTAGCCGATAATATTGCCCGCAAAGAACTTTGTACAGAATTGGTTTTACTGGATATTAAGGAAGGCTTTGCAGAAGGTAAGGCAATGGATATGAACCAAACAGCCGCCCTGCTTGGTTTTGATACCACTATTACCGGTACTACTAACGATTATGCAAAAACCGAGGGCAGTGAGGTTGTGGTTATAACTTCAGGTATACCCCGTAAACCCGGTATGACCCGTGAAGAACTGATAGGCACCAATGCCAGCATTGTGAAAGGTGTTACGGATAATATTTTGAAGCACTCACCTAACGCCATCATAGTTGTTATCAGCAACCCGATGGATACCATGACCTACCTTACCTTAAAGAGCAGCGGCCTGCCTAAGAACCGCATCATTGGCATGGGCGGTATATTAGATAGTTCCCGCTTTAAGTATTACCTGAGTCAGGCATTACAGTGTTCGCCTAACGATTTACAGGCAACAGTAGTTGGCGGCCACGGCGATACTACCATGATTCCTTTAACACGCCTTGCTACCTACCAGGGTATGCCGGTTTCTAACTTTTTAGATGCCGAAACTTTAAAGAAAGTGGCAGCTGATACTATGGTTGGCGGAGCTACTTTAACCAAGTTACTGGGCACTTCAGCCTGGTATGCACCGGGCGCTTCAGGTTGTGCTTTAGTGGAAAGCATTGTGCGCGATGAGAAGAAAGTATTCCCTTGCTGCGTATCGTTAGATGGCGAGTACGGCCAAAAAGATATTTGCCTGGGCGTGCCTGTAGTAATAGGCAAAAACGGTTGGGAGAAAATTGTTGATTACAAACTGGATGCTGCTGAACAGGATGCCTTTAACAAAAGTGCTGAAGCCGTTAGAAGCATGAACAGTGTTTTAAGCACACTTAGCCTGTAATTGTTATATCTTATAGAAATAATAAAAAGTCTCCCAATCGGGAGACTTTTTATTTTCGCCATATGAAAACAAAAAAAGCAATTTCAGTTAAGATACTTTTAACCGAACTGGACAAGGGGGGCTACCACCTTTTTTTAAACGTAAAAGTGAATGGCAAACGCTGCCGTTTTCTGATTGATACCGGCGCATCAAAGTCGGTTATTGATAAAGGCTATTTTATAAAAAACGTTGGTAGTAAAAGCCTGAAGACCATTAAGCAGGAAACTACAGGTTTACACAGCTCGGTTCCTGAGTCGTATTTTGGTGTAATAAAAGAGTTTGAGGTAGGAAAGCAGAAAGTGAAAAACTATTCGATAGCTGCGGTTGATTTAAGCCACGTTAATATGACCTATGGTAAGCTTAAGAAGCCCAAAATACAGGGCATACTGGGCTCAGACCTTATGGTAAAGTATAAGATGATAATTGACTACGGTAAGGAGACTATCTTAATACCCTAAGCCCGGTGTAAACCCGTTTAAGTATAATAAAAAAAAAGCCACCCTTTTGGAGTGGCTTTTTTTATCAATAGGTTGTGTTAATCATGATCGCCTGCCATAGGTTTTTGGCAACACATAGGCAACTTGTTAAAGGCCGCTTCATCTTTTTTCATATCGTCGGCATCGTAACCGGTGTTTACAATAACCAGGCGTATTTGATTTTCTGAAATCTTAGCCGGGTCGTATTTTACCTTTACTACTTTGTTGTTGAGGTTGACCACCGCTTCCTGTATTCCTTCCGTAGATTTTAGGGCACCCTCAATACGCTTTTTGCAGGAGCCGCAAATAGCTGAAGTTTTAATGTTTATTACTGCAGATTTAGCACGGGCTTCGGAACGAATAGCACTACCAACAAGCACAATTAAAAGTACTGCTACGGTAACTGATTTGATTGTTGATTTCATAACTGCTTATTTTCGATTTAAAGATACGTTTTAAGACTATAGAATGAGTGATGAGTAAATTGAATTAACTACTTTTTACTTTACAACGAAACGGAAACCGGCAAAGGCCATGGCGCCCCGTAAGGGCCCCCATACCAAAGAGGCATCAAACTGGTTGCTGAAAGGTTGATCGCCGGCTATGATGGGATTTTTTTGAATGAAGTTGATGAGGTTTTCGCCACCAACGTAAACTTCCCACTGCTTCCATTTAAAACTTACCTGTGCATTTAGCTGAAACCAATCTTTGCTTTGGGTGCTGCGCCGGTTAGTAGCATCGTTTACCAAGGTGCTTGGTATACGGGTTTTACTAAACCAGTTTAAGCTGGTGTTAAAACGCCAGTGCTCGTTACGGGTAATGTATTGCAACGAAATCAAACCGCGATGTTGAGGCCGCAAAGGATATATCTTAAGGCCATCTTTATAAGCAGTTTTGTTCTGTTCAAATTTGTAAGCCAGTTTAACTTCAAACCTTTTCACGGGTTCGTAGCTAACTTCTGCCTGCAAAGCATTTGCAAATGATTTGCCCTGCAGATTGTAGAATTGAAACTGCCGTGTGTTTTCAAGATCAGCAACCACCTGGTGGGTAAAGTCGGTGCGGTAATAATCTAAACTTATGCTCCCTTCCCTGAAGTTAAGAAAGAACTTATAGGTAAGGCTGGCCCCGTAGTTCCAGGCTTCTTCATAGTTAATGTCAGGGGCCAAAACTATTTCGCGGTTGTTCATTAGCCAGCCGAAGTTTTCAGCAAATACTGTGGGCACGCGGTAACCCCTGCCGCCTGATAGGCGAAGGCTTAAATCGTACAAAATTTTCCATTTAAGATTAACCCTGGGCGTAAAGAAGGGACCGTACATATTATGGTAATCTGTGCGTATACCCGCCACCAGGGCCACCTTTTCATCGCGCCCCCAAATGAAGATGCCTTCGGCAAATGCACCCGGCACAATTTCGTGGCGTTTTAAATAGAAGGTGTCGAATTGCTCCTGCACATAGTCTGTTTGGAAAGACAGGCCTGCCTTTAAAACATTTTTTTCGCCAAAGCTGTGCTGAAAGATGGCGTTCAGATAGCCGAAGTGCTCAAGGCCGTGGTAATCTTTCCGCCCCATGTAACCATCCTGTTGATGGTATGCATATTTATATTGTATGCCAAGGTAGTTTTCCTCAGTTAACTCAAAGCCTGTTTTTGCAAAGGCCTCGGCACGGTAGGTGGTAAGGCGAAAACCCCACTCATTTTGGGTAAACCTGTTAACCGAAGGCTTGAAGTGATAACTGCCCCCCAACCTGTCATCGTAAGTGCCGCTAACTACAAGGGCTATCATGCCCCCTTTTTTTATGGGGTAATGAAAGCGGTTCATGAGGTTCACATTTCTTACCAGTGCATTATCTATATAATGGTCGTGGTTCATATCCTGCTTTAACCAGTTAAAGGAACCATTTACTGCACCCAGGTAACTCCAGTCCTTTTTTAGTTTGTGCGCGGTTACAATATTTAACTCGCTGCGCACATCCTGGTTCATAAAAAAGTTAACCAGCAGTTTTTCTGCATTCTGTGGTTTTTTGTATTCCACGTTAATCTGGCCGGTCATGCTCTCGTAGCCGTTTACTACGCTGCCTGCTCCCTTATTTATTTGTATGGAACTCATCCATGGGCCCGGTACATACAGCATACCGAAGGTGTTGCCGAGAGAACGAATGCCGGGAACGTTCTCCGTCATTTGTTGTGTGTAAACCCCATCTAAACCCAACATGCGTATTTCCTTGGCTCCTGAAACGGCATCACTGAAGTTCACGTCCACTGTTGGTGAGTTTTCAAAGGTTTCACTGAGGTTACAGCAGGCATCTTTTACAAGGTCGGCCTGGGTTATAGATTCTACATTGGCGGTTGAAAGGTCTCTGCGGTTGCTTGCTACCTCTACCTGTTTAAGGCTTAGCGGTTTTAACTCAATATCCATAGCTGTTTTACCGGCCAGTGGTATAGTATCGGTTTGGTAGAAAGTTGCTGAAACAACCAGTTTATCTGTTTGGGGGTTTAGGCCCGTTAAAGAGAAACGGCCCAGCGAATCGGTAATGGCGAAATTTAAAGTGCCGGCCTGTATAACACGGGCGTCGGCCATGCCTTTATTGGTGGAGGGATCGAAAACCCTGCCCTGCACAGTTTGCTGCGCATATATAGTGCAACTAAAAAGTGTTGCAATGTATAACAATAGATATCTCATCCCTTAAAAATTTAAATAACGATAATGCGCTAATGCCTATGGCTTAGCTGAAACATAGGGGAGAGAAAATCTAAATGCGAAACACGCCGGTAAATTCAGGGGTATAACTGAGGGGCGGCGGAGAATTGTTGGAAGGAGTATAAGCAGCTACCGAATTAAGCAACGGTAACTGAATTTTACATAAAGGATTAACCGGCGCAAATACCGCTATGATGGCAACATCTTCCTGCGCAAAGCGGTTAGGGAAAAACTGCTTAATAAAGGTGGACTTTACCTTGCAGCATTCCGAAATGCCAAGGGAGCATTCCATTTGCTTTTGTGCCGCTTTTTTTGCGCAACAGGCGTCTGCTTTTACTTCGGCTTCCTCATCGCAATGGGGAGGAGCCATCAACGCGATAATGGTGTGGTCTTCTTTTATACAGGTATGCGCATAGATAGTCTGACCGCTATCCGCTAAAAGGATTAGGGCAGTAAACATTAAACAGGCTATGCGCTTAAACAGCATTATACGAATATACGGAATTGTGTTTACGGGCGGGGCACTTAGTATGTTTTAACGTCCGGCAGGGGTAAACAGCCGGTAACTATTGACTGTCAACTATTCTTCTACTTTTGTGCCCCCATGAAGATGAGATACGCCTTAGCTTTTTTACTGTTATTGACCTTTTCAGCCTGCAAGCAGGATTTTGATATAACTGCTGACTATAAAGAGCTGCCTATTGTTTATGGCTTATTAAGCGACCAGGAAACAACGCATTATATCCGTATACAAAAAGGGTATTTAATAGATGGTAATGCCTATACTGCTGCAAGCAATGCGGATTCCATTTATTACCCTGATGTTTTATCGGTGGAAATAACAAGGCTGAACAACAATGGCAATGTAGAGGCCGTTTATCCCTTAACGAGAGTAGATGGAAACCTGATTGGCCTGCCTAAGGACCCCGGCGTGTTTAATAACAGCGAGAACATACTTTACACTTTTAACGCTAACCTTAACATTGATAAAAGGTACCGCCTGGATGTAACGAACACTACCAACGGATATAAGTTTTCATCAAGGGAAATTGCTATGGTAAAAGATTTTACCATAATAACCCCGTTTAACGGACAGTACATCAACCTGCATACGGTAAGTCCGCCAAAGGCTGTTTTTTACACGGCACAAAATGGCGGTGTTTACGACTTAAAAATCCGTTTCCCTTATAAGGAGTACGATGCTACCAGCAATGCTTTATTGAAAGATACCTTTGCCGATATTTTTGTGTTTAAGAGCAAATTTATAGATGATATTTTAGGCGGCACTCAGGTAATTGAGGATATCAATGGTTCTTTAATTCTTAACTCGTTGCACAACAGCTTAAGCAAAGGCGATCAAAACATTTACCGTGTATTTAACCTGCAGAAGGGGATGACCTTTTATTATGCTGCGGGTGGAGAGGATGTATCGCGCTATATGGCTGCGCAATTGGCGCAGGGCAGCGGGTTGGCTTCTAACGAGGCCGTACCACCTTATACCAATATGGTAAACGCTTATGGCGTTTTCAGCAGCCGCCATTTTCAACAGATAGATAGCGTGCTGTTAAATGCTGATGGCCTGGATAGCCTGGCCTGCAGTCCGCTTGCGGCTGGTTTGCGCTTTAAGGGCAGTTTCGGCCAGATTTGTAATTAATTTAAAACATTATACCGGCAGTAACACCCATGTAATGGGCTGCAGAATAGTAGTTGAGCCGATAGGTTTCATTTACAAGTATATTACCCCTGAAATGTTGGAAGCGGTAGAGTGCGCTTAAGCCTAACTGCACCCGGTTTGTAACATAAACCCGTACGCCAATTTGCGTTTGCAGTGTTGCCCCTCCAATAGCTCCGCCATCGTTTCTAAAGTTTTTGTTTATGGGCAATATCAAGAATGCTGCCCCGAATTTTTGATCGATAAACGGTGATACCCTTTTATTGAGGAAGGTGTACCTGATATTGGCAAAAATGGGCACCTGGGTGTATTTCCGGTTATCAATCTCAAACCCTGCCCCTGCACCTAAAAACAGTTTGCGGCTAAGGCGGTAGCCCAATACTGCACTAAGCGTAAAGAATTTATTGCTGTAGCTGTAAAACCTGCCGTTTTCGTCATTAGCTTTAAAGCCGAACAAGGCACCGGCTTCGATTGCCGCCGCCAGGCTACGCGGTGGTATGGAGTCTATTATAAAAATGCCTTTGGGCTTTTCGGTTTTCAGCCTTTCTCTACGTATGTGGTCTACATCGGCTAACGCATATTGGGTAAGCGAATCCTCACCGGTTTGAAGGGTAATTGACTCGCCCGGAACCTGCCGGTTAATTATTCCCTTTACAACGCTGCCGTCCTTTAAATAGATGACATCGCGGTAGTCTTCCTGGGCTAAGAGGCTACTAAACGTTAACAGAGAGAAGATTAGTAAAAAAGGATGCTTCATTACGTTGGGTAAACGCAAATTAAGCTGAATAATTTTTCATTGCCGCTACGGCCGGACAAGGTGTCTGACAAATTGGCGCGGCTGAAAATCAGCCAATTATGGTTTTAACACTTGCTTTTGGCAGTATAACTTCTGCAAAATGTCATTTTTGCCCGCCCAAGGCCGCAGTTAGCCAAATGGCACACCGATTGACAATAAGAGGCAGACTAAAAAACTAAACATCATGAGTAAAATAATCGGTATAGACTTAGGAACAACTAACTCCTGTGTAGCCATTATGGAGGGTAACGACCCGGTAGTGATTCAGAATGACGAAGGAAGAAGAACTACACCGAGCATTGTTGCCTTTTTGGCTAACGGCGAGCGTAAGATAGGCGACCCTGCCAAACGCCAGGCGGTTACCAATCCAACCAAAACAATTCAATCTATTAAACGCTTTATGGGTATTCGCTACAGCGAAGCCGGTAAAGAGATTCCACGTGTACCTTATAAAGTAGTAAAGGGCGATAATGATACAGTGCGCGTTGATATTGACGGCCGCATGTATACCGCCCAGGAAATTTCAGCAATGGTGCTTCAGAAGATGAAGAAAACAGCTGAAGACTATATTGGCCAAACAGTAACAGAAGCGGTTATTACCGTGCCTGCTTACTTTAACGATAGCCAGCGCCAGGCTACTAAAGAAGCCGGCGAAATTGCAGGTTTAAAGGTGCGCCGTATTTTGAACGAGCCAACTGCAGCTGCACTGGCCTACGGCCTTGATAAAAAGCATAAGGATATACACGTTGCCGTTTATGACTTAGGTGGCGGTACATTTGATATCTCTATCCTTGAAATGGGCGATGGCGTGTTTGAAGTAAAATCTACCAATGGCGATACACACCTTGGTGGCGATGACTTTGATAATGAAATTATCCAGTGGCTGGCTAATGAGTTTCAAACTGAAGAAAGAGTAGACCTGCGCAAGGACCCTATGGCTCTTCAGCGTTTGAAAGAAGCTGCCGAGAAAGCCAAAATTGAGCTTTCATCTTCAAGCGAAACTGAAATTAACCTGCCTTATATAACCGCGGTTGATGGCGTGCCTAAGCACTTAGTAAAGAAACTAACCCGCGCTAAGTTTGAGCAGTTGGTTGATACCCTGGTGCAGCGCACAATTGAGCCTTGCCGCAAAGCCGTTCAGGACGCAGGCCTTGATGTTTCAAAAATTGATGATGTGATTTTAGTGGGCGGTTCAACCCGTATCCCTAAAATACAGGAAGTAGTAGAAAAGTTCTTCGGTAAAAAACCAAGCAAGGGTGTTAACCCTGATGAAGTGGTTGCCGTTGGTGCTGCTATACAAGGCGGTATTTTAAGCGGCGAGGTGAAGGACGATATCGTACTGGTTGACGTAACACCTCTTTCATTAGGCCTTGAAACTATGGGTGGTGTAATGACTAAACTGATTGAATCAAATACCACTATCCCTACAAAAAAATCGCAGGTGTTTACCACCGCGCAGGATAACCAACCGTCGGTTGAAATCCACGTGCTGCAGGGCGAGCGTGCTATGGCGAAAGACAACCGCACCATTGGCCGTTTTCACTTAGGCGATATACCACCTGCCATGCGTGGTACCCCTCAAATTGAAGTAACCTTTGATATTGATGCCAACGGTATCATCCATGTATCTGCAAAAGATAAAGGAACCGGCAAAGAGCAAAGCATACGTATTGAAGCTACCACCGGCCTTAGCAAGGAGGAGATTGAAAAAATGCGCAACGAAGCTAAAGCCAACGAGGAAAACGATAAGAAAGCACGCGAGCAGGCAGAGAAAGCTAACATGATTGATTCGTTGATTTTCCAAACGGAGAAGCAACTGAAAGAAGTTGGCGATAAAATACCTGCGGATAAGAAGACCTCGCTGGAAACAGCCCTGGCCGACCTTAAGAAAGCAAAAGAGAGTAACGATGCCGACGCAATGGATAAAGCTGCAGAAGCTTTAAACAATGCATGGCAGGCGGCCTCTCAGGATATATACAACGCTACCCAGCAAAACGCGGGTCAGCAAACTTCAACAGAACAAAGCAACACCGACGGTAACAGCAATGGCGGCGATAATGTTAGCGATGTAGAGTATGAAGAAGTGAAGGATAACAAATAGTTGTAAGTTTTAAGTTATAGGTTTTATGAACCTGAGCTGAAGCTGAAAACTAAAGGATGTTGGATGTTGCCTTGGTTAAATTCACCATAGGTGACGAAGCCCCTGCGGAAGCGGGGGCTTTTTTTATTAGGGTAGCTTATGGTTTATAGAAATTCAACTCAGCACGGTGGCTACAATTGTTCTTCCGCGGGCATGGTTCCTGAACTCGCATAAGTAAATGCCTTGCCAGGTGCCCAGATTAATGTGGTGATTGGTTATAGGAACGGTAACGCTGTAACCTACTAAGGCTGTTTTAATATGTGCGGGCATGTCGTCAGGGCCTTCATCGTTATGCGTATAGTGCGGCGCATTTTCAGGAGCCAGTATGTTGAAGGAAGATTCAAAGTCTGCCCTAACGCTGGGGTCGGCATTTTCGTTAATAGTTAAGCCTGCCGAGGTGTGCTTAATAAAAAGAAAGAGCATACCCGTTTGGGGCAGTTCGGGCAGGTGCTTGACAATGGTATCTGTAATCAAATGGAAGCCGCGCTTATGAGCCGGCAAGGTAAACTCTAACTGCTGCATCATATAGCCTAAAGTAAAGGATTGTGCCAAATTAAAGCCGCATTTTCCCAAAGCAAAGCGGGAGGAAACAATAAGGGCTTTTTCTTACATTCGCTGCTCATTTCTAAGGGGAACACACATTTTTTGAAAAGAACAGATTAAGGAGAGGGATATGAGTGATACTACTATCATTTTTTCGATGTTGGGCGTGAGCAAAACAATACCGCCTACCAAGCAAATTATTAAAGACATTTACCTGAGTTTCTACTACGGGGCAAAAATCGGCATTATAGGCGCTAACGGTTCGGGTAAATCTACCCTGCTGCGTATTATAGCCGGGGTGGATGAAAATTTTCAGGGTAAAATAGAAAAGAGCAAAGACTACAGCGTTGGCTACCTTGAACAGGAACCAAAGCTGGATGAGAGCAAAACGGTAATTGATATAATCCGCGAGGGCAAGAAGGAAATTTTTGACCTGTTGGATGAGTTCAACAAAATAAGCGAGATGTTCAGCGACCCTGACCTTGACCCTGACAGGATGGAAAAGCTGTTGGAGCGCCAGGGCGTATTGCAGGATAAAATTGATGCTGCTAATGCATGGGAAATTGACCAGGTGTTAAACCGCGCTATGGATGCGTTGCAGTGTCCTGAGCCCGATGCACCGATTAAAAACTTATCGGGTGGTGAAAGAAGACGAGTGGCCCTTTGCCGCTTGTTGCTGCAGGAGCCCGATGTGTTGTTGCTGGATGAGCCTACCAACCACCTGGATGCAGAATCGGTATTGTGGTTAGAGCATCACTTAGCCCAATACAAAGGCACGGTAATATGTATTACGCACGACCGTTACTTTCTTGATAACGTTGCCGGATGGATATTGGAATTAGACCGTGGCGAAGGCATACCATGGAAGGGGAATTACAGCACCTGGCTGGAACAAAAACAAGTTCGCTTAGCCCAGGAAGAAAAGATTGAAAGCAAGCGCCAGAAGATGCTTCAGCATGAGTTGGAATGGGTGCGCATGGGGCAAAAGGCCCGCCAGGCTAAAAGCAAGGCCCGTTTAGCTAACTACGAAAAAATGGCTTCGGAAGAAGCAAAAGGCCAGGAAGAGAAACTGGAGATTTACATACCACCGGGCCCGCGTTTAGGGGCCAAGGTTATAGTGGCTAAAGATGTATCGAAAGCGTTTGGCGACAGAGTGCTTTATGAAAACCTGAACTTTAGCTTACCGCAGGGGGGTATTGTGGGTATCATTGGCCCTAACGGTGCCGGTAAAACCACCTTGTTCCGTATGATAATGGGAGAGGAGAAGCCTACTGCGGGAACGTTTGAAGTAGGCGATACGGTGAAGATATCTTATGTGGACCAAAGCCACTCTAACATTGACCCCGAAAAATCAGTTTGGGAAGTTATAAGCAACGGAGATGAGTGGATTGAGCTTGGTAAACTAAAGATGAATAGTCGCGGTTATGTATCGCGCTTTAACTTTAACGGGGGAGACCAGCAAAAGAAGATAAAGGTGCTTTCCGGCGGTGAGCGTAACCGCCTTCACCTTGCACTTACCCTGCGCGAGGAAGCCAATGTGTTGCTGCTTGATGAACCTACCAACGATTTAGATGTGAACACCATACGTGCTTTGGAAGAAGCCCTTGATAATTATGCAGGCTGCGCAGTGGTAATTTCGCACGACCGTTGGTTTTTAGACCGTGTGTGTACGCATATACTTGCTTTTGAAGGCGAAGGCCAGGTTTATTGGTTTGAAGGCAGCTTTAGCGATTACGAAGAGAATAAGAAGCAGCGCCTGGGCATAAGCGATGAGCAACCGCGCAAGTTCCGCTACAAAAAACTGGTGGTTTCGTAGTTATCCCAATCGCCGGTTAAATGAATACTCAGCCGCTGTTTGCAATTGCAAACAGCGGCTTTTGTTTTAAAAACACCCGCCGATCATGCTTTCGCTCATTTTTTATAGAACTTTTTTACATACAATCCGTAGTATGTAAATGGGTCAGAGTATATCTGCCCTGCTAACTATTTACTAAATCTACGCGTATGAGAAAATTTATTACGCCATTGTTTCTCATTTGTATCCTTTTTGTTTCGGGCAGTTTTAACTCCAAGCCCGATGATGAAAACGGCCATTACAAAAACAACGGTTACTTTTTTGCAATAATGGATGGTAACATGTTTGAGATGCGCGATGACGATAAATACCGTGCTGAGCTGGTAAATAAAACGGGCAGTATGAAAGACGATAAACTTACCCGTGTTGCCACCTCATTGGTGTTTTACGGCAACGAGTTTAAGGACGACGCCGGAAAACCCTTTACGGAGAACATAGATGTAGAGTTCAGCTTTGAAGACGGCGCATTGGGCGATGTAAAGGATTTAAAGTTGGAAGCGCATTACGATAAGCACGACTATTTCCATATTCCACAGTCCACCAAGTTTAGGGTAACCAAGGTAGAATGGAGCGATGACCGCCGCTTTTACCTTTTAAGTGCAGACTTTGATTGTAAGATGAGAAGGTGGGGATTTCCTGCAGAAAGCCAGCCAACAGTTCGTATTAAAGGAAGAATGGTTAATATAAACGTAAGTGTACCGGCATGGGTTAAAGTTAAAGAACCAACACAGGTAGCGGGTAATTAACAACATCTTAGATATAATAAAAAAGGCCGCTTTGATGAGCGGCCTTTTTTATTGTGAGTTAAGTATTAAAAGCTTTTGTGCACCACCATAACATTAAAGGAGAGATTATTGTCAAAGTTACTGCCGTCCTTGGTTTTAATTACCCAGTAGTAGGAGCTTGAGATAAGCTTGTATTCTACCATGTAGGTAACATTGCTTGTGGTACTGCCCCCCACCGGAGTGATAAACAGCATATCATCCGGCGCCCATGCAAAAGTAGTGGGAATGATCTGGAAGTTATCTAATGAAGATACCAGCACATTCATTGATAAATCTCCACCTTCATCAAGAATACCTCCGTTCGTTAAGTATATAGCGGCATCGGTTCCATCCACCCTTAGTGCCGAACCATTTGTAGCATATGCATAAACGCCTATGCCCTGTGGTTGGAAAGAATAACCGAATACTCCTACCTCACCTTCGCCTGCAACACCTTTACCATAAAGTTGGTTACACTTTCCGAAAATACTGATTGGGCCTCCGCCGGAGGCGTAAGTATTCTCCACCTGAAAAGCTGCGATAGGATCACTGGCAGTGCCTGTATACGGTAAGGTCAGTCCTCCTCCTGCAGCCGGCGTTTGAGGTTCCCAGCGGCTTTGGGCATTATTCCACGTTAATACCTGTCCGTTGGTTGGGGCCGTTGTGGCCACGTTGCGGCCCTGAAGTTTGGTAACTACTGAAGCGGCACTGGTGCCTGTAACATCACCGGCCAGGGAAACTGTGCCGGCTGATGGAGTTTGCCAACTTGCCAATCCGTTGGCATCGCTGGTAAGTACTTTACCTGCCCCCGGTGTGCCACCTGTTATTTTTACCTGCCCGTTTATTTCAAGTTTTGCCGTTGGCAGGGCGGTGCCAATACCAACGTTACCGTTTTCTACAATCAGGCCGTAGCCTCCACCGGTTGCTGAAAAATAACCCGCTATGCTACCCGTTCCACTGCTGCGGCCATCAACGCCGCGGCCATTGGCCGATGTTGCGTTACCATATAGGGCTGTGCCTGCACCTGTTTGTGCATTTACAGCAGTGTTATTGGGTGAAGTTGCCTGTAAAGCATTGCTGCCTGAACCTGCACTGTTATTATCAAGAATATAAACGCCGGTAGCATACGTATTGCCTGCCGGCAAGTTAAAGCGTGCAGTGCCCTTCATGGTGCCGGCATTGGCATTTACTTCCATTTTGTAATCCACACCGCCTGCCAACGAGGTAGTTGTGCCAAGCAGTACCGTTCCCGTATTGTTGTTGTAGATATTGTTGCCTGTTGTAGTCCACGGGCTTGCCCCGCCACCACTTATGGTTGTAGGTTCCCATTGAGACAGAACGGCGTTCCATGCCAGTGCCTGCCCTGCCGCAGGAGCAGTTGAGGCCACTGTGCGGTTTTGGATTTTTGTAACTGTATTGCTTGCAATAGCCCCTGTTACATCACCTGCTAAAGTGCCTGCAGCACCACCTGTAAGCGATACCCACGCACCTGCTTTACGTCCTTCAAAGTCGGTACCGGTATAGCGTATGGTACCATCTAAAGCAAGTGTGGTAGTGCCTATTTTAATAGCGCCGTTTACATCAAGCTTTTGTGCGGGGTTACTCCAGCCAATACCCACGTTACCGTTTCCGGTATAAGTTACATTGCCTCCTGTGTTATCCCAGGGCAGGGTTACAGTGTTTCCGCCGCTTATGCTTAGTGATGTTCCTGTGTAGGTTAACGTTTGTGTTGGCAGCACATCCCAGGTAGCATCGCCTGAGGCACTTGTACACTTCAGAAATTTGCCGCTGGCCGGCGTACCGGTGGTTAGCTGAAGGTTGCCGTTTACTTTTATACCATATCCTGAGCTGCTGGAAAAACTACCCGCAGTGCCTGAACCGGCGGTGCCCAATACAGCAATGCCATTGTTGGCAGAGCCTTCTACCGCATGGCCCGAAGGACTGTATCCTTTAACACCTGCATCGGTGCCTTCGCCATAAATGGCCGCACCTGTAGTTCCCGTTTGGTAAACATTAAAGGCATTGCCGGTGCCGTTGTAACTATCGCTGTAAGGTAAGGTAAAACCTCCGCCACCTGTGTTATCAGTAGCCGGGGCCCATGAACTGCCGTTCCATTTAAGTACCTGCCCGGTGGAAGCGCCCTGCTGCGCAATGGCTAATGGGCTTCCGGCGGTTCCGTTACCGCTTATAGTTGCATTTGTAGCGGCTGATTGCGTTCCCCAGTTATCGCCACTACCTGCGCCAAAGGGAACCCAACTTGTGCCGTTGTAACCGGCAAATGAAGTGCCGTTGAAACGAATGGCCCCTGCTGTGTTTGAAGAAGTATTGCCTACGCGAATTGCACCGGAAACATCCAGGCGTTCCAAAGGGTTACCCCCTCCAATGGCTACATAGTTTTGAGCGTTGAGGGTAATACCATTTCCTGCGTTTACGTTGGCTATATACATACTGGCTGCGGGCTGCGTAACTGTAAAGTAGCAATCGCTACCGTTAGCAGTCCATTTAGCCTGCTCACCGTTTACTGTTTTTAATGCTACTTCCGTTGTAAGCCCGTTGCTTTCAAAGTCGGCGGCCCGTGCCAAGCTGCTTAGCACGTTTAGTTTTGCTGATGGCGCCGGTGTGCCTATACCCACGTTACCCGAATTCAGATTGTAAATTTCATTAACGTTGGCTGCCCAGTAAGAAGCGCCTGTAGGGCCTGTTGCACCGGTTGCGCCCGTTGCACCGGTAGCCCCTTTAATACCGGTAGCACCCGTAGCACCTGTAGGGCCACCACCGGTGGGTAGTTGCCAGGTTGCCAGGCCGTTTGCATCGCTGGTTAGTACTTTACCGGCCCCTGGCGAGCCACCGCTTATTTTTATCTGGCCATTTACATCCAATTTTGTGGCAGGTGCATTACTGCCAATGCCAACATTGTTATTAGATGCTATATAAACTCCATTACCGCCTGAAACACCCAAATTGATAGTGCCTGCGCTTTCCTGGTTGTTTACTATAAAGTTAGCGGCACTAAGCCTTAAGGTGGTTCCATCGGTAGTTGTGGCCCCTGTATTTTGATTGGTTAGTTGTATGCGGTAATCAAAGCCGGCCGAATCGTGCAACTGTATTTTGTTCACCGGGGTATTGGTACCTACGCCCAAATTGCCTTTAATACCCACATCGCCGCTATTGGCATTTCTTATGTTGTTGCCTATACTTTCCCACTGCGATGAGCTTAACGCAGTTTCCGAAACCAGGGAGTAGGGAACGCTAAGCAATTGTGTGGTGCCCATATTGTCGTAAGCCGTAGCAGTGTGCAGCTTAAACTCAACCTGCAAAAATTTAGATGTTGACCAGTTTACGCCGTCAAACGTTCCGAGCAGGGGTGTGCCTGAACCCACTGCAACTGAAAATAAACCAAACTGGTTTACAGGCACCGAGGTGTGTTCTTCTTTGTAAACCAGTGTGCCTGCTGCCGTTAAATCGTGCAGGGTAAACCGGATATCTACCAGTGTGCCCTGTGGCAGGATGTTTCCGGCATTATCACGCGCCACAGCCTGGTAGTTAAACGCCTGAGGTGCCTGTGCAAAAACCGTTGGAGACAGAATAACAATATAAATTAGGGGAAGTAAAATAAGCCGCAGGATTTGGCTGCGGCTGTTAAAATGAAGACTTGTTACTGGGTTCATACTCACTTTGCTTTAATTGTACAAAGGTGTTATGGCTAAAGGGCGGCAGCAAAGCAAAAAATGTCCGATTCTTAGGTTTTGGTTTGCCTGTAGAATATCTATATTGCTTATATGGAGGTATTGCACCAACTGATAAGAGGCATGAGCATGGCAGAGAAGAGTTACTTTAAACGCTATGCCGGAAAGCTAAGTGATGATTCAGCCACTAATTATCTGCAACTTTTTGATGCTATTGCAGGGCAGGAGGAATATGATGAAAACGTACTGAAAAAGAAGTTTGCCAGGCAACGGTTCGTAAAACAATTCAGCGTAGCCAAAACCTACCTTTATAAAACAATTATAAAAGCGTTAAAAAATTTCCACGAAGAATCGGATGTCCAATCGCAGTTAAAACATTTACAACTGGAGCTTACCATTTTGATGGATAAAGGTATTTATGCGCAGGCCTATAAAATAATTGTAAAGGGCGAATCCATTTCCAAAGAATATGAAATGTTCAGTGAGTGGTCGGAGTTTTTAAGAACGGAACTTTACCTGTTAGTTAATGGTTATCATACATCGCAGCGAAGTATTGCAACTGTTGTTGCGGAGCAGGAATTGGTAGAGGAACGTTTACGAAACCTTGTACAGTTTGAAAATCTTTATAACAGGCAACACCGCTTAAGCAAAATGGTATACCAGCTGCGCGATGAACAGCAGCTGGCCGAATACGAACTTATTTTTAGGGATGGCTTGCTGTTGCAGCAGAAAGTGGCTTTATCAGCCAGGGCATTGTACTACTTTCATTATATAAGGGCATTGCATTTTTCGGTTACAGATAAACGAAAGGAATTTTTAGCAGAGAGCAAACTGTTGGCAAAGGTTTGCGAACAAACACCTTACTTTTTTAAGTATGACCTTAGAGCCAGCATGAATGCGATTAACCTGTTGCTGGAGGCCTGCTACTTTAACCAGGACTTTAACATGATGCAAAAGGCCCTTAAGCAGCTAAGCGCGCTAAACTCAAAAAACGACAGGGATAAAATTGCACAGTTTGTTTACTACAGCCGCTTCGGCCTTATTTATTATGACCAGCGCAAGGATGCGAAAGGCAAAGTAAGTTTGGTAGAAGAAGCATGGAAACAAATGCGGCTATATGGGCCTAAGATACCCTATCATATCCGCATCAGCATTATAGTAACTTATGTTAGCGCTTTGCTTGAAATGGGTGAGTATAGTAAAGCCCTGGATTGGATAGAATTGTACAGGCAAGGGGGTAAACCGGAGCAAACCCGATATGATGTTCAGAGTATTTTGCACATGATGCAACTTATTGCCCATTATGAGTTAGGTAATCATTTGTTAGTTAAGAATATTGTGCCAAACATCGCCCGGTTTATCCGTAAGGTTGGGCAGCAAAGCAAGTTTGAAAAGACATTGATTGGTTTTTTTGCAAGGCTAACTTCGGTAAAATCAAGGTCCTCTGATATATTTAAGGATACCCTATATGAGCTGGACAGCTTAAAAGAAGGCGATATTTTGCACCGGAACAGGCCAATGTACGATGTTTTTAAGGCTTTTATTGAAAGTAAACGGGCCGGTAAAAAATACCACCAAATGGGGAGGAGCTAGTTTTTACAAAATTATGACAAGGTGTTAACAACCTTATTCAGAACAAAGTGTTCTACTTTTTAACACTGGTGCTTTTTGCTTTCTTCGCTACTCGAAAAATATACGTATGAAGAGAATCCTTACAGGAGTTTTTGTTTTAACAGCTGCCTTTGCGATGGCACAAAACAGCGCCACCTGGTGTGGTTCGGTACTACCCGAGTCATATAAGCAGGAATATGCTGCGCGCGACAGGAGCAACTACAGCCAATTATATGCCCAGCGCGGAGGTATACAATGGGTAGGTGTTTTTTACCATGTAATAACCAAGGATGACGGAACAGGCGGTGTTGGCTTGCGTAAGGTATTTGAAAGCCATTGCGAGTTAAATGAAGCCTATAACCAGTTTAATATTGGTTTCTACATTTCAGGTATCGACACTATTAAAAATACAACACTTTGGAATTACCAAAGCCAAAGTTTGGGGTGGCAGGCTTTTAGCCAGTATAACGAAACCAATGTGTGTAATATATACCTGAACGGCAATTTGCCGGGCCTTTGTGGTTTTGCAACCTTCCCTAACTCAGCGCCCAATGGCGGTGGTGTGTTTATGAACGCTGCTGATTGCCTTGGCACGGCTACAACCACCTTACCGCATGAAGTGGGCCACTATTTTGGTTTGATGCACACTTTTGACACCAGCTACGGGGTGGAATATGTAGATGGCAGCAACTGCAACAATGCAGGTGATTTGTTTTGCGATACACCGGCTGATTTTCTTGACCAACGTACCCCATGTCCTTATAACGGTACCCAAACCGACCCTCATGGCGATTTATACAGCAGCGTTGTTGATGAGAGCCTTTACATGAGTTACTTTAACGATAATTGCGTTTCCCGTTTCAGTAACATGGAGGAAACCGAGATGAACCAGGTATTGGTTAACGACCGTCCGAATTTGTTGATACCACCTGTGCCTGATTTAAGCCCGCTTGATACAGCGCACTTCATAAGTCCGCAAAACGGCGATAGCACCTTGATGGGCACTTCAGTAACTATTAAATGGAATGCCATACCACGTGCAACTCACTATATTTTAAAGGTGCAGAGTAGTTCAGGCAGCGTTACTTATGTTGACAGCGCTATAACCGATACTTTTTTTGTATTGAACAACCTTGTATCTAACAAGGCTTATAAATACCGTGTAAAGGGTATTTGTTATGGCAATACCTGCTCGCCGGCAACAGTATTCAATACTATTAAAACCTCACCTATAAAAGGCAACATTACGGTTGTAAGCCCAAGTTGCCAGGGAGAAACAGATGCTTCTATTGTTGTAAACCCAACCAATGGTCTTTTCCCTTATTCTGTTAGCTGGAGCAATGGCTCTACCGGTAATACGGTTAGCAACCTTGCCCCGGGCACTTATACAGTAACCATTACAGATGCCAACGGTGCAGTTGGTATCAGCCAGGTAGTAGTAAGCGACCCGGCACCGGTAGTTGTGGATATTCAACAAATAGGCAGCAACCTTAACGCCTATGGTTCAGGTGGTACACAACCTTACACCTATGCATGGAGCAATGGCGCCACAGGCCAATTTAATAACAACGTTAACTTCGGCACTTACACGGTTACCGTAACTGATTCCAAAGGCTGTTCTGTGGTTGAAACCTTTGTATTCTCTTCAATTGGTGTAAATACTGATTTGAATGTTGGTATGAAAGTGTTCCCTAATCCGGCTTCGCAAAACGCGATGCTGAATGTGCAGATTAACATTAACGAAAATACCGATGCGGTAATTTCAGTAGTTAATGTAACCGGAGAGGTTGTTCAGGAAGTGCGTAAGCAACTTACTGATGGAGCCAATACTGTAATGATTAACAGCGGAGGCCTGGCGCCGGGCGTATATCTTGTTCGCTTCAATTCCAGGAAGGCAACAAAAACTGTGAGGATTTCAATTTTGAAATAATCTGCAACTACAATAAAACAGAAGGGCGCTAAGGCGCCCTTTTTTTATGCACCCAGTTTATCGAGAAAGCTATAGAATAACGGACGTACCTCGTTAATTGTGCTTTGCGCCTCAAGTATCTTTGAACCGCTCATCACATAATCCGCCGGCACTAATTCTGCGTTACCGGAAGAAACCATTTGGTGTAATACCTGTGTGTTTACTTCAGGGTGGAACTGAAAGGCCCAAGCTTTGCCAATAGTAAATGCCTGGTTAGTGCATGCCCTGGAAGAAGCCAACAGTTGGGCGCCTTCAGGTATATCAAAGGTTTCGCCATGCCAATGGAAGAAGGATTGATTATGCCAACCTGCGCTCAGGAAGTTATGTTGCATACCGGCTTCGGTTAAAGTAATGGGGAACCAACCAATTTCCTTTCGCTCATTTTTATAAACCTTTTTACCAAGTGCGCTGGCTATCATCTGCGCCCCAAGGCAAATGCCTAAAATAATTTTGCCGGTTGCAATCGTATTGCGAACCAGTTCTTTTTCCGGTTTAAGCCAGTCATAAATATCCTCATCGTTTACGCTCATGGCGCCGCCCATTATAACCAGCCAATCAAAGGTGTCCACCGGTGGTAATGGTTGGCTGTTAAACACCTCTGTAACAGCTACTTCGTGCCTTTTTTCGTTAGCCCATTCGTGAATAAGGCCCGGTCCCTCGTAGGGTTCGTGTTGCAATACATGGATGCGCATAACCTGGTGTTTAAGCATAAACAACTATACCGCCACGCTGTGGTCGCGCAGGGCATCGTTTAAGGATGTTTTTTTATCTGTAGACTCTTTTCTGGTTCCGATAATGAGGGCGCATGGCACCTGGTATTCCCCGGCCGGAAACTTTTTGGTATAACTACCCGGTATAACCACAGAGCGGGAAGGCACGTAGCCTTTATATTCGATAGGCTTATCCTGCGTAACATCAATAATTTTAGTGCTCATGGTTAATACCACATTGGCCCCCAGTACAGCCTCCTTTTCAACGCGTACCCCTTCTACTACTATACAGCGCGAACCGATAAAGCAGTTGTCTTCAATAATTACAGGTGCGGCCTGTACGGGTTCCAACACACCTCCAATACCTACCCCGCCGCTTAAGTGCACGTTTTTGCCTATTTGGGCACAGCTACCTACGGTGGCCCAGGTATCTACCATAGTCCCCTCATCAACATATGCTCCAATATTCACATAACCGGGCATAAGTATTACCCCTTTGCTAACGTAGCTACCATAACGTGCAATAGCATGAGGTACAACGCGAACCCCTAACTCCTTATAATTTTTCTTTAACGGTATTTTATCGTAAAACTCCAGGGGGCCGGCGTTCCAGGTTTCCATTTGCATAATAGGGAAGTAGAGGATAACGGCCTTTTTAACCCAATCATTCACTTTCCACCCGTTTTCCGAAGGTTCGGCCACTCTTATTTTGCCTTTATCAAGCAACTCAATTACCTGTTTTATCGTATCCTGTACCGGATTTTCAGCGAGAAGGGAGCGATTCTCCCATGCCTGTTCAACCTGTTGTTGGAGGGCTTGTGTATTTTGCATTTGATTATTTTTTGAAACAGGACAAGTATAGTGTGTTTGTAAATGCTGTTGAAATCTTTTATAATCTTTTGATTTCCATTCTACCTTTACGAGGTAAACCGACCATATGATAAAATCAGGATTTTGTGTTGTTATGTTTCTCAGCACATGTTTAGTTGCCAGTGCCCAAATATTCATAAACACGGGTAACCCCAACCTGGATAAATACAAGCAGGACAATCCCAATGCGGTTATCTGGCAGGGTGGAGCAGAAGCCCCTGTAACCGGCGGTATGAAAGAAGAGCCGAAAGAATCAGTTAAGAAGGAGGAGCCAAAAACCGAAACGCCCAAAGCCGCCGAAACCAAGCCTGTAATGGGAAAAGAGGCGCCGGCCCAGCAAACTGTAAAAGTTACTGAAACGCCTCCTGCTGCTAATGGCCCGGAGGGAGATTTTCCACCGGATGCCGTGCCCGGCAAGTGTTATGCCCGCATTGTGATACAGGACCAATATGAGTTTAAAGAAGAGCAGGTAGTTGATAAACCGGCCACCACTAAAGTAGAAAAAGTACCGGCCCGGTATGAAACGGTTTTAGATACTATTATTATAACCCCGGCCACAAAGAAAACGGTAACAACCCCGGCGCAGTACGAAACAGTAAGCGAACAGCAACTGGTTACGCCGGCTTCGCAAAAATGGGTAAAACAGAAGCCTGATGTTAACTGTGTTTCGGAAAACCCTAAAGATTGCGAAGTGTGGATGTTGAAGGAGATACCTGCGGTGTATAAAACCGTTGCTAAAAAAGTAGAGAAGGCGCCTGCCGTTACAACTGAGGTGGATGTGCCTGCTGTAACCAAAGTGGTACCACGCAAAAAGATGGTAGAACCTGCACGTGAGAATAAAATAGAAGTGCCGGCAACCTACAAAACAATAATGAGCAAGGTATTGGTTAAGAAAGGCGGCTACCAGGGCTGGAAAGAAGTGCCTTGCGGCCAAAGCGGTTCGGCTGAAGCAAAAGATGATAAAGTTGCGCGCCTGCAAAAGGCCTTACAGCGCGAAGGTTACGACCCCGGCCCGGCCGATAACCAAATGGGCGGCAAAACGAAGGATGCTTTGGTTAAGTTTCAACAGGATAAAGGATTGCCCGTAGGTAACCTGAATAGCGAAACCCTGAAGGCTTTAGGGATAGAATAGTAAATACTTGTTTAAGATACGCACAGGCCTGCTTCTTTAGCGGGCCTTTTTTTATGCTGCAAACAGGAAAAGGCCTTGTTTAAATTTTTCATAATGGCATATGGCGGTTGTTATTACTTTAGTTTTGGCATTGTTATTGAAAACCACAAGCTAAAACCAGGATATGACCACTCGTGCAAAGATTATTTTAAGCATAGCTTTATTAAGTATTTCGTTAGCCGGCTTAGCGCAAAAGCCTAAAATGAACATGGGCAGCAGTGGCAGCACCGGCACTACCAATACTACCACCACAACAACAACTACTACTAACACGCAACAGGGCGGCATGGCGCCCAAAGGCGGCGGTAATACTACCACTACAACCACTACTACAAGTGGTAACGGTGTTTTAAATTTTACTCAAAACGAAGCTGCTGCCGCTATTAAGGAAGCTCTTAATAAAGGCGTTACCGCCGGCGTTTCAAAAGTTTCAGTAACCGATGGGTATTTCAAAAACCAGTTTATAAAAATTCCTTTTCCGCAGGATGCTGCTAAAGTGGAAAGCACCCTGCGCCGTATTGGTTTGGGTACTTTAATTGATGATGTGGTTTTAAAAATTAACCGGGCTGCCGAAGGGGCTGCAAAGGAAGCCGGCCCTATATTTTTAAATGGTATTAAGCAAATGACCATTACCGATGCTATTGCTATTGTAAGTAATAAGCAAACGGATGCGGCAACCCGTTTTTTGGAGAGAACCACTACCGAACAATTAGTTATAGCGTTTAAGCCTGCTATTAAAACTGCCCTCGATAAAACACTGGCAACAAAGTACTGGAATGAAGTAATGAGCCGCTACAACAAAATACCTTTTGTGGCCAAGGTAAATACAGATTTACCCGATTATGCCACGCGTAAAGCTATCAGCGGTTTGTTTTATATGGTAGCTCAGGAAGAGGCAAAAATACGTAAAGACCCTGTTGCCCAAACTACCAATATATTGCAGAAGGTATTTGGCGGAATTAAGTGGTAGAAGTTAAGCGATTAACTCTACCTCGTAACCGCTGTGTTTGCGGATATTGATAACGTTGCCGCCCTCGAAGATGAGGTATTGGCCACGGATGCCGTTTAGCTTTAACTTAATATCACCCACTTTATCCAGCGCGATGCTGGCCACCTTTGATGGGTATTCAAGCACAGGATAAGTTATTTCTACTACTTCGTCTATTGCGTGCAGGTATTGGTGGTATTCTTCGGCCAGCAGGCTTGCTATTCTTTTCTTTTCGCTTAACAACTCTAAATCGCCTGCTGATTCGTTTTTCAACATACGCTGCCAGTTGGTTTTGTCTGAAAGGTGTTCCTTTAAAGCTACCTCCACCAAGCCTGCAATTTGTCGATAGGGTGCCTGCACCAGTATAATGCCCTTATGTGCGCCCTGGTCAATCCAGCGGGTTGGTATCTGGTCCTCGCGCGTAACACCTACTTTAACTGAGTTGGTTAATGCCAGGTAAACATAATGGGGCCTGAAATGGTGTTTATGTTCCCATTCCACATCCCTTCCCTGGCCTAAATGCGCTTTGCATAGTTCAGGTCTTACAATGCACTCACTGTTTTCAGGGGCTGTGGCAAAGCAGGGATAGCACATTCCTTCGCCAAAGCTCTTATTGGTTTTTTTTCCGCAAACGGTGCAATAGATGTTTTTGGTCCAGCGGAGGGTTATCTCGTTGCCGATTAAATCGTTCATGGCAATACGGTCGCTACCTAAAGTAAGGAAGTACTGAACAGGGTTAATAAAAGAGGTTGGCATTTTATCGAGTATACCTAAGGCGCGCATGGGGCGAAGGTATGAATTCAGCTAAAAGTGTCCGAAAATTTCACGCTTATCCAGAGTAAGGTTTAATGCAGGGCGCCGTCTAAAAGTATGCGGTTTTGAACATGCAGGAAAAGTGTCGCCTCTCGGCTTTTTTCCTACTTTAGCCGCGCAAAAAATCACAAACTATGAACGAGGTATATATTGTAAGCATGGCCCGCACGCCTATTGGCAGTTTGAGCGGTTCTTTAACTCCCCTTACCGCCATTAATTTAGGTGCCCAGGCCATTAAAAAAGCTATTGAACGTGCCGGCATAACCGGAAACGACGTGGAAGAGGTTATAATGGGCAATGTAATACAGGCTAACACAGGCCAGGCCCCTGCGCGCCAGGCTGCTATTGCTGCCGGGGTACATGTTAACGCTACCGTTACCACCATTAACAAGGTTTGTGCCTCGGGCATGAAGGCCATTATATACGGCGCCCAGTCCATTATGCTTGGCGATAAGCAGGTGGTGGTTTGCGGCGGTATGGAAAGCATGACCAATGCCCCTTATATGCTTGCCGGCGCCCGCAATGGATACCGTTATGGCAATGGCGAGGTGTTTGATGCCATCGTTCGCGATGCCTTACAAGACCCTTACAGCAAGGAAATGATGGGTAACAGTGGCGACCGTTGTGCCAAGAAATTCAACTTCAGTCGTGAAGACCAGGATGCTTATGCGCTAGAATCGTACAAGCGCGCTGCAGAAGCTTATAAAAACGGATGGTTTAGCGATGAGCTTTTTGACGTAGAGTTACCGGGTAAAGAGCCTGTGTTTGTAAAAGAAGATGAAGAATACAAAAAGCTGCGCCCCGAAAAGGTAGCCTCACTAAAGCCAGCCTTTGGAAAGGAGGGCACGGTAACAGCGGTTAATGCCTCCAAAATTAATGATGGCGCTGCTGCTGTAGTTTTAATGAGCGGCGAAATGGTTAAAAAACTGGGTGTAAAGCCAATTGCCAAAATAGTTGGCTATGGCGATGCTGAACAGGCGCCTGATGATTTTACAACTTCCCCTTCATTGGCTATGCCAAAGGCAATTGCTAAGGCAGGTTTACAGCAAAAAGATATTGACTACTTCGAAATAAATGAGGCGTTCAGCAATGTGGCTATGGCCAATATGAAACTGTTGGGTATCGACCACAGCCGTTTGAACGTGTTTGGCGGTGCGGTAGCCTTAGGCCACCCGGTAGGCGCCAGTGGTGCCCGTATTATCTGCACCCTTATTTCGGTATTAAAACACAAAGGCGGCAAATACGGCTGTGCCGGTATCTGCAACGGTGGCGGCGGAGCCAGCGCTGTGGTTATAGAAAAGCTCTAGTCGCGACCTAAAAAATTAACGAAAAGCCACCCCCGGGGTGGCTTTTTTATTTGTTAACGGAATCATGGTAATGTCAAATTTGGGCAGTGGCTTTTGAGAATAGCAAATTTCGTTTAGGTTTGTTTGATTCAAACCCTAATACTGAAATGAAGTTTAGAACTCTACTCATGCTGGTTTTAGCCGGCTTTTCCCTATCTCTATATTCGCAGGATGCTAAATTGGTTGGAACGGTTAGCGAAGAAAACGGTTCGGGCCTTATTTCTGCCAACGTGGTTATTGACCCCGGAAAAGGCTGGGCGGCAGTAACCGATTTTGATGGCAACTACGAGATTAAGCTACCTGCCGGAACTTACGAAGTAGCGTACCGCTATGTGGGTAAGGAAGAGAAGAAACTGACAGTAACCATTGCTGCCGGAGAAACTAAAAAGCAGGATGTAACTTTAACTGAAAAACAACAGGTACTTGACGTAGCGGTTGTTACCGGCACTAAGTATGCCAAGCCATTGGGCGAACAAACCGTTTCTGTAGATGTGGTAAAAGGAACATCGCTTACCAGCGGTGGTATAGTAAGCCTTGACCAGGGTATGACCCGCATACCCGGTGTAACTATTGCCGACGGACAGGTAAACATACGTGGTGGCGCCGGTTGGAGTTATGGTGCAGGTTCACGGGTTTCAGTTTTGATTGACGACCTGCCATTACTGACTGCCGATGCTGCCGATGCTAAATGGAGCATTGTGCCTATGGAGAACGTGGACCAGATTGAAGTAATTAAAGGTGCTTCTTCGGCACTATACGGTTCATCAGCTTTAAATGGTATTGTAAACGTAAGAACTGCTTACCCAACTAACGAGCCCTACGCCAAAGTAACTGTGTACGCCGGTGTTTATGGCCCGCCAACTAAAACCCCCGGTATGAAATGGTGGGGCACTAACTCACCTTTAGCAGGTGGTGTAAACTTTGCATGGCGCCAGAAGTTTGGGCAGAATGACTTAGTAGTAGGCGGCGCATTTGACGGCACTAACGGCTACCTTGATTCATCTGATGGCCATGCCATCAGAGGTACGGTTAAATACCGTTACCGCGTTAAGAAAATTCCGGGATTGAACTTTGGCATTAATATGAGCGCTTACCACAGCTGGGGCAAAACCTTCTTTTTCTGGAATGGTTTAGATACTCTGGGCTACAAGCCTTTCGCTAATACTATTACACAATACAAAACTTATCGTGTAACGGTTGATCCTTTTATTGATTACTACGATAACAAGGATAACCACTTTAAGTTTTTAGGCCGCTTTTTTAACGCTACCAATACCAACAATACCGGCCAGGGTTCAGTGCCTAACCGCTACTATGTAGAGTTACAATACCTTAAGAAATACAACTTTAAGAAGTTTGACTTCAACTTTGTAACGGGTGTAGTAAACGTTTTTGACGATGTTAACCCGCCAAAGAGTGCTTCCGGCAGTTTGTTTGGCAAGAACTCTTCTTATAATTTCTCGGCTTACGCCCAAACCGACTTTAAATTCTTCGGGCGCCTGAACGTTTCACTAGGTGCGCGTTGGGAGTATTTCCAGATGAAGCACTATGTGCAGGATTCAACCGCTTCAATCAATGGTACAGATACTACCTACAGCTATAACCAAAAGCTGATATCTACCCAAAACTCTCTTAAGGAGTTAACCTATCCTTTGTTCCGTATCGGTTTAAACTACCAGGCAGCAAAAGCAACCTATATCCGCGCTTCTTTTGGCCAGGGTTTCCGTTACCCTACCATTGCTGAGCGTTACATTACCACACGTGTGGGCCCGCTTACAATTGGTTCTAACCCTAATTTGAAACCGGAGAAAGGTTACAGTGCCGAGGTTGGCGTTAAGCAGGGCTTTGCTATGGGTAAAGGCTGGATGGGCTTTGCTGATGCAGCCTTCTTCTGGAACCAGTACGATAACATGATGGAGTTTACCTTCGGCCAGTTTGGCGATACCCTGGAGTGGGATAAGCTGTATGGCAACTACAAAGGTGGCTTAGGCTTCTCATCGCAAAACGTTGGTAAAACCCGAATTTTAGGAACCGAATTTACCGTAGGCGGTCAGGGTGATTTAGGCCCTGTTCAATTACAGTTCCTGGTGGGTTACACCTTTATTGACCCTCGTTCGTTAAACTGGAATAATGAGATTAGAATGTATAACTACCAGGGGGTACAGTTGCAACCTACTACCAACCTGGATGTTTACCCTATGTTTCCGGGATACGAGGTTAAAAACCAACCAATATATAACGAGGCTAATAAAACACCTGCTGACAGCGGTGTAATTACCTACGCCATGACTTCCTCATCTAAGAGCAATGTGTTGAAGTATCGTAACCGCCACACCTTTAAGGCCGATGTAACATTAACATGGAAAGGCCTTGAGTGGAATACCAACCTGCAGTACAGCAGCTACATGGAAAACATTGACTACGCTTTTATAGGCACCTTCTTTAAAACATTAGGCACAACTGCCTTTGGTGGCCTTGAGCAATACAGAAAAGATAAGGAAGCTACACCAATAGGTAAAGGCCGTGGAGATATTGTATGGAACATGCACCTGGCCTACAACTTTAAGGCCGGCGTTCGCGTTGCCTTTATAGTTAGGAACCTGCTGAACTGGGAATATACCCCACGCCCGGCTTACTTTGAAGCACCGCGTAACTACATGATTCAACTTAGCTATGTAATGCCGCAGTTGGGCAAAAAGCAGGGCAAAGATTACAGCAACCTGCTGATGGGTCAATAAACAATAACCGCGCAAAGGATTAAACAATAAGGGGCTTAGGCCCCTTATTGTTTTTTGAGATGCGCCCGTTACAGAGTTACTTGTGGCAAAACAGATTTATCCCCGAACAAATCGCGGGGCAGGTAGAACCGTTTTAAAATGTGGCGGTTGAAAGAACCCTTACTCAAGCCTGCCGGCCTTGTAGAAATACTTGCGGTAATAGGCTTCGTCTAAATCGCTGATGGTTACGCCCACCACATTACTGGCATGTGCAAACTTGTTGTGCTGCAGGTAGATTCCCACATGCGAAATGCGCTTCTTATGAATTTTAAAGAAAACAAAATCACCTTCGGCTAAAACTTCTTTTTTGCCAAGCGGCCTGCATTCAGGAAATATGAGGTAAGAAGCACGGGGTATTTTTTTGTGATACACTTTTTCGTACAGCATACCAACAAAGCCACTGCAATCTATCCCCTTATCGTTTTGTCCCCCGTAACGATAGCAGGTGCGGTACCATCGAAACACTTCATAGTATAGCTCGGGGTTATCCACTTTACTTAAGTCAATCGTAAATTTCCTGAAGAAGGAATCTACCTTAACCGAATCCAGGTCGGAAGGGAAAGGCTTGCGAACAGCCACTTCGTTTATAAATGCAGTAGAGTCCTGTGCTGCTGCTTCCTGATTAAGTAGGAAGAACACAGGCAAAATAGCGAGTAGTTTTATGATGCACTTTTTCAACAGCACTGATTTTATTACAAACCTTGTTTAGCTAACTTGCTTTTTCGGTAACCATAGGCAAAGTAAATTACAAAGCCTACCGCCAGCCATGCTAAAAACCTCCACCAATTAGATGCTCCCGATTCGCATAATAGGTAAGCGCAGCTTAACAGGCCCAGTACCGGAATAAGCGACAGGTTCTTCCAAACGGAAAGGATAGTGAGCCCCACAAAAAGCAACGCAAAGGCAGCAAATACCGCCTTATGCAGAATCATATCCAGGTTTTCATCCCACGAGTGGGTGAAGGAGATAGTGAAGTAGCTAGTTAAGCCCTCGTAGTTAAAAAAGTAAACCGCTAAAGCTGCGCCTATCAATAGAAAAGGCATTACGTACTTAGCATTAAGGTAAGGCGTTTTAAAACGGCCTTCCGGCGGATTAGGAAAGAGGCTTAAGCGTAAAACGCCACCGCATACCAATACAAAGGCAAACAAAGTGCCTACCGAGGTAAGGCGTATTACAAAATCAAGGTTTAAGAAAAGAGCAGGTATGCCCACTACCAGGCCCGTTACAATAGTGGCAAACGAAGGTGTTTTGTACTTTGGGTGAATGTTGGAAAATACCTTTGGCAAAAGGCCATCGCGGCTCATGCTCATCCATATGCGCGGCTGGCCCAGTTGAAACACCAATAGTACACTGGCCGTTGCTATCACAGCGCTAATGGCTACTATGCCCGAAATCCAGTTAAGGTTTACTAATTTGAAAACATAAGCCAACGGGTCGCCAACGTTAAGCGTATTATATTTTACCATGCCTGTTAGTACCAGGGCCACCAACACATAAATTACTGTGCAGATGATAAGGGAGTAAATCATACCGCGGGGTAAATCGCGCTGCGGGTTCTTACATTCCTCGGCGGTGGTGGAAATGGCATCGAAACCGATGTAAGCAAAAAATACACCTGCCGTTCCTTTCAGTACACCCGCTATGCCGTTAGGAAGGAAAGGGCTCCAGTTTTCGGGCTTTACATAAAACGAACCCAGCACTATAACCAGAAATATAACCACCAGCTTTAAAGCCACCATAAGGTTGGCCGAAGTTTTGGACTCCTGAATACCTACGAAGGTGATGTAGGTAATAATGCCTACAATGATAAAAGCCGGAATATCGCAAATGAAGTGCACCCCAAACAACTGAGGCGCCGTTTGCCATGCCATGTATTTTGCCTGAAGCCCGGCCGTCATATTGGTCAGCAACTCGCCTTTTTGTAAGGCAGCTGTAACTTCGTTATAACCGGCCTGCGCGCTCCAGTAATCCATAGTTAAATACTCGGGTATGTGAAGCCCGAAGCCATCCACAAGCGTGGTGAAATAGTCGCTCCACGATATAGCTACCGCAATATTGCCAATAGCATACTCCATTAATAAATCCCAACCGATAATCCAGGCTATAATTTCGCCAAAGGCAACGTAGGAATAAGTGTAAGCGCTACCGCTTACAGGTACCAGGCTGGCAAACTCAGCATAACAAAAGGCAGAGAAGCCACAGGCAATAGCCACAAAAATGAACAGCAGAATAATGCCGGGGCCGCCATCGTAACTAACCTGCCCAATGGAAGAAAATATGCCGGCGCCAACAATTGCGGCGATACCAAAAGCGGTAAGATCGCGCACGCCTAACGATTTTTTAAGCACATGCGCCTCCCCATCGCCATAACCACCGGCAGCGTCTTTTAATACACGGCCAATATCTTTCTTTCTAAAAATATCCATAGGGCCTCAGTTAGCGGTTAAAGATAAATTTTTAAAGTAAATGGTTTGGGGATGTGGATAAGGCAAAGGGCTGAGTGCTTATTTTGCTTAAAATAGCGAAGTGAAATATAATTTCATAACAATTGAAGGGTGTATTGGCGCGGGTAAAACAACACTGGCCAAACAAATTGCTGCAGATTTTAATGGGAAGTTAATTCTGGAACAGTTTGAGGATAATCCTTTTTTGCCCGGCTTTTACCAGGACCCAGAACGACATGCTTTTCCGGTGGAGTTATATTTTATGGCCGAACGTTTTCAGCATTTGAAAAAATTGTTGAGCGAAGCCGATATGTTCACTTCGTTTACCGTATCCGATTTTCTTTTTCAGAAAAGCCTGATTTTTGCGCAGCAAAATTTGAAAGAGGATGAAGCGAAGCTGTACCGCATGTTGTTTGATATTATTAACCCCAGCCTGCCTAAGCCCGATATAGTTTTGTATTTGTATGCACCGGTTGAGAAGCTACTGGATAATATAAAAAAACGGGGGCGCGATTACGAGCAGAACATACCGGGAGAATACCTGGATAAAATACAGAATGCCTATATAGAGTATTTTAAACTACAGCAAAATACGCGCATTGTGATGCTGAACACAACAGATTTAAACTGGGTGGACAGCAAAACAGATTATGATTATGCTGTAAACCTGTTGAATGAAGATTTTGATATGGGGCTAAATTATGTGTAACCCGCTGTTTAATACTATGCGTATTGTTTTTTCGTTTAATGCTTACTGATGAGAATAGCCGTTTTAGTTTGCTTATGGGTTATTGGTTTAAGTACTGCTGCACAGGATACTGTTTCGGCATACAAGGCCAAAGTGTTTTATGACAAGGGCATGCAACTGGCCCGTGAAGGTAACCTGGGCGGGGCGGTGCAACTGCTGCATACGTCCATTTCGTTTAAGCCGGATGAGCCGGTTGTATGGTTTAACCTGGGCATAGCCGAACTAATGCAGAAGCATTACGTAAAGGCAATTGGTGCGTTGGATACGTCAATAGCATTATATCCTGCTTATAAACAAGCGTGGCTTAACCGGGGCACAGCCCGTAAAGCATTAACCGATTACCGTGGGGCTATTGATGATTATACAAAGGCTATAATGCTGGATAGTGTTTACCCTGAGGCGTTTTATAACAGGGGGCTGGTGTACGAAAAGCTTTTAATACGCGACACGGCCTGCCTTAATTTTACGCGTGCGCTGCAGTTGCAAATGAATGAAGCCAAAAAGAAAGTGGACCGTTGTAAAGATACAGCAGAAGCGCACCGTGAGGTGCATGCCATACTTTACCTGGACAAACAGAGCACGGATGCTAAATATGGCTTTACAGAGAAGCACCCGGTAAAGGTTGGGCTGGGACCGGTAAGCGGGCCGGGCAATGAGAATGATTATTTTGAATTGCTGCGCGATGCTCAGGGCGAGCCGGTAAAATATGAACGCCTTGGCAGTTGCTGCGGATACAAAAGTCCCAACGGATTTTTGTGGTATGCCGTGTTAGACCGCTACCAGTTAACTTACAATGATGCCGATGGCCGTGAGCAGAAAAAGGTGGTGTATATCAGCTTCTACGATTATGAGGAACCGCAGGTGCCGGTAGGGTTTAAGACAATACCCCCGGTTATAAGGTAGAAAATTTGCTGCTGCTGTTTCTGAGTTTCTGCACTACATCCCACACCACAATACCCGCGCTTACCGAAATATTCAGCGAATGCTTCATGCCGTATTGCGGTATTTCAATAACAAGGTCTGAGAGGCTAACCACTTCCTGTTCCACCCCATCCACTTCGTTACCGAATACAATGGCATATTTAGTGCCCTGTACCGGCTTAAAATCATTTAGCATAACCGCATTTTCGGCCTGTTCGATGGAAATGATTTGGTAACCATTTTGGCGTAATTCATTTATCGCTTCCATGTTAGAAGGGAAATGCTTCCAGCTTACCGTTTCGGTAGCGCCAAGGGCAGTTTTGTTTATATCGCGGTGCGGCGGGGTGCCTGTAATACCACATAAGTAGATAGCCTCAACCAAAAAAGCATCGGCCGTGCGGAAGACAGAGCCCACATTCAGGTGGCTGCGTATGTTATCCAAAACCAATACAATAGGGGATTTTTCGGTGGTTTTAAACTCCTCTTTCGACAGGCGGGGCAACTCCTCGTTTAATAACTTACGCATGGGGCAAAGTAAAGAAAACAGCATCCACAAAATGTGGAATAAGAGCGGGAAATTTTAGGGTGAGAAGCTTAAATTCACGGCTCCGTAAAACTACGGCGGATACACTATTGATTTTTAGTAAATGACGGTAGAGCGCAGCATGATTAAGAGCCCCGCCAAAGGCGAGGGGACCGAAACCCCGCTGATGAAGCAATACAATACCTTTAAGGCGAAATATCCTGATGCTATTTTGCTTTTTAGGGTGGGGGATTTTTACGAAACCTTTGGCGAGGATGCCAAAAGGGCTTCGGCTGTGCTGGGTATTGTATTAACCAAGCGTTCTAACGGTAAAGCCAGTGAAATTGAACTGGCCGGTTTTCCGCATCACTCCCTTGATACGTACCTGCCGAAACTGGTAAGGGCCGGCCACCGGGTAGCTGTGTGCGACCAGTTGGAAGACCCTAAAATGGCCAAGGGGATTGTGAAGCGCGGGGTAACGGAAATGGTTACACCGGGTGTGGCCCTTGGCGATAACATCCTTAGTACGAAAAGCAACAACTTTTTGGCATCAGTATATTTTGAAAAGGATAGCTACGGCCTTGCCTTTATTGATATATCAACCGGGGAGTTTTTAATAGCGGAAGGCAATTCGGCTTACGCTGAGAAAATGATGCAGGCCCTGTCGCCTTCTGAGGTTCTCTATCCAAAATCGCGTCAGAAAGATTTTATACAGCAGTTTGGCTCTAAGTTTTATGGCTTTAAGCTGGACGAATGGGTTTACAGTTATGATAACTCGCTTGAAACACTGCTCAAACTTTTTGAAACCAACTCGCTTAAGGGCTTTGGAATAGAAGATGAGCGTTTAAGTGTGATTGCTGCGGGCGCCGCCATACAATACCTAAAAGATACCGAGCACCATAACCTTGCACACTTAAGTAAAATAAGCAAGCTAACCGACGAGCGCTTTGTGTGGTTGGACCGCTTTACCGTGCGCAACCTGGAGTTGATTTACTCGCCCCACCAGGGCGGTAAAACCCTGCTGGATGTGTTGGATAGAACTACCTCGCCTATGGGCGGCAGATTGTTGAAACGTTGGTTGGTAATGCCATTGCTGGATAGGCAGAAAATTACCGAGCGCCTTGAAGCAGTGGAGTATTTTGTTAGCCATAATGGTGAGGCTGATGAATTGAAAAAATACCTGCGGCAAATAGGTGACCTGGAACGGTTAATCTCAAAAGTTTCTTTGGAGAAGGTGAACCCGCGTGAAATGGTGCAGCTCAAGCGTGCACTTGGTGCGATTGAACCTATAAAGCAGTTAGCGGGTAAGTCGGGTAATGCCAGCCTGCAACGGATGGCTGAACAATTAAACCCCTGCCCGGGCCTGGCCGCCAAAATTGAGAATGAGATTAGCGAAGAAGCGGGCCCGGTAATAGCAAAAGGCAATTTTATTAAGGCCGGGGTAAATGCCGATTTAGATGAGCTGCGCGCAATTAAAAATACGGGTAAAGAATACATAGCCGGCATACAGCAAAAGGAAATGCTGCGCACCGGTATTAACTCCTTAAAGGTAGGGTTCAATAATGTTTTCGGATATTTTTTAGAAGTAACCAACTCGCATAAACATAAGGTGCCCGCGGATTGGATTCGCAAGCAAACGCTTACCAACGCCGAACGTTACATTACAGAGGAGCTTAAAGAGTATGAGCAAAAAGTACTAGGGGCCGAAGATAAGATACAAGTGCTGGAGGAAAAGATTTTTGCGGACCTTATTCGTTTTGCGAAGGACGATGTATTGACCGTGCAACAAAATGCCCAACAGCTGGCCCGCCTTGATTGCCTGCTATCGCTTGCAGAGGTGGCTTTAATGTGCAATTATGTGAAGCCCGAAATAAACGATTCGCTGGTTATAGAAATTAAAGAGGGCAGGCACCCCGTTATTGAGCAGCAGATTGATGTTAGTGAAAAGTATGTGCCGAATGATATTTTACTGGATTGTGAGAACCAACAGATATTGATAATTACGGGGCCGAACATGAGCGGTAAAAGCGCCTTGCTGCGCCAAACCGCTTTAATTGTTTTAATGGCGCAGGTGGGCAGTTTTGTGCCGGCATCAAAAGCGCAGATAGGTTGGGTTGATAAAATATTTACACGTGTGGGGGCCAGCGATAATTTGAGTGCCGGTGAATCAACCTTTATGGTGGAAATGAATGAGACGGCCAGTATAATGAATAACCTTTCCACCCGTAGCCTTATTTTACTGGATGAGATTGGCAGGGGAACTTCTACGTACGACGGCATTTCCATTGCCTGGAGTTTGGCCGAATACCTGCACAACAATCCGGCGGCGCATCCGCGTACGTTGTTTGCCACCCACTACCACGAGTTGAATGAACTTGCCGAGAAATACCCGCGCGTTAAAAACTATCATGTTGCCGTTAAGGAAACAGGGCAGAAGGTAATATTCCTGCGGAAGTTAGTGGAAGGGGGTACGGAGCACAGCTTTGGTATTCACGTAGCAAAAATGGCGGGTATGCCCAAGGAGATTGTTGAACGCGCCAATGAAATGCTGAAGGAATTGGAAAGCCAGCGCCAGCAGCATGTAGATGTAAAGCAAAGCGTAAAGAAAATGCCCGCGCAGAATTTTCAGTTAAGCTTTTTTGATGTAAGCGACCCTAAACTGAAAAAGATTGCGGAAGAAATTGAGAAGATAGAAGTAAACGCCATGACACCTGTTGAGGCCATCATGAAGTTACACGAATTAAAAAGCTTACTCGAAAAGTAGCGCTACCTGTTTATTGTAAATCGGCCTAACAGTTTTTTTCCATCTTCCTTGCTTACCAGGGTGGCCAGGTATATACCCGCAGGCAGATTATCCAGCGATATACTTACCTTTTTTTCCGATGATAGTACGGTTTTTACTTTGCTGCCCGCTGCATTCCATATTTCTATAGCTGAATAGGTATTAACCGGGGCATCTGTCATGTCGATTGTTACATTATTTACAGCAGGGTTGGGGTAGATTTCTACACCGGTGAGCGCCACGTCTTCAAGGCCCTCCCAAAAGGTTTTAACGGTATCGCAATGCGTAATGCTGCCACAGGCATTTTGAATGGTAGCGCAAACTATCCAATCAAAATTGTAGGGTAGTTGAAGTTCCGCATCTAAACACCCATTGGGGATGGACATAGTAAGCGTATCATTACCCTGAAGGGTTGTATCAGGAATAGAATTCCAGTATTCCAGCACATGCCATTCTACACTTGCTCCCGGCGCCCCTTGGGCAACCATTTTTAAACACCAGGGGCAACCTTGAGGTGTAATGGCTGAGCCATCGGCGCAAAAAGCGGCAAGGGCAAAGTCATTCAGGGTACAAGCGTTAACCGTTACTATTAAAGATGCTGTATCGCATAGTTGAGGTACACCGTTATCACAAACAATGTAATAGCAGGTGTCGTTACCGGTAAAAGATGAATCGGGGGTAAAAATGATGTTCCGGCAATCGCTGCCATCTATGGCAAAGGCCGTTGAACCGGAAATTGCGGTAATGCACAGGGAATCACTATTCGGGTCATTGTCATTGGCAATCACATTTACAGTAATACCATTGGGTTGTGTGGTAGTGGCAATATCATTAGTTGCAGCGGGGGCCAGGTTTGCGCCACCGGCAGCATTGGCAATAAATAGTTTGGCTGAACGGCAGAAGGAAGGAGTATCCACCGAGCAAACTACGTAAGTAATGGTATCGTTACCCGTTGTGGATGCTGTATAGTTTAAGCAGTTGTTGCTGATGGCAGCTGTGCCCAGGGCATTGCCCGAAAAGCTTTGCAACAGCAAGGGAGCATTGCCACTTATATGGTCGTTTTGAAGAACACAGATAGTAGCCTGCACCCCTACGGTAGCATTGTAGGTATCGTTAATTGCCACGGGGCGCGGAAAACCATAAAACGTTACCGTGTTAGCTGAAGTGTTAGGTACGGCTAAGGTGTCCTTTAATTGGGTATAGGAAATATCAGCCGGGTGACTTAAACCGTTTACAACTTTAACCGGGGTATTGGCAAAAGCAGAATCATAGAAATAGACACTATTGCTGCTCCAATCTGCTGAATAAAAATTTCCATCCTCATCTATGGTAATTCCATCGATTTGAGAAAGTGTGGTGCTTTTGAGTGTGGTAATGGATGAGTCTGAAAGATTTAACCCAAGTATTGCAGCATTGGTATTCCATGTAGCAATAACAAGGCGGTTATGAAATTTATCGAAAACTATACCGTTGGGTGTTTTAGCCATGGCCGTGCCCACAAAGTAGTTGAACTGTTGGGTTGCTATATTGTAACGCACCACTTTCTTGGCGCTGAAATCGGTCACAAACAAATTACCTGCCTCATCAGTACAGATACCATTTAGAAAGGTGCCGCCTAAGTTTACGTCAAATGCCTGAGCGCCGGTGGTTAAGTTGTAGCCGCGCAGGTGGGTGCTGTTACAGCACACGTAAACCGTATCGCCTACTATGGCAATGCCATACGGACTGGGCACCGAGGATACAAACAGGGTAGGAGCGCTGCCCGGTATTACCTGCTGTAAATTATTGGCAGATGTATTAGCCACAATATAACGTTGATGCAGTGCATCGTATTCAACACTTTCGGGGCTATTATAACTTTGCGCATTAAGGCTTATAACTGTAAGCCAAAGCAGGCAGAGTGTAAAGGATACTTTCATCAGCGGGGTTTAGAAACACAAAATATAAATATGTTTCTAAACCACCGGGTAAAAGCAATTAGTAGTTGTTTACGTAAAAGTGGCCCTCGGTTATACGATGGGTATCAGCGGCATTGTATTCGTTTACGCCCGTATAGCTAAAGGGTTCTTAGTGCTTACCATTGAAGTCGAATGCGCGAAATTTTGCCTCTTCTTGGGGTTAGAAAGACTGCATTAAATACAACAGATAACTCATAACCTGTAACACAAAAAAAATCAAACGGGTGTTGGGGGGATAAACAAAAAAAGGTTGCCGTATTATCTACAACAACCTTTAGATGTACCGCGGGCGGGAATCGAACCCGCACGAGCTTTGAGGCTCACAGGATTTTAAGTCCTGCGTGTCTACCAGTTCCACCACCACGGCATTGAGGTGTTACAGAATTTTTTAAGTCCTGCGTGTCTGCCATCCCGAAATTTCGGGACCACCACCACGGCATAGCACAAACTTATGGTTTGCACAGCCCAAAAATAAAAAAGGGCGATAAAATCGCCCTTTTCTACTTAGAGCGGGAGACGAGGCTCGAACCCGCGACCTCCACCTTGGCAAGGTGGCGCTCTACCAACTGAGCTACTCCCGCAATTATTAAGAACACAAATATTTTTTAAGAAAATATTTAAAAACTGTCTGCAAGGCGGCGCTCGCACTGAAATCCCGATTACTATCGGGGAACTGAGCTACTCCCGCATTTATCGAAAAGAACATACCCCTTTTGAAATCGGGACTGCAAATATAGAAATGTCATTAAAATCTCAAAACCCCCACAAAAAATATTCTTGGGAAGTTTGTTATCCCTTTAATAACCCACTTTTTATAAAGAATACTGCAGTAATTAAAGAAAAGGAGGCGCGAATTACTCCGCGCCTCTACTTTTCACTCGTACCCTAAGTAAACCTTACTGTTTAAAAAGCTTAAGAGTTTTCAGCGGTTCATTATTGTGAAGCAGCAAAAGGTTGTATATACCCGGCGCTAAGTCCCGTATATTGAATGTAAACTCTGAGGTTTCTACCGGATAGGTTTCCATAAGTTGGCCAACGGAGTTATACAACCGTGCCATTAACCCCTTACCATAGTTCTGCTGCAGGGTGTAAACACCGTTGCCGGGGTTTGGATAAAGGCTTATTGCTTCAGTGCCATTATCTGTAATTCCCAGCCCGCTAACGGCAATACAGTCGCTGGTATCAACGCAACCAAGGCTGCTGCTGGCAATAACTGCATAACTGCCATCAACTGTAGGAACGAAAGTAGCGGATGTTTCAGCCGGTATAATGGAGGCAGTGCCACAGTTATACCACATATAGGTAACATCAAGTACCGAGGTGCTTAAGGTATCAGCCGTTTGGTTAATGTCGGCAACTAAAATGCTTACACTAATTGGTACACTATCAGCACCCTCGCAGCCATAGGCATTTTCTACGGTTATACTGTACATTCCATCCTGCATAGGGTTTATAGTAATGCTATCTGTTGTTTCTGTGGTTGACCAATAATAGTTTCCTGCAATAAGCGTATCCAGCGTTAACACTACCGGCGCCCCGGCGCATACTAGTATAGTGGAAGCGTTAATGTGCGGAGCAGGATAGTCGAGCACATAAATGGTATAATCTGTTGTATCAGAACATCCGGCGTTTGTAGTACCTATAACTGTGTATGTAGTTGAAGGCGGAGAAGGTAAAACACTAGTATTGGATGTGGTAGCAAGATTGTCCCATATGTAAGTATCAGCGCCACCGGCTCCAATGTTCACGCTATCGCCGGTGCAGGCATTGATGGCTCCGCCCACAAATACAGTGGGGTTAGGTGCCACAGTAAGCTTAAATCGTTTACGGGGCCCTGCGCCGCAACTACTACTGCTATCCTGTGCCCAATAGTAGAATATGGTTGGCGTATTGTATTGCTTGCTATAGCCGTTTGGCCCAAAGTAACTGTTTCCTACAGTATCATTGTACCAACTTACCTGGCCGCTGCCCTGCGCTGTAAATGTAAAGGTTGTTCCTGCGCAAATGGTATCAGCCAGGGGGGTAACATTAGGTGCATCAGGGAAGTTGCACACACTATATCTGGCTAAAAAGCCATCTTCAGCCGTGCTTGTCAGGTTAGCGGTTAAAGGTCCGGGTTTAAAGTCGGTAGTACCATAGTAACGACCCGCCGCATATATGTTTTCATTTGCATCTATCATTAAACTGTTAGCATAGCAGGTTCCCTCTATGGCTGATACCCAGTTAAGTGAACCATCGGTTGAATTGTATTTAATAATAAAACCCTGTTCGGTGCTGTTAGTTACAACTAAAGTGGTATCGGGGCCGGGGTTGGCGTCAAAATCATCAGAAAAACCGCTGATGTATACACCCGTACCGGATGGATTAACCGCAATAGTTTTAATGCGGTTATAATTAGTTGCGAATTGAGTTAAAACGTTAGTCCAAACATAGTTGCCGGCAGAAGTGTAGGCAGCTATATAAGAAGAAGCATAGATGCCATTGTTGCCTGAAGTGCGGGAGTTAACCGCATTGGAAGGGTCAAAATCAATTGTGCCTTGAAAATAACCGGCAATCAAAATTTGATTTCCGGGGGTATACGTCAAAGCAATCGCATGGTCGTCTAAAGCTCCGCTGAATGTATTTACCCAGCTATACTGCAGGCTTTTGTCTACCGCTAGTAAATAAGCATCGCTGGCAGCAGTTGGGGTTTTTGATACCGTGCCTGCTCCCCAGTCAAAATCGATGGCTGCGCCAAATGCACCGCACAAATAAATTTTATCGTTAGCAGCCGGGCCGGCAGTTATGGCAAATACTTCATCTAAGCCTATGCCCCCTATTCCCTTTACAGCAGAAAAAATACCGGCGGTAGTTATTTTCAAAACATATACGTCTAAGTTTCCTGCAGGGGTTAAGTTTGCGGTGCCGGCGCCTGCATCAAAATCAAACTGGCTGAAGAAAGTGCCTGCTATAAGCAGGTTACCATTATAATCAAGACACATGGCACGGGCGTCTTCAAATGAACTGCTACCGGGGCTATAAACCCATTGCAGATTGGCAGTAGTATTGTATTTGGCAATAAAAAAATCAGTAAGACCTATTGCAGTGCGGGCAGATGTGGTATTGCTAAAATCAAAATCGGCAGTACCTGTATAGTTACCGGCTATGTAAATATTGCCTGAAGCATCAACCACCAAAGCATTAATAACGGAGGTAGCAGTGCTGTTTAATGAGAATGCCCACAGCAACTGTCCGGAAGAATTGTACTTTGCTAAGAAACCTAAAGTGCCGGTGGTGGCATCAAGGGTGGTGGTTCCTGGCTCAAAGTCAAAGTCAACATTAGCGCCGGCAAATCTGCCTGCTATGTAAACGTTTCCTGAAGCATCGGTGGTGCTGGCCAACACTTCATCGCTACCACTGCCGTGTATAGGACCGGCCCATTGGTAACTTAATCCCGTAGCAGCGTAGTTAGCTTTCCAAGCACAAATTAAAAGGATAAAACACAGTAGTAACTTTCTGTTCATATGCATCGTTTTATGCGAAATACGATACCTGACCCCTTTTTGACTAACCTAATTTGACCTGAAATTGGGTTAGTTAAACCCTTGCCGGGTAGGTAGAATTGTACTTATGGCTACCCTAAAAGAATTACACACACTGGTGCATGCCCTTGATAAAGGAGAGAAGAAAACAGTGAGTATAATGATTGATTCCTTTGCGCTTAAGGCCCGCCAACGGTATGCTCATGCTTTCCGAATTATCAATGAACAAGCGGAGTTTGATAAGGATAAATTGAAAGAAAAGCTGAGTGTTGGTTTACAGGGTATGAGCCTTACTGAAGCGAATGATAATGTATTTCATTTTATATGTCGGGCACTTTATGGACACGCCTCACCGGCTACGGGAAATTTAGGTTTAATAAAGGAGCTAACCTTGGTTGAAATTTTTGTAGAGAAGGGCCTATTCGAAATTGCAGGCCGCTTTCTTGAACCTCTGTTAAAGAAACTAAATGATGGAAACAGTTTTGGCTTACTGGCGCGCGGGCAGGAATTGCACAGCATTATAACTGCATCCAGCAGCGAATCGAATACGGATTTTCCCAAACGCAAGGGCATACTTGCCTCGCGTATGCAAAATGCAAAGGACCACTTGCAGTATCTGGAAATTCTTCAACTAAACCAGGACCTGACAGAACTGATACAGCTAATAGGAGAGCCAAGGGAAAAGAAGCACCTGGAGGCTTACGAGCACATTTTTAAAAACCCTATTTGGCAGTTGCCTTATTCCGCCATTAGCCGTAAAGCATTTGTTATGTACGCCCCATTACGTACCAGCCTTGCCAGCCAGGTTAAAGGTTTGGGGGCCTCATTACAGGAGAGTGTTGAGGCGCTTGAAGAGTTTTATAAAAGGTTTGATGTGGCTGAGCATTATGTGCCGGCATTTTACCTTATAGATAACCTGCTATCGGATTGCATAGCAGGCCGAGAAAAACAGGTGTTTTTCCAATATACCGGCGAATTGAGGAAACTGTTGCTGTACGCAAGGCAAAGGGCAGTTATTCAAAAAATAAATGCAAAGATAATGCAATGCGAAATTGCCTACGATATTTTTACGGTTAATACTGAGCAAGGTATTATGCGGCTGGAAAACTGGATGAGACCCGATGTGCGAAACACCTGGAAAGAGGCACCCCTGGCTTACATGAATTATCTGTATGCTGCAAGGCTTTGTTACCTGGGGCGTAAACCGGCTAAGGCGCTTGATTATCTTGACGCTATCCGCGATAGAGAAAAAGACTTTAGAGCGAGCAGTTGGATAGCCTACCGTTTTCTTTACCTGCTTTGCTACTATCAATTGAATAATGCGAGTTTAATTTTTAGTACCGCTAATTCTATTTATAAAAGCCTGTTGAAGCATAAACAATTATATGCTCCTGAAAAAGCTATACTGCGCTTTGCCAAGGGAAGCGGAACGGTTGAAAAAATTAAGAAGAACATGGCGGGACTTCATAAAACACTTAAAGGGTTGCGCGATGACCCCATGCACCAACCCTTTTTTCAGTTTGCTGATTATGTGGAGTGGCTGGAAGTGGAGATGAGTGATAAGAAGAGATAGGTTAACTCCGTGTTTAGCAGGCTTTATAAGCCCACCTATATCAAATCAAATTCATTTTATTGGCTTACTTCGCATAGCGCTTGAGTAAACTTTCTTCCATACCTATAGGCGTTCGCCATATGTTAATGAGCACTTTCTGTTTTGCGCTCATGAATGTTTGCATCAAAAAAGTAAGTCACTTACCGGAAATGGAAATTGTTTTCTTCCGCTGCTTGGTAGCAATGGTAATTTGCTTTGGCTACATTTTTAAAAACAAACTGGATTGGAAAGGCAGTAACAGGCTGTTGCTTTTTTTGCGGGGCTTTTTCGGCACGGTGGCGGTTTACACCTTCTTTGTAACTCTGCACAGCATGCCTTTGGGTACGGCAGTAACCATACAATATCTAAGCCCTGTTTTTACCACTATTATTGCCATTTTCCTACTAAAGGAAGGCGTTAAACCCATGCAGTGGCTCTTCTTCCTGCTCTCTTTCGGCGGGGTTATCTTTATAAAGGGATTCGACCACCGCTTTTCAATCGGCATATTGCTTATAGGTATTGTATCTGCCATGAGTAGCGGTTTTGCCTACAACTTTGTTCGCAGCCTTAAGGAACGCGAGGCACCCATGGTAGTGGTGTTGCATTTCCAGATTATCGGCACTATAGTGGGTGGTATTGGTTGCCTGTTTAGCTGGCAAAATCCATCTGCAACGGATTGGTTGTATCTGGTAGCCATAGGCGTATTAACCCAGCTTGGCCAAACTTATTTAACCAAGGCACTGCAGGCGGAAAAGGCAGCCAATGTTTCGATATTGAATTACCTGGGCGTGATATACGCCCTCATTTTCGGCTGGCTCATTTTTGATGAGCATTACCCTCTGCAAACTTTTGTGGGGATAATACTGGTGATAGGAGGTGTGCTGTTAAACTATATTTACACCAGCCGCAAAGCCCCGGTTGAGGAAAAACTAAGCGGGGTTGAAGAATGACGAATTATCCAATACCTTTTGTTAACCGCCTGCAGGCGCAATTGGGCGAGCAGTTTACTGCTTTTATACAGGCATTGGATACCGTTCCACCGGTTTCAGTACGGGTAAACCCCTTTAAGCCAACGTCGCAATTTGAGCAGGAAGAAAAAGTGGCCTGGTGCAATAGTGCTTATTACCTAAGAGAGCGGCCTGTGTTTACGCTGGACCCTTTGTTACACGCCGGCGCTTATTATGTGCAGGAGGCCAGTTCCATGTTTCTGGAAGAAGTATGGAAGCAATGCGTAATCCAAACAGATTTTGTGCGCGTTTTAGATATGTGTGCGGCGCCCGGTGGTAAAAGCACACATCTGTTATCACTTATTGCTGAAAAGGGCCTGTTGGTTAGCAATGAACTCATCCCTAACCGCAATAAAATATTGCGGGAAAACATCACAAAATGGGGGGCGGCCAATTATATAGTAACACAAAACGAAGCAGCAAACTTTGCTGCACTGCCGGCTTACTTTGATGTGATTGTTGTAGACGCACCCTGCAGCGGAGAGGGGCTTTTTAGAAAAGACAAGGATGCGGTAAATGAATGGAGCGAAGCTAATGTGCAAATGTGCGGCAGCCGCCAGCGCGATATTCTTAAGCATTTGGCGCCTGCCTTGAAGCCGGGTGGGGTGCTTGTTTATTCTACCTGCACATACGAGGAGGAAGAAAATGACAAAAGTGTAGAAGCATTGCTGCAAACAGGCTTTGAACAGATAAAGCTTGAGTTATCAGCCTACCCCGGCATTATCAGCACTAAACACGGTTACCAGTTTTACCCACACAAGGTAAAAGGGGAAGGGTTCTTTATAAGTGCGCTGCGCAAAACTGCGGTGGGCGATTCTGCCTTTATTGCAGCCTCAAAAAAGAAAGCTGTAAAGGGTTTCGCTGAAAGCTACCTGAACAATGCAGCTGATTTTACCGTGCTGGAAAGGGGGGAGAAAGTTTTTGCCATACCTGATGCAATTGCCGGAGATTTTGGTGTGCTTTCGCAAAAACTGAACATGCGCCAAAGCGGTGTTTTTTTAGGCGAGCTGAAAGGGAAAGACTTTTTACCCGGTCACGATTTGGCCTTGAGTGTTTTCGCAAAAACCGAATTGCCGGCAGTTGAGGTAGACAAAGAAACGGCGCTTAAATACCTGCGTTGCGAAAACATAAAGATCGAAGCAGATGTCAGAGGATGGTGCCTGGTGCGCTACAGTGGTTTTAACCTTGGCTGGATAAAGGCATTACCCAATAGAGTAAACAATTATTACCCTAAAGATTGGCGCATATTAATGCGGTAAGAAAAATGACACAATGCTGAAAAGCCAATTGCGTTTTAAAATTACTTTTGCCGCTATGCAAAAACTGGTTATAGGCTTTTTAATGCTGTTTACTACTGCCCTTTTTTACAGTAGTTGTAAGCAGTGCAACACACCAAAGGAGATAACAGTTAATAATACGGATACTACAGGTATTCCCGGCCTGGAGGCTGCAACTTTAGCTTTGCAGAAAGATTCGCTGAACGCTGATTTGTGGTATAAACGCGCTCAACTTTACGAAGCAAATGGCGAATATAAGAGCGCCACAACTGATATGTATGTGGCCCTTCAGTTAGACTCCCTGCGCCCTGAATTCTTTTTATATACAGCCGACCTTTTTAAGCATACCGGCGAGGATAACAAAGCCGACCTTAAAAGGGGGATTGCCTTAATGCAGAAGGCGATAGCGCTGGACTCTACCAATACCCGTTTTTATGTAAAAGCTGCTGAGCTGGCATTTTTAGATACCAGCCTGGAAGGCAATTATGCCATATCCATAGGCTACCTGGATGCAGCTATTGCCCGTGACCCTCAGAACGCTGATATCTATTTTTACAAGGGAAACATATTTAAGGAAATAGGAGACACCACGAAGGCTATCAGCAGTTTTAAAACAGCTACTGAGTTAAACCCCCAGCATTATGAGGCCTTCAGGCAAATTGGCGTTTTGCTTAAGGCAAAGAATGATAAAAATGCCATAAAATACCTGGACAATGCCATAAAGGTAAGCGACAAGCCGGTGGATGCTTTATACGCCAAGGCTGAGTTGCTGAAACAGGAAGGGGTAAAGCTTTATGACGCCAACAAAATTGCGGCGGCTATTGAAAAGTTGCAGGGCTCTATTGATTGCTATAAACAGGTGATTGACATTAATTACCGCAATGAGGAGGCCTATATGGGCGTGGGTTTTTGCTATTACCAAATGGATAGCGTGCGCGATGCCTATGAATATTATGATAAGGCAACCAAGGTATCGCCCACCTATGCCGGAGCTTACTTTAGCAAAGGTGTTTGTGCCGAGGACCTTGGAAGAATAGAGGAGGCCAAAATGCTTTATGAAAACTGCCTTAGTATAGACCCCGAGTTTACGCGCGCGAAAGAGCATTTGCGCAATTTGCAGGGCGCACAATAGCCTTATATCATCACTGTGTTTGCCTACTTACTTACCTTTCTTTTTTTAGCTTAGCCGCATGAACATTGTATTGTTCGATTGTCGACGCACAAGAGAAAATTTACTGCCGCTTACATTTACCCGCCCTGTGGCTGATATACGCATTGGTATTTTAACCATTCGCGAGAAGTGGGAAAAAATATTGGGCCATAAAAGCTGGAGCCTTTCGGAGGAGTACCTTGCGGGTAAGTTTCCGGAGTTTAAGGGCGACGAACCCTGTATCTACATCAATGGTTCAGTACTGCCCGATGAAAACCTTGTTGCCGCCATACAGCGCTTAGGCGCTTTAAAAACCCTTGTAAGCGCAGGCAAAGTGCTTGCTTTTAAAACAGAGAAACAACATTTGAATTACGAAAACCTGGAAGGGATAACTAAAGGTTTTTCGGCAATGGAATATGAAGGCAAAGCGCTAAGCATTGATAATTGCTGGGATATTTTCCAGGGAAACGGCGATGCTATTAAGGCGGACTTTCATTTACTAACTGCGGGCAGAAAATCGCAACCGTTAAGCAGCACTAATACTTTAATTGGCCCTGCTGAAAATGTTTTTTTAGAAGAAGGTGCAAAGGTTGAAGCCAGTATTTTAAATGCATCTACCGGGCCCATATACCTTGCCAAGGATGCGGAAATAATGGAGGGTTGCGTGGTGCGCGGTCCGTTAGCATTGGGCGAGCATGCAGCGCTGAAAATGGCCTGCAAGGTTTATGGACCCACTACCTTAGGGCCGCATTGCAAAGCAGGCGGAGAGTTGAATAATGCCGTATTTTTTGGCTATAGCAATAAAGCGCACGATGGTTTTTTAGGAAACTCTGTAATAGGAGAGTGGTGCAACCTGGGTGCTGATACCAACAACAGTAACCTGAAAAATAACTATGGCAGTGTTGATGTGTATTCGTATAAGGAAGGAAAAAGTATTGATACGGGCCTGCAGTTTTGCGGCCTTATAATGGGCGACCATTCCAAGTCAGGCATTAATACTATGTTTAATACAGGAACTGTAGTAGGGGTTTCAGCCAATATTTTTGGTGGAGATTTCCCTCCGAAATTTATACCCTCATTCAGTTGGGGTGGTGCCCAATGGCTGCGGACTTTTATGTTTGAGAAGGCAGTAGAGGTGGCGCAGAAAATGATGGAGCGCAGAGGCCTGAAACTGGAAGAGGCTGACTTGCATATTCTGAAAACCGTGTTTGAGCGCGAAGAAAAAAATCGTAAAAAGTAGTATGCGCAGGAAAATAGTAGCTGGCAACTGGAAGATGAATACCGATGTGCAAAGCGCAGCTATGCTGGCTCATGCCCTGCACCATGATGCCCTCAACTTTAAGGCCGAAGTGATTGTATTTCCTCCCTTTGTATTTATTAGTGAAGTGCGCAACATTGTAAAGGCCTCGGTTAAAGTGGGGGCACAAAATTGCAGCGAGCACGAAAATGGCGCCTATACCGGCGAAGTAAGCGCAAAAATGCTGGCGTCAATGGGAGTTGATTATGTTTTGATTGGCCATAGCGAGCGCCGGGAATATTTTAAAGAAACTAACGAACAGTTGAAACGCAAACTGCAACTGGCCTTAAGCTACGGTCTTAAGCCGGTGTTTTGTTGTGGCGAACCCCTGATGATACGCGAAACCGGGAAGCAGGAGGATTATGTGCGCAGGCAGTTAGAGGAAAGTTTGTTCGGATTGTCCATCGCCCAGTTGGAGCACGTGGTTATAGCCTACGAACCTGTATGGGCTATAGGCACCGGTTTAAACGCCAGCCCTGCCCAGGCACAGGAAATGCATGCCTTTATCCGCAAACAGTTGACCCTGAACTACAGCGAAGCCGTAGCCGAACAAATACCCATCTTATATGGTGGTAGTTGTAAACCTGATAATGCCGCCTCTCTTTTTACCTGCCCGGATGTTGATGGGGGCCTGATAGGGGGCGCATCGCTTAAGGCGGATGACTTTTTAGCTATTATCAGCGCTGCCTAAGCGGTAAAGCAGTTTCTCACAAAACACTGTGGAGAAACACCTTGTGCCATGTGCTGCCCTTTGGGGTATCATTTAGGAGGGGTGGTTATATTCACCGGCAAATGCAATACACAGTTTACGAGTTTAATACAGCGGATGAGATTGAGCAGAGTTGGCTCATTTCAATACTAAGCGATTACGGCTTTGACGGCTTTGAAGAAACTACCTCGGCCTTAAAGGCTTATGTGCCTGTAGATACCGTTACTGAAGAGAAAATCAAGGATATACTGCACCAAAACGAGTTTGACCATATTGCTTTCAGCTGCGCACCCCTGGAGGATAAAAACTGGAACGAAGAGTGGGAGAAAAATTTTGAACCGGTGAGCGTTGCCGGAATGGTAGGTATCAGAGCGCCTTTTCATGCAGCTATGAACTTGCCCTACGAGATTGTGATTGAGCCTAAAATGAGTTTTGGAACCGGCCACCACGCTACTACGGCCGGGGTAATTGAGTTAATGTTAAAATTAGATTTTGTTGGCAAAAGTGTGCTCGATTTTGGCAGCGGTACTGGGGTGCTGGCAATATTGGCGGAGAAGTTGAAAGCTTCGAAAATTGTAGCTATAGATAACGAGGAGTGGGCTTACCGCAACTGCATTGAAAATACGGAGCGAAACGGTTGCGTTAACATAGAAGTGATTCATGGGGATGACGGGCACACCTTCACCGAAAAATTTGATATAATTTTAGCGAACATCAACCGGCACGTGATATTGAAAAACCTGGAAGCTTGGGCAGGGTTACTTAAGCCGGGCGCTGTAATTATAATTAGTGGTATTTTACAGGCTGACAAGGGCGATATAACGGCCTGCGCAGCCCAAAGCAATTTAATTGTAAAGGAAATTTTGGAAAATAACGGGTGGTTAGCCATCTTACTTCAACGCCCCTAAACTGAACTATTGATGAAGAAACTTTTTTTCTGCTTTGTGGCCATGGCAACTGCCTACTGCAGCCAGGCACAGTTAGCTACGTTTTTCGATAAGGAGCCTGATAAGTTTATTAAAGAGCTGGACCAGTTTATGACTGCAGGTAAAATGCAGCAGAATATTGAGGCCATTGATGACTTAAAGAAATTGCAAAAGGACGGCAAACTGCCCGCCACCTGGGTGGAGCAGATGAGCAAGACTGCTAACCTGATGAGTGAGCGGATGATGGCACCATCACCGCATTTTTACAATTATGTAAAAGCGGTAATTGCCGCAAGCAAAGCCGGCAAAAGCGATGCGCAGTTTGCCGAATGGAGTGAGTTTTTGAATGATGTAATTGACAACCAGAAAAAGGGTGATAACAATAACTTTTTAAAAACTGCGGAGTTTTCTGCTTCCTTTTTTGGCACAGGTGCCTTAAACGTAACTGCCGCCAAAGCATGGAAGGTGGACGCCACCGATTGTAAGTTTGTTTACGAAGGCGGCAAGGCGAGGGTTAGTTTTTCTACCCCCACTACCTTTTATGGCATGGTACGTGGCGATACTTTAAACGTTAAGCAAACTACCGGCGATTACCTGCCTACCGAGAACAGGTGGGAGGGTAAAAGCGGAAAAGTGGATTGGGCACGTGCCGGACTGGACCCTGCCAAAGTTTACTGCACCTTTAAAAATTACAGTGTTAACCTTAATAACTTTAACTACACTGTAGATACGGTAACCTTTTACCATACTGAATATTTTAAGACTGCACTTACAGGCCGTTTAAATGATAAGTTGGTGGGCAGCGCAGACTCCAACACGTTTAGTTATCCGCGCTTTGAATCATACGATGTTGGTATGACCATTAAGGATATAGCACCAAATGTTTCGTACCGCGGTGGTTTTAGCCTTTGGGGCAGCAAGGTTTTAGGAAGCGGCACGCCCGATGAAAAGGCTACCCTTACTTTTTATGCACGCGATAACAAAACACGCGTGATGGAGGCTAAGAGTAACATAGTAAGCATTAAGAAGGGCGAAGAATTAGGCTCGGAGAAGGCGGAAGTAGCTATTTATTTTGGAACGGACTCAATTTACCACCCGCAATTGAACCTGGTTTATAAAATACCTAAGCGCGAGGTGCGCTTGCTCCGTGGAGAAACCGGTATGGGCAAAGCAAAGTTTACTGACAGCTACCATAACCACGAATTTCAAACCGATGCGATTTTCTGGAACCTGGACTCCTCTATCCTTAACCTCAAGATTTTGCAGGGTAAAGGACAGGTGCCGGGCATATTTGAGTCAGTAAACTACTTTAACAAGGAACTGATACGCAAAACGCAGGCATTTGCCAGCTATGAGCCGCTCTCTATTCTCAAAAAGATGTATGAGAAGCAGGGTACCCGCGAATTGAATGCACTGGACGTTGCCCGCGCGCTTGACCCTAAGTTGACTGAAGTAGAAGCGCGTTCGCTTTTTTATAACCTGGTAGAGAACGGCTTTATATTGTACAACGAGGAGTTGGGTGTGGTTACAGTAAAGGATAAAACCCTGAACTATGTTTTGGCTAATGCCAAGAAGATTGACTACGACGTAATCCGCATTAAATCATCACCGCAGGCCGGTAATGACTACATTGATTTAAAGAGCAGCAACATTGACCTTAAAGGTGTGTTTGAAATTCCAATCAGTGATTCAAGCTACGTTTATTTCCGCCCGAGAAAGAATGCCGTTAGCCTTCAGAAAGACCGCAACATGGAATTTGACGGCCTTATTTATGCCGGCCGTATGGACCTGTATGGTGAGAAATTTAAATTTCAATATGCACCATTTACGGTTGACCTTACTAAGGTTGATACCATGCGTATAAATGTGCAGGACAGCGGAAGGGTGGACCAGTACGGTGAACCAATATTGAAACCGCTGAAGAGCAAAGTGGAGAATATGAAGGGATTGCTGGAAATTGATGCACCGATAAACAAATCGGGCCGTACCAAGCTGCCGCAGTTTCCGCGTTTATACAGCCGCGATAAATCTTATATCTATTACGATGACCCTGCAGTAGCTAAGGGGGCTTACAACAGAAAGAGTTTCTATTTTGAGTTGGAGCCTTTTAGGTTGGATAGTCTGAACAACTTTAGCGGTGATATTATTAACTGGCAGGGCAAGCTGGTAAGCGGCGGAATTTTTCCTGATGTAAAGGACAGTGTGCACATACAGGGCGATGGTTCTTTAGGGTTTAAATCAGAAACGCCGCCAACCGGTTATGAATTATACAAAGGCAAAGGTAAGTATTACGGCAAGTATGAACTGAACTATAATGGCATACAGGGCGACGGACGTATTACGCATTCTACTGCTGAGTTTGTAACGCATGATGTTCGCTTTTACCCGGATTCTATGCTGGCAACAACCGATAGCTTTAGTATTGCTAAAACTTTTGATGGCGTTAAAACTCCGGCTGTAAAAGGTAATAGCGACCGCATTAACTGGAAACCTAATGCCGATAGCATGTTGATTAGCATGAACAGTAAAGACCAGCCTTTCAGCATGTATGATGATGGCTTTACCACCTTTAAAGGCGACCTGCTTTTAACCTCAAAGGGTTTGCGCGGCAATGGTTTATTGGATTGGGAGGAAGCAACTTTAGCCTCTACTGATTTTTCATTCCGCACTATGGACCTTTCTGCTGATACAGCTGCATTAAATATTAAAACAACGGGCGATAAGGTGACCTTTAAAACACCTAACGTAAGCGCTAAAGTGGATTTTAAAACGCGTATTGCTGATTTTAAATCGAACCTTAAGAACATACCTACTGAGTTTAGCTACAACCAGTACAACACAGCCATTAACGAGTTTAAGTGGTTTATGGATGATAAAATCCTTGACTTTAAAGCGCCGCCGCAAGGTCCGGGAGAATACTTTACTTCCACCCGGCCTGACCAAAAAGGATTAAAGTTTTTAGGTAAACGCGCCACTTATAACCTGGTAACCTCCTTGCTGCGTGTAGAGCAGGTGCCGGAGATACGTGTGGCTGATGGAAGTGTAATACCGGATAGTGGCGTAGTGGTAATTGAAGAGGGCGCCAAAATGCGCCAGTTGCGTAACTCGGTAATTATTGCCGACACCATTAACAAGCGCCACCGCATTGAGGATGCTACAGTAGATATTTACAGCAAAAACGAGTTAAAGGCGGTAGGTAACTATCGGTACACTACAAAGGATATTAAGGAGATAATCAACTTTAATGATATAGGCTGCAAAAAGGAGATTGAAGGAGAGAAGAAAGAGAAAGAAGAGCATTGGAAAATTTATGCCCGTGCTGATATAGGCGCCGAAAAGAATTTTGTGATTTATCCCGGTGTAAAGTATAACGGAGAAGTAATGCTGACCGCTGCCAATCCATTGTTGCATATGAAGGGTTACAGCACTATTGAGTTTAAACATCCTAAGGCCATGACATCGGACTTTAGTATTAATCAGGATGTTGATCCCGGTAAACTTGAACTTAAATTCGATACCGTTAAAAACAGCAATGGCAACATTTTAAGTGCAGGTATACACCTGAACCCGATGGAAGAAGGGGCTTTGATGTATACTACTTTGCTTGCCCCTAAGCAGGACAATAAGGATATAACCTTTTTTAAAACTACCGGTTTGGTTACGCAACTGCCAACGGGTGAATACCTGATGGGTAACGAAAAGAAGATTAAGGAAGGTGCCCTTACCGGTAACCTGATTAAGTATGATGATAAGAAGGGAACTATAAAAGCGGAAGGGGATATTAACCTCGGGGCCAACTTCGGCATTATAAAAACAATGGCGGCGGGCTTTGCTGATGTTGCTTTAGATAGCAGCAAGTATAAGTTTAATGTAACGTTTGGTATTGATATGAAGATGGATGACAAAATGCAGGAGCGTTTTGAGTTTTATATGGCCGGCGATAATGTGGACTTGGCTGATATTGCATACGATAGCGAAAAGCAACGAAAAACCATTCATGAGTTAAGTAATGAGAAGGAAGACAAAAAAATGTTGGAGGACTTTGATAAGCTACAGATGTTTACCAAGCGGCCGAAAGACCTGGAACATAATGTGATTTTCAGCGATATTACTTTTGTGTATGATTCAGCAGATATCTCGCTGCGCAGCGTAGGGAAAATTGGTGTGGCTATGATTGGCAAAAAGATTATTAACAAAAAGCTTGAAGGTTACATTGAGATACAATATAAAGGCGGGGCCGACTTGTTTACCATATACCTTAAAACAGGAACCAATGATTGGTTTTTCTTTGAATACCGTCCCGGCACTTTGGGTATTTTAAGCAGCTACGACGATATAAACACCATGATTGGCAATACCGCGCCGGATAAGCGCAAAATTAAGGATGGAGACCGCTTTTACCTGTATACTCTTGGCAGCTCTATGAATAAGGCTGACTTTGTAAGTTATATGAAGGATAAGGCAGCGGGTATAAACCGTCCGCGCTTTGAGCCTAAGCTGGATATACCAATGCCGGGTGACAGCCTGGATATGTTTAACGTAATGCCCGGCGATACCAGTAACGGCGCTCCTACGCAAATGATTACACCTGACCAGCGCGATCAACAGGAGAAGCAGCAACAACAAAAGGAAATTGACCAGTTTGAGCAAATGAAAATGAGTAACCAGAATATATTAAGCGGTCCGCCACCGGACAGGCAGCCTAAAAAAGAAGAGCCTAAGCAGGAAACTCCGGTTACTCCGGAACAGCCTAAACTGGAGAGCGCTCCGCCTGCCCCGCCGGTTGAACAACCCAAACCAACCGAGACACCAACGGATACCGTTCCGAAATAAAAAACAAAGGCCCCTGAATCAAAGGGGCCTTTGTTTTTTTTAAGGTTCTTCAGCACTCGGTATTTTTGCAGGCTTCGCCCTCGCGTTCGGTTTCCAGCGTTATGTGGTGTATGTTTTGGTGTTGCAGCTCGTGGCGCAGTTCGTTTTTAATAAGGCATTCGCGTTCAATGGTGGTATCCTTCTCTAAAACCAGGTGTGCGGTTAAAGCGTTCTCGGTGGTGCTTATAGCCCATATATGGATGTGATGCAGGCTTTTAACCCCGGCTACTTTTGCAGCAGCTTCCTTTATGTTTTCCATTTTAATATCTGCCGGTACTGCATCTAGTGAGAGGCGGAAACTATCGCGCAAAAGCCCCCAGGTGCTAAAGAAAATTACAACGGCTACCAGGATGCTCAGGGCACTATCCACCCAAAACCAACCGGTATAAATAATGATGATACCCCCGATTACAAGGGCTAAGGAAACCAGGGCATCGCTTAGCAGGTGCAGGTAAGCGCTTTTAATATTCATGTCCTTGTCCTTATCGCGGAAAAAGAGTAAAGCAGTAACAGAGTTTATAATAATTCCTGCCCCGGCAACAAGGGCAATAATGCCTCCCGGCAGTGGTTCCGGGTTAAAAAAGCGGTGAACGGCTTCGTATACGATTGCGCCAATGGAAACCATAAGCATCATACCGTTAAAGAGCGCTACAATTACTGATGTTTTGCGATAGCCGTAGGTGTACTGTTCGGTTGGTTTAACCTGAACCAGCCTGAAGGCTAAAAGGGACAGGGCCAGCGTGCCTACGTCGGCCAGATTGTGCCCTGCATCGGAAAGGAGAGAAAGAGAATGCACATAAAGCCCTACTGCCGCCTCTATAATTACAAACAGGAAGTTTAGCGCTATACCTACTACAAAAGCTGTATTAACATTAGTAAGCGCAACAGGCCCGTGATGATGGTGGTGGTGATCGTGGTGATGTGCCATTGCAGCGAAGGTAATAATAGAACAACAGCCCGTGGATAGGCAGAAACTAAAAAAAGAAAGCCCCCGTTTTCCGGGGGCTTCTGATTATTGCTCTTTGCTATCCTTTTTGTCTTGCTTTTCTTTTTCCTTGTAGGCCAGCCATTTCTTCCATTGGGCGCCGGTTAGTATAGCGCGTATTTGCTTATCGCGGGCATCCTTCAGGTCATCTATTTTCTTTTCGCCTTCTTCCTTATTGGCAAGGGTAGTGGCTTTTTCAATAGCGTCCTTTTTGGTGTAGTAATCTATTAATGCGGCGTTTACCTTACTGGTTTGGTCGCCTTCTAATTTTACGGCAGTGTGAATTTTGCCTAAAGCTTTTTTTGCCTTGGCCTGGGGGTTATCGGCACTTTGTGCAGTTACACAGGCAAAGGCAGTTAGCGTAAATAGTAAAAACAGGATGGATTTCTTCATTATTGATAGTATTTAATCCGAAAGTAAAGGAATTTCCCGAAGGCTGGGAGTGGCTGATTATTTTTTGCTTTTATTCGCTAATGTTATGGATCACGAACTAAAGGTTTTTGGAGCAGGTAGCCGGGAATATGAAAAGGCACTGATACTTCGTTATAATGTTTTGCGCAAACCGCTGGGGCTTCGCTTTACTGAGGCTGAAATGCACAAGGATCAGGAGGATACGCACCTGGGTCTTTTTGAGGCAGATAAAGTGCTGGCCTGCCTTACCTTAAGCCGATGCCCCAATGGCAGAATGAAGATGCGCCAGGTGGCGGTTGACGCCGGTTTGCAGCGAACGGGATTGGGGCGCATACTATCAACTGAGGCAGAGAAGTATGCCATTGAGCATGGCTTTACAACTATGTTTTGTAATGCACGAGATGTAGCGGTGCCTTTTTATACTAAACTTGGTTACAAGGTAGTGAGCGATGTTTTTACGGAAGTAGGCATACCCCATTATACCATGGAGAAGGAATTGAAGTAAACGCAGAATAAATACATTTGCCTTAATGAAAGCGGTAAAATTTTGGGCTCTCTTACTTTTGGCGGTAGCCACTGCAGCGGGTATTGAAGGCTGTAAAAGTTGTAATAAAAAAGAAGACAATACGGTTAAACCGGCTGATACGGCGCAGGCTAACCTGTCCAATTCAGGTACATTAACCTTGCCGCATGCTGATACTACCCTTATCCCTTTACTGGCAGGCGTTATTGACGAAGCCTTTGATGCCAGCAACAAGAAGGATTACAAGCGCTTTGCAAACTGCATTATATACAGGGGCCCCGACTCGTTAAGGTACTTCACTGATGTGTTTACTTATAACACGCCCTACGAAAAGCAATTGGTTAAAATAACCAGCGATGCTTTTAATAAGTGGAGCAAGGACGTTGAAAGCCGCGATTACAACCGTATTTACGATGTGCCCTTGCCGGATGGCAGCAGCATGCCGTTTTTGGAGGTTATCTTTATAGGGCCAAAAAATACCCACCGGAAATTTTTTGGTTTTTTGCCGGTGGGTGAGGAGTTTAAGATAGCCGAAGTTACCTCTACTTTGTAGCAGGGTAGCAAATCAACTGATCAATATTATTAAGTGTATTTAGCGGACGGAAGGAAAATACCTTGCTGTTTAGCGTAAGTATTTCCGACTGCGACGTATCAGTGCCGGTAATGGTAATAATCTGTTTTTTATCTGCGCTTAGCCACCATTTACCCGGTGCAGTATCGGTACCCTGCACTACATAGTAAAAACTATCGGGCCTGAAACGGAACTGGAACTCGCGCGTAAGTTTAAAACGCAGTTGTTCCCGTTCTGCCTGGTTAAGAGGCCCGGTTCTGGTATACTTTACATCATTAACCGCCCAATCTTTACAAAGCAGCCTTGCTGTAGGATTGCAGGAATGCAGGCACAAAAGGCCAATCCCCAACAAAAGAAACCAACGCTTATCCATAGCTTACAGGTGTATAACCTCTCCGTAGGCAGCAGCGGCGGCTTCCATAATAGCCTCGCTCATTGTAGGGTGAGGGTGTATGCTCTTTATAATTTCGTGCCCGGTAGTTTCCAGCTTGCGGGCAACCACTACTTCGGCAATCATTTCAGTAACGTTAGCGCCCATCATGTGGCAGCCTAACCACTCGCCGTATTTGGCATCAAAAATCACCTTTACGAAACCGTCGGTAACGCCACTTGCTTTGGCTTTACCGCTGGCGCTGTATGGGAATTTGCCCACCTTAATTTCATAGCCTTTTTCTTTTGCTTGTTCTTCCGTTAAGCCAACAGAGGCAACTTCAGGCCAGGTGTAAGTGCAGGAAGGGATATTGTTATAATCAACCGGCTCAGGATTATGGCCTGCAATCTTTTCAACGCAGGTAATGCCTTCAGCGCTGGCCACATGTGCAAGTGCAGGTCCTTTTACAATATCGCCTATGGCGTAAACACCGGGCACGTTAGTACGGTAGTAGTCGTCAGTAACTACAATGCCCTTTTCGGTTTTTATGCCTAAATCTTCCAGGCCAAGGTTTTCAAGGTTAGTAGTTACGCCAACAGCGGATAGCACTACATCACATTCAATGGTAACAATGCTGCCGTCTTTCTTTTTAGCGCTTACCACGCATTTTTTGCCTTTGGCGTCAACACTCTCAACCGCAGTGCTGGTCATAAAGGTTAAACCCTTTTTGCGGAACACGCGTTCAGCTTCTTTGCTGATGTCCTTGTCTTCGCGGGGCAGAATGCTGTCTAAAAACTCAATTACAGTAACCTTGGTGCCCAGGGCTGAATAAAAATAGGCGAACTCCATACCTATTGCGCCACTACCCATTACCACCAAACTTTCAGGTTGGGTAGGCAGGTTCATAGCCTCGCGGTAGCCTATAATCTTTTTACCATCCTGTTTAATGTTAGGCAGTTCTTTACTGCGTGCACCGGTAGCCAGTATAATGTGTTTGGCGCTGTGCTCTTCCTTCTTGCCATCGGCGGCGGTTACTTCTACCTTACCGCCTTTTTTAAGTTTGCCGCTGCCCATTATCACATCAATCTTGTTCTTTTTCATCAGAAATTGAACGCCTTTGCTGTTGCTATCGGCCACGCCACGGCTACGCTTAATAACGGCCGGAAAATCAGCCTTACCACCGCTAACGGTTATACCGTAATCGGCCGCATGGTTAAGGTATTCAAACACCTGCGCGCTTTTTAAAAGGGCTTTGGTAGGTATACAGCCCCAGTTAAGGCATATGCCTCCAAGGCTTTCGCGTTCAACTATAGCTGTTTTTAGGCCCAATTGCGAGGCACGGATGGCCGCAACGTACCCTCCGGGGCCGCTTCCTATTACTATTAAGTCGTAGTTCATATTCTTTACTTTTAAACTGATTTTAATGCTTATGGCCGGTTTTTATGGCCAAAGGCTGTTTTTTATGCGAGGGCAAATAAAGGCAAAGTATAATAAAGTGGAAAGGGGGAGGGGCCCCGGCTTTGTTGTGTAAAACTTTTTCATGAATAAGTTCCCCTTTTGGTGGAATAAACGACCTTTGCGGCACTAAAAACCAGAAAAAGTCATGAAAAACAAACTGAAACTTGCTGCCCTTATTTTAGTGGCGGCCGTTGTTGCAACATCTTGCGGCGGCAACAAAAAAGAAATGCTAACTAAGAAATGGCAGTGGACTGAGTTTTCAAGCCCAGAAATGGACAAGAAGATGAAAGAAGCTAAAGATGCTTTAGATACAATCTCCGACCCGGCTATGAAGAGCATTGCCGAATCATCAGTAAAAATGATGGATGGTATGATGGCTGATATGAAGCAAACTACCATGGAATTTAAAAAGGACGGCAGCTTTGACATGCACCTGAAAATTATGGGCATGGAGCAGAACGAAAGCGGCAAATGGGACCTGACCAGCGATGGCAAAACCCTTATTATGACTGACAGCAAAGGTAAAACCGATTCATCTCAGGTTGAGATTACTGCTGATAAAGTTGTATTTACCCTTGATGCAGGTGGCGACAAAGCTTCTGTAACAATGGTACCTGCCAAGTAATTGGTTTAAGGTTAAGTTAAATTGATATAGCCCCCGGCGTTGTACGTCGGGGGATTTTTTTTGCCCGGCCCGCAGTTTTGTAAATACCTGTTTTAAGGTATTGTGGTTAAGGTTGGTGTTTTAAAGATTTGCCGATAGTTAACAGGGCCAGCACAGCACTGTTAGCCACGGCTAGCCGAAAACGGTTTTAGAGTAGGCGCAAAGAAAGATAGTATGGATGCTAAAGTATTTAAAAGGACCTATGATGCAGATTTAATACCCGCCTCTTATGAAAGCCTTATTTTAGGCAAATGTGTATGGGACCCTTTGATTGGTAAGCCGCATTTGATTCACCCGGGGATGTATGACCTAGTTTATGAGGGGTTTGTAGACGCTGATTTGATTGATGACGCTACTGCGGACGCCATGATTGAAGAAGCCAAAGGGCTTAAGCTGGAAGAAGCCGGTTTGGCGCACATTACTATGGAATTAGAGTTGGATACGGCACTGGAAATGCAATATCCGAAAATAGTGGAGTTAAATGCAAAGTTGAGCTTAGAAAAGAAGGTTGAAATAAGCTTTGGTGATTTACAGGCCCGCGTTTTAAACTCAGGCCTGCGCAGAAAAATTGCCAATTTGATAGAAGAATTAAAACAGCGCCACTGGAAAAAGTGGGATAGCGATTTCAGAAGGTTATACATTATTACCAAGCTTTATTACGGTTCAGTATACCTGGGAATTGATACCACCGCCGATGCCTCACTTGAGGCTAAAGTAACGGCCGCAGCAGCTGAAGCCGGTATACCTTTAACCCTTTCGGCTAAGGTGGGCAGAAAAGTAACCTACAAGTTTGAAAACAGTAAGGTTCCTTTTGCTATGAACCTGGAGAAGTTGAAGCCGTTTGTTTAAACAGGTGAATACAGGACAAAAAAAAATCCCGCCCTTTGCAGAGCGGGATTTTTAATTTACGGTATTAAAGCCGTGGCCTTAATTATTCGTTTGATGTATTTTCGCCGGCAGCTTTTTCGTCGGCTTCTTTCTTAGCAGCAGCTTCGTTTTCCTGCATCTTTTCTTTCAGGTTGCTAAGCACGCCTAAATCGCCAAGTGTAGTTTTTTCGATGCTCTTATTCAGATTCTTAACTGTTTTAGAAGCGGCTTCGCGTTGTGCTTTCTTCTCTTTCTTTTCGCCTTCTACCACGTCGCGTTGTGCTTCTTCCCAAATACGGGCATGAGAAACGATGATCTTCTTATCGTTACGGTTAAACTCAATTACTTTGAATTCAGCCTTCTCGTCAGCAGCTACAAATCCGCCGCTTTCTTTTGCCAGGTGCTTTTTAGGAGCAAATGCTTCTAAACCGTAAGGCAGCAATACTACACCACCTTTGTCCTCAACACTAAGCACAGTAGCTTCGTGAACAGAACCTACCGGGAATACGTTTTCAAAAGTATCCCATGGATCTTCTTCAATTTGCTTGTGGCCCAGGGTCAGTTTGCGGTTTTCAGCATCAATATCCAGCACTACTACCTCTAAGTCGTTACCTACTTTGGTAAACTCGCTAGGGTGGTTAAAGCGCTTGGTCCATGAAAGGTCGCTGATGTGAACCATGCCACCGATACCTTCAGAAAGTTCTACAAACACGCCGAATGGGGTGATGTTTTTAACTAAGCCTTTAGTACGGGTACCTACAGGGAATTTCTCAGTGATTTTTGTCCAAGGATCTTCAGTTAACCGCTTCAGGCTTAAGCTCATCTTACGCTCTTCGCGGTTGATGGTCATAACAATTGCCTCGTGAGAATCGCCCAAATGGAAGAATTCGCGGCTGTTGATAGGCGTGTTGCTCCATGAAACTTCTGATACGTGGATAAGGCCTTCTACACCCGGGGTAATTTCCAGGAACGCACCGTAATCTTCGATGTTTACGATTTTGCCTTTTACTTTGGTTCCTACATCGATAGTAGAATCTAAAGTATCCCATGGGTGCGACTGAAGTTGTTTCAGGCCTAAAGAAATACGCTTCTTGTTGTCGTCGTAATCCAATACCACCACGTTCAGCTTCTGGTTCAGTTCCAGTACTTCTTTCGGATGGCTGATACGGCCCCATGAAATATCGGTGATGTATAACAGACCATCTACGCCGCCAAGGTCGATAAACGCACCAAAGTCGGTGATGTTCTTGATTGTACCTTCCAATACCTGGCCTTTTTCCAGTTTGCCGATGATAGCCTCGCGTTGAGCTTCAATATCGCTTTCGATAAGCGCTTTGTGCGATACAACTGCGTTTTTAATGGCTTCGTTAATCTTAACCACTTTCAATTCCATGGTTTTACCAACGTAAACATCGTAATCGCTGATTGGCTTAACATCAATTTGAGAGCCCGGTAAGAAAGTTTCCATACCAAATACGTTGGCAATAAGGCCACCCTTGGTTTTAGAAACAATTTTGCCGGTAACCACTGCACCACTGGTGTGTGCATCAACGATGTTTTCCCATGCCTTAAGCATACGGGCATTTTTGCGGCTAAGGATAAGAACACCTTTTTTGTCTTCTTTGTTAACCACGTAAACATCGTAGGTTTCGCCCAGTTTCAATTCTTCCACATCGCGGAATTCAGATAGAGGCACAAGGCCGTCTGATTTGAAACCAATGTTCAACACTACATCGGTAGGCGTAATTGCCACAACGGTACCTTTTACAATCTCGTTGTTCTCGATGGTTTTTAGGGTAGCTGAATATTCAGCATCGTAGCGTTTGCGGTCGGCTTCGCCGTAGCTTACTACGTTGCGCTTGTCTACACTCCAATCGAAATCATCGTGGGCTGAAGCAGCAGGTGCGCTTTGTTGTTTAACTAATTCTTCTGACATAATAAATGCGGTTGTTTTTTATTCTCGCCCCGAACGCGAGTTTGGTTTGTTAAAAAGGACTGCGAAAATAGGGAATTTTACCCGGATTTCAGGCTGTTTTTGAGTTGAAATCAAGTTAACGCTTGCAGGGGTATTATTTTATTGAAAATCAATGTTTTAAGAAATGAAATTTCATGGAGATTGAAAATGGGCAGCGCATACGGTAAAACTACCCCAGGGCGGGTGTTGAGATTTGCACTGTTTTTTAAATGAAAAAGGACGTAAACAAAGCTTACGTCCTTATAATGGTTAGCAGCAATAAATAAGGTTCAAAGCCGGGCGTTAACTACTGTTTGATAAAGCGGTTGCGCACAACGCCTTTTGTAGTGGTTACTTCAGCAAAATACAGGCCTGTGTTTAAAAGGCTGATATCAATAGTAGAAGAGTTTGCAGTTTGCAGAAGTTGCCCTGCAGTGTTGTAGATATTCACGGTTTCTACCGTAAGGTTACCGGCTTTAACGGTAAGGGTATTGTTAGCCGGATTAGGGAATAATATTGCGGACCAATCATCTGCGACTGTTTCCGCAACATCGCTGATTACCGGAATGTCTGAACTCCACAATTCTTCACCTTTGTTGTTGCTTGCAGTAAAAAACACCTTGTTACCTATTAATGTAAACTCAGAAGAATTAGAGTAACCGCTGCCGGGTACCAAATCATAGGTTATTGTACCGCCGGGGTATCCGTTGGTTACAAACATTTCGTGGCCTATGCCGCTTGCTATAGTGCTGAAATAAACCAGGCCGTTGATAGGGCGTAAGGTTGTAAATGCAGTGGTGCCGATGTTAACGCTGTTTACCTGTATGGTGCCAGCTGTTGTGCCATCGGTTCTGTAAAGCTGCTCCGATTGGTTGCACTGTTCGGCAACAAAGTAAACAAAGCCTTTTACCGGGTCAGTTGCCGGCATTTGTATGTATGAACTGCCTGTGCCTGTGCAAATTTCTTTTAACAAGAAGGTGCCCGCAGCTGTGCCGTCACTAATCCATGGGTCGCCCCCCTCATTTGGCGTGTTGCCAACATACACAATTTTGTTTCCGATTATTCCTAATAGGGGTTCTGCAGCCATAATGCCGGAACCATTAGGATTTATATCCTTTACCAGATGAGTGCCATTGGTAGTTCCGTCAGTAACAAAAAGCTCGGCACCTGAACTGTTTTCACTGCTTACAAAAAACAGTTGGTTGCCTGTTACTGCTAACAACTGGGGTTGGCTTTCAAAAGGGCCTTTTACCAGGGTGGTTCCGTTATTGGTACCATCAGTGCGCCATAATTCATCTCCGTAGCTAAAGTAAACGTAGCTGCCTAAAACCATTCCTTTGCCGGGATGTTCGAAAAATGACGGGCTATAAACCACTTGCGTGCCTGCAAGGGTGCCATCGCTTACATAAACATCATTATTGATATTAAACACCAGTTTGCCGTTTACAACATTATAAAGGTCGAAGCTATAGTAAACGGTGCCTGTAGGCCTGAAAACGCGTTTGGTTCCGCCAGGTGTACCATTGCTAAAGAACAGGCATGATTCGCTGCTGTCAATCAATATCATAAAAAAGCCGCCGGGCAGCGCTGCAAAACCATCCCCTTTCCAGCTGTTTATAGCGGTAGAGGCATCTACCTGTATAAGTGGCAGGGTGCCGCCTGATGTGCCGTCGCTTATCATTAGCTGGTTGTTATCCCACTGGGTGTGGTCGTTACCAACCCATATCAACTTGTTGTTCCATTTGCGAAAGTTAGGTTCGTTATAATCATAATAACGCGACATGGCTACAGGCACTGTGCCTGCATCTGTGCCATCAGACTCGTACAGCCAATAAGTAGAATCGTTGGGGTGCCCAAAGAAGTAGGCTTTCCCGTTCAATTCCGCCAGGTAGGTATCGGCTAATATTCCGTCCTGGGCGCCGGGGTAAACGTCTTTAACCATTGCCGGCGGTGTTTGCGCTTTTGCCGCAATCACTATGCAGCTCATTAAAAGTAGTAGGTTCTGTTTCATAAACGCCAAACATAAAATATCTGCGTCCATTGATTGCCGCCGTTTTTTTCAAAAATCGGAAGTTACTCAGCTGTAATCGGGAAAGAGCTATCAGTTAAAATGGGTCGGAATATTCGGAGTATGAATCAATCCCGTTATAATTATGCGACAATGTTGAACTATGGCACGCACTAAGGGCTCAGATGATCTGTTTAAACTAATACATTCCTTAACGCCTGAAGAGAAAGGCTACTTTAAAAAATTTGCCAAACGGCATGCTGATGATGGTAACAAATACCTTCAGCTTTTTGATGCAATAAACGCACAGGAGCAATTTGAAGAGACCGGGCTGAGAAAAACTTTTAAGGGTTATGCAGATATGAAAGCCTACCTGCTAACCATGTTATTGGATGCCCTTATGCTGCTGGAAATGAATAGCAGCGAGGTTAACAGAACGATGAAGCAATGGTTCCATATCCGCATTTTGAACCGTAAAGGCTTGCGCTCGAAAGCTATTCAGATAAGTAAGAAGGCTTTACAGCAGGCTAAAGAATTAGAACTTTTCTGGCTTGAGCATCCTTTGCGCAAAACGCTGTTTGATATGGAAAAGCACAGTTGGAAAATAGCGGAGCGCGAGGAGCAAAACGCCGCGCTCTTTAATGATCTTAAGCTGGCTACTGCTTCATTACAGCAGGTTGATCGCTATTTTGAAATCTTTCAGCAGCTTAGTCATTACAGTAATCAGTGGGCATTTACCGGTAAACAAGCATTGCCTTTAGAGCAGGTGGCTTCCATTGCTGAACTTGAAAAGGAAGAGTCTGACTTTGTTACGGTGGAACGCCTGCGTATGGCCACTATAAGCATGTATTACATGCTTAAGCAGGATTTTGAGAAACAGTATGAGGTAGCAAAACACTATTACCGCTTTGAGAAGGAAATATGGCAAAGCAAAAGCCTGTTGGCTGATTATGACAAGTACGTAAAGTCAATAAGGGCTTTTATTTTGGCCGCGCTTTATACTGACCGGGCCGAAGAAGTTTTTGCGTTGAACGAGGAAATGTATGCGGTTAAAGGTACAGGTGAGCTGGAACGGGTGGAGAACGAATTATGTTACTTTACTTATAACCAGTATGCTTATTGGGGAACAGGAAGACATAAGGAGGGTGAGAAGTTCTCTCAACAGCATTTTCCGGATAAATTGATTGAACAACACGGTAGCCGGTTCCGGCTTTTTATTCTTGAATTTTACCGATATAAAATCTTGTTTGAGTTTGCTAACAAAAGCCATAAGCAACTGTTTAACTCCATAGCAGCCTTTCAATCATTAGGTGTTAAAAAGGATGCTACCTCACATTATAAAAGCTGCGAATTACTAAAAGTACTTGCCAATGTAGAGCTGAATGCCTTTGATGTATTGCCGCAAATGGCAACCAATGCCATTACGCACCTGGAAGCTTACGGGTTAACAGAGGGAGAGAAACGATTGCTTACTGCCATACGTAAAATGAACAGCAGTAATAAAAAGGATATACTTAATGAACTTTTAAGCTCCTACGAGAAGGATGCTGCAGCTACCCGTATATTTATAGCCTTTAACATTAAAACATGGCTGCGTAGTCAAATTGAGGGGCGGCCGTTTACTGCTGTTTTTACAGCTAACCGCAAAGCCAATATCGGTTCCTGAACAAAGACTATGGCGTTGCTGTAAGCATGTTTACAACAACCTTATCAATGGGCAGTAGGATGGTTTCTTCTTTGTCCAAATCTTTTAGGTTAACCCAGCGGAAAGATTCTGCCTCCTGGCCCGGCACCTCCACAAAATCAAATTTAGTGTCGGATGTTTTTATTTCCCGCCAAAAGGGAGAGGATACGATGTAGTATATACTTATGATTTGCGTTTCGGTATCAAAAAAGGAGGGTACAAAAAAATCGGTAGTGTAGAAATGCTTAACAACTTCTACCTGTATACCACATTCTTCCACAAACTCGCGCTTAAGGCCATCAATGGTGCCCTCGCCCAGCTCAAGGCCGCCACCGGGAAATTTTGTGCTGCGGTTGCCATTTTTAAAAACCTCATCTGATACCAGCAGTTGGTTTAACTCATTAATAAGTAAACCATAAACCCTTACATTAAAACGCTTTAAAACGTGCATAAAGCGAAGGTAATAGTTGGAAAATGATGGGCAATAGACAATTCACAAACGCCCCTTTGCTATAATTCGCGAAAAAGCCATTCCTTAGCTATGCTCTTATTAAATTTACCTTATGGCCTACGAGGCAATCAGTGTTTTCGACATATTTAAAATTGGAGTTGGCCCGTCAAGTTCGCACACTTTGGGCCCCTGGCGTGCTGCCGAACGTTTTTTAAATGAGTTAAAAGCGGCCGGCAATCTCGGGCAGGTGATAAACCTGCGCGTTAAACTGTACGGCTCGCTTGCCAAAACCGGAAAAGGCCACGGAACGGATATAGCCGTGTTAATGGGCTTAAGTGGCGAGGACCCTGTAACGTTTGATACCACACAGTTAACGGCTAAAGTTGAAGGGATACAAAAGAACGCCTCCATTAAGCTTGCGGGAGAAAGAGAACTGCCTTTCACCCCCTCAGTTGATATTGAGTTTTTAAAGAAGGAAAGTTTACCCTACCATCCTAATGCCCTGAGTTTTATTGCAACGCTAAAGGATGGTGCGCAAACTGAAGGCATCTACTATTCCGTAGGAGGTGGGTTTGTGGTTAAGGATGGCGAAACATCAAGCCCCGGTATGAAGGTGCATGTGAAGTATGAAGTAAATGATGCCGACGACCTTTTGCAGTATTGCATGCGGGCGGGCTTAAGTATATCGCAACTGGTAATGGAAAATGAAAGAGCCTGGCGGCCTGCTGAAGATACCCGCAAAGGCTTGTTGCGCATTTGGCAGGTAATGAAAGATTGCATTTACCGCGGTTGCCATAATGAAGGGATACTGCCCGGGGGGTTAAACGTGGGCCGCCGTGCTGCCAAAATGAACCGCCAACTGCTGAAGGGCGCAGCTTACAACAATTTTGAGGAGTGGGTAGAACTTATAAGGAAAAGCGATAAGTCTTTTTCGTGCATTATGAACTGGATAAGCTGTTTTGCTTTAGCCGTTAACGAGGAGAATGCCTCTTTTGGCCGTGTGGTTACCGCGCCTACTAACGGCGCCGCCGGTGTGGTACCCGCTGTGTCGATGTATTATTATCTTTTTGGCGGGGCTAAAACGGATGAAGATATTATGCGGTTTATGCTTACCGCCTCGGAGATAGGAAGTTTGTTTAAGAAGGGTTCCACCATTTCAGCAGCAATGGGTGGCTGCCAGGCTGAAATTGGGGTGAGCAGCGCCATGGCGGCAGCAGCTTTAACTGAATGTTGCGGTGGTAATAACGGGCAGGCCCTTCAGGCTGCGGAAATAGCTATGGAACACCACCTGGGTATGACTTGTGACCCAATTGCAGGGCTGGTGCAAATACCCTGTATTGAGCGAAATACTATGGGCGCAATAAAGGCTATTACGGCCTCTCAACTGGCCTTGCAGGGAGATGCCGATTTAATGAAGGTATCGCTGGATACGGTTATTAAAACCATGTGGGATACCGCTGTTGATATGAGCAGTAAATACAAGGAAACTGCTGATGGGGGACTAGCCATTAACATACCGATAAATGTGCCGGAGTGTTAGTTGCGAAATAGAGTAGAGTTTAAAGTTTAGGGTTTTTAGTTGCATGCCATTTTACAATTAAAGGAGTCAGATGTTAGTAACAGACTTTTTAGAAAAACAGCCTGAAGCACGGCGTGAATTGCTGAAGAGCATACACAACATTATTATAAGTGCTGATAAAAAGGCGGTAGCCGAAGTAGGTAAGATGATGGGGGCGGAGATGATTATTTATAAAACCGGTGGCATTTTTAATTACGGGCTGGCCGGTATGAAAGATTATATGAGCCTACACGCCATGCCTATTTACGGCTCACCTAAGCTGCATGAAAAATACAGGCTGCTTTTACCGGATGCTAACTTTCAAAAGGGGTGTATAAACTTTAAGGATGCCAAAGCGATGCCACTTAAAGTAGTTAAGAGCTTAATGGTAGATTGCGCCAAAATAGATATGGTGGCGCTTATGGAAGAAGCGAGGAAAGCGCGAAAGAAAAAATAGTGCGATCCTCACAACCTTAGCCTACTGCACAATAGTTCCGGTTTTTTCCAGCGCAAGATATTCAGACGTAAAGTAGCCGCCGGCGTGCGCTACATTTTTTAAATCGAATTTACCATAGCGGTTAATGCGGATGGTAACGGCACCGTTTAGCCCTTGCAGCTTTTCTTTATTGATAACCACTTTATCATCCAGCCCAACACGGTCAAAGGTCTCGCTAACGGTATTGGCGGTATCGCTTATGTCCACAGTTAAGCTCTCAGAAAGCCTGTCCTTAAAACCTGCCAGGTGTATTTTAAGGTTTTCGGATTTAGAAATATTCTCCGGCAGGGCGTCAACATTTACATTATTCCATTTAAAAGTATTGTTGAGCGCTTTGCCGTTAATATCGGAAAAAGCAAAGGTGTGCTCGCCGTCGGGTAGCTGACCTTTAATCGTTTTTTGATAGGAACAGCCCAGTCCGTTTTCGGTTTTCTCCATAGGCTCGCCATCAAGCAGAATTTTGCTTGGGTCATCTAAAATAAGGGTGGTACCGTTGGGCCCTGCAAAACGAAAGAATGCAATAATGCTGGTTTCGTTTTTAGTGGCATCGTACCAAACGCTGTAACCCTGGTGTATCTCGTCCTGGTTAACATCTTTACTATGGCCTATTTCGTTACTGGCACAGCCTGCCATAAACAATAGCATTACGGGAATAATGAACTTCTTAAACATATGCTGCTTATTTTTTTAATGCCTTTGGGGCACTAAAGAAATGAAATAAATGGCAAAACAATTAATGTAAAGTGGCTGTATATAATTCAGAGATGTGCCCACAGTGTAAATTCCATAAGCATTAAACTTACGGAATATGAACGGTATTACACGCTATGGCAAATGTTAGTTAACTTCTTCCGTTTTGAACTCGCTGTTGAAGTGGAACTGTATTTCGGGGTTGTTTTCCATTTCCATTTTCAGGAACCATTCAGAAGGAGCCAGGTAAACGATATTGCCATCCTTATCATTTACAATGCTGGTTGATTTAAAGCGTATAAATTCCTGCAGTTTCTGCGGGTTATCTGAAGTAAGCCAACAGGCGCGGGTCATATTAATAGGCTGAAAGCGGCAGCTGGCGTTGTATTCGTGCTGAAGGCGATATTGTATAACTTCAAACTGAAGTTCGCCCACGGTGCCTACAAACTTACGGTTACCGGGCTGCTGCGTAAACAACTGTGCCACCCCTTCATCTGTAAGCTGCATTATGCCCTTTTCCAACTGCTTGCTCTTCATAGGGTCGGTATTAATCAACTCCTTGAATATCTCAGGCGAGAAGCTTGGAATACCCTTTATGCGGAAATCTTCGCCCTCGGTTAGTACGTCGCCGATTTTAAAGTTGCCGGTATCATATAAACCTACCACATCGCCGGGAAAGGCCTCATCAATAATGTTTTTGCTTTGCGCCATAAAGTTTACCGGCGTGCTGAAGCGGAAATCTTTTTTTAGGCGCACATGGTGGTAATAGGTGTGGCGTTCAAACTTACCGCTTACAATGCGCATAAAGGCTATACGGTCGCGGTGTTTGGGGTCAAGGTTGGCGTGTATCTTAAAGATAAAGCCGGTCATTTTGCTTTCCTCAGGCGCTACATAGCGTTTATCGGTATCGCGGCCACGTGGAGTAGGGGCAATTTCAACAAAGGTGTCCAACAATTCGTTAACACCGAAGTTGTTTACCGCACTGCCAAAAAACACAGGGGCCAGGTTGCCTTTCAGGTATTCATCAATATCAAAAGGGTCGTAAACGGCTTCCACCATTTCAACGTCCTCGCGCAGTTGGTCCGCAAATTTTGCGTCCACCTGTTTGTCCAGTTCCGGGTCGTTGATGTCAGTTATCTGCAACACATCATCAGAAACCTTGGTGGTGCTTGGCTTAAACAGGTTAAGGTATTTTTTGTGCATGTTATATACCCCTTTAAACAAGCTGCCCCGGTTAATGGGGAAGGTGAGGGGGCGCACGCGTATTTTTAGCTCCTTTTCAATCTCATCCAGCAAATCAAAAGGGTCGCGGCCTTCGCGGTCCAGCTTATTGATGAACACAATAACCGGTGTTTTGCGCATGGCGCATACTTCCATCAGGCGGCGGGTTTGCTCTTCCACGCCCTTTACAGAGTCAACCACCATTATAACAGAATCAACAGCGGTAAGGGTGCGGTAGGTATCTTCTGCGAAATCTTTGTGGCCGGGGGTATCCAATATGTTTATAAGCTTTTCGCGGTATTCGAAAGTCATTACGGAAGTAGCTACGGAGATACCTCTCTGCTTTTCGATTTCCATGAAATCCGAAGTGGCGGTCTTCTTTATCTTGTTGCTTTTAACGGCGCCTGCAACCTGTATAGCGCCACCAAAAAGCAGTAGCTTCTCGGTAAGGGTAGTTTTACCGGCATCCGGGTGACTGATTATGCCAAAAGTGCGGCGCTTGTTTATTTCTTCTGTTAAAGCCATAAGGGCTGCGAAAATAGCAGCATTTGGCTTGAATACAATGGAACGCTGATTAGTCTGATAAAACTGATTAAGGTAACTTTAATACAGTCTGATTAACACAAGGGCCCTCTCTCCTTGAAAAACTGCAATTACTTGGCCGCGTATTTCTTCATAAGCGCAGTAAAGCGTGCGCTGCTGCGGATGTTGTTTAGTTCGGGGTCTTTGTAGATGTCTAACACAAAATCATTCATGCCGCGCTTTAGGGCATCTTCTAAAAAGTTTAGTGCGTTGTCTTTATCTCCTTTTATTGAAAGCACGCAGGCCATGCCATAGAAAAGGCGGAAGGACTGATTGCCGAGTTGCAGGGCATTGCCGTAACTCTTCATGGCGTCGTCATACTTCTTCATTTTCTTTTGAGTATTACCCAGGTATTGCCATGCCTGCGCATCGTCAGGGTACTTTTTTAATACCAGGTTGTAGTATTTAACAGCCGAATCGTTTTGCGAGAGGTAGTTAAAGGCGTTAGCCATGTTGAACATAACGTTGGCATCATCAGGCGCATAACGAAGGCTTTTTTGATAGGCCAATACGCCGCGCACAAAATCGCCGGCATTGCACATAACGTTGCCCATGTTATAGTAATAAACCGGGCTGGTAGAATCTATAGCTACCGCCTGGGCAATAAACTTAACCGCATCCGATAAATTGCCCAAACGAGCATAGGCCAAACCGATGTTGTTGTAGGTGTCAGGGTCTTTTGGCAGGTAGCTTTTATATTTATTGAAATTCTCAATGGATTTATCCGCAAGTTTTTTGCGGTAGTAATTAACCCCAAGCTGAAAGTAGGAGTAGTAGGCGTAAGGTTCAATTTTAACTGACTCCTCCAACCATTGGATAGCCTGGTTTACGTTTTCTTTTTTGGCTGCGTCTTCGTCCGTAAGGGTAATGGCTACGCTCTTTAAAAACAAACGCCTTGACTGAAATGCAGCCCACAGGTAATGCTCCTTTCCTAAAATGTCCATGGCTAACTCCATATCGGCAATGCTTTGCTCAATAGCAGCTTTATTGGTTTGCACTTCATCTCCATTCAGCAAGGGATTGATTAGATCCGAAGCTTTTTTAAGCAGGGCGGAAACCAGGTTTCGCGTTGCACTGTTAACCACATCCTCAGGCGTGTTTTGCTGTTTCATCAACTGCAGGCAGGCGTAGGCTGCGTCATTAGTGCCGGTTAACTTGTGTGCCGCCATTGCATCAGTAAACTTCTTATAGGCCGATGCCTGGTCGGCATTAAGTGCGGACTTGCTGCCGCCCTTTGGGGTAACCGGGCTTATGTTGGCGGCCAGCAGTTTTTCTTTTGCACTTTCTTCCGGGGCAGGCTTAACATCTGCCAATACCATTTGCAGATTCCCTACCACAAATGGAGTTTGGGTATTAGGCTTGGCCTGGGCATACACCTTAAGTTGCAGGTAGTTTTGCAACTCCATCAGGCTAATCTTCTTATCGATATCAATATTGTCTGCATCACCGCCCATGGCTTTAAGCATGTTCCAACTGAACAGGCCCCGGCCGTTACCCCACTGCTTACCTTCCAGCGATACTTCATTAGGCTGGCAACTGAATATCTTTACTTCATTATCCCAGGCTGCTTTAAGGGCCAGCATATTGTTCTTACGTCCTTCCTCGCCACCGCTTAGTTTGCCGCTGTGGCAGGCATCGGCTATAAAAACCACCTCCACCTTATTTGCACTTAAATCACTTATGGTTTTACGGAGGTTTTCCTGTTGAATAAAGCCGGTTGGGTTGAGGTAGTACTGCGAAGCAGGGCAGGAGTAGAGCAGAAGCAGGCCGCCCAATTTCTGTTCGGTTTCAATATCGCCATGGCCGCTAAAGTAGATGTAAACCCTATCGCCGGGTTTTGCTTTTTTCTTCAGGGCGTCTAACTCAAACATGATATCGAGAGTGGCTTCCTCGTTGTAAAAGGTTTTTATGTTTTCGCTTTTTACGCCAAGCCGTGTTTCTAAAAAGTCCACAAAATAAACGGCGTCAGAATCAGCGTAGTGCAGGCTTTCAATGTTTTCGTATTGCGATATTCCAACTACAACAGCATACTGTTCTCCCGGTACTACAGGGGCGGTATTTTTCCCTACGGCACCCTTGCTGTTTTGAGCGAAGCCGGGCAGCGCGCTTAAAACCAGTAAAAGCGAAAGCAAGTAGCGCAGGTTCATTTGAGTGGCTAAATATAACCGATTAGCTTAAAAAGCAGAGTTTGTAAAGGAAGAAAGCAGGCAAAACTACTTCTGCACTACTTCGTTATAGCGGGCAATCAGTTCGTCAACTGAAAGTTTTTCAAGAAAGAAAGAGGCGTTATCTAACAGGAACGGGTCGTTTATATCAAATCGCCCAAGTAACTGATTCAGCATTTCAGCCGGTAACCGCGCTTTTAAGTTTTGAAGATTAGCCTCAATTTTTTCGATACGGGCTTGTTTAAGCTCTTCCACACTTGATTTATCATTCTGCACATGTGCAATGATAAGTTGCTCCAGATCGGCAAAGGTTTTAATGGAGGAAACATCAATACGCCTGGTGGCTTTTGATTGCCACTGAACGATTTGATTCAATAGGTCGTGATAATGCTGGCCGTTCTTCTTTTGTACCGGGGTGTTTTCCGGAAAACTGAAGCCCTTCAGAAAGTCTACAGTTTCGTCCAACTCTGTTGCGCTGAGGTTGCGGATAGAGCAGTGCTCAGGATATAATACCGTGTGGAAGTAAACAGGCGCATCCAGCCCATTGCAAAAGTTGATGAACTCCGGCAACTCCATGCGGTTTTGCTGCATGGCGCAAACCGAGATACCAAAGAAGGTGTTTTTGCGGCTGCAGTATTCGCGGAAGTAATTGATGTTTTCGCGCACCCGCTCATAAACGGCATTCCTGCGTATCTCTTCATACACCTCTTTCTTAAGCGAATCGAAGGATACGTTAATGTGAAAGTCAATGCCTTCCATTAAGTCCTTCAAGCGGCTGTTAAGTGTGGTGCCGTTGGTTTGAACGGATATACGTACTTTGGGGTTGATTTTTAAAATACGTTCCCATATGTCGTAGTATATATCCACCAGGAAAGGTTCGCCGCCATAAAACTTTACTTCATCAAGGTACGGAATGAACTCCTCTAACTGATCAACAAAGGCTGTGTTATATGGTATTTCCAGCGGCGGCAGGTTCTCGCGTTTCGCACGGATAAGCGAGGAGAAATTACCGTTGCACATGGCGCACTCCAAATTGCAAACGTTACTCAACTCAAACTCCATTACGCTGGGGTATTTGTTTTTGTTGAGTGTGCGTTCGTCGTACTGCAGGGTTTTAACCGCATCAAAGTTGCCACTGGTAATATGTTGCTTGCAGCCCAGGCAACCCAGGCTTAGGTCGTTGTGTTTTATGTATTCGCGCAGCTTATTGGCTTCGTCGCCTAACCATATTTGCTTAATGCTTTGCTGTGGATAGGTACCCAATACGTGGTTACGGTTGTAGCAACAGGCAACCGCTTTACCGCCGTGCCCAAAGTAAATACTCTTAAACGGGGCGTAGCACAAATAGGGTTGCGGGCCCAGTGGGCGGTGTTGGTTATACTCGCGCATCAACTCCGGTGTAAGCGGGTTATATGTTTCGCGGCTAAAAAGCTTTTTAAGATTAAACATGACTGTGCTTTCAAAAATACGATTATCCTGCTTATGTAGGAGTAGGACGGGTTCGCTACCGTTGGCCATCAGATAAGAGACTTGTTGGTTCACTCTTCAACAGGCTCGGAGTGACAAGCTATTGCATGCCATCCAAAACCGGAATAAACAAAAAGGCCCGGTGTTATCCGGGCCTTTTGAATCAAATAAGCTAAGTATTATTCTTTAACCAGCCTTTGTGATGAGGTGCCTTTTTTGGTGGTAACACTCAGCAGGTAAGTGCCTGCAGGCAGGTTAGCGATGTTAATGGTGTTTTGCACTTGCGGGCGCATAACCACTGCACCCAGTAAGTTGCTTATCTCAATTTTAGTTATGGTTTCTCCGCTGTTTTCAATGTTTAGCAAGCCGGATGTAGGATTAGGGTAAACAGAGAAAGCAGAAGCTGCAGGTTCGTTAATAGCAGAAGGAGTTTGACCGTATTTAAGGTTAAGAACCGGGGCAAAGTCAGGATCGCTGCTGTTGTAGAACGTTTCTTTACCGCCTGTGGTGCCCGGGGCAGTAATAATAAACTGTGTTGGTGCCGAGTTGCTGATGTGGGTTAATATAGAAACAGGTAAGTCTAAGCGAACCCAGTCGCCATCGTTACTGTAACTGCCAAATACACAAGGGTTATCAGTTGCATCAGCCGAGGCGCTGAAGTCAGCAGCTTCCAGCGTAGCGCTGGTGCCGAAGTTGCCATTCTTGATTTTAACCTGAATGCTTCCGCTACTTACAGGGTTGCTGCCCGTTACCGCTTTACGACGCAGGAAGATGCTGGCTTTTTGTAAGGTAGTATCGGCCATTGAAGTGGTATTGAAAGTAAGCACCGTAGCAAACTGCTCGCCGCTTGCCTCGCCAATAAACATGCTGGTATCAATAGTTCCTGTTGAAGAAACTGTTCCGCTTTCGGTATTGTTTTCGGTAAGCAGGTAAAGGTCATCCATCAAAAATTTGTGATAGAACTTTTGGGTGTGGTAAGCAATAAGCGTTTTGTAGCCATTGGTTGAAAGGTGGTAGCAATCCTTAGTAAAGCCGTAATCGCGCATGGTGGTTTTAGGAGAAGGATAGTTAGGGTCGCCTTCGGGTAATGGCAAAGAGAAGGCTGCGTAGGTGCCTCCCGGGGGAACACTTAACGGGGAATTTTGACCGTAGGCATATTGCATAAGGCCGGTACACTTAATAAAATCTACCTGTGGATCGTTAGCAGCGTAAACTTCCATTCTATCCGAAATTTTGTTCAGCAGGCTGTTGATTTGAATAAAGGTAGGGAACTCCATATCAGACCAGGTGTTGTAGAAAGGGTTGGTAGATTGAAAAGGCGCAAGGTCCTCAATCACTTCGCCGAAGTTGGGATACACATAGCCGCTCCACAAAATACGAATGCCGGGTTTGCAGGTTTTAATAAATCGAATAACAGAATCGAGGCGAACGAATACGGCATCTTCCAGCGTATCAGTTGCGCCCTGGCTCATACTAACTTTCCAATCGCCCAAAAAGTCGTTACCACCTATACTTAGGTGTACTACTTCAATAGAGGGGTTGATAGTTAACTGATTCAGAATTTCAGCCTGCTTATCCACCTTTTGAAAGTCATCGGTCTGTGCACCGTTTTCAGCCAGGGTAGCATTTGAAACAAAGGTGTAGTTAGAGAAGCCCCAGGTATCGAAAACACTGTTGATTGTGGATTCGGTATTCATAAACCATGCCCAGCTATCGCCCACTAACAGAACTTTGGGTTCAGGTTGTTCGGCACACTGTGCATAGCCTTTTGCAAGACCAAGGGTTAGTAAAAGAAGGAGTAGAGATATTCGCTGCATATAGGTGGTTTAGGATTTTGCTTTAAACAAACATAACGATTTGGTATGGCAGTAAAAACCTAATAATAACTGTTTTATGCTAAAAAATTAAGGCCATTTTAACCCGGGCAAATATTAAATGCCGGACATAAAAAAAGCGCAGACTTACGGGCCTGCGCTTTTTTAAGAATATGGATGATTTACTACTTCTGTATGGCAATTCTGCGGCCGGCTGTTGAGCCGTCAGTCAGTTTAACAGAAAGGGTGTAAATACCGTTGCTAAGCTCGGTAACGCCAATAGTTTTAACAAAAGCGTTTATGTTGGTTACTTCCTTAACCACTCTGCCAGTAACGTCAAACAACTGCACGTTTGCAATAGGTTTTTCGTTAGCGGTAACTGAAACATTAAGCTCAGATGAAGCGGGGTTAGGGAAGATGTTAAGGGTAAGGATGTCCTTAACTTCGTTAATGCCGCTTGGGCCCATATAGCTGTTATCAATTAACAGTTTGTAAAGGCGTGGGGTGGCGTAGCCCATAATAGTATCGATGTATAAATCGGCCTTTGATGGAGAAGCGCCCGGGTTAAGCGCCTGCATGTTAGATGAGCCGCTGTAGCAGTTTGGCTCGTACCAGTTCCATGGTTCAAAACCCTGGCCATAGAATGGATACAGGCCTTCGATAGAAGTGGTGGTTTGACCGGCGCCGTTTTTGTTAGGCGGGCCCTGCTGGAAGTTGCTCGGCTTAAATGCATCGTTATTGCCAAAAGCTTCAACAAAAGGCATAAAGTCGCCTGCACCGCTAACCTCAATTACCGGTTGGCCGGTTGTTGTGGTAACAATACCTGTGTTATAAGGAGTGCCCGCCTCGTTAACCCCGTGGAAAGCGATAATAGGTGTTTCGCCATCCTGAATCCAGGAGGTATCGCCTACTGCGCCGCCTAAAGCCAAAACGCACTGGAATTTAGAAGAGATGCCGGGATAGTTGTCGTTGTTTTGAACACCGCCAAAGCCGTCGAAATCGCCTAAAGTATCCTGTTTAATGAAAGGGCCGTTGGTGCCTACAAATTTGATAGCTGAAAGTTCAGCAGTATCATTTAATGCGCTTGCAGCAAGGGCCACATAGGCACCTGAGTTAGAACCACCAATTACAAATTTGGCAGTATCAATACCCCATGAGTTGCTGTTGTTGGCATAATCGTTTTTGAAGTAACGAACAAGAGACTTGGAATCCTGCATGGCGCGGTAAACAGCCTGAATGATGGTAGCCGTGCGCACTTCCTGAACACTTGAAGTAGCGCTCCAGCCTAAACGGTAATCGAAAGAAACAGCCACATAACCACGGCGGGCAAAGCGCTTGCAAAGCTCAACCATAGATGAATCTTTTCTGCCTTTAAAGCACAAGCCAAGTAATGCGCCTGTTAAGTTTTCGGGCAGAAAAGAACCATTATGTGATAGCAGGATTACCGGACGGTGGGTGGCAGTATCGCCAACCGGACGGTAAACGTCCATTACCAGCGGTTTAAGTTGGGCAAAGCCTGTAAAGTACTCGTAGTTTTGTGCATACACTACTGATGTATCTACCTGCACATCGGTAAATACTTCGTCTAAGTAGCGTGTTTGCGCCTTGGCAACAAATGCCGAAGCTACAAACAGCGCGGACATAAGAACTGGTAAAATTCTCCTCATGATTGAATTGGGTTTTGGTTTTCTAATTGCTTGCCGTAAAATAACGATTATTTCCTCAAGCAGTGAAATTTATTTACTCTTTCGCCTTTCTGCGTGCAGGCTTCTTTTCAAGGCTTTCAGTATCAATATCAACAAGAATTGAACCATATATCATGCGGCCTATGCCGGGGCCGCCATAAGCCTGGTAATTGCGTTTGGATATAAGGTTAGAGCCGCCCAGTTTAAAAGTGGTAAATATCTTCTTGTATTCGTAGCTAACCTGTGCATCTAACAATGAATACGTAGGGATGGAGCCGGTGAATTGGGGTGAACCTTCAAACTTAAAGCCCTGTATCCATTTGTAAGTAACGTTAAAACCAAAGCCGTTGGTGTTTTTGATTTTAATGTTGCTGCCGCTTATACCAACATTAAACTTGTGCTCAGGCGTATTAAAGGCGGGTATAATGGGATCGTCGGACCCCAGTTTGTTGAGCCTGTTCCAGCTATAGTTGCCGTTTAAAGAGAAGTTACGGATAAAGTAATAATTAAAACCTATTGAGGCTCCATAGGTCATAACCTTATCAGGCGAGTTGGCCGCCACACGGTATACCTGTTTAGGTTGTTTAGAGAAACCGATTTGCTGAAGCGTAACACCTATTTGGTAGCCCAGGAAGTAACGATAGAAACTTACATATGCACTGCCATCAAGAAACAGCTTGTTAGCGATAATACCCTTATATCCCACTTCTAAACTCTGCACCTTTTCAGGCCGCACTTTGGGTACGTTGAAATATTTAAGAAGGCTGTCATCAGGCGTTGAAGCATTCAGGTATTCGCGCAGAGACTCGGTAGTAACCAGTGAATCAACTCCGTTTAGGTTGCCTATAAGTATGGCCCTGCCTACGTTGTAATACAGGTATTGGTCCTGCAGTGTTGGGTTGCGGATAGCAGATGCAAATGAGAGGCGGATATTGTGCTTGTTGTTGTAAGAATACACCAGAGACGCTGCCGGAGTTGCGATGAACGGGAAATTCTGGTTTTTATCTACCCGGCAGGTTGCGGTAATTATCAGGGCATGCTTTTTAGCATCGCCGAATTCGAATTTGTGCCCGGCGCTAACGTATAGGCCTGCCTCCCAGTTGCGGATAGTTTTACGAACCGAATCGAGTACGATGTATTTGCCTGAGGCATCTTTGATGATATTGCCGGCGGAGTCGCGATCATAGATGCGTTCCAGCGTATCGCTGAAAATGGTGCCCTTGGAGTCGGGCAGATACATTCTGAAACTGCCGCCAAAGGTTAGATCAAGAACGGGCTTCTGACTTTTGGTAACGGCGGCATACTTGTATTCGCCCTGAACATGTACCAACTTACTGCGGTCGTAAAACAACGTACCTGATTGCTCGTAAGCAGTACGCTTAACAATATCATTAAACACTGAATCGAACAGGGCAGTCCCCGGAATTGCCCTTGCTTTACCGCCGGTGCCGGTAAAGGTATCGGCATACATGCGGGCCATTTCGTGCCATAAGGTAAGTGAGTCGTTATATTGGGCCATAACGCTGTTGGCTACGGCATTTACTGAGTCGTAAGCTGTTACCCATAGCAGCGAGTTGGTATTAGGAAAGCCCGGCAGGTTTTTAACCCTGCTTGCCGGCGAAGCAACACCTGTAACACCGTTTACCCAAAAGCGATAATAATCCTGCCCCCATTTGGTATCGCTTTTTGCATAGTCCTGCAGTTTGAGCGCAGTAAAAACTGCATCGTAGGAGTTGCCTGAATTTTCGGCAGTAACATAAGCGCGTATAAAGAATTTATCGGGCTGAGAGACTTCTAACTTTCCCTGGTGAAACTGCAGACCTTTTAAGCTATAGCGGTTATCGCCCTGGTAAACAGTAGTACCTGTGCCGAAATTATAAGTACCTTTTATCTCTATCTTATCTGTGATTTTGTAGTGCAATGCGGCGTTGGCCTTCATATTGGTTACGTTGTAATTAACCAGGTCTTTTTCCAGGTAACCGGTACGGAAAAACTGTTTAAGCCCCGGAGCCTGTCGGTTAAAGTAATTGTTATCGTAGTTGTTTATCTCCTCGGTTAAAAGCTCATCACCATAACGGTTAACGGCATCGTAGCCGCCCGGGTTAGTTTCGCTTCTCCAACTGCGGGTTGAGGCAGACATGTTATCAGCTACCCAATCATTGGCGCGCAGGTAGCTAAAGTTTATTTTGAAAGCAAATTTATCGTCGCCGGCTTTGTTTTTAAACACACGAGCATAGCGCAAAGCCCCCTCAAAAAGATTGCGTTCAGCCCCTTTTACAAATACGGTAAGTCCGTTGTAGTAAAACGGGTTTTTGGTTTGCATGTTTATAACGCCGTTAAAGGCATTGGGTCCATAAAGCGATGAAGATGCACCTACGATAAGGTCTACCTTTTGAATATCTATCTCTGTAGCTCCGGCAAAGTTGCCCACACTAAAGTTCAGCCCCGGGGCCTGGTTATCTGCCCCATCTAAAAGTTGCAGCGAACGCACGGGAGAAGTGGAGTTAAAACCACGGGTATTAATGATAACGAAGCCTAAGGATGCGGCCGTCATATCTACGCCCTTAAGGTTGCCAAGGCCTTCGTAAAAAGTAGAAGAGGCAGTTTGCTTAATGGCCTGCAGGCCCATGCTCTCCACCGTTAAAGGAGATTCTTTTTGCTTTTGGGTAATGCGGGTATCTACCACCACCACATCAGTCATCACTTTTTCCTCGGTGGTCATTTTAACGTTAAAGGTTCGCTTAAGGTCTGCCGCAGATTTAATTTCAAATTCCTGTGTGGTATAGCCTATGTAAGAGATAGCTAGTGTAAAAGGGGGTTGTTGGTTTATTACGATATTAAACTTGCCATCAATATCAGTTACGGTACCAATACTTGTGCCTTTAACAGCCACTGTAGCGCCAATGAGGGGTTCATTGTTCTGCTTATCCTGAATGGTACCGGTTATGCTTTGCGCCATGCACCAGGTAGTAAACCACAAAATATTTATGAGGGCAAGTAGAGATTTTTTCATCGCGGTAAAGCTTGTTAAGCGATAATAACAAATGAAAGCTAAAGAGAGAAACCTACAGCAGGCAGAAAGGGCCCGGTTTGTTAATAAACGGGGCTCAGGGCTTCAAGGTCTGTTTCGCCGCTTAGTTTAAGCAGGCGTTTATGTATGGTATCAAGCATTTCATTAACCGCCTTTCTGCTATCCGCTTCGGAAAGTTGGTAGTTGGCGCTCATCCAGGCGTAATCAAAATCGTTGAATTTTGCCAGCAGGCGTTTACGCCAAACGTTCATACCCCAGGCAAATATTTTTATACCATCGCCATCTGCGCTGGCCTCACCGCTTAACAAGGGCAGGGAGAGAAGCGCCAGCAAACAAAGTGTAGCATGTTTATAATCATTTTCCAGCTGCTGAAGGCTGTAACCAGTTACCCCGCCCTGCAGTAAAAATTGGTGGTACTGCTGCAGGCATTGCTGTTCTGCCTTTTGGCGGTGTTCGTTACTTAAGCTAAGTATCAGAAAATAAGCCAAATCATATACAGCACGGCCTTTACGCACAGCCTGCCAATCGAAAAAAACGAAGCGCCCTTTATTGCCATTAGCAAACATCATATTGCCTATGCGCGCATCGCCATGCAGTATGGTTTGAAAGTGGTTGGTATACTTCCAACTTTGGAACATTACTTTCCTGGTATTGGAACTCCACGAAAAGGACATGATGGAATCGAAGAGCAGCAAGGTGCTGTCCTCAATGCGCATTATCTTTCTCATCTTTTCAGAAGTGCTGTTCCAATAAAGAGAATGTAAAGTGGCTAGGCCGCGGATTGCCTGCGTTAAATGTTCATCGGTAAAGTCTTCGTAAATAGAATCCTTATGCTCAATGCAATCCTGCATAAACTCGGTTATAAGGCATAGGTTGCCTGTAAGCGGCGAAACTGCGCTGTAATAAACCAACGGAGATGGTAAGGATGCATCGGCCGTAACAAATAACTGATTGAAGTCGGACTCCTTTATATGGTTAAGTTGCAGGTTAAATATGGTGCGGTTCCAAACCGTGCCGGCTATAGGTGCAAACTTGGCAAAGCATTTTAACTGCTGTTCGGTATTGTTGTGGGTGTAGGTTAATTCTACAAACCCGGCATTAGAGCGGAATATTAAATTCTGGTTCAGTGGTTTAACGTTATAGCCTGTTACTATGGCCTCGGCAGGTAAAATTTTGTTTTCCTTCAGCCGTTGAACAAGCCAATCTTTTTGTTCAGCTAATTGTTGCAGGTGGCGTGGAAAGGGAAGTTTAAATTGCAGCTTACGATCAAGCCATACTATTAAATAGGTAACCCCAACAATTGGCAGATAAATAATCCATATAAGCGCGATATGCAGCCACTTCATGTTACTAAATCAGGCTTCGCGCTTAATTACTTTAAAGGCAATGTCACGGCCATGGCCCTGCATAATAGCCAGGTTAATCCAGCTAAGTGCAAATTGCTCTAACAGGGCGGCCTTATCATCGCCGCCAAAATCGTAACAATTACCAAAGCCGGCATCGGCACTTAACTGCCTGGCAACCTCTTTACCGCGGGGGCTGCTGCCGGCCACAAACATATCCAGCTTAACATCCTGTATTACGGGCTCCGTTAAATGATAGGTGGGGTTCTGCATGTTTTCGAAACCTGTGGTGTTGAAACACTTTACCACTTCGGCTGTAGGGCAAAGCGCTTTTAATGCCTCAAAGCTGTTGTTGTAGCCTTCGGGTTTTGTGCGCACCGAATTCATGGCATCAATGATTACTTTACCCTCTACATTGCCCAGTTCGCTTACTATACTTTGTGTTGCCTGGGGTACGGCGGCAATAAGAATGACCTCCGACTTACTTACAGCTTCTCTTATAGGCAAAGCGGTAATACCCGGCTGTTGCAAAAGGTGTTGGCCTTTAAACGTATTAAGGTCGCGTACTCCTAAAAATACCTGATGGCCGCTTTTAGCCCATTGCAATGCCAGTGCACCACCCACATTGCCGGTTCCTATAACTGCTATATTCATAATTAGTCTTTATCTAAATCTACAACTTTACGGTAGCGCACTTCGCCACCACAATTAATACGAATAATATAGGCCGCGCTTGATATAGCGGGTTTTTCCAAATCAAGAACATCACTATAGCTGCCTGCATCGCGCATGCCGCTGAATACCGGGTAAACTACACTTCCTGTGAGATCGAGAACATCAACCTTTACCATACAACGTTTAAACAATGTATAACCCAGTTTGGTTTGGCCGTGAAAAGGATTAGGGTAAACAAAAACATTATTGGCCAGGTTCTTCTCTTCTTCAATTCCGTTCCATTGTTGTTTTAGTATGGTGAATTGATCCATAATAGTATCGCGCGAGGATAGGTAATAACCATCGAGGCGGTCGCCATTAACATCGAAAATGAACGAACCGAAACAAGTGTCGCAGGCCTCACCCCAATAAATGGCAGGATGGCTTATAGGGCTATAGGCGTTGCCTTCGCTGCTGTTACCTGCAAGTACGTATACAGCCCCTTTACCGGCCAATGGCCCGTTGGTATATTTAATGTAAGGTTCCCCGGCATCGTCGCGACCGCTGGTACCGTTTACCATCATGGAAGGGGTAAAGGTGCTTTTGCCTCCGTAATGGCCATTGATTAAGTAACTGCGTTGGAAATTGTGGTCGTGACCGGTTAGTACCATATCAATGCCGTATTGTTCAATTATTGGATTGAAATGGGTTCGCGTAGCCACACAAAACTGTTGCACGCCATCATCCGTAAAATCATTTTGGCCACTATAGGGGCATTGATGCCAAATAGCCACTTTCCACTTTTTAGTTGTGGCCTGCAGGTCGGTTTTCAGCCAATCTAACATAGGCGAAGTAAAGGTTTGGCTGTTGTCCAATATACCAATCCAGTTATAGGCTGCGGTAAGCGACCCCAGCTCGGAATTGAGAACCACGAAATGCACATCGCCATAATCGAAAGAGTAGAACAGTTTGGTGTTAGAAGGCACACCTCCTAATTCGCCATGTGTGGGCGGGTCAATGATGTCTAAATATGGGCCTGTGTGCTGGTTGGGGTCCTGTGTGCAGAGGAAAGGCTGCCAGGGGCAAATGCTGTTATAATCATGATTGCCGGATGTAGAGGCAAAAGGCAGGTTTAGGAATACATTGCCATAGGCATTAACGGTATCAAAAACGTTGTTTTGAAATTCCTGGTCGGTGCCGTCCTGGTAGGCATTGTCGCCAAGCCATAATTGCAGGTCTGCCGGGTTTTGCTTGTAATGCTGCAGGTACGAGTCGCGCACTAAGCGCTCCGCCAGGTTTCCGTGGCCCCAGTCGCCTATACACCAAAAACGTGTTGGGCCGGGTGTTGTACTATCGGGTGCGGTGGTAAAGTATTGTAATGAATCGTTACGAAGAATTTGGGCTGTGCTACCTATGCTGTAGTAATACTTTGTTTTGGGCTGCAATCCGCTGATTTTAACGCGGTGCTCTGTGGTAAGGCCTGAGCTATCCACGGTGTTGGTTTGCGCACCGTAGCTTAATCCAAAGTTTACCCGGCTATCGGTTGCGGAATCCGTACGCCAGCGGATTATTATACTGTAAGGTCCGGGGCTTTGCATATATGGCCCACGGATTACGTTTTGGGCTTTACTATTTGTGCAGGTAACACAGCTTAGGACTATGGTTAGAAAGGCGTAAAGTTTGTGCATAGCAAGGGATTTTGCGAAGTGTTTTTCAAACTTAAAAAAGAAATTTTAGGGGAAGGTTAAAAGAATACCACGTTAACGGCAACCACCCCAAATTCAAAATGAATCATTTTGAATTTTGCCCCTCCTTAAAATAAGGAGGGGAATTAATCACATTACTGAATTTGGGTTTAACTTTCGGCGCAAAAGGTCAAGAACATGGATGCGCCCATAGAGTTGTTTAAGAGTATAATTGAGGAGTTTATTCCTTTTAATAAAGTAATAGGTTTTAAGTTGATTGAGGTGAAGGAGAACTTTGTTTCGCTATTAATTCCTTATAAACCCGAGTTGATTGGGGATGTGCGCAGAGGCAGTATTCACGGTGGCGTTATTGCAACAGCTATGGACACGGTGGGCGGGGCAGCCGGTATTACCACCCTAAAACATTTTGAGGATAAACTAAGCACCATAGACCTGCGCGTTGATTACCTGGCACCGGGCCAAGCCAGAGATATTATTACCGAAGGCCACATTATTAAAAGCGGTAACAAAATAATTTTTACCCGCATGATTGCATACCACGATAACCCCAGTCACCTTATTGCAGAAGGCCGTGGTGTTTATAATGTTATACGGGTGAAGGAGGGAAGCAAGATTTAGAAACGGTTTCTAATGCTTGTTGTAATTGGTTAGATAGAAGTGCCGGAACTCTTTCAACTTATCGGTATTAATCCAATCTAAGCCGGCATCTAAAAGCGTTCGCCATACTTTGGGCTTATCGGGTATATGGTAAAAGCGGATGTGCTTATGTAATTCGTGTGCGCGATATATAAAGGCATCTAATTCCTGTTTTTGCGCCTCGGGCATTGGGCCTTTGCCCTTCCACGTAAAGTGACTGTTCCAGTTATCGCTAAAGCGTGTGGCATGTTTTTGCGCACCCGTAAGTTTTAAAGTGTTGAGCCCAACATCAACTGTTACCATATCAATTGTGTCTTCAAGAGCAGGTTTGCTGCCTGAGATAAGAATCTGCAAGGGCCCCTTACGCACAATTGAATCTCCTTTGTAAAGCGTTAAGATAGATTCGTATTTGGCGAGCAGCTTTTTTAACTCGGGGTAAAGTATTGAGCCGCCTTCCTTAAAGTCAACCATTAAAATTACGGGGGCATCAACGCCGGCATATACGTTACCGTTGTTGCTGCGGATGATGGAATCTAAAGGCTTTAAATAGAGTTCCTCCATGCTTTTTTTATTGTATAAACCGATGGGGAGATGAGAGGCTACCACTTTGCCATTGAACAGGTAAACGTCTACTTCAATACTTGTGAAACCATTGCTAAGGGCATCAAAAAGAGGGCGCTTATGTAAATAGTCATTATGTGCATGGCCATGCGTAAGGAGGGAATCCTGGGCATGGATGATTGAGGCTAAACTTAGGGCGCATAGCAGCGCAATGGTTTTCACGTGGCTAAGGAAGGAAAGATTCCTGAGTTTGTAAGCGGAACGTGCCCCTACGGGCTAAGCATAAAAAGCTAAGATTATTGCGCAGGCTGCGTGGCAGGGGATGTAGGTGTTACTTCCATATTACCGAAGATTTCTTTAGCAATCAATTCTGCATTATGGCGGTTGCCGAAGCCGGCTTCCAATACGCGTTGGCGTTTATCAATATCGTGTTGGGTAAACTCCATGTTCATTAAATCGGTAATAATGCGTTTGGCTACATTGGGGTTGTCCTCAATAATGCAGAGGTTTTCAAGCCCGGTATAGTTAACCATTTTGCTGTTTACCAAAACAAAGCGGCCACGGTACAGAGAGTTGAGCAGTTTTAATTTTATACCCGTTGCCTGAAAAGTTTGCAGCAGGTTAATGTGGGCATCTGCCATTAATTGCGCCATTTTTTCGAAAGGCGGATTTTCAATCAACTCTACATTCTTGATGTTCTTGATTTCTTTTTTGAGGGCGGCAGTGGGGTTTTTGCCGGCAAAAATGAATTTGTAAGGCAGACCTTCCGCAATTTTTTTGGCGATAAACATGGCGGCCTGGTTGTTCTCCACCACGCTTAAGTTGCCATGATACAGTATAAAATTGCCCTTGCCCGGTTGCGATGCTATCTGCTCGTTACTGTGGAAAGCACTTACATAGGCAATTTGCTCATAACTCTGCCTCAGGTATTCGTAATCGCTTTTGCTGATGGCAAAAATGCGGTCGGCATTTTTTAGTTCATCTTCAAATTTGCGCAGCTTTTTACTTTCCAGGTTAAAGTAAAATTTAATCAGGTAGTTGCTTTCGCTTTCTTTAAGGCTGCGGTAGTAGTCCCACTCTACATTGTGCATGCGCACGGCCTTAATTTTGTTTTTAAGGGCAGGGTGGTTAAGGTAAAAGCAGGTGTGTAAGCCTTCGAACAACACCGGCGCATCGTCGCCCGCCAGGTTGCTTAGCATTTCATCGCTTTGGCGTGAACCCACTATATAAGGCAGGCTGCTGTAAATGGCCTGGTAAAATTTTTTGCGGGGGTAGTAGTAAACCTTCTCGCAAATCTTATCCAGTTCAGGGCTTTTTTCGCGGCCGTAGTGGTAGCAATGCAAATGAATTTTTATTCCTAAATCGCTAAGGGCTTTAATCTTGTAAAATACATCAATAACGCCGCCGTAGTCGGGTGGGTAGGGCACGTTAAACGAAACGATATGCAGTTTTTTACCGGAGTAATTGCTCATATAATGCCAGCAGTTTCACTTCTTCCATTTCCCAATTTAAATGCTGCCTGCACTGCTCACAGTTTTTTTGCAAACGCGAATAAAGCATTTTGTCAGTCAATAGACGTTCAAGGCCTGTTTTTATTTCGTTTGCCGAGCAGTTTTCTATCAATAGGGCTACTTCATATTTTTTATTGATGAAATTGTATTCCGGAAAGTCGATACAAAGTTGGGGAACGCCTGCATGTATGTAATCGAAAAACTTGTTGGCCAGGGAGTAATAATAGCTAAGTCCTTTATTTTCCAGCAGGTTAACGCCAATAGTTGCTTTGGCGGTAAGCGCCTTTAGTTCAGCGGGCTTAACATAGCCCAGAAACTGCACCTTGTCCTGCAGGTTTGCCCCCTTTACCTGCTCCCGAAGTTGGGCAGACAAATCCCCCTCGCCGGCCAGCAGCAATTTGGCATCAATGCCATGCATGGCCTCAATCAGATGTTCCAGCCCGCGACCCTCGTTTAAGGCACCCTGGTAAAGAATGGTGGGAGTGGAGAGTGTTGAGTTGCTTGTTTGATTAGACAAGGAGGATTTGGGTATGTTCATGATAACATGCACTTCTTTATTCAGGCGCAAACCAAACAGGCCGGCCAAAGCAGGCCCAACGGTATAAACCAAATCGAATTTGGGTGCATACCTTTTTTCTATCCATTCCCATGTTGCTTTTACCCGCGGGCGGTTGATTACTTCAGGTACTTCAGTAAATAGTTCGTGGGCATCGTACACCAGTTTGGCTTTTTTCAGTTTACCCACATAATAAACGGGCATTATGGTATCCAAATCAATAGCGCAGGCAGCGTTGAGGCGGCTGAAGAGCAGGTAGATAAAAAGGCGAATGTTGTATTCGATATAAAAAAGTTTGCCTTTGTTGAAGAAGCAACTGAGGCGGGTTTGTTTGTAAGGCTGCTCAATAAGCGGAATGGAGAAACTTCTTTCGCGGCCAACCAATTCTACGGCGTAACCGGCACCGGCCAGGCTGCTGCAAATGCGGTGCATGCGCTGGTCGTAGGTAAGGTCGTTAGTTACCGTAAAAACTATTTTCTTCATCCTATCCACTTAAACTGGCCGCCGTTCGTTTTCGCAATTTTTCCGGCCTCACAAAGAAAGTCAATTACCGTATTCAATTCCTTAGCCGTTACCTTTAGACTGGAAGACAATGTTGCTGCGTCCACCCCTCCCTGCATTAATATGCTTTGCAGCTTAGCGGCAATTTCAGCAAAACGCTCTGGCGTTAAACCTGCCTTTTTTTGTGCCGCGCATACATCGCATATACCGCAGTTCTCATCCAGTTGCTCGCCAAAATACTTAACCAGTTGACGGGTGCGGCAGCTTTGGGTGTTAAGCACGTAATTGCGTACAGCGGTTAAACGGTATTCGTAATCTTTCTTTCGCTTTTCAATAAACGCATTATCCAGCCGCAGATTTTCCTTTGGCGCCCTGGGTTTTAAAAATATCAGTTGGGGTTTGTTTTTGCGAGGCTGGTAACTAAAAATACCTGCCTTATTTAAAGCGGTAAGTTGCTTTACAACCTCATCAACCGATACTTTTAAACGGGTTGCAGCTGTTTCTTCTTCAATAGGGTGGAAGTCGTCGAAAACACCTTCGGTGGTTCGTAATATAAATTTCACCAAAGGCTCCAGCGCGGGTTTATCAGTTTGAAATTTATAGAGCACTTCTTTTGAGCAGCTTACTTTTACTGCCGAACGCGAATAGAAGCCATCCGTTAAATAAAGCAGCCCTTGTTGCTCTAATACCTTTAGAGCATTTATCGTTTTTATGGTATCTAACTTTTGTTTGCTGCAAAAATCGCGAAGGTCAAAGTCGTGAGTGGTTTCGGCGCCGCTGTTGTAGGCAATACGAAGGTAGGAGCAGAGCGCTTCGTATACCTCGCGCAAAAACTGGAGTGATGGAAACGTGTTTTTAATTTTTTCTTCAATGGCTGTTACGTCAGCGCTATCCAACAACTGTATGGCGTAGGCTTTGTGTTCATCGCGCCCTGCACGGCCCGCTTCCTGAAAGTAGGCTTCCAGGCTATCGGCTAAATCAAGGTGAAACACCAGCCGCACATCGGGCTTATCTATACCCATACCAAAAGCATTGGTGCATACTATAACCCGGGTTTTGCCGGCAATCCACTCGTTTTGCTTTTGCGAGCGCTCGAAAGGCTCAAGGCCGGCGTGGTAATAATCTGCCTTAATACCTTCTTTGTTAAGCTGCGTGGCAATCTCCTTTGTTTTGCGGCGGTTACGCACATAAACTATGGCACTGCCTTTTACTTTGCCAAGTATTTCTGCAAGTGTTTTGGGCTTGTTTATGGTTTGCCTTACTACATAACTAAGGTTAGGGCGGGCAAAGCTTTTGCGAAAGGCGTTCTTCTTTTTAAAGTGAAGTTTCTCCTGAATATCATCCACCACTTCGGGTGTGGCGGTAGCGGTTAGGGCAATCATGGGCACACCCTTCAGCATATCGCGCACTTCTGCTATTTGTAAATAAGGCGGGCGGAAATCGTAACCCCATTGGCTAACGCAGTGAGCTTCGTCTACCGCCAGCAGGTTAATCTTCATTTTTGCCAAACGGGTGCGAAAGTCGTCAGTAGCAAGGCGTTCCGGTGAGATGTACAGAAACTTGTAGTTGCCATAAACGCAGTTATCCAAAAGGCGATCAACCTCCCGGTAAGGAAGGCCGGTATAAATGGCCGCTGCTTTTATGCCCCTCTTTTCCAGATTCATAACCTGGTCCTTCATTAGGGCTATTAGCGGAGATATAACCAAACATAAACCCTCCATGGCCATAGCAGGCACCTGAAAGCAGAGGGACTTGCCTCCGCCGGTAGGCAGTAATGCTAAGGTGTCTTTACCGGCTAAAACAGAATTGATAATGTCCTCCTGCAAAGGGCGGAAGGAGTTAAAACCCCAGTATTGTTTTAACAATTTATGAGTGGAGGACATTGGGGCAAAGTAAAGCAAATAAAGAGGTGATAAAAGGCGCCGGCTTCATATATTGTGGTATGAAAAAAGCCTACTCTTTAATTACGGTCGGCATTTTAATGCTGTTGCTGCCGGCCTGCCATCACGTTGAACAACGTGCGGAAGTTCTGTTCATCAACGCCTCGTACAATGCGCCTACGCTTGATTTTTACTTACAAGGTAACAAAGCGCAAGGGCTAATTAGTTTTGCCACTAATAGCAATACACACCAGGCAGAAAAACTGAAAACCACTGAACCTTTTACGTGTGAAGTAAAGGAGAGTTATGGAGGTAATACCGTATTTAGCCTTAACAATCCCGGATGGGTTGATAAGGGCAGGTATACCTTGTTTTTATATGGCGACTACGCCTTAAAGCAATATGATTGGGTAACGGACACCTTTACAGCCCCAGCGGCCGGTAAGTTGAAGGTGCGCTTTATGAGTTTAGGCCCCGATGCCCCCGCGGTGGACGTTTTCTTTAATGCTACACAAGTTGCAGACAGCCTGGTGTATTACGGTATTGATAAAACACATGCGGTAGGCAACTTTATTGAAATACCGGCAGGCAGCTACAGCGTTACGGTTAATGACCATATTGCAGGAACCAACCTTTTAACGCTACCACCAATTCAGTTTCAGGATAACAGGGTATTGGATGTTTACAGCTGTGGTTTACTTACATCCTCCAGCACACCCTTTCAACTGGGGTTTGCGGCGCATTAAGCAAAGCGGTGATACTGCCGTTGGTTTTTAAACTGTCCTTTTAATCTGCAATTCTTCCGTCCTTCATGTGCACTTTGCGGTCGGCCATGCCGGCCAGTTCTTCGTTATGGGTTACGATAATGAAGGTTTGATTGAGTTTATCGCGCAGCTCAAAAAACAGGTTATGAAGGTCGCGGGCGTTATTGGTATCCAGATTACCGGAAGGTTCATCAGCCATTATCAGCGCCGGGTTGTTCATTAAAGCGCGGGCAACTGCTACCCTTTGCTGTTCGCCCCCTGAAAGTTCGGTAGGTTTATGGTTGATGCGGTGGCCAAGCTTTAGCATTTCCAGCAACTCTTTAGCCCGTGTTTCGGCTTTGGTTTTGCTTTCGCCATGTATGAAGGCGGGTATGCAGATATTTTCTACAGCCGTAAACTCCGGCAACAGGTGGTGGAATTGAAATATAAAGCCGATAGATTTGTTACGGAATGCCGCAAGGGCTTTATCACTTTGTTTAAAAACATCCTTGCCTTCAATTTTTAAATCTCCGCTATTGGGGCGGTCTAAAGTGCCTATGATATGCAGTAAAGTTGATTTGCCTGCACCTGAAGGGCCTACCAAAGAAACGATTTCTCCCTTCTTTACCTGCAGCGAAACCCCTTTCAGCACATCCAGTGTGCCATAGCGCTTGTGTATGTTGGTAGCTTCCAGAATCATAAGACGAATGTAATTGGAATTTGCAATGTTAAATGGCAGTAGTACACCTTTGCTAATTAATGAGCAAATACATTTTGCTGAAAATAACTAACCAAATACCGGCCTACAATTTCTTCGCCAAGGCTGTTCCAATGGTAGCCATCATATGCCCGAACATTTTCGCCCTTCAGTTCGTGGCTATAGACTTCTTCCCCAACACCACGGATGTATGCTATATTATTACGAGCGCATAACTCAGGAAACAGATTCTGCCCGGGTTTAAAGCAATCAGCATCAAAAACGTAGAGCGTAGCGCCGTGTTCATTAACCAAATTTTTTATTTTAACCAAAGCGTTTTCGGTAAGGGCAATAGTATTTTTAAAATTAAATGAAGCTGAGTCTGCCGCAATCTCATCTAATGACTTATCGCGCTCGGTAAGATGCAGGTAAGGGGCAAACGTGTAGGCATGGACGAAGATATAATCAAGAAAAAGCGAATACTCCTTTATCTGACCAAACCAGGGTCGAGGGTGATGGTAAGTAATTTCGCCTGAATTGAGGAGATAGGGCCTTCGTTGCCCTACTATGTAATTACTATGATTCTCGAGTTCCCAATCGTTATCTATAAAATCATTGTTGCAAACCTGTAAAACAACACGGGTAGGTTTTACTGAATCCAAATAGTGCTGTAGAATGAGGTATTCCTGGGTTGTGCCGTACCCCGAGGTGCCATAGGCATAAACATGGCAAGGCAGGTTATCCCTAACAAATGCGTAATAAAGGGCGTTATCGGAACATTCAAGTGATTCGGTATATGAGTCGCCTATAAAGAAAATTGTTTCACTTACAGAGTCATATGAATTCTGGTTCCACATACGGAAACCATTTGAAGCAAAATGTACGTCTAACGTATAGGTTCCATGACTTTTGTTTTTGAATGCGTCTACATGCGCATGATAGCCTCCCCGTGTTTTCCACCCAAGAATTTTATCGTGATCCTTATTGTCATAGGGTGCTTTGCGTCTTAAATGCATAACTGCTTCGCCCAGGAACAATATGACGATGGTTAATGCTAATAGTGTAAAAAGTGATAATTGGACTTTACGAGTCAGGCTTAAAGGCTTGCGTTCCTGATTCATAAAACGCTGTTAACTCAAATAGTTGTTTACGTTATTTTTAATGCGGGCGAGAATGTCTTCGGAATTATCGGGGATGAAGTTTTTGCCGGTAACCAGTTCGTAAAGTTCTATATACCGGTGCGAAACAGTTTCAACAAACAAATCGGGCATCACGGGCATTTGCTGGCCTTCCTTGCCCTGAAAGCCGTTTTCAATCAACCACAAGCGTACAAACTCTTTACTTAACTGTTGCTGTGCTTCGCCTTTGCGTTGTTTTTCTTCGTAACCCTCCAAGTGGAAATAGCGGGATGAGTCCGGGGTATGAATTTCATCAATCAGCATTACCTGTCCATCTGCAATGCCAAACTCGTATTTGGTATCTACCAGTATCAGGCCGCGCTCGTTTGCCATTTTTTGGCCCCGTTCAAAAAGAGCATAGGTGTACTTCTCCATGGTAGTATACACTTCTTCGCTAACTATTCCCCGCTTTAAAATGTCCTCGCGGCTGATATCCTCATCGTGACCTTCTACCGCTTTGGTTGAGGGGGTTATTATTGGTGTAGGAAACTTATCGTTCTCTTTTAATCCTTCAGGCAGGGTAACCCCGCACAGGGTTCTTTTACCTGCTTTATACTCGCGGGCGCTGTGGCCTGCCAGGTAACCGCGTATTACCATCTCAATACGCACGGGCTCGCACCTTTTACCTATGGAAACGTTAGGGTCAGGTGTTGCCAATAGCCAGTTAGGAACAATGTCCTTAGTGGCATTTAAAAAATGGGCCGCTATGCCGTTTAACACAGCGCCTTTGTGCGGTATAGGCTTGGGTAAAATATGGTCGAAGGCGGATATACGGTCGCTGGCAATAACTACCAGTTTATCGCCAATGGTGTAAACGTCTCTTACTTTTCCGTGATACACTGCGGTTTGACCGGGAAAATGGAAATCGGTTTCACGAATTGTTTGTGGTTTCATCTATTGCGCGGGTGCTGTTTAATTTATCGTAAGCTTTAATAATTTCTTTAACAAGGCGGTGGCGAACCACATCGCTTTCATTCAACTTAATGGTGGAGATACCGTCTACCGGCTCCAATATGCGGATGGCTGTACCTAAACCGGACCTGATTTTAGGAGGAAGGTCAATTTGAGTAGGGTCGCCGGTGATAATTACTTTGGAGTTAGCACCAATACGCGTTAAAAACATTTTCAACTGCATATCGGTACAGTTTTGGGCTTCATCCAGAATGATATAGGCATGGTCCAGGGTACGGCCGCGCATAAAGGCCAGGGGTGCCACTTCAATTACACGGTTTTCCATGTAATAGGTTAGCTTATCTGCCGGTATCATATCATCAAGCGCATCGTACAGGGGCCGAAGATAAGGGTCAATTTTCTCCTTCAAATCTCCCGGTAAAAAGCCAAGACTTTCGCCGGCTTCAACAGCCGGGCGGGTAAGGATGATTTTCTTTACGTTCTTATCCTTTAGCGCTCTTACGGCCAGGGCAACAGCGGTGTAGGTTTTACCGGTACCGGCAGGGCCAATGGCGAAAACGATGTCGTTTTTCTCGCTTTCCTTCACCATCATCAGTTGGTTGTCGGTGCGGGCGCGCACCACCAAGCCGTTGTTACCGTAAACAATTATGTTGCCGCTGTCTTTCTTGTCCTTTTTATCGCTGCCGCTGTCATCGCTCATCAATATGGCCTCAATGTTATCCTCGTTCAATTTGCCATAGCGTTCAATATGGTCAACCATGCGGTCAACTTTTTGTCGAAACACTGCTAAATCGTCATCGCTACCTTCGGCTTTAATTGAATTACCACGCGAAACCATGCGCAGGGTAGGGAAATTTTTCTTTATAAAATTGAACCGGGAGTTATTAACGCCGAAGAAATCGATGGGGTCTATCCCCTCTATGTTTAGTGTTATTTCTGTCAATCCGCTGAAGTTTAGTTGTTCAAAATTACGAATTAGCCATTGGCTATACTGTATAGCAAAATATATCTATCCACACATTTTTCCACGAAAATGAGGTAGAAACAATGGTTTTTTGAGCGCTTCTTTGTTTGGAGAAAAACCAAATGGCGCCGGTAACCATCACTTCCGACCTCGGAACGCGGGATTTTTATCTCGCTGCCCTTAAAGGCGCCATCATTGCGCATTGCGAAGGTACGCCCCCAATGCTGGTTGATATTACTCACTCGATACGGCCCTTTGATTTAAAGGAAGCTGCTTTTGCCATAAAAAATTCGTACCACTATTTTCCCAAAGGCAGCATACACATTGTGCACATAGGTTCCGGCGACGGCAACCGGCGTGTGCTACTGTCAATAATTGACGGCCATTACTTTCTTACGTTCGATACCGGCCTTTTATCGCTGGCATTTGAAAAAACTCCACATGAAACTTACCAATTAAATGATGAGTTTCTGGAGAATAGCTCCCTGCTGTATGAAACAGCACTGGCTAAGGCGGTTAACCTGCTGCTGAATGAGTATAAGCCTACTGACTTTGCCCACCTGGCTGTTGAAACAGTGAACTACCGCCTGCTGCAACCTGTTACCAAACCCGGCAGCATTAGGGGAACTGTAGTTTACATTGATAATTACGGTAACGCGGTTACCAATATTACCCGCAAGATGTTTGATGAATATATAGGTGAAAAACGTTTTACCATTGCTGCTAACGTTGGTACTGCTAATAGTGTAAGCGTACGGTACGGTGATGCGGAGGAGGGTGAGATGGTTTGCCTTTTTGGTAGTACCGGTTTTTTGGAGGTGGCTATTAATAAGGGAAAGGCTGAGAACCTGCTTGGGTTAAAGGTAGAATCGCCGGTGTTGGTGTTTGCCGATTGAGAATAGCGGATATATTACCTGACGCTTAAAATGTAAGAATGCTGATAAGAATTGTGAAGATGGTGTTTAGGCCGGAGGAGGTAGATACTTTCCTGGCGTTGTTTAATGAGCGTAAACACCTGATTGGCGGGTTTGAAGGATGCAGCGGTGTGGAGTTACTGCGCGATATTGATAATGCTTCAATATTTTTTACGTACAGCAAGTGGGATAACGAGGCCAGCCTTGAGCGTTACAGGCAGTCGGAACTATTTAACAGCACCTGGCAACTAACCAAGAAACTGTTTGCCGGCAAGCCCGAAGCCTGGAGCGTAAGGAACGTTTGAACAATGACAATAGCCTAATACCGTATGTTGGTAAAGGAACCCTCCGTAATTTGAACGGTTTGGGTGCCGGCATCATTAGTGGCCGGAAAACTAAAGCCTCCGGAGAAAGTGCTGTCAGCCGTATTAACTGAGTTAATAACCAGGGTGCCGGTACCGGTGCTATCGGTAAAGTAGTTTTCACCATTTTCTATAAGGTAATCGGCGCCTGCCATGTTGTTCCATGGGTGGCTGTGCAACATTTCGAACTTAAGCGGATAAGCTCCAACCACGGGCGGGCTGGGTATATAACCCAGGGTTATGGTTTTGTCTACCCCATCGTTAACGCAGGCGGTGAATGTTACATTAAAAATGCTGCCTAAATTATAGGTTACAAATGTTGAGGATTTATACGCCGTGCCATCAACCTTCCAACTGGCAATAACCGTACCGGGGCAAGAAGTATTATCGGTATCGCGGTGGCAGGAGGTAAGCGCTGTAACCGCAAAAATTATAGCTGCAAGTATGTATAGGTGCTTGTTCATGTTGTGTAATTTAAGCGTGAATGTAAAGAAATAAAAAAGCCCCCGTTTTATGACGGGGGCTTTTTTATATAAAGCGGTGATGCTTACTGCACGCTTACTTTGCTGCGGTAAACTTTGTTGTTTGCTTTAACCTCTAACAGGTATAAACCTGCTGCAAGGTTGGTATTACTTACGTTAATGATGTTGCCATTTGCTTTTTCAAACTGTACTAACTCGCCATTAAGGTTAAACAGTTTAACTTCTGCATTGCTTACGTTTTCAGTTAAACGCACTGCAAAGTTGCCGTTGCTAGGGTTAGGGTAAACCTGAACAAAAGAAATTTCAGTTTCGTTGATGCCGTTGATAAGGATAAGATCACTTGCGTAGCGAGGCAATAATTGGTAGCCGGCAGTGTAAGGTGAACTGTTATCGAACTGTGTGCCGATGCCTATGATGTGGAAGTTGCCTGTTGGAGCGGGAGCTGTAAACAGTGCGCTTTGCTCATCTATTTTTACTGACCATGTATTCTGGCCATCAGTAACGTCAACATTAAAGCCGCTTGCGCCTGCATTGCTCCACTGGCTTGGCGTAGCCAGGTGAACGTTGTTTAAACGAACGATTTCAGCTTCTGTAGTTTCATCAAGATCTTGCACTACGGTAGGGGCAGGAACGGAGCCTACGCCTACTTTATAAACGGTATCCAGTAAGCCTATTTCAGTTAAGCCGTTGAAGAAGCTAACCTCGCCTATTACTACTACCGAGTCGCCCTCAGTAACGGTGTAACCAAAACCTGACTGGCTGCTGAATACTGCAACACCATCGGTAGCATCGTGTATGAAAAACTCAAGGCCTGTGGCACGGTAGTTAATGCCGTAAACGGTACCGCTAACCTGTACTTTAACACCTAAAGAATCGGGTTGGCCGTTGGCATTTATAGGGGTAATTTGGGCCAGGGTAACAGTATTAACCGGAACATCGCTTGCGCCAATAGTTAAGGTGAATACAGAGTCGGCACCTAACATAAGCGGAGCAGAAGGATTTTTTAATTTAAAAATCAATGTTTCAGCTGCTTCGGCTAATGCATCATCAGTAATAGTTAAAGTAAGATTTTGACTGCTGCTGCCCGGCGTAAAAGTTACTGTTTGTGTTGTATAGTTATTGATATCCGCAGCGCTGCCTGTGCCGCCAACCAGTTCTACTTCTACTGTAAATGTAGTAGAGGTGCTGGCTGCGTTTAAACCAAGGGCCACATTATAAGTGCCTGCACTTTCGCTGGTAGAACCTGAGTTAGGCGAGAAACGCACTAAAGTGTCGGTAATAGCGCCGCATGGGTCCATGCTGTGCGAGCCAAGGTGAATAGTATCCTTAGGGTAAGCAATCCACTCCAACTGCCCGCTGGCCCAGTTAAGGTTTCCGTTTTGGATAGCAGGCATGCGCACAAAGCTACGGTCCTTACCGTTTAGGGTGTCAAACGGAATGTTGGCAGTATCGCCTACGTTACCGATGCGGTCCAATGCAGTGGTGCCATTTAAAAGTTCCAATACATCGTTACCGTTAAAGTTCAAAACGTTTGAGGTGGTGGCAGTATCGGCAGTAGCCAAAACAAACGCATCGGCACTTGAACGTACCAGCACGTAAACATCATTAGGCGCCAAAATGCCGCTTAAGTTAAAAGTATAGCTTACGGTGCCGGAACCATTATTGTATTGCACAATTTTGTAACCATTAAGGTTAACCGCCACAGAGCCGGGGTTATAAATTTCGAGAGCTTTGTTGTTGCCGGAGCCTTCCACATATTCCGAAAAGAACAGTTCAGAACACTGTGCAAAGGAAGCCAGAGACACAAATAGGCCGATTATAGCCAGGTATAATTTCTTCATCATATAAATTTTAGCGGGGCAAATTTATCAGAAAATAGGTTTCGGGGTACGAAACCAATGTTAACGCCTTATTAATTCAGAATAAGAAACCTGTGGTAAGCGCTTTTACTGCCGGATGATATTTTAAGCAGGTAATTGCCCGAAGGTAATTGGTTTACATCAAGTTGTGCGTTGTTGCCCGACAGGGAAGTGCCGGCAATAACGCGGCCATACATGTCAATAACTTCCGCATTAAAATCCTGCTGTTCGCCCATTATTTGAACGTTGATATATTCGGTAGCAGGGTTCGGATAGATATTAACGCGTACATCCAATACCTCATCCCTTATGCCTGAAACGGCACCGCAAATGTTGGTTTTAAACAGGCTATCAAAATTGATACAATTAGCCCACTGCGGATGGTCGATAAAAGGATTGCGGTTGTTTTGAACGGTGTAAATGAATTCGTTCTTAGTACGCTCAAATTTATCGGGAGGGTCCATAATGCTCCATTGTTTCAGGATGTTTTGGTCCTGGTCGGCAGCTTCGGAGAGTAATTGTTTTAATCCCCAATCGCCACTTAAGCCGTCGTAGCAAACCATTTCGTACATCATGGCACGGGCTGCATCGCCTTTGCGATCATCGCCGGGTTCAAATACCGTTATGTTGTTGGCATCCTTACCTATTTTACTGGGGCCATAAGTATTAGTAACGTTTACTACCGTGCCATAAGGGTGGTTGTTACGTGCGCTGTTAGGCGAGCCTGCAACCAGCAACAAATTGTGATAATCTGAACCTTCGGGATATTGCACCACGTTAGAACCAAATTGAGCGTAGGTGTGCATCCAGCTTTTACACAAAACGTGCTCCCGGGTGTAACCGGTACCGGTAAAAGTAAATGGAGGAGTATAAACAGTTGTTATGGCGCTGTATTCGCAGTTAACTACTGCCTGGCCACCCACGGTATCGCGCTCATAAATAGCAGGCAGTATAGTGTTGGCATAACCCGGTGTGTAGGTGCTTTGTGTATGCGGGTTAATAAGGTTGTGCAAATCGCTTATAAAGCTATAGGCTGACGAATCGATAGGGGCGTAGTAAGTGCCGGGGTCGGCAGCAGGTGTCAAAACATCCCCGGTTAAAGCATTGGTTTGCTTATAGTCTATTGTATTGCCACTACCGTTAAACGCATAAATGGCAAAATAATACCGGGTATTTTCCAGCATTTCGCGAACGCTGTATAACGTGGCTGCCGCTGAGCCTGAAACTACCTTAGCGCCACCGGGCACACCTTGTCCTTTTTCGTAGGTGGTGTGGTCAACAGGTACAAAGGTTATTATTTGGTCGCTTTTTAACACCAGGTAGCCATCAGCCTGTACACCTGTAAAGCTAAGGGTAAGCCCATATGACTTAAGGTTGTTAAACTGCAGGTTAGTAGGGTTTGCTGCCGGCTCCTGTGCATATAAAGCAGAGGATAGCAGCATAAAGAAAACAGGCAAAAAGCTATTAGTAAGTGATAATAAGTTGCGCTTTGAAAAGGAGAACCAATACATGCACGAGGGTTTAATCAGAAAAATATCGCAGTGATGAAGTTAAGGTATTGTTGCCAATACCTACTACTTGTTAATAGCCTTAAGTAAGACGCAATAAGTAGGGAAGTGGTCGCTATAACCGCCATTATAAATAACGCCATCGTAAGTACGCATTGGGTAGCCCTTGTACTTACCGGTTTTTGTAACCATGTACTGCTTACTGAAAATACGGGCGTCCTTTAAAAAGAAGCCACTCTGTTGTTCATCTAACCAACCGTAAGAAAGCATTATTTGGTCGAACAAATTCCATGAGTCATTGTATGCCAATGTGCCTATTCCTTTCTTTAAATAATCTACCCATGGGTTGTAAAGCCCACCCGGCTGCACATCTTTTTTACTGCCTTTTGCACCCAATACCTGTGTAACGCTTGGGCTGGTTGGGTCATCATTTAAATCGCCCATTAAAATCACCTTAGTGTTAGGGTTAATTCTCATTAACGAATCGATAACGCGTTTTGCGGTGCCGGCGGCCGAAGCCCTTGCGGGTGCACTGGCCTCCTCGCCGCCACGGCGCGATGGCCAGTGGTTTACAAACACGTTAACAGTGTCGGTTTTATCGTAAATGCCGCTAACCCAAAGCACATCGCGCGTATAGTGCAGGCTGCCATCGGCATTGGTCATTTTTACAAATAGTTTCTCGCTGTGTTTAACGCTGAAGTACTTAGGGTTGTAAATAAAAGCCACATCTACACCACGCTCATCGGGTGAATCGTAATGCACAATCTTAAGGCCGCGGTCTTTTAACTTGGGCTGGGCTACCAGGTCTTCCAATACCTTACGGTTTTCAATTTCGGCAACACCTAACATTGAAAAACCATCGGGGGTAACATCTGTACCGATACTGGAAAGCACTTGTTCTAACTTGCCAATCTTGTCTTTATATACAGTTGAGTTATAGAGGTGGTCGCCGTTTGGCAGAAACTCCTCATCGTGCGTGCGGGGGTCATCAATAGTATCGTAGAAGTTTTCGAGGTTGTAGAAAGCCACTACACCTACCTTGTACTGTTGGGCGCTATTAGCAGACTGGGCGGCCAGCAGGCTAACAAGCATAGAGAACAGGGCAACAAAAGAAATCCTCATTTTAATGATTTAAGGGGCGCAAATGTAGCAAAAGCTTAATGCGGTTTATTGCCCTTTAAAACCGTGCCGAAATTGTTTATAAGATGTTAGAAGCATTTTTATTTCATTATCAATTATTTATGCGGGCGTTTGAGACTTGCTGCACTACCCTTAACCGAAGCTTATTAGCGATTTAACATGGAGGCATTTTGATAGCCATAAATTCGGTTACATTTGCCGCCCGCTTAGGGTAAATCCTCACCCCCGGCCCCAACCTTAAAGGGTAAGGGAAATAAAAGCTGCCGGTTGGGCAGTTATGTTGTGAGGCCGACTCCGAGAGGTGTTTTATATATGTGCACCAACACTTATTTCATGAAGAAAGTTTTATTAGCCCTTGCCTTTCTGTTACCGGTTTTTGTTTTCTCTCAGCAGCTAAACACAGTAACCGCCACCATACAGGAAGATGCAACCACTGAACCGGCCAACAAAGCAACGGTTACCTTAACCTCCGATAAAAACACCTATACCGTTACCACTAATGATGAAGGTAAATTTGCTGCAGATGTGGCCGAAGGGGAGTATAAGATAGAGGTTAAAATAGGAGATAAGAGTTATACCCTTGGAACTTATAACGTGAACACCCGACTGCTGAACCTTGGTAACATTACCTACCACGCCCTTAACCAGGACGATGACCGCCAGAATACAGAAAACATACCCGTAATTTCTTTATCAGAATCGGAAACAAAAGAAGGAAGCTCAGAAGCGGTAAGCAGCGCGTTGAACGCATCGCGCGATCCTTTTGTAAGCACCGCCTCATTTGTATTCAGCGCTGCCCGTTACCGCATAAGAGGGTATGAGCAGGAGAACTTTTTAACCTACATGAACGGCATACCGGTAAACGACCTTGACGATGGTGGTGCATCTTACAGCCAATGGAGTGGTTTGAACAACGTTATGTATAACCGCGAAAACGTGGTAGGCCTTCAACCGGCCACATTTACTTTCGGCGGTATTGGCGCCAGCTACGCGCTGGACTCGCGCGCAAGCAAACAACGCAAGCAGTTACAGGCTTCTTATGCCGTAACCAACCGTAATTACCGCCACCGTTTAATGGCTACTTACAGCACCGGTATGCTTAAACACGGTTGGGCCGTATCAGCATCTTTTAGCCGCCGTTGGGCTGCTGAAGGATATGTGCCGGGCACTTTTTATGATGCCTACTCCTACTTTTTATCGGTAGAAAAATATTTTGGCAGCAACCATTCGCTTGCTTTAACAGTAATGGGAGCGCCTATTAAGAATGGTCGCCAACTTGCCGCAACGCAGGAGGCTTACGACCTTGCCGGCAGCAATTATTACAACCCTGCCTGGGGATGGCAGAATGGTAAGAAACGCAACTCGCGCATCGGTAACCAGCACCAGCCCTTATTTATACTTACTGATGAGTGGAAGATTGACAACCGCAGCAGCCTGTTAACTGCAGCCGGTTTTTCATTTGGTGTAGAATCAGTAACGGCTTTGGATTGGTACAGCAGCGCAAACCCTGCGCCTGATTATTACCGCTATTTGCCCAGCTACCAGGAAGACAGCACCCAAAAGGCACTATTACGAGATGAGTACACCCAGCACCCTGAGTTATTACAGATTAACTGGGACCGCCTGTATGAGGCAAATGCTATGAACTGGCAAACCGTGGATAGCGTTGATGGCGACCCGGGTAAATCAGTAAGCGGCCACCGTTCCTTATATATATTAGAGAACCGCATCCGCAACAATAAAAAGTTTGACTTCGCCAGCACTTATAACAGCAACTTAAACGATCACATTTCTATTTCTGCCGGTGTTATATACCAAATGCAGCTTACGCGTAACTACAAGCGCGTGGTTGACCTGTTAGGCGGCGATTTTTATGTAGATATTAACCAGTTTGCCGAGCGCGATTTCAGAGATAGCTTTGGTGTAGCGCAAAACGACCTTAACCACCCTAACCGCGTGTTGTATGAAGGTGATAAGTTTGGTTACGATTATATAACCAACCTGCACCAGGCATCGTTATGGGCAACGCCGGTTTTCCGTTATAACAAGGTTGACTTTTTTGTTGGAGCGCAATTAGGCCTTACTTCTTTTTGGAGAGACGGCAAGGTGAAGAATGGTTTATTCCCCACTACAAGCGAAGGGAAATCGAAGGTGAGCACCTTCTTTAACTACGCATTTAAGGCCGGTGTTACTTATAAGGCAGACGGCAGGAACTATTTATTCCTGAATGGTATTTACCAAACCCGCGCCCCTTATTTTGATGATGCATTTGTATCGCCACGCACCCGTAATGACTTAGCAGGCAATTTAAAGAGTGAGCAGGTTTTTGGTGGCGAAGTTGGCTACCAATTACGCACGCCGGTGGCTAAACTTAAAGTTGATTTCTTCTTTACCCAGTTTAACAACAGCACCAAAACCATCCGCTTTTACCACGATGATGAGCGCACGTTTGTAAACTATACCCTAACCGGTATGAATACCCGCCACTGGGGCTTTGAGTTAGGCTCTGAGTTTAAAATATGGAGAGGCTTTAGCGCAACTGCGGTAGGAAGCATAGGCCGCTATACTTACGTTAGCCGCCCAACTGCCACCATTACTGCAGATAATGACCCAAGCTCAACAAGCACCCAAACCGTTTACCAAAAAGGATTTAACGTAGGTGGCACACCTCAGCTTGCAGGTTCTATAGGTTTGAACTACCGCGATCCTAAGTTTTGGTTTGTGGGTATGAACTTTAACTACTACGATTGGATGTGGTTAAGCTTTAACCCTATCCGCCGCACTATAAATGGCGTTTCGCCCCTGGATGAAAACAGTACAGAGTGGAAGAATGTGGTTGACCAGCAGCGTTTGAAAGGCCAATTTACTATGGACCTTTTTGCGGGCTATAGCTGGTTGTTGAACAACCAGTTTAAGACGTTGAAGAAGCGTTATTTCCTGGTGTTTAACGTTGGTATTAATAACATAACCAATAACAAAAACTTTATAACCGGTGGTTATGAGCAAATGCGTTTCGACTTTACCCTGAATAACGTAAACAAGTTTCCGCCTAAGTTATTTTATGCATACGGCACCAACTACTTTATGAGTATAGCGTTCAGAATGCAATAGGATAAACAGAGAATAGAATCAATAAAAGAATAGATAAACGAAAAATAAAGTTCATGAAAAAGTTCATGCTTCCTTTTTTAATACTGGCGCTTATGGCCGGTGTTTCTTCATGTGTGAAAGATAAGTTTGATGCCCCACCGGCTTTAGGCGAAGATCCGAACATTGAAGTGAATTTTTCAATTGACTCGCTAAAGGCCCGTTACGTTAGCGGCCCCGTGCAGATAAAACAGGATCTGGTTATCAGCGCTGTAGTGGTAGCCGATGATAAAAGCGGCAACCTGTACAAGCAGTTAATTATACAGGATAGCACCGGCGGCATTGCGCTGTTGGTGGACGGCTCGTACTTATATGGCGATATGCCTATCGGCCGCCGCATATTTATCAAACTTAAAGACCTTTGGGTTGGCGATTACCACGGTGTGCGCCAGTTAGGTGGCTACGTGCAGCAGGACGGCTCACTGGGCGGTATTACCGGAGGACGCATTAACGATTATATTTTAAAAGGCAAGTGGGGTATAACCGTTGAGCCTAAGGCGGTAAAAATTAACCAGCTTAACGCTTCCTATATCAATACCCTTATTGCGCTGGATGGTGTAGAGTTTGCTACGGCCGATGCCGGTAAACCTTACGCAGATGCTTTTAACCTTCAGTCATTATCGCGTACCGTTAAAGATTGTAACGGTGGCAGCGTTGTTGCTTACACTAGCGGTTACGCCACGTTTGCCAACAAACTTACACCAAGCGGCAACGGCCGTATGGTATGTATTTACAGTGTTTATAACGCTACCAGCCAGTTAATTATCCGCGACCCATCTGACCTTACTATGGATACTACCCGTTGCGGCGGTTCAGTTGTAAGCAATGGCAATGGCCTTTTAGGGGTTAGTACCTCTTACAGCGGTAGCGATGTTACCCTGCCTGCCAATAAAATAATCCGCGGCATTGTGATATCAGATAAGGACCACGGCAACATTGACCCTAAGAATGTGGTTATACAGGATTCAACAGGCGGTATTGTAGTTCGTTTTTCAGGCACACACAATTTTGCTTTGGGTGATGATTTACAAATTGATGTTAGCGGACAAACGCTTACTTCTTATAACGGTTTGATTGAAATTTTAACTGTGCCTTTAGCAAGTGCAACAGTAGTTGGCACCGGCACAATAACACCACGTGTTGCTACCGTTCAACAGATACTAGCGAATGCCACTGCATGGGAGAGCACACTTATTACGGTTACTAATGCTACTATCAGCGGCACCGGCACTACCTACAGCGGCAGCAAAACCCTAACTGATATTACAGGTAATATGACCCTGTATACACGCACACAAGCTACTTTCAGTGGCGGAACTTTCCCTACGGGTAATGTTTCGGTTACAGGATTTCTTTCAGATTTTAATGGAGTACAGTTCCAGTTAAGAGATACAACAGATGTGAATTAAAAATTAAACAACTAATAACGGAGCAGGTTCTTTCGAAAGATGGAACCTGTTTTTGTTTGTAGCTATACCCTCCTATGCGCTGCACCCCGCTTGCCGCGGAAAAGTAAACAGGATTATTTCCAGAATTCCCACCATTTGCCTTCCGACTCTTTGGCTTCGGTAATCTGGCGTTGATACCAGGGGTCGGTAATTTTTACGGCGTTAATGAGTATTTGGGCCAACTCCATTGGCGGCCCCTGCGATTCTTCACCATACACCACGCGGAAGGAATAATCCACTTCGCCGTTATCACTATTAAAAATGATAGTGAGGCGGCATTCGCGGCCAACACGGTCCGGAAATTTTAGTACGCCTGCAAACTGGAAAATACTTTCATCTACTGTCATCATAAGGGCTTCGAAATGCCCATCGTGCGATATACCCTGCATCAAAGGTAAATCTGCACCCTGTGTGCCACCACTGCCTTTGCGGTGTACTGTCCCTCTTTTCTCCAGCAAAATGAACAAAGGGGTTTTGTCTCCAACCTCAAGCGTTATAAGAACTTTATCAATTAGATGTTTAGTAAACATGTATAGGTTTTATGGACGGAATGTAGAAAAAGTGCCCTGAAATGAGGGGTTTTATCAGGGGGTAAAAAAAATTTTGCCCTTAAGTTTAATTTTCTATTCTTGCACCCATACCCGAAACCTTTTTAGTGGTTTTAATAATCAGGCATGGCACGTAAGCAGTATACTTTAGAATATATCATACATTCCTCTCCCGCAATTTTGTTTGAGTTTTTGACCCAAACAACCAACCTGGCGCAGTGGTTTTCGGACTATTGCGACTCATCGGGCGATATTTTCATCTTTGGATGGGGCGGTAGTTACCAAAGGGCTAAGCAAATTGAGTTTGTAGAGGACCAGTTTGTGAAATACCACTGGGAGGATAGCCCCAAAACCGAGTTTTTTTCGTTTAAGGTTTATAAATCGGAAATAAGCAACGAGACCATACTTGAAATTACTGACTTTGCCGAAGCCAAGGAAATAAAGGAGCAAACCTTTCTTTGGGATAAGCAGGTGGAAGATTTGAAGCATGCCATTGGTGCATAGCACAATCAGTTTTCTACCTTAGCGTTTTATAACGCGATGAAAAAGCTAGACAAGCTTGTAATCAAGAACTTTATTGGCCCCTTTATTCTCACCTTCTGTATTGCCCAGTTTGTGTTGGTTATGCAGTTTTTGTGGAAGTATGTGGATGACCTGGTGGGCAAAGGTTTAAGCACCCCGGTGTTGCTGGAGTTGCTGGTTTATGCCTCGGCGCGTTTAGTGCCTTTGGCACTGCCCCTTGCCGTATTGCTTTCTTCTATTATGACTTTCGGTTCGTTTGGCGAGAACTACGAGTTAACGGCGGTGAAATCGGCCGGGGTTTCCTTACTGCGGTTTATGCGGGCCTTAATATTTACTGTAATAGGTATAAGCATATTTGCCTTTGTGTTTTCAAACAACCTGTTGCCGAAAGCCAACTTAAAGTTTGGCGCATTGTTGTATGACATCCGCCACCAAAAACCAACGGTGGCGCTTAAGCCCGGCATTTTTTACAGCGGTATAACAGGCTTTTATATAAAGGTAGGGGGTAAGGATGATGAAACGAATACGCTTTACAACATAACCGTTTATGACCACACCAGTGGCAAAGGCAACGACCACGTGATAACTGCGGAGAAAGGGCAAATGACCCAGGATGAGCAGGCGATGGCCCTTACGCTTAAATTGGAAAACGGAAAACAATACCGGGAAATTGACCCCAAAGACCCGAAGGAAGAGAACCACTACGAGATGATTGGCACTACGTTTAAGTCGTGGGAAAAGCGTTTTGACTTAAGCCAGTTTAAACTTAACCGTACGGATGAGAACTTTTTTAAGGACCTGAAGCAAATGCTGGACCTTGACCAGTTGCAAAAGCAGATTGACACCATACGCATTGATGAGAAAAAGTTATTGGAGGCCCAGGTGGAAAATATACGGGTGCAGGTGGGGTTTTCGCGTTTTGGGCTGGATACCCAAAAAATTGCACCGGTGCCGGCGGCCGGTGGGGTAAATGACATAACAGACCTGCTGAATGGCTACAACAAAACCGATAAGATAAGGATTATGGAGCGTGCCATGAACAAAGCACGCAACATTAAGAATTATACCGATGTGCTGGATAAACAGATACACTACAAGGAGAAGGACTTAACCAGTTATGAAGTGGAAGTGCACCGGAAGTTTACTTTATCAATTGCCTGCATAGTGTTGTTTTTTATTGGAGCCCCGCTGGGCTCAATAATCAGGAAGGGCGGTTTAGGCTGGCCGTTATTTTACAGTGTGTTGTTTTTTATTTTGTACCACGTTACCTCTATAATAGGGGAGAAGTTGACTGAAAACGAAGTAACCACCACCTTTGGCGGCATGTGGCTTTCTACCTTTGTATTATTGCCCATCGGCATATTTTTGACGCTGAAAGCCACACAGGATAGCCGCCTTTACAGTACCGACTTTTACCGCAACGTTGTTCGCAAACTGAAGAATAAAACGAAGTAAGGTGAAGGAGTTTATACGCGAAAATTATTTCTTCCTGCTCCTCTACTTCCTGTTTCTGGTTGTGGGTGGTATGGTGCTGTTTAAATACGAAAAGGGCCAGGAGATAATTTATTTTAATGCCCTTCATAGCTCTACCTTGAACTACGTTTTTTTGTATTTAACCAAGGTGGCGGAATTGCCTTCTATTATACTTATAGTTCTTATAACGCTGTTTTACAGTTATGGTAAAGGCTTGTTGCTGCTGGCCAATAACCTTATCGTTTTTGGCGTGGTGCAGCTTTTAAAAAAAGTAATTTTTGCTGCTGAGGTACGGCCCTCGGTTTTTTTTGAAAATAAAGTGCAACTTGATTTTATACAGGGATTGGATATACTAAGGCATAACAGTTTCCCAAGTGGGCATACGGCCGGTGCATTTGCTTTGTTTTTTATGTTGAGTATTATGCTAAAGGACAAACGCTGGAGTGTGTTGTTCTTTTTTCTGGCACTGCTGGTGGGCATTTCGCGGGTATATCTTTTGCAGCACTTTTTCCGCGATGTTTATGCGGGCTCAATTGTAGCTATAGTGGTTAGCAGTTTTTTCTGGTTAACTTTCGCACAATCCGGGTTCTACCAAAACCTTTGGTGGAAGGATAAATCGCTGTTTAAATGATTGAGGGAATAATAAAACGAGTAACGCAGTTTCCTACCCAGTTCTTTCTGGTGGTTATAGGCTTGTTGTTGTTTTTGCCTTTTATCGGTTCAGTACACCTTTTTGACTGGGACGAGATAAACTTTGCCGAAAGCGCACGCGAAATGCTGGTTACGCATAACTGGCGCGTGGTGCAAATTGATTACCAGCCGTTTTTTGAAAAGCCGCCGCTGTTTATATGGTTACAGGCACTATCAATGAAATATTTTGGCGTTAATGAATTTGCCGCGCGCTTACCTAATGCCATTTGCGGTATACTAACCTTGTTGGTGTTGTTTAATGTGGGGCGAGCCATCTTTAAATCGCAATTTGGAGTGCTTTGGGCCTTAACATTCGCCTGTTCCATTTTACCGCACCTTTATTTCAAAAGCGGGTTAATTGACCCCGTGTTTAACCTGCTTATATTTTTAGGGGTTTTCTTTTTATATAAAGTAACCACTGTAAACGATTTTGAGCCGTCAAAAACCACCAGGAGGAATAAGCGCTATAACCTTTTACTTTCCGCGCTGTTTATTGGCCTTGCCACTTTAACCAAAGGTCCTGTTGCTATTTTGATAATAGTAGTTACCGGCGCCGTTTATTTTTTTGCGAACCGCGGTAAACTGAAGTTTGAGATTGGTGATATGATTGTGTGGTGGATTGCCGTTGCCGCCATTGTTAGCGCATGGCTCAGCTTTGTAATTAAAGCGGATGGCGTGCAGTTTATTAAGGAGTTTATGGCCTACCAGGTACGGTTATTGCGCACGGAAGATGCTGGACACGGCGGGCCTTTTTATTATCATCTTATCGTGTTGCTCATAGGCGTGTTTCCTGCATCAACGCTTATTTGGGGCACATTTAAGAAGAACGTGCATGATGATGCCGATCAAAACTCGTTTAAGCATTGGATGATATACCTGCTACTGGTGGTGCTTGTCATATTCTCCATAGTACGCACTAAAATTGTCCATTACTCCTCGTTGTGCTGGTACCCAATAACTTTTTTGGCGGCGTATTACCTGAACCATTTGTTTGATAAGCGGGTTAACTGGACATGGAAACAAACCGTTCCCCTGCTTACGCTCGGTATGTTGATTGTAATTGCACTTACCGCCGGCGTTTTTGCCATTCAAAACCCGAAGATTTTTATTGATTATGTGAAGGACCCTTTTGCTGTGGAGAACCTTAAAGCACAGGTGTACTGGACGCGGAACGACTTGTTTTTTGGCTTAGGCTACATAGTATGTATCATAATTGCCATACTGCTGATGCAGACCAAACATTTGAAGTGGGGAACCTACCTATTGATTATCAGCAGCACCATTTTTGTAAATACGCTAATGACTTTGATTGTGCCGCGGGTGGAAAAGTATAGTCAAAATGCACACATTGAATTTTTGATAAGTAAGCAGAACGAAAACTGCATTGTGCAAACGGCGGAGTTTAAAAGTTATGCTCCTTATTTCTACAGCCGCAAGCAGCCCCCCTCTGATGCGGATTCTATCAAGACTGTTTATGTTGTTACTAAAATAAACAAGCTGGAGCAGTGCTTACAGAACCAACCTGATTTAGTGGAACTATATAGAAAGAACGGATTCGTGTTTTTGAGGAAGGGGCCGCAGCGTTAGTAAACTTTCAATGATAGTTCTTACCACTTCATTTTTCTTTTAAATGGTTAAGCTCCTTCGTTAGTTAACTACTTGTAAACTCTTTAGTAAAGTAGCCCAAAGCATTGCCGGGTAGCATCATTCTGCTGTAGCTGACCGTTATAAGTTAACAGAGCGTCTTGCCTGTTCTGCATGATATTAAATAAAAAGGGCTCCTTGCGGAGCCCTTTTATTTACTCTATGGTAAGATTATTCTTTTACCAGTCGCAGGGTTCTGTTACCTGCCGGTGTAGTAATGCGCACCATGTAAATGCCTTGCGGTAATTCGCTTAATACAATTTGTTCAGTTCCGTTTTGGAAGTCGTTTAATGACTTGTTCCAAAGTAGCTGGCCAATGCCGTTGAATATATCTAACTCTACATGTTGTGGTTTGTTCAATTCCAGTTTAACGTTAACGCTTTGTGTAGCCGGGTTAGGGAACAGTTGAACCGAAATGCTATTGTTAACATCGTTAATGCCAACCGCGGTTAAAGTAACCGTTCCGATTTTCACACAGCCTGAGTTATCAGTAACTGTTACCGTATAGCTGCCTGCTGCAAGGTTAGAGGCCGTTTGGCTGGTTGAGCCGGTGCTCCATGCATAGCTGTAAGGAGTAGTGCCGCCTGTTGGGTTTACAGTAGCTGAACCGTTGTTCTGTCCCTGGGTTGGCTCATTGGTAGTAAAGCTGATGTTAACTGAGGAGTTATCGCTTACGCTGGCGTTGTTGATGTTTTTGCAACCGTTTGCATCCGTAATGGTAACGGTGTAAGCGCCCGCAGCAATACCGGTAAGGTCTTCAGTTAAAGCGCCATTGCTCCACTGAAAAGTATAAGGGGCAGTGCCGCCTAATACGGTAACGTTTATCTGTGCAGCTATCTGGCAGGTTCCATCTGTTGGGCTTAATACTGAAGTTGGACCCGATTGGCTGCTGATTTGTGTGGTTGAAACTGCTGTGCATCCGCTACCATCAATAACAGTAACGGTGTAACTGCCACCTGCCAGGTTAGAAATTGCCTGCTGGCTGGTGCCGGTGCTCCATGTAAAGCTGTAATTGCCATTACCACCTGTAACTGTGGCTGCTGCAGTGCCGTTGGCCGTGCCGCAGGTAGCAGGTGTGGTAGCAATGTTAACGTTCATTTGTGCCGGGTTGGTAAGTGTAACAGACTGCACTGCTAAACATTGCTGCGCATCGGTTACTGATACCACATAGCTGCCCGCACCTACGTTATTGATAGAAGCATTCGTTCCGCCGGTGTTCCAATTATAAGTGTATGGCGGGTTACCACCACTTGCTGAAGCCGTTGCACTACCGTTGCTGCCACCAAAACAGGTTGGTGAAGTTGGCGTAATGCTAACAGTTGGTGCTCCCTGGTTGCTGATAGTAGCCACGTTAGATACCGAACATCCGCTGTTATCAGTAACGGTTAAGGTATAGCCGCCTGCCGGTATGTTAGAGATGGTAGCGTTTGTTCCGCCGTTGCTCCAGTTGTAAGTATAAGGGCTGGTGCCGCCATTAACCGTAGCTGTTGCTGAACCGTTAGAGCTGCCACAGTTAGCATTGGTAGTATTAAAGGTTACGTTGATGTTTACAGTGCTGCTGCTGATTGTGGTAGAAGCGCTTGCTGTACAGCCATTGCTGTTAGTGATAGTAACGCTGTAAGTACCTGCAGAAAGATTGCTTAATGAACCGCTGGTTGCGCCGGTATTCCATACGTAAGTGATACCAAAGTTACCGTTGTTAGGTACTGCAACAGCCTGGCCGTTGTTTTGGCCGCAGCTTGCGTTAGTAGCATTTATGCTAACACTTAAGTTGCTGCTTTGGTTGTTCACCGTCATTGAAAGCGTGGCGGTGCAGGCGTTGGCATCGGTTACTGTTACAGCGTATGAGCCGGGGCCAACGTTGTTAAGTGTTTGCGTGGTAGCGTTGTTGTTCCAGTGGTAAGTGTAACCACCTGCGCCGCCTGTTGCGGTAACGCTTGCTGAACCGTTCTGCTGGTTACAAACCGCATCATTAACGTTTGGCGCTAATGATAGAGGACCCAGTGGCTGGCTTATATTAACCGATGCGGTAGTTGAGCACTGGTGGTTATCAGTTACCGTTACGGTATAGCTGCCTGAAGGCTTGTTGCTGATAGTGGCTGATGAACCACCGCCGCTCCAGCTATAGGTATAAGGTGTGCTACCGCCTGTTGCTGTTACTGTAGCTGAACCGGTAGAAGCCCCGTAACAGGCTACTGCTGTTGTGCTGGTAGTAGCCGAAGGATTAGCATACACAGTGATGTAACTGTTTTGCGTAACCGTATTAGGGCCGCCTGCATTAGATGCTGTTAACGACACATTATAGGTGCCCGGTGTGCTATATGTTACAGTTGGGTTTTGCGAAGTAGAAGCTGCAGGTGAACCGCCCTGGAAGGTCCAGGTGTAAGATGTTGGGTTACCTGTTGAGGTGCTGGTAAAGTTTATGGTACCACCTGCGCATACGCTTGTTTTGTTAGCCGTAAATGCAGCGGTTGGTGGAGTTACTGCTGAAGTGGTGCAGAGCACAGGTAAGGCAAAAATATCCAGATCATTACCGGTGCCATAGGTTTCTGAGAATAAGTGCCAGCTTTGGTCATCCCACTGGTTGTATCCATAATCAGGTGCAGGTGATGAGAACAGGGTAGAAACTACAGTTACAGTATCGCCTGCTGCAGTTGGTAAATCGTAACCTACAAAGAAGTTGCCTGTTACGGTTGGTGGCGAACTAAAGGTTACTGTGGTAACACCTGTTGTTGAAAGCGATGAAATAGTTCTGCTTTGTGTGGCAAGCACAGTTCCCGGTGTGCCACCTGTTCCCGTAGCATCCCATACTTTAACGGTAATAGTATGGCTGGCAGGTAGTGGGCTAATTGCTTTAATAAAATAGAATAAAACACCCGTTACCTGTGCGGTTGTGGTGTTAGGGTAGTATTCAGCCATAGCCAAATCGCCAAGGCTGTTGTTACCGGTAACATAACCGGTATAGCCGTTACTTAACTGGTAATACGTAAGGGTATCCGCATTAAACAAATTGCTTAGTGTATCGCAGCTTTGTGCACCTGCATTTACAACCGTTATATAACCTGTTTTGGTAACTGTATTGCCACCGTTGGTATTAGATGCCGTAAGCGTTACATTGTAAGTGCCCGGTGTGCTATAGGTTATGGTTGGGTTTTGAGTGGTTGAGGTACCCGGTGTGCCACCTGCAAAAGTCCAGCTCCAGGTAGTAGGTGTATTGGTAGAAAGATCAGTAAACGCAACAGTATTACCTGCTACAACTGTAGTTGGTGTACCGATAAAATCAACAACGGGGGCGGAGCCGCCGGCAGGTGCTGCGTTATAAACGTTTACGTTATCAAGGAATATGTTGTTGCCGTATTTGTTGGCATTGCGGAATGCGAAGCGAACGTTTGCCTGGCCATTTAACGAAGCCAGGGAAACAGAATCTTTTTTCCACTGAGATGCTGTAGGTACGAAGTTATTAGCGCTGGCCGTTGCTGTGCCCAGAGATGTTCCTCCTTTCTTCCAAAGTGAGGTCCATGTGGCGCCGCAGTTGGTACTGTACATCACGTCTAATGAATCTTCGTAACCGGTTTGTGTGTAAGGGGCGTAGGCGTAATCCCATTTGATGCGGCCATTGGTAACACCTGAGAAGCTATAAGATGGTGTAATTAACCAATCCCATTGGCCCGGAGAATTGTAGTTATAGTTGTTTACATAAGCTGATGCGGCAGAAGTGCCAAAGCCGCTGGCCGATGTTGTGCGCACCCAGGTAAGGTCGGCATCTGCATTATTGATGCTCCAACCGGTAGGGGCAAAAGTGGTGCCTTCAAAACCTTCGGCTAAAGGAAGAGAAGCCGCGCCTGAAACGGTAATGTATGCGGTTTTAACTTCTGCATCGCTGCCACCTGTGCCTGTTACAGTAAGGGTAACATTGTACGAGCCAGCAGTGCTATAAGTAACTGTTGGGTTTTGGGCGGTTGATGTTGAAGGTGTACCACCCTGGAACTGCCAGCTATAAGTAAGGTTAGTGCCGGTTGATTGATTGGTGAAGGTTACAGACTGGCCGGTGCAAATAGTGGTTTGGTTAGCTGTAAATGCGGCTACCGGCGCACCTGATGTGCTGCAAACGTTATTGTTGGTAACAAGGCTTGAACGGATATTGGTTAATACCGAGTTCATGTAGTTAGCCTGTTGGGTGGTAAACATTACAGTGCAATCGCTATAGTCCATGTAGTTTTCCACCTGGTCGCCATAGCTTGAGTTGCCTGTGCACGAAGCAGTGTTAAGCGGACAGCCGAAGTTTGCGGCTTTAGAGTCAGGAGTATCGCTAAAACCATCATCGGTATCAGGAAACACGTTGCCGCACGCGTTAGCTGAAAGATCGCCCCAAACGTGGTGCAGGCCCAGGTAGTGGCCCACTTCATGGGTCCAGGTTCTGTTACCTGCCCCAAGGCCAATGCTGTAGTCAATAACCACACCATCTATACTTGAACCGTGCAGGCCGTTACCGGCAGCAGGGATATAGGCATAACCGGCAACACCACCTGTTTGCGGAGAGCTACCGCACAGATGCACAATCCATATGTTAAGATACTTTTGAGGGTTCCACGCATTGGCCCCGCCGGTGGTAGAGCTTTTCATTTTATCTGTTTCGGTATTTACGTCGTAACAGGCTTCGTTAGTAAAAACATGCTCAATACCGTTGGTGGCCGAACCATCCGGTTTTTGCTGCGCAAGGCAAAACTCAATTTGCGCATCGGCGCCCAAAGCCTGCACTACTGAACGGGCAGTACTAAAGTCGGAGTTCAATTTGCGGTAATCAGCATTTAGCTGATTAATCATGGTTTGCACCTGTGCATCAGATACGTTTTGCGCCGTAGTATTGTAAAGAATGTGCACGGCTACAGGAATGGTGCGCACTACACGGGCAGAGTAGTAAGGGTCCTGCGTGCCGGTGTTTACCCATTTGCGTAAAACCTGCTCCTGCTGTTGCATTTGCTGGTTATAGTTAGGGTCCGTAGCACGCTTGTTATTAACGGCTTCGGTAGAAAAACAAATCTTATGCTGTGCTACAGCAGAAAGACTCAATGCTGCAATCAGCAATGAGAATAAAACTTTTTTCATCCGGAAATGAGTTTAAGGTTAACGCGTTATTGAAAAACGGAGCCAAATGTAATAGTTATCCCCTTAAACGGGTAGTTTGATAGCAGGTTGCGGAATAAGATGTGGAAATGCTGTTTGCACCAAAGGTTGCAGTTATAAACATCGGGTTTTCAACAGCTTGAGGATTTTTTGCAAAGGCTAAATCATTAAAAGCGTATTTTGCAGCGTAGTCATGTTAAAAAGCCTAACCGCCCTTAGCCTTGTTTTAACGCTTTGCGCAAGCCGTTCATTAGCGCAATCGTCTCTTGCCGATTCGGTTCAGTTTTTTGCCTCTGCGTCGGAAAGCAATCCTTCCACTTACGTTTCAGATAGTTTGCCCCAACAAATTAATGTAAGCAGCGGCGATACCGTAATCCACTGGATGACTATGGAGCAGGCTTTAGCCATGCAAAAACAAAATCCGCGCAAGCTTTTTGTTGAAGTATACGCTACATGGTGTGGTTGGTGTAAAAAAACAGATGGCGTGCTGGCCAATGCCGAGATAGCTCGCTACATTAACGCTAACTATTACCCCGTTAAGTTTAATTGCGAAACCAAGAGCACCGTTACTTTTAAAGGCAGGGAGTACAGGTTTATAAACGAAGGTAACTACCACGTTAATGAACTGGCGCTTTTTCTGTTGAATTATAAGCAAAGCTACCCCGGTATTGTAATATTAAATGAGGATGCCAACGTAGTGGGTATGCGCAGCGGCTATATGGATGAGATAATGATGGAAAACGTAGCCAATTATTACGGCAGCGATGCCTATCGCGAAATGCCTTTCAATGAGTTTGAAGAAACCTTTGTAGGCAAGGTTAAGTAGCGCTTATGAGTACCGTGCTGTTGCACCTGCCGTATTTCCCCAATGTTTACTGGTTAAAGCAATTTATTACTGCCGATAAAGTGTTGATAGAACACTGCGAGAATTTTGTGAAGGGCAGTTTCCGTAACCGGTGCGAAATTGCTGGGCCCAATGGCAGGCAGTTACTGAGTATACCGGTAACGGGCGGTAGAGACCACCACCAACTTTACAAGGCGGTGCCAATTAGTTACGAGAGCGAGTGGCAAAAAAAGCACTGGCAAAGTATAAAGGCGGCCTATGGCAGTTCGCCTTATTTTGAACATTATGATTACAAACTGCAGGCCTTATTTAAAGAGCGAAACGAATTTCTGTTTACACATAACCTGCATGTGTTGAATACCGTTTTGAAATTACTGAAGCTGCCGGCAGATTATGCTTTAACGGAAAGTTATGCTACCGCAGTTGAAGGCATAAGCGATATGCGCAAGACCAAGCAGGTTGAAGCCGGTTTTAATCCGCCCCGCTATTATCAGCTGTTTGAAGAACGCCACGGTTTTATGCGGAATTTAAGCGCATTGGACCTGTTGTTTAATCTTGGGCCGCGGAGTATGGATTATTTAAGGGATATTTGAGCCAAATACACTTACCACACTCTTTATAATAGTGGTAAAACCAGGGTATACAATGGAGATAGGTAAATACAATGTTCTTAAAGTTAACCGCCGTACAGATAACGGCCTTTACCTGTTGGATGAAGCCAGTGGTGAAGAGGTTTTGTTACCCAATAAATTTGTGAACGACAAAATGGTAGAGGGTACCAAAGGCAAGGTGTTTGTGTATAAGGATAGTGAGGACCGACCCGTTGCCACCAAACAAATACCCCTGGTAATTACGGATGAAGCTGCCTACCTGACAATAAAAGAGGTAAGCCCTATTGGCGCTTTTTTGGACTGGGGCCTGGATAAAGACCTGTTGCTGCCTTTTAGTGAGCAGAAGAACAGCCTTACTGCCGGCGGTAAAGTGCTGGTTTATGTTTACCTGGACAGGGCAACCAACCGCATTGTAGCAACGGAAAACCTGAATAAGTTTATCAAGAACCGCGAGGTGCAGCTTAAAAAAGATGATGAAGTGAATTTGCTTATTGGGCCTAAGGTAGATAAGGGGTATAAGGTTATCATCAACAATATGCACTGGGGCATGATTTACGACAACGAGATTTTTAACCCTGTGCAAAGCGGGCAGCATGTTAAAGGGTTTGTAAAAAAACTGCGTGAGGATGGCAAGGTAGATATTGCATTGCAGAAACAAGGGTTGGTAGTAGCTGATGACGCGCGCGAATTGATTTTAGAAAAGCTGCATGCCGCAGGAGGTAAACTTGAGTTAAGCGATAGCTCAACACCTGAAGAGATTTATGCTGCACTGGGGATAAGTAAGAAGAACTTTAAGAAGGCGATAGGTATGTTGTATAAAGAAAAGAAGATTGCCATAGGAGAAAATGACATTAGCGCACTCCGCAATAAGGGCTAGTTTAGGTTCGCTAAGCTGTAGTGGATAGTTTTACTATCTTTGCCGTATATTAATTATTACTCCCAAGCGCCCGCGGCACATTTGCCACTCAACTACCAAACAATAACGGGCTCACAAATACTCCTGAATTTATCAGCAGCGGGGAATCAAACAAAACAATCATGCCTTTTCAAAAGTTAGAACTAATTGAGCCTATCCTTAAGGCTTTAAAAACAGAAGGATATACTACCCCTACGCCTATACAACAACAGGCAATACCTGTTGTGCTAAAAGGCCGCGACCTGTTGGGCTGCGCCCAAACCGGCACGGGTAAAACTGCGGCATTTGCCATACCTATTTTGCAGGAATTGTATAAGGATGGACACGACCATAAAGCCCAACGCCCAATACGCAGCCTGATACTAACCCCAACGCGCGAGCTTGCCGTGCAAATAGGCGATAGCTTTACTGCTTATGGCCGCCATACCGGTTTAAAGCACTGTGTAATATTCGGCGGGGTATCGCAACACAGCCAAACGGAAGCGCTTAAGCGCGGCGTTGACATTGTAATTGCCACACCGGGCCGCTTACTGGATTTAATGAATCAGGGGTATGTTAAACTACAAGGCCTTAAAATATTTGTGTTGGACGAAGCTGACCGCATGTTGGATATGGGCTTTATCACAGATATTAAAAAGATAATACCTAAGCTGCCCGCTAAAAGGCAGAACCTGTTTTTTAGCGCTACCATGCCGCCTGAGATACGCAAACTGGCCGATAGTATTTTAGATGAGCCCGTTACGGTAGAGGTTACGCCGCCAAGCAGCACCGTAGATGCTATTGAACAATCGGTTTACTATGTAAACAAGGGAGATAAAACAAACCTGTTGATGCACCTGCTAAAGGACAAAGCTATTGAACGCGTATTGGTGTTTACCCGTACCAAACATGGCGCCGATAAGGTGGTAAAAGCATTGCAACGCACCAATGTGCATGCAGCGGCCATACATGGCAATAAATCGCAAAACGCCAGGCAAGCTGCACTTAATAATTTTAAGAATGGCAAACTGCGCGTGCTTGTAGCTACGGATATTGCCGCAAGGGGAATTGATGTAGACAACCTGACGCATGTTATAAATTTTGAACTACCCAATGTGCCCGAAACTTATGTGCACCGTATTGGCCGTACCGGCCGCGCCGGTTTAAGTGGCGTGGCTATAAGCTTTTGCGATGCAGAAGAGAAAGCATACTTAAAGGACATTCACAAGCTGATAAAGAAAACGCTGCCTGTAGTTGAAACGCACCCTTACCCTATGGGCAAGCACGAAATGAACGCACCTGTTGAGGCACCAAGAAAGGGCCAGGGCCATCATTATGGTTCAAGTGGCGGACAAAAACATTCCGGCAGCGGTGGCAGTAAGCAAGGTGGGGGGCACTCAAAAGGGCCGGCTAAAAAACATAGCAGCGGCGGCAGCCAAAGTAGTGGCGCTAAAAAGAAGAGTGGCGGCAAAAAGTGGTGGAATAAGAAGAGCTAGTGAACTGTTGACCTAAATTTATACCGTAAGCAGATAGTACTGCTTCAATGTTGTTTCGGCCAGGTTTGCTGCGTTTATTTTATAGTCGCTAAGTTCCATTACAATATTGCCACTCAGTTTATCCAGGTAGCTGTAGAATGATGCATTTTTTGAAAGTGGCACAGATAGACTTGCTTGCCCCATTAATTCAAGGGTAAGCAGGTTAAGCAATTGTGATTCTATACCTGTAGCTGTTTTAGTAAACGCAATTATTGAATCGGGGCAAGCGCATACTGACCATCCGTTTGCGTTTGGCAGCACTTGGCGTATGCGTTCCAACAACATGAATTCCTCCCCGGTATCCAGGTGCTTAACGTGTACATCGGCTGTGTGGAAGGCATCATAAAAAATGGCATTGAAAGAGTAAAGGTGGCCTGCGAAACAATACCGCCGTTTGGGCAAGGTTAAGATACAACTACCGCTATTAAGGTCAATTATATCAACGGTTTGTTTGGAAGGGTCAGTAAAAGAATGCCACTCTATAATCACCGCTTTTGCATAAGCCGCGCTGAGTACATTGTAGCCAAACTGCTCGCCGCTGTGCGTAGCCCCTTCTTTTTGCCATATCAGTGCGCCATCCTTATACATGGTAATGCTACCGTACGCAGGGCCATATCGTATTTCGCCTTTATAAGTAAACAGCAGTTGGTAGTTGCCATCAATAACCGGTTCGTTATTAAACCCGAACGGAATATTGCGTTTAACGGCCTCTATGTAGGGGGTATCGGCCCCGGTTAAAAGCGAGAATTGCATGCCACGTAAATATAAGGCAGTTACTATTGCAAGTAAGTTGGAGACTTGAGGGGCTGTTCTTAATGGCTAATGAGGTGTGTTGATGCCGCGGGGGCAGGCTATAAAACGAAAATGCCGGCCTTGCGACCGGCGATTTTCCAAAACGGCACTAAATGAAACTCTTTAAGGTTTTGATATAAGCGCCCTTGTAGTGTGTAAAAGTCCCCTGGCTTTCCGATAGTGGTACAGAAAGTTAACGGGGAGGTAATAAGGTAACCCTGCCAGTCTCCCCAAAGGCAGGGTTTAAGCATAGATAAATCTACCCCTATGCAATTTTACGAAGTAGAGCAGCCTCGGCAGTTTCAACCGCTGTGGATTGCGGGTTGGTCATGTTGAATGCCTCGTAAATCTGCTCCATCGAGTATCCTTCTTCCTTCATAAATTTAGGAAGTGCGTAAGCTATCAAATCCAGCAGTTGGTGAATTTCCTGCAGGGTATGGTGGTTGGTGGTTACAATTCTTAAGCCGGTGTTTTTCATTGGCACAACCGGGAAGATGATGTGGTTAACGTAAAAGCCTTCCTTCATCAGGAACTGCGTTACTTTATAACCTATTTCGTTAGTGCCGGTACCTATATAGAAGATAGGCTTCATATCGTTATTAACCACCGGCAAACCTAAGCGGCGCGCAGTTTGCGTAAAGTAGAACATGCGCTCGTAAAGGTCGTTTTGCAGGGTTTCAATCTCAGGGCTAAGGTGAATGTTAGCCGAAGCTATGTTAGCTGCTAATACGGCAGGTTGCAGCGGGCCACTGAAAATAAGTGAACTACCGCAGTTGCGTATTAGTGTTTTTTGGTCTTCATCATTAAATACCAGGGCACCACCGCAGCTGCCAAAACCTTTGGCCAACGATGAGGTAACTATCATGCGGGGGTGGAAAGGCATTTTAGACAGGGTGAAGCCGCGGCCATGTTTGCCGGTCCAGCTCATACCATGGGCGTCATCTACATACAGGTTAAACTGCTCGTAGCGGTTCAACAGGTCCTGTAGGTCGCTGATAGGGGATGGGTCACCAAGCATGCTGTAAATACCGTCGAACATGTACCATACCCGTTCGTGGTTCTGGCGTAATATCTGGATGCGGGTTTCCAGCAGGTCAATACGGCTGTGCTTCAGGGTTTCAACATGCACGCCATCGGGCTTACACATTTGCACGGCATTTTTAATACTGTTGTGGCACTGGGCATCCATAATAATGGCGTCGCTCGGGCTCATTATTACCGGTATAATGCTCATGTGGCCCAGGCTGGTAGACGCAGCCAGCAGGGTTGGCTTACCGAAAATTTCGCCAAGCTTACCTTCCAACTCCTCATACATGCCTAATTGGGCGCTGCTGCGGCTGCAGCTAAACTGGGTGCCGAAGCGCTCGATAGCCTCAATAGAGGCCTGCTTAAGGCGCGGGTCAGTTTCGAGGCCTAAGTAGCTACAACTGGCGAAGTAATTGTACGTTTGCCCCTTTACGGTAATGTGCTTTCCATCAAAGCTCTCATTCTCAAGGTTTAGGTGGCTCAAACCAAGCTCACGACTTTTATTCATCAGCTTGTTGATCTGTTCCGAAAATTCTTTTCTCATAGTGCGTTTTGTTTTGGGAGAACAAAGTAAAGATGGAAAAAAACGCGGACACTCAATAGGTTACAAGCTAAATATCATATTTTACAACAAACAGCAGGTGGTTTACAACATTTAAGTTGTATTATCCACAAGCCAGCGTTTGTTACTTCCTTACTGATAAGGCCGGGGGGTATATCTTATTTCTAATTTTACCGTATAAGAACCTGATTTAAAGGTAACCGAGTGCTAAAAGGAAAGGTAAAATCCTTGTGGCAGGAACAATTTCTGAAGGAGAGAGTTGTTTCAGCCCTGATATTCTTAACGTATGCGTTGGGCAATCTTATCGAGTATTTCTCGGGTAAGCTTACTGACGATTCCCCTATTTTCTGGATACTGGCCCTGGTTTTAACCGGCGCTACCTTTATTACCTCCTTTACCAAATGGAAGGAATACACCAGCATTTTCTTTAAGATTATGTTGGTTTACATCAACTTTCAGGTAGCCTATGTGTATGGGCAAAGCACCGTTAGCGGCCAAACTGAGGCCGAACCCTTCTATTTAATGACCATTTATGTGGTGTTTGTAATAGTAACCCAGGTGGCAGATACCCGTGCCGAGTTGATACTTATTGCACTTTCTGAAGCTATAATGGTGGGCGGGGTATGTTATGTTTACCGAAACTCCGACCCTATATTATTAGAACCGCTGCAATTGTTAATGCTTGGTTTTGTGTTGTTTGGCTCGGTTATCATCGGTTTTCAACGCTTGCGGTTAACGCAGGTGGCCGGTGGCGCTGCTATCCACTTTAGGGCGCTTACCGAAAATGCCCGTGATATACAGAGCATTGTTAATAAGGACTACAACTTCGTTTATATCAACCCATCGGTTAATGATATTGCCGGTTATACACCTGCCGAACTGCAGAAGCAAAGCTTTTTAACGCTGGTGGCCGAGGAAGACCGCGCTGCGGTAAAAAGCGCCCTTGCTGATTTAACGAATGAGGATTCGCAAAAGAAGAGTGTTGAATACCGCATTGTAACCAAGGCCGGAAAGCCGCTTTGGGTGGAATCTATTTTCAGCCCGTTTAAAGGAGCCGTAGATAACAGCGGACCGCTGGTGTTTGCTGAAACGCGCGATATTGAAATGCGCAAGAAGCTGGAGGAAGAGATACAGTACCAGATGCGCATTGAGGAGTTGCTGATTAAGCACTCCAACAACTTTATTAACGTAAGCCGTACGGAGATACACGGAGGCATTGACCAGGCACTGGGCGAGTTTGGCAGAATATTGGGCGCCGAAGGCGTAATGGTTTACCGCATATTCGGTAAGCTGAGCGATGAGTTCCGCTCAAGCAACCAGTGGTTTAAGCCGGAGAACAGGCACCTTAATCAATACTTTAATCTTATCGTACATATAAACCAGCAGCTTATTTCTTTTTTGCGCAGTTTAAACAGCAACAAAAGCAGTAAGGGCGAGTTTATTGATGCCGAATCCTTAAACAAGGTGGATGTATTGAATGTTGCCAAACTGGAAGGTCAGCGCTTTTACACCATCCCTTTACAAAGCGGCAATGTGGTAAACGGCTTTGTGATATTTATTTTTGATGCCTCGGCTAAGATTTCGCAGAGCAGCTTTTTTGGCCTGGTGGGTAACATGATAGCCAATGCCTTTACCCGCCTGCGCACCGAAACCCGCCTGCACGAGGCGCAGTTAACCAACGAGTTTATTTTGCGCGCCCTGCCGGATTGGTTGTATATAGTGGATAAGAACGGCGAATTTACCGGCACTAACCAGTACAGCACGCTTGACCCTTACATACCTGACTACGACCTTGCCGGCAAAAGTTTCTACAACGTACTGCCCGATGCCATTGCCGCGCAGTTTAATGATGCGCTTAACGAGGTTATTGAAACTGATTTTGTGCGCTCCTTTGAATACCAGGATACCTCTATACGCGCGGGCCGTTTCTTTAAAGTAATACTGGCGCCGTTTAAGGCTAACGAATACCTGGTAATTATAAGGGATATTACCGATTTGAAAACAGCCCAGTTAGAACTGGAAAGCAAAGCGCGCAAACTGGAGTTAAGCAACCGCGAGCTGGAAGAGTTTGCCTACGTGGTAAGCCACGATATGAAGCAGCCTATACGTACCATTATATCTTACCTATCGCTGTTGCGCCGTAAGTATAAAGATGCCATTGATGCAGAAGGGCAGGAGTATATCAACTTCTCGATAGAAGGAGCGAATAAAATGAGCGACCTCATACGCGACATATTGCAGTATAGCCGTATGGAACAGCAATTGGACTTTATTAAGGAAGTTGACCTTAACCACATTATGAGTAAGGTGCTTAGCGGCCTTAATGAGGCTATACAAACCAATAACGCCAAGGTAACATGCGATAAACTGCCGGTGGTTAAAGGTAACGATACTATGTTGCTGGAGTTGTTCCAAAACCTGGTGGAAAACGGCATGAAGTACAACCGCAGCGAGGCTAAAACTGTTGATGTAAGGGTGCACGATAAGGGCCAGTACTGGCAGTTTGACGTTACCGATAACGGTATTGGCTTTGAGGAGAAATACGCCGACCAGATATTTAAGATATTTAAGCGCCTGCACAGCGATAACGAATTTCAGGGTACGGGTATAGGCCTTGCCGTATGCCAAAAAGCCATTGAAAAGCACGGCGGCCGCATTTGGGCTAACTCTGTACCCGGCCAGGGCAGTACCTTCCATTTTACCTTGCCGAAGTAGTATAACTTCCTTTCCGTCATTCCGTGCAGCGACACGGAATCTCAGTTAAACGAGATTCTGACTTTCGTCAGAATGACGCAAGGGGAAAAGTTCCCGTCATTCCGTCCCGATAGCTATCGGGAGGAGCGGAATCTCAAATACCCTCTCCGACAATCCCGATAGTTATCGGGATTTCCTCGTTTCCCTGTCAGGGAGACAGTTCTAGTGCAGGGCTTAGCGCTTAATTAAGAAGTTGGGTTATTGTCCCCCTCCCGATACTTCGGGACAGGGGGACGAGCCTAACGAAGTTTGGCGGAGGGGGTAGTTAACAGCAAGGGGCAACAAAGCGCAACACTGCAACGACCGTTAGCGATGTTGCACTGTTGCTGTTTTGATTTTAATACATTGCCGTTTTTAATAAATTTGAGAAAAATTGAATTTCTAATGAGCAAATGGAAGGAAACACAACTTTATAAAGCTTTAATAGCAAAGCACGATTGTGAGTATAAAAGAAGTATAGTAACTCTTCTTGAGAATCCGGCGGTAATGGACAGTATTGAAACTATCCTTAATTCAGGAGGCACTACACCCAAAGACTTTACGCTGCATGATGCCAACCACTCTTACCGCGTAGCCGAAAAAATGTGGGAAATAATTCCTAATGAAACAAAAGAGCATCTTACAGAGTACGAATTAGGTTTTCTTTTGCTCTCTGCGTATCTACATGATATTGGCATGAGCCCAACCTTTGATACCGTTGAACGGCATCTTAAATTTTTGACGACTGATGATAAAAAGGCTCTAGCGGAAAAGGAAATAATATCTCTGCAGAAATGGATTGATAATGACAACCGGGCTAAATCTGTTGATATTAGAAAGGAGAGTATAAACGACCCCGCGGAATATAATTATGTATTAACCTACTACATACGCAGTAAACATAATGATTGGAGCGGCGATTGGATACATGATAACTTGGTTGAAAAAACAACAGGTCCTCGAAGCACAGCATCCGCTTTTCAGTTAAAGGATTACCATAACTGGCAGGAGGATTTAATATTGGTGTGCCAAAGCCACCACTGGGGTATAGATAAATTACTTAATGATGAGTTTGATTTAAGGCCAGTTGGTAGCACTCACTTACATCTCCGCTACTTAGCAATGGCATTGCGCGTAGCTGATGTAATGGAAAACGACCCGGAAAGAACGCCTGAAGTTATTTTACAGCATCGTTCAATTAGCCCAAGCAGTGTAACGTACTGGCTTAAGGACCACCAATATACCATTGAGCGCAAAGATAAAACAACCTTTAAATATTCTATTCATGCACGGCCTGATAGAGCTTACTTACAAAAGGCAATTGAAGAAACTGCAAAGTGGGTGGAAGATGAGTTTAAACTGTGTGAAGCACTTTGCGAAGAAAAACCTTTAGATAAAAACAGGCACCGGAAAGTAGAACACTATAAGTGGAATATCCACTCTACCCTAGATAAGGACATTCAACCTAGAGCCAATACATATACATATATACAAGGAGGATTTCGACCTAATACGGCTAAAATACTGGAGATGTTAGGTGGTAATCAGCTTTACGGTAATTCTATTTGGGCGTTTAGGGAGTTATTGCAAAACGCAATGGATGGAGTTAAGGAGAGTATTGCTTACCAGGTATTAAGCCAAAATGGCGATGCAAAGGAATTACTAAATAAATATGGAGAACTCAGTTCAATCAAAATCTCTTTGGAACAAAGAGATGGTGATTACTACCTTATTTGCAAAGATGACGGTGTGGGCATGACTAAGGAAATTATTGAGAAGTTTTTTCTGGAAAGCGGGTCCTCTAAACGTTACGAGATAAAGGAACTTGAACGGCGTTGTAAGGAAAGAGGCTTTATGCTTGGCAGAACCGGCCAGTTTGGTATAGGCGTTTTGAGTTATTTTATGATTGCTGATCGCATAATAGTAAAAACCAAAAGAGAATTAAATACGGGATACGCCGATGAGAAATCAATTGGCTGGCGTTTTGAAATAAATGGTACACATGATTTTGGTGAACTTAAAAAGGTTAGTGGTTCATTAAAAGGCACTGAAATTGAACTAAAGCTTAAGAAAGAGATTTCTGAAGAGATGGAAACGTGGGATACTAAATTTTTTAGTTTTTTGAAACCCAATATTCAACGTAGCCCGTGTAATATAGTTTATAGCTCACAGTTGAATGCCAACAATAATTTGACATTACATGTAGGATGGACTAAGACTCCTTCTGAAATAATTCAAATTAGAATTGATGCCTTATCCCAAGCACTGTATGAAAGACATAAATGGCGATTCGATGATGATTTCTCGCAAACACGAGTATTTACTCCCACCCAGAAGGAAGATAATTTACGTTTCAAAAAGTTGATTCCGGAATATATTGATGCCATTCGCAAGTCGGTTGCTTATATCATTTCTGAAGGTGAAATAGAAAGTATTAAATACAGAATTATAGTTCCGTACTTTAAGCTCAAAGAGGGCAATAGTCTTTTGTTTTTTAAGGAGCTTATAATAGGGGAACAACATTGCATGCGAACAGATTTAGGAGGCGATTATTATTATGATGGAGAAAAATACATAGTATATAGTTTAAAAGGAATTAGAACTTCAACTGCAGGTATTTTACCCAAGCAAGATATAGGATGCCCTATATTAAATTCTTCTGTTGCATATATTGAGATAGATATGGAAAATTTAGATGAGAATAATATATCAATATCTCGAAATACCCTAACTCTTTCGAAAGGTTGGATTGATACATTAAAAAAGATAGAATGGAAGGCACTTAGTCTGTTGGAAGATAATATTTCATTGTTTGATAATAAATATAGTGCCCTATCAAATGCAGTTCTCTCAATAGTTCCTAAGACTCATGATTATTGGTTGTTTTCAGAGGACGGTGAAGATATTGGGTTTCCGGTATTAAAAGAGTTGAAATTCCCTTTAGCTAATTGGAGGTATGAGCTTATTAAAATTGGTAATACCCCTTTACAGAAAATAGATTTACTTCAGAACTATATAGATAGAGGCCATTATAAAGAATTTAATTGGTTTCAGATTAATAAAGTCGACTATACCCTTGGCTTTACTCGAATTCATGGGCTTTCTACTGTAGCTATGTCATATGCCGCCTCAAATTCTTTTACTGCAAATGGCATGGAGCAAATATCTCCGCCCAATGGATTTGAAAAAATATTGTTTTATACCGATGAATCAGATTCTTTTTATTGCGAGTATATTTCAATAATGCATCCGTCTTTTGCAACTCTAGAAATTGAACCTCTGGTGCACCCATTCAATCCGTTTATGGATTTAGCAGAATTGAAAACTAAAGGTATGTGTTTACGATTTCTTGTTGGGGCTATTAATACTTATAATGATCCTGAAAAATGGTCGGCTTTGTTAGATAAAATTTCGGCTAACATTAACCATGTTTTTAAAATGCTTGAATTAAGCGAGATTATTATCTTAAACAGTACTGGTGATATTGCAGTTGTAACAACTGATAATTGGGAGTATGCTGAAAATCCGCACGACTACTACCCGGAAGAAATTGATCCCGCATTTATTTTAAGTTAGGTTATCCCGCAATCCCGCAACACTGTTAGGGCTGTTACTGTTGTTGCGCTAGTTCTTCAGGTTGTTGCGTTTTAAGATACGAGCTACGAGCGTATCGCTAGTTACCCTTCCGTTTTTAACAATTACAGAGTTGACACGGGCTAATGGTGTAAATACCGCCAAATCAGTATAAAAAACTGATTTTCAATGTACTGCTTCCTAAAGCAAGCAAGGTTTACATTTTAAAAGTGTCAACTTTTGTCAACCTTTTTGTTGGCTTTCAATTACAACTGAAAGTAAGCCGGCCCTAAAAACTGCTTGCGCTGTTCGTCTATCTTTTCGCTGTTAACGTATTCGTCAAAGTCCATTACTTTATCCAGCATGCCGTAGGGGCTAATTTCAATAATGCGCGTGGCAATGGTTTCTACTAACTCGTGGTCGCGGCTGGTAAACAGGGCGGTGCCTTTAAAGTCCTTAAGGCCGTTGTTAAGAGCGGTAATACTCTCCAGGTCTAAGTGGTTAGTAGGTTCATCAAACAGCAGCACATTGGCGCGCATCAGCATCATGCGGCTAAACATGCAGCGCATTTTTTCGCCACCGCTAAGCACGCTGCACTGTTTAAATACTTCCTCGCCGCTAAACAGCATTTTGCCTAAAAAGCCGCGTATAAAAGTTTCGTCCTTTTCATCGGGGCTGTACTGCCGCAGCCAGTCAATAAGGTTGGTATCCTTAACGTCAAAATAGCGCTGGTTATCGTTAGGTATGCTGGCGCGGCTGGTGGTAACGCCCCATTGTATAGTGCCCTGGTAGTCGGTGTCATCGCCGCCCAGCACATTCAGCAGGGCGGTTATGGCAAGGCTGTTATGGCACAGCAGCGCAATTTTATCGCCTCGGTTTACATTAAAAGTAATGTTGCTGAAAAGCAGCTCGCCGTTTACGGTTTTACTGAGGTTGCGCACCTCCAGTATTTCGTTGCCGGCCTCGCGTATTACGTTGTTGAACATAATAGCGGGGTACTTGCGGCTGCTGGGCTTAATATCTTCCAGGTTAATTTTCTCCAGCGCTTTTTTACGGCTGGTAGCCTGCCGGCTTTTACTGGCATTGGCCGAAAAACGGCGGATGAATTCCTGCAATTCCTTAATACGGTCTTCGGCCTTTTTGTTGCTATCGGCCTTTTGGCGCGCCACCAATTGCGACGACTGGTACCAGAAGGAGTAGTTGCCGGTGTAAATGGTCATTTTACTAAAGTCAATATCCACTATGTTGGTGCAAACGGCATCCAAAAAGTGACGGTCGTGGCTAACTACCAGTATTATGCCTTCGTAACCGGCTAAAAAGTCCTCTAACCAGCTAATGGTGTGCACGTCAAGGTCGTTGGTAGGCTCATCCAGAAAAAGGATGTCGGGGTTGCCAAACAGGGCCTGCGCTAACAATACGCGCACCTTTTGGTTACCGTCCAGTTCCTTCAATAATTTATAGTGGTGTTCTTCGGCAATGCCCAGGTTGCTCAATAACTCCGCGGCGCTGCTTTCGGCATTGTAGCCGTCCATCTCACCGAACAGTTGCTCCAGTTCGGCAGCCTTGTTGCCGTCTTCTTCGTTAAAATCGGGCTTGGCATAAACGGCGTCCTTTTCCTGCATTATCTGCCAAAGGGGTTTGTGGCCCATCAGCACGGTTTGCAGCACAGGCACTTCGTCGTACTCAAAGTGGTTCTGCTTTAAAACCGCAGCGCGCATGCCTTTGCTAAACGCAATTTGCCCGGTGGTGGGGTCAATTTCGCCCTGTAGTATTTTTAAAAAGGTTGATTTACCCGCACCGTTGGCGCCGATAATACCATAGCAGTTGCCCGCTGTAAATTTCAGGTTAACATCTTCAAACAAAACCCGCTTGCCGTAACGTAACGACAGGTTGTTCACTGTAATCATCTTCTCTCTTGATATAGTTGCTAAAAGGCCGCGAAAATACGGCTTATAAGCCAAATAAGCGGGGTTAATTCAGCTTTATTAGCACACTTGGCCAGGAAGGATTGCTAATTACGTGGCAAGCTACCGGCGTAAGTGGTTAATATTATTTTCGCGCCGTGCTGTTTACGCCTGAAATTATAGAGAAACTGCGCCACCGCCTGCAGCAACCCCTGCCCGGCGAGGAGGCCCAGTTCCGTATGGCGCCATCCTATCGCCCGCGGCTAAGCAAGGAGCAGATTGCCGCTTATAACCCCCGTATAAGTGCAGTATTGATATTGCTTTATGAGCGGGATGGGCAGTTAACCACCGCCCTTACCCAAAGGCATGCTTACCAGGGGGTGCACGGCGGACAAATGAGTTTCCCCGGGGGCAAGAGAGAAGAAGGTGACCCCGATTTAATACACACCGCCCTGCGCGAAGCCGAAGAGGAAATAGGCATTAAGCGCGATGAACTGGAGCTGTTGGGCAACCTTAGTGAATTGTATATACCCCCCAGCAACTTTTTAGTGCAGCCGGTTTTGGCTTACAGCGCTGCGTCCCTGCAGTTTACCCTGCAGCAGCAGGAGGTGGAAAAGGTAGTAGAAATACCCCTGGCTTACTTTTTAGATGATGCCAATGTAAACATGCAAACGGAAATTAAACTGTTTAACGGCACTACCGTGCATGTGCCGGCCGTTACCTACCGTGGGCATGTTATATGGGGGGCTACGGCTATTATCATCAGCGAGCTGGTGTGGCTGTTGAAAGAACTGCAATAGAATGATAGCTGCATTTTATAAGCGGCCTTGCTGTTTAAATTGCCTAAGACCATCTATTGAAAGTGTTTTTATAACAGTAATCTTAACTCTATCAGAATATTTTGCAACTTGCTTTTTATAAAAGCCACGCGATATGTATAGAAAAATTGAAGACTTTCTTAACGACTGGAAATACGAAAGCCAATCTACCCTTAAGGTATTTGCCCAACTGCAGGATAGCATGTTAAACCATAAAGTGCATGAAAAGGTGCGTAGCGCCGGTTTTTTAGCATGGCATATTACCCACACCGTTAAGGAAATGATGGAGCGCACCGGCTTAACTGTAGACCTTAAAGCACAAAATGATTTCAATGGCGAGACGGCTAAAGAAATTTATGATGCCTATAAGAGAGCATCAGAGAGTTTGCTTAACGAGCTGGCAAAATGGAATGATGACAGCCTGCAGACAGAGGATGATATGTATGGTGAAAAATGGAAGAGAGGTACCACCCTGCATATTTTAATAACCCACCAAGCGCATCACCGCGGCCAGTTGGAAGTCATTATGCGTATATGTGGTTTAACTATACCGGGCGTTTATGGCCCCAGCCAGGAGGAATGGGGGCAGTTTGGTATGCCTGCGATGAACTAGCCCTGCTTACCGGTATTACCGCTAAACATTTTTTTGCGCACAAACCAGCCTACACCAATAAAGGTAGCAATGGTGGTAAACAGCACAATTAAGGCAGGGATATTGCTTCCGTTTTTCTTTGGCTTTTCAGCAAATACATACTTGCCTTCCTGCACCTCGGTCAGGTAATTCAATAGTTGTCCTTCAACAAGGCTACCGGTTAAGCCTTTACCTTTGGCAAAAAACAAATTGTATTGCCCCGCTTTATTTTTATCGCTGTTGTTTAGTTGCCTTGCCTCAATTTCCAGTAAGCCTGTGTATTCTCCGGCAGGAGTTTTAAGCGCAGCGCTATCTGTTTTTATTTCGTATTTCCAGCTGCTATCGGGCTCATACCAAACTTTGCCGGCCTTTGCATCCGCTGGTACTTCAACGGTCTCTTTTCCTGTATTCGTGTTTAAATGCAGGATGCCCTCTTCCGTTTCGCGGTAGTAGGTAGTGTCGCGCTTGTTTTCTTCGTAAAGGCCAATCACCAAGAAGTAATCTTTACCAAACAACTGTTTAGGGATAGGAGGGTAGTGGTAGGCAAAAACCTCATCGCCTTTTTTGTACACCATACTTTGGCCACAGCCCAGCGGCAAATACTTACTGCTTTGCGCTGCTGCATTTAAGGCGGCAGTCAGTAATACAAGTTGTAGCAGTAGTTTCATTTCACTGAATTTAGGGCGGACCTACTTTAATACGCTGCGGGCAATAAGCTCCTTCATAATTTCGTTGGTGCCTGCGTATATGCGCTGCACGCGGGCATCGGCCCAGGCGCGCGCAACCTGGTATTCCCACATGTAGCCGTATCCGCCATGTAACTGCAGGCAGTCATCCGCTACTTTGCTTTGCAGGTCGGTTAACCACGCTTTACACATACTGGCTGTGGACTGGTCCAGTTTCTTTTCGTTATGCAGTTCAACACAACGGTCGGCAAAAACGCGGCCAACGGTTACTTCCGTACTAAGTTCTGCCAGTTTAAAGCGGGTATTCTGAAATTCAGAAATTGCTTTGCCAAATGCCATGCGCTCCTTGGTATATTGTACTGTTTTCTCTAAAACGCCTTCAGCAGCGCCAATGCCGCTAAGGCCAACCACCAGGCGCTCCTGGCTCAATTCCGTCATCATGTATTTAAAGCCTTCACCTTCTTTACCCAGCAGGTTTTCTTTAGGCACTTCAACGTTCTCAAAAAACAGTTCGCAGGTATCCTGGGCATGTAAGCCTACTTTTTCAAACGGTTTGCCTTTGGTAAAACCTTTCATGCTTACATCAATCAACAGCAGAGATGTTCCCTTGGCGCCTTTGGTAGGATCGGTTTTTACAGCTACCACCACAACATCACTTAAGTAGCCGTTGGTGATAAATGTTTTGGAACCATTCACCAGGTAGTGGTCGCCTTTGTCAACCGCAGTGGCACGTATGCCTTGTAAATCGCTGCCTGCGCCGGGTTCTGTCATGGCAATAGCGCCTATGTATTCGCCGCTTATCATTTTTGGCAGATACTTTTGCTTGGCAGCTTCTGTGGCGTAGTGTTCAATATATGGGCACACAATAAGCGAGTGTAAAGGGTAACCCACGGCAGGGCCCGCACAGCCGCTGCGGGATAGTTCCTCAATAATGATAGCGTTATAACGGAAGTCCTTTATAGCCAATCCGCCGTATTGTTCATCTACCTGCATGCACAGGTAACCGGCTTCACCAAACTTTAACCAGCTTTCGCGCGATACCATCTGCTGCTTTTCCCACTTGGCATTGTTCGGGGTAATTTCTTTAGCAACAAATTCCTTTACGCTTTGCTGAAACATTTTATGCTCCTCATTGTAGATGGCTCTTTCTATCATAACTGTTTATTTCAGCGGCAATGATAATAAAGAAAGAGCTAGCCAAGGCACTATCCGGCGTATATGGGCCGTACCGGCAGGATGAAAGAATCTTCACTTTGTTTATTATTACTGCTCACTAAACAAATTGAACCATGAAAAAACTCAGCTCTGCGGCTTTGGCCTTTGCCTTTATAGCCGCCTTGTTTTCCTTTTCGGCATGTAAAAAGGATGTTACTTCAAACTGCACAGATGGCAGTGCAAATTACCCGTATTTGGCAGTGGGCCATACCTTTACTTATTACACCTTGGTGTTTGGCTCAGAGGATACCATTACCTATACCATTACCGGCAGCCCAAGTGCTGGCAGCTATGCTGTGGATGCAGCCAGTTCCAACGGCAATAACGCCGGCTACTTTGTTGATGCTTACTGGCATGCCTGCAGTAAAGACTACTACGTATCAAACACTACCGATTACAACCAGTTCGGGCATTGGACCATGTCGCTTGATGCTAACGTAGGCGATACCTGGACACGTAGCCAAAACGGGAATACGTTTAACTATAAGCTGTTGAGCAAAACGGCCGGCGTAACCACTTACTGGTTTGGGCAAACGTTTACCAACTGCTACCAATATACCTTTAACCAACAGGGCACTTTTAATGTGGACACCGTTTACTTTAAGCCGGATAAAGGCCTGGTTTATTATGATGGCTCACTGGCTAACTACGAGTTGCTGAGCACTAACTTCTAAATGTCGAAGACAGAAACAAAAAAGCCACGAGGTAAACCCCGTGGCTTTTCGTTTTTTATTCTGTAACCTACTAAGGGAAAATACCCATAGCGTAGTAGCTATCGCGTATTTTGTTTATTGAAACGGCAAAGGCAGCCGTGCGTAAATCGGTAACGCCTTTTCTGCGCTTCTTAAATTCACGTATATCCCGGTAAGCATTAATCATAGTATCTTCCAAACCGCTGTTTACCAAATCAATTTCATCAGCCCCGTGTATCAGCTTTTCAATTCTTGATTTAGGAACCGATTTGCCGGTAAGGTCTTCTACCAGTTTAATAAAGTTGGTTTGGTGCTTCTCTTCATAACGTTTCTGCATACGGCCAAAGCGCACATGCGATAAGTTTTTCAACCATTCAAAGTAAGAAACCGTAACACCGCCGGCATTAATGTAAATATCCGGTATAATCATCTTGCCCTTTTTCAACAGTATTTTTTCGGCAGCAGGGGTTACAGGCCCGTTAGCCGCTTCAGCAATAATTTTTGCTTTAATGCGGTCGGCGTTTGCATCGGTAATTTGTTTTTCCAACGCAGCAGGTATAAGAATGTCGCACTCCAGTTCCAGGGCTGATGAACTGTTTTTGATAACCTTGGCATTAGGGTAACCCACTACCGTTTTCTTATCCTGGCGGTAGCGGTAAAAATCTTCCGGGTCAATCCCTTTTTCGTTGTAAACTGCACCATCATGCTCGGCAATGGCAATAATTATAGCGCCGTATTCGCGAATAATGCGGGCGGTGTGGTAGCCCACGTTTCCAAGGCCCTGTATAATTACTTTCTTGCCTTCAAGGCCCGGCGTTAAGCCCAGGTCTTTCATGTCGTCAGCATAAGAGCATATTTCATTTAAAGCATATACCACACCGCGGCCGGTAGCTTCGGTTCTGCCCTTAATACCATTTTGCGAAACGGGCTTACCTGTAACGCAGGCGTAGCCGTCAATTTCGCCGGGGCGCAGGGTCATATAGGTATCCAGTATCCACGCCATCTCGCGTTCGCCTGTACCGTAATCAGGTGCCGGTACATCAATACCGGGGCCTATAAAGTTTTTCTTCACCAGTTCCGAGGTGTAGCGGCGGGTGATGTTCTCTAATATTTCGGGCGAGGTTTGACGGGGAGAAATTTTAATGCCCCCCTTAGCGCCGCCAAAAGGCACGTCAACAATTGCGCACTTGTATGTCATAAGTGAAGCCAGTGCCATAACTTCATCCTGGTCTACATGTAATGAATAACGTATACCACCCTTGGTTGGCATACGGTGGTGGGAGTGCTGAATACGGTAAGCCTCAATAACCTTTACCTCGTTACCATATTTAACCGGGAAATTCATTTTGTAAATGCTGTTGCAGGCTTTTATCTGGTCCAGCAAACCTTGCGGCGAATCAGTAAAAGGAGCCGCTTTATCAAAATAGTACGAAACACTGTCGGAGAAACTAAGATTTTTCAAATCCACTTTGCCGTTCTTATCAGCCATAAAAAGTCGTTTAGTTAATAATGCGCGATTTTTTCGCGGATGTAAAGAGAAAAGAATTTTTTTAGAATAAACAACTTAATACTTTGCACCTGTCTACTTCAAGCAACACTTTGGGGCATAAAAAAAGCCCGGATCCGTAGATACCGGGCTGTAAAAATTTAGTAACCCCAAGCACCTGAAATATTATTAGGCTTTCGCTTCTTTCTTTACTTCGCTTTGAGAATACGTTGGACAGGTATGTCTGTTGCAAGATGAAATTCCTAATACGAATCCCACGGCAACAACGGCAACGACGAATTTTCTGATAGCTTTCATACGATGTTATATTTGAATTTTGAACGCGAATTTATGCTAAATATTTTATCTGCTCAAACAAGGTGTTGAAAATGAGAATTCACTTTATTGCCATAGGTGGCGCTATAATGCACAACCTGGCGATTGTTTTACGAAGAAAGGGGCATGTGGTTACAGGCTCTGACGATAAAATTACCGACCCTGCCAAAACCAACCTGGAGAAAGAAGGCATTATGCCTGCCGAAATAGGCTTTGATGCCAGGCACATTACCGCTGACATTGATGCTGTAATTTTAGGAATGCACGCCCGTGCTGATAATCCTGAATTACTAAGGGCACAGGAACTGGGCCTGCAGATTTATTCGTTCCCCGATTATATATACGAAGTATCTAGAAACAAGCAGAGGGTAGTGGTTGCCGGTAGCCATGGCAAAACCACCATAACTTCTATGATAATGCACGTTTTAAAGGAGAATGGCTACAATTTCGATTATATAGTGGGGGCGAAGGTTAAAGGTTTTGAAACCGGTGTTAAGCTAAGTGAAGATGCCCCGATAATTGTGCTGGAAGGGGACGAGTACCTGTCTTCACCCATACACCGCGAGCCCAAGTTTATGTCGTATAAACCGCATGCCGCACTTATAAGCGGTGTTGCCTGGGACCATATCAATGTTTTTCCGGACTACGATGAATATGTAAAGCAATTTGAACGACTCGCTTACTCTGTGGAGCAGTGGGGCTTTTTAACGTGGTTTGCCGATGACGAAGAGTTGAAGAGAATTTTCAACCGTTTCGATACCAAGGTGCGTGTACGACCTTATTACACGCCCGATTATACGGTAAAAGATAATGTAGCCTACCTTAATACGGACTATGGCCACGTGGCTCTTAAAGTGTTTGGCCAGCATAATCTGCAAAACATCTCGGGAGCTAAAAATATTTGTAACGAATTAGGCCTCAGCGATGAAAAATTCTACAAGGCCATTGCCACGTTTGAAGGTGCCGCTAACCGCTTGCAGTTGTTGGGCCAAAACGAGCATACCGCAGTATATCGCGACTTTGCCCACTCGCCCTCTAAATTAAAAGCTACCGTAAGCGCCGTCAAGGAGCAATACCCTACCCGTGAACTGGTGGCCGTTATGGAACTGCATACCTTCAGTAGCCTCAATAAAGACTTTTTGGCGGAGTATAAGAACAGCATGGATAACGCCGATGTACCTGTAGTGTTTTTGGATAAAGAAACCTTTGCACACAAAAAAATGCCGGTGTTGGAAGATAGCTTCGTAAAGGAATCATTCGCCAATGAAGACTTGCACATTTTTACTGATAAAGATTCGCTGCAACAGTTCCTGCTCAACAGAACGTGGAAAAGTTCCAACCTATTGTTGATGACTTCGGGCAACTTTGCGGGCATGGATGTGGAGGATGTGGCGAAAACCGTATTAGTTTAAATTTACTTATGCAATCTTCTGAGTTAAATCAACTGGGGTTATTTGATAAAGGGGCTGAGCCGCAAAAGCAGCAGGCCACAGCACAACTAGAGTTGAAAAAGCCCCTGGCGTTTTTTGATATAGAAAGCACCGGGGTTGATTATGTGAAGGACCGCATTATTGAGATAAGTGTTTTGCGTTTAAATGTAGGTGGCAGCAAGGACGTTAAAACCATGCGCCTTAACCCTACTATACCCATACCGGCCGAGGCATCTAAAATCCATGGCATTTACGATGAAGATGTAGTAACCTGCCCTACCTTTAATGAAAAGGCACAGGAGCTTTTTGATTTTCTTGACCCCTGCGACCTGGCCGGCTTTAACTCTAACCGTTTTGATATTCCGCTTTTGTTGGAAGAGTTTATACGCGCCGGTTTAAGCTTTAGTATTGATAACCGCGCACTTATTGATGTGCACCGTATTTATACTCTGTTTGAAAAGCGCACACTTGAAACGGCCTACCAGTTTTATTGCGAAAAAACACTGGAGAATGCCCACAGCGCCGAAGCCGATACACTGGCCACGTACGAAGTGTTCATGGCGCAGTTGGGTAAATACAACGACCTTAAGCCCGATGCTAAATTTTTGCACGACTTTACAAATGAGGAACGCTTTTTAGATAGCGGCAGGCGCTTTGTTTATTTAAATGGCCGCCCTGCTTTTAACTTCGGTAAGCATAAAGGTAAGTATGTTGAAGATGTACTGCGCACCGATGCCGGTTATTACAACTGGATGATGGATGGCGACTTTGCGCAACACACCAAACAAAAGCTGAAAGAGATTAAAGAACGCCTGAAAAAATAAGAGCACTTACCGAAGCCAATCTGATATCGGTAGTTTCGCAACACTTATAAAATATCTTATTTTTCTATGTGCCTGTATTGTTGGTGGTAAAAAATCCACCGCAAACTTTACATTTGCCTCTCTTTTAACTGAGGGAAGTTGAGCGATAGCATAGTAATTATTCCAACATACAACGAGGCCGGCAATATTGAAAAAATGGTGCGGAAGGTTTTTTCGTTGCCCCAATCGTTTCACCTGCTCATAATTGATGACGGCTCACCGGATGGAACGGCAGAAATTATCAAAGGCCTTCAACGCGAGTTTGCAGAAAAACTTTTTTTAGTGGAACGCAAGGGTAAACTGGGCCTTGGCACTGCTTACATTGCCGGTTTTAATTGGGCCCTTCAAAAGCAATACCAATACATTTTTGAAATGGATTGTGATTTCTCGCACAATCCTGATGATTTAGTTCGCCTTTATGAAGCCTGTGCCACCGGCGGTGCAGATCTTGCTGTTGGTTCACGATATGTTGATGGAGGCGGTTTTGTAAACTGGCCTAAGGAGCGCATCCGCCTTTCAAAAGGCGCCTCGGTTTATGTTAACCTTATAACGTGTATTGGCATTAAGGACCCAACCGCCGGATTTATATGCTACCGACGCAAGGTGCTTGAAACTATAGACCTTGATAAAATACGTTTTGTGGGGTACGCCTTTCAGATAGAGATGAAATTTGCTGCCCGCAAACTGGGTTTTAAGATTGTTGAAGTGCCTATCATTTTTACCGAAAGGGTAGAAGGAGTCTCAAAAATGAGCCGGAGTATTGTTAAAGAGGGCATTTTTGGCGTTTTAAAGATACAATGGAGTAGTTTTTTCTCCTCTTACCGTAAGAGTTAATCCCAACTCTTTATAAACACATCATACAAACTGTAATTTGTAACAATTTTCTGCCTGTATGCGTAATAATAGGTGTGAAATTGAAGTGGAACATCGGGAAAGGGATACTTGCAACCATGGCAATGGCGCTTTCGTATTCGGCATTTTGCCAGGCCCCGGCTTCTACGGGCCCAACACCTAACGAGGTGTTTAAAATAGCTTTTGCAGCCTATCAGCAGGGCAATTACGATTTGGCCCTTAAAAATTTCAATCTTGCTATAACAATCGATCCATCGCGTAACTATTTTTATTACAACCGCGGGCTTACTTACAAAGCCTTGGGCAATAACGATAAGGCCCTTTCTGATTTTAAATTATCTAACGATTTAAAGTCAACCGCTGAGGCCCACTACCAGGAGGGTTTAATTTATTATGAAAAAGGCGAAACGGAAGATGCGCGTGTAGAGTTTGAGGAGGCCAAGCTTATACGCGAAGACCTTGAAAGAATGAACTTTTTGTTGGGTATGATTTATTTCAAAGCTAATCGCTACGAAGAGGCTACCAAATGCTTTTACGACTTTACCGAGCATGTAAAGAATAATGCCGATGCCTATTACTACCGTGGTTTAAGCGAGGCTAAAATTGGCAAGTATGCTGAGTCTATCACCAGCTTTAAGTTTGCGATGATGTATAAGAACAACGATTGGAAGTTGTATTATAAGATGTATGAAATTTACCTGGCGATGAATGATAAAGAGAATGCGCTCTACAGCATTTCAATGGTAATTGAACTGGGCGAAAAGAAGCCGGAACACTACGAAGAACGCGCCCGCTTATACTTAGATACAGGAAACACCTTCAAATACGAAGAAGATTCACAAACGGCAAAGGACTTACGGGCTTCAACCGCCAGCACCGGCAAATCGTAATTACAACTTAATAAGCTTAAGGCTTAACCCTTTCACTTTTACAAAATAAATACCTGCAGCGCCTGCAATTTTTATCTCTTGTTTCTGGCTGCTGATAATTGCTTTTTGAACCAGTTTGCCATCAAAGCTGTACACCTCCATAGTTTCGCCTACCAGTTTGGCATCTGCATCAAGGGTGTAAGTCCCAAAACCGGGGTTAGGGAAAACGCTAAGCGTAAATTGTGCTTCGTTAACCTTATTAATACCTGACGGGGTATATACTTTATTGCTATACATTCCATTGCCATGCGTAGCTACCACGATAGTATTATCAAAGGTGCGCGAGGTTATCATGTTTATTACCACGTTGCCGATAGTAGTAGCGCCTTCCTGTGCCCAAACGGTGTTTGCGCCGTTTAACTGGTCGGTACTGTATAGGCCGGTGCTGCTGCCTATGTAATACCTGGTGGCGCTGCCATCGTTATAGATATGTGCCCAGGTAATACTTGGGCCGTTGCCCGTACCGTCGGGGTTTTCTTCCAGGTTACCGCTAACATCGGCCCAGGTAGCGCCGGCATCGGTAGTGTAAAAAATGCTTTTTACACCGTAGTTGCTGAAAGTTACCATAACCTTATTATGGTTTAGCCTGTCCACTTCAACACAACTAACATAAGCGCCCACTGGAAAGCTTGGCGAACTTATACTTACCTTATTAGCCGCATCATTGGTGCGGCAACTATCTAAGCGGTAAACGCTTCCGTCGTCTGTTCCAAAATAAAGTATGTTGGTGTTTTCTTCGCTTATATCAAGGCAGGAAATACGCGGAGAGCTTAGGCCGCTACCTGTTGAGGTGCCGTTCAGTTTTGTCCAACCCTGTGCTACCGGGGTGTATTCGTTACCCGTCATTGGTATTGCGCCTAAGGAGTCGTTTCTCCAGATGGTGCGCCCTGCGTCAAGGTACATCACATTATCATCATCAGGGGCCAAAATAAAAGGCGCAATAAACAGGTAAGCGTTGCCGGCACCGGTAGGGTCAATACGGCTTAAGTTGTTTACGGTGCCGTCATCGTTAATGCTGTATTTAAACACCTTACCCGTTTGCCAGCTTAAGTAGTAGTTGGTGCGGTTGTGGGTTATGGCGCAATAGGCGCCATCGCCAATGCCTACCTTGGTCCAATCCTGTCCGTAGTCAATGGTGTTGGTAAAGAAGGTGCCGTTATCCTGCAAGCCGCCAATAATAACCTGGTTGTTGGTATTGCCGGGCTCGATGGCGCAGGTGTAAAACTGCCCCGTGTTGTAATCGTTATTTAAAGATTGCCAGCTAACAGGCAGGGCTGTTATATCCTGTGTTTTCATAAGGCCCCCGTCGTTGGATGAAATTGCCTTGTTGGTGTTAGAAGGAATAAACACCAGGCGGTGCTGGTCAGGATGGTGATTAGGATAAACGTAGTTGCTCAGTTTGGAGCTATCGCATTGGTAGCCGCCAATCCAATCGTAGGCAGCGGTTTTAAAGCCATCAAAACTTCGGTAAATGTTAGTTCCGCCCAAAAACACCAGGTTGGTATCGGTAGGGTGTACAACTACATACATATCGTACGAAGTTTGAGAGCTGTATTTTCTAAAATCGAAAGTGTAAAAGCCTGTGCAGTGGTCGTCAGGTATGTTGGTAGTGCGGTTTTCCCATTTACCGCCTGCAGCGCCGGTGCCATCTCCGCTAAGGTAGTGGTACTTCCATAGGTTATGGCTGGTTGTTCCGCTGCCGGGTGTTTCGGCAATAAAGAAAACCTGGTTTTCATCGCTTGGTGCAATGCCAATTTCAATACGTTCGTAAGTGCCAGGAAAACCTGCAGGGGTGATGTTGGTCCAGTTTATGCCATCCTCGCTTCTCCAAATGCCTTTGCTGGGTGTTTCGTACGATATGGTAGCATACAACACGCCATTGCCGGTAATGGCTATATCTGCATACTGCGATATCTGGCTTATAGACGTATCTAAACCAAGAACCGGGCTCCAACTTGTTCCGCCGTCTACACTGCGCCAAACACCATTAACGGTTGCTGCGTAAACTTCATCCTGGTTGCTGTTAGAGGCATCTGTTACAATCTCCCAAACAAAGTCAAAATCGCGTTGTTCGTACAAAGTAGTTGGTGTATTTGAGATGGTTGAAGGCAGTTGGGTCCAGCTAATGCCCCCATCGGTTGATTTAAAAATACCATCGCCGCTAAACTGCGACGAAAACCCTGCGGCGTTCACCACGCCGTATTGTTCGCCGGTGCCGTAATACAACACATTTGTTTTGCCGCTGCGTTTATCCTGGGCTACGCAACTAACCGAGTGCAGTTGCTGCGGCTGCGTGCATTTACTAAAGTGCGCACCACCATCGGTACTGCGCCACATGCCGCCGCTTACCTGCCCGGCAAGTATGGTGTTCTCATCGGTAACATCTAATGCTAAGGCCCGGGTACGGCCACCCAGGTTGTAGGGCCCGCGGTTTTGCCAGGTAGTGCTGCGGCTGTCGTTGTTCTTTGGCAGGGTAGCCGCAAAGGCTAGTTCTTTCCTTCTTATGTCTTTGGGTAACTGATTGGTAAAAGGGTTGCGCAGGCGCATAAAGTTGTATTCAGCTGCCTCGCCTTCTTCATCATTGCTGTATAATTCTCCTTCGGTTTGGTTTTTCTCCCTTTCGTTTTGGGGTTGGTAAAAGCCAATAGCAGCAGCGCCGGCAAGCAGCAGCAACGCAAAAAAGATAATGCCCTTATTCATCTCCTTCATTTGCGGGTGAAAATAAGCGCATTTTTAAAATGCCTGCCTAGCTTTCTATGTATTGCATTTTCATTTGCTCGTAAACCTTTACGGCATCTTTATACGTGGGATACCAATAGGCCATGTTGTGCTCGTTCAGCATCAGGTCATCGGGGCTATCATCAGGGGTAGCCACATTGCCGGTATGAATGTTAACAGGCAGGCCGCCCAGGTAAACAGTGTAGTAGCCCCGCACATCCTGCCATAGTTTTAGCTCAAGGGCCTTGCACAGGTTATAGGTCTCAAGTATGTTCTTTTGCATAAATCATGGTTTTACAACAAAGCAGCATTCTTACTGCGCATTGTATTTGCGCACCTTAGGTTATGGGCTACATTTTTATTTTCGCACGGCAGTTTTAAACTATTGTATATGACCAACCTGAAGCCATACCTTGAACAGCATAAAGAGCGTTTCCTGAATGAATTACTTGATTTATTGCGCATACCTTCTATAAGCGCCGATGCAAACTACAGCGCCGATGTGCTGCGCTGCGCTGAGGCGGTAAAGGCAAGCCTTTTGGCAGCGGGAGTTGATAAAGCGGAAGTTTGCCCTACTGCGGGGTACCCCATTGTGTATGGCGAAAAAATAATTGATGCCAACTTACCTACTGTTTTGGTTTACGGGCACTACGATGTGCAGCCTGCGGATCCGCTTGATTTATGGAACTCTCCGCCTTTTGAGCCGGTAGTAAAGGACGGCAACATTTATGCACGCGGCGCCTGCGACGATAAGGGCCAGATGTACATGCACGTAAAGGCCTTTGAAATGATGGTGAAAAATAACCTGCTGCCCTGCAACGTAAAGTTTATGATAGAAGGGGAGGAGGAAGTGGGCAGCGCCAACCTTGAAACATTTGCGGTAGCCAACAAGGAGAAATTGAAAGCTGATGTGGTTTTGATTTCTGATACTTCGATGATATCAAACGAACAGCCGAGTATAACCACCGGCCTGCGTGGCTTAAGCTACCTTGAAGTGGAAGTAACCGGCCCTAACCGCGATTTACACAGCGGTGTTTATGGTGGTGCCGTGGCTAACCCTATAAATATTTTGTGCGATATGATTTCTTCTATGCACGATGAAAACCGGCATATTACCATACCAGGCTTTTATGATGATGTGGCCGAAGTAGCTAAAGAAGAGCGCGACCAGATGGCGGCAGCCCCATTTAGTTTAGAGGAATACAAAAAGGATTTGGATATAAATGATGTGTTGGGCGAAAAGGGTTATTCAACCCTTGAGCGCGTTTCTATTCGTCCTACACTTGACGTAAACGGTATTTGGGGTGGCTATACAGGCCAGGGTGCCAAAACAGTTTTGCCCTCAAAGGCTTATGCCAAAATAAGCATGCGTTTGGTGCCTAACCAAAAGAGCGAGAAAATTATGCAGTTGTTTGAGGAGCACTTTAAAAAGATAGCCCCTGCCTGCGTTAAGGTTAAGGTTATGCCCCACCATGGTGGCGAGGCTGCTGTTACGCCAACTGATTCAATCGCTTACAAAGCTGTAGCAAAAGCAATGGAACAAACCTTTGGTAAAACGCCTATTCCGTTGCGCACCGGGGGCAGCATTCCTATTGTAACCATGTTTGAAAGGGTATTAGGTACCAAGTCAGTGCTGTTTGGGTTTGGTTTGGATAGTGATGCCATACACTCCCCCAACGAGAAATACGGCCTTTTTAACTACTACAAGGGCATAGAAACTATTCCTTACTTCTACCAATACTTTACTGAAATGAGCCGGTAAGCTGGCTTGACAAGCACCCTCTTAACTATTATTTTACAGGCCTCTGCGCCCCTGACATAAGTCTTTTTTAATGAAGTTGCCTTTATATAAGGTGATTATGAACACTTTATAACTTATCCTCAGTTACGCACATAGTAACCGTCAATTTGAGGAAAATTTAATGTTGAAACAACAGCCCTTTTGGTGTTCATCGGTTATTTTTGCGGCACTTCTAACGACACATATATAAAATACACTTTTATGAAGAGAATATTATTCTCATTAATAGCTTTCCTGGCTACTATTTCAGTGAACGCCCAAATATTGGCCTGGGATTTTAACGGTGCTGCAGGTAGTGAATCTACCATAGCTGCAGGCACGGTAAATACTAACCTTAACGGTTCTTCAGTTAGCCGTGGTGGCGGACTTACAACTTCAGCATTGGCGAACTCTTTTTGCGCCAGTGATTTTACAGCCAGCGGAACTCAGGCACAAGCCATTACTAATGGAGACTACATGCAGTTTACTGTAAACGCTAAAAGCGGGTACACCGTTTCGCTGTCCACACTTGATGTAAATTTCCGCAGGTCTAGTACCGGGCCAAACACTTTTCTTTGGCAATACAGCCTTGATGGTTTTGCCACTGCCGGTGTAAACATTGGCTCTGCTATTTCATATACCGCCACTACTTCCAACGGTGATGCACAAACGCAAATTAACTTAGGTGGTATAAGCGCTTTACAAAATGTAGGCAGCGCCACCACTATTACATTCAGGCTCTATGGTTATGGTGCATCTGCCACAACCGGAACGTTTGGTATCGGCCGTTTAACAGGTAATGACCTTGCTATAGGAGGATCACTTAATCTTGTTGCTTCTGCACTTTCTGATGTTTCAGCAGCCGCAGGCGGAGAGCCCACATCCATTTCTTCTTTGGTAAACAGCTCAGGCGCGGCCTCTAGTAATTTTAACTTTACGGTTACTGATGATGTAACGGGTAATGATGCGCTTCCTACTCTGATAAGCCAAATAGTTATAAACCAGGGCACCGGTAATGATGTTGCAGACTGGACGCAGGCAATTGCCGGCGCGGAGTTAAGTGACGGTACCAACACACAAACCGGAACAGTAAATGCCACCAACATAACCTTTAGTAGCATCAACACTTTATTGCTGGGTAATATTTTAGATGGGGCCAGTAAAACCTTTACACTTAAGGTGTGGTTAAAAACATCCTTAGGTGGTACATTGCCTACCACTGTTGATGGCTTAAATCTTGCCTTCAAAGTAAACGGCGGTAGTTTCACCACGGTACCAGCTACTTCTACAATTATGAATAACCCCGGCACCACGGTTGAATCGGGCGCTACGAATAATGCTGTGGATGTTGTTGCAACTGCCTTAAACTTTACAACAGCCTTTGCTCCAACCACAATAAATGTGCTAACCAACTTTACTACCCCAGGCGTGGTTCGCGCACAGGATGCCAATGGCAATACTGACCTTGGGGTTACCAGTTCCGTTTCTATAAGCAATTCAGCAGCTTACAGCACTGCTAACAACCCCGGCAGTTTTGCTGCGGGCGTTTTAACCTTTCCTGCAAACTTCCAGTTTGTAACCGGCGGCGGCGCTACTACAATAAGTGTTGATGATGCAAATGCCGGTACTACAAATGCTACCAGCGGCTCAATAACCGTTAATGTGCCGGTACCAACCCTGGCTACCAGCCTGCTTATCCCTAATTTTATATGTCCCGGTTCTGCAGTAAGTGTTCCGTATACTGCTACTAATTTTGGCAGTGGCAACGTGTTTACTGCGCAGTTGTCTGATGCTTCAGGCAGCTTTGCTTCTCCTACTTCTATTGGCAGCATAACTTCAACAACAAGCGGTACTATTTCGGCAACTATTCCTGCCAATACCCCTAGCGGCAGTGGCTATCGTATTCGTGTGGTAGGTAGTAACCCTTCATTTAACGGCTCTGATAACGGCACTAATATTACTATTCAATACAGCAACTCTACACCTCTCTTTACTGAGTCGATGGGAACTGTTGGCGCAAATACAGGTATTGCCACGCACGAAACCAATAACGGGTTTGATAACGACGGGTTCACCATGTCGGGTTCAGGTGATATCCGCACATCAACTCCTTCAACAGGCTATACAGGAGCCAGCGGTGCGGGTAACGTGTTTTTAACTTCTACAGCGGGCACCAACTTCCGTATTGATGGTATTAATACACTGGGGTTATCGCCAATGGTATTGTATATGGGCATTTTTAAATCAACAACAGGTGAAACAGGCTCTAACCTGCAGTTAGAGGTTAGCTCAAACGGTGGCACATCATGGACCACCATTCCATGGACTACCCTTGCAGGTAACTTGCCTAATACAGCTACATGGAACCAGGTAAAAGTTACCGGTGCACTACCTCAATCGGCCACAGTTTCATTGCGTTTTACCAACCTTAGCAATACGGTTCAGTTTCGTTTAGATGATATAAATGTTTATTCCGGCACGGCAACTACTTTTTCTGTTTCACCAACAGGCCCTGTAACACAATGCGGCGGTACGGTGGCTTTAACGGCAAGCCCTTCCGGCCAGTCTTATAACTGGAGCAATTCGCAAACAACACAAAGCATTTCTGTTGGCTCAACAGGCAGCTATACAGTAACTATTACCGATGCCTTTGGTTGTTCGGCTGCAAATGGCCCTGTTAGTGTTACTATTAATACAGCAACTCTACCTTCAATAAAAATTAATTCAACCAACAGCACTATCTGCGCCGGTGTTCCTCAAAGTTTTTCAGTAGGCGCTACAACCGATGCAGGTGTTACGCCTACCTACCAGTGGAAACTGAATGGCACTAACGTAGCTGTAGGCACAACTTATTCACCGGCTTCATTAGCTCCTAACGATGTAGTTAACTGTTACATGAATAGTTCGGCTAGCTGTATTTCGCAAACCACGGTAATGTCAAATACATTTACTGTGCGCCCAACAATAACCGGTACCACTGCAACGGTTTTTACTGAAAACTTCGGAAGTTCAGCTTCTAACGTTGATTTCTCCGTATATACTTCTGCTACTAATCCAACCCTTGCTTTCTCCGGCTTGGGGGATGTGCGTAACAGCACTTCTTCAACCGGTTACGCCGGTGCCAGCGGTAACAGTAACGCCTTCTTAACCCAAAACGGTTCAAGTCCAATTGGCGAAAAGAATTTAGTTATCTCAAATATTAATACAACCAATGCCTTCCCTAATAAGCTGACATTTGGTATGAATAAAAATACCAACGCTGATAACGGCAACGACCTGTTGGTAGAATACAGCCTTGATGGCATTAGCTACTTCTCGGTAGGTACAGTTACTGTTCCAACTGGTTCAGGAACCGGCGGTACTGCCTGGCATTTGGTAACCTTTGATAATGCGTTGCCATACGCTACAAACCTACGTCTTCGTTTCAGAAACGTAACGCCAACAACCGTTCAATACCGTGTTGATGATGTTACCCTTGTTAAGTATAACACGTTTACGGCTTCTGTTACACCTACTGGCCCCACAACGTTCTGTAGTGGCGGTAGCGTAACACTTAACGCGGCACCAACCGGCCTAACATATTTATGGAGCAACGCCGCAACAGCCAATAACATTAGTGCTACCGCAAGCGGAACATACACTGTAAGCATAACAGATGGTGTTGGTTGTAAATCAAGCGCAAGTCAGGCGGTTACCGTTAATGACCTGCCTTCTTTGGCACCATCAGCATCACCATCTACCATTTGTAATGGTGCTTCTACTACTTTAGATGCTAATGCAACTGCCGGTAGCGGTACGATCACTACCTACGCATGGAGTTCAGGTATTGCCGGCAACGCTGCAAGCGGTACAGTATCCCCAACCAGCAACACTACTTACGATGTTACAGTTACTAATAGCAACAACTGTTCGGCCAGCGGCAGCGTTGCAGTAACCGTAAACAATTGCGGTGCTAACACCTGGCTAGGCAATACTACCCAGTGGATTAATGCCGGTAACTGGAGCAACGGTTATGTGCCAACAACCTGTTCTGATGATGCGGTTATTCCAACCTCGCCTAGCGGCGGCTTTTTCCCATTGATTGGTATAGCTTCTATACAAGTAGGCAACCTTACGGTAGAGGAGGGCGCTTCAATAACGGTAAACAACGTTTCACTTAGCGTGTGCGGTAACTTAACAGGCGGTGCAATCGGCGTTGCAGTTATTAATGGCAATGCCAGCGGGCGCCTGGTTTTAAATGGCAGCAGCGCCCAAACAATTGATGGCCAACTGGAGGTAAATACCATTCGCATCAGCAATGGCAACGGTGTTCAACTACAGAGTGGAGCCGGCCTTGATGTGCATACTTCACTTGAACTGGAAACAGGTGCATTTGACGTTTCAAACGGCCAGTTAACCTTCCGTAGTTCTTCAGCTAACAGTTATGCTATACTGGATAATTTCAGCTCAGGGTTTACCGGAGTTTTATTTGGTAATGCTACTGCACAAAGGTATGTTCCCGTTGGTGGTTTAAACCAACACTACTTTGGTACACCTATAACAGGTGCAACCTTTGGCCAATTAGGTGCCAGCGGTACACCGGGCTTTGTAATACCAACAGCTAACTGCGATCAAACGCAGGTAGCTCCAACATCGCCTTATGGTAATGTGTTTCAGTGGCACGATGATGTGCCTGCCAATGCCAGCTGCCTGTACAATGGTTGGGAAGTAAAAACCGGCGGTGTAACGCAACCCGGTCGCGGTTACTCGGTTTATTTACCGGGCGGTACATTCAGCATTACAGGCAACGTTAACCAGGGCAATAACTATACAGTGAACGGCCTAAACGATATTGGCTGGCAATCAAACACCCTGCAAACCACAGGCTTTTTCCCACCTGCTTATGAGTCGGGATGGCATATTGTTGCTAACCCGTTCCTTGCACCTATTACCTTAAATGGCCATTCAGGCAACTTTGATGCCGCTGCGGTTTGGGTAACTACCGGTCCTTTTGCGGGTTCGTACCAGCCAATATCTATCACAGGCGGCACTTTAGCGCCTTTCCAGGGCTTTATTGTTCACCGCTCAGCTTCAGGCCCGGCACCGTTTACCTTCAGCAAAACAGAATGTGTTACAACACCGGGTGTAACCTTTGCTAAAACAGCCAGCGAGCATGCCCTTAACATACAAGTGAGCGGCAACGGCTTTAACGATATTACTTACGTTGAATTTAACAGCTCGGCAAGCAATGGTTATGATGTAGAGCTGGATTCCCGTAAGCCATTGAGCGTTTTAGGCCAGCCAACCCTGTTTACCTTTAACACCAACACAACGGAGCGTTTATCAGTAAACGTTAACCGCAGCATTACCGAAACATCTGAAGTGCCAATGAGTTTTATTCCGGGCGCTAACGGTACCTTTACTTTCAGTACTGCGGGCATCAACTCATTTGATCCTACTTCTTACATACTACTGGAAGACAAGAAGACCGGCCAATGGATTGACCTGCGCCAAAACCCAACATATACCTTTACCTCAACTACCAGTGATGCCCATGCACGCTTTGTGTTACACTTTACGCCAGCGGCAGTAGTTGGCAGCAATGACGCAAGCTGCGAAGGCCAGGGGCAGATAAACATTACACAACCCGGTACTGCTAACTGGAACTACACTGTAGCCAACAGCAATAACGTAACTATCAGCAGCGGTAGCTTAAATCAAAGCAACCCAGTAACGGTAAGTGCGCCAAGTGGCGTTTACACTATTACCCTGGTTGATAACAACGGCTATACAGTGGTGAAGAACCTGCAGATAAACGGTGCGAGCCCGATTGCAGCTACTATGACAGCCAGCGCAACTGCCGTTGAAGCAGGGGAGAACATTACCTTTAACTCCACTGCTAACAATGCTGTTACTACCGAGTGGAACTTTGGTGATGGCACTACGCAAAGCACGGCAACCGCTACGCATAACTATGCCAGCGAAGGCGTTTATACTGTAACCCTTACTGTTACCAATGCAGCCGGCTGCACCGGCACTACCCAACAGCAGGTTACCGTAACTGCAAAAGCAGCTACGGGTATTAATAACCTGAATGAGGGCAAACTGGCTATTTGGAGCAATGCCAACCGCGTTTATGTAGACTTTAGCAAGCAAAAGATAAGCGAAGCTACAGTTGAAATTTATAACATATTGGGCCAAAAGGTAAGCAGCGAAAAATGGGGCAAGAGTAGCATTTACAGCCGCGAACTGAATAACCTGGATGCAGGCTACGTAATAGTGAGTGTTAAAACTGAGCTGGGTGTAAGCACCAAAAAGGTGTTTATAACCGGTTCTAAATAATAAAAACAGCCCCGTACATCCCTTTTTGCAGTGATTTACGGGGCTGTTTTTTAAAATTGATATTGGCTTAACTTGTAGATTAAAATTGTTTATGTATATTGCAGCCTTGATTTTCGGGGAAATGGGCAAACATTTTTTTAAGTTTTAAAAATTACCTTAGGTGAAACAAGTTTTTAAGATTGCAGTTGTTCTGTTGCTTATCGTAGTATCAAGCACAGTTGTGGATGCCCAACCTCTTCCTCCTGGTGGTCCCGGAAATACTACTTCCGTTCCATTAGATCCGGCTTCTCTCGGTTTATTACTGGGTGCAGCGGCTTTACGCCTCAAAGGCCTTCCTGTATGGAAGAAAATAATGGGTTAATAGCGAAGGCGGGTTCCAAAAACAATTTTTCTGACTACTCTTTCCTGGGCTGGTTTCTGGCCATATGGCTTTTATGGAAAATCTGGGTATGGATTGTTGGCGTTGAAAGCGAGCCATTGAACACACGCCATATACCGGCTTTAAGCGCAGCCTGGGAGAGCCTTAATGAAGCCCTCCGCCATATTTTGCTTAGCGCTACTCAAGCAGTATTAAATATTCTGGGTTACAAGGCCCTTATCCGTTCGCCCTATATTTGGGTTACGGGGTACGAGCAAGCCGGCAGCCTTGGTGTAGGTAATTATTGCCTTGGTTTTCAGCTTATGTTTTACCATACAGGGTTAACCCTTTTAAGCCGGGTAAACTGGAAGAAGAAACTGGCTTATGTTGCTTTGGGCTTGTTTACTATACAGTTGTTAAATGTGTTAAGGCTTGCGGGCCTAATGCTGGTTAAAATATATTCGCCTTCCCGTTTGTGGCTTGCACACGATTATGTTTTTGTGTTACCGGTGCTGGCCCTGTTATTATATTTTTATTACAGAACGAATAGAACGGTGCGTGCTTATGAAATCAATGGATGATTACGGCTATTATTACGCTAACGTAAGTATTGACGAGCCGCGCGTTAATGTCTTCCGGCGGGCTGTAAATTCTGCCCTGCTTTTATTTTTTGCCCTTGTACTTACTACCCTTTGTTACGAATCCATTGAGGCGCTTGCCTGTCTTGCCCTTAAGTATTGGGTTAAGTTCCGTTTTAGTGAAGTGAGAACCGTTACCGACCCCGGCCATTGGAGTTTACCAAGGGTGTTAGTGGTATATTCAGCCGGACCTGTGATTTGCTTCTTACTGCTAATGATTGCCAACAGCGTTTACCATACCTGGGAGAAGATAGTGCACCAGACAAAACTGCTTTTTCTCTGGATAACGGTGGCCAGCCTTAACCTGGTTACAGCTAACATGATTGAAGCCCCCATTGGCCTGGAGAGTACTACCTTCCCTTTTTACAGGAGCTTTGCCATTTTGGGTGCCTGGTTGCGCCTGGGTTCAGCACCATTAATGGTAGTAATGTTTGCCGGCTTTATTATTAATGTGCTGGCAGGTTATTTCTTTTCTTACCGTTTTTTAGAATATTCCCATTCCAGCAAGCTAATTCACCACCGCTCGGGCAAGGTGTATGTTTATATGCAGGTATTTATACTGCCTATACTTATTGTAGCGCCCTTGTATTTATCGTTGGCGGGTAATTTTAATATACTGCACTTTGCTACGGTGCTTATCAGCTTGGTTACCTTTTCTCTGGGCTTTTTTGTACGCAGCATTACGGATATGGGCATTGTGGTATGTAACAAGAACGATGTGCTGAACAAGGTGCCGGTTACAACGGGTATTGCAGCTGTTGTGCTGTGGGCGTTTATTTTCCTGTTTCTTAAGTAAGGCTATTCGGCAGTTTCCGGTTCCTGTTTCTTTTTAGGGAAGTGTATAATGTAATACACCGCTACCACTATAAGGCCTGCTATAAAAAACAATTTGGCGTAAGGCCGCAGGCCATCATCATAAAAAAACTCACCGGTCATCCATGTTCCGTTGGCTGCTATCCAAAGGCATACTGCTATGTTATGGAACAAATCGCCCACGTTTTTACGGCTGCGCCAGGCTATATGAATGGCCACTATCAAGGTAGGCACAATCATAACCATTCCTGCAATTTTAAACGACATAACCCAGCAGGTATCCTTTATAAGCCAAAGCGCAATGTGGGTGTTTTCGTATTCTCTTATATTCTTAAACATCGCCGTTATTTATTTCACGAAATAAGGAATTGTTTATACAAATAGGGCTTATAAAATAGGTAAACTTGTAAAGTGAATTGGCTAAAGCGCATTGTAACTTTCCCATTGTACAGCAACCTGTTTATAGGTTTATGTGCAGTGGCCTTAGTGCTTACCAACCAGCTAACCGCAGGGCAGCATGTATGGCTTGGTTATGTTTCCGCCTTTGTTTTTTCTTCTACGGTATTTGCTTATTCGGCGCTAAAATTTCGCACAGGGGAGCAGGCTGCAACCGCTACCACGCATAACAACTGGGCGCAGGAAAATCCTGTAACGGCAAAAATTATATTGCTGGTTTCGGGCTTAGCTACTGCGCTGCTTTTCTTTAAGCTTACGGTAAGGGCACAGCAGGTAACTATTGCGCTTGCGCTTATTACCGCCCTGTATGGCTTTGTAAGCCTGCCCTTTACAGGAGGTAAAAAACTGAGGGACTACGGCCTGCTGAAAACGGCTTTTGTGGGCCTGGTATGGTCGGTTACCACGGTGATTATTCCCCTTGCGGGCCGGGGTATAGGTGCTGAGCTGCTGGCCTTTTTGCTGTTGAGGCGCTTTCTTTTTGTAATGGCGTTAACCATGGTGTTTGAGATAAAGGACATTAAGGCGGATAGAGCTTATGGCCTGATGACACTGCCAATGCATTTGGGTATTGGGCAAACCAAGCTGTTGGCGCAGGTAGTATTGCTACTATTAATGTTGATTAATATAGCTCAGTATCTTTTTTCTGAAGTTTCCCTGGGCAACATCATAGCAGTAAATGTTTCAATTTTATTATCCATTGCCTGTATACAACCATTAACTGTGGAAACAGGCGATGTTTGGTATTATTTGGTTTTAGATGGAATGATGTTTATTCAATTTGTGTTTGTGTTTACAGCTTACAACTTTGCGCCATGAAGATAACGGCCATACGCTTACTGGTAAACTTAATAACCGTAATAGCCATAATGCTGTTGTTGGAGGTAGGATGCCGTATTACGCTGCATTATGTATACAACCGTAGTTTTGACTCATCGCTGATTGTTGACAATAAATACGGCACCTCATCAGGGTTAAAAGAAAATGCAGAAGGGACCGTTTGGGGTAAAGACTTTCGTACCGATGCCTATGGCTGCAGAAAAAACAAAGTAGCCGTGGATGCCAAAAAGAAGAAATGGCTTTTTATAGGTGATTCAGTAACAGAAGGGGTAGGAGTAGAGGATAACGAAACGTTCACCAGCCTCTGTTCTGAGGAATTAAAAGATTATAGTGTTTTGAATTGCTCGCTGATTGGCTATTCTACCAATGATTACCTGAATGTTTTAACGCACTACTTACAAACCGATTCTGGTATTGAACTGGTAAGTGTTTTATTCTGTTTAAACGATGTATACGGCTCGGCTAAAAGCGATAGCTTACCGGTAATGGCCCAGGGCCGGTCGGCTACTTCTGCCGTGCGCAATTTCCTACAGCAACATTGTGCTACGTATAAGTTGCTTAAGCTTTTTATGTTTCGCAACGCTAACCGCTACTTTCAATATGATGCCGCCTTTTATACAGCCGATAACGCGCGCTTTAAGGAAAGCATGAATTACCTCTACCGGTGCGATTCCCTGTGTAAAGCACACAACGTTTATTTTAATGTAGTTATGCTACCCTACCGCTCCCAATTAGGGGATGAGGGTAAAAAGAGCCGTGCTCCTCAGCAAATTGTGGCTGAATATTGCTTTTCCAATAACATTGCGTTTTTTGATGCATTAGATGAGTTTGATACTGCGGGCAAGCCTGCCGAACTCTTTCTATTTGCTGATGAGATTCATTTTTCCGCTGCCGGGCACAAGGCTTTGGCCCGGTATTTATTGGAATAGGCTTTAGTGCCTATTCGTCAGTTTGTATTTTATATTTGCGAAAACCGTTGGCTAAAATGGCTGAAGAAATAAGAAATAACTGGACCCTTGAGGAGATAAGGGAAATATATAACAGCCCTGTGCTGGAACTGATTTACCGTGCATCAGTACTACACCGTAAATACCAGGCAACTGGCGAGGTGCAGGTGTGCACTTTGCTTTCAGTAAAAACAGGAGGCTGCTCCGAAGATTGTGCATATTGCCCGCAAGCCGCCCGTTATAATACCGGTGTAGATGCACATAAGCTAATGACCTACGAACAAGTAGTAGAGAAAGCGTTGGATGCAAAAAACGGGGGTTCAACCCGCTTTTGCATGGGCGCTGCCTGGCGCAATGTGCGCGATAACTCGGATTTTGATAAGGTGATTGATATGGTTAAAGGTGTAAATGCACTTGGCCTTGAAGTTTGCTGTACCCTTGGCATGTTAACCGAAGACCAGGCACAACGCCTGAAGGAAGCTGGCCTGTATGCTTATAACCACAACCTTGATACCAGCGATGAATACTACGGCGATATTATAAGCACGCGTACATACGACGACCGCCTTAAAACATTGGATAATGTGGAGAAGGCCGGCCTTAGCGTTTGTTGCGGCGGCATTATAGGAATGGGAGAGACGGATGAAGACCGTATGAAGTTGCTGTTTACCCTTGCTACGCGTAAAACGCACCCTGAAAGTGTACCGGTTAATGCACTGGTTGCTGTAAAAGGCACCCCATTGGAGGGCAAGCAGCGCGTAAAAACATGGGAGATGGTGCGCATGATTGCCACAGCCCGTATACTTATGCCTAAGGCTATGGTGCGCCTAAGCGCCGGCCGCAACGAAATGACTTATGAGCAGCAGGCCCTGTGCTTTATGGCAGGCGCCAACTCTATTTTTACAGGGGAGAAGTTACTGACTACGCCTAACCCTGATTTTGATGCGGATAAGGAGATGTTTGAGTTGCTTGGCTTAAAGGCCCGCGAATCGTTTAAAGTGGAGAAAACAGAACTTAGCTCTACCTGATTTTCAACTCATGTCTCTACCGGTTAACGAATACATTTTAAGGAAGAATGAAGAGCGGAAAAGGGAAAACAATTTTCGTTCGCTTAAACCGGCCTCCTCACTTATAGATTTTACCTCTAACGATTACCTGGGCTTTGCGCGCGATTTGGAATTGAAAAGGCGCGTTGAGGATGAACTTAGCCGCTACCCTGATCATCTGTTGGGCAGTACCGGCTCTCGCCTGCTTACCGGCAATACGGCCTATGCTGAAGAACTGGAGCAGCAACTAGCGCGCTTTCACAATGCAGAAGCATCCCTCATTTTTAATTCCGGGTTTACCGCTAATTATGGACTGCTCTCCAGCCTGCCTTATCGTGGCGATACCATAGTGTATGATGAGCAGGTGCATGCTTCTATTCATGATGGTATAAGGCACAGCAAAGCGGATAAAGTTTCTTTTGACCATAATAACCTGCAGCAACTGGAAGAAAAATTGCAGATGGCGAAAGGCTTGAAATATGTGGTGGTGGAAAGCTTATACTCTATGGACGGCGATTTTGCGCCTTTGAAGGAAATAGCTGCCATTTGCGAAAAATATGAAGCCGCCCTTATTGTGGATGAAGCACACGGTAACGGGCTATACGGTAACCACGGCAGCGGCCTTGCCTGCGCAGCGGGTATTGAAGATAAATGTTTGGCACGCACCTACACGTTCGGCAAGGCAATTGGCTCATTTGGTGCGGTGGTGGTTTGTGCCGCGCCTCTAAAGGAATTTTTGTTAAACTACTGCAGGCCTTTTATTTTTTCTACCGCCCTGCCATTTCATAACCTGGTTACCATTAAGTGTGCTTATAACTATCTGCCTTTTGTGAATAACCGCAGAGAATATCTGCAGAAACTTGCCGTTCAATTTAGAGAGGGATTAAAGGATAAAGCCGGTGTTGAGGTGTTAGGTTCAACGGCACCTATACAATCAGTACTGGTTAAGGGGAATGAAAACGTTAAGGCGCTTGCCGCAAGAATACAACAAAAGGGTTTTGACGTGCGGCCTATACTTTATCCTACAGTTGCCAAAGGCACGGAGCGTATACGCCTTTGCCTGCACAGTTTTAATACGGAAAGTGAAGTAGATGAATTAGTGAGGGCCTTTGAATGATGAAACCAAAAATTCCGACACAGTTTTTTGTATCCGGTATAGGTACCGGCATAGGCAAAACTATCTCTGCCGCAATTGTTACTGAAGCGTTGCATGCAGATTACTGGAAACCTATACAAAGCGGTAGTGATGATGTTTCGGATTCTGAAACAGTAGCGCTTTTGATTTCAAATACCGAGACAAGGATTTACAAAGAAGCTTACTCCCTTAAACATGCCAGCAGCCCGCATTATGCTGCCAAGCTGGAGGGGGTTAACATAGACCTATCTTTATGTGCTCTGCCCACAACCCGCCGGCTGGTAGTGGAAGGTGCAGGTGGTTTAATGGTGCCGCTCACTGAAAAACAATTGCAGATAGACCTGGTAAAGCAACTGGAGTTACCCGTTGTTTTAGTGGTTAAGAATTACCTGGGCAGTATTAATCACACCTTACTTAGCATTGAAGTGCTGCAAAGCAGGGGTATTAAAATAGTGGGTCTTATCTTTAATGGGCCTCCGTTTAATGATAATGAAGAAATAATACTGAAATTTTGTGAACTGCCTGTTTTAGGCCGTATTGATATGGTGGAAAAACCTGATAAGAACTTTGTGCTTCAACAAGCCGCAAAATTAAGAGTATCTTTATTAGAGCATTTTGAACTATGAAGAATACCACCACTGCCCCAAGTGCAGTTTGGCACCCTTACACCCAAATGCAAACTGCTGGCCACTTTCCTTTGATAGTAAAAGGGGAAGGTGCGTGGCTTTTTGATGAAGAGGGCAATAAGTACCTGGATGCTGTTTCAAGTTGGTGGACCAACCTGCATGGCCACGCGCACCCCCAGATAGCAACTGCTATTGCAGAACAGGCAAAGCAGCTTGAGCATGTGATTTTTGCAGGATTTACTCACCAACCGGCGGAGGAATTAGCGCACCGTTTGCTACAATACATACCTTACCACACTAAAGTTTTTTATAGCGATAATGGTTCAACCGCTGTGGAGGCTGCTATTAAGATGGCCCTGCAGTATTGGGCTAACCGGGGCGAAAGGCGGAACAAAATAGTTGCCTTTCGCGATGCTTACCATGGCGATACTTTTGGCGCCATGAGTGTAAGCGCACGGGGAGTTTTTACCAATGCGTTCAGCTCGCTATTGTTTGACGTAGTGTTTATTGATACCCCAAACGGCAGCAATACTGATGAGGTAAGTGGTCAGTTACAAGGGGCACTTTCCGGCAGTGATGTTGCTGCTTTTATTTTTGAGCCGCTGGTGCTGGGCTCGGCAGGTATGTTGATGTATGAGGCACAGGTATTGGATGAGTTGATAGGCCTTTGTAAACAGCGCGGCATATTGTCTATTGCCGATGAGGTAATGACCGGCTTTGGCCGCACCGGGAAATTTTTAGCAACGGACCATTGTACCCATAAACCGGATATCATCTGCCTTTCAAAAGGTATTACCGGGGGCTTTTTACCGTTTGCAGCCACCACCTGCACTGCCGACGTTTATAATGCCTTTTTATCGGATGATAAAGCAAAAATGCTTTTTCACGGTCACAGCTATACCGGTAACCCATTGGGCTGTGCGGCAGCCCTGGCAAGCTTAACTGTTTTTGAAACGGAGAATACGCTTGCTAAGATTGAGCGCATTGCGGAATGCCATGCCGCATTTGTTTCGCGGCTTACGTTGCTGCCCGCTGCCACTAAATTGCGCCAACAGGGCACCATACTTGCGATAGACTTAAAAGCAACGGATGAAGGGTACTTGAGCCAAATACGGGATAAAGCCTATAACTACTTTTTAGGCCGTGGCATCATACTGCGCCCCCTTGGCAATGTAATCTACATTTTGCCCCCTTATTGTATTACGGATAATGAATTGGGCCTGGTTTATGCAGCTATTGAGGATTTTTGCCGCAGTTTATAATTTCTGATTGCTGTGGCAGTACCGGCATGATATTTCTGTAAGTGCTAAATACTGTAAAAATATTTTCTCCGTTTTATTGTTCCATATATTCGTTGCATGAGGCATTTCCTCCGGTTGCTGCCGGCTTTGTTGTTTAGCGCTACTGTTTTCGCTCAATCCGATACGGTTACCATTAAAGGTACTATACTCGATTCGTATACCCTGCGGCCTCTTTCGTTTGTAAATGTTATCTACTCTAAGGCCAGTATAACCATTGCTTCTGACGCCAAGGGCACCTTTGAAATACGCATGCCCAAGCGCGATACCATCTTCCTTTTCTACCCCGGGTATCGCACTATCAAGTTTTCGGTTGCCGATTCCATTTTGCGCCCCGTTTACACCTATAACTTATTGTTGGAACCTTTAACTACCGGCTTAAGCCAGGCTATCATTATTAAAGCACCTAAAAGTTTAGAGCAGATTGAGGAAGAGAGAAGAAAAATGGGCATTACCCCGCGTGAGTTGGAACGCCCCGAACTTAGCTTTACCAGCCCTATCAGCGCACTATACGAGTTACTTAGCAACCGGGCGCAGGAGAGAGAGAAGTTGAAGAAGCAGATGAAAGAGGATGAGCGTGCCCGCATTTTTAAAGAGTTGCTGCGCTACTACAACGAAAACGGTTTGATTGACCTGCCGGAGGAAAACTTTGACGACTTTGACCGTTATTGTAACCTGCCACCGGACTTTATAAAAACTGCCAGCGATTACGACATTACCAAAACTATCATCGGGCTATATCAAAAATACTCCCGCCTTAACGGTATCATTAAGTAGCTATAAAAAACTATCGAGCGCAAGAGCGTAGCTTTCTAAACCAAAGCCGGCGATAATGCCTTTGCTAACCCCGCTTATCAGCGAGGTGTGCCTGAACTCTTCGCGGCTGTAGGGGTTACTGATGTGCACTTCAATAACCGGTGTTTTAATGGCTGCAACCGCATCGCGGATGGCAACGCTGGTATGCGTATAACCTCCGGCATTTAAAATTATACCGTGGTAGGTAAAGCCTACCTCCTGAAGTTTATCAATCAATTCCCCTTCGATATTTGATTGAAAGGCGCTTAGCTGCACTTCATCGCCGTACACTTCTTTAATGTCATTAAAAAATTCATCGAAACTCATGTCGCCATAAATATCGGGTTCGCGTTTACCAAGCAGGTTCAAATTGGGCCCGTTTATAATGATGATTTTCTTTTTGCTCATGCCGCGCAAGATACTAAGGTGCATACTAAAATGGTAATGCCTGCGGCGGGGGTGGGTATTGCCCGTGCAAATACCGCCTGTTATGACGTAAACTTGCGGTATGAGTTGGCAGGCCTACGTTAAGGGGTTTAAAAGTTATCTGCAGTTGGAGAAGTCCCTTTCCCCCAACTCGGTTGAAGCCTACCTGCGCGATGTAAACAAGTTTGTAAGCTACCTGGCGGCAGAAGGCCTGCGCCTGGGGGTAGATGAAGTAAAACTTAGCCACCTGGAAGGCTTTGTAAAGATGATACACGAACTGGGGATGGATGCCCATTCACAGGCACGCATTATATCGGGCCTGCGGGCGTTTTACAAATACCTGATGATGGAGGATGTAGTAGCGGCCAACCCTACTGAATTACTTTCCGCCCCTAAGCTATCGCGCAAACTGCCGGATACTTTGTCGGTTGAAGAGGTTAATGCCCTGCTTAACTCTATAGACCTAAGCACGCCGGAAGGGATGAGGAACAGGGCCATGCTGGAGGTGCTGTATGGCTGTGGGCTGCGGGTAAGCGAGCTAATCAACCTCAAAATTTCCAATCTTTTTCTGGATGTGGAGTTTATAAAGGTGACCGGTAAAGGCGATAAGGAGCGCCTGGTGCCCATTGGTTCGCAGGCTATTAAATACATAAAAATGTACCGCGATGAGGTACGGGTGCACGTAGATATTAAAAAAGGGGAGGAGGATATTCTGTTTTTAAACCGCAGGGGCAGGGGGCTTAGCCGTATGTACGTTTTTCTGGTAATTAAGGAATGCGCGGCCTCTATAGGGCTTAAAAAGAGCATTTCGCCCCATACTATGCGCCATTCCTTTGCTACTCACCTTATTGAGGGCGGGGCGGACTTACGTGCCGTGCAGGAAATGCTGGGCCATGCCTCCATTACCACCACCGAAATTTATACCCATTTAGACCGCGATTACCTGCGTTCCACTATTATGCAATTTCACCCGCGCTATAAGTAACAGCATTGCGCCAAGCCAATTATATTTGTCAGCTTAATTTTAACTAATGTTCAACCTTATAAGAGAGTTTCCGGGCCAGATTTTGAAAGCCCTGGTTATTGGAGAAGATGCCGCGATAAGCACCACCTTTTCCGGGCCTATTAAAAATGTGGCTATTGTTGGTTTAGGCGGCTCGGGCATAGGTGGCGATCTTTTGGCTGAACTGCTGCGCGATTCTATCGGTGTTCCTATAACCGTAACTAAAGGATATTTTTTACCGGCTTTTGTTGATAGTTCAACCCTGCTTATCCTTTCATCCTATTCAGGCAATACCGAGGAAGTGCTAAGCTGCGCCAACGAGGCTATAGCCAAAGGGCTGAAGCCTGTTTGTGTTACTTCGGGCGGTAAACTGGACCGCTTTGCGCTGGAACATAAACTGGATGTTATACATATACCCGATGGTATGCCACCGCGTGCGTGCCTCGGCTTTTCCTCCATACAATTGTTTTTCATTCTGCACCATTTTGGGTTGATATCAAACAGCTTTAAGGAGGCCCTGAAACGGGTTGCTGCCTTTTTAGCGCAGGAGCAGGAGAAAATGATTGAAGATTCTGAATTTTTAGCGGGCAAGCTGGAAGAAAAAGTGGTTATTATTTATGCCGAGGATAAATACGAGAGCGTAGCGCTGCGTTTAAAACAGCAGCTTAACGAGAATTCAAAAATGTTTAGCTGGTATAATGTAATACCGGAGATGAACCATAATGAAATTGTAGGCTGGAAACAGCAGCATTCAAACCTGGCTGTGCTTATACTGCGCTCCAGCGATGAATTCCACCGAAATAGTGAGCGTATTCTGTTTAAAAAGGATGTGGTGTCCAGCCTGTCTGAAAATGTTTATGAAATTGAAGCGAAAGGTTCCGATTCATACGAGAAGCATTTTTACCTGATACATTTTGGCGATTGGTTATCCTACCACCTTGCCATGTTACACGGTTACGACCCTGATGAGGTGTATGTTATTGACCGCCTTAAGAACCATCTAAGCACAGTTAAACAGGAAAGCAAATAATGAAAGATGGGTTGGAAGAAGAAGACTTAGCCTCTATTGAAGGAGAAGGTTCAGACGATTATGTTGAGGAGGTAAATCTTAAGATAGACCCTAAGCAAACCACTGTCCGTATAGATAAGTTTCTATCGGTGCATCTTGGCGCCAATGTAAGCCGCACCAAAATTCAGAGCGCTGCTGATTCAGGCAGTATAACCGTTAACGGCAAGCCTGTTAAGCAAAGTTACAAGATACGCCCCGGCGATAATATTCGCCTGCTTATTCCGCGGCATGCCGAGAATTATGACTTAGTAGCTGAGAATATACCCCTTGATATTATTTACGAGGACGATGATGTAGTGATAATTAACAAGGACCCTAAAATGGTAGTGCACCCGGGCCTGGGAAATTACAGGGGCACACTTATCAATGCACTGTTGTGGCATTTCAAAAATCTTCCATCCGGTAGCGAGTTTTTCCGCCCCGGCCTGGTACACCGTATTGATAAGGGAACCAGTGGCCTTTTAATTGTGGCTAAAACAGACCTGGCATTAGCACACCTGGCCAAACAATTTTTTGAGCGCACCATTGACCGTAAATATGTAGCGCTGGTTTGGGGAGATGTTAAAGAGGACGCAGGCACGGTAACCGGAAATATAGGCCGGCACAACCGCGACCGCCGGCAGTTTGAGGTTTTTCCGGATGGCGATTTCGGCAAACATGCTGTAACCCATTATAAGGTGCTGGAACGCCTGAACTACGTAACGCTGGTGGAGTGCAAACTTGAAACGGGCCGCACCCACCAAATACGGGTGCATATGAAATACATTGGCCACACCCTTTTTAATGACGAGCGCTACGGTGGAAACCGCATTTTAAAAGGAACCGTTTACTCTAAATACAAGCAGTTTATTGAGAACTGTTTCGAAATATTGCCAAGGCAGGCGCTGCATGCGGCCACCTTAGGCTTTGTACATCCCACCACAGGCAAAAAGATGTTTTTTGAAGCCCCGTTACCTAAAGATTTCCAAACGGTTATGGATAAATGGCGGAAATACTGGACCAATCTGAACCATCAATCTGAGCAGTAGAACATCTCATTATTGCCGGTTTTTGAAGAAAATTTTGCTCTACTCCAAATAAAATAAGCGGCTTTTATTTGTCAGCGCTTGAACCCGCCCTTGCAACCCACAAGGCTACTGTGAGAAGAACTTTCATTACCTACCCGAATGAAGCTTCCTGTCACTGTTTGGTGAAAACAGTTAAATAAGGAAACATCTTATTAAAATAATAAGGTATGGTAATTGTAGGTTTACTGGTATTAGCTGCCGCACTGGCAGTGTATCAACTTATCTTTAACCGCGACCCCGAGAATTTCGGGAAGTATCGCAGGTAGGATACTTACTTAATCCGCTTAAACTTCTTTAGTCCGCCCTTGCGGATTATCTCATTTATTTCCTCTACTTCATTTTTAAAGCGGCTGCGGTCGCCCAGGTTGTAAATTTCCAAAAATGGCTCTTTATCTATAACCGCCTCGCTCATCTCTTTCAGCGTAGGGGCGTTTTGCAGTTTGGCGTATTCGTCGTAAGTGTATTTTAAAAACACAGTGTTTAGCCCTATGCCACGGTTGTCAAGCAAAAAATCCTTTTTGAGGACCGTAGGGTAGGCCAACGCCCCTTTGTAGTAAACATCCTTAGGCGAAGGGTAGGCCACAATCTCTGTTTTTGCCTCGTTCATGGTTACCGGTACATTTTTACTGTAGTCGGCTTTGGTTTTGTATACCGTGGCCGGTTCGCCGGCGTAACTAACATTTTGGCTGCCCTGTGTTTTACAGCCAAGCACGGCAATTAAAATTGCCGTGCTTGCTGCAAATAGAATAGTTCTCATTATTCAACAATAAATTTAGATTGAAGAACTCCGTTAGCTGTTTTAAGGTGTATGGCATACATGCCGGCCGCTAAATCAGCAACATTGGTATTAATCAACTCTCCGTTAGCTGAGCCTATGCTGCTCTTTACCAATTCGCCAACTGCATTGTAAATAGTAAGCTCATAAGTGCCTTCCGCTTTGCCGGCATCAACAAACAATGTGTTGCGTGTAGGGTTAGGGAAAACGCTTAGTGCGTTTGCTTCAGTTTCTTCAATACCCACGTTTTGGCCACGGGTAATACCCATATCCAACAGGTAGGTGCCCGTTGTGCCGGTAAAGTAATCGGCCACAAAGAAGATTACTGTGCCACCGCCCTGTACGTAAATAGGGCCCGGTAACACATCATCAAACGCATCGCTCCAGTTGCCACCGTTAATCATATAGCTGAACTGTGCATCGTTGGTGTAGTTGTTGCCATTGCCGCTGCTGTAGCTATCATGTATACGTGCATTTATGGAGTAGTTAGTGCCGGAAGGAAGATTTACCTTAAAGTAGTCGTAATCGTTACCCACGTGCATGTTGGTGCCTGCTGTATTAACTACGGCTGTGTTGCCGCTAAAGTTTACGTTAAGCGCATAGGCCGCAGCTGAGGTGTTGTTGTTTTCGTAAACATCGGGAGTAACCGGTACATCCACGATAGTAACCTCTACAGGGTTGGGATAGGTTTGGCTGTAAACCAGGGTCCATGTATTATGGTCCGGTGAACTAAAGAAGGCCACCAGATAAGTACCCGGGTCCACATTAAGGCCGTTGGATACAAACTGAACATTATAATAGTTACCTGCTGCCATGCTTACACTTGCTATTTCTTCAATATTGGTTACATAGGTGCCATCCAGTTTAAACAAATCGGCACTTAGCCAGCCTGTAAAGGTGCTGCCGCCCGTATTAGCCATTTGGTTATCTATGGTAAACGATTGGCTTTTGGTAACTGTAGCAGGGTTAAATGTGGTATTGCTGTACATCTGAATATTGTTGGCCGGGCCCGTAATGGTAATGCTTATGGGGTTGTTATAACCGGCAGGATTGATAAGCGAGTAGTTGTTACTGCCGTTTTTGTAGAATATACCAACTATATAATTGCCCGGTATAGCGCTTAAACTGTTAGCGGTAAAAGTTACGTTGTAGTAGAAACCTGCCTGCGCTGTTTGGCCGGTAAATTCCTGTATGAAGTCAACAAATACGCCATTGTTATCAAAAAGCGCCGCGGCAAAATCGCCGGTAAAGTCAGCGCCACCCGCGTTGGCTATAGTAGCAAACACGCTGAACGAACTGCCGGTTTGTACGGGGTTGGCGCTAACTGTTGTTTGCGCGTACAGTATTATGCTATCCTGGTTGATGGTGCCACCGCCACCACCGCCGCCACCGCCGCCGTTAACCGGCTTAATACCGATTACTGCCTGCTGGTTGCCGTTAAAGCCGCCGGTACCGCCACCTGCACCTAAGGCGGTAGGGTCAAGGTTATCTACTGAAAAGTAGCCATCACTGTTACCACCCCAGCCCCAGTTCATATGAAAGAAGTTGTTTTGGTCGTAACCATCACAAACCCAGGTGTGGCCACCGCCGTTGCCTATACCGGCATATTGAATAGGCCTGCTGTTGTCTAATTCTGTTTTTAAAGTGCTAATCCAGTTAGCATCGTTGTAGTTTTGACGAACTATACCCTGTACGGTAGCCGGGTCGTAACCAAAGTATGTTTTGTAAGCATATTCAGCACAAGCCTGGCCCGGGGCTAAACTGGCCACTACATAGGCTGAGCTACCGCCGGTGGCACCTACGCCATAGTGCATATCAACCGCTACACCGCAATGATAGTTAAGGGTAGCAACTGCTGCATTGGGCGAACCCAATACGTTAGGCATTGATGACCACTGATAAGTGGTGCTACCGAAGTTGGCGCTTTGCGAACCGTAGTTTTGATCATTATAAGAATGGAAGCCCGTGCCCTGGGTAGGGAAGTTCCAGTATTTCATTACTTGTGCCATTGCAGTGGCTACGCATCCGGTAACGCAACGTTCGCCATAGGCGTTGTCGTAAGGGCACTGGCCGTTTTCGTTTGGCGCCTGGTTCCATTTTGTTTGGCACAAAGGGTTTACGGCTTGTGTACCACGTGAACCCACGTGCTGCGGAATAAGATTATAATAGTAATCATGCCACAGTTGGGTAATTACATCAGTAGTTTCGTTAATGTTTTCTTTAACGTAAACAATTTGTTTGGCATAGTTATCCAACCACTTTACCACTGCGGGGTTTTGGTTTTCTTTAGTAATGTCGCTTTCCAGGCTGTAGGCTAATACCGGCTCTACTAAATCATCACCGGCAACTATAACAAAGCCGCCTCCGCTAAGGTTAAAAGCATAATAAACAGGCTTGCCATCACTTACGCGGCCTACATTGGTATTGGTGGTAAGGTTGTAAGCAAGGGTTAGCGTTAGGTTGCCCTCCGTTCGTTCACTGTTTTGCAATACGAAGTTTTTGGCTACCTGCATGGCATAAGCCTGGTCAACATCTTTTGCAAAAAGAGAAACGGAACAGAGCAGAAATAAAAACGGTAGATAGAATTTTCTCATGACCTTTATTTTTGGGTTGTTCAAAGATAAGGGTGTAAACGTGGTACACACTAAAAGGTATCTCCCCCAATCGGGGGATAATTAAGTTCTGATGCCATGTTTTTCATATGGGCTATAAACAAAAAAAGCGGGGTCGTAATGGCCCCGCTTTACTATTAAAACTAAATATTAGCTTATTATCAATGTGTTATGCATAATTTATACTGCATGTCTCTACCCCAAACACTGCTTTTTATCCTGCATATGTATACGCCGGCGGGCATGCCCGCGGCGCTTAGCTACTGCTTACGGGCGGTGAATAACTTTTGGGTTCGTAGCCTGCCATTAAGTTTGCATCAACATTTTGGCAGGCGGAAAGGACATAACCTACGTTACCGGCCGCCTTTATGTGGAATAGACCAGATGATAGGTTGTTAATGCAGCCTTATACTAATCGGAAACACAGTTAGGTTCCGGCAGATTTGCATGCGCAGATTATTACGATGGTTGGAAGCAGGCATTTACCTGCTAAAAGTTACTGACGGTATACGTAGCTCTACGCTCAAAATAACAGTGCAGTAGTTTATATACTAAGGTCTTTCATGCGCTGCAGGCGGGCGGTTTCGTTTTTAGCAAACCACTCATCTTTTCCTAATTCGTTAAAGGCAAAGCCAAAGTACATCTTGCTTAATTCTTCGCCTTTTGCGAGGTAAATTTCTCCTAATTCCTCGTACACATAACCATCAACCTGTTCCCCTTTTACCATTTCTTCCAACAGGGCAAGTTGAACTTTAAGTGCTTCATCCAGGCGGTTAAGGGCGCGCAGGGTTCTAGCCACGCACCACTTGGCTATAAAAATTTCGGGGGTAGTTTCTTTACCTGCTTTGGCGGCGGCCTCAATACGCCATTGTAAAGAGCGCAAAAAGATGCTGAGCGCTTTTTCATACTGGCCGCTATCAAAGTAACCCCAGCCCAGGTTATTGTATAAGGGCCCCAACCAGTTTTTTGCTCCTTCGTTCAAGGAACTCTCTGCCAGTAGCAAGCCTTCTTCGTTCAGTTTAATAGCTTCGGCATGCGGGGCTACTATGGCCAGCATGTGGATAGCATCAATAGTGTAAAAATCATGCTTTAAGGCTTCGCCTGTTTCCCGGGCGGCAACAAACTCCTTTTTAGCTTCTTCAATTGTGCCGGATGAGTTATAAGTACGGCCGCGCTCTAAATGGTACCGGATGTGAGCCACCGAACTTTTATCGCCCAACTTACTTTCTACTTCATCCAGTAGCTGATGGGCCTGGTCGAACATGCGCCGAAGACTGTAGGTGCGTGCGATTTGCGTAAGCAACTCCAGGTGTAATGGTAAATTGTTTTCTGCGCTGTAATCTTTCAATACTGCGCGGAATTTCTCTTCGGTTTCAGCAGGTTTACTGTAGTTCCACAGTTTATCGAAATCGGCCATATTAATTTGCTTTTATGAATTTTGCGTGGCTGTAGCCAGCCCCGGATTGAATAATTACAGTATAAACACCGGGCGTAAAGTTATATAAGGGAACAGAAACCTTCTGCGCAGCAGCAATGCCGGAATGCACGATGCGGCCCTGCATATCAGTTATCGTTATCGCTCTTCTGTCAGAAGATTGAAAACTAATAGTTAGTTGTTCAGTGGCGGGGTTGGGGTATAAAGTGATCGCTTCACTGTTTAAACTGCGGATACCCACAAATGAAAAACAGCTTGAGGTATCCGTGCACCCATTGTTGTTCATCACCACCGCATAACAACACTCCGATGGAATAACAAACGAGTTGGACGAACCACTTTGAACTACAACATTATTAGCACAATCAATTAACTGGTAATTGCTGTAACCTACTGGCGCAATCAGCGAATCTCCATTTGGGTTAACTATTACGGTAGTATCAAAAGGTTTGCTGTAATAGTTCAGCGTAATTATTGAATCGCAGCCTGCGCTGTTTGAAATAGTATCATTATAAGTGCCGCTGCTGTTTATCCACTGGCCGCCGAAAAAATAACCGTTATTGGCACAGGCAGTATCAGCATAAGTAAAATAGGTTTTAGTGCCTGTATCTACATGCATTTTGTAAGGGGCAATAAACCCTAAAGAAATGGGCGCACCGTTAAAATTAAAGTTGGCCGTATAGTAAATGGTAAATTGGTAATTACCGGCAGGCACATTTACCAAACCAAACAGGTTAACGCACCCACGCTGTCCCCCGTTCATGGTGCCGCTTTGAGGGTTAGTGGCGTAATGCAGGTCTGCCGGTAAATCGGGAATAGAATCTAAGCGCACATAATTAACCGGATAGGTGCCAAAGGAAACCGTTACGTTTTGCGGGGCATAAATCTGTATGGTTTCGTCGTATTGCGAGCCAAAGCAGGCTTGTTTAAGATAGGTGCCGGTATCAGGGTGAAAGCCCGGTGCGGTAATAGAGGTATCAATAGTGCATTGCGCCTTGCTAAATGCAACAAAACAAATTGCAATAAAGAAGGGTAGAAGTTTCTTCATGCAACAAAGGTAAACCGATAGGGCAGTTTCTAAAACTACTTAACGGAGATAAAGCCATAATGAAATGCTACGCTAACGCCTGCGTTCCAAAGGCGTGAGGATATCGGAGTCTGGTCAGTGGATATTGCCTGCATAGAGGCCATGGGCGTAATATCCAATCGCATAGCATCATTTAGCTCGTAGCTAAGGCCAATGCCCAAATAAGGCGAGCAGTTTATCCTGTTTATGCGTTGAAATTTATAACTCGTTTTTTTAGAAGTTTCCGCAGGCTCAGACGGTGAACTGAGATTGACGGAAGAGGTAAATGCTATTAACCAATCCAGGTAAACACCGGTGCGTATACAAGCTTTCACTTTTTTAGCACCAAAATGAAAGTTAAGGCCTGCAGGTATTTCAATGTAGTGATATACAGATTTTTGTTTCAGCGTATACATCTTAAGGGAATCAATAGTGCCGTTAGTATTATAACTGTTTGAGCCAATTAAGTTTTTAGAAGTGCGGTTGTGGCCTTTCATTGAATATTCAACCCCCGTTTCAATTGATAGCCACTTCAAAATGTTAACACCAAGAATGGCACCTGTATTGAAACCGAAAATGGGTCGCTCTTCTTTATTCCGTTTATCGAAAAATACGGCTTTGTATAAAGAATCAGTGAATGGTGGCGGAAGGGATGGCTGGCTATAGCTAAGTAGTCTATATGCAACACCCGGAGTAAAAGAAACTCCTACTGAAATCCGTTTAAAATTTCGTGCGCTGGTGGAATCATTCGCAGCAGCACTAAACAGAGGAATGAAAGTAAGTAAAAGCAGAAAGTGTTTCATGGTTATACTATAGACGGATAAATCTATATATACGGTTGCCTGAAAATATAAAACAAAAAGGACATCTTTCGATGCCCTTTTTGTTAAAGTTAAAACCAACTTATCGTTTAGGGGTTATCCTTACAATTCCTGCGCCGTTGTAGGAGTGGTATTCTCCGTTATACATGGCATCAGCCATTACAGGTCCCATAATATAATTGCCCGGTGAAACAGCGCGTACGGCGTAGTAGTATGTTTGCACCGGCTCGTAGGCGTTTACAAAAAGGTTGATGCGGTCGTCGCGCACATCCCTGTACGTTGGCTGGTCTTCATCTTTAATCCAATCCATACCCGGTATCTCCTTAGTGCGCGGGTTCTCAATTTCAAAACCTGCAGGCAGCATATCGGTAACTACAATGTTTTCAATAACCCCGCTGTAAGCCTTCTCCAGGGTCAGCTTTACAATCACAAGGTCGTTTTGCTCAAAGTTGTTGGCGGTTAAAGCGCGGCCGTAACGGTCATAAAACTGTTTACGTATTTTAATGTAGCTGTCTTCTTCTTTAAAGCTGCCATCCTTAGAAATACCTTCAGCCTGCCAGAAGTAAAACAACTTGCCGCTGCCGCTGGTAACAATCTCAACATTACTACCGCCTAATTGTTTAGCCGTTAGTTTTAAGGTGGTGCCATCGTTATTGGCCACCTCTTTGCCATTAACACGGATTGAGGCCTTGATGTTGGTGGCATTAGCCTCGCGTGCAATTTTACCCAATGCTAAGAAGGAGAAAGCTCGTTCCTGGGTGCTCAGGTATTGACGCTCTTTCAGCTGCTGGCTTATGTGGCGAGCCATGGTGCCTATTTGCGGATTCTGCGGGTCAACTTCCAGTATGGCATTTAATGCAATGGCTTCATCACGCACATCACTGGCAAAAGAGCCACCTGTTTCCTTTACTGAAATCTCACCTGCAAAATTAGCGGGCAGCATTTCCTTGTATTTGCCGCGGTCGCCGGCAATGGCATAGGCGGCGCTCAGCAGGTATCGGCTATCCAGGGTTAATTGGTCGGCATTTTGCTTATAGTAATTCATGGTGCTTACCTGTGGCTTACCTGCAAGTGCTAAAACATAAAGCGAATAAGCCACTTCGCGAGGTGCAATTTTGCGCTGTTCAACACTGCCGCCATAATTGCGGTAGTAGTAATAAGGGATAGTTTCCCTGTTCTTTAGTTTGGTAATTAAGTAGGCGTAAATATTCGGCAACAGGCTCTTGTCAAATTCAAAGCCGGCTTTTTTAGCTTCAATAAGGAAGTGTGCGGCATACACTGTAGCCCACCAGTTTTCGCTGCCTTCGTTATCCCACAGTGTTATAGCGCCGTTATACAACTGGCGCATCTGTATTTTGCGTATAGCTTCCTGAACATTATAGTTGGCGTTTGCTTTAATGTTCTTATCCATATTCATCAGCTCGCTTAAATCGCCGAAGTACAGTTGAGGGAAGGCCTTACTAACTGTTTGCTCGGTGCAGCCATAAGGGTAGCCAACCAGGTGGTAAATTTGATCGGCAATTTGCACCACAGGGTTTTTGCTTACCACTAATTGGTAGCTGGTGCTCGATGGTATAAAATTCTGCATGCCGAAATTCACTTTGGCTGTTTGCCCTGCAGCTATCATACCTGCATCAGTTTGTTTTTGTAAGGAGGCCGGCGGACGAATGGTAATATCCGTTTCATCAAGGAATTTTTCGCCAAGTCCGTTAACCTCTACGGTAACTTTCGCCACATCTATTTTTGGGTCGGCCACAATGCGGAATTCTGCACGGCCTTCGCTGTTGGCTTTTATAGAAATGCTCTGAGTGCTGCTTCCCACCACCCTTAAAGGGCCGCTTAACTTAATATTGGCAGTAGCAGTAGTAGCCGTTTTGGTGGTGTTAGAAATAGTAACCGGCATAAGCACCGTATCTTTAGGGGAGAGGAAGCGCGGCAGGGCGCTGCTTATTACTAATGGGTCTGCAACGGTCATGTTCAGCTCATTACTGCCAAAAGTATTGCCACGGTAAGCCACTGCCATCAAGCGCAACTGGCCGCTGTATTGCGGTATATCAAATTCAAAGTTGGCTTCGCCGTTACCGTTTGCATCGGTAATACCGCTCCAGTATGATACCAGCTTAACGCGGTTATTGCGCATGGGGTTGGTGCGCTTGCTCATATCAAAGCCGTCGCCACCCGTTGAGGAAAGCAATCCCTTAATCTCAGGAAAGAGCAAGGGGTAAAGATCGAAAGAGTTTACCTCTAAAGCGCGCTTGGCGTAGAAGTATTCGTATGGGTCAGGCGTTTTGTAACCGGTTATGGCCAGTATGCCTTCATCAACAGCCGCCAGGGTAATTTTGCAATTAGGGCTGCCTTTTACTTTAACCTTTTGATGCGTGCGAGAGCGCACACTTTTATCGGCAATAATCTGCACATCAATTTTGCGCGATTTTTCTTCAACACTTATAGATTTAAAACCGTGGGCTACCACCAATGGTATCTCACTTTCCTCGTGCGGCTTAATTAATGTGGCGGTTATATACACGTTAGGTAAATCGTTAGCGTTAAGCCCCAAATCCAAAGAGGCCGCACGTTTTTCTACGTTCAGGTAGTGGTATTCCAGCACCTTGTCATTTTCTACTGTAACCAGCATTTTGCCGTTAAAAGGTGCTTTAAACAACAGCTTGGCTTTTTCACCGCATAAATACTTCTCTTTATCCAGTTCAATATCTACGTTTCCTTCGTTGTTTACTTCGAAGCTGTTGGCCCAATTGTTGCCCCAGTAACCATAGCTATAAAAGGTGCGGCTTACATAACTGTTTATGCCGGGGGCACCAATGCGTACCTCATAACTGCCCGGTGTGTGCGGCACAAAATTAAACACGCTGCTTTCGCCGCTAACGGTTACTTCTTTATCAATCAGGGTTTTATCGTCGCGCTGGCTTTCGTAACGGTAGTAACTATAGCCTTTAACCAAAACGGTTTTATAGTCGTGCTTAATAACCTGTATATGCGCTTTGGCCGTTACCGGTTTTTCATCTTTGTTTAAGGCTATAATAGGGAAGTCAATTGCTTCTTCCAGCTTGTGATAGTAATACCCATCCTCACCAAGCCCGTAAAACACATTCTGCGTAAAAATTTCAATCTGCGATTTCCGGTTTACCGGGCGTCCTGTTTCATCAAACACCGTTGCAAAAAAGTCAGCCTGTATAATACCGCGGTTTACATATTCCACAGGGGCTACGTACTCTTCCACTGCATTGCCCTGCTCATCCATGGTGCCTTCGCGCACTATACTTTCGTAATAGCTGTTGCGCTCTGCCAAACTGAAATCATACTTGCTGTATTTTTCAGGAGAGAAGTATTTCTCCTTCATTTGAATTTCCAGTTCGTAATTACGATTGGCCGCCGGCGGGCCAAAGTAGTTCATGGCATTAATAGTCAACTTGGTGCTTTCGCCGGGCAGTAGCGATTTCCTGTCCAGCGATGAAGTTACCTTAATACGGTCGGGCATAAACTCCTCCACACTAATGCTTTTACTGGCCAGCATTACATCGTTAGAGGTATATACTTCAAACGTATAACTACCGGTTAAGGCCGAAGGGGAAAGTTCAATCTGTGTTTCAAGGCTACCCTCTTCGTTAATTACTTTTTGCATACTCTTCAGCTCTTTGCCGTTGGGCATTACAAACTTCATTTTTAACGGTACATCGCCGGGTACATTCCATTTCCAATCGCGGATAATTACGCTGAAATTTATCTTTTCACCCGGGCGGTAAATGTCACGCTCGCTATAAACAAAGGCATCCAGGTTGGTAATGTTATTGCGGCGGCCACCTACGTCAAAGCGCGAGGTTCCTACACGCGTGGTATTAAATGGCAGGTAGTTAAAGTCGTTACCTACTTTGGCGGTAATCAGCGCCGATTTAAACCCGCTGAATTCGCGCTTCTTTAAATCAAACTCTGCCACACCATCGCTATTGGTAACTGCAGTGCCTATTGACTGATTGTTGGCACCATAGGCTGTAACAGTAACACCGCTAAGCGCATCTGCACTCTTAATGCTGTTGCAGAATACCATCATTTTATCCTTGCCCTGCTTGGCGATAATACCAATGTCAGACAAAGCAATAAAACGGGTATCGTTCAGCCAGTAATCTTCTGTTGAGCGTATTTTAATATGGTAAATGCCTTTAAAGTCTTTCAATTTGTCGTCCACATTAAACTTAAACAGGCGGCTGTTTCCGTAGCGGGGCAGGTTTTTGGTCTCTATCTCTTTGTCGTAAATAATATCGCCTAAAGCAGCTTCGCTGCCATAACCTCCATCATAATATTCGCCTTCGTCTTCGTAGTCATATTCATAATCGGAATAGTAATCATCGTTAGGAGAGTAACCATAACGCTGGGCAGCAAGCAGGTTGTTTTCATAAATTTTTGAGATAATAACCCGCACCTTAGGAACGGAAGTCAGGCGCACTTCAATATTCTTATCTCCTTTGGCAGAAAGGTAAACACCTTTGTTGTTTACAAAGCTGATGGAAGGTTCTAAGCGGCCAAAGCCTACGTTTGAAGTATAGCCATCATTTAAGGTGCCGCCAATTTTGCCTTTCAGGCCCTGGTCAATAGTTAAGGTATAATCGGTTTCTACATTAAACTCTTCAGAAGTAATGATAATGCCGTCATTACTTGACTCTGCTTTAAAGTTTACAGAAGGGCTTAAATGTATAAAGCCTGCAAGGTTTTCTGATTTAGGGGCCTGGCTGGTTAACACCTTAACCGTGCCCATAGTGCCATCGTGGTTAGCCTCCACATCTAAAATGGATAAGTTGAATGGTGAGGTAATTACAAACTGGCTTTCAATATCTGCATCAGTAGGGCTGTTGCCGCGCTCCGGTAAAAGGCCCTTGGCAATTTTAATGCGGGCAGTTAAGTCCTTATCCAACTGATTAACGTTGGGTATAGAGATGGAAATTTTAGTATCGGCCGTAGTGGTTAGCAGGTTATAGTTGCGTTGCTCTCCCTCAATACTTAGGGTAAGCAGGCTTTTAAGTTTATCGGGCGATACCTTGTAGTTAAAGTACAAATCAATTTGCGGAAAGGCGCTGGCAGCATTGCCATCACTAACATTCCAGGTGCCGTAGGCATTGTTAAGCTTAAGCAGCGCAGTATAAAAGGGTTTTATTTCGCACTTGCCTATGCTGTATTGCGGAAAGTACTTCACCAGCTTATCGGTAACAGTTGCCTTAAAGGTGGTGGCCGGTGGTAGCTCGTAAGCAGGGGAGAAGATTAGCTCATTGGGGTTATCCCATCGGAAACGGCCCGCAATGGGTGGGTCGAAGTGAATGTACTCCGTACTATCCCATCGCTCCAACAGTGAGTCGGGCACCAGATTTTTGGTAAAGGTAAAGCTGAGGTTGCCCAAAGAGGGGACTTCATCTTTAGCGGTGGTTTCAATTAGGTTTACTTTGTTCTTGTTGTTGCATGCAGCGAGAAAAAGCACTAAAAGCGCTGGCAGCAGGAGGCGATAGATGGTACGCATGGGATGGGTGAGAATTGAATGCCTAACATACGTTACATATGGCTTAAATATTGCGCTTGTTGATAAAAATATTCAGCAAGTGCATAAGTCCGGATTTTATGGATAGCCCTTCCAAAGTCGGGTTAAAGATTCCCGGAATAAGCGCCTATTAATTATTCCTGTTACACCATATGTTTTTCCATCTATTAATCGTTCTATTTGCCATCAGGTATGCGTAGCAGGTTAGTAAAGGTTTTAAAGTGGCTTACAGGTATAAGCCTAGGGCTTTTTTTGCTATTCCTGCTGCTTAATGTTTTGTTCCCTTTACCTGCGCCGCCGGAATACAGCACCATAGTGCTTGATAGCAAGGATGAGGTAATGCACGCCTTTTTAACCGGTGATGATAAATGGCGGATGAAAACCGAATTGCAGGAAATTTCTCCGCTACTGAAGCGCACTTTGCTTTATAAGGAGGACAAATACTTTTATTACCACCCGGGGGTTAACCCTTTTGCTATGCTGCGTGCCGCCGTTATGAATGTGCTGCATATGAAACGTACCAGCGGCGCCAGCACCATTACCATGCAGGTGGCGCGTATGATGGAACCCAAAAGCCGCACCTATTTTAATAAGCTGCGCGAAATGTTCAGGGCCTTTCAACTGGAGTGGAAATACAGCAAGGATGAAATATTGCAGCTATACTTTAACATGGTGCCGTATGGCAGTAACATAGAAGGGGTAAAGAGCGCATCCATCCTGTATTTCAAAAAGAGTCCGGACCACCTGAGCCTGGCCGAGGTTACGGCGCTCTCCATCATCCCCAACCGGCCGTCTTCCCTTAAGCTGGGGGGCAATAATGATTATATCCGCGGTGAGCGCAACAAGTGGCTCCGGCGCTTTAAGAACGATAAGCTTTTCAGTGAAAAGGAGATTGCCGATGCCCTTGACGAGCCGCTTGTGGTTAGCCGTTCCGATGCACCTAAGTTGGCACCCCACCTTGCTTTAAAATTAAAGCGCACTGTTAAAACCGACATCATTCGCACGCATGTGCAAATGCAAACCCAGCTAAAGCTGGAAAAGATAATTGGCGATTACGTGCACGGTTTGTATGCACTAAGCATACACAATGCTGCTGTGGTGGTTATTGATAACCGCAGGCACAATGTAGTTGCTTATGTAGGCTCGGCTGATTTTAATAACCCTCTGGACGGCGGACAGGTAAACGGCGCTGATGCTATACGGCAGCCCGGCAGCGCTTTAAAGCCACTGGTGTACGGCCTGTGTTTTGATAACGGCATACTTACCCCAAAAACCATAATGACAGATGTAGCTACTAACCTGGATGGCTACCAGCCTGAGAACTTTGATGAAAAATATCACGGTTATGTGAGCGTGGAGTTTGCGCTGGAAAACTCGCTGAATATACCTGCGGTTAAAGCACTTAATGAGTTGGGTACCGCCAAGATGATTAATACGCTTACTGCCTGCAACTTCAAACAGATTAAGAAGGATGAGAAGAAACTGGGGTTATCGCTTATACTTGGTGGTTGTGGGGTTACACTGGAGGAAATGGCGGGGCTTTACAGCGCATTAGGTAATGAGGGTATGTATGTAAGGCCACACTATGTGCGCCTTGCTGATGACAGCCTGCGCAATTTTATGGATACCTGCCGCCTGCTTTCGCCTTCGGCTGACTTTATGGTTACGGAAATACTATCCCGCCTTGCCCGCCCTGACCTGCCTACCAATTGGGAACAGAGCATGCATACCCCGCGCATTGCCTGGAAAACCGGCACCAGCTATGGCCGCCGCGATGCCTGGAGCATAGGCTATAATAAAAACTATACTATAGGTGTGTGGGTGGGTAATTTCTCAGCAGAAGGAGTGCCGGAGTTGAACGGCGCCAACATTGCTACGCCTTTGCTGTTTAAGTTGTTCAACACGGTTGACTACAACTCCGCCAACGAATGGTACAGTATGCCGAAGGAATGCGGCATACGGCTGGTATGCTCCGAAACCGGTAAACTGCCGGCTGACTTTTGCACGAATACGGTAATGGACTATTACCTGCCGCTTATTTCGCCTTCGCAAAAATGCGATAACATGCGCGAGGTTGCCGTTAGCGCCAATGAAAAAATATCGTACTGTAAAAACTGCCTGCCTGAGAATGGCTACAAGAAAAAGTTGTATAAAGTAGTGCCTCCGGAAATGCAATCGTTTTTCGAAACCAACCGCCTGGCCTATGAGTTGATACCGCCACATAATCCGCAGTGCGATAAGCTGTTTTCCGAAGGGGGCCCAAAGATTGTGTTTCCTGCTAACGGGGCGGAATACCTGATTAATAAAAAAGAGCCGGAGCCCCTGCAATTAAGCTGCGAGGTAGGCAGTGATGTAAAAAAAGTGTATTGGTATATCAACAACCGTTTTTTAATGCAGAAAGATGCCCGCGCTAAGGTGTTTTTTACACCGGATGAGGGCATGGTTAAAATCTCCTGCACTGATGATAAGGGCCGCAATACCGACATCCGTATTACGGTTAAATACGTTAATCTGTGATAAAGCATTGTTACAGATGTTGCATGCGCACGTTTAAATCTGCCATATTTGCGGTATGAAGTATGCCAGCATAAATCCTTACAATAATGAGCTTATAAAGGAGTTCCCTTTTCATCCTTATCCCGATTTAAGTGTTTCGGTTAAGGCCTTTGAGGAATGGAGGAAGTTGAGTGTGCAGGAAAGGGGCGCACAATTGCGCAAAGTGGCTGATTTGTTGGAGCAGGGCAAACGCCGCTATGCGGAATTGATTACGCTTGAAATGGGCAAGCCCCTGCGCGAAGCAGAATATGAAATTGCCAAGGTCATCAGCGCTTTTGATTACTACATACAGCAGGCGCCTGCATTTTTAAGCCCCGTGGAGGTGGTAACCAATGCCTCAAAAAGTTACATAGCTTTCGAACCTATGGGTATTCTATTTTCGGTAATGCCATGGAATTTTCCTTTCTGGCAGGTATTCCGTTTTGCTATCCCTGCTTTAATTGCAGGTAATGTTACCATACTAAAGCATGCCCCATCGGTACCGCAATGTGCCTTAGCCATCGAAGAATTGTTTACTGTGGCGGGTTTGCCAATGGGAGTTTTCAGAAGCTACTTTTTAAGTAATGAGGATGCCGGCAAACTGATTGCCGACGACCGTGTTAAAGGAATAAGCTTTACAGGTAGCGATACAACGGGCAGCATCTTAGCTGAGCAGGCCGGTAAACATATTAAGAAGTGCGTGCTTGAACTGGGTGGTAACGATGCCTTTATTGTATTGCAGGATGCCGACCTTGACTTTACGGTTGCGGGAGCCATAAAATCGCGCAGCATAAATACTGGGCAAAGCTGTAACGCTGCTAAACGCTTTATTGTTGTGGAGCAGGTAGCAGGGGCTTTTACCGCTAAATTGGTGGAAGCTGTTAGCAAACTGAAAGCCGGTAACCCGCTTAGGGATGAAACTAACCTTGGCCCTTTGGCCCGAAAAGATTTAGCCGAAAAAGTAAAGAAGCAGATTGCCGACTCAATTGAACAGGGTGCTGTAGTGGCGTTTGAGGGTAAGCTGCATAATGACAAAGGCAACTTTGTAGCGCCTGTAGTATTAAGTGGTGTTAAGGAAGGTATCCGTTGCTTTCATGAGGAAGTATTTGGCCCACTATGGAGTGTGATTACCGTTAAGGATGCTGAGGAGGCTGTGGCTGTAGCTAATAACTCCGCCTATGGCCTTGGCGCTTCTGTGTGGACAGCCGATAAAACCAAAGCGCTTAGCCTGGTGCCCGAACTGCAGGCCGGCAATGTGTTTATAAATGATATTGTAAAAAGCGACCCACGTATACCCTTTGGTGGTGTAAAACGCAGTGGCTTCGGGCGCGAGCTTTCAGAATACGGCTTGAAAGAGTTTGTAAATATTAAAACGGTTTACATAAATTAGTTGCCGCTTAGTTTATGGAGTTTAAAATCATCGTTTACATCATTATCGGTATAATCTACTTCATCTATTCAATTACGAAGAAGAAGCAGGAGACCAAACCTACCCCGCAGGGCAAAGCCAAGCCGGTTAGCCCACCGGTAAGTAATACCCTGGAGGATATACTGAATGAAATTAAGCGTAAACAGGCTGAGCATGAAAAAGCCCAACAACAGAAAACACAACCTAAGCCGCAGGTAAGCACCCAACCTGTTTACCGTTCAAAGCCTGCTAAGGATATACTGGTACACGAAAAGAAAAAGAAAGTTAACGAAGAAGGCACCAACTACGAATCGGTTTTTGAAAGAGAAGTTACCGATGAAGAGAAGATTGAGCGTGGTAATATTAAGCTTGCTAACGAAGGTATATACCGTATAGAAACGGTGGAGGAAATTGAAGCGCGGGAAAAAGCCGATAAGGAACTGGAAGCAATACAACTGGACCCCCGCAATGCTATCATAGGCAGCATCATTTTTGAACGAAAGTTTTAATGAAAGCCTTGCTGTGCTCTTTGGCTTTACTTTTATCCCTCCCCCTGTTCTCTCAAAGCAGCCCCGATAGTGTTAAACTGTTTACCAATCCCCAACAAATGCCTGAATACCCCGGTGGTGAAGGTGATTTGATGAAGAAGATACAAGGCGCAGCCGGCGGCAGTTGTAAAGAGGCTGAAGATTTTGGCGGTAAAATGGTGTTGCAGTTCATTGTAGATACAAGCGGAGAAATTTTGCAACCTGAGATTGTCGGAGGGCACGGCATATGTGAAGAAATAGACCTTAATGTAATGCGGGTAATTAAAACACTTCATTTTTCGCCCGGTAGGCAGGATGGAAAAGCCGTGAGAACCATTTTCAGATTGCCAATTTATATACGTTTGCATTAGTGAGTAGCAATTCCAACATCCATTACGGCATTGGCCAACTGTCATCGGTTCTGCGCAACGGAGAATATTCCGGGGTACATGTATTGGTGGATGAAAACACGGTGAAGCACTGCTATCCTAAAGTGTTGCATTATTTGCCGCAGCATAGTATCATACAAATAAATAGTGGTGAGCAGAACAAGAACCTGGAAAGCTGTAATGCGGTATGGGCCAGGCTAACCGCTGCTAATGCAGATAGAAAAGCCCTGCTGATTAACCTTGGCGGCGGGGTTATAGGGGACCTTGGAGGCTTTGCAGCTGCCTGTTACAAAAGGGGGATACCTTTTATAAATATCCCTACGACTTTGCTGGCCATGGTTGATGCCTCAGTAGGCGGGAAGACGGGCGTAGATTTTGGCGGCTACAAAAATCAAATTGGCGCTTTTGCAGAACCTGAAGCTGTAATAATTGATACAGCCTTTTTAGACACCTTAGAGGAAAGGCAATTGCTTTCCGGTTTTGCAGAGGTGATAAAGCACTACCTAATAGCTGATGGACCGGCTTTTACTGAACTCAGCAATTCAAAAGAGGGCTTAAGGGCCATGCCCTGGCAAGCGCTGGTGCAAACCAACATAGCCATAAAGCAACATATTGTTGAGCAGGACCCTAAAGAGAATGGTGTGCGCAAAGCGCTGAATTTTGGCCATACTATCGGGCATGCCGTGGAGAGTTATTTTTTGCAACAGCCCGCTCAGGAGCTTTTGCATGGCGAAGCGGTGGCTATGGGGATTATTGCCGAGAGCTTTGTTTCGGTTAAACTGGGGATGTTAAAAGAGAAAGAACTGAACGAGATAACAACAACCATTAAACAATATTACAAGCTGCCGCTTGTGGCCGAACAGGATTTTAAAGTGGTATTGAGCCTGCTGGCGCAGGATAAGAAGGCAGCAGGTGCTCAAAACAGGTTTACCTTATTAAAAGGCATTGGTAACTTTAGTATTAACATTTTCGTTGAAGAAGACTTAATTAGGGATTCGCTCCGTTACTATAATTCTGTAATGCAATAAAATGAGTTCGGTTAAAATTTCGCATGCCACGCGCAAGATAAAAGCTGCTGTCCGAATACCGGGCAGTAAAAGCGAGAGCAACCGTGCCCTTATTTTAAATGCACTTAGTGGTGGTAATATCGCCATTGATAATCTATCACCTGCCAGAGACACCCAAAACCTGAAAAGGATTTTAGAGAACCCCGATAAGGAAGTAGATGTATTGGATGCCGGCACTGCTATGCGCTTTCTTACTGCCTATTACGCAGCCACCGGACAAAACAGAATAATAACCGGCAGCCCGCGCATGTTGCAAAGGCCTATTCACCCATTGGTTAATGCGCTTATTGATATTGGCTTTGATGTACACTACTTGGGTGAGGAGGGTTTCCCTCCGCTTGAAACGCATGCAACAAACCTGCAGAAGCTGGATAATGAAGTTTACATGGAAGGCAACATCAGCAGCCAGTTTATTACAGCGCTTATGCTTATTGCCCCCTTTCTACCTAAAGGGCTTACCATAAAATTTACTACTGCATTAAGCAGCCGGCCCTATGTTGAGATGACTGCCAAAATGCTTTCCGGCTTTGGTGTGCCTGTAGCCTGGTTAGCGGATGGAATAAACATTTCGCCTGCGCCCTTGAACAGTAATAGCTATACAGTGGGCGGAGATTGGAGCGCTGCTTCCTATTGGTATGCCGTAGCCTTTTTAGCGGATGAAGCGGAGATTTTATTAGAAGGTTTATTGGACGACTGGAGCCAGGGCGACCGCGAAATTGCTGAGTGGATGATACGCTTTGGCGTAGATACTGAGTTTACACCGCAAGGAGCTTTGATAAAAAAGGTAAGCGCATCGTACCCTAAAATGATGAAGCTGAACTTTAGAGATAACCCGGACCTTGCACAAACCTTTGCGGCTATGTTTGCGGGGGGCAATGTGTATTCCACTTTTTCGGGTATAGAGAGTTTAAAGATTAAAGAAACTGACCGCATCGCCGCGCTGCATAATGAGTTGTTGAAGTTTAATGTGCATTTTGATTTTGCCGAGATGTACGATTTTTACCAGTTAAAGGGAGAGTTTAAACCTTCTGCCAATGCCATTGGTACTTATAACGATCACCGCATGGCTATGGCTTTTGCCCCGCTTGCTTTGTTAGGCGAAGTAGAAATTGAAAATCCGCAGGTGGTTGAAAAATCGTACCCCGGCTTTTGGAGTGATTTTGAGAAGGCCGGCTTTAAAATTGAAGCAGTTCAATAACATCCAATCCTCTAAGAAGTACATCCAGGTCCATATCGGCCCGGGCAAAGCCAATGATAAAGCCACCGCCGCCTGCTCCGCAAATTTTTAAATGATAGTTGTTATTCTTTAATCCCTGCTGCCAGGCTTCAGTAAATTTTTTGGGGATAAACTCCGGCAGCATATCCAGTTGCAGTTGCGAAATGATTTTCATGCATTTCATCAATTCCGCGTACTTGTGATTCATGAATGCCTCAATTGCAATGTTGGTAGTGGGCACCAGGCTTTTCTCAACGGTATGCATAAACTTTTTATCCTTACACTTTTCCAAAAAGAGATTAACAAAAGGCGCCGTTTTGCGCGCTATGTGTGTATTGATAACAAAGACCTTAAGCACCGGCGTGGAGCTCTTCGGCAGGTCAAAGGCTTCGCTTACTTCGCCGTTGTTTACTATAACTGCCTTATGCAGGTAGCTTACTATGGCATCAAGGCCTGAGCTTTTACCGTGGTAATAGCTTTCCAGTTGTGCCAGGTCGTTCTTTACGGCGCTTATAACAAAATTCTTCTTCCTGAATTTATAATACTCATAATAAATAGCGGCAACAAGAGCGGCGGAACTTCCCAGGCCATACCCCTGCGGTATATCCGAATCAAAATAAAGGCCACGCTCAATATCCTCCAACAATCGATTGGTGTCGTATTGAGAGGCAAGTTCAGGATGGTGCACAATGTGGTTGGCAAGCATCTCTAAGGAGTGGTTGGACTCTTTTAATTCTCTCTGCTTTAAATCTCCATGGCGCAGCACACCATTGTACTTTTCCAATGGTATGGCTAAGCCCATAGCTCCTTTATTGATGATATGCTCACCAAACAACAGAATTTTTGAATGAAAGAGTTTGTGCGAAATCTTTTTAGCCATGGCAGGTAGAAAAGCTTCTCCGTGTTTAGCAGAGAAGCGATAGTGTTACTATGACTTTATCTTCTTAGGACCCTTGCCTACATTATCATGTATCATTTTGCCTTGCTCGCAGTGTTGTTCTAACTCTGCGTAAATAAAGGCGTCCACCTTTTTTGCAATGTTTTGCGGGTAAAGCAAGTGGATATTAGGACCGGCATCCAGCGTAAAGTAAACCGGTAGTTTGGTTACCTCGCGGAAGTGGCGGATTTTTTCAATCATGCTTAAGGTAGATGGCGCCATTAATACAAAGGAAGGGGAGGAGCACATCATTAAAGCATGCAGCGTCATCGCTTCTTCTTCGGTTATAGCACCAAATTTTTCAAGGTCTCCTGTTTTGAGTGCGCCAACCAGTTCTTTCAGGTTTCTTTCAGCCTGCGCATAACGTGTTTTGGCAAAAGGGTTGGTTTTCATTAAGGAGTGGCCCACACGGCTTGATACTTTTTTCTCAGCGCTGCTGGCAATCAATATCGTATTCTGGAACGTTCTGAATGTTTTGTGCAGGTTCTTTTCAAAAGGTATGGCATACTCGTCGCTGCTGCCTTTTACAACCGATGTCTTTCCCCATTGTGATATAAGAGGATAAACAGAACGGCCTGCACTGCCTGAACCTAATCGTGCGAAGTAAGAAGCCTGTTGCAAAAACTTTTCGGGCGAAACCTTTTTCTTGCTAAGCTGCTGCTGTAAATCGCAAAGGCACAAAGCCAGCGAACTCATAGAGGAAGCGGAGCTTGCTATACCCGAGGAATGCGGGAAGGAATTAGTAGAGTGTATTAATAAACTGTAGTCTAAAAGCAATGGAAAACCCTTTAGTACGGCTTCGAAAAATTTAAGCATACGCAGGCGGAAGGCGATATTTTCCTTACCGTCAAAGTAAAAGCGCAGCTCAATGTCTTTCGATTTTTTTTCCTTTTTAATAAGCGTAACACTGGTTTCGCTGTAGCAATGCTCCAGCGTAAAGCTTATGGAAGGGTTAGCGGGTATTTGTACGCCTGCTTTTTTGCCCCAGTATTTTACAAGGGCTATATTACTCGGGCTGCGCCAGGTAGTTTTCATGTCTTTCATGTGTGCAAGGGTTTATAGTTTCAACAATGTGCTCTCTCAGGTCAATAACAGTTCATCCCAACTAAAAAGGGTATCTATCTGTTTCGTTTGTAAATATGCACTTAATTCTTCTTTTCCTTTGGTGTTGGTCATTAAAACAAAATCGCCACCCCAGGCTCCTAGCGATTTTACCGTTCCCCAATAATCGGGGAAGAGGCTGTCCTTTACCTTTACCATTTTAAGCAGTGCGCCTATAATGTTTTCGTGTTCGTTCAACAGTTCTTCAAACTTGTCTAAGTTTTCAGCCTTAAGCAAAAGTTCAGTAATACGGCTTAGCTCGTTTACGCCCTGGGTTTTATCAGCAAGCGCATTACGGTAGTGATTAATACCTTCGGACGATAGCTGCTTTTTTCCGGTGTATGCAAAGTAGATGTCAGCAGCAAAAGAAGGGCGCCAGTTAGCCTTCATGGTAACAGGCTTACCGTTTTGTAACTGGTAAAGTATTGCAGTATCGTGCCCCGCGCCGGCTACATCATAACCTGAACCCCCTATGGTTTTTTGCAGCAGCAGGTGCGCGTCAACCTGTGCCCATTGTGCTAAACAGTGTATTAAAGTTGAACTTGACCCCAACCCCCATTCGTTCGGAAACTGCAAAGCGGTTTCAACTGCGTAATCTTTTTTATCGGTAAGGAAGGACGGGTTAAGTTGCCGGGCTTCGTTCAGTATTTTACTCAGCCTGTTTGCCTCCGGTGTTTGAGCATTAAGACAACTAAAATCAGTTGTATCAAATACCAGGTTTAGCCAGGCCTGCTTTTTATTATTTAAAGCTACCCAATACAGCGTGCTATCAGTTGAATGAAGTTGACGGGCCCTTAGCGTTTGCCCGAATTTAGTGGGCACTGCAAGTGCAAGGGCGCCATCTAAAACAAAATACTCTGCGCTTATCAGCAACTTGCCGTGGCCATAAAAGGAAAGCGCATTGTCAAGATCAGTTACTCTGAGCTTCATACGCTCTTCTATTTTCTTATTGATTCAATATAATCGCGTACTGCAGAAACGCTTACCGTTTTATCAGCAAAAAAGTGTTTGGCCTTTACCATTTCATCATCCGTTGCTTTTAACGATGCCAGAATATTGGTAAGGTGCATTTTCATGTGCCCGGCCTGTATGCCCGATGTGGTTAAGGAACGCACGGCCGCAAAGTTTTGCGCCAGGCCCACACAGGCAATTATTTCCATCAGTTTTTTAGCATTGGGGTTGCCCAGCATTTCCAACGAGCGTTTTGCAAGCGGGTGCAGTGATGTTAAACCTCCCACTGTGCCTATAGCAATAGGTATGGTTAACCAAAAGCGGAAGATGCCGTCCTCAACTTTACATTCACTAAGGCTGCGGTAAACCCCATCGCGGCAGGCGTAAGTGTGCACACAGGCTTCCACCGCGCGGAAATCGTTACCCGTTGCCAGCACCACGGCATCAATACCGTTCATTATACCTTTGTTGTGGGTAGTAGCGCGGTAGGGGTCAATGCGCGCAATATTAACGGCGCGTTCAAACTTCCAGGCAAACTCTTCGGCACTTACGGTGCCGTTTTCAAAAGCACCCATTTCATCTACACGGCAACTTACTTCGGCGCGAACGGTGCATTCAGGTGTATAGTTGGAGAGGATACACATAATGATTTCAACCTCTTTCTCCTTCTCGGTAAACAGTTCGCTCTTTTCAATTTTAGCTACCAGCGTTTTACCAAACTCCTCAAGGCAGCTATTTATAAAGTTGGCGCCCATACTATCTACTGTTTCAAAATAGGCGCGCATTTGAAAATAATCGGGTTCAAGGGTGGTAAAGTCTATCAGGTCCATATCCACCACACCACCACCGCGCTCTTCCATTTTGGCGGTTATGTGCTTAACGGCCTGCTTTAAATCATCTTTGATAGTAGGGAAGAAGGAAAACAGTTTCTCCTTTTCGCCATGATAAACGAAATGAACCTGCCCCACTTTTCTGGTGGAAAGCACTTCGGCTTTAAAACCGCCACGGCTTAGCCAATACTTAGCTGCATTAGAGGCGGCTGCCACAACGCTGCTTTCCTCAATTACCATGGGCACAGCATATATCTGCTGGTTTATTTTAAAATTGGGGGCAATACCAAAGGGCACGGGAAAGTTGGTAAGCGTGTTTTCGCTAAAGCCATCCAGTAGCTTCTGGGCCTCGATGTTATCGTGCCAGTATTCTGCAAATTCCTTCACAAGGTCTACCGGGTTGGCATATAGGAAGTTCTTCGCTATCCAATAGATTTTATCTCTTTTGGAGAGCTTAGAAAACCCGGTAATCTCCTTCTCTTCATTCTTTTCCATCCGCGCCCAAACCTACATCATTCGCGTAAGTTTCAAAAATGGACGGTTGTGCCAAAACTGATTGACGTTCTTTTTTGGGTAAACAAACCCGTTACCTACCTGCCGGTGTGGAGCAAATTCCCCTTGCCTGCATCGTTTTTATATCATTATATGCTTAAAAGCGGCTTGTTTTTAAGCTAAAAGGCATGGCATATGGTTTGGTGAATTAACACTTCAATCAACACCATATGAATAAGTCAATCATAACCCTGGTAATGGTAACCGTAGTTAGCGGCGTTTGTGCTGCTTTCATAGGCAACACAATTCATAAGTCTTCTGCTGCATGGGGTCCTGTATTTGTGGTTCAGGCATGTGCAAGCTACCAAACCGGTTTTACGGGCTATCCTCCGGGTTACACCGGTTATACCGGCTTTACGGGTTATACCGGGCAAACAGGCTTAACCGGATGGACAGGCACCACAGGACCAACCAGCCCTACCGGTAGAAAAACCAATGATGGCATGAAGGCGCCAAGCGGTAAACATTAGCATAAAATATTTCCCTCCGGAAAATGTTTTACAGAGTGATTCGTCTACATTCGCGACGATTTACTCACTCCCAAATTTTTTACAGGATATGATTTGCCCCCGTGCGCTGTTTTTTGCAGCGATATGTGCCTTCTTATTCATAGGCCAACATGCGTTTTCGCAAACTGCTTACCCCAAAATTAAGCCCGAAGATGTTACCATAGTGCGCGATTCATTTGGCATCCCGCACATATTTGGTAAAACAGATGCGGATGTGGCTTATGGCCTTGCCTGGGCTAATGCCGAAGATGCCTTTCGGATAAGCCAGGATTTAATTTATGCGGCCAAAGGTTACATGGGCCGCAAGGATGGTATTAGTGGCGTAAAGGCAGATTTTTTTGTACATGCGATAGGCGCAAGGGAGTTGGTGAATGAGCGTTTTGATACCGACCTTTCACCTGCTTTTAAAAAATATATTGATGGCTTTGTGCAGGGGCTTAATGCTTATGCAAAGGCCCACCCTGATGAGGTTAAAGTAAAAGCGGCTTTCCCGGTTACGGCTAAAGATATTGTTGCGGCTTATGTAGTAATGATGAGTTTTTTGAATTACAGCCAAAACAGCGTTGGCGATGCGGTGGGCGGTAAGTTCGACCAGGTGGTAGTTGATTTCCCTACGCAGATTACCCCACCGGTAGGTTCTAATGCTTTTGCTTTAAACAATACGCGAACGGAGGATGGCAAAACTTATTTGTGTATTAACCCCCACCTGCAAATGGAAGGCGCGCTCTCCTTTTACGAAGCACACCTGCATAGCGAGGAGGGCCTTAACATGGAAGGCGCCATGTTTCAGGGTAGTTCATCTTTAGCAATGGGCGTTAATGATAGTTTGGGTTGGGGTATGACCTGGAACTACTTTGATAAGCTGGATGTTTACAAGCTGAAAATGCACCCCAAAAAGAAACTTCTTTACGAGTTTGACGGGCAGTGGGTGGCCCTGGAAAAACGGCCCGTATGGCTAAAAGTTAACTTGAGTAAAAAGGGAAAGTTCGTTCTGCCGGTAAAAAAAATGACCTACTGGAGCAAGTATGGCTGCACCGTCAAAAGCTCTAAGAGCGAGAGTTACTATTCCATCCGTTTTCCCGGTAATATGCGCATAGGTGCTGGTGAGCAGTTGTATAAAATGAACAAGGCCAGGAACTACGCTGAGTTTTGGGACGCGCTCAAAGTGCATTCCATTTGCCTGTTTAACGTGGTATATGCCGATAAGGACAACAACATTTTTTACCTGCACCATGGCATGCTGCCTGATAGAAAAGACCAAAGCTTTAACTGGAACGGCATGTTGCCGGGCAACACAAGCAAAGATTTATGGACCGGTTTTGTGCCTATTGACCAAATGCAGCATGTAATTAACCCCGACTGCGGCTACGTGTTTAATACCAACAACACCCCGTATAACGCCACCTGCGACGGGTTTAACTGCCCTCGCACTTTACCCGGCTATGCTGATGAGCGCCCGGGTAACAATATGCGTGCCGAACGCCTGTTGGATTACCTGAACGCTAACCCCCGCTTTACGTTTGATAAGTTCAGAACGATGAAGTTTGATGCCAGTTTTCCGCGCACCGGTAAGTTTATCGAAAGCATGGCCCCCCTGTTTAACCTGGATGAACAGAAGTATCCTGACCTGAAGGAGGCTATCGGCATTTTAAAAAGCTGGAACCGCATCACGGACGTGCATGAGTATGCCCCAACTTTAATTGGCATGGTAATGAAGCCCCTGTTTGACAAACACGATTGCGGCGATGATTGTTTTGTGGCAGGCGTGGCCACCGATGAAAAAGAGCTGGTAGAGTTGCTGCGTGCAGGTTGCGATACCCTGCGCAGCTACTTTGGTACCATTAAGGTGGAATGGGGAACCGTAAACCGCAACATAAGAGGTGACAAGGATTTGCCTTTGCGCGGCTTTGCGGATGTGCTTAGCCCCTGCTATCCGGAAAGGGTTAAAGGAGCCGGGTTAAAGTTCAAAGCCAAATACGGTGATACCTTTACTATGTTGGTATCCTTTGATAGTAAGGGAGTACAAAGGCTGGAGGCGTTACAACCGCAGGGCAACAGCAGCAGGCCCGATAGTCCGCATTACAACGACCAAATGGAGTTGTTCAGCAAGCAACAAGCACGTGTAATTAGTTTAAAGAAGGAAGATGTAATGAAGCGTGCGGAAAAGGTTTACCATCCCAACTAGCTGAACTAGTCAAGTTTTATATAGCCGATGGCAACTTCGTTACCGGTTGCTGCCTCTGTTTTCTCCAAAACAATATGGTAGCCACCTTCCAGTGCATCCGAAACGCAGATGATATCATCTGCCTCAAAGTCAATTTTATGACGGTCATCCAGGTGGGCGCTGCCGCCTTTACCCAGGCTTTCAGGGGAGTAATCCTGCATAAACGGGTGCGTTTTAAGCGCATTAAAGGCATCTGAAGGGGTGTTAGCCACCACAAACAGCTTTTTGTGGAACTCTTCAAACTCTCCCTCTTTATAGCCACCCAGGTTAATAAAGTAAAGCTTCTGCAATTGGTTTTCGGGGGCAGTGCGGCTTAACTTAATGCTATAGCCATTGGCGTACTCCACCTTCATCCAGGCATCTATATGGGCCTTATCCCGCACGGCAAAACCGGCCTCCAATTCCTTTTCGAGCGCAGTTGTATCTATGCCCGGCAACAGCCGCTTAACCATTTTAGCTGTATCCTTAACCGCGTCTTTATTCCAGAAGCGTTTTATCAAGGGCTTTACCTCCTCAAGGTTGTTGGCGGCAGCAAACAGCATATCATGTTGTTCAATGCTTCGGCCTTTGGGGGTACAACCAATAAGTACGGCGTATAAAAAAGGAGCGGTTTTTTCGCTGGCAGGCATACTCAAAAAATTATAGCTGATTCAAAATATAATTTATGTTTTTCGTTCAATGGCGGATATTATATTCGCCCAACAAAACCACCCTTCTCATGAAAAAACTTCTCTTAATTCTGTCAGTAATAGTCTCATTATCCGCCTGCAATAATAAACCCGCAGGTACCGTAAACGAAGAATTTGAAAAACAATTACAGGAAAAATTCATAAACGCCAAAGAGGGCGATGTAATTGAATTAGGTGAAGGAGAGTTTTTTCTTAACCGCCCGCTGGTGTTGGATGGCGTAAAGAATGTAACCATTAAAGGAAAAGGCAAAGACAAAACCATCCTTAATTTCTCTACCCAAAAAGATGGCGCTGAAGGCCTGCGCATAACAGCCGACGGTATTACTATGGAAGACTTTACCCTGATTAACGCTAAAGGCGATTGCATTAAAGTGCAGGATGCCACTAACGTTATTTTCAGAAGAGTGAAAGTGGGCTGGACAGCGCTGCACGATACCAAGAACGGTTCGTACGGCACTTACCCGGTAGGCTGCACTAATGTATTAATTGAGGAGTGCGAAGTGTATGGCTCATCTGATGCAGGTATTTATGTTGGCCAAAGCAAAAACATAATTGTGCGCAAAAACCATGTGCATGATAACGTAGCCGGTATTGAAATTGAAAACTCTACTGATGCGGATGTGTATGAAAACCTATCGGAGAATAACACAGGCGGAATGCTGGTGTTTGACCTTCCTGATTTATCAGTTAAAAACGGTAGCCGTTGCCGTGTATTCAACAATAAGTTTATCAATAACAACACCAACAACTTTGGTGTAAAAGGCACAACTGTATCTGAAATCCCTGCAGGCACAGGCGTTATTATTATGGCTACCAACCAGTGCGATGTGTTCAATAACGAAATTTCCGGCCACAATTCAGTTTCAGCTGCTGTGGTAAGCTATACTTCCTTACAAAAGCCGTTTAAGGATAGCATTTACGATCCTTATAGTGGTGGCGTATCTATCCGCGATAACCATATTACACGCGGTACCGGCAAGCCGGACAACACTGTTCTGTTTGGAAAATTGTTTATAGCCATTTTCGGCGATAAGGTTCCTGACATTCTTTTTGACGGAGAGGTTAACCCCGCATACCGCAATGCCGATGGCAGCGTTAAGGAAGAACAACGTATTTGTATCCGCAATAACGGGGAGGTAACTTTTGCTAATATGGACTTAGCCGGCAAAGGCAAAAACAAGAGCGATGACGTAAGCAAGTTTGATTGCAGCCAACCGCCAACACCTGAAATAAAACTTAACCTGTAATAAATTATAAAGGCCGCGAATGCGGCCTTTTTTTATGCTCTTACTTCTAAGTAACATTCTTATCAATGGGGCTATCCAAATATATGGAAGCCGAACAGCCAGTTACCCAGCGTGCACATAAAAATGGTGAGCAACACAACACCAACTATGTCCAGTATTACACCGGCCCGCATCATTTCCTTTGTATCAATGGCGCCCGTGCCATAAACTATGGTGTTAGCCGCTGTGGCCACAGGTAACATGTAGCCCATGCTTGCGGCAAAGGTGGCAGTTAGCATCAGCAATAAGGGATTAATGTGTAAAGTGGCTGCCAGTGGTATTAAAACGGGCAGCACCAACTGTATGCTGGCTGTGTTACTGGCAAACTCACTTAACACTGTTACCAGTATAATTATACCCAGCAGTATAAATACAGTAGATGAACCATTAAGCACCTGCAACCGGTTGGCCATCCATGCACTTAGCCCCGAGGTTTCAAAGCCTTTAGCCATAGCAAAGCCGGCGCCGAAAAGGAGGATAATATTTAAAGGCAACCTGCTTACATCTTTCCACTCCAGAATATTCTCGTCTTTAGTTTTTACCGAAGGGACAAGGAACAGGAAGAAAGAAGTGAATATAACCACAGAGCTATCCTTGATATAGGTTGCGTACTTACCAAAGAGCGCAGGCGCCCAACCCGGTAATCTTACAATGCCAAGGTCAAGGTCTTCGCGGAAGAACCACAACAGCACTGTAATGGCAAAAAGTGATAGGACTACTTTCTCTTCCATGCCCATTTTACCAAGCGTTTTGCGCTGCTCTTTTATGGTAGCCATATCAAACGGAAAGTTGATGCGCTCCGGTATAAACATGCGTTTCAGAATAAAATAGGCACATAGCAAAAACGTAAATGAAAACGGAACACCAAACATCATCCAGTGCAAAAAGTCAATCTTTTGCCCTTCAGGAAACTCACGGTTATACATACCAAAGAAAATCATATTGGGCGGTGTGCCTACCAGGGTTGCCATGCCACCAATGGTAGCTGCAAAAGAAAGCCCAAGCAAAATGGCGCTGCCGGCACCCTTGCGCACATCCTCATGGTAAATATCCTTTTGGTTAATAATGGCCATAACAGCGGCTATCAGCATCATAACGGTGGCGGTGTTACTAACCCACATGCTTATGATATAAGCGGTAAGCATAACGCCAAGCAACACTTTAGATGGTTTGTTACCCATTAATATAATAATGCGGTAAGCCAGCCTTTTATGTAGTCCCCACTTCTCCATGGCATAAGCTAAAAAGAAGCCGCCCATAAACAGAAAGATGATCTGGTCCATGTACTGCATGGCAGCCTCTTCAGTTTTCATTATGCCCAATACGGGCATTAATAAAAACGGCAGCAGGGATGTTACCCCCAGGTGCAGGGCTTCAGTTAACCACCACACGGCCACCCACACTACCACAAGGGCCATTAACGCGGCCTGGGTAGGTACGCCTTTAGTGGCCAGCAGGTAGTATGCTGCAATAGCTAAAACGGGGCCCGCAGCTATACTTAACCATTTCTTCATGCCGTAGTGTTATATTATTATGCTATGTTAAAATACTTTGCGCACTAAGCGAATTTTTTGTGGATGTTAATTGGATAAATTCTTGCTGCCTATTGAATTCTGCTGAGAGCTAAATCCCTATATTCACCCTTGTAAAACCCCGATATGAAAAGGATATTTACCTTGCTTGCCCTGCTGTTTACAGCTAATCTTTTTGCGCAAACGGTAACACACGGCCCTGTGGTGGGTGGTGTAACTGCTGCTTCGTGCCGCGTTTTTGTGCGCACCAGTGCTGCTACCAACTTTACCGTGGAGTTAAGCACTACGCCCAACTTCAGTGCTATTGCGGCAAGCACTTCTTCCACTACCGATGCTGCCAAGGATTCTATTGCCATAGCGGATGTAGCAGGCCTTAGTTCCGACACCAAATATTACGTGCGTATAATGATAAACGGCAACCAAAGCGGCGATGTGGCTTCTTTCGAAACTTTTCAGAATCCCGCCTCAAGCAATCACCAGGTATTCGTAGGCGGTTCATGTATTTACGACTTAACATCTGCTGATTCTGCATTATTTGTGCGCGCCCGTATGGATAACCCAAAGGCTTTTATTCAAATGGGTGACTGGGGCTACCCCGATGCTGACGAAGGTTGGTTTGATATCTATTTTACCAACCCGCCAACTACCTGGGCAAAAACGTACAGCAAGGTTGAAGACGTTTACAAACAGCGCTACGTTAGCCCTAGCCATTCCAATTTTTTGAAACAACAGGCAGTTGATTATGTGTACGATGACCACGACTATATGAACGATGCAGCGGGCAAGGATGGCGCTACAGGTTTTGTGATTAACGCCTTCCAGGGCAAACCACTTGGTGCGCCTGAGAACTGGGATATGCCGGCGCAAGGGAGGGATAACTCACTTTTAGGTTATCACGATTGGTTTCCGGGTTACGGTCTGGTGGATAGCACTGAAGGGCTGTATCACAGCTTTCGCTCAGGTAATGTGGAGTTTTTTGTGTTGGATTTAAGAAGCATGCGTGTACCTCAAGCCCTGGCAATTAACTACGTAAATAATCAATGGACCTACACCCCGCCTGCTGGTTACACCCTGCTGGGCTCAAACCAATTGAATTGGCTGTTTAACGGCTTGCAGAACTCAACCGCTACCTGGAAGATTTTGATAAGCAGCGACGCTTACAATTTAGGTGGGCGCCTTGCCTTTGATACCCTGCTGTTTAAAATTGGCAATGGCAATGTGCCCTACTGGGCGCCTGATGTTAACGGCATTACCTTGCCTAACAAAGGCTATACAGCCGTGCAGAATTTTGCCGATAACTGGAGCGGCTACCGCGAAGAAGCAGACAGCTTACTTCACTTTGTAATGAATAACAACATCAGCAACGTGTTTTTCATTAGTGCCGACTCGCATACCGTTGGTTTAGATGATGGAACCAACTCCGGTATTCCTGAATTGAACAGCGGTAACCTGGCCAAAGCCAACTCTCAGGACTGGCTTATCTATCAAAAATTTATGGGCTTTAATATGTGGAACAAGGGCGGTAGTGGCCTTTGCGACCAGGATAACTTCGGCAGCACCTATGCGCGTATTGAAGTGTTCAATAACGACTCCATGCGCTTAAGCGCGGTTGATGCTTCAGGAAATGAAGTGGTAGGCAGTACTTTTATGGCCAACACTCCTTATAAATACAACCCTAACTATCATGCTGACCGCTTACCTATTGCAGCCAATGATGCTGTTAGTATGATTGAGAATGATACAGCAGTTATCAGTGTATTAGGTAATGATACCGACCCTGAAAATGAACCTCTATATGTAAACATTAAGAGTGGCCCTGCGCATGGCACAGTTAGTATCGATAACAATAATGTTATTACTTATATACCTGCGGCTAACTACGTGGGTACAGATACTATTTACTACCGTGCATGCGATAACTACAACGCGGTGTGCCCTAACTGTTCCAACGCAATTGCGGTTATAACTGTTGCGCAGGAAACCGGTGTAAAAAGCTTCAGCAATAAGTACTTTGCTAAAGTGTTTCCAGACCCTACAGATGATGTGCTGTGTATACAAACAAACGTAGAGAAGGAAAACCTTAAAGTGGAACTGGTGAACGCCCTTGGCCAAAAGGTGATGGCACAAAACTTTACCACTAATGCTGCCCTAAACGTAAAAGGGTTGGCACAGGGCGATTACATCTACCAGATTAAAGGGGATAAGAGCGGTTTGCTTAAAAGCGGCCACGTTAATATCCTGCATTGATGCTTTGGCCATAAGGCTTACCTTTGCAGTAGTTTTATGGAGCTCAACTCAATTATTACAGTAACCTTTACGCTGTTTGCCGTGGTGGATATTATCGGCAGCCTTCCGGTTATTATTACCGTTAAAAACCGTGTTCCCCATTTTAAACCCTGGCTGGCCACATTTTCGTCAGGTGCCTTAATGGTATTCTTCCTGTTTATAGGGGAGCGCTTTTTGAACATGATGGGGGTTGATGTAAGGTCCTTTGCCATTGCCGGCTCAATTGTGCTGTTTATTCTGGCCCTTGAAATGATACTGGGCATTAACCTTTTTCGAACCAATCCTGATGAGGGCCGCGCAGGCAATTATGTTCCTGTGGCATTTCCATTAATAGCCGGTTCCGGCACTTTAACCACTATACTATCATTGCGTTCTGTTTACAGCTCCAGCGAAATTCTGGTGGGTATATCCATTAACCTGGTAATTGTATACCTGGTTTTGCTTTCCTGCGACTGGATTGAGGAGAAATTGGGCAATACGGCCCTGGCCGCCATTAAGAAGTTTTTCGGGGTAATTCTGCTGGCTATTTCTATCCGTATTTTTTCTACTTACATCAAGTTTTAACAGGCGGCACCGCTGCATTTAAGAAATACGGCTACGCATTTTTGAGTAACTACTTACTTATACCTAAAATGCTATCTTGCGCCCCGCATAAATTACGCCATGAAGCGATTATTACTTTCTCTGTTTTTAACGGTAATTCTTACCTCTGCCGCCTTAGCGCAGAAGGGTTCCATAAAGGGTTTTATTTACGATAAAGCAAGTGGTGAGGGCATACCATACGCTTCTGTTAAGGTAGATGGTTCCGATATAGGCGCTTCTACTGATGACCAGGGCTTCTTTTATATCCCTAACCTGGAGGTGAAAAGCTACAAGTTGATATTTACTTACGTAGGTTACACTAACCAGGAGCAAACAGTGGAAGTGAAGAAAAACCAAACCGTAAACCTTAAAATTTATATGGAGGTTAAGTCGGTTGAACTGGGTGGGGTAGAAGTAAGCGCCGAGAAACAACAAAAGAAAACAGAATCACGCGTATCAGTTATATCCGTTACCCCGGGCGAAATGAAGCGCTTACCTTCAGTAGGTGGCGAGCCTGATGTGGCCCAATACTTACAGGTAATACCGGGCGTGGTTTCCACCGGCGACCAGGGCGGGCAGATAATAATCCGCGGCGGCACCCCCATACAAACCAAATTTTTGCTGGATGGTATTACTATCTATAATCCGTTCCACTCCATAGGCTTATTCTCCATCTACGAAACGGACATTATTAAAAACGTGGATGTATATACGGGTGGCTTCCCGGCGCAATATGGCGGACGTATATCGGCGGTAGTAGATGTAAGCACCCGCGATGGCAACCGTAAAAAGTTTAGCGGCAAAGTAGGCGCCAGCCCTTTTATGGCGCATGCCCTGTTGGAGATACCTGTTATAAAACTGAAGGAGGGCAGAAAGACAACCGCTTCCTTAATTCTGAATACCAAAATCTCTTACCTCGATCAGAGTTCGAAAGTGCTTTATAAGTATGCAGGCAGTAACGGACTTCCCTACAACTTCTACGATTTCTATGGTAAGTTTTCATTAAGCACCGGCCAGGGCAGTAAGTTCAATATCACCGGTTTTAACTTCCGCGATAATGCCAACTTCAGCGCTGCCAGATACCAGTGGAATACCTTTGGCATAGGCGCTAACTTTATTGCAGTGCCTAAAAATTCAAACCTTTATTTTAATACGCACTTCAGCTACTCGCAATACGAGATAAAACTTACGGAAGCGGACAATAAACCGCGCAAAAGCCTTATCGGGGGCTTTGATATAGGCATGGATTTTACCTATTACCTGAAGAACGGTGAATTGAAATACGGCCTTAATGTGGAAGGTAACCGCACCGAGTATTCTTTCATTAACCAGTTTAACCAAAAGTACGAGCAAAACCAAAACACCACTGACCTTGGCGCGTATTTCACCTTGCATAAGTACATTAAGCGTTTTGTGGTTGAAGCCGGTGGCCGTATACAGTATTACGGCAACATCAGCGCATTTTCAGCTGAGCCGCGTTTAAGCATGAAGGTGAACGTAAACGATTTCCTGCGCTTTAAGCTGGCAACCGGTATGTATTCGCAAAACTTTATCAGTTCAAAGAGCGACCGCGATGTAGTTAACCTGTTTACGGGTTTCTTAACCGGCCCTGATGAGTCTGCCACCGATGCCAATGGCAAACTATATGATAAGATACGCAACATGCAGCGTAGCGTGCATGGTATTTTTGGCGTGGAGATAGACCTGCCTAAAAACGTGAGCTTTAATATTGAACCCTACTACAAATATTTCTGGCACCTGTTTAACATCAACCGCTTTAAGCAATTTAACTCAGACCCTAACTGGTTATTGGAGAAGGGCGATGCCTTTGGCCTTGATGTGCTTGGCAAATGGGAGTTTAAAGGCCTTTATGTATATGCCACTTACTCGCTTGCCTGGGCGCACCGCAATGATGGTGGCCAGGTTTACGCCCCGCACTTTGACCGCCGCCACAACGTAAACGTGATGGTTAGCTACACCTTCGGTAAAAAGAAGGATTACGAAGTATCAGCACGTTGGAATTTCGGTTCGGGCTTTCCGTTTACCCAAACCCAGGGCTTTTACGAAAACCTGAACTTTGGCAATGGCATAAGCACAAATTATACTACGGATAATGGTGGACCCAACCTTGGTATTTTGTATGATTCTAAAATTAACGGTGGCCGTCTGCCAAGCTACCACCGTTTGGATGTAAGCTTCCGCAAAGTGTTTAACATTAAGGATAAGCTGAAGATTGAATTGAGCGCCAGTGTATCAAATGCCTACAACCGCCAGAACATTTTCTACTTCGACCGTGTTACCTTTACAAGAGTAAACCAGTTGCCTATTATACCAAGTATGGGCCTGTCGTTTGCATTTTAGGTAATTAATATCTACGATGAGGAATATAATACTGCTGCTGTTTTTGTCTTGTTCTGCCCTGTGCGCTAAGGAAACCATCACCTTTGATATGATGTTGTGGGGCGATAAAGTGGGCAAAATGATTGTAACGCACGATGTTGCCCCTGATGGTACCGAAACTTATTACATGGAAACCCACAGCCGCGCCAAGGTGCTTTGGGTAGATAAAGATGTAAGCACCTGGCTTACTTCCATTTACAAAAACGGCAAATTAATTTCTTCTACCGATAAAGAGATTGAAAACGGTAAAACCACCCGCTGGACCAACGTTAAGTGGAACGGCAGCTATTATACGGTTGAGGGTTCAGGTGGTAAAAGCACCTTTACCGAGGCCCCCTCTTCTTCAATTTTAACCTTGTATTTTAAGCCGGTGGCGGGTGTAAAGCGCATTTTTCACGAAGGCGAAGGTGTGTTTTGCGAGCTGGAAAACACCGATACCGATACCTACGAGTTTAAAGGCAAGGATGCCCGCAATGTTTACCATTACGTAAATGGCAGACTTAACCACATGGAGTTTCATGTATCCATTGCCACCGTTAAAGCAGTAAGAACATCCTAAATCATAATTAATGAGCGACTACCAAAAGAAATTAGACGAGATGCGCCAAAAGCAGGAGCAGGCGCTTTTATTGGCCATGGGTGAGTTTAAAGCCTATGTTCAGAAGTTTTTTCCTGAAGCCAAGGGCACCCCAAGCGGGCTGCACTACATTATTGAACAGGAGGGCAACGGAAAGGCCCCTAATAAAATGCAGAATGTGGACGTGCACTATACCGGCATGTTAACCGATGGCACCATATTCGATAGCAGCTATGGCCGCAATAAGCCCATTACTTTTCCTTTAGGCGCTGGCCGTGTAATTAAGGGATGGGATGAAGGTATCGCCCTTTTAACCGAAGGAGCTAAGGCTAAGCTGATTATCCCTTACTTTTTGGCATACGGCGAGCAGGGCCGCCCACCGGTAATACCGGCAAAGGCTACGCTCATTTTTGAGGTTGAGCTGGTTAAAGCCGGTTAATAGCGCGCTATTTTTATTTTTGCGCGCGAAAATTTGCGCCATGTCGAAGTTCCATAAATTAAAAGTGGCTGAAGTGAAGAACGAAACTGCTGATGCAGTGTCGGTGTCCTTTGCCATACCTGATGAGTTAAAAAGCAGCTTTACCTATATACCCGGCCAATACACCACCATTAAAATGGTTATTAACGGCGAAAACGTAAACCGCAGCTATTCATTTTGCAGTTCGCCTTACCTTAATGAGTTGCCTACTATTGCTATAAAACGCGTAGCAGGCGGTAAAGGGTCTAACTATATTAACGACAACTTTAAACCCGGCATTGAGGTGGAAGTAATGGAGCCTATGGGCAATTTCCACTCAACCCTAAACGAAGCTAATGCAAAGCACTACCTGCTGTTTGCGGGCGGCTCGGGTGTAACTCCTGTTTTTTCTATCCTAAAATCGGTATTAGCTAAAGAGCCAAACAGTAAGGTAACCTTCTTTTACGGCAACCGTAACGAGAACAGCATCATATTTAAAGACCACCTTGCTGAACTGGCAACGCAACATGCCAGCCGCCTTAAGGTAGTTCATGTTTTTGATGCCCCTTTTGATAGCAGCTATAAGTATGCGGGCTTTATGGTGAAGGACATGGCGCTGCGTTTACTGCGCGAGAACACCGACCTTAACTTTCAGCAGGCTGAATTTTTTATCTGCGGCCCAACGCCTATGATGAAAGAAGTGGAGAGCGCGCTGCAGTTGCTGGGCATACCTAAAGAACGGGTGCATATTGAATACTTTACAGCAAAGGCAGAGGAGGATAAACAGGCCGCTGGCGTAGGAACCGCTACCGTTAGTGAAGTGCCATTTACCGGAAAAACGCGCGTAAAAATTATTTACGACGGCAATACCCGCGAGTTTGAAGTAAGTGAAAAGGAAACCATACTTGAAGCTGCCCTTGATGCCGGTTATGATCCGCCATATAGCTGCATGGTGGCAGCCTGTTGCACCTGCCGCGCCAAATTGCTGAGCGGCAAAGTGGAAATGGATGACCGCGAAAGCTTAACCGATGCTGAAATAAGCAAGGGTTACGTACTTACCTGCCAAAGCCATCCGAAGAGCCACGGCATAGTGCTTAATTACGATTTATAATTGCTGGTTAGGCCCAAAGAACAGGGCTTTCAATTCCTTGGCATCAGCGGCTTTCATACGGCCTGCTAATACCAAACGAAGTTCGCGGCGGCGAAGGGCCAGTTCGTAGTGGTTTTTATCCACTTCCGTTTCAGGAATAACCGGTGTTACTTTTTTGGGTTTGCCGTTGCTGTCCAGCGCTACAAAAGTGTAGAAAGCCTCGTTGCACTTATAGCGTGTTTGGGTTGGCAGATTTTCGGCCCACACTTCAGCAAACAACTCCATAGAGGTATTAAAGCTGCGCGTAACTTTGGCCTCTATCGTTACCACATCGCCGAGTTTTATGGGGTTTTCCCAACTTACATTATCTACCGAAGCGGTTACTACTATGGCATTGGAATGTTTGCCGCCGGCAATGGCGCAGGCTATATCCATCCAATGTAAAATTTTTCCACCGCGTAAATTACCCAGCGCATTGGTATCGTTGGGCAATACAATTTCAGTCATTATTGTTGTTGACTCTTTAGGTGTTTTTCCCTGCATTTTATTCTTTAGGTTTTGTTCCATAATGATATTCGTATAGCGAAACAGGCTTACGTAGTTTATCCAGCGTAAGCGTACACTTCATGTTGCTGATGGCCTCCTGGCGGTTGGCAGATTTAAAAACCATACTGGTGCCGCTTAATCTTTCGCGCGGTATGCCGTTGTCAAACAGATATTTTACAATCTTCATCGCACGCATCATTTCCGGGCGCAGGTAGCGTTTCTTTACCGCATCAGGGTTTGTTTTTTGATACGTGGGGATAGAATCTATAAACGCAAAAATAGAATCATCATACGTTTTGTTGTACTCGCCCTCATCGGCCCAGCCGTTTACCTGTATGTAAATGTCGGGGTTCAGTTGCAACCAATGCAACAGGTTCCTTAACTGCGTTTGGTTCTGTTCACCTTCAATATCAGTAACGTTTTGGCGGTAGGTAAACACATAATTGTTTACGTTGGCGTCCAGTTCAATAAAAGTGGAGTCAATGCCAAGGTCTGCGCGGTCGGCCTTGCTGATATACAGCGAACTTACATGCGGGCTTTCGCGCAGGTATTCTATTACAAAGCGGCGTGTTTCGGCTTCGGTAACCGACATCACACTATCATTTAAGGTGCTGAAATATGATTCATCTTTAAATGGCCAGTAACGGATTGTCCACTCAGGGTAAGCTGCTGAAGAGGTGAGGTAGGCATATTCGCTCTTAAACTTCACTTTCCCGGCATTCACCATTGTTTCGTTTACCAATGTTTTATCCAGCCGCTGCAATTCGTTTAAAATAAAGTGGTAAGTGCTTACAAGGTTCTTTTTATCAGGCCTGAAAACTACCCTGAAAAAGCCGCTGAAGTTGTTTGGCTCGTATTGAAACTGCAGGTAATTGCAGCCCATTTTACGGGCCTTAGCATGTATAAAGTTGTTGTTATCGTTTAACATGGCGCTAACCAGGTAGGCATTGTAGGCCAGCTCCGGGCTTGATGCAGTTCCCGGAAACTGCCAGCATATCTGAAACTCCGGCTGGTCGGTTTCGCCTTCCACAATAAACTGCGTGGAATACAGCATAGGCTTAAAGTCGATAATCTTGGTTATGCTTTCAGGATCAAACTCTGTGCGAAAAACGGTGCGGAAGGTGTTTTCAAAATCCTGTTGAAACTGCCCGTTGTTTACATTGCCTGCCAGGCCAAACAAGGAGTTAGCCGCTACATAGTATTTACGGTGGAAATGGTTTACCGCAGCCGTATCCAGGTTTTTGTAGTTGGCTACATTGCCTGCACTTATGGCGCGGTCGTAACCCTGCCTGAAAACCGTTTTCATCAGCCTTGTTTCCAGTTCTTTGCGCGGGTCGCCCTTTTGTTTTTCGAAACCGGCAGTTAAATCTTCAGCCTTGCTTTTAAGTTGGGTAGGTGTTACAAAGGTAAAGTACACTGAATCGCGCAGCAGCCGAAGATACTGAGGGATGTAGGCCGTTGGCCCCGAAAACTGAAATATGGTTTGTTCAGAGGTGGTATAGGAGCTAAAGGCGGTATTATCCTTGGTTATTGGGCCCGTGCTGCGTTGCAGGTAGCTGATAATTCTATCAGCTATAATACTTTGCAATACGGTTGCCACACCGCTTATAGTATCGTTTTCGTAAACGCTGCCGGTGCGTATATGCAGGCTAAGCTGGGTGTTTACCGCACCCGGCTGCAGCATAATAACGGCGTTCATGGCATTGGGTAATTTTATGAAATGCAGCCCCGCGCGGGTGTTGGTTTCAGTTTGGCCGAAGGAGAGGAAACCCGCCAGCAATAATAAGGGCAGGCAAAAACGCTGTAGTAAGCTCATTGCGCAAATTTTGGAAATACAATTCTTTCTTTCAAATTTGTTGTGCTATAAAAGCCATGCATGATATGAAGAAACTAATTGCTATCCTAATTATTGGCGCCGCTGTTACCGTTCAGTTTACCAGCTGCACTAAATGCTATACGTGCGATTTCGGTAACGGAGATGTACGCGAGTTTTGCCCAAAGGACTTCCCCGATAAGGGTGACGGCCTGAAAATGACCATTGATGCATATGAAGCACAAGGCTATAAGTGCAATTCTAAATAGGTTGTAACCCAATAAAAAAAAGGACCTCCGGATAACCGGAGGTCCTTTTTTTTATTGGGTTACGACCGCTGTTAACGGGTGTAAACAAATTTCTTCATGGCTTTTACGCCTTCTGAAGTTATACGAACGTAGTAAACGCCCTGTGCCAGCTTATCAAGGTTAAATTTCTCAACGTTGCTGCCGGTAGCTTTTCTGCTTATTACAGTTTCGCCAATGGTGTTAACTATTTCAATTTGAGCGTTGTTGCTTAACTCCTGGCTTAACATCACATTGATAGCGCTGTTAGTAGGGTTAGGGTAAACCGCAATTTGAGCAGATGCATCCAGGTCATTAACACCTGAAATAACTACGGTGTGGCAAACACTATCAACCCCTGCAAGGTTAGTTACAGTTAAGCAAATGGTGTAAGTGCCCGGAGCAGCATAAGTATGTGTGCCCGGATTCTGGCCCGTAGAAGATGAACCATCGCCCCAGTTCCAACTCCAGTCGGTTATCAGTTCAGATGAGCCATCTGTTACGGTTACAACTGAACCGTTCATGGAAGAGGCAAACACTGCATCCGGTCCGGCAAGTTCAGAGATTGTAACGTCGTCGACATCAAGAAACCACTTATCGGCATCGCTATAGCAATGGAAACCAACGTAGTAAATGCCATTGGTAGCAGGTTTAAAAGCAGCCAGTCTTTCTTCGTAAGCGCTGTTTTGCTGTAAACCAAAATCAAAAATGTTTTGGGTCATGCCCGCTGCACTTTTTGTTGTGCCGGTTTTTAACTCCAGTTTTTCAGGGTAAAGGCCATTGGCATCTTCGCCCACTTCAGAGAAGAAATGAACTTTATAGGCCTTAGCAGCGCTTAATTGTAAGCAAGGGCTGAATAGCCAGTCGTTAGCTGCAGTTTGTCCGTTCGGGTTCCAATCGGTACGGAAATGAACAGTGCCGGTATTAGCTGAAGCTGCTGATAAATGCCATGAGAAGCCATCATTGTTAGAATCTTCATTGGTCCATGTAAGCGCGCTTACATCAGAACCTATGCCCGGAATTTCGAAGCTTGTGGTATAAGCGGTTGAAGGATTGATAGGGTCGGCAGAAATGGCATTGGTGAATGCTGTGTCGTTAGAAGGAACAGTATCACCTGCAAGCTGAACCCATGCAGTAATGTTATAAATACCTGCTGCGCTGAAATCGGCAGTAGTAGTAAAGTTGTAGGTGTAAGCAGTATCGTAACCCAGTGGTGAAGGCAAATGAACTTTTTCAGCCACTACAGTGCCGCCATTAACCTGGTACATTGCCATAACAGAATCAATTGGGGTAAGGCCCTTGTTACGGAAAGTGATAGAAATAGGCTCTGAGTTAGAAAGGTTACAACCATTGGTTAGCGTAGCGCCTGCTTCATCGGCCTGCACTTCAAATGTTGAAGGTGTAAATAGCTTAACATCATCAACAAACCACCAGTAATCATACTTGCCTCTCCAGTCAAAACGGATGTAGAAGCTATCGCTGCCTGCTGCAATAGCAGTAACGTTAATTTCCACAAAGTTAGGGTTGGCTGTGGCCTGGTTGGTAGCTAAACCGGCTGCAGGGTTGTGTACCATAGTCCAGTTTATTGAATCGGTACTTACATAAACACGTGGGGTATCAGCCTGGTACTTTCCAAAAAACTCAACAAAGCTAAGCACCACATCTGATGCTGCGCTGCAATCGATATTTTTAGAGGTAATCACCGTGTGTTCGGCAGTGTTGCCGGTTTGGTCGCCGTCGGCATCGCTATCGGCCAATATACAGCCGTTGGTTGCTCCGGTGTAGTCAAACGTTCCGGCAGCCTGCCCGGCTGATGAGCCGGTATTGTTGTAGTGCCATAAAACGTTGCTGGTAGAAAGGTTTGCGATAGTCCATTTAGGCAGGTTCGCATTAGAAAAATCATCCGAAAAAATAACCTGTGCTCCAAGATGCATCGTGCCCAGCATCAAGAGAGAGGTTAGACTAAGTAAAACTCTTTTCATTAGATTGGTTTTTGGGTCAGGAAAAATAGTGAGTGAAGTTAACGAATATTTAAAACGCGGAAAGCGGAATTCTTGCCCCGTTTTGTCATAATACCGTCAGATTTTTCATTTTTTGAACTGCTCCAGCGCCATTTTTACACTGCCGTGCTTTAGCAGCAGTTCTTTTGCTTCAGCGTGGTCAAGCCCGGTGCTTTCCACAATCATCTTTGTTCCGCGTTCAATTAGCTTAACATTGCTTAGCTGCATATGCACCATGCGGTTGTCTTCAACACGGCCAATTTTTATCATAACAGCGGTGGAAATCATATTTAAAACCAGCTTTTGTGCGGTGCCGGCTTTCATTCTTGTGCTGCCGGTAACAAATTCAGGGCCTACAATTACTTCAATCGGGTAGTCGGCCTCCGCTGCTACGGCTGTATCAGGGTTGCAGGTTATGCTTGCGGTGGTAATGCCATGTAGCCGGCATTGTTTAAGTGCACCAACCACATAGGGCGTTCGGCCCGATGCAGCAATACCCACTACTACATCGTTAAAATGAATTTTATGTTCCTGTAAATCTTTCCAGCCCTGTTCGGTACTGTCTTCGGCAAATTCAACTGCTTTGCGTATGGCGCTGTCGCCACCTGCTATCAGCCCTATTACTAAACCGTGCGGCACGCCATAAGTAGGAGGGCACTCGCTGGCATCCAAAATACCTAAGCGGCCGCTGGTGCCGGCCCCTATATAAAACAGGCGTCCGCCGCTTAACATTTTATCCGTAACCACGTCTACCAGTTTTTCAATCTGCGGTATAGCATTGCTTACAGCCTCTGCTACTTTTCTATCCTCGTTGTTTATGTTTTGCAACAACTCAAGGGTACTCATCTTCTCCAGGTGGCGGTAATGCGATGGCGACTCAGTTACTTTCATAACTGCAAGTTGGCAAAAAGCAATCAGCTTTTATACTGTGGGTGTGGGTTACCGGGTTTTCAACAAACGCAACGTTTGCGATGAACCATCAACGGCCTTTAACCGCAGGAAGTAAATGCCCTCTGCTAATCCGGCACCAAAACGTAATACAGCCGCAGTTTGATTAACACGCGTGCTGAAAACCTTTTGGCCAAGGCCATTTATCATTTCCAAATCGCAGCTTGTATGCAGGTTTGCCAGGTCAACCATTACCTCACTGGTAAATGGATTGGGATAAGCCTTAAACAATGCGTTTTGTAAGCCTGTTTCAGTTATTGCAGTAGTGTCTTGCGTACTTAGAGAATCCACCACCACAAAAAGGTCAACCCCGCCTTCTACCAAATGGCCCGGCGAACTGTCTTCCACTTTAAACTCAATACGCATGTTTATTGCCGGGAACATAAAGTCCTTCACGCGAAGGTCAACATGTTTCCATTGGCTCTGGTCGGCATCATTAGCATCTACTTTGTAAACAACCATGGTGTCAAAACCGTTGCTCAATGTAACCTGGAAGGTATCATTAGGGTTCCCCGAGCCTCCGTCATTAAAAAACCAGCGGTAGAAACTGATGTGAGGGTCGTTGTATTGAGACAAGTTAAACAGAGGGGAGCGCAGAATGGTATAACCATTATCTACATCATCATCCCCTGCCTGCCCGCCACCATTGCCGGTAACGTAAGCGTTAAGTCCGTAATCGCCGGTAACGTCAGCATCAGCATTGCTTGTTGTGCCCTGAAAGTCGGTGCCTTCAGGCTTGCCGCGCTGCCATGAGCCTTTGCTGGCAGTGGTAACAATAGTCCAGCCGTAATCCATAATAAAGTCATCGTAATAGCCATTAGCTACCGGTATTACTACCGTATCTATTGAGGTTGCTATTGTTTTATTTACGTGGGCAGTTTTTTTACCCCATCGGCCCGCATAAAAATCGTACTTACCCTGTACAAAATCGCAATACGTGTATTGTGCATTGGTGTTGGTGGCTACTTCCTGAAAGGTGTTTCCGGCGGAATCCAGTATAAGTACCCGAACAAACGGCAGGTCGGCACCGGTTAAGGAGTCCACTGTTTTAATCACAATGCTTGAGGTAGCTATAGGCACTAAATCAACACTCAGGTTTGTAAGTATGCCGTTTAATAAATGCACGCTGTCAATTTGTTTGGTTTGGTAGCCATTCTTGGTAAAGCGGATGGTGTACAATCCGCTATCCGGCGTACCAAAAGAATATTGGCCAAGCACGTTGGTAAAATCCTGCATAGTATCTTCTACTATTTCAATTTTTACGTTGTTGAGTAAGGTGTTGCAGATGGAGTCTTTTACTACACCCTCCAGGTAGCAGGCGCGTTTGTAAGTGGGCTTTACTATCCAAAGGCCGGTTTCGATATCCGATATAATAATGTTGCCCGATGGCAAATAGGGCCATACACCCCATGCCCCGTTAAATCCATCACCGGAGAAATTGGGCGATGAATCAAAGTTGCCTACCTCAATCAGGTTGTTTTTGCGTGTTACATCGTGTATGGTTATACCATAGGTGTAGTAAGAAGTAATGCAGTAGTTGTTTTTAAAATAGGTGTTATGTATGATAGTGTTACTGCCGGGGTCAGCCTGTGTGCGGTTGGTTTCGGTAATATTATTAAAGTTGTTTACATCGTAACAGGTAAGGGTTGAGTTTGGTTTTTCATCCGTTGTAAACAGGTAGCGGTTATCATCGCTTAACCAGCAATTGTGCGAAAAATTTAAAGGAGTGTTCCATTGCGCCAACGTTTTAGCAGGGTTATTGGCATCCGTTTTATCGCTTACGTCAACCACTTTTACAAAGCCATCGTTAATGCATGCTGCCCAAAGTGTATCATTGCGCACAATACAATCATGCACGTAATTGGTTGTAAAACTGCCTATATAAGGCGGGTTCCACAGGTTAGAATCCAAATCAAGAAACAGTTGCCCTTTATCGGTGCCGTTAACATAGGCTATACCGTTTTCGTCAATAAAAATAGTGTGCGAGGTGGTCATACCATGGGGGTTGATGGTATGGTATTGTATGCTATCGGGCAGGTAATTTAGATTTACCACAACCAGGCCGCTTTGTTGTTCTGTAGTTACATAAGCGTAGCCTTTATATTCGCGCACTTCGCGCCATAAGCCGTTTACACCTGTTGCACCCGGTACCAAAAACAATTGTGTTGGGTTGGTGGGGTCTGTAATATCAACAATTGAAAGGCCCTGCGTGTTGCCTACCAGCGCATACTCATTACCGGCTGTATCGGCATAACCGGTAAGGTTGCTGCATTCTACATTACCACCATACGGCAGGTGGCCCAGCAGTTGAATGTTCTTTTGCGCCCATGCGCCCAATGATAAAAGTAATACAGGGAGAAGTAACAGTTTTTTCATACGCACAATTGTGGCGGTGAAATTATGCTTTCCTAAAACAATACCGAGGCCCTTTTAGTTTGCTGTTATTGAGCCAACAAGATGGCAAAGCCGCTTTAGAAAACCCGCCGTAGTTGGTAATCAACCACCCTGTAAATATTAACGTGGCGGTTCTCGTAAAAGTTAACAGGTGCCACGGTTCCTGATAAGGCAGCCGGTAGGGTAGTAGCGTTCCTGTTATAGTTTTTGGCAAGATCAAAGGTATAACCTGTTCCGCGGTAACGCTGCGTAGCAATGCCGGCCACAAAGTCCGTTCCATTTTGAGCAACGGCATCTATCAAAAAGTTGGCTACGTCATAGCCTAAATAGGCATCCCTGCCCGGTTGGTGATTATAGAGAGAGGTATATGCCGCTATAAAATCCTTTGTTTGGGCTTGAAAGGTATCCACATAAAAAGGATCGGATATGCGGGTTTGGTAATCGTTTACATAATCCAAACGCAGAATGTCTCCATTTAACCAGGTCGGCATGCCGTAGGCTACAATATCAAAGTTTTCCCGCTGGTTATACAACACACGGAAGTTGCCGTTAATAAAGCTCTCTTCAAAGGATGTGATAATCCAAACGTTCTTTTTGCCGGCGCGTAACTGTTCGCTGGCAGTGGTTTTTTTGCCGTTCACCATCATGCTGGATGTGTTAAGCAGCACTGTGGTGAATTTTGTGGTGGCAGTTTTGTTGTAATCCTTAAACAGCGAATCGAAACGCAGCGCAACACTTTTATCCTTTTCCTGGTTAGAGGTATATATAATGATGTTGCCGCCGGGGAAGGAGTCCACTATAGAAAGGAACATATTATCTACGTGCGAATCGATAGTGGGCGCCAGCTTAATATGGTAAGGGTTATCAGTGGTTAAGCTTTTGCTGGGCGAAAAGGGCTGTAGATTGACAATCTTGTTTTGTTTGCAGTAATCAGCTACTGTTTTGGCGGTTGCAGTATTCATACCCCCGATTATGACATCCATCGTTTTTAACTCGGGCTTTTTCAATATGGCTTTGGTTACTGAATCGCTGTTCCAGCTATCATAGGCATACACCTCTATTTTAAAACTGTCCTTTCTGTTTTCTAATGATTGCAGGAAACCTTCGTAAAAATCAAGAGAGGCAATGGCATCCTCATTAATTTTAATCTTATGGGCGCTTACCACATCGTGCGCCGTTCTGAATTCCTCAATACGGTTAGCAGTAGTGTAGGTTTGAAAAGGAAGCACCAAACCGATACGGTAAACAGCAGGAGGCGGCACCTGTGCGTTAGCCAAAAACGTTAGGCACAATATAAGAATGAAACTAAGGCTGGTTTTTCTCATGATGGCAGTTATAGCTATATGCTTAAGCAAATACTATTCCCATTCTATGGTAGCAGGCGGTTTTGAGCTTATATCATACACCACGCGGTTAACTCCTTTAACATGGTTTATTATTTCGCTGCTGGTTTTTGCTAAAAAGTCATAAGGTAAATGGCTCCAGTCGGCAGTCATACCGTCGGTTGAGTTTACAGCCCTAAGCGCTACCACATTTTCATAAGTGCGTTCGTCGCCCATTACACCTACGCTGCGTATAGGGGTAAGTATAGCGCCTGCCTGCCACACCTGGTTATACAAACCAAACTTCTTCAGGTTTTCTATATAAATGAAGTCGGCTTCCTGCAGGGTGTGTACTTTTTCGGCAGTTACCTCGCCTAAAATCCGCACGGCAAGGCCGGGCCCGGGGAAAGGATGGCGGTATAAAATCTCAGGTACCAGGCCTAATTCCTTGCCTGCGCGCCGCACTTCGTCCTTAAACAGGTTGCGCAAAGGCTCTACGATTTTCAGTTTCAACCTTTCGGGCAAACCGCCAACATTATGGTGGCTCTTAATAGTAGCCGATGGCCCTTTTACCGAAACCGATTCAATAACATCAGGGTAAATAGTGCCTTGTGCCAGCCATTTAACTTCAGGGTGGTTGTTGGCTTCGTGCTCAAACACCTCTATAAACACGCGGCCGATTATTTTGCGTTTCTGTTCGGGATCTTCAACGCCTTTCAGCTCTTCAAGAAAGCGGTTGGCTGCGCGTATACCAATTACGTGCAGGCCCATTTCCTTGTATTTGTGCATCACAAGTTCATATTCGTTTTTGCGCAACAGGCCGTTATCAACAAAAACGCAAAGCAGGTTATCGCCAATAGCCTCTTCTAAAAGCAGGGCAGCTACGGTTGAATCTACACCGCCGCTGAGGGCAAGTATTACTTTCTCATCACCAATTTGGGCGCGCAGGCTTTTAATGGTATCTTCTACAAACGAACCGGCCGTCCAGCTATGGCTGCAACCGCAAACGCTAAACAGGAAGTTGTTCAATATCTTGTGCCCTTCGGTGCTGTGGTAAACTTCCGGGTGAAATTGCAAGGCATAAACGCGGTTGGCAAAGTTGCCGTTTTTTGAACGGAAAGCCGCTACGGGTATAGAGTCGCTGGTGGCTATCAGTTCAAATCCGTTACCTATTTCTTTAATGGTGTCCGCATGGCTCATCCACACCTGGCAGTTGTCGGTTACATCTTTAAAAAGAATGTCATCCGTTGATTTTATCTGCAGGTGGGCCCTGCCGTATTCGCGCACATTACTTTTTTCTACAAGGCCGCCATAAGTTTGGGCCATTAACTGCGCGCCGTAGCAAACGCCAAGCACCGGCCTAAAGGCAATCAGTTTGGCAACATCTACATTAGGCGCATCTTTATCGCGCACCGATGCCGGCGAACCGGAGAGAATAATGCCTTTTATATCGGCAGTTAGCTCGGGCAGGTGGTTGTAAGGAACAATTTCGCAGTAAACCTCGCTTTCGCGAACACGACGGGCTATTAATTGGGTGTATTGTGAGCCAAAATCAATAATCAGAATCTTCTCCTTCATACCGGCAAAGATAGAAAAGGATAGCAGGGCTTAAGACACAGACTGGCACGATTTTGTTGGTTATGCCAAAAGTTTTGCACAATAAAACCCCATATGGGGCGTAAAACTGTTGGCTTCCGGCTGTTTAAAATATCCTAAGCGAAGGAGGGTTGCTATAACTTATTTACATTTGAAAAAACCGAATAACTGATATGTTGCGGAAGATACTGATTGGACTTGCTGTTTTTATATTGCTTTTGGTTGCAGCCGTTGTGGCCGTGCCCTTTTTGTTTAAGGATAAAATAAATGCCCGTATAAAGGCAGAGGTAAACAAAAGGCTTAATGCTAAGGTAGATTATGGCGATTACAGCCTTAGCCTGATTAAGCATTTTCCGAACTTTACATTAACGCTGGACGACCTATCCGTTACGGGACTGGAAAAATTTAAAGGAGATACGCTGGTTTATATAGGGAATACATCTTTAACAGTAGACCTAATGAGTGTGCTGAAAGGAGAGAAGTACAAGTTGGTGGGCCTTTTTTTAACCCACCCCAATGTGCATGCTATTATAGATTATGACGGGAAAGCTAATTGGGATATTACAAAGCCGGGAGGGGAGTCCACCTCTGAAAGCAGCCAGTTTGCACTGGAGGTTAAGAAGGTAAAAATTGAAGATGGCAATGTGGTATATGAAGACCGTAAAGGCGGGGCTTATGCCAACGTGCATGATTTGGACTTTGAAGGCAGCGGAGATGTAACACAGGACTTGTATGACTTTGCTACTAAAACCTCTATTGCCGAGCTATCTTATAAAAGCGGGCTTGTATCTTACTTAAGTAATGCAAAACTGGAGGCCGATGTTAAACTTGCGATCGATAACAAGAACAGCAAGTACACTTTTAAGGATAATACCATAAGCCTTAATGAACTGGGGCTGCAATTTGATGGGTTTATACAAATGCTGAAAAACGATATTAACCTGGATGTAAATTTTAAAACAAAAAAGGCCGATTTCAAGAGCATACTTTCCTTAATACCGGGGGCGTACAAAAAGGATTTCGACCAGGTAAAAACTGCCGGTACGCTTACCCTGCAGGGCTTGGTAAAAGGTACGTATAACGATAAAACTTACCCCGCTTTTAACCTGGATTGGACCATCAGCAACGGTATGTTTCAATATCCTTCTTTACCGGTTGGGGTTAAAAACATTGCTATCGTATCTAAAGTTGCAAAACCACAAGGCAGTTTAGATTTAACGGTTATTGATATCAGTAAGTTGCATTTGGATGCCGGTACCGACCCTATTGACGGAAGGATAAATGTGAAAACACCGGTAAGTAATCCGAATGTTATTGCAGATGTTAAAGGCAAGCTTAACCTGGCCAATGTGCCAAAGTTTTACCCTATGGAAGGCGTAAAAACAATTACGGGCCTGCTTGATTTTGATGTGAAGTTTAAAGGCAAAAAAAGCGATGTTGACGCTAAGAATTATGAAGCTATTGATGCTTCGGGCAATATTAAAGTAAATAACCTTGTTTATGACAGTAAGGATTTGCCTATGCCGGTTAGGGTTAATGTATTGCAATTGGGACTAACCCCTCAGCATGTAAACCTTGAGAATTTGGTAGCTGTGATTGGTAAAAGTGATTTTTCTGCAAATGGAACGCTTGATAATTTTATGTCTTATGTTTTTGGGCAGGGAGATTTGGTTGGCGTAATAAACCTGCGCTCGGGTACATTTGATGCTAACCAGTGGCTTTCAAAGGATGAGAAGACGACACCCGGCGCACCTGCTAAAGCGGATACTGCCAAAGCGGAGTTTTTTAAAGTGCCAGCGCATATTGATTTCACTGCAAATTCGGAGTTCGGTAAAATACTGTATGATAAAATTGTGCTGCAAAACGTAAAAGGGCAAGTGGTAGTGCGCGACGAAGCTATTTACCTTAATGACCTTTTTGCCAATTTACTGGGGGGTAATGCTACCATTTCGGCTAAGTATAATACCAAGGGCCTTAATCACCCTGATGTTACCTTTACTTACGACATCAACAACTTTGATATACAACAGACCTATAATGCTGTGGAGCTTAGCAGCAAAATGGCTCCTGTTATTAAACATTTGCAGGGTAATTTTTCTTCTGATATGAAAGGTGCCGGAAGATTGAATCCTGATATGAGTGTTGACTACCAATCACTAACCGGCGAGGGTAAGGTGGAAATACCTGAAGTGCGCGTGGTTGGCTTGCCGGTGTTAACCAAAATTGCCGAGGTATCTAAAATACCTGCATTACAGAACTTACAAATTAAAGATGGCTGGACCGTATTAAAGTTTAAAGACGGCAAGGTGAATGTGGACCCAACCGATTTGAAATTCGGCAATGGTTATAACATCAATTTTAAAGGGGCAAATGGATTTGATCAATCTATTGATTACGATGTTCGCCTTGATGTGCCCAGCAAGGAGTTAGGCCCTGCCACTTCTTTAGCGCAAAACATGCTGGCCAAGGTGCCGGGCTTTACAGGCGCTATGCCTGATATGGTTGGTTTTTTGTTTAAGGTAACCGGCCAGGCCAGTAAACCCACCGTAAAGCTTAACAAAGTACTTGCCGGAGGCAGTTCAGTAAAAGATTTAGTTACTGATACTGTGGACGATTTGAAAAAGAAAGCAGAAGAAGAGACTAAGAAAAAAGCAGATGAGTTGAAGCAGAAAGCCCAGGAAGAGTTGGATAAGCAAAAGCAGGCTGCAAAAGATGCCGCAGAGAAAGCAAGGAAGCAGGCTGAAGAAGAAGCCCGTAAAAAGGCGGATGAGTTAAAAAAGAAGGCTGAAGACGAATTAAAGAATAAATTTAAATGGCCAAAATAGAATAGGCCTGCCATGATAGAGAAGGAAATAAAATTCAGCTTAAGGGTTTATGATGATTCGGGGGAGTTAAGCGCAGCGGATAATGCCCTGATGATGCAGGCTAAAACCGCCCTTGATAGTGCCTATGCTCCTTATTCAAAATTCAGGGTGGGGGCAGCAGTGCTATTGGCCAACGGACAGGTGGTAACCGGCACTAACCAGGAAAATGCCTCGTACCCCGTTGGCATTTGTGCTGAAGGAACGGCATTAGGAACGGCGTCGTCCTTATATCCCAACGTGGCTATCAAAAAAATCGCCATTACGGTTAAAAGCGAAACGCATGTTGTGGACCACCCTGTAGCGCCCTGCGGTATTTGCCGGCAACGTTTGCTGGAATATGAAAATCGCTACAACCAGCCCATTGAGATAATTGTAATGGGGCAAGAGGGCAAGGTGTATAGTATTGACACTGTTAAAGATATTTTACCCCTTTATTTTTCTAAATCGGACCTCTAGATTTTGAGGGCCAATGGGCTTACCTTAATTTGCACGCACAGATTGTAAGCCATGAAAAAATCCAAGCATCAAAAATTAAAGGACTTTATAGCCAGTAACCAAAAGGATATTGACTTAATAAGCGATTTCTTTTCGGAGAATATTAATGATGATGACCTGCTTACGGAAATACTAAAGGAAGGAGAGGATGCCGAACTTACCTTTGGCCAAAGTATAGCTGATAAAGTGGCCTCTTTCGGCGGTAGTTGGACCTTCATCATCATTTTCGGTGTTATACTTGTTACATGGATTTGTATAAACACCTTAGTACTGGTTTCGCGCCCTTTTGACCCTTACCCCTTTATTCTTTTAAACCTTATTCTATCCTGCATTGCAGCCCTGCAGGCGCCTGTTATTATGATGAGCCAGAACCGCCAGGAGCAGAAGGACCGCCAGCGCGCCGAGCACGATTACCTCATCAATCTTAAGGCTGAGATGGAAATCCGTAATTTGCAGATTAACATGAAGAATCTGTTTGAAATACAGAAAAAGCAAATGGACAAACTGGAGGAAATACGGATTTCCTACACCAAAAAGTAGCCTTTCGGTTTTTATGATTACGTTTTTATTTATACGACGCTTTTGTTGGATTTAAAGGCGGCTACGGTTATTTTTAGCGCTTCAATTTTCCTCACATTAAACTACGCAAAAAAGCATGAGAAAACTTCAACTCCTGGCTGCCCTACTTCTTTTGGCAGTCCTTTCAAATGCGCAGGCTCCGCAGCTTATGAATTACCAGGCGGTAGCACGCGATAATGCGGGAACGGTTATAGCCAACCAATCAATCGGCCTACGTTTCAGCATTTTAAACAACAGCCCTACAGGTACTGCGGTATATGTAGAAACTCAAACTACTTCAACTAACTCCCTGGGTTTATTCTCAGTTCAGGTTGGTGGCGGTACCGTAGTAAGCGGTAACTTCTCTACCATTCCCTGGGGTAGCGGTCAAAAATACATGAAAGTAGAAGCTGACTTCAGCGGTGGTACTAACTACACTACTTTCGGCAACTCTCAATTAGTAAGTGTTCCCTACGCACTGTATGCCCTTAACGGCGGCGGCGGCGGTGTAACCGGCCCAACTGGCCCTCAAGGTCCGCAAGGTCTTGATGGCGCAACCGGCGCAACCGGTCCGCAAGGCCCTCAAGGTACCGCAGGTGCTCAAGGCGCACAAGGAAACCCGGGTGCAACAGGTCCTACCGGCCCTACAGGTCCGCAAGGCTCTGGTGGCGGTGCTACTGGTGCAACCGGCCCTACTGGCCCAACAGGCGCTAACGGCACAGGTGGCGGCCCAACAGGTGCTACAGGCCCAACAGGTCCACAAGGTACCGCAGGCGCACAGGGTTCTCAAGGCCCTGCTGGTCCTACAGGTCAGCAAGGTACAGCTGGTGCACAAGGCCCTCAGGGTGTAACCGGTCCTACTGGCCCACAGGGTGCTCAGGGTAACGCAGGTGCACAAGGCGCTCAGGGTATCCAGGGTCCTACAGGCCCAACCGGTGCTACAGGCGTTGGTGTAACTGGTCCTACAGGTGTTGGCACACAAGGCCCTACCGGTCCTACAGGCCCTGCAGGTTCAGGTGGTGTTAGCGGTACATTAAACTATGTAGCCAAGTTTACGCCTAACGGCACAACCGTAGGCAACTCATTAATGCAGGACAACGGCACCAACATTGGTGTAAACGGTGCTCCTAATGCTGCTGACCGCGTTTTAATTACCCAAGGCACTATGACCGGTGGTTTACGCATCAACAAAACAACAACAACCGCGCTTAACTATGGTGCCCGTTTCAACCATACTGCCGGCACACAATCAAACGATGTTTACGCCAACTTAAGCGGTAACGCTTCTTTAGGTGGTTTCTCTGCTACAAACCCTGCTTTATTATCAGTAGTTGCCGGTGGTAACTCAGTTGCTGTTGCAGGTTTAGCTCCTGCTTTAACTGACTCAGTTGTGGCTGTTCAGGGCCAGGCTGCTGTATGGCATGGTGGTTTGTTCTCTTCACTTGATACTTTCCAGTTTGGTGCAGTTGGTGTATTTGGTATTTCTCAGTCTAAAGTGCCTTACACTCCGGGTGTTTTAGGTTACGGCAGCGAATACTCAGCTACATTAGATACAGCGCTTTGCGGTGTTTACGGTACTTATAACACAGCTAACTACGGTGTTGGTGTAATGGGTGTTGGTTACAATGGTGTTGAGTCTGCAGGCTCTGCTGACGTTGGTGTTTACGGTAGCGCTGCTGATTACGCTTTCTACGGCGTAGGCGACTATGCTGTAACAGGCACTAAGAGTGCAGTTGTTCCAACTTCACAAGGTCAACAGAAATTATACTGTATGGAAAGCCCTGAAATCTGGTTTGAAGATTTCGGCCATGCTACTTTAAAGAATGGTAAGGCTACCATTAACCTTGACGAACTGTATTTAGAAACAGTTGTAATTGATAACAGCCACCCTATGATTGTTACTGTTACACCTGAAGGTAACTGCAAGGGTTTATATGTTGTACCTGGTACTACTTCATTCGAAGTTAGAGAACTTGGTAACGGCCATTCAAACCTTAACTTCAGCTACCGCATAACCTGCAAGCGTTTGAACTACCAGGACCACCGTTTTGGTGCTGACGTTGCCGGTGCTGCTACTGATACAAGAGGTAGTGCTCATTATGTAGCGCCTACTCCAATTAACCATGCTGAAGCATTGGCTAAGAGCAAGGCAAACAAAATGAATGCTAAGTCAAGCGCTAAAATAAACAGACTGATGCGCCCATAATTTCCGGCGAATCGGATAGAATAAAAAAGGGATGGTGAAAACCATCCCTTTTTTATTCTACATTATGCTAAACGAATGTGCTGCGTTAAACTCCACCGAACGGCGGGAACCAGCTGCAAACAATTCAATTTATAAAGAGGGTAAGGCTGTAGTTTATCTGCATCAGGCATACTTGCCAACCACAAGCCCTACCGCAAAAAGGATAGAGAAGATAAAGGTGCTGATGGCTAATTCCTTTAAAAGCGGATCAAAGTCTTTAGGGTTTTCAATACTGCGCACCTTACTTAAATGTTTGCGGAAAAGTATCAGTGTGATAATATACAGGAACTGGATACTGGAAACAGCATGAATGATTACAAAAGCCGTTGCCGTTAAAAAGCCCGATACTATTAAGGCAAAATGATAACGCCTTGCTTTAGCCAGTCCCATTTTGACAACCAGTGTTACTTTACCGGCCTTGGCATCGCTTTCCATATCGCGCATGTTGTTAAGGTTTAGCACGCCGCTGGCAAAAGCGCCTAAAGTAAACGCGGGTAACAACACAGTACCATCAAACTGATGAGCCATTAAGTAATAGCTACCGTAAACCCCCACAAAGCCGAAAAATAACAGCACAAATACATCGCCCAGCCCACGGTAGCCATAAGCTGTTTTGCCAACGGTATATTTAATAGCGGCAGCAATAGCGGCAAGGCCTAACAAAAAGAAGAAGACAGAATAACCTAAATGCACCCCATGGAATGCTGAATAAATAAGCGCGCTGCCCGATAAAAGGCAAAGGATAACACAAACGATAATGCCCATTTTAATTTCCCCGAAGCTTAACAGGCCGGATTGTACGGCGCGTTTGGGGCCTACGCGGTCCTCGTTATCGGTTCCTTTTTCGCTATCGCCGTAATCGTTAGCCAGGTTGCTAAGTATTTGCAGCAACAGGGTTGTTAGCAGGCATAAGCCGAAAGTGGCCCAGCTAAAACGCTGGCTGTTTTGCATATAGGCAATAGAACTACCTGTAATGATAGAAGAGAATGCTAAGGGCAGGGTTCTTAATCGGAAAGCGTACAGCCACGCCTGGGTTTTTGTCACTTGCTATTTGTTTACTTCCTGGCTGTAAAAGTGTCCTGTCTCGTACAAATATCCAAGTATAAGGTCAACCACGCGTTTTATTTTGTGGCTCGGCAGCACTACTTCAAAACTGTTTTGCAGGCGTTCCACCACGTGTGCCACCAAGTCTTCCTCGCGTATCAACTGGCCGGCGCTTTCGTCCCACTTTTCAATAAAGGCGTTAAGAATGGTATAGGCGTCGTCCTCACTTATGTGAAAGTCCAGGTATTTATACACGTACTTTACGGTATCGTAATACTCCGGCTTACCGGTTTTCGGGGGATTCCAATTATCCAGCGGACTGCTCATCTGTGCCGAAAATAAGGATTGCCCAGCGGTTTAACAAGGTAGGTTTTACGCCGGTAATACAGCGCTGTACTGTTTTACAGCCTCCGCATAGCGGCCAATGTTCAACCCCGAAGTGGAGTAGAGCGTGTGCACCTCAATTATTCTATCCTTTAACTTAAAGCTGCCATGTATGGGTATTTTGGTGCCGTCCTGCTTGTGCGGTAGTTTTCGTTGGTGCAGCAACTCGTAAAACAAGTGGTGGGCGCTAACAGGGCCCGAACCGCCCGTAAGTATAATGGTGTTGATGGAAGGATGTTTACGGAGTATTTTTAATATGTCCATTTTGGCTAAAATCTCCAGGTCGCTATCCTTGCTACTTTCAGCCACTTTACGACGGCATTGGTAAACGGTATCCGACAGGGCAATTCCTTTTTCAGTGCATAAGGCAAGGCGCTCCCGGGCGGCTTCATCTCCGCTTTTATGCTGAAATGGCCTTTGGTATATCTCACTTAACATACGCCAAAAAAAATTGCTGCGGCCGGGATAGTAAGCATTAAACCGCCAGTTCGTACTGTGCGTGGGAAAGGTGCCCAGTATAAGGCAGGTTGCATTAGGAGGCACAAAGTCGTCAAAAGGATGTGTTTCAATCATGGCAAGGAAGAGCGAAATGCTAATTTCTAAATACTAAACGTGCCTTTTGAGCACGTTTGTATGTTTCTAATGAAAGTATTTGAAAAGCCGCATCATCGCTAGTTGCCCTACGGAAACTTAGGAAACTTGCTCCAGTCCGGCTTGCGCTTCTCTATAAACGCATTCTTGCCTTCCTTGGCTTCGTCACTTAAATAGTAAAGCAATGTGGCGTTACCGGCCAATTCCTGTATGCCTGCCTGCCCATCTAATTCAGCGTTAAAGCTTGCTTTAAGCATGCGTATAGCTAAAGGCGATTTCTCCTGTATTTTCATGCACCATTCCACGGTTACATCTTCCAGCATTTCAAGAGGCACAACCTTATTTACCAAACCCATGGCTAAGGCATCCTGGGCGTTGTATTGGTCGCACAGGTACCATATTTCGCGGGCTTTCTTTTGGCCTACACAACGGGCAAGATAGCTGGCACCAAAACCTCCATCAAAGCTACCCACCTTTGGGCCTGTTTGGCCAAAAATGGCATTCTCGCTGGCTATCGATAAATCGCATACCACATGTAGTACGTGCCCGCCACCTATGGCATAACCGTTTACCATGGCTATAACCGCTTTAGGTATACTGCGTATTTGTTTTTGAAAGTCAAGCACGTTTAGGCGCGGTACTGTATCCTTACCTACGTACCCGCCATGGCCGCGCACATTTTGGTCGCCACCGCTGCAAAAGGCCATATCACCCTCGCCGGTAAGTATAATAGTTTGTATATCCATGCTATCGCGGCAGGTATTCATAGCATCAATCATTTCCTTAACCGTTAGCGGGGTAAATGCGTTACGGAAACGCGGACGGTTAATAGTGATTTTGGCTATGCCTTCGAAAAATTCGAACTTTATTTCCTCATACTGTTTTATGGTTTCCCATTGTCTTTTTGCCATGGTCTCTTTTGTATTTATTGCTTAGTTAAATAGTTGCCAATACTCCTTAAACACCTTAGCGCTTAGCTCACCATCTGTTTTTATCTCCAGTATAGCCGGCTTACCGTTTTGGGGGCCGTAAAAGGTTTTAAGCGCTTCGTCCAGTTCTTTTTGAGCGGGGCAAAAGTAATAAGGGATGCCATACATTAAAGCCAGCTTTTCCGCGCTCAGGTTATGGCGGGTTTCAAAGAATTTTTCAAAGTCAGGCACTTTGCCCGGCCCTTCAATAAGGCGGAAAATATTGCCACCGGAATTATTAACGATAATGATGCGCAGTTGTGGGGATAGTTTACTGTTCCAAAGGGCGTTGCTATCGTAAAAAAAGCTAACGTCGCCCACTATGTTAACCGTAAGTTTGCCAGTGGAGTGTGCGGCTCCTGCTGCTGTGCTTACACAGCCATCAATACCGCTTGTGCCGCGGTTGGAGTTAACCTGCAGGCCTGCTTTATGTTTAAAGAAATTAGAATAGCGAATGGGGGAGGAGTTGCCGTACTGAATAAAGGCACCTTCGGGAAAGGACTTTACAAGGGTGTCAAACACCTTCATGTCGCAGAAAGGCAGAGCTTCAATATATTGTTGATGTAAGGCTGCTGCGTTGGCGCTTTGTTGCTGCCATAACTGCCTAAACCCTGATTGTTGCTGCACATTGTGATGCAACAGCACTTGCAGAAAGCTCGCCGCATCGGCACTTACTTTTTGATAGGCAATGGCGCCTAAGGAGTTCCAATTTTCCTCAAACTCTGCTACCTGCACATGCAGTTTTGCCGGGTGCCGTTTCAAAAACTCCTTTAACCGTTTAGAAACTACCTGCCTGCCAAGGTGAATAATCAACTCAGGTGCAAAATCAGCTTCTATCTGTTTTGCTCTTGCCACTACGGCATCGGCATTGCTGATAAAATGCCCGCCGTACATGTTGGAGGTGGTTTCTGTTACCGCCACCACATTATCCATATCACTTAAACGGTTCAGCAGGGCATTCAGTTCATTATCAGCCTGCATTAAACCAACCAACACCAGGGTTTTAGGCATTAGTTTTATAGCAGCAACATCCGGCAAAGCCATTTTCACTGTTTCTGTTTCAAAGTCACCTACAGCTTCCAATGGCGCACTTTCGTAAAGTGGTTCTCTTAATTGAATGTTAATGTGCACCGGGCCTTTGCCGCCGTCATACAGCTTTTCAATGGCGGTTTTGCAGGTATGGGCTACTAATTCGCTGCCGTTTTCAATATCATTAGCGCTTAGGTTGTAAGCAGCTTTAATAAAGTTCTTATAAATGTCTTGTTGGTTAATGGCCTGGTTTTCTCCCATGCCTATTAACTCTGCAGGCCTATCCGCTGTAAGCAGCAATAAGGGTATCTCCTGGTGGTAAGCTTCGCAAACCGCGGGTGCCAGGTTTAAAACCGCTGTGCCGGAGGTGCAAACAACCGCAACGGCGGTGCCCTGCTGGGCCATGCCTAGTGCAAAATAAGCTGCTACTCTTTCATCGGGAATAACTACGCACTCTACATCGGGCATGCCTGAGAATGCAATTACTAAAGGGGCTGAACGCGAACCAGGGGAGAATACAACTTTACGGATTCCCCTGCGCCTGCAGATTTCCGCTATCAGTTGTACCCCTTTCTTCGCCGTTTGCATTGGGTGGCAAAGATGCTATGTTTTTAGAAACCTTCAACCCTGTTTTGTCCGCGCTTAAAACACTCAAAAGGGTTTCGGTTTTAATCTTTGTTTCAGTCCACTCCCTATCTGGTTTTGAATCTGCCGTAATACCGCAACCTACAAAAAGGGCCAGCCTGTTTTTAAGCACCTTCATGCAGCGCAGGTTTACAAACAGGTTTATCTGTTCGTCAAGGTTAACAGGGCCCAGGTAGCCGCTGTAAAAGCCGCGTTCAAACTTTTCGTGGGCTAAAATGTATTCAATGCTTTGCTGCCTTGGCAGGCCTCCTACAGCCGGCGTGGGGTGCAAGTGCTCTACAATTTTCTGCCAGTTAAAATGGGGGATTGAATCGTATAAAAAGGTGGTGCGTAAATGCAGCAGGTTGCCTGCCTCTACTGTTTCGGGGCCAGTTATTTTTGCCGGCGATTTAGTAACGCTAGCAAAGGCCTCGGTAATGTACCGCGTTACAATCTCCTGTTCTTCTTTTTCTTTTTCTCCCCAGGCCGTATTGCTGTTCCATTGGGTGTTGGCTTTGGTGCCGGCTAAAGAATAAGTTTTGAAACCTGATGCGTTTACTTCTAACAAAATCTCCGGCGATGCGCCTAGCCATAAGCCGTATTCGGCCGTGTAAACCAAGGAAACAAAGGCATTGGGGTATTTGGCACAAAGCTTTTCAAAAAAGGCAGCGGCCGAAAAATTATGAGGCTTGCTTTTTTTTACCACCCTTGCGGCCACAATTTTTTTGAAATGCCCTTTGCGTATTTGCCTGCGTATTTTGCGTACGTAATTTTTAAAGCCTTCTTTTTTTTGCGGTTTTAAGGCTTGCCTGTAAACCGGCAGCCCTATGCTTACCTGCTCCACTGCAAAATCTGTTTTGGGCAGTTTGTCGGCATCGCAAAAAATATCGTTGCGTATAATAAGGCGTTTTACCTTCTGCGTTTCGTTAAAAGGGGCGAAAAGAAAGCCTTGCTCGTAAATGTGATCCTCTCCGGCGCTAAACTTTTTAAGGGCGGTATTGCGTTGCGCCACCACCTTTATAGCGCTTTTGCCCGGCAATCTGTAAAAGGCGAAGGGTAATTGCTTGGCGTAGCAATAATCGAAAAAGGTATTGAGCGTTATAGCATTAGAGGCAATCACGAAGTGCTTTAGTGCAAAATTATATTTTTACCCGCAACATTTTTGAAATGATAGAGAAGGAGTTATACATAATACGCCACGGACAAACCGACCATAACGCAAAAGGAATAATACAGGGTAGGGGAGTAAACCTATCCTTAAACGAGAAAGGGAAAAAGCAGGCGCAGGCCTTTTACGAAGCCTACAAACACGTACCTTTTGATATGTTGTGTGCTTCTTCTTTAACCCGTGCGCAGGAAACCATTCAACCTTTCCGTGATTTGGGGATACCTTTCCAAAGCTTTAAAGAGCTGGACGAAATTAGCTGGGGCGATTTAGAAGGCACTGTTTCTACTCATGAAACGGACAGAAGTTTTCAGGAGTTGATAGGTAAATGGCGGGCAGGAGAGGTGGATGTAAAAACCAGCCCAAGCGGCGAAAGCCCCATAGACCTGCAGGAACGGCAAAGGCGCTTCATAAAACACTTGCTTAGCACACCACACAAACGCATACTTATTGCCACGCATGGCCGGTTTATACGTGCTTTTATGTGCACGCTTACAGGCACGCCGCTAAGCGAAATGGAAAAGTTTCACCACGTAAATCTTTGCCTTTACAAGGTAAATATGAAAACAGATGGCACCTTTGAAATTGAAAAGAACTGCGAACAGGGACATTTGCAGCATTTAGGTATGTAGTAGCTATCTGACGAAAGTCAGAACCTGCCCTGCGCTTTTAATGCTTATTGTGTTTACTTTTGAGGTATGAGGATTTACCTCCTTCTCGCTTTGTCATTTTTTAGTGGCTCCGGCTTTGGGCAAAACCAATGGCAGGTATTTAACTCTTCTAATTCCGGCTTACCCGACAATGTAATCCGCTGCCTTGCAAAGGATGCGCAAGGGAATGTTTGGATAGGCACTGATAACGGCCTGGCCAAATTTGACGGCAGCACCTTTACAGTTATTGACAGCAGCAACTCAGACCTACCTGTTAACCAGATACGCAGTATAGCCTTTAGCCCCACAGGCGATATGTGGGTGGGCACCCTGCAAGCCGGGGTGGCTGTGTTTAACGGCAGCAGTTGGGTAAGTTATACATCGCAAAACAGCGCTTTACCTGACGACCAGGTGCGCACGATAACTTTTGACACTGCCGGTAATGCCTGGTTAGGCACCACCGGTGGCGTAGTTAATATAAGCAGCGAAGGCTGGGAGGTGTATGGCATGTTTAATTCTCCTTTGGTTTCAAACAACATCAATCATGTTTTTGTAGATGGAGGAACGGTTTGGGTAGGCACCGTTAATGGCGGCTTAAACCGTAAGGTGGGCAGTGTATGGACCATTTTTACTTACCAAAACAGCGGCCTGCTGGATAACACCATTTACAACATCACTAACGATATTTTCGGAAATGTATGGTTTGCCACTCCTGCACAAGGCCTGGGCCGTTATGATGGCAGCGGCTGGTATTTTCGCTCCATTTCAAATTCTAATATGCCCACTAACGGCTTAACCGCTATAGAGGTAGTGAAGCATACCGATGTAAAATACATTGGCACAGTAAACAAAGGCCTGGTGCGCTGGACAAACGGCTTGCCCTTCGATTCCTTTACAGTGAACAACTCGCCCATGCCCGATAACCATGTTAGCTGCCTGCTGCAATCCAATGATTCTACCTTTTACATAGGCACGGCAAGTAGCGGATTGGTGAAGTTTGTTGATACTACCCAATATCCTTTGGTTTCGGCGGTAGAAGAAATAAGGAGCGAGATGGAAATGGTAGTTTATCCTAATCCTACCAGCGATTATTTGCATCTGGCAATTCAAACAGACGCTGCTGACATAAGTATAAGCAATGCTTTAGGGGAAGTGGTTAGTAATTCAAGTCTAATCCGAGGCGCTGTTGTTGATGTTTCGAATCTTGTGCCGGGTATTTATTTTGTAAGGGTACAGCAGGCTGGTAAGTGTTTCCTTTCGAAGTTTGTAAAACAGTAACTACTCTTTCTTTTCCAACCATGAAAAGAAAGAATCAAAGAAAAATCTCCGCTGTTGAGAAAATAAGCTAAAATCTATTTCACTACGCTAAACTGCACAAACTCACTTCGCTTCGCTGCGTTCAAACAGTGCGCAGTTTTTTACGCTTCGTTGCATAGATTTCTTAACGCAATTTTCTCAAAGGCGGCTGAGAATGCACAGCGATTTTTCGAAAGGTATTACCTATCAGGCACCGGCACTGTGTTATCATCCGTAAACCCCTCAATGCGTTCCGGTGAAATAATACTCACCCATACCACATCGTCTGCCACATCAATGTCTACTCTTCTTACTTCAAGCGTATCGTTGTTGCAGTCTACATATACGGAGTGTATGGTGCTACCATCTACAACTATAGGCTTTCCGCATTGGGTGCCGGCCATAAAATCCTGAAAGCGGTCCTTTAAAATATTAGCCAGCCTTCTTTCAACAATGTGGTTGGTTAAAAAGCCAACGTCTTCAGGCAACTTGCCGTTGTATTGCAATAAAAAAGCGAACTCGCCTTTAAGGGGCTTGTTCGCTTTAGTTTCTTTTTGGGGTGTTGTGTTGCATGCACTTAAAAGCAGCAAAAGCATTAAGGGCAGGCCGTATTTCATGTTACCACTTTAGCAGGTAAGCGAAAATGAGGGGCGCTACAATAGTAGCATCGCTTTCTACTATAAACTTAGGGGTATCAATACCCAGTTTACCCCAGGTAATTTTTTCGTTGGGCACAGCGCCGCTATAGCTGCCGTACGAAGTAGTGGAATCACTTATCTGGCAGAAGTAGCTCCAGAAAGGAACATCATGCCAGCCCAAATCCTGGTACATCATAGGCACCACGCAAATAGGAAAATCGCCGGCTATACCGCCGCCAATCTGGAAGAATCCTACCCCCTTGCCCCCGCTGTTTTGGCGGTACCAATCGCTTAACCAAACCATATACTCAATACCACCGCGTACGGTGGTAGCTTTAATATCATTCTTTATGCAATAGCTGGCAAAAATGTTACCCATGGTGCTGTCTTCCCAACCCGGGCAAATAATGGGCAGGTTCTTTTCGGCAGCGGCAATCATCCAGCTATGCTTGGGGTCAATCTCATAGTATTGCTCCAGCACACCGCTTAAAATCATCTTATACATAAACTCATGCGGAAAGTAGCGCTCGCCTTTAGTGTCGGCATCCTTCCACAACTCATATATGTGCTTTTGCAGGCGGCGGAAGGCTTCTTCCTCCGGTATGCAGGTATCGGTTACACGGTTAAAGCCGTTTTCCAAAAGGTCCCATTCTTCCTGTGGCGATAAATCGCGGTAATTAGGCACGCGCTTATAGTGCGTGTGCGCAACCAGGTTCATCAGGTCTTCCTCCAGGTTGGCGCCTGTGCAGCTTATAATAGCTACCTTATCCTGGCGTATCATTTCAGCAAGGCTAATGCCCAACTCAGCCGTGCTCATGGCACCGGCCAGGGTTATCATCATTTTGCCGCCTTCGGCAAGGTGTGTTTCATATCCTTTAGCAGCATCTACCAGCGCAGCAGCGTTAAAGTGGCGGTAGTGGTGCGTAACAAAATCTCTTATTGGTGATGCCATAACTCTATGTATTTATTCGCGGGCGAAAATCAGAAAATTTTTGGCACTGCAAAGAGGGAGTTTTTAACTACATAGGCACCATATATACATAGAAGTTATAACCGTATATTTGGTTCGCACCTATAAACCCATGAAACCGCTCCTTCTTGCTCTCCTAATTTTCGCTTCTACAGTTTGTTGGGGGCAATATCCTAAGGATGCTAAACGGGATAATTTGTGGCCATTTGGATATGGTTATTCTATAGGTCAAACTGATACTTTAGCTGGCTTGACTTGGTTAAACTATTTTGATGGTTCAGTTGACATTACTCGAGAATATGTTGATATAGACTTGGCTGCAAGCAATGCCGTTGGTTGTGATACGAATGGGAATCTCCTTTTCCTAACTAATGGTATAATGATTTACAATAGTAACAAGCAGGTGATGCAGGGTTGTGATACTCTAAATCCTGGCTATTGGGCTGAGCAAACCGCATTCTGTGGATATATATTACCTCAAGGCGTATTGTCGCTACCCAAACCGGGCAGCGACAACCAGTGGTATATTTTTCATGGTCGCATGGGGGATTCTGCTTTTCCCTTTAGCGGTTACAATGTCGAAGACGTTTACTATAGTACTCTTGATATAGAACAAAATCTGGGTTTAGGTTTAGTCACTTCTCTGAGAAATCCAATTGTGTTAAACGATACTATTGATTATGGTAAGTTAACCGCTTGCAGGCATGCTAACGGACGGGACTGGTGGATTATTTTCTGTAATAGTACGTTAACTGAATATAGGAAAGTGTTATTGGATCCATTAGGTGTTCACGACTTTGGGTGGATTGATATTCCTTTACCTGGAAGACCTTATGTTGGTTTAGGCCAGGCTTGTTTCAGTCCAGACGGGATGAAGTATTTCAATTTCGGCTCACTTTCAAAAGCCGATGGCGAGTTTGTAGATATTTTCGATTTCGATCGATGTACGGGCGACCTTAGTAACCCACAACCCATTAATACTTTCGATAGTTGCATTACTGGAGGTGGAGCTATCTCCCCCAACTCGCATTTTGCATATAGCAGTTGCGGCTTATCTGTTTTCCAATATGATTTGGAAGCTGCGGATGTAGAAACCGGTAAGCAACTGGTTGCGCAATGGGATGGTTTTGTAGATCCGGAATTTCCCGTTGGAACCCTTTTCTATTTAATGAGCAATACACCTGATGGTAAGATAATTATCTGTTCCCCCAGCAGCGTTCGCTTTCTTCATACTATTGATAGCCCCGACAGCGCAGGTTTAGCCTGCAATGTTCTGCAACATAATATTCAGCTATACACATTCAATGGATCCTCCATGCCCAACTACCCCAACTTCCGCCTCGGCCCTGTTGATGGCAGCAGTTGCGATACCCTTGGTATCGATGTTGGAATACCCGGAGCCCCTAAACCTAAATATCAGGAACAGGCAAACATGCAGGCTTACCCTAACCCTGCCGGCAGTTACTGCAACATCGCCTTAGGCAATACGCTTAAACAGGATGGTGCCTTGATTGTTTACGACTTAAATGGCCGCAAGGTATTTGAAGCAAGCTTACAAAAAGCAACCATTGGTTATACCCTTAAAACAGAAGACTACGCCAGCGGCCTGTATCTCTGCGTTGTTTACGAAGGCAGTACTGAAAAGGGAAGTGTGCGGTTTGTGAAGGAGTAGACCCCGGCCCCCCTGCCGTCATGCCGAACTTGATTCAGCATCTCATTTCTAACACAGATTCCGGAACAAGCCCGGAATGACGCGAAGTTTTTTTGTAGGAGGGTTTATTTTAAGCCTCCCCTTCGGGGAGCCTGCCTGGTGGCAACGGCAGGGATTTAGGAGGGGTTGTTTATTTTCACCGCGTGAAGCAAATGGAAATCTCCCTTATTAGCATTAACGAACTGCCCTCGGTAGCCAAAAGCTTATTGCGCTTTACCGAAGGCCGCCGCATATTTGCTTTTGAGGCCGAAATGGGTGCGGGCAAAACCACGCTTATTAAGGAGATTTGCCGTCAGCTTGGTTCGGTTGATAGCTTTAGCAGCCCCACCTTTAGCATAGTAAATGAGTATGCCATAGCGGGTGCGGCGCAACGTATTTACCATATTGACCTTTACCGCCTTAAAGACCTTGAGGAAGCTATGGACCTTGGCCTGCAGGAATACCTTAACGGGCAGGACTACTGCTTTATTGAATGGCCCGGTTTAGCCAAAGAGCTTTTACCTGCAGAAACCGTTAATATCCACATTAAATCCGAAGGGAATATTAGGAATGTGTCTATCTTTATGAATTAATTACCCATAGAGATGGCCGAGAAGAAAAAAAGCGAGTTTGAAGGCATAGTTACCAAGCTGGGCCTGCAGCCAATGGAGAGCCCAACCATGGTAGCTGCCAGAAGAGCCAAACTGTTTATTGGCATACCTAAGGAAAGGAGTTTTCAGGAGCACCGCATAGGGCTTACCCCTGAAAACGTGCGTACGTTAATGGCCAATGGCCACCGCATTTTGATTGAGCGCGGAGCGGGTAAAGATTCTCATTTTTCCGACAATGATTTTTCAGAAGCAGGCGCTGAAATTACCGAAAGCGCCGAGGAGGTTTTTAAGGCCGATGTAATAATTAAGATTGCCCCCCCATCGCTTGATGAAATTGAGCTGATGCAGAACAACCAAACGCTTATTTCTCCCCTGCATTTGCCTACCCTTAAAAAGGAGTATATGCAAAAGCTGATGAAGAAGAAGGTGACGGCCCTTGCGTTTGAGTATACCAATGATGATGCAGGCCGCTTTCCTTTTGTTAGGGCCATGAGCGAGATTGCGGGCAACAGCGTAATTCTTTTGGCGGCGGAATACCTGAGCAATGCCAACCAGGGTAAGGGAATACTACTTGGTGGTATAAGCGGCGTGCCCCCGGCCAAGGTGGTAATTTTAGGTGCCGGCGTTGTGGGTACATTTGCAGCCCGTGCCGCAATGGGCCTTGGCGCTATAGTTTCGGTGTTTGATAACAACGTGTTTAAGTTGCAGCGCCTTCAGGAAAAGATAAGCGCCCGTATTTTTACTTCTACTATTTCGCCCGCCATATTGGAACAGGAATTACAAACCGCTGATGTAGCCATAGGGGCCATACATTCCAAAAAGGGACGTACGCCTGTATTGGTAACCGAGGATATGGTAAGCAAAATGAAACCCGGCAGCGTGCTTATTGATGTAAGTGTTGACCAGGGCGGTTGCTTTGAAACTTCTGAAATTACCTCGCATGCGCAGCCTACCTTTACCAAATACGATGTAATACACTACTGTGTGCCTAACATTCCATCGCGCGTATCGCGCACGGCCTCTTATGCGTTCTCTAACATTCTTACCCCTATTTTAATACGCTGCGGCGATTTAGGGGGCATGAAGGGGCTTTTGTATGATGACGCCGGCATCCGCAATGGCATTTATCTTTACAAAGGCAACCTGACCAACGAAAACCTGGCGGCGATGTTTAGTTTAAAGCACAGTAACCTGGAATTGCTGTTTGCCACTAACCTTTAGCATTTTAGGCTAATAGCCTATATTTATCGGTAAATGAATAGGTTTTGCTTAGTTGCATTCTCTCGAAATGCACATTTTTATCTCATCGATTAAGTAATTGTTAACCCAATATGAAACTATTGTTTAAGGGAATTTTGTTTTGCGTTACTGCTACGGGTCTTCTTTTAATAGCTTCCTGCGCTAAGGACCCCGGCACCGGTGGTTTAGCCACCATCTCGGGCAGGGTATATGCGTATGATTACAACACTTATAATGAGTTGGTAGATTCCGGCTACCTGGCTGATGAAAACGTATATATCTCCTACGGTAATCATACAACAGTAGATGACGATGTGAAAACCAACTACAACGGCGAGTTTAAGTTTGAATGGCTGCAGAAGGGCGATTACAGCCTTTGGGTTTACAGCAAGTGCGATACCTGCACCCTGGGGCAGGATTACGTGATGCAAAAAGTAACTATTACCAAGCGGAAAGAGAATGCTACGCTTCCTGATTTTGTAATTAAAAAATAAGAGCGTGGATTTGCATTATCAGCATTACAAACAAAAAGTTGAGGAAACGTTAAACACCTTTCAGCCATTAACGCTGAAGGAACTGGATAACGTACAGATGCTGAACCGCGTTGATACCAAGTTTGTGTTTCACATCAACCAGTTTTGCGAAATACTGGAAGAGATAAAGGAAAACTACCTGGTACTTGAAATTGACGGTAAAAGGATGTTTGATTACGAGAGCATTTATTTTGATACTGATAATTACGACCTCTATAAATTTCACCATAACGGTAAGCTTAACCGCCTAAAGGTACGCTACCGTAAATACCTGGATAGCGGCCTGTGCTACTTTGAGGTAAAGTATAAGATAAAGGGTAACCGTACCGATAAGAAAAGGCTAAAGCAGGAAAACTACAAGCACGAGTTAACCGAACAGGAGTTTGCCATTATACAGCATAACTACCTGGATATACAGGCCCTAAAGGAAAAAATGGTGATTTGCTTTACGCGCATTACCCTGGCTAACAAAAACTTTAAGGAGCGCCTTACGCTGGACATCAACATTCTCTTCGATAATTTTAAGGATAAGAAGGTTTATCCTGAGTTGGTGGTGGCTGAAATAAAAACAGACAAAACCGCTATTGGCAGCCCTATTGTAAACTCCTTTAAAAAGCGCCACTTCGAAGAGATTGGCTTTAGCAAGTATGCCACCGGCGTGGCCATGCTGGAGGATATTAAGAGCAATAATTTTAAACCAAACCTTATTAAAATAAACCGAATTATAGCGAATGGAAACAGAAGTACTTGAGATTGGTAAGGGCTCGAAAGACATATTTACTGCCCTTGCCGCCCATTGGGGGCTTGCAGCAAACTGGGCAGCTTACCTGGAGTTTTTTGTGCGTTACGGCCTTAACCTGCTAGTGATAGTTTTAATTGTTAGGGTTATTTATTACCCACGCCACAAAAACCGCGAATTCCTTTTTACGTTTTTTCTGTTTAACACCGTTAACTTCTTGATATGCTTGTTGCTTAGCAGTGCTAAGCTAAAAATGGGTTTTGCTTTCGGCTTGTTTGCCATCTTCTCCATTTTGCGTTATCGCACGGTAACGGTACCTATCCGCGAGATGGGCTACTTTTTTATAAGTGTTACCATAGGCCTGATTAATGCACTTGCCGTATTAGATGATACCGTTGCGCTTACTATTTTATTAGTAGCCAACGCCGTTATTGTAGGGCTGGTGTTATTGCTGGATAGCAGCTCTGGCCTTCAACACGAAAACTACAAAACCATTAACTACGAGCGTATTGATTTAATTAAACCCGAACTACGGGAGGAAATGATTGCAGACCTGAAAAACCGCACGGGTTTACCAATTCATAAGGTAGAGATTGTAAAGATTGATTTTCTGCGCGATGTAGCAAGAATCAACGCATTCTATCTTTCTACACAAAACGAGTCCACCACTATGGGTATGGACGACGATGACTAGTTTTTAAAATTTTACTGAAATAAATGAGCATGAAACGTTTTTTTCTACCTGTTTTTGCCTTGCTTGCTTTTACAGCAGGGGCACAGCAATTAAACCAGGTGTGGGTTAGCAACTATAATGGTGCCGGCGACTACTCCGACAAGGCACAGGATATGGTTATTGATGGCAGCGGTAATATTTATTACGGCGGCTATACCACCTCCAACGGCAATCACGATTACCTTACGGTGAAGTTGAATTCATCAGGAGATACAGTTTGGGCGCGCACTTACAATGGCAGTGATAATACAGAGGATGAGGTAAATGCTATTGCGGTGGATGCTTCGGGCAACGTTTATGTAACGGGCTATGCGGCGGGCGCCAATGGCGATGATTATGTTACTATCAAGTACAACGCATCCGGTGTGCAGCAATGGCTGGCTGTTTATAACAGCGCTTTTAACCAGGATGACATTGGCAATGATATAGCAGTGGATGGAAACGGCAATGTTTACGTAACAGGAGCCAGCGCGCAGGATGCCGATGGCCTTAATTTTGATTATGCAACTGTAAAGTATAATTCAGCGGGAGCGCAACAGTGGGCCGTACGGTACGATGGTTTTGGCAACGGCATTGATGAAGCCAAGAGAATAGTTTTGGACGGTAGTGGCAACCCAATTGTTACCGGCCAATCCGATAACGGAAGCGATGATGACTGGGTAACACAGAAATTGAACCCTTCTAACGGCGCCGTTACCTGGACTAATACAGTGGATTATACCAAGAACGACCGTCCTTCGGATATGACCATTGATGCTAACAACGTGTTGTATGTTGCAGGCAGAACCAAGGCTACCAATTACGATTTGGCCGTACGCAAGATTGATGCCGCCGGGGCAACGGTGTGGACCAAATTTTTTCAGGGAACGGATGATGACCGCGCTACCTCGGTAGCTGTAGATGCCGCAGGCAATGTTTACGTTACCGGTTTAACTGATATTAATGCTAACCCTCTAATTGAGGATTACAACTTTATTACGCTTAAGTATAATAGCGGTGGCACCCAGCTATGGCTTAAAACCTTTAACGGCTCGGCAAATGGTACCGACATAGTAGCTAAAGTTTTGGTAAACAATAATGGCTATGTATTTGTAGCCGGCCAAACTTTATCTACTACCACTAATAATGATTATGCAGTGCTTAAATATGATTCGGCAGGTACGTTGGTTTATTCCAAAACCTTTGATGGTGGCGTAAACGGAGACGATGATGGGCAATGCATGGCTCTTGCCGGTGGCGAGGCCGTAGTTTCAGGCCTTGCTTTTATATCGGCCAATAATGCCAACGCCGTTACAGTTAAGTATGATGCTGCAGGTAATATAGTATGGAGTAAAAGCTACGATGGGGCAGGGGATAACAACGATGAAGCAGCCAAAATCGTAGTTGATGCAGTTGGTAATTCAGTAGTTGCTGGTTTTACCGTTAATTACAAGGAGGACAAGAACTTCCTGGTTAATAAAATTGATGGCGCAGGTAATGTTTCGTGGACCAAGGCAATTACTGGTAATTCAGGCGTAAGCCCTGATGAAGCTGTGGATGTAAAGCTGGATGCCTCTGCCAATGTTTATGCAACCGGTTTTGTGAAGGATAGCGCCCAGAGTTATAACTACTGCACCGTTAAGTATGATGCCGCCGGTAACCAGCAATGGTTATCTAAGTACAACAACGTTAGCGAAAGTGATAAAGCAGTGGCGCTGGGCTTAGACGGCAGCGGCAACGTATATGTAGCCGGGCGTTCGGATGTTGATTCAACCGTTGTAACGGATTATGACTTTGTAGTAGTGAAATACGGAGCCAATGGCGCCCAAAGCTGGGCGCAAGCAGCCAATGCTGGCAACCCGGATGAGGAACCTGTAGCTATGGCAGTTAGCAATGGGGGTAATGCTTATGTGGCAGGAAGAACTACTACAGGAACAAACGACGACTTTTTTGTAGTTAAATACAATAACACCGGCGCTATTGTGTGGCAAAAGCAATTAGGGTTCGACCATGACGACAGGGATGAAGCCGTATTGCTTGATGCTTCTGAGAATCTTTACGTTTGTGGCCGCAGCGAAGATGCTGCTAACCACTTTAATGGAATTTTGATTAAGTACAATTCCAACGGCGATACCCTGTGGACGCGTTGGTATCCGGGGCAAAATAATGGTGCAGCGCGTTTCGATGCAATGGCGTTTGATTCGTTAGGGAATATTGTAGTGGTTGGTAATACAGACCCTGACGGCGATACAGCTACTCAAAATTTCGATTACCTGCTTGCTTCATATGATGTAAACGGAAACTTGTTGTGGGATACTACCTGGAGTTATAACGGCACTTCTGATGATGAGGCAAAGAGCGTAAGTTGTAACGGCAGCAACATTTATGTAACGGGAGAAAGTAACTACGGCAATGTTGCGAGCCCCAACTATAACTATGTTACTTTACAGTACTCGCTTAATGGCCAGCAATTAGCTATGGCTACTTATGACCAGGCCGGTAAAAATGATAAGGCGCGTTCAATAGCTATTTTAGGAACCTCCGTTTATGTAGCCGGGGCAAGCACAGGCAATAACAGTCAATACGATGCTGTGGTAGTTCGTTACGATATACTTTCGGGCTTAAAGAACATTGCACAGGATGCTATGCTTGTTTATCCGAACCCATTTGCCAGTGAGTTTAACATTACCCTAACAGCTGCCCACGCCGATGCTGTATTGCATTTGATGGATGTATCGGGCCGCGTTATACGCACCTACAATACCAAGGGCGAAGGTAAATTAACCATTAACCGCTCAGGCTTAAACGCAGGTGTTTACCTGTTGCGTTTAACTACCGAGGAAGGCACCCCAATTGGCATAACCCGCATTATTGCAGAGTAATTGAAGCGTCTATGCTCCATATTATTTCTGGGCATTTTGCTGTTTGTTACGCAAGGCGCATCAGCGCTTGATAACGAGCCCAAAAAGAACAGGCAGTTGTGGTTGTGGTTTCAGTTTACGAAACAATTACCTAAGAAATTTTCTATTGGCTTTCAATACCAGGTACGTTTCGATCATAACATGCGCACCTTTAGCGGCGAGAACTTTTACGGTGTGTTGGGTTACCGTATTAATAAGTATCTATCCACACAGTTTACTTACCAGTTTTTTACTTCACCAAAGGTAGATAACCACACTTTCTTCATCAGCCTTACGGGTAAGTACAGGGTTGGGCCGGTATCCTTTGGCCTGCGCACGGCCTACCAACACGTTAACGAGTATTTTGCAAGAAGGTACGAGCCCGGCCACGAACCTATTGATGAATGGCGAAACCGTGTAACCATTAAATACGACTTTGCACGCAACTGGGATGTATATGCTTATTGTGAGCCTTATCTTTTGTTCAGCGCTAAACCAAACGCACAGGGCATTTGGGTAGAAAAAGTGCGAAACCTTATTGGAGTAGATTGGAGCTTTTATAAGTACAATACCATTGCGCTCTTTTACTTTTTTCAGCCGGAATTTACCGGTAAGCGACCCGAGTACCAGCACGTAATTGGTTTGGTTTACGACTTTAACCTGCCTAAAAAGGTAAATTGGAAGAAGTTCTTCCATCCGAAGAAAAAGAAGAAAGGTAGTGAAGAGAAGCTGGCGCCTGAAGAAAAAGACCGTCTCTATGATTGATTTCTTGCCATGCCTTCAAAATAGGAGTGTAGTACTACACTCAGCATTATTATAGCTGTACCTACGAAGAACCAAACATTAAGGTGTTCATTCTCTTTAAATATCAAAAAAGCAAGAGCAATGCCGTAGATGGGTTCAAGGTTTATGGCCAGGTTTAACGTAAAAGCGCTAAGGTGGCGCAATGCATTAAGGGAGAGTATCAGGGTTACATGCGTGCATAAAATGGCAAGCACAAACAACAATAACCAATCTGTGTTAGAGGGGATAATACCGCTTTGTGCCCCGGCACCCATACAGTGAATGTGAAATGGCACTACCACGGTTAGCGCTAAAAGGCCCATTAAAATCTCGTAGAAGGAAACTACACTGCTTTCCAGTTCATTTACTATACCCTTATTCAGAATATTAAAGAAGGCGCCGATAAAAGCTGCAAGTAGCGCAAGCATTATTCCCTTGGTATAAAAGTTCTCATCGCTGTAAAATATCAGCCCTATTCCGGCCATTGCCATAAAGCTGTACAGCAATTCCAATTTGTTGAAACGTTTGCGCGTTATTAATGGCTCAATAAGTGCCGTAAAAAGGGTAGTGGAAGAAAACACACTTAGTGTAATGCTGACGTTACTGCTTTTAACTGCACCGTAAAAGCAAAGCCAATGCACCATAAGCAGCACACCAACAAAGGTTAAACGCTTAAAATTTTGCCGGGTAACTTTAAAACTGCGGCGGGTAAGTTGTATGTAAAGAAAAAGAGAAACCGAAACAATAATCATGCGGTACCATACCAGCATTATTCCATCAAGGTGTATGGCTTTGCCCAAAACAGCAGTAAGCCCCCACAGCAATATGGAGATGTGCATCTGAATCTGCGCCTTGGTTACATCAGATTTGGAATGGTAGGTTTTTAGCACTTAAGTCCTTTATCAGGGCGAAAAAACTATTTTTAACCGGATTTTGAATTATGGCAGTTGTGGAGTTATACACGGATGGAGCAGCAAGAGGTAACCCCGGCCCGGGAGGTTACGGCGCCATTCTTAAATACGGCAAAGTTGAAAAGGAACTTTCGCAGGGGTACAGGAAAACTACCAATAACCGCATGGAACTTTTGGCCGTTATTGTGGGACTGGAAACTCTTACGCGGGATGGCGTGGATGTGGAAGTTTATTCCGACTCGAAATATGTGGTGGAGGCAGTTGCCCAGCGCTGGGTATTCGGCTGGGAAAAAATCGGTTTTAAAAAGAAGAAGAACCCTGACTTGTGGATGCGGTTTCTTAAAATATACCGCAAGCATAATGTGCGTATGCATTGGATACGCGGGCATAACGACCACCCCTATAACGAACGCTGCGACCGACTTGCCACCGCAGCGGCCGATGGTTATGACCTGCTGGTGGATGATGGTTATGAAAGTGGCCTTGCCGGTTAATGCCTTGCAATCTTTTTACACTTACTGAACCTGGGGCAAAATCAGCCGAGCGCTTTGGGGGCAATGTGTTTTATTTGCAGGGTATTTATGCTTCGTTCAGGCCTTACCTTACTTCTGCTTTCCTTATTTTCTTTAGGCAATTCGCAATGTGTTACCACCTATCCCTATGGGCAGGATTTTGAATTGAGTAATGGCAATTGGACACCCGGCGGAAGCGTGAGCGATTGGGCCTGGGGCACGCCAACAAAAGCCGTTATTACGGGTGCAGCGGGCGGTTCTAATTGCTGGATAGTAGGCGGCCTTTCCTCAACCTCCTACAATCTGGGCGAAAGTTCTTTTGTTCAAAGCCCCTGTTTTGATTTTACCAATCTGCAACATCCCTATATTTCGTTTAATATCTTTTGGGAGTGTGAAAGGTCTTACGACGGCAGTAACCTGCAGTATTCCACTAATGGAGGCACCGCATGGCAAAATGTAGGCAGCAGTAGCGACCCTGTAAACTGCATGACCCAAAACTGGTTTAATTCTTCCAGTATAAACTACTTATCCGGCCTTGCCACACCTAAAGATGGCTGGAGTGGTAACTCACAATCTACCAGCGGAAGCTGCCAGGGGGGCGGTGGAAGCGGAGGTTGGGTACTTGCCAAACACTGCCTTAATGGTTTGGCGGGTAACCCCAGTGTTATATTCCGCTTTACGTTTGGTGCCGGCACTTCGTGCAATGATTATGATGGAGTTGCCTTTGATGATGTTTTTATCGGCGAGGCGCCTGCGCCGGTTGTAGATTATAGTTTTAGTTGCCAGGGAGGCACAACAGTAAACTTTACGGCTACAACAGACTTATGCCCTGATTTGTTGCAGTGGAACTTTGACGACCCTGCAAGCGGCAGCAGTAATACCGCTACAGGCCTTACGGCTTCGCATACCTTTTCAGGCGGGGGTAGTTACAATGTTTCGTTTACGGCAGGTGGCCCTTGCAATCCATCCACTTCTATAACCAAAACGGTTGAGGTGGTTTCAATAGTAGCGGATGTTAAAGATGTAAGTTGCATCGGAGCAACTGATGGCCTTGCTTATATAGTATCGCAATCAAGCTCCAACCCTTTAGCCATAAGCTGGAGCACAACACCTGCCCAGTTTACCGATACGGCATTTAACCTGGCAGCGGGCAATTATACGGTTACCGTTACGCCGCTAACAGGCTGCCCCGGTACGGCGAATGTAATAGTGGGGGAGGCCCCGCCGGCAGTAATCAATTTTACTATTGCAGCCGATACCTGCTTTAAAAGCACAGGTTCAGTATTCGCAACAACCGCGGCGCAGACACCTTCTTATGCCTGGTCAAACGGAGCAACCTCATCATCCATTACAGGGCTTAGTACCGGCTCCTATTCGGTTACAGTTACTGATGTGAACGGCTGCACTTCAACTGACGTAGCCCGGGTGCCTTATACCTCCGGCATTGCCATAGTGTTTACGCTGGCATCAGATGTTAGCTGTTTTGAAAGCGCTGATGGGCAAATAGCCGTTGATATAAATGGCGGAAAGGCCCCTTTTAATTTTAGCTGGTCTAATCAGCAGGCAGGTGCTTCCATCGCCGGTTTGGCACCCGGGAAGTATATCGTTACCGTTACTGATGCGGAAGGGTGTATCAATTCCGACTCCATTGTAATCGGCAAAGAGGAGTGCCCTTCCTATATCTATTTCCCCACTGCATTTTCCCCTAACAACGATGGCGCAAACGAAACTTTCCGCCCTAAATATTCCATTGATTTAAAATCATACAACATCCGTGTGTATAACCGCTGGGGAGAACTGATCTACACCTCCGGGGACGTAAACGAGGGATGGGACGGTTATTTTAAGGGAATTCTGCAACCACTGGGTGTTTATGTTTGGGTAAGTGAGTATGCCTTTGCAGATAACATAAGGCACACCATGGCGGGGAACTTAACCCTGTTGAAGTAGCTTAACTGTATAGGTTAATTACCTTTATGCTCAATATTTTATTCAAATTAGTATGATGAAAAAGATTTTCAGCATTGCTTTATTAATGAGCGCTGTGTTGGTGTCATGGGCTCAATACGCACCCAATGAAGAGGCCCGTAAAAAATTTGAGCAAGGCATGGCCACTGGCGATATTAACCAACAGATAGCTTTTTTCGGGGAGGCCATAAAGCTGGATAACAGGTATGCCGAGGCCTACTATGCACGGGGGTATGCCTATTACGATAAAAGCTTTTTTAACCTGGCGTTGGAGGATTATAACAAAGCCATTAGCCTTAATGCCGGCGATGCAAAGTACTATTTTGAAAGAGCGCTTACTAAAGTGAAGCTTGAGCAGGTTGAGGAGAGCATAAAAGATTTCAGTAAGGCAATTGACCTTAACCCACGTATGGCAGGCTATTATTACGAAAGGGCTTATAATTATTATGAGCTGGAAAAGTATGAAGAGGCGGTTAAAGACCTTAACCGTGCTATTGAGTTGGCACCTACCGAAGCTAAATACTATGTGGAGCGCGGAATGGCAAAACGGAAATTGGAGCAGTACACCTCTGCTAAAGAGGATTTTGATTTAGGGATTCAGTATAACCCCAATAAGGCCAGCTACTACTATCAGCGTGGCTTTAGCAACTACGATTTGGGCAACTACGATGATGCTATTGCAGATTACGACAAAGCCATTGCTAAAGATACCCCGGTGGCCAAGTATTTTTACGAGCGCGGGTTGGCTAAAGCAGCCTTAAACCGTTTGGAGGATGCTGTTGTTGATTTTACACGTGCTATTAAGTTAAGCCCCGCAAAAGCTACTTATTACTATGAGAGGGGTTATACTTATTACGACCTTAAAGAATACGACAAGGCAATAGGTGATTATACCAAAGCCCTTGCTCTAAACCCCGAGGATGCACTTACCTATTACGAGCGCGCCATTACCTACGTAAAGCTGGATAAGTATCCTGATGCTATCAAGGATATGGATAGAGCCATAAGCCTTAGCCCTAACTCAGGCAAGTTTTACAATGAAAGGGGGATTGAAAAGTTCTACCTATCTGATTTTAACGGCGCTAAACAGGACTTTGAAAAGGCATATAAACTAAGCCCAGACGACAAGGACATTAAGGATAACCTGGATGCCGTTAAAAAGAAGTTAGGCCAATAGTGTTAATCTGCTGTCTTCCTCTTCGGAAAGTTGAACAATGCCGAACTGATGATAGGAAGAACAAAAATGGTAACAGTGAAAATGGAAAAGTAAAAATTGGAGTGCTTGTCTTCCAGCATTTGGCAGATGACGTTGCTTTCAAAATGGGCGCAAAAGAAATCGAGGCATAGGCGCATACCCAGTATGCCTATTACTACGAAAGCCACTGTATCTAGAAACGGGAAACGCTCCATCAGTTTTACAAAGTAGCCTGCCACAATACGCATGGTAATAATGCCGATAAACACACCGGTGCAAACCAGGTAAATGTTATCTGTAAAGGCTACAGCAGCAAACACGTTATCCAGCGAGAACGTCATGTCCATCAGTTCCACCATCAGCACGGTACTCCAAAACAAACTAAGGAACGGAAGCTTTTTAGGGTGCTTGGTAGTTTCGCTCAGTTCCTCATTTTCAATTTCAAGGATGTCTTCCTTCTTAAAAATCTTTTTAACGAAGAAGTGAATGCAGAGGTATAGCAGGTAACCCCCGCCTATCAACTTCAGCCAACTTATCTTTATAAGGAAGCTGGCGAAAATTAAAGCAGTGCCACGGAAAATATACGCCAGGATTAAACCAATACGCAGGGCCCTTTTACGCTGGTTAGAGGGAAGGTCCATTACCATGGTTGCTAAAACCGCTGCATTATCAATTGAAAGAAGGCTCTCAATAATTACGAGGTTAAAAACCACTAAAAGCGCTGTTTTAGGATCAGGTTGTATGAAGTGCGAAAAGAATTCGGTGATACCCTCCAATTATGTTTATTTGGAGGTAAATATAGATGGAAAAAATGCTAAACCAATTTGAGCTGGTGATTTACGACATGGATGGGTTGATTATTGATAGTGAACCCTTTTGGCGTAAAGCGGAGATAAAGGTATTTGAAACTGTGGGAGTGAGGCTAACGGATGATGACTGCAAGGCGACAACCGGTTTTAGATTTGATGAGGTGGTTAGTTATTGGTATTACAGGCAGCCCTGGCAAGGTAAAACCCTGCAGCAGGTACATGATGAAGTGATTGACGAAATGGAGAATGCCATTATGAATCATGCCTTGCCCATGGAAGGGGTGCTGGAATCTTTGGCGTATTTTAAAAGTAAGGGAATGCGTATGGCCCTTGCTTCTTCTTCAGCCATGCGGCTGATTAAGGCCACCGTTAAAAAACTGGCTATTGAAAGTTACTTTGAACTGCTGGTTTCGGCTGAACATGAAACCTACGGCAAGCCACACCCCGCGGTATTTATCCGTACTGCTGAAACACTAGGGGTTCATATTGAAAGGTGCCTTGTGCTTGAAGATTCTTTTAACGGGGTACTGGCGGCAAAGGCTGCACGGATGAAGTGCATTGCTATACCGGATAAAGACCATTATCACGAACCGCGCTTTGTTATTGCAGATTGGAAGATAAATTCTCTTTCACAAATTCATTCTTTACCTGTGTAAAAAAAAGGCTCCCCAAAGGCAGCCTTTACTGAAGGTAGTAGTCCTTAAACTATCTTTCTGAAGGGGAGTTTTCCTTTGCAGGAGAAGCAACACCCAGGTTTTTAGCAGGGCCGTTTTCAGGCACCGGCACATAATGCTTTTTATCCTCTTCGGCTTTGCGGCGTTTTTCTTCGGCGTCTTTTTTTACATCAAAGAGATTAGCAGTTGGGTCCGGCACCCCGGCGCTGCCGGAATTTATTTGTGCCGCGCGTTCCTTTTGTACTTCCACTGCTTCTTTCTGTGCACGTTCTTTAATAGCAGCCATTGAATTTTCAGGTTTATGGTTAATGTCATAAGCTGTGCGCTTAACTTCAGGTGTAACATACATCTTGCTCAACGTTTCAGCGGGCACATCACTTGCCGCTGCTGCATTGCTCTTAACTTTTGCCATGGCAATGTAATCAAGCTGTAAGCCACTGGTATTACCGGCTACTTTAATGCGGAATCCCTTGTCGGTTTTTTCAGTTACATACATTTCGCCGGCAGCTTTATTACCGGTTAAGGTGATAACAGGAACTGCTCCATTAAGCTTAGCAGCAAACGCATTATCAAAAGCCACCCAGGTTTCTTCACCATTTATATTAACTGAGCCAAAGTCCTGCACGGTCACCATATCACCATTCCATCCCATTGCTGTTTTAATTTCCTTAATATCCTCCCGGTTAACTTTTGATGCAGCAATGCCCAGGGTAGCGGCCGCGTAAATATCAACACCATCGTACGTTTGTGCCTGGATGTAATCAGGGCTTTCGTCAACCAATAAACCCATGTGTAAGCCCGGGCGGTATTTGGCTTCCTTGCCTTCTTCTATCTGGTCTGTTTCCTCGTTGTAGCGGTATAAATAGGGGTGAAGTTTATCCAGGTCCTCCATTACTTTGGCTGCTACTGCACCTGAAACCTGTGTTATATCTTTCTTCGATTCGCGTGTGGAGGCGTTGTTAAAGGAGTATCCCCAAAACTGCCAGAAAGCATTGCCGCTTGCGCCAACTAATCCCCATGCATTGTTATCGGTAATAATTCTTCTGTCCGCAATACCACCGCCGCCGGTATTGGTCATGCGCATAACTAAACCACCGGCACCGTTATCAACTCTTATCGCCAGGCCGGTGCTACCGCGGTATTCAATATAGGCATCGTTATAGTCAAAAAAGCCCCCGTCGTCAGAAACCATAATACCACCTGCGCCAACGTTATCATAGTTGGCATATATGCGGGGGTTAGTGCCATAAGTACCGCCAAACACACTGTTGCCATAACCGGCCAGGCCGCCGCTTGCTAAAATGGCTTTGTTGCCATAAGTGCGCAGCCAGGTATTGTCCTGCATGTTCCAGCCACCGCCATATGCCTGCCAATAAATACCGCCACTGCTGTTTACGCGGAACCAGTTATTGGTATATACCTCGTTACCGGTAGTAACGTTGAAATACGAACTGTTATTCATGTCCATGTAATAGCCGGTGTTATCGCGGTCGTAAGTAAATTGGTTGTAAGCGGTGTAGTTATAGAATCCACCGTAAGCTTCAGTGTTGCTGTTATCAACCCGGTAGCGCCAGCTACCACTGGGGGAAAGTAGGCCATAGTTGTTGCTACCGGCTGTGCCATCCCAATAAGTATAGCCAACAATAGTACCCTGATGGCCGTTACGAAATATCATACCGTTCGCACTTGCAGTGGTCCAGTAGTTATTACTTTCACTGTAGAAATGGCGGCCGGTGCTTTGGTTATATAAACCTGTGTTTACGTTGTTATTTCTAAACCAACCATTGGTATAGGCATCAGCAATATTGGTAATTGCCTGGCCATTCATGTTCAATGTGGTGGTTGCGGTATGGTTGCCAAGGTTATCGCCGGTAGGGGCTGTAATACCAAGGAAGGATAAAACGGCTGCTGCAGAAGCTGTGCGATGATTATTGTCTCCGGCTTTTACTACAATGCCCGTAACCCCACTACCTACCGCATTATCTGATGTATTGACATAGGCGGAATTCATGGTGCCGCTATGGAAAGCTGTTCCGTCAGCACGGAAGTAATGGTACAGATTGCCACTGTATTCTGCGCAGCCATAACCTACACAAGAGTTTCCATAAATTCTAAATTCTTCGTTTACATCATCATTCAATTGCAATTCTAACCAGTTAACATTGGAGCTGCCTTGTACCTTACGCAAGCGGTATGGGTCGCTGTCATCACCCCCGCCAACGTTACGGAACTTAATTTCGTTAACACTTAGTGCATTGCGCACATCTAAAGCATCAGCAGGGCTTGCAGTGCCAATACCCAAGCGTTTGTTGGTGTTATCCCAATAAAGGTTCGCATCTGAGGTTAAACCGCTTGATGAGCCCCAGAAGGTAACCTGCGTAGCAGTTCCGGTACCTGTCGGTTTGCCGTTAAAGGTGTTGAAGTCGGTTGCGCTCAGCCATCCATTGCTGCCGGTTCCGGCCTGGGTCATTGATACAACAGGGGTTGTAGTGGGATTAGAAACGCTTATCGGGGCAGTGCCTGATACAGAAGTAACAGTACCACCGCTGTTAATAGAACTGATTGTGAAGGTATTACCTGCGCGATTGATACTTGTGGCCCCCGCACCCTGCAGGGTTATTGTTCCGCCGCCCGCGCCGCCGGCTTGCGTAAGATTAATATCGTTTGTGCCGCTGCCGGCCAGGGTTTGCGCCTCATTGGTATTGCTAAGGTCGCCTGTATTAGTAATGGTAACAGCACCTGTTGCTCCTGAAACACTTATTCCGGTTCCGGCTACTGCTGAAGTAACACCGGTATTGGTTATAGTAACATCTGCCGTGCCAGGTAGTTTATCGGTACCGCCGCTTACGCTAACGCCTGTGCCGGCTAATACGTCGCCCTGTTGTGTAAGGCCAATGGTGCCGGTGGTAGTTATTGTTCCGCCGGTTATAGGTGCGGTAGTGGCAATGCTGGTTACCGTGCCACCGCTGTTAGAGGAGGCTATGGTAATGGTGTTACCAGTTTCGCTTAATGTAACGTTTGTACCTGCCTGTAGTGTTACAGGCGTACTGCCTGTTGTGTTGCTCGAAATTAAAGAGGTGGTTGCTGTGCCCGCACCTACCGTTAAGGAACCTTCGTTACTTGTGCTTAAATCGCCGGTGTTGGTTATGGTAAAGTTAGGATAGGTACCGGTGGCTGAAATTCCGGCTCCGTTGGTTAAGGTTACTGTTTGGTCGGGCGCGGTATTAGTAAGGTTAAGCGTGCCGCCTAATGCAACGTTACCCCCGCCGCTTAATCCTGTACCTGTATTCACAGTAACCGATGAATTCTGCATTTGGGCGTTTTGCACTTTGCCCCAGGCCGGGTTACCGGCATTATCCGTTCCGTAAGCCTGGTTGCCGTTTAGCCCTGTTGGGCCCGGCACTATCCCCTTTTGCCCAAGCGAGTTGGTTTGCACATCTACTACTACGTTACCGCCGCCAACAACCTGGTTGGCGCCGTTTACCACCGTAATGGCTGAACCCGTTCCCGGCACAATATCTTTCGTAGGCAGGCTGGTTGAAGAAACTGTAAAGTTTTCGCTTCCGGTTACATACCAGCGCGTATCTGTTTTATTGTATTGCAGTGTTATGCTGCTCATACCGGCCACAGTTACCATATCAGTACCGCTAAGGGTTTTGATAGAATTAGCGGCGATTGAAGAAGCGTTGTTCTTCACCGTCATTACGTTGGTGGTGGTATTCATTAAAGTAACCAACTGCCCGTCGGCGCCGCTGTTGGGCACCACTCCATATATAGAGAATGCGGCAGTAGGCCCGGTAATGCGGTAAAAGCTGGCTTTAACACCGGTTAAGCCTGTAATATCAGGCAGTACAATGTTATCGTTAACGCCGCCGGAAGAGCCGCCGTTGGACAGCACCAACGAGGGGCCTTCGCGTAAGGCCAGGTTACCGTTTACATCAAAAGTTGATTTAGGGTCGTTGGTGTTTATACCAACATTTTTTTGGGCGACTGCCGTTCCAAACAATGCAATAGCCGAGAGAAGCAGGTAGACTTTCTTCATTTACCAATATTTGCTGTGAGTAATCCGTTGAATCCGCGCTTAAGATAGCAAAATATTTGCCAAGCGATTAAAAAACAGTAAAGAAAATATTGCGCTTAGCTTGCTAAAGGGCAGTTTTCAGAGGAGAAATAGCAAAACTGTTACGTTACCAATTGATGTTGTAACAAATAAAATTTAATTAATATGAGAAGGGGTGAGCCCCGTAAGTGACCTACTGAAAGAACAGCTTTGTAAGCAACAATCTACACGCTTGCGCCGGCTTCAGCATAGGCTTCTATCGGCGGACAAGTGCAGATAAGGTTTCTATCGCCCTGGCTATTGTTTACCCTGCCTACGCTTGGCCAAAACTTATTGGCGTGCACGTAAGGCAGCGGGAAGGCGGCTTCCTCGCGGCTGTAAGGGTGTTTCCAATCGCTACCGATAACCATGCCTACTGTATGCGGGGCATTTTTTAAAGGATTATCGTTAGCGTCAATCTGTTTTTGCTCAATCATTTCAATCTCCTTGCGGATGGCAATCATCGCATCGCAGAAACGGTCCAGTTCAGCTTTGTCTTCGCTTTCAGTTGGCTCAATCATTAAGGTGCCTGCCACCGGGAATGAAACCGTTGGTGCGTGGAAACCATAATCCATTAAACGTTTAGCCACGTCCTCTACTTCAATATGCACGGTATGCTTAAATGCACGAAAATCCAGAATCAACTCATGCGCCACGCGGCCATGTTCTTTGCCAACATACAATACATCGTAGTAAGGCTCTAAACGCGCTTTTAAGTAGTTAGCATTAAGTATGGCATATTTGGTAGCATCCACCACGCCATTACAACCCAGCATGCGGATGTAGCCATAGGAGATAAGCAGTATGGATGCACTGCCGAAGGGGGCCGATGAAACGCCGTAAATGGCTTTATCGCCACCTGTTTTTATAACGGGGTTACCCGGCAGGTATGGCGCAAGGTGTTTAGCTACGCAAATGGGCCCCATACCGGGGCCACCGCCGCCATGCGGTATAGCAAATGTTTTGTGCAGGTTAATGTGGTTAACATCGGCACCTATTAAGGCCGGTGATGTAAGGCCAACCTGCGCATTAAGGTTAGCGCCATCCATATAAACCTGTCCGCCATTGTCGTGTATCAGGTCGCAAACATCTTTAATGCGGCTTTCAAACACACCGTGGGTTGAAGGGTAGGTAGCCATAAGGCAGCAAAGTTTGTCTTTATGCTCTTCTACTTTTTTCAGCAGGTCATCAAAATCAATATTGCCGTGGCTATCCGTAGCTACCACCACTACCCGCAAGCCAACCATTACGGCACTTGCAGGGTTGGTGCCGTGTGCTGATGCAGGGATAAGGGCTACATCACGATGGCCCTGTCCAATATCGCGCTGGTAAGCGCGTATAACAAGAAGGCCGGCATATTCGCCCTGTGCACCGCTGTTAGGTTGTAAAGATGTGGCCGCAAAGCCTGTTACTTCGCTAAGGTAGTTTTCAAGCGCGGTAATAATCTCCAGGTAGCCGGTAACCTGTTCGCGTGGTGCAAACGGGTGTATATTGGCAAACTCGTTCCAGCTAACGGGTTCAAGTTCGGCTGCAGCGTTAAGCTTCATGGTGCAGCTGCCCAGTGCAATCATTGAAGTGGTTAGCGAAAGGTCCTTGTTCTCCAGGCTCTTGATGTAACGCATTAATTGGCTCTCGCTGCGGTGGGTATTAAACACCGGGTGCGTCATATAAGCGGAACTGCGCTTGAGATTCGCCGGTATTTGTAAGTCCTGTTCGGCGTAACGGTTAATGTCAAAAGTATAATCGTCCTTACCAACAGCGCAGGCAAACACTTTAACTATATCTACCACATCTTCAGGCCCGGTGCTTTCATCCAACGAAATACTTATGCTGCTTTCGTTGTAATGAAAATTCATTTCGTGGTTAAGCGCCAGTTGGTTGATGAAATCGCTCAACTGCTGCTTGCCTGTGGTATCAATAGTAAGTGTATCAAAGTGGTGGGCATTAGTAACCTTAAACCCTAAATGGGTTATTTCCTTGCGAAGGATAGAGGTTAACTGGTGAACGCGTGACGCAATATTCTTTACGCCATCGGGGCCGTGGTAAACGCCATACATACCGGCCATAATAGCCAACAGGGCCTGGGCGGTACAAATGTTAGAGGTAGCCTTTTCGCGGCGTATGTGCTGTTCGCGGGTTTGCAGCGCCATGCGCAATGCAGGCTTGCCCTGCGAGTCTATTGATACCCCGATAATTCTGCCGGGGATAATACGCTTGTAATCATCTTTGGTAGCAAAAAATGCAGCATGTGGGCCGCCAAAACCCATAGGCACGCCAAAGCGTTGCGAGTTGCCTACTACGCAATCAGCTCCCCACTCACCGGGAGGGGTTAATAAGGTAAGAGCCAGCAAATCGGCTGCTACACATACATAGCACTCTACTTCCTTCGCTTTTGCAATGAAGGCGCTGTAGTCCGGCACTGAGCCATCCACGGCAGGGTATTGCAGAAGGGCTCCAAAAAAGTCTTTGTCTAAAGTAACGGTGTTATGTTCGCCTACCACAACTTCAATACCCAGGTATTCTGCACGGGTGCGTATCACCTCTAATGATTGTGGGAACACCAGGGATGAAACAAAAAATTTGTTGTGCAGGGCATCCTTTTTATTCTTTAAACCCCAAAACATGTGCATGGCCTCTGCAGCAGCAGTGCCTTCATCCAGCAAACTTGCGTTAGCAATAGGCAGGCCCGTAAGGTCGCTAACCATGGTTTGGTAATTTAAGAGGGCTTCTAAACGGCCCTGGGCAATTTCAGCCTGGTAAGGAGTGTACTGGGTATACCATCCGGGGTTTTCAAAAATGTTGCGGCGGATAGCAGCAGGTGTAATGTTGTTGTAGTAGCCCATGCCTATATAGCTGCGGAACACTTTGTTTTTGGCTGCCTTTTTGCGCAGTTCCTTTAAGTAGTTGTATTCGCTTTGCGCCTCGGGCAGGTTTAGCTTTTCGCGGCGGCGGATGTTTGCGGGAACGGTTTGGTCCACCAATTCATCAACACTGCTTACGCCAATGGCAGCAAGCATTTCCTGTAAAGATTTTTCATCAATGCCTATGTGGCGGTTTACAAAGTGGTCAGTACTACGCAGATTCAACATGTATTTGGTTTTGCACCCTAAGGATGAGAGTTTGTAAAATGAGGCCGCAAATATAATTAAGGGTAGGGGTAATTTGAACCGAAAGCTGCCTGCCACAGCACCCTTTTTAGGGTTTTAAACACTTAATAAACATACGGTGCCATTATAACATTTCGTTCGGGGCTAAGGTTCAGCCTGCGTAACTGCCATTGTTAAAGAATTCCTAAAAAGCGGAGAGCGTTAAACTGCTGATTAAACTCATACAGCCTGCCTTTGTCATACCTGCATAACACCCAATGCTATGAACAAAATACTTTCAATCGCCGCCTTAGTGCTGATTAATCTGAGCGCTGTTTATGCGCAGGATAAAAATGAATTGGCCGAATCAAGTTCAAAAAGCCAGTTACAGAAGATTGAGGAATTTAACCGCCGCAGTAATGTTAGCATAAAGATGTTCCCTAATCCGGCAACGGATATGCTATACATTGAGCCGGAGCTGAATGCGGACCATAGCCTGATTAAGATATTGGATATTACCGGCCGTGTAATGACAGAGTTACATACCGAATGTGGTTGTAACCAGTTAGCCGTAAACCTTGAAAACTACATGGATGGTTTATATGTGCTAACCATGTATGACGAAAGCGGCCACCTTGTGCACATCAAACGTTTCTATAAAGAATAAAGTATAGGGGTAGCCGTTATGACTATCCCTATAACTATTTCAACAACAGGGCTTATTCTGTTAATTCGTGCCAAGCCTTACCCAATGGCACAATATTTTACGGTTAATGAGTTCAGGATTTATAAATTCGCCCGCGTGTCAATTGCATTTAAAAGATTCACATTACTGCTTTTCAGCCTCCTTGCTTTTTCCAGCGTAATTTGGGCCCAACAGCAGGAAAGGCGTATCATCCAGTTTTCGGGCTATGCTTTAACGGCCGATAGTTTAATGGGGGTGCCCTTTGCCCACGTTACCGTACTTAACCAGGGCCGTATTACGCAGGCCGGCCCCGACGGCTTCTTTTCGTTTGCCGCCCGTGTTGGCGATACACTTTTCTTTACTTCCATAGGTTATAAGCCTGCTTATTACATTATCCCGCTTGATTTAACCGGCGATAAGTTTTCCGTTATACAACTAATGACCAAAACGGAATACTACATGAACCCCATTATTATTTACCCCTGGGGAGACCGCGAAGGCTTTAAACAGGCATTTAAGGACCTGCGCCTGCCGGATGACGATATTGAAAGGGCCAAGAAGAACCTGGAGCGTGAACGCCTTGCTGAGTTGGGCGAGAAATTGGAAATGGATGGGGGAGAAGCTACCTCCATTGCACTTCGCAATAACTCGGCAAAAACCTATTTCTATAAGCAGGGGCCTGCCCAAAACATCTTTAACCCGCTGGCCTGGGCCGAGTTTATACGCGCCTGGAAAAACGGCGACTTCAAAAAGAAATAAGCCTTCATTCACAAGCCGGCTGTGTATATCCGCCTTAGTGCAGTTTGCGGTTTCACTAAGGGGCCATGGTATATTCGCAATTACGCAATGCGTTTAAACCGGCGTTATGAAGAATATATTGTATACGGCCCTGCTGCTTTCCCTACTTGTTTTTTCGTCCTGCAATAGTTGCAATAAAGGGCATGATAAAAGCGGCAAGTTCTTTCGCTATAACCAGGCTTCGGGCATTACCTCATTAGACCCTGCTTTTGCATCCGATCAATCCAACATTTGGGCGGTTAACCATCTTTTTAATTCGCTGGTGCAGTTAGATGATTCGTTGAGCATACAGCCCGCAATTGCTAAAAGCTGGGAGATAAGCCCTGATGGTTTAGTGTACACCTTCCATTTACGCAGTGATGTGTTTTTTCATGACGATGCCTGCTTTACGCAAAGTAAAGGCCGTACCGTAAATGCTAATGACGTAGTGTTTAGTTTTCAGCGCCTGGTAAATCCTGCTACGGCAGCTAAAGGCTCGTGGGTGTTTAACGGCAAGGTAGATACGGTGGAACCCTTTGTTGTGGTTGATGACTCCACCTTTCGCCTAAAATTACGGGCTCCCTTTCGCCCTATGCTGGGTATATTAAGCATGCAGTATTGTTCCATAATACCTAAAGAAGCGATTGATAAGTATGGCAAGGACTTTCGTTCGCACCCTGTTGGCACAGGTCCTTTTGTGTTCACCAACTGGAAAGAAGGGGTAGCATTAGTGTTGTTGAAAAACAAAAATTACTTTGAGAAAGAAGGCGAAAATCAGTTGCCTTACCTGGATGGTATTAAGGTAAGCTTTATTGAGAATACAAAAACGGAATTCCTGTCTTTTAAGCAAGGCGAATTGGATTTTGTGAGTGGTATTGACGGCGCGTATATTGATGAAATGCTGGATGATAACGGGCAGCCCAAGGCCGAATGGAAAGAGAAGTTCAGTTTCTATAAATCCTCTTACCTGAATACAGAATACCTGTGCTTTTTAATGAAGGAGGACAAGGCCAACCCCTTGTTGAATAAAAAGGTACGGCAGGCCATTAACTACGGGTTTAACCGGGAGGAGCTGGTAAAGTATTTGCGTAATGGTATTGGCACTGCTGCAGACCGTGGGTTTGTACCGCCGGGCTTTGGTGATTATGACAACAGTTCCCTGCACGGCTATGCTTACAAGCCTGAGCTTGCCGCCAAACTGTTAACCGAAGCAGGCTACCCCAATGGCAAGGGCCTGCCTGAGATAAAGTTGTACACCAGCGATTTCTATAAAGAATATGCCCTTAACATCAGCAAGCAACTGCAGCAAATAGGGATAGTGGTAAAGGTGGAACTTACGCAATCGTCGTTACTAAAAGAGATGAAGGCCAGCGGCAAGGCTCCTTTTTTCCGTGCGTCATTAATAGCGGACTACAGCGACCCCGAAACTTACCTGGCTGCCTTTTACAGCAAGAACATAGCACCGCCTAACTATTCGCGCTTCAACAACCCTAAGTTTGATGAGTTGTACGAAAAGGCAGTGGCTGAACAGGACCTTGAAAAGCGCAATGCCATGTACTTGCAAATGGAGCAGATTATAATTGATGAAGCGCCCGTTGTGCCTTTATACTATGACGAAGTATTGCGGCTTACGCAAAAAAACATCACCGGCTTAACGCCTAACGCACTTAATATCCTGAACCTTAAAAAGGTGCAGATAAAGCAGTAAGATGAAGATTTTCCTTCGACTTTCTTTCGGTTTTATCACCTTACTTTTTGTCTTCTTCTCTTTTGTTTTGGTTTCGGTATTGTTTGAATGGGCCGGAGCGAACGAGGTTTTTGCTATTGTGCTTATACCCATTATGGGCGGCGCCTTTTATACCGCAATAGGTATGCTTTGCAATATATATCTGCTGCGCAACGTTGAAGCCTGGGAAGCTGGTAAGGCGCGGATGTGGACCGCACTGTTTACCCTGTTTTTTCTGCTACCCCCTTGTTACTTGCTGTACCGTATGTTTCTGTTTGAATCGTAAACCGGGGCTAAAGGCTGAAATTTTATATTTGCCCGCTGAAATAAAAGAGAGATGAAGAAAGGAACGAAGTTGCAGGATTTTTTAACGGCTAACGCCGAGTTTGAATTGACCAAGTTGTTGCTAAGCCTTGCCGAAGGTTGCAAAGTAATTGGCCGCTTGGTAAACAATGCCGGCTTAAGTGATATAAGCGGGGGCACGGGTTCTACCAATGTGCAGGGTGAGAGCGTACAAAAACTGGATGACCTTTCTAACAAGATTTTGATGGATTACCTGAAGGTAAGCGGAAGCTGTGCCGGTTACCTTTCTGAAGAAAACGAAGGCATAACTACTTTAAATCAAGCGGGAAATTATACGATAGCGGTAGACCCGCTGGATGGGTCGTCAAATATTGATGTGTTGGCGCCCATAGGCACCATATTTTCAGTAAACCAGCGCCTGAGCGCCGCCGGTGATGTAAACAATGCGGACTTTTTGCAAGTGGGCACCCAAACTAAAGCCGCAGGCTTTGTGGTTTACGGCAGCTCAATTGTGTTGGTGGTTTCGGTTGGTAAGGGTGTTTACGGCTTTACTTTGGCCACCGGCGATAACGAGTTCTATCTTTCTCATCCGGATATTAAGATGCCTGAAAGCGGCAAGATATACAGTGTTAACCAGGGCAACTTTGAAAAACTGGGCGATGAGGTAAAGGCGTTTATTAACTGGTGCACTACAATAGATAAGGAAAGCTCGCGCCCGTATTCGCTGCGTTATATCGGCTCAATGGTGGGCGATTTGTTCCGCAACCTTATTAAAGGTGGTATATTTCTTTATCCCGCCAATAAGGGCGAAACCAAGGGCAAGCTTCGCCTGCTTTATGAATGTATACCAATGGGCTTTATAGTAGAACAGGCCGGCGGGCTTGCAAGCAATGGTTATCAACGCATTCTTGATATTCAACCTACTGAACTTCACGAACGCACTGCTATATTTATAGGGTCTAAAAACCTGGTGGAAAAGGCGCTGGGATTTTTAAAGGCTCAAAACGGTTGATGAAGAAACTGCTACTTACTATTTCTTCGCTTTTCTGCCTGCAAATACTTTTTGCACAAACTGCTCCCGTTGCACTTAACGATACCTTTGCGGTACCCGAAAACCAATTAAGTGTTTTGCCTGTTTACGCTAATGATGCTGACGCAGATGGCGACCCATTAACGTTTACCATAATTACGCCTGCATTACATGGCATGGCAATAGTATCGGGCCTGTTCGTTAATTATACCCCTGCTGCAAACTTTGTTGGGGTAGATTCCTTGCAATACTCAGCTTGTGATACCACCGGTTTATGCGATACCGCCGTAGTGGTAGTAAATGTGTTTGGCGCCAACAGCTACCCGGTAGCTGTAAACGATACCTTCAGCGTTAACAAAAACCAATCGGTAAACCTGCCCGTACTTTCTAATGATTACGACATTGATGGCGACCCTCTAACGATAAGCGTTATAAGCGGCCCATTTAACGGCACAGCGGCAATAACGGGCAATGCTGTGACCTACGTGCCCAATAACAACTTTGTGGGGGTAGATTCCTTAACTTACGTTATCTGCGATAATGGCCCCTTGTGTGATACTGCCGTTGTGTACATAACGGTGGTTAACTTTAATAGCGCGCCCATGGCGCAAAACGATACGTTTGCCATTACTATAAACGCCCTTGCTGTGCTGCCCGTACTTAGCAATGATGCCGACCCGGAAGGGGATGCCTTAAGCGTTACTATAGACAGCGGGCCGCAACATGGCGCTGTAACGGTAAACAGCAATAACCAGGTAGAATACACGCCTGATAACAATTACCTGGGGGTTGATTCCTTTACATACATTGTTTGCGATGTTTTTAACCAATGCGATACTGCGGTTGTTTATGTTACTGTTATTGGAAATTTAGTAGCCCCAGTGGCGGTTGATGATGCCTTTAATATGCAATGCGATGGTAACAATAACGGGCTGGTGCTTGGTGTAACCAATAATGATTACGCTCCTGATTCGTCAGCGTTTCATATAACCGCTGTTTGGGATGCTGATAGCAATCAGTTAAACTATGCGCTGAATTTTGATTCAATTACGCAGGAGATTCGCCTATCGCTGTCCTTTCTTAACGCCTGCGGTTTAGATTCTTTCTATTATGCCATATGTAATACCGCCAACCTTTGCGATACGGCGGTTATCACCATTGATATCACCTGCCCCGAGGGGCTTCCTGAAATAGGAGGTATTTCGCCTAATGGCGATGGCAAAAATGACGCCCTGGTATTTGAGGGTATTGAGAATTTTGCACCGGTGGCTATAAAGGTGTTTAACCGCTACGGCCATATTGTTTACCAGGCAGACGATTACCATAACGATTGGAAGGGAACTTATAAAGAAGAGAATGTACCGGATGGCACTTATTTCTACACCCTGGAGTATGGGGATAAAAAGCAAAGCCATTACGTTGTTATTCAGCGATAAACGCGGTTAGTAAATGCCCCTTGTGTATTCCCGCGTTCCGCTTATTTTCGTCCCGTTTAAATTAAGAGCATGAATTTACATGAATACCAGGCTAAAGAGCTATTGAAGAAGAACGGCGCCTCTATACAGGAGGGCTTTGTTGCGGAAACCCCTGAGCAGGCTATTGACGCCGCTAAAAAGCTAAAGGAGCTTTATAACAGCGACTGGGTGGTGGTAAAAAGCCAGATACATGCCGGTGGCCGTGGTAAGGGTGTTATACAAGGCACTGAGCAGCGTGGCGTTGCCCTGGCAAAAAATATTGATGCCGTTAAAACTATCTCCACTAATATATTGGGCAATGTGCTGGTAACCAAGCAAACCGGTGCTGCCGGCCGAAAGGTAAACAAGATACTTGTGGCCCAGGATGTGTACTACCCCGGCGAAAGCGAACCAAAGGAGTTTTACTTCTCTGTATTGCTGGACCGTGGCACAGGTAAAAATGTAATCATCTATTCAACCGAGGGCGGTATGGATATTGAAGAGGTGGCGGAAAAAACACCGGATAAAGTGCAGAAAGAATGGGTTGACCCAAAGGTTGGCCTTCAGGATTTCCAATGCCGCAAAATTGCCTTTAACCTGGGCCTTAGCGGTAATGCATTTAAAGAGATGGGCAAGTTTGTAAAGGCTGTTTACAACACCTACATGTCTACAGATGCCAGCATGGTAGAAATTAACCCTTGCTTAAAAACATCTGACAATCGCATTATAGCGGTAGATGGTAAAATATCACTGGATGATAACGCACTTTACCGTCACCCTGATTTAGCGCCTTTAAAGGATAAGAACGAACAGGACCCTATTGAAATAGAAGCCGAAGAAGCAGACCTTAACTATGTTAAGCTGGATGGCAACGTGGGTTGTATGGTTAATGGCGCCGGCCTTGCTATGGCCACCATGGATATCATCAAATTATCCGGTGGCGAGCCGGCTAACTTCCTTGACGTAGGTGGCACTGCCAATGCCGAGCGCGTTGAAAAAGCCTTCCGTATTATTCTTGAAGACCCGCATGTAAAGGCAATTCTTGTAAATATTTTCGGTGGTATAGTGCGTTGCGACCGTGTGGCCCAGGGCATTGTTGATGCTTATAAGTCTATAGGTAATATTCCTGTGCCAATCATTGTTCGCCTGCAGGGTACCAATGCCGAAGAAGGCAAGCGTATTATTGACGAAAGCGGCCTGAAAGTGCGCGGAGCGATACAACTTAGCGAAGCTGCTGCTGAAGTGGCCAATGCGCTGAAATAATGCTTTTTAGTTCCCTTACCGGCCAAATTTCCAGTGATGGAACTATCTACTACATTTTACCGTTTAGCTTTTAAATACCCCTTCCGTATTGCACACGGCATGCGTACGCATACCGATGTAGTTTATGTTAAGCTGAAAAGCAGGGGTTACACTGCATGGGGCGAAGCTACTTTGCCACCCTATTTACCTGAAACGGAAGAAAGCGTTGCTCACTTCCTCAATCACTTTGCGGCGCAAAACAGCAACTTAAATACGTGTGCTGATTGGCGCAATGCGCTTTTGCACGATACAAGTAAAAATATGGCCGCAAAGGCTGCACTTGATATGGCCTTGTGGCAGCTGCAGGCGCAGTTGGAAAGTAAAACCGTAAGTGAATTACTGGTCTTTGAAAGTGCGCAATTTCCTTATGGAACTTACACCATAGGTGTTTGCCCTATTGATGAAATGCAGCAGAAGATTGCTGAAGCCAATACCATTGGATTCAGCATTTTTAAAATAAAGCTCGATGGATTGCAGGATGAGGAGATGATAGCAAACTACAAACAACTTTGCAGCAAGCCCTTTGCTGTTGATGTGAACCAGGGTTGGAAAAGTATAGAAGAAGCGCGGCATAAAATTAAATGGTTAAAAGAAGAGGGCTGCCTGTTGGTGGAACAGCCGCTGCATAAAGATGCATGGGAGGACATGCGACAATTGAAGCAGCATTCAGTTCTACCCTTGTATGCGGACGAGGCCTGCCAAAGACTAGCTGACCTGGATAAGGTAGCGCAGTGCTTTAATGGAGTTAATATCAAACTGATGAAGTGCGGTGGCATTACCGAGGCTTACCAAATGATTGTAAAGGCACGTGACTTAAACCTAAAGGTGCTTATCGGCTGCATGAGCGAATCTTCGGTAGGCTGCACCGCTGCGGCTGCACTTACCCCATTGGCGGATTATGCGGATTTAGACGGCCCTTACTTAATAGCGAATGACGCCTTTGAAGGAATGAAGATTGAGGAAGGACGAATAGCGCTACATCCGCTTCGGCAAGTTAAGGAGTTAGCAATCTGAATATCCCACCGGCACATTAACCCTATAACTACTTAGTGCTGAATTGTACTTTCCAGCTAACCACAGGTACGATACCCAGGTTGCGCTTAACTTCTATTTGCTGTGTTTCGGGGTTATAGATTTTACGCGCAACGTTTTGGCGGTTGATAACGTTTTGCGCATCAAACGACAATACCCACGAGTATTTCTTCTTGTTGCGGCGGAAGCTCGCCCCGAAATCAATACGGAAGTAGTCAGGCACCTTTTCGCTAAATGCGGCACTGTTGTAATAAACGGTTTGGCCCTGCAGTTGCGATTCTGCCAGGTTAATAGGAGTAGTGCGCTGGCCACCCCGCCAGATAATTTTAGCATTAAGGGCTATAATGTTGTTCTTCTTTTTACCTACAACAAATTCTTTACCGCCCAGGGCATTCATAACATAGTTTACATTGTAGGCTGTGTTTCGCCATTGGTTATCCAGGGCCTTATAGCGTGAATCAAACAGGGAGGTGGTAAACATGAAGTAATAACCGTGAGAGAAGAACTTTTCCAACGTTATCTCTAAACCATAGTTGATTCCCGTACCCTTACTGCTTAAAGGCATGTTTACAAAGCCATCGTCGTAATTAAGTATGCTGTAGGAGCTATTTGCCGAATCAATACCGTTGGGTATACTAAAAAGATATTGCACATAGGCTTCTGCCTTAAAACGGAAGTCGCGTAAAAAATTGAGATTATAGCCCACTACCCCGTGCAACCCTCTTGAAAAATCCAGCGATTTATTGGGGAATTTCTTTTCGGCATCGGCGCTTACATAAGAGATGTAGGTGCTCATCGCATCCATTCGGCTGTGTATGCCTGTTCCAAAACTAAGCGTTTGTGTCGGGTTAATTTTCCATTCACCGCTTATGCGTGGCTCAATATAAAACTTGCCGTTTATACCGGCATAGGTTAAATGCGTACCTGCATTAAGCTGTGTGCGTTCGCTAAAGCGGTGCTTCCATTGCACATACGCCTGATACAGGGAGGTGTTACCGCTGCTGTTTACATTGGTAAGCGTTTGTTGCCGGTAAAAGGAATACTGTTCGCTGAAGAGTTTATAATTGATGTTGCTGTAGATAATTCCTGCGCGCACGGTGTTTTTAACGTCCAGTTTGCTGTTAACCATCATAGTTGCGCGTGCAGTGCCGTAAATAAACTGCTCATTACTGATATTGAATTTATTGAAGTCGTAATCCAGCGTGTCCTCCAGGTAATCATTGTTAGTGTAGCTGTAACTTAAAACAGTTTTTAGGTAGGTACGGTTATCCTTAAACAGGTACAAATGCGTAAGGCCTAAAACCCCCACGCGCTGGTTTTGATTGTATTCACTTTTATCGCTAAAGTTTTCCCACTTAGCGGTATCGCGCTTTGCCTTTTCGCCCAGGCTGCTCAAACCGCCAATTCCAAACAGGGTAAAGTTGCCCGCCTTTTTGGTGGGGAAGTAGAAGTTGAAGGAGAGGTCCTGATATTTGGGCAATACATTACCACCGATTTTTAATCCCATTAAGGAAAGTATATCAAGGGTGGAGTAGCGGTAGTTGATAAGGTAGGAGCCGCGGTATTTATAACTGAATGGGCCTTCCAGTGCAGCTTCGAGCCCCAATACGCCGGCCTGAAAAGTAAACTCGCGCTTATCGGCATTGCCTTTGCGCAGGTTTAAATCAAATACACCGCTCAGCGCATTTCCAAACTCGGCAGGGAAGGCCCCTGAATAAAAATCGGTATTGGTAAGCATGTTTGAGCTTAGTATGCTTACCCCGCCCCCGGTGCTGCCTTCGCTGCCCGCAAAGTGGTTGGGGTTAGGTATTTCTATCCCCTCCATACGCCAAAGCAAACCACGGGGCGAGTTGCCCCTAACCACTATCTGGTTGTTTTCGTCATTGGCGGTAACTACCCCGGCAAAGCTTTGTGCCATGCGTGCGGGATCGTTTAACGTACCCGCATAGCGGTTCATTTCTTCTGCCGAAAAGGAGCGGGCGCTAACATTGGCAAAGTCATTATTCGCCTTTGATTTATCCTGCTTTGCCTCCACCACTACCTCGGATATAGCAGTTACTTTCTCCGTCATTTCAATATTCAGCTCGGTTTGTTTCCCCGAACTAACCAGCACCTCGGCAACACTGGCATCTTCGTAACCAACGTAACTGAACTTAATGGTGTGCCTACCCACCCCCACATTTTCAATTTTGTAGGAGCCGTCTTCCGCTGTTGTTGCGCCAAGCGGAGGATTAGTGTTAAGAAGTATAATGTTTACGCCCCACAATGGCTGTTTGCTATCCTTATCAGTAACTTTGCCTTTAATGGTGGCAGTAGATTGTTGTGCAGCAGCCGGTTGAAAAAGCGCTAAAACGATAAACAGAAAGGCTAAACTGCGCATTAGGAGTTATAGTGAATGCTGAAAGCCGAAAGTAGATTTTTGCCGCCATAATTTTAGATTTGTGCGCTATGAAAATTCAGTGGATTGCCTTTTTGTGCCTGATCGTTTTTTCATGTTGGGTTGAGGGCTGCCAAAGGGCCTGTAAAGATGTTAACTGCTTAAACGGTGGCGAGTGCAGCAACGGGCAATGCCGTTGTACGGGTCGCTGGAGCGGCTCTAACTGCGATACGCTCTGCCCGATAGGGCTGGAGGGCCGTTATTGTGCTACGCCTTCATCTGCAAAGTTTATCCGTACCTGGCAGGCTACTACCTCATCAACTGCCACAGGAACTGTAAATCATACCCTTACTATTACCCAGGGTTCCTTTTTGCAGGATTTGGTTATTTCCAACTTTAACGGCGAGGGCTTTACAGTGCACGCCAGCATATTGGATTATAACTCCTTTGAAATTTTACCGCAAAATGCCACCGGTAGCTATACAGGCTATGTGGAAGGTTCGGGCTATTTAAATGGAGAGAACCTTGCCGTTAACCTTACCAAAGAAGGTGTAGATTACTTCGCGAATTGCAATAAATGAGAAATGTTCCGATAGAGGTGTTGTATGTGGATGAGGATATGCTGGTGGTGAATAAACCATCGGGCATAGCAGTTATACCCGAGCGCTTTAATACTGAAAAAAACAGCTTACAAAACCTGCTTGAAAAAGAATACGGCCGCCTGTTTATTGTACACCGAATAGACCGCGGTACCAGCGGCGCACTTTGCTTTGCCCGTAATGAGGCTGCCCATAAAAATATCTCGCTGCAGTTTCAGGAGCATAAGGTGAAGAAGTATTACCTGGCCATTGTTGCGGGAAGGCTGAAGGAAAGAAGTGGAACTGTTGATGCGCCTATTAGCGAAAGTAATTCGCGCAAAGGGAGCATGGTGATAAGCAAGCATGGCAAAGATGCTGTAAGCCATTACGAGTTGGTGGAAGAGTTTAAGCATGCTTCGGTAGTAAAGGTTGAAATTGAAACAGGGCGCACGCACCAGGTGCGTGTACACCTGGCTTACATCGGTAACCCGCTGTTAGTGGATGAACTATACGGGGCCGCACCCGCCTTTTATTTTTCAAGCATAAAGCGCGGGTATAAACATACGGATGAAGAGGAGCGACCAACTATTGCCCGGCTTACCCTACATGCATCAGAGTTAAGTTTACAGCACCCGGTAAACGGAGAAACAAAAACTTTTACCGCCCCACTACCAAAAGACCTGGAAACGGTACTTAAACTGCTGCGGAAATACGATAAGTAAATCAGGAGCGCTTTTTAGAACCGTAATTGTATTGCCAAACTTTGAGGATAAAAGGCAGGCCTAAAGCGGTTATAATAAGCAGCTTCCACCACTGGAAATAGTTACCTACAGTTATTGAAGCTATCCACAAGAAGGAAAGGCCAACCGCTAATGCTACAGCCCCCACCTTGGCCCAGGCAGTTTCAAACATGGTTACCGATGCAATTAACTGAGTCCCCATTCTGGCGTTATAATCCCTAACCCGTTCTTCAATTAAGCCATTAAAACGACTAAATAAGGCCTGTTCTCCGGCATCGGTTGGTTTAACGGGTGAAAGGTTAAATTGGTGGGGCGCTACCCTGAGTTTAAAACTGCAAAAAGGCCGGCCCTGGTAGTCCTCTTTCCAGAAATTCAGGATGTCCTCAGTTTGTATGCTGAAATCAGCAGGCGTTAAAAAATTGGGGTTAATAAAGCTGAAATGGATTTCGGTTTCAAGGATACTTACCTCTACCTCGCGGCTGGCTTTAAGTACCAGGAGCAGGGGTGCAATTACGCCAAACAGTATTGCTGCTATGACAACCGCAATCAGCCCCAAGTCGCCCAAATCTTTGCTGTATAAAGCTGTGGTAACAACGGCAGGTACTAGCACCATTAGCGGCAACACAGCGCCGAAAATGGTTTTACGATTTTCGGCATATTTAAGCCGAAATTGTTGCATTTAGTTGAGTTGTGGTTTGTGTTCAGCTATGCGCTTCTGGATGTGTTCCAGTTCGCCTTTAGGTATGGCCGCAATCAGATTTTTGGTGTATTCGCGCTGCGGATTATTGTAAATCTCGTCGCTTATACCCATCTCCTCAATTTTGCCTTTGTTCATTACAACCATGCGGTCGCTCATGAATTTTACAACTGAAAGATCGTGCGAAATAAAGATGTAGGTGAACTTAAACTCTTCGCGCAACTGAATCAGCAGGTTTAACACCTGTGCCTGTACTGAAACATCAAGCGCCGATACCGATTCATCGCAAATAATAAACTTAGGATTAAGCGCCAATGCGCGCGCTATACAAATACGTTGGCGCTGGCCACCGCTAAACTCGTGCGGGTAACGGTTAAAGTGTTCGGGGCGCATGTTAACCTTGCGCAACAGCTCAAGCACTTTTTCCTTGCGTTCTTTTTCGTTGGCATAAATGCCGTGCACGGTCATAGGCTCCATAATGGCGCTGCCTATGGTTATGCGCGGATTTAAAGAAGAGTAGGGGTCCTGGAAGATAATCTGCATGTGCTCGCGCATTTCTTTCATGCTGTGGTTATCCAGGTTAAGTATGTTTTTGCCGTCGAAAATAATTTCGCCACCATGGGCAGGTACCAGGCGTAGTATCGTTCTGCCAAGTGTTGTTTTTCCGCAACCGGACTCGCCCACAAGGCCAAGTGTTTCGCCTTCGTGCACATCAAAGCTTACATCATCTACCGCTTTTACGTAATCGGTGGTTTTACCAAAAAAGTTTTTTGCAGTGCTGAACCAGGTTTGCACATTTTTAATCTGCAGTATAGGCTTACGGGCTAAAACCGTTTCTCGACGTTGAATAATTTCAGGCTCGCTGATAACAACAGCTTCGATAGCTTCTTTAACCGAGGTGTGTTTTTCAATTACGGTGCCATCCTCTTTTTCCTCCATAAAATCTACCACAGTAGGTAGTTTACGCAGGCGCTTACCCAGCGGCGGGCGGCAGGCTAACAAGCTACGGGTGTATGGGTGTTGCGGGTTACCGAAAATTTCTAAAACGGTACCCTGCTCCACAATTTTCCCTTTGTACATAACCAAAACACGGTCCGCAATCTCGGCAATAACGCCAAGGTCGTGGGTGATAAACATAATAGAGCTGTCAATCTCGCCCTTTAACTGTGCCATAAGGTCAAGTATGGTCTTCTGTACAGTAACGTCAAGCGCGGTAGTAGGCTCGTCAGCTATAAGGATGGAAGGATTGCAGCTCATAGCCATTGCAATCATTACCCGTTGCTTTTGTCCGCCCGATAGCTGGTGCGGATAGGCGCTGAGTATTCTGGCGGGATTAGGCAGGCGCACCTTTTCAAACATCTTAAGGGTAATTTCCTGCGCTTTTTCCTTGCTTACCTTTTGGTGCAGCATAATGGCTTCGCTTACCTGGTCGCCACAGGTAAACACCGGGTTAAGGGAGGTCATCGGTTCCTGGAAAATCATAGCGATTTCGTTGCCGCGATATTTGCGCATCTCGTCCTCGCTGATTTTAGCCAGGTCTATAATTTTACCATCCTTGCCGTGGTAGAGTATTTCGCCTGAAGCAATGCGGCCCGGAGGGTCGGGTATAAGGCGCATTACCGAAAGGGATGTAACAGACTTACCCGAGCCGGATTCGCCCACTATACCAATTGTTTCACCACGATTTAGTGTAAAGCTTATATCGTTAACCGCACGCACTATTCCGTCGTCGGTTTTGAATTCAGTTACCAGGTTCTTAACCTCTAACAGCAATTTTCCATTACTCATGTATTCTCTCTTTATGGAGCGGCTAAAAATATAGATTCAGGCGAAATTGAGGGGAGAAAAATATACCGCCCCTGTTTTACCATTTAACAAAGGCTTTTTGAAAGATATCGTCCACTAACTGGCGGTTAATTTCGGCAATAAGGCCGTTTTCAACAGAATTAATGTTTTCGCTGGATGAAAACTGGGCGTAACGCGTAAAGGTTTGAACCCATTTGTCATTCTCATCTTTGGTGTTTTCGTATTCCACCTGAACGGTTATAGTAAGTTTGTTTAAGCCGCTGGTAGCCCCGGCAACCGGGGCTTCGTTGGTATAGGTAAAGCCTACAATAGTACCGCTGAATTTAAGGTCGGCATCCTGGGTAACCTGCCTTAGGTTAGCTTCTGTTTGAAATTTCAGCTTTAAGGCATCAGTAAACGTTTGCGGCAGGCTCGGCGGACCATTGTTTGCCCGGTTTTGAAAAAGCTCAATACTGAAGTTTCTTATATCGGCAGGAATGCTGGCCCCATTGAAGGAGTAAACCTTGCAGCCGGTTAAAAACAGCGTAAAGCCTGCTGCTAAGGCAATTATTGCCAAGGAATATAGCCGGTACAATCTCATTGGTTTAGCCCGTTATGGTTTCTAAAAGAAACCTGTTAATTTTTAATGCTGCACGATAATAGGATAAAACCAGGTCATCCAGTTTATCGCCGGTAACATCCTTACGGGTAAGGTTGGCATAATACCAAAATTGTTTATTGGCAATCAGGGGCTGCTCTTTTATAAAATCCTTGTATTCAGGCGGCAATATTTTGCTTTTATCCCCCTGTAAAGTTTTCCATTTTTCCTTAAAGGCTTTATCGCTTAAAAGTTTGGTAAACTCCTTATTGTTGTAATAAATCTCCTGTCTTATTTTGGCTATATCTTCTTTGGTGCAAAAATATTTACCGCCGCCAACCATTATTTCATCGGCGCCAAAGTGCATGTAAAAGCCGGGGTAGTTTTCTTCCTTTTTACCGCCCGGCGAAAGCACTGCCGCCACATTTAATTTATAAGGCGATTTATCTTTAGAAAAACGCACATCGCGGTTTATGCGGAATATGGCTTTTGAGGCATCGGTGTTGATGTTAGGTATATCCTTCGCCAATTTACGGCTAACATCTTCTACCAGTTTTTTAAAAGGCGCTTTTACATCGTTTTCGTAGCGGCTTTTGTTTTTGTCAAACCATTCCTTGTTGTTATTGTTCTTTAGCTCATCAAAGAATTTAAAGAAAGCAGGAGAGAAGTACTTCATGAAAAATTGATTAAAAAATAATTAAGCAAGGGCGGCGCCTTCCGTAGTGGCTTTATACTTTTCAATTTGGCGGTGCATTACTTTAAACCAAAGTGGCGGAAAAAGCGATAGCACCATCATGCCCGGGTAACCTGTAGGCATTTGCGGGCTATGGTCAAAATGCCTTAACACCTGGTATTTGCGCGAAGCCATATAGTGATGATCAGAGTGGCGCGTTAGTTCAAAAAGCATAATACGGCCTATGGGATGGTTAGAGTTCCAGGAATGAACCGGTAAGACTTTTTCGTAGTAGGCGCCATCAATTTTTTTGCGGCGCAAGCCGTAATGTTCAATGTAGTTTACGGTTTCTAACAACAGGAATCCGATAACCGCTGCACCAATAAAGCACAACATCACCTTCCAGCCCCACACAATTGCAATTGCAGCAACAAAGGCTAACTGTATTAACTGGTAAATCAGCATTTCGTTACTAAGGCTCCAGAATGATTTGCCATCCTTACGCAATTGGTCCTGTTGCAGGTGCCAGGCGCTAAGCCAGCCATCCTTTACGGTGCGGAAGTAGAAAGCGTAGATAGTTTCGCCATAGCGCGAAGAAGCCGGGTCATCATCCGTTGATACATTTTTGTGGTGCCCCCGGTTGTGCTCAATAAAAAAGTGCATGTACAAGGAGGTAAGCAAAAGCATTTTGCTCATTAATTGCTCGTGCCAGGTAACGCGGTGCCCCAATTCGTGAGCCACGTTTATGCCTAAAACGCCGCAGCTAACGCCCATGGCGCCAATCATGCCTAATCGCTCCCACCACAGCAAACTTCCGTCATCCATGCGGTTTAAAAAGTAAAACAGAATGGCAAACTGCAGCGGAACTATGCTCCACACTATAACATCATACTTCCAGTCTTTCTTGGCTAATTCTTCTTCCGCCTTGCTCATGTTTTCGGTACTGCCTTTAAAAAACAGCTCTATCAAAGGGATTAAACCGAATACATACAACGGAGCAATAAAAACTGCTTTGCCTCCAACAACCAACGAAAGCATGATTATGGCTATGCTTATGTAAACTGATGAATATTTGAAAATCCGTAAACTCATATAGGGGTGGTTTTGTTCAAAGTTATAACTTTCAGTTTATAGTTTAAACTGCGAAAGTTTTACTTTTTGCTGCCACTTAATGGGCACATGATATTTGATGAAACAAAGGGTTCGCATCTTAATGTCGCCTACTATGGAAAGTTCCGATTCTTTACTGCTAAGTAATGCCCCAAACACGGTCTTTAAATCTTCAAACAGTGTTCCGCTGGGTTGTATTTTAATTCCTAATGGTATAGTAAAATCGCTTTTCCGCTTCACCACAATGTCATCCTTTTCGCCAAGTGTGCCAATCAGCTTTTTGTCCATTACTACATCAATTGCAATATCGCTTACCTTAACTTTAATAAAGTTGGGGTTATGAAAAACGGCATCCACGCCAAGTTTAATGCCATTGCCATCCACCCTTTCAAACTTCAGGTTTTCCATACGCTGAAAGGTAGGCATGCCTATTCTGCAGGAGGATAGTGCCAGTGCCATTAAAGCAACAAACAAAATTTGTTTCATGTTTTAAATCTGTAATTTAATTGAATCGTTCAAATCCACTTTTATTGTACCACCGCCTGTAAAATTTTTATAAATAATCTCACCGGTAATGCGCAGCGGGGCAGCGGTAGCTAATGTATCTCCGTTCATTGCCTTCTCTAAATCTTCTTTTGAAAACCGAACGCTTACGGGGAAAGTAGTGGTTTTACGGCCCGATATGCCCTGGCTTAGCTCAATTTCAAGCGAGGCTACCGTTAAGCCGTTTATGCTGTATTTTTCGTTAACGGATTGTATGGTGCTTGAAAGCAAATTAGGATTGTGAAGGGCAAGTGTTGAGCTTAATTCCAGCCCCTGGTTGCCGATTGGCGATAAGGTGTAGCCCCCTTGTTGTTCAAGTGTAACTTGTTTTTTATTTAACAGCATTAAAACCAGCAGGGCTATAAACGCAATGCCGATTCCTATAAGGCGCTTTTTCATGAATCAAATCTATTCGTGTTTTTCACATCGCAGCATATTTTATTCACATAGCGGTGCAGCCCTTTGCTATTCGCTTATTTTCACCGGAAATCGATGTAAGTTGAAGATAATAGGCATAACCGGCACGCTGGGCGCCGGTAAAGGAACTATAGTTGATTACCTTACCAAGCATCATGGCTTTGTTCACTTTTCGGTGCGCGGTTACCTTACTAAAATTATACAGCAGAAAGGCTTGCCTGTAAACCGCGATACGCTGGTGGCAACAGCAAATGAACTGCGGGCGGCTAATTCTCCCAGCTTTATTGTAGAAGAGCTTTATAAGGAAGCGCTTGAAAGCGGTAAGGACTGCATAATTGAGAGCATTAGAACCGTAGGGGAAATTACAGCGCTGCGCGCCAAAGGCGGGTTTACACTTTTTGCAGTAGATGCAGACCAAAAACTGCGTTACACCCGTATTGTTGAGCGCGCATCGGAAACGGATAAAATTACGTTTGAGGTATTTGCCGATAATGAAAGGCGCGAAATGGAATCGCAGGACCCCAACAAGCAGAATTTAAGCGCCTGCATGCAACTGGCGGATTTTACCTTTCAAAACAACGAATCGTTTGATGAGCTATACCGGCAGGTAGATGAGGCATTAGTTAAATAAATTTTCACGCTTTAATTTCTTGTCTTTTACTTACCTTTAAAGTCCCTAAAGGAAAAAAGGACGAATGGGCAAAACTCTCCTAATGCTAACTGTATTGGTTGCACCTGCTTGGCTATTAGCCCAGGAGATACACCCTTTTGAGTATAAGCAGCAATACGAACAAGCCTTTATACTGGCCAAAAACGGCAAGACTGAAAAGGCCCTGGAACTGCTAACGGATTTAAAACAAAAAACAGATAAGCAGGATAGCATTCACCTGTTCTCAGTTATGCTGTCGGTAGAGTTAAATAATGCCAACGACCATTTTGTTGCGGCAATAAGGGATTGCGAGGAACTTATAAAACTGAAGCCTGAAACGGAGGTTGACTGCCAGCAAATAATCGGGCGGCAAAAGCAATACCTTGGCGATTTTGAGGGTGCCGTTGCGGCTTTCAGGCGTATTATACAGTTAAAGCCTGATGATAAGATCGTTTACAGCAACCTGGCCTCTACCTACAGTTATGCAGGCAAGTATGAGGATGCCATAAGAGCGCTTAATGCCAACCCCAATAAAGCGCGGATGCCTAAGGAAAATTATTACTATGCCCTGGCCTACTACAAGCTAAGTAAAATTGACAGCGCCCAGCTGTACATAGATAAATACCTGGCTACCGAAGAAGGAGATAACAGCCAAACCGGTTTTATGTACGGTGCGCTTATTTACGATGCCTTAAAGGACAGGGCAACTGCCTGCAATTATATTACTGCCGCCAACGACATTTTAGAGGAAAAGGACGTGGAAGCCAAGGCAGAAAAGTCCTCCGCCGAAATGAAGGAGACCATCCTCTTCCGCAAATCGCAGGAAGAAACCAACACCATTAAGCAGTTAAAGCCGAAGCTTTGCCGCAAGTAATTCGGTTTATTACTAAACTTGCAGTATGACAGATAAAAAAGAGGAACACTATGTGCGCCCCAGTTGGGACGAATACTTTATGGAAGTTATGGACGCCATTAGTAAGCGTGCTACCTGTGGACGGGGCCGCAGCGGTTGCGTAATAGCGCTTGATAACCAGTTGCTGGTAACCGGCTATGTAGGCTCGCCGGTTGGCTTGCCGCATTGCGATGAAGTGGGCCACCAAATGAAGAAGGTAGTACATGAAGATGGCACCATTACCGAACACTGCGTGCGCACTGTGCATGCCGAGCAAAATGCTATTTGCCAGGCAGCAAAGCGGGGTGTGGCACTTGAAGGCGCTACGCTTTACTGCCGTATGACGCCCTGCCGCGTTTGCGCCATGCTTATCATTAACTGCGGTATAAAAAGGGTGGTTTGCCAACGTAAGTATCACGCAGGTACCGAAAGTGAAGAAATGTTCAGGATAGCAGGAGTTAAACTGGAATTCTTTCACGAAGAATTACAGCAATACGAAGCGCATAAATAAGCGCTATATCTTTTCAATCTCTATAATGGCAAATGATGTATCGCCTTGTGGGTAGGTGCCATCAAATGCTTTTACATGGTTGGCATCGCTCTTAAATTCAAATTTATCTATACCCGGCTTTTTAATGTCAAATTCTCCGTCAATATACTCCCCTAACTCAAGGTAAATGGTGTTATAGTTAATCAGTTTCCAGGTGCCGGCGGCAAAGGAGTTGGAGTTAAGGCTGTCGTAGGTAAAATAATAAGCCAGCAACACATCATTGTCCTGAAAGTCCAAACGGTATTCGCAGCAATCGTTGCCATCGGTAAAGTGGGGCAAATTATTCATTTGGTTGGTGGTAAAAGTGTCAATGTAAAGGGCGTTCATTTTCCATAGCCCTTTGATAAAAACATCTTCCCTTACCTTTTTGCAGGAACTAAGGCCTGCCCCAACAAAAACGATAAAAGCGCCTAAAACAATCCAACGTAAAATTTGCATAGTAAACCTGGTTATTAGCTTCAATTATTCTGATTTGCATTTTCCTGCAAAAGTTCCTGCACTATTTGCTTAACGGGCCTAACCGATTTTACGTATTCGATAGAAGGACCAGCGCACCACATAGTTTGATAAGTGGCGCCAAATGCGGCCTTTTCAAGGGCTTTCATGCCTTTGTAGTACGTAATCATTTTAGTCCACTTCTTAATCTTTTTGTTGCTGTTTAAAAAACGCTCTACCCAATTCTGCTGCGTGCCAATCTTTTGCACGTAAGGCGTATTTATAACGGTGCAGGGCGTGCCCGATAGTTTGGTGGTCATAACAATATCCTTAGCGCCATAGCTTACACAGGCCATTTTGTAGTCGCTGTTTACCGGGCTTTCATCGCTGGCAATAAAAGGGCTACCTACTGAAACGCCACAGGCACCGTAGTCCAGCATTTTTTTCATTTGGCTAAAGTTGCCCACCCCGCCGGCTGAAATAACCGGTATATGCACGTGCTTTTTTAAGGTGGTTATCAGGTCGCGCGGGGCAATTTTACCCGCATGGCCGCCTGCCTCGTTATTTACAGCTATCACGGCATCGGCGCCCATGGCCTCTACCTTTTGGGCATATTCAAGGTCAATAACATCGCAAAATACCTTTATGCCGGCCGGTTTGCATTCGTCAATAATGCGCTGGGGCGAGCCGAGGGAGCTTATGATAAACCCAACCTTATACTCAACACAGGTTTTTAACTGTTCTTCGAACTTAATGTTGGATTTATTGGCTATAAGGTTAATGCCAAAAGGTTTATCGGTAGCGCTGCGTATTTCATCCATTGCGGCCCTAAACTCCTTGTCGCTACGGTAGTTAAGTGCAGGTATAGCGCCGGTAATACCCGCCTTGCAGGCCTCAATCACCATTTTGGCGTTGCTCACCAAAAACATAGGCGCCATTATAATGGGGTATTGTATACCCAACATGCGCGTTAAATCCGTTTCTATCTTTTCCATTAATGTTATGTTGCCTTGCAAACATAAATAATAATAGATTGTTACAGCACCAGGGCATTGGCAAAGCGGGATATAAAATTACCTTCATTGTCACAATAATGTCATAAATCAACAATTAAATAACAGAAAGATAATAAGCACTTTAGCACCTCGTTTTTAGAGCGGAAAGCAAGGGCACAGGATTTTGGTTTCAGGGGGCGCCTATTATGAAATCAAAATTTTGGAAAGTGGAAATAAAAGATATTTTTACGCCTCTTTTCCAGAAAAACTAAACCAAAAAATTCATCACAAAAACAGTATTAACATGAGTCAGGCAAAACCTCAGAAAAAAAGTAGTGGATTCCCATGGGCTATCGTTGTAATGGTCGTAGCTCTTGTCGTATCAATTTTAGTGTATAAGTTCGTTTTCGGTGACGTGAGCCACTTCCTTGACGCTGACCGTAAGGAGCCAAAGCCCGGAGATTTCCTGGGTATTATTTACAAAGGGGGCCCAATTGTGCCTATCCTGATGTCCATGTTCCTTTTGGTTATCACTTTCTCAATTGAAAGATTCCTAACCATTATGCGCGCTAAAGGTTCTGGCTCTTTAGAAGGGTTCCTTCAAAAAACCAAAACGCTTTTACATAACAAAGACATTAACGGCGCTATCAGCGAGTGCAACCGTCAAAAAGGTGCTGTAGCTAACGTAGTGGTTGAAGGCCTGAAGAAATACCAGGAGATGGAAAATAACAGCGTACTTACGCATGAGCAGAAAGTACAAGCCATCCAACAGGAAATTGAAGAAGCTACAACACTTGAGCTCCCAAGCCTGCAGGAGAATATGCCAATTCTGGCTACCATCGCATCGGTTGCTACCCTCGTAGCGCTGTTGGGAACGGTAATCGGTATGATTAAGGCGTTTGCCGCACTTGCAACAACCGGTAACCCCGATCCTGCTGCACTTGCCGCCGGTATATCTGAGGCGCTTATCAATACCGCTATCGGTATCGGTACTTCAGCTTTTGCCATCATTTTCTATAACGTGTTTACCACCCAGATTGATAGCCTTACTTATGGAATTGACGAGATCGGCTTCTCTATAGCTCAGACCTTCAATTCTACCCAGAAGAAGTAATTTTATTAACTGATTAAAAGGGTGCATCATGCCAAGAATAGTTCCACCAAGAAAGAACCCCGTTGTTGATATGACAGCGATGTGTGACGTATCGTTCCTGTTACTCACCTTCTTCATATTAACAGCTAAGTTCAAACCACAACAGGCAGTTGCTGTGGATGTGCCTATTGCACATTCGCAAAAAACCTTTACCGATGCTATTACTATTCTTGTTGACAAGGATGGCAAAGCCTATATATCGCTAAAGGAATCGCAAACCCGCTATGCCATGATAGACGAGCTGGTTACCCGTTTTGGCGATAAGTATCCTAACCTTAAAACCTTAACTGACGAACAGAAGAAAATCTTCTCTTTGACAGATACCTGGGGTACTTCTATCGAAAATACCAACACGGTGCTGGCACTGCCACCTAACGAGTTTAAGGCCTACCAGGAAAAACAAATGCAGGGTATCCCGTTCGATTCGCTGCATAGCCAGATAGGCGATTGGGTGCAGGCTGCGCGTTATGCAACTGACGGCAACATTAAGATAGCTATTAAAAGCGATAAGAACACCAGCGTTAGCTACGTACAGCAAATTGTAAAGAGCTTAACGCAGCGTGATATTCACCGCTTTTTGCTGATAACCACGCTTAGCGGCGGTGGCGAAGGCGAAACCCCGGCTGAAGGTGGAGAACCAAAAACGCCATAAGCGGAAACCATTATTAACGAAAACCAGGGAGGAATAAAATGGCAGATATAGATACCGGAGGGGGAGGAGGACATGGAAAACATGGCGGAGGAGTCCGTTCCAAAAAAATGTCTACCCGTGTGGACCTTACGCCCATGGTGGACCTTGCGTTCCTGCTGATATCGTTCTTCATGCTTACTACTACCTTAAATAAACCAAAGGCAATGGAATTAAACATGCCTAAGAAGGTGGAGAATGAAGACGAGAAACAGGACGTTAGCGAATGCCAGGTAATGAGTGTATTGCTTGATACACTTGACCAGGTGTGGTACTACGAAGGACTGCAGGTTGCAGGATTACAGAAAACTAATTTTGCCGGCGATGGCGGTATACGTAAGCAAATACTTAAGAAGATTACGGATGTGCCTAAAAACTGCCCGCCAATGCGTAGCGGTAAGCCACGCGAAGCTGTTATATTGATTAAAATGCTGAAAGGTGCCCGCTATAAAAACATGGTGGACATACTGGATGAAATGGATATAACAGGGGCTAAAATTTACGCCATACAGGACCCCGATCCGCTTGAAGAAGAAGCGGTGGCCAATGGCGGTAATGCCCGTGCTGTTGAAGAGCGCGTTACGCAGTAAAAAAAGTTTTGTGGAATTTTGAAAACCCGGCATCATAGGTTAAAACCTATGGCTGATATAACTGAAAACACCGGCGGCCAAAACCGTTCTTTGAATAAACGGCCGCACAAAAAAACCGGAAACATCAGGGTAGATATGACCCCGATGGTAGATTTAGGCTTTCTGCTTATCACCTTTTTTATGTTAACCATGGTGCTAAGCCAGGCTAAATACTACGTTGGCCTTGATAAAAGAATTGCAGACCCACCTTCGGAAGTGGCAGATTGCCAGGTTATGAATGTGCTTATCGATTCGTTTGACAGGGTTTATGTGTATGACGGCCTGCAGGTGGCTAACCTGAAAGAAACCAGCTTTGACGGCGAAAACGGAATCAGGAAACTGATACTTGAAAAAGGCCGCAAAGTAAAAACTGAATGCCGGCCTACTTCGAAAGGAGAGAGCAGGCAGATGGTTTGCCTGATAAAGCTGATGCCCGGTGCAAAGTATAAAAACATGGTTGATATACTGGATGAAATGGAAATAACCCAAACCCAGTGTTACTCCATGCAGGACCCTTCGGCTGTTGAAGCAGAAGCGGTTAAGCAACAAGAATTATTAGCAGTGGTGAAATAAAACCTAAAAGACAAGAGATGGCATCAACACCAAATTATTATTCATGGACGATGGATGACATCGTATTCGATGATAGAAACAAAGAATACGGTGGATACCAGCTGCGCAAGCTTACGAAGCGTCACCTGCAGGTAGGGCTGTTAATAGCCGTATTGCTGGCGTTGTTTTTTACGGCTGCGGCCTTCATTCCGTGGGATAAACTTTTCCCCGCTAAGGCAGAAGAAGCAACAAAAGAAACAGTGGTTAACCTGGTAGAGCCGCCACCATTAGACAAAAACGCTCCGCCACCACCACCGCCTCCTCCTCCGCCACCGCCACAGCGCCCAACTATCCGTTTCGTTGAAATGGTGGTGAAAAAGCAGGAAGAAGTAAGAGAAGAAGAACCTATTACCGAAGTTAAGCAGTTGGAAGACCAAACTATTTCAACTGAAACCAAGGAAGGTGATATAAATGCGAAGGAACCGGTTGAAGAACCAGTAGCAGAAGCCCCGGTTGTGGAAGAACCAAAGGTATTCCAGTTTGTGGAGCAGATGCCGGAGTTCCCCGGAGGTGAAGGTGAATTGATAAAATTCATTACCAAGAACATTCAATACCCGCAAATGGAGCGTGATAACGATATCCAGGGCCGTGTAATGATCCGTTTCGTGGTTATGGAAGACGGTTCGGTAGCCGATGCCCAGGTATTACGTGGCGTAAGCCCCGGCCTTGATAAGGAAGCCGTTCGTGTGGTTAAAATGTTACCTAAGTTTAAACCCGGTAAACAACAGGGTAAAGCGGTGCGTGTGCAGTACACCCTGCCTGTAATGTTTAAACTGCAATAAAAGGCGTATTTTCGAAACAACTATAGCAAAATCATAATCATTCCCTGCGAGTGGTTATGATTTTGCAGTTTAAGGGAGATGGATAAATTGAATGAGTTCTTCAGAGTTATTTACAGCAACCCCATGCTGATATGGAAAGCAGGTGCCGGTATAATATTTATTGGCTTTGCTTTAGCGTTGTTCTTTATGCCATCTCTTAGCAGCGGCCTTGGCGAAGGCACGGCCCGCTTGTTTGCAGGGCTGCTGTTATTGTACGGCCTTTACCGGCTGTTTACCTTTTACGCAGATTATAAAAACATCAGAGATGGCAAATAACTGGAGATTGTTTGTTTGCGGTGGTTTATTGAGTAGCCTTCTTCTTACCAACAGTTGCGCTAATAAAACCAGTTCCAACGATGCCGTACAGCAAGGCAAAAACAAGACTTATAAAGGGGAGCTATCCGTTGGTTGCGATGCCGGCCTTGAGCCTGTTATTAAGCAGGAAATTGAGGTGTTCAGCTATTCTAATGATAGCGTAGCTATTACCCCCGTTTACGAAGGTGAGGAGGCCCTTTTTAATGATTTCCGAAGTGGCAAGGTTTCAGTAATGATTCTGCCCCGCCAATTGGAGCAGGCCGAAAAAGATAAATTCAAAGACCGCGATACTATTTACACCCGCGAGATTGTAATTGCCTACGATGCGGTAGCCCTTATAGGCAGCAAAAAGTTTGATGACAGCCAATTGGATGTAAACACCCTGCGCCGTTACTTAACCGGCAATGCCGGCGGGGCATCGCCAAAACTGGTATTTGATAGCCGGAATGCGGGAATGGTAAAGGAAGTTTTAAAGGCATTAGGCTATACCGGCGATAAGGCGGTAAACGTTTACGCTTTAGACTCAACCGAGCAGGTTATAAGCTATGTAGAGGAACAAGCCAATGCCATTGGTTTTGTGCCTTTTGCCTTTGTTAGCGATACGGATGACGACCGCGTGAAAAAGATTTTGCACCGCGTAAAAATTTTAAGTTTGCGCGCTAAAGATGAGGAAGGTAAACCGGTAACTGTTAGCGCCAATCAATCGGATATAGCAGAAGGAACCTACCCACTGAAAAGAACCATAACGGCCGTTACCCGTTTCCGTTATGAGGATAACCTGGAGTGGCTGTTTGTGAACTTTATGTATAAGGAAAGAGGGGCAAAAATCTTTTTAAAGGCCGGGTTAATACCTGCAAAGATGCCCGTACGTGAAATAAATGTTAATACGGGGCCTATTAAGGGAGGCAGTTAAACTTTGGCACTTAGTTTTAATTCAAACAGATATAATTCTAAAAAAGAAGAGAATGAGAAGGTTAGTTTTAATAGCAATGGTTGTTTTTGTTTCGGTAAGTGCTTTTGCCCAAACCCTGCAGGACGCCCAGAAGGAGATTGTAAACGAGAATTACTTTAAGGCTAAAAACATCCTGTATAAGTTGCTGAAGGACCCTGCTGCAAGCAAACCCGATGTATACTATTACCTGGGTAATGCCTACCTGAAAAACGATGAGCTGGATAGCGCCAAAGTTTTTTATAAACTGGTTTTTGACCCTAACACGAAAACTGCTTTAGGTTATGTGGCAAATGGCCGTTTATCGTTATTGGCAAAAAATGCTGCTGATGCCAAGCTGAATTTTGACCGCGCTACCCAAACCAGCAAGAACAAGAATGCAAACATATTTTTTGAAATAGGTAGCGCCTATGCCGAAATTGAACCGGCTGATTTGAAGGCTGCTGAGGCTAATTTGGAGCAGGCATTTAATTTGGACAATAAAAACTTTGCCATAGTTAACGCCCAGGGTGATGTTTACAATGCCCAAAGCTTAGCCGGCGATGGCGCTGCCGGTGGTAAGGCAATGAATAAATACCAGTATGCATCAGACCTTGATGCAAAGGCCTCTTTACCGCATATTAAGCAAGGCCGTATTTGGTTAAACGGTAAGGTGTATGCCAGCGCTATTGAGGAATTTCAAAAGGCCTTAAGCATTGACCCTGCCAACGCTAACGTTTATAAGGAGTTGGGTACTGCCTATTACTTAAGCAAGCAGTACGACAAAATGCTGGAGAACTTTAAAAAGTATCTGGACCTGAGCCCCGGCGATTGCCGCGCCCGCTTAAGTATTATATTGGTTTACTGGAAAAATAAGGACTACGAGAAAGTGGCTGAGGAAGCAGCTAAGGGTTTAACCTGCGACCCTAACAACTTTGTGTTTGAACGCTACCTGTATTACAGCCAATACGAATTAAAGCGTTACAAAGAAGGTTACGAGGCTATGACCAAATTCTGGCAGATGCAGAATATTGAAACCCGCCCAACTGACTTTACTTACTCTGCTAAGCTGGCTTCGCAGGTAGGTGACACCGCCGGCGCTATGAGTTACTTTTCTACCGCTTTAAAAGATGATTCGTTGAACTGCGACCTGCTGGGCGACTATGGAAAGATTTTGTTCCAGGCTAAGCGCTACCAGGATGCTATTCAGCAGTATAACCTTAAGCGTGCTAACTGCAATAAGTTCAGCAACATTGACCTGTATTACTTAGGCCGCGCTTATATAAGCGTGCAGGACTCGGTTAATGCAGATTCAACTTTTGCCACTTACATTACCCAGTACCCCACCACTATTGATGGTTATTACTGGAGGGCGCAGGTTAATGTGCGCTATAAAGTAAGTAAGGAAGATTACGCTGCTTACCCTATCTATCAAAAGCTGATAGAACTGGCTGAGAAAAACCCACAAGCCAACAAGAGCAAGCTGGTGGAAGCTTACCAGTATTCTGCCATTTACCTGGTAGAAAAGCAGAAGGACACTGTGGGTGCCAAAGCCTACCTGCAAAAGGCGCTGGAACTTGACCCCAACGACCAGCTATCGCAGGATATGATGAAGCAATTGCAATAACAACTGATACAACTTTAACAGAGCGCCCCGCATAATGCGGGGCGCTCTGTTTTTGGGCATTCATGTTTATGACAAAACTATGACATTGTTAACGTATGGAAATGCTGTGATATCTCATTATAGAGGTAAATCCATACAGTATGAACACTGACTATCGTAACACCCCACTGCTCGACATTGTTTTCGAGAACCGCAACAAAAACTACGGTGCCTACCAACTGCGCCAAACACAGGACCGCTATTTACAGATTGGCATGTTTGCTACCCTGGTATTTGTTTCCTTACTGGTTGGCGGCAATATCCTCCGCGAAAAATTACAGCACAGCGCAACTTCAACGTACACTACAGGCGACATAATTTTGACCGATGTTATTTTACCTCCGGCACCGCCAATTGTAACTCCACCGCCGCCAAAGCCTATTGAGCAGGTAGCTGCCGTGCAAACCCAAAAGGATGTGGAGATGAAGGTGGTAGATAATAGCCAGGCTAAGGCTGATTCTATAATTGAAAACAAAGATTTGCTTGCCGAAGCCGGCTTAACCACTAACCTGAGCAACAATACAAACCCATTAGGCATTACTGATGGTAAAGGCAATAAGGATGATGTATTTGAGGTGAAACAGGTAATTGAAACACCCAGTGCGCCGGTAAATGTAGCGGAGATAATGCCGGAATACCCCGGTGGCGAAGCAGCACTGCTGCGCTTTGTGCAACAGCAAACAGTTTACCCCAGGGCCGAGCTGGACCTTGGTATAGAAGGCAAGGCGTTTATCCGCTTTGTAGTGAACGAAGATGGCTCAGTAAGCAATGCCACCATTTTAAAAAGTGCAAGCCCCGGATTTGGTAAGGAGGGGGTTAGAGTGGTAAATACACTTGCCAAATTTAAACCCGGTATGCAACACGGCCGCGCTGTAAAGGTATATTACACCCTGCCTTTCCAGTTTAGCACCCGCGATTAAGATTAGCGTTCTTTTCCCCTTTTTATGCTGCTGACCGGTCGGTGATTTCATCGGCCGGTTTTTCATTTAAGCGGAAAGTGAAAAGCAGGGCTGCCACCAGTAGTGTTCCCGCTGCGCTGAATAAGAACATAGCCAATGGGGAAATGTAGGTCCATAGCAAACCGGCAAAGGTGCTGGCAAATAAGGCGGCAATTGAGCTTAAGCCGGCAAAGGTGCCAATAGCAGATGCCGTTTCACTTTTAGGAACAATATTACTTACCAAAGCCTTGGCTACCCCTTCGGTGGCCGCCATGTAAAGCCCATAAGTGGCATACAGGCCTATGAAAAAGTAAATGGATGTGCTGAAACCGAAACCTGCATATACAACGGCAAAAATCAGCAGTCCGAAGATTAAGGTGTTCTTTAACCCGAACTTATCGGCCATTTGGCCTAAAGGGAAAGAGGCCAGGGCATACACCAGGTTAAAAAGGATATAACTGCCGATAACGTATTTATCCTGGTGCAGGGCTTCTTTTATTTTAAGCAGCAGAAATAAATCAGAACTGTTGAAAACGGCGAACAGTAGTAGCAGGGTAATCAGCTTTTTGTAATCAGCAGAACATGTTTGCAGGTAATCGAATATCTGAGAAAGTTTAAAGGTGGATTTGGGTTTAGTAGCGGGAGCGCTCTTTTGCCTGATAAGGAAAGTGAGGCCCACGGCAATCATAGCCGGTATAAAGGTTAACAGGAAAAGGTGCTTGTATTTTTCAGGAAAGTAAAACAAGTAAAGAAGCGCCAGGGCCGGGCCTATTGCTGCACCAAGGGTATCCATGGCACGGTGAAAGCCAAACACCTTGCCTTTGTTTTCTGATGTAGCTTCATCGCTCAACAGGGCATCGCGTGCGGCGGTTCGTACCCCTTTGCCCAGCTTATCCATGCTGCGGGCTGTAAAAATCCACAAAGCAAAGGTAAATACCGCCAGCATAGCTTTTGAAACAGCACTAAGAAAATACCCGAAGCTGATGTAGGGCATGCGCTTGCCGCTGGCATCGGAAAGGCGGCCAAAATATCCTTTACTTAAGCCGGCAATAGCTTCAGCGCAACCTTCCAGTACCCCTATAAACAGAGAGGAGAACCCCACACTGGCTAAAAACAGGGGCATTATGGGATAGAGCATCTCGCTGCTTATGTCGTTAAACAGGCTTACGAGGGAAAGTATCCAGATATTCCGCGTTAAATACTTCATGCAGTAGCCCAAGATTACACCATAATCAGCAATTTCTCATTTTTGCAGTATGAATTTGAAGGGAAGAAATTTTGAGAGTGAGTTGCAGTTCAGAACCTCGCGCAGTGGCGGCAAGGGCGGGCAAAACGTAAATAAAACCGAAACCAAGGTTGAGCTTATTTTCGATTTGATGCACTCCAACATTCTTAGTGAAGAAGAAAAGGAGATGGTTTTGAAGCGCTGGAAAAACCGTGTAAATACTGCAGGCGAGTTCCTGATTTGCAGCAGTGCCGAGCGTAGCCAGGCGGCTAACAAGGAAAAAACGGTAAGTAAGTTTTACGCAATGATGGGAAAGGCCCTTACACCTGAAAAAAAGCGCATTGCCACTAAAGTGCCTAAAGACATTAAGGAAACCATATTGCAGAAAAAGAAAGAGCACAGCAAAAAGAAAGCTGACCGCCGGTTAAACACCCGCGATTTTTTGTAATAATCGCTTGGCAGGCTGTATTCCAATTTACCTTAACCCTCCTATATTCGCCACGCTATGCAGGCACCTACGCACTTGTTGGTTGGCGTTATTATCCAAAAGCTTTTTGATTGGAAAAAGTACAGGGCTGTTAGCTTTATACTGGTAGCAGTAATTGCTTTTTTATCGCACGGTATTTTAGATAAACTTGCCCGCTTAACCTACCACCGCCCCGATGCTGCGCCCACGGATCCTTTTTGGCTGGCTTTTCATTTAGTAGTGTTGCTTACCACTATTACGATGCTTTATGTTTATTGGAGCACGGCTAAATGGGGGATTCTATTTGCGCTTTTGCCCGACTTTGACTGGATTTTTATTGATGGCCAGGCGGCCTTTCATGTAGAGATACCTTTTTACAAAACGCCGTATATCCATAACTTTCTGCACTTGATATACGATAACCTGCCCCCGTTCTCTTATATCGATATGTTGCCTGACTGGCGATACAATTATTGGGCGTGCCTTGTAGAAGTTGCCCTTATAGGCTTGTTGCTCTTGCTTATCCGCGTGCTGTTCAACCAGCGCCGCAATATTCATTTTTAAGAAAGGCTATGCCTTGAATACAAACCGGGTTACTCGCGCATGAGTAACTGTATAGTTGTGCGGGACATTTGCCGTAACAGAATGTCCTTATCCCGTGTAAGCTTATCAATAATGCCCGGGTTGTAATGCCGTATGGTAAGCAGGCTAAGGTTATCGTTGCGCGTAATGCTGAAATCATTTTGCAACTGCTCAATAATGTTTTCGATTTTCTCCTTTTTAAAATCAACAGCAATAGAGAAACTGATGGCCGCATTTTGCATAAGGTTAATGCGCAGGCGGTTTTCAGCAAAGGTGGCAAATACCTTGCTCAGGTGTTCTTCTGCAATAAAGCTGAAATCTTTAGCAGAGAAGGAGAGAAGCACCTGTCCGCGTTTCCAGATAATTACCGGCGGTAAAAAGCTGGTGTTAGCGTTAGCCGAAATTACGGAACCCCGCCTGCCGTAATTTACAAACGAGCGAACCTCAAGCGGGATGTTCTTATTCTGAATGGGCTTAATGGTTTTGGGGTGTATTACGCTGGCGCCATAGTAGGTCATTTCAATAGCCTCGTGGTAGGTTATCTCGCTTAAAAACTGCGCATCGGGAAACTCCTTAGGATCCGCATTCATAATACCCTCAACATCCTTCCACACCGTCATGCGCTCGGCATTAAGTGAATAAGCAAAGATGGAGGCTGTATAGTCTGAACCTTCGCGCCCCAGGGTGGTAGCAAAGCCCTCAGGCGTGCAGCCCACAAACCCTTGCGTTATTACAAAACCGCTCTTAACCAGTTCGCTTACTTTTTTGTTTATAGCCGCTTCGCTTTTTTTAAAATCAACTTTACCTTCGGTATAAGCATTATCCGTAAACAATACCTGCTTTACATCAAGCAGGGTGTTTTTTAAACCCAGACTATTGGCGTAATCGCTAACAATGGTGGTAGAAATGTATTCGCCCAGCGAAACCACCTGGTCGTAAATGTAATTGTAGTTCCTGCTGCTGTTTTCTTTTAAAAATTTGCGTGTAGCCTCTATCAGTAACTTTACGTCTTCAATGGCTTTATCCTTACCGCCATCAGCATAAAGGGCATTTATAATCAGCAGGTGCTTATCAAATATACCGTCAAGCGCTTTTTCCCAATCGGCGTTACCGGCATAGTAAAGGTTAATTACATTCTCTAACTCGTTGGTGGTTTTGCCCATGGCAGATATCACCACCACTTTATCGTTAAAGTTGTTCTCCTTTAAAATAGCTGTAACATTTCTTACCGCATCGGCATCTTTAACTGATGCACCGCCAAATTTGTAAACCTGCATAGGGGGAAGAGTTATGAGTTTAATGTTGTTTTTAAGGTATATGAGCGTGCAGGCCGGCCACATGCTCTGCAATTTGTTCTTTGGTCATTTTGCAATTAATCCACTCCGGGTCAAACTCCACACCAAGGGTTTTGTAAAACTCAATGGCCGGTGTGTTCCATTCTAATACCTGCCAGCGTATTTGGTTAACGCCATCATGATTGGCCTGCTTAAGCACCTCATTAAGCAGTTTGCGGCCTATGCCGTAACGGCGCCATTTTTCGGTTACCACCAAATCGTCCAGGTATAAAATACGGCCTTTCCAGGTGCTGTAAGCGGTGTAATACAAGGCAATGCCTATAATTTCTTCAGTAGCGGCATCTTCAGCAACAAATACACTGTAAATGGAGTTTTTACCAAAGCCGTCTTCCGCCAGCAGTTTTTCAGTATTAACCACGGCCTCGGGAGCGCGCTCAAAAAGGGCTAATTCCTTAATTAATTTAAAAATGCCGGGCACATCATTTCTATCGCCTTTACGGATAATAAAACTCATAATCGCTGCTTAAGGGCGACAAAGATATTCAGCAGCATGAATTAGTAAAGTGAATTTGGCCCTGCTGTGTTTGCCCCGTTGATGCTTTTAAGCGAAAAACCCCGATATTTTTCACACTTTCGCGCTTCAATGAAATTTGAGGAAAGCGACATAAACAGGCTGAAAGAGGTTGTAGAGAAACCGGCTAAAATGGTGATTGTAACCCACCGTAACCCCGATGGGGACGCCCTGGGCTCATCGCTGGGCCTTAAACTGGTTTTGGAGAAGAAGGGGCACGCTGTGGACTTTATTTCGCCAACACCCTTTACTGATAACCTGAAGTGGATTAACGGCACAGCCGATGTAATGGTGTATGAAAATGAAATGGGCAAAAAATTGTGTGATGCCCGTATAGCGGGAGCGGATGTAATCTGGTGCCTTGATTTTAATGCCCTTACGCGTTTGGAAAGCCTTGGTGAAAGCATAATACAAAGTAAGGCAATGAAGGTAATGGTGGACCACCACCAGCAGCCCGAGGATTTTGCGCAAATAGCTTTTAGCAATACCGCTTATTGCGCTACGGCTGAAATGGTGTACGACCTGCTTATGGACATGGGCTATGGCGATTTGATTGACCAGCCTGTGGCGGAGAACCTGTACGTGGGCCTGGCTACTGACAACGGCTTTTTTCAGTTTAATAATACCACCCCTAATGCGCTTATGGTGGCTGCCGGTTTGGTGGCTAAGGGCGCCCGGCCGGATTATGTGAGCGAGAAGATAAACAACATTTTCCGCGAAACAAGGCTGCGTTTTTTTGGTTATTGTCTTAACGAAAAGTTAAAACTTACGCCAAATAAAAAAGTGGCATATATGATGCTTACACAAGCTGAAATCAAAAGATTTAATTTGCAAAGTGGCGACAGTGAAGGGCTTGTTAACTACCCTTTTAAAATTGAAGGGGTTATGATGACCGCCTACTTTAGCGAGGAAGCGGATAAGATAAAGGTATCCTTCCGCAGCAGGGGAGAGGTAGATGTAAATACCTTTGCCCGCACTTATTTTGAGGGGGGCGGCCACCGGAATGCGTCGGGCGGAAAGAGCACTTTGAATTTGGCACAAACCGAAAAGAAGTTTCTTGATGCGCTGGCCTCTGTTAAATTTTAAAAAACACGCTTATTTCGTCAATCAATAAAAACCATACACATGAATAAAGGTAAATCTATATTGTTAACCCTTACGCTGTTTGCCGGCCTGTTTAGCGCCTGCAATGCTAACAGCAACAAAACAACCGAAGAACCAGTGGCATCTAATCCTGAAGCACCGGCCCAACCGGCCACCCTACCCGATAATCCCAATTGGAAAAGCGAACCGGGTATTTATGCTGAATTTAATACCGACAAAGGCATTATTGTATGCCAGTTGGAATATCAAAAGGTACCTATGACCGTTGGTAACTTTGTGGCCCTTTGTGAAGGCAAGCAGGAAAACAGCGGCAAGCCCCTTGGTACACCTTTTTACGATGGAATAGCTTTCCACCGCGTTATAGCCAACTTTATGATACAGGGTGGCGATGTTGCCGGCAACGGCAGCGGCGCAGGCACCAAGTATACCTTCCCCGATGAGTTTGACCCCACTTTGCGCCACACAGGCCCCGGCATTTTATCAATGGCTAATGCAGGCCCCGGCACCAACCAAACCCAATTTTTTATAACCCACGTAGCCACCCCCTGGTTAAATGATAAGCACAGCGTGTTTGGCCATGTGGTGGTAGGCCAGGATGTGGTAAACAAGATTGCCCAGGGCGATAAAATGAATACCGTACGCATTATCCGCGTGGGTAAGGATGCCGAGGCTTTTGATGCGATGAAAGCGTACAAAGATGGCGTAGCCGCTATTAACAAGAAGAAGGAAGAATCGGCCAAGCTTATAACCATGAGCGCTGATGAACTGGTAAAGAAGCAATATCCTAAAGCAAAGAAAACTGCAAGCGGACTTTACATTTTAGTAGAGAAGGAAGGCACAGGTGCACAGGCTGTTAACGGAAAAACCGTATCCGTACACTACACCGGTACTTTGGCTGACGGCAAGAAATTTGACAGCAGCTATGACCGCAATCAACCTATATCATTTGTATTAGGCCAGGGCCAGGTAATTAAAGGCTGGGATGAAGGCATTGCCACTATGAAAGTGGGCGGCAAAGCCAAGTTGATTATCCCTGCGAGCCTGGGTTATGGCTCAGCCGGTGCTGGCGGTGTAATACCTCCAAACGCAACACTAATTTTCGATACTGAACTGGTAGAGGTTAAGTAATTGTATTGTAATATTTATGCAAAAGGCCCTTAACGGGGCCTTTTGTGTTTATGCAAACCAATATATTCGCGCAAAATTATGTTGATGAAAAAGCTGTTAGCCGTTAGTGTTGTTCTGCTCTCTTTATATAGCTGCCAGCCCATGATGGAACGCTGGAGCGAAAGACGGATTAAAAGCAAGGAAGATTATATACTTGCCCAGGTGAAAAGGGGCGTAGTGGATAGTGCGGGTGTTGTGCAACTGCTTAACGCTTACGAAAGCTTTGCTGATAAATACCCGGCTAATTCGCAAAGTGTAGGATACCTTTATAAAGCGGCTGATTTTTACGTTAGCATGGGTAAGCCCCTGCGCGGCATATCACTTTATCAAAAGATATACGACAATTACCCTAATAGCGGAAAGAGAGCCTATGCCCTTTTTGTACAGGGCTATGTGTTTGAAGATAAGGTACATAACTACGAAAACGCCCAATTGAAATATCACCAGTTTTTGCGGGAATACCCTACCCATCCTTTAGCGAAAGATGTTACCCTTAGCCTTATGAATTTGGGGAAAACACCCGAGCAGATGGTAGCCGAGTTTGAAGCCCGCCGGCAGGCACAGGATACTCTGCAACAATCGGCCAATAAGTAGCAGCACCCCGACCGATAAATTTAATGGTTAGGAGATTTTTTTTACCGGCGCCCGGTTGCTTAATTCCTGCACTAACGGGGTAATAAGTAACTCCTGAAAATCGGTGTTGTTGGTAATTGCTGTTTTCTCCTTTTCAAGGGCAACTAATCTTTTAAAAGTAAGTTCTCGGGCTACGGGTTGCTTTTGGGCTATAACGTCAGGATAATCATCTATCAGATAAATTAAAATTAACTCTGTAGCCAGGTAAAGGTTCCCCCGCTTATAGGGGATAAAAAACAATTCCTGCACGGGGGTAGTAGGCATGCATTAGATTTAAACACGTAATCTATGCGGTAAAGGTATCTGCCGGTTCTTAACCGTTGGCATGACTTCTGTCAGCGTGGTTGTGCTTATATATTATCATTTACCGTAAAGGGCAGAGCAAAGGTTGTGAGCTTTGCTACGCCTTCTGCATAGCCTGTACAATCTTAACAGCTTCAGCAGCCTCCTTTACGTCATGCACCCTTAACAAATTTGCGCCTTTAAGCAAAGCAATAGTGTTGGCCGTAGTGGTGGCATTTAATGCCCCGCTGCTATCGGTGCCCAGCACTTTGTATAACATGCCTTTACGGCTTAGGCCTGCCAGTATAGGGGTATTGAGCTGCGTAAAGTATTGCAGATTGCGTAGCAGGGTGTAATTATGTTCTATTGTTTTACCAAAGCCAAAGCCGGGGTCAATAATTACATCGGTAATGCCTGCTTTGCGGCAGGCAGCTATGCGGCGCGCCAGGAAATCCATCACTTCCGTTACCACATTTTTGTACCTTGCGTTTTGCTGCATATTGTGGGGTAAGCCCTTCATATGCATAGCCACAAAGGGGGCCCTGCAGGCTGCTACTGTGCGCAGCATTTTTTTATCGAATGTACCGGCTGAAATATCGTTAACAATGTGCGCCCCTTCCTGCAAGCACCGCTCCGCTACCGATGCATGAATAGTATCAATAGAAAGTATAGCATTTGGGAAGTGTTTCAGCAGATTACGGAGATGGGGTAAAACGCGCTGCAGTTCCACCCGCTCCGAAACAATTTTAGCGCCGGGCCGGCTGCTCATTCCTCCTAAATCCAGTATCAAAGCGCCATCCGCCAGCATTTTACGGGCGCGGCTAATTAACTGTTTTTCGCTGCTTATTCGACTGGCTTTGTGGAAGGAGTCCGGAGTAAGGTTTAATATGCCCATTACTACCGGCGTTGAAAGGTCAATTAATTTCCCCCGACAATTAAGTGTCATAAATTGGTTTTTACCATTAACGCACAATGCTATTACCGGGTTATAAACAAATTTCGGTTTTGCCTGTGCCGTTATAGTTACAAATCTTTGTAATTAGCTACCGAAATTACCATTCATTTCTATTTTTGAAACCAATGGCCCATAATACCTCCGCACAGTTTGATGAACAGATAAAACGTTGCCGCGACATTTTTCAGAAGAAAACGCATGATTACGGTACCAGTTGGAGGGTGCTTAGGCCAAAGTCGCTTACTGACCAGCTTTTTATTAAGGCCCAACGCATTCAAACCCTTGAAGAAAAGAAGACGCAAATGGTGGCTGAGGGCGTGGAGCCTGAGTTTATCGGCATAATAAACTACGCAATTATGGGCCTTATACAATTGACGTTAAAAGATGATAAGCGGTTTGAACTTAGCGAGCAGGAAGCCGTAACCTTGTACGACCAACAGGTGAAGCTGATTAAGGAGTTAATGCTTGCGAAGAATCATGATTACGGCGAAGCCTGGCGCGATATGAGGGTTAGTTCTTTTACCGACTTGATACTGATGAAACTGCTGCGCATTAAGCAGATTGAGGATAATGAGGGTAAAACTCTGATAAGCGAAGGCATTGATGCCGGCTACCAGGATATAGTGAACTACTCGGTATTTGCGCTTATTAAACTGGGCGAGAAAAATTAAAAGCTTAACTACAACGTGCCCATGTTTACGGCATGCACTTAGGTAGTAAAATTATACTGCTATGACTGTTTATACAATCTTTCTATTGGTGGGCATTGCAGCCCTTGTGCTTAGCCTGCTGCGTTATTTTGTATTTCAGCAAAAGGAAGTAATTATTCCTTTTTTGCAGCACTTTGTGGGGGCCTTGTTTGTTTTCTCCGGCTTTGTAAAGGCTATTGACCCCCTTGGCACCAGCTATAAAATGCACGAGTATTTTGAAGCTTTCGCGGGGGAGAATATCTATTTTCTTTCTGCTGCAATGAATGAAAAGTTACGCGCCCTGTGGGAGTTTATCGGCAACTTTAGCACCCCCATGGCTATTATTATGATAGCTGCCGAAATGTTTTTCGGTATAATGCTTATTGTAGGTTGGCGGCCACGCTTAACGGTGGCAGTGGTTTGGTTCCTTACCTTGTTCTTCACTTTTCTTACAGGCTACACCTACCTAAGCGGGTTTGGCATTACCCATAAGTTTTTAGCCGTGGCAGGCCTTGTAATGTTGCTATATGCACTTATAGCTGTTACTAAAAATCCGCGCACGCGCAGCATTTTGCTGGTAAGCGCCACTGCCCTGTTAGTAGTTATGTTGGGGCTTATAAAGTTCAGCCATATCTTTTTTACGAAGGATTTTGTTGAGAGCGGCATGAAGGTAACTGATTGCGGTTGCTTTGGCGATTTCATTAAACTGCGCCCATGGGAAACTTTCTACAAAGATGTATTCCTTGATTTCCTGATTTTAGGATTGGTATTGGGTGTAGACCGTGTTAAGCATTGGTTTGTAGGGGGTATATTAAAAGGGATTGCTACGGTTGCTGCAGTGGCCTCTTTGTTCCTTTGCATTTACTGCACTTACCTGAACGAGCCTCTGATTGATTTCCGCCCTTATGCCATAGGTAATAACATCCGCGAATTGCGCGAGGTTAAGAAGCAACCCATTATTGAGAAAACTTTTATTTACCACAGCAACAAAACCGGCCAAAACAAAAGTTTTTCAGAAGATGATGTGATGCACGGTAAGTGGGACTATACTGAATACGATAGTTTGGTTGAGCGTAAGGATGTAGTGCTTGACCCCGGCATACCGGCTAAAATTGTAAACCTGTTTATTGAAGATGACGAAGGACAGGAGATAACCGATAGCCTTTTGAGCGACCCCAACTACTCGCTAATGGTGGTTAGCTGGAGATTATCTACCACCCATACTGATGCGTTTAAGGAATTAAATGCTATTGCCCAGCAGTGCGACAAAATTGGCGTGAAGTTTTATGCCGTGGTAATGAACGATGGCCATGTAGAGGAGTTCCGCCATAAGTATCAAACGGCTTACCCGTTTTACCATAATGATGAAACTGCCCTTAAAACTATGCTTCGCAGCAACCCCGGCTTAATGCTGTTGAAAAACGGTGTAGTAATAAATAAGTGGCATTACCGACATTTACCTACGTTTGAAGAGTTAAATGCAACCTACTTCAGTAAGAAGTAAGCTATGGAGATTATAAAGTTTATTGTAAAGCGCCTGCTGAACGGCATACTGGTTATGTTGGGTGTAGTGCTGTTGGTGTTTGGGCTGTTTAATATACTGCCCGTTAACAGCGCACGCTTAACCCTTGGGCAGCGCGCCGATGTAGCTACGGTTGCTGCCATTGAAAAGGAGTTCCGCTTAAACCTGCCGTGGTACCACAGGCTAATGCTTTACTTTAATGACCTTTCCCCAGTTTCTTTCAATAATCAAAAAGATGCCGATGCCCCATCGCACCTTAACCCTGATGAAGTAAGCTTTGCCGAGCTTTTCAGCATTGGGGAGATAAGCATAGTGGTAAAGGCCCCCTACCTGGGTAAGAGTTTTCAGACAAGAGAGAACGTAAGCACTATACTGGCCAGCAAGTTGTTCGCCACCTTCATTTTAGCCATCATCTCCATGATAATTGCCAGTATTATAGGCATAGTTATGGGGGTGTTTGCCGCTATAAAGCAGGCCAGCTTTTGGGATAACCTCATATTGGTGTTCTCCACCTTCGGCAACTCGCAGCCTGCGTATTTCTCGGCCATGTTGCTGGCTATGATTTTTGGCTATTACCTTGCCGACTATACCGGCCTTAATGTGCACGGTTCCCTAACGGTTGTGGATGACTACGGTAATGACTACTACGCCTGGCAGAATTTGATTTTACCCGTATTGGCCTTGAGTGTAAGGCCGGTGGCCATCATTACTCAGTTAACGCGCAGCTCAATGCTTGATGCCCTTAGCCAGGATTATATACGCACCGCTAGGGCCAAAGGCTTAGGTTACTATACCGTAGTGTTTAAACATGCCTTACGCAATGCGATGAACCCTGTAGTTACTTCTATCAGCGGTTGGTTAGCGGCTTTGTTAACCGGGGCGTTCTTTATTGAGCGGGTGTTTTCATACGACGGGTTGGGGTTGAAAACTATTCAATCACTTCTTTCTTTCGACTTTCCGGTGGTAATGGGTGGGGTGCTTTTGGTGGCGCTCATCTTTGTTATCATGAACATACTTACCGATATACTGTATTCGGTGCTTGACCCACGCGTTGCGGTTAAAGCTTAAGCCTTAAATTTTGTTGTATAGTGGCCGGTTAGGGCTGCCGCAGGCTGCTTTAAAAAAATCCCTCTTTCTTTGCAGCGTGGTAAATACAATTTTTCTTGTTGGTTTTATGGGCTCGGGTAAAACAACCCTGGGCAAAAAGCTGGCTGCTAAACTTAAGATGCAGTTTGTGGATTTAGATGCCGCCATTTGCGAGCGTTTTGAGGCAGCGAGTATAAAGAAGCTTATTGCAGAACATGGGTTTGAATTCTTCCGTAAGGCGGAGTACGAAACACTTAGAGGGATAGAAATTGAAAAAAAGGTGATAGCCACCGGCGGTGGAACGCCCTGCTTTTATAATAACATGGACTGGATGCTGGCCCACGGCACCGTTGTATTTATTGAGGTAGATGAAAAGACTATTTACAACCGCCTGAAGGATACCGATAGGAGTGAACGGCCTTTGCTGGCAGGGTTGGATGATGACGGCCTGCGCAGTTTTATTGATGGCAACCTGGCCGAGCGTACGCCTTTTTATAAAAGGGCGCAAATAAGTTTTAGCCCCTTAAAGCAAAAGATAGAGGAACTTGCCGAGCAACTTAGTTAGTAAGGTAGGCCTTACCATTGCCCTTGCCATCAAACTCCACCAGGATATGCTCCTGTAAAGTGGTGTTGAGAGAAAGACCGACAAAATCTGCCGTTACCGGAAATAGCTTATGCTGCCTATCTACTAAAACCGCTGCCTGCACCTTGCGGGGGCTATACTCCATAATGGGCTTTAAGGCATAGTACAGTGTTTTACCGGTATTGGCTACATCGTCAACTATCAGCACAGCCTTCTTATCCAGCGATAGTTTTCCCAGTTCAACATTAATATCCTCAGTTAGTGGCTTTTGCTTGTTGAGCTTTAACTCAAGCAGCGTAATCTTTATGCCGTCAATGGCTTCAATTTCCTTCTTCAACTGTTCGGCATATTCAAAACCGTTAGGCTTAATGCCAATCATAACCAGTTCCTTTTCTTCGTAATTATCCTCCAGCACCTGGTAGGCTATGCGGCGTGTTTTCTGCTTTATTTCCTCGGTGTTTAATATCAATGTCTTCTTCATACCCTTTATTTAGCGGTTATTGTATAACCAGCTTACCCGTTTTTACTTTTTTGCTATCAAGTTCAAGCACGTAATAATAAATGCCTTTTTGCAGTTTGTTGTTATGGTAAACCAATTGCGTAGCTCCTTTGCTTAAGGTTATAACATCGGCAAGTGCGCCTAACTGGTCAGTAACTTTAATTTCCGCCTGCTGATACTCGTACCCATTTGTAAGAATAGAGAAGGTGGTTTGGTTGCTGAAAGGGTTTGGCATAACCTTAACCGAAACAAAATCATCTGTAATGTTCTTTATACCGGTATAGGTACAACTGCCATCGCTAATGTTGGCGTTGGGGTTATAGTTATCAGCAGTGCTATCGGTACAGCCATATACCTTGGCTACACAGCTGCCTGAATCTACATTGGCTAAGGGGTTATAGTTTATACAGGCGGTATCGGTAGGGCCAAAAGTAATACAGGCAAGGTCGTACGTCATGGCATGAAAGGCCGATACCTTGCCGTTACCATACTCATTATTAGCTACCGGGCCGGTGTAACCGTCTTTTACGGCTGTACAAATAAGGGCATGCTTAATCTCGTTCCAGGTGGCGGTAGGTCGTTTTTGCAGATAAAGGGCCGCAATGCCGGCTACTATTGGCGATGCCATTGATGTGCCACCATTGCGCAGGTGGTAGCCGGTTACTGAAACCTTAAAGCGGTTGCAACCGCCGTTGGCATGCACTTTCAGGTAAATATCATTGCCATCGCCGGTGCAAATGGTTGTACTGCCTGTTGCCATAATATCGGGCTTCAGGCGGTTATCGCGTGTTGGGCCAAAACTGGATGTTTTAAAACGGCGGCCTACCACTTCATCATAAACCACAGGGCCTGATACGCCACACTCGTTCTGTATGGTATTGGTTACATCAAAAATATTGTGGTTGTAGTCTTCGTAGTTAGCACGGTTGCTGTAATTGCCTACGGTAATAATTTTATCGCTGCACTGCCAGCTCGATACGATTGTTTTATTGATATCGGCATGATGGTAGCCAGGGTATTGAATATAAACATGCTGCCCACCTACGGAAACCGAATCTACAATATCCGCCGAACCGATAAGGCCGCTGTGGCTCCATAAATCAAAAGTGCCGCTGCCGCTGGTTTGCAGCCTCCACAGGTTTTTAGTATTAGCGGGTGTTATCAGAAACTCCACATGGTAACGGTCCTCATCAAGTGTGGCCTGCATACTTATTTGGCCCAGCAGGGTAGTGCCGTTAAACAGGTTGCGGTTCAAAATTACGCCATTGCCTTGTGTAGGGGCAAAGTCAGTTGGCACATTCAGGTAGTTAATGCGGCCCAGGTTATTGCCCGATGTATCGTTACAACCAATGGCAAACATAGCGTTGGCAAAATCAGCCGTATCGGCCCAAAGGTCAAAGTAAACCTCCTGTGCTGCTGCATTGTATTTAAAGAAGGTATAGGCAGAATCAGCCGGAATGACATAGCCTACGTGATGCGGTATATTGCCTGCATTACCACCTGCTGCTACCAGCACACGTCCGTTGCGCTCATCCAAAAGATGTTCGATGGCGTAAGTGGCCAGGTCGCGGCCATCGTGCGAACCGTAGTAAGTGCCTACGGAAGTATTGATAACACAAGGCTTACCCAAAGCATCCGCCTTTTTAAAGATATAGTCCACCGCATCGGTAACGTTATCTAAAAAGTTCTCATCGTCAATCACCCTTACGGCAATAATCTCCGATTCAGGCGCCACACCTGTAAACTGGTTTTCATAAGGTGTGCCCCGGGTAGAAAGGCTGTTACCGGCTGCTATACCGGCTACGCAGGTACCGTGGCTAAAGTCGTTAGCGGGTGGCGTATGCGTGCAGTTGCCCGAGTTTATATCAATCCAACTCCATTGGTGGCCGTAGTTATACGGCAGGGGAGGGGTGTTGGTGTTGTTATCGCCTTGGTCCCATATGTAACGTATGCGCGTAGTGCTGCTATCAGCCGGGTTGCGGAAATCGCCATGTTGCCAATAAATGCCACCATCAATAATACCAACTATTACGCCGGTGCCTTTGTAAGCCTGCGTAAGTGGCGCATACCCTGCCAGCACGCTATCAATATTGTTGCGTATGCGGGCGGTATCCATCAAAAAGGTGCCTTTAGCGCGGCTGCTTTCGATTTTTTCAATAGCGCTTTCTTTAGCAAATGCCAGGGCATTGCGTTCAGGTATTTCCACTGATGAAACCCGGCCATAGCTGTTTTTAAAAATGCCGCCGTATTGCTCAACCAGTTTTTTAATATCGCCGGGGTTGCCTTTTACCAGTAAGCCAAGATTTTGGTTGCGCACTTCGCCGGCTGTTAAGCGCTTATACAGGTGCAGGTCTAAACGGGTGGTTTGCTGTGCTATGGCAAGCACAACCATCACCGTCAGGAAAGCAGAAGTAAAAAGTTTCCTCATCATAATCTCAGTTATAAGTTCCGCCATTTGCCACGGGTAGTTGCTATAAGGCGGCAGGCAGCCAAACATTGTTTGTATAGCCTTACAAGTTTACTGCTTTTTACCGAACAGAAGTAGGTAAGAAATTGTTCTTTCCACAAGTGATGCAGATACTGTCTTTTCACTTGTAATTTTTGTGTTTAACTGTATTTTCGTCCCGCTCATAATTGTGCTTATGCTTGTTTACTTCCAGATATTCATTTTTATCTCCTTTACTATACTCACCGGTATAGGGGCATTTTTCGGTTACCGCCGTGTTTACCGTAACATTATGTTGGGCCGCAAGGAGGATTATACCGATAACCCCGGCGAGCGCTGGAAAAACATGCTTTGGGTTGCCTTTGGCCAAAAGAAGATGTTTAAGAATGTAACACCGGCCGTGCTGCACTTCTTTATCTACTTCGGTTTTGTTATTACGCAGGTTGAACTGATTGAGATATTTATTGATGGTTTTACCGGTAGCCATCGCATTATTTACCATGCTATTCAAGGTAACAGCGTATTACGCTTTGGCTATGTTTTCATCATTTCGTTTATCGAATTGGTTTCGGTATTTGTATTCATTGCTACCATATCCTTCCTGAGCCGCCGTTTCCTGATAAAAGTTCCCCGCCTGAATAAACCTGAGTTAAAGGGCTTTCCTGTTCAGGATGCAGCAATCATCCTGCTATCGGAGATATATCTTTTGACCTGTATTTTCAGCATGAACACAGCTGATATGGCCATGCACCATGGCGAATATGGCTTTTTAGTTAGCGGTTGGTTAATGCCTCTTTTCCATGGCTGGAGCCCGCAGGCCCTGCATTTAGTTGAGCGTTTAGGATGGTGGGGCCACATTTTTGGTGTATTTGCCCTATTGGCCTACCTGCCTTACAGCAAACACCTGCACATTTTGCTGGCTTTCCCTAATACGTATTTCAGCCGCCTTACCCCTAAAGGTTATATCGCCAACATGCCTGAAATTACTAAGGAAATTAAGCTGATGATGGACCCTAATGCGGTTCCGCCACCGGCCACTGATGCCCCGGTTAAGTTTGGTGCGAAGGACGTGATGGACCTTAGCTGGAAGAACCTGATGGACGCATATACCTGCACAGAGTGTGGCCGCTGCACGGCAGCCTGCCCGGCTAACCTTACCGGCAAAAAGCTAAGCCCGCGCAAAATTATGATGGACACCCGCGACCGTATGGAGGAAGTAGGTGCCCTTATTGCCGCTAATAGCGGCGAATGGAAAGAGGACGGCAAAAGCCTTATTGAGAACGGATACATAAGCGTAGAGGAGTTACGGGCATGCACCACCTGCAATGCCTGTGTTGAGGAGTGCCCCGTGCTTATTTCGCCCTTGGATATTATTGTGCAACTGCGCCGTAACCTGATAATGGAGGAGAGCAATGCCCCTGCAGAATGGACCGGTATGTTTGCCAATATGGAGAACAACGGAGCCCCCTGGCAGTTTAGCCAGCAGGATCGCCTGAACTGGGTAAAGGAGTAATTTAAAGCTTGTTAGTAATAGGTTATAAGTATTAAGACGATAGTATGCTGAACGCAAAAACAATGGCAGAATATGCCGCAAATGGCGAAACCCCTGATGTGCTTTTTTGGGTAGGTTGTGCCGGAAGTTTTGACCAGAGAGCTCAAAAGGTTACCCGCTCTTTTGTAAAGATTCTGCAACACCTGAACATAAAATTTGCGGTGCTGGGAACTGAGGAAAGCTGTACCGGAGACCCTGCTAAAAGGGCAGGCAACGAGTTTGTTTTTCAGATGCTGGCCTTGCAGAATATTGAGGTGATGAACAGCTATGGCGTTAAGAAAATTGTGACCACCTGCCCCCACTGTTTTAACATACTTAAGAACGAGTACCCCGGCCTTGGAGGTAACTATGAGGTAAAGCACCACGCCCAGTTTTTACAGCAGTTGATTAATGAAGGAAAGGTTAAGATAAATGATGCTAACTCATTCAAAGGCAAGAAGATAACATATCATGATTCATGTTATTTAGGAAGGGCAAATGAGGTGTATGAAGCACCCCGCCAGGTGCTTGAAGAACTGGATGCCGACCTTGTAGAAATGAAGAGCTGCCGTACCAAAGGCCTGTGCTGCGGAGCCGGCGGAGCCCAAATGTTTAAAGAAGATGAACCCGGCAAAAAGCGCATAAACATTGCCCGTATTGAAGAGGCTTTGGATACCGATGCACAGATAGTAGCCAGCGCCTGCCCTTTCTGCAGCACCATGTTAACGGATGGTGTTAAAAGCAAGGAAATGCAAATGCAGGTTAAGGTGTTTGATATAGCGGAACTTTTGGCAGCCGGGCAGGGTTTAGAGAACCTGCACTAGTTGAAATTTCGGGTGAACCGTAACAAATAAATGCTGGCCCTTTGGGCCGGGAGAGGCAGGCCTGAGGCCTGCTTTTGTTTTTACTTCAGGCGTTCCAAAACGCCTTTGCGCTTAACCAGGTTTTTGTAGTCCCATTGAATTTCGCGTGCTTTCTTGCACCAGCGTTCAAGGTCTTTAATTTGTATTTCGCGTGCCGTAGTATATCGGGCTTCGGCGGCCTTAAAACTTCCCTCTTTTTCAAGCCCTGCCTCCTCAAAACTTTGCCCGCTCCAAAACAACAGGCGTATACAGTTCTTTAACTTGCTGTAGCCTGCCACGGGGTTGCCGTCTAAAAACCAAACGGGGTGGGCATGCCATACTTTATTTTCGGCTTCGGGCAGCCAACGGGTAATTTCGCGGTAGAGTAAATCGCAGATTTCCCGGTCTTCGGGCTGAAGCGCGTCGTGGTATTTCTTTATGTCGTCCTTCATAAATTAAGCAAGGTAAATATACGGATAATGGCTTTGGGGTCGTTTGGCCGTGAGAAGAAACACGGGCATTTCTTACATTTGATGGAATGAGCAGTCGGGCTAAATCTTACTCCCTGGTATCCTCTTATTTAATTTGCCTGATAGCCTACCTTTGCGCCCTTGGCGGGGCCTGGTATTTTCTGCAAAACGTTACCATAGAGAACCACTTGCTGGCCCTGTTTTTGGCAGATGTTTTAGCTACGGTTATCATTTTCATATTTAGCCTGGCTTTTAAAAACAGCAGTTTGTACGACCCCTACTGGAGTGTTATACCTCCGTTTATGATTTTATATTGGTTTACGTTGTATGCCGTAATGAATAGTAACGTAGTGCTTTGGTATAGTATAGTGGTTTGCTTTTGGGCCATACGCCTTACTTACAATTGGGCGAAAGGATGGACGGGTTTGGGCCACGAAGACTGGCGCTACAAAATGCTGCGCGAAAAGAATCCGGCCTTATACCCTATAACCAACTTTTTTGGCATTCACCTGTTTCCAACAGTTATGGTGTTTTTAGGTATGCTACCGGTTATGAAGACCATAAGTGGCTCCAACTGCTACCCCCTGTTATTTTACCCCGGTGTAGTGATTGCCCTGGCGGCCGTAGCCATTGAATTTGTTTCCGACGAACAAATGCGGAAGTTTAAGCAAACGGCGAAGCCGGGAGATTTTATAGAAACCGGGTTGTGGAAGTATAGCCGCCACCCTAATTACTTTGGTGAAATACTTTTTTGGTTTGGCCTGTGGGTAATGGCAGTGGGTTGCTTCTTTCCTTATGTATGGACGGGGATAGGCTGGCTAGCTATGCTGCTGATGTTTGTTTTTGCCAGCATACCCATGATGGAAGAGAAGAATAAAATGAATAAACCCGGCTACGGGGATTATGTAAGCAGGGTTTCTATGCTTATACCCAGGCCGCCTAAAAAACGGGATTAGTATTCGTATGTAACGGTATTGCGCCAGTTGCCAAGGCGTATAATGGTGCTGCCGTTGTTTGTGCTATCAGACTTAACCCTGATGTTGTGCACATTAAAGGTTAAATGAAACTTGTGCAGTTCTTTACAGGTACCCTCATTCAGCAAAAACAACTTAAGATTAGTTTGCGGCGGCAGGCTTTTCATCATCATACCGTTCCACATCAGGCTAAAGTTATCAGCATCACAGGCCTGTATCTTCTGCGTTAAAATGTGCAGGGTATCCTTGTTAAGGTAAACTGTATCAATAGGTATAACCTCGGTTGTGGCTAAATACAACTCCTTATCCTTGGTTACCTTTTTGTGCGATAAATCTGTAAGGGTTTCCTGGTACGGCTCGGGGCTTGCAGCGCGCTTACTCGTTTTACAAGCATAAGCCAGCACCAGCACAACAAATACAGCTAAAAGGCCGGTTTTTCTAATCATTACTTACGCACCAATTTCTTAACGGCTTTGCCGTTTTTGGTTTCCACCTGCAAAATATAAACTCCGGCGGCTTGTGCTGAAAGATTGATAGAAATATTCTGAGCAGGGCTATCGGCGCTGAATACAATTCTGCCCACAGCATCAAAAACGCGAATAGTTTTTGGCTCTTCCTTATCAAAGTTGGCTGTAAACAAACCGTTGGATGGATTAGGCACCACATTTAGGGTTAAAGCATCGGGCTCCTGTATTGCGTTACCCTGTAAGCAGAACTGGAAGGATTGCTCCGTACCGAAATTGGCGCTTGAGGTAGTTAGCTGTGCGTACGTTGTTGCTCCGCTGTTGCCGGTTAATGTAAAGCTGCCATCTGGGTTGCCGTCGCTCATGCCGTCGCCATAAGTATCGTAAATGGTAAAGGTATAGCAGCCGGGCGCAAGGCATATTTGCTCATTATAGGTTTGGCCTCCGTTTATATCCGTATAAGGGCCACCTGAAGTAAGTATGTTGCTGGAGCCGTCGGTTACTTCCCATGTTGTTTCGCTGCCGTAGTTGTCTGTAGTAAGGGCAAGCATTAAAGCGCCTGAGGCATCAACCAGTGTAAAACCGGAAACCTGGGTATCGTTACCATTGTTGTTATCGCTGTTGCCATTGGGGTTGCTTGTACTAACTGAAAGGCTGTGTTGGCCAAAGCCCGGTGTTACTGCGGGCAGGGTAACCGTAACAGAAGAAAGAGAGGATAAGGTGCCCGACCAGTTATAAGTATAGGTGATACCATCAATGGTATAGTTAATATCTACCGCTGTTATAGTATTGCTGCCATAGTTTCGCAATACAACAACCGGTGTTGCGCTACTGGCGCACTGCGAGCCTGCAGGCGAGCTAATGCTTTGTATACCGGCATCATCTGTTACGATAGAACCGCAAGGGCTGGCTGTGCCGTTAAGGGTAAGCGAACCTGAATTGGAAGGATCGAGCCAGGGCTTTAACTGCCTGGCAGAAGTGTTGCCGTTAGAGGTCCAGTGGTAAGACATTTTACCATAGTCGTCAGGTTGGTTGGGGGTGTTGCAATAGGAGTCTCCGCCGGTAAGGGTGCCAACAATTAAACCGCTGGCGTTGTATAATGGAGAGCCTGAAGAACCGGGCTCAGTTACGCCGTGGCCGTTGGTGGTAGCAGCCCACTTAACACGCCAGTGCGTGCCAGAAACTGAACCTCCCCAGCTATCGGAAGTAAGAGTTTGTGTGTAGGTAGAGATTTTCTTTATATCTGCATTAGGATGGTGTATACTAACGCCTGAGGTGGAGGCAGAAGTTGTGGCATCCCAACCTTCGTAATACACGTTATAGTTAGCATTTGGCTGGCTGCTAAGTTCCAATAGTAAAAAATCGGAGCCTGATGCGCCGCCATTATCATTGCTATCTGCCTTTTTGGTACAACCCGTTAAGGAATGATTGGTTAAAGTGCCCACTGTAGATGGGCTAGTACAGGTGGGCGCTTCGTAATTAAAATAAAATACCCATTGGCTGTATTGGTTGCTGGTAGTGCCTTCGCTGCAATGCTGGGCGCTTATAAGGTAAGGAGTGCAATCCTGGTTGGTGTTGTTAATCATAGAACCGGTACAGAACCCTTGCCCCTGGGTGCTTTGCACCAAAACACAAACCACTGCATTTTTTTGGTTTTGCCAATTTGCTCCTTCGCTGCAGTTTACGTTTACCTCGCAACTTGAGCTGGAGCCAAAGCCAAGTGAAGGCCCTTGTGCCTCGCGCGGTGCTTTACGGGGGAAGTAGCTGTTTACCCAACGGTAAGCATGGCCCACCTCGTTTAGGCTGATGATACCCTGGCCTATAACATGGGCCGGCTCATAATACTCTAAAATGCAACTTTCGCCGTGTATAAGACCGGTGCTAAAGTAGCCATCCTTAGGGTTGCTAACTGCTGTGTATGCCCCAATTACCTCATCCTTTTCAGGAGTGTAAACATGGAAGGTAGCGCCCTGCGGAAGATAAAAACCGTTAAAGTAGGGGATAAGTGCCTGGGCACCTTCCGACACCACCATAAGCCGCCAAACCCGGCCACCATCAGGCAGATATGACCAACTTCCTGAATTATCAAGAGTGATATTGGTATAAATGGAACGGCCAATCTTTGGGAAAGAACCATTCTTCTCATCAATTTTATCCAATCTTTCCGCTACACTTAAAACAAATTCGGGTAGAACCGTTTTTTGAGCGCGGGGAAAGTATTTCTGGGAGATGGTGAAACTTTTGGGAAGGATTTCGGTGTTAACCTGGGAATATGTAAACAAAACCAATAAAAGAATTGGCAGCAATAAGACTCTCTTCATAAGCTAAATATAGCTGTTATAGGCCGGTTTTTTATTAACAGAAGCCCCTCTTAACACACAAAGGTCTTATTCCTGTTAATTGCGGGGCGCGAAATTTCGGTGCCTGTATTTCGTTGAGGATTAGTAATGACTGAGCAAAACAACAACATACCCCCTGCAGTTAAACCCGTAAATCGGTTTGTAAAAGTAATGGGTTGGCTACTTGGTATAGTAGCCGGCCTGTTTTTGTTGTTGGTTTTAGCCGGTGTGTTATTAGAAAGCCGGATAAAGGGGAAAATAATCACTGAAATTAACGAAAACATAAGTGTGCCGGTAGAGGTAAAAGGAGGGATAGACCTTTCTCTTATCAGGCACTTTCCCTATGCCTCGCTAACATTTAAGGAAGTAACTATTGACGATAAACTGCAAAAGGGCAAAAAGCTTTTAAAGGTAAAGGAGTTTTCGTTGCTGTGTAATATCTATAGCCTGTTTGGCGATAAGGTGGAGTTTACAAAAGTACTGGTGCGCGATGGCGAGATAAACCTTTACAGGAACGAAGCAGGTAAATCTAACCTTGATATTGTTAAGCCCGGTAATGACACGGCTAAGACTAAACTATCAATTGCCTTAAAAAAGGCAGAGATAAAGCGCGTTAAATTCAGCTTTGTAGATAAAGGCCAGGGGACAGAAGTGCTTGCCCAGTTAAGGCGCGCTTTACTTAGCGGCGATTTTGGTGAAAATGTTTTTGAATTGGATGCCGGGGCACAGGTGCATATAGATAGACTTAAAACAGGTGCCCAGGAGTTTTTACAGGGTAAGGACGTAAAAGCAGAGTTAACCCTGACCATTGATAAACTTAAAAAGCGCTACGACTTTAAGAATGGAAGTATAGCTATTGATGATAGCCGTTTTGATGTTAATGGCTTTGTGGCACAACAGAAAAACGGCACGCAGTTAAATTTTAAGCTACAGAATGAAGGCAAGGATATGGCTAACCTTATTTCTCTACTGCCGGCTAACATTAAAGAGCAGTTACAACAAGCTGAAGGAAGTGGAGAATACGCTATTACCGCTACTATTAATGGCTTGCTTAGCAAAACCAGTACACCCAAAATAAGCTTAACCGCTGATGTAAAAAACAGCGAACTTAAACTGGGCAGGTATAATAAGTTGTTGAAAGAAGTAAATGCCTCTGCCAGGTATGAGATGGATGAGTTCGGCAATGATAAAATTGTAATCAGCAATTTTAACTGCACGCTTAATGCACAGCCATTTAACTTTAAACTTACCATTGATAAACTGAAAGACCCGGCGTTTGATTTTTATGCCAACGGAGTTTTAATGCTTGAGGAGTTGAGTGCCTTTGTACCGGATAGCGTGGTGCAGGATATAGGCGGCAGCATCACCTTCACCAACTTTCACTTAAAGGGCCGTAAAAGCGATTTTACAGATGTTGAAAATTCAACACTTATGGGAAGCGGTAAGTTTAAGCTTAACGAGGTAGAGTTCCGTAATAACGGTATTACTTATGGCAATATTGGTGGCGTACTTACCTACGATAACCGCCTTATTGAAGCGCAAAACTTTACGCTTAACTTCCTGAGCACTGACTTTAACTTTAGCGGAACCATTGATAACCTTTTTGCCTTTGCTTACAACCTCAGCCAAAGGCGGGAGGCCAACGGGGTGGTGCTTGGTGTTAATGGTAAGGTGAAGATAAACACCTTTAACCTATCGGGCATTGTGGAGGCCTTTGATAAAAAGAACAGGCCCGCTGCCCAGCAAAAAGGCAAAATTAACGTGCGCGAGGTGCTTAGCATGCAAGGCAATGTTGAACTGGATGTAGAAAGGTTTATATACCGCAAAATGGAGTTTAAAGATTTAAAGGCCAACCTGCAGGTGGTGCCCGGTATTATACAGTTTAACCAATTAAGCACCCGTGCTATGGCAGGTGAAGTGCGTACCAATGGCCGCATTTCTTTTACGCCGGATAATACCCTTAACCTGCGTTGCGATGTGAGAATGGTGGACATAGACGTGCCGACTATTTTTGCGCAGTGCGAAAACTTTGGCCAAACTACTTTAACGGATAAGCACTTAAAGGGCAAATTAAGCTCCGCCATAAACCTGAACATTAGCTGGTTAAACTATAAAGACCTTGATGAAAATGGCCTTAGTGCTATAATTGATTTTAGCATACGCGATGGAGAACTGATGAAGTTTGAACCCTTAAGGGCTGCTTCTAAATTTATAAGGGTAGAGGAGTTGGAGGACATTAAGTTTTCTGAGCTGGCCAACACCGTTAAGATTGAGAACAGGAGAATTGACATACCGGAGTTTGAAATTAAGAGCAGCGCCTTAAACCTGATGTTTTACGGCTACCATACTTTTGATAATACGATTGACTACCACTTTAAAATTAACCTGCACAAACTGCTGGCGCAAAAATTCAGAAGGAATACAAACGACCTGCAGTTTATGGAGGATGACCCGTACGAAGGCCTGAACATTTACCTTAGTATGAGCGGCAAGTTAAGCGACCCGCAGATTAAACTGGATAAGGCCAGCACCCGGAATAAGATTAAAGAGGACTTTAAGAAGGAGAAGGAAGTATTAAAGAACCTGTTGAACAATACGCAACAGCCCATAGATGAAAAGGAGAGAAAGCGCGAGGAGAAATACTTTGATGTAAAAGAACAGCCGCAGTTTTTGGATTTTGATGAATCCAATCAATAAGCTGATAAGATGATATGCCGATGCCGGGTTCCGTATTTTGAATGTTGTTAAGAAGGCTTAGCTTTAGAATGTAAAGCAAACAATGGACGAAAAGAGAATAGCTGATAATTTGATAGTTCGACTTACTTTTGACTTAGGTTATCCTGAATGTGATGCATTAATTGCCGAATTAGATCCGATATTGCGCATTATCACTAAGATTATTCAATCATCAAAAAACGCTGGCAGCAATAAGCATGTTTGCTTATTGGCACATTGAGTATGGATATTTACACCAGGAAATCGAATCTTAAACTGGTACTGCTAATACTGGGGCTGGTTATCGGGGTATCTACGGTTATTTATACCAATACCCTGGCTAATAAGTTGGCATCCGAAGAAAAATACAAAGCTAAATTATGGGCGGAAGCTATAGGCCGCAAAGCGCGGCTGGTGCGTTATACAAAAGAACTTTTCTCGCGCCTGGCCGAAGACGAACGGCGCAAGGTGAATGTATATGCACAATCCACCAAGTTTTTGGTAACGGTAGAGGATAATGACCTGCTTACTTTTTTTAATGATGTTATTACTTCCAACACTGATATACCGGCCATACTTACCGATAACCAGGGCTCCATTATTGGTGCAAGGAATATTGAATTGCCGTTGGGGATAAGAAGGTTTGACTCACTACCGGCCGATATGCGGGCGGATTTTAGTGTTTATGCGCCTATTGAAGTTACATCGCGCTTTAGCCAGAACCTTATTTACTATAAGGACTCTAACCTGTTTACCAAGTTAAAGCGCACTCTGAATGATTTGATTGAAACATTCATAAGCGAGGTAGTGGTTAATACCGCCAGCGCTCCTGTAATACTTACTGATGAGAAAATGAATGTTACTGATTATGGCAATATTGACTCCACTAAGCTAAAAGACCAGGAAAGCACGCTTAAGCTTATTAAGGAAATGCAGAGCGTGCACGACCCTATTGTAGCTGATTTAGGTGAAGGCGTAAAGCGCTACATCTATTATGATGATTCAAAAACGCTGAAGCAGTTACGCCTGTTCCCATATGTGCAGTTGGGCATATTTGCTGCTTTTTTAATTATTGCCTACCTGGCTTTCAGTAATGCCAGGCGCGCCGAGCAGAACCTTGTTTGGGTTGGTATGGCCAAGGAAACAGCCCACCAGTTAGGCACGCCCATTTCATCTTTAGAAGGATGGGTGGAATACCTGCGCGATACCGGCTCATTAAAAGAGAATGAAAGCATACTTACGGAATTGCAGAGTGATATCAACCGCCTGGCACTGGTGGCGGACCGCTTCTCCAAAATTGGCAGTGTGCCTCAACTTACCCCTCACGAAGTAAAGGCTACCATTGAACGCAATTTAAATTACATGAGCCGCCGTGCCAGCGCACAGGTAAAAATGACTCTTGATTGCGAGGATGGGCTGATGTTCAGCATAAATCCGCAACTGTTTGACTGGGTGTTGGAGAACTTGCTGAAAAACGCCCTTGATGCCATGGATGGTGCGGGCAACATTCATGTAAAGGCGTTTAAAGAAGAGCGAAATGTAATTATTGATATAAGCGATACCGGTAAGGGAGTGGCAAAGGGTAAATTTGAAACCATTTTCGAACCGGGCTTTTCTACCAAACGCCGCGGATGGGGCTTGGGCCTTTCGTTAACCCGCCGCATAGTGCAGGACTACCACAAAGGCAGAATTTTCGTAAAGCATAGCGAAATAGGTAAGGGTACTACCTTCCGCATTATACTGCCAACGGCGTAGTTGCTTCATATTTCTGTCATAATTAAGGCTATCGCCAAAAGAAAAGCACTAATAGCTATTTTTGGTGAAACACTACCTATGAAAAAACCTACACTTACCGTTCCGGTTTTTCTTTTGCTGTATTTAGTTACACCTGCCATCCTGCTGGCGCAACACACTATTAGCTGGACTACCGGTTTACAAAGGCCACAATTGTTTATCGAGAATAAAGGACAATTTGATGGCATACAGAGCAAGCCTGTGGCCTTTGCCACAGATTTTGATAAGATACAATTGCTGTTCAGTACCAACGGCTTCAGTTATCGGTTTACTACAACCACCTCAATGGTTGAAGAAAGCGAAGCAGACGAATGGAAAGAATGGAGGGAGAAAAAAGGTAGTTTAAGTTTTGAAGAATTTGAGCAACTAGAGAGAAAAGCGAAAGCTGCCACCATGCGTAATGAGTTGTTACAAATGCAATGGGTGAATGTCAGTTCTAATGCTGTTTTTGAGCCCATTAACCGCAGCAGCGCTTATTACAATTACGGTGGAGCAGGTAGAAGCATAAGCGGAGTCTATGGCTATGAGAAGCTTCTTTGTAAAAACCTATATCCCGGTATTGATGTAGTGTATGAGTTTCATCCGCAAGGTGGGCTTAAGTATAGTTTTATTGTACACGCCGGGGCTGATGTTAGCCAGATAAAAATGCGTTACAGCCAGCGCCCGGAGTCGGAAAGGGGAGAAGTTAAGTTAGAAACTCCTTTTGGGGAGATAGTTGACCATGCGCCATATAGTTTTTATGAGGGCAACACGCATGAGCAAATCAGCAGCGGCTTTACGCTTAACGGCACTACCATTGGCTTTAAGTTAAAGAACTATGATTCCGGCCGCACTATAGTCATAGATCCCTGGCAACAGGCGCCGGTTTTACCCAAAGGAAATTGTATTTGGGAGTGCGAACACGATGATGCGGGCAATGTTTATGTAATAGGGGGAGACTCCATGGTGTTGCAGAAATACAATAGTGCCGGTGTATTGCAATGGACGTATGGCACACCGTGGGATACTGCCAATAACTGGCTGGGAGTATTGGCTACTGATGGAGCAGGTAACAGTTATGTTACTTCAGGTTCGATTGCCGCCATACAAAAAATTAATGCTGCAGGAGCATTGGTTTGGAGCAGCGTTGGTGGATCACTGGATGAATATTGGGGTATTGTGTTTACCTGTAACGATACTATCCTGGCTGTTGGAGGAACAAGGCTGGGCGTGTTTCCACCGGCAGGTAGCAATGGAGTGGTTTTCACCTTAAGCACCAATACCGGTAGCCAGCTCAGTATGCAAAGGGTAACATCCTATACCAACAATTCATTCAGCAATGATATTAATGAAGTAAGAGCGGTAGCTACCAATGGAAGTGGCAAATGTTTTTTTCTTTCACTGGACACTATCGGCTCAGTTGCTGTTGATACCCCAATGGTGAGTTACTTTGCCCTAAACTCAGGCTACAATTTTGGGTATAAAAGTGAGTTTTTCAGGCCCGGCAACGGCAATGCCGGTATTTGTGCTTTGCGCGCCTCTCCTAAATATCTCTACTCACAGAACGGGATGCGCATTGACAGGCGCTCCCTCTTTAGCGGCGCTGTAATTTCATCGGCTGTAATACCCGGTGGAATAAACACGGTTACTATGGGAAAAGGCAAACCCGGCAACTGCGGTATTGATATTGACGGCTGCGGCAATATTTATGTAGGTTCTGCAACCGGTGTTTTCAAATATGATTCCAGCCTCGTATTACTGGATTCAGTTATATTGCCTTACCGCGTTTTTGACGTTAGCGTTAGTTCGAATGGTGACGTAATTGCTTGCGGGAGTACCGGCGCAACCAACAGCACGGGCAGGCAAGGATATGTAACGGCAATTAATTTAAGCAGTTGCGATACTTCGGCTACCAATTGTTGTAACGCATCCGTTTATCCTCCTCAAAGCATTTGTGTTGATGACCCACCGATGTTTTTAAGTTCTTCCATCTCAGGTGGGGTATGGGCCGGCCCCGGAATTACTGATACCATAAGCGGTGCTTTTAACCCGGCGTTGGCCGGCGTTGGCCATCATATTGTAACATACACTTTACCTTGCGGTACTGATGGCGTTTCTGTACAGGTTAGCCCTTGTGATACGTTACAGCTATGCAAACAGCCTAATGGCTCGCTTACGGTGGTCAACGGTTTTGGGCCTTATACCTGGCATAAGGATACCGCCTTCCAGGATTGTAGTAACTGTGTTGTTGGCTGTTTTTTACCTGTTAACTGCGCACAATTGGTGCATGGATGGAGACCCTTTGCCTATGGCAAAACAATACCGCCGCCCTTAGTATATCCTGTAAAAGCAGTCGATTGTTACGGCGAAGACATAGTTGTTATGACAGATGCAGGGCTCCCTGCTTGTCCGGCCTGCCCTGTTATCACTGTTCAGTTTGATAGTGTTAAAGGCGAAACCTGCAGCGACTACAGCGATGGATTTTTAAGTGTTGTAGCCCTTGCCGGCGCCGAGCCCTATAGTTTTAGTTGGGCACCCAATGTAAGTTACGGCCCTGCTGCAATCGGATTACTGCCGGGTAGCTATACTGTTAACGTTACAGATAGCAATGGTTGTGTTGTAAGTGCGTCAGCTGCTATTAGCCCGGGCAACTCTGTAATGGCATCTTACACCTCCACAAACACTGATTGTGGGCAAAATAACGGAACACTGAGCGTTGCCAACGTATCAGGTGGTACCAATCCTTATACATTCTTTTGGCTGGTGGGGGTAGATTCTTTTACTACGCCGTCTATCGCAGGATTAGATACCGGTATTTATTACCTGCACGTTCAGGATGCCAATGGTTGCTTTATTGATACCTCATTTGTGCTGCAGGCAAGTATTGTGAATGTACCTGTTACAGCCAGCGCTACCTCGGTATGCGCTACTGACAGCGCCTTACTTTGTGGACCTGTCGGTTGGCTTACTTATAATTGGAGCAGTAGCGATACTGCACGATGCTTTTATACGCATTCACCTGGTTTGTACCAGTTAACTGTTACTGATAGCCTTGGCTGTTCTGCGGTTTCCAACCAACTTGCAATAACGGTAAATGCCTTACCTCAACCTCCTATATTTTTAAATGGCAATGTGCTAAGCAGTTCAGGGGGTATATCTTATTTATGGCTGCGTGACAGCATTGCTGTCGGCAATGGCAATACGTATACTATAACGCAGTCCGGCTTGTACCAGGTAATGGTGGTAGATACTAATGGCTGTGCCGGTGTTTCTGATACGCTGCAATACGATTATGTAGGTATGAAGGGGTTACAGTATAAGGAGGAGGTAAATGTTTACCCCAACCCAAGTGCAAGCGGATGGACTGTTAAGGTAGCCGACTGTTATAAAGGCGGTGTGCTATTGCTTTATGATGAAGCCGGCAAACTGGTGTATGAACAGGCCGTGAATTCAACCTTGTTTCTGATAAAACCGGAGCTACCCACGGGAAATTATAACCTGCAACTCAAGAATTTGGGCAAGGTGGTAGCCCTAAGGTTAACCAGGCTTTGATGCAGGAACGAACCGATGTAATAGCCCCTTTGACCGATTTGTTAATAAAATCGGAAGATTTTCTTTAGTTAAAAACGGTTTTTTCTACATTTAGAGATTCAAGGACGCCCTAACCCCTGATACCTGTATGAATCAAGCTCTACGTTATGTTAAGCTATTACCCGGCTTAATTGTGCTACAAGTATTTTTTATTACGGCAAGTGCCCAAAGCCCTGCAACATGGAGCGCCGCTTTTGAGCCCTCCAAAGTTTTTATTGAAAACAAAGGCCAATTTGATGGCCGGGATAAAAGTGAGGCTACAATTTTGTACGCCACAGATATGGATGCCCAACAGCTGTTGTTTACAGCTAACGGCTTAATCTATCGCTTTGACAGCCACGTTAAGAAAGGGGAGAAGGAGAGACGCGAGAAGGAACAGGAAGAATACAAAAAAATTAAAAATGGCGAACACGTTATAAGCTACGAAGATTTTGAGGCCCGCGAACGCGAGGAAGAAGCTGCATCCCTGGAAACAGATTTTATCCGGATGACCTGGTTGAACGCCAACGCCGGCGCTAAACTTATAGCCATTGATAAGGACGATGCGTATTTTAACTATGGTGTGGGCAATTTCAGTATAAACCAGGTAAACGGCTATCACAAACTTTTATACCAAAACCTATATAACAACATTGATGTATTGTATGAGTTTCATCCGCAGGATGGTATTAAGTACACCCTTATACTGCACCCCGGCGCCGATGTTAGCCAGGTAAAGATGAAATACAGCGGTTCTAACAAACTTGAGATTGAAGAGGATGGCGACCTGCATATAGACACCCGCTTTGGTGATATTATAGACCATGCGCCCATCACTTTTTACGAAGGCCAAAAGGATACCAAACTAAAATCGGCATTTGCACTGGGCGGTAAAACCGTAAGCTTTCAATTAGGTAACCGGGATATAAGCAAAACAATTGTAATTGACCCCTGGCAACAGATACCAACTTTACCAAACTCTAACTGCGTTTGGGAATGTGACCATGATGCGGCAGGTAACGTTTACATGATAGGCGGTGATATGCCCATGAAACTGAGAAAGTATAACAGCACCGGCACCCTGCAATGGACCTACAATACGCCCTGGGATACGGTGAACACCTGGTTAGGCGCAATGGCAACTGATGCTAATGGAAACAGCTATGTAACGGCGGGTTCCGGGGCGGCCATACAAAAAATAAATAATGCAGGCGGTATGACCTGGAGCAAAACCGGCGGCGCGCTGGATGAGTATTGGACTATAGCTTTTAACTGCGATCAAAGTAAGTTGATAATAGGGGGTACCAGACTGGGTGTTTTTCCACCGGCAGGTAGTCATGGGGTAATTTTTGATTTGAATACAAGCAATGGCAACGTAAACAGCCTGCAAAATGTAGCAAGTCAAACCCCCGGTATTTTAATAAATGATATAAATGAGGTGCGTGCAATCAGCTCAAGCAAAAATGCCAAATATTATTTCCTTACGCTGGATACTATCGGCGCCATAAGTCAAAATCTGAATATCTGTTCTACCGACCCCATTTTTGCGAATAACTCCGGTTATAATTTTTCCTATAAAAGTGAGTACTTCAGGCCCAATAATGGCAATGCGGGCATTTGCGCCATAAGGGCGAACGATAAGTTTTGCTATACGCAAAACGGCACTACGGTGCATAAGCGCTCCTTGGTAAATGGCGCCATTTTAGGCAGTGCCGTAATACCTACCGGTATTAACACTACTACTCTTGGTAAAAATCAGCCCGGTAACAGCGGTATTGATGTGGACGATTGCGGAAATGTGTACGTTGGTGCAGGAAGCAGGATAGTTAAATACGATGCCAACCTTAATCTTATTACTTCAGTAAGCGTGCCTTTTGCCGTGTTTGATGTTTCAGTAAATACCAATGGCGAAGTAATCATCTGTGGTGGTACGGGCAACTCAGGAAGTTCTACACGCACGGGTTACCTGCAATCAGTTAACATGAGTAGTTGCGCTCCTTTTGCTTTGGTATGCTGCGATGCTACCGTTTGCCCTGCAGGGCCATTTTGCATAACTGACCCTTCAACAACACTGGTATCAGTAACACCGGGTGGTGTATGGAGTGGCCCGGGCATAACCAATGCTTCCACAGGTACCTTTAGCCCATCTGCTGCCGGTACAGGGGTTCATACTATAATCTATACATTGCCTTGCGGCGCTGATAGCATTTATATTACTGTTAGTCCTTGTGGTACCCTTGAAGTTTGCCGTGAGTTGAATGGCACACTTACTGTTTCCAACGGGGTGGGACCCTATACCTGGAAGCACGATACCTTGGTTCAGGATTGTAGTGCCTGCTTATTTGGCTGCGTTTTGCCACCCGGCTGCGCGGTTAACGTTAACTCCTGGGCTACTTATGCAACAGGCACTAACACACCGGCTCCGCCAAGCTATCCTATTCAAATTACCGATGGCAGCGGAACAACTTTAGTGGTTAACAGCGCGGCTTCTGTTCAGCCCTGCGACACCTGCCCAACCATTACTGTAACGCCAAGCACCGTACAGAACGTAACCTGTCCCGGCACCAACAACGGCTCAATAACGGTAACACCTTCCGGCGGGGTGGGTACATACACTTTTGCCTGGAGCCCTAACGTAAGCAGTTCCGCCACGGCAAACGGGCTTACGGCCGGCACCTATTCAGTTACTGCTACCGATGGTAACGGATGTACGGGAACAGCATCTGTTACTATCACTGCCCCCTCATCGCCTAATTTAACCAGTAATAGCCAGGTTAACCCAACCTGCGGGCAAAGTAATGGCAGCATTAGCATTACGCTTTCGGGGGGCACTGCACCTTACCAGGTAAAAGTAAATGATGGTGTTAACCCGCCTACAACACAAACCGTTCCTGTGGCCGGTACTGCCCCTGTAAACGGATTAGCGGCCGGTACTTATACCATTTCGGTAATTGCTGCCAACAACTGTACTGATACTTTAGTTGTAACCTTAACAGGTGGCACACCGCCTAATATAACCACGGTTAACGTAGTTGCCGAAACCTGTTTGGGGCAAAACAATGCTTCAATAAGCTCTGCAAACGCCACAGGTGGCACAGGTGCCTTATCTTGGACCTACGCACCAATTGCCACACCGGCAAATACTACGGCTATACCATCCTTCCCGGTAAACAACTTAACGCCCGGTAACTATATTCTTACCGTAACTGACGGTTCAGGCTGCACAGATTCAGTGCATGTTAATGTGCCTGCCGGCCCTAACTGCTGCACCATAAGCCTGTCGTATACTGTAACACAACCAACATGCGGACAAAGCAATGGCAGCATATCGGTTACTATGAGCCCCGCAGGAACTTATACTTACGCATGGAATAACAGCCTGCCTGCACAGGCTAACCAAACTAACCTGGCAAGCGGCGTATATTCAGTAACGGTAACCAACACGGCGGTAGCTAACTGTTTTATTGATACCATAATATCCTTAAGCAACAGTAACGGGCCGTCCCTATCCAGCAGCAACCTGGTTAACCCAAGTTGCGGACAAAGCAACGGCAGTGTTAGTATTACACTGGCCGGTGGCTTAGCGCCTTACCAGGTAACTATAAATGATGGAGTGAACCCTCCAACTTCTCAGGCAGTACCAGTAGCCGGAACGCTACCTGTAATTAGTTTACCTGCCGGTACGTATACAGTTTCAGTACTGGCAGCAGATGGTTGCCCGGACACTTTGATTGTTACCCTAACTGATATTGCGGGCCCATCAATCGGTTTAATTTCAGTGGCTGCTGAAACCTGCGCAGGCCAAAACGATGCAGCTATCACTTCCGCAGCAGTTAGCGGTGGAACAGGAGCAATCAACTGGACCTACGCACCATTGGCTACACCGGCTAACACAACTGCGATACCTTCATTTCCTGTAAATAACCTTGCCCCCGGTAATTACATACTTACGGCCACTGATGTCAACGGCTGTACGGATACCGTTCAGGTAAATGTGCCTGTTGGCCCTACCTGTTGCAGTATAAGCTTATCCTACACTGTTACGCAGCCTACCTGCGGCCAAAGCGATGGCAGTATTACGGTTACCATGAGTCCTGCTGCTACCTACACTTATGCATGGAGCAACAGTTTACCTGCACAAGCTGCCCAAACGGGCCTGCCAAGTGGCCAGTATTCAGTAACCGTAACCAATACAGCAATAGCCAATTGCTTTATTGATACCATTATAAACCTGAATAGCAGTAACGGGCCAAGCTTAACGTTCAGTAACCAGGTTAACCCTACCTGTGCCGGTAATGATGGTTCCATAACGGTTACGTTGGCCGGGGGCACTGCACCTTATACGGTTACTATTGATACGGGCGGTACACCTCAAACATTCAACCTGCCATTTGCTATAGCGCAGAATATAACAAACCTGCCGGCCGGCACTATAAATGTTAGTGTAACGGACGCAAACGGATGCCAGGCTACAGCTAACGCAACCTTAACTGCACCGGCTAACTGTTGCACCTTCACGGTTAGTGCCGTAATCGTACAACCCAATTGCGGTGCCACAGATGGCAGCATCACGTTAACAGCCGCCAACGGTTCAGGCAACTACAGCTACAACTGGAGTGGTGGCCCTGCAACGGCAGCAAACAACAATATAGGCGCAGGAACTTACCCCGTAACAATTACTGATAATGCTTATGCTAATTGCCTTATTGATACCTCCTTTAATTTAAGTAACCCTAATGCACCGGTAATTAACTCCGTTAGCATTGTAAACGAAACCTGCCCTGGTAGTGGTGATGGAACGGCCACCATCAATGCCAGTGGTGGAACAGGCAACCTTTCCTACAACTGGGCAGGTGGGCAAACCACTGCAACCGCCACAGGTTTAACGGCGGGTAGTTATCCGTTTACAGTAAGCGATGCCAATAACTGCCAGGCTACCGGTAATGCGGTAGTAGGTTCAGGTACTTGTTGCACGCTGGATATTAGCGCAACGGTAACCAACGGTAGTTGCGGGTTGAGCAATGCTTTTATAACCGTAAATATTGATACGGTGGGTACAGGGCCTTATACCTATTCGTTAAATGGAGGGCCGGGGCAAAGCTCTAATAGCTTTACAGGCCTGGGCGCCGGAAGCTACATTGTACAGGTTACTGACGCAGCAAGTTGTACGGATACCGCACAGGTTACCGTACAGCCCAGCAGCAACAACCTAACACTGCTTATTACACCTACCGATGCTACCTGTAACGGTAGTGATAACGGAACTGCCTTTGTAACCCCTAACGGTGGTACGCAGCCTATCGGCTACCTGTGGAGTAACCTTCAAACATCGGATACTATAACAGGCCTTGCCCCCGGCAGTTACACCGTAACAGGTACCGATGCCAGCGGTTGCTCAGGTACTGCAGGCACAATAATTAACGAGCCTGCTCCTTTGGTATTTGCCTTAGGTAATGATACCAGCGTTTGTGAAGGCGTTGTAGTGGTAATTGATGCAGGCACCGGTTACAGCACTTATTTATGGAGTAACGGTAGTAATGCCCAGGTAATTAATCCTGTAACTTCAGGCAATTACAGCGTAACGGTTACCGATGCCAACGGCTGCACTGCCAGCGATGCCTTATCAGTTACCTTTACCCCAATACCACAAATAGACTTAGGTCCTGATAAAATTGCTTATGAAGATGAACACGTAGGGATATTTGCGTATATAACAGGTGCGCCCGGTGCAGGCACTTATGTTTGGACGCCTGATACGCTTTTAAGTTGCAGCACCTGCCAAAACACAGTAGCGCTGGCTGAAGACACTATTACTTATGTGTTGCAGTACACTGATGCCAATGGCTGCAAATCATCCGATACTATTACTTTAAATGTAATACCTGTTGGCCAGGTGTTTTGGCCTAATGTGTTTACGCCAAATGGTGATGGCAACAACGATATCTTCCTGCCTTTGGGCGAAAGCGTTAAGCTGATAGCCTGGAGGATATTTAACCGGATAGGGGAGAAGGTTTTTGACAGTAACAGCATGAATATTGGTTGGGATGGCAACTACAAAGGCAAACCTGCACCGCCTAATGTGTACGTTTATTATGCCGAGGTAACTTTTATGAATAACGTTACGCAAAAGTATAAGGGAAGTATAACACTGGTGCGCTAAACGCATGTGAGATAAAAGCAAAAAGCCCCACCTGTAAGGCGGGGCTTTTTGCTTTTATAATTTAAGGTTACGCTATGGTAACATCCTTGCTCAGGTAAATATCCTGTATGGCGTTCAACAGGGCTATGCCGTCCTTCATTGGGCGTTGGAAGGCTTTACGGCCGGAGATTAAACCCATACCACCTGCACGCTTGTTAATGATGGCAGTTGAAACTGCCTCTGCTAAATCGGTATCGCCGCTTGAAGCGCCGCCTGAGTTAATCAATCCTACACGGCCCATGTAACAGTTTGCCACCTGGTAGCGGCAAAGGTCAATTGGGTGGTCGGTAGTTAAATCGGAGTAAACCTTTTTATGTGTTTTGCCGAAGTTTAGGGCATTATAACCGCCATTGGTTTCAGGCAGTTTTTGTTTAATAATATCAGCCTGTATAGTAACACCTAAGTGGTTAGCCTGGCCGGTAAGGTCAGCAGCTGTGTGGTAATCCACGCCATCTTTTTTGAAACCAGAATTGCGCAGGTAGCACCACAAAACAGTAGCCATACCCAATTCGTGCGCCATTTCAAAGGCTTCAGCTATTTCAACAATCTGGCGTTTTGATTCCTCACTGCCAAAGTAAATAGTTGCGCCTACAGCCGCCGCACCCATGTTCCATGCATCGCGGATAGTGCCGAACTTAATCTGGTCGTACGAGTTGGGGTAGCTTATAAACTCGTTATGGTTAATTTTTACGATGAAGGGGATTTTGTGCGCGTATTTACGGGCAACTATACCAAGCACGCCGTAGGTAGAGGCTACCGCATTGCAACCGCCTTCTACTGCCAGCTTTACAATGTTTTCAGGGTCGAACATAGGCACGTTAGGTGCAAAGGATGCGCCGGCGCTGTGCTCAATACCCTGATCAACCGGAAGTATAGAAACATAACCTGTATTGGCTAAGCGGCCTGTGCCGGCAATCCACTGCAGGTTTTTTAAAGTTTGAATATTGCGGTTGGAGTCTCTCCAGATAGTGTCAATAAAGTTTGATGAAGGAAGGTGCAGTTGGTCCTTAGAGATGGTTTTAGATTGGTGGTCTAACAGAAATTTGGCTTTTTCTTCACCAATCAACTTGGCAATCTGGTCTTTGGTCATTGTATCAGAAATTTAGAACGGCAAATATATAAATTCAGTGCACAGCTGAAATTCATAAACAAAGGCTCATAATGGCCCGCTTTTTTGCAGAAAGTGAAGCACTTCCGCTATAAACTCAGTGGGGTTATCGGCATGTACCCAGTGGCCGGCACCCTTTATCTCCGCCAGTTGGTGGTTGGGGAACAAATCGGCAATAGAGAAATAGTTACCTGAACTGATATAGGTTGACCGTTCGCCTTTAATAAAAAGGCAGTCCCCCTCGTATGGTTGGTTAGCCGTTATTCCGTCAGATATGTTAGCGTAATTTTTGTATAGCGCCTCAACATTAAATCGCCAGCTAAAGCCTTCACCATCCTCGTTGCGCACCAGGCTCTTCATTAAAAACTGCACGGTTGTTTCATCGCCCAGCTTTTGGCGCAATACCTCCTGTACCTCTTCTCTGGAGGTAGCGGAGGATGCATTTGATGCAAACAGAGCCCCAAAAACATCGCTGTGGCGGTCGTCAAAAGCTGCAGGCACAATGTCCACCACTATCAGTTTTCCAACCTTTTGGGGGTGGCTTAGCGCAAACTGCATAACGGTTTTGCCACCCATGCTGTGGCCCAGCAGGTGTGCCTTTGCAATGTTATGCTGTTGCATAAAACTTAGCAGGTCATCGGCTAATAGTTGGTAGTTAAAATCTTTGGAATGTGGAGAGCGCCCGTGGTTGCGCTGGTCAATTATATAAACCGAGAAGCCCTGCTCTGCAATCTTTTTGGCAATGCTTTGCCAGTTATCCAGCGAGCCTAAAAGCCCATGCAGAATGATAAGGGGAAAACCCGAACCGAATTGTTTATAGTTTAAAGTCATTACCGGTGCGAAGAAAGACAAAAAGCCATGCTTTATGAAGATAAGGCTCCGGCCTTTTATATTTGATGAGCGATTATGGAAAGACAATACTCTAAATTTTACCTTGGGCTAAGGAATGTGTTAACGCGTTCGGATAACTTCAGTAAATTGATAGAGCAGTTGGAAGCTAACTCCCCTAACCCCGGGTTTTCTCTTTACCTGTTTGTGGGTGTTCTTATCGTTCCTGTATTTCCGGCTATTATACTTACACTGCTGCAAATTTACCCTGCCACTATCGGTTTTCACTTAATGGATAATTGGTTTGGTGGCCACTCGCTAAAAGGGGCCATGCTGCTGAATATAGCCTTGTTTATAATAGGCGCCTTTGTGTTGGCCTTGCCCTTGCTTATTGTCAACCGCATTTACTACGAGCGGCATAAAAGAAAAGCAGCTAAACAATGACTCTGGCGCGCGAGGGCTTACCCTTCCCTGTCTTTTTTTCTCTTCCAGAAGTAACGGCGAAGTAAGTAGGTTACCACTATTACAAAGTGAACCGCATTAAACATCAGCAGGTAAAACCACCAAACCAGCGAGGCCCCGTATTGGCTTTTGTAAAACAGGCCGTAGTAACTCCAACCGCTGTAAACCATGAAAGCGCCAAGGTTTGTCAGCGCCACTTTTTTTGATTGCCGAAAGCAGATCAAAATGGAAAGCAGTACTACAACAGAGGTTAGAACAAGGAAGGCCGTATCGCTCACAAAGATGGTTTAGGTAAACGTTACCGAAGCTAGGCAAATAGGAATACGCAACAGCGCTTTACTGAAACAAAAAAAGCAACCCCAAAGGAGTTGCTTTTCGCCGATTGCTAAATTTATTCTAGTAGCGGTAGTGCTCAGGCTTATAAGGGCCTTGCTTTTCTACGCCAATGTAAGAAGCCTGCTTGTCGTTCAGTTCTTCCAACTCAACGCCGATTTTTTCAAGGTGTAACTTGGCAACCATTTCATCAAGGTGCTTAGGCAGGGTGTAAACCTTGTTTTCGTACTTGCTGTGGTTTTTCCAAAGTTCTAACTGTGCCAGGGTTTGGTTGGTAAACGAGTTACTCATTACAAACGATGGGTGGCCCATGGCGCAGCCCAGGTTAACCAGGCGGCCTTCCGCTAACAGTATAATATCTTTACCATCCACGGTGTATTTATCAACCTGTGGCTTAATGGTATCTTTTGTGCTGCCGTAGTTATCGTTTAACCAGGCTACGTCAATCTCGTTATCAAAGTGGCCGATGTTGCATACAATGGCGTTATGCTTCATCTTTTTAAAGTGCTTACCCATAACAATATCGCAGTTGCCGGTAGCAGTTACAATAATATCGGCTTCACCAATAGCGGTGTCCAGCTTCTTTACTTCGTAACCTTCCATAGCTGCCTGTAATGCGCAGATAGGGTCAATCTCGGTAACTATAACACGCACACCTGCATGCTTTAATGAGTCGGCAGAACCTTTGCCTACGTCGCCATAACCGCAAACTACGGCTACTTTGCCGGCCAGCATAAGGTCGGTAGCGCGGCGGATAGCATCTACCAGGCTCTCGCGGCAACCGTATTTGTTATCGAATTTTGATTTGGTAACGGAGTCGTTTACGTTAATAGCAGGAATAGGAAGGGTGCCGTTCTTCATACGCTCATACAAGCGGTGAACGCCTGTAGTGGTTTCTTCAGACAGGCCTTTGATGTCCTTAATTAACTCAGGGTATTTGTCGAACACCATATTAGTAAGGTCACCACCATCGTCTAATATCATGTTAAGTGGCTTACCGCCTTCAAAAGCAAACAGGGTTTGCTCAATACACCAATCAAATTCTTCAGCATTTTGGCCTTTCCAGGCAAATACCGGTATACCGGCAGCAGCAATAGCGGCAGCGGCATGGTCTTGTGTAGAGAAGATGTTGCAAGAGCTCCAGGTAACTTCTGCACCCAGTTCAGCCAAAGTTTCAATCAGCACAGCTGTTTGAATAGTCATGTGCAGGCAGCCTGCAATACGGGCGCCGGCCAAAGGCTTCTCTTTACCGTACTTCTGGCGTAATGCCATTAAACCCGGCATTTCGTCTTCAGCTAATTTAATTTCCTTACGGCCCCATTCGGCCAGGCTCATGTCTTTTACTTTGTACTTCAAGGTTGTTTTAGTTTCAGTAGATACCATATTTAAATTTTGAGTTTGCAAATATAAGGATTATAACCCTATCGGGCCGTAGTTTTACACAGTTTGTTAACCTATGGGCAAAAAGAATCCGCCACCTGCATATAACAGATGTACGGACCCAAAAGTTTAGTTAAAGGATTGGCTATTACTTGTTGCTGTTAACTACAACAACTTCGCCATTTACGATTTTGATGTTTATTGCTGGCATAAACTCAATTTTTTGTCAGGGTTAATTAAAGTTGTTTACTAGTTTTTGGGTTCGGTTACGGTTACCCATACGGCCGGTGTGCCGGCTGCATCAAATACATCAACACCACCGCCTTTCAGGTAGTCCTGGTATTCGTTAGAAGTGTAGATTTTTGAAGCGCTTTCTTCGTCGGTCCAGTTGATTTTGGCCTGGCTTCCGCCGATTTCGAAGGTTACACCGAAAAATGTTAAAAAGGCAATAAGAAGTTCCATAGTACTTTCTTTTTTTGAGGGGTTAATAATTTTCAGGGGGCGATTATATAAATCGGAATAATTAAAAGCAAAATTTTAACTAAAACATTTTCAGTTAGTTACATAAAACTTTTGTTCGAAAAAAAAGTTTGGCACAGCGGGTGCTGGTGTCTATTTTTTTATTACTCTTGCCGGTTTTTTTCGTTCAAAAAAAATGGCCTCCGGATGTAACATCCGAAGGCCATTTCCGTATAAGGCGCTGGCTATTTTATTGGGTAAACTTGTAACCTACCCCTCTAATGGAGTGAAAGTATTTAGGTTCCGATGGATTGCTTTCGAAATACTTGCGGAAGGAATGAATGAAGTTGTCTATTGTTCTTGTAGTAGGGAAAACATCATAACCCCATACATACTGCAATATCTGCTCGCGCGATACCACGCTGTCCTTCTTATCAATCAGTAACTTTAAAAGGGTTACCTCCTTTTTAGTAAGGGCATGCTCCTTTCCATCAACACCAATGGCCTTAAAGGTTACAAAGTTTATTTCGTTAGGGCCAAACTTAAAGGTCTTCAGTTTTACCTCTTCTCGGCTACCGCGTACGCTGTGCTTCACTAAAATTCTTACGCGTAGTAATAACTCCTCCAGGTTAAAAGGCTTGGTAAGGTAATCATCGGCCCCGATTTTTAAGCCATTCACTTTATCCTGGCTGGTGTCCTTGGCGGTTAAAAACAGTATTGGGGTATTGGTATCATCTAACCTTATCTTTTCGCAAACGGTAAAGCCATCCAGTTCAGGCAGCATTACATCCAGTATAATAAGGTTAAAGCGTTGTTCTTTTACCTTTTTAAGGGCTTTGGTGCCCGTTGTTGCAACTTCCACTTCATATCCCTCCAGTTCAAGGTTCATCTTAATGGCCTCTAACAGGTTTTCTTCATCTTCTACCAGTAGTATTCGCTGCTGCATAACACAAAATTTATAGGGTCACGTTAATAGTATAAGGTTACGATTAAATATGTAAATGTTTGTCACGCAATTGTCATTTGTTATTGCGGTAGCGAAATTGAGAAAATGGTTCCCCGGGGCTCGTTGGGCGCCACATCAATATCGCCTTTGTATATTTCTATAAAGCGCTTTACAATGTAAAGGCCAAGCCCGGTGCCTTTTGTTCTCCGGGTGTCTTCGCTGCCTACTCTGTAAAACTTTTCAAAAATCTTCCAGCGGTCTGCGGCTGCTATACCAATACCTTCGTCAGCAATTTTTAATACAATATTGGTTCCGTCCTTTTTTAAATAAACATGCACATTGGTGTTTTCTTCCGAATACTTAATGGCATTTTCAACCAGGTTAATTACAACGGAAGTAAAGCCCAGTGCATCCAGCTGCGCATAAACTTCCTCTTCGATGTGGCCATGCAGGTGAATACCTTTTTTGTTGGCTGAAAACCGCTCTACCACCAACTTCACAATATCCGAGGTGTTTATCTCTTCAGTGCTAAAGCCCGGTTCGTCTCTTTCTATTTTAGCAGCAAACAGAATGTTATCTACCAGCGATTCCAGCCTGTCGAGGTCTGACAGGGAGTTATTCAATAATTTATCGGTTTTTTCCTGGTCAAGCCGGCGCTTAAGTAAAGTTTGCAATGATATTTTAATGGTTGAAAGGGGAGATTTTAACTCATGCGTTATGGATAAAAGAAAGTTGCGCTGCTGCTCTGCCAATTCCATCTCTTTAGTAAACACGCGGTGCACGCGCAATAAGCCAAACACCAATAGTGCCATAAATACGCTGCCTTCGGTAACAATCATTATCTTCTGCCGAACATACTTTTTGTGAATTTTTTCAAACTCAGGGGTATCGTGATAATCCATACCGGGATGCATTATCATATAGCTTATATCATTCAGGTCTATAGTTTCCTGGTAAGCGGTTTCATTTTTTTGGTAAAGCAGGTACCCCCACCATATGGAAAATACGATGATGTAGCCGAACACCACATAAAGAGTAGTAAAAGGATTGGGTTTTGATTTAAATCCGAACATCCATCTAATTTAGGTAAGCTGATAGCTTCAATGTCATGCAATTGTAAAAGTATCAACTTAATTTTCTTATTTTCAGGGTGTGGCAAAGAGAAAAAAGAACAAAAGATCCGAGGATGAACTTAATTCGGAAAACGAGTTCCTGAAGCTTAAAATGATGGCGGAATTCGGAGGGGATTTTGTAGGTAGCGAGGATATACCGCCGGCGGTGGAGAACCAGTTCCTGAAGCAGATAATGAATTTCCACAAGCAGCACGATCAAACAAAACTTATATCGGTTTACAAATTTATAGGCGAGCCCGAGTACAACCACGTAAATGATTTGAGCGATAGAGAAGTGCGCAAAGAGTTGCGCCGGCTGATGAAAATAATGAAACGCCACCGCGTAGGGCTTGATGTGCTGGCTCCAACACCCGATAGGGAGGTGTACCGCTTTATTACCGAAGAACTTTTTAAACAGGAGATTGAAGACATTAAGATAAAGGGGTGGATTAACCAGTTTATATATGAGGAGTTTCACCCTAATGCAGAGTACGATATAAAGAATGCGGTACACTTTGCCTTGCTTTCGTTGTTTGATTCGCAAACTAATTTCGTGCAGGACCACTTTAGCGAGGAAATGAAAGATTCGTTGGGCCTTTCAACCGACCCCGAAGAACTGCGGGAGAAGGTAAAAGATTTTCAAAGTCAGTTTTACAGTATGGTGCTGGTAAACTACGACTTTGTGAACATTGAAATTGATAAGGAAAACGGCACGGCCTATGCCAATTGCAGCGTAACGTTTAAAACGCAAAAAGAAAAAGGGAAGCGCTCCAAACGCGATATTGTTTCCATCGAGTTTTACCTTAATAAAACCGATTTTTCAGCCAACTGGTGGGAGATAAACCGGGTTGTGTGCGAACTCTTTTAGTTTCCGTTAACCAACAATTTACCCTTGGCCAGCATTTGCGAATTGCCTGTAAGGGTATAGTAGTATAAACCTGCTGCAAGTGCCGAAATGTCAATTGCAGTATGCGTTGCATTTTGTAAAAGCACCGCATTAACTGTCCGCCCGTGTAAATCAAAAACTGACAGTAGCCCTGACTCTATTTCATTGGCAAATGCGAAGTTTACTTTGCCATTAGCAGGTTGCGGGTAAACTTTAATGCCAACTTCATTTTGCAATGCGCTTTCAAAACCGCTTAAGATATTCTGCACTGCCGCGTTGCTGTCAACTACGGCAATATCGCCGCTTTTTGAACCCACCCACACTTCGCAGTTGGTTTGCACAATGCTGATGGCTGTTATACGGTTATCTGGCAAGCCATCCGCCGTTGTAATGCGCGAAAACGTACTTGGCGGAGTGAATATTACTACGCCTGAATCGCGGGTGCCCAACCAAAGGCGCCCTTTGCAATCCTGTTGAATGGAGGTAATATCGTTTTGTGGCAGGCCATTGGATGTGGTAAAGTTGGCACAATCGAAGCCGGTAGGGCAAACAGAAAGCCCCCCTTTGGTGCCCACCACTTTAATGGTGCAGTTATTATCCTGAAAGATGGTGTTTACTCGATTATCAACCAGTTTCTGGTTTATAGCGCTGGTATCTATTTTACCGTATGTTATGCCATTGCCTGTAAAAAACACGCCGTTGTTAGGGGTGCCGGCCGAATAGCCTCCGCCACAAGACAAAGCGCCGCGGTTTACTGTGCTTATTTGGTTATAGGGCAGGCTGGAGTTACCTGTATTGTAAAACCGAAGAAAGGTAAAACCCGACGTATCAAAAGCGGCAACGCCATTATCGGTTGTAACCCACAGCGTATCAGAATTCAGCAGGCTTACACCGGTAACACGCGGGCTGGGTAATGGCCCAAGGGTGTCCCACACGCCGGCACGGTTTATAACAAGGCCGTTGGTAGTGCCTACAATAGCATAGCGGTCGGGGCCAATGGCGCCAAAAGATATGGAGGTGATAGAGTCGCTTTTAAACTGCGGCGTATTTGCCGTGTTAAAGTAGGCCCAACTGCCTATGGCGGCATTGTAGAAGCCAACGCCCTGCCCGCGCGAGCCTACCCACGAATCGCCATTGCCGGCTAATTCAATAACGCAAACGTCGTTTAAACCAATGTTGCGGGAGCCTTGAACCGACTGGGCTGTGGAATGAAGAACCACTAAGGCCAACAGGAGAGAAGCAAAAAGAGATTTAGCCGTCATAATCGCTATTTTGGGTGAAAACTAATTCATTTGACAGCAATGAAAAAAAAAATCCTTCGTTCCTTTAATCCACAAAATACATGCGCTGTAACCCTTTGTTTTTCACTTCAAATTCACCCCTGAAAGTGCAGTTGAATTTGTTCTTAACTAATTGGTAGGTAGATTCGGAAATATTGATTTTGTGCGGCACACTGTTTTGCTGCATGCGGCTGGCCGTATTTACGGTATCTCCCCAAATATCGTAAGCAAACTTTTTAATGCCTACTACCCCTGCCACTACGGGGCCGGTATGTATGCCTATTCTAAAAGCAAAGGACTGCCTGTTTCTTTTTGCGCGGTGTATGTTTAACTCCTCGCTGGCGCGTATAAATTCTTTGGCTGCCAAAACCACTTTGTATGCGTGGTCTTCAGCAGGAATGGGCACCCCGCCAACGCAGAGGTAGGCATCGCCTATAGTTTTTATTTTCTCTATGTTTAGCGACTCCACTATTTTATCGAAAGCTTCGAAATACTCATCAATACCGCTAACCAGTTCTTCTGCCGAAAGTTGTTCGCTTATGCGCGTAAAGTTTTGTATATCGGCAAATAGTACGGTGGCTGTTTCAAAACTCCTTGCTTTGGTTTTGCCAAAGTGCTTTAACTCTTCGCTTACTTCTTCCGGTAATATGTTGTTCAACAATTCCTCAGAGCGTTTCTTCTCCTCCTCCAACTGGTTGTATGCCCGTGTTAACTCTGCATTTTTTACACGTTCCATTTCCGTTGCGCGTTCCTTTTGCTCCAACTCATAACGCATGGTCATTTGGGCAATTTGCCTGCTGGTTTCAGTATTCGATATTTCTTTATCAATCTGCGAATACCGCTTATGATAGGAGTAAGCCTGTTCATACTTTTTTTCGCGGGCAAAAAGTTCGGTAACGTACTGCAACGCCTGCCGCAGCTGATTCTTCAATCCTATTTCTTCGGCCAGTTTAATGGCGTCATTTAAAAACTGTAAGGAACGTTCCCCATCCTGCAGGTCAAAGTATAACTCCCCAAGGTTTATATACGATTGTACTAAGCCGCGCTTATTGTTCAACTCTTTAAAGTACGACAAAGCCTGCGAGTAAAACTGCATGGCTAAATCCAATTTGTTAAGCGCCTTGTAAACGTTACCTATGTTGCTGTACGTGGTGGCAATATTGCCGTAATCGTTACTCTGCTCTCTTAGTTGCAAAGCCTGTTTGTGCATTTCAAGGGCTTCTTCGTGCCGGCCCTGCTCATGGTAAACGTTGCCGATGTTGTTAAGCTGGTAGCTTATGGCCTTGGCATCGGCGCCTTTTTTTCTGATTTCCAGCGCTTGCTTAAACATCTTCAGGGCCTCATCAAAATTCTTTTGCTCAAGGTATATGGTGCCTATGTTGGTGCACGAACTGGCAATGCGCGAGGTTTCGTTTAGGGCCTCAAAGGTTTTAAGCGCCATCATGTGCGATTTCAGTGCCAGGGTATAATCGCCCTGAAAGCCATGTATAATTCCTGAATTGGTATAAAGGTCGGCTACGCCCAGTTCGTCGCCAAGTGCCATTCGGATAACTATAGCGCGGTCGTAATATTCCAGCGCTTCGTTATAGCGGCCTTCGTACAAATTTAGATTGCCCAGGCGTGCGCAAACCGCTGCTATGCCTTCCTGTTCATCCAGCTCTTCCCTTATTTTAAGGCTGGCCAGGTAATAATCCTGTGCTTCGGTATAATTGCGCTGTGCTGAGGCGCACATGCCGGCGTGCAGGTAAGCCTCTGCCTCGCCATGCCGGTAATTAAGGCTGCGGGCGGTTGCACCGGCTTTTTGCGAAAGCTCATATGCATCGGTAATGTTACCCTCTAACTGCAGCAGGGCCAGGCGGTTCATGGCATCCACCAGTTCCGTATCCTGCTTAACGGCTGTGTTTATCTTTTCCTTTAAAGCTGCAACTTCGCTGGTCATACACTTAGTAGAGGGCTGAAAAATAATAAGAATTAGGCAGCCTTCATGTTTGAGCTATTTAACTGCAAACCATGCCCTTAAGGTATATTCTTTCACTTTTCAGCTTTAAGCACTAACATTGTAGTATGACCGACGAGAAGGTTCCATGGTGGAAGAGGTTTAGAAAAGGCGTTCAAACCTCAACAGAAGAGAAGAAGGAGACCCCTGAAGGGATATGGCATAAGTGTAACAACTGTAAGGCAACGGTGCTTGCAGACACCCTGAAAGAGAACCTGCATGTATGCCCTGAGTGTGGCTATCATGAAAAGGTAGATGCAGAGGATTACTTCCATATACTGTTTAATGAAGGCGAGTTTGAAGAGTTGTTTGGCAATTTGGTGCCTGTAGACTTGCTGCATTTCACTGATTCAAAATCGTACAGCAAGCGTATAAAAGATGCCGAAGAAAAAACCGGTATGAACGAAGCCATGCGTGTAGCTGTTGGCCCGTTTGGCGATGACCGCCTTTTGGTAGCTGCTATGGACTTCCGCTATATTGGCGGCTCTATGGGCTCAGTAATGGGAGAGAAGATAGCCCGCAGTATAGACTACTGTATTGAGAACAATGTGCCGCTGCTTATCATCTCTAAATCTGGTGGCGCCCGTATGCAGGAAAGCGCTTTCTCCCTGATGCAAATGGCCAAAACATCCGCTAAGCTAAACCAGCTAAGCGAGGCACGCATACCTTACATAAGTTTATTAACTGACCCTACCACCGGCGGAGTAACGGCATCCTTTGCTATGCTGGGCGATTTCAATATCGCCGAACCCGGCGCCCTTATTGGTTTTGCCGGTCCGCGTGTTATTGAGGAAACCATTAAGAAGAAACTACCTGAGGGGTTTCAAACTTCCGAGTTTCAGTTAGAAAACGGCTTCCTTGATTTTATTGTAAGCCGTAAGGAATTAAGAGAGAAGTTGATTACGCTTTTTGCCCTAATTAAAGCCTAAGCCAAAGCGAATACAAATAAAAACGCCCCGCATAAGCAGGGCGTTTCTGTTTTATGTTCTGTTACGTGCTTATTCAGTAACGATAAACTTTTTGCTGTACACATTGCCGTTAATTACCAAACGTGCAAAGTAAATGCCTTTTGAAAGCTGCTCGCTACCCATGGTAATTTCATGCATGCCTTCTGTTTGGTTTTCTTCAGTTAGTTGAGCAACCGTTTTGCCGGTAATGTCAACTACACTTGCTTCAACTTTAGCAGCAGCATCTAACTGGTAAATCAGGCGGCCATTGCCGTTCATAGGGTTTGGCATAACCTGGAAGAATATCTGCTTGCTTTTATCATCGTTAATGGCATTAACGCCATCAGGCAGTTGGCTGGTGTAGAAGTAGTAGAACAACTGCATCTCATCGTTGGTAGTAAAACCAAAAGTGATAAACGGCTGCTGCACATCCCAGGTAGTGCGGGCTACAAGGCCGGCGTTTTTGCTGCCGTGTTTACCGAATTTAACCGGTAAAAAGGTAGGGAAGTATTCAGTTGACGGGTGTTCCCAATCGTAGTAGCCTTTGTCGTACTGGTTAGTATAATCGTAAAAGCCTTCGTAAATTTTATCGGCAATGGCACCGGTAGTATCGCGCACATAAATATCATAATCGCTGCCGTATTTGTGGGCATGCGAGGTTAATGCCCAAATGTATTTCCACTGCTTGGCATCGTTGTTTGTTTCATCGTCGTAATCGCGTGTTTGGGTGCCCTGGGTAAGAAATAATCCTACGTTGTTAACCAGGTTTGCCTTCATTTCAATAGTGCCCGGGTTGCGTGGCTCAAAGTAGATGTTGTAGTAGAAATCGCAAGGCAGAACATCAGTAGCTGCATAGTTTTTAATGTGGTAGTTCATATCCAGGTAGGTCTTCTGATCCCAGAAAAGAGCAGTACCTGTTGGTAAATGAAACTCGGCATCATCCTGCCATGCGCTGGTTAACTGCTTGCTGCCATCAAATGAGGTAGTGCCGCCTGTTAAGCTTATCTTATACATGCCTAAACCTCTGTCAATAGCTGAAACTGAATCCTGGAATTTAAATAACAGGAAGTGGTGCGATTGCTGGTTCATAAAACCATCAATACGGTCAACCTGTGGCAGGTAAGGGAAGTTAACTTCCTGTTGCAGGCACCATTCCTGTTCGCTGGCACCGGTTACCGGTACAAATACAGGACCCATGCGGAACTGCAAACCTGTGCCGGGAGCTGGCTTGTTGGGCTTAGGCAAAAATGGCAGTGTAGGATTATCGTAGTAATCGCTTATAGTTTGCCAATCGGGTTTAGAATCGTTAGTGCCGTAAGTTTGTTTGGCAGAAAACATTATCCACTGGCGAACAAATTCAATTTCTTTTGAGCTAAGCGCTGTGTTGTTGATGTCCTTCATCAAAGCACCTTCGCTGGCATCAAGGCTTAAATCAGTATCAAAACCGGAGCCTGCTATTTTACGCAGCAGAAAACTCATGTACGGGTGGGCGGCTTTTACAAGCTTTTCGTGCTTGCCAACAGAAGTGGCGTTGCCGGGTGTTACCTCGTAAATGGCGTTGTAAACATCATTTTCTGTGCCCGTAAACAGCAGAGCCTGCGAACCATCAGTAGCTGTTGAGCTATGACAGTTGCCGTTCTGACATTTAGTATTTAAAATGGTGTAAACACGTTCAAAAGGAGTTTGCGCATTTGAGATGGTTGCAGCAAAAACCAATGCAATGAAGGTGTAGAGTTTGTTCATTTTTTGGGGTGATGAGGTTTTTTTGTTTGGAAATCTTCCCGAAGTTACTGAATATCTTGATTTAACAAATTTCTGACACATATGTTTTGCGGGTTTAACAAAAAAATAATCCACCAATTCCGGCTCATGTTTTTCTACAATGCTTGCTGTGTTTTACCTACCGTTGTTTGATATAGATGAAGCGCCAATAATTTAAATCGGTAAAAAGGATATGCTGCTTGCTAAGTTGCTATTTTTGCGGCCCGTTAATTGTAAGTTTCAGCCAACCAATGAGAAGATTTTTAGCCGCGCTTATATTGCTTTTGGGTTTTGCCCCCGTTTTTAGCCAAACCCAGGTTACCAAATACACCATTAGCGGGTATGTAAAGGAAGCAGCCAATGGCGAAAACCTGCTGGCTGCTGCTGTTTACGTGGTGGAGTTGGGAAAGGGCACCACCACTAATGACTACGGCTTTTACTCTATTACTCTGCCCCAGGGCACTTACACCATACGCATTAGCTATGTAGGCTTGGGCACTAAGGAAGAGAAGATTGAACTGAACAAGGATGTTAGGCTGAATGTAGATTTAGCCACTGCCTCGGTTGAAACGCAGGAGGTAGTGGTTACGGCCGACCGCAAGGACCAAAACGTGGAAAGCACCGATATGGGTAAGCAGGAGTTGCAGGTGGAGCAGGCCAAAGCCTTACCCGCACTTTTTGGCGAGGTGGACATTTTAAAAACCATACAGCTATTGCCGGGCATACAGGGCGCCGGTGAGGGCAACAGTGGCTTTTATGTGCGCGGTGGCGGGCCCGACCAAAACCTGGTATTGCTGGATGATGCCGTAGTGTATAACACAGGCCACTTATTCGGCTTCTTCTCGGTATTTAATTCTGATGCCGTAAAAAACACTACGGTAATTAAGGGCGGCATGCCGGCTGATTATGGTGGCAGGATATCATCGGTAGTAGATGTGCAGATGAAGGAAGGCAACATGAAGAAGTGGAACGTGGAAGGGGGCATAGGCTTAATCTCCAGTCGCCTTACCGTGCAGGGGCCTATCAAAAAGGATAAGTGTTCTTTCATTATCAGCGCAAGGCGCACGTATATCGATCTGTTGCTTAAACCCATTTTACCTAAACTTGGCGATGGGCAGTTTGCAGGCAACTCGTATTACTTCTACGATATAAACGCCAAAATAAACTACCGCATAAACGATAAGGACCGCCTGTATTTAAGCGGTTACTTCGGTAGAGATGTATTTAAGTTTCAGGACCCCGGTGGCAACTTTAAGTTGGATTTTCCGTGGGGGAATGCTACCGCTACCATGCGCTGGAACCACCTGTTTAACGACAAGCTGTTTCTGAACACCATGTTTATTTATAATGATTTCGGATTTAAAGCCAACGCCGATTTCATGGATATTAAGTTCGGCCTTAATTCATCGGTGCGCGAGTTTACCGGCAAAATGGATTTTGATTACTCGCCTTTGTTGGGCCACCGTATGAAGTTCGGCTGGCAGTATAACTTCCACATATTTACGCCATACCAGGCCAGTGGTAAAGCAGGCGATGTGGACTTTAAAACCACCAACCAGGCCAAGAAGTATGCCCACGAAACCGCCGTTTACTTTCTGGATGATTTTGAAGCCACCAACTGGCTGAAGATAAACATAGGCCTGCGTGCCTCGCTCTTTAACTTTATGGGGCCATTCAATAAAATCGTTTTTCAGGATGGCAGGGCTATTGATACGCTTGATTACAAACCGGGTGATAACATAGCCACATACTGGGGGCTTGAGCCACGCTTAGCTATGCGCTTTAAGGTAGATAAAACATCTTCTATTAAAGCCGGATTAACCCTAAACCAGCAATACATACACCTGGTAAGCAGCAGCACTACCACCTTACCTGTAGATTTATGGGTGCCAAGCACCAAGGCTGTAAAACCGCAAATCGGGTTGCAGGCTTCAGTTGGGTACTTCCGCAACTTTAAAAACGACATGATTGAAACCAGTGTGGAGGTGTATTACAAGCAACTGTGGAACCAGATTGAATACGGCGAAAGCGCCGTAGGCAATATTACTGTTGACGTGGAGGACCTGTTTACCTACGGCAAAGGCTGGACCTATGGCGCCGAGTTTTTTGTAAAGAAGGCTAAAGGCAAATGGACGGGTTGGATTGGTTATACACTGGCTTGGACCTGGAGGCAGTTCCCCGATATTAATAACGGTAAGGCCTTTTTGGCTAAGTACGACCGCCGTCACGATTTAAGCATCGTGAACATGTATGAGATAAACAAGCACTGGAAGATATCAGCCACCTTTGTATTTGCCACCGGCCAGCGCACCACTTTACCTGTGGCGTTTTTCCTTAACGAGGGTCAACCACACTTTGTGTATGGCGATAGAAACTGGTACCGCCTGCCGCCTTACCACCGTTTAGACCTCGGCTTTATCTATGTTATTATCCCTAAGAAGAAGCGCAAGGTTGATTTCTATTCAGATATATCAGTATCTATTTACAATGCCTATAACCGTATGAACCCTTACTTTATTTACATAGACCCTAAGGGCGACCCCGGCGAAAGCAACAATGGCGGGTTTCAGTTTAAAGCCAAGCAGGCCTCACTGTTTCCTATACTACCTTCTGTAACCTGGAATTTTAAGTTTTAATATGAGCGCGCTAAGCAAATTCAAAAATATACTGATTGGCCTGCTGCTTATAGCTACAGCCACTGTTGCCTCGTGCACCAAAGTAATTGATATTAATATACCCGACAGCGCCCGCCAGGTAGTGGTTGAAGGCACTATTGAAAACAACGTGCCCCCCGTAGTGGTGCTAACCAAAAGCAGTAAGTTTTTTGATAATGTAAACATTAACGACATTGGCAGCTACTTTATACACGGCGCTAATGTGCATGTAACCGCCAGCGACGGCACCCAAACCGTACTTACGGAGCTGTGCCTGCAGAATTTAAACCTGCCGCCCGATCAACAGGAAGTAATATTGAATGCCTTTGGTTTTTCAGCCATTGATAGCGACCAGATACCCAATGTGTGCGTGTACACCGTTCCCGATATTGCTACTTACTTTTTAAGCGGAACCTGCAGCTTTGTAGGTAAGGAGCGCACCAGCTACACATTGGATATTATGTCGCCGCCGCTTAACGATGGACAGGATTCCATACACGTAACCTCCACCACTACCATTACTACCGTTATAGGCATAGATTCGCTAACCACAAAGCCGCATCCTAATCCTGATTATGCCGACTCAATGGTGGCGGTGTACGCCTATTTTAGCGTGCCCGATACCTTCGGCAATTTTGTGCGCTATTGGACCAAACGCAACTCCGAGCCTTTCTACACCCCAATTGGCGGTTCAGTGTACGACGACAAATTGTTTGTTGGCCTAAGCATTGGTTTACCGGTTGAACGCGGTCAGCCTAAAGGGGCAGACTTTAACATTAACACCGACAGCTACTTTTGGAAAGGCGATACGGTTACTGTTAAGTGGGGCAATATTGATAATAAGACCTACGACTTCTTTTATACCCTGGAGAATGACGGCGGCGATAGCCCTTTCTCCTCGCCTGTAAAAATTAAAACTAACATCAACAATGGCCTGGGCATTTGGGCCGGTTATGCCAGCAGCTACGGTACTATTATTATCCCTAAATAGCGGGGTTACACAGCAAACAAATGGCGGGCCTGTAATGTTGATTAATCTCAAGCGTCTAATTACGGCGCATTTATATTTTCGCATCCCTAGAGTTATAAATTATGAGCACTACACCAGAAAGAGTTAAAGTATTGATTATTGGTTCGGGCCCTGCGGGCTATACTGCTGCTATTTATGCAGCCCGTGCCAACCTTAAGCCTATGATGTACACCGGCCCCCTGCAAGGCGGCCAGTTGGTAAATACCACCGAAGTGGAAAACTACCCCGGTTACCCTAAGGGTATTATGGGGCCTGAAATGATGGAAGATTTTAAACAGCAGGCTGAACGCTTTGGTACTGATATCCGTTTTGGTAAGGCCACTAAAGTTGATTTCTCTGTTCAACCTAAAAAGGTGTGGATTGATGACGAGAAGCTGATTGAAGCAGATGCTGTAATACTGGCTACCGGTGCCGAAGCCAAATGGTTGGGCATAGAAGGCGAGGAGCGCCTTAAAGTAGCTGGCGTAAGTGCCTGTGCAGTTTGCGATGGCTTCTTTTATAAGAATAAAGAAGTAGCCATTGTGGGCGCCGGTGATACTGCCTGCGAGGAGGCTGTTTACCTCTCTAAAATCTGCACTACGGTACACATGCTGGTGCGTCGCGATGAAATGCGCGCCTCTAAAATTATGCAGGAGCGTGTGTTGAATACCCCTAACATTAAAGTGTATTGGAACACCGCCCCTGAAGAGGTGTTGGGCGCCGATGGGGTAGAAGGTGTGCGTATCAAGAATACCAAAACAGGCGAAACTTCAGTTATACCCATTTACGGCTTTTTTGTAGCCATTGGCCACCAGCCAAACTCGCATGTGTTTAAGGATTTTATTGATACCGATGAACAGGGTTATGTAGTAACCGTACCGGGCACTACCAAAACCAAAGTAGAAGGCGTATTTGCCAGCGGCGATTTACAGGACAAAGTTTACCGCCAGGCTGTTACCGCAGCAGGCACCGGTTGCATGGCCGCCCTTGAAGCCGAACGCTGGTTAAGTGAGAAGCAGTTGCACTAGAATCATATTACCGCAACTAAACCTGCCTTGTCACCTTGAGTTTATCGAAAGGGGACATGCACAGCGCTTAATTGGTCAGTCTTCGACGGGCTCAGACTGACAGGATTGTCTTGTCACCTTGAGTTTATCGAAAGGGGACACGCGCTGCGCTTGATTGGTCAGTCTTCGACGGGCTCAGACTGACAGGATTGTCTTGTCACCTTGAGTTTATCGAAAGGGGACATGCACAGCGCTTGATTGGTCAGTCTTCGACTAGCTCAGACTGACAGGATTGTCCTGTAACCTTGAGTTTATCGAAAGGGGACATAGTTTGGCGCTAACTCCGTTCGATAGGCTAGGACTGACAGGATTCTATATGGTCTCTTGAGACTTCACTACCTTAGCGTAGGATGAAGCTGAATCACAATTACTTTGTATACATAGTGGAATGTTCAGACGGCTCGTATTACACCGGAGTAACCAATAATGTTGAATCACGTATCGAGCAACACAATTCTGGGGCTAACACCAAGAGTTATACTTACAGCCGCCGTCCAGTCGCTTTGCGTTATTGTCAGCACTTTTACGATATTAACAAAGCCATCACCTGGGAGAAACAGGTAAAGGGGTGGAGCAGAAAAAAGAAAGAAGCTTTGTTTACTGAGGATTGGGAGCGAATAAAACTACTAGCCAGAAAAAAGTGACCTTGTTGATGCTCCTGTCATCCTGAGTTCATCGAAGGGTGAAAGATTTTAGCGCTAAGTCTAGTCAGTCTTCGACTAGCTCAGACTGACAGGATTGTCCTGTCACCTTGAGTTTATCGAAAGGGGACACGCACTGCGCTTAATTGGTCACAGTCTTCGACTAGCTCAGACTGACAGGATTGTCCTGTCACCTTGAGTTTATCGAAAGGGGACGTGCACTGCGCTTGATTGGTCAGTCTTCGACTAGCTCAGACTGACAGGATTGTCTTGTCACCTTGAGTTTATCGAAAGAGGACATGCACAGCGCTTGATTGGTCAGTCTTCGACCAGCTCAGACTGACAGGATTGTCCTGTCACCTTGAGTTTATCGAAAGGGGACATGCACAGCGGTTAATTGGTCAGTCTTCGACCAGCTCAGACTGACAAGCACTGGTTCCTGTCATCCTGAGTTTATCAGAAAGATGTACATACTAACCATTTCCCAATTCCGTTAGCAGTTCCGCAAAGCGGTTTGGCGGGCTTACCTGCAAATTGTTCTCGGTTAGTTTATAAGGGATCTGTATAAAATCTCCGCCGATATACCAATACAGGTTTGGGCTTACTGAGCCCGGCCCCTCATTATACATGCGGTTTATAACCGGTATCATAACGTTTACAGCCTTTACTACATCCAGGTTATCAATTGGGTGAAACACCGCAGTGTGCCTGTTAGGCAGGCCAACCAGCGCACCATGTATGCCCAAAACCTTACTGTACGTTTGCAGTTGCAGGGCTACATTAAGCGTAAAGAAATGTTCGGACGTAGCAAACCAAATAGGAAAGCCCGGGCTGTTATTCACTTTAAAATCCACCTCGTAGTTATCGCGTATGTTCTTAAGGCCCACTTCAAAAAGTTCATCAATGGTTTTGCCCCATTTTGCAGGGTGTTCGGCCTGCACATTCATAACGGTGGTAGGCAGGTCGTAAACCAGCATTGCAACTATATCCTGCGCTACATCGCGCTTTACCGGTTCAATCTTCTGCGCCAGCTTTTGGTAATCGGTATTGTAAATCCTAACGCCCAGGTATTGCTTAACCTGCTCGTAATGCTCCACTTTTTTGTTGAACTCCTCCATAAACTTTTCGCCCTGGTACATGGCATCAAAGTGGCCGAATACCAGTTCCTTCCAGTCCTTTTGGTCGTGCTGCCTGCAGCGCTGCGAAATATTCTGAAGGCCGTATTGGCCATAGCCTTTTTCCTTACCGGGTATTATGGCCACGCCATCTTCAATAACAATTTTTTCGCCCTGCGTTTTAAAGTAATCGGTAACCAGGTCAAGAAACTTGCGGTATTCGCTACTGGTAAAAAAGTTAGCCCAATCAGGCACAACAACGTTTCCCTTATTTCCTTTAAAAAAGCCGAACATAAGCGTGGGTTATAGTTTTACAATTAAGAGGCGGCTACATACACCTGCTGTGCAAGAATATACAAAAGCCCGCCGGCAAGAAATATAGCTACCGAAACCATAAGGTATAATACCAGCGATTCTTTTTTACGCATTATAAAGCCGCACAGGGCTAATACAAACGCCAACATTAAAGGTATGCAGTAGAAGCTGTGCACCCCAAACGGCGTATATACCGAAGCCCGGTAAGCAAAACTGCGGGGTATGTTCAACAGCCGTGTCCGGTAAACGGTTAAGGCATCGCCATCTGTTACATCAGCGTATAAACTTAGCGGCACCGGTATGCGCCCTTCGTTGGTGTAAAAACCGTAATGCCTGCTGCTGCTACGCTTACCCTGCGTGGTGTAAGATATATGCCCTGTTACTATAACCTTTGTAAGCTTAACAGGCAAAACCGCATCAAATAGCAGTATGCCTGTAAAAGACATAATGAAGATGGTGAAGAAGGTAATTTTGCGGTAGTTATTAGTAACGTTTGCCATAGGTTAAAGGCAAAGGTGCGCAACTTTTTATGGAATAAAAAACAAACGCCCCTTAACGGGGCGCCTGCTTTTGTGGTTTTAGTGATTAGTAGTTTTAGAAAGTTACCTGTGCCCTGGCATAGAACTGCGTACCCATGATAGCCGTACCCGGGAAACTTTGCCACTGGTAATTGGTAACGTTGTTTACGTTAATAGATAACAACAGATTTTTATAGAAGCTGGGGCGGTAGCTAACGCGTGCATCAAGCAGGTAAGCGGGCTTAACCGTGCCGCTGTAAATTGAAGATGCAGCCTCGTAACCCATAGCATAACGGAAGGTTAAGCCGTAGCCAAAGCCGGGCTTCTTCAACGTATGGTCAAACGTAACTGATGCTTTTAGCTTAGGGGCGTTAAGCGGCACATTTTCGCCGGTGCTAAGGGTAAGTTGGTCCTTGTTAACCCAGCTTAACGAGCCGCCTGCATTAATGCTGTGCTGTTCGCTTTCAACAATATTGTATTGGAAACCGAAGTCGATACCGAACACATCTAAACGGCCAAGGTTTTTGTAGGTAAGTATGTAATCGGAATTAACCAGTGCCGAATCGTTAGGGGTAATAGTACCCATAGGGAACTGGTAAGTAAGCACCACAAATTCATCCCACACGGTACCGGGTATAGAGGGCACAATGCTGGCGTTTTGCAGGCTGGCAGCGCCATCTAACAGCGGCACAAGCGTGTTGTTAAGCGCACCACCGTTGGCATAAAGGTTTTTGTAAAGGCGGCCGTTGGTATCAATACCCGCAACAGTGCCCGGTTGGCTGGCATCGCCGGCATAGGTGCCCAGGTAGCTGTTATGATCTAACATAACGGCGCCCGAAGCCGGGCTTAAAGCGCTGACGTAATCGCTGATGCGCGTCCAGTAACCATCTACCTGTATACTGAGTTGGTTGAACAGTAAACCCTTGTAACCTAACTCCACCGTTTGGGTAAAGCTGTTATTAATTTTACGCAGGTTTTGAAAGTTAGAAACGTTTTGAATGCTGCCCGGCAGGTTTTTGGTTTGCGCCAGGTTAGCATAGTCTACCGAAATTTGCTTGGCAGAATCTACAGAGCCTGTTGGGCCGCTAATGCCGTTAAATATGGCGTTAACCACGCTTTGTGCAGCAGCATAGTTGTTAAGGCTGGCGTTAAAGCTGTTTACCAGGTAACCTTTCAGCGAGTCGAACATTTGAGCGTTCAGGCTCTTATCGCCATAGTTAATCCAGGTGCCGGTGCCGCCCCATGGCGCTGTTTTAAACTGCACCACGCTGTTGTTGTTGGCATCGGTGCCAAAGTTGTATTCCCAGCCATAAGGGTTACCAATACCGCGTACGTTAATGCCGTTTGGTATAAGGCCATTGCTAAGGTCTAAGAACTGGTTAAGCGTATTAGGCGCATCAAAGGCGCGGTTATAAGTAATACGTATGTTGTGGCCCACCGCCGGTTTAAACACTACAGCTGCACGCGGGCTAAACGATACGTTCTTGATAATGCTGTTATAATCTATACGTATAGCAGCTACCAGTTTTAACCACTTTAAAGGGTCGGCATCGGCCTGTAAGTAACCGCCGGCCTGCACTACGTTATCCACTTCTTCAAAACGGCCGTTGATGGTGCCGTTGGTGTTAGGGCGGGTTAGCAATACATCAACACCATAAATAAGGCCCAGTTGCTCTAACGGATTAACCGAGTGCTGCACCTGGAAAACATGCAGTTTAGATTTATCAATTAAACGCTGCACCTGGTAAGGGGTAGGTGGCGAGGTTGAAGCATACGAGTTGCGTGACGATGCACTTAACTGCGGTATAAGAAAGGTATTACCCGCATTGCTGCTGTTAAGGAAATACTGCACGTACAGGCTCTTCCACTTAAAGCGGGCCTGTATATACCAATACATCCACATACCTTTTGAACCGCCTGCTGCTGCAGCGCCAAGGCCGGTAAGTTCAATATTGCGTGCGCCGGCTATACCACCGTTAATGGTAATGGCAATATCTTCGGTTGGTTTAATATCAATACGGCCATCGGCAGTAAACTTGCGGATGGTGTAATCCTTCTTAAAGCGTTTTACATCCAGGTTAAGCAGCGTATCGGTTTTACCAAGCGAATCTGTTACGTAAGAGTAGCCCAGCGTATCGGGGCGGAAAATCTGGCCGTTTACCACCGAGCCAAACAACAGGCTATCGCCATTGTAAGGTTCGCGGGCATCTACCACGGGGTAATCGCGCCCCTGGAAATAACTGCCCGATACTTTGTAACCGAACTTACCATCCCACAACTTGCCGCTGTGGCGTATTTCGGGGTTAATAATGTTGCCGCTAAGGGTTTTGCCCTCGGTGGCCTGATAGCTTTTATCCAGCACGGTAAAGCCGCTGGTCATAGCCACGGTGGTTTCAAATTTCTTTTGCTGGTCTAAAGGGTTTTTGGTTATAATATGGATAACGCCTGATGATGCGTTTGGGCCATACAGGGCCGATGCAGGGCCGCGCACTACTTCAATACGCTCATAATCCAGGTTGCTCATAGGCATAAGCTGGTAGGCGTTAACGCGTAACGATGGCACCGAGCCTATACGGTTATCAACCACGTTTAATACCGAGCCTGAGAAGATGTTGTTGAAACCGCGCACCACCACGTTAGAGGATACAAGGCCTGTGCGCATAACATCCACACCGGGGCTTGTTTTCAGTTGGTCCACAGGGGTGGTTACCACGTTTTTCTCCAACCTATCCGCACCAATTACCGATACCGAAGCGGGGGCATCCAGCAATTTCTCCTTCTTTTTACTGGCCGAGATGATTACCTGGTTAAGGCCTACCTGTGCAGGGGCCATATCAAAGTTTACCACCTGGTTGCCCTTGGCGGGGTCAATGGCTACTTCTTTATTATCGTAACCAACAAAACTTACTACCAGTGTTTTGGCATCTTTGGGCACCTCAAGGGTGTAGTTACCGGCATCATCAGTAGTAGTGCCGGTGTTAGTGCCTTTTACCATAACGGTAGCGCCGGGTAAGGGCTGCTTGCGTTCGTCCTGTATATTACCGCTAAAGCGCACCTTATCCTGTGCAAACAGGGCGGCGGTAATAAAAAGTAAAATAGTGCTTAGTAGAAGTCTTTGCTTCATATCAGGGTTTTAGGGTCTGTGAGTTTGTGCTCAAAATACTTCGGAAGCCAATATAGAAATTTTACCAAGGCTATGAAAAACCCCGCATACCGGCTGTGGATATCCGCGGCCGGCTATCCCTGTTTACAGTGATTTTGTGTAGTAGCGAAAAAAATATATGTGGGCTATTTTACCCCGGTGGTTGACAAAACCCCCATTGGGCATTATATTCATTAAAGTTAATGGACCGTGCGATTTTGATGTTGTAACGCTTTTTTGATTCATCTAAATTATTTTTTTTAGTAAACGAAAATATCGGAGCCCCATCACTTTCCTCCCCCAAAGTGTTTTGGCTTTTGGTATCTATAAGGACAACAAAATTTTCTTTTATCGAACCAAAATCTACCCAAGCACATGCGTCAATTAAAAATTTCGAAGAGCATCACCAATCGTGAGAGCGCTTCGCTGGAAAAGTATCTCCAGGAAATTGGAAAAGTTGATTTAATAACCGCCGAAGAGGAAGTACTGCTGGCCCGCAAAATAAGGCAAGGCAATACCGAAGCCCTCGAAAAACTTACCAAAGCCAACTTACGTTTCGTAGTATCTGTTGCGAAACAATACCAAAACCAGGGCCTTAGCCTGCCCGACCTTATTAATGAAGGCAACCTGGGCCTTATTAAAGCGGCTGAACGTTTTGACGAAACCCGTGGTTTTAAATTTATATCGTACGCCGTGTGGTGGATACGCCAAAGCATATTACAGGCATTAGCCGAACAAAGCCGCATTGTGCGCCTGCCTTTAAACAAGGTTGGCAGCCTTAATAAAATTAACCGCGCCTTTGCGCAGCTTGAGCAGGAGTTTGAGCGCGAACCCAGCGCCGATGAACTTTCAACCCTGTTGAATATTGACCTTGACGAGGTAAAAACCACTATGGGCGTGGCCGGCAGGCACGTATCAGTGGATGCGCCTTTTAGCGTGGGTGAGGAGAACAGCCTGTTGGATGTATTGGTGAATACCGATGCCGAGCAGGCCGATAAAAATGTATCGTATTGCGAATCGCTGCGTTTGGAAATTGAGCGCAGCCTGGCAACCTTAACCGACCGCCAGGCCGAGGTGGTGCGCATGTATTTTGGTATTGGCCTTGAAAGCCCTTACAGTTTAGAAGACATTGGCTGCAAGTTTGACTTAACGCGCGAACGTGTGCGCCAGATAAAAGATAAAGCGCTGCTACGCCTTAAAACCACCAGCCGCAGCCGCATGCTGCGCGAATACCTGGGCGTGTAGCTTATTACCGGACGATTGAAATTAAAGGGGCTCGCCGTGCGGGCCTCTTTTGTTTGCTACCACCTCCGTCAATCCCCTAAATTGAGGGGGACAGTTTAAATACAGTTTAGCGCTACCCGTCGTCACCCTTCGACAAGCTCAGGATGACAGTTTTGGGCTATTGTATTATGCTGTTCCTCTCCCGTTCCTTCGGGACAGGGGGACAGTTGAATAAAATACTGCGCTTAGTTAAGAAGTGATTTTTATTTGATATGAAATGCAAGCTATGTACGCTCCCCCATTTGTAGCAATAGATACGTTAAGCAATACAATTGCGTTGCTAATCTTTAGCCACTGATTGACTTTTGTGTTTAATGCCTCAAGAGTGGGCTCTTGCACCATCTGGACTTGATACTTCATAAATATTTTTTTTCAAATATACTATTTCCGTGCCAACCGGCCCTTAATCTTAGGCATGGAAGCTTATGAGAAGCTGAATCAATTCCGAAGTTCCGGAACAATATAACGCGAGGTATAAATTAGTGGAACTGTGGAACACTTGGAACACTCGGTGTAACTGTTCCAGTGTACCGCAAACAATCATTTAGATAAATATCCAGTTTGCGATAATATGTCTAAACCTTCTAAATAAACATCAAATATTGATGGGGCCTCACTGGACGACCCTGTAATGGGACTATGTGGATATTTAGTACTTTTTATATCATTAGCATAATATATATTCCTGTTGATGCATAAGGTGTAACTACAGTTTAAACTATCTACGGAATAGCTGTTGTTAGCGATAAGGCTTTCAAAATTAAAAAGAGGTAGTGCTTCAGAAAGTAATGGTAAATAACGCTTAAATTTAAATTTTCTGTTTAAGACCCTTTGGGCCTGGCTAAGTGCTTCTCTTAATGCAGATTCGCTTCCAAGAATATGTATTAGCGATTCAATCTTTATGACAAAAGGAAAATTCCAGTTTGAGATGCTTGTATTTGGAGCTATTATCTTATTAGCGATAATAATTTGTTTTTTGCCTAACATACGAAAGTTCATTTTTCCGATTAGGTAAAATGCTGATAAAAAATCTTCGAGCTCTTCTATATTGTTTCGGCCATGCACTTGTAATAGTGACACGTAACGTTGTGCGGAATCATATGTAAGATGATCGTCGAATACCAATTTTGTTTTCTGATTAAGGCTGTGCACGATTTCTCGAACATCGTGCACGTTATTAAACATAAATACAGAATGTGAATAGAATTTATCAATATACCCACAGAAGTCAGCGCTTAGGCCAAAGTTGTTATGAAATATATTTTTTAGATTTTCTATGTCACCTACTAGTATAACTTTTTGAAAGCCGAATTTGTTGTTCTGTTCGGTGCTTGTTTTATGGTCAAAATGTGCGGCGAAAACGTTTAGAATTCTGAATATATGGTGAGGATCAATGCGGTCTAAGTCGTCAATTACAAGAACTATTTCCTTTTTACTATTTTCTTGCCATTGTTTCAATATCTGTACAATTAATTCGGAGATAAAGTTGAATTCGTATAAGGATCCCTCCTTTGCTAATAACTCATTTGTAAACGTTTTTAATTTCTTTACGTCACTTAACTGCTCTTTTGTTTTAGAAGCGTAAGCGGTGAATTTACCTTTGATACTCTCCAACTTAGAAATGATACTTGAAGTGATTTTTACATCGCCTTTGGCAGCAGCGAAAACTAAAACAGAAGTGGTAAACAAATCAAAAATATTCTCAGAAATGAAGTATGGAAGATATTCGAAATTGCTTATTTCAATATGGTCTATGTTTATTTCGGCATGTTCCAAAAGATAAATTAGGATATCCATTTTAATATACTTAAAAATGTCCTCATTCGTTGCAACGGAGTAATTAATAGGGAATAGATGAATGTGGTTGTATTTTTTCGCTTGCTCGGAATCACTAAAATACCATTTTAAAAATGTTGTTTTCCCTGTGCCGTACCGACCAGAAAACAGGATCCTGTTGTTAGAAGGTAATTCTAAATGATTTCCAAATTCTATGTAGGGCGTCCTAAATAAGCTTGTATTAATTTCTTTTTCCATGAATGAAATATAGCTATACGGTTTGTTTATTCAAAGCTTAATTGGTCTTTAGGCGGTAATTACATATGTGGTACAGCCCTACCGTCTGTTCCAAGTGTACCGCTGTACCATTAATCAATAAGTTTTTCACGCTTTAATACCCTCATAACTTTAACATGGTTTGTATTCAACTGCCTTGCAATTTCGCGGTTGCTTAGGTTGGGGTTGCTGTTGTAGAGGTCCACAATATCGCTATCCAGTTGGGCGCGGCTGTCGCTGGTTTCGGGTGGGCTAAGGTGGTCCTTTTCGGGGCCGTAGCCCTGTGGCATAAAGCAGAGCTGTGCATCGGTTTTTACTACGCGGCAGCTAATTACATTATCGTACCCAAACTGCTTATTGCCGCTGCGGTCCTTAACGTGTATAAGGTAGCGCATATCGCTACCCATAGCGCTGTGGCCAATGGCAAAAAGAGTATCGGCCAGGTTGCTTATCAGCTTGCTGCCGGCAAGGTCGTTTTCAGTAATAGGGTTGCTGCGGTTGCGCTTGGGCGTGTGCGCCACCACCAGTATGCTAAGGCCCAGCTTGTGTTTAAGTTGCAGCAGGTTGTTCATTAGCGGTATGGCTTCCTTGGCGGCCTCGGTGCTTTGCAGCTTAAGGGCGGTAAGGTTATCTACAATAAGCACTTTGGCGCCGCTTTCGGTAACGGCTCGTTCAATACCGGCCCACAGGGCGCCGTCAAAATCGGTTAGCAGCTTCAGGTGGCGGTTAAGCTCCACCCGCATAAAGTTATCGGTGAATTTATACATACGCCCCGCATCGTTACAATAGCGCTTTTGAAACTGCTTGGCGCTAAGTTCAAAGTCCATATACAATACTTTTTGCGCACCCACACCTACCTTGCACAGTTCATCGCTTTGCCCGTGGCTTATGGCATCGGCAATTTGCACGGCCAGTATGCTTTTGCCCACGTTGGTATCAGCAAACAGTATGGCCAGTTCGCCCTCGCGCCAAAAAGTGCTGAACAGCAGTTTAGGGTCGGGCGTGCGGCTGGCTTCCAGCATCCATTGGGTGGCAGGTTTCATTACCAGCAGGCGGTCGCCCTGTTGGTTGTTTAGGCGGCTGATAATACGGTCAAGGTTGTTCTCTTCAATCATTGGCGGATGGGTTGTAGGTGTTAGGTTATAGGTTTTAAGTATTAGGTTATAAGTATTAAGTTTTAGGTTTAGGGTTTACAGTTTGTAAGTCATCCATAAAGCGTTGGCACAGTTCAGTAGTAAATTCAAGGCTTTGCTGCGTTTGTATAAGGGCATCGCTGGTGCATTGCAGGTTAAAGCGCGTTTCGTTCAGCTCGGTTTTCAGTTTGCTGTTTTCGGTTTTGGCGGTGTGCAGTTCCAGGGTAAACTGGCGCACCTTATACAGGGTTTGCACCTCGTAGCGCAGGGCCTCCATTTTGCGGATAGCCTGTAGGGCCTGTTCGTTAGGCAGGTTAAACAGGTCGCGGTCCTCCAGCCGCTTTAAATATTGGGCCTTGCCCATCAGCAGTTCATCCAGTTGGTTAAAGGCCTCCTCAAAGGCATTTTCCTCTAACTGCCGCCAAAAGGCAGGGCGCAGCAGTTCGGGGTCCAACGGTTTTTGGTTTAAAATTTGTTGCCTGGTCATCATCTCGTAATTCCCTTAATGAGGCAAATATAATCAAAAAGAGTATGCTTGTCAAGGGGTAGGGTTGCCGGGGTGTTTGCCCCGCCCTTTAAGCGGTTGAATATGAATGGTTTTTAGTGCAAAATATTTTTTTGGAGGCACCCGGTTTAGATACTGTTTTAAATCAGCAGGGCAGGAGGCGTAAGTAATCAGTATGGGAAGGCGGATAAAGCATAGGCAGACGTCATCGCGCGGCAATCTTCAGCTTTGCGATTAACCCGTTTGGCAGGTTTTTTTACCACCCCCTCTGCCTATCCCGATGGTTATCGGAATCTTGCTCGTCCCCCCTAAATTGAGGGGGACAGTTTAAATACAGTGTAGCGCTACTCGTCGTCACCCTTCGACAAGCTCAGGATGACAGTTTTGGGCTGTTGTATTATGCTGTCCACCTCCCGAAGCTTCGGGAATGGGAACAAGGGCGAGCCTGCGAGCCCGGGAGGGGGGTAATTATCCTACTGCCCGGGGCTGTCTGTTAGATGTTCACAATCATAGGGCGGCATTTGCAAAAACTTAGCATATTCGCACCGCCTTTTTAAGGCCTTAGATACCTATCTATGACAGCACTGTTAAACTAATTGATTTACAGATTAAATACCAAGAGCCACATGCCTGTTAACTACGAAAAAGAACTTAGCCAGTGGGTAAATAGCGAAAAAACCACCCTGGAACTTCAGAATTTGGTGAGCAAACTACAGTTGGAAAAGGATATTGAAATTGTTCTGTTCCGCCGTAAAATTTACGATAAAAAGCTTAGCGAAATCATTCACGACCATAACTACCTAAGCAAGTTTGCAGGTATCAGCCTTTCGCCGCAAACCAGCCTTAGCCTGGTGCAGGCTATTGCCGGCTTGGATATTGCCCCCAGTAAAATAGACCTTGGCCGCCTTAGCAGCGAGTGGAATAACGAAGGCAGCAAATACGGCAGTGTGGCTGAGTTTGTAAAGGATAAACTGAAGGACTTTACCACCGCTAACAGCAAAAAGATAGTACCGCGCGATGTGGTGCTTTACGGCTTTGGCCGTATTGGCCGTTTGGCTGCGCGGGTACTTATGGACCATGCCGGCAGCGGCCACCAACTGCGCTTAAAGGGTATTGTTACCCGCGAGCGTGCTGCTGATGATTTGGTTAAGCGCGCCAGCCTGCTGCGTAAGGATAGCGTGCACGGCAAATTTGGCGGAGTGGTTGAACCCGATGCCGAGCAAAGCGCTATAAACATTAACGGCCACACCGTTAAAATGATTTCGGCTGCATCGCCTGCTGAAATTGACTACACCCAGTACGGCATTAACGATGCTATTATTATTGATAACACCGGCGTATGGCGCGATGAAAAAGCCCTGGGCGAACACTTAAAGGCCAAAGGTGCCGGCATGGTAATACTTACCGCCCCCGGCAAAGGCGATATACCAAACATTGTTTATGGTGTTAACCACGAGCAATACAGCGCAGGCAGTGGCAAAATATTTACTGCAGCCAGCTGCACTACCAATGCCATTGTGCCGGTAATTGATGTTATTGAAAGCAACCTGGGTATTGACCAGGGCCACATTGAAACCGTACATGCTTACACTAACGACCAAAACCTGTTGGATAACTACCACAAGAAATCTCGCCGCGGACGTGGCGCCCCGATAAACATGGTAATTACCGAAACAGGCGCAGGTAAAGCCGTTACCAAGGTGTTCCCTCATATGAAAGGCAAGCTAACCAGCAATGCTGTGCGCGTGCCGGTGCCTAACGTAAGCCTTGCTATACTTAGCCTTATGGTTAAAAAGCAAACTACGGTTGAGGAAGTAAACAACCTGCTGCGTAATGCATCACTATTCGGCAAATTGGTGGAGCAAATTGATTACTCAATTTCGGAAGAACTGGTAAGCAGCGATGTTATAGGCAACAGCCACGCCTGCGAAATAGACAGCAAAGCAACTATTGTTAGCGAAGACGGCAAACGTGTTGTGGTTTACGCCTGGTACGATAACGAATACGGTTACACCTGCCAGGTTATACGCCTTGCCAAACACTTAGCTGATGTTCGCCGTTTAACGTATTACTAGTAGATAGAAAACAGACCGCGGACGACAGACCACGGGAATACAAAATACAAGCGCCCTGTCCCGAATATTCGGGATGGGGCGTTTTTTTTTATGGCTAAATGTCATCCGGAGCTTGTTGAAGGGTGAACAGGAAGAAGCGCTAATCCAGTGCCGGTCTTCCCTGCCCGACTGATAGGTAATCGCCCGTCAGGCGGGGACAGGCTCAGACTGACATAAGGTGTAAATCCACCACCCTTCCAAATTCCCCCATCTATCTTACATTTGCCGTCCCTAATTATTAACTAAAGAACCCTTTGTAATAAAAGGGGGGCAGGAGGATATAAAAGATGTTTGAAGGTTTATCGGAACGGTTAGAAGGTGCGTTTAAATCGCTGAAAGGCCAGGGCAAATTAACGGAACTGAACATTGCTGAAACGGTTAAGGAAATCCGTAAGGCATTGGTAGAGGCTGACGTAAACTATAAGATTGCCAAGGAGTTTACGGATAAAATTAAGGATGAAGCCCTTGGCCAAAACGTGTTAACGGCGGTATCGCCCGGCCAGTTAATGACCAAAATCGTTTACGACGAGTTAACGAAATTAATGGGCGGCAAAGCGGCGGACTTTAACATTAAAGGCAACCCCGCTGTAATACTAATTGCAGGCTTGCAGGGTAGCGGTAAAACCACCTTTACCCATAAACTGGCTTATTTTCTTAAAACCCAAAAATACAAGCGCCCTTTAATGGTGGCAGGCGACGTTTACCGCCCTGCGGCTATCGACCAGTTGATTGTATTAGGAGAAAAGATAGGCATACCCGTTTACCACGAGAAAGAGAACAAGAACCCCGTTGAAATTGCCCTTAACGGTATAGCACAGGCTAAGGCCCAGGGCTTAGACCTGGTGATTATAGATACCGCCGGCCGTTTAGCGGTTGACGAGGAGATGATGAATGAAATTGCGGCGGTAAGGGCCAAAACCAACCCCGATGAAATTCTGTTTGTTGTAGACTCCATGACCGGCCAGGATGCCGTTAATACGGCTAAGGCCTTTAACGACCGCCTGAACTTTGACGGCGTGGTGCTTACCAAGTTAGATGGCGATACCCGTGGCGGTGCCGCTTTAACTATCTCTTACACCGTTGGCAAGCCAATCAAGTTTGTATCAACAGGGGAGAAGGTAGATACGCTGGATGTTTTTCACCCGGACCGTATGGCCAGCCGTATTTTAGGCATGGGCGATATCGTATCCTTTGTGGAGAAGGCCCAGCAGCATTATGATGAGAAGAAGGCCCGCGAACTGGAAGCTAAAATCCGTAAGGAGCAGTTTGATTTTAACGACTTCCTGGCCCAGTTAGCCCAAATTAAAAAGATGGGTAACGTTAAGGACCTGCTGGGTATGATACCCGGTGTAGGCAAGGCCGTTAAGGATATTGATATTAACGACGATAGCTTTAAGAAGGTGGAGGCTATTATCCTTTCTATGACTCCGCATGAGCGCAGCAATCCTGACTCGCTGGATGGCAAGCGCAAGCAGCGCCTGGCTAAAGGCAGCGGCAATACTATACAGGAGGTTAACCAGTTTTTGAAGCAGTTTGAGGAGATGAAGAAGATGATGAAGAGCATGCAGAAACTGAGCAGCGCGGGCAGAACCATTAAGGGCTTAGGCCGCTAAACTACCGGTTATTTTCAGCACCATTATTTTAACAGTCTCTGCGCTTAAACCTTTGCAGGATGGCGCCGTCATATCCCCACAATTTGTTCAAAAATAATTGCGGAATATTCGCACAACAATATTCGAAATCCGCTGTTATTTAAATAAATTTGCATCGGACATGGGGAAAAGCGGTAAAATATTGATTTTGATGCTTGCGTTATTTACGCTAGGCTCTTGGAGAAGTGCCCAACAGGTTAATGAGTGGGTGTATGAACAGGAGAAGAAGGGCATCAAGATTTTTACCAAAAAGAGCAAATGGGGCAAGCTGCGCGATGCCAAAGCCGTAATGCTGGTATCTACCTCGCCCGAGGATATGCTGAGCCTGCTTACCGACTTTGACAACTACCCTAACTGGGTACCCCGTTGCAAAAGTGCCAAAGTAGTAGCCCGCCTTAACGCTAACGAGTTTATTGCCCACATGGTGTTTAATGCCCCATGGCCCGTAGCCGACCGCGACTGTGTTTTACGCATTAAAGTGGACCGCCAGCCCAATGGCGCCATTGTTATTACCGAAACATCTGAACCTAAATACATAAAGGAGCAGGAAGGCATAGTGCGTATTGAGCAAATGGTTGCGGTATGGAAGTTTGTGCCTAAAGCAGGCGGTACCGAAGTTACCAATGAATACAGCAGCAACCCCGGCGGTACCATCCCCGATTGGATGACCAATACCCAAAGCGTGGAAAACCCTATGACCACCTTTGAAAACCTGCAGAAGCAGGTAGTTAGCCACAAGTAAGCTTGTCTTTTTACAGCTTTAATACTGCCTGAAAAAAATCATGGCGCTGTATTATATCCCTTTCTATCTTCACAGGTAAAACTAAGCTACATGAAAAAGTATAACGTAATCGCATTATCATTTTTGATGATGTTAGGGTTAACCTCTTTTGCCCAGGGGGTATATATGGAGATGAAGATGAGCGGAAACGAGGGCGAAATGGGCACCATGAAAATTTACAGCCAGGATGGCAACAGCCGCAGCGAAATGAAGATGACAGGCAATGTACCTGCCGGCTTTGGCGCTATAGCTGTACTAAGCCTTAAAAGCGAACCGAATAAAATTTACATGCTGAACGATAAGGATAAAACCTATACCGAGATGGATGTAAACAATAAAGAGGAATACCGCGATGGCGATAAAAGCGAATATGAAGTAACCGTAGTAGGTAGGGAGAAGGTGAACGGCTATAACTGCACGCACGTTAAAATTAAGCAGAAAGGCAGCAAGCACGATATGGATTGGTGGACTACTACTGAGTTAGCCAATTATGCTGAGTTTGCCAAAGTAAAATCGCAGTATACCGGCAAAAGCAACCTTTACAGTGCCCTGGAAGCAAAGGGCGCTGCGGGTTTCCCGGTGCGTATTAAAACCGAAGACCACGGCCAAATGGTGCAGATTGATTTGATTACTGCTGAGAAAAGAACCAATCCTTCATCGCTGTTTAGCTTAAGCGGTTATAAAAAGAGCGAAAGCCCTGCCATGCCGGGAATGGGGGTAGACTTTCAGAAGATGCAGGAGATGACACCGGAAGAAAGAGAGAAGATGATTGAACAGTTGAAACAACAATACGGCGGCCAGAAACCTCACTAGTATAGCAAGGCACCTGCGGGTGCCTTTTTACTTTGTAAAGGGCGTAATAATTGTTAATCCCCTGTTGGTTTGCGCCCAGGGCTTAATTGTTTGGAGGGATATTTGAAACTTTAGCTGCAACTTGCAATTTGTGAAGTATACCGCAATCTTATTTTTCAGCCTGTTGAGCTTTACGGTCTTTGGGCAGTGCATGGCGCCTTTTATGGATATAAACAATTTTGTTTATGTGTTTGATGCGGGCCAAAGCAATTACCTTGAGAACCTGCCCCTGCGTAATTTTAAAGTAGGCCGCAGCAATATTTTTGCCTACATAGGGCAAAACAACCGCCTTAAAGTGTATTATAAAGGCAAGCAATACACCGTTACCGATACTGACCCCAGTTATTACATGACCGATAACTGGATGTTGTACCAAAACTTTAACCAGATTAAGGTTTTATATGGCAATGAGTTTAAGCAACTGGAAAGTTTCTTCAGGCCGGGAGAGGATTCGCTTTATTATTCCGATAGCCTTATTGCCTGGACCAACGCCCTGGGCGAGCTCAACATTTTTTACAACGGGCAAACGCAGGTGCTGGAGCGCACTGAAATTAAGCGCGCTAAAATGGGCGATAACATTTTTGCTTATGTTGATGTAAGCGGAACGTTTAAGGTGTTTTACCACGGGCAGATACAAACGCTGGAAACCTTTGAACCCATGAATTTTTTGATGAACCGCGATTTTATAATGTACACCGACTACGCCAATAACTTTAAATATTTTGAGTTTGGCGAGGTGCATGAAACCAATACCGGAGTGCAGAACGAATGGTGGACCGGTGAGCGCTTTGGGGTGTATATATCGCAGTTAAAGCAACTGGTGGTGCATTACCGTGGCGAGGAAACTGTTTTAATGGAGGACAGGCCCGTTAACTTAACCGTTAAGGAAAACCTGATTGTATATACTGACCGTGGCAATAACTTCTGGTGCTGGTATAACGGCAAAAAGTATTGGCTGGAACGCTACATACCCCTTAGTTACGAGGTAGAGAACGACATTGTGGTTTACCAGGATTTAGACGGCCGCCTTAAAGCCTTTTATTACGGGGAGCAGGTAGAGGTAAGCGACCAGATACCATTGGGCAAAAAATACAACCTGTATAACGAGGCTGTTACCTACTCCCTACAGCCATTTGAAACCAAGATATGGTGTAACAAAAAGACCTACACCTTTAGATAGGCCATAATTCATTCAGTCTTCGACAAGCTCATACCGACAATTAAACATCTATAAAGAAATACCTTTAGTCATCCTGAACTCGTCGAGGGATGATTCTTTAAAAGTATCTTGTTAAGATGCTTCAGTTACTGCATACGGAAGCTTGAATACTTTACTAGTTCAGTTGTTTGTTGGTATACTTGCAGCCCTAACTCTAAAGCACGCATGCGCAATATTTACCCTTTCTTACGGCACCTGGCTGCCCTAACCTTTTTGCTGTTTGCCATTACCACTTATGCCCAGCCACCTGTGCCGGCCAGTTTAACGGCGGCTATTGGCGCACCTGCCAACGGTGCGGCGCATTACATCAGCTTAAGCTGGGCCACTTCAGCAGGCGCTACATCTTACGAGTTGGAGAACAGCCCCGACGGCAGCACCTGGACGAACATTTATACCGGCAGCGCTACTACCTATGCGCACAATACGGGGGCTATTGGCAATACCGCTAATTACTACCGCGTTAGGGCGGTGGCTTCAAGCCTTGCCAGTGGATATAGAAGTGCTACGCAGTACCCATTATACTCTGCCTGCGATGCGCCTTCTTTGCCATCTTTGTTTAATGCAGGGCCTTATACCATGCAGTTAACCTTGGTGCCCGAAACGCCTGATGCTAATCCTGCTATTACCACTTATTCAATTTATTGCCCAACAGTTGCCAAGTATGTGCAGGCTAACGGTACCTTAAATACTACCGAGGTTTTTCAAACCATGGCTGTTTGGGATACCATAACCCTTACCGGCCTTACTGCTTCTACCAACTATTGCTTTTATGCCAAAGCGCGCAATAATGATGGGGACATACGAACTGCTACGGGTGGAACTATAGTTACTGCTGAACCCTTTACTACAACCGGTAACTTCAGTACGCAATCGGGCTCAGGCCCAACAAATATGTTTTGGTCACCTTCATCCTGCACTACAGGCGGGCTTACTTACTCGGCCAGTGGAGGCTGCACAGGTGGTTACGTGGGTAAAACAGGTTCCTTTAATAATTACTTCGGCTGCTTTTTACGTACCCCGCAACAGAACTTTACCGGTAATACATCGGTAGTTTTAAACTTTGATATATCCAATTCTTACTTTGCCAATCACCCCAATGATAAAACACGTTTTTACATGTGGGTAGATAACCAATACAAGAATGCCAACTCGGTTAAAATTAACGGGGTTGAAGTTGGCTTTACCGATGTTAACGGCATGTGGCTTAAGTTTGACCAGGCCCGCAGCTGCGTTAATGTTAGCGTTAACTTTGATTTAAGTACCTCTACCAACCTTTCCAATATTCTGTTTTACATAGAGCCTAACTGCGGTTATAACGATGGCAGCGTGTTTAGCGTAGCTATTGATAACGTTTCGTTTCAACAGGGTGTAGGTACGGCCTGCTTGTCTACCACAGCCTGCACGGCACCAACTATTACTGCCAACCCGCAAAGCCAAAGCATTTGCCTGGGCGATACAGGCGCTTTTAGTATTACTGCTTCGGGGGCCGTAGCAAGCTACCAATGGCAGTATAGCACCAATGGCGGCGGAAGCTTTACCAATGTAACTAACGGAGGCGTTTACTCCGGCGCAACTACGGCAACACTAACGCTAAGTGGTGTAACACAGGGTATGAACAGCTACCAATACCGTTGTTTAGTTACGGGCAGTTGTTCAGGTGCGCCGGTTTCAACAGCAGCTACCTTAACTATAACCGATGTGCCGGGCACAGCAGGTAGTATTACAGGGCCTACTACGGTATGCCCTAACCAGCAGGGGGTAAGTTATTCAGTTGGATTAGTATCGGGTGCAACTACGTACACCTGGTGGCTGCCAACGGGCGCTACTATTGCCGGTGGTTTAGGCACTAACAGCATTACCGTAAACTTCGGCAATGCCAATGGCGGTATAATGGTAACGCCTGTTAACAGCTGCGGTGCGGGTACATCATCACCTGTTAAGAATATAACTATGGGTAATGCACCTGCTGCTGCGGGTTCAATAAGCGGCAGTGCAACGGTGTGCGCCAATCAAACAGGAGTGACTTACACAATAGCAACAGTGGCTAATGCTACCAGCTATAACTGGAGCTTGCCGCAGGGTGCCGTGATAAGCCTTGGCGCAGGTACTAACAGCATTACGGTAAACTACATCAATACGCCGGGCGGCACTATAACCGTAACCCCCGTTAACGGTTGCGGCCCGGGCACAGCTTCGCCTGCGTTTACTGTAACAGTAGGCGGAGGCCCCGCCACACCTGCTGCCATAACGGGCAATACAACTGTTTGTGCCGGAAGCAACCAACAGTACGTAGCTGATGCAGTTGCAGGAGCAACCTCTTATACCTGGACCCTGCCCTCGCAGTGGACGGGCACATCAACTACCAACACTATTAACGTTACCGTACCTGTTAGCGGAACCATACAAGTTGTAGCTAACAACAGCTGTGGCAGTTCGCAACCGCAAAGTTTGTTGGTTAATACTATTGCAGCGCCTGCAACACCGGGTGCAATTAGCGGTAGCAATAGTATATGCGCCGGCAGCAGTCAAACTTTTAGCATTTCATCAGTGCAAGGTGCCAGCAGCTACAACTGGTCGGTGCCATCCGGTTGGGCCGGGGCATCTACCGACACTTCCATTACCATTACTGCCAATGCCAACGGGGGTACTCTTTCGGTTAGCGCGGTTAACCAGTGCGGCAATGCCTCTTCTAATTCCGATTTAACCATTACTGTTTTAAGTGCACCATCAACCCCTGCCGCTATTACAGGCAATACCACAGTTTGCGAGGGCTCCTCTAACTGGTATGTTGTTAGCCCTGTTGCGGGTGCTACATCTTACAATTGGACTTACCCAGCAGGCTGGTCGGGCGCAGCCAGCGGCGATAGCGTATTTGCTTTAGCTACATCAGCAAGTGGTGCAGTAGCAGTTAGTGCAGTTAATGGCTGTGGTAGTTCAAACGCACAAAGCCTTAACGTTACTGCAAATGCTTTACCGCTGGTAAGCTTTACTTTTCCTGTAACTGAAATTTGCAGCCTTGCACAGCCTGTAGTAATAAGCGGGGGAGTGCCTGCCGGTGGCACGTATAATGGCCCTGCTATTGTTGGGGGCTCTTTTTACCCTGCCATAGCAGGCGTAGGCAGCCATCAACTTACTTATAGCTATACCGATAACAACGGCTGCACTGCAGTTGATGCGGATACTGTAGCTGTAGTTACCTGCACAGGTATAGCTGAAACTTCTTTAACCGGTATAACTGTTTCTCCTAACCCATTTACCAATCAGTTTACCGTTAAGGCAGCCGACGCATTTAACGGAACCTTAGCTATGGTTACTGATGTGCAGGGTAAATTGGTTTCCTCTTTTGTGCTTAGTCAATCGCTTACAACCGTTACACTAACTGACAATACCGCAGCCGGTATTTACATTTTACACTTGCAGAATGCCGATGGTGTTAAGCTTACTTACAAACTGATTAAGCAATAAAAAAGGCCACCCTTTGGGGGTGACCTTTCGATTTAGGGGGAAGAGAAATTATTTTGCAATAACAAGGCGCTGAACGCCTGTTTTTTCGCCACTCTTGACTTTAACCAGGTATATACCTGAACTTAAATCAGAAACATCAATACGGTTGTTTAAACCGCGTATTTCGCCATTGGCTATTAAGTGGCCTAAAGCGTCAATTACATCGTAGGTTGCATTTTTGTCAAACTCGCCACGGATGTATAATTCGCTGTGGGCAGGGTTTGGCAGCAGGCTAAACTCTAAGTTGTTTATAGCGTTTATACCGGTAGGGCCTCCCAAAGTGTTAACCACCGTATTGGTAATAACCGGGGCATTAAAGTCAAAGTAAATGCCTGCGGTGTTGTATATCTGGGTACCAAATGACAGGCCTGGTTTTAACTTGGCACGTACATCTATATAGCCCTGGCTGGCTGCGTAGTCAGCGCCGCTATCGGGCAGGTTAATGTTGGCAAAGGTTACTACCAGTTCGTTACCGATAATTTCAGTTACGTGCTGGTGGCTGGCGCCTGTTACCTGCACAGTAGTTAAATCAAGCTTGCTGCTTATCTCATCACGTATCATTACGTTTTGGGCAGGTGCTGTACCTGTATTTTGGAAACGGATGTGGTAAGCCAGTTCCTGGGTGTTAACCGGGATTATACCCAGGTCGCTTTCGCCTTTAGGCGATACGGCCTTATCGTTAGGGTCCCATGAACCAACTACTGAATCGCTTACAAAAGCAATATTGTTGGCAGGTGTTAAATCGCCGGCAGTAGGATTAACCCAAAGGGTATCGTTAGCCAGTGCGCCTAATTGCAGGCCGGCACTTGCTGTAAGGTCCACATACACATCTGTGGAGTTGTAAGGTAACAGCGAATTGAAATCGTAGGTAAGTATGTGGTTAACTGCATCGTGCGTGGTAGGCGCAGGAGTGGAGTAGTTAAACGTAGTACCTGCAGGATAGTGATACTGCATAGTGCCGTTCATTAAAATAGTACCGCTGTTAAAGGCAGTAAGGTAAACCCACACAGGGAAACCCGGTGTAACGGTAGTTTGGTGGTATAAGTAGGCTTCAAGATTCTGAACAGGAACATTGCTTACCTGCTGGCAATAGCTTGAAGTGCAACCGTTGGCATCAACAGTGGTAAGGCATACGTTCCAGCTGCCTTGTGCATTGTAGGTGTGCGAAGGGTTTTGCAAAGTAGAAGTGGTGCCATCGCCAAAATCCCAGGTCCAGCTAACAGGGTTGTAGGCTGAGTAATCAACGAACTGGAAACCGCCGGAGCTATCAATGTAGCTATAGAACTGCGCCTGGCAACCGGGGAAGCTGTTAGTAGAATCGCAGGCAGCGTAAATGCTGTTGTTAAAGCTGCACGAATCGCCATTGGTATAAGTAATAGAAAGCGTTACCGTGTAAGCGCCGCAAAGGGTATAAGTATGGCTTGGGTTAGCGCCGGTGCCGGTGCTTCCATCACCAAAGTCCCATACTATGCTTGAAGCTGTAAAGCTGCTGTCGTAATAGCTGTAAAAATCAACAGTTGAGCTGCCGTTACCGTTGGGGTTTTGGCTGTAACCAAAGAAAGAGCAGTTGCCGGGCCCCTGAACCACGTAGCAGGCACTTCCAGCGCAACCGTTAGCATCTATAACCGATAAACAATAGTAGGTGCCGGCAGTGGTTGAAATATTGCAAAGAGACTGCGAGTTGGAACCGTTACTCCATAAGTAGGTATAAGGTGGAGTACCGCCTGTAGCTGTTGCAGTAATGCCCGGGCCCGGGATACCGCACATAGTATAGGCGCCGATGCTTACAAAAATCTGGCAGCCATTATTACCATCGCAGGCGCTGAAAAAGCAACCTGCATTATCGGTAACGGTAACGCAGCCACCTGCTCCGGGGCCTGATTCGCAGTAGGTAGAAGAGGTAGAACCATCAGACCATACATACGAAAATGGGGGAACGCCACCGCCTGTAATAGCAATGAAAGAGCGATTGCCACCCGGGCAAATGCCTGCTGAATCCTGCACAACGTAAGCTGTTAAGGTGCAGGGGTTGCCGCTGTCAACCACGAAAGTGATATTGAAGGTATCGCAGGTTTGTATAAAGCCTGTGTTTAAGCAAATGTAAATCTGCGCAAAGTCGGAGCCTGTAAAGCCGTTGTTTGGGCAATATACATATGTACCGCTTGCGGGGGTATAGCTGATAGTGCCATTGTTTGGCGACACCAGCACGTTGAAGCTATCAATAGGGTAATTATTAGTGGAATCAACCACCGGCGTACATTGGCCGGCCTGCACCCAAACGGTAGTGCTGGTTTGGGCCTTTGCGGCAAAGCTTATGATGGCTGCGATGGCCGTCATAATTATGATTCTGAAAGGTTTCATGTTATTGATTTAGGTTTTAATTAAATTCGGTTTGCATTTTTAGAATTGCCGGTGCGGCTCCTTGAGCTTGTGCCGGCTCTTTTTTTTAGTTCTTTCCTTTGTTCATAGGGCTATGGTTTAGGGTTGAACAATAAGTTTTTTGGTGATTGTTGCTTTAGCGGTTTTTATCTGCAGCAGGTAAGTGCCTGCAGCCAGGCCCATAGTTTTGCAGTTAATACTACACAGATTTACGCGGCTATAGCTGCCGTTGTATAACAGACGGCCGCTTAAATCAGTAAGGGTTAGCTGCTCAATATTTTCGCTTTGTATTTGAACCAGCCCATTGGTAGGGTTAGGGAAAATGCTAACAGCCGGTTCGCCACTCTCTTCAATATTATCGGGCATTTTGTAAACGTGTGCAGCAAGGGGGGCTTGCAGGCAAACTTGCTTAACAACATTGAATTCGCTTATAATGCGCGGTGCGTTAAGCTGAAAGTTAAGGTCGTGCCAGCCGGGTGCGCTTACTATACCATCAATGTTATCGTCAATAGGTATTCGGGCGCGCAGTAGCTCGCCACCGCCATTGGCCGGGGTGTGGTTGGTTTTGGTAAGGGCAATATCCAATGCCCCCTGTGCCTGGTTATTTCGGTTAAAGAAAATGGAAGTATCGCCTTGTATAAGCCATGAGTTATTTGTAAAAAACTGTGCGCTGTTGCCATCCACAAAACTGTTATCAAATTGCAGGGTAAAGGCAGCTCCGTAGGCTTCCTGTAAGGTAAAGTCGTTACCCAGTTTAATTACTACTTCTAAGGTATCGCCGTCCATTACTGAGTCGCCGTTTGGATATTCGATATAGAAGGGGTAACCGTTGTAGCAAATGCTGGTATCTACTAAAAACTGGTTGGTAAAGGGCACCACCTGTCCGTAACGGATGCTGATGTCTGCAAGGTCGTCATTGTTTACTATGCCATCACCGTTGCAATCTGCAGCGCCGGGGTTGCTGCTAACAAAAGAGGATGGGGGCCAGGCTAAGGCATTAACAGCTGCCGGGGAGAAACGCGACGGGCCGGTCAGGTTATAGGCAAGGCCCAAAGAAAGTACATCATAATGTTGCACGATACCGTTTTGGTCGGCATCACCGGGAAAAATCAAATCATTAGAAGGCAAAACGTTGATATAAGCTGTGGCCACATCTGTAAAAATGCCATCGCTGAGCTGGTAAGTAAATTCATCAGTACCGGTAAAACCGGCAGGGGCGCAGTAAGTAAAATAGTTGCCGTTAAGCTGTAGGGTGCCGTTAACAGGGTTGCTGATTATCTGAAGGCTCAGGTTTTGCCCTGTATCGGGCTGGTCGTTGGCCAAAACATTAAGGTATTGGCTGCAACTGCCGGTAAGCACATTAAACAGGTCGTTTTGGGCATCCGGCTGGGCACTGCACGGCAGGTATGAGCCAAGCAGGGCAACACCCGCCAGGCCCATAAACATTGCATATCTCTTTAGCTTTCTCATAGCCACTATTTTTGACGATACAAAAATGTTTATTGAGGCGGTTAAAAAATAATACATTTTTTAGTATATTTCGGATATTTTTAAAAATAATATGAATACCACTTTTAGTATAAGCCCGCGCCTTGAGGAACTTTACCGTATACTGACAGAGGCTGAAAAAAGGGAAATAAGCCGGTACCTTAGTGCTTCTTATTTCAACAGGCAGCGTTCGCTGGAATTGCTACACGGTTACTTTTTGCGAACCCCGCCCGAAGGCGGCTATGATAAACGCCTTGCCTGGAAGGCGGCATTTGAGGGGCAGGCCTTTAACGAAAAGAAGTTCCGGTACCTGGTATCGGACCTGATAGCAGCCATAGAAGATTTTATCTACACCACTAACATGCTAAAGCAAAGGCCGGGCTATGTGCAGTTGCTGAATGATTTTTTTACTACACGGGAAGCTGTGCTCAATAAATCCTCGCTTGAAAATTGGGTAAAGAATAAGAAGGGCAGCAGCGGGCAGTTAGTAAGCCCACAGTACTATCTTGAAGGGTATTACGGTGAAGAACTATTGGAGGACCTGTATTCCGCGTCCCGCAAAAGCTATAGCCGCTTTATAGCTGAACACCGCAAGGGCGAAGCCACCGGCCTTGATGCTTTTTATGTGATTGAAAAGCTACGGCAAATGTGCCAGGTTGCTAATGACAATAACGTTTTTGGCTTTAACATGAAGTGCTACTACCAGGCACAGGTACTGCAAATGCTAAACGCTAAGGGCATTAGGGATAATCCTTTGGTGCAGGCGTATTACAGTGTGTATGAGCTGCTTACCCGCAAACAGGAGAGCAGTTTTTACCGATTAAAAAAGCTGATACAGGAACACGGTTATGATATTGACTACAGTAATATGGCGGGTATTTTTACCTACGCCCGTAACTTTTGCATAAGCCGCGTAAATGCAGGCCAAAGTAATTTCTTTAATGAACTGTTTGACCTGTACGAGGAGGGGCTGGAAAAAGGAATACTGCTTGTAAACGGCGAGATAAATGAGCAGAACTATAAGAACATCGTAACTACTGCCTTAAGAACCCGGCAGTATCAATGGGCCAGCGATTTTATAAATGATTACCGCTATAAGCTAAATAAGGCGGTTAGGGATAATGCCTTTAACTACAACATGGCTAACTATCTTTTTCATACCGCTAAGTATGATAAGGTGCCGCAGTATTTACAGAAGGTGCAGTTAGCAGATTTGTTCTATGGCCTTGATGCCCGCTCGTTAATGATTAAGTGCTACTTTGAAACCGATGAAAAGGAAGCCTTTATGAATGCTTACCAAAGCTTCAGGATTTTTGTTCAAAGGCGCAGAAATGTATCGGAACAGCACAGGCGAAACTACCTTAACTTTTTGCGCTTTGCTAAACTGCTTATGAACCTGCGGCCACGTAACAGGGCTGCTGTTGCAAAACTTGCAGAGCAGATAAACAGCGCAAAAGCTATTGCTGATAAAAACTGGCTGACAGAAAAGGTAAGCGTTTATCTTGAACCTGATTTACCGAAATACTGAAACCGCCGGCCATTATACGTTTCAGCCACCTATCGGGCGCTAATGCCAGCTGTAAGGCAGCGGCGGATGGGTTGCAAAAGCGCAATGCCCCCCCAAAAAAAGCCGGGTATTTTTCCGGGGCAGCTGCTATGCCTGCCTTTACTGCCAATAGCCGGGCCAACCTTAGCCGGTTTAGTTGTTAAAGCACACTTTGCCGGAATGGGGACTTGCGGCAAAAGGCTTTATTATTAAGAAAGCATTATTAGCCTTTTACAATCTTGAATAAGTACTATTTTTGGCACCGCAATAATAGCTACATGAAAAAACTGCTTTTTCTATCCCTGTTGTTCCTTTCGCTTAATGAACTGCGCGCCCAGGTAGGTATCAATATCCTGATACCCGACTCAAGCGCTGTGCTACAGTTGGAAAGTACCGATCGCGGACTTGGCCTTCCCCGCTTAACATTGTCTCAGCGCGATGCTATCAACAACCCCTTAAAGGGCCTTACCATTTTTAATACTACCGATAGCCTTATTGAATATTGGAATGGTGAATGTTGGCTTAAAGCCTATGAGAAGAACTGCCACGAGTGCGCCTTTACCATGACTATTGATGACCCTACCGATACCCTTGACCGTATCGTTTCGGATTCAGTTAGCTCTACCATAAGCGTTCAGCAAACACACGGCAATCAGGATATCTCCATTATTTTTCTGGGTTCTTTGCCACAAGGTGTAACGGCTTCTTTTAACGGCAACTCCACTATTGATTCTACCGGCTCAGTGCAAATTGTGGTTAAGGCAGATTTATGTGCACCCGTTGGCGGCGTTTACCCCATAGTTATACAGGCGTTTTGCGGTGATGAAATTCACTTTTTAACCTACACGGTTACTGTTAAAGCTCCGCAGATTTATACTATACCTACCGATCAACTGGATTACAACTTACAGGCCATAAACAACCTGCCATCCGGCTCGCCACAGTTTGTAGTGCTTAATATTAATAATGCGGTAGAACTTAAAGCCAGCGATAACACCATACCGGCTTATACTACCGGTAACCTGGCTACTAATTCGTTGATATGCATTGTAAACAACGGTGATGTGCTTGGCCGTGGCGGCGACGGCGGCTCGTTTGTATTTAACGGTAGCCTGCTGGTAGCAGGGGGTAACCCAGGTGAGCCCGGCGGTTTGGCTATGAATTTAACTACCCGCACAGTGCTGCAGAATAACGGCGCTATTTATGGCGGCGGTAGTGGTGGGGGCTCGGTAGGCTTTGCCATTGGCACACCAAGCATACCCATTATCGGCCAAATCGTAATCGGCTTTGGGATGTGCGGCGGCGGCGGTTCTGAGTCCGGTGCAGGCGGTGTAACCAACCCGGGTGGTATAAACATCGGTGTTTTCCAAAACGGTACGGATGCTACCTGCTGTGTGGGCTCAGTGCCGGGGGTAGGCGCAACAGCTAACTATCCAATCAGTATTCCAATCAGTGTAGCAACCATTAATATCACCCCATCTGCTTATGGTGGCGATGGCGGCGCTTTCGGCCAACAGGGCACACAGGGTTATATTGATGTAGATATTGAGGTGTGCGTTAGCATTCCAATTATCGGTCAGATATGTATTCCTATCCCGATACCGGGGGGCTTTTTACCTTTCTATGGTCCACAAAGTGGCTTGCCGGGTAACGCTATTAAGCGCAACGGTAACACCTTAAGCGGTATTAATGACGGTTCTTATAACTCTGCCCAGGTTAAAGGGGTAGTTGGTAACTAATTACAAAACAGCAACGGAAATAAACTTAGCATGAGAAAAGTAATCACCCTCGCCACATTGGTAATGGCCCTGCAATTTGCCTTCGCCGCCAAGGGACTTATAGTTGAGCAGAAGTACACCAGCGATAATGCAATAGGCTCTACCATTTTGGTAACCTGGTACGTTACCGATGATGCCTGCAAAATGAAAATGACTTTTAGTGACGGAAAGGTAAACACTGTGTCGGATTTTATACCTGACCGTAAAGGCGGCCAGTTGCTGATGTTTAATGAAGGCAACCCAACCGGCGGGCAGGCTAAAACTTATTTTACCATGCCTACCAACAAAATACAGCCTCCTAAGGATATGGAAACCGGTAGCGTTAAAGTAACCCGTACCGGCGAAACCATGGAGTTTGGCGGTATTAAGTGCGAGAAGATGGTGGTGAGCACTACTTCTACCGAAACTGAAATGTGGGTTACCGTAGAAGTTAAATACAACTTCTATCAATACTTCCCTTTCTTCCGCAGTAATTATGATATTCTGGGCCTTAACAGCGAAAGGATTAAAGGCTTTCCGGTAAAATCAATTACCAAAAACCTACAGGGCAAAGTAGTAGCTAACTACGACCTTATCAGTGTTAAGCAGGCTGAAATTGCCGATTCGGAATTTGTAGTACCGGCTGAATACAAGAAAGCGCAATAATCAGGCGCTTATTTCTTTAAGCTTTTGTAAGGTAAACTCCAACATTTCATCCGTAACATCAAGGTGAGTAACCATGCGTACCAGCGTGGGTGAAAAAGGAGAGGTGCGTATGCCTTTCTCCGCTAACTGCGCCGCGGCTTTAGCCGCATCTTCTACCTCAAATATTACAATATTGGTTTCGGCAGGCAAAACCTGTTTTACCCAAGGGTAGTTTTCCAACGTGTCGGCCAGTATTTTTGCTTTGCGGTGGTCTTCAGCCAGGCGGCTAACATTGTTATCCAACGCATAAATACAGGCGGCAGCCAACAGGCCGCTTTGGCGCATACCGCCTCCCATTACCTTGCGTATTTTCCTGGCCTTTTTAATCATATCCTTACTACCGGCCAAAACGCTTCCGGCAGGGGCCCCCAAACCTTTACTAATGCACACCGATACGCTGTCGAACAAGCCGGCAAGGTGTTCAGGAGATTTGCCTAAAAATTGCAGGGCATTAAAAATGCGGGCGCCGTCAAGGTGTATTATCAACTTTCTGTTGCGGCAGAAATCGGAGATGGCTTTCATTTCTTCTACCGTATAAACGCTGCCGCCACCTTTGTTTACGGTATTTTCAATGGCCACCATGCGGGTGTTGGGGTACCAATCAAAATCGGGCAGTATCAATTCTTCTATTTGCGCTACAGTCATTCGGCCGCGGTTGCCATCAGTAAGCCTTACCGAAACGCCCGAGTGGAAGGCCCACCCACCGGTTTCGTAATTGTAGATATGCGAAATCTTATCGCAGATAACTTCATCAAGCGGTTGGGTGTGCGCCTTAATGGCAATTTGGTTGGTCATGGTGCCGCTGGGGCAAAACAAAGCAGCTTCAAAACCAAAGAGGGCTGCCACCTTCTCTTCCAGCTTTTTAACTGTTGGGTCTTCACTAAAAACATCATCGCCTAACTCTGCTTTAACCATGGCATCAAGCATGGCTGCTGATGGCTTAGTAAGGGTATCGCTTCTTAAATCAACTATCATGGTATTACAATTTCAATAAACCTTGGCGCTAAAAGATAGCTGCCGATAAGCGGAAACAATAAACCGTATATAGCACCCCAAAAGTGTGCTACATGGTCAATACGGTCGCCGCCCCGGCGAGACATAAAGGTGGACATAACCAAAAACAGCAGGCCCACTACCCAGGCAGGGGTTTTACCAAGGGGGATAAAAAAGAAAGTAAAGCCGTAAGCATTGGGGTGGAACAAAATAAAAGCAAACATCACTGCGCTGGTAGCGCCTGAAGCCCCTACACTTGAAAAGCTGTAGTCATCCTTATGCTTAAACAAATTCCATAGGTTGGCGAATATGGCGGCACTGAAGTAGAATACTACAAACATTACCCCGCCTTTAGCGCCGAATATTTCCATGTTTTCGGTTTGCGGGTTAAGCCAATGGAAATCATTCTCTACCACCTCGCCGAAAGAATAGAGCGCCAGCATGTTGAATGCGAGGTGCACAAAATCGGCATGCAAAAAAACCATGGAAACCAGGCGATGCACTTTTTTTTGATGCCAAACCAGGTAAGGGTTAAACTTTAACTCCTCAAGCACATGGGGGTTACTTAATGCGTAAAAGGAAAACGCACAGGTAACCACCACAATTATCAGCGTAATACTCATGAATGGTGGTAAGGTTCGTTATTTAATATGGTGTAAGCCCTGTACAATTGTTCGGCAAAAATGGCGCGTATAATTTGGTGCGAAAAGGTCATTTTACTAAGGCTTAAGCGGGCATTGGCACGGCCATATACTTCTTTAGAGAAACCATACGCCCCGCCAATGGCGAAATAAACATTCTTATGCGATTGGTTCATCAGGTTGTTTAGGGTTGCGGCAAATTGAACGGAATCCATTTCTTTTCCGCGCTCATCTAACAAAAAGAGATAATCGCCGGGGTTAAGGCGTTTAAGCAGCAGTTGCCCTTCTAACTCCTTCACCTTTTCTATTTCGGTTGTTTTGATGGCTGAATTCTCAATTACCACCTCCTCGTATTTAACGTAACGGTTAATACGTTTAGCGTAATCGGCACAAATGCTTTTTATATCAGGCGATACGGTTTTGCCAAGTTGAAGAAAGCTGATTTTCATGCGGCATTTGTAATTGAGGGTATGGCAGCTATTTTAGCACGCTAATTTAACCGTATGAACATAAGCAAAGCCAGTTTATTTTGTTTAACCGTAGCATTTGTTGCGTTAAGCACTCTTTCATCTTGTACTGATAAATCGAAACTGGTAGCGGGCACCTGGCGCATCGAGGATTTGAAATATAAAGAGGCCGTTGCGCCTGAGCTGAAACCGGTAACGGACAACTGGGTTAATATGATGAAGACCTCGTACACCATAACTTACCGGGCCGATGGTACGTATACTGCAACACTTAACAATCAGCCCATAGATGGCAAATGGAAGCTGAACTGGAACTCAACCGCAATGACCTCCACCGGGCCCGATAATCAGCCGAAGACCTTCCAGGTGCAGGAACTGGACAACGAAAAGTTTGTGTTTAGAGTGGATGAAGGAGGACAGGAGGTTATTTTTACCATGGTTAGAAAGAAGGACTAATTAAACAGCACTATTTATATGGAATTGAACTTAAGGAAAAGCGTATACCTGTTATTGGCCGCAGGTATTATTATACTGCTTGCGCAATGCAGCAGTAAAACCAAGGAACAGTTGGTTGGTATTTGGCGGGTTGATAAAGTAGAACTTAACGGCACTCAAATGGACGGCAACACAGCAGGCAACTGGATGTGGGAGTTCAACGAGGAAGGCGGTTATATGATAGTGGCGTCAGGCATGACCGAGAAGGGCAAATACGATTTAAATGGCAAAACCCTAAAGCTGAAATCGGTTTCAAACCCTGATAAGGAAGAAACGGTGTTCAGTATACAGAGTATTGACTCCCTGCACCTGGACCTGGCTTCCGACACAAAGGACAATAAGACCCTGCTGCACTTTATTAAAACCAAGGGCGGTGAACTGGAAGAAGAGGATTGATTTTCTTTTCCGTATTACTAAGTTCTTATATTAGCCACATGGCTCTGTGGGTTATACTCGCAATTATTCTGGTTGGTTTACTCCTCATTTTTCTGGAGATATTTTTTATCCCCGGCACCACCTTGTTTGGTATTGCCGGTGGCGTGGCAGTGGGCATAGGGGTACTGTTAATGTATAGCTACTACGGCCAAAAGGCCGGTAACCTCACGCTTATTATCTCGTTAACGGCGGTGTTTGTAAGCATTGCTTTGGGCTTTAGGGTAATACAAACCAACAAGCTGGCCATGAAGGGTACCATAGATGGAAGGGTAAATGAGCCCGAAATTTCCTTTTTAAATGTTGGTGATAAAGGCACTGCTATAACTGAACTAAGGCCTAACGGCAAAGCTATATTCGGTTCAAACAAAGTTGAAGTATATTCCACCGGCGACTACGTTAAGCGCGATAGCGCCATAGAAGTTATAAAAATTAATGGTTCAAAAATTTTCGTTCAACCCATAAAATCCTAAACTGATGGATGCACCTGTTTTTGTATTGGCAGGCATAATTGTCTTTGCCATTTTAATTCTGTTCTGGCTTTTGCCTATACCACTTTGGTTATCGGCCAAGTTTGCCAACGTAAATATCAGCCTGGTACAGTTGCTGTTTATGCGCTTTAGAAGAGTACCGCCAACTACCATAGTTAACGCCATGGTAATGGGCCATAAAGCCGGAATACCTGTTGAGCGCGATATGCTGGAAGCGCACTACCTGGCCGGTGGTAATGTGGACCGCGTTGTGCGTGCCCTTATCAGCGCCGATAAAGCAAATATTGAATTAGACTTTCGTGCAGCAACTGCTATTGACCTTGCCGGCCGTAATGTATTTGAGGCCGTGCAAATGAGCGTGCAGCCCCGTATTATAGAATCACCACCGGTAACGGCTGTTGCCAAGGATGGTATTCAGCTTATAACCAAAGCCCGTGTAACGGTGCGCGCCAACATTAAGCAGTTGGTGGGTGGCGCCGGTGAGGAAACCGTACTTGCGCGTGTAGGCGAAGGTATTGTTACCTGTATAGGTTCATCAGAAAGCCATAAGCACGTAATGGAAAATCCCGACAGCATTTCAAAAGTGGTGCTGGCCAAAGGCCTTGATGCAGGTACAGCCTTTGAAATTCTTTCTATCGATATCGCGGATATCGACATTGGTAAAAACATTGGAGCTGCGCTGCAAATGGACCAGGCCAATGCCGATAAGAATATCGCACAGGCTAAGGCCGAAGAACGCCGCGCAATGGCTATAGCCCTTGAGCAGGAGATGAAAGCAAAAGCACAGGAAGCCCGCGCAAAGGTTATTGAGGCCGAGGCACAAATACCTATTGCTATGGCTGAAGCTTTTAAAAGCGGCAACCTTGGCGTAATGGATTACTACAAAATGCAAAACATACAGGCCGATACCAACATGCGCGATAATATTGCCAAAGGCCCCGGCGATAAGAAGTAATTGCGTTAATAACGTTTAAAGGATTTTACATAATAAGCCCCTGCATGGTCGGGGGCTTTTTTATTGGATGCAACGCAAGCTATAACAAAGTTGCTACAGCATTCCATATTTTTTGAGTGCCACCGGTGTGCTGTTCAACAAATTGTTTGGCAGCCGTTGCACTGCTGTTTAGCTTGTCACTATCTAATAATCCATTACACACTTCAGTTAAATCGGTAGGGTTGCGAATGCAAAAGGCAGCACCTTTGGTTATAAGTTCTTTTGCCTCGGCAGATTTAGTGTGATTAGGGCCGAATAAAACAGGCATGCCGTAAACTGCGGGTTCCAGCACATTGTGTACGCTGCTATTAAAACCACCCCCCACATAAGCAATGGTGCCATAGGCATAAATAGCTGTAAGCTGCCCTATGCTATCTACCAATATTACATCCGCAGTTAATGCGTTGCTTTCCTTCAGTTCCGAAAACCTGACAGCTTTAGTTCCTAATTGCTGTTGCAGTTTAGCTATGCGTGGTTCTTCAATATTGTGCGGGGCAATAATGTATTTGTAATCCTGTAGCGTGCCGGAGGTAATTAGGTGCAACAACAATTCCTCATCTTTAGGCCAGGTGCTGCCCGCTATAAGCAGGTGGCCTTTCCCCTTAAACTGCTCTATTAGCGGTAATGTAGTGCGCTGCTGTGCAATCTGGTACACACGGTCAAAGCGGGTGTCGTTGGCAATTTGACTGTTGATGCCAATTTGAGAGAGTAATTGTTGCGAGGCTTCATTCTGTACGAAGATGCTGTTGAAACTTTGAAGCATCTCCCTGAATATGGTTCCATACCATTTAAAGAAAACCTGCTCTTTCCTGAAAATGGCGGAGAACAGAATTGTAGGTATCTTTTTGCACTTAAGTTCGTTTAGGTAGTGAAACCAAAATTCGTATTTCACAAAAAAGGCAATGTGCGGTTGTATGGCGTTGATAAAGTCCTTTGCATTTTGAGCCGTATCAAGTGGTAAGTAGGTTACCACATCGGCACCTTGGTAATTTTTGCGCACTTCGTAACCGGAAGGGGAGAAGAAGCTCAATACAATGCGGTAATCCGGTTTTTCCTGTTTAAGTTTTTCAATCAGCGGCCTTGCCTGCTCAAACTCGCCCAAACTTGCACAATGGAACCAGGCCGTTTTACGGTTATCCTTATTAAATGAGGTCAGCTGGCGGCGCCAGTGGCTTCTGCCGTCAATCCACAATGCAGCCTTTTTATTAACCACAGCCGCCAGGCGGATGCCTAACCAGTAAAAACGGATAGCAAGGTTATATGCAAGCAGGCTCAACGTAAATGGTGTTAAGCCTCCCCTACGGGAGGTTTAGTAATAGTAATATTCCTTTTCGTTGGCCTGAAGGAATACAGGTAAAATCCAACCCACTTTTATGCCCAGAAACATATCAACCCGCTTCTCATCCAGTTTACGTTGTTCGTAAAAGTCGAAAGCGCGGCGGTTTTGCGTAAAGGCTACATCAAACTGCACACCCCCATAAAAGCTGTAATACTTACGGCGGGCCATAAAGGTGCCCCCTATAAATTGAGAGATAACGGGGCCGTTGCTCATGCGGTCGTACCCCTTGCGGTAGGTTTTGCTAAGCTGTGGCACGCTGGTTTCACGCACATTCAGCCAGATTTTATGTTGCAGAAAACCCAAACTGGTGATGAGCAAAAGGCCTGCATCGGGATACTTTACCGAAAAAGGAATGATTTTGCCAACCTCGGCCTTAATGGTATAACCCTGCATTTGCGGGCGGACTCTTATCAAATCGTTATTGGTGCCTATTAAGTGGCCGGTGGCAGTGGTTATTTTATCTATGATGTAATTTTCGCGTAGTTGGTCGCCGAAGAGAAAGCCTCCTTCCACACCTACTAACCAGTTTTTCTTCATTTTATACATCAGGTTAAGGCTTACCTGGCTGTTAAAACCAAAGCGGTCGGCCATATCGCCAAAGGGAAATTGGGCAGTATAGGACGGGGCAATAATTAATGCGGTATTAGGTTCAAATTTGCTCTCCGGCTTCTCTTTTTTCTCTTCCGCCTGCTGCCCGAAAACCGTGAGGCTTAGCAATAGCAACACAAAAAGATATGACGATTTGTTTATAAAGTTCAATTTCATTGATTTGCGCTGCAATTTAGGTTTAGAACGGCACATTATTATGCGAATCCTTCCTTAACTGCAATAACGCAAAAATATTACTTTAGCCCGCCCAAAAAATGAGAGCCGTGCGCGAAATAAAAATGGTTGACCTTTCGGCCCAGTACGAGAGGATAAAGCCTGAAATAGACAAGGCTATTGCTGATGTTGTAACCTCTACCCAGTTTATTAAAGGGCCGCAGGTTAAGGCTTTTGAGGACCATTTGGCTGCTTACCTCGGCTGCAAGCAGGTTATCAGCTGTGCAAACGGCACCGATGCCCTTCAGATTGCCATGATGGCCCTGGGCTATGAGCCCGGAGATGAGGTGATAACAGCCTCCTTTACTTATGTGGCAACTGCTGAGGTAATTGCCCTGTTGAGGCTTAAGCCGGTATTGGTGGATGTTAACCCCGATACGTTTACAATTGACCCTGCTGCCATTGAAAAGGCCATAACCCCACGCACCAAAGCCATAGTGCCCGTGCACCTGTTTGGTCAGTGTGCGGATATGGAGGCCATAATGGACATTGCCAACAGGCATAAACTGCACGTTATTGAAGATAATGCCCAGGCTATTGGCGCCGATTATACGTTTAAATCAGGCGTTAAGGTTAAAGCCGGAACTATAGGCACCATTGGCAGCACATCGTTTTTCCCCAGCAAAAACCTGGGTTGCTATGGCGATGGTGGCGCACTTTACACTAATGATGAAGCTTTGGCAAAACGCGTACGCATGATAGCCAACCACGGCCAAAGTGTGTTATACCAACACGATGAAATTGGCGTTAACAGCCGCCTGGACAGCATACAGGCAGCTATACTTGATGTTAAGCTGAAATACCTGGATGATTATGCTGAGCGCCGCCGCAAAGTGGCAGATTACTATGATGCCGCCTTTGCAGGCCTGGCTAATGTGCAAACACCGGTTCGCTTCGCTAATTCAAATCACGTGTTCCATCAATACACGATGAAGCTGAAAAACGTGGACCGCGATGAGATTAAAAAGAAATTAGCGGAGAAAGGCATACCATCAATGGTGTATTACCCCATACCCCTGCACATGCAAAAAGCCTATACGGATGAGCGTTACAAAGAAGGTATGTTCCCCGTAACCGAGGCCTTGTGCAAATGCGTACTTTCCGTACCTATACACACTGAGTTCCGCGAAGAGGAACTGAAGTTTATTGCTGATAGTTTTAAAGAGTTAGTGAAATGAAAATTGCGGTTGTAGGTACAGGATATGTAGGCCTGGTAACAGGAACCTGCTTTGCCGAAACAGGCAATATGGTAACCTGTATTGATATTGATGCTAAAAAGGTGGAGCAACTTAAAAACGGCGCAATGCCTATTTATGAGCCTGACCTTGACGTGTTGTTTGAACGCAACCTGAAGCAGGGCCGCTTAAAGTTTACTACATCCCTGGCTGAAGGTATTAAAGAGGCCCGCATTATATTTTTAGCCCTGCCTACACCGCCGGGAGAAGACGGAAGCGCTGATTTAAAATATGTGTTGCAGGTTGCCGAGCAGCTTGGCAGCCTTATAGACCACTATGTGGTAATTGTAAATAAAAGCACTGTGCCTGTTGGCACGGCTGATAAGGTACGCGATGTGGTAGCCAGAAACGCCAAAGTAAAATTTGACGTGGTTTCTAACCCTGAGTTTTTGAAGGAAGGGGTAGCCGTAGAGGATTTTATGAAGCCGGAAAGGGTAGTAGTAGGAACCAGTTCTGACGAGGCCGGCAAATTGATGGAAGAGCTTTACGAGCCTTTTGTGCGCCAGGGCAACCCCATCATTTTTATGGATGAGCGTAGCGCCGAGCTTACCAAATATGCGGCCAATGCTTTTTTGGCCACTAAAATTTCGTTTATGAATGAGATTGCCAACCTATGCGAATTGGTTGGGGCCGATGTAGATAATGTGCGTAAGGGGATTGGTACCGATAGCCGTATTGGCAAGCGTTTTTTGTTTGCCGGCGTAGGCTACGGCGGCAGCTGTTTTCCGAAGGATGTGCAGGCTTTATACCATACCTCGCAGCAGAATAAATATGACTTTACCATTCTGGACTCAGTAATGCGCGTAAACCAGTTACAGCGCGAAAGTTTTTATAAAAAGATAGAAGCCCATTTTGGCGGTAACTTAAGTGGCAAAACGGTTGCTCTTTGGGGGCTTGCCTTTAAGCCTAATACGGATGATATACGCGAGGCTCCCGCATTATACTTAATCGAAAAACTGCTGGAAGCCGGTGCCAAAGTGCGCGCTTATGACCCTGAGGCCATGAAAAACGTGGAAAGGCAGTTTGGCGAGAAGGTTTACTTTGCCAAGGATGAATACGATGCCTTAAGTGGTGCCGATTTTCTGGTAATAGTAACAGAGTGGAACGAGTTCCGTTCTCCTGACTTCGACAAAATTTCTTCAGCTCTTAAGAATAAGTTAATCTTTGACGGAAGAAATCTTTATAGTGTTGAGCATTTAAAAAAGCTTGGCTTTACGTATTATAGCATAGGCAGAGAAACAGTGAAATGAAACGGGTATTAATAACAGGCGCGGCCGGTTTTTTAGGTTCTCATCTTTGTGACAGGTTCATTAAAGAGGGGTACCATGTTATTGGCATGGATAATCTTATTACCGGCGATTTGAAAAATATTGAGCACCTGTTTAAGCTGGAGCATTTTGAATTCTATCACCATGATGTTTCAAAGTTTGTGCATGTGCCCGGCCATTTAGATTACATCCTGCACTTTGCTTCGCCTGCCTCGCCTATCGATTACCTGAAAATCCCGATTCAAACTTTAAAGGTAGGTTCCTTAGGAACGCACAACCTGCTTGGTTTGGCAAAAGCTAAAAAAGCCTGCATACTGGTGGCCTCCACCAGCGAAGTATACGGCGACCCGCAGGTGCATCCGCAAAACGAAGATTACTGGGGTAATGTTAACCCGGTTGGCCCACGTGGAGTATATGATGAGGCCAAGCGTTTTCAGGAAGCCATTACAATGGCTTACCACACCTTCCACGGCGTGGATACAAAAATTGTAAGAATATTTAATACGTATGGTCCGCGTATGCGTTTGAACGATGGCCGCGTATTGCCCGCATTTATAGGGCAGGCATTAAGAGGTGAGGACCTAACGGTTTTCGGGGATGGAAGCCAAACCCGCTCCTTCTGTTTTGTTGACGACCTGGTGGAGGGCATTTACCGCCTGTTGTTGTCAGACTTTCACCAGCCGGTTAATATTGGCAACCCATCTGAAATTACAATCAGCCAGTTTGCTGAAGAGATAATTAAACTGACAGGCACTACCCAAAAGGTAATTTATAAGCCGCTACCTGTTGATGACCCCAAACAGCGCCAACCGGATATTACCCGCGCTAAAGCCATATTAGGATGGGAGCCGAAGGTTAACCGCGCAGAAGGTTTAAAGATTACGTACGATTACTTTAAGAGTTTGTCGCAAGAGGAATTATATCAATCTAAACATAGGTTTGCGTAATGGAGAACAAGGACTATTTCGTACATGAAAGCGCCTATGTTGACGAGGGCTGTAAAATAGGCAGAGGAACCAAAATATGGCACTTCAGCCACGTTATGCCCAACTGCACTATTGGCGAGAATTGCAATATCGGCCAAAACGTAGTAGTGAGCCCGGAGGTAGTTTTAGGTAACAACGTTAAGATACAGAACAACGTATCTATATACACCGGGGTGGTTTGCGAGGATGATGTTTTTCTTGGCCCCTCCATGGTGTTTACCAACGTTACCAACCCACGCAGTGCAGTTAACCGCCGCGGACAATATTCTAAAACAACGGTTAAACGAGGAGCCTCAATTGGGGCTAATGCTACAATAGTTTGCGGGCATGATATAGGCGAGTTTGCTTTTATTGGCGCCGGCGCTGTAGTAACTAAAAATGTGCCTGCTTACGCATTACTGGTAGGTAACCCTGCCAAACAATTGGGATGGATGAGCGAATACGGGCACAGGCTGAACTTCGATAAAGAGGGTATTGCTATATGCCCGGAGAGTAAAGAGAAATATCAATTAAAAGACGGAAAGGTTTCAAAAGTTAAATAAGATGGTTGAAGAATTATTAAGCAAGAAGAAGAAATTAGCGGTAATAGGACTGGGTTATGTGGGGCTGCCTATTGCGCTGGAGTTTGCCCGCAAAATCTCTGTTATCGGATTTGATATCAACCAAAAGAGGGTTGATATGATGAAGAACAACATTGACCCCAGCAACGAGTTGGAGGCAAAAGATTTTGAAGGAACAGACATCCATTTTACGGCCAACATTGATGACCTAAAGGATGCGAACTTCTTTATTGTTGCCGTTCCAACACCGGTGGATAAGCACAATGTGCCCGATTTAAAGCCTGTAGTAAGCGCTTCAACCACTATTGGCAAGGTGCTTAAAAAGGGCGACTATGTAGTATTTGAATCTACCGTTTACCCCGGTTGTACTGAAGAAGATTGCCTGCCTGTAATGGAGCAGTTAAGCGGATTAAAGATGGGGGTTGACTTTAAGCTGGGCTATAGCCCCGAGCGTATTAACCCGGGCGATAAGGAACATACCATTACCAAAATTAAGAAGGTAGTATCCGGTTGCGATGCTGAATCGCTTGATGTAATTGCGCGCACGTATGAAATAATCGTAACCGCCGGAACGCACCGTGCATCTTCCATTAAAGTAGCGGAAGCCGCCAAGATTATTGAGAATACCCAACGCGATTTGAACATTGCGTTGATGAACGAGTTAAGCCGCATTTTTGATTTGATGGGAATAAACACCTACGAGGTGCTGGAGGCTGCAGGAACCAAATGGAACTTCCTGAAGTTCTTCCCGGGCTTAGTAGGTGGACACTGTATTGGTGTTGACCCTTACTACCTTACCTATAAGTCTTTAGAGTTGGGTTATAACCCTGAGGTTATTTTGGCCGGCCGCCGCATTAACGACGATATGGGTGCGCACGTTGCCCGTAAACTGGTTCAGGAATTGATTAAGCTGCACAAACAGATTGATGCTACGCGCATACTGGTTATGGGTGCTACGTTTAAAGAAAACGTTAGCGATATACGCAACAGCAAAGTAGTGGATGTTATACAGGAACTTAAGCGCTACTCCGTTAAAACGGAAGTAACCGACCCTTACGCTGATGCCGAAGAGTTTCATGAGGAATACGGTATTCACCTGAATAAGGAGTATGGTAAAGATTATGATGCGGTAATTGTTGCCGTTAACCACGATCAGTTCAGTACGCTGGATGACGCCTTCTTCCAAAAAATTCTGAAAAAAGACGGAATTGTAGTAGATGTTAAGGGCGATTTGAGAAATAAAATAAAGGCTTTCTCGTATTGGAGCCTGTAATAAGAAGAAAGCAAGAAGCAATGAAAAAGATATTAGTAACGGGTGGTGCAGGTTTTATCGGTTCGCATGTAGTGCGATTGTTTGTAAATAACTACCCTGACTACGAAGTTTATAACCTGGATAAGTTGACTTATGCCGGCAACCTTGAAAACCTTAAGGATGTTGAAAGCAAGCCCAACTATAAGTTTGTAAAAGGCGATATAACCGACCAGGCTTTCATCAATAACCTTTTTGAAGAACATAAGTTTTTGGCCGTAGTGCATTTAGCTGCCGAAAGTCATGTGGACCGCTCTATCTCTAACCCGCTGGAGTTTGTTACTACTAACGTTATAGGCACCGTTAACCTGTTGAACGCCGCAAAAAAGGTGTGGGAGTGCAGCAAGGATAAACCTTTGCGTAAGGACCGTATCTTCTATCATGTGTCAACCGATGAGGTATATGGTTCGCTTGGCGATACCGGTTTCTTTTTGGAAACTACTTCTTACGACCCTCAATCTCCTTACAGCGCATCTAAGGCCAGCAGCGACCACTTTGTGCGCGCTTATTACAACACCTATAACTTGCCGGTAGTTATTTCTAACTGTTCTAACAACTATGGCTCGCACCAGTTTCCTGAAAAACTGATACCGCTGTTTATTAATAACATCCGCAACAATAAACCGCTGCCTGTTTATGGCGATGGCAAATACACCCGCGATTGGTTATGGGTCGTTGATCATGCCCGTGCTATTGATACCATTTTACACAAAGGCGAACTTGGTGAAACGTATAACATAGGTGGCTGGAACGAATGGCAGAACATTGAGCTGATAAAGCTGATGTGCAAAGTGATGGATAAGAAGCTGGGAAGGGCCGAAGGAACATCGGAACAACTGATAACTTATGTAAAGGACCGCCCCGGCCACGACCGCCGCTATGCAATTGATGCTACCAAGCTGAGCGAAAAACTGGGCTGGAAACCATCCGTTACTTTTGAGGAAGGCCTTGAAAAAACAGTGGATTGGTATTTAGCCAATGAAGAATGGCTGAACCATGTTACCAGTGGCGCTTACAAAAACTATTACGAACAACAATATTCAGCCCGCTAATGTTTGATATTAAATATCACGATAAGGATTTATCGCAATATTCGTTTTTGGTAACAGGCGGGGCCGGTTTTATTGGTTCTAACCTGGTTGAGTACCTTTTAAAGTATGGTGCAAAAAAGGTGAGGGTGTTTGATAACCTTGCCACCGGCCGCGAATTGAACATTGAAGAATTTAAGGCTAACCCGGCATTTGAGTTCTTTAGCGGAGATATAAGAAAACTGGAAGACTGCCGCAGGGCTTGTGCCGGTATTGATTTTGTTTCGCACCAGGCGGCGTTGGGCTCTGTGCCGCGCTCCATAAAGGAACCCTGGAACACTAACGATGTAAATGTTGGCGGCTTTGTAAACATGCTTAGCGCGGCTAACGAAGCCGGCGTTAAGAACTTCGTTTATGCATCATCCTCTTCCGTATATGGTGATGAGGCATCCTTACCTAAGGTAGAAGCGCGCATTGGTAAGCAGCTTTCTCCTTATGCCGTAAGTAAATACACCAATGAGTTGTATGCCGGGGTATTTAAGTCGGTGTATGGTATGAATGTTATAGGCATGCGCTACTTCAACATTTTTGGGCCCAAGCAGGATCCCAACGGTATGTATGCCGCAGTAATCCCATTGTTTGTTTCTAAGATAATGAACCGCGAAGAAGTATTTATTGATGGCGATGGAGAGCAAACGCGCGATTTTACGTTTGTTGAAAACGCTGTGCAGGCCAACGTAAGGGCTATGCTTTGCGAAAACAAAGAAGCAAGTGGCCAGGTGTTTAATATAGCGGTGGGCGAGAATTTCTCAGTTAACCGTTTGTATGCTGATATACAACAACTGCTTGGCAGCGACCATAAGGCTACCTACCGTGCTGCACGGGCGGGAGATATACGCAACTCTTTGGCAGATATATCAAAGGCACAAAGCATGCTGGGCTATAAGCCTGAGTTTAATTTTGGTAAAGGGCTGGCTTTAACGGTAGCCTACTTCAAAAAGCTGTACAGCGCCTGATTTATCTTTGTAAAGGTCAAAATGGCCTATCTTAGCCCTAAATACGCCCGGTGCTAAATAAACTCTTTGAATTTTTTGGTGGTAAAAAGGAGGAGTCTACTGCCCTGCAGGACTACAGCCTTATGGCTGCAGATATACACTCCCACTTAATACCCGGTATTGATGACGGTTCTCCGGATATGGAAACATCGCTGGAGATGTTGCGGCAGTTCGAAAGCCTTGGCTTTAAAAAGATATATACCTCACCACACGTGGTTGCTGATGGCTATAATAACTCTACAGAAAAGATATTGAAAGGGAGAGATGCCGTGCGTGAGCAGATGGCTAAACAGGGCATTAACATAGAGTTTGATGCTGTTGCTGAATATTACGCAGATAACTCCATGTATGAAAAGATTGAAAAGCGCGACATACTTACTTTTGGCAAGAACTACGTTTTAATTGAGTTTTCGTACCTGCAAAAGCAGAATGTAGTGCTTGATATTATTTACAAATTGCAGTTGGCGCAATACCGTGTGGTGCTTGCCCACCCGGAGCGATACCCTTATTACCACGAGAATGATTTTAAAACATACCATTCGTTTAAAGACCGTAATGTTTACTTCCAAATCAATATAGCTTCTCTATCCGGTAAGTATGGCAAACCGGCCAAACAGGTGGCTGAAAGACTGATTGACGAAAAATTAGTTAACTTTGCCGGCACGGACTTACACCGATTGGCACAATTCGAAAACTTAAAGGAGTGCCTGAAGTTGAAACATCTTGAAAAACTGCTCACCTACGACAAGCTATTGAACAAAACTTTAGTTTAGCTAATATTACCCTTAATTGTTTAACCCAGATTTGATTTTACTATGCCTTTTATTGAAACCGGTTTACCGGGCTTAAAAGTTTTTGACCCCAGGGTGTTTGCTGATGCCCGTGGCTACTTTTTCGAAAGTTTTAATAAAAACACCTTTAGCGAAGCAGGCATTACTGCGGAGTTTGTACAGGATAATGAATCAAAATCTGTAAGGGGTGTGCTTAGGGGCCTGCATTATCAGCTTAACCCAATGGCGCAGGCAAAGTTGGTGCGCGTGGTTGAAGGGGAAGTAGTAGATGTAGCGGTAGACATACGTAAAGGCTCGCCTACTTTTGGTAAAAGCTATTCCATAGTGTTAAGTGCTGAAAATAAAAAGCAGCTGTATATACCGCGTGGCTTTGCCCATGGCTTTGCTGTATTGAGCGATACCTGCATTTTTCAATACAAGTGCGATAACTTTTATAGTAAGGAAAGTGAAGGTGGTATAATTTTCAGTGATGCCGATTTAAATATTGATTGGATGATTAAGCCGGAAGAGGCGATTGTATCGGATAAGGATAAGGTGCTGCCAACTTTTAAAAATTGCAGTAATAATTTTGTGTTTTAACCATGAAGAAAGTTTTAGTTACAGGTGCACACGGACAGTTAGGCTCAGAAATTAATTTTCTGTCATCATTATTGGAGACCCACTCCTTTACCTTTTGCGATTATCAGGAACTTGATATTACGGATGCCGCTGCAGTTGATAAAATGGTTTCAGCAGGCTTTCAGGTTTTGGTGAACTGCGCTGCTTATACAGCCGTTGATAAAGCGGAAAGTGAAAAGGATAAAGCCTTTCAGATAAATGGAGAAGCGGTGGGCATTTTGGCGAAAGCCTGCAAAAAGTACAACTGCAAAATGGTGCACGTTAGCACCGATTTTATTTTTGATGGCACGCTGGCGCGACCATTACTGGAGGATGATGCACCTAATCCGCTTTCCGTTTATGGGGCAAGCAAGTTAGAAGGAGAGAAACAGTTATCGGAGAATAACAGCGATAGTGTTTTAATCCGCACATCCTGGGTGTATTCTTCGTTCGGCAACAATTTTGTGAAGACCATTCTGCGCTTATGCAAAGAGCGGGAATCGCTGAATGTAATATTTGATCAGATAGGCACACCAACCTATGCAAGAGACCTTGCCTCTTTTATACTGCGCATAATTACAGGCGATAAATGGGTAGCGGGCATTTACAATTACAGCAATGAGGGCGTATGCAGTTGGTTTGATTTTGCAATTGCCATAAGGGATATTGCCGGCCTTAAAACCAAAATAAGCCCTATTGAAACCTACCAATATCCAACGCCTGCAATGCGCCCTAAGTACAGTGTTTTAAACAAGCGTAAGGTAAAGGAAACCTATGGTATTGAAATTGCATATTGGCGCAACAGCCTTGAGGAGTGTATGAAGCTACTGGGATAATTGAGTTGAAAGAAGAGATGAGTTTTACCTACGGAGATATAGATATTAATGCAATAATTGCCATTGCCAAACAGGCGGGCGATGCTATAATGGATGTTTATTCGCGCAACTTTAGTGTAGAAGTAAAAGATGATAAATCTCCGCTTACTGAAGCGGACCGCAAATCGAACGACGTTATTCTGCAGGGTCTGCAGCAATTATACCCTTCTATACCTTACATAAGCGAGGAAGTAAAGGCGCTACCGTATGATGAGCGCAAAAACTGGAAGCGCTTTTGGCTGATTGACCCTCTTGATGGTACACGGGAGTTTATAAAGCGCAATGGAGAGTTTACGGTAAACATTGCTTTGGTTGAAGAAGGATTGCCACGGCTTGGTGTAGTTTATGCTCCTGCTTTAAATCAAACCTATTTTGGTGCAGAAGGGGTGGGTTCCTATAAGGCTGAAGGCACAAACTTTGTAAAGTTGCTGGCAAAGGAACACTACAGTGCCTTAAAGCATGTAGTAGTAGTGGCCAGCCGCTCGCATCTAACCGATGAAACCCTGCAGTTTGTGGAGCGCTTGAAGCAGCAGGGTAAGGAGGTGGATTTTCTATCCTCCGGTAGTTCTTTAAAGTTTTGCCTTGTGGCCGAAGGCAAGGCGGATGTATATCCGCGATTTGGCCCTACGATGGAGTGGGACAGCGCTGCTGCCCATGCCGTGGTGTTATATGCCGGGAAAGGCGTGTATGAAATTACGGGCGGCAAGCCCCTTGTTTACAATAAAGAAAGTTTACTTAATCCTTTCTTTATTGTGGAATAATATTCCCTCCCCTCGTTTGTATTAATTGTATTTTAAACCTGCCAAAGCAGGCGTAACTAGCGCCATAGGTATAAGCTGATACGCTTAACCTTTATGGCTAAAAGAAATTTGAATTATGTCTAAAAAGAAAAAGAAGGACTTTATACCTCATAAAAAGAAAGAAGGTAAATCGTTCGATAAAAAGAAAGATCACAAATCTGATAAGAAAAAGAAGAGAGATGAAGAGGATAACAGCTACTCAGCCGTTGTGCTTAGCGTTATAAAAGCAATGGGTAAGGATGCTGAGTTGAAGAAGCTGTTCCCGAAATTGCTGAAAAAGCTTACACAGGAAGAAATAATACTTGGCCTTAATGAATTGGACCGCCAGGGAGTAATTAAAATTGAGCAGAAGGGCATTATTAAGCTGCTGAACATGCCTAAACCCAAAGGGGCTGAAAAAGGAGGCAGGAATAGCCGCTTCTTTTACGGCACGGTGGACCTTGCCCGCAGCGGCGATGCTTTTGTTACCGTGGAAGGCTTTGAAAAGGATGTATACGTACCAAAAAAGTTCGTAAAGAATGCGCAGCAGGGCGATGAAGTTAAACTGCGTGTTACCAATGGCGGAAGAAGGTCTGAAGGGGAGATAGTGGAAATAACCAAACACAGCCAGGATACCTTTATTGGCAGAATAGATGTGTTGGAGCGCTTTGCCTTTTTTGTAGCAGATGAGCGCCGCCTGAACAGCGATGTTTTTGTGCCGCTTGAGGCCCTGCATGGAGCGAAGCATAACGATAAAGTTATTGTAAGGGTTACTAACTGGAACAGCGGTACCAAGAACCCCGTGGGCGAAGTGCTGGAAGTGCTTACCGGCACTTACAGCAGCGATTTGGATATGAAACGCATACTGATGGAGAATGGATTCAGTATCGATTTTCCAAAAGCTTGTTATAAGGAACTTGACCAGGTAAGTGAGAAAATAAGTAAGGAGGAAATAGCCCGCCGTGTTGATATGCGCGATGTGCTTACCATTACCATTGACCCTGAAGATGCCAAGGACTTTGATGATGCCATTTCCATCCGCAAGTTGGCTAACGGCAACCTTGAGGTAGGCGTGCATATAGCCGATGTTTCGCATTACATACGCGAAGGCAGCGAACTGGATAAGGAGGCGGAGCGCCGCGCTACTTCGGTGTATTTACCGGATAGGGTTTGCCCTATGCTGCCCGAGAAGCTTTCGAATGTATTGTGTTCATTGCGCCCTAATGAGGATAAACTGACCTTCTCTACCATTTTTGAACTGGATGAGAAGTTTAACATCCAACACTTTAGCATTGCTAAAACGGTTATACACAGCAACCGCCGCTTTACTTATGAAGAAGTGCAGCAGGTGTTGGAAACCGGTAAAGGGGATTATGTAGAAGAGTTGCAAACGCTGCTTAAGATATCGAAGAAGATTCGCGAGAAGCGTTTTAAGAAAGGCGCCATTGCTTTTGAAAAGGCCGAAGTGCGCTTTAAGCTGGATGAAACCGGTAAGCCTATCGGTATAGTTCTAAAAGTGCGTAAGGATGCCCACTTGTTGGTGGAGGATTTTATGTTGCTGGCCAACGAAACGGTTGCCAAATACGGTAGCCGCCTGCAGGCAGGCAAGCCGGCTAAGCCTTTTGTTTACCGCGTGCACGATGCGCCGGACCCTGCTAAACTGGAGGTATTTGCCTCAGTGGTTTCGCGCTTTGGTTACGTGCTTAAGTTTGAGGAACCAAGGCAGGTAGCGGAAACGCTCAACAACCTGTTGAAGCAGGTGGAAGGCAAGCCGGAGCAGAATGTGGTGGAAACAATGGCCATCCGCACCATGTCGAAAGCAGAATACACTACTGATAATATAGGCCATTATGGATTGGCGATGGAGCACTATACCCACTTTACCTCGCCTATACGCCGTTACCCTGATGTAATGGTGCACCGCCTTATACATAAGCTGCTTACGCATAGCGATAAGATGGTGGATAGGGATGAACTGGAAACGTATTGCAAGAACTCATCGCTGATGGAGCGCAAGGCAATGGATGCCGAGCGTGAAGCCACCAAGTACAAGCAAATTGAATTTTTGCAGGATAAGGTAGGGCAGGAGTTTGACGGTTTGATTAGCGGTGTAATTGCCCGCGGCATATTTGTGGAGATGATAGATAACAAGTGCGAGGGTATGGTTAGCGTTGAACTGCTGGGCGATGAAGACTTTGTTTACGAAGAAAATATGCTTCGCCTGGTTGGCACCCGCACCAAACGCAAGTTTCAGTTAGGAGATAAGGTGCGCGTTAAAGTGCTTACCGCTGATATAATATTGCGCAGGGTTGATTTGGAGCTGGTAGGTTAGATAACTCCACTTGCTTAGATTGTATAATCATCAGATGGCTTGGGCCATCTGATGACTTACCACCAATAAAAAAGCCTCCCGAGGGAGGCTTATACAATCTTTATAAAAATTAATCTATGCTAATTTTACTTCAACTGCGTTTAGTCCTTTCTTACCTTCTTTAAGTTCGAAAGTTACTTCGTCACCTTCGCGGATTGCGTTTAACAGGCCTGATGAATGTACGAAATACTCCTTGCCCGAGTCGGCATCAGCGATGAAGCCGAATCCTTTGGTGTCATTGAAAAACTTTACTTTACCTTTTTGCATAAAAATTTGTGTTTAATGCTGCAAAGATAACTTAATAAATGGGTTTAAACTTTTTTTTAAATCAAAACCCATTGTTTTTCAGAAATATATTGAAAACTGAAGGATTTGCTTCAAAACAGCCCTAAAGCATGCTTTTAAGCTCCAAAAGGAGCATTTCCCCCTTTATTCAACTAACAAAACCAATCCTTTTAAGTACAGCCCTTCGGGGTGAAATATGCTTACGGGGTGGTCGGCGGGCTGAGTTAAGTGATGCAGTATACGGATGTTGCGGCCGCTTTCAATAGCAGCAGCAGTTACTGCCCCTTTAAACAAATCGGGTGAAATTACCTGGCTACATGAAAAAGTAAATACCACTCCACCGCTTTTAATTTTTTTGAAAGCTGCAGCATTTAAACGGCTGTAGGCTTTAATAGCGGAGTGTTTTGCGCCCATGCCTTTGGCAAATGCAGGTGGGTCCAGTACAATTACGTCATAATCTTCCCTGCTCTCCTTAAAAAAGTCAAATACATCAGAAGTGTAAGAAGTATGCTTTTTATTATCACCAAAATTCAGCTGAACGTTTTCGTTGGTCCACTCCATTGCACGGGCTGATGAATCAACCGAATGCACCAGTGATGCGCCGGCCTTTAAAGCATAAATCGAAAAGCCACCGGAATAGCAAAAGGTGTTGAGTACTTTTTTGCCTTGCGAGTAGTGGGAGAGTAGTTGGCGGTTCTGGCGCTGGTCAACAAAAAAGCCGGTTTTCTGACCCTGTATAAAATCTACCTTAAACAGGTGGCCGTGTTCCTTTACTACACCTTCCGTTGCAGCCCCGTATAAATAGCTATCCGTTGTTTCAATGGCATCGTGCAGGGCGGCTTTGCTTTTATCATAAACGGCTTTCAGTTTATCGCCATAAAGTTGCTTAAGCGCTTCCACAAAATTCATGCGCTCCTTGTGCATGCCTGCGGTATGGCATTGCAACACCAGGGTTCCGTTATACCAATCGGCTATAAGGCCGGGCATTCCATCGCCCTCTGCAAAAATAAGGCGGTAGGTAGTGGTGTCCTCATTATCAACTAAGCCCGCAACTTTGCGAACAGCATATGCCGAGCGGAATTTTTCTAACCATAAATCTTTTAAGCTACTTACGGGTTGAAAGCTGAATACCCTTACCGCAATGCTGCCGGTACCATAATGGCCTGTGGCCAGGTAGGTTCCGTCTTCTGAAAATACATCCACAACATCACCGGCCTGTAAGCCCTTATCCATTTTTTTAATGGCGCCCGAAAATATCCAGGGATGAAAACGCTTAACCGCCTCTGCCTTGTGGCGGTGTAATATGATGGAGGGAAATTTGCTCATGATTATACCGCAAAGAAAAGAATTTGTTGATGGGCACCATTTGCAATTGCGCCATTTAAATAATTTAGTTGCCGAAATTGTGAAGCATGGCAGATATAGAGAAGTTTAAAGCAAGCATACAAAGCGGATACAACTCAAAAGGCGATTTTATAGTATTAGGTGCACCCATGATAGATGGGCAAACACTGGCAGATGCGCCCGTAAAAGCACCCTTAAAAACATTTAACCGCCACGGGTTAATTGCAGGCGCTACCGGTACGGGTAAAACAAAATCGCTGCAACTAATTGCTGAGCAGTTATCGGATAAGGGGGTTGCCTGCCTTTTGATGGATATAAAAGGTGATTTGAGCGGCATTGCAAAACCGGGAAGCACCAATGCTAAAATTGAGGAACGCCAGAGCCGTATTGGTATTAGCTGGCAGCCAAAACAAAACCCTGTTGAGTTGCTATCGCTTAGCAATGAGAAGGGCGCGCGCTTGCGTGCAACTGTTTCAGAGTTTGGCCCGGTATTGTTTTCAAAAATTCTGGACCTTAATGATACGCAGCAAGGGGTTGTTGCCATCATCTTTAAATACTGCGATGACAATAACCTGCCTTTGCTTGACCTGAAGGACTTTAAAAAGGTAATGAACTTTATTACCAACGAGGGCAAAGCCGATATTGAGCAAACCTATGGTAAGGTTAGTACAGCTACCACTGCTACTATACTGCGTAAAGTTATTGAACTGGAAGGGCAGGGGGCTGAAGTGTTTTTTGGTGAGAAAAGTTTTGAAGTAGATGACCTTTGTCGAGTAGATGAAAACGGGAAAGGTATTATAACCATACTGCGTTTAACTGATGTGCAGGACAGGCCCAAGCTATTCAGTACGTTTATGCTGTGTTTGCTGGCTGAGATTTACGCCACCTTTCCGGAAGAAGGGGATGCAGACCGGCCCAAGCTGGTAATTTTTATTGACGAGGCGCACCTGGTATTTGAAGAAGCGAGCAAAGCTTTGTTAGATCAAATAGAAACCATTGTAAAACTGATACGCAGCAAAGGCGTGGGCATATTCTTTATTACACAAAACCCAATGGACGTACCCGATAGCGTATTGGGGCAGTTGGGCATGAAGGTGCAACATGCGCTGCGTGCTTTTACTGCTAAGGACCGCAAGCAGATTAAGTTAACCGCAGAGAACTACCCACTATCGGATTTTTACGACACTGAGAATATAATTACCGCATTAGGCATGGGCGAAGCGCTTGTTACCGTTTTAGCTGAAAACGGCAGCCCTACGCCATTGGCAGTTACCTTAATGCAGGCCCCGCAATCCAGAATGGATATATTATCCCCCGCGGAGATAGATGAAATAAATAGCAAGTCTTTCCTGGTTAAAAAATATAACGAGGTAATTGACCGCGAAAGCGCATTTGAGATTTTGAGCCGCAAGTTGCAGGCACCGGTTCAAAATCCAACAACAACTGCACCCAAAACTACGGGCGGAAAAACTTCAAATACTACTGTAAATCAGCCTACTATGTTTGAAAAGGGGGCTGATGTGGTAACTGACTTTGCCAAGAGCTCTGCCGGCAAAGTAATATTGCGCGAGGTAACCCGTGGCCTGTTAGGGGTGTTAGGTCTGGGTGGCAAACGTCGGTAACATACAACCTAAGCAGCAAGGTCCTTATCTTACTTTAATCGGTGGATGTGTTCATATATACTTGACAACATCCAATAAATGGTATTAATTTAGGCAAAATTAAATTCGTTCCTATGCGGAAACTTTTACCCCTGATTTTCTCTTGCCTTTTGCTGTTAGCAGTTGATATAGCGAAAGGTCAATGCACCAACGGTTACCAATATCCGGCAGGCTCATACACTCCCCCTTCAAACGGAGCATGGACCAGCGCGACTAACATAAGTTGGAGTGGGGAATATGTAGTGTGGAACGTGGTTCAAGGCTCAACTTATACCTGGAGCACTTGCGGCACTGACGGGGGCAATGCCGGTTATGATTCTGAGCTTACGCTTACCGATGCAGGTGGAGGAACCGTATTGGGCTATAGTGATGATGCCTGTGGTTTGCAATCGCGCATAGTATGGACTTCCAATTTTAATGGCCAGGTAAGGGTTTACCTGCATGAGATAACCAACCTTTTGGGGCTGTTTTATTTCTATTGCCAAACCAACAGCACTAACAGTACAGTTGTGTGTAAGGTGCAGCATCCGCCCCTGCCTGTTTGCGGTAGCTATGTAACACCAACCAACAACGTTACCGTACCATCAACCGGTACAACCCTTAACTGGAACTCGGCCGGTGGTATCGTGCATGGCTACAAACTTTACTTTGGAACTGACAACCCGCCAACAAACGTTGTAAACGGTGCTAACCAGGGTTTGGCAAACTCCTATGCAACAGGTGGATTAGCGGCTAATGAAACTTATTACTGGCGTATAGCCCCATGGAACTACGGTAGTGGCGATCAGGACGGCTGCCCGGTTTATACCTTCAATACTTACTATCCCGGTTGTGTAACGCCGTCTTTCCCCGGCGATGGTTCAGGTGGCATAAGCACAGTTGGCACGTCACTGTCATGGACAGCCCCGGCCAACCCTCCGGGTACACCTACAGCCTACAAAATGTATTTCGGAACGAATAACCCACCAACCAATATTGAAAACGGCACTAACCTGGGCAACGTATTAACCTTTAGCCCCGGTACTTTAACCTCCGGAACAACTTATTACTGGAGAGTTGTACCTACCAATGCTCAGGGCGATGCTATTTCCTGCCCGGTATTCAGCTTTACTACTTCCAGCGGACCGGCAAGTTGTTCGAACATCATTTATGTTTCGCCAACCGGTAGCGGAGATGGTTTTACCAGCGGTAGCCCAACCACGCTTTCTGCTGCTATAGGACTGATAAACCTTGGCACTTATGGCCAATTGAACGAAATACGCATGCTAAGCGGTAACTATACCGTTAGCGGCAAAATTGATATACCGGCCAATACATTTTTTGACGGCGGTTACGAGGCTTCCGGTACCGGTTGCGATGCAACGTGGAGAAAGAATATAAGCTTAACTTCTCAGTTAGATATTACACCGGTTTTAGAAACTCCAACAGTAGGAGTAACGCAAATAGGCGTATACCGTGGCATGGCTGCGGCCAGCGTAAACAACTGGAGGTTGCAGGACCTTATCATAAATGTAATTGCCCCGGCAGGCACAGGACAAACCAATAATCGAGGACAGAGTTTTTATGGAGTGCATATTGATAACTGCAGCGGTTATGAGATAACCCGTTGTAAAGTAATAACCCCTGCCGGCACTGCAGGCGCCTCCGGAACAACACCTTCAGCAGGTGGTGGCTTTGGCGGTGGAGCAGGCGGTAATGGCGGCAACGGAAGGGCCAGTTGTAATAACGGAACTTCAGGAGCAGGTACTGCCGGTGCTAAAGGCAATGGAGCCGGAGGTACCGGAACAGGCAGTAATCAAAATGCCAATGGCGCAGCAGGCGTTTCAGGTGGTGGTGCTTTATCTGCGGGTAACAACGGTAACACTGGCGGCAATGGCGCTAACGGATTTGCAGGCGCTAACAGCGCAGCAACGGGCAGCGCAGGAACATATAATAGTTATTTTGTACCCGGTGGCCAGGGTGGTACCGGCACAGGCGGCGGCGGCGGACAAGGCGGTGGCGGTGGAAGTGGTAACAACGTGGGTTGTGTAGGGGCCTGTGTGTTTGGTAATTGCGTAGGCGGTTTATGTGGCGCTCAAAATGGCGCGGCCGGTGGCGCAGGTGGCCAGGGCGGTGCAGGCGGCAGCGGCGGCTTCGGCGGCGGCGCTTCAATCTGTATTTTTGTAAACGGAACAGCAGGAACCATTTCCAATTGTAACTTAACACCGGGAACAGCCGGCGCAGGTGGTGCAGGTGCACCCGGTAGCGCAGGCCTTGGTGGCTCGGGCGGCGGCAGCGGCAATTGTAATAGCTGTATAGTTGGCTCCCGCTGTGGTGGAAACGGTGGCGCAGGTGGCACAGGTGGCCAGGGTGGCTCAGGAGCCAATGGTTCAGCAGGTGTTGCAGCCCAGGTTGTAAACAATGCAGGTACTATAACCACGCCAAGTGTAACTATCCCTGTTACACCTATAGCTACCGTATCAGCTTATGTTGGTGCTACTAATTCTGAAATTACTATTACCAAGGCGGGTGGTGCAGGTAACTGGACTTTACCTGCAGGCGCTGCTTATGTAAATGATGTAAGCGCCTCCGTTAGTTCTTATTCAGCTACTTCAGGTACAGCAAAAATTTATTTCCCTTCATTACCGGGTTCAGGCGCATTGCCAACTGCCAGCGGTTCTAAACCCGCTATCTACGGTTTGGATTTGACTTTTGGTGCCGTAACGTTTAAGAAAGGTGTTAATCTATCGGCAACCAGAACACTGCCAACTATTAACCCTATCAGCCCGGTATGTTTAGGTTCGGCTATTAACCTGGGCACAAGCGCAGCAGGTTCCTGCTACGATTGGGCCGTTCAAAAAATATCTTCTCCTAACTCCGCTGCAGCACCCGGACCAAATTTACTGAGCGGTGCGCAGATAACTGACCAAAACCCCGGAAGCCTTACTATAGCAAGCCCGGGAACCTATCAGGTTAAGTTACGCGTAAAGGATGATTGCTACGGATGGAGTATACCGGTTTATGTTTCAGTAGTAATTAACCAGGTGCCTGATTTGCCTGCAACGGTAGATTATGCTACCTGTTATAACAGCTCATTTAACCTTACTTCAATAAACCCTGCCGATGCTAATGGCACAACCGGTAGTTACGTTTGGTCGCTAACGCAGGGAGGTGCAGCGCTGGGGTCAACGGTTGTTTCATTAACTACCCCGGGCACATTTACCTATTATGTTCGTAAAGAAACTGCCACCACACCGGTATGTTCAGATGAAAGCGAAGTAACTATTACCGTACACCCAACACCTGAATTGCCCGCAGCAGATGCGCAGGCTTTTTGCCAGGATAATACAACTATTGACTTAACGGATTATAACCCTGCAGATGCCAACGCAACTATAGGTAACTATGTATGGTCAAACACGTCCGGCGGTGCGGCATTGCCTACCACCATTGTAAGTTTAAATAGCCCCGGTGTGTTTACTTACTATGTAAGAAAGGAGACAGGAACCACCCCGGCTTGTTCAGATGAAACCGTATTTACCTTAACTATTAAGAACCGCCCGACGGGCAACATTGCCGGTTCAACCACTATTTGCGAAGGCCAATCAGTTAACCTTGCGGTGTTTGTTACAGGCACCGGCCCGTGGAGTGGCACACTATCAGACGGAACCACCTTTGTGGGCAACAGTAATCCTATACCGGTTAACGTTGCACCTACTTCAACAGCAAGTTATACCATTGCCGACTTGAGTGATTCGTATTGCACGGCACAGCCGGGCGATTTATCAGGCACTGTAACGGTAACCGTATTGCAACAGGCTACGGCATTTGCAGGCCAGGATATGACAGGCTGTAACGGTTTATTGAATACAGTAGTGGGCGCCACTGCAACCAACTATTCATCTTTCAGCTGGTCGCACAATGGCACAGGCACCTTAACCAACGGTAATACATTAAGTCCTACCTACTTCCCTGCACCGGGCGAAACCAGCGTTACACTAATGCTGCAGGTGGATGGTGTAGCGCCTTGCAGCACCGTATTTGATGATATGGTGATGACCTTTGGCGCTTGTAACAGCATTTGGTTAGGCTACACTACCGATTGGTTTGATGGCGGCAACTGGAGCTTAGGTGTTGTACCTAACGACTGTGCTGCAGATGTAACTATACCTACCTTACCGGTTGGCGGTTTCTTCCCGCATATTACCTCAACATCGCCACAGGTTGGTGATATAGTTGTTGAAAGCAGTGCACAGATTGATATTGATGCCGGTAAGAAAGTTGCTGTTTGCGGAAGGTTTACAGGAGGATTTGGTACACCATCGCAGATTGTTGGTAACGGTGAAATTGAACTGAACGGCAGCAGCCAGCAATTGCTGTTTGAGCACCTGGTGTTTAATAACCTGCGCCTGAACAATGCGGCGGGTGCAACGATGCAGCCGGGTAGTGTTTATGATGTAATGAATGAAGTACGCCTGCAGAGCGGCACATTAGACGCTAATAGCGGCGTATTACACTTTAACAGCCTGGCGGATAACCAGATTGCAATAATTGACAACTTTAGTGCAGGTTATACTGGCACTGTAGTTGGCCCTATTACGGCAGACCGTTATTACCACAGCAGCAGCACTTACGATGCCCACTACATGGGTTCGCCGGTAGATAATGCACCGCTTAGCCAGTTTGGCGCAGGTGGTACAAGCGGCTTTGCCATACCTAAAGCCAATTGCGACGAAACGCAGTTACACTATACTTCGCCTTATGGCACGGTTGCCAGTTACGATCAAAGCAATGGCGCAAGCTGTGCCTTGGGTGGTTGGTTGTTTGAAACCAGCGGTAACGCGGTTAATGCCAAAGGCTACTCTATCCGCTTTACAGGTGCGGGTGTAGTTAGCGTAAATGGTGACGCAAACCTTAATGCCAGCTACAGTGTTGGTGGTTTAATCAACAGCAGTTGGAGCAACGTTAGTCTGCAAGGCAGGCCAATGACTTCCGGCTGGCAGTTGGTGGCCAACCCATACCTGGCTTACCTGAATGTTACTGCAACACCTGCCGGTTTTGATGCCAACAAGCTAGTATGGCACACGGGCGGTCCGTTTGCCGGTAGCTATCAGGCTGCAACTGTAGTTGCGCCGTTCCAGGCCTTTATGGTACACGTAAGTGCCCCGGGTGCCCCTAAAACCTATACTGTTAACGCCAGCAGCCGTGTTAAACCCGGCACGCCTGCTACCTTCCAAAAACAGGCTAACGACCAGGAGTTAACTATTACTGCCGCTAACGACTCAACCCAGTTGCTGGATGTAACTACAGTAGCGTTTAATACAGATGCTACCATTAACATGGATGCAGATTATGATGGTATTAAAGTTGCCGGCGCATTAAACCGCCATACTCTTTACAGTCACAATGCTGACCCTATGAGTTGGATGGCTGTAAACACATTAAGAAGCATTGAAGAAACCAGCACAGTGCCGGTTGGTTTTGAGGCCGGCATTAACGGACACTATACCTTTACTTTCGATGGCCTTAGTTCATTTGACCCTACCAGCTACATTACACTTGAGGATAAGCAACTGAACGTAATGCACGATGTTAGAAGCGGGGCTTACAGCTTTACTGCTAATGCCACCGATAACTTTGACCGTTTTGTGTTACACTTTACACCTGCGGCACACTTTAATACGGTTGACGCAAGCTGTAATGCTTTCGGGCAAATTAATATTGAGCAACCCGGCCCGGCAAACTGGCAATACAGCGTAGCCGATGCACAAGGCGTAGTGCTTTCTACAGGAACATTGAACACCACCAACCCAACTACGGTTAGCGCAGCCGCAGGAACCTACACCGTTACACTGGTAGACAATAACGGCTATACCGTTGTTAAGAATATACTGGTAATGGGTGAGGAACCTTTATTAGCCAGCTTTGCCGCCAGTGCAAATGTGGCTGAAGTGAGTGAGGATATACAGTTTGCTAATACCACTACAGGTGCTACAGCAGTGCAGTGGGATATGGGTGATGGTACTATACTTAACGGTGCAATGGTTACACATAACTACACCGCTGAAGGCGTTTATACCGTTAATATGATGGTAGAAAATGCGTCATCATGTTCTTCATCCAGTAACCAAACCGTTACTATTACCGCAAAAGGTGCAACAGGCGTTAAGCCTTTGGCAATTGATGGTATTAAGATTTGGAGTAACGAAGACCGCGTTTACGTTGACTTTAGCAAGAAGAAGCAGGTGGAAGCCACTATCAATATTTACAATGTGGTTGGCCAGTTGATAAGCAGCGAGAAGTTCGGTAAATCATCGGTTTACATCCGCAAATTGAATAACCTTGACGCGGGTTACGTTATAGTTAATGTTAAAGATGCTGACGGTGTTGTAAGCAAGCAATTGTTTATAAGCTCCAACAAGTAGTATAAACACGAAAAATGAAATGCCCGGCCTAAGCCGGGCATTTTTGTTTTATTAAGAAACAGAACTGGCGGGATATTTGCACAATCAAACTTTTTTTAGTTCCATTTGTTGTAGTTTAAAATAAGAAGTATGAAAATGTTACTTGCCGGTATGTTGCTGTTAGCAACCTCAATTAGCCTGCCTACTAAAACGGTTTACGATTTTACAGTTAAAGATATAGACGGAAAGAAGGTTAGCCTTGATGCGTATAAAGGCAAGGTGCTGCTTTTTGTAAACGTGGCAAGCCTTTGCGGCAATACACCACAATACAAGGATATACAGGCGTTGTATGCAAAGTATAAGGATAAAGGCCTGGTGGTGCTGGGTTTTCCTGCCAATAACTTTATGGGCCAGGAGCCCGGAGATGACAAAGAGATTAAGCAGTTTTGCACCCGCGAGTATGCTGTAACTTTCCCAATGTTCTCCAAAATATCAGTTAAAGGAAAGGACATTGCCCCCTTGTATACTTACCTAACACAAAAGGCGGAAAATGGCGTTATAGACGCCCCAGTAACCTGGAATTTTCAGAAATTTTTGGTGGGTAAAGACGGAATGGTGATAACATCCTTTAGCCCACGCACCCTTGTGAGCGAGCCGGAAGTTGTTGCAGCGGTTGAAAAGGCGCTGGCCCGGTAATTAACGTTGTTTCTTTAACTCATCCTGCGCCCACTTCAGGTTGTTTTTAGCCTGTTGGTAGTTGGGCGAAATCTCTAATGCTTTTTTGCAGGCTATTTCTGCACTATCGTACTTTTGTAGCATAGCATAGGCCGAGCAAATGTTGTTGTAAGCGGTAGCGCTGTTAGGCTCAACCGCTAAAACATCGTAGCAGGTATTTATACACTCGCGGTATTTGCCCGATTGGTAGTAAGCCAGCGACTTATTGATTAATACCGTAGTTGAGTTTTGTTGTGTTATTGGCGTTAACGGCTCTGCGCTGTTGGCTGTTGCCAGGTACTGCTTTGCGTAACTATCGTTAGGGTAGTACTGCAGGGTTAACTCAGCAGCCTGTTTCAGTTTGGCCTTATCTGCCTTTTGCTTGTATATCTCCATTATCTGGTAGCGGCTGTAAATGTGCCCTGGGAAGATTGCCAGAGCTTTATTGCAGTATTCCTCAGCCTCATCAAGCCGTTGCTGGCTGCCAAGGTAACGCGAGTAATAGTAGTAGGATTCTACATAGTTAGGGCCGTACGCAATTGCGTTTTGGTAGAATTGCTCAGCCTCTGATAGTTTGCCCTGCGCCTGCTTTAAAATGGCCATGTTAACGTGCAGAATGTAGTAACGCGGGGTTTTAACCAAAGCTGAATCAAAGGCCGTTTCAGCGCCTGCATAATTGCCCTGCCCCATTAAGGTAAGGCCATAGTTCATCCAGCCGCGGCCGTTGTTCGGGCTTTTTTCGGTTACATCTTTCCACAGGGTTTCATCCTTTTGCCAAACTATATTACGTTGGTGGGTGCCGTAGCCATAAGCGCCTAAAACGGGAATCATAAGGGCAAATACGGCGTATTTAGCCTGGCCCTGTGCTGCAAAAAACTTATTGGTCAGATTAATCAGCAGGCAAACCATAGAGAAGATAAGGCCGATATAAGGTAGGAAAACACGGTGGTCGTTTGTTACCTCAGCCAAAGCAATAAAGGAGGAGGTTGGCAGCAACATTAAAAGGAACCATACCAAGCCGAAAGAAAAAGGGCGCCATTCTTTTTTAGTTGAAGTGTAAAACGCCAGGCCAATTAAGAAAACAAGGAAGATGATGCCACCAAACAAACGGCTGTAAATGGTGCCGTTGTAGGAAATAACCAGTGGGATATCCGTATCTGCGGTAAGTTCTAACGGGAAAAAGAATTGCGTTACATAATGCCAGATAATATATGGTTGAGAAGAGGCATACCACAGCACAGAAGTGCCGCCCGGCTCGTGGTGCTTGGTCATTTTAATGGTAAAAATGGCCAGCGCTATACAAACAACCAGTGGCACCAGTCCGCCGAAAATGCTTTTAAAGAAGTTGCTTATCTCTTTAAACGTAAGAAGGTCAACCAGGCTTTTTTGCTTCTCAATCATGTAATCGTAAGCAATCATTGCCGGGGCAAACATGATGGTGGTTTCTTTGGCAAACATGCCCAGTATTACAGGGATAAGATATACATAGGTTTTACGCCAATTAGGGAATTGCACATAAAGTGCAAATGAACCGATGATAGCCAGTGTGGACAGGATATCGGAACGCGAGATGATGTAGTTAACTGTTTCGGCATTGGCGGTATGCAGCCCATACCAGGCGCAACCCAGCACCGCAAAATAGCTGTTTAACTCCGCCCCTTTAGGAAAGGCGGTTTCGTACAGCTTTACCTGTATAAAGTATAGCAGGATTACAATGAGCAGTAGCCAACTGAAGTTGGATACGTGAAACCAAAAAGGGTCAAGCGGGTTGCGCTTTTCGGCAGGGGTTAGGGCATAGTCAATGGCAAGTGTTGTGGTAACCAGGGGGCGGTAACCCTGGTGCGATGGCATTGAACTGGAGGTGGTGCAATCCTGAAAAAACAGGGGGATGTTCTTAATGTCCCTTATAAAGGCATTATCCTGTATGGTATGCGAATCGTCGAAGTGAAATTCGTTATGAAAGTGGTTGCTGTAAACGGCTGTAATAGCTAAAAGAACAAGAAATAATAATCCGCTGACAATTGCTTTATGACTCATGCTTTTGTTTCGTTTAAGTTTTCGGCCCGCTGAATGGATATTTTGCGCACCAAATCAGTTTGGGCAGCTTCAAGATTTCTGATTTTCGAATATAGGATAATGCCTGCCACAAAGAAAAACATGATGAACAGATAAACAAGAAGATCGAAGCCGCGGGCAACACCCACAAAGTTGGCTATCTTATCAGTAAGGCCGGGGAAAACCACAAACACACCCCCTACGGCGGTTAAGCCGATAATAAGCAGGCGATAGAAGGTTCTGTTTTTTAAGCGGGGTATGGCTATAATAAAAATTATAGCAACCGGAATAAGCAGCAGTAGTTTAAAATTCATGCCTACAGTATTTTTTTGAGGATGAGGTCTATTAGAATGTTGATGGAGTTCATCGAGCTTTGCCCCTTCATTTTAGAGTAATCGGTATAAATGATTTTTACAGGGACCTCTTCGTATCGCAATTCTGCCTGGCGGATAAGTGTTAGAATTTCCGAGGCATGGGCCATACGGTTTTCGCGCATTTTAATTTTAGACAGGGCGGTGCGGTTCATAGCTCTGAAACCATTGTGCGCATCCGTTAACCACATGCCTGTAAACAGCCCGTTTACCATAATAGCCCCTTTTAAAATTAGCTTACGGGAAGGGGGAACCTGCGCTATATCTTCCGGCCTTTTAAAACGGGTGCCCATCGTAATATCGGCGCGGTCCACCAAAATGGGTTCCATAAGCGCCGGTATTTCTTCATAGTTGTGCTGGCCGTCGGCGTCAAAGGTAACGGCGTAATCCGCTCCGCGGCTTAAAGCAAACTCCAAGCCGGTTTGCAGGGCAGCCCCCTGGCCCAGGTTAATCTCATGGCGCAGGTAAAATATGGGGGCGCCTTTCAGCGCTTCGCGGGTATTGTCGGTGGAGCAATCGTCTATGACCACCACCCTGTAACCATTTTCTATCAACGGGGCTATGGTTTCCCTGATAACCTTCCCTTCATTGTATGATGGAATAATGATGAAAACTTTTTTCGGGTCGAAATTCATACGGCACACAGCGGTTTGCAGCGGGAAAATAGCATTTGTTCAGAAAATATCTCAATACCTGCGCTGTTGAAATTATTCCCCAATTATTTAAAGCGGCAATTTGTAAATCAACATCATTCAATGCTTTACGCAGGCAAATAGTTTCCGTGGTCCAGATTTGGAAGGTTGTTAAAATAAGGGTGTAATAGCCCTGGTTAACTGAGGTAACTACCTAAAAAATGAATTATGAGAAATTTTACTTTAATCGTAGCAATTGCCTGTTTAATGCTGTTAGCCGCTAGTAAAATGCAGCAGGGCCTTAAATGCCCCGACCTTGACGCTTTGGCTTGTCATATTTATATCCTTTGCCCATCTATTTTAATGGAAGGCTGAGGTGGATTCCATTAAATTGATTTTGCCTACCAGTTTCCAACTCCCTCTGTTGGGATATAAGGCTATGGCTTACAGGCCAGTGTGCCATATGGGCAAGTGTATATCCTGCCGCACTTTAGGTGCACAATAAATTTATCTTCGCGCTATGGATAAACCTTTGATTTTAGTTGTAAACGATGATGGTATTACGGCGCCGGGCATTGAGGCCCTGGTTAAAGCCGTAAAGGATTTAGGTGAAGTAGTAGTAGTAGCACCGGATTCGCCGCAAAGCGGCATGGGGCACGCCATAACCATAAACAAGCCACTGCGCCTTAAGCAGGTGCATAATTTTGGCGATATAAAGGCCTACCAATGCTCAGGCACACCGGTAGACTGTGTTAAGCTGGCAGTGGATAAGGTATTACACCGCCACCCGGACTTATGCGTTAGCGGTATTAACCATGGCAGCAATTCTTCGATAAATATTATATACAGCGGAACCATGAGTGCCGCTGTGGAGGCCAGTTTGGAGGGTATTCCTTCTGTTGGTTTTTCGCTTTGCGATTATGCGCATGATGCTGATTTTAGCGCATCGGTTTTTTATGCACGCTTTGTTGCAGAATCGCTGCTGAAACACGCTATACCTAAGCATACATTGCTGAATGTAAACATCCCCAAACTGCCCTTGAATGAAATTAAAGGGTTAAAGATTTGCCGCCAGGCTTTAGCCAAGTGGGAAGAGGAGTATATGGAGCGTAAAGACCCTATGGGCCGCCCTTATTATTGGCTTACAGGTAAGTTTGTAAACTATGATAAGGGGCATGATACCGATGAGTGGGCGTTAGCAGAAGGCTATGTGAGTGTGGTGCCCGTGCAACACGACTTAACGGCCCACCATGTTATACCGCTTATAAATGAAACCTGGGATTTTTCGGGCCTGGCGCAGGGGAATGATATACCGCAAACTGATAGTAAACGTTTTAACCTGTAATACTTAAGCAAATGTTAGACAGATATTTAAACCCAACGCCAACGCCCTATAAGTGGGATAGATTTTCAGTTGGTTTTTTTCCTGCGCTGCTGCTGCCTATTGCGGGGTTCTTTATCATATTCGGTTTTACCTATTTCTACTCTACAGTAGTGCAGCATGCCTCTTACTCCCTTGAGCTTTTCAGAATAAGCCTGCATTACCAGGGTACCTTTTTGCGGGTTGCCACCTTAAGCTGTTTTCTTAACCCCATTTATTTTTACCTTTTGCTGCAGCGCAATTATTACAATGCCTGCCGTGGTGTGGTGCTGGCCAGTATGTTGCTGGTGTTTGCCATACTAATTAAAGAAGTGATTTAACCGCCTGTGAAGTATTACATAATTGCCGGAGAGGCCTCAGGAGATTTGCACGGCGCTAACCTTATAAAGGAGCTGCGCCTGCTTGACCCTGCTGCAGAAATACGCTGCTGGGGTGGCGATAAAATGCAGGCTGCAGGCGGTGAGGTGGTTAAGCACATACGCGACCTTGCCTTTATGGGCTTTTTTGAAGTGGTAAAGCACCTGGGTACCATACTTAACAACATCAGCTTTTGTAAGAAGGATATTTTTGCTTTTAAGCCCGATGTAGTAATACTGATTGATTACCCCGGTTTTAACTTCCGGCTGTTTCCCTTTTTAAAACAGAATAAATTTAAAATATTTTATTATATATCTCCCCAGCTATGGGCATGGAAAACCTCGCGGGTGTATAAGGTAAAGGAGTATGTGGACCGCATGTTTGTGATATTTCCTTTTGAAAAGGAGTTTTATGAGCGGTACAGCGTAAAGGTGGATTTTGTGGGCCACCCTCTTTTAGATGAGTTGAAGGAGTTGCCGGAGGTACATGCGGTTAGCAACAGCAATACCATTGCCCTGGTGCCCGGCAGCCGTAAACAGGAGATTGCTTACCTGTTGCCCGAGTATCTAAAAGTGGTGGAGGAATTTCCTGAATACCGCTTTGTTATTACCGGCCTTTATAACATAGGCGAAGATTTTTACCGGCAAATAATGGGTAACGCACGCTGCGAACTGGCTATGGACCGAACTTACGAGGTTATACATTCCTCTAAAGCTGCGATTGTTACCAGTGGTACGGCTACCCTTGAAACGGCCCTGCACGGGGTGCCGGAGGTAATTTGTTATAAAGGCAGTTGGATATCCTACTATATAGCTAAAGCCTTGATAAAGAACATCCGGTTTATCTGCATTGTTAACCTGATATGCGATAAAAGGGTGGTAGAGGAGCTGATACAGGCTGATGTTAACAAGGAGCGCCTGGTGCTGGAATTAAAGAGGATTTTGACGCCCGAGGGCCGTGGCGCTATACTGGCGGATTACGAGGAGTTACGCCATAAACTGGGTGATGCCGGCGCCAGTAAAAGGACAGCAGAACTCATGCTGAAATATCTGAAACAATAGTTTGCGATAGCTGTTGCGCTGGCTATATTCGCACATTCCATAATCTTAAAACACTTACATGAAAAAGGGAGTTATTATAGGCGTGCTGGTGGTGCTGTTTGGCATTGGTGCCGGGGCCTATTATTATTTTAAAGGCAGCGATAAGCACTTACAACTGGTGCCTAAAAATGCCGTGTTTGTAGGCAATATCGATTTTAAATCGGTGCTTACTAAGGCCGATATTGATAAGGTAAAAGAGATGCAGTGGTTTAAGGATTTGCAGGGCAAAATGAAGGAGGAAGCTTCTGATTCGCCTAAAGACAAAAAAGCTATGGAAGTGTTCGAGCACCCTTTCAGCAGTGGGGTAAACATTATGTCCGACGTTTACTTTTTCGGCGCAATGTACGGCGAAGCTTTTGTAGGCGCCATGGTGTTTGATATAAAAGATGAAGAGCAGTTTAAAGAAAGTATTTTGAAGGTAAAGCCTGAGGCTAAAATTGTAAATGAAAAAGGCTACAAAGCAGTTTATGATGGTGATGAAATGGCCCTTGCCTGGAACGGCACCGGGGCGGTAGTAGCTACTGTTTATGATTATGAACTTCGCGATTCGCTGAAAGGTTTTTTAAGCTCAACATTTGCGCGTAAAAAGGACGAATCGGTTTTGTCAAACACCTTTTTTCAGGAATATGCAAGAGGGAAAAAAGACATGAGCGTGTTTCTGAACTTTAACGAGTTTGATAAGTTAACCAGTGCTTTAACACGTGCCAATCCTTTCGGTAGCATGATGTATAGCTCAATGAGCGGCTATTTGAAAGGAAATTATGTGTGGACCAACCTGGAGTTTCAGGATGATAAAATACTTTTTACCACAGTGCGTAAAACGGATTCGGAAGATAAGGAAGCAAAAGAAGGCGATTGGCTGAACCCTAAAGGCTTTAGCGAGGACCATATTAACAGCTTAACTCAAAAAGATATTTATGCGCTGTTTGCTGTTGCCATGAACAGTGAAAAGGTGTTTGCCTACTACGATAAAATACCTATGGTTAGTATGGCCAAAGCCCAAATTGCGGCAGCTATGCAAATGGATGTAAAGGAGATGGAAAAGATATTCGGCGGAGAGTTTTCATTTGCATTGGTGGGTTTTGACAAGCCTGTGGTTGATAGCACAGAGGTGGCTATGCTGCAGAGTTTGAAGGAGGAAGACGATTCAGAATATTACGGCAGTGATGACTATGAGGATTACCCTGCTTATCACAACCCTATGGATGATTACCCTGTTCCTGTATTTACGTTCAACTTTTCGTCAAACAATAAAGAGGGTGTTAAGAAAGTATTGGAGAAGTACCAGATTCAAAAGTCGGTTGACGGTTATTTTACCTACCCTTTAGATGGTAAAATGAGCGCCTACCTGGTTGAGAATAAATTTGGCTTTACAGTAACCAACAACGTAGACCTTGCCAAAAAGATGGCCACTGACGGTAAATTGGGCACTCCACCGGCGCGTGTTGCTGATTTAGTAAAAGGGAAATCGAGCGCAATGTTTTTTGACATGGCCCTTGAACACTACCCGCTTGAAATACGCAATACTATGAGTAAAGAAATGGGAGACCGTAACTATAACGCCTTTGCTACTTATATGCAGTTGTTTAAGGATGTTACTGGAAGCGGCAATGCTACCAACTCAGAAGTTGCTATTAACCTGAGTGAAGGTAAGGGCAACAGCCTTTACCGCTTATTAGCACAGGCGGATGTTGCTTATAAGATGGTTAAATAAGCTATAAAGATGATAATCTCTTTTTCCGACGTAGTCCCTGCCTTTTTAGCGGGGACTACTAATTTAAACTCGGAGGTATGGGGGAATAGCTTTACCCTGCCTGCGGGTAAGGGCGTTTTGGTAAAAGCGCAAAGCGGAAAAGGGAAAACCACCTTTCTTTCTTATCTGTTTGGTTCAAGAAAGGGATATGCAGGAAGCATAGCATTTGAAGGGAAGGATATTAAAAGCTTTGATCTGGACCATTGGAGTGCATTGCGACAGCAGCATTTAAGTATGGTAATACAGGATTTGCGCTTGTTTGAAAACTTAAGTGTTAGAGAGAACCTAAGCCTGAAACTAAACCTGCATAAGCCGCCCGGCATGAACGAAGCTGAGCAGATGCTGAAGCAATTAGGGGTGGGGGAATTTATGGATAGAGAGTGCCGTACTTTATCGTTAGGGCAGCAACAGCGCGTGGCAATAGTGCGCAGCCTTTGCCAACCCTTTAGCTGGCTTTTAATGGATGAGCCCTTTAGTCATTTGGACGAGCAAAATACCGCCCTTGCTATGCAATTGATAAAGGAACGTTGTGCAGCAAACGGTGCAGGCTATATCATCAGTTCATTAGGTAGTGAGCATCATACGCATTATGATATTGTATTAAATCTGTAAGATGTACTTCAGCAAGCTATTTTTAAAACATACCCGCGCCTGGCAGTTAATGCTGGTTAGCATTGGTGCATTTGCAGGGTTGTTTTTGCTGTGGTTGCCGGTGCAGATATACTTTGATATTACCATTGCCTTATCAAAGCAAAAGGATTTGATAAGCAATCAGTATTTTATAGTTAACAAAGGCGTTTCGCTGGTTAATACCCTGGGGTTTTCATCGGGCGGATTTAGTACAGAAGAAATGCTGAAACTAAAATCAAAGCCTTTTGTAAAGGATATGGCAGCGTTTACACCCAACCGTTTTGGTGTAGGCGCTGCTGCCCATTTGCGCGAAAAGATGGATGTTTACACGGAGATTTTTTTAGAAGCTGTGCCGGATAGGTTTATTGACCAACTGCCGCCGGAGTGGCACTGGAGCCCGCGGTCCGCTTATGTTCCCGTAATACTGCCGGCGGAGTATCTGGATCTTTACAATTTTGACTTCGCACCGGGGCAGGGGCTGCCGCAAATTTCGCAGGGGGCCGCAAAACTTTTTCCTTTTGAGTTAATGGTTAGAGGCAATGATACCGTGCATACATACCCTGCGCATATAGCCGCCTTTACTGAGCGTATAAACACCATACTGGTACCGCAGAGCTTTGTGGATTATAACAATGAGCAATATGCGGTTAAAACGTACGAGCAACCTTCAAAGCTTATAGTAGAAATAAGCGACCCTGCCGCATTCAGCCGGTATATTGATAGCACGGGTTTTAAAACAAACGGCGATTACCTGCGCACGGGTAAAGTGCAAAGCCTTTCTAAAAAAAGCCTGCAACTTGTTTTGATTTTAACTGCGCTTATCATTCTACTTTCAGTGGGTAGCTTTATTTTGTTTAGTAACCTGTTAGTGGCCAGGTCGGAGTATGAGATAAGAACCTTGGTATTGTTGGGCTACAAATACCAGGATATTGCGGCCCGTATCTTCCGCTTTTTTGCCCTGCTGGTGGCTGCCTCCACCGCAAGTGCCTTGCTTGCCGGCCTTGCGGCGCGCTATTATATTCTAAAATACCTGAGCTCGATAGTGGATACACCTGATTACTTGCCGGGCTACCAGGCCCTTGTTTGTTTATTGGCATTAGCTGCCGCTTATCTACTGGTTAATTACCTGAGCATTAAGAAGCAAACCCGCCGGATAGCTGAAGCTTTTTAAAATGCTTCATACCTTCAACCTGTTAGATGTGCCTAATGGTATTAGTTTAGCGCGCCTGAACATTGTTGAAGCAGGCTTGTTGTTTTATTAAAGTGTAAAAACCGTAGTAGAGATGGAAACGAAAAATGTGAAAGCATATGGCACAGTAGCTGCCGATAAACCTATTGGCCCTTTAACTATTAAGCGCAGAAGTGTAGGAGAGAAGGATATTGAGATTGATATTTTGTATTGCGGTATATGCCATAGCGACTTGCACACCGCCCGCAACGAGTGGGGAGGAACGGTTTATCCATCTGTGCCAGGGCATGAGATAGTGGGAAAAATAGTGGCTGTGGGAAGCGGGGTTAGCAAATTTAAGGTAGGCGACCTTGCAGGTGTTGGCTGTTTGGTGGATTCGTGCAGGCATTGCCAGCAATGCAAAGAGGGCTACGAACAATATTGCGAGAATGGATTTACAGGCACCTATAATGGCGTAGATAAACATATTGGCGGAAGAACCTTTGGCGGCTATTCAGAAAGCGTGGTAGTAGACGAAAGCTTTGTTTTGCGCTTACCTGAAAACCTGGACCTTGCCGCAACGGCTCCTTTGCTTTGCGCAGGCATAACCACTTTTAGCCCGCTTAACCACTGGAAAGTTGGCCCCGGCCAAAAGGTTGGCGTAGTAGGCATCGGCGGCCTTGGCCATATGGCCGTTAAAATTGCTGCAGCTATGGGCGCGCATGTGGTGGTTATAACCAGCTCTGCCGGTAAAATTGAGGATGCTAAACGTTTAGGGGCGCACGAGGTAATACTCTCAAGCAAGGCAGGGGATATGGAGCAGCATGCCAACACCCTGCATTTTATACTGGATACCGTATCTGCACCGCATGATATTAATGCGTATTTAAAGCTGCTTAAAACCGATGGCTCATTGGTATTGGTAGGTGCGCCTACTGAGCCTCTACCCGTTCAATCCTTTAGCCTGATATTGAAGCGCAAAAGTTTTTCGGGTTCGCTTATTGGCGGCATTGCTGAAACGCAGGAAATGCTGGACTTCTGCGGCAAGCACAACATCACCTCAGACATTGAGCTGATAAGTATAGACCGCATTAACGAGGCCTACGAACGCCTTTTAAAAAGCGATGTGCGCTACCGCTTTGTAATTGATATGAAGAGTTTGAAGGGGTAGTTTGGTTCGTATGTCTTAGGTTGTTGCGCGGGGGACTTACACTAACTACGCTAATGGATGTAGCCGAGTTAAAAGATGCATTAATCTATGATTATGCCTTCCGGATATTGATAACTGTGAATCCATTGCCTGAATCAATATGGCTTGATAACCATACCTGTGTTGGCGCCGAAAACACTTTTGCGGAAACCGTATTCAAGCTGTTTCATGGTTACAGGTATATCGCCGGGGAAATATGGAAAGTACTGCGGAGAGTTTTCAATTACAGTGGGGCTAACAGCATTTATTCTTATGCCATTTTCTAATTCAATAGCTGCTGCACGAACAAAACCTTCAATTGCCGAGTTGGCGGCTGAAGCATTCGCAAAGTTCTTTTGAGGGTCGTGAGACAAAGCCCCGGATATAAGTGTAAAGGAGCCCTTAGGGTTAATATAATGCTGGCCAAGTAATACCAAATTTATCTGTCCGAGCATTTTGCCCTGTATGCCCTGGCTAAACTCTTTTGGCCCAAGAGATTTCCACGGACCAACAAATGTGGGACCCGCGGTTGATATCAGGGCATCGAACGCCCCAACTTCTTTATACATATTTTCAATTGATTCAGGAGAGGTGATGTCGACCTTTACATCCTTGCTTTTTCTATCAGCCCTTATTACTTCGTGTTCTTTTTCAAGTGCGGATGTTAAATAGCTTCCCATTGTTCCTGATGCTCCTACGATAATGATTTTCATGTTTTTTGTTTTATGTTGAAATGTGATTTGTTGTGCAGTGCTTATGTACTTTAAAATGATTCTTCAATCAACTCTTTATTTACCATTATAGCGGTTGTAGTTCCCTGTGCTACTGCATTGGCAACCGTTCGTATGCGCGTGGTGTTGTCGCCGCAGGCAAATACACCGGGGGTGCTTGTTTTGTGCGCAGTATCAATTTTTATGTAACCATCTTTGCTTAACTCGCAATGCAGATGCCGGTAGATGTCTGAATGCTGAACAAATGGCGGTCGGGTATACAGCACATCTATGTTTACGCTTTCCCCGTCTTTTAAATACAACTTTTTTATCAAACCATTATTGTGCTCAATGTGCGCAACGCCGCTTTCTACCACTTTTATATTGTTTTTTTTCAGCTTCAACAGTTGATTGGTGTCAAACATTGCCGGGCCATTTGTAAACAGGGTTAAGCTATTGGTCCAATTGGAGATTAGGGATGCCATTTCGTAGCCGGATTCGCCATTGGCGAGTATGCCGGTTATCTTATTGCGCACCTCATAACCGTGGCAGTATGGGCAATGAAGCACCGATATGCCCCAGCATTCTGCAAAGCCGGGAATGTTAGGTATTACATCTTTTATACCTGTAGATAACACCAGTTTTTTGCTATAGAATGATTCGCCGTCGGCAACAACTTTAAACCCATCGGCTGTTTTTGAAGCACTTGTGGCGCGGGCCTTTTTAAACACAACTGTTTTATAACGGGCAATGTTTTTTCTTGCCAGCTTCACTATTTGTTCCGGGCTCTTACCATCGTTGGTTAAAAAATTATGAGAATATGGCGTTTGGCTGTTACAGGGGTTACCGTCGTCAATTACCAGCACCTTGCGTAGCGCCCTGCCGAGGCCAAGTGCGGCAGCCATACCGGCATAACTGCCCCCGATAATAACAACGTCAAACTGTTCAGGAGTTTTCATGCTTAAAAAGTTTAGTGATTTGATTTATTGCTGAATTGAGTGCGGGAATGCCTACAAACATTAACCAGGGCACCAGGAATGCCGTTAATGCCAGCGTGCGCAGATATAGCGGCAGAGTTGATAACTGACGGCCAAAAAGGAAAAGAGTTGCCGTTAGTGATGGATAAATAACCAACCAGGTTTTAAGAGCTGCGATTAGTTTAGTTTTCATTTTTTATTCTTTTACATGCACTGCTGAATAGCGGTTAGGTGCTTTGGTCAATGCGATGCAAAGATGCAAAGGGCTTATGCGCTGTTGGTAGGATTAAAGTGGAGTTGAACAGGACTTATTTGAACTTCTTTCGAAATACCTCGGGAGAATGTGAGGTGTGTTTTTTGAAAAAACGGATGAAGTAGGAGATATCTCCGTAGCCTAAATAATCAGCTATGTCTTTTACCTGCATTGGAGTGGCTAACAAAAAGCGCTTCGCTTCCAGAATAATTTGTTCGTTGATGAGATCGGAAACAGTTTTACCCACTGAGGATTTGGTAATAGCGTTTAATTGATAGGGCGAAAGATTAAGCAGTTTGGCGTAATCGGAAATACTTTTCATGCCGGTTACATTTTTTTCTATGGATGCGGTAATTTCATCAAAACGCTCCTGTACATAATTACCGCCTGTTCCGGCGATACTTTTTGGATTGCTGCTTTGCCTGGCATATTCTATAAAAAACAGGTCAAGGTAAGCCATAATGGCTACCGTGTAATTGTCTTTTTGGTTGATGAACTCGCCATAGATGTCCTGCAAAGTTCCCTGTAGTTTGATAAATGCTTTTCCGATGTTAGGACAATAATTCCTGGCTATCGCTTTGCGCCACTGATGAGTTAGGGCGCTATTCTTTGGAGGGTAGAAGGCCGGATCAAACTCTACTAAAAAACCAACAGTTCCCCTCTTTAACTCTAAGCGGTGTACTTGACCTGGCCGAAGTATGAAAACAGAGTTTGGGCGAATTTCGTACTGTTTGAAATCAATTTCGTGAACCCCTTTCCCTTTTTGAATAAACAATAGAAAGAAGAAGTCGTGCTTGTGCAGGTGGTGGGTTAAATCGGCCCCCTTAAACAAATCCTCAATTTTTCGTATGCTAAACCTGCCCGCTATGTTTTGAGTAACATGTGGTGTGGATATTTGTCTTATAGGAAGCGTTTTTGCCAACCGCGCTGTGCTTTTTAATTGAGGCAGTAAAATTAAATCTTTTGGGTTTGTGGTATTGGCGTAGTTGTGTACTACGGCTCGCTATTATTATTTGCCGTCCCTGGTAAACAAAAAAAGCCCTGAAAACAGGGCTTCTAAAATGTGGAGGATATCGGAGTGCCCGCCTTCCCGATTATATCAGTCATTCGGGCAGGGAGCCGACCACCTTCCCGCACCAAAGTGCGCGATTTTTTTTGATTCAATTCGGTTGCTAATCACTTATAACAGGAAAATTCTTGTCAGCTAAAGAGCCTTTATAGCCTAACTTTTTAAGGGTTTCTGCAAGCATTAATTTTAAAGCCTTTTTGCCCATAGTAGTTTTGAAGTAGGCTTCTCGTTTTCTGGCATCTTCTTCGAATAAATAATACTCACAGAAAATCAATTTCAATGGCCTGCGCGGTGCCGTGCTGGGAACTCCTCCTGCGCTATGTTTCTCAATTCGGTTAGCTAAATTGCTGCTATATCCTATATAGAGGAGAGAATCTTTCTCACTAAACAAGATATACACACAGAATGGTAAAATCATATTTAAATGTAGTGCATGAAGTAGAAAATAAATGCCTGTCGGCAGTTTAATTTTCACTTCACGCCCCTAAAGCGAAAAAACCTGTTCAAGTTGAATTGAACAGGTTTTTTCTGCTTTTAGGGGTGGAGGATATCGGAGTCGAACCGACCACCTTCCCGCACCAAAGTGCGGGACGCTCTAGCCTCTCGAAGCTATTAGCGCTTCTATATAGCTTCTGCGCTTTTTTGCTTTCACCTCTTGTTCCCGTAACATGGCTTCCGAGCGTGACCCATACACTTCCGAATACTTTAATACCCAATCATTAGTCCCTAGGTTTTTACGCAGCCTATGTTCCGTAATACGCTTTTGTAAATTTTCTGTGTGGCCTACATAATATCGGTCTTTAGCCTCCGAGTAAAGTATGTAGAAATGATATTCCATAAATAAAAAAGGCCCTACTAAAGAGCCTTTTTGTGGAGGATATCGGAGTCGAACCGACCACCTTCCCGCACGAAGTGCGGGACGCTCTAGCCATTGGCTCGAATGAGTTTCTCAATATATTCCCTACGTTTTTTGCTCTTTATTTCCTTTTCTCTTTTCATGGCATCTGCCCTTGATTCAAACTGTTCTGTGTATTTAATCAGCCAATCAGCAGCGCCTAGGTTACGCCTTACATTATGCTCATTTAAGCGGCGTTCTATATCTTCAGTATGCCCTATATAGAAGCGGTCCTTGGTAAATGAATAAAGAATGTAGACTGTATACATAAGAATAAAAAAAGCCCTGTTTTCAGGGCTTTTTCTGCTGTTAGGGGTGGAGGATATCGGAGTCGAACCGACCACCTCTTGCATGCCATGCAAGCGCTCTAGCCAGATGAGCTAATCCCCCGTTGGGGCAGCAAAAGTAAAATTCTTTTGGAAAGTTAAAAGGGGAGCCGGGGATGCATATTTGGCAGTTAGTATCAGGAACTTGAAGCTTGCCCACTGCCGCTGCGGTGAGTTATCCGTAAAGGGTGATGGCCTTGATTAATCTTTTAGTTCAATCCATACCGGGGCATGGTCGCTGGTTTTCTCCCAGCCGCGAACCTGTTTATCTACCCCTGCAGCCTTTAAACGCTCTACCAGGTTAGGGCTTAGCAGAAAGTGGTCTATACGCAGGCCGGCATTTCGCCCATAGGCATTTCGGAAGTAATCCCAAAAGGTATAGATAGCTTCCTTAGGGTATAACTTACGGAGGGCATCGGTCCAGCCCTGTTCCAGCAACTCCTTAAACGCAGCCCTGCTTTCGGGCCTAAAAAGGGCATCCTCCACCCAGCGCTCGGGTTTGTAAACATCCTGCTCAGTGGGCATTACATTAAAATCTCCGGTAAGTATTACTGGCTTGCCCGATTTCAGCAGTTTGGCGGCATGGGCGTTAAGGCGTTTAAACCAGTCCAGCTTATAGTCGAATTTAGGGCCGGGGGCCGGGTTACCGTTGGGCAGGTATAAGCAGCCAATCGTTAAGCTATCTATAACAGCCTCAATGTAGCGGCTGTGCAAGTCTTCAGGGTCGCCGGGTAAAGCCCGGGTAACTTCTGTAATCTCAGCATTTTTAGAAAGTATAGCTACCCCGTTCCAGCTTTTTTGGCCATGCCAGATGGCTTTATAGCCTGCATCGTGTATAGCAGTTAAAGGAAATTTTTCGTCAGGCGCTTTCAATTCCTGCAGGCAAGCTATGTCGGGCTTTTCTTCTTCAAGCCATTTCAACAAAACGGGTAACCTGCCGTTTACCCCGTTTACATTATAGGTAGCAATTTTCATTTAACACTGTTTAAATAAATGCAATGTAAGCTTAACGAAGTTCCTGATTTTTGCCCGGCGCAGCTTAGGAAAGTTCAGTTTCTATCTCTCCTTTTTGCCATATGAAGGAATGACATCTGCTGTCGCTAGCCACGTAAATGCAGGATAACAGAAAGCCCATGCGGAAAATGAAGTCCGGGTAGGCAAGCAGGTAGGAGAGATATACTACAAACACTAACCAAAAGCTGCCTATGATAGCGGCAGGGCGGGAGAGTAGCCCTGTAACAATTAAGAAGCCCAAAAGGGTGTCGGAAAAGCCACTGTAGTAAACAATTTTGTTGGCCATATCTTCCGATAAAACCTGTTTGGCTAGCTCAATGTGCCCGCCCTTTAACCCGAAAAAGCCCATGGAGGCCAGGCCATGCGCTAAAAACGCAAAGCCAATGCCTATGCGTAAAAGCGCGAAACGCTTTTCTTTTCGCACAAAAAATATCCAGAGAAATACGGCGTAAAATATCCATGCAAAGCGGCGAAATACTTCGGCAATACCAAAAAGGGAACCTGTTTTATAATGATAGAACGAATAAGCCGCTATCGCCACGCAGGCCAGGTAAACCAAGGCTACTGAAAGAACATAACGCGGGAATACCCCAAGCAGAATGAGAAAGGCAAGAAGAATATCGAAGCTGCCCTGGTATTTTAAGAAGGTGGCAACATCGTAACCGGCAAAGTTTACTGCTTTAAATATGTTGAAATGTAGCTGATAGCCCGGGCTGTAACCCAGCGAAACCAGCCCGTGCCCTAAAAAAACAAGGAACAGAATAACACGGAAGAACATTACGGTGTTAGTCGTAATAAAGTTTTTTACTGTATTTACGTTTAATGCCATAGCCTAAAGTTGGCAGGCCGTACTGCCTGATTTAAGTGCTGAATCCTAAAGGCAAAAGGTAAGATGTTTAAGCGGAACAGAAAAACTTTTGCTGAATATTTATTGCACAGTAGCCCTCACCCCATACAAAGTATTTACATAGTTTAGTTGCTTATTGATTTTATGCAGAACCCCGACAAACCGGTAGAGGAACTTCACCAACTACGCACCGCCTTTAGCCCGCAAGATACTACCCGCAAGCTTGTGTTATTGAAGCAGCTGCAACGGATGGAACCAAATAGCAAGAAGGGCGTTAAATTATATTATGAAACCCTGCTGTTTTTGGTGGCCTACCCCGATAATGCCGCAGTAAAGAAAATGGCTGAACAAGGGTTGCAATCCTTAAAGCAGAACATAGAAGGGCACGAGGTTTTTCAATACTCGCTTTTTAACTCGGGCATGGGCGGTACTTATTTATGCGCATCCTTTAGTTTTGATGTTATAAAGTGGCTTAGGCGCACCTACGGTGCCAACGTTACATTGGATAGCTTTGAGGCAGACGATTCCCAAATCAGTTCAATTGTTTCAGCCATGCTGCCTAAGGTGGAATCGGAGATATTTCAGGATGAAAACGCGCATTGGAAAGAGTGGTTGCAGCACTATGCCGGCGAGGGAAAGGATTTACTGGATGCTTTACTTGATGTGTTTACCTATGCTGACTTGAGGCCGGAAGTGAAAGATGAAATGTGGGGGGCCTTAGGGTTGAATGTTACCATTTATCTATCGGCCTCCGAGGCGTTGGAGCCGGCTTTGGTGTTTCCTTACTATCACAAAAAGATAGTTAAAACGCAGCCTATCAGTTATAGGCCCCGGCGCATTAAGTTAAATACTGCACAGGCGGAACAGATAATTGAAGTTTCGCGCATGGTGCTGGTGAAAAACTTTAGAGAAATAGACCCCATTAGTTTCAGCACGCCGCAATACATTAACTATTACAAACTTGACCGCGGCATAACAGTAGCCTTGTTTGGTATGCGGCCTGAGCGAAGACACCCTATAGATAGCTATATGGGCTATGTAGCTTTTAAAAACGGCCTGCCTGTAGCTTATGCAGGCTCATGGGTGTTATTCGATAGCGCACGTATCGGGCTTAATGTTTTTCCATCTTACAGGGGTGGCGAATCGCGTTATATTTTTGAGAGCGTAATGTACCTGCATAAAGAAGTGTATCATCTCAAACGTTTTTCGGTGGACCCTTATCAAATAGGTAAGCATAATAAAGATGGCATCCATTCCGGCGCATTTTGGCTTTATCATCATTTAGGCTTCAGGCCGCTAAAGCCGGAGCAGCAAATGATTGCCGAAGCGGAATCATTAAAGATTAGTGCTGAAAAAGGATACCGCACGCCTGAGGGCACTTTAAAAAAATTGGCCGAATCACGCATGGCCTTACCCCTTAGCGGTAAACCGGTAAATTTTGATGCAGTGGATTTAAGCCGCGCCTATGCCGTATACGTTAACAAAAAGTTTGGGGGCAATCGCTTAGCTGCGGAGCAGAAAGGCCTGGCTGCGCTAAAAAAGTATTTAGGATTAAAAACTGCCGATGATGCCGCATTGCTTTTTGTAATGCGTAACTGGAGTGCTGTATTGATGCATGACCCTTCGCTATTAGATGGCAAACTGAAGGCTGAGATCAAACAAATGCTGCAGCTTAAAGTAAAGGGCGCAGAAGAAGCCTATATGGCCTGCCTTCGAAACTCACCCGCATTACGCCGATTGGTTGAGCAGTTTGTTCGTTTGTATGCAAGCTAGCGTGCCAGGGAATTGACCCGAGGGGTAGAGCCCAGCTTTATTGAAATAAAAAAAGCGCAACAGCTTGTTGCGCTTTCAGTGCACACAAAAGGGGGTGGAATGGCGAGGTTTCACTCGCCATCGCGAGCTAGCCATCGCGACCCGCTGTAACCTTCTGATAAATTTCGCTAGGGCTTTCGGAAATAAAAAAAGCGCAACAGCTTGTTGCGCTTTCAGTGCACCCAAAGGGAGTCGAACCCCTAACCTTCTGATCCGTAGTCAGATGCTCTATCCAGTTAAGCTATGGGTGCATTCCGTTTTTGCGGAGCGCAAATATAGAAAAAGAACTGAAAAGTGGTAATTAAAATGCCAAATCCGCTTACAATCAAGTTGTTGGCTATCGGGCGCCGTATTTATATTCTCCTTCCGACAGACGTAATATGGCCTAAAATCCTATTTAAGTAGGAGTGCGTGGGCTATAGGGGCCAATAATTTTGCCTTTGAAACCACCGGTTATGAAATCAAAAGTGTTATTACTTATAATGTTGCTTTGCCATACTGCAGGCAGTTATGCTCAATCGGGGAACTACCAAAAAGTGGCAGATGACTACAAGAAGAAAATTGAGGCAACACAGGACCCAAATGAAAAGCTGCGGTTAGCGCTTGAACTGCAAAAGATAATGCTGGGAGAAAGCGTGGTTAGCGGCTCGTTAACTCCAATGCAGGCCGCAGGTATGTATGATAAGAAATACAAGGTTAAGTTTCAGGCCGGTTCAGATGAAACGATAGTTCAAAACTGTGCCTCGTGTGGACCATGTGGAGCGCATACTAACAGCAAGGACCATTATGATATAAATGCAAGCTTTGTTTTGGTAATGCATCGCCCTTATGGAACCTATATGGCCGCGGCGGGTAAACAAAGCGAGGTAGAGCAACTTACCGCTGCCGGAGCCTACAGCTATACCAGCAACTCAACAGGCTGTGGTAAGCCTGAACAAGCAAACTCCACCGGCCATCTTGATTTGGCCATGAATGAACGTGCTATGGATTTTAACTTTAACTATAACACCAACGATAAAACATGGGCCATTAACCTGAACTTGCCGTACGCTGTGCATACCTCCGCACAAAATGGAGAGAGCGATGACGCGGAGATGTTTGGCAGCAGCGTAAACAATTACCAGGAAGGTGCGGTTATTACTGAAAAAGACGGAAAGATTACGATAACCGCTAACTATACTGTAAACGACAATGATGCGCAACGCGGAATTACAAAAAAAAGCAACACCAGCATAACAGCCATTTTAACACCCTATGATGAAACAAGGTACGATGCGTTAATTGTGCCGTTTCGTGCATCTAACAAAACAAATGATAAGGATTATGAAAACTGGATTCCCTATGGAAGAAGTAAAAATGCCAACCATGCTGAGAAAGAACAATTCGGCAATGCCATTGGCTTTAAGATTAAACTCGTAGACAAGGATAATCCGACCAAGGATTTGTCTAACACACCTTATGAGGTAGAGTGGCAACTGGAGAGTAGCGAATGGCATGGCGATTGTACGAACTGGCCTATAGAAAGCGATGATATACTGCCTGACTTACGCTTTGCGCTTTCAGGTATACCTAAGGATGCTGAGAAAGCCGAAGAGGGGTTGATACGTTCAGGCCCTAACAAAGGCGCTGCCTGCAACCCGGTTATTGTGCGTTGCTATGATTACGGAGCGTATGGAAATTTGAAAGCGCATGTACGCGTAAATACAGGAAGCGATATGGTAGACATTGATGCGCACCTGGAGAATACTGAGCAGACAACAGTAGTTCTTCCTAAAGATGAAAATGATAACCGCATAGCTGATGCATGGGAAAAACAGGAAGGTATATTTGATAAGAACTACGGCCCCATAAATGACGGAGAGCAGCAGCCGGACAACCCCAATGACGGTGATGGGCTTGCTCTTTTTGAAGAATACCGGGGGCTGATTGCGCAGGATAGTTTTAAGCGCCTTGATGCACGCAACAAGAACCTTATTGTAGTAAACCAATCCAAGCAGGTTGATGAGGCTGCGCTTGCTAAGTTTACAGATTACACCGGCCTGAATGGAAATGGAGGCATCAAACTTTGCTTTTTAAAGCCCGACGAGATTAATACAAAAACGATGTGGGTGAATACTAACCCTACACCATTTAAAGGTGGCAATCAGCACGGCATACTAATAAAGGATATACCGCTGGATACTTTACAGGAGGCAGTGGCTAAAGCCGTTGCACACGGGGGGGACAATGCAAGTTTAAAATCGCCCAAGGACCTGGACCATATATGGATTATGCAGGGCTTTAGATTGAGCGACCAACCCTATATAAAGAATGTGGCTTTATTTAAAACTAATGTGGTATGCCACGAAATAGCGCATGCTTGCGGAGTTACCCACCACAACGGGGACGTTGCCGCGAAGTATGTTCCTTTTAGTACCGCCGGCATTAACGGTCAAAAGGCAATTTTTTATGATGTAGATAAGAAAAAGTTAATCAGTTATGCTGATATAAAAGCCATAGGCGCCGATTTAAACTGCATAAAAACCAGTGACTACAAAGAATCGGAGGGCAGTGGCGACCCTTACTGCCTTATGACCTACAACTCTATGATACCTTTAAGCGCTTACCACGATTTTTTTCTGAATAAGTATGGCATTGCAAAGGATCTCATCCTGTTTAGATACCCCAGTGATGAATTCCGCAACGGCTTTTGCAGAAATAAAAACAACAAACTCTGGAATATACCCTCAAACAACAAGGTAACCATTACAGAGATGGTAGAGGGCAAAGAGAAAACAATTACGGAGGAAGTAAGCATGTATGGTGCGCCAATCAAAGGCGGCAACTGTATCAGTCAGTTTCAGGTTAAGGATTGGTAATTTGCTTAGTTTTGCTTCACAAACTGAAGCATGGCCCTTACTCCTTCCAATATGATTCCGCTGGGCACTACTGCCCCTGATTTTTCATTGCCTGATGTAGTTTCCGGCAACAGGTATTCGCTACACGATTTAAAGGGCGATAAAGGCACGGTAATTATGTTTATCTGCAACCATTGCCCCTTTGTAAAGCATGTTAACCCCGAACTGGTTAAGCTGGCGAATGATTATATGGAACAGGGCTTTAAATTCATCGCCATCAGTTCCAACGATGCACAATCGCACCCGGAGGACGGGCCTGAAAAGATGAAAGAGCAGGCACTTGCGCTCGGTTATCCTTTCCCTTATTTGTATGATGAAAGCCAGGATGTGGCCAGGGCCTATGACGCGGCCTGTACGCCTGACTTCTACATTTTTGATGTGTTGATGAAATTAGTTTACCGCGGCCAACTGGATGACAGCCGCCCCGGCAACAACATCCCTTTAAGTGGCAAAGATATCCGCCTTGCGCTGGACGAACTTTATATAGGTAGAGAGGTTCCACCCCAACAACGGCCAAGTATAGGCTGCAATATCAAATGGAAGAAGTGAACCAGTGCGGAGTGCGGAATGTTGAATACGGAATTGAATGACAGGAAGAGTTCGGTTATTAAAACCGTAAAGCCGGACCTTTGCCGCGGAATACCCTGTCCTTTTTATCTATATTGAAACTAAGGCTAACCTCATGGGTTGAGCCTATATCGCGACGATATTTTGAGCAATTCATATCGTATGCATAGGAGAGGTGGAAGTAGTTTTTAACGTGGAAGCCGCCTTCAAACACCGCATAATTCAAACTACGGTAGTTAGCGCCCAGCCAAAATATCTTATACATCACAAAGCGTAACCCCACATCGCCTTGTGGCGGTGCGCCTTTAACCCAACGAAAGGCTGCAACAGGGTCAATGCTGAAGTTGCCGCGGGCCCATTCAATTTTGCCGCCCAATAAAATGTTAAGGTGCTGTACCTTTTTAATTTTTGCAAAGCCATCATTACCGCGGTAGTTAATGTTTAAGCCCAGTATCTGCGGTGCAGATACGCCCACATAAAAGTTCTCCTTATAACGGTAGTAAATACCAACTGAGGCATCAGGGAAAATCTTTGAGCCCTTAGTAGTATATAACTCCGGGTCGCCGGGGTTGTCTAACAATAACTGGTCGCCGCGCAGGCGGTATTGTACAGCTGTAAGCGATACGCCGATGCTAAGGTTATGGTAGCTTCTTCTGTTGCTGTAACGCGTGCCGTATTTTTTCCAAAGAGGGATATGGTATGCCACAGAAACGGTGATTGCGCTTTTGCCCGTTGGGCCCGTTACATCATGTATAAGGTAGCCGCCAATGCCCAGGTTTTTGCTGAATATTTCACCATCCATGGCCAGCATAGCGGTGTAAGGGGATTGGTCTATTTTGGTAAACTGCTTGCGGAAGGTTGCGGTGCCGTGCATCCAGCCGTTCATGCCGGCAAGGGCAGGGTTTAGTGTAAAAGCGTTTTCGCGTATTAACGAAAATTCCTCCACCTGCTGGGCTTTAGCACCCAACAAACAAACCATACCTAAAATAAACAGCCAGCCCTTTTTCATTATCTTATGATGGTCAATGGTCCGTTAAAGTCGTAACCCTGCCCATTATGTTTTATGTGTATGATGTAGTAATAAGTAGCGCCCGGCAGGTTTTCACCATTCCATGTTCCTGCCCAGTCGTTTTGGTATGGCGCTTGATAAAACACCTGGTCTCCCCAGCGGTTAACAATGCGCACCTCATTATCAGGGTAGCGTTCTAAATCGCGTATATGCCAATAGTCGTTGTAGCCATCACCGTTAGGGGTTATGGCGTTAGGTATAAAAAACAAAGTAAAGGGCTTATCGCGCACCATTATTACTACACTGTCGTAATCAGCACAACCGCGGCCATCTTCTACGGTTAGGTAGTAGGTAGTATTGCTATCGGGCCATGCCAAAGGCGTTGGGCAATCAGCACAACTTAAGTTGTAGTCGGGCGTCCAGTAATAATTCTGTCCGCCAAAGGCATTTATCTGTATGGTGTCTGTTCTCCAAATAATGGTATCTACACCGGCTACAGCAAAACTTTTGCTGGTTATAGCCAAGGCAAAAGGAGAGTAGTTATAATTATCCCACACAAATTTGCTGATGCGGTTAAAGGGGCTGCCATCTATAATAGTATCGCGGAAGATGGATTCCCATTCCGGCAAATTCTGCCAATGCACAATGTCATTCCAGCTACCATCGGCAACAGTATCATACATTATCGTGATGTTGGCTGAATCGCTGCCGGTTACATGATACAAGCGGTGATACCAGTTGGGGTTGATTTGACAAACCAAATGGAAACGGGTGTTGCGGTCGAATCCTTCTAAGGTAGGGTCAACATTGGCAAAGCGCGCCTTATAGTGGTTTTCGTTGCTTGCCAAAGGCTCAAATTCAATAGGGCGGTAACGGCTGGTACCTAAGTTTGAACCAACCGGGAAAAGGTAAACGCCGGTGCTGTTGGTGCGGCGTAATAGGCCACCATCTTCTAAACTGCTTACAAAGCCACTGGTGCGTTGTACGGAGCCAAGTGCGGGGTTTAGTTCCCATACGGTGTTGGTGTCCATATTAAACTCGCGGTCAGTAAGGTTAAGGTTGCCGTCCACATAAACATCAAGGTCGCCGTATTTAGTGCCTTGGTTTAGTAGTGTTAGGTTGTGAAAGTGCGTTTCGCTATTGCCCCGTATGCGTTGGTCGGCTGCCCACAGATAGACCCAGCCGGTGCCAATAGAATCAAAGCAACGGTTAGGCGCATCGTGTATCCAGTCGCCGGTTATAAAAATGCTATCGGTATTGTTATAGTGCCCGTCGTTTTGGTTATAGGCATCGCCCACTACGGATAGGTAGGCTCCATCCTTAATAGAAACAAGGTTGTTATTACTCCAGTAGGCGTTTTGGCCAAAGGAAGAAAAACATATCAGCAATAGGGCGAAGAAGGGAATTCCTCTCATTATCAAAGCCTGCGAAGTTAGTCGAAAAATCGCGTAGCGAATAAAAGAAAAATCCCTTGGCTTTAGCATGCCATTGGTTAGCTGCTTTCGCATTATTTTGCAGCCTGCAATAAGACCCCTAAAATACCGCAGCATGACAGTTACCGAAGTGTTAAACGAACTAAAAGCCCTGGGCAGCCCTGCCATAAAAAAGGTGCTGATGAACCACGGCGCTAAAGAACCCTTTTATGGTGTTAAGGTGCAGGATATGAAGAAGGTGCTGAAAAAGATAAAGGGCGACCAGCAACTGGCCTTGGAGCTTTACGACACCGGCATTAGCGATGCTATGTACCTGGCCGGCCTGCTGGCCGACGGTTCTAAAATGACAAAGAAGGAATTGCACCACTGGGTTAAGAATGCCTACTGGTATATGATAAGCGAGTACAGTGTGCCCTGGGTCACCTCCGAAAGCCCTTATGGCTGGGAACTGGCTAAGGAGTGGATTGACAGTAAGAATGAGTTGATAGCTTCGGCGGGTTGGGCGTCCTTGTCTAGCCTTTTGGCGGTAAAGCCAAATACAGAGATAGATGTTAAATGGATGAAGGCCTTACTGCAAAGGGTAAAGAAGGAGATACATAAAGCCCCTAACCGGGTGCGCTACACCATGAACGGTTTTATAGTTGCCCTGGGCGGCTATAACCCGGAAATGACTAAAGAAGCATTAGCAACCGCTAAAGAAATGGGCGTGGTAATGGTGGATATGGGTGGCACCGCCTGCAACGTGCCTTCAGCGGCTGATTACATTAAGAAGATGGAAGCCCGTGGCGCGATTGGCAAGAAGCGCAAAACGGCTAAGTGCTAGCGCCTAAAAAGGTTGACAAAAGTTGACACTTTAAAAATGTAAACCTTATTCACTTTAGTATTAAAATATTGATATTCAATAGTTTAAGGCACATAGTTAATTTTGTAAAGTTGACACGGGTTTACTTTCGCCCTTCTCGTAGTGGGCCGGGTGCATGTTACATTGAGCCTCCCCTTCGGGACGGAATCTCTTTCTTCGATAAATAAATTCATAACACTACCTTTGGTTTTAAGAAACCATGAAACGCACAATTGTATTTTGCTTGCTGTTGTTTTTCTGTTTGGTTGCAATCGCCCAAACTTTTGTAAAGCATTTTACAGTTGAGGGCATGCCAACCCAGGCTTATTCTGTTGAAGTACATGATACCGCAATTTTTGTTGCGGGAGTAATAGCGGATACTACAATTACTTATGGTATTAAATCCTTTTTGGTCCGCTTAAATGCGCAAGGCGATATTGTTCATCAAACTACTTTCCGACCTTCAGGCTATAGGCATTATGTAGCAACAAGGGAGAACTCAATGATAACTACTCACGATGGCGGCCTTGTTGCTGTTGGCTATGCGCAGGATACCACGTCGGCTTCAACTCTATTTATCAGCATAACTAAGTACGACGCCAACGGTGACCTCGTTTGGTATAAAATAATTGACTCGGGACTATTGGGTTGCAAAACCATTTTTGCCTACAAAGTAATTGAGGGAGCAAATGGCGACCTTTTCGTAACAGGGGGCTTGCAACTAGCTAATAACATAGCCAGGACTTTTCTGGCTAAAACGGACAGCGCAGGTAACTTGCAGTACTTGAAGCCTTACTATACCCTTCCATTATACAATCTTGGCAGGGGAATTTGCTTTAACCAAAGCGGCAACCTGCTCATCAGTGCTTTTTCTATTACTAATCCGGTGTTACCCTATTGGACTTCAGCCCAAAATACCTGTTTTTTAGAAGTGGATACGGCTGGTAACGAGGTAGCCTTACACTGCACAACCGACAGCAACACACGGGTTGAGTACAATGTGCAGCCAGCGGCTGACGGCAATTTCCTTAGTTCCGGTGCCTATTATGCGTATCGCAACCAAGGCTCTGATTTCAGATGGGAGGAAGATATTGTAAAGTGGTCGCCATCTTTTTCAAAAATTTGGGAAATGAGAACGGGCTCGCAGTATATATTAAACGCATTTACCGACTTTGAACAAGATAGTAATTGGGATACTTACGTATGTGGTATAAACCTGGCTTCCAGCGGAATTTATACCGGATACAATGGCGTTTTAGCAAAAATAGATAACGATGGAAACTTAATGTGGTACCATACCTATCGTTTGACAGGAGTAGATAACTCGGCCAATAATCTTTTTGACCTTGATATTGCACCCAATGGCGATTTAGTTGCTATTGGTTACTGGGAATGGAGCTATACCATTAACAACCCATTGGAAGCCGCACAGGTAGGCTTGTTGATACGAGCCAACAGCGATGGCTGTATGGATGACGGCAGTTGCGGGGTGGAATGGCTTGGCACCGAGGAACTCAAAACTGAAAGGAAGCAACAAACTGTAGTTGTTTCACCTAATCCATCTAATGGAATCTTTTCCGTGTATGTAACGGGAGAAATTCCACCAACATCATTCCTTAGTGTATTTGACCTTAACGGCAGGCAAATAACCCGCCAACCAATAATGGGTAAAAGCACAATGCTTAACTTATACCACCAACCGTCCGGTATTTACTTTTATAAAATAGAGGATGGCTTTCAGGAAATACAAAGTGGTAAGTTGGTGATACAGCATTAGCCGAACGCTGAGATAAGTTTGTCCTCCTCCCGAAACTTCTGGGGGAGCCGCTGGAAGCGGAGGCAAGAGCCCTCCCCTTCGGGGAGGGTTGGGTGGGGTTAAAACCCGTACGGGCGACTTAGGTGGTTCGCAATTACCTATTCAACCCCACTGCCGTTTTATGCAGCCAGGGCACGCCAACGCCAATAACAGCGCCAACGGCATAGCCAACAAGCACGTCCGTCCAGTAATGTTTGCCGGCCTTGTAGCGCAGCAGGCCTGTAACAATAGGCAAAGCCGCGCTTAACGACCATACCATGGGCTTTAGTTTTGAGTTGGGGTTATAATCAGCAAACGATTGGGCAAAAAAGAAACTCATGCTGGATACCGTAGAGGTATGGCCACTGAAGAAGGATTTAAAATTGTCCTTCTTTAGTTTGCGCTCCATGGGCACATCGGGGTTATACAGCAAGGGCCGCTTGCGGCCTACAGATTCTTTAACAAGGTTGGTGATACCCACGTTTACTACAAATACTTCGGCGCTCATGGCGGCAACGGTGCCAAAGTCCTTGCGGCTGTTGCGGTTAGCCAGGTGCAGCAGGGGCAGGGCCATGGCGGCATACATCGTAGCATCACTTATATAAGCAGCAACTTTACTGTTTTGGCGGGTAGCGCCGCGGTCAAAGCGGTTAACTTCGTTACGGTTAAGGGCCAGTATAGCCTCCTTTGGGGGCAGCGTTTTGGTAGTGCCAATCAGGCTGCTGGCGGTTAAAAAGCTCACCCCCGTTACTGCCAGGGGCACATCCACCTGTATCCCTAAACGATAGGGGGAGGTAAAGCTTTGGGCAAAACAAGAAATGGATACGGTTACACTTAACAGCAGCAAATAGAACCTGTTCATGCTGCAATGTAAAGCAGAAATGATGAAAAAATGTGCCTTAACGGTGTATTAAACGGTAAGTTTTGGTGTTTTCACCATTTTCCACCTTCAGGAAGTAAACCCCGGCTTCCAGCGCTTTTTCCTTTCCGGGTTCAATAATTATTACTTCGCCGGCCTTGTTGGTTACAACTTCCTGTTTGTATACTTCGTTCCCCAAAACATCATATAATGCCATAAAATGCGCAGGATTTTCAGTAGCTTCCAACTGCACAGTTATACGGTCAGTAAACGGGTTTGGGTAAACTGCCCCGTTTTCAGCCTTGTTTTGGGCATTTACAGAGGAAAAAGCAGCTAAAAGAGCGATTATCTGGAGGTATACTTTTTTCATACAACGGGCTTTATTGGTTTTTAGACTTAGATGCAGAAAATGGGTTTATTTCACACCGTGTTTATTAGATTAAAAAGGTGTTAATTCCTAAACAGCGGGGTTTGAAACATTTTTAAGCCGAAAACAGTCTAATCACGTAGATATTTGGAATAGTTTAAAAGGACAGATGCAACACTTATTACTTAAGGTTTCATCTGATAAAAGAACAAGCTAAGCGAGTGAGAAGGAAATTTACGCCATTATTTTTGTTGCTGTTTGCACTTCAGGCAAATGTATTTGCCCAGCTAGATTGCGGCTTTACATATAACCCCACCACGGGTTGCGCTCCGCAAACAGTTCAGTTTACCGCAGCACTTAACGGCCCCGGTATAACGCACAGTTGGGATTTTGATAACGGTAATACTGCTACGCAGGCTAATCCTACGTCTTCGTACCCTACATCGGGCATTTTTAACGTGCGCCATATTGTTTCCAATGGTTCAACAAGCGATACCTGTTACGAGCAGGTGCGCATTTTCGTTCCGGCATCGCCCGATTTTACATCTACCAATCCCGATGGCTGTGTACAACCTTGTTTTAATGTAAGCTTTACCAACCTCTCAATACCCGGCGAAAGCCCTATTGTAGAAGCAGTTTGGGATTTTGGCGATGGTGGCCTGCCTGTTAGCAGCTATAACTCGCAGCACTGTTACACCACACCGGGCATTTACAGCGTTACGCTTGTAGTGCGCGATTCCAACGGATGCCAAACCAGTATTACAGAACCTAATTACGTGCATATTGGCCAGGGCCCTACCGCTACTATTACCAGCGTAAACCCTACCCAATCCTGCACTTCACCGCAACTGGTTTCATTTCAGGGTTCAGGCACAGCAGTAAATCCCGGCACAATTAGCTATTCATGGCAGTTTGGCAATGGCGGCACCAGTAACTCGCAAAACCCTTCGCAGTCGTACAGCAATGGTATTTATGACCCTATTTTAACCGTAACCGATGGACTGGGTTGCATTGCACGCGATACGGCCCATGTTGAAATTACCAACGTTATAGCCGGCTTTACTGCAGCAAGTACCAATGCCTGCAGTGGTGTTGCCCTGCAATTTACTGATACGTCTAACTTTGCTTCGAGCTGGAGCTGGAATTTCGGCGATGGAGGCACTTCTAACCTTCAAAACCCTACGCATACATATGCAACCAACGGCACATACACTGTTTCCTTAACGGTAACTTACAATGGTTGTACTGATACTGAAACGCAGCTTAACTATATTACTGTTTCAACCCCTGTTAGTGTTGATTTTACGGCGCCCGATACAGCAGATTGTTCGGCACCGTTTACGGTTAACTTTACGAGCAATGCACCGGGAGCAACATCTTATTCATGGAATTTTGGCGATGGCGGTACATCAACTTCCGCTAACCCTTCGCATACCTATAACAGTGCCGGTTCGTTTACCGTTTCTTTATCGGTTACCAATGCCAGCGGTTGCGTAAATACGTTTACACGCACTAACTACGTTGTTATCGGCGGCCTTAACGCATCCTTTACGCTCGATTCTAACCAGGGCTGTAGTCCCTTATTGGTTCACTTTACCAGCAATGTAACCAGCAATGCGCCTGTAACCGGTTATTCCTGGAATTTTGGCGATGGGGGTGTTTCTTCAGTGGCTAACCCCGTGCATGTTTATATGGCCACCGGCCAGTATACCCCGGTACTTACAGTGCAAAACTCTAACGGCTGTATTGATAGCTTTGTTTATGCCGGCACTATAGATGTTGGCCAAACATTGGTACCTGATTTTATAGCCAACCCCTTAACTGTTTGTGTTGACCAAACAGTAACCTTTACTAATAATACTGCCGGTGTTGGTGCACAAACCACCTACATTTGGGATTTTGGCGATGGGCAAACAAGTACCTTGGCTAATCCAACCCATACGTATAGCGATACCGGCCATTTTGATATTACGCTTACTGTCATTAACCAGGGTTGCAGCGCAACGTTGGTTAAGTTAAAGTACATACAGGTGCTGGTGCCCCGGGCCGATTTCGTTTTCCAGTTTGATTGTTCAAACCCTACTACGGTAGCCTTTGTTGATACGTCAATTGGTGCCGATACCTGGTTTTGGGATTTTGGCGACGGCACTTCATCCACACAACAGAGCCCGGTGCATACCTTCCCCGGCCAAAACAGTTACACTATTACGCTGGTGGTATCCAACACTCTAACAGGTTGTGTTGACTCAACCAAAAAACAACTGCCGATAGGTACGCCTAATGCCGGCTTTGTGGCCGATACTACCAACGGTTGCTTATACTTAACCGTTCATTTTTCTGATACATCTACTTTTGCCAGCAGCTGGCTGTGGACCTTTGGCGACAGCTTCTCAAGCACCCAACAAAGCCCTACGCATACCTTTACTGACACCGGCAAATACACCATACAACTTATTATTAACCCGGGCCAGCAGTGTTCTGATACCATTACCAAGGTGCAGTATATAACGGTGTATGGTATTAAACTTAACCCTACGGCTAACCCTGCTTCAGGTTGTGCGCCTTTAATAGTGCAGTTCCGCGATAGCAGCAGCAGTTACCTGGGTAGTATTAACTATTGGAACTGGGTGTTTGCCCCCGGCGATACCGCCTTTACGCCTACTGCGGTTGATACCTTTGCTGCCGGTGTTACCAATATCAAATTTTATGTGCGCGATACCCACGGCTGCAGCGCCTCCACCAACTTTAATATTAACTCAAGGCAGTCGTTGCCATCCTTTACGGTTGATACCATTGCCTGCCCGGGAGAATCAATACACTTTACCAATACCAGTACGGGTATTGGCCTTATACCAAACGTTTACCTGTGGGATTTTGGTGATGGCGGCACTTCAAACCTGCCTAACCCTAACCATACGTATTTGCAAAGCGGTTCCTATGGGGTAACGCTTATAGCGCAAAACTCTTCGGTAGGTTGTCCTGATACCTTGTTCATACCTAATGCTATTGCAGTGGATACGCCTAATGCCGATTTTTATGTAACCAGTAACTTTGCGCCATGTCCGCCATTCCCGGTTCAGTTTTATAACTCTACTAACCGTACTGATTTAAACTGGCTGTGGTTGTTTGGCGATGGCGATACCAGCACGGCTTACGAACCGCTGCACGTTTATTTCTTCCCCGGCGATTACGATGTAACGCTTATAGCCTGGGATAGCTCAGGGTGTGTTGATACTACCACTTATGTAGATATGATTCGTGTGCGCGGCCCTATCGGTAACTTTGTTGCTACGCCTGATAGTGGATGCGTGCCCTTAACCGTAAGCATAAGCGGCAGTGTTCAGTCTACAGTGTCTATTGTAGCCGATTTGGGTGACGGGGTTTCTTTCCAGGATACTGTTAACCTGGTGCATACTTATCAAAACGTTGGCAACTACTATCCTGTTTATACTTTAACTGATAGCGTGGGATGTGTTGTAGCTTACCCGGTAGATACCATTGTAGTAGGCCTTATACCGTACCCGCAGTTAAATGATACTACAGTGTGCGAAGGTAACTATGTGCAGTTTAACCTAACGCTGGGCGATTACTTTCAGTGGGACGCAAGCCTGGCAAACAAATACCTGAACTGCGATACCTGCCCTAACCCTATAGCCAGTACACCTGATACCATAACCTACTACGTTACTGCTACCACCAACCTTGGTTGTGTAGCCCGCGATACCGTAACTATTAATGTAGATAAGCTACCGCCGATATTCCCCGGTATTTCGTTTAGGATATGCCCCGGAGATACCCTGCAGTTGAATGCAGGCCCCGGTGTAACTGCCGCCACCTGGGAACCTGACCAGTACATCAATGATACTACTATTGTTAACCCTGTGGTTTACCCGCCTGATAGTATGATATATCGGGTAACGGGCTACAACCAGTCCGGCTGCTCCATATCTCGTATTGTTAAGGTGTGGACTATTACTGATGTGGTGGCCGATATATTGGAAGATACCATACTGCAATGTGTAGGCGAACCTATTGACCTGCATGCGCAGGTGCTGGAAGCCTCAGCCAATGACACCACCGTGCACTGGATACCGGTGTCGTTCTTAAATGACCCCAACATCTATAATCCAACGCTGGCAGCGCCGCCGGGTATTTACGATTACCGCGTGGTAGTTAGCAGTTCAACCTGTAAGCCTGATACTGATGTAGTGCATATTACCATTGGCCCTACACCGGTTGTAGAAGCCGGCGATGACCAAACGGTGGCCGAAGGCACTACGGTGCAGATATATGCCGCCTCGCCGGATGATGTTTCTTACTTCTGGCTGCCAACTTTCGATTCCTTAAGTTGTACGGAGTGCCGCAGGCCTTATGTAACCGCAACGGCCACACAAACCATTTATATAAATGTGGTTAACGGCTACGGATGCAAAGCTTTGGATAGTGTGGAAATCAGGGTAGTAGGTTGTAATGCCGATTGGATTTACATCCCTAACACCTTTACGCCAAACGGTGATGGACTGAACGACAGGTTATTTGTGCGCGGTATTGGCCTTCGTAAGTTGGAATACTTCCGCGTGTTTGACCGCTGGGGCCACCTGGTGTATGACTCTAAAGATATTAACGAAGGCTGGGATGGCACCGTTAACGGCAAAGCCGCCGAAGTTGCCACCTATGTATTTGTAGCCAAAGGCGAATGCACCAGCGGCAGCGTAATTGAAAAACAGGGCAACGTAACCCTCATACGATAAACGTTAAAGAAATTTGCTAAATGAAGCCCGGGCCGTAGTGTCCGGGTTTTTTGTTTGTAGTGCGCTTACTTCAAATTCAACTGCTTCACCTCAACGTTGGGTGTTATAATGATGTAAACAATAGTATTGGAGAGTTGCACCATAGGCTCAAAAAATCTTTTAAAACGTAAAGGTTTTGTCCTTCCACTTTGCGCGCTTGCCGTCCTTTTCTACCACTATCTCATCAATTATTAATACATCACCTTTTGCTGCACGGCTACATAACTGGCGCAATTGCTCCGCCGACCAATTGACCATTCTAAATACCTCTTTTTTGCTGGAGTAAATTATCTGGTAGGAAACTATTTTATAGGTGGCCGGTATTCCCACGGCTTCAGCCACGGTTGTAAAGCTCATAAAGGAGGTATCAATGGCTCCGGCCATTGGGGGGCTTCCTGCGGTCTGCGCTTTAGCGCAAAATGTAAATAGCCCTAACAGACAAGTGAAAAGAGTTCTACGCATAGTGGTACAGGTATATAATGTAGCTAAGGTTAAAAGTAACGGCAGGCAAACGTTATCCTGTAAATAGCATCTCCTGTATCATCCGACACCGGCAGCGAGCCGTCAGGCAACTGCAGCACACCCACGGGCCGGCCCCAGGCCTTATCACCATTTAACCAGCCAGTAGCAAAGGATTGGTTTTTGACCTTGCCATTTTCAAAGCTTAGCATGCTCATTTCATAGCACGCCTGCCGCCTTTAAGGTGATATAAAATGGTTAAAATTTAAGTTTTAACAGCTTCTCTATTTTGTTATATGTAATTGAAAAACAAACAAATATGGTTGTTATAACGGGTACTAACATCTTTTTGTGAAAAATTCGCCGTACGTACTGCGAAAAATCCGCTTTATTTCGTTGCGAAATATTCGCAATAGTTTAAAATTTTCTTCATATGGTAATGGAATTGGTGAAATCAGCATACAGGCCATCGGAGTTAATGGCCCTTTTAAAAATCAAGTTTGGCGGCAAGGTGCCTAAAGACCACCCCGAACCGCTGGAGATATTAGCACAAAAGCTTAACGACAGAGATTTCTGTTACGCGGCCCTTAACCGGGTTTCTCGCTCGTTTGCGGTAGTTATACAGCAGTTGCCTGAACAGCTAAAGGACCCTGTTTGCGTTTTCTATTTGGTGCTGCGCGGATTAGATTCTGTTGAGGATGATATGACCTACCCGGCAGAAAAACGCCTGCCTCTTCTTCGCAACTTCTATTTGAAATCGTACGAGCCCAATTGGAACATTAAAGGTGTTGGCGATTCAGACGATTACCGCACCCTTTTGGCCAACTATAACAAGGTGAATGGCCTGTTCCTGGCATTGGACGAACGCTATCAAAAAGTAATAGCCGACATCTGCTGCAAAATGGGCAACGGCATGGCCGACTATGCCGAAAAGAAGGTTAATACCCTTACCGATTACGATAACTACTGCCACTACGTGGCCGGTTTGGTTGGCATTGGTTTGTCGTCCCTGTTTTCTGCTTCAGGCCTTGAGAGTGAGCGTCTGCAGGAAGAATTGGAGTTGGCTAATTCAATGGGCCTGCTGTTGCAGAAAACCAACATCAGCCGCGATTACTATGAGGACCTTAGCCTGGGCCGCGTGTTTTGGCCGCGTCAGATATGGGGCAAATACGCAACGCGATTAGAAGAGTTCCACAATAAGCCTACCTCGCCGGAGGCGCTGGCCTGTATAAACGAAATGGTAACTAACGCCCTGCAGCATGTTTCCAACTGCATTTTATACCTGCATATGATACGTGATCCGCAGGTGTTCCGTTTTTGTGCTATTCCGCAGGTAATGGCGATGGCTACACTGGCTAAAATTTATAATAACCCTAATGTATATACCGAAGTGGTTAAAATACGCAAGGGTATTGCTGCCAAGCTTATGTTAGGCACTAACGATATGGATGCCGTTAAGAAGTTTGCCGAGCAGTTTGTAGAAGACATACGCAAAAAGCTAAACCCCGAGGACCCCAACTACACCGAAACCAAAAAGCGCCTTAACCGCATTATAGAAGCGTTGGACGATGTAAAGTATAACCTGAACAAAACCGAGGAGCGCTTTATTGAAGAATCAGTGCTGTTTTAATATGGAATACGAACTACAGTATGATATATGCATTGTAGGTGCCGGTATTGCCGGTGCTACTATGGCTGCCTACCTGGGCAGGCAGGGCAAACGCATTGCCGTGGTGGAAAAAAGTATGGCCGAGCGTGATGTCATTATTGGTGAACTGCTTCAGCCCGGTGGTGTGGTTAAACTGCGCGAAATGGGTCTGGACCAGGTGCTGGAAGGCTTCGATGCACAGCCTGTTAAAGGCTATGCGCTGTTTATGAACGGCGAAAACTTTCAAATAGCTTATCCTAAAGAAAACGGTGAAACAGTTACGGGTCGCGGTTTCCGCAATGGCAAGTTTCTGCAAACCATACGTCGGGAAATGCTGAAACACCCAAACGTTTCTGTATTTGAAGGTACGGTTACGGAGTTGACTGAAGATGATGGCAAAGTTACCGGTGTAAAGTACCTGGCTAAAGAAGATAAGGAGGAGAGTACCATCAGCGCACATGTCACCCTGGTATGCGATGGGATGTTTTCGGCCTTCCGGGAAAAACTTTCGGAAAATGAAAAGAAGGTGAGCAGCTATTTTCTTGGGTTAATACTAAAGGACTGCAACCTGCCCTACCCAAACCATGGGCACGTAATAGTGGCTAAGCCATCCCCTTGTTTGGTTTATCCCATATCATCTACCGAAACCCGTATGCTTATTGATTTTCCGTGGGCAGAAGCGCCGCGTAAGTCGCCTGAGCTAACGGAATACCTTAATAACACCATTGCACCGCAATTACCTAAAGAGATTTTGCCATCCTTTAACGCAGCTGTTGAAGAAGGTAAGTTTAAGGTAATGCCTAACCACCTTATACCCGCCAAGCCTTTGTTTAAAGCCGGCGTAGTATTACTGGGCGATTCGCTTAATATGCGCCACCCTTTAACAGGCGGAGGCATGACGGTGGCGTTTACTGATGTGCAGAACCTGGGCACTAAGCTGGCAGGCATTCAAAACTTTGCCGATACCGAAGCTGTTGACGCTGCTGTAAAAGAGTTTTACCGCACCCGCCATAAGCAAAATGCTACTATCAATATTCTGGCCGATGCCCTTTATGGAGTAATGAGTGACGAAGATTTGAAGGAGGCGTGCTATACGTACTTAAAACAGGGGGGCACCTATGCGGCTGAACCAATCTCTATTCTATCAGCAGTTAGCCGCGATGAGGATATGCTGCTGCGCCATTTTTTTTCGGTGGCCCTGCACGGCGCTAAAAATATAATGTGGCCGTACCCAACCGTAAAACGCTTTAAGCGCAGTTGGCAAATGATGGGCCACGCCGTGAACATAGTCTCGCCTTTGGTAATGAACGAAAAGCCCGGCCCGCTGGTGCGCTATGCGCTTAACATGGGCAAGGCTATTTTTTAGGGCTCAAAAAAGAAAAGCCGCGGTTTTTAATCGCGGCTTTCTTTTTTATTCAGCTCTTGTATTAGTTAGATAAATGCACTGTTGTAGTGTTACCGCCCTGGGTTAAGGTGGCAATATCATCGCATGCGCCGTTGCCGTAATCGTAAGTAGCATCAGCTGTGTTAGGTTTTACATAGGTAATGTTGCCTGCAGTAAAGTATTGGTCGCAGCCGGTAGCGCGGCTTTTGATAAGCGCACTGTTTATAGTGGCGTGGTATTGGCGGCCAACCTGGTCAACTCCATTTAAAGCGCCGGTTAATGCTAATTCATCATCTTCTTTAGTGCCTGTAGTTTGGCCGGCAGCAAACTCATAGTTTACAGTACCGTTGGCAGTAATAGTAGTGCCTGTGCTCACCTTTTCGTCGGTAGCGTTCATGCTTACGTCAAAATTCATATTGCCCGAGCCGTTAAAGCCTTTGTTTTCTATGCTCATGGTTCCGTTAATCATGTGGTCGTTAACGTGGTAATGATCGAAAGTGGCGTTAACCAGTGCGCCTACGGTTTGCAACTTGGTGGTATTGTAGGTAGCCGCAATAGTGCCCGAACGCACTGTGCCGTCGGAACCCGTGCAGCCTGAACCGAAATCAATTACAATTACGTGTGGAGAAACGGTGGTATCCTTAGTAATAACAGCGCATCCCAGTATAGAACCGGTTTTAAAGCTTTCGTTACCGGCACTAACCGCGCTTATTACATCAACCAGTTCAGCATAAGCGTTGTCGGCCACTTTTACTGAGTTGGCATCTTTATCGGTTGTATCGGGCCCCTGCGGTATATCCTTCTTGCAGGCTGACGTTGCCAGCACAGCCAGCACCGTGGCCATAAGGGCAAATTTACGAGTGAAATTCAGTTCCATTTTGTCGGTTTTTATTGTTGTTAATTGTTTACAGCCAATAGGGTAGAAGGATCGCTTTTGGCGAGTCAATTTTCCCGGTTCCATATAGCTTAAGAGAGTACCAACGGCACAGGGTTGCCGCTATGCCTTATTAAACGAAAAACATAAGCAAAGGTTACGCTTATGTTGGTTAGTTAAATGCCCGTTAAGCTCAGCCGGAGGTGGGGGAGTTATTAACTGCTTTATGCCTTTGCGGCAGCCGTTTTTCCCTTCCCGAAATTCCAGATATTAAACCGCAGCTTAAGTTTCTTTTTCTGTAAAAGGGTGCGCCAGTCAATAAACAGCAGGGCGCATATCAGTATTAATCCGCCCACCAAACCTGCTATACTTTTCCAGCTAACCGTGCCATTAATAAGGTTGGCGGTGCTTTCAGCAGAATATTTGCCAATAGCAACAGCAATGGTATCGCTAATGAATTTGCCTACAAAAAAGGCGGGTATGATGTATATGGGCCTTAACTTGGCCATGCCTGCCGCTAAAAACAGGGGTGTAGTGGGTAATGGCAAAAGGGAGTAGGTTAAAATGCCCGCCTGGCTTTTCCAGCCTTTCTTTTTCATCAGGTCGCCCAGGTATTCAACATCCTCGTTCTTTCCCTTCTTAAAGATTTTTTCGGATAGGTGAGGTATATAAAGTGTAAGCACATAACGCCCCAGTATAGAACCCGCAACACCAATACCTATTACCGCCCAAATGTTCAGTTTAAACTGTATCTGCAAAAAAATCATGATGGTAAAGGCGGGTAGAAACGGAAAGAATACCACATCAAACAGAAAAGCGCCAACAAATACCAACAGATAAGCCCACCACATATACAACCTTGTACCAAATATAACGCCCTTGCCGGTCTTTAGTATCCGGCGTTAACTGCCCTTGGATGCAAAACCAAAATCCAGGCGGTAATAGAAGAGCGGTAAGAAGCCTAACTGAAATACTTCCTTAGCAGGCAATTGCGGGCTTACGTATTGCAGGCGGAGAATATTCTTCTGCATGGTAACATTCACCAGGTCTATCCCCACCTCGTGCGTTACCTTTTTGGTATTGCAGCGGTAGTTTAGCTTAATATCAAAACGGAAGTAAGGCTTAAACTGGTACTGGTTGCGCAGGGAATCTACCACAATAGGGTCTTCATGCAATTGGCTTAGGGTAGTATCATAGGGCGTGTAGCGCTGGCCGCCGCCAAAAGTAATTTTGCCGCCAATGCCAATGGTGTTCAGGCGTTTTTTACCCCACTTAAATTCCTTGGTGCCCAGTGCATTTAAAATGTAGTTGCCGTTAAAGCCGCTGTTATACCATTTGCCGTTGCTGGCGTTAAGGCGACTATCATACACCGAGCCGCTAAACATGAAGAACCAGTTGTGCGTAAAAAATTTCTCCAGCGTAACTTCAACGCCCATGTTGCGCCCTAAGCCACCACTGGTAAGCTTGCCGGGGAAGAAACGGTCAAACCCGCTGCCTTCGTTCAGCATGTTGTACGAAGTAGGGAAGGTGTCAATCGGCAGGCTCCATAATTGCTGAAAGTAAATTTCCGCTTTAATGCGTATGTCTTTCTTAAAAAAAACATCATAGCCAATTACAACGTGAAAGCTGCGCATAAAGTCCAGGTTCCTGTTGTAGAGGTTGCCCATGCTGTCGCGCAAAAAGTATTGATAGGTGGGTAGCATTTGGCTGTGTAAGCCGGTACCAAAAGCAAGGCTCTGATTGCTTTTTATCTGCCACTTCAAAGAGAATCTGGGCTCAACCGCAAACGAATGATTCAATGTAAAGTATTGCAGGTGCAGGCCGGCTACAGTGCTTAATTTATCACTTAAAGCATACTTCCACTGCACATAAGGTTGTATAAGCAAATGCAGGCCGGTGCGGTAATCTAATCTTGTTACCCATTTATAATTGGGCACATCCACATTAAATGCCGGTTCCAGTAAATTGCTGTCTACAAAAAACGGTTGATACAGCTCGGTGGTTATACCATAGCGGATGGCGCTTCGTGCGCTTAGCTTGTTGTTGCGCATAAAGCCAAGGGTATACTTGGTGTTCAGCAAAAAGTAATTGTTCTTGGTGTACTGCGTATCCACTACAAAGTTGCCGCTTGTGCTGTCCACGTGGCGTATTACCCGCTCAAAGTGGTTCTTGTTGTATTGGGTTGAAACGCCAAGGGTTACCTTGCTGTATTCGTGATCATTTACGCGGTGCGTATAGGTTGCACCAAATATGCCCAGCCCTGCGCGGAAATACTCATCCTGGTCTTTACTGGCGTATATGTCGCGTTCCTCGGGCTTTTTGCGGTTGCTGGTAATAAAGTTAATCATGCTATACCCCCCTATACCAAAAACCGAAAGGTTGTCGCCGTTCTTCATGGGAAAGTTCAGCTTAAACTGCAGGTCCTGGTACTTAGGTATGGCATCTGTTCCTATATCAATACCCAGCTTCACCAAACCTTCAAGCGTAGCGTAGCGGTAGTTAAACAGGTAAGAACTCTTTGTTTTTTTACCAAAGGGGCCTTCCCCAAAAAGCTCAGCCCCCAGCATGCCTAACTGCACGGTATATTCGTGCCTTTGGTTGTTTCCGTTTTTGTAGCGTATGTCAAACACGCCTGCCACTGCATTACCATACTCTGCCGGAAAGGCCCCCGTGAGGAAATCGGATGTGGTAAGCATACGGTTGTTTAAGATGGCTACGCTGCCGCCTGTGGCCCCCGCCACTGCAAAGTGGTTGGGGTTAGGTATTACCATATTGTCCACCCGGTAAAGTATACCAAAAGGGGAGTTGCCGCGTATTACAAGGTCATTGCGGCTATCATCCGTACCTGATACACCGGCATAATTGCTGGCCATACGCGCCGGGTCGCCACGGCTGCCGGCATAACGCTCGGTTTCTTCAATACTAAAAGCACGGGCGCTTAACACGGCCATTTCATTTATTGTTTCGCCCTTTTTGTTACCGCTAACCTCCACCTCCTTCATCAATGTAACATCGCTTTCCATCTCAATGCTTAGCACCATTTCTTTGCCCGAGCTTATTAGAACGTTGGGTATAAACACGCGCTTGTAACCTATATACGATGCAACTATGTTAATACGGCCAACCGGTATCTTCTCTAAACGGAAACTGCCGCTTTCATCAGTGGTGGTGCCGTTTACAACGGAGGAGTCCTTCAGCACCACTACGGTAACGCCTTCCAGCGGTTTGTTCGATTCTTTGTCTATAACGTCGCCACGTACGGTTTGGGTAATACTTTGCGAAAATGCGAGGCAGGTGGCGAACAATAAGCTAAGGCACAGGTAAACTTTCTTCATCCACGGGTTTGTACCACTAAGTTGCATTAAACTGCAATAAATTCAAAAGGCGCTTTTGCCGGCTGTTGATATAAAATAAAAAGGGCGGCCTCAGCCACCCTTTTAAAAAACCGGACATGAACTCTTTATTATCTTAAGATAGTTATTGAACCTTTGTAATCGTTACGGCTGTAGCCATTAATAAACACCACTTTCATAGTGTAGATGTAAGCACCCGGCTCAACCGGCTGGCCTTTGTAAATACCATCCCATGTAAACTGGTGGTCGTTGGTAGAGTAAACCATTTCGCCCCAACGGTTGAATATTTTAAACTCCAGGAACTCGATAGCGCTGATATCGCCATACAATTGATAGATATCGTTGTTACCGTCGTTGTTTGGTGTAAACACATTCGGGATAAAAATATCGGTGATAGAGTTTACTGTTACTGACATTGTATCGGTAGCTGAACAACCATTGGCATCAACCACATTTACGGTAAACAGCGTATTGTGCGTTGGCACTGCTTTAGTGCTGGCACAATTGCTGCAACCAACTAAAATTGATGGTGTCCATGAGTAGCTGTTGCTGTGGTCAACATTGGTAGTGGCCGTTAAAGCTACTTCTTCGCCAAGGTTAATGGTGGTAGATGGGGTAGCATCAACAGTTAGTATATAGTCGTAAGTAAGGCTAAAGTTAGCTTGTGTGCTGCAGTTGCGGCTATCAGTAACAGTAACTGCGTAGCTGCCCTGGTCAAGCGAGCTTAAGTCTTCGCTGTTATCGCCGGTAGTCCAGTTAAAGGTATAAGCCGCTGTGCCACCGGTAACGGTTAAGTCAATTGCACCGTTAGTTACCTGAGGGCAGCTGGTGTTAGCAACTACTGAAGAAACGTTAAGCGGAGCAACCATGTTAACTACGTTTGTTTTGGTAGTGGTGCAACCGTTGTTATCGGTTACGGTTACATCGTAGTTGCCGGTGTTAAGGTTAAAGATACGTGGGCCGTGCTGTTGGTTGTTCCAGTCATAAGTATAAGGTGGAACGCCGCCGGCAGGTGTTACGGTTACTTCACCATCAGTATGGCCAACACAGGCTACATCGATAATTACAGAGGTGGCAGATAAGGCTGCAGGTTCTGCAACTGCTAAACCGCTTTGTACCATGCTGCAGTTATTAGCATCAGTTACAGTTACTGCGTAGTTACCGGCCATTAAACCTGTAATGTTTGGTGTAGTAGCTGCGGTAGTCCAGGTATAGTTATAAGGGCCTACACCGCCGTTAGCGCTTGCGCTTATGGTGCCGGTGTTACCGCCAAAGCACAATACATCGGTAGCAGTATGCGTAATTTGAATCTGTGATGGCTGGGCAATAGTTATAGACAGGTTGGTTGAGCAGCTGCTGGCGTCAGAAATTTGAACGTTGTATTGGCCTGCAGCTAAACCTGTAGCATCTTCAGTGGTGAAGCCACCGGTCCACAAATAGCTGTATGGTTGTTGGCCACCGCTCACTGTTACGTCAACTGAGCCTGTTGCAGCGCCAAAGCAGGTTACATCTACTTTAGTATAGCTGGTATTTAAGGCAGGTATAGCAATTATGCTTACGCTGCTTAAGGCAGTGCAGCTGTTAGCGTCAGTAACTAATACATCGTAGTTGCCGGCGTTAAGGTTGCTCAAATCCTGTGTCGTTGCTCCTGTGTTCCAGTTATAAGCGTAAGGGCCAGTGCCACCGGTTACGGTTAAATCAATAGTGCCGGCGCTGCTGGTGCAGGCAAATGGTGTATGTGTTTCGCTAAGCGCTAATACTGCAGGTTCAGTAATAGTAACTGATGACATGGCTGTGCAGCTGTTATTATCAGTAACCAATACGGTATAAGTGTTGGCATTTAAACCTGAAATAGAAGCGGCAGTGCTGCCGGTGTTCCAGGTATAAGCATATGGGCTAACGCCACCGCTAACGTTAGTGGTAATGCTGGCGTTGTTGCCGCCGTTACAGCTTACGTTAGTGTGCGTATCGTTAATTTGAATTTGTGCAGGGGCGGCAACAGTGGCAGATGAAGTAACAGAGCAGTTGTTGCCATCGCGAACGGTTACGGTATAAGTTGCAGCCGTTAAACCGCTAATGTTGGCAGTAGTAGCTGCATTGCTCCAGTTATAAGTGTAGCTGCCTGTGCCGCCGCTTACTGTTGTGCTTACAGTGCCGTTGTTGCCGCCAAAACAGCTGGCATCGGTTTTAGTAAGGCTAAGGTTTATGGCAGCGCTTTGGTTAACTACCGCGGTTGTAGAAGCAGTGCATGAGTTAGCATCAGTTACCTGCACGCTGAAGTTACCGGCGGCTATACCACTGATGTTTTGGGTAGTGGCGCTGTTGCTCCAGGCATATTGGTAAGGTGTTTGGCCACCGTTAACTGTTAAGTTTATGGCACCTGTGCTTGCTCCGTTACATAATACATCGGTAACAGAAGTGCTAAGGCTCATAGCCGCAGGCTGTGTAAGTGTAGTATTTAAAGTTGCGGTGCAACCGCTGCCATCAGTAGCAGTTACAATATAGTTACCGGCTGCAAGGCCGTTTATGTCCTGGCTTACTGCGCCGTTGCTCCACAGGTAGCTGTAAACACCTGCACCACCTGCAGCGCTAAGGTCAATTGCGCCGGTGTTGGCACCGTTACATAATACGTTGGTATGGGTTTGTGACAGTAATATCTGCGAAGGCTGGCTAACGCTTAACGATAAGTTAGCTGTACAGTTCATGGCATCGGTAACAGTTAATACATAGCTACCGGCTGAAAGGCCTGTTAAGTTCCAGGTGCTTGCCCCGTTGCTCCAGTTGTAAACAAAGCTTCCGTTACCACCTGATGCAGCTGCACCTATAGAACCGTTGCTTGCTCCGTAGCAGCTAACGTTGGTTACGTTTACGTTTATTGATATAGGAGAAGGCTGGCTGATAATGGTAGTGTTGGTTTGCTGACAACCGTTACCGTCGTTTACGGTTACAGTATAGGTGCCCGCGGCAACGCCACTGATATCCTGTGTAAAGTAAAAGTTGCTCCACTGGTAAGTGTAAGAGCCTGTGCCGCCGCTTACGGTTAAGTCAATAGCACCGGTTGTGGCTGCGTTACATACCACATCTGTTTTAGTGGTGCTAAGGCTCATAGCTGCCGGCTGAGTGATAGTAGCGCCTGTATTGGCAGCGCAGTTGTTGGCATCCATAACGGTTACATTGTAGGTGCCGGCTGCAATGTTAGGGCGGTTTTGTGTATTAGCGCCGTCGTTCCAGGTAAATTGGTAAGGTGTGGTGCCACCGGTTACGGTTACAGTAATGTTACCGGTGCTTTGGCCATTGCACAATACATTGGTATGTGTTTGCGAAGCAACTAAAGCGGCAGGTTCAGTTATTGTAGCAGATTTTGTAGCGCTGCAGTTAACCGCATCTTTTACCGTTACGGTATAGGTGCCGGCTGCAAGGTTGCTCAGGTTTTGATTGGTTGAGCCGTTGCTCCAGCTATAAGTATAAGCACCTGTTCCGCCGCTAACGCTAATGTTTATTAAACCTGAGTTGGCGCCAAAACAGTTGATGTTGGTTTGGTTGGCAACTACATTTATCTGAGCAGGTTGGTTAACGCTGGCGCTTGTAGTGGCAACACAGTTGTTTGCATCGGTTACGTTTACGGTAAAATTGCCTGCACCAATGCTGCTGATATCCTGGCTTGTTGCGCTGTTGCTCCAGCTATAAACATAAGGTGTGGCGCCGCCTGTAACAGTTAAGTCAATGGCGCCGTTAGTGTTGCCAAAACAGGTAGCATCAGTAACAGTGGTGCTCAGGCTCATACCGGCAGGCTGTGTTACAGTTACTGAGGTTGTAGCCGTGCAGCTATTGTTATCGGTTACGGTTACTGTATAGGTAGCGGCGCTTAGGTTGCTGATATTGGCCGTATTAAAGAAATTGCTCCATATGTATGAGTAAGGAGTGGTGCCACCGCTTACAGTTAAGTTTATGCTTCCTGTGCTTTGGCCGTTACACTGCACATCAGTTTTGCTGGTGCTTAATGCTATAGCCGCAGGTTGTGCAACACTGGCGGAAGCGCTTGCTGTGCACATATTGTTATCGGTAATAGTTACGTTGTAGCTGCCTGCACTAAGGCCTGTTCTGTTTTGGGTGTTTATACCACCACCCCAGTTAAAGGTATAAGGTGAAGTACCACCGCTTACCGTTAAATTAATTGCACCATTGTTGCCACTGTTACAGCTAACATTTGTTACAGCAGTTGATGCAGAAATAGCTGCAGGCTGGCTTACTGTTGTACTTGCAGTGCCTGAACAGCCGGCGTTATCGTTTACAGTTACAGTATAGCTGCCTGCAGTAAGGCCGCTTCTGTTTTGAGTAGTAATACCGCTGCCCCAGTTAAAGGTGTAAGGTGTTGTACCACCTGCGGGGGTTACAGTAATTGTACCGTTGCTACCGCCATTGCAGCTAACATTGCCTGCAACTGCGTTTATAGTTAATGATGAGTTTTGTGTTACGCTGCTGGTGTTTACGCCGGTGCAACCAAGGGCATCACTTACAGTTACGCTGTAGGTGCCCGCTGCAAGGCTGGTTCTGTTTTGGGTAGTTATACCGCCACCCCAGTTAAAGGTGTAACCACCGTTGCCGCCGCTTACGCTAATGCTTATAGCGCCGGTGTTACCACCTGCACAAGCTACATTGGTTACTGTAGGGTTTACAACAATAGCTGCCGGTTCAGTAACAGTAGTGGTGTAAGTTATACCACAACCTGCGTTATCCGTTATGCTGGTAACATAAGTGCCTGCGCCAATGCTTGTTTTGCCGGGGCCGCTGCCGCCACCTGCCCAGTTATAGGTGTAAGGGGCAGTACCGCCGCTAACATTTAAGGTAATTGCGCCGTTCATGCCGCCAAAGCAGGTAACATTGGTTACTGTTGCCGAAGCACTTAAAGTGGTTGCTTGTGTAATGGATGCAGTATGAGTAGAAGTGCAGCTGCTGTTATCTGTTACAGTTACATTATAGCTGCCTACAGCCAGGTTAGTTCTGTTTTGTGTGTTAATGCCACCGCCCCAATCAAAAGTGTAAGGCGAAGTGCCACCGCTTACGCTAAGGTTAATGGCGCCGGTGTTACCGCCTGCACATGCTACGTTGGTTACAGTTGAAGAGATGCTGATTGCAGTAGGTTCGGTTACTGTGCCTGAAGCGCTAACTGAACAACTAAGGTTATCTGTTACAGTTACGCTATAAGTTCCTGCCGTAAGGTTGGTTCTGTTTTGGGTGTTAATACCACCGCCCCAGTTAAAGCTGTAAGGTGTGCTGCCACCGCTTACGCTTACGTTAAGGCTGCCGGTAGCGGCTCCGTTACAGTTAGCCGCAGTTGGGGTAACTGTTACGGCAATAGCCGGTGCCTGTAAAACCGTGGCGCTGGCTGAAGTTGAACAACTGTGGTTATCCACTACAGTTACGGAGTAAGTGCCTGCTGCCAGGTTAGTTCTGTTTTGGGTATTACCGCCGTCGTTCCAGCTATAAGTAAATGGTGCAAGGCCGCCGTTAACGGTTAAGTTAATAGCCCCGGTTGAAGCGCCGTTGCAGGTAATGTTAGTTACGGCCGGGCTGGCAGTTAACTGTGCAGGCTCGGTTACGTTAAAGGTGGCGCTCGCTGTGCAACTGTTATTATCAGTGCAGGTAAGGTTGTAAGCGCCAGCGCTAAGGGCTGTTCTGTTTTGCGTAACAATACCGCCACCCCAGTTATAAGAGTAAGGTGATGAGCCGCTGGTTACATTTATGGAGATTGAACCGTCGTTACCACCAAAGCAGTTTACGTTGGCAATGGTAGAGTTTATGGTCATACCAAAAGCCGGTTGCGTAATGCTTACGGTTTTGGTTACGGTGCAGTTGTGGTTATCAGTTACAGTTACGGTGTATGACCCTGCCGCAAGGCCGCTGATATCCTGTGTGCTTTGGCTGTTGGTCCAGTTGTAGCTGTATGGTGTCCATCCGTTGTTTACCGTTAAATCGATTGAACCGCTGTTGCCGCCAAAGCAAACGTTGTTTACCTGGGTGGTAGAAGTAGTCATTGGCGTGTAGCCAACAATAGTTGAAGAAGCCGTAGCGGTGCAGCCGTTTGCATCCGTTACTGTAACGGTATAGTTGCCGCTGGGCACGTTAGTAAGATTAGAGCTAAACAAACCCGGACCCCAATAGTAAGTGTAAGGACCGGTACCGCCGGCAACTGAAGTAAACACCGAGCCGCTTGGACCGCCGGTGCAGGCTAATTGAGATGGTACTGAACTGGCAACTAAATCAAGTGGCTGTGGTACGTTAGCAGTAGCGGTGGCCGTGCAACCTTTAAAGTCGGTTACGGTTACAGTGTAGTTGCCCGAAGCTAAGCCTGTGCGGTTTTGGGTAAATACACCGCTGCCCCAGCTATAGCTGTAAGGAGAGGTGCCGCCGGTTACGCTGGTGTTGATAGCGCCGTTGTTACCATTGTAACAGGTAACTGAAACTACGTTTAAAGTAATGTTTATTACAGCCGGTTGAGTTAAAGTGGCAGATGCCGAAGCGGTACAACCTGTGGTTGATGTGGCTGTAACTATATAAGTACCGGCAGGCAAGCCGTTTACGTTTTGAGTAGTAGCGCCTGTGCTCCAGTTAAACGTATAAGGGCCTACGCTGCCTACTACTGAAGTAACCGTAATACCACCATTGCTGGCGCCATTACAGGTTGGGTTAGTAGTGGTTTTATTAATGCTCATACCGCCACCGCTTTGGTTAACGGTTGCGCTGGTTGAGGCGGTGCAGCCTGATGCATCGGTTACGGTTACCGTATAAGTACCTGCTGCAATACCTGTTCTGTCTTCAGTGGTAACGTTATCGTTCCAGTGGTAAGTGTAGCCGGGTATGCCGAAAGATACAGTTAAGTTAATGGCGCCATTTGCACCGCTACCACAGGTAACGTTGGTAGTGGTTTTGCTTAAAACCATTCCCGGTGGCTGAGTAACGTTAGCCGAGTCGTTGTTCTGGCATCCGTTGTTATCGGTAACTGTTACATAGTAAACCTGGGCAGTTAAGTTGCTGCGGTCTTCAGTTACGGTGCCGTCGTTCCAGTAATAGGTATAAGGCGAGCCGTAGCCACCTGAAACCGTCATGTTAACTGCACCGGTGTTTCCACCACCACAGGCAACAGGAGTTATTGAAAATGAGATATTTATCTTAGGTCCTTGAGTTAAAGTAACGCTCAGGGTGGCGGTAGATCCCGAAAAATCAGTAGCCGTAACGCTATACGTTCCGGCGGCCAGATTTGTGCGGTCTTCAGTTACTGCACCGTCATTCCAAACGTAGGAAATGGGCGCAACACCAAGGTTGGGCGTTATATTAATACTTCCAGTGCTGCCAGAGTAGCAGGTCACGTTTGTGTGGGCTTCTGATAACGTAAGTGCAGAGGCGCTTTTCATGCAAACGCCGGTAAACACACTTATCAGAAGGAAAATTTGTAGAACCTTTTTCATGTCTCGTTCCGGTTTTTTCAGCTATCTGGAGTTCCTTCTGAGCCAGATAACCACTGTTTTATACGACAGCCTGTTAAAAAGGTTATATACAATTTGAAATTTGTAAAATATGTTGGCCGGCTTGTGCGATGAGTATGAGGCTTAATAGGCGTAAATAACGCTGAAATGGCTATCATTGCCCCGCGAACCCCAGGCAGGCTTCGCTGTTAATTATAGGTATGCATTCACCCGAGCAGTTACTGGCCCTTTACGAAAAGGCCTTCAGCAAAAACAATTTTAACACCAACCCAACCAACCTGTATAAGCCGGTTGAGCATATTATGAATATGAAGGGCAAGAAAATTCGCCCCCTTTTGGTGCTTTTAAGCTGCGATATGTTCGGCGGCAATGTTGAGGAAGCACTAAACCCGGCTTTTGCCATGGAGGTGTTCCATAACTTTACCCTGGTGCACGATGATATTATGGACCAGGCCGACATACGCCGTGGCGAACCTACCGTGCACAAAAAGTTTGGCACCAATGCCGCCATACTTGCCGGCGATGTTATGCTGGCTTATGCCTACAAGTATCTCACTACCGTTCCCCTGCCATTGGTACCGGCATTAATGGGGGTTTTCAATAAAACGGCTATCGAAATTTTTGAGGGCCAGCAAATGGATGTGGATTTCGAAAACCGCAACGATGTTACGGTGCGGGAGTATATCAAAATGATAGAGTATAAAACCTCGGTATTGCTGGCCTGCTGCACACAGCTTGGCGCTATACTTGGCGGCGCTTCTGAAGCCGACCAAAAAGCAATTTACGACTTCGGCCTAAACCTGGGCCTTAGCTTCCAGATAAAGGATGACCTGCTGGATGCCTTTGGCGAAGGGGATAAGGTAGGCAAGAAGATAGGTGGGGACATACTGCAGAACAAAAAGACTTACCTATATATTACCACCTGCAACAATGCTACCGATGATCAAAAGGCCCAATTGAACCACCTGGCCGCCGAAAAAGATGAAACCCAAAAGATTGAAGGGGTTAAAGCTATTATGCAGCAAACAGGCGCTGTTCAGTTAACAGAGAAGAAGGCGGAAGAACTATACAACTTGAGCCTGCAGTCCCTAAAATCCATATCGCTGGATGAGGGGCGTAAAAAGGTGCTGTTTGCCATGGCCGAAATGGTAAACAAACGAGAATACTAATCTCCTTTACCGTATTAAGGCAAGCTTACCTTTTAGTAGATGGTTATTGCCCTCAACTATTATCAGGTATAAGCCCGATTCTTCGTTTTGCATGTTTAAAACATAAGAACCGCTTGTGCGCTTCTCCTGTATAAGCCTTCCGGTACAGGAGTAAACTCTTACAGTCCATTCTCCATCCGGCAGGTTTAGCTGCGCAATACCATTGCCGGGGTTAGGGTAAAGTAAAAGTGGGCCTTCCGGGTTCGTTTCCTTAAGTGCTGTGGGAGCCACGCCACAGGTATCCATAATGCTTGCCGCGTTAACCGGTACACCGCTGCTCCGGGTGCCCATGTAAGTAATAAGGGTATCGTTGCCCAGGCAATAGTTGCAGTCCTGCCCATAAAAAGTACAGTTAAGCAGTGCAACGGCCAGTTTCCAACTGCCGTAAAAATCCAGGTAATTAAGGCGGGTAGAGTCCTGCCAATCGTTACCCGAACCCGAAAAATTATGTTCTGCTATCAGGTCAGGCAGGCCGGTGTGGTCGCTGTTTACCTGTATTAGGTGCTTATTGGTGCAGGGTATATGGTAAAGGCTATCAAATGCCTGTTGGCTTTCGGCAAAGTTTAAGGTATTATCCTCTCCGTTTACAACTAGTACCCTGGTGCCGGTGTCAATTCCATCCATCGGCTGGCCGGCCCCCGGCACAAAGGCGCATAAAGCTTTAAAGGATGGTAGATTCAATGTGTCATGATAAGTAGCCACGTTAAGCGTCATACCCCCGCCTCTTGAAATACCTACCGCACCAAACTGCAGGTTTCCATTGGCGTCATGGGCCGGTGCAACGTGCCCGGCGCCGTTTGTAAGTTCGGTTAGTGCCAGGTTAACTACGGCCCCTCCATTGGCAATTTGTTGCAAAGCCGGTAGGGTTTGCCCGCCATATTGATACAAGGGAAAAATGACGGTGTATCCCTTTTTACAAATGTGCTGCAGGAACAACTCCTGTCCGTTGGGCTGGCTGTCAATTTCCATTTGTGCTGAAGTACCATGCCAGAAAACCACAACCGGGGCACTGTCTGGCTTGGGGTTTTGAGGTTCGTAAATCCAGTAACAATCCGTAATGGCAGAACCGTATTTGGTTTTTGTAAAACCTGCATGCGGGTAAGTGCTACCGCCCGGCCCATTCACCGGTTGCTGGTTTTGAGAGAATACTGAACCGGTTAAAACATATAATAGCAGCGTAAGGCTTATTCTCATTGCATAAATTTGAGGACTTTGATGGTTTACACCCCCCAAAGTTTAATCTGCCGATAAATATACTACAAGGCATAGCGGATTCTTACGCAACGAACCTTAAAAATGAAGAGAGCCCCGCAAGGGGCTCTGTTCTGAGAGTCAAACTTTAAAGTTTGGCTGTCTGTAACTAATACGCTGGCCTGTGTTATTTATTGCTTATGCATTGGGTTGCTTCAATTTCTTAACAAATAGTTTTTGTTCGAACACCAGGTATGCTAACCCTACCAAAAGTAGTTACAGTTGCCGGCGCAGTGTCGGTATTGGCTATAACCGTTCTCGATTAATATAGTTCAACGGCAGCGCTTATGTAAATGCCACTTTTGATTGCACCGTGCGCAACTATAACTACAAGTTCAGTAACAAGAAGCACCTGCGCCTTGTGGGCAAAATGCAAAACATGGCTATACGTTCCGGCAATAGGCTCTGTGCCGGTTTATAGATACTTAGTATCATTCTAAACTTTTCATATTTTCAATTGTCTAATAAATAGTATGAAAAAGTTAATGAGCATAAAATACAGCGCCCTGGGTTTTGATTTTGCAGCCCTTTTATTGCGCGTTGCTGCCGGTGTAATGATGATACCACACGGTTATGGTAAACTGATAAGGTTTGCCGAAATGAAGGATAAGTTCATGGATTTTATGGGCATTGGCACTGCTACCTCGCTGGCCTTGGTAATATTTGCGGAGTTTTTTTGCTCCATTCTGCTAACTGCTGGTTTGTTTACCCGTCTTGCCCTGGTGCCTTTAATTGTGGCTATGGCCGTTGCCCTGTTTCAGGCGCATGGTGCCGACTTGTTTGGCGATGGTCAAACTGCCGCCTTGTATCTTTCTGTGTATATAGCCCTGTTAATAATAGGCCCGGGTAAGTTTAGTGTTGACGGAGCGGTTAAATAGTTAGCCTACTGCGGGTTCTTTTCTTCAAAGGCCTTAATTTCTGCCTGCTTCTCCTTGGCCCATTCCAATAGGCCTTTGCGGTAAAGCAGAAGGTCGAACCATGTTTTAATTACAACCAGCAGCACTACAATAAATATACCGCTGCCTGAAAGGGTATAAACCATAGCGCCCAGTATTACTACAAATTGCTGCACAAATATGCGGGTGTAGGGCTCAAACATTTGTTGCAGTACACTCCGCTTTTGGTAAGTGCGTGGCAGTATAAAATCGGTAACAAAAAGGTAAGCGTTGTTGGCTACAAACAGCCCTAATGCTATGTTGTAATCGCTTTTAAGGGTAAGGCTAAACAGGTTATTGATAAATGCCAAAGGCCCTAAACTGCCGGAGCCCGCAATAGGAAAGAAGATAGAAAGCTGAATAAACACAAACAGGTAATAATGCACTAAAAAGAAGGGGATTATCCCCCAGCCCTGTACGCCCTTTTCATCGGGTTGCGGTGGCAGGCCATAGTAATTTACCGCAATCAGTTTAAACACATTAAATATCCCTATCACTATTGTTTCAAGCGCATAGCACACAAATACGCTTATGGCCTCCCAACCAAAGAAAAGCACACCCGCAAGAGGGGTCAGGTTCCATAATATTATGGGCAGCGATGAGCGGTCCAGCTTTGGTATAAAGGGGTTAGGCCTTTTTGCACTTATCATTACAACAATATTAAGCATTATAGCATATTCTGCCGTTCCCTGATTTGCATCATTCTTACTTCAGGAATTTGAATGGGCTGCAAAACTTTTATAGCGGCATGCTGTTTATAAACGCAGGAAAATAACGGAGTTCTTTTCGGCACTTTGGTTTCAATTCTCCGTATTTACCGATTTATTTGCAGCATAATAAGAAGTAAGATGAATGTAGAGGAACTCTCTAAAAAATTCGGCTGGTTGCCCGACCCCTTAGCACGCTTTATTGAAAAGAATATGAAAAAAGTGCCGGCGGTGCGCAAGATGATTGCCGCCGAAAATGAGAAGATGATGGGCTCGCTGGAACATAGCTTAAAGCCTTATCATGGCAAATTTCATACGCATAAAAGTCTGCCCGCTAAAGGCATTAACCGCGAACAGATTATCAGTGAAATACAGCAAATGCACGACCTGGAAAGCGACCGCTGGAAGGATGGTTATGTAAGCGGCGGTATCTATCACGGCGATTCGGAGCATATTGAATTTCTGAATAAGGTATATGCGCTTCAGTCGCAAAGCAACCCGCTGCACTCTGATTTGTTTCCCTCTGCCACTAAATACGAATCTGAAGTTATTTCAATGGTGGCCACTATGCATGGCCGCGGCAGAACAACTGACAATGCCCCTGTTGTAGGTACCGTTACCAGCGGTGGAACGGAGAGCATATTGGTGGCCATGAAAAGTTACCGCGATAAGGCACTTGCGGAACGCGGCGTTAAGCACCCCGAAATGATTGTGCCTGTTACGGCCCACGCTGCTTTTGATAAGGCTGCTCAGTACTTTAATATAAAGCAGGTTAAAATACCGGTAAAGGATGATTTTACTGTTGACGTAAAAGCAGTTAAACGGGCCGTTAATTACAATACTATTTGCATTGTAGGCTCGGCGCCTACTTTTCCGCATGGGGTTTACGATCCCATTCCGGAGTTGTCGGAAATTGCCCGTAAAAACAAAATCGGTTTTCATACGGATTGCTGCCTTGGCGGCTTTGTGGTGCCTTTTGCTGAAAAGCTGGGCTACAAAGTGCCGATAGTGGATTTTCGTAATCCCGGGGTAACCAGCATGAGTGTAGATACCCACAAGTACGGCTACGCGGCCAAGGGAACTTCAGTAGTGCTTTACCGCACCGAGGAGTTAAGGCATTACCAGTTTTATACCCTTACTGACTGGCCCGGTGGTTTATACTTTTCGCCAACCTTAGCAGGCAGCCGCCCGGGTGCGTTAAGCGCCGCCTGTTGGGCAAGTTTGCTGGCCATGGGCGAGGAGGGTTACCTGAAAGCCACCAAATCTATATTCGAAACCGCAGCTAAAATTAAAGAAGGCGTTAAGGCTATACCTGAAATCAAGATTTTAGGTAACCCTGATTGGATATTGGCTTTCGCCAGCGATTCGCTGAACATTTACGAGGTGCTTGACCAAATGAGCCAGCGCCGCTGGAACCTGAACGGCCTGCATAAGCCGGCCTGCTTTCATATAGCGCTTACGTTAAGGCATACACAACCCGGCGTGGCTGAGCGGTTCCTGAATGATTTAAAAGAGTCGGTAGTGCATGTAAAAGCGCACCCCGGCAATACCGAAGGCCTTGCACCTGTTTACGGCGTGGCCGGCACACTGCCTTTCCGTGGTATGGTTAGCGATATTTTGAAGAAATACCTGGACGCTATTTATAAAGTATAATCAGGAATTGCCGGTAGGGTAAAGGTCGTTCATAACGCTGTTGCTCTGTGTTTCTTCATCCTGTGTGCCTATCAGCTTTTCAAAAGCTACAAATACCGCAATCATACTTACCGGTACTGTAACTAACAGGCCTATGCCAAGGCATATCAATCCGGCTATGTTTAATAACAGTATCAGCAAAAAGAAAACAAAGAAATCTCCCCATTGCTTGCTCACAAACTTGCGTCCGCGCTCCAGGGTATTCCAATAGCTGCCGTCAAACAAAAAGTAAGCAAAGTAGTTCATAAAGCCATAAGCTATGGCCAGGTAAAAGCCCGGCAGTATAAGGCAAATAAAACCCAGTATAATCATTAAACCTCCCAATAGGTTGGTAACAAACAACTCTGTAATTTTATTGAAGCCCTTAAAAAAGTCGCTGAACTCGTAAGGCTCTCCCCGCATAATTTTACGCACCACCAATGCCAGCCCCAGGCCTAAGCAGGGCGATATGGCAATGTTGGCAAACGAGCCCATGGGTATAAGCCCAATGCCTATAGTAATGGCGTAGGTAATAAAAATAAAGCCGATAAAGCCCCCGGGGTACTTCTTGAAAATCTCCCAGGCTTCTGAAATGTATTGGCTGCCCTCAACACGGTAGCCTTCGGTGGTCATACGTTGTATTTTGTCGTATTTGGCTTCAAGGTTTTGCATGGTGTTTGCTTTTGCGCAATATAAAAAGTATTGCCTGCTTCAGAAAATGTGGAGATAGTTGTGCAACCTGCAAAGCCGCCTTTTGTAACAAAAGTAGCTGCCCTGCCCTTGCTGTATTTTGCTTTTATTTGAGGCAGTATGCATATTACAGCCCGTCAGATTATCGAATCTATCCCTTCCCGCTTCAGGCCCGAAAAAGCCGGCGGTGTGGTTATCAATTTTCAGTTTCATATAACAGGCAGCGAGGAACTGCAATACACGGTGCTGATAAATAATGAAAGCTGCCAATTACAGGCGGGCTTTACGGGCACGCCCGATTGCGCCCTGCATACCAAAGCCGAAACGTATATAGAGTTAGAAACTGGGAAAGCCAATCCGCAAATGGCATTAATGATGGGCAAAGTAAAGCTTAGCAACATTGCCGTAATGATGCAATTCGCAAAGTGTTTTCGCAAATTCTCTGTGGAAACTCCAACACAATTCGGCACTCCGCATTCCGAACTCCGCATGGAGAAACAGGGTCCGCTTAAAGATGTAAAAATTATTGACTTTACCCGTTTACTACCCGGCCCGTTGGCTACTATGTTCCTGGCTGATATGGGTGCCGATGTTATAAAGGTGGAAGACCCCGATAGCCCCGATTACATCCGCGATTTTGAGCCACGCATTAACGGCATTAGTATGCTGTATCTCTCCCTTAACCGCAACAAGCGCAGCCTTGCGGTAAACTACCGTAGCCCCGAAGGCAAACAATTGCTGTTGGATTTGATAAAGGAGGCCGATGTATTGGTTGAACAATACCGCCCCGGTATTATGAAGGAGATGGGCTTTGGCTTTGATGACCTGATACAAATTAACCCACGCCTTATTTATGTTTCTATTACCGGTTACGGCCAGCAATCTACTATGGCCATGGCGGCAGGGCACGATTTAAACTACATAGCCGTTTCAGGTAATCTGGGCATCACGGGTGGTAAGGATGGCGCACCTGTTATACCGGGCTTTCAGTTAGCCGACATTGCCGGCGGCTCTTATGCCGCCATGAATGCCGTTACTACCGCTTTATACCAGCGCGAAAAAACGGGCAAAGGGGAGTGGATTGATGTAGCTATGACCGATGCCGTTGTTCCCTTTACCGTTTTGCAGTTTGCCAATTACCAGGGCACAAAACAAAACCCCGGCCGCGGTAACTTTGAGTTAAGCGGTGCACTGGCTAATTACAATGTATATGAATGTAACGATGGTAAATACGTGGCCTTAGGAAGTTTGGAACCTAAATTCTGGAATGCCTTCTGTAAAAAAGCAGGAAGGCCCGATTGGGCAAACCGCTTTTTGCAGAAAGGAGAGGAGTTGACCAAACTTAAGGAGGAGGTGCAGGCCTTTTTTTTAAGCCAAACACGCTCCCACTGGTTACAGTTTTTTGCAGGCGAGGACATTTGCCTTACCGCTATAAACGAGTTGGAGGAACTGGAGAACGACCCCTACCTTACCGGCCGCAACATGTTTCTTGAAAATGAACATGCCGTTGTGGGCAAATACAAAACCATCAATCAACCTTTAAAGTTTAAAGTGGCGAACTTTGAGAATAACCAAAGTGCGCCGGACCTCGGACAAAACTCGGCAGGCATTTTGAAAGAAATGAATTATACCGATACGCAGATAGCTGAACTAAAAGCTAAAGGCATCGTAAAAATGTAAGGATGATAAAACTACCCCGATTTAAAGCTGCCCTGACCTTAACCTTTTTACTGCTGGCAAGCAGCCTTGTTGCCGGCGATATAGATAAGGCATTTAAGGCCCTTACCACCGGCGATTATACCAACGCTTTGAAATTTTTACGCGAGGTGTTAAGTGAGCAAACTGACAATGCTGCTGCCAATTATGGTATGGCCCGCTTTTATTCATTTAAGGATAATAAGTCATACGACCTTGACTCTGCCAATTACTATATACTAAAGGCTGCAAAGAAGATTCCTATCAACCCGGAGGAAAAGGAAGGAAAGAAGTTTTTAGCCCTGGGGGTGCGCGACTATACCATTCAAACCCTGCAGAAGGAAATAAACTTTGAAGCCTACAGCGCTGCTGAAAAGGCCAACACCCTTGAAGCATACCAGCACTTCCTTGATTTTTATACCGACCCTCCCTTACGCGAAAACGCCACCAACTTCCGCAATCAAAAAGCGTATATGCGCGCTATGAGCGCCCAAACGCCGGAGGCTATGGAGGAGTTTATCAAAAAATATCCCGAAGCGGCAGAACTGAATGATGCAAAAGCCAAGTACGAAAAATTGGTTTACGAGCGTATGACGCACGATAAAACCTATGAGAGTTATAAACGCTATTTGGATGAGCGGCCTAACGGCGCTTACGTAAAGGAGGCCCGCGAACTATACAACGAGAAGCTGCTGGAACACTACAAGCAGAAAAACACCCTTACGGCCTATATTGATTTTACCAATAAGTATAAGGACCACCCCGCTTACAACAGCATACAGGATACGGTTTATCAGCTTTACACATCCGACAACTCGGTGGAAGCCTACACCAATTTTGTGCGAAATTTTAAAGATAACCGCAACCTTAAAGAGGCTTGGGAACAACTGTATATACTATATAATGTGGATGCCAGCGAAGCCGTTTACCGCAAATTTTTGGAAGACTATCCCGACTATCCGGATAAGGATAGAGTATATGCCGACCTGGAGCTGGCTAAAAAGGAACTGCACCCTTTTAGCCGTGATGGTAAATGGGGGTTTGGTTTTCAACCGGCGGGCGACTCTATCAATATAAGCATAGGATTTGAATATGAAGAGGCTTACGATTTCAAAAACGGCCTGGCAGCAGTGCGCAGTAAGCCCTGCACCGAGCAGAAGTGTATTTACTACTACATTAACAAAGCTAACAAACGCGCCTTTTTACCGGAGTTTAACTTTGCCGGCGATTTTGAAAGCGGCCGTGCCATTGTGGGTATGGGCAATTGCGAAACCGGCGATTGCCAATACGGCATTATAGATAAGCGGGGCAAGTTTGTGGTACCTGCTGTTTACGAGGAACTGGACGATGCATCAGAAGGCCTGTATATGGTAGCTAAGGATGATAAGTATGGTTTTATCAATAGCAAGGGAGATGTGGTTATTAGCCTTAAGTATACTGATGCGTTGCCTTTTAAAGAGGGTCTTGCTGCGGTGGCAATTGATGGCAACTGGTTCTTTATTGATAAAACCGGCGCGCAAAAATTTATCAGCCGTTTTCATGATGTAAGCAGTTTTAGTGAGGGCTTATGCGCTGCTACACAGGACGGTGAGAACTGGGGCTATATTGATATGACCGGCAATTTTGTAATTGAAGCCGTGTATGAATCTGCTGAAGATTTTGAGTTAGGCTACGGTATAGTTTCCAAGAAGGAGAAAGACCCAAAGAATAAATCAATGATGATTAGCCAGCGCTACAAAATTGATAAAACCGGTAAGGTTATCGAGAAGCTGACTGCTCCTAAACCTGAACCTAAGAAGAGTACGAAGCGCAAAGGCCGCAAGTAACGCTTACTGCTTACACCAGGCGCTTTAAAATATGCACCAGCACATTTTCCAGTTGGCTGTGTTTGCCTTCCGTTTTTAAAAAGGCTTCTAAATCTTTACGCACTTTTTCTTCCTTATCGGGGCTGGTAAGGTAGGTCTTTTTAAAGTCGTCTATTACATCCAGCGCTTCGGCATCCGATACACTGTCAACCTTGGCTTTTATCATTTCAATATCGGCAATGCCTGTTTTGCCTTTAATAAATTGCAACTCGTCCTGCGATATGTTGTAGTTCATCTCGGCGCAGTACACTAACATAAATGCCAGGTATTCGTTATAACTCCAATTGCTGTGGTTAATGGTCATGGTATCAAAATAAAGAAATAAAAAACGGCCGCACCTGCGTGCAGCCGTGAATATAAAAATCTTTAACCTTTAGCTTATTGACCCGGCTGTGGTTGACCACCTGCGGGAGCTGCCGGTTGCTGCTGTTGCTGGCCGCCAAAACCTGAAGATGGAGCAGATGGTGTGCTTTTCATTTTGTTTACCAATTCGGTATCAGGTGTAGTGTTGGTTTGTACAGTAGCTTTTTTGCCTATAAAAGCACAGGTTAAAAGGCAGAATAGCAATAAACCTGCTGCAAGGCCCCAGGTAGTTTTTTCAACTACATCAGTAGAGCGGCGTGCGCCAAGTAATTGCTGGCCTACACCACCAAAAGAGGAGTTTAAGCCACCGCCTTTTGGATTCTGAATTAAAACAATAGCACCTAAAAGTATTCCGGCAACTACTGCAAGAATGGTAACAATAACATACATCATAACTAAATCAGTTTTTTAAGATACTGAATGCGGGCGGCAAATAAATCACTTTTTTCCGGAAATTTCAAAGAAAGCAGCTCGTAGGCCTTAATTGCCTTGCTGTATTTGCGTTGGGCCGCGTACAGCCCTGCCAGGGTTTCCGTTATCAAAGCAGGGTCTAAATCTCCCTGTTTTTCAGCCTTTTTGGCTTCAACAGGCCTGTGGCGCTGCTTCTGTTCGTCAATAAACTTATCAAGCCCCTTACTGTAGTGGGTTTCCTCCTCAACGCGGGTATGCAGGTAGTCTGTATTAGCGTTTTCCAGTATTATACGCTCCAGGTCGTCTTCCTCTACTTCATTGCTTTCCAATACTTTGGCAGCTTCCTTTATCGTTGATTTTATCGGGAAGGCGTGCAGCCATTCAGCAAAGGTATGTGGCTCATCCAGCGTAATCTCCTCCTCCGGTTCAATTGCCGCCTCTTCCTCTGCTGAAGTGGTAATTTGCTCTTCCACTACTGCGGTTTCTACTTTCTTGTTAACAGCTTCTACACCAATTTCTTCTTCTTGTGTTGGCTCATCCATTTCGGCCTCCACTGTAGCAATTTCAATAGGCTTAAGTTGCTCCGGTTCTGTTAATGTAACGGTTTCCAGGGTTTCGGTTCCCGGTGTTTCAACCTCGCTTATGGTGGTTGAAATTTCCGCTATAACAGTTTCTTTTTCAGGCGCGGCGCTTGTTTCCGGTGCAACAAAATCCTTAACAGGTTCTACCACTTCCGGTATAAATGCACTTACCGGTTCTTCCTTCCGCAACTGCTCATGAAAGATGTCGTAAAACAACTCCCTGCTTTGCGTATAAAGCGCTGCCATTTGCAGTTGCTCATCAAAACGGGGGTTATTCTCCTGCTGGTATTTTTTTGCCAACAGCAAATGCGCCTGGTGGAAATAGGGGAACTTCTGTACCAACCCTTCCAGTTCGGGGGTGGTAAAGCGGCTTAACAGCTGGTAAAAGTTTTCTTTACTTAATTGCTCCAACACGCGGCAAACTTAGTGTTTTGTTGCAAAAACCGTCATTATTAAGCACTTGCAAAATGATATATGATTCAAAATTAGTGCGGCAAAACATACAGTTTGTAACAAATCAACGTTTTTTGGTGTAAACTATTGGGTGCCACAAAAGTTGGGTGCATCTTACTTTTACGCTACATTTAAACCAGAAACCAAAAACCCTTAAAATGGAAGAAAATCAAGGAAGCTCAAGTAAAAAAATTTATATCGTTATCATAGTCTTACTGCTGCTGGTTAACGGCTTTGGCGGTTACATGCTGTGGAACGATAACAAGATTAAGAAAGACTTGACTGACCAAAGAACAAAGCTTGAAGGTGAGTACAAGAGCCTTACCGATACATTGGAAATGAAGAAGGCTGAGATTGACCAGATGATTCAAAATGGCAATATTCAGGATAGCACCATTATGGCTCAGCGTGCTGAGTTAGAAGAAAAAGAAAAGCAGATTAAGAGCCTGTTTGCCAAAGACAGACTGGATAAAAAGCAGTTAGACGAACTTAGAAATCAAATTGCGGCGTACCAGGCTTCAATAGGCGAAATGCAAAAGCGGATTGATGAGCTTACGGCCCAAAACCAGCAGTTAACTGCAGCTAACCAGCAATTAACTACAGATCTTAACTCTGAGAAGGCCACCACCTCGCAACTTGCTGAGCAAAACAAGGGCTTATCTGCCAAGGTTGAGCTGGGCTCCTTACTGCAACTGCGGAATATGGAAGTTGTAGGTATTAAGAAGAAAGGCGGCAGCAAAGAAACGGTTGTAAAAAAGGCAAAGCAAACCGAGAGCATCCGTATTACCTTTGAAACAGGTGATAACAAAGTGCTTGATGCGGGTCCGCTTAGCTTATACGTGCGCATTATCAATCCTAAAGGCGAAACCATTTCGGTAGCCGACCAGGGTTCAGGCACCTTTAAAATGGCAGGCACTAATGATGCTACCCAATTTACTAAGAAGGCCGACCTTGATTGGGACCAAAGCAACAAGAAAGTGGTTATTTACTGGAGCCAGAACGTGCAAACGCCCGGCGACTACAAAGTGGAAGTTTACCAAAGTGGTATGCTTATTGGCGAAGGCCGTGTTGAATTAAAATAACAGTCAACTGTTTCGTAATATATAAGCGCCCCGCGTAATGCGGGGCGTTTTTTTTATGGTTCTATCGCATTGCAACGGGCGCTGGCAGCAATGCTATGTAATTAACCTTTGTTTATCAGGTTAACCGTATTGGTTTCCTGTTGGGTGGTTCCTTTATCTTCAGATGGTGCCTGGTTGTTGTTGTCAACAGTTATGGTTACCCGGTATAAACCGCCGTCTTTGTAAATAAACTTCTGTTTTATGCCCACAAGGCTATGGGCCTTAATAACGGGCGTAGCCTGTTCCTGGTTAACCACCGGTGTAATATTGCCGGTAGATTGGTCATATTTCACAATGGTGTAGTTAGTGGTAGATTGAGGGATATTGAAATCCTCATTTCCTTCATTAGTGGCAATCCTTATGGTTGTTATCGTATCGCCCTGCATCAGAGGGTCAACAACGCCTGCGCTCGAGAGGTTAATGAGCCATGGATAAAGCCAATCGGTATTCCAGATAAAGCTTACTGTTTCACCCTGCATAAGGTTGGCGTAGTAAAAGGTTCCTGAACCGGGGTCGTAGCATTGTATGGTATAGGGCTGCTTTACCACCTTTTCTACCAGGTAAAACTCATTGTACAGTTCAATGTTTCCTGAAAAACTAAGCGTGCCTCCGTAAACTATTGCCGGGTAGGGAGTAGGGTACGGGTAAGTTGGTGCAGCGGCAGTGCCTATTACACGGCCGCTTATGTTCATCTCTACAAAGGCAGGAAAATAAAAGCTTGAATACCTGCTTGGGTTAAAAGAGGAGGGTACATTCACATTTGCCTTCTTTTTGTCAGTAAGGCAGGATGTTACAAGCAATAATGCTACCAGCGGAAATGTGATATATATTTTTTTAAGCATGAAAGCCGATTATGGGTTGTTATTATTAATTGATTATTTAACCTGTAATGCCCGGCAGAAAATGCGTTTGCCGTTTTCATATACCGGTTGCTCATTGCTTAATTCAATGTGCATTACTTTAAAGTTGCGGTTGTTTCCAAAACCGGCATTGGCTTCAAATGGGTTATCCATTACATCGGTTTTATGCGATCCGTACTCTATGTTGTTGTTTTCGTTACGCTCGGTTACCTGTTGGGTAAAATCCAGGATATTCTCAACCAGGTAATAGCCGGAGGCAAGAAATTGTACATCGCAAAAAGTATTATCATCCTCGCAGGGTTTTAGAGAAGATTTATCAACCCCGGTACTTAACTGAGGTTGCCCCCAATTGGTTGGGTTGGGGTCATTAGCGGAGTAATAAACATTCCAATGAGAGTTATTGCTTTTGGCTTCTTCTATAGTATTGGAACACTTGCAGTTTTGTTTTATGGCTACGTCAGCAGCTGAGTTTTCAAACTCATTGGACATCCGAAATATCTGCGAGTTACCGTCATCCTGCAGGAAGGTGGCTGTAAGCCCCAGGGCCAGTTTTGATACAAGGTCTGCAAGTACCGTAATATCACAGCAGCCTGAACATCCTGAAATAGTTGAAAGGGTAAAAGCAATCAGCAAATAATAGAGTGGGCTTCTTTTGAGCATGGTAGGTTTGGTTTTATGCTCAAATGAACTTAATAGCCCTGCGGAAGGCAATACCCGAAAACCGTGATTTTGCAATAAAAAAGGTGCTACAGCTTTGTAGCACCTTTTTTACATGTTTTGTAACAGAGAACTAGAATCTCTCTAATCCGCTGAAGTGGAAAGATGCCTCAAGGGCAGCGTTCTCATCACTGTCGGAACCGTGGATGGCGTTGCGCTCAATGTTTTTTGCATACAGCTTGCGGATGGTGCCTGCTTCTGCCTTTTCAGGGTTAGTAGCGCCAATCAGTTTACGGAAATCTTCAACGGCATTATCCTTCTCTAATACAGCCGCTACAATGGGGCCTTCAGTCATAAAGGCAACCAGTTCGCCAAAAAATGGCTTGCTGCGGTGTATAGCGTAAAACTCCTCCGCTTTCTCTTTGCTGAGGCGGGTTAATTTCATTGCCTGTATTTTAAAACCGGCTCCGATTATATGGTCAATAATTTTTCCTGAAAATCCATCAGCCACTGCATCCGGCTTAATCATCGTAAGGGTTATGTTTCCTGCCATTGTATGTTGGTTGTTTTTTTGTTTTAGCTAAACGGGCTTATCTGTCGTTTAAAATCGTGCGCGAAAATAAGGGGACTTGGCAGTTTTGCAAGGGGGAAAACTGCACTAAACTGCATTTTTAAGGAAGAATATACCGCAAACCCACAAAAGCCTTAATCCCCTGGGTTGAGGTAAAGCCATAAGTTGTATCAAAACGGTAGTTGTTAGGGTTATCAACCGTTACAAAGCGGTTATAAGGGTCAAATGGCCGCAGTATAGGGTCCTTTTGGATGAAGTTGAAGAAGTTTTTGAGGCCTAAGTAGATATCAAGCCCGTTGCTGAATTTTTTGGTTAGCTGTATGTTTTGGATGGTATAAACCGGAGAGTTTGAGGGACGGAAGTCGTCGGGCACGGTAACCAGTTTCATAGGCGTTACAAAATTACCGGTCCAGTCAATAGAAAGCTGTGGCCCCGGGAAGTTATAGCTTAAATAAAAGTTAGCCACAAAGGGCGGTACATGGGGCGGCGTTATACGCACAACCTCGCCGTTATCCTCCTCTTCCAACTCAAAGGTGCGCACATAAGTAAAACCAACACCAACCTTTAGGGGGTAACTAAAGGTAAAATCGGCATAGGCGTTAAAGCCAACTGCGGTGGCGCCCTTGTTATTGGCGTAAATAATCAGGGTAGGGTCCGTATCATAGTCCGGTTCAATATAGTTGAGGAAACGGGTATAAAACAGCCCGGCATCTATATTCAAAATGCCTGCTTTTACCGTTTGCACCCTTGTATAGTTCAGGTTGGCAGTAATGGCATATTCAGGCCTCAGTTTCTCCTCAATTTCAATTTTGCGCGAGCCGTTCATAGCGCCAAAACCCTCATTTATTACATTGGGTGTGCGGTAGCCCGTTCCAATACCGGCGCGTAGCACGTTGTTGTTGTCTTTAGATGTCCACTTATAGTTTATACGCGGAGTAAGCATCGGCCCGACATTGGTGCTGTAATCAAACCGGCAGCCGATAACAAGCTTATGCCATTTGCGGATGCTTAGTTCATCTTCCATAAAAAGCCCACCTATATGTGCCGTTTTCCTGTAACCAGTTACCGCTTCATCGCTAAGCGTTGTGTTATCAGTAAAATACTGGGCACGGTAACTGGCTCCAAGCAATAGTTCGTTTACTTTATCAATCTGTTTGCTCCAGCTTAATTGGGCAAAACCTGCCTGCTGAAATCCGTGATATGGTGTAAAACCGTAGTTGCCATCCTGTTTATGGCCGGTATAATCCAATAGAAGTAAAACTTTTTCGCTAACGGGTAGTTGGTATTGCAGCCCGGCCTGCCATTGGTGGGTGGTTACAGCTTCGCTGTAATAACGGTTGTTGCCTCGCCACTGGCTGGGCAGCGTTTTGTCGCCGCCGAAACGGTCCTCAAACAGGTAGCGGCCATAGATAGTGGCCTGCTTACTATCCTTTCGGTTAAACGACCACTTGTTATATGCGCTTACCCTGTTGGTTAACGGAATATCCAGGAAGTTATCCTTGTTTACATCCCAGCGGTAATTGAAACTTTCGGCACTAATGGCAAATAGCCCGTTTACCCTTTTTGCTTTTATGCGTGCGCTGATATCAGCGGCGGCTTCCAGCATAGAAGTTAAGGAAACATTAGCTGCAAAACGTGGCGCCTTGGCGGGGTCCCTGGTTTTAATGTTAATTACCCCCGCAATTGCTTCCGAACCATATAGGGTAGATGAAGCCCCTTTAACTATTTCTACCTTATCTACCAAACTCATGGGAAAAGCGTTAAGCCCGTATATGCCCGCTAATCCGTTTAAGGCAGGCACCCCGTCAATAAGAAACAGCGAGTAGTTTCCTTCAAGACCATTTATCTGCACATCTGAGGTGTTGGATACACCGTTATCAATATCCGCAAAAAGCCCGTTAACGTTCTGTAATGCGTCAAACAGGTTATCGGTGGGGTTCCGCTGAAAGTGTTTGTAACTGTAAACATCAACGGGTGTGGTGCTTTGTAACTTGCTTACTTCCTTTAGGCTACCGGTAACTACAATTTCTTTCAGTTTGGCATCCAGAGGCAGTAACTCAGCACTTATTGTTGCCAGGCTATTCTTGTTTACCACTACTTCCGCCTGATAGTTTTCATAACCAACAAAGCTTAGCTGCAATTGGTATTTGCCTTCGGGTATGTTGGTAAGCGTGTAATTACCTAAGGTATCAGTTTGGGTAGAATAGGAAGTTTTGAGTAAGGCTACCACAGCATAGGGCAGGGGCTGCCCATCGGCCGTAACCCTTCCTTCTATCTTGCCTGTTTGGGCAAAAGCCATCCATACACTTAACACCAGGGGTAGGGCAAGCGCCTTCTTCATCAGTGCTAAATATAATCGGGCAAAGGGTAAAATTCAAGTGTAATGGCCACTTAAAATAAAAGCTGCTGTTTGTATTGTGTTCTTATTTACTTTCACCGCCTAAATTTTTCCGCATGTCTTTTTTTCAGGGTAAAGTGGTTTGGGTAACCGGTGCTTCATCAGGCATTGGCGAGGCGCTGGCAATAGCGTTTGCAAAACAAAATGCAAAGCTTATTCTTTCAGCACGCCGTGCCGATGAACTGGAACGCGTTAAAAAATTGTGCAACCTGCCGGATGGGGATGTATTGATATTACCTTTAGATGTTGCAGAACACGATAAAATGGAAGCTGCCGCCCAACAGGTGCTTTCGCAGTTTGGTAAAGTAGATATGCTGGTAAACAATGCGGGTTTAAGCCATTGGTCCAAAATAAAGGATACCAAACTGGATGTGATTAAGCACATTATGAACGTAAACTTTTTGGGCGGTGTTGCGCTTACTAAGGCGGTATTGCCGGCTATGCTTCAACAAAAGAGCGGGCTGATAGTAGTGGTAAGCAGCATACTGGGCAAAATTGTAACAGCCAAACAGGCTGCTTATAACGCCAGCAAGCACGCTATACATGGCTTTTTTGATACGCTGCGTGCCGAAACCAGCGGCGACGGGCTTAAAGTGCTTATTGTTTGCCCCGGCTTTGTGCGCACCAATGTAGCGGTAAACTCTTTAGACCGTGATGGTAAACCCATAAATAAAAACAATAACATGATATTGAATGGCCTGGAGCCATCTTATGTTGCTGAACAGGTTTTAAGCGCCATACGCGCCGGTAAAGAAGAAATTCTTCTGGCCGGCGGTAAGGAGAAATTCGGCGTATGGGTTAAACGTTTCTTCCCGCTGTTATTCTCAAAATTTATTGCAAATAATAAACTGGCTTAAGTAGTATGTCTGATACCTTTTACTCCAAAGAGAACCTGCGCTTTGTATTACACGATATGCTGAATGTTGGTTCGTTATGCCAACGCCCTTACTATAAGGAGCATACACCGGAGAACTTCGATATGATAATAGAAGCGGCAGATTCGCTTTCGCATAATCACCTGCGCCCCATTTTGCTGGAAATGGACCGCAACCCGCCACGTTTGGAGAATGGAAAAATAAAGGTGCACCCTAAAATGAAAGAGTTAATGCCCATGTTTGGCGAAGGCGGTTGGATTTCCATGTCAGCATCCTACGACCATGGCGGCCAGCAAGTGCCTTTTACCATTTTGCAGGCAGTAGGCTTTATGATGGCTGCCGCCAATTACAGCACCATGGCTTATCCTTTTCTTACCAATGGTGCCGCACACTTAATTACCTCATTTGGTACAAAGGAATTGCAGGAAAAGTTTGTGCCTTACATGTATAAAGGCTTATGGCAGGGTACTATGGCGCTTACTGAGCCACAGGCAGGCAGTTCATTATCGGATGTGGTAAGTTCTGCTACACCAACAGCCCAGGGCCATTACCTGATTAAAGGCCAAAAGGTGTTTATATCCTGTGGCGACCATGACGGTTGCGATAACATTGTGAACCTTTTATTGGCACGCATTGACGGCGCACCGGCCGGTACCAAGGGTATTTCTCTTTTTGTAGTGCCGCAGAAACGGTTTAACGATAAAGGCGAATTGGTGTTTAACGATATGCACACCGCCGGCGTGTTTCATAAAATGGGTTACCACGGAGCGCCAATTGCCCACCTGATAATGGGTGAAAAGGACGATTGCCACGGTTACCTGGTAGGCGAGGAGCATAAGGGTTTAAGCTACATGTTCCAGATGATGAACGAGGCGCGTATTGGTGTAGGCTTGCAGGCAACAGCTATTGCTTCGGCTGCTTACTACAATGCGGTTGATTATACAAAAGTGCGCACACAGGGCCGCAAGATAACTGAGAAGGACCCTGCAAAATCACAAACGGCCATCATTAATCACGCTGACGTAAAGCGTATGTTGCTTTTTCAAAAAGCAGTGGTTGAAGGCTCCTTTGCGTTGGCCATGCAGGCCTGCATGTATTACGACCAATGGCATAGTGCAGAAGGAGAGGAGAAGGAAACTAACTTCCTGAAGTTGGAACTGCTTACGCCGATAGTAAAATCGTACCCGGCAGAAATGAGCATACTTACCACCAGCGCTGCCCTGCAGTGTTTTGGCGGTTATGGTTATACTAAAGAGTTTATGGCGGAGCTTTTCTTCCGCGAAACGCGCATACACACTATACACGAGGGTACCACTGCCATACATGGTATGGACCTGCTTGGCCGCAAAGTGATGATGAAAGGCGGACAGGCCACCATGCTGTTAATGCAGGAAGTAATGCAGGATGTTGAGGCCGCCAAAAAGTACGAATCTACAATGGGGTATGCTGCGTTGCTTGAACAAAAGCTTACTAAGCTGCAGGAGATAACCATGCACCTGGTAGGCGTTGCGCAACAGGAAGGCCCCGAAGCCTACTTAGCTGATGCTACCCTTTACCTGGAGTTGTTTGGCATTATTGCTATTGGCTGGCAGTGGTTAAAGCAAGGTGTAAAGGTGGAAGAACTGCGCAAGGCAGAGAATAAGACTTACACCGCCGAATTTTTACAATCAAAAATGAATGCGTTCCAATACTTTTTTGAGTATGAGGTACCCAAGGCCGATGGCTTACTGGTACGTTTAAAAAGCAATAACCGGGTTACTCTAAATGCAAAGGCTGAAGATTTTGTATAGTGGAGCAACAGGATAGAAATAAAAAAGCGGGCCATGGCCCGCTTTTTTATTTCTATAACTTACAATTAGCAGTAGTGTTCAAATACCTTTTTAAGGTGAGCGGCAATAGTAGCTGCGTTGTTACCCTCAATTTGATGGCGCTCTACAAAGTGCACCAGTTTGCCATCCTTAAACAGCGCCATAGATGGAGATGATGGAGGGTAAGGTAAAGTATATTCACGTGCTTTGTTAACGGCATCTTTATCTACACCGGCAAAAGCGGTTACCATTTTGGTTGGCAACTTGCTAGATTCCTGTACTGCCGCCTTGATAGCCGGGCGTGCAGCACCTGCTGCGCAACCGCAAACCGAATTAAACACCAAAAACACGGTGCCCTGTGTTTGCGTTAAAGCAATATCTACATCAGCGGCAGTTATCAATTCTTCAAAGCCCACGCCGGTTAAATCGGCTTTCATTGGGGCAACTAATTCGTTAGGATACATATTTTAATTTTAGATTTTAGAATTTCGACTTTAGAATTTTATTCAACACTCATCATTCACCACTCATCACTCTCAACTACTCGCTCACATAAATCCGAGTTCAAACTTTGCTTCTTCGCTCATCATCTCCTGGCTCCATGGCGGGTCAAAAACCAGTTCCAAAGTTACATCTTTTACACCTGAAACTGCTTTTGCCTTTTGTTCTACTTCAGCCGGTAAACTGGCCGCTGCAGGGCAATTGGGCGAGGTAAGCGTCATTACAATTTCAACCATATCATCCGGTAATACATTTACCTCGTAAATAAGTCCCAAATCGTAAATGTTTACGGGTATCTCAGGGTCGAAAACCGTCTTAAGCACTTCAATAACCCCGTTTTTAATTTCCGTCTCTTTACCCGCTTCCATCTTTGGCGGGCAAATTTAGATGAAGTCTAAATAAAATAAAAATTAAAGAGAGTTAAGTGCGTAAGCATTTGATTGAAAGGGGTTTAGCGTTTTACGAAAAGACCCTATTACCTAATTTGGCTAAAGGCATCAATCACTGAGGCAGTAGGCAACCCACAACTCTTATCCTTACAAACGTAAATTAAGGCCGGGCCGCTAGTTGGTTTATCGTGTAAAAGCGCAAGGCTGCTTTTTTTATTAGTACCTAATACCAAACAATTAGGGGCATACCAACGGCTGATATCCTTGTTAAGCTCCGGGGCATCGGTGCCGCAAATAGCAACCTGGTAGGGCTCATCAATAAGCCAATCCGCCAAAGCGGCCCATTGCGCATAAAAGCCGGGATACCCTGTGATGTAGTCACGCATGGCATTCACAGCACTCTTTGCCATCTTAATGTAGTTCTCTTTTTCAAGCAGCAACCCCAGTGTAAACAGGTTTTTCATCATGCTGCTGTTGCTGGATGGAATCACGTTGTCCGATGTTTCGGTTTTACGGGCAATTAAGGGGCTATCGTTTACTGAAGTGTAAAAGAATAAGCCTGACGAGGAATTGTAGAAGTGTTGCACTACGTACTCCGCCAGTTGGTCGGCAAGTGTTAGCCACTGCTCATCAAACGTTACCTGGTAAACGGAAATGAGGGCTTCAATAACAAAACTGTAATCATCCAAAAAACCGGGTATGCTTACTTTGCCGTTTTTATAAACCCGCATCAGGGCAAGGTCAGGCTTTAGCATGGTATTCTTAATAAACTGTGCGTTGCGTACAGCGGTGCTCAAAAAACGTTCATCGCCAAAGGCCTTGTAGGCATCCACATAACCCAATAGCATCAGCGCATTCCAGGATGTCAGAGTTTTATCGTCTAATCCCGGGCGTATTCTTTTATCCCTGACACTAAGCAATTGCCTGCGCCATTTTGCTATTTCTTCAACAGGATATTCATTCATCACTTTTCTTGTAAGGTGGTTAGCCCCTTCAAAATTCCCTGCTGCACTTACATTAAAAACCCGGCTGAATCTTTCAAAATCGCTTCCGAGAATCTGTTTCAACTCATCTAAGCTCCACACATAAAACTTGCCCTCATGCCCTTCGCTGTCGGCATCCAACGCGCTGTAAAAAGCCCCCTCTTTGTTGGTCAATTCGCGCTCTACAAATTCAAGCGTTTGATAAACTACCTGTTTGTAGCTCTCATCCTTTAAAAGCCGGTATGCCTCGCTGTATAGCGATACCAGTTGCGCGTTATCGTACAGCATTTTTTCAAAGTGCGGTATCTCCCATTCTCCATCCACGCTGTAACGCGCAAAGCCACCGCCTACCTGGTCGTAAATGCCGCCGTTCATCATATTGTCCAGAGTAACGACGCACGCACGCAGGGCGCGTTGGTTTTTGGTGTAGTAGTAATTGCGCAAAAGGTAGTGCAGGTTAATGGGCATGGGGAACTTTGGCGCACCGGCCCTTCCACCTTTTTCATAATCCCATGTGGCGCTTATTTTTTCGAAAATCTTTGTACGGTCTTCAGGCGTATAAAGGCCTTCCTGTTTTTTCTGAAGCACATCCATACCGCGTATACCATTGGTAATATCGGTGGCACGCTCAAAGGCTTCTTCCTTATTGTTCTTCCAATAATCTACAAAGTAAAGTAGTAGCTGTTTCCAGTTTTCTTTGGGGTAATAGGTGCCGGCGTAAATGGGCCGGCCATCAGGCAAGGTAATAGCGTTAAGTGGCCAACCGCCCCTGCCCGTTACCATTTGGCAGGCGTCCATGTATATCTGGTCCACATCGGGCCGTTCCTCTCTATCTACCTTAATGCTGATGAAGTGCTCGTTCATTAGCCGGGCTACCAACTCATCCTCAAAACTTTCGTGTTCCATTACGTGGCACCAATGGCAGGCGCTATAGCCTATAGAAACTATCACCAGTTTATCCTCTTTTCTTGCCCTGGCCCAGGCGGTATCGTTCCATCCGTTCCAGTTAACCGGGTTGTGGGCATGTTGTAAAAGGTATGGTGAACTTTCGTTTATAAGTTCATTAGTGAATTTAGGAGCCATGGCCTGCGAATATAACCTCCAATTAACTAAACGCCGGACCGAACTTTATTTCGGTTTCCTACGTTAAAAGAATATTATCTTTACCAACGGACTCCATATAAATCAGTGCGTTACATGTTAAGAAGTTTATTTTTTGTAATGGGGCTATTGCTCTCATCTTTTGCTTTTTGCCAGCCTTCGCAAACCTTTACAGGTAGTTTAGGTAATATACCTGATAACAACACCTGGGTTACTTTTCCGGTAACGGTAAGTAACCTTAACCAGGCAAACTTAAATGCCACCTGGGGTTTCGAGAAGGTAACGCTTAGTATACAACATACATACGATGGCGATTTACAGGTGCATTTGGTATCGCCTACAGGTGTAGAAGTTACCTTGTTTGACAACGTGGGCGCCAATGGCCAAAATTTTACCAATACGCAGTTAAAGAAACAATACACTACACCCATTGCGCAAGGGTCAGCGCCTTTTAACGGCACCTATAAGCCACAGGGCGACCTTGGCCTTTTTAATAACGGCAGTAATGGCAACGGAACCTGGTACTTAAAAATACGCGACACAGGCCCGCAGGATACCGGCAAGGTTACCAACTGGAGTATTCGTTTTGGTTCTGGCCCGGCTACCCCGCCGGCTCCCTTAAACAGCAACCTGCCCATTATACTGATTAATACGAACGGACAGGCTATACCCGATGACCCTAAAATTTCAGCTGACTTTAAGATTATAGATAATGGCCCCGGACAAAGAAATTACGTTAGCGATACGCTGTTTGCCTATAATGGTGAGATAGGCATTGAGCAGCGGGGTTCATCTTCAGGCTGGGCGCCAAAGCCTTCCTATGGCTTTGAAACATGGGATGGCAGCGGCAATGAAGTAGATTCTTCGTTCCTCGGTTTCCCTGCACAAAGCGATTGGATTTTATCGGCCAGCTATTACGATAAAACGTTAATGCGCAACGTGCTTAGCTACAAACTGTTTAACGAGATGCAGCATTATGCGTCGCGCACGCGTTATGTGGAGTTGGTATTAAACGGCCAATACCAGGGCGTTTATATGGTAATGGAAAAGATTAAGCGCGATAATAACCGCGTTAACGTTGCAAAAATTACCGACCGCGATACCATTGGTGACGGCCTTACCGGCGGTTATATTTATAAGATTGACAAGTTTACCGGCAGTGGAGGCGCGGGGTGGTATAGTAATTATCCACCATCAAACCCAACAGGCGATGCTATTTATTACCAGTACGAATACCCCAAGGATGTTGCCATTAAGCCACAACAGCAGGCTTACCTTGCGGGTTATGTAGATAGCTTTGAGAAAGCCCTGTTTAGCAATAACTTTCAGGACCCCGTGAACGGATTCCGCCGGTATGCGGGCGAGCAAAGTTTTATGGATTACATGCTGGTGAATGAGTTGAGCAAGAACGTAGATGGTTACCGCCTTAGTACGTACTTTCATAAAGATAAGCTGGGGAAAATTAAAGCCGGCCCGGTATGGGACTACGACATTACCTACATGAATGCCGACTACTGCGAAGCATGGATTGATACGGGATGGGCGTATAACCTTAACTATGTATGTACCGGCGCTGCCGTGCCTGCCCACTGGGAGCGCATGATGCAGGATACGCTTTTCCGTATGCACCTGCGCTGCCGCTGGAGCGAACTAAGGCAGGATGTATTAAATGAGGATTCTCTGCTTGCCTGGGTTGATTCTACAGGTTCGTTACTGGATGAAGGGCAGACAAGAAATTTTCAGACCTGGCAGGAACTTGGCGTAGCCACCTGGCCCGAGCCTCAGCCTATACCACAAACGTATGCCGAGGAGCTGCTGCGTTTAAAAACCTGGCTGCATAACCGCCTTGCATGGCTCGATTCAAAAATTTATGCCATGCCGGTTAAAACCTATACGCCCTCCTTGGGTAATGATACTACGGTTTGTAATGCCGGGTTGGTGTTAATGGCCGGTATTTTCGATAATTACGAATGGAGCACAGGCGCTACCACCGCAAGCATACCCGCTAACAACAGCGGCAGCTATGCTATAACAGTAAGTGATGAATTTGGCTGTATGGGGACCGATGCTATAGCTGTAACTATAAGCGCGCCGCCGGCCATTAACCTGGTAAACGATACTACCTTTTGCCAGGGAGGCAGTGTAACCCTTAATGCCGGTAACAGCGGCGCCACTTATAATTGGAGCACCGGCTCAACTGCTAATAACGTAACTGTTAGCAGTGCGGGTGTCTATAGCCTAACGGTAACTAATGCCGACCAATGCTCGGCTACTGCCAACGTTAACGTAACAGAACAACCACTGCCCGATGCCTCTTTTAATGCTACGCAAGCCGGCCTGGCCGACTTTTCGTTCAGCGCATTAAATGGTAATGCCACCAACTACCAGTGGGCTTTTGGCGATGGCACCAATGGTACCGGAACCAATACCGCACATACTTATGGCGCTAATGGAACCTATACCGTTACCTTAACGGTAACCGATAACCTTGGCTGCCAGAAAACAAGTACATCTACCGTTACGATAAACGGGCTTTCGGTTTCAACTTTAGAAGAAGCGAACATTGCACTTTACCCTAACCCTGCAAGTGGCATGATTATCCTTACCGCTACCGGTGAGAATATGCAGGAGATAAGGGTGTTTGATATTACGGGGCAACAGGTGTTGCATGTAATACCTGCCACACAGGCGCAGGCCATTAACATTGCAGCATTGGCTAATGGCACTTACCTTATAGCTGTGCGTACCAGCGCAGGCAATTACCTTTCTCGTTTTGTAAAACAGTAGAGCAAATTAGTCGCGCTCCCAAAACATCCAAAGCCATAACACGCGGCTAAAGCGGAAGGAGAGGGGGCTGATAAAAAACAACAGGGCTGCATTAACCCAAACATAGGTAAGGCTAAGGCTGTTCATAAAACCAAAAAGCAAGGTTGATACTACAAAAGTAAAACCGCTAAAAGCCACTGTTAGGGCATAGGCCACATAGGTAGCGCCCCAGTAAAAACCAATCTCCGGTATAAAGTTCAGGTTGCAGTGCGAGCAGCGCGGGTTTATAATCAACATTTTTTTAAGGTTGTACGGATTGGGGGATAGAAACAACCTGCCCTGCCCGCAACGCGGACAACGGCCCTTTAGTAAATGAACTACACCTGGCATCGGGCGCGAATGTAATGCTAATACCATACCGCTATGTAACATTTGTTACATGACGTTAATCAAAGCTTTAAAATAAAAACGCCACCCGGGGCCCTCCCGAATGGCGCTAAACCACCTATGTATGAATCTTAATGCTGCTTACTTTCTTAAGATGCTGTGCTGCTTAATGTTCACAGCTTACCCGTGCATTTTAAGACGCTTTAACTGTTTACCAGTTTGCGAATATCCTCAGTAGAGGTGATAGCCTTCTTCATGGTTTTTAACCGGAATACCACTTCGTTTTTTCCCGGCTTCTTCAACTCACCAAAGTTCAATTTCTTAAACTCCTCCTTGCTGAATATGGCTGCCTTGCCGTTAGGCAGTAAGGTAAACAGGCAGGCATTAGGGTCGTCGGTTATAACCATAGTGCGCTTGCCATCCTGCCAATCCCAGCTTGCCAGGTTTTTGTTATCGCTGCTCATGTAATACAAGGTCAGTTTTTCCTTTACCTCTGCATCGGGTTCATTATCCAGTTGTATGGTAGCTACAACGTCCATACGTTTTTCATCGGTTAAAAAGCGGTCGCAGTTGTGTATGCCAAACTGGTTTACTACAACGGTGCGGGTAAAATCCTGCATGCTGGCTAACTGGGTGTAAACAGAATCTACACGCTTCATTACACTTTCGTATTCGTTGTTCCACTTCTCCGGCGATACCTTAAACAATTTGGCTAACGGTATTTCAGCTTTTACTTTGCCCTTAAACACCACCTTCTCCTGTGGGTTAAGCACCGTCATCATAAACTCATCGCCTTTAAGCGCCGTAAACTTGGCCTGCACATATTGATGGAACTTGGGCAGTTTTTTGCCGGAGAGGTTACGCCAAACCAGCATTTCGGGTATTTCATCAACGCCTTTATATTTTACATAATCCCAGGCGTGGTAATCGCCGCTTTGTATGCCATAGCGCTGCACCTTGGCTTTTAAAAACTTGTTGTGCGGGTCCATATACCAAACGCTATCGCCGTAGTACACATCTAACAGCGCCGTGTAATTAAGCACGAAGTAGTTTTTCTTATCCAGCTTTTTGCCTTGCTCTTCCAGTTTGCTTACGGTGCTTTGCAAAGCCTCTTTATCGGCATTGGCAGTTACCTCGCTGGGTTCGGTTTGGGTCCAGGTTCCGTTGTTCTCATTAAAGGTAAACTCGCTAAAGTCTTTATCTCCATTGCCGGATGCCAGGTTCACCGTAATACTTTTACCATTGGCTATAGCCAGTTCTTCGCCGTTTTGGTTAGCGCGTATTTCAAACATGCCGGCTGTTTGCATCATACGGTGTTCCCCTTTATCATCCGTATAGGTTAGTGGTATGCCCGCCATAAACGCATCAGGCGCGTCATGAAATTCTCTGTAAGTTAGGTTAACTGCGCCTGTTACCGCGCTGCCATCCTTGTGCACCAGGGCGCCGTTGGGCACCATGATTTTTGTGCCGCTGGGCAGGCTAAACTCTCCACCCTGTTCAGCGTTAAGGTTAAACTCAGCAAACTCAGGATCAAGCGCCGGTATAGGCGGCTGCAGTTTAAAGCTGTTGTGGCTTACTTCGCGTATTTGCCGGCAACTGAATACCGCTGCTACGCTAAGTAAAAGCAATAAGGCTACTGCGCCCTTTAAGGGCGTAATTTTAATACGTGCGCTCATACTTTTAGATTTTAATGGTTAGGTAGAGGTGTGTTGAAGGGCTATGGCTGTTTAAGGGTGTTATAGTATTCAAGGGCAACATCGGCATAGGCAAATTTGGAGCGGCCTTTGCCATAGGGGAAAGCGGCTATGTGTTGCCAGGCCAGTACGTCGGCAGCGCTTTTTTTAAGTCCCAGGTTATAAGCCGCTGCGTAAAACCGTATTTGCTCTTCACGGCTTATACCTTGGGGAACTTTATTAGAAGTTAGTGCGATAAACGCACACAGGTAAGTGGTTTGCCAGGCTGTTTGCTTTAAGCGTTCCACGCGCTCACGGCGTATGCCTTTATTGTCAGTTGCTTTATACGCGGTAAGCGCGTTGAACCTTTCTTTCTCTGCGGAAATAGAAATCAGTTGCTCCACATCTTCAGCAAAAGAAGGCTTCATTTGAAAATTACCTATAGAGAAATCGCAGGCAGTACGGCCACCATTTACATAAAGCACTTCGTTGCCGCTGCTTTCAAAAAAATCCTTAAACAAACTGTAGCGGGTAAGCTCCGGAAATATTACAGCTTTAAGTAAGGCTTCATCGGTGCCATACTTATGGCAGATGGATGAGATAGCAGTGTTGTTTTTTCCAAGGAAGCTAATGGCCTCGCTATACTCATCGCTGAACTGTGAGCGATAGGTAAACGAAGATAGTAGAACCGATAAGAGAAACGCTGCTGCTGCTTTCTGCATACATGTATAAGATGCAGAGGGGATGAAAAGTCACAAAAGTTTGATGAGATTTTTTTTGAACCACAAAGAATACAAATGGGGTGGAGGGGTTATTTCACCACCTTCCCTGTATAACTCTTCCTTCCGTTACCTACCGTAATAAAATAAGTGCCGCTTGCCCAGGCGCTGCAGTCGTAATGATGGGTTAAATAAAAAGGCTCCTGCAAAATGGTTTTGCCCTGGACGTCAATAATGGTAATATGCGCATCTTTTAAGTAAAGCGGCACGCTAATGCTTACATCGGTGCTTGCCGGGTTAGGGCTAATAATCAACTCACGTCGTTCTTCGTGCAGGCCGCCTATGCCGCTAATAGTATCGCAACCGCTGCCGGTTAAAGGGCCGAGACGGTAGTTGATTAAATTCGGCAGATTTACAGAGTTTATACTTAATGTTGGCTGACCACCGTAAACAAACAGGCAGCTATCGCCTTTCTCGTCGGGCCTGTTTATTGCGTGAATGAAGTAAAATCCTCCGTTCCATGTACTACTGTAAATTTTCCCGTTAGGTGCTCTCTGAAGAAACGATACCTGCGCCATATCATTACTATCTGATCTGTATATTTCTATTGAGTCCTGAATATTAGGGGCCTGCAAATCATATTGAGTAATGTTCACACGTGATTCTATATACACATATCGTCCATTGGGTGAAAATTCAAGAGATTCACCGCCTGTAATAGGGGTTATATCTGGCTGAGAAGAGTTATTGTTATATATGGGAATGGGGTTGCTAAACTCACCTGTGCAGCGGTCAAAATCAAGAACTAGAAGGTATCCTTCATAGGTTATAGTTGCATACCTGCTTCCATCCAAAGAAAATTTGGAGTAGGCTAAATCAAATGGAGGAAGATACGGCGGGCCAATACTCTGTAGAAATGGGCCTAAGATAGTATCCGGTGTTAGAAGGTATTTTTCAAAAGTGTTATTACTGGATTGACCCATTACCAACCAATAATCTCTGCCGTTGGCGTGTTTGCAGGCAGTAAACCCGCCATCGCGATAAGTTCCCTTTCCGAATACATTGTTTTTTGAAATTACTTCTCCTAACCCCGAATTGGCATTCTTATCAATTACGCTGTAATAGAGGGTAGCCGGCCTTTTGTTGTTAAAGGTGTCATCAGAAAAATGAAACAAGCAATAGATGTCATTACTACCAGGTTTTGGAATAAACAGCGCTCCCTGATTAATATCTATACCTACATAGTATTTATAATCTGAATAGGGGCAAGGACTTAAGTTAGAGCCGTTTAATACGGTGTCTCCATTTTTATCAGCTATGTAAATACCATTTGTGTAAAAAAGAAGATTTCCGTTTTCATCGCATATGGAAGCGTTCGTTGATTGCATTGGCATATCTTGAGGTTGATTGCGCAGCAACACTGTATCAACCGTTCTGAAATCAAGTATTGATGTATTCGGACCAGTCACCCATTGCGCATCATACAACTGCGCCTTGCCTAAATAGGAGAGCAGGAGAAAAGCAGTTATTACAAGGTAGCGTTTCATCAGGTGTAATAAATGTAGGAAAATTTCAGCGCCTAATTATTGTCCCCCTTACGAAACTTCGGAAAGGGGGACGAGGTTTGCCGACAGTGTCGGCTTACCGGAGGGGGTAAAGTTTGGGAGAAAACCTCCTCCGGCAACTTCGCTATCGCTCGTTTGCCTCGTCCTCCTTTAAGGAGGACAATTGGTAAAGCTTTTTTCTTTTAGGGAGGATTCAGGGAGGGTACAAAAAACAGAAAGTCGAGAGTTACGGCCCTCGACTTTCTTAAATCAGCTTTGTGATTTTCTCCTCGTGTATATTGCTAGCTTGTCGTGTTCGTTTTTATTAGTTAGCCATTGATAAAGCGTTGTTGAAGTTTGCTTTTACAGTAGCTACAGGTAAAGTAGTTTCTTCGCCGTTTGCGTTTATTGCTTTAACGCGGTAGTAAGTTAAGTTGCTGTTTACTTTGTTATCGGTATAAGTCATAGCAACTTCAGAAGAGGTGTTTACGTTGCTTACCATTTCAACCAGTTGAAAGTTTTTGCCGTCAGTGCTCTTTTCGATGCTGAACAGGCTAACGTCTTTTTTAGAAGGGTTGCTTACGCTTAACTCAACAGCGTTTGTTTTAATGTTAGCGTTAAGGTTCATTGAAGCGTTAGCAGAAGCAGTAGCGTTTTCGATAGCATTACCGTAGAAAACCTTTACATCGTTACCAAACTTAGCAGATGGTGAGCTAACGATAGTGTTATTTACAAAGTAAGAACCACCGTTACCAGCTGCATTACCACCAAAGTTTTGAAGGTTGTTACCGGCTACAGTGTTATTGTTATTGTTGATTGAACCTTTGTTTTCGATGTTCATCATAGCTTCCATAATCATGTTGTTGCTTATGGTGCCTTCGTTGATGATGTTCTTCATTACCGTGTTGCCGTTGTTGATGAATTTGCCGCCTTTAGCAACAACCAGGTCTTTCATACCTACCATGCCGGCGCCTTTTTCAACTTGCAGGGTGCCTTCTACTACGATAGGGGTGTTCACAGTCATTTGACCACTTATGATTACTACATCATCAGCTTTAATGGTAGAGCCGGGATAGTTACCGTTCCAGGTAGCGGCGTCAGTCCATTTGCCTGAACCTACAGTGTAAGTAGTAGCGTTTGCTGCTGCGAAGATTAAGGTGGCGGCTAGGATGGTGTAAACTTTTTTCATTTGTGTGTCGTTTTGCGTGATGCGAACACTTTCCTTTACGCCACCTGTACCAAAAGGTTACACCCCGAACAGGAAAAACTCTAAAAAAATACAAGTTGTACCGTACATTGTTACAAGTTTTAAGTTGTATAGCACAAACTTGCGCTTTAGTGCCTAAGTACCGGGCTTGTGTGCTACAAAAGGCTGGAATTCAGATACAGTATAAGGATGGTTTTAATCGGTTTTTTAACGGGGCGTTAAAATCATGATATACTACCGGATTAGCTTAAAGTATTGATTTGTAAACAGTTGCCGTAAATTTGGAACAATGGGAAAATCAGCGCATTTTGGGCCGAACCTGAACTTATGATAAAACTCACATTTTTGGTGCTTTCCTTACTTATAATGGGGGGTACGCTGCTGGTGGCCAAAATTCGCAACGCCGGTAACAAGTTTAGCGGGGCAAGGCTTATTAAAGCGTTTAAAGAGGGGAAGGCCGATATACCCGCATTTAAAGCAGAGCTGATTTGGGCGGTGACTAAAGCACCGCTGGGGGCCATTGATGCCGATAGGCTGAAGCAAATTGGCGAATGGAAGGAGATTAAATCGCAGCTGGGCAGTTTTCATATAGAGTATCACCAGGTTTTAAGCCCTACCGAGATACTGGTGGCGGCCTTTGGCCATCAAAATCAGTCCGTTGGTGGCTATACGAAGGTGTTTACCTATGAAAAAACCAGCGTTGACTACGCCAGGGTTGAAATTCACTTCTTTTTAATAAACCTGAGGCAGGACACGAACGAATTGGAAGTGAAGTCTTCTATTTTCAATGGTTTGGAGGAGAAGAGCTTTAAACGGGAGTTTGCCGAAGCAGTGTTGCAACGTTTATCGAAAGGCCAAACCGTTTAGAAATCCCAAAAACCGCCCTGAAACAGCTTAAAGCTTAAGGCAAAAGCCAGCAGACTAAGGAAAGAATAAGCTAAATAAGGCTTAAAATCAACGTATTGGCGGGGTTTAATGCCGCAAACACGCCATACAATAAAGGCCTGAAATACCTTATCTACTATAAAGGCTATAAAGGTGCCAAAGGCTATACCGGGCAGGCCTAAAATACCGGCCAGCCATATGCTAAGGCCTACGTTTAGGCTTAGTTCTATAATAGCCGATAGCAACTGAAAGCGGTTGTGCTTTAGGGCCGTTAATATGGTTTGCGGAAAAACCAGCCTTGGGATAGCCAAGAGCAGATATATATTAAAGATGAGGGAAGAATACACAAAGTTCTCGCTAAATACATAGCGGAACAGCGGCGGGCTTATTAGCAGCAGTACAATGGTTACGGGAAAGAACAGGTGCATTAATCTGCGGCTACGGCCTTTCAGTTCCTCCAGCCCCGTTGTAAGGTTAGCCGCAACAGGGGCTATCATGGCGGTGCTTAGGGTGTTTGCTACTATTAATAGTATAGGTAATTCCTTAGCGCCGTATCGGAAAACGGCAAAACCCACCTCCCCGAACTTTTGCGGCATCGACTTTACAATCAACCCATCTATATATTCTGATGAGCCACTTACAAATATGGCCAGCAAAATAGGTAGCGCAAGTAGCAGGTGCCGTTTAAGCAGGGCCCAGTCGGCTTTAAAGCGTGCATATTTAAAGAGCAGCAGGGCCAGGCATATCCACTTAAACAGCGCTACCAAACCCAGGCTCACTATTACTGAAAACTCAAAAAACTCGGTAGTCCAAAGTAGCTTATCATGAAAGGTGCCGAAAAAGTCGTTAAGCGCTGCGGTGGTTAAAAGGCCAACGGTAAATAACGAGGTAATCACCCCATAAACAATCAAAGCAGTATTCTTCTTCTTTAAATAGAGTATGTATTCAACCAGGTAAGCAGGTACATTAATTATGTTGTAAAAGGCTACAAGTATTACAACATTGCTTAAACGGTACGGGTTCACTTTCAGCAACAGGAAAACCCCGGCCAAAACAACCAGTGGGTAAGCGCTCAGTATAAGGAAGGAGTTAAAGAAAAGGCTGCTTGCCTTGGTGTTATCTTGTTCAGGGTAAAGGCTAAGCATGCTATTAACCACCCCTCCTAAAAAGAAGAAACTCATTAGCCCGGCCACCATAATGGTGTATTCATAAGTTGCAATGCCTGATTGTGGTATATGCAACTTGGCAAACAGTATGCCCACCAGGGTAAAGCCGCCATACCTGATTAGCTGAAAAATCTGCAGGCCTGAAACAGCGCTTAGCTTAAAAAAGGAGGGAAGTTTAGCCGAAAGCTTAGTCATTATTAACGTTACCGTACTTGCCAAAGGTAGAAATTAAGTGATACCTTCGATTTTCAAAACCAAGGGAGTATGAAACGTTTTTTGATGTTAGGCATTGTGTGCACTGCTATTTCGGGCTTTATAGCATTGGCCGGTTTTACGGCAAAGCCCGCTGAAGAGAAACCACTGGCGGAAAAAAACGGCCTTAAGCTGTATGAAATAAAGGGCTCGCCGGAATTTGGTGATGCCATGCTTAGACTTGCTTCGCCGGGCGAGGGTGTTGCCCCGGGGGTAGATACATTTGATTTTGCCCTGGCTAATTACCAGTTGGGCGCCCAAACACCTGATGCCGATCAAAAGTTGTGCGCCAATTCGGCCAAAGGGCAGCACATCCATTTTATATGGGATAACCAACCCTATGTAGCATCGTACAATACCAAAATTGCGCAGGATGTAAAAGACGGTCACCATGTATTGCTGGCTTTTCTTTCGCGTTCGTACCACGAAAGCCTTAAACACCAAACGGCATTTGTGCTGCGCGAGTTTAAAACCAGCGCCACTGCCAAGGATGATTTTAATGAGTTTGCACCGCATATGTTTTACAGCCGTCCTAAAGGCGAATACATAGGGGAGAAAGAAACCAAAAGGCTGATGCTGGATTTTTACCTGGTTAACTGCAAACTATCCGAAGATGGCTATAAAGTGCGTGCTACTATTAACGGCACCGAATTTATGCTTACCAAATGGGCGCCTTATGCTATTGAAGGTTTACCGCTGGGCGAAGTAAAGATAAAGTTGGAGTTGCTGGATAAAGATGGTAAACCGGTTGAATCTCCTTACAACCCGGTTGAACGCACCTGCACTTTAAAAGTAGAACCTGCCAGTAAATAATCAATAAACAAAAACCAATAATCAATAATTACCGTATGGCGCATGGGTTTGATTTGGAAGACAGAACTTTTGCGTTTGCACAAAGTGTAAGAAGCTTTGTAAGGAAATTGCCTAAAACAATAACGAATATTGAGGATGTGAAGCAACTGGCAAGGTCCTCGGGTTCAGTTGGTGCAAATTATATTGAAGCTAACGAAGCTATAAGTAAAAAGGACTTTGTTCACCGCATTAAAATCTGCAGGAAGGAGGCGAAAGAGAGCCGTTATTGGTTAAAGTTGTTGCATTTAGGCAATGAACAAACTGATTTGGAAAAGGAACGGACTGTTTTGATTGACGAGGCAACGCAGTTTGTCAAGATTTTCAATGCAATTATTGAAAAATCATTAACCGTTAAGGCGGAATCTGAATAGGGCAGGGCTTTTAGCATTTGGATAATTGTTTATTGTTTGATTATTGCTAATTGGGTTTTGATGCTTTTCAGTATTCTGATTTCTATTTTCTCTTTAAATTCTCGCTCAGTTCATTATTTTTGCGCCCGTTAAGTTGGTGGCCATAGCTCAGTTGGTTAGAGTAACGGATTGTGGTTCCGTGGGTCGTGGGTTCGAACCCCATTGGCCACCCTTTAAAAGCCTCAGGAAGTTTCCGGGGCTTTTTTGTTTTTATAGAAGCGCGTGCTATGCTCAAAAAGATATTTCGGTTCGTTTTGCGCCTTGTAATTGGCTTTTTGCTGTTATCGGTATTATCCGTTATTGTTTTCCGCTTTGTGCCGGTACCCTTTACCATATTAATGGTACAGCGCTGTATCGAGCAGAAAGCAGATGGCAAAGAAATGCGCATGGAAAAGGATTGGGTGCCGCTTGATGAGATAAGTAACAACCTGCAGTTGGCCGTAGTAGCGTCCGAAGATCAGAATTTCCTTTGGCATCATGGGTTTGATTTTGATGCTATGAAAAGGGCCATGGAGTACAACGAAAAGCAGGAGGGGAGAAAGCATCCTAAAACGCGTGGCGCGTCCACTATTTCGCAACAAACAGCTAAAAACACCTTCCTGTGGCCTGCCCGCAGTTACATCCGCAAGGGGCTGGAAGTTTACTTCACCTTTCTTATAGAGTTGATTTGGAGTAAGGAACGCATAATGGAGGTTTACCTCAACATTATAGAAATGGGCGATGGCGTTTATGGAGCCGAAGCTGCCGCCCAGAAGTACTTTCACAAGCACGCATCGCAGCTTACGCAGGCTGAAGCCGCCAGAATTGCTGCAGTATTGCCTAACCCACGCAAGTTTAAGCTTTCCGCCCCATCAGGCTATGTATTAGGCCGCCAGGCATTCATACAAAACCAAATGAATTTATGGGGCGGTAAGCTCGACTACGACATGAAGAACCCTAACGAGGAGAAATAGGATTCCTCAGTTCCTTCTTGTTCTCTACGCGGACTTTTACTTTACGCCCTACACCGCTTGCTTTCTTTTTTACAGCCATTGTTTCCGGTTTTTGGTCATTAAAATTCTAAAAGCTGTTTGCAAAAGGTGTTCCATGGGTTATGGATATTAAGAGCAAAGTCATAAAGCTACTCAGCGGTAAACCTGGTAACTTCAGATTTATCGGGGCAGTTAAGTAACAGTTGTTGCACCGTTTGCTGCAAAAGCGGGTGTATAAACTGCGGCGCTATCTCGTTCAGGGGTTCAAGGGTAAAGCGCCTTTCGTGCAGGTAAGGGTGGGGTATGGTTAGTGCGGGGCTGTTTATCATGGTATTGCCGTAAAACAGAATATCTATATCAATAATACGTGGCCCCCATTTAACAGTGGTGGTTCGGCCCATTTGGCGTTCTATATCCTTAATAGTAAGCAGCAAGTTTAAGGGTTGGAGGAGGGTTTCAATAGATACAGCCTGGTTCAAAAAGCTTTGCTGCTCCTTCATACCCCATGCCTCCGTTTCATAAACCGAAGATTGGTCTATTATGTTACCGCAGCTTTTTGTTAAAAGTTCTATAGCCTGCTGCAGGTTGGCAGTCCTGTTACCCAGGTTGCTGCCCAATAAAAGGTATGCTTTAACCGTCACCGTCAAAATACTATTATTGCAAATCTAAAATTTTATTGGCGGCTCTACGTCAAAACACAAAACCTTGTCATGAAACAATTTTTCAAGTTTGTATTTGCCACCATAGTTGGCTTATTCCTCTTTTCGCTTTTGGGGCTCTTTTTCCTTATTGGTCTTGTAGCCTCGGCCGGCAGCGAAAAACCTGCCACTGTTGAAGCTAATTCCGTTTTAAAACTGGACTTAAATTATGATGTGCCTGAAAAAACGGTTGAAAACCCATTGGCTGCTTTAAGCATCGGCAATACGGAACCTAAAAAAGCAATCGGCCTTTACGAAATAAGAGAGTGCATCCACAAAGCAAAAACGGACGACAACATAAAGGGCATTTATCTGCATATGGGCTTAAATGATAACGGCTATGCCACGCTGGAAGGCATACGCGAGGCCCTGCTGGACTTTAGAAAGAGCGGTAAGTTTGTTTATGCTTTTGGCGATGTTTACTCGCAAAAGGCCTATTACCTGGCTACTGCGGCCGATAAAATTTATGTAAATCCCAGCGGCGGCATTGAGTTAAAAGGCTTTGGCCGCGAAATAATGTATTACAAGGACATGTTTGAGAAGTTAGGCATTGAGGTGCAGGATTTCCACTGCGGTGCATTTAAGAGCGCCATTGAGCCTTTTATCCGTAAGGATATGAGCCCTGCCAACCGTGAGCAGCTGATGAACCTGTATGGCGATGTTTATCATCACTTTTTAGATACCATCTCCGTTGCACGCAAAATTGATACGGCTCAGTTGGCTGATATCATTAATAACCTGAAGGCCGAATCGCCGGAACAGGAGATTGCATTGAAGTTGATTGACGGCGCTTACTATTATGACCAGCTTATTGATGAAATGAAGAAGAAAATTGGTGTGGAAGCCAAGAAAGACCTTAACCTGGTTAGCCTTGATAAATATTCCACTACTATGGAAAAGAAAACTGATGCGGATGGCAAGATTGCGGTGCTGGTAGCTGAGGGCGAAATTGTGGACGGTGAAGGTGATGACGACCAGATTGGTGGCGAAACCTTTGCTAAAGAAATAGCCAAACTGCGTAAAGACGAGAAAGTAAAAGCTATTGTATTGCGTGTTAACTCACCGGGAGGCAGTGCCCTGGCGTCGGATATTATGTGGCGCGAATTGGTGCTGGCTAAAAAAGAGAAACCGCTTATTATCTCCTTTGGTGATGTTGCTGCCTCAGGCGGTTACTATATAGCCTGCATGGGCGATAGGATTTTTGCTCAGCCTAATACCATTACCGGTTCAATTGGTGTGTTTGGCCTGCTGCCTAACGCTAAAAAGCTGTTAAACGAAAAACTGGGAATAACTACTGATGAAGTGGAAGTTACCAAACACGGCGTACTGGGCGGTTTAACCAAGCCGCTTGATGCTGAAGAAGCTGCCTTTGCACAACGTAATGTAGAGCGCACTTACCGCGAGTTTAAACAGCGCGTAGCTGAAGGACGTGGTAAGGACACTGCCTATATTGAAACAATTGCGCAGGGCCACGTTTGGACAGGCACGCAAGGCATACAAAACGGTTTGGTGGATGAGATAGGCGGCCTGGACGAAGCTATCGCTTACGCTGCTAAAAAAGCTAACCTGAAAGATTACCGTGTTAAACTTTACCCTGAGGAAAAATCATTAGGCCAAAAAATTGCGGATGCTTTAAGCGGAGCTAAAGCCAGCTGGGTTAAGCAGGAACTGGGCGACCAATACGAAACCTATAAAACCATACAGTGGGTAAAAAACCTGAAAGGCACTCAAATGCGTATGGTGTACGACCTTGGCTTGTAGAAATCTGAACTTATTAATGAAAAAAGGGCGCAGAAAGCGCCCTTTTCTTTTTTATTTAATACAGGTTGCTTTTCATTAACCCCCATTTACAGAGGCGGTGGATAAGGGATACCTGCAGGCACCCTATACCGTATGTCATGCTGCGGCTAAAATTAATGGAGCTTGCCTCTTCAAAATACTTGGTAGGGCAGGTAACTTCCGCAATTTGAAAACCGGCATAAAATATTTGCGATAGCATCTGGTTATCAAACACAAAGTCATCGCTGTTATTCATAAACTTTATAGAGGTAAGCACCTGCTTGCTGAACGCGCGGTAACCGGTATGATATTCCGATAGTTTTTCTCCCAATAAAATGTTTTGCGTTAAGGTAAGCATGCGGTTAAACACATACTTGTACATAGGCATGCCGCCTTTTAAAGCGCCGCCGCCCAAAATGCGCGATGCTAAAACTACCGGGTAAACATCATTGCCGATTATGCTTATCATAGCCATCAACAACTTTGGGGTGTATTGGTAATCGGGGTGCAGCATAATCACGATATCGGCACCTACTTCAAGTGCTTTGGTGTAGCAGGTTTTTTGGTTGCCGCCGTAGCCCTTATTCTTTTCGTGCTTTATAACGTGGTGTATGCCCAGTGCCCTGGCTTTTTCAACGGTATTATCCTTACTGGCATCATCCACCAATATCAGTTCGTCAACCACATCAAGCGGTATCTCCTTGTAAGTCTGTTCCAGTGTTTTCTCCGCATTATAAGCGGGTAGCACCACTACTACTTTTTTTCCGTTGTACATTTCGGCTATTTAAAGGCCCATTAAACCGTATTGTGGTCATTTTACGTAGTTATAGCACTTAAAATGACCAATAAACTGTTAATATCTGTGCCTGCTTTTTCTACTTTCGCGGCACAAATCTAAAAAAGCTGATGAGTGTTCAAGGCGTAAAGCCTTTAAGGGTTCTTATTTTGCTCAACCGCATGCCCTACCCCCTAAACGATGGCGGGGCTATCGGGGCCTATAATTTTGTAAAAGGGTATGCCGAAGCCGGCTGCGAGCTAACCATTCTTGGCATGAACACCGCCAAGCACTTTGTAAAAAAGGAAGTGGTAGTAAAGGAGTTCAGCCGCTTTGGTAAACTAAAAACGGTTTACGTAGATAACAGGATTAAACCCTTGCAGGCCTTTCTGAACCTGTTTACAAACGAGTCCTACATCATCAAGCGCTTTATCTCAATGGATTTTAAAAAGCAATTATGGAAGTTGCTTGTTGACAATGAATACGACATTGTACATATAGATGGGCTGCCACCTGCTGCTTACATCAGTACAGTGCGAAAGTATTCCCGCGCAAAAATTTCTATGCGGGCTCATAATGTGGAGCACGTAATTTGGGAGCGAATAGCTTTTAAGGAGTTAAACTCCATTAAAAAGAAATACGTTAGTCTACAGGCGGAGCGCCTAAAGCAGTTTGAAATTGAGGCCATTAAAAAGTGCGATGTGGTAATGGCCATAAGCAAAGAAGATGAGGAAACCATAAAAAGGCATGTGCCAACAGCCAACACGGTAATTGTACCCGCCGGTATGGATGTGAGCGACAATATCGAGAACGAAAATTACAATGCTGACGACCTGTTTTTTATCGGCAGCTTTGATTGGATGCCCAATCTACAGGGTATGCAGTGGTTTATCAATGAATGCTGGGGGCAGGTATCATCCGCCTTTGCATCGGCTAAACTTTATGTAGCCGGCAAAAAAATGCCCGATAATTTAAAGAAAATTCAGCAACCCAACCTGGTACCGCTGGGCGAAGTACGCGATGCTAAAGAGTTTATGTTGCAGCACGGTATAATGGTGGTGCCCATTGTTTCCGGTAGTGGTATACGCATAAAAATACTGGAAGGTATGGCTTTAGGCAAGTGCATAATTGCTACTCCTATTGCTGCAGAAGGCCTTAATCTTGTGGATGGAGAGAATATCCTAATAGCAGATAACGCCGGGCAGTTTGTAGCCCAGTTGGCAAAATGCCGCGCCGATGAAAGCTTTAGCAGGCGTATTGGCGAAAAGGCGCATAAGTTTGCTTACGAAAACTACCGCAACAAAAGCATTTTTGAAAGGTTAGTTTCGTACTACCGAAGTTTACTATGATAGCCCTACAGCTTATTTTCTGGTTTTGCGCTGCGGCCATGATTCACTCATACCTTTTCTTTCCTCTTTGGTTATGGCTATTAGGCACAGGTAAAAAGGAGAATACAATAACTTACGCTACCAGCGATAAGGACTTGCCTGAGGTATTTGTGATTTTTGCGGCTTACAACGAGGAAAAGGTAATACAGGAAAAACTGGAGAGTATTTTTACAACCACTTACCCTTTGAGCAAACTGCATGTTTTTATCGGGTCCGATAACTCAACCGATAGAACCAACGATATAATTAAGCGCTTTATACCGGCAGAGGGGGAGTTGTTCTTCCTGAACTTTGAGGGGCGCAACGGCAAGTCTGCCATACTTAACAGCTTGGTAAGCCTGGTGAATCAAAGGCCAATGAACAGAGGCAATACGGTATTTGTTTTTACCGATGCCAATGTGATGTTTACGCCCGAAACACTGTATGAGCTGGCAAAGCACTTTAAAAACACCGGCATTGGCCAGGTAGGGGCCAACATACTGAACCGCGGCGTTACGCCGCAGGGCATTGCCTACCACGAAAAGAGCTACATAAGCCGCGAAAACCGTATTAAATACCTCGAAGGGCTTAGTTCCGGGGCCATGATTGGTGCTTTTGGCGCCTGCTATGCTATGCGCGCTGAATGTTGGACGGATATACCCCCTAACTATTTAATGGAGGATTTTTACCTGAGTATGGCTATACTTAAACAAGGCAAAAAGGCTATGCTTGAACCTAAAGCCGTTTGCCACGAAGATGTAAGCAGCGAAGTAAATGAGGAGTTTAAGCGTAAAAAGCGCATACAGGCAGGCAATTTTCAAAACCTGGCGGTGTATTGGCCTATGTTGTTTGGTTTTAATGCAGTTGCGTTCAATTTCTTATCGCACAAGGTATTGCGTTGGTTGGGGCCTGTGTTTATTGCCGGCGCGTTTTTAAGCAGTTTGTTTCTTATTGGCTGCAACCCCGTTTATCTAACAGCGTTTGCTATACTCAATGTATTTTTGATCTCGCCGGTGTTGGATGACCTGCTGAAGTGGGCCGGTATAGAATTGAAGTTTTTCCGTTTTATATCCTACTTCTGCCTGATGAACCTGGCGCTGATAAGCGGATTTATAATGTATGTTAAGGGTATACAGACCAGCGCCTGGAACCCGACTAAAAGAAATGTATAAGCGGCTGAGTTAACTGCCGCGCAAAGCACGTAATATGAAAAGCAAACTGAACACCATCCCCGAAGCGATAGAAGATATTAAAAAGGGGAAACTGATAATTGTTGTTGATGATGAAGACCGCGAAAATGAGGGAGATTTTATTGCGGCAGCCAGGCATGTAACCCCCGCCATTATAAACTTTATGGCTACGCATGGCCGCGGGCTTATTTGCATGCCCATGAGTGAAGAAATGTGCGAACGCCTTAACCTGCCCTTAATGGTTAGCACCAACTCTTCTCACCACGAAACTGCCTTTACCGTATCGGTTGATTTAATCGGGCACGGTTGTACTACGGGTATATCTGCCAGCGACCGTGCTAAAACCGTGCAGCGTTTGATTAGCAAGGAAGGCAGGCCTGAAGATTTTGCCCGCCCCGGTCATATCTTCCCCTTAAAAGCAAAAACAGGGGGCGTATTACGTCGCGCAGGCCATACTGAGGCTACCATTGACCTTGCGCGCCTTGCCGGTTTTGAACCTGCAGGGGTACTGGTTGAAATAATGAATGAAGATGGCAGTATGGCCCGTATGCCTCAACTGCTTAAAATAGCCCAGAAGCATAAGCTCAAAATCATTTCTATAAAAGATTTGATTGAGTACCGTATGAAGCACGATAGCCTTATTAAGCGCGAGGTGGAAGTAGACATGCCAAGCAAGTATGGACACTTCCGTGTAAGGGCTTATTCGCAAATTGGCGCTAACGAACCCCACCTGGCTATTATTAAGGGCTCATGGAAACCAAATGAACCCGTATTGGTGCGGGTGCATTCAAGCTGTTTAACAGGCGATATCATCGGCAGTATGCGCTGCGATTGTGGCGACCAACTGGCCTGCGCCCTTAAAACAATTGAGAAGGAAGGCAAAGGCGTAGTGTTATACATGCAGCAGGAGGGCAGGGGCATTGGCCTGTTGAATAAACTAAAGGCGTACCAACTGCAAGAGCAGGGTTATGATACCTACGAAGCCAACCTGCAATTAGGCCTGCCTATGGATGCACGCGATTATGGTGTGGGAGCGCAGATATTAAACGATTTGGGTATAAGCAAGATGAAGTTAATGACCAATAACCCTAAAAAGCGTGTGGGCTTAATAGGTTATGGTTTGGAGATTGTAGACAACGTACCCATGGAAATTGAAGCCAACCCTTACAACAAAAAGTACCTTGAAACCAAGCGCGATAAAGGCGGCCATAAGATACTGAAGAAAAAAGCTGCCGCTAAAAAGAAGTAGTATTATTTTTCAATGCCTTACAGTACTAATTCCGCCATCAACTTTAAAAATCTGGCCGGTAATCCATGCGGCTTTTTCGCTTAACAGGTACTCTGCTGCGTTAGCTATGTCCTGCGCAGTCCCCGTTTTTTTAAGCGCATGGCGTGCCGCGCCTGCCTCGCGTTTTTCAGGCGTAGAAAGCAGTTGCGCACTTAAAGGGGTATCGGTTAAGGATGGCGCTATACAATTAACCCGTATGCGCGGCGATAGTTCAGCAGCAAGAGCTTTTGTAAGTCCTTCAATAGCGCCTTTAGAGGCGGCCACCTGTGAGTGGAAGTTTAATCCCAGTTGTACGGCAACGGTTGAAAAAAATACCACCGAGGAATGTTCCGCCGCTTTTAGTTTAGGCAACGCCTGTTGCAGGATTTTAATAGCGCCGGTAACATTTAAACGGTAATCATCCAGAAAATCAGTTTCGGTAAACCGTGCAAAAGGTTTTAGATTAATACTACCGGGGCAGTAAACAAAACCATGCAAGGTATCGGGCAAAAAGGAGAGGTCCGGGGTAGTATCCAACACATTTAACTGATGATAGCTTATGTTATCAGCGGGGTCCTTTTGTGTTTTGTTGTAGGTAGCATAAACCCATGCGTTACCGTCAGCTGCTAATTGTTTAACTAATTGCAGGCCAATACCGGATGAACCGCCTATTACCAGGATGTTTCTCATACACGGGTAACAACTTAGGCCCGCTTTTGTTTAGTGGGTTGCTGTTGGCTATCCATTAGCTAATCTATTTTCCGCTGCCTGCTGGGTAAACCTTTGGTCTTATGTGCTGTATCTGTTTCGGAAACTATGATTGTGCCCAAACCACTTAGGCAGATAGGATAACCTGTTCACATAGAAAAGGCTGATTTTAGAGGGCTTGGCTATGTTTTTATGAATGAAATGCCTGGAGGGCCTTGTTATTGGGACTCTATCGGTTGCTATATAGTACTAACTATTTGCACTATGGTGGCTGCACGCGATAGGTATATTTGGTGAAATCCTGAAAGCAGGACCATTATTCACATTAAAACAAAAGCGTATGAAAAGTTTTATTCAAAAAGTATTATCCATAACAGGTTTTATCGCCTTCTGTGCATTTGCACCGGGTGGTGGGCTCGATAAGTTTAGCGCCGACTTGGGCAAAAAGTCGGTAATGGGTAAAGAAATGCGTATTCCGTATTCTGATGTAATAAGCTACTACGGTTACGTTAAGCCGGGTGCTGCGCCTGACGAAACCCGCGATGGCAAAAAATACTATTACCTGTATGTTTGGATACCTGCTGTTGCCCCCGAAATTGGTGTGCGTATGGTATCGCCGGTGCCGGATGGTATGAAGCCTGAAGCCAGCGACTTTGTTACCCCTGAGTATACCGAGAACGCCGCTGACAAGAGCAGCTATTTTGATACCTGGATTACCCTGGAAAGGGCAGAAGGTGTAATGAGCCCTGCTGATATTGCCAAAGGCAAAACGGCTAAATGGAACCGCTACGATGTAAATGATGATTCCGGCGAACTTCCTGCGCAGCCAAGCGGCAGCAAATACAATTCTTTAATGCGTATTACCAGCGAACCAAGCAACCCTTTAAAGGCACTTGTAGTTGGCCTTTATCGCGTTGGTTTTACCACCTACAAAACAGGAGAGGTGCAGGGCAGCTTTGTGGCCCAGGTAGGTGCACCGGTTAAATTGCCCGGTGTAGCCGTTGCAAAAACTATTGATGACTTAGCTGCTAAAGTGAAGTAAACACTACCTTCAATTTTTAATTTCAAACGGCGGGTTTTAACCTGCCGTTTGTGTTTTATGGCTATTGGTTTGTAGTTAGTTGTAGGTAGTTGGCACGTATAGCACGGAGGAATGAAGCTTATAAGTTCGCCATAACCCTTACAGGATAAAACATTGTTATATAAATAGGCAAAGGAACCCTACATTTGGCTATACCGGCAGGGGAGATAACCTCCGGATGCAGTAATATGACTGCATGATACGTTGAAGATGTAGTTAGGCTTTTAACCCTTAACAGAAATAGAATATGGCTCAATACCTCTATCGTTCAGCTCTTGAACTGGCCGCGTTGATACGCGATGGCAAAGCCACCAGCACTGCCATTGTAACGGAACATCTGATGCAAATAAAGCAGCACAACAGCAACTTAAACGCCCTGGTTGCGGTGTTTGAAAAGGAAGCCCTGGCCACTGCGGCAGAGCGCGATGCTGAAGCCGGGGCAGGCAAATTCCGTGGACCGCTGCATGGGGTGCCGGTAACAATTAAGGAGTCGTTTTGGTTAAAGGGCACCTCCAGCACCAACAACTTCAATATGTTGAAGGACTTTATAGCGCCAGAGGACAGTGTGTTGGTTGAGCGCATAAAGAACAGCGGCGCAGTAATTTTGGGTAAAACCAATGTGCCGCGTAACCTGCTCGATTACCAGGTGGCGGGTGATTTGTACCCGGAGGGTAAAAACCCATACAATACCGAATACGGGCCCGGTGGTAGTACCGGTGGTGGTGCGGCTGCATTGTCGGCGGGCTTTACCTCATTGGAGTTAGGAAGCGATTTTGGCGGTTCCGTTAGGGTGCCCTCTAACTTTTGCGGTTTATACGGCCTTAAGCCTACTGATAAAACAGTGCCTTTGCATGGCAACATACCCTTGCCGCCTAAGGCTAAAACATTTTTGGTGCACATGGCACAGGCCGGCCCATTGGCGCGTAACATTAACGACCTTGAGGTGCTATGGAAAACGGTAGTAGGCCCGCACGAAAGCGATAGAAACATACCGCGAATTGACTGGCAAACGCCGACTAAAACCAAACTAAGCGAGTATAAAATTGCTTTTACTGATGGCTGGCCGGGCTATGAAGCCGGTAAACAGGTAAGCGAAGCTATTAAACAATTAGTTAATGGGTTTACTGCTGCGGGCGGCAAAGCGGAAAAGAAGATACCTGACGATACTATACACGAAGATTCGCTACGGGTATTTGTTTCGCTGTTTCCTTATGTAATAGCACAGGGAACACCATGGTATGTACGGGCGCTTATTAAACTGGATTTGCGCTTTGGCTTATTGAAAGGGCAAAAAAAGTATTGGAGCGAGATGAACCGTTCCTTTAGGATGGATGCCAATGCCTATGCCGAAACGCTGCTGAGCCGGAGTTTACTGGTTAAACGCTGGGAAGACTTTTTTAAGGAATACGACTTTTTAATTTGCCCTGTGGCGCATGGCCCGGCTTATAAACGCTGTAAACTGGGCAGCAAAATAAATTACGATGGGCACGAGATGTTGTATATAGATTACGTATGGCCTTACAACGCTTGCTTTAACGCATCGGGGCACCCCAGCCTGCATATACCACTGGGCTTAGGGAAAGAGGGCCTGCCTTTAGGCGTGCAGATTGTTGGCCCTTACTGGAGCGAGCCCCAACTGCTGGCTTTTGGTAAACAACTTGCGGAGTTAACCCCCGGTTTTGTACAGCCTGCCGGCTATTAAACTTTGTATATATGGATGCACCACAAAACTTACCGGAAAAAATTGAAGTAAAACGCGGCGGTATGGCGCAATACTTCATTTACTTTTTTTTGTTTATGGGCCTTGGCTTAATAAATGCCGTAGTAAAAATTCCGCCACCGTACATCTACTATGTTTTTCTGGCCTTTGGCGTAATTGCTGTAATGAGCATGAATAAGCTTACTGCCATGTTGTTTACCAAAGTTGTAATAAAGGCAACCCCTGAAGGCATTTGGACAAGCAAACTAAATCTTGTGCCGTGGAAGGAGATAAAGGATATACGAATAGAAAGAACCAGTACTTTTAATGCCGGTAATAATACCAGCTCCACCTCCCTTGACCTGGTTATAGAAACAAGGGATGGCCGCGAATCCAGCTTTTGGGCAGCCTTTTTAAACACCGATGCTCACCAACTTTGTGCTTCGCTGGTTGATTTGTGGAAAGCGTACCGTTAATGGATTTAGAGAACCTAAACGCACAAGGCATAAAACCTTCCTGAAATTGCGTAGTTGAGTATATTTAAAGGTGCGCTTCATTTTTCAGCCAGGAAGATTTTTACTGTTTGCGTTAGCTAACTTTTGTCTGTTAAATGGCAAGGGCCAATCGCGCTCCTTCGATATTGTTATTAAGAACATTTCCATAATTGATACCAGGCATGCCCGAATATTGCCTGATAGAACCGTTTTTATAAAGGATGGCCGCATAGTTAAAATACAAAGAAGCAGAAACTGCCAAAAGCCGGAAGCCGATACCATTATAGAAGGAGAAGGTAAGTTTATCTCGCCCGGCTTTTGGGATATGCACATGCATATTTGCTGGAAGGACCATTTGGATGAAGCGCTTTATCCCACCCTGCTTTCTTACGGTGTTACGGGGTTGCGCGATATGGGAGGGGACCTTCAACTGTTACGCGCATTAAAAAAGAAGGCAGCTGCTAAACCCGCCGGCAGCCCGTATTTAGTTGGCCCGGGCCCCATACTTGATGGAGCCCGGCCCATTCATGCAGATGCAAGTGTCCCTTTAACGATAGGCAATATTGAGGGCGTGCTGGATAGTTTGCGTAAAAACGGGGCCGACTTCTTTAAAGTGTATTCACTGTTGCCTAAAGATGTTTTAGACAGCGTGGCCTTTTATTCGCATAAGTATAATATGCCTTTTGCAGGCCATGTTTCGGAATATGTTGAGCCCGAAGAGGCCGTGGCAATAGGACAAAGAAGTTTGGAACACCTGAACCGGCTGGAAGACTTAGGACGAGATACCGCCCGGCTTCTTCAATTTATCGGCATAGCTAACAGGCAGCAAGCCTGGTTTTGCCCTACCTTAATTATTTATAAGCGCAAAAATGAAATGCTTAACGGGCACTTTGAATATAACAGCTTGTACCAAGGCCTGGATAGTAGTTTAAAAGCAGAGTGGGAGCAGGTTAAAAGCAAAATGGAAAGTAAGGAGGTTGCTAAAGCGGATGTTGCAAGCAGAAACGAACGGTTTGAAAACCAGAAAAGGCTGGTGAAAACCTTATACAACAATAAAGTAAACCTGCTTTTAGGAACTGATTTTGCAGGTATGCAGTTTGTTTATCCCGGTTACAGCCTTCACGAAGAAATGAAGTTGTTAAGCGACATTGGCATTGCCAACTTTGATATACTTAAAATGGGGACGTACAATGCAGCGGCCTTTCTTGGTATAACTAAATTGTATGGAACAGTGGAGGTAAACAAAATGGCCGACTTAGTTATTTTCAATAAGAACCCTATTGAAGATATTACCAATTCAACCCAAATTGATTTGGTGATTAAAGCGGGGCAAATTGTAAAGCGCTAAACGTGTTCGGTATTTGGCATTCCAAGGTCTCTGACTGGCCGCCAGAATTCATCAGCGATAATTCCGCAGGCGGTAAAGTTACCGGCACACACGGACAAAACGCATGCGCCGTCCGGTAGTAGTTCAATTTACTTTGCAGCTTCGTTCTCAGTATAGGTTTTAAGCCCTGAAAAGAAACGTTTGATACTCTGGTCCGTTTGGTTTTTTACAAACAGTTTGTCGAGGATAGTTCCGAAGAATCCGAATTTCATTTTGTAATTCATCTCTTGTTTTACTTTGGTGGTATTGCCCTCACGGAACAGGGTGTAACGATGCGTTAACCGTTGCATGGGTATGGTGCAAGAGGTAATTTCGAAAGTAAGCGCCTCATTTGGTTTCCACTCCGTAACCTGCTCCTCAAACCAGTTCTTGTTATCCGCGCAATCGCATTTGCGCGAGGCCCCTAAGCCGGAAAGCTCTGTAGTAAGCAGGGTAGATTTTTTTACAACCGGGTCATAATGTTCCAGCGCCTCCAGGTTAGCCAATACTCCCCAAACCTTTTCTATAGGCGCATTTATGGTTATCTCATTGTGTAGTGTGGTCATAACAGCTTATTATTTCATGGAATGCAGCGCTACGCGATTGCCTTCCGTATCTATAAAGTGAGCCATAAACCCATTGGGACCGATAGCGGTTTTAGGAAGAACTATTTTGCCACCGGCCTTCTCCACTCTGCCCAGGGGCAGGCTCAAATCTTCGCCACCGTTTAAATAAATCAGCACGCCCTTATCCGAAGGTTCAAATCCTTCTCCTTCTACCAAGCCGCCGGTGATGCCGTTTTCCATATCGCCCGGTAATATGCCGTATTTGAATGCAGGGTGAGGCATTACCTGTATTTCGGCACCATATAGCGCCTCGTAAAAAGTTTTAGCCCGCTCGAAATTTTTTACCGGAATCTCAAACCAGTTAATTGCGTTTTTCATGTAATCAGTTTTAGTTACTTGCAATATGCAAGTGCAATGAAAGTGAAACTACTTTTAATTTGCAAGTAAAAAGATATTTTTGTTTTATGAAGGCAACCTCAGTTGAGTATAGAAGTACTTGCCCCATTAGCACCGCCCTGGATATTTTTGGTGATAAATGGAGCCTGTTGATTCTGCGCGACCTTATATTCAAGGGGAAGAATACGTACGGGGCTTTTTTGGAGTCCGAGGAGAATATAGCTACGAATATTTTGGCCAACCGTTTGGCTATGCTTGAAAGCAGCGGTATTATTACGCGCAAACCGCACCCTGAAAGTAAGGCTAAGGTGCTATATGGAATTACCGCTAAGGGCATTGACCTGATACCCGTGCTTGTTGAGATTATTGTATGGAGCGAGAAATACCACCAGGTACACCCCGATGCCGTAAAGTTTGCCAAGGCGGTTAAAAAAGATAAGCAGGGTTTATTAAAACAACTGAGGGCTGCCTTAACTCCCTAGTTGGAAGAAATCTCCATCTGCACCATGTAACTACAAAGCGGAAGCCCCGTCCGAAGCTTCGAGATTTTGGGGGCCACTTAATGGCAGTAAGTTTATGATGTCATCCTGAGCTTGATGAAGGGTGACAGCTAAGGCGCTAAATCGCTTCAGTCTTCGACTCCCGACTGACAATGGGATAGGATTACCGGAAAGGGAGGAGGCTAGCGGCAGTTGGGGATGCATCTGTGCGGACACAGACGCGGGCGAAGACTTGGCAGTGCGGACGCTCGTGCTAGTTGGAGGGGCTTTCTTTATCTACTCACTATTATAGCTTCAACACGGCGGTTTCGGGCGGAGGTCTCAGGAATGCCGGGTAGAAAATTCCTAGCGCCATGCGCATCAATACCTACATTGTAGTAAATCCTTTCCAATCCGGTTCTCGACATTACTTCCTTAGCGGCCTCAGCATTACGCGTAGCAATGTCCATAGCTTCTTTATCACTTGGCATGCGTTCAGTATAGCTGTGCAGCATTACCTTATCGCCTTTGGTATAAACCTGGCGGGCTAAATCCTGCAACTGCTTTATGGCAAGGGTACCGGTAATGGTACCGTCCTCGTTTACATAAATAGTTACGGGTTGCGGTTGTTTGTCGCCCACAGTAGTTGGGTGTTCGCAAGCGGTTAATAGGAAAAGAAAGAGTAGGGGGAAAGGGTATTTGGGCATGAGGTAAAGTTAACGGAAGATTGGGAAAGCATGAATTTTAAGGCTTCGGTGTGAATACGTGCATCTGTGCGGACACAGACGCGGGTCGAGGATTTTAGCAGTTCCAAGTTGTTTGTTCGTCGGGTATCTAACGATTGCGAAGCTTTATAATAGCTTTTTGATATTTTCGTAAGACATTTTACAAATATGAGTTATCCTAAATTTATTTCAGATTCACCGATTGGGGAAGATTTATTTATTGGAAAGCCTCAGGAAAAAGTTGCTGAAGGTATTATCAAATATATGGCTGATAATGTTGATGGTAAAAAGCGCGTAATAGGCATAGAAGGTGAATGGGGTTCTGGGAAATCAAATGTGGTTGAAATTATTAATAGAAAGGCTAGCGCAAAGTATCATGTATTCACTTTTGATACATGGGGACATCAAGAGGATCTTACACGTCGGACCTTTTTGGAAGAATTGACTGAAGATTTAATTGTGAGTAAGTTGTTGTCAACTGAGTGGAAGATTAAGTTGAAAGAAAAACTAGCCACCAATAGAAGAACTACATATAAAGCTAATCCCAGCTTTAATCCGGTTTTAGTGATAGGAGCCGTATTAATACTAATGTTTCCATGGTTCCGCTTAATGTTGGAATATTTTTTAATAAAATGTGGAGTAGAGTTTCCTGGATTTTACGCATTAAATGGTGCTATACTATTAGTTGTTTTTTTAAGTATTGGCGCTTGGATTTTTCGGGATGCTTTAGGAATTGATAAAACTATCACTTGGGGAGAACTCCTTTACTTATATCAGGGTAAAGAAGTTAAAACAGATATTCATGAAACAATTACCCAACTTGAGCCTTCAGTGGGAGAGTTTCGCTCAATACTGAATGAGATTACAAATCATTTACTTGTGAAAAAGCAGCTAGTGTTTGTCTTTGATAACATGGATAGGTTACCCGGTAATAAAGTGCGGGAAATATGGTCGTCTATTCATACGTTTTTTGCGGAATTGAGAAATAATAATTACAAGGCGTGGGTTTTGATTCCATACGATTCCGACCATATCGAAAATATGTTTGACTCAGAGCATAAAAGGGAGTTAGCTGCTAGTTATATTCAAAAGACATTTTCAATAACTTTTAGGGTTTCCCCACCTATTATGACCCAATGGAGGGAGTACTTATCGCAAAAGTTTGAAGAAGCGTTTGGATTTAAAGATAATCCTGATGATCAAATTGCTAATATTTATGACTATTTACAACGTGATAATACTGTCAAGCCTAGGCAGATTATTGACTACATTAACAATTTAGTTGCATTGCAACAACAATGGAAAGAAACAATTCCATTTAAATATTGTGCTCTTTTCGTCCTAAGAAAGCAAGTAATTCTTAAGAATCCCACCTCGGTTATTTTAGAAAGGGAATTTTTAGATGGGGCTGCCTCACTTTTTCAAAACGACGACATGCTGGAAAAGTATTTATCAGCTTTAACCTTCAATGTACCTATTAATGATGCTGAAGAGGTATTGCTGAAAAGGTCGATAGAAAGAGCTTTAAGAGGCGAAATGCCATTGAAAGACTTTGAAGATGGTAGCGCGTTTTCAAAGGTTCTAGAGAGTTGCTTTTTTAATTCAGAAATTGATTGTGAGAAGTTTGCAGAAGCTTTAGCAGGCCTATCGGATAAATGGCGTATTGCAAATGAGTTTCAGCGTTATTGGTTGACTCTAGCCCGTAGGTTTCAACAAATTCAATTCGACACACATGAAAAAGCGGAGAAAGTATTTAAGATAATCGTTATCAATATTTTAGGATTTAAGGAGCGAAAAGAACTAATTGCTTTTTTTATAAAATCGACTCATGCAAAAAAAGGTGAAGCCTTTCGGTTTAACGGAGCAGCTTTTTCTAAGCAGGTTGATGAGATTACTAATTTCTTGCGACACAATGGAATTGAAATTGATGCAAATGATTTTATTCCAGATAGATGGGTTGAACCTAACGATTATATCCAATTTGTTCTGAGCGCTCAACAACCATATAAAGATTATCATACATTTTGTGAGATAGATAAGCTAAACAATTATTTAAACTCGAAGTTGCCTATTGAAATCATGGATTTCAAGGAGTTCATTGAAAAGACTAAGGCCGACACTGATTTCACAAACTTAATTGAACATATAAAGTTGACACTTGCAGATTTGAGTGCAGAAACATCCGGTTTCGAACTAAGCTTACCGGTCCTTCTGGATATTGCTAGATTGTTTGATAAAGTTAAATATGTAACAGACCAAATGTCAGCGCAAAGGGCATTTGATATGATACAGGCTAATCAGCAGCAAGCTTGTTTGATGGATTTAATCTTTATTATTTCCATTCGAGAAGATAAAGATACTTTTATAAACGCGGGGGTATTACCTGGAATACTTCACGCTGATAATAATCAAAAAGCACGAGAGGTTTTTGAGTTCTATCTAAGTTATGCCGAGCTAATTCTACTGGCAGTAGATTATCCGTTCCCATTGTTTAAGTCGGTGTTGAGAAATGTTACACAGGAGCCTTATAAAAACTCACATTTAAACATTGGTAAGATTTTACAGCGTTACGATGCAATAAAGAGGACCGTTTGGGACAATTCATCAGAATATTTAGAGGTGTTCTTAAATCGATTAGATGTATGGGAAACAGATTTCAAACAGTTGGTTGAAGGGCACCAGTTACGTGCAGTAGTTCCTTTCAGTTTTATTGAGGACTACAAACGTTTGCAAAATGTTTTATCCAAAACAATTAAGGTCGAAGTCTTGGATTATTTAGAAACTGCCAGCATGGAAGAATGGCAGACTGCCTTTGAGAATTCTGATTCGGACTATCTCTTTAGATTGTTAAAACATGTTTTAGATTGGTATCCTGACGAGTTGTCGCAACTATCTGAAAATGCTACGGAAGGATATAAAATTGCAATAATGACGATAGTATCAAATGGTAGTTATCCCAATGATGTTCTTTTGTGGAACAAGATTTTGTTTAGATTGAGAAAGAATTTAATGAGGACCCAGTTTAAAAATATTCGGGATAGATTAATTTTCTCACAGGATTTTCCTAATGAACAATCCTTGCTTTTTTTGAGAGAGGGCTTGTTTTTGTATGGGCACCTAGATGATCCGAAGATGGCTGAAGACGTAGTTCGCAAGCTCATATTCCCATCGCTAAAAACTGAAGCTTATTGGGACAATCTTTCTGATAATGATTTTAGATTTATTGGCACGTTAATTCTTAGTGTCCCCAATTTATACGAGGAAGCGAAATCTGAAATACAAAAGGCTGGAGAAACGAGAGTTCAACAATTAGCGCCCTTACTACGGGAAATCGAGGATTATTTGGGCTCTAGCGCACGGTCAGAATCTGAAGATGGTAACCCGCAGTTATAGAATTAATTAATCCCGTATATCACTTTCAGTCATAGCATCGCAAAGCGTAATTGCAACCTTACTTCCTATGCTTCTTAAACCCTCCACCACCTTTACCACCACGTCCGTCTTGCTGGCCCCCTGTGGCGCAAGAATGAAGCCAGGCCCGCGCCCAGTTTCTTGTGCCTAGACAAACAGCCAAACGACAAAGTTGAAGATCACCACAGACCGATATCTCTTATCTTTTAATAATAGAATAGTCCTCGTGATGACGGCTTAATATTTATACTAAGCGCCAGTTTACAGCCTTCGTTTGTATTCTTTGTTTGCTTAGTGCCTTTGTGGTAAAATGGTATTGTATTACTTCCGGCGCTTCTTAAACCCGCCACCGCCTTTACCACCGCGTCCGCCTTGCTGGCGTTCGGGGCGTTTTTTGGGGTTGTATTCGGGGCCGGGGCCAAGCTCAGGGGGTAAGGCCAGTTTGCGCACTTCGCTGCCAATCAGTTCTTCAATGCGGCCAAACTTAAACTGGTTCTCCGGAGTAATAAAGGTTAGGGCCACGCCTGTAGTTTCGGCACGGGCAGTGCGGCCTACGCGGTGTACGTAGTCCTCGGCATCATTAGGCACATCGTAGTTTACTACCAGGCCAATGCTATCAATATCAATACCGCGGCTCATTACATCTGTAGCCACCAGTATCTGTAAAGTCTTGTTTTTAAAGTTGCGCAACACTTCGGTGCGTTCCTCCTGTTCAAGGTCGCTGTGTATAGCGTTTACATTAAACTTAAGCCGGCTAAGCTCGCGGTGCAGTTGCTTAACATTCTCCTTACGGCTGCAAAAAATAATAATGCTGGCCATTTTACGGTCGGTAAGCAGGCGCTTCAGCAGTTCAGTTTTTTGGTTTTCGTATAACACATAAGCGCCCTGCAACACACCGGCTGCGGGTTTACTTACGCTAATGTTTATCTGCTCGGGCTCCTTTAAAATGCGTTTAGCCAGCTCGCGTATCTTAGGCGGCATAGTGGCGCTAAACAGCAGGGTTTGCCTGTCCTTAGGCAAAAAGCTTATTATTTTATTCAGGTCGTCGCTAAAGCCCATGTCCAGCATGCGGTCGGCTTCGTCCAGTATCAGGTGTTTAATGTGGTTAAAGTTTACATAGCCCATATTCAAGTGGGCTATCAAACGGCCGGGGGTAGCTATAATAATGTTGGCGCCCTCGCTAAGTGCGCGTTTTTCCTGCGCAAAGCTAATACCATCGCTGCCGCCGTAAATGGCAATGGCGCTGGTGTGGCAAAAGTAGGCAAAGCCCTGTACGGCCTCGTCTATCTGTATAGCCAGCTCACGCGTTGGCACAATTATCAGGGTATCGGTAGTATGTATTTTATCCCTGGTTAGCTTATTAATAATGGGTAGGAGGAAAGCCGCCGTTTTACCGGTGCCGGTTTGGGCGCAGGCAATCAGGTCTTTTTCCTGTAAAACAATAGGAATGGCCTGCTGCTGTATGGGCGTAGGCTTTTTAAAGCCCATGCTGTCTAGGCCGTCTTTTAATTCCGGTTCAAAATTAAAACTCTCAAAGGTTATAGTTGGCGCCTGGGCCGTTGTTTCTTCTTCTTGCATTATTCGTTATACCGTATTACCGGCCGTGGCAAGCAGTTCAGTTGCCAGGCGGTCGTATTCGGCCTGTTTGGTTTCTTCGTCCTTCATTTTGCGCAAAGCAAGCGGAGTTTCGAAGTTCAATTCATTTACGGGGCCTAGTTTATCAAATTTTAAGGCAGGGTCTGCCAGGAAGTTGATTTTCTTTTTCACAGCATCCGTTAAAACGAAGCCTACAGTAACCGAATTGGCATTATTGTTCAGTTCAGGCATAGGGCGTAGTATGCTCATGGTTAAGTATTCATCGCCCTCTTCGTTTTTGCTTATAAGGCCTTCTACCAGCGTTTTGCGCTCGCCTTCGGCCCATTCCTTGTCCATATGCTTAACCAGGGTGCGGGTTATCCAGCGGCGGTAGTTCTGCTCGCTAATAATATACTGAAGGTCCACCTGGTTGCGGCTAAGGTGCAGTTCCTTGCTTATCTCTTTTAAGTGCTTGCTGGTATCGCGGCTGCTGTAGCGTATAAAGTAAAGCTCGTTAAAGCCGAAAAACTTAGGCAATACATTGGCTATACGCTGAAAAAGCATTTCGGGGCTGGCGTTGTATTTCTCCAGCAGGCTGGTAATAAAGGCGCCGTCCCAGCTTGTTTTGGCAAAAAACTTCTCCAGGTCCTCCACCAAAGCTTCCTTATTAATATGCAGGGCCTGGGCAAAGTAGCTGGCGCGGTAGTTATTCATCACATGGTCAAAGCTTTCCACCTTTAACCAGCTGGTGGTGCGTGGGCGCTTATCAATCTTCATATAAGCAAAGCCCAGTTCCTTAGCAAAAAGAAATAGCTTTTGCTGCTCAGTAAGCTTGGTGTTATATAGTAAAGTAGGTTGCTCACGCGGCACATAAACCGAGCGGAAGTGGCGCAGCTTAGGGAAGTCCACAAAATCAGTAGGCTCTACCCTGTAGTTAAATTTGGTCTTTAATATCTGTTCGTATTCCTTGGCGCTTAACTGGCTGCCGTTAATGCCGTTGTCCTTCTTAAAGTTCTCTACTGCGGTTTCAATATCCTCAAAGTAGTTATCGTTCATCTCCTGGTAACTGCGCAGGCAGCTAAAGTAGAAGTGCTCCTCCTGCAGGTTGTAGTTACGGGCAATTTCGAACACACTATTAATAAGCGCCGATAGCTGCGTTGGGGCGCTGGCCATCATGCTCATTAAAAGGCCCTTATCAATACCAAACGTTTCGAAAAGGAAGTCGTTAATAATGCGGAGGTTAAGCACCTGCACCACAGGGGTTAGGTTCTTGTTTATTTTAAGCGAAACCAGTTGGTCGTAGGTGGTTTCAAGCGCTTTGGCCAGTTCGTTAATCTTATCGGGCTTGGGATACTTTTTACCGTTTTCAATTTCGTTTAGGTAGGAGACCGATACGCCCGATTTGTTGGATAGTTCCTGCAGCGACAATTTCTTGTCCGTTCTCAGCTTCTTCAACTTCAACCCGAATATGATTCGGATGTTTTCTTCTGTGGTTGTTTCCATGGATGGATTAGGGTGTGGCGAAAATTAGGGATTTAGCGAACGAAGATACAAAAAGCGAATTTTACTTCCAAAGCGAATTTTCGCGATAATTATTTGGATATTTAAAAATGGGCTATATTTTTGCAGCGAAATTTCGCAAATGAGCTCTGCAATCAACATACAAGGTTTAGAAATACTGGCTGAAGTTAAGCCGGAATACAGTGAGATTTTAACCCCCGAGGCCCTGGCCTTTGTGGTTAAACTGCAGCGCACCTTTAACAAAAGGAGGCTGGAGCTGCTGGCCGCCCGTGTGGAACGCCAGAAGCAGATTGATGCCGGCCAACTGCCTGATTTTTTACCCCAAACCAAAGAGGTGAGGGAAGGAGACTGGGTAGCTGCCCCCATACCTGCCGATATACAGGACCGCCGTGTGGAGATAACCGGACCGGTGGACCGCAAGATGATTATCAATGCGCTCAACAGCGGTGCAAAGGTCTTTATGGCAGATTTTGAGGATAGCAATTCCCCAACCTGGAGCAACAATATCGAAGGGCAGATAAACCTGCGCGATGCTAACAAAAAGACCATCAGCTATACTAATCCCGATAACGGCAAAAGCTACAAGCTGAATGATAAAGTGGCGGTATTGTTCGTTCGCCCGCGTGGCTGGCACCTGCCTGAAAAGCACGTAAAGGTGGACGGAGAACTGATGAGCGGCTCGCTTTTCGACTTCGGTTTATACTTCTACCATAACGTTAAGCAGTTAATTGCAAATGGCTCAGGTCCATACTTCTATTTGCCTAAAATGGAAAGCCATCTTGAAGCCCGCTTATGGAATGATGTTTTCGTTTTGGCGCAACAGGAGTTAGGTATTCCGCAAGGCACCATTAAGGCCACAGTGCTTATTGAAACCATTACCGCTACCTTTGAACTGCACGAGATTATCTACGAACTGCGCGAGCATATGTGCGGCCTAAACTGCGGCCGTTGGGATTATATCTTCAGCTACATTAAGAAGTTCCGCAACCTGGATGGCTTCGTTTTGCCTGAACGCGGACAGGTCACAATGGCAGTACCTTTTATGGCTTCGTACAGCAAGCTGGTTATACAAACCTGCCATAAAAGAAGAGTGCATGCCATGGGCGGTATGAGCGCCTTTATTCCTATTAAGAACAACGAGGCGGCAAACAATGCAGCTATCGAAAAAGTGCGTCAGGACAAGATACGTGAGGCCACAAACGGCCACGACGGTACCTGGGTAGCCCACCCCGGCCTGGTGCAGGTGGCCATGGATGTGTTTAACGAGCATATGCCTTCGCCTAATAATTACAGCATTAAGCGCGAAGGCGAGGTTTATACGCAAAAGGAATTGTTGGAAGTTCCGGCAGGCACTATTACCGAAGCCGGCCTGCGCATGAACATTAACGTTGGCATACTATATATAGAAAGCTGGCTGCGCGGTGTTGGCGCTGCCGCCCTGCACAACCTTATGGAGGACGCCGCAACGGCCGAAATAAGCCGTACGCAAATTTGGCAGTGGATTAAGAATGGCAGCAAGCTGGATGACGGCCGCACCATTACTTATGAGTTGTTCCGGCAACTATTGCCAAGCGAATTAGAAGCAGTTAAGGCCTATGTAGGCGAAGCCGCCTATAACACCCCAAGCATGAAACGCGCTATTGCCATGTTTGATGAATTGATTCAGTTAGGGGATTACAAAGAGTTTTTGACGTTGCCGGCGTATCAGGAGATTGATTAATAACCAACCCCTCCCCAACCCTCCCCGAAAGGGAGGGAGTTTCTCCCCCTTCGGGGGAGATAAAGAGGGGGTTTAAAAACCATAAATAAAACAATGACAAAACAGGAAAGAGCGCTGCGTTTGCGCACCGATTGGGAAACTAACCCGCGTTGGAAAAATGTTCATCGTCCGTACACTGCTGAAGAGGTAATCAACATCAGCGGCTCAGTACAATTGGAGTTCTCATTGGCCCGCAATGGCGCCACTAAATTGTGGAACCGTTTACAAAGCGATAACTGGGTAGCTGGTTTAGGCGCCCTTACCGGCAACCAGGCCATACAGGAAGTAGCTGCCGGCATGAAGGCCATTTACCTTAGCGGCTGGCAGGTAGCAGGCGATGCTAACCTTAGCGGCGAAATGTATCCTGACCAATCTCTTTACCCTGCTAACTCGGTGCCTTCAGTAGTTAAGCGTATAAACAACGCCTTAATGCGCCGCGACCAGATTGAATATATGGACGGCGAACCTACTACCGATTGGATGGTGCCTATCGTAGCTGATGCCGAAGCAGGGTTTGGCGGCAACCTGAATGCCTTTGAATTAATGAAGCAGATGATTGAAGCCGGCGCAGCTGGCGTGCATTGGGAAGACCAACTGGCTTCTGCTAAAAAGTGTGGCCACTTAGGTGGTAAGGTGTTAGTGCCTACGCAGGAGGCTATCAACAAACTGGTAGCTGCCCGTTTAGCTGCCGACGTTTGCAACGTGCCTACTATTGTTATTGCCCGTACCGATGCTGAGGCGGCCAACCTTATAACTACGGATGTTGACCCTCGCGACCATAAATTTATTACCGGCAAGCGCGCCCCTGAAGGTTACTTCTATGTAAAGAACGGCCTTGAGCAGGGTATTGACCGGGGCATTAGCTACGCACCATATGCTGATTTAATTTGGATGGAAACCGGCAACCCCGATTTAGGTTTAGCCCGCGAGTTTGCCCAGGGCATACATGCTAAATACCCCGGCAAAATGTTAGCCTACAACTGCTCTCCATCTTTTAACTGGGCTAAGTTTATGGATGAAAAAGCCATGTTAAGCTTCCGCGAGAATTTGGCGGAGATGGGCTATAAATTCCAATTCATAACCCTGGCTGGCTTCCACGCGCTGAACACCGCCATGTTTGAATTAAGCAAGGCTTATGTTGAGCGCGGCATGGCCGGCTTTAGCGAACTGCAACAGCGCGAGTTTGCCCTTGAAAAACACGGCTTTAAAGCTATTAAGCACCAGGCATTTGTAGGCACCGGTTACTTTGATGCCGTGCAGAATGTGGTGCAGCAGGGCCAAAGCTCTACCACTGCCTTAGCGGGCAGCACCGAGGCCGAGCAGTTCCACTAGTAGGTGAGTAGAGTTGAGTAATTGTCAGTCTGAGCCTGTCGAAGACGACATCGAAAAGCACTGGGTTTGCCCAACATGGAAATGTGCACAATATGCACTACCTTCACAACGTCTTTATTAATGGATTTTGGTTAGCAACAATGAAAGCCTCCCGAGCAATCGGGAGGTTTTTTATTTACCCCCCCCTGTCATCTTGAGCTGGTCGAAAGATAAGACAGGGGAGGGGTAGTAGGTGGACATCAGTGCATCCTCCAGCGGCCCCCGAATCCCGAAGTTTCGGGACGGGGCTTCCGCTTTGTGATTATATATTAAGTTGCCCTATCCCCATTTTAACAACCAAAAGGTTGACACAAGTTGACACTTTCAAAATGTAAACCCTTTATGAGCGGGGGCTATTTAAGCCTATAAAATATTGGCTACCAATTTATTGTATTAATTATTACCACTGCCGCCCAAAACTACAAAGTTGACACGTATACTTTATGTCCACCGCCGGAGTGGCCTGTTATACTGAGCCTGTCGAACAAAAGACAGCATTGGGGTGGCATCAATAAATCCCTCTTAGCCCTAATCCACCTAAAAAGTAAGTTCATTGGCTACAAATCTCTGCTTTGTAACTATAAACTTATACCATAATAGGCTCACTTTAATTTGCAGGAGCGAATGCTAGCTCAGTTAAGGAGGGGATTTATTTGAGCTTGTGACTTCAACGAAGGGGCTTTATATATTTAATGAAATATTTATTTTAGTACTTAATTATATTTTGCATTTAATAATAAATGTAAATAATATCATGTGAGTAATAAATCTAAAAAAGTTCAATCGATTTCTGATCTGCTTACCAATCTGAAAGATGATACTGCTAAGTATTCTGGTCAAGTATGGTATCGGGGCCATAGTTTGGCGACATGGCCGTTACAGCCCTCATTTATGAGAAAGAAGAAGAAAGCATCTGAATTTACTATACTTTCTAGGTTTAAACAAAATGCCTCATTATTAATCAATAGACCACCAAGTTCATATTTCGATTGGTTATTTCAGATGCAGCATTACGGCGTACCGACAAGGTTGCTTGACTGGACTGAAAGCCCTTTAACTGCATTGTATTTTGCCGTAGATGATGTCAAACACAGTAAAAAAGATGGAGCTTTGTGGATGCTCTTTCCTACAGAATTAAATAAGCATTCCAAAATTTATTCTGACGAGCATTTTTACATTCCTTCTTTTGATGATTTAGTTTTGAAAAATTATGATCCGGAAACATTGAATCAAGACCCAAATACAAAATTATTGCCTTTAGCAGCAATCGCTTCAAGAAATAACGCGCGAATGCAAGCGCAATTAGGAGTTTTTACTATAAGTCATAGAGATGAAACTCCAATTGAAAATATCGGCGATAAAAGCCACATCATTAAATATATAATTCCGAAGGCAAAAAAGGTAGAGATAAAAAGAGAATTGGGATTGCTTGGAATAAATAAATTTCAAGTTTTTCCTGAATTGGCAAGTATTGGTGATATTATTAAAATGAATTTCTAATGGCTTACATAGATTCTACCCCGCTTGATACTAACATACTATTGTTATACTCTGAAAAGGATGAGATAATTGTAAATCCAGAGTATCAAAGAAATGGCGAAATATGGAATGAAAGCAAAAGACAATTACTGATTGATAGTATCATTAATCGCTATGATATTCCCAAAATTTATTTTCATAAGCTTTCCAAAGTGGAACAAACAAAAACAGGGAAAAAGTACGCAATAATTGATGGGCGACAGAGGCTCGAAGCTATCTGGGGATTCATTGATGGGAAATTTGCGCTGGGTAGTGACTTTGAATATATAAGAGATGCGAAAATTAAGGCAGCTGGTTTTACATATGATGATTTAGGTAAAAACTATCCAAAACTAAAAATTCAGTTTGATGCAATACCGCTTCCAATTGTTGTAGTGGAAACTGATGATCCAGAATTAATTGAAGACATGTTTTCTCGTCTTAATGAAGCGGCTCCTTTAAATGCCGCTGAAAAAAGAAATGCTTTTGGTGGGCCAATGGCAAAGTTAATAAGTGAGGTAGCATTGCATAAATTTTTCAAAGAGCGGGTAAGTTTTTCTAATAAACGCTATCAGCATAAGGAAGCAGCTGCTAAAATTTTATTTCTTGTTTATACGCTTAGTTCTAATAAAGGGAAAATTATAGACACAAAAAAGATCTATTTAGACGATTTCGTAAAATCTAACAAAACGACATCCCCAACCAAATTGAATGTCTGGTCAAAAGAAACTAAATCTATTTTGGATGAAATGTGTAAAATATTCATTAAAACCGACCCACTGCTTAAGGCCCAGGGAACGTTTCCTGTATATTTCCTTTTGATAAGAGATTATATGGTCGCTGGTAAGCTTGGAAAGTTTACCCGAAATAAACTTGTGAATTTCCATGAAAGGTTAAAAGAAAATAGAAAGAAGGCAGAGAAAAATATTGCTTCTGCTGAATTTGAATTGCTGGAGTTTGATAGACTTTCGCAACAAGGTACAAATGACGCAAGTTCAATTTCTACTAGATTAGAGATTTTAAAATCGCATATAAAAGTTTAAAAAAAGATATCCCTCCCCCCTTAGCCTATTCTCGGCCTACGCCACGCTAAAACTGGCAGTTCCACTACCGGGCCTTACCCTAATACTCATACTTATATTTCATAAGCCAATACGGCTTGCCGTCTTCCTTCTTAATTACCAGCAGCGGGTTGCCTTTAACATCGCGCTCAAGCACGGTAAGCAAATAGGTTGTAGCCTTTTTCTTTAAAACATCAGTTACAACGTAGCCTGTTATATAGCCGTTATCGCGTGCCGTGTAAACAATGGTGGAATGTGCGGCCAACTTGCCATCCCTGTAATTTTTTATCACTTCATTAATGGTAAGCTTGTGTTCGTCAAGCGTGGTTTCTATTAAGCTCTGCAGTTCTTCCTCGCTGCCGTGCACCAAATATTCTTGCGTAGTGTACGAGTTTGGGGTGTAGCTGTATTTAATTACCGTTTTGGTATACGGCGCAGTAACACGGGCTTTAAATTTCAGGCTATCGCGGTATTCGTACACCGTCTTTCGCTCTTCGCCACCGATATCAACAGTTTCTGAAACAAACTGTCCATAGTCATTAACCAGCCAGGTTTTGGTAAATCGCGGCGCTTCATCGGCGGTCCATTTGCCCTCCGTTTCAGCCGGGTTGCTGTGGGCGGTATAAATTATCTTTTTGGGGTTCCCCTTAAAGCCGTAGTCGTCAAGGTCGTTATATCCTTTGGGGCTTTGCTCGGTTAAAGCCAATACAAGCGCAAGTGCAGTAAGTAATTTTAGCATAGGTTATTGGACAAATATAAGGCATGGTGCATTATAGAAGTACTACCGGCAAAAGTGATTCGTTTGCCCCGTTTTTCGAAGTGTTCAGCGTAGCATCACTTCGAACGCCAAATGGTAGCAGCAGTTTATGCCTACGTAACCCCCCCCCTTGGCATTCGTTTCTTCTCGTCCCCCCTTAAAATAAGAGGGACAATCGAATACAAAATGCCCATGTGCTTAACTGTCCTCCATTTAGGGGGACGAGAGCTTACGCAATAACATGAAGTTAGCTCGGAGGGGGTATAGCCCCTTCACTCAAACAAAATCTCGCCTTTGTCGCCGGCTACAATTACGCGTATGTTTTCTGATATCTGCACCTTGCGTTTATGCGGGGTAAAGGTTTCAAACTCCAGTTTGCTTATGCCGTAAACAGTTTCCGGCCTTCGTGTTTTAAAGTGGATGGCAAAATTGTCGGCCGCCAGTAGGGTATGGTCCCCCTCGGGCCTAAAGCCGCATTGCAACAGCAGTTGGCGCAGGTAATTTTCCTCGGCAGGCGTGGCATTATAGGTTATGGCCGTAAAGCGTTTCAGCATTTTGTTCTTTAAACTGTCACCAAACTGCGCCAGGTAATCCTCGCGCGCTACGCGCCCCGTTTTATGCTTAAGGTGGTTGTAATCAAAGTACGAGGCCTTATACTCCATCATCCAAAAGTTAATCCCCGATTTTTCAAAAAAGGCCGTGTCGTTAATATATATCGTACTGAACCAGGGTATCATTTTATCCCCCATCTTTTTCTGCCGCTCCTCAATAGTGGCGGGGTAGTTGCGCTGCAAAACGCTGTCTATTTTTAGCAGTTCGCCTGTTCTATCTACACTGGTGGCAAGGGCGGCGCTGCCAAGGTCGCGCTGCGCGGTATCGGCCTTAAAAAGTTCCAGGTAGTTATCAGTGCCATACATATAAGAGCCCGTCCATGCCGAGCCATTACTAACCGTAGAGCGCGTTTGAAAACCCGCCAGTTCATTTTTAATAAACGCATTGTTGCGCATAGCCTCGTAATCGGAGGAGTCCAGCACCAGGAAGGCATGGTTAAAATATACCTGCGGCAGTTGGGCCTTACTTGCCCAAGCGCCAAGCAACAAAAATGTTAGCAGCCTCCATTTCATACCAATGCAAAATAAGATTTTATCAAGTGGCAAAACAACTTACTGCGCAACTGCACTTAAAGTTATAGGTCTTGTCCACATGTGGGCACAAGGGGCAAGTTTATCTTACCCCGGAGGGGGCTTAATTCCTTACTTTTACACTATGCTTCAACAACTAACCCTTTATGTTTCGCTCTTCTTTTTTGCCAGCGAAATAATCCTGAGCCGTATTCGCAAATCGAGTACAGAAACCACCGAAGTGCAGCAGGATAAAAACACACTGCGACTGCTTTGGGTAGTTATTATGCTGGCTATGGTTACGGGCACTAAAATGGGCTTTATGTACCCGCGTGCCGAACCCTACACGGCCTTAAGATGGTGTGGCCTGGCTGTTTTTGTTGCAGGTTTTGCCTTGCGCTGGAGCGCCATACTACAACTGGGTAAGGGTTTTACGGTTGATGTTTCAATAGGGAAGGAGCACCAATTAAAACAAAGCGGTTTATACAGCTTCATCCGCCACCCCAGCTACCTGGGGCTGGTGCTGGAGTTTTTGGGCTACTCTCTTTTAATCAATAGCTGGTATCCGCTGGTTATTATAAATGTGCCCATTTTACTTGCCCTGCACCGCCGCATGAACATTGAAGAGGAGTTGCTGGTAAGTCATTTTGGTGAAGCCTACACCAATTACAAAAAACGCAGTTGGCGGTTGGTTCCTTACCTGTATTAAACAGCCGTTCAACGCAAAACTACTGCTTGCTTATTTTGCGGTAACTGTATTGCCCGTTTTGTTTTAGCTCAACTATATACAGTCCAACAGTAAGTAAATCGAACTTCAGGGTAAGGTAATTATCCCCGATTACCGACTGTGTTGATGTGCGTAGCACCTCCTGTCCGTTCAGGTTAACAACCCTTATTTCTGTTTCCTCTGCCTTAGTGCTTTTAAAATCAATATTAAGTACAGATGAAACGGGGTTTGGGTAAACAGCCATAGGTATTTCCTCAATTACAGTTTCAATGCCCGATGGAGCGTTGTATTCTTCGTAATAGTAGTAGTTCTCCTCAATGCGCTGCCATTGGCTACCGTTCCAGCTTTCTTTAATTAAACGGTTAAGATTATTGTACGTAAGGTTGTAATCGTAATCAGTGCGCAGGTCATTTTCCCAACTGTTATTAGCCCATTTGTAAAAGGTTACGGTATCGGCATTGCCATTGGCATCGCGGGTATAAGTGGTGCGCGCATACTTTTCTGCATTACCCCCTGTAAATATCCAGGTGCTATCCTCAATTAAAACTAAACCGTTATAGCTGAAATACTGTTTACTGGTAGTGTCCCAATTGCTGCCGCTCCAGCTAAACTGTATGCTGCTCGAGAAGTAGCCGCTTGCATGGTAAGTGTATTCGGCTTTATCTTCTTTTACCCAGGTGCCCGCTGTCCAACGCTCTAAAACAAATCCGGTTTCCTGGTTTTGCAGGTCGTAGGTAAAGGTAAAACGGGTGTCATTCTCCCATGCGTTGCTAATCCAGTTTTGCACAAGTTCCACCAGCACTTTACCTGCGGCATTATTGGTGTAAATATGGTGGAAGCTGTTAACCAGGCCGCTGCCCAGGTTTTCCTGGTAAAGTTCTTCGGTTAAGAAGCTGTTCGCATCGTATGTATAGGAAAAACGATACGAAACTTCCCAGGCACCGCCGGTAAACAGGCTAACCGTTTCGCTCAGTAATTGATTGTCGGCATCGTAAACAAAATCGGTTTTAGATGTCGAGTCCCATGTAGCGCCATTCCAGCTTTGGTTAAGTGAGCGGATTCTATTGCCATTCCCGTCATAGGAATACAAGGTCCGTGTATTGTTTTCAAATGAGCCGCCTGCATAATCCTCGTCTAGGTAATCGGCATTAAGTCCGTTGGCATTCCAGCTACGCGTGCGGCGGTAATCGGGCACAATGTTCCCGGCGCTAAGCGTCCACCGCTGCCTTACATCATAAACCACATTAGCTGTATTTACAGAACCCCTACTGCCCGAGTACGTAAAGGTGTTAGAGTCAACCGCAAAAAGAGAACCATTGCTATAGGAGTTTTTTCGGTAAGCAATAAGCCTTTGCTGAAGGGCATCGGTCTTAAAACTCTGCGCATTGCTGTCAAAAAAAGTAAGTAATGCTATTAAAGGCAGTATATGTTTAAACATAAGCGGTACATTAATCAGTTTAAACGAAAGTAGAATGCCGCGCATCAGAAGTTTATCCCCCATATGGGGGATTTAGTAATGGTTTTTTATCCGTATTGTAAAGTAACTACGGCTGCGCCTCCTGCTTGGCCCACTGCCTGGTTTTCTTATTCCAGTAATAACTAACCGCCGCATCGTTTAGCGATTCTATCGGCATGCGTTGGCTTACCATCCATTCCGGTTCATTGTCATCGCTAAAGGTTACGCGCGTTTCGTACCAATACATACTTGCGCCGGGGTTCTCATGTATATCCGCTTTTTCTACCGAGCCATTACCTTTAAAGCTCAGCTTTGTAACCTCCGAAAAACTCATGCGTTTATCGTTTTGCGTATAGGTAAGCTGCCCGCTGCGGTTGTAAAACAACAGGTAACGATTGCCGTCCTTCCAGGGGGTAATTTTAACTGATACACTGCCACTGGGGTAATAGTAAAAGGCTGTATCGCTTTCGGCAGCCTTTGCCACCGTTTTCTTTTTGGGAGCTTCCACCACGTTTACCGGCTGTATTTTAGGCGTTTGGGCTTCAGCTATAGCGGTATCAATAGCCTTTGGCGCAATGGTATCGTGTATAGTAACCACCACCGTATCGTGCACTACGGCAGGCGCTTCGGCTTTGGGTGGTTGTGTATTGCAGCCGTTTAGTAAGGCAACCGTTAGTAATAGAAGGGTGTAATGTTTCAGCATAGTTTTTTGATGGCACCTGCAATTTATAGTTTAAAGCAATAACATTTGTTGGCAAAAGCAGGTTTGTATTGCTTGCGGAAGGTAGTTTAAAGGGGGATAGGCTATCAGCTTATTGGCCAAATCTCCTTTGTGGTTTCCGCCTCCATATTTTATTATTGCTTAGTAATTCTACCCCTTATGAGCCAATCCTATATCCTCACTTTCGACCTTGGTACCAGTGGCCCTAAAGTGGCTTTGTTTGATGAAAAGTGCCGTTGCGTAGGCCACCAGTTTCAGGAAGTGCCCCTTTTGCTTTCAGAAGGCGGCGGTGCCGAACAGCGACCGGCAGACTGGACCAATGCCATCCGCACTTGTTACCGCAACCTTATTGCCGAAAGCAAAATAGACCCCAAAAAAATTGCGGCCATAAACTGCACAGCGCAGTGGAGCGGCACAGTTGCGCTTGATAAAAACGGTAAGGAACTGATGAACTCCATCATTTGGATGGATACACGCGGCGCGGAATATGTAAAGGAACTCACGCACGGCCCTATACGGGTAGAGGGCTACGGCGTGGGCAAAATATTAAAGTGGATTCGCTTAACCGGCGGTGGCCCCACCAAAAGCGGTAAGGACCCTATTGCGCACATCCTTTATATTCAAAAACGCCTGCCCGAGGTTTATAACAACACTTACAAGTTTCTTGAACCCAAAGATTACCTGAACTATTGGCTTACCGGCCGCTTTGCTGCCAGTTACGATTCTATTACCCTGCACTGGGTTACTGATAACCGTAATATAAATAACATTACCTATCACGACGGCCTGATTGCCCTAACCGGTATTGATAAAAACAAACTGCCGGACCTGGTGCCTACCAATAGCGTGCTTGGCACCGTTACTAAAGAAATTGCTCAGGAGTTCGGCTTAAACCCCGATGTAAAAGTGGTAAGCGGCACACCCGATGTGCAAAGCGCAGCCGTTGGTTCAGGCGCTATCCGCGATTATGAAGGACACTTGTATGTAGGTACCAGCAGTTGGTTGGTTTGCCATGTGCCTTTCAAAAAAACGGATGTGTTTCATAACATGGGCACTATACCTTCTGCCATGCCGGGCCGTTATCTTATTGCCAACGAGCAGGAAACTGCCGGTGCCTGCTTAAACTTTTTAAAGAATAACCTGCTTTACTTCCAGGATGAGTTAAACAGCGGTGCCGCCCCTAAAGATTTCTACAAGCTGGTAGATAAAATTGTGGCGCAGGTGCCTGCCGGCAGCGAAGGAGTTTTCTTCCTGCCATGGATGTATGGCGAACGCAGCCCGGTGGATGACCACAGCGTGCGCGGCGGTTTCTACAACTTATCGCTAAACAACAACCGCCAGCATATGATGCGTGCTGTTTTGGAAGGCGTAAGCCTTAACGCGCGTTGGCTGTTGACTTTTGTTGAGAAAATGACCGCTAAACCTTTTGACGGCATTAATTACATAGGCGGCGGCGCAAACAGCGATGTTTGGAGCCAGATTATGGCCGATGTGCTCAATCGCCCCATTAAGCAGGTAAAAGAGCCCCTAATGGCAAACAGCCGAGGCACAGCCATGTTAGGGTGGATGGCCATTGGCAAACTGGGTATTGACGAAGCCGCCCAAAGCGTGGAAATAAACAAGGTGTTTACCCCTAACCCTGCCCACCGCGCCCTGTACGATGAGCGTTTTGAGCGTTTTGTGGAGATTTACAATAAAAACAAGCCAATCTTCGAAAAGCTAAACCACTAACTTTTGTTATTGCGCCAAATACTGGCATTCTATTCGCTTTAATTTTGTGTTTTTAATGAAGAGAGAGTTGAGAAGAGTTAAACTGATAAGTGCGGTTTTAGTATTCCTTTTTTGTATTGCAGCAGCGCCTGTAAACGAACCTACAGGTAAAAAAATGCCTGCGGAGTATAACATTGGCAGCGCCGATATTCTTTCCGGTGAAATTTATGTGCTAAGCTGTTTTGTTTCGGCTGATAATACGCAATGGACGGCGAATGAAAAAAGAGAAGCACAGGGTTCCTTAAGCAAAGCCGAAAGTTGGTTGCAGAAGCAGGCCAAACGCTATAATGTTCAGGTAAATTTTTCAGGCGGCACCTTTGGTATGGATGCCGATATAGAAAATAACGACATCGGCTATGGCAGTGGTTGTGGAACAGAACGGGTTGATGTCATCAGCGAGGTATTAACTTCTATCGGCTATGATAGCCCCCGCGATTTTTACAACTGGGTTTTAACCAATACGCCTTGCACTAAAACCTACATCATGCTCTTTGTAAAGGGCAAAGGCATTTCCTACTCCATGCCCTACAACAAACGCTGCAACCCTGATATCTACTTTGTTGAAGGTTCAGTTATTTACAGCCACGACCCCGAAGGTCATAAACTGAACGAAAGCGATGTAGCGCACGAAACCCTGCACCTGTTCGGCGCCTGGGATTTGTATGAAAATTTTGAACAAAGCGCTAAACATGAAAAACGTGCGCGTGAACTTTATCCTAATGATATAATGCTGCGTACTTCCTATAACATTAATGAGCTGGAAGTTTCTGAAATGAGTGCCTGGGCTATTGGGTGGAACAACAATTACAAACCTATATTTAACTGGTTTAAGCCCTAATAAGTATAAGTTTGCCTTGTGGATGCCACCTTTAATGATTCTCCTTTACAAAAATTAGAATCACCGCTTTTAAACGAGAAGGGTGTAGAACTTTACATTAAACGCGACGACCTCATTCACCCTTATGTGCAGGGCAACAAATGGCGTAAGCTGAAGTACAACCTGCTTGAGGCACGCTTGAACAACCATAAAACGCTGCTCACTTTCGGAGGCCCCTTCAGTAATCACATTCACGCAACGGCTGCTGCCGGTAAACTTTTCCATTTTAAAACCATTGGCATTATAAGAGGCGAGGAGCCGGAAGCCAAAAGCGACACACTGCATTTTGCCGCTGAATGCGGTATGGAACTTTACTATATGGATAGGGAGATGTACCGCCAAAAGGATGACCCCGCCAGTATTGAAAGCCTGCGCGTGCAGATAGGCGATTTCTATTATGTGCCGGAAGGGGGAACGAATGTATTGGCTTTGGAAGGCGTTGGTGAGATAATCGAAGAGATAGATGTTGATTTCGATTACCTATGCACGGCCTGCGGTACGGGCGGCACTTTAGCAGGTTTAACGGCAGCATTAAAAGGACAGAAGCAATTAATCGGTTTCTCCTCTTTAAAAGGGAAGGATACACTTACCGAACGGGTAAATCAGTTGACGAACGAATACTGCGGCAATACCTTCAATAACTTCGCTGTAAACTTCCATTACCACTTTGGCGGCTATGCCAAAGTAAACGATGAACTGATTGCCTTTATCAAAAACTTCAAAAAGGAATTTGATATTCAACTCGATCCCGTTTACACCGGTAAATTAATGTATGGCTTGTTTGATATGATACGCAACGATAAATTTGAAAAAGGTGCGCGCATTATTGCGCTACACACCGGTGGTTTACAGGGCTTATGCGGCTATAAAGAATATTTCTCCTAGAGGTTTGAATCCCCCTGTTCTTTCTCCTCTGTTTTTTGGTTTCTATTCGCTGTTTTCTGCTCTCTGTTGTTTATCTTCTGTTTATACGGGCAATGCCTGCAACCGCTATTACAACAATAACCCCTTAGTAAATGATACTTTGCTGTAAACACTACAAAGCCCGTAACTTTATCTACGTAATAGTGTTCGCCTTCAATCAACTTTTCAGGAAGCATAATACAAAGGTAAATACTTTGTTAACGCTTCCTGTCCTCATTATGCTATTTAAATAGCATGTCATTGCGAGGGATATTCAATAAAAATAAATAGAGTAATCATCCCGCGGCCCCCGAAACTTCGGGGCTTCCACTTTGTGATTTAATGTCAAGCGCCCGTTGCTGACCGCCTTACCGGCAATAAATAAGCTTTTACCACTTCAATCAAAAGAGTCCTCGAAGGATGACATCGTAGATGATGTGATGCGTTATAAGTTTGCGCCTGTATAATTTGAGGGCGTAATTTTCAGTAGTTCCTGCTTTATATCAGAGCTAACATCCAGCGTATTGATAAAAGCGGCAATGCTTTCGCCGGTAATACGGTTGTTGCCGCGGGTTAGCTCTTTCAATTTCTCGTAGGGTTGCGGGTAACCCTCGCGACGCAAAATGGTTTGTATGGCTTCGGCTACCACGGCCCAGTTGGCCTCAAGGTCGGCTTTCAATGCATCCTCATTAAGCAGCAACTTCGATAGTCCTTTTTCAATAGAGCCCAGGCTTATCATCGTGTGTGCTACAGGCACTCCTACATTGCGCAATACAGTGCTGTCCGTTAAATCGCGCTGCAGGCGGCTTATGGGTAGTTTGGCAGCCAGGTGCTCGAAAAGGGCATTGGCTATGCCAAGGTTGCCTTCTGCATTTTCAAAATCTATAGGGTTTACCTTATGCGGCATGGCGCTGCTGCCTACTTCTCCTTTCACAACGCGTTGCTTAAAATACTCCATGCTTATGTAGGTCCAAACATCGCGGCACAAGTCTATTAATATAGTATTAATGCGCTTGTAAGCATCAAGGTGGGCAGCAAGGTTATCGTAGTGTTCTATTTGCGTAGTATAACGGCTACGGCGCAGGTGCAGCTTACGTGTTACCAGGTCGTTGGCAAAATCAACCCAGTTAATTTTTGGGTAGGCTACATGGTGCGCATTAAAGTTGCCCGTTGCCCCGCCAAACTTGGCGCTATAGGGTATCTGTTCAAAAAGGTGCAGTTGGTTTTTCAGGCGTTCTACAAAAACCATTATTTCCTTACCAAGCCTTGTTGGCGAAGCCGGTTGCCCGTGTGTATGCGCCAGCATCGGTATCTCTTTCCATTCTTCGGCCATGCCTTCAAGGCGTTCAATTAAACGCTTAATAGCCGGCAGGTAAACTTTATCGTTGGCATCTTTAAAAGATAGAGGAACAGAAGTGTTATTAATATCCTGTGAGGTAAGCCCGAAATGAATGAACTCTTTCCACTTATCTAAACCCGTTTCATCAAACTTGCCTTTCAGAAAGTACTCCACCGCCTTAACATCATGGTTGGTTACTTTTTCCGTGTCCTTTATCTGCAGGGCATCCGCCTCGGCAAAGTCGGTTACCAGCTTACGCAGGGTGCTAAAGTGCTTAATGGGGAAGTCCGCCAGCTGCGGTAGCGGCAATTCGCAAAGGGCAATAAAATATTCCACCTCTACATGCACCCTGTATTTTATCAGGGCGTATTCTGAAAAATAGTCGGCTAATTCTTCGGTTTTGTTGCGGTAACGGCCATCTACGGGCGATATGGCTGTAAGGGTAGAAAAGCTCATTTTCTATGTTAGTTCAGCCGTAAAGATAGAAATTGTAGCTTACAGTTTGCCGTAGTTTACGCGGGTACCGCTGTTCTACAACATTTGATAAGCCGTGCTTCAGTTTGATTTTTAATTGTTTGTTTTGGCCCCTAATCAGCTAAATGCAACGTTTTTGCCTTTAGCCTCGTTTTATAGGGGCAAAGGCTCAGAATTTTTTTTTTAGCCGTTAAGAATTTTATTTGCGCTTCAATACGAGGGTTAGCATGTCGAAAAATTTGATCATTGTTGAGTCGCCTGCAAAGGCAAAAACCATTAATAAATTCCTGGGCAAGGACTATGTAGTTACTTCCTGCTACGGGCATATTCGCGACCTGCCCGAGAGCGGCCTTGCTATTGATGTAAAGAATAATTACGAGCCCGATTACGTAGTAAACGACGAAAAGAAGGACGTAATAAAGGAGCTTAAAAAGCTGGCTAAGGGTGCCGAGGAGATTTTCCTGGCAACGGATGAAGACCGTGAAGGTGAAGCTATTTCGTGGCACCTTTGCGATGTTTTGGGCCTGGACCCTAAAAAAGCCAAGCGCATAACTTATACCGAGGTTACTGAAAAGGCAATTAAGGAGGCCGTAAGCCATCCGCGCCATATTAATATGGACCTTGTAAATGCCCAACAGGCCCGCCGGGTGTTGGACCGTTTAGTGGGCTACGAAATCTCCCCTGTATTATGGCGTAAAGTTAAGCCCAGCCTTAGCGCGGGACGTGTGCAGAGTGTGGCCGTTCGTTTAATAGTAGAAAGGGAAAGAGAAATACGCGCTTTTAAAGCGGTAGCTTCTTATAAGGTTGTTGCTTACTTTTTTGTAGAAGACGGCAAAAAGAAGGTAGCGTTTAAAGCAGAGCGCCCCGAAAACTTTAAGACCGAGAAGGATGCTGAAAGGTTTTTGAACGAAGTAATTGATGCTGAATTTAAAGTAAAGAGTATAGAGAAGAAGCCCGGCAAACGCACCCCTGCCGCTCCTTTTACCACTTCTACTTTACAGCAGGAAGCCAGCCGTAAGCTAGGCTTTTCGGTAAGCAAAACCATGCTTATTGCTCAAAAGCTATACGAAAACGGGCATATTACCTATATGCGTACCGATTCTACCAACTTATCAGACCTTGCTTTGGATGCGCTGGAAACTGAAATCGGTTCACGCTACGGTAAAAAGTATCACAAAAAACGCCAGTACAACACTAAAAATGCCAGTGCCCAGGAGGCTCACGAAGCCATCCGCCCCAGCAACGCAAACGTTCCTTCCATTGAGGCGGAAAATGACGAAACACGCTTGTATGATTTGATATGGAAGCGTACTCTGGCCAGCCAAATGGCAGATGCTGAAATTGAAAAAACCGTAATTGATATTATAAATGACAAGAACAAGGAAACCCTTCGTGCGCAGGCCGAGGTTATCCTGTTTGATGGGTTTTTGAAAGTATATACCGAAGGTGTTGATGAAGATGCCGAAGGTGATGAGGAAAGCGAAGCGCTTATACCACCGGTAAGCGAAGGCCAGGCGCTGGAGCTGAAAGAGATGACCGCTACGGAGCGTTTTACCAAAGCCGCCGCACGATATACTGAAGCCAGCCTGGTTAAAAAGCTGGAGGAGTTGGGTATTGGTCGTCCTTCTACTTATGCGCCTACAATCTCCACGATTCAAAAACGCAACTACGTGCTTAAGGAAAGCCGCGATGGCGTTGAGCGTAAATACGTGCAGTATGTATTAAAGGGTGGCAAAGTTGAAAAAGCAGAAAAAACGGAGATAACCGGTGCTGAAAAGTCTAAGTTATTCCCTACGGATATTGGCGCTTTGGTAACTGACTTCCTGATGGAGAATTTCAAGGACATCATGGACTTTAACTTTACGGCTGATATCGAGGGCCAGTTCGACCGTATTGCCGATGGCAAAATTGAGTGGCACAAAATGATAGATAAATTCTACAAGCCATTCCACGAAACGGTTGAGATTACCACCAAAGAAGGTAAGCGCGCCAGTGGCGAACGTTACCTGGGTGAGGAGCCCGGCACCAACGAGCCGATAATTGTGCGTATGGGACGTTTTGGCCCGATGGCGCAAATTGGTAAAACACCTGAAGAAGGTGAGGAGGGCAAAAAGAAGCCGCGTTATGCTAAACTGCGCCCGCAACAGTCTATTGAAACTATTACCCTGGAGGAAGCGCTTGATTTATTTAAGCTGCCGCGTACCCTGGGTCAAATAGAAGGTAAGGATGTAAAGGCCAGCGTTGGCCGTTTTGGTCCATACATACAGTTAGATAAAACTTTCGCCTCTATCCCAAAGGATAAGGACCCCTATACGATTACTTTTGAGGACGCTGTGGCTATCCTGCGTGAAAAACAGGAGGCAAATGCCAACAAGGTGATTCATAACTTCGAGAAAGAAGGAATACAGGTGCTCAACGGCAGGTATGGCCCTTATATCAAAAAGGGGAAAGACAATTACAAAATCCCTAAAGATAAGAGTGCAGAATACCTCACTATCGAAGATGTGATGATGATCATCGGCGAAAGTGGCCCTACCAAAAAGTCCTTCCGTAAACGGAAGTAAATGGCAAATGAAAATGAGATCCAGGCGTTGATACAACTTCTTGATGATGAAGACAAAGAAGTTTTCCGCCACGTGCACGATCGCTTAATAAGCCTGGGCACTGATGTTATTCCTAAACTGGAACAGGCCTGGAGTTCGGAACTTAACCCCGCTACCCACGAAAGGCTGGAGGAAATCATTCGCGAAATCCAGTTCTCTTCTTTGGAGAATGAATGGATTGAATGGGTGGAAACCGATACCCCCGAACTGCTTACCGGCGTCTACCTGGTAGCCCGCTACTTTTACCCCGAGTTAAAGTTTGAGGAAGTTGAAAAACGGATATTAAAGCTAAAGCAAACCATTTGGCTGGAGTTGAACTACAACCAAACGCCCTTGGAGCAAATCCAGATTTTTAACCAGGTATTCTATAACTATCATGATTTTCAAGGCTCGCAAAGCACCGCCGAGTATCAAGACCTTTGCATCAATAATGTGCTGGAAACCAAAAAAGGCAGCTCTATTGCGGTGGGCATTGTTTACCAGATAGTAGCCAATGAACTTAACCTGCCAATTTACGGCGTTACGCTTTCGCAGCATTATATACTGGCCTTTTGCAAAAAAACATTGCTTGATTTTACTGCCGAAAATCTGGAGAAGGACGTGATGTTCTATATCAACCCCGTTAACCGGGGGTCTATCTTCAGCCGTAACGAGGTAAAAGATTACCTGGATAAACTAAAGGCTGAACACCATCCTAAAAATTTTCAGCCCGCTTCTAATAAGGAAATCATCCGCGAGATGCTTACTTACCTTTTAGAAACTACCAACCTTGCCGAACCGGAAAGACAGCATGCGGAAATAGCAAAGCTGCTGGGGTATTTGGCTTAAGAGTCAAAGAGGTTCGTTTACCTTACTTAATAACTGTTCTTGTCACAATAAGTGACTGAAATGTCTTTTTGCTGAAGAACCTGCTTAGCGGTTTCAATAAACTATTTTTTAAAACGAAAACTTAACGCCAAGCATGCCGTTAATGCCGTAAGAAGGATAGCCGTACCAGCGCTGGTAGCGCATGTGCGCTATATTATTGACGGTACCGAAGAAGGTGAAATGCTTAGTAAACAGGTATTCAATACTAATGTTTAAGTCGGCAGTGCCTTTAATTTTTGCTTCCTGGCCGTTGGCCAACTTCGCGTACGATGCGGAGATACCGTAAAGTTCTAAGCCTAAACTGATTTTACTTTTCCAGATGTAGTTGGCGCGCAGCGTAAGTCTAAAATTAGGTTCATGCCAGGCGCGCTTCTCGGTTTTTAGCTGGTAGTGGTTAATATCGGCCAATACAGATAAGCGTAACCATTCTTTCAGATTATAGCCGGCTTCTACATGACCGTTGTAAATCAAGGCGCTTTTACCATACACCACATTAAAGCGGCGCATATCAAGGGTGTCGTTCGCAAACAACGGCATGTTAACCACATGGTTAAAGTGGAAGGCAAGGTTATAGCTTAAATTCAGAGCCGTGCCTTTTAAACCTATGCCCAGGTCTCCGTTAGTGGTGTTTTTAATACTTGCCCAGTTCCAAACAAAATTATTGGTGTGTATAAGGCTGTTAAGCGAGTTCTTCTCATAGCGGTGCTGGTAATCGATATAGGCTATAATAGAGTGTTGGTATAAACGTTTTTCAACATGCACATCAGCTAAAAAGGCAGGCTTAGGTCCGTCAATGGCTATACCTACCTTAATGTGCGCCCTCCAGTCATCGTTGTTAAACGCATAGCCGGCTCTTAAGCGGAAAATATTGCGCTGCAACACCAGAGAGTCATTCTTTAAGCGCGAAATATCAAAGTTGAAGTCTGCGTGAATGTTGTGCACCTTCTCAATCCCTTTGCGGAAGGTGGTGTTACCGGCTATAAACCACTCATTGGCCTTACCGAATTTTTCCTGCAGGTAATTAAAGTTCAAATCCTGTTTAAAGTCAATATCGGCCTTATTGCTTTGTGCATTACGGAAATACAATAGTCCGTCGTAGTTTCTAAACACCTGCCTTACATCTTTGGCAGCAAAGGATGTATCGGAATAGCTGGTATCAATACTGTAGAAATGGGTGCGGTAATTGCGGAAAGTAAAGCCCGTGCCTACTTCAAAGGTTTTAGGAAAATAACGGAAGTAAGCGCCGGCTTCATCATCGCTAAAGCGTTGGTTCTTTACTTTAAACTCCCTTGCCGAAAGGTGATTGTAGAAGATGCCGAACTTTACATTTTTAGCTTTACTGTCGTTATAGGCAAGTTGCGCCAATGGCATCAGTTGCGTTCCAAAACCCAGCTTAACGAAGGAGGTGTTGTATTTCTCCAGTTTCTCTGTGCTAATGGCTATTGGTTTTAACGGATTAGTTTCAAAGCTAAACTCCTTATAGTCTTTAGAAGGCACGCTGTATTCCAGCTTAGGCTGTTTCTCCTCCACCTCCGGTATGTTGGGCTGTATGTTTATTTTTTGAGCGTCCTGTATGCTGCCTTCAAATTCTTTAACCACTACAACCTGGTTATCTAAACCTTTGTCATCCTGCGCGTAGGAGAGAAGGCTGAACAAAGTTGCAGCGCCGGCTAAAAGAAATTGTATGTGCTTTTTCGTTCTCATTTATTAATGATTATCGAATCGCTTTCCATTATTAAAGTATCTGAAGGGGCTATAAGCATTAACTTTGATTTGTTTAACTCCTCTGCCCTTATCTTTTCCAGTTTTTCTTTTGCTTCATTCAACAAGGCCTGGTCGCCTTCATAGTTGGCAACAATACTTTCCAGCGTTGACTTAGCCTGGAACAGATTGCTCTGTGCGGCATAATTGTCGGCCATCAGTATAAAGGTTTTTACAACCCAGTATTCATAGCTGGCATACTTGTTCTTTAGCTTAAAGCAGGTATCTAATGATTGCTTGTAGCTTCCCTGCTCATAAAGTATGCGCGCCACCATGTATTTGCTTTCCACGCACTTTTCATTTACAGGGTACTCGGTTACGCGCTTAAAGGCGTTTTGCGCAAACTCTTTGTTGTCCATAGCATAGTAGGCCTTGCCTTTGCGGTAGTAGGCTTCCTGTATATCGGCTTCTTTGGCAAAACCGCTGTTAATCAACTGGTCGGCCAGTTCAATCACTTCCTCATTTTTATTCAGTTTAACTGCGGAGGCCAACATGCCGGTCATGGCGCTGTAGGTGTTTTCCTGCTTGCTGCTGGCAACATATAACTGCTTGTAATAGTCCAGTGCTTTATCGTAGTTCTTTAACTCAAAGTAGGCAATGCCCGAGGCCTTCAGTAAACTGCTTTCGTAGTATTTGTTGTATTTACCTTGGATAACGGCTTCCAGGTCAGGAAAAGCTGATGCGTAATCCTTAACCTTTAAGTGGCACTGGGCTTTTTTCCAATGAGCTTCGCTGGTTTTGTATGTGCCGGGAAACTGCTCGATGTATGATGAATACAAGCCTATAGCCCTGTTGCAATCACCGCTGTTATACACATTCTCTGCCGATTGATAGGTTAGCGAATCCTGCTCATAAGTAGAAACCTGTATGTTGGTGTTGTTCTTCAAAAAGTCGAAGTATTCATTAGCACGGCCTACTTCTACATAAATTTCCTTGAGGGCATCAATAGCTTCTTTTTCTTCTTTACTACCGGGGTATTTTTTCACAACGGCCTTGTAATCTTCCAGCGCTAAATCTTTCTTTCCCTGGCTATAATCTACAATAGCCGTTTTCATAAAGGCGGAGGGTACCAACACGCTTTGAGGATACCTGCTTATAAGGCTTTGATAAGCTGTTCTGGCCGCTGTGTAGTTGCCATCATCCAAATGGGTCTCAGCAATTTCATACATAGCGCGGTCTGCATAGGTGGAGGCCGGAAATTTCGTCAGCAGAAAATTCATGGCGCTTATCTTTTCTGCGTTCTTATTCTGCAAACCCAGTATCACCCCTTTTTGAAATTGCGCGTACTCTGCCGAGTTCCAGCTATTATCCACTATCATGGTGTAGGCGTCAATCGCTTTCGTATAGTTCTTGGTTATAAAATTGCAATCGGCTAAGCGTAAGTATAGGTCAGATTGTAAAGCCTTAACGCCTTTTTGGTCTATAGATGTTTCGGCTTCCTTAGTTGCTGCGTCAAAATAAACGGCCGCATCATCGTAGTTCTTCTTTTTAAAGTAGCAGTAGCCGGTATTGTATTGCGCACGAAATTTTGAGGCTTCGCCCTTCTTCTCAACATCGGCAGTAGCCAGTTGGCTAAACTTCATATAGTTAAGGCGGGCATTATCATAATCCCCTTTACCGTATTGTATCTCGGCTTTAAGGTAGGTGGCCAATGCAGTAATTACCAGGTCGGTGCCACCGCTAAGGCTTTTGTCGCAAAGTTTAAGGGCCTCATCTGCCTTGGTATCATTATACAACTCCACTGCGCGGAAATACGTAACCCGCTGATAAGCCTCCTTTATCATGGGGCTGCTCATCTTCATGTTTTCCATTATGCGGTAGGCCTTATCGTAGTTTTTGGTTTGCACCAGCGCGGCAGCCAGTAATTCGTTTACATCATCCACATAAGTGCCGTTGCTGTATTTTTCCAGATAATCTTCAAAACTCTGTATGGCTTCACTGGTGCTGCCTGCTTCAAAGCAGAGCTTGCCATAGTTATAGAGTGCATTCTGCTTTATCGTTTGGTCGTAGTTCATACCCGCCGCGCTTTGAAAAGCGGAGCGTGCTTTATCTTTTTGATTTGTTTTTAAATAACAATCTGCCAGGGCATAGGTAGCGGTTTGCCCAAGGGGCTCATCAAGGATGTTCAGTTGCCTAAAGTTGTCGATAGCTTTGGCAAAGTTGCCTGTTTTGTATTGGCAATAGGCTAACTGGTAAACATCTTCTTTGGTAGATTTTGGTGCCTTACTTATGTATTCTTCCAGCAAAGGCAGGGCTTTGGCATATTCATTCTTTTGGAAATACACCTTACCCAGTAAAAATTTCATCTCATCCTTGTAAAGCACTTCCGGTTTGTCCAGGTTTTTTTTAATGTAAGGGGTTAAGGTGTCGTATTCCTTTTTGAAGAAGTAGATCTGCGAAATGTAGTAGGGTATTACGCTTGAATACATCTTTGAGTCTTCAATATCCTTGAAACTCTTCAGCGCTTCGTTATAATCCTTAGTAAAAAAGCTGATGAAAGCGTAGTAGTAGGTTGAGGGGTAGTAGTATTTATCTTTTATATCCTTTATAGAGGCAAACAGCGGTTTGGCTTCAGTAAACTTCTTTTTAGTAAAATAGGAGTAAGCCAGCATAAAACGGTAGTCGTACAACTGCTGGTTGTTAAGGTCGTCGGTTTTAACCTTGGCCAGGTAGTCAATGGTTTCCTGGTATTTTTTGTTACGGTAATAGTATTTGCCCAAATACAGGTAGATCAAACGGCGCTTATCCGTTTCATGATACTTTTTAAAGTAACCGAGCAAAAGGGTTTCGGCATCCTTATCGTTCGTTTCGGCAGCGCAAACGGCAATATAATACTCCAGGTTCTGCATCAGCACGGTGTTACCATGCCAGGTGGCTCCATGGGGTTGCTTGTAAATTTCTTCAAATTTTTCGCGGGCGGCCAGGTAATTGCGCTCGTCAAACAGTTCAAGACCGTTTTTAAAAGCCTGCTCGGGGTCTAAATAAGTTTGCGTTTGCTGGGCTACAGCAAAAACCACACTCATTAACAGTAAAGCAATATACCCGCACTTCTTATGCATGCACCCGATGTAATTGATATAACGCAACAAAGTTATTCTTTAGTATAGGGCATACAGGAAGCTGAGGCTGTTCAATTTCCACTAATCGGGTAAAGTGTCCAATGAAAAAAGCAATCAGGCTATCGGCTCTTTTTTGCACACCTTTTGCAGTATCCAATCGCTCAGCCGGCTCACTCCCGGCTTTTTGGGGCCTGTTACTACCTTAACCTGCTTTGTTTTTTGCCAATAACAAGGCTATTCCTTCGCTTTTTTGTTGTCGGGTGTTTTGGCCGTTATGGTTTTTACGGTGCTTGTTAAGAGTTTTTCCGTTGAACGCAACTTTTTTAATGTTTTTGCGCGCATCAATATCCTGCCGGGCATTATGTGCTTGTCCTAAAAAAACGAAAAAGTGTTTAAGGCAACTATTCCTGCTGCCGCAGTTGGCAGCGTGCTATGTTCAGGGCTAAAAGAGGCTGTGGGTTTCAATCCCCCGGACCTATAGTTATTAATGCGTTATCACAAAAGGCTGTTGCATTACACCTCCTTCGGTGTTTATACGCAAAATGTACGAAGCCGTTGAAAGTTCCTTTGTATCAAGCAGGTAGTTTGCTGTGTTGGCCTTTACCTGCTTCACCAGTTGGCCATAGGTGTTGAATACGCTAATGTCGTAAGGCGAAGTAAATCCGGTTTTGATTGTTAAATAATCAGAGGCCGGGTTGGGGTAAACTGAAAGTGTGCTGTTTAAAACGGTGTTAACGGATGTTGGAGCCGTTAAGCAAACTGTATCAGCTTCAGCGGAACAACCCAAGGCATCCTGCACATTTATAGTATAGCAGCCGGCAGCCAGGTTATTGTAAGCGGTATCAAAAGCGGCCTTTCCACCGTTTATTGAAACGCCATAAGGCATGCTGCCTCCAGTAATAGTCAGCACAATAGAACCATCGTTACTGCTCTGGGTTTGCGGATTGGTGGCTTGCGCAGTAAAGCTTAGCTGTGTTGGCTGGCTTATAGTAAATGTTGCAGTAGCCGAACATTGGTTAGCATCTGTGGCGGTTAACGTATAGGTTCCTGTTCCAAGGCCGCAAATTTGGCTGGTGTCAGGCCCGCTGTTGCTCCAGTTGTAATGATAACCACCCGCACCACCGCTAACACTGGCTATGGCACAACCATCGGCAGAGCCAAAGCAGCTGGCATTAAGGATGTTGGTGCTTATTGCCAGGGCAGAAGGCTGGGTTATAGTGGCCTGCAGGATAGCTGTACATAAATTGGCGTCAGTTACTGTGGTAGTATAGGTACCTGCTACAGCACATATATCTTCAGTAGTGCTTGAGTTGCTCCAGCTATAGCTATAGGCCGTTGCGCCGCCACTAACAGTTACGTTAATACAGCCCGTGCCTCCGTTGCAGGCGGCATTGGTATGGGTTTCGCTAAGGGTTAGCTGTGCCGGCTGTATAATGGTGTATGCGGCCGTTGCTGTATTGCTGCTGTTATCAGTTACCGTAACCTGGTAAGTGCCGGCGCACAGGTTAGCTTGTGTGGCCGATGCAGGTAAACTGTTGCTCCAGCTATACGTGTAAGGCTGGGCACCTCCGCTAACACTAAGGCTAACGCCGCCATTGCAGTTGCCAAAGCAGCTTACATCGGTTTTGTTACCGTTAATGGTTAAGCCCGCAACGGCTGCTGTGCTGTCCATCACCACCAGGCTGTCAATATCAACAAAGTAATCGGTAGCGCTGCCCTTGGTTACCACAATTTTTAAATTGCCCGATTGCCCCGCTAAGTTACCCACCGGTATAGTTACTTTTTTAAACGTGGTAGAAGCTACATGGTTAGCGTTGGTAATGCTGTAAATACTCTGGTATAAATTAAGCGTTTGGCTACCGGCAAAAATTTCCACCTTATCATTAGCGCCCAGCGTAGTGGCGGTGGCGGGGTAAAGGCTTTGGTCAACTATGCGGTAGTAGAACGATACCCTGCTGGTGGCGGTAAGCGGCCCGATAAGCGGGCTTACTGTAGTATCGCGGGTGTTAAAGGTGCTTATCTGCGAAATCAGGCCTTTGCTGCTGCTCATGCCATGGGTTTGGTAAATGCTCATATCGCTGAGGTAGCCGCCCTGCGTACCAAGGGTGGTAAAGTTGGTATAGCTTTCAAACGCATCAATAAAGGGGTACGTTTGCGCGGTTGCAATTAATGTTGACAGCGTAAAAACGGCAATAAGCAGGCGCTTCATAGTTGTAATTTTAAAAACGAAGCTAAACCGCCAACCGCCACGAAAAAAAGTTGGTGTTGCGTAAAAATAAGATAGATGTTAAATTACGGTTTTATTGCAGGCTTACTTCTCAAAGCCCGGCATGTAAAACACATTAAAGCGGTGGCCATCCGGGTCGGCAAAAACAAAGCCGTAGTAACCGGGGCCAAAACCTTCGGGTTGCGTAATTAACTTGCCGCCTGCCGGTTCAACTTCCTTAGCCCAGGCATCTGCCTCTTCCTTGCCCTTACAGCTAATGGAGAAGATAACCTCACTTACCTTACTGGTGTCTGCCATTTCCGTTTTGGTGCTGCCTGCCAGTACTTCCTTTAAAAGAAAACAGATAATAAAGTTGTGTTCGCCAAAGCTGAAAGCAACCAGCTTGTTATCAGCAGGGCCGCTTTGCTTAAAACCCAGGGCAGTATAAAATGCCGTAGTGCGCTCTAAATCGCTAATGCCAAGGTTGCCCCATATTTGTTTTGGATTCATATGAGTTAAAGATATTAAAAACTCGCTGTTTAATGTAGGGGTATATTATCGAGCAAGATTAGCGAAATGCTAAAGAGAATACGTATTTTGGATAATTATATAATCTAAACCAAATATTATGAAGTGGATAGTAACGATTACTTTATGCTTAACCATGATTTTTGCATTTGCAGAAAACGATAACCACGGTAAAAAACCGGCTAAAATGAAACTGCCTAAAGGCACTTATAAAGTTGATAATAAGGTGTATGTAAAAGAAGGATTTAAAGCAACGGTATCGCCCGATAAATCAACCGTAACTGTTGCCCGTATGAATAACTCAGGCACGGTATCCGGCACTTTTAGCTGCAATTGCGTGCAGGGTAGCGGAGGCTGCACTGTAATCACTTTGGGTAATACTATTGTTTGCGAAAGCAGCGGATGCAGTAACTGCCTTATGGTAACTAAAATACCCAGCAAGGTTAAGGCGCAGTAAATAGTATTAAGATTTTAGCTGCGCAGGTGATAGGTATAAGCCTATGGCCTGCGCAGTTTGTTTTTGCCAATTACGAATGCTGGCAGTAGTAGACCTCAAAAAGGCACCATTACGCGCCTGCTAAACTGTCCCCCTGGGCGTAGCCAATTAGCGCGCAGTAAACAGGGGGACGAGCAAATGGCGTTTGCGAAGCCTAGCCAGTTTGCGGAGGGGGTAAAATAAATTAGAATTGCTTTGGCACGAGCGGTAGCTCGGGCTGGTGCATTCATCGCGCCTGTGCGGACACAGACGCGGGCGGAGAGATGCATCCACGATATACTGTATAATTTGAGTTGTTATAATTCCAGGCTCGGAAATTTTATCTGCTCTAATTACCTCGTATCCTAATTGCTCTACCGGCCCTGTAATGATATGCTTCAAAACTTGGTCTGAACGTTTTCTCGTTTCAGTATCTTCTTCGCCTATAGGCGATATGACAAAACAGATTTTCTTATCTGGTTTAATGCTCATAAATGTGGTTTGATTGGCTATTTCTAATCCGAATATAGGATTAATGTCAAATGTGATAGAGATTTAATTGATGCCGCCCAAAAAAAACGGCAGGTTCAACACCTGCCGTTTTTACTTTATGCGTTCAGCGTATTTTCCAACGCCTGGTCGTAGAGGTCCTTCCAGTCGCTGCTGGTGCCCCAGCGCTCTTTGTCAACAAATATCATACTGGTAGTTACTATGCCTACGTTATTAAAGTCAACGTCGTGCTTACTCAGTACATCTAAAAAGGCATCTTCCTTGGTATCCTTTACCGTTACTACTACGCGGCTTTGGGCCTCGCCAAACAAAAAGGCATCCTTACGCATATCGGGGTCGGTTTCAATTTCAAAACCGCGCTTGCCGGTTATGGCGCTTTCCACCAGGGCAATAAACAAACCGCCCTCGGCTATATCGTGTGCGCTTTCAATTACCTGCTCGCTTATAAGGTCCTTTATGGCGTTCTGCACTTTTACCTCGGTAGCTAAATCAAAGTAAGGGGCAGGGCTGTTTTGCACGCCATGGTGGCGCACCAGGTATTCTGAGGAGGAGATGTCCTCTTTCATTTCACCAATCACATATATACGGTCGCCCGATTTTTTGAAGTCCATGGTCATGGCGGTTTCCTTATCATTCACCAAACCAATCATACCAATAGTTGGCGTAGGGAACACCGCACCGCCTTCTGTACTCTGGTTGTAGAAGCTTACGTTACCACCGGTAACAGGGGTTTCAAAGGCATTGCAGGCTTCCGTCATGCCTTTGATTGCATTTACAAATTGCCAGTACACTTCAGGCAGGTAAGGGTTACCAAAGTTTAAGCAGTTAGTGATAGCGCTTGGCTCGCCACCGCTGCACACAATGTTGCGGGCTGCCTCGGCCACGGCAATCTGTCCGCCAACAAATGGATCGGCCCATACGTAACGAGCATTACAATCAACCGTAACGGCTAAGTGTTTGTTGCTGCCCAACACGCGCACCACGGCTGCATCAGCAGGGCGGTTAGTGCTGGTGTTGGCTACGCCCACCATGCTATCGTATTGCTCATACACCCAACGCTTGCTGGCTACGTTTAACTGCTTCGTCAAAAATTTAGCCACAGCCTTAATGTCTTCCGGCTGTTCAACGCTGTCAATATTAAATTTCTTGTTCTCGCTAAAGTAAGCGGGCTCTTTGTATTCGCGCTCGTAAACCGGTGCGCCGCCGCCAAGCACTAAGCTTTCAGCAGGCACTTTGGCTACTAACTCGCTGCCCACATAATATTCCAAATCTCCGCCATTGGTTACTTCGCCTATTATTTCGCAGTGCAGGTCCCATTTTTCAAACACGGCTTCTACATCTTTCTCGCGGCCTTTCTCTACCACAATCAACATGCGCTCCTGGCTTTCGCTCAGCAGTATTTCCCACGGCTTCATGTTCTGTTGACGTGTAGGCACTTTGTCTAACCATATCTTCATGCCGCTTTTGCCCTTGGCGCTCATTTCTGAAGTGGAGCAGGTAATACCGGCAGCGCCCATATCCTGCATGCCTACTACGGCACCTGTCTTAATTACTTCCAATGATGCTTCCAGCAGTAACTTTTCAGTAAAAGGGTCACCAACCTGTACGGCAGGTAAATCTTTAGCGCTGTCCTCGGTAATATCTTTTGAGGCAAAAGCCGCACCGTGTATACCGTCTTTACCGGTAGATGAACCTACAATGTAAACCGGGTTACCGGCGCCCTTGCTTATAGCGCTAACGGTTTCGTTGGTTTTAACTATACCCACGCTCATAGCGTTTACCAGCGGGTTGGTTTGGTAGACAGGGTCAAAGTAAACCTCGCCGGCTACGGTTGGCACGCCAAAGCAGTTGCCATAGTCGCCAATACCTTTTACTACACCTTTCAGTAAGTATTTAGTGCGGTCGTTTTCCAAATCGCCAAAGCGCAGGCTGTTTAAGGCGCAAATAGGGCGAGCGCCCATGGTAAAAATATCGCGGTGTATGCCACCCACGCCGGTTGCTGCACCCTGGTAAGGTTCCAGCGCACTGGGGTGGTTGTGCGATTCAATTTTAAATGCGCAAGCCAGGCCATCGCCAAGGTCAACCAAACCGGCATTCTCTTCGCCGGCTTCCACCAATAAGTGCTTGCCTTTACGGGGCAGGGTTTTTAACCACTTAATGCTGTTTTTATAGCTGCAATGTTCGCTCCACATTACGGAGAAAATACTCAGCTCATTAAAATTCGGCACACGGCCCAGTATCTGCTTTATCTTTTCAAACTCTTCGGGCAAAAGGCCAAGTTGCTTTGCCTGTTCAACGGTAGTGGGCTCCAAATGTGCTGCTGCGCTCATATTTTCTGTTTAGGTGGGCAAAAATAGCCTTAATCACTTTTTAGAGAAGGGTTTAAGCAAAGTGTTGAAAAAAATGATGTCGGTTTTATTGGGTAAAAAGTGTATCAGGCTCAGTTTATTGTCGGAAATGAAGAAAAACAGCAGCGATAAAGCAGCCACGGTGTAGGATATGGTAGCAGCCAGGCCGGCGCCACTCATTACATAGTGCGGTATAAGCAAGGTGCTGAAGATAATCAGCGTTACCAGCCCAGCGGCATTGGCCACCAGCGGCGCCTTATAACGGGCAATCCCATAGTAAAAGCTGCTGATAACCAGCAACAGCCCGTAAATCCATATGCCGGGAAAAAGGTAGCGCACGCTGTGTTTTACATCCTTAAAGCCCTCGCCAAATACAAATACATATACTGAATCGGGCACCAGGTAAAGAACAAAAAGTGCGAGGGCGCAGCTTATTAAGCTGAATTTTACCAGGCTTACGGTGCGTTCCGCTTCCTGCTTTACTTCCCCAGTGTTAGATGTGGAAACATAATGCACGGTGGCAATGCTGCGCGGTATTATCCACACCGATTCCAATATGGATATACCAATGGAATAAATACCCAGGTATTTTGAGCCCTGCTGCAGCCCCAACTGGTAAAAGTACAGGCGCAGGTTAAGCAGTTGCAGTATTTCAACCAACTGAAACAAAAAGCCATAACCAAAGGAGGATTTAATATCAGCAAAGGAGAAATGCATGGAACGGATATTTACCTGCTTTGCCAAAAGCAAAAAGCCAATGCCGGTGGTTACCGTGTAGGAAAACAGCGAGGCGTAGATGTAGGCATACACATCATGTATGTTCAGAAATTGATAACAGCTTGCCACGCCGCCTACCAGCAAAACCAAAGGCACTAAGGATAGCAGGTTAGATAGCCTGATGTTTTGCTGCGCCAACAACACAGTTTGCTGAGTGCTTATTACAGCCGATAGCCAGCTTAAAACGGTCACAGCCATTATCCATGAGGAAGGAATGATAGAGGTGGCCCACAAAAACACGAAGGCCAGCAGGCTTACCAACAGGCTCCAGAGCAGGGCCGGCAACAGCAGCGCCTCAATTTTGTTGCGGGGCAGCAGGTAAACCAATACATGCCCGCCCAAAATGTTGCTTACAAAAACGATAAAGAAGATGGTGGTGATGATAAGTGTGGTTTGGCCTTTTACCTCCGGACCGCTGTGCCGCGCAATCATCAATGCCAATAGAAAGTTGAGCAGGGTAGAACCTGCACGCGTAATTACGGTATTGAAGATTTGTTTGCGCAAAATGAGTTGTTAGCAAAGCAAATTAAAACCTTTAAAAGAATTTCTGACTTTAGCAGCAGGGATTCCTCCTCCTAAATCCTCCTCCATAGGTGGAGGACTTCAAAGCCCCTCTCTTTAGGAGAGGGGATGGGGTGAGGATTTTGAAGCCAATTAACTGTTTTGCTTAATGTCAATCATCCACATCGCCCTGTACATTTTCTACCTAGCCAGCTTCCTTTGGCTAATAAGCCGGCTTAATTTTTTTACTTCCACCGGCCTGCAGCGCGATAACCTCTGGACTTTTTTCTTGCTTAAGGTAGTTGCCGGTGTTGGGCTAACCCTGGTTTACACCTACTACTATACCGACCAAACCAAGGCCGATATCTACCGCTACTTTAATGACAGCAAGATAATATCACCCTTGCTGTGGCAGCACCCCAAAGTTTGGTTAAGTGTAATTACCGGCATCGGCTTAAACAATCCCGAGAACTTTCAATACATAGCCGATACCCAATACTTCAGCCACCCCAGCCATGATACGGTAACTAACAACCAACTCATTATTCGGCTTATTTCTGTCTGCAATTACTTTTCTTTCTCCAACATCTACATCAATACGCTTTTCTTTTCGTTTTTCAGCTTTGTGGGCTTAACGGGTATGTACCATGCACTCAAAAAATACTTTGCCGAGTTTCCTGAAATTCTCTGTCTGCCTTTATTCCTTATTCCTTCTGTAGTTTTTTGGGGCAGCGGCTTATTAAAAGAGGCGCCTGTATTTTTCTTCCTGGGCATGTTGTTTTATGCCAGTACTCCGCGCAGTTGGCTAAGCCGGATACTGCTTGTAGTGGTAAGTATAGCGGCCCTGGCCTTTATACGTCCACCGCTGTTTATAGCGTTAATACCTGCAGTGGCAATTTATGTTTTGTTCTACGCATTAAATGCTCTAACCCGGCCTGCCCTAAAGTGGGTTGTGCTTGCCACCTTGCTGGTACTTTATGCAGTGGCCTTTATGGTAGCGGAGCCGCGGGTTATAAGCGCTGTTATTCAAAAGCGCTACGAGTTTATGGATCTTGGCCTGGCCGAAAAACCCGGCAGCCGCTTTGTTACATGGACGGACGCCATAAGCCCTAAAATGCTCTATACCGATGCTTTTGTGGATGGCGCCCTGCGCCCTTTTGTGTGGAGTGCTGCTAATAAGATAGAGCTGCTTTTTGCTGTTGAGCATAGCCTGTTGTGGTTGCTGCTGTTGTTTATGCTGGTCCGCTACTTTCAATTACCTGCTAAGGAAAACCGCCCGCCGGTTGCCTTTGCGCTGGTGTTTGCCCTGGTGTTTTATTGGATGGTAGGGGCAACGGTGCCCATTATGGGTGCCATTGTGCATTACCGCATACTGGCTACTCCCTTTCTGGTAATGGGGATACTTGGGTTTGTCAATTTAGAGAAATTTAAATATGACGTAAAACGTCTTCCCGGTCTTAAAAATTAGTCCTTTTCCATGAAAAAATAAACCTGAAGCGTTTGTGGCTCAGGATTTCCACCCCCGATGGCTGTATTTTGTGCATAATTAGCGCGTCATCTCTTTTTTCCCCCGTTTAATAAAGCTACATTTGCGCCGTTCAAAAAAAACAACCACATGGGCAACGCACGTAAAAAGGCGGTACAAACCGTAGTAAATCGCGAAGTTGTAAAACCTCGTATAGTGAGCACGAAAGTTTCTGACTATTTCGGCTCTAACATTTTTAACGATGAGCCAATGCGCCAGTACTTGGCTGAAGATGCTTACAAAGCTGTAAGGTCTGCTATTAAAAGTGGCACCAAAATTAGCCGCGAAGTGGCCGACACTGTTGCTGCAGGTATGAAAGCCTGGGCAATGGATAAGGGCGCTAACAGCTACACCCACTGGTTTCAACCGCTAACCGGTTTAACTGCCGAAAAGCATGATATGTTCTTTACCCCAACCGGCGAAGGTTTAGGTATTGAAAAATTTGGTGGCGATGCCCTGGTTCAACAGGAGCCTGATGCTTCGTCTTTCCCGAGCGGTGGTATACGCGCTACTTTCGAAGCGCGTGGTTACACAGCATGGGACCCGGGTTCACCTGCTTTTATAATGGAGATTGGCGATGGCAAAACACTTTGCATTCCTACCATCTTCATTTCTTACACCGGCGAATCATTAGACTATAAAGCCCCTTTATTAAAGGCTTCTCATTACCTGGAGCAGGCCGCCCTGCCGGTAGTTCACCTTTTTGATAAAGATGCTACCCGCGTTACCGCCACTTTAGGTTGGGAACAGGAATACTTCCTTATTGATGAGGCGCTTTACTTCCAGCGTCCTGACCTTATGTTCAGCGGCCGCACCTTAATAGGCGCTGCACCGCAAAAAGGCCAGCAGTTTGAAGACCACTACTTCGGTTCAATACCTGAGCGCGTATATGCTTATATGCTTGACCTGGAAACCGAGTGTCATAAATTAGGAGTGCCTTTACGCACCCGCCATAATGAGGTGGCCCCTGCACAGTTTGAGTGCGCCCCTATGTTTGAAGAAGTAAACGTAGCGGTTGACCACAACAGCTTATTGATGGACTTAATGGAGCGCGTAGCCCGCCGTCATAAACTGCGTGTGTTGTTGCACGAAAAACCATTTGCCGGTATTAACGGTAGCGGTAAGCACAACAACTGGAGTATGGGTACCGATACCGGTAAAAACCTGCTTTCTCCCGGCAAAACTCCTAAAAACAACCTGCAGTTCTTAACCTTCTTCGTTAACGTTATTAAAGCTGTAAACGAGTATAGCGACTTATTGCGCGCTTCTATCGCTTCAGCCAATAACGACCACCGCCTTGGCGCTAACGAAGCTCCACCGGCCATCATCTCTGTGTTCATCGGCTCTTTCATGCAGGATATACTGAATGAAGTGGAAAAGCGTGTTGCCAAAGGCAAATACGATGAAATGAGCAATGCCAACCTTAAGCTTGACATCCACAACAAAATACCTGATGTATTGCTGGATAACACCGACCGTAACCGTACCTCGCCTTTTGCCTTTACCGGTAATAAGTTCGAGTTCCGTGCTGTGGGTTCAACCGCTAACTGCGCCTTACCTATGACGGTGATGAACGCTATAGTTGGAAAACAGCTTACTGAATTTAAAACCGAAGTAGATAAGCTGATAAAAGGCGGCGAAACCAAAGAAGGCGCTATTATGCGCGTGTTACGCCAATACATAACTGATAGCAAGCGCATATTGTTTGAAGGAGACGGCTACAGCGATGCATGGGCTAAAGAAGCTAAAAAGCGTGGTCTTAGCAATGTAAAAACCACACCGTACGCGCTGGATTTCTACACTACTAAAAAGGCGAAAGAAGTATTGGTGGACACCGGTATTTACAGCGCCCGCGAACTGGATGCCCGTGTTGAAGTATTGCACCACAACTACGTGCTGAAGATTGATACCGAAGCAACCATATTGGCCGATATTGCGCTTAACCAAATCATCCCTTCTGCAGTGGAGTATATGAACAAACTGGCTGCAAACATTAAAGGGTTGAAAGAAGTTGGTATTTCAGCTAACGCTACTAAAGCGCAAAAGGATATACTGAACGAGATTGCCGTACGCGTAAACGCTATAAAGGATGCCGTAGATAAACTGAGCATTGCAAGAGAAAAAGCACACCATGCCGGTTCTAATGCTGAAGCTTCTAAAAACTACTGCGATAAGGTGAAGCCGTTCTTTGATACCATCCGCGAGAATTCGGATGCTATTGAAGCGCTGATAGATGATACCAGCTGGCCATTGCCTAAATACCGCGAGATGTTATTCATCCGCTAACAGCGCAAAAACATAAAAACCGAACGGCGAAGCGCAGGCTTCGCCGTTTTGCTTTTTAAGCGGTTAGTATCAACTAATACCGTACATTCGTTTAAACCAAAAAATTATACCACATGAAAAAGAAACTTTTAAGCCTTACGGTATTGTTGCTTACGGCAACGGTTGCTTTTTGCGGCGTAACTATCCGCTACTACAACAAAGATTCTAAAGACTATACGTTTAAAGTGCGTATGGACGGCAGCGATAAAACGGTAACCTTTGAACACAGCCGTACGTCTACCGTTACTATACAGGGTGGTTCAGGCCCGGCAGTTATTGAAACTTCCTGCGGCAAGGTAGAAGTGAAAGATGGCGCTAGCATTGAAATTAAAGACGGCTGTATTAAAATAAACTAATCTTGACTATTACCCAGCACAAAGCGCCCCACATGGGGCGTTTTTTATTTACGCAAAGCTGAACTTCACTTTCTCCATTTTGTCAATATTGTTTACAAAATCTTACCGCAATTTTCTGCTGTTACTTTTCTTTGCAGCTTAACTTTTACATATGGTGTTACTGGATGGCAAAAAGCTGGCAGACGAATTAAAAAGCGAAATAAAGGTGGAGGTGGACCAAATGGTAGCTGCCGGAGGTAAGCAGCCCCACCTGGCGGCTATTTTAGTGGGTAATGATGGCGGCAGCCTTACCTACGTTGGGCACAAGGTAAAGGCCTGCGAACAGGTGGGCTTTAAAAGCACCCTGCTGCATTTTGATGATACCATTACCGAAGAGTTTTTGTTGGGCAAGGTTAACGAACTGAATAACGATAAGGATATTGACGGCTTTATAGTGCAACTGCCGTTGCCAAAGCACATTAATGCCGACAAAGTGCTAATGGCTGTTGACCCTTCAAAAGATGTAGATGGCTTTCACCCGGTAAATGTGGGTAAGGTTACGCTGGGGCTGGATGCCTATATATCGGCAACCCCGCTGGGTATTACCAAAATACTGGAGCGTTATAACATTGAAACCAGCGGTAAACATTGCGTGGTTATTGGCCGCAGTAACATTGTTGGCCGGCCCATGAGTATTTTAATGAGTGGCCAAAGCAAAACCGGCAATGCTACCGTTACCGTTTGCCACAGCAAAACCAAAAACCTGAAGGAAATATGCCTGCAGGCGGATATTATCATTGCCGCTTTAGGTAAGCCAGAATTTTTAACCGGCGATATGGTAAAGGAAGGCGCTGTAGTTATAGATGTGGGCACTACGCGTGTAGCCGATACAACATCTAAAAACGGATGGCGTTTAAAAGGAGATGTAAAATTTGATGAAGTGGCCCCTAAATGCAGCGCTATCACCCCAGTGCCGGGTGGTGTTGGCCCTATGACGGTGGTTTCATTGATATTAAATACGCTTAAAGCGGCCCAAAACCGAAACTGATATGACTAAAAGAGCCTTTTACCTGGTTATTTGTGGTTTGCTGCTGGTTACCTGCTGCAAGCAAAGGAACAAGCCACAAACCAATGAGCCCGTTAAAGTAAGCGGTAAGCAGGTTTACCAGGATTCATCCTCCTCTATGGTAAAGGTGTTTGATCAAAACGGGCGTGTTTGCATACAACAAACCAGCACCTATTACGAAATGGTGGATGCTTATGAAGGCACTAACAAAATTCCTTTATTGCTTAAAATAACCCGCACCGACCTTTGTTATGCCGACTCCGTAAATAAGGATAAGGTTTACCAGATAAGCGCACAAAGCGTAATGGACACTAAACCTATTAACTGGCAGGCGCAGTTTGTTGCTACTGATATACAGCTAAAGGATAAGACCAATACCATTGAGGCAATACACGAAGGCACGGGAGAGGAGGAGGATTTGATAAGGCGTTTCAGCCTGCAAAGCGGCAAGGAGATTTTCAGTTGCTCTTATGGTGATATGAAGGTGTCCATCCCTAACCTGCGCGAAAGGCGTTTTGTTGGGTTTACCAGTCGCAATGCAGTTACCAACCCTGTAAAGAATACGGGTGGTGAAAATGCTATGGCTTTTATTACCTATTCGTCCAGCAGCGCTTCTATAAGTAAGTTGGTATTGAAGCTTAAGCGAGGGGCTGTAGCGGGCAAGATTCCATCGTATACACCCGAAATGACCTTTGTTGCGGGTAACGAGAACAGCAATGTGGTGGAAGATGGCAAAGGCCTGCTGATGATGAAACTGGATGAAAATTATAAACCTACCGACCTGACTAATTTCTCGGTTCAGTTTACTGTTTATTATGGTGATGATAATGAATCAACCACTATAACCATACCGGTAGTAAACGATAAGTTTGATGTTAGCGCAGCGAAATACGATAAGGACATTTTTGAGTTGAGTGAAGTGCAGACAGGAAGCGTGCAATAGGCGCAATTAGTAGTCCTTCCTCTACCGTTGTTGGCCGCCGGACCAACAACTCAGAAAAGTCATTAAAACAGATACGCATAGAAAGTTTAAAGGATAATAACAGTTTAAGTTAATATGAAAGTCACACTATCAAATGGAGATTTATTGATAGGGGATATTTTTTTATGTTCACATCAAAGCATTGGACAATTTATCTCCGGGATAAAAGCAAAGAATTACAATTGTACGCTTGCCAATGAAAATTTATCTTATAGAGGTTATTATGTTTTAGGCATTCCGGATGAAGGAGAGGTATATAACTTGCAAGTATACTTTAATCAGAATCAGCTAATCTCTATTTCTGTTAGTAAAGATACAGATGATAAAACTTTAGATGAATTCATAAAGAAATCCCTAAAAAGAATTCAATTTGAAACTTATGAACTATTAAAAAAAATGCTCAATGGGCTAAATAGATATGAAGGTGAGTGGGGGACAATAGGATATTACTTTGATCCCCGTAGTTTTTCAGTGTCTATAGTTGTAAATTATAGGGATTAGACGTTATGCCTTTTTTACTGCTGTAGCTACCAACTGGCGCGAGCGTCCGCTCGTGCCTCAAAGTAGCCGTTAACTTGAAAAGGCATAATGGTGTATCATTTCTAATTTGTATTTTGCTTTACTTATTAAATATAGCATCATCTGCCGTACGAGCAGATGCTCGCGCCAGGAGGTGAAAATGAGGCAAGCGAAAATAGCAATTACGGCAATAATAGCGATGATAATTGCGAATTCATTCTTTAGTAATAGTACGATTTTATTTTTTTTAAAATTTGTTTATTTAATTACAGTTGTTTATGCATGGAAGGACATTTTTTTGAAAATCAGTCGCTTCAAAAGCCGCATAACGATTAAATGCGAAGTAATAAAAATTAGAAAAAGCGAGAACGGGGATTTATATGAGTTAGAAGTTAGGCCATTAGAGGAACTTGGGTTCGACAAAATTAAATTGTCAGCACAAGCGGACAATTTAATTTTGTTGGGAGATGCTATATCAATATATTATTATAGCGATAGTCCAAATGTTTTTGAACTTGAACAGCCAATTTCCGAACTGATACTTCTACTATCGGTTACTACGCTACTCGTTTTATTTTTCATGGGTAATTTAATTGAGGCAATTATTCTCTTTATAAATTCTTTCAAATAAGAAAATTCTGTGTCCCTGTCAGTGTCCTCACGGATACTCGCGCCAGAACGGCGGAACTCAACGCCGAGCACTACGAGATGTTTCAAAAGATATGATTTCAAATGTTAGAAAGCTACCAGAATGAAGAACGTTATAACATTTGTAGACAATAGGATATTGAAGAACGATCACTTGCTTTACAATTTCGAAAGTCTTATCGATAAAATCTTGCAAATAGATTCATTAATTTTTGTTCTACTACAGGATCAAAGAGAAAGGATAAATAACAGGAACTTGTATTGTATTGACGCAAATGGCAAGTTAATCTGGCAGTGTGAAGATATGTTGGCTAATCGTCCGCCTGATAGCTTAGAGCCTCCTTATGCCCATTATACTAATATATGGTTAAAAGATGACCAACTTTGGGCGAGTAACTATTTCGGAACCCATGAGAATCGCTTGGATATTAATACCGGTAAAATAGTTGAGTCGCATTATATGAAATAATTCAACTGAACGTCTAATTCTTTCCCTGTTTGTCGGCGCAGTATTCAATACCGCCCAACGACGGAGGAGGGGATCCCTGGACTTCCTAAATTAAGAGAAATACAAAAAGTGCGCCTCCGTCAGTGTCCTCACTGCGCCCCTGTCTGTGTCCTCACAGACGGTTTGTTTCAACTTTTATATTGTTGTTCGCCCGGCCATAAATATAAAAGTGTTTACTTTGTAGCACGAGCGGACGCTCGCGCCGTTGGGTCTAATTGGGTTCAACGCGTCTGTGTGGACACAGACGAAGGGATTGATAACAATTAAATCTATGACAAAATATTTTATATGTATTTTTCTAATTGCGTTGACGCTTCTTGCTCTTTATTTGGGAATCGATTCTACTAAATATTTGATCGGGGGACTTAGAGTTAAGGCCAGAATAATTAATATAGAGATGAGAATAAATAAAGCCTACAACGGCACCTACGGTTTGCATTATACTTATACGTATTCTGACAACAACAATGTAAGTTATAATGGTGAAAATTGGAACCACATAGGGAATATATATGATAATTTTGTTGGGCAGACTATAGATATAATTTACCTTAAAAATTGCCCAAGCAATAGCCGGGTTGATTCTTTTAAGGAATTATACTCTGGGATTATTGTTTCTTTAATTTTATTAGTTGCTGCTTTAAGTGGATTATTGATGGTTACTAGAATGAGATAATTACTTTCCTCCCGCTGTTCGAAGTGTTCAGCAAAGCGTCACTTCGAACACTAAATGAGTAGCAGTCTGTGACTGTATTTGTATATTCTGCGCCTCCGTCAGTGTCCTCACTGACGGATCTAATTGGGTTCAACGCGTCTGTGTGGACACAGACGCATGCGAAGTAAAACACAATAAATATGGAAAATTTTGATCAATATTATATTATAGGGGAACCTTGCGGTAATGAAGTTGGAAATGTGTTCCCGCAATCTTCTATTATGCTTGAGGATGAAACCAACGTAAATGAAACAGAAAATGTAAGAGCAGTAATGAAATGCGTAGATAAATTGCCATCCTTTGTTCCGAAGTTTGGTAAAGTGGTTCTATCTGATAAAGCAAGATTAACGGATGTAATTAGTTCTGTGCACTTTAATCGTTTTATAGGTAAAATAATGAATGAACGCGCTTTGAATATTTTCCAAAGTTATAAACTGCCACAACACAAGCCATTTCCATTAGAAATCGTGTATAGAGATAAAGTATATAGTTACTTTTGGGTACATATAGTATCACAGGAATATGAGGCCATAGACTTTCAAAAAAGTAGATACAAAATAACCTCTTCCATTGGTAAAAAAATAGAAGAAATCGTTATTAGTTCCTTTGCAGATTATGTTGAAAAGAGAAAATCTTTTAAGGTGAATTTTATCAAGCCGGAGTTGTTATACTTACAAAAGAGCAAGCTTAATCTTGACTTATTTCAGATTCGGGTGGGTTTCCTGGATTTCATAATTAGTAATAATTTGAAAAAATCGTTGGAAGAGAATAAAATTACTGGTTTAGAGATAGAACCCATGCCTACTTGGATACATTTTGAATAGCAGTATGGTTGTTAGTCAGGTGAACCCAACTGGCGCGAGCGTCCGCTCGTGCCATGTGCTCCGTCTCCCTCAGTATCCTCACCAACGGCCTGCCCAACTTCCCCTCATTCCGGGCTTTCCCGAAGTTTCGGGACGGAATCTCATAGAACAAAAAAATCGCAGGTTAATCTCACAACTTAAAGGCATTATAGTGTATTAATTTCTATTTTGCTTATTAATTAAAAGCATAATCTTCGGCACGCGCGGACGCTCGCGCCAGTTGGGGAAGGCATAAATTTATCTTAGCATAGGAGATATTACATTATTTCTTTATTCCGTAGTGGGATTCAATTACCTACTAGATACTAATATTATTATCCGTAATATATTTTAAAAAATCTTCTCTATTTTCAAATAAATACGGGCGCCTTTGCAAATTATCCCAGAGTAATATTTTCTTTGAATTAGATAATAATACTGAAATCGCTTTAGAGCTTTCTTCCATCCCTAAATGGGTCATTATATTAGTCATTCTTTGAGTATTTGTTCCATTATTAAAAGTAATTGTACAAGTATATTCTTCATGAATTTCTATTACTGCAGATTCAATTACGATTTCTATATCTTCAAAAAAGCAATTAGCCTTATTGAATTCAATAGCCACAAGAATATCCTTTAAACTTTTGCAATTGAAAAAAGCGTTTTCTGGCAAGGGTTGCCGCGTAGTGTTCTCTTCGGCGTAAAAAAGTTTCACATAGGCTTTTTGACTTAATTCAAAATAGTTTAATAAATCAAACATATTTATGGGCGATATAATATAGCAATAGCCATTATCATCGAAATTATTTCCTAATATCAGTTTGAAGTATTTACCCAAAGTGTAAGCTTAATTTCTAAAATTATCGAATTGAAAATTCACATACAAGTAAAGACATGATAGAGCCCCCCTGGCGCGAGCGTCCGCTCGTGCCATATACTCCGCCTCCCTCAGTATCCACTAACGGCCTGCCCAACTTCCCCCTCATTGCGGGCTTGCCCGAAACTTAGGGACGGAATCTACTAAAACAAAAAGTAGCGGTTTAAACCCCGCAACTTTAAATGTACAAGTATGTGTTTATTTTGATTTTGTATTTTGCTTTACTTATTAAGTGGAATACAATGTGCAGCACGAGCGGATGCTAGCTCCAGTGGATCTAATTGGGTTCAACGCGTCTGTGTGGACACAGACGCAGGCGAAGAATTATTAAATTTAGAGTTATGCGAATAATAAAAGACAAAATAGAAAAACGCAAATATCGGATTACGCAAGAACAGTTATTCGGGGATTTGCAAGAAGAGCCAAATGAATTGAAAAGGCTTAACTATGCCCATTATGAATATTTTGGGTTCGCGGATATTCATAATTCAGATTTTTTTGAACTATTGAAAGAAAAATTCAAACATACTTACCCGGAATTCTGTATTGCCACAAGTGAAGTTGAAGATCCAATTTTCCTATTTAATTTTATTATAGAGAATTCAAATGATTATGTTGATTTAATGATGAATATTGAACGAAAAATATCTCTAAACGAAATCGGATTACGATACGGTTTATCAATTATGTATGAAAAAATATTTTTTTTTCATGTAGAAAAAATGTGGTGCATTTACGCTAACCGATATTATGACAAAATTATATTAGCTTACTAGCCCCACTGGCGCGCGCGTCCGCTCGTGCCATGTGCTCAGCCTCCTTCAGCCTCCTCACAAACGGCCTGCCCCACTTTCCCTCATTCCGGGCTTGCCCCGGAATCTCCAAAAGCAAAAAGCCGCAGGCTTACCCGCGGCTTTCAATTGTTGGTTTTTCAGTAATTACATTCTAAAGGCGTATAGGTAGCTCATTGGCTTATTGGGGTAAATGCCCTCTACCAGCACCTTGCCGTTTTTGTTCTTCAGCAAGTTTATAAAATCGTTAACGCTGTTAACGGGTTCATCATCTATCTGGGTAATCACAAAGCCTTTGCGTATATCCGTAAACTCGGCCAGCTTGCCATCCTTTAAATTGGTAATACGCACGCCGCCGCTAATGCCCAGGCTTCTTAAATCAGAGGCGGAAAGGTTCTCTACTTCCACACCAAGCGCGCTCAAAACGTCGTCGTTGGTTTCTACACTTGCAGTAGTGTTGTATTTGTTTTTAAGCGTAATAACAGTGCTTTGCGGCTTTCCATCGCGTATAAAGTTGACGGTAATCTTATCGCCGGGGCGGTATTGGGCTACCTGCTCCTGTAACTCAGGGGAGGAGTTAACCGCAAAACCGTTTATATCCGTAATAACGTCCTTATTCTTCAGTCCGCCTTCTTCAGCCGCGCTGCCCTTGTTAACGCCATCCACATAAACACCTTTTGGGGCATTAAAGCCAAGGTCCTGCGCGGTTTTGTTATCCATGGTGCGTATGGTTACCCCCAAAAAGCCGCGCTGGGTAACGCCGTACTTCTGCAGGTCAAAAATCACCTTCTTTACTATGTTACTGGGCACCGCAAATGAGTAACCGGCGTAAGAGCCTGTTGGGCTGGCAATAGCGGTGTTAATGCCAATCAATTCGCCGTTAACGTTTACCAGTGCACCACCACTGTTGCCGGGGTTAACCGCCGCATCGGTTTGTATAAAACTTTCAATAGCCGTATTGCTGTTGCTCTTTTGCTGCCCGTATTGGTCGCCCAGTATATTGATGTTGCGGCCCTTCGCAGAGATAATACCCGCAGTTACGGTGCTCTCCAGGTTAAAAGGGTTACCTACCGCTAATACCCATTCACCCACCAGCGCCGAATCGGAATTGGCAAAGGTGATGGCAGGCAGGTTGGTATCTTCAATCTTAAGCAGGGCTACATCCACGTCCTCATCGCGGCCTATCAGTTTGGCTTTATAGCTTTTCTGGTTGTTTAAAACCACCTCAATTTCGTCGGCATCTGCCACCACGTGGTTATTGGTAACCACATATCCATCGGTGGAAACAATTACCCCTGAACCGGTTGCCACCTGCGGCTGGTTGCCATAAGGGCTTGGCCCATGGAAGAAGTATTTATAATCATCGCCGAACAAATCGCGCAATGGGTCGTTACTGCGCAGCGATGTCTTTTCGGCCTTAAAGGTTGATTTTATATGCACCACTGCCGGCGTACTGGCCGAAGCGGCATAGCGGAAATCAATAGGCATGGCCTCCGAGCGGCTTCCTGAATAAGCCGTTAGCTGGGCGCTTGGGTTAGCCTGCACAAATGAAACCTCCTGCTTGTTCCAACCTAAATGGTTGAACACGGCAACAGCGGCAAATGCGCTTACAAAGGCAACCGCTGCTGTAAATGCTGTTTTACGGATATTCATAACCTTAAATCAAATTTTTTAGTTAGCGTAAAAACGATACACTCTCCAAAGTTATTTTCTTTGTAGTTGATTTTACAACTTAAGTTTCAATTGCTTAACCTGTTTTAACATCCCGTTTAAATGACCGTTAAATTCTATAAATACCAAGGCACCGGCAACGATTTTATTATGATTGATAACCGGGCCTTAGGTTTAAACAAGGAACGCACCCTGATAGAAAAATTGTGCAACCGCCACATGGGTATAGGGGCCGATGGCCTTATTTACCTGCAGGAGCGCAAAGGCTATGATTTTGAGATGGTTTACTTTAACAGCGATGGTAACGAAAGCACCATGTGCGGCAATGGCGGGCGCTGTTTGATACGCTTTGCACAGCAGTTGGGGGTAATCAATCAAAAGTGTTTCTTTTTAGCTATTGATGGTGGACATGAAGGTGAACTTTTACCGGATGGCAGAATTTCGCTGAAGATGAAGGATGTAGATAGCGTGGAGCGCTTTAATAATGATTATGTGCTGAATACCGGTTCGCCACATTATGTAAAAATTACAACTAACGTGGCCACCTTGCCCATTGTTGAAGCCGCCCGCGAAATACGCTATTCAGAAAGGTTTAAACAGGAGGGTATTAACGTAAACTTTGTTGAACCTAAACCGGGGGAGATATTTGTGCGCAGCTACGAAAGAGGGGTGGAGGACGAAACCCTGAGCTGCGGAACAGGGGTGGTAGCCTCGGCCCTGGTGTATGCCCTGCAGCAAACCGAAGCGACAGACTATGTTAAGGTAAATGCCATAGGCGGCAACCTGGAGGTTAAGTTCAAAAGGAGCGGAGATGGCTTTAAAGAGGTGTACCTTATAGGCCCTGCCGAAAAAGTGTTTGAAGGCACCATCGAAATTTAGCCGCCCCCTGCATTATTAAATAATTCTTTTTACGGTAAAAAAGTAGCCTTATTCTTTTGGTTTTAATATAGAGGGTTAACTTTGCGCCGCTTTAACCAACACCCTGTTATAAATGGACGATGGTAGTTTACCTGAAAAAAGACAACGGAGAACTGAAACGGCTCAGTGGCCCGGAAAAGGGCTGTTGGATACATGTGTACGGTCCGTTTGGAACTGAGGAAACACAAAAGCTGAGCGAACAGCTTGCCATTGATATTGACTTTATTACCGACTCCCTTGATATTGACGAACGCAGCCGTTACGAAAGTGATGAGGGTAAGGATTTGATAGTATTGCAAACCCCGGTGCAGAATGAAGGCCTTTCCGATTCGGAAGCCATGATAATTACCATCCCCATTGGTATTATCCGCACGCCGGACTACATGGTTACGGTAAGCGCCCATAAAAACGCGGTTATCGAATCGTTTATGAAGAACCCGCCAAGGAACTTCAATACCGATGACCAGGAGATGTTTGTGTTGCAGATGCTGGATAAGAACGTATCCTCTTTTTCCGAGTCGCTGCGCACCCTTAATAACAAGCGTTACTCCTACGAAAAAGCGCTTTATACTTCTTCAAGAAATGAAGACCTTTTCAAGTTGCTGAACGTGCAAAAGAGCCTTATTTACTTTGTTACCAACCTGCGCGCTAACGATTTGTTGTTGCTTAAAATGCAACGCAGCAACTTCCTGAAAATACAGGATGAGGACCGCCTGGATTACCTGCGCGATATAATTGTAGATAACCAACAGGCGCTGGGTACCAGCGAAATGTATTCCGACATTTTGAACGGCACTATGGATGCTTTTGCCTCCATTATCTCCAACAACCTTAACGAGGTAATGAAGCGCCTTACCTCGGTTACCATCCTGCTTACCGTACCCATGTTAATAGCCAGCATTTTTGGCATGAACGTTACCCTGCCGGGCGAAAGCCATCCCTACGCTTTTGTAGTGGTTTTCAGCATTTGTATCGTTAGTATGGTGTTAATGGGCGCTTTCTTTATCCGTAAGCGCTGGTTTTAGCAATTGTTGTAGCTAATTGCAGTTGCAACACCGGAAAATTCCCCTACTTTCACAGAATAAGCATTGCGTGTATGAATAATTATATGGTGGAGATTGAGTTGCCCGCGTTTATGGGCCCCGATTTTATGGACCTGATTCCTAAGCAAAGGGAGTTTGTTAACCAGATGTTTGATAAAGGCACTATTACCGGCTATTCTTTAACTGCCGACCGCAGCAAACTGTGGGTATCAGTAGCAGCCGAAAACATGGCTGAGGTGGATGGCATTATCCGCAGGTTCCCTATACTGCGTTACATTACCTACAACATTCACGAGTTAATGTTGCACGAATCGGCCATGGTGCTTATTCCATCAATCTCGTTGAACTAGTTACAGTAGTTTGTAACCGCGCAGAAATTCCCCTACGCTCATTTTCTTTTTGCCTTCCATTTGGCAATCCAAAACTTCAATAGCTCCGCTGCTGCAATAAAAATGCAGGTAGGTGCTGCCATCGGTTTTGTAAGTGCCGGGTGCGCCGTTGCCGTCAATTTTCCGGGCAGAATATATTTTAAACACCTTACCGTTTAAGATAGTATAAGCAGCAGGGTAGGGGCACAGGCCGCGTATAAAGTTGTAAACCGATGTATTATCCTTTTGCCAGTTAATTACGCAATCCTCCTTAAAAATTTTGGGGGCGTGTTTTATATCGCGGATATGGTCCTGCGGTATTTGCGGATAGTTGCCCTCAGCAATAGCGTCAACCGTTTTACGCATTACCTTGGCGCCTAAAACCATCAGTTCGTCATACAACTCGCCGGCAGTTTCTGTTTCGCGTATTTCCACTTTCTCCTGAAAAATAATTTTGCCCGTGTCTATTTCATGCTGTAAAAAGAAGGTGGTAACCCCTGTTTCTTTCTCACCGTTAATAACGGCCCAGTTAATAGGGGCAGCGCCGCGGTACTGAGGCAGCAAACTTGCATGCAGGTTAATAGTGCCTAAGGGCGGCATGTTCCAAACCGCCTCCGGCAACATACGGAAAGCCACCACTACAAAAAGGTCAGCATTAAGCGCGCGCAGTTCTGCCAGAAACTGTTCATTCTTCAGTTTTTCCGGCTGCAGAATATGAAGCGCTTTGCTTACGGCAAACTTCTTCACCTCGCTCTGGTTTAACTGCATGCCCCTGCCGGCGGGTTTATCGGGTGCGGTAATAACGCCAACCACCTGGTGGGTACTGTTTAGCAGAGCATCCAGTATAGGTACGGCAAACTCCGGTGTGCCCATAAATACAATTCGCAGCTTCTTCATTGGGCGCAAACGTAAACCAATTACTCAAAATCGGGGTATAGCAGGTATTTTCTTCTCATGGCCTTGTAGTCGTCAAGGTCCTTACGCCAGCCGGCTTTAATATCTCCTTCCGGGGTTTTGCTTTGCAGCTGTTTACGCAGTTCGGCCGTGCCGGCCAGCTTTTCAAAAAAGTTATTCGCTAAAAAGAAATGCTCCTTATCGCTATGCGCCTCGTAAAGGCGCTGTAGGAAACTAAGGTCAATGCCCGGCTTTTTAATATCCACCTTGCGGAGGTCTAAACCATAACATTGCTCATTAAGGTGCGGCGGTGATTTAGCACCTGGCCTGCTTTCTGGTGTAAAGCTAAATGGCATATCCACCACCTTAGGTGAACCTACCAATTGAAATGGATAGTCTGTTCCGCGCCCTACTGATACATCCGTCCCTTCAAAATAACAAATGCTGGGATACAGGTAAACGGCTACATCATTAGGCAGGTTGGGTGATGGCTTAACCGGCAAACTGTAATGCATTTTATGCCTATAACCGGTGCAGGTTATTACTGATAGGCGGCATTGCTTACCGCTACCAAGCCAGCCTTGGCCGTTTACCATGTTGGCATATTCGCCAACCGTTAAACCATGTACAACGGGTATAGGGTCAACCCCAACAAACGATTGAAATTCCTTTTTAAGCACGGGCCCGTCAATATACCATCCGTTAGGGTTTGGGCGGTCAAGCACCAGCAACTCCTTGTCGTTATCGGCACAAGCCTCCATTAAATAGTGTAATGAGGAAATAAAAGTGAAAAAGCGCACGCCTACATCCTGTATGTCAAATATCACCACATCTACATCGGCTAAATCTTCCTTGCTTGGCGCCTTTTTGCTGCCGTACAAGGAAACAATAGGCAGGCCGGTTTTCTTATCTGTGGCATTATCTACATGCTCACCGGCATCCGCTTCACCCCTAAAGCCGTGCTCGGGCCCAAAAACCTTTTTGATTTTTACACCAAGGCTTAAAAGGGTATCTACCAGGTGTGTTTCGCCTACCCGTGCTGTTTGGTTTACCAACAGCGCCACGCGTTTATCGCGCAGCAGGGGCAGGTATTTGGGTATATTCTCGGCACCGGTTATCACCACGTTTTCGCCAAGGGCGGGTTCGGGCCTGGCTACCATAGGCGGTTGGCCGTTACAGGATATAACCCCTAAAAGGAATACAGAAGCGATTAATTTTTGCAGCATAATTTTCAATAGGCCAAAAATAGGCATACTAGGGTTGTAAGACTGTGCACTGTCCACAAAGGTTTAAGTGCCTGACTTAATAAGGATTCAACGTAGCTTATTCTGATATATTTGCGCAAAGCAACCACCCGGCGTGAACCTGGAGTTTTTCATAGTGCGTAAAATTGCCTTTAGCGGCAAAAAGAGTTTCTCCTCTTTCATTATCGCCATTGCCATTACGGCGGTTACTTTAAGCCTTGCCACCATGATTATTGCTACCAGCATGGTTAACGGCTTTCAAAAGGAGATAAGAAACAAAGTGCTTAGTTTTTGGAGCCACCTTCAGATAGTGCCTTATAGCCTTTCGAACAGTTTGCAGGAGGAAGGCGTTTACCGCTACCAGGATTTTTATAAGGACAAGAGCGTAATACCCGAGGCGAGGCACATACAGGTAACCGCCTTAAAAGGCGGCCTGCTTAAAACCGATGAGGACTTTGAAGGCGTGGTGCTAAAGGGCGTGGGTAAGGATTTTGACTGGAAAAACTTTGAGCCTTACTTAAACGCGGGGGAGAAGATAAAGGCCGAAAGCGGCGAGGAGGCACAGCAGGACATACTGATTTCGAAAGCTACTGCCGATAGGCTTCAACTGAAATTAAAGGACAAACTGATTGTAAGCTTTATGGGCAACCGCATACGCGAGCGCCGCTTTTATGTAAAAGGCATTTACGAAACCGGCCTTGAGGACTTCGATAAAAAGTATGCACTGGTAGATATATCGGTGATACAGGATTTGAACCACTGGGGACCCGACAGCGTTGGTGGATTTGAGATTTTTTTGAAGGACGACCAATTGTTTAAGAGCCGCTTAAAGGCCTACTACTTAGCCCTGTTTGGTGGCAGCATGGATGAAGAAACACTGGAAGAAGCGGCTAAAGACCCCATTGAAAAAATAGGCGATGAGGTAAACACCCGCATCAATAACCCTGAGTTGGATGTAGAGAACATTAAAACCCTTAGCCCCGGCATATTTGATTGGCTTGACCTGCAAACCATGAACGAAATGATAATACTGATACTAATGATAGTAGTGGCCGCCATAAACATGATTACCGCCCTGCTTATATTGATATTAGAACGCACCAACATGATAGGCATAATGAAAGCCCTTGGCGCCAACAACCTTTCAGTACGACGTATCTTCCTTTACTATAGCGCGGTTATTATAGGGGTAGGCTTGCTGATTGGCAACATTGCCGGTATTGGCATATGTTTAATTCAGGGGCACTTTCATTTACTTACCCTGCCACAGGAGTCGTATTACCTTTCTTACGCCCCTGTTGAAATGAACTGGCTATGGATAGTTGCCATTAACGCAGGCACCATCATTACAACATTGGTGCTGCTATTGTTGCCCTCCATGCTTATCTCGCGCATTTCGCCGGTTAAGGCCATTAGGTTTGAGTAGATTTTCTATGTTTCATTACACTTTCGGCAACAGAGTTTACTTCTGCTAAATTTATTACCTATGTAACAAAGTGCAGTCATGAAGCAGATTAAAACCTTTGCAGAGTATAAAGAAACTTACAAAAGAAGCATAGACGACCCAAAAGCATTTTGGGCAGAAGTTGCCGAAAGCTTTACCTGGCAGCGAAAGTGGGATAGCGTTTTAAACTGGAACTTTGAGGAGCCAAGCGTCCGCTGGTTTGATGATGCTTTAGTAAACCTTAGCGAAAACTGTCTGGACCGTCACTTAGCGGATAGGGGAGAACAGGTAGCTATTATATGGGAACCCAACGACCCTAAAGAACAAAGTCGCACTTTAACCTACAAACAACTGCATACCGAGGTTTGCCGTTTTGCTAATGTGCTGCGTACGCTCGGCGTAAAAAAGGGAGACCGCGTTTGCATTTACCTGCCCATGATACCCGAGGCGGCCATTGCTATGCTGGCCTGTGCCCGCATTGGCGCCATACATTCTGTTGTGTTTGCTGGTTTCAGCAGTCAATCGCTTAGCGATAGAATTAACGACAGCGGCTGCACGGTATTATTGACCGCCGATGCTGTTTACCGCGGAGAAAAGAAAATTGAGTTAAAGAAAATTGTAGACGATGCCCTGCAACATACGCCAACTATAAAAAATTGTGTGGTATATAACCACCGCAATAGTGAGGTGAGTATGAAAGGCGGCCGCGATTTATGGTGGCACGAATTGTTGCAGGATGCTTCAACAAGTTGCGAACCAGCAGCCATACATGCTGAAGACCCTCTGTTTATTCTCTATACATCCGGCTCAACCGGTAAACCCAAAGGCGTGTTGCACACCACAGCCGGTTATATGGTGTATGTGGGTTATACGTTTTTGAATGTGTTTAATTACCAACCTGGCGAGGTATTCTTTTGCACGGCTGATGTGGGCTGGGTTACAGGACATAGTTACCTGGTGTATGGCCCCCTGCTGAACGGTGCCATTACCATTATGTTTGAAGGCATACCCACTTACCCGGATGCAGGCCGTTTTTGGGATGTGGTAGATAAGCACAAGGTGAATATTTTTTACACGGCGCCTACAGCCATTCGCTCGCTGCAAACTTATGGCACCGATATTTTTAAAGATAAAGACTTAAGCAGCCTGCGCGTGCTTGGCACAGTAGGTGAGCCCATTAATGAAGAAGCCTGGGAGTGGTACCACCATAACGTAGGTAAGGGCCATTGCGATATTGTAGATACCTGGTGGCAAACCGAAACCGGGGGCGTTCTTATTTCGCCTATGGCTACCATAACACCGCTTAAGCCCAGCTTTGCAACCCTGCCTATGCCGGGTGTGCAACCGGTATTGCTGAACGAAAAAGGAGAGGAGATAAGTGGTAATGGCGTTGAGGGCAACCTCTGTATTAAATTCCCCTGGCCGGGCATGGCGCGTACGGTGTATGGCGACCATAACCGCTTTAAGCATACCTACTTTTCAACCTATGCAGGCTATTATTTTACGGGCGATGGCTGCCGCCGCGATAATGATGGTTATTACCGCATAACAGGTCGTGTAGATGATGTAATAAACGTAAGCGGCCACCGTATTGGCACCGGCGAGATTGAAGATGCTATTGATGAACATCAATTGGTAGTGGAAACTGCAGTAGTGGGTTACCCGCACGATATTAAAGGACAAGGCATTTACGCCTTTGTTATTTGCAGTGGTATAATTGCCGACAACGAAGCGCTGGTAAAAGAGATTAAGAGCATTGTTACCGAAAAGATTGGACCTTTTGCGCGGCCCGATAAAATACAGGTGGTGCCGGGCTTGCCTAAAACCCGCAGCGGCAAAATTATGCGCCGCATCCTCCGCAAAATTGCCGAAGGCGATACAAGCAACTTAGGCGATACTACAACATTGTTGGACCCTTCAGTGGTGGAACAGATAAAAGCGGGGGCGTTGTAAAAATTGAAACGCCATGCCGTCCCGAATATTCGGGATTAATCCGGCATCTCATTTTATAAAGATTTTGTAGATTTATAGCAACCTGTGAAATACATAATGTCCATAATGGTTATTGTCACGTTAGCTTCTTGTGCCAACAATGAGGTTAAAAAGACATTGGAAGGAGACTGGCGCGTAACCAAACTTGAGGCTAACGGAAAAAACATTCAGGATACGCTTAGTAACACGCTACTTTCTTTTGGCGATGATGGCAAAATTGATTTGCCTGATTTTTTTTTCTTTGATAAAGGTGATTATTACAACGTAAGGAATGATGGCTATTGGAAAATGGAACACACAAATGGCTTTCAGATTGTCATTTCTTCAAAGCAAAAAATATACGAGGGTGAATTTAGCTGCGTTATGAACGTTTTAGAAAGGAATGATTTGTTGTTATTAGAATTGAAATCAGAAGGAGTTAAAATTATCTGTGAAAGGACTCGGGTTATGGAAAGTCCAAATTTTCAGCACGTTATTGATATATGCAGAAAAACGGGAGGCGATTTTTATCCAAGCAAAGATAAATTCCCTTTTCATGATAGTTCACGGAAAAAATTTGAATAATGAGGCAACATTCCCCACTGGCGCAATAATCCGCTTCGTGCCATAACATAAAGTGATGTTTACGCACGTCTAACTTTACCAAGTCTTATAAAGTTTGCTATCTTACCTGAATGAACCGAAAATACTTTTTGATTTTTTGCCTGTTGTTTTCAGCAGTATGCCAAACAAAAGCTCAAGAGAATCAAGCACTTCCTAAAGAAATTATTTTGAAGGAATTAGGGATCGAATTTACTCCGATAAAAGCGCCGAGTGAACTCGAATTTTACACAGGGGAGGATAGTATAAAAATATTTTTAAAAGATATTCGAGGTGGGCTAGATTTTAGATATTTCAATAAGGCTAATCAAGATCTAATCACTGGGCATTACAAGCCAGGTTGTGGTGATCTAAAAAGGCAAATTAATTCGTATTTATTTGAATTGGATAGTGAGAAAATGGAATTAGAAGATTATTATCAGCCTTTAAAGGATAGTGATTGGTATTATTATTATCCGGATGGCCCAAAGCATGAATTTTATACTTGTAATTGTATAGATGATTCGATAGCGCAAGATAAAATCTTACCTATTCTGATTTTTGACTATTGTGATAAAGCTTGGGATTTTGATACTGTTTTTATGCCTATGACTATCCCAGATACGTTTAAAATTTACATAAATGAAAATGTTGTTATTTCAGGAATTGTCAAAAATTACGCTGGAGATATGTCTATTGAAATTAATGATAGGCAAAGTGGCACTAAAATGATTGGAAATTATATACCAGGCTTTGGAGTATTGTCTAAGTATCAAGGTAATGCGCTAAATTGTGATGTGAGGGTAATCAGATATTTACAACCACTTAAGAACGGGGTTTTTAGGTATTATAGAAATGATAAAGAGTTTAAAAAAGCTGAATACCACCTTGGTGTTAGAAAATTTAAATAGATGGGTTTAAGAAAATTATGATAACTATTAAATGTCTTAAATTACAATGTTGTTATTGACGTTCCCTACTTGCGCAATCATCAGCTCGTGCCGGAACAACACGCCATTCCGTCCCGAATATTCGGGATTGATTCGGCATCTCATTTTATGATGTATTACAAGCCTTTATTTGCTACTTTACGGTAACTATCTTGGCTAAAAAAATGAAAAAACTTATTGCTGCAAGCTTGGCCTTTCTAAGTTCTTGTATTAGCCCGAGTTCTATGCCTAGGACTTTTATTAACGGGAATTGGGTAATAGAAAGTTTAAAAATAAATGGAGTTGAAAAGGAGGCATATCTATTGTCGAATATTGTTTCCTTTGAAAAAAATGAAAAATTTTTCTCATCTGATTCAGATGTTGATACTACCTCAGGAGGGGAGTATCATTTTTCTCTACCGGATTCAATCTTGGTTATTTCTAATTGTAATAAACTATTTTTAGGTACGTATCATGTGAAGATTGTGGAATTTGATTCTTTAGGATATGTATTTAAAGTCGACCTTCATTCAAAAAATAAGGATGTGATAATGTATAAGCTAGCGCCCAGGTCTTTATAATATTATAATATTATTGGCGCAATCGTCCCCTCGTGTCCCCCTATCCCTTATTTAAGGTATTGACATTGCGGCCTTTTACATGTTTGTTTGTGGTAATTTGATAATAAACAAAAACGCATGAAAGCCACCCAGGGTATAAAAGAACTGTTTAAGCAGGAAACCGGCACACCTAACGAAAAGCCGGAAGTAATTTCGTACCAAACCATGCAGTTTATTGTTGGGGGCATAGCATTGGGTCTGCCCGTTGTAGTATGGGTTTGCTATAGCCTGTTGGAATCGCACATGGCAAGCCCCCTTAGCGCTATAAGCGAATACTACTACACCATAATGCGCGATGTATTTGTGGGCAGTTTATGCATGGTGTCCTTGTTTTTGTTTGCCTACAAGGGCTACCCCCAAAAGGGAATGATTATAAGCGAGAATGTGATTTTTAATACCGCCGGCCTGCTGTGCGTGCTGGTAGCCTTGTTCTCCATGAACATGGCGCCTGATGTTTGTTGTATTAACAACAGGCAAATTGATTTTTGCCCAAACCTGGTCGCGCTTGATCATAGGGAATGGTTTGGCTGGATACACAATGGCGCGGCTACCTTGTTGTTCATCATTCTGGGTTTTGTATCCCTCTTTCTGTTCACCAAAACCGATGATAAGAACAAACTTACGCCAGATAAAAAGCGGCGCATTTTCATTTATCGCCTCTGCGGTATTGTAATTTGGGCTACCCTGGCCTTTTATGTGGTTTGCAATTTGCTGAAGGTGCAGTGGCCCTCACTGCTTTTTGTAACGGAGTTTATATGCCTGGAGGCTTTCGGTTTATCGTGGCTTGTAAAGGCAAAACCCAAAGAGTTGTTTACAAGCGGGCCGGCGGTTGCGCCTGCACAGGCCCCGATGCCGTAAAATAAAAAAGTCCCAGCCGAAGCTTGGGACTTTTTTATGTCTTAGACGGTTACTACTACTTTGCAGCAGCGGCAGTGTCAGTTGTTGCAGTTGTAGATGAATCAGCAGGAGCTGCAGCTTCAGGGCTTACGCTTTCAGCAGAAGAGCTTACGGCAGTTGAATCAGCAGGAGTAGCATCACCACCTTCAGCTGGTTTGTTGTTGCAAGAAGCAAGAACGAAAACTGAAGCAGCAACAAAAGCGAAAAATAACTTTTTCATTGTCTTGGTTTTAGTTTTAATTGGTTAATTAAATTGACGGGCAAATATAGTCAGCGAAATTCTGCTTTTCCAAATTTTCCTTAAATTTTTTCCTCATGGTTATCAACACATTAGGCACAGGATGTCCTGTTTACTTCTCTCTAAAGAAGATATTTACGGGCACTCCGGTAAAGTCAAAACTCTCCCGAAGTTTGTTTTCCAGGTAGTTTCGGTAGGACTCCCTAACGTATTTAGGGTGGTTGGTAAAGAAGGCGAAAGAGGGGGTATGCGTAGGTAACTGTGTTACGTATTTTATCTTAATAAGCTTGCCATCGGTAGCCGGCGGGCTGTATTGTTCAATGGCTTTAAGCATTATTTCGTTAAGCTGGCTGGTAGGTATTTTGCGGTTTTTATTGGCGTAAACCAGCTCAATGGTTTCAATTATGCGGAATATGCGCTGCTTTTCGATAGCCGATATAAAAATAACGGGCACATTGTTGAAAGGGGCCAGCTTTGACTTTATCTGCGCTTCAAAATCGCGGGCAGTATTGGTGGCTTTGTCAATTAAATCCCATTTGTTAACGGCCACCACTATACCACGGCGCTTTTTAATGGCCATTTTATAAATGCTTAAGTCCTGGTGGGTAATGCCTTTGGTGGCATCCAATACCACAAGGGCAATGTCAGCTTCGTCAAGCGCTTTAACTGCGCGGATAACAGAGAAGAACTCCAGGTTTTCCTGCACTTTGGCCTTACCCCGTATACCGGCGGTGTCTATTAATATCAGTTGCTTGCCGAATTTGTTGTAGGTGCTGTGGACGGAATCGCGGGTGGTGCCCGCAATATCGGTTACAATGTTGCGCTCTTCATCAAGCAGGGCATTTACCAATGATGATTTGCCTACGTTTGGTTGCCCGATAATGCACACTTTAGGTATATGCGGGGCATCATCCTCTTCTTCTACCTCATCGGGTATACGCTCGTTAATGGCATCCAGTAACTCGCCCGTGCCTGAGCCTGTCATGGAGGCGATAAAGAACACATTATCCATACCCAGGCTGTAAAACTCGTTAGCGTCGTGCAGGCGCTCGGTATTATCCACCTTGTTTACTACTACAAAAACGTTTTTTTGGTGTTTGCGCAGCAACTTGGCAAACTCATCGTCAAGGGCGGTCATGCCGGTATGCGCATCTACCACAAAAAGCAGCAGGCTGGCTTCCTGTATGGCAATAAGCACCTGCTCGCGTATGCCTTTTTCAAATACATCTTTTGAATGGGGCACAAAGCCGCCCGTATCAATTACATTGAATTTCTTTTTGCCCCACTCGCACTCGCCGTAAATACGGTCGCGCGTTACCCCGCTCATATCATGCGTAATGGCTTTCTTCTCGCCGATTAATCGGTTGAATAGGGTTGATTTGCCTACGTTGGGCCTTCCTACTATAGCTACTGTAAATCCCATGTTTTATTATTTAGCCTTTAGCTTTCGTAGCCAAAGTTACGCAGTGTGTTTTCACTGTTGCGCCACTTATCCTTTACCTTAACCACCAGTTCCAGGTGAACCTTCTTGCTTACAAAGGATTCGATGGCTTCGCGGGCATCAATGCCGGTTTTCTTTATAGACTCTCCGTTTCTGCCAAGGATAATCGCCTTTTGCGATTCGCGCTCCACATAAATAGTGCATTTTATACGGTCAATGCCTTCCGATTCCCGGTAGTCGTTAACCTCCACTTCGCAAGAATAGGGAACTTCCTTCTGGTAATTCAAAAATATCTTTTCGCGTACTATTTCGGAAACGAAGAAGCGCACGTTGCGGTCCGATAGTTGGTCCTTATCAAAATAAGCCGGCGATTCGGGCAAAAGGGAACTTATCTTTTTGATAAGGCTCTCGCGGTTAAGTCCTTTTTCAGCAGAGATGACAATTAACTCGGCATTGGGCAATATTTTGCTCCAGCGGTCAACCAGTTTAACGGCATCTTCTTCCTTGTATAAGTCTGCCTTGTTTATTACCGCCAGCACAGGCACCTTGGTGGTTTTTAAAAAGTCTATCAGGTGTTGCTGTTCTTCGTCCTTCTGGTACTTATCGGTTACAAACAGAAACACATCAGCATCCTCCAGCGCCTGTTCTACAAAGCTGTTCATCTTCTTGTGCAACTCGTAGGCAGGCTGGTTTATAAAGCCGGGGGTGTCGCTAAACACCAATTGGTAATCATCGCCGTTTATAATACCCAAAATACGGTGGCGGGTGGTTTGCGCCTTTGGGGTAGTAGCCGATAGCTTTTGCCCTAACAGGGCGTTCAGCAAGCTGCTTTTACCCACATTAGGTAAACCTATAATATTGATATATCCGGCTTTATGGCTCATACAAAGGGCGGCAAAAATAACAAAGATGGGCGGCTATTCTCATCTTTCGCACTAATTAGGAGTTACGGCAACCGCAATAGTTAATTGACTGTCATATTTTTGTCATAATAGATTAAAAAGCGGGCAGTTAGCCCCAATACCCCCTGTTTTGGTTAACTTTATTAAGATTAGGCCCAGGCGGGATGTTGAACAGTGATAACCAATGAGCAGTATATACTTGCCCTTTAAATACCTAAAAAGGCTTGCGCTGGTAGTTGGCGCCTGCCTGGCTATAGGGTTTAGCGTTAAGGGCCAGGGCCTTCTGCCTACTAAAGGCACGGATTTTTGGTTTGGGTTTCCGCATTTTCCAAATGCCGCAATCTGGAACAAGCGCTTTGATGTTTTTGTTACCTCTAACGTAAGTACCAGCGGCGTAATAGAGATACCGGGGCAGGGGTGGAGTCAATCGTTTACAGTTACCGCTAATCAAACCACTACTATAACAGTACCTACCCTTGCCGCGGAGAACACCAATTCAGATGCAGTAGAAAACCGGGGCGTACACCTCACTACCCAGGAACCGGTAAGTGTATTTTCTATTTGCATACAATCCTACAGTTCAGATGGTACGCAGGTTTTTCCTACACCGTCTTTAGGCACAAGCTATTGTATTGCCAGCTATCCGGGCTTAACAAGTGCTGATAGTTTGTGTTCGCAATTATTAATTACAGCTACTGAAGATGGCACACAGGTAAATATTACACCACGGGCTACAACTATGGGAGGCCATGCAGCAGGCGTGCCTTTTGTTGTAAACCTGAATCAAGGCCAAACCTATCAACTGATTGCCGCATCAGAAACCGGCGATTTAACCGGAACACTGATAGAGGCAACCGATAGCAGTGGTGAATGCCGTCCATTTGCAGTGTTTAGTGGCACAGGCTGCACTAACGTACCCGCAAACTGTTTTTCGTGCGATATTTTGTTTGACCAGGCCATTGCTACTCCCTTTTGGGGTAAAAGCTATTATGCTGCACCCTACTCGTTCGCCACGCAATACACGCTGCGCATTCTTGCACGGCAAAACGGAACTACGTATTCAGTTAACGGCGGTGCGGCTGTTGCGCTTAATGCCGGCCAGTTTGCCGAAATAAACGGCATTACAACAGCTACCTGTATACAGGCTAATAACCCCATAAGTGTTATACAATACATGGAGGGCAGCTCTTGCGCGGTAGATGGGGACCCTTCCATGACTTACCTAAACAGCGAGGAACAGAAAATTGATAATGTCACCTTCAGCACGGTGTCCTCTATGGTTATTACGCAGCACCTGGTAAGTGTGATAATGAAAACCGCTTATATCAATCAGTTAACCTTAGATGGCGTTGCTGTTCCTTCGGGGGCCTTTACCGCTTTCCCTTTTTGCAACACCTACTCCTACGCCAACTTAAACCTTACGCAAGGCAGCCATACGCTTGATGCAGATAGCGGATTTGCGGCTTATGTTTACGGCACAGGCTCTGCCGAAAGTTATGCTTATTCGGCAGGTTCTTACAACAGGGTTCAGCCCATTCAGGTAGACTCTGCTTTTTGTAATACGGACAGTATAGTGCTTGGTAAATCGGGGCTATATTTTAACCAGTGGTGGAGTACTGCTAATGACCTTTCCTCTAATATTCACACAGGGCCAACACTCACTATTTACCCGCCCATAGTGCCGCAGGTTTATGTTTTGCACGCTGATGAAACGATATCCGGCTGCGAGAAGCTTTTTTATTTTACTGTAGAGTCGCCCATACCGCCGGTGGTAAACGCCACTGCTACAGCTGATACGGTTTGCCAATACCAACCGGTTAAGCTACAGGCTATAGTAAACCCTTCCGGTAGTTATCAATACGCATGGTCTCCTTCTACAGGGCTTAGTAATGCCTTTGTAGCCGACCCTGTGGCTACCGCAACGGCAAGTACCTGGTATGTAGTGGCTGTTACAACGCCCGGCCAGTGCGCAGGCATAGTGTATGACAGTGTTTTTGTAGCTGTAACTAATGGTAACGTAGCTTCATTTAAAACTACTGCTGGTGATACAACATTATGTATTGGAGAAAGCACTGCCCTTGCGATTCAATTGCAGAAAGTAATTTTTGAAGAAGATTTTAATACAGGTGTAAACAGCAGCATATGGAACCAGGTTAGCGGGGGAGCAGTTGGTACACAGTGCGGTTCGGTAAGCGGCAATGCACTGTATTTTAACGGTGCCGGAACCCGGAGCGCCACTACCAATAATGTGAATGTGCTGAGCGGAGGTAGTTTACGTTTTTATTTAAAAATAGCGTCGGGTACAGCGCCTTGCGAGGATGTAGATGCCGGTGAGGATATAGTGCTGGAGTATTCCACCAACAATGGCGGCTCATGGACGCCGGTTGTAACTTACTACGAATCGCTTTACCCCAATTTCACCTTTATTTCGGTTCCTATCCCAAATGGAGCGCTTACTAATGCTACCAGATTCAGGTGGCGGCAGCTTAGTAACTCCGGAGTAAACCAGGATAACTGGATGTTAGATGAGGTGGTTATAGCCGCTAATGATAATTCCGGCTTCAGTTTTAACTGGTGGCCTTCCGCAACTCTTAATAACAGCACTATTGCTAATCCTGTGGCTACGCCTTCAGTTACCACTGTTTATCATTGCCAGATAACGGATAACTCTACAGCCTGCGTTTATGAGGACAGCATTACCGTACAGGTGGGCCAAACCTTTAGCCTTAATGTTACGCCTGATACTACGCTCTGTACTTTTACATCAGTGCAGCTAAACGCGGTGCCATCATTGCCGGGCAGTTATACCTATTTATGGATTCCGTCGCAAACGCTTAATAATCCACAGGTGGCTGCGCCCATGGCTACACCCGGGCTGCCCACTACCTATACCGTTATGGCAACCTCTGCTTTTGGATGTACCAAAACGGATAGCGTATTTATAAATATAGGCTCGGTTATTTCCTTTGATGCCACTCCTTCTACTGATACAGTATGCGCTGGGCAGGGCGTTACTGCGGATGTTGTGGTTAAAAGCAGTTGCGACCTTGCAGGTAACAGTTGCGCAGGCCCTGTAAACACACTGGTGCTTGGCAGTAATAGTGCCACATCGGGCATAGCCTCTACTACGCCCTATTACGGTGGCTTAACCAGCGCTAAAAGGCAGTTTTTAATTACCGCCCAGGAGTTGAATGCACTGGGCTTTTCACAGGGGCTTGTAACCTCTCTTGCATTTACAATTGCCTCTGTAAATGGTAGTGGCAGTTACCAAAACTTCACTATCAAAATGGGATGCACGCAATTGCAGGCGTTAACTACTGCTTTCGAAAATGGCTTGTTCCAGGTATATAATCCCAAAACAATTACCCCTGTTGTTGGCGTTAATACCTATGCTTTTGATACGTATTATAACTGGGATGGCAGTTCAAACCTGATAGTGGAAATTTGCCATGAAAGCGCTACCCCTCCGCCCACTGCTTCGGTTTATTATTCGGCTGTTACGCAGAGCCAGGTTTACATTTTAGGCAGCAGCCCGCAGTGTGCAGTAACTACGGGAAGTTTATCTAACAACAGGCCCGATATTCAATTAGGCTTTTGCGCTGCGCCGCAAAATACCTTCAGCTATTTGTGGAGTCCTTCTGCCGGTGTTAGCAATACAGGTATTAAAAGTCCGGTTCTAACGCCGGGGGCCAATGCAACTTATGTTGTTAGTGCAATTGATGCTGCAACTTCCTGTAGTTATACTGATAGTGTAGTGCTTACAGTAGCCCCCGATTTTATTCTGAATGCCGGTGGCGATACCATCCTGTGCGCTTCATCAGGCGTGCCTTTGTTTGCCAATACAACGGCAGGCCCGGGGGCAACCTATATGTGGAGCCCTGCCCAGTGGTTGTCGAACAATACGGTGGCTAACCCGGTTGCTACGCCGTTAAGCACTTCTGTATATACGGTTAATGTTACATCGCCTGCAGGCTGTTCAAAAACGGATAGTGTAAGGGTTACCGTAGTTTCACATTCCTATTTTAATGCTTTGCCCGATGGCAAGCTTGTTTGTTACGGTGATTCAGTAAAAGCAGGCGTTGAAAAAGCCAATAGTTGTGGTACGAACGGAACCTTGTGTAATGGTGTAACGGACAGCGCTACTTTACAAACGGGAGGAACTATTTCTGCCACGCCTTCCATTTCTCCGTTTTGTGGCTCTTACAAAAGCAGCAAACGGCAATTGTTGTATAAAGCATCAGAGTTACTGTCCATGGGCCTTTCGCCAACTGCTACTATAACAGGGCTGGAATTTAATTTGGCCAACGTGGCAGGTACAGGGGTGTTTCAAAACTTTACTATCCATATGAGCTGTGCTAACCTGGCTGCATTGGATACTACCTTTGCTACCGGGCTTTATTCCGTTTTTACCGCTAAACCTGTTCAGGTAAGCAACGGATGGAGTTACTTTGCCTTTGATAACAGCTATGATTGGGATGGGTTTTCGGACATTGTGATAGAGTTATGTTTTTTGAATAGCGGTGCCGGCGCTAATTCAGCGGTCAGTTATCACAATACCCCTTTCAATTCCTGTGTTTATACAACATCCAATAATAACAACGGTGTTTGCAACAGTTTAAGCGGCTTAACGGTAACAACACGGCCCAACATCCGCTTTTTATACTGCACTACCCCTGTTTCAAATCTTACCTATAACTGGTCGCCGGCCGCGCTGGTTAGTAGTCCTGCCATCAAGGACCCCTACCTGTTTACCTTACAGGATACTGTGTTTAGCCTATTGGCAACTGATACGGTAACTGGCTGCCAGTTTAGTGATACCTTATTTGTTGATGTGCTGGATGCGTTAACGGTAAGTGCCGGCAACGATACTACGGTTTGCTCTGCAACAGGGCTACAACTGCATGTAAGCACAAATGCCCCGGGTGTTCAATACAACTGGCAACCGGCCTCTAAACTTACCGGGGCCAATACGGCTTCTCCGGTTATCACTTCTAATACCTCTCAGCAGTATGTAGTGCAGGTGGCCGATACAGCAGGCTGTGCAACTGCAAGCGATACCGTGAACGTAAATGTGATGGTGATTAATTCGGTTGTAAGCCCGGATACAACCATCTGCGTTGGCGACACTATTCAACTGCAGGCTACAGGTGGTGATACTTATTTATGGTCTCCGGCAGTGGGTCTAAGTTCCGTTACAGACTCCGTGCCACGGGCATTTCCGCTTGTTACCACCACCTATCAGGTGGCGGTTAATGCTTTTGGCTGTACTGCAGGTGATTCCGTTACGATAGCGGTGTTAGCTCCTCCGTTGGTTGAGCTTGGTAATGATACTTCCTTCTGCGCCGGGGAAAGTGTAATCTTTTACGCCGGTGCAAACTACGACAGCTATTTGTGGCAGGATAACTCCACCGCCGATTCGTATACCGCAAACGCTGCAGGGGTATACTGGGTGCAGGTAGGTAACCAATGCGGTACCGTAAGAGACACCGTTACTGTATTGCAGTTATATCCTGTTCCGTTGGTTAATTTGGGCAATGGCGGGCAGTTATGCGATAATCCTTTACCAATGCTGGATGCGGGCAATACCGGTTCAACCTTTTTGTGGAGCACCGGCGAAACCTCGCAGGCCATTACTGCAACGCAAAGCGCCGACTATTTTGTAACTGTAACCAGTAGTGATAGCTGCATAGGTTATGGCAATGTAAGCATACAGTTGCTTAGTGCGCCTGCCGTTTATTTAGGCGCAGACACTGCCTTGTGCATAGGAGAGGAGTTAATACTTAAAGCCGGTAACCTGCAGGCTGCTTTTGAATGGCAGGACGGCTCAACAGAAAGTTATTATCCCGTGCGCGAAGAAGGCCTTTATTGGCTACATGCATTTAATAGTTGTGGCACCTCATCCGACAGCATACGGGTGCTGTTTGATAACTGCGACTGCAAAGTATTTATGCCCAATGTATTTACACCTAACGGCGATGGCAACAATGATATTTACAAACCTGAAGCCAATTGCGACCTGCGCTTTATTGAGTTGCGCATATTTAACCGCTGGGGCGAAATGGTATTTGAAACCAACAGCCTGACTGCCGGTTGGGACGGCACTTATAAGGGCAAGCCATTGCCACCGGCCGTTTATACTTACCTGTTCAGCTATGCAGGCCGCGATGGTAACCGCGTGCGCTCCGGCAAGCTTAAGGGTAGCCTTACCCTCATCCGTTGATTGTTACAAACAAATGACAATTGAGATATGGCACAGCTTAAAAAGCTGTTTAAATTAGCTACGGCAATGAAAAGGTATTTACTACTTCTTACCGGCGCTTTAGCTATCGCAAACATTGCGGGCATAATGCCTTTTTATAGCCTCGGCTTAATGGAAGTTAAAACCGAAATACAGAAAGAACTTGGAAATGAAGGGGCTTTGCAAAAACTGGTAATTGCGGATGTTGAGTTGAGCGACAAATCTGTATTTAGCTGGGTAGAAGCAGGCGAGTTCAGTTACATGGGCAGGATGTACGACATGGCCCATTGTCAAAAGATGGCTGGCTATACTGTTTTTTTTGTGATACAGGATGAAAAGGAAGATAACTTACTTGCGCTGCTTAAAGTATTTTATCAGGATAATCACCAAAACGGCGAAAGCAATTCCCCGTTAAGCCATTTGCTTAAAAACATAACCAAGGATTTTATCCCATGTTCGGTAACCGCCGAACTGCAAGCTCCTTTATCCACCAACAGTGGTTTATCTACCCGGGTACCCGGTAGCATATGCGCAGGTTTTTCCTCTGCGCCCATTATTCCCCCCGGCGCTTAGGTACTGATATAATCAGCTTCTCTTTTCTTATTGCCTTAATTTTTAATTGAAAAATTTTGTATGAAAAAGTGTATCCTTTCATCTCTATATACTATTACCATCTTTTTAATGAGCGCAGGCTTAGCCGTAGCGCAGAGCCCCTATGTTTGCGGTGCCGATGCGGCCCGCCAAAAGTTGATTCAGCAACACCCTGAAATTTTACAACAGGAAGCTGAGTTGGAACAGTTTACTCAAAGCTTTGTACCTGATTACCTGAAATACCGCGACAGCCGCACGGGCAACATTGTTATACCTGTGGTGTTTCACATTTTACACCAGGGAGGATTAGAAAATATTTCGGATGCGCAGGTGATTGATGAAATGCGCATTTTGAATGAAGACTACAACAAGCGCAATGCTGACACATCAGCAGTTATACCGGTATTTACACCCCTGATTGCGGATGTGGGTATTGAGTTCAGGCTGGCAAACATCGACCCCTGGGGCAATTGTACCAATGGAATTGAGCGCATAAATACCTGCCAAACCTACAGCGGTAATGATTACTCTAAACTTAACAACTGGCCGCGTGAAAAATACCTGAATGTTTGGGTTTGCCGCAGTATGGAAGATGGCGTGGCGGGTTATGCGTATTACCCGGGTTCAGTAAACACTATACTTAATTTTCCTTCAAAAGACGGTGTGATAATTTTGCATGATTACATTGGAAGTATTGGCACCGGCAATACCACCAATTGCCGTGCGCTAACGCACGAAGTAGGCCATTACCTGAATCTTAAACATCCCTGGGGAGATACCAATAACCCCGGCGTAAGTTGTGGTGATGATGACGTAAATGATACGCCGATTACAAGAGGCAGTAACCTGACCTGCAATTTGAATTTGAATTACTGTGTTGCAGGCACTATTGAAAACGTGCAGAACTATATGGATTATTCCTATTGCTCTAAAATGTTCACCAATGGGCAGGCTGCACGCATGAGGGCTGCCTTAAATTCGGATAAGAGCAATCGCGATAATCTGTGGACAGCCGGTAACCTTGTAGCAACGGGCACGGATGATACCTCCTATAATTCCTGCGCACCGGTGGCGGATTTCAGTGCCAACAAGAAATACATTTGTATGGGCACTACGGTTACGTTTTTAGACGCCCATTACAATGGCAACGTTACTGATTACTATTGGGAGTTTCCTAACGGTATCCCGGCCATATCTACCGCTCAAAACCCGCAGGTACAATTCCAGACAGCCGGATGGCAGCCTGTACGTTTAACGGTTTCAAGCCCGCTTGGGACAAGCACCAAAAGCGATACTTTTCTGGTGTATGTGGCGCACGATAATGCTATGTATTCTACCCCTTATTTCGAAGACTTTGAATCGCCCGGAAAAATAAACGAGTTTGAGTGGGCATCGGTTAATGTAGATAAAAATGAAACGGAGTTTAAGCAGGTTGATTACACATCGCACTGGGGCAGTTCATGTATGCAGTTGAACAATTATTATACTCATGCTGACCATGATATTGATGAATTGGTTTCTCCGGGTTTTGATTTGTCGCAGCTGAGTACGGCAAATATGACGCTGTCTTTTTATTACTCACTGGGCTCGTGGAATCAGTACTTTAACAGCCTGAACGATTCCATTGCTGTATTAGCTTCTGCCAATTGCGGAGGCAACTGGGTTAATGTCTACAAAAAGGGAGGGAGCTCCATTGTAAATGCGGGCTACCAGGCAGGTTTTTTTGTGCCAACACAGGCCCAGGCGTTTTGGAAACAGGTGAAAATCAATTTACCCGCAACCTTAAAGCAGCCTAACGTGCATTTTAAATTCCAGGTGTTTAGCGCTGTTTATGGCAACAATTTTTACATAGATGACATAAACATTGGCAACGCTGTTTCAACCGGGATAGAAGAGCAGGATATGTTTGATGAAATAAGCCTGTTTCCTAATCCTGCTAATGATGCCGCACAGCTCAATATTACTTTAACTGCGGCGGCAGATGTGGAGGTTAAATTGTTTGATGTAGCAGGCAAGCAGATTACAGATTTGTATAATGGCCGTATGGAGAGCGGCGAGAATATGTTGGCGCTAAACAATCTTGGTGTTTATGCCAGGGGCGTTTATGTGGTACAGGTTAAAGCCGGTAATGCTTTACGTCAGCAAAAACTGGTAATCCAATAATCTTATCATTGTTTTGTTCATGCGCAGTTGCTGTAAGCAACTGCGCAATTTCTTTTTATCTGCATTATGAAAAACGTTGTTTTACTGTTGCTGGCCTTTGGCCTTATTAAAGTTGGTGCTCAAAATCCGGAGAAACCTAAATTGATTACCGGGCCCGTTGTAGGTGCTGTTACAAAAAGCACTGCGTTGTTATGGATAGCTTATAAGGGTAACGGACAAAACATACTTAGCCTTGAAGATACGGTAAGCAAGGCGCTATATTTTCCTACGGGCTTCAATAAGATAAACGACAATAAGGGCAGCACTGCTTTGGTGGCAGAGTTTACCGGCCTTGAAGCCGACCACGTTTACAAAGTGCAGTATGCGCTTGACCCTTTGCTTGTACATCCCAAATGCATTTTTCGTACGCAGGCAGATAGCGCTGTTAAGGATATGAACTTTCTTTTCGGTTCATGCGCCTTGCTGAATACCGGCGCAAGCAGGTTTATCTTCCCAGGCTTATCTATCGGTATTTTTAACCAGATGAAAAAGCAACACAGCGATTTTATGGTTTGGTTGGGCGATAATGTGTACTACTTCAGTAAACACTACAGCAGCTATCAGGGAATGTTTTCGCGCAATCTGAAAATCAGGAATAAGTTTCCGTTACTGGCGGATTTTTTAAATAACCAGCCTAACTATGCCATGTGGGATGATCACGATTATGGATGGAATGATGCCGACAAAAAATTTCCTCTCAAGGATACGTCTCTGGTGGTATTTAAAGGATTTTGGCCTAACCCTTCTAGCAGCTTCGATACGCTTAAGGGTAACTACTTCACCTTTCGTCATTATGATGCAGAGTTTTTTATGACGGATTGCCGCTGGTACCGTGACCCTGAAGGGGATAGCGCAGCTGCCTTTTTAGGTCCCGAACAACTGGCCTGGCTGGAAGATAAATTGCAGCACAGCAATGCAACGTTTAAATTTATTTGTGTGGGCTCGCAGGTGCTTAACGAATGTTTTTACGGAGAATCTTATACAAAATACGCTGTAGAGCGAAACAAGTTGTTTGATTTTATTGCCGTTAACAACATTAAGGGGTGCATGTTTTTAACCGGCGATAAGCATTACGCTGAACTTAGCAAGAAAGACTGGAAGGGGTATCCCTTATACGATTTTACATCATCGCCCTTAACCAGCCCTATTTTACCGGTGCGTTACCTTGGCATTTATAAAAACTATTGCAGCATAAATGAAACCATCCTCTATCGAAAGAATTTCGGAAAGATTTCGATTAGCGGCCCTGCCGGAAACCGTGTATGCAAACTTGAGTTATATGGTAAGGGAGGGAAAAAGAAATGGGAGTATTTCATCCCTGCAAATAGTTTGCAAATCGATACCGTAGGTAGATAACTTTGCTTGGCGTTTTGTGGCCTTTTTCTTTTAACAGGGTTGGCGCTTTTTTACCTTTTCCTCATGGTATTCTACTGCCTCATCAATAGAATGAGAGGCATGAAGTTTTAGTCCCTTTTTATCCAATTCAGTAAGCTTGCACCAATTACCTTCTTGGCTTTACCAACCTGAAATTTTTGATGAAGAATAGCTGCATAGCCCCATCAGATGCTTTCTTAAAAAGTTTAAAGATGCCAATACCTTCAAATTTACCGGGAGTGAGCAGTATGTAGTTGCCCATTAAACGGTATTGCATGTTAAATGTGCTTATGGAATCGTAAGTGCCTTTGGCATTCGTAAAGTCAAAAAGCCGTCCGCTGCTTACCTCCAGTGTATCAACGCCATTAAAAATATCCAGCTTGTATACTTTTGGGTAAGGTTTATGCGCGGGTTCCCTCTCAATTCTAAAAACGTCTTCCTTTTGCGCTAAGCAATTAGCTGCGGTTAAGGAGAGTATAATTATCACCAATGTTCTCACTGCTTACTAAAGTTTAAAAAGGTAAACACCGGAACTCTGCCCTTGAGTTTTGCCGGTGTTTACCCAAACCAAATGCGTCCTCTTACCCTTAACAGAGGCTCTTTAACCTGCGCTTAAATGCCCAGGTAATTTTTTACTTCTTCAGTGCTCCCAAATTTTTGGTTAAGCACTTCTAAAGGAAATTCAACTTTGCCGGAGTTTTTTGCTGCTGACCGGAAATCATCTTTTTTAATAACGCATACCTGCTGATCGGTAGTTAAGGCCCAAACCAGATTTTCCTGAACGGGGTTAAAGCGCAGGTTAGTTGGTTCGCCGGGGTAATAGGTATACATTATACCACGCTTAGCCTCTACCAGGTAAATGCACTGCAACCTCAATTCCCTGCCGGTGTTTTTATCAATAAACTTTGCCTGAACGGATGCGCCTACCGGTAAACGTTGTGGCTGGTCGCAATTCATGGTTCCAAAATTCCGCACACGGAACATGCGATAGAACAGGTTGCTCTGCTCCATTCTTGCTTCATATTCTTTTATACGCCTTTGCTGTTCTTCAATCTCGCGCTTAATCTTTTCTTCAATAGCAGTAGCCTTGGCCTCTAGTTCCTCTTTTAAGCGTTGCTGTTCGGCCCTGCGCTGCGCCAGTTTCACTTCGTAATCTTTGTATTTGGCATCAAACACTTTTTTAGCGGCATCGTAATCTTTATCCTCAAGTGCCGGGGTAGCAATAATGCTGTAGCTCGTTTTCCCTTTGCTAAACGTTATTTCGTAATTCATGCTGCCCTCTGCGCGCTTCATTTGCACATCCTCCCACAATACCTGCGCCTGTTTAGGGTCGTATTCCTTTTCGTTTACTACTTCAAATTTCAAATTGTTGTATTCCGCTAATTCAGGAAACTCCTTTTCATCCACCTTTATTGAAAAGCGCGCCTTTTTCTTTTCCACTTTTTTAGGGGCAACAGGCTTTTCTTTTTCTACATCTTCAACCGCCTGGCATAGTTGACGGTATTCTGCGCTTTGCTGTTTTAAAGCTTCATCTCCGCTTAGCTTTTTACTGCTCTTCTTTGCTTTGGTTTCTGTAACAGGTATGGGCATATCGGGGGCAAGCGGCTCTTCGTTCTTAATAAAGTTCGACTCACTTACATATTCCCATTTCTTTTTAGCGGTATCAAGGTAATAGGTATTAAAGCGGTCTTCCTCTTTATTACTAACCATTTTTACCTGTATTAAGGCTTGTGGGTTAGTGCGCAAAGATTTGCCGCTTTGTGTTGCGGCAATTTCCATCATGCCGGCCGTTTCAAAATGGTAGGTTTCACCGGCGCTGTCGTAGGTCATTGGTATGCCTGCTAAAAAAACATCTGCCACAGTATGAAACTCCCTATAGCTTAACTCCACCTTTCCTGTAACTATATTGCCACTTTCATCTAAAAAGGCATTGGCCGGAACAATAATTTGTGAGCCGGTAATGTAACTTACAATAGAATCCTTACCTGCTTCCAGTACATACACTGCCGATTTAATATTGGCCTCTGCAATAGGAGGGTTGATAAAGGGCCTTACAATGGCTTCCTGAATGCCGTCGGTTTTTAAAGTTTTGGAAAGAATAAGCACCGCAGCAACAGTGGTTACCAGTGCGGCCCCCCTGCCAAACCAAAACTTTGCAGTTTTAAAGAATGGGGTTTTTATAGCGTTATAGCTTTTCATCAGCTGCCCGAAATCTTTACCCGATGATAGGTCGGCATCGGTAAGCGGAGGACGGTTGGTATTTATCTTAAAGTTTTTCATGACGTTATAAGTATGGTTGTTTCATTCAACAGTTTATGATGATGAAGTAGGCTTAAGTGTTAATCGTTTTTTGAAGCAAGGGCTTCAGTTTTTCCAGTATGCGGTACAACCTCATTTTAGCAGTTGGTTCCGTAACATTTAAAATCTCGCTTATCTCTTTAAAGGGGCGTTTTTCAAAAAAGCGCATTTCCACCAGTTGAAAATCTTCCTCATCTAAAGTGGTAAGGGCGTTAAGCACCAATTGCTCTTTTTCTTCAACTCCCTGTTCGCCCATTTCCTGCACCAGGTCCTTAAGGTGTTTTTCTTCCAGGTTAATACCACGCTGTTTCTCGTTTTTACGGAAAACCTGGTTCATTTCATTTATAGCTATACGGTATAACCAGCTGCTGAACGGAAAGCCGCGGTGTTCGTATTTTGGCAGGCTAATCATGGCCTGAAGGAATACCTGCTGAGTTATATCAAAGGCATCTTCTTTGGTTACCACGCGCTGGTAAACAAACTTTAGTATAAGGGCATAGTACTTATCGTACAGTGCGCCGAACTTTTCAGGGTTTTTCTTAGCGGCGAGTATCAGGGCTTCCTCCTCGCTTAGGGTTTTCAGGTCGGTTTTATCCATTCGCTGGGCAATTGTTATGGACGAATTCATCTGCATTGTATAAGGTAAATGCAGGAGCGTATTAAAAGTAACAAAAAGCGTTACTCAAATTTTGAACGCTAAATGAAAGTGGCTGAGGCAGATAGGCCAAACAGGCGTGGATTACTCCACAATAAGCTTTCTGTAAGCCTTTTGCCCTGCACGGTCGCTTAACTCAACCATATACAGGCCCCTGGCTAAGCGGCTTACGTCTATAACATTGTTGGTTTCGCTTATTGGGGTGGTTAAAACCTTTTGGCCCGCGGTATTAAACACGCTTAAGCTAAAATTACCCCCATCAGTTGCCACAGCCACCTGTGTGCTGGCAGGGTTAGGGTAAATGCCAAAGGCAAAAGATTCCGTAGCGCTTATACCTGTACACTGCGAAAACTTACCCAACAAAAACAGGGCTGCTGAAGTTAAGGATGGTTCTACACAACCGCCGTGGTTCAGGTTGCCACCGTTTAATATCTGCACATCAGGCGCGCCGTTGGCCGGCCAGGCGGAGTCGGCCTGTATGGCATTCATATAGGGCACCTGTTCATCGGCGGTGCAATAGTGTATTTTGGTTGGCTTTGCCGGGGCCCAGCCCAGCATATCGTTTTCGGCAAGTATCTGGCGGAAGATATGATTCGGGTTGTTGGTAAAATCATCCAATACTGAATCCAATATCATTTCGCGTGGCACTGCCGAACAAAAGGCATCAATATTACCGGTAGAATACTGCTTGCTGTAAAACATGGGCGGTAATATGCTATCGTAAGGATGTTTGAAAATGTGCGAAGGGGTAGGATATAACTGCTGCAGTTGCGGGCTAACGGAATGATACCCTAACAACAGGTAAGGCAAATAACTTGGTGTGGCATAGGCCGTAAACGACAGCATTTGGTTTACCATAGTTACATTTAGGTCGTATGGACCCGACATGGGCGCAAGCCCGATTACATTAAATTCAGAACTGAAATTTTCCTGAATCAATTTAGCCACCGCCATTGTTGAGTAGCCTCCCTGTGAGTAACCGGTAATGGCTACTTCGTTTTTAAGCTGTAACTGGAGCGTATCTGCCAGTTGGCGTGCTGCACGCATTAGATTAATAGCGGCATACCCCGTATGAAAGGCATTGATATATGGATGAATAATTACGCTGCTGTCGCAATCGCCCAGGCCAAGTTCATCGGGCATAACGGTTATTATACCGCCAATACCGGAGAAGAAGAAACCAATGGGACGTTCAGGCCCGTTATAGCTGGGGCATTGGTCCTTACGGGTAAATGTGCCGTGGGTGTAGCAGGCCATGCCCATAGCGCATTCGGTATTTTTAGGTATTACCACAATACCGGAGGCATTAACCAGCGAATCAATATGCTTATAGGGCGTTTTATAAATTACCTGGTAAACGTCAATATCGTATTGCGGTGCCACAGGTAAACTAAAACCCGTGGTTTGAAGAAAGCTGTCTAATTCGGTTTTAGTAAAGCTTTGCTGTAAATGGTAGCTGGTTATCTGTCCCTTACTTTCAATGGCAAAAAACAGGAGGAACAAAACGTACGTGGCAACTTTCTTCATTTCATCTTTTTTATAGTCAACAATATATAAAATACAAAGTTCAGGCTTACACCATCTCTTTTATCAGGGTAAAGTATTCCGGGTCTTCATCCTCAAAAATAGTAGTGCCCTCCAGCATGTAAGCGCGTAGCAGGTATTCTTTAGCCTGTGCCATATTGCCCAACTCAAAGTAGGTTTTGCCCAGCATAAGCAGCACAAAGGGGTTAGTAGCGCCCCCCGGGCTGTTATACGCCTCATGGAAGTTATCTACCGCACCCTGGTAGTCATCCATCATAAAATGGGCATCGCCAATGGCGGTATACACCCAGGTTGCGGCCTCCCAATTGCTTTTAGGGTCGGGTATAAGGTCAAGCGCCTCGTTATAGCACATAAGGGCTTCGCTGTAATCCCCTTCCTCGGCATGTTCGTCGCCATCTGCACATAATTCTGTTATCTCTTCAAATAACTCATCATCCATTTGGGTATCGCTCATATCTAACGGTATTAAAAGATAAAAAAAGTGGTTTACAAACTCAATAAAAACTGCATAGTATCAACGCCATCGGCATAGTCCCATAATTCGGGATGTTGTGATTGGCCAAACTTAATTGAGGCCGGTAGCTGCCATCTGCCGGGCTCGGCTGAAACCACGCACTGTATTTTATCGGCATTTTGCTTCAACTTGCTGTTAAGCACTTTGTCATCGTGCCAGTATTCAAAATTAAGGTTGCCGATAGGGGAGGGAATGCTCTCGCTTTCTACCAGCATTACAAACTCATTGGCAAAATGGGGTGCTTTGTTCAATAAAAGTATGGTGCGGTTGTAATCGTAATTGTTCATATACTTGCTGTGGTTATGCAGCCAGGCATAAGCCCCAAAGTTCGGGAACAGCTTATCGAAATTGTAACCAACGGGCACATATAGTTTAGAAACGTTGCGGCAACCAAAACCAAAGTAGGCAAAAACATCATCGGCCAGGGCCTGCAATTCGGTATCACCTTCCTGCCCGGTAAGTATGGCAACGGAATTGCGGTTTTTGCGCAGTATTTTGGGGTATTGCCTGAAGTAGTATTCAAAGTACCGGTTGGTATTATCGCTGCCGGTGGCAATAACAGCGTCAAAGTCCTTTAGCTTTTCTACTATCTCAACGCGTTCTTTTAAGCCGGGGTCAATTTCTGTAAGCAGTTCCAAAATACGTGGAAACAACAAATCGTCTTTGGAGGATAGTTTAATTTTCATGCGGCAGCCGGCAACATAAGCGCACAAAAAGTCGTGAAAGCCAACCAGGGGCAGGTTACCGGCAAATATGAGGCCCACAGTTTTGTTTACTGTTTTAAGTTGATACGCGCTTAGCCACTTTTGCAGTTTAGCCTCGTCCAGCATTTCAGCACAAATAGCATACAGGGCCTGCTGTACAAATGAATCCGTAAACCAGGGATTTTGGCGCTCAGCAGCTATAGCCTTCTGCTTCAGCAGTTCATCTGCCTTTATTCGTTTGCCTAACTCCACTAAATTCTCTACAGCGTCCATTGTCCACAAAATTGAAGCGCAAATGTATAATTGTTGCGCTTGTTGAAAATATCAGCCTGCCGGAATACTGAATCTGCTTTGTTTAGCGTTAGTAACTGGGTTTTTCGACTAAAACTGTCATCCTCAAGCTTATGATGGGTGATTTGCAGGTGCTCTCGGGCATCGGTAATCGTTAAGTCCGGGCTTTCAATTCTTGTTTATGAAAAAGAACATAGCCGTAATAACCGGTGGCGAGGCAAGCGAAGTGGGTATTTCGCTTAAAAGTGCGGGTGTAGTTTGCAAGCACCTTAACAAGGATAAATACAACGTGTTTAAGGTGGTAATTGACGGCAACGATTGGTTTGTTGAGCGCGATAACCCCGTGCGCCTTAAAGTGGATAAAAATGATTTCAGCTTTACGGTGGAGGGGCATAAAATAAACTTTGATGCGGTGTTTGTTGCCATCCACGGCACCCCGGCTGAAGATGGCAAGTTGCAGGGCTACTTTGATATGCTGAGAATGCCGTATAACTGTTGTGGTGTGTTGCAGGCCGCTTTAACGTTTGATAAACAACGCTGCAAAGAATACCTTTCGCAGTTTGGGGTTAAAACCGGCAAAGCTGTATTGCTGAAAAAGACGGATAGGGCAGGAGCAGAGCAAAAAGTGCTGCAGGCCTTAAGCGTGCCCCTATTTGTAAAGCCCAATAAAAACGGTTCAAGCTATGGCGCATCTAAAGTTATTGAGGTAGGCGAACTGGCTTCGGCTATTAAAAATGCCTTTGATTTTGATGATGAGATTTTGGTAGAGGAATACCTGCAAGGTACCGAAGTTACCTGCGGAGTAATTACCATAGATGGTAAAATTACCCCACTGCCCATAACCGAGATACGCAGTAAAAAAGGCTTTTTTGACTATGAAGCCAAGTATGAAGGGGCCTCTCAGGAGGTTACCCCTGCTGAAATTGACGCAAAACTGTTTGAACAGATTCAAAAGACTTCAGCAGCCATTTACCAGAAACTGGATTTTAAAGGCATGTGCCGTATAGATTACATTATACGCAACGGTGAGTATTACATGCTTGAGGTAAACTCTATCCCCGGCCTTAGTGAGGAGAGCATTGTGCCACAGCAGGCAAGGGCAATGGGTATTTCGCTGGAAAAACTGTTTGAGATATCTATAGAAGAATGTATTAAGGCTGCTACGGCGGCGCAAACCAATTAAAAAGCTCTGCTAACTTAGCGCCGATAATGAAGAAGTATTTCAACAAAGCCTTGCTGTATAATGTGTTATTGGCAATTGCCATACTTGTACTGTTATTGCTTATTGTGCAGTGGAGTTTGAAGTCGTACACCCGCCATGGCGAGGGCATACCGGTGCCGGCCTTACAGGGTAAATCGTTTGAAGAAGCTAAAAAGCTGCTGGCGGATAACAACCTGGAATACCAGGTAATGGATTCCGTATTTGATGATACTAAGCCGCCGCTTGCTATTGTAGACCAGAACCCCAAAGCGGGCTCGAAGGTTAAAACGGGCAGAACTATCTACATCACCATCAATGCCACTTCTGCCCCCACAATTGAGGTGCCCGACCTCATAGGCCGCACTTCTTTAAAAGGAGCCAAAATGCAGTTGGAGAGCCTTGGCTTTAAGCTGGGCGAACCTGTTTACAAGCCGGACCCGCACCTTAATTCGGTTATCGGGGTGCTGGTAAATGGCAGGCCGCTTACTAAGAAAATGCGGGTGCCTAAAAGCGCCATCATTACCCTGGTGCTTGGCGATGGCCTGGGTGGCGGAAGGATAACGGTGCCTTACCTTATAGGCCTTACTTATGAGGAGGCTGAGTTTAAGCTAAAAGGCATGTCGCTTAACGTAGGTTCAAAGATATTTGAAGATGGAGTGACTGATTCTTTGGGGGCGATTATTTACCGCCAGGAGCCAGCTTTTGGCGATGGCAGAACCATACCTTTGGGCGAGGCTATTGACCTGTTCATGGCTAAGCAATTGCCGGAAGGGGTGGTGGTTAATCCTTCATTGTATGAAATAAGCGATTCCCTGATTACCAACCAGCCGGTTCAAAAGCCTGAATAAGCCCGCTTTGCCTGCCAATAATTTTGTTTTCTTTACGTTTGCTGATTGATGAATAAGGCTATGAAGCGATTATTTCTACTTTTTGTATTGTTTTTAACGGGTTTAGCGGTTTTTGCTCAGCAGGAAGAGCGCCTGGGCCCTATGGGTTATAATCCTGCATTGACTAAAAATTGGCAAAAGGCCCATCAGCATAAATACGTTATCGATAATGGCATGATTGTGTTTGCGGACACCTTAAGCCTGCCTTTTTTAGATGACTTCAGCCGCGATAAAACACGCAGCTATAACTGGACCTGGACGCACATAACTGCTACCTATACTAATGTTTTCGGCACCTGCCTTGGCCCTGAGAACGTGGCTACCGTGCCTATACAAACCAATACAACCACCGCTTATAGTTATAGTTACGATACGCTCACCAATCAGGTTGATTCTACGCCTATTGCACCTATCCCTTTCACCTTTTTCGGGCCTGCTACGGCGGGTTGTTTCAGTCAAAATCCATCCACCGTTAACTATTGGCCGGCCTATTACCGCTATGTGTGGGACACAGCTACCGATAGGTTGGTTGACTCCATTTGGGTAAGCGATCAAACGCTGGATTACGTTCCGGTTTTGCGCTTTGCCGCTGGCGAGCCGGGTACCCTCTGGTTCGATAACATGGCATATGTAAACAATACCTACCCCGACCTGCCGCCAACTATTGGTGTAGCTACGCTGGATGGTTTAAACGAATATGGCCGCCCTTATAACGATACCATGAATACCACTTATGGTACGGCCGATCGCCTGACTTCTTTGCCTGTTAATCTATCCGGCCTTTCCGAAAGCGACTCCCTCTATATCAGTTTCTTTTATGAGGCAGGTGGATTTGGCGATATGCCGGAACCGGATGACTCGCTTATACTTGAGTTTAAGGATAACGATAACCAATGGCGCGAAATGTGGTTTGCCAATGGCGATACTGCAGGCGGTTCATTAGGCAGTAATAAGTTTAAGCAGGTATTGGTAGAGGTGCCTACACTGCTTTCTCCGTTAACCTACTTTTATAACGCTTTTCAGTTCCGCTTCCGTTCGGTTGGGGCGCTTTATGGTAACCTGGACCATTGGCATATCGACTACGTTAAGTTTGACAAAAACCGTAGCGCTACCGATACCGCCATACACGATATTGCGTTTGTTTACGATTACCCTACCATTTTGAAGAACTTTACCCTAATGCCCGCCGACCAATTTACCGGCGTTGCTGATTTGCGGGATTCGATAAACTTACTGGTGCATAATCTTAACCCCGATGCCAACTCAAACCCACCGGCCACTAACTACGTAATTGGCGCTGTGGAAAGCTACCCGGCTATTGTGGTACTTGCGCCGGATGTATTCAAACCTTTAATGCCGAAGAATACCACTACATAGAAATAGAACCGGCTGCAACGTACACTCCCGATGCATCTATTGTAGACAGCCTTATTATACTTTCCAAAGCTTATATCGACCCTAATGATGCGTTGCCATCGAATGACTCGCTGGTGCAAACGCAAAACTTTAATACCATAATGGCTTATGACGACGGCAGCGCCGAACGGGCTTACGGCTTGTTTGGATTGGGTACTAAGAAGTTTGCCTACGAGTTTAACCTTAACCAGCTCGATACGCTGGTTGGTTTCCAGGTAATGTACAGCAGCGTTGAACAAAACGTGGACGACCTTATTTTCAATTTCTACCTGTGGGATTCGCTGAACCTGAATTCTTATGTTAACCCTGACTTTGGTATTGATACTTTGGAGAACATGAAGCGCATTTATGTGGATTCACTGAATGGCTTTGTTACTTATGTACTGGATACGCCGCTACTTATTCAAAAGAAGGTGTACTTCGGCTGGGCGCAAAGCGATGAACGTAGTATGCAGATAGGGTTTGACCTGAACAGCACACTTGGCCGCCAGCACATGTTTGTTTTTATAAACGGCAAATGGCAGGCTTCAACGCTTTCGTCAGATGGCTCGCCTATGATGCGCTTGATTTTTGACAGTAACTATTGGGGGCATACCTCCACTGCGGTTGAAGAGGTGCAGCAGCAGACCGTAGTAGCTGTTTATCCTAACCCTACCAATGGCAACCTTACTATTGCCGGTAACGATAACGCTGAATATGAAATTGCAGTTTACAATGCTATGGGCCAGTTGGTGCAAAACAGCTATTCGCAAAACCACCGGTTTGATATTAACGGTTTACAAAATGGCATTTACCTGGTAAACCTGCGCAATACCGCCACAGGTAAAATAAGCCATAGTAAGGTTATTAAAACTGCTTACTAATGGGAGTGGTTCTTTTCGATGGGGTTTGTAACCTCTGCAACAGTTCCGTTAACTGGATAATTGACCATGACAAAAAGAACGAATTTCGCTTTGCATCCCTGCAATCGGAATACGGCCAACGTATGGTGCAGCAATACAATATCAGCGGCAATTACATGGATACGGTGGTGCTCATCAAAAACAATAGAGCGTACCTTCGCTCGGCAGCTGTTCTGCAGGTGTTGAAAGGTATTGGAGGTATTTATTCGCTGGCGTTGGTCTTCTACATCTTTCCGGCCTTTATCCGCGATGTGGTATATAATTTTATAGCTAAAAACCGCTATCGGTGGTTTGGTAAGCAGGAAAGTTGCCGTATACCAACCCCCGAATTAAAAGCTAAATTTATTGATAAGTGAAAAAGGTAGTTTTTACCGTTATACTGCTGTTGTTGCTCGCTGCCGGCGGATTTGTGTATTGGGTGGCTTTTATCCCCAACATCAATCCCGCGTTTAAAGGGGGTATTAAAATACCAAGCGGCTCTACTTACGGGGATGTGATCAATATACTGGAGGAGAAAAAGGTATTGAAAAACGCCTTAGGGTTTGAGATTATAAGTAAGCTTAAGAAATACCCCGGTAAAGTTAAACCCGGTTATTACACCTTTGGTAAAAACCTGAACAACCGGCAAATAGTAAACATTCTGCGTGCCGGACTGCAAACGCCCGTGCAACTGGTGATTTACAACATCCGCACAAAAGAAGATTTTGCGGGTTTGGTTGGCCGAACGTTGGAGATGGATTCTAATGCCCTGTTAGCAAAGCTGAATGATAAAAAATTCTGCAAAGAAGTTGGGTTGGATACTGCTACCATATTAACGCACTTTATTACCGATAACTACGAGTTGTATTGGAATACCTCCTTAGAGAGTTTCATCAGCCGTATGTTCAGCACCTATGATGACTTTTGGAATGATGCGCGCCGTGCCAAAGCCAGGCAGTGGGGGCTAACACCTTCCGAAGCAACTACGCTGGCTTCGATAGTAGAGAAGGAAGTGATATTTGATAAAGAGATGCCTACTGTTGCAGGCGTTTACCTCAACAGGTTAAAAATAGGTATGCCTTTGCAGGCAGACCCTACTCTTGTTTTTGCACTGCACGATTTTAGTGCGCGCCGGGTAACATCCTATCATAAGGATTTTGATTCGCCATATAATTCGTATAAATATCCCGGCTTACCACCAGGCCCCATTTGTATGCCGCGCAAAAAATCGATAGACGCTGTATTAGATGCCGAGCAGCATAACTTTCTTTACTTCTGCGCTAACCCTGATATGAGCGGGTACTCTATTTTTTCGGCCACTTATGAAGAGCAGCAAAAAATTGCGGCCCAGTACCGCAAAAAGCTGAATGCCATGAATATCCATTAACGGCTTAAGTAGCTGCTTTTTACCTGTATAGGCAATATTTGCTTTATTTACACTGCAATTCCTTTACGCTGGCCTTTACAACGGCTGCAGGGTTGCATAGTTTGAACCATTGTAACTATGTTTTCCTACACTCATCAAATACGCGTGCGCTATGGCGATACTGACCAAATGGGTTACGTATACTATGGCAATTATGCCTATTACTATGAGCAGGCAAGGGCCGAGGCCATAAGGTCGGTGGGTATTACGTATAAGCAGTTGGAGGACTCCGGCATTATGATGCCTATTACCCGCATGACGGTTAAATACATACAGCCTGCCCGTTATGATGAGTTGCTGAACGTGCGCACTTTTGTGCCCGAAATGCCTAACCGCATCATTACCTTTGCCTATGAAATTACCAATGAAGCGGGAGCACTTTTAAATGAGGGTGAAACACAATTGATTTTTGTGGATGCCGTTACACGTAAAATGAAACCGATACCGGCCGTGTTGATGGATAAACTGAAACCTTTTTATAACCTAAGTAACGGGTAATGGCGCTGAAGGATGTTGTTGAGAAGATATTGAGGCGTTACCCCTTTTTGAAAAGGCTGTTGGTTAAGGCGCAAAAGTTTACCCTGCCCGGCCTTGATGGCATACCGGTGGTAGAGGTGTATCAATTCTTTATTGCTGAGATAAAGGCAAACTCCTTAAGCATACGCAGCCGGGCCATAGCTTTCAGTTTCTTCCTGGCCATTTTTCCTGCACTTACCTTTATATTTTCTCTAATTCCCTATATACCGGGTATAAACCATATGGATGTAACCATTATGCGTTTTTTAAAGCAGGTATTACCCAATAAAGAGACCTATGCATTCATTCAATCATTTACTGAGCCTTTATTAAAAGACCTTGCCAAGCATAAACGCGGGGGCCTGTTAACCGGTTCTGTATTCCTGGTATTGTTCCTTACTTCCAACGGCGTTATGGCCATGATGAGTTCTTTTGATAAGTCTTACGATCATTACACCAAACGCAATGCCCTGCAAAGCCGGTGGGTAGCTATCAAAATTACTTTCCTGTTGTTTGCGCTGTTTCTGGTTTCAATTCTTTTGGTGGTAATGGGCCAGGATATTCTCGCCTACCTTAAAGATTTGTTGGGTATTAAGGGCTGGGTTTCAGCATTAGCGTTTAATGTGCTTCGTTACGCCATTCTTATACTCATGTTTTTCTTTTCCATTTCTCTTATTTATTACTACGGCCCGGCCACCAAAAAGAAATACAAGTTTATTTCGGCCGGTGCAACGGTGGCTACCCTTCTCTCTATTGTTGTATCGGTGGGTTTTTCGTACTGGGTAAGTAACTTCAATCGCCTTAATGTGATTTTCGGCTCCATAGGCACCATTATGTTGCTTTTAATCTGGCTAAACATAAACTCCTTTGTGCTGCTAATAGGTTACGAGATAAACGCAAGCATACACTACAACCGTGCCCACCGCCAAAAGGAACTGGAAATGCCTGCAGAGGAAAAGTAATCCTCAAAAAAATCAGATTATTTAAATCTCCTCCTTGGTGATATTCGCCGCTTTTATATTTTTGCCCCCGGAGAGATGGCAGAGCGGTTGATTGCAACTGTCTTGAAAACAGTCGTGGGTGATGAGCCCACCGGGGGTTCGAATCCCTCTCTCTCCGCCCAATAAATTGTAAAAAATCCCGCTTTTTGCGGGATTTTTGCATTATGGCTAACTTCGTCGTTTACATACTTTATTCCGTCGGGTACAACAGATATTATATCGGTCAAGCGTCAGATTTTGCAGAACGATTGAACCGGCACAACAGCGGTTACGAATTTTCTACGAGTCCGTACGTTCCGTGGAGAGTTGTTTGAAGCGTCATAAATTGAGTCCCCCCCGTAACCCAATGAGATATGCCGGTTAAAAGTTACTGCCTACGGCAACAAATTTTGTGAAACAATAGCGCACCCCGCTTAATATAAACTAATTATCTTCGTCCCTTAAATGAAACGGAACTCAGTTTTCAGAAAGATACTTGCTGCGGTTTTCGCTGCGGTTGTAGTATTTACCGTTTCCGTGCGCGAGGTGCATTACTTGTTGGCGCAACATCAGGTCCATGAACATTGCCAGAACCACTTACACCAGGGCGACACTCATAACGATTGCGCCGTTTGTAAATTTGATGTTTCCATATTTACGGACGTTGTTCATTTTGTCGGTGGTAATTGTCTTGTTTCCATAATTGATCAACCGTTTAGCAAGTGCCAGCCTTTTAGTCTACAAACATCCTTTTTCAATCATTCTCTGCGGGGCCCGCCATCCTTAAGGTAACTCCTTCTTTTTTTTCTCCGGTGTTTCCGGAGTAACTCTCCTTTTGCGTAATTAATTGAACTGATCTTGGTTAAGTTGAAGTATTTCATCTTACTGGTAGGCGTAACTATATGGCATTGGGCTAATGCCCAGGATTCCTTATGCACTTTAAGCATCAAAGGGAAGATCGTTGATGTAAATAGCGGCACAGCGTTAGGCGGGGCAACAATAGCCGTGGCCGAAACGCAGACCGGAACTTTTACAGATGATTTCGGCAAATTTCAGTTAGATAAACTGTGTAAGGGGCCAATCACTATTTCTGTTTCACATATCGGATGTGAAGCCCAGATTTTTCATTTTGATTTAGGACGTGACACTACCATTAAAATAAAGCTGAACCACAAAGATGTTCAGTTGGATGAAGTAAATGTTACGGTAGCCAAAAAGGAAAGCCATTCTACACAGCAGGTTGCAACGCTTGAAGCAAAACAACTGGAGCAATTGCGCGGTCTTTCACTGGGTGAATCACTTTCTAAAGTAAGCGGCGTTACTACCCTTAACACCGGAGCTACTATTTCAAAACCGGTAATACACGGGTTGCACAGTAACAGGATATTAATTTTAAATAACGGCGTACGCCTGGAGGGCCAACAGTGGGGCAGCGAACATGCGCCGGAAATTGATCCCTTTATGGCGCAAAAACTGTCTGTTATAAAAGGGGCCAGTAGTTTGCAATATGGCAGCGATGCTATTGGAGGGGTAATTCTTGTAGAGCCCAATCATTTACCTGAGATACCGGGCATTAGCGGCGAATTTAATTTTGCGGGGTATTCAAATAATGCTGAGGGAAATTTTTCCGCAACACTGGAAGGTAACCATGCCAGTGTTCCTGCTTTATCGTGGAGGGTTCAGGGTACCTACAAACGCGGGGGAAACGTGCGCTCACCCCATTACTGGCAAAAGAACACCGGGGTAGAAGAAGGAGATTTTTCCGCCACCCTTGCCTGGAAAAAGCCAAATTATGGTTTTGAACTTTTCTATTCACGCTTTCAAACCAGGCTCGGAGTTCTTTCTGCCTCGCATCTTGGTAACCTTACTGATTTGAACCGGGCTATTAATTCAAACGTTCCTCTTGAACTGTCGGGGTTTACGTATACCATAGGCAGGCCTTATCAAAACGTAGAGCATGATATGGCAAAAGCCCGGGCCTACATTCAAACCGGCAAAGCCGGAAACCTGGACATTGCGTTCGCATGGCAATACAATTTACGGAAGGAATATGACAAACACCTTCCATACAACAATCAACTGGCCAGCAAAAATCTTCCGGGTTTTCAGTTTCAGATTCAAACATTAACTCTTGATGTAATATGGCAGCACCGTATAGTCAAAAATTTCAGCGGCACTATAGGGTTTAACGGAATGACGCAGACCAATGAATTTAGGTACGGCTATTTCATTCCCGCATTCTGGAATTTTTCAGGAGGGCTTTTTGCCATAGAGAAATGGAGAAAAGACAGGCTGGAACTGGAAGCCGGTGCGCGGATTGACTACAAGTGGCTGCAGGTATTTATTGACCATAATGGTGAAAACGGAACTTATACGTTCAACTATGTGGTGCCCTCGGGTAGTGTAGGGATGGAGTATCACATCAACGAAAAGGTAAAATGGAACATGAACCTGGGTACTGCCTGGCGTGCCCCGCAGGCTAATGAGTTGTTCGCAAACGGCCTGCACCACGGGGCGGCTTCGGTGGAGATTGGTGATAAAACACTGAAGCCTGAACTGGCCTATAGTTTTACTACCGGAATTCATACGGCCACAAAATACTTTGATGCTGATGTAGAGCTATATGAAAACCTGATTTCGCACTTTATTTATCTGCAACCGGTACAACCGGCAACACTTACTATCCGTGGCGAGTTTCCTACTTTTCGCTATAAACAAACCAATGCTTCGCTTACAGGCGCAGATATAGATTTGGTTGCAAAGCCCCTGAAAGGCCTGGAGTTGTTTTCCAAAACATCCTTACTGTTTGCCTATGACTTAACCTCGCGCGATTGGCTTACTCAAATGCCCCCGCAGCGGTTCGAAAACGGAATTCGCTATACGCTGCGGGATTTTACGCACGTAAAGGAAATTTATTTCGGCGTTTCCGTTACGAACGTACTGCAACAAAAGCTGATTCCGCAAAACGATTCTGATTACGCTGCGCCACCGAAGGCCTACTGGCTTTTGAATTTTGAAGCAGGTTTTAAACTGCAATTCAAAAAGCAGGCAGTTCATTTTAGTGTTACTGTTACCAATCTGGCTAATGTTTCGTATCGCGGTTACTTAGACAGGTTCCGTTATTTTACTGATGAACGGGGAGTGAATGCTGCCTTACGCATTCGCGTTCCTTTCTTTTTTGAGCAAAAAATTAAATCCCAAAACAATTAATTTATTTAAAAAAAAGCAAATATGAGCAAAATTAAACACAGCTTAATCGCACTCGGCACCATTTTTATTTTGTCGATAGTTCTTCATTCGTGTAAACCCGAAAAGGACAATTGCACCAATTGTGAGAATGAATTGATTACCACTTTGAATATTACACTTACTGATTCTGCCACCGGCGCCGTAAGTCATGTAATTTTCAGGGACTTGGATGGTGATGGAGCTAATGCACCAACGCAATTCGATACTATTAAGTTGTCAGCAAATCATACTTACACCGCTTCTTTCCTTATTCTTGATGAATCAAAAACGCCGGCTGATACCACTTCAAATGAAATACGCGAAGAACAAAATGACCATGCCTTTTTCTTTCATCCGGCCGGTGTAAATATTGGTGTTACCTACATTGACTTTGATACCCATACCCCTCCGCTTCCTGTAGGTTTAGATACGAAATGGTACGTTGGTGCGGCCGGTACAGGAACCCTGCAAATTGTTTTGCGCCATCAGCCGAATGTTAAGGATGGCACCGAAACACCGGGAGATACTGACCTGGATGTAACCTTCAAAACGCAAATTCAATAAATTCAAATCAAATAAAAAGGCCCTGCAAAACATGCAGGGCCTTTTTATTCCGGGCTTTATTTTAACTTTAAATTATTCTATAATCCCCTTGTAGTGTCTTGCTTCGGGGTTGAGTGACTATCTTTAAATATCCATCTTTATCTTTCAAATGACAACGCAAACCACTATTACCTCCATCTTCAATTGCTCTCTTGAACGGGCTTTTAAAACTCCCATGCTTTGCGATATTACCAAAGTGCATACCGGTTTCGGGTTTACGCCAAGGGTAACTCATTGCGAAGATGATGCGGAGTGGGGTAAGCCCGGAAGCAGCAAAAAAGTTTTTGTAGAAAAGAACCTTGTGCAAAAGGGCGGTTGGGCTTCAATGGACCGTGTTGTTGAGCGAAAGGAAAATGACTATTGGATTATTGAAGTTGGTGATTTTAAATACTGGCTGTTAGGCTTTACAAAGTTTGTTGGCACCTGGAAGACAAAAGAATTGGGGCCGGGCCAGGTACTGGTTGAATACAGCTATACCATGCATTCGAACAGTATTTTGTTGTATCCCTTAAACTGGTTGTTTACCAAACTATTTTGGCGAACGTATATGAAAAGGGTTTTAGAAAACATTCGAAAGATGGCTTACAACAATGAGCCGTACCAATACCAATAACTTTATAGGGTAAATAGTGTTATATCCAGTTGTTGCAAAAGGCGGTATGCAACAGTGGAGTAAGAGAATAAGGAGGGCTGGTGGGCTGTGTCACCCGCAACATGCATGGCTACTGCATGCCCGTTCTCATCAAGCCACATCATGCCGGAGTCGCCGTTCATAAAACCAAGCCCATCAGTGCTACGGATAATAAAATCCCAGTTGGGCTGAAAAACCTGTACCACAGTACCATGTAGCCATAAGTTGCGGGGGCCGGAGAATGCCCTGAGTTCTTGATCAATCAGATTTTCGGGGGCATGAAAGATGTCGGTATTTAGGGGTAGAAACTTAAGTTGCGGCACAAGTTGCTGTACAAAAGGCGCTGCGTATTGAAAGATACCGCAGTCTACCACCGGAGGCGATGAGCGATGTATGGCAAGCGTTTGGCCGCATTCTACTAAAGCCTGTGCCTGCGCGTCCCATACTCTTACAATGTCAGGAGCGCCTTGAGGATCAAACAACCCATCGGAGCCTGCCAATACATGCGCGCAGCTTAGCCCGCAAAACAGGTTGTTGCCGGTGCGTGCAAAACAACCAAGCGTGCCATTTTTTGCACCTACCAATATGGATTTCAGATTCACTTTTTTGGGGGCGCGCTCAGCACTTTAGTAAAAGTGTATTTACCTTCAGAAACCCCTATTTCGTACAACTCTAAATAAGCCGTGGGCGATGCAGCTGCAGCTACCGGGGCAGGCGTGGGTTTTCTAAGTTCCATAAGCTCGGCTTTCAAGCCGTCGGTAAATTTGTCCAGCAGTTCATTAAAATCTTTAAATGCTTTGCCTTTTGCGGCATCGTAATGCAACTTGCCTATTTCCGTAACAATGTCTAAAACCTGCTCTTCCAAAACTTTGGCATCTGCGTCGGTGCCGGTAACAGTTTGTAACCGCTGAAGCTCCGCCAGGTGCTTTCCCAGTTTTTCCTGTAAGCCATCGGCAATCAACTTTTTACCGGGGTCAGTATCCGGTAGCTTGTACTTTGTTGCAAACTGTTGCAGCTCATTCTTAATGTATTGTTCCTGTTTCTGCAGGGTTTCTTTATCAGCACCCTGTTCTACTGCTGCAGCCGCAGGATGCATTGCGGTATAAGCATCTGCATTGGATTTGATAATTCCTCCTGCGGCAGTCATGAGGTCCGAAGGTATTTTACCAATGGCACCTATTAGTTCAGGTATTTTAGAGTCGGACTCCATACCATAAGAACTAAGTACGCTGTTGCTAAAGCCCATGCTTAATTTGGCGCTACCTAAGCCCGGCTTAAATTTTACATAACGTGGCTTGGCTAAATCGGGCAGGTAAATGATGGATGTTTTCAGGGCTACATCCTTGGCTCCGTTGTATTCTACCAATAAATAGGGCTTGGTAACATACATAGGTACGCCAGTTTCATTTTTCAAATTCTCATCTGTATAAATTTTTACGTTTGCACAGCCGGCAAATAGGAGCAGAGCAGTAAATAGGGGAAGTAGTTTTTTCATTTACGGGTTTGATTGTTGAACAAAGCTATGGATTAGCTGCAACCGGCAAATTAAAATGCAGTATTTATTTTATATAACCGGAAACCGTTACCCACTTCCGTGTAGTTCCGGCAAGGTGATAGGTAGAGTTGTCGATAACCTTAACGTTTTTAAACAGGTAACCTAATGTATACCGCCCCTATACAATTGCTATAACTAAGTAACTTTGAGAAGCAAACTACCGGCAGTGGAACGCAAACACTTCATTCAATCACTTTTAGCTTTTTCAGCCATGGGCACTTTAAGCAGTTTTGAGCGGTTTACAGAAGAATTACCAACGCAGAGTAAAAAGATGCCTGTGCTGTTTACTTCACACGGTAACCCTATGGATATTCCTCTTTCAAAAGAAGAACGCCCGTTTTGGAATTCGCTGTTTGAATTGGGCAAGGGATTGAAGGATAAGCTGGAAATTAAGGCTGCACTGATTGTATCGGCCCATTGGTGTACCAAAGGCACTTTCGTAAACGCTTCCACGGAGCAGAAGCAGATTTATGACTATTATGGTTTCCCCAAGGAGTATTATACACCGCAATACCATGCTAAAGGTTCGCCTGATGTTGCCGGTGAGGTAAAAAAGATTGTTACTTCAGTTACCGAAACCGAGGATTGGGGGTTGGATCATGGCGCGTGGCCTATGCTGATGCACCTGTTTCCGAAGGCCGATGTGCCGGTTTTTCAAATGAGTATTGATTACTATGCTGCCCCAACGTACCACTATGAATTAGGCAGGCAATTAAAGGCTTTACGCGAAAAGGGGGTTCTGATTATCGGTAGCGGGTCGCTTATTCATAACCTGCGTATAGCTATGCAGAAAATGAGCAGCGGCGACATGACACCGGCAGGCTGGGAAGCTGAATATGATGCCTGGATAAAAAAGCAAATTGACGAGCGCAATTTCAATAATATTATCAATTACGAAAGCAGTCATAAGTTAGGCAAGTTGGCTGCCCCTACCCCTGACCATTTTGTGCCGGTACTTTACAGCCTTGGCCTGATGGATGCGAAAGACGAACTGCAGTATTTTTACGAAGGTATGCCGGCATTGCCGGCGTTTAGTGAGCGCAGCTTTATAATCACCTCCTCCTGACAGCGCTAGTAGTATATTACAAAACCCAGCGTTGGCACCACCGTGCCTGATGAGGTATTGATAAACTTGTATTGGATGCGGGTAGGGTCGTTTGCATCTAACAATACCTGGCCGGTGTTTACATCCGTAATTGGAAGAAAGGTTGGTGATGTAGGCGCTTTGGCGGCATAAAAGTTCTGAACGTCCAAATACAATTCAAAACTCCACTTTTTAAAGTACCACTTCTTGGTTACGCGCAAATCCGCTGCATGAAACCACTTTGTTCTTGCTGAGTTAATGCTGCTGTAATCAAGTATGCCCGGGTTGCTTGGGTTATAATTAACTAATTGCGAGGAAAGAGCTACATCAACAGGGGTGTAAGGCGAACCACCCTGGAAACGGGCACGCAGGCCCAATTCCCAGTTCTTTTTGAATTTTTTACCGATGGTAAGGCTTATGATATTGCGGGTATCCCAGGTACTGGAAACAAATTTCTCGTTTACATCTTTAAACTGGCTCCAAAACAGGGTGTAACTTAAAATGCCGTAAAAACCTTTATACAGTTTTTGCTCATACAGTACTTCCATGCCATAGCTTCTGCCATCGCTGGTAGATTTTGCAGGGCCGTTGCCCACTACACCAAAACCTGCCCCCTGGTTTGCCAACGATATGTTGTTATCCAGCATAAAAGGGATGTTGTAATAACGCTTAAAAAAGCCCTCTACGCTTATGCGGCTGTTGATAGGGGTGGTGTATTCTAAACCTGCTACCGCATGCACATTGCGCATATAGGTTAAGCGGTCTTTATTCTCAAGGGTATTGGTGGAATCCATGTAGCCCAATACGGTATAGCTGGGTAATTGGTGGTAGTAGCCTGCATTACAGTTAAAGCGTAAGTTTTCAACCAGGTTAACAGAAATGGCAAGTCGTGGTGATACCTGGTTCCACACCTGAAGCATGCTTTTATTGTAATCATTACCATCAAGGCGCACACCAAACGAAAGCTGCACTACATCCTCAATGTTTTGCGATACGTTGGCGAAGGCGCCAAACTTATTCATCATAAACTTTGAGTTGAACTGCACTTTGGTTAAGCCCGGTTGGGTATAACGTGCATCAAAAAACGACGAGCGGTTAGTGTAGCGTGCTAACTCATAGTTTACCCCAACATTATAGCGGAAACCTTTTTTGCGGCCGGTATACTCAGCCCTGAATTTGTTTTCAGCCTCTGTAGATTTATAATCTGTAATTTTTGTTTTGCTTTTGTCGTTATCCTGCCATTTGTTGAACTCATTAACCAGCATGTTGCGGCTTAAAAAGAACTGCAGGCTGCTGTTTTCGAAGAAGTGCGAGTACTTCATACCAACCATGTAAGTTAGCTGGTTTTGTTCGGGCAGGGTTTGTAATAAAAAGCGCTGCCCTTCCGTTTCATTTTGTTTGGTGTTCAGGCGGTTCATGTCATAAGCGGAGAGGGATAAGAAAACGAACTCATCCTTCGGTGTAATTTTCCACTTAATCTTCATTTGCGCATCGCTATAGGTGGGCAAAAATGGAAGCTTTAATGCTTTAAACAGAAACTGCAAATAGGAGTAACGTACGGAGGCCAGCATGGTAGCGCTCTTCTTTTTGTTCAAGGGAGACTCCATAGAAGCGGCAATCTCGCTGCTGCCAATAGTAAACGTTCCTCCCCAGCGGTCGTCGCGGCCATCGCGGAGGCGAATGTCCATAACAGAACTAAGGGCATTGCCGCGGTTTACCGGAAAAGCGCTGGAGTAAAAGTTAACCTCGCGGATAAAATCCACATTTATTAAGCCTGTTGGGCCACCGCTTGCCCCCTGTGTAGCAAAGTGGTTGATGTTTGGAATTTCTATACCATCAATATAAAAGCGGTTTTCGCTTGGCGAACCACCACGAACCAGAATATCGTTACGGAAACCTGCGGAGAAACCTACACCGGGCAATGATTGTATTACACGGGAGATATCGCGGTTGCCGCCGGGGTAGCGCTGTATTTCATTGGTGCCTATGGTGCGCACGCTAACGGGGCTTTCCTCGACCTTCACAAAAGGGTTGGCCTTTACTTCTACCTCTTTCAACTCAGTAGTGCTTGGCGATAACTCTGCTACAATTACTGCGGGTTTGCCCTTGCTTATTTCTATTTCAAAAATGCTTTTGGGCTGATAGCCTATACAGCTAAGCTTTATGTTGTAAGTGCCTGCAGGAATATCCTTTATTTCCGCTTCTCCTTTTTCGTTGGTAACGCCGCCAAGGGCTGTGCCTTCAATCTGTATATTGGCAAACTCAAGCGGTTTGCTGCTTCCGCTTTCGGTTAATTTCGCCTGCAGGGTGCCCTGGGCGTGGGCAAATACATACAGGGATAGAATAGTTATAACAAGTAGGGCCTTTTTCATTTTTATCTTTAAGCTGAGGCTATTAACTGATTGTAATTGGTCTTCACTTTTCTTTTCTGCCATTCGTATAAAGAAAAATTCATGGATAATAATATGCTGCTGTAAATAAAATCTTCTACGGGTATTGTTCCAAGACGCAGGTTAAGATTTTCAGCATTGTTATAAATTACGATTGGCAATGCCGTTAAAACCCCGTTTACTATGGCCATGGGTAGCAGGCTTAATGCATAGGTAACTAATAAGCGCGCAAAGGCTGTGTTATCCATCAAAAATGTGGCAGCAATAAATACAGGGCCACCGATAAAGAGCACAGAGAATGTATAAGCTTTGTCGAATAAGAGGAGAGAAGCGGCAAACATAAGTATCCCTATTACGCGTACGGGCCACTTTAAGCGCAACTTGTTTAACCGGCTATTGCTGAAATAGGCAACTGTTTCGTAGATAAATGCGCAGGCATAAGGCACCGTTATAAAAAACAGGATTTCCTCAACAGGCAGGCCGAAGAAATAATACCCCATTACGTATTGAGGGTTAAAGCCCCATACGCCATAGTGGGTTTTAAAGTAATCCCATACCAGGAAGAAGATAGCGGTTATGGTAATTGCCGGAAACAGGGCCTGCCACTTTTTATAAAACTGTAGCCTGCCTTCGAACGAACGTAAAAGCGGAATAAGTATCGTAAATACATTAAGAAGAAGATAAGTGTACTTCATCTTTCTGTTTTAGTGTTGGGTTGAAAGGCCACCGTAATTCCAGCCTTCTGCAGTAAGCCATTTTTTGAATTGTTGGCCGGCCAGGGTTTCAACCAATAGTACCAGCTTTTGGAAATCTGCCACGCGTATTCTTGCTTCTTTAATGCGCGATACCGGCACACGGCGGATTTCGCGGAACAGGCGCATGTAATATTTGTATGCCAGTAACACTCCGCCGCGCGATGATGCGGGCAGTTGCATAATGCCCTGGTATGCCTTTTCGAAATCTTCAGCTACTTCCTGTTCAATTTGCTGTTTGGCTTCTTCCTTAAAGTTGGTAAAGTCGATACCCGGAAAGTAAACCCTTCCTCGTTCATCAAAATCACTCTTCATATCGCGCAGAAAATTTACCTTTTGGAAAGCGGCTCCAAGCGCCCTGGCAGAAGACTCCAGTTTGTTGTAAAGGTGTTCATCGCCTTCGGCAAATACTTTAAGGCACATCAGGCCCACTACTTCTGCTGAGCCGTAGATGTATTCGTTATAGCTTTCGCGGCCATGGGCTGTTTCGTACAAGTCCATTTCCATACTGTTGAAAAATGCTTCAATAAGCGGTAGCGGAATGTTATAATCGTTTACTGCCTTTTGGAAGCTGAACAGAACGGGGTTCAGGCTTATTTTATCGCGTATAGCTTCGTAAGTGTCAGCTTTGAACTTTTGCAGCAGATATTTTTTGTCATATCCATGAAAGGTGTCCACAATTTCATCGGCATAGCGCACCATACCATAAATGGCATAAATAGGCGCATGCAGTTTTTTGTGCAGGGTTTGTATACCCAGCGAAAAAGACGTGCTGTATGCCCGGGTAATATTTTTGCTGCATGCTGCAGAGGTTGATACAAACAAGTCAAACATAGTTTCGCGTTTTAGGTTAAATAAGTTGTTTTTCAATACGGCGCTGTACCTCGCCTGCTACCATTTGGCCCGAAATAATTGCCGGCGGTACACCGGGGCCGGGCACTGTTAACTGCCCTGTGTAAAAAAGGTTTTTCACTTTGGGCGATATCATCTTCGGCTTTAAGAAAGCCGTTTGCATAAGCGTGTTGGCCAAACCGTAAGCATTGCCTTTATAGCTGTGGTAGTCCTTTTCAAAATCCTTAATGCAATAGCTGCGTTTTACAGTAATGTGAGCGCGTATGTTCTGGCCGGTGCGTTCCTCCAGGCGCTTCATAATCTTGTCAAAGTAATCTTCGCGTATAGCTTCAGTATCCTCAATGCCTGGTGCCAATGGCATTAATAGAAAAATGTTTTCCATGCCTTGAGGTGCTACTGAAGAATCTGTTTTAGACGGAACGCATGCATAAAACAGTGGTGCACTTGGCCACTTTGGTTCTGCATAAATTTCCCGCGCATGCTGTTCAAAGTCCGCATCAAAAAACAGGTTATGATGCAGCAGGCCTTTAACCTGTTTGTTTACACCCAGGTAAAACAATAAGGAAGAAGGCGACATTGTGCGGTTATCCCAGTAGTTGGTATTGTATGTTCTGCTGTCTTCGTTTAGCAGGTGTTGCTCTGTATAGTTGTAATCGCTACCCGATACCACCACATCAGCCTTGTACACTTTATCTTTTGTGTAAACTGCTTTGGCTTCGCCGCGCTTAACTTCAATACGGGTTACTTCCTGGTTTAGTACAATCTCTACACCCTGCGCCTCGGCAATTGCAATCATGGCCTGTACAATGCGGTTCATACCACCCATAGGGTACCATGTGCCCAGCACCAGGTCAGCATAATTCATCATGCTGTACATGGCAGGTGTTTTATCAGGCGTTGAACCAAGGAACAGTACCGGAAACTCCAACAGGCTTATAAGTGCAGGGTTGGTGAACTTGCTGCGCACTTCGGAACGCAGCGATTGGAACAGTTTAAGCTGAAAACTTTTTACCAGCAGTTTTATGTCAAAATACTCGCTTATAGAATCGGATATACGGTGCACATATTCGCTCATAGCGGTATTGTATTTGTATTCTGCGCTTTGCAAAAACTCTTTCAGTTTTGCCCCACTTCCAGCCTCCTTTTGTTCAAAAAGAGCTATTAATTCTTCGGTATTAGCCGGCACATCTATCTGCTCTGCCTGCGGATAGTAAACCCTGTACGATGGATTGAGACGTTTTAACTCATAAAAATCTGCAGTAGTTTTACCAAACAGGTTATAGTATTTCTCAAATACTTCGGGCATCCAGTACCAACTAGGGCCCATATCAAACACAAAGCCGTCTTTTTTCCAGACACGCGCACGGCCACCGGCCTTGTCGTTCTTTTCAAGCACTGTAACCTTATGGCCTTGTTTTGCCATTAAGGCTGCAGAGGTTAAACCGGCAAAGCCACTACCTATTACTACTATGTTTTTGCGCTTGTTCATGCTTAGTTATTGTAGGCAGAGTTGGTAACACCTAATACACGCAGGCGGTCCTGCAATTCCTTACGGGCTGAAAAAATGCGACTCTTAACCGTACCCAGCGGCAGGTTTAGCTTTTCAGCTATTTCCTGGTAATGAAAACCGTTGTAATACATCAGGAAAGGAGCGGTGTAATCGCGGCTTACCTCATTCATTGCTTTCTCAATGTCCTCGGCTAAAAAGGTGCGCTCTGAGTAGTTTTTGGTAATGGTGCAGCTGTTGTTTAACAGCGCAGGGTTTTCAAATGAATCGCTAACGGTATGGCTCTTTCTCTTTTTGCGGTAGTTATTGATAAAGATGTTACGCATTATGGTAAACAGCCATGCTTTAAAGTTGGTGCCCTCGGCAAACTTGTCGCGGTTGGCCAAAGCACGGTAGAAGGTATCCTGTATCAGATCTTCGGCTTCCTCCAGGCTTTTGGTTAAGTTAAAGGCAAAGGGTTTTAAGATGGGCTCATACTGTTTCAGGCTGGTATCAAGGGTTTCCATTGCTTCCATTTGTTTAACTATTTGTTTTAAAAGTTAAACAAAAGTAAGACGACTACTTGGTTGTTCCTAATTTTTTGTTTAATAAAAATGTTAAAAGATTAAACAGAATTAAGAGGCCTCTTTAATAAACCGGGTAAGTGGTGCCTATTTAATAACCTTAATAAGGCTTTCAAGTGATTGAATGCCAATGCAATTGGATGGGAGGGGGGTATCCAATGTGGCCAGTTGAGCGCCGCCTACCAACACCTTGTATTTACCACCACCTGCGGATAACTGTTGCAGGTATTTGTTTAAGGTCATTTCAGTTGGAGGAACAGTTATATAAGTAAGAAGGTAATCCGGTTTAAAGGACTTAATTACAAAGCTAAGCTCGCCCATGGGTAATGAACATCCTATGTAGGCCACTTCATGGTTGTGTTTACGCAGGAAGTATTCAGTGAAAAGAAGAAGCAACTCATGCGTTTCACCTTCGGGCAAAAACAATACGAATTTTTTAGTGGCTGCGGTTCTTTTTACAAAAATGCTATCAGTAGCAGCCAGTATTTTACGGCGAATAAGGTTGGATATAAAATGCTCCTGCACTACGTGCACTGAGCCTGTTGCCCATAAAATACCGGTGCGCACAAGGAACGGGAAAACCAGTTCGATAAAAGCTTTTTCGAAACCCAGACGGGTTAATGCGGACGACAAGGCTTTTTCAAAACGCTCCTCATCAAAATCAAGCATGGAATGCACCAGTGAATCCATCATGATATCCGGCTCCTTAGTGCCTTCATAAACATTCAGCACCTGGCGTTCCAGTTCATCCTGTCGCATTTCGGCAATGCGCGATATCTTTATACCGTTGCGGTTAAGCGTGCCGATGTTTAAAATCATCCGCAATTGCTCGTCAGTATAGTATCGTATGTTGGTATCGGTGCGCTGTGGTTTAAGAAAATCGTAGCGCTGCTCCCATATGCGCAAAGTATGGGCTTTAACTCCCGAAAGAATCTCAACCTCTTTTATTGAATACTGCGCCATAGTAAAAAATACATTTAACAAGATTACTTAAACGAAACGCTATATGCTTTTATGTTTTGCACATTGGCCGAATGTATTGAACATATTGGACCCCACTTTTAAAAGATAATATTGTGGCCTCTTAAATTATTGGGCAGCAAAGGGGCGTCAAAATACTGCTTATCCACCCACAACATACCATACGAAACGGCGGCATCCTTACTTACATCGGCATGATGGGCTTTATGCGCTTTACGCAGGGCCTTTATATAGGGGTTATCCCAACGGGTGAACCACTTAACGCGCTGGTGTATCAATATATCATGTACAAAAAGGTAGGTAAAACCATAAAGGGCTATGCCCAGCCCCAGGAAAAACTTCCAGTCGAAACCGGCATTTACACCGGTAATAATGAGCGCAATGCCCGGTGTGGCAAAAATCAGGAAGTAGAAATCATTCTTTTCAAAAAAGCCCCTGCTTTTTTGGTGGTGCGATTTATGAAGGCTCCATAAAAAGCCATGCATCACGTATTTATGCATTACATGGGCAACCCATTCCATTCCCGCAAAACCTAAAAAAAGAGCTAATACGTTTATCATACAGCCAATAACAAAGCAGTACAACAAAAGTTCGCGTTATAGGCCCAGCAGCCAATCGGCTACTAAAAAAAGCATGAGAATAAGAAGATAGGCTACGCCGACCATATTGTCGGTTTTCTTAATTAAAAACCTATAGGCCACCTGTATTGGCAGAGCTACTACAAACCAAGCACCGTAGTTTTCAAGCCCCGGCCAAACATTTTGCCAAACCCAAAAGGTATGGCGTATGGCAAAAGGTTCAAGCATTACGTCTACTAAAACCATTAAGAAGCAAGCAGCAAGAATACTTTTCCAACCGGGTTCCATTAGTAAGCCCACAGTTAAAGCGCAAACGTACCCCAGAAGCACCCAGTTAAGCCCTATAATAATAGGCACCCCTGCAATTTGCCATCCAAACAAAGGCGTATAATAATAAGTGCCAAAGGGTTTGCCTGTGTTTACTCCCGCTATCTCTGCCCCCATGCCCACCAGAAAGGCGATAGAACAAAAGGCTGCAAATTTTAAGTTAACGGGCTTATGAAAAGCCGTTACCAGTATAAGGCTAAGCAATAAGTTAACCCATGATACAGATTGGAAGATGGCGGAAGAAGCAGGCAGATTTAGGCCGGCAACACCAATAAGGTGGTTAATAGCTATAACACCTACCACCACCGAAGTGTAGGTAGACTCTTTCTTAAGGCTGGCCGTCTGCAACAAGTTGATCAATAATTTTGGCTGAAAGTAAGCAAAGTGGAACACCGCCACCCGGATGCACGCTTCCGCCGCAAAAGTACAGGTTTTTTATACTTCTTGAAAAATTAGGATGGCGTAAAAAGGCTGAGTATTTATCATTTGAGCTGCTGCCGTATAAAGCACCCAGGTAGGAGAGGGTCCTTTCCTCAATAGTTTTAGGATAGTTTACCGTTTCAGAAACTATGAATGGTTCTACATCAACCCCTAATTGCACGCGTAACTTGTTAAGTATGTTAGTGCGGGCTGAGGCAATAAGCTGCTCCCAGTTTTGCCCGCTATCGTGCGGCACATTTATGAGGGTAAACCAGTTTTCGCATCCATCCGGGGCATGTTTTGGTTGATACTTTTTACTGATAAACACATACACGGTAGGGTCCGCATAAATGGTTTTTTGATTGGTTAGGCAATCAAACTCTCTTTCGTAATTGCCGCTAAAGAAAATGTTGTGCAGGTCAAGTTCTTTAAACTCCCGCTTTATGCCCCAGTAAAAAATAAGTGCAGAGGTTGATTTGGGATGATTGATAATTTTTTCAGGAGCCTTTTCGTTTGGCATAAGGCGCTGGTAGGTGTAAACCACATCCATGTTACTGGCTACAATATCTGCAGCATGAAAAGTACCATTTACATAAACACCTTCAGCTTTTTTATTTTTAACCTCAATCTTTTCTACCAGTGCATTAAAATGAAATTCAACGCCCAGTTCAGTAGCTAACTGGTATAAGCTGCGCGAAAGGTCGGGCATACCGCCATCTAAAAAGTAACCTCCTTCATTGTATTCAGGGTGGGCAATTACATTTAGTGTAGAAGGAGCCAGGTACGGGTTAGAGCCATTATAGGTGGCATAGCGGTTAAAAAGCTGTACTACGCGGGCATCCTTGAAGCTTTGCTCATTGGCTTTGTTCATATTGGTATCAATACCAATTAACGGCAATTGAAACAACGCCTTCAGAGACTTTAAAGTGAGGTAAGTTCTAAGTTTATGCACTGAATTAAACAGGAAAATATCCTTGGTTAACTCATATACCTTTTTGATTCGCTTTAAATGCGCCAAAATGTTTTTACCGGGTTCGCCGGTTTTTTCTTCTATCTCTTTGGCAAACTTTTCGGGTTGAGCGTAGGCGCTTAAGCGGGTTTTATCGGAAAAAAAGTAATTGCAGATAGGGTCGATACGATGGTATTTGTAGTAGTCAGCCGGGTTGCGCTTGCATAAAACAAACAGTTCATCCAGCAGTTCAGGAAAGGTGAAAAGAGAAGGGCCAAAGCCCCAAAAGAAGCCGTCCTTTTCAATTTTAGTGGCTTTGCCGCCAAAGGACGAATAGGCCTCAAACACTTTAACCCGGATACCGCGCCGTGCCAGTCGCACTGCTGTTGCCAAACCGCCCACACCGCTACCAATAACTATAGCTGTTTTCTTTTTCACCCAGGTATAACGCCTGAAACCATTAATTGTTCGTAATCAAGCCTGTATAAAACGCCTGGCACATTTTTTTAGCACCAGCGGCCTTAGACACTAATCCCTTTTTAATCTACAGGGATGGTAGATTTTGATACTTTCGGCCCGCATTGCTTATGACAGAATCGCACTTAAGAAGCATCATCAAGGGGGTATCGTGGCGTGTTATCGGTACGCTGGATACCATGATGATTTCCTTTTGTGTGCAGTACTTTCACCTGGTGCCGGCAAAGGCGGGCGCTAAAGAGGCCAGCCATGGCGAAATGGCCTCCAACGCAATGCTGATAGGCATGGTGGAGTTGTTTACCAAAGTGTTTCTGTACTACGTGCATGAGCGGATATGGCTTTACTTATTAAAAGGGAAGGAACAGACCAAAGCCATTTCCATAGCCAAGGCAGTTAGTTGGCGGGTGGTGGGTTCATTAGATACCATGCTTTGGAGTGGTGTTATACTAAAGGACTTTCAAAAGGGTGTGCTTATCGGCCTGCTGGAAGTAGTAACCAAAATAGTGCTGTACTATTTTCATGAACGCGCCTGGCACCGTTTGCCTATTGGTACGGTGCGCCGTTGGTTTGGCATTAAAAAGACAGATTAACTACAATACCTCCGCAGCTATAAATATGCTGCCGGCTACCAATACCAAATCATTTTTAGCGGCCTTTTTGCGTGCGGCCTTAAACGCAGCCTTTACACTTTTATAACTTTCGCCTTGTAAGTTTAAGGTTGTTGCCTTTTCCCGCAATTCATCTGCATCCATACCACGCGGTATGTTGGCTTTACAAAAGTAATAGGTAGCCTTTGGGGGCAGTAGCGGTAAATTTTTGCTTATGTCCTTATCGCTAACGGTGCCATAAACAAAATGCAGCCGTTTAAAGTTCAGCTTTTTCAGTTCGGCGCTTATCATGCGCAGGCCATCCTCATTATGGGCGCTATCAACAATTACCATTGGCTTTTTACCAAGCACCATCCATCGGCCGAAAAAAGCAGTATTGGGTACAACGTTTTTAAGGCCGCGTTTAATGTCCCTATCTTTAATGCGCAGGCCCTGTTCATTAAGCACATCAATGGCCGCCAAAGCAGTTGCACTATTCTGTTGCTGAAAATCGCCCATTAAACCGCTTCTAAAATTCCGTTTGCGGTTAATTTTATCGGCAAATACAATTTGGCTTTGTGTTTCTGCTGCCTTGTTTTTAAATACCTCAAGCGTTTCTTTCTGTGTTTTGCCTATAACTACCGGCACGGCCGGCTTTATAATGCCCGCCTTTTCGGCGGCAATTTTTTCCAGTGTATCACCTAAAAACTGTTGATGATCGAAACTGATATTTGTAATAACCGAAAGGATGGGAGTGATGATATTGGTAGAATCCAAACGGCCACCCATGCCGGTTTCTATAACGGCATAGTCCACTTTCTTTTCTTTAAAATAAACAAAAGCCATAGCAGTGCTTATCTCAAAAAAGGAAGCGTTAATATCCTTAAACTTTTTCTTATTCTCCTCCACAAAACGCGTAACAAACTTTTTGCTGATATACTCACCGTTTATTTTAATACGCTCGCGGTAATCTTTATAGTGGGGAGAAACAAATACCCCAACCTTATAACCGGCCTCCTGCAAAACAGAGGCTATTAAATGGGTAGTTGAGCCCTTGCCATTGGTGCCGGCAATGTGTATGCACTTTAAATCTTTTTGCGGATTGCCGAGTATATCGCAAAGTTTAATGATGTTGTGCAGGTCTACCCTATACGCTGCCGCGCCTACGCGTTGAAACATGGGCAGTTGCTCCAATAAATACGCTAAAACTTCTTTGTAACTCAAGAATTGCAATTTGAATAGCGAAGGTAAAAAGGAGTAGGATATTAACCGCTTACTTAACCTTGTAGATATAGGTAATGGTGCCAAACTGGAACTCATCGGCAGCGTTATCGCTGTTAAACTTAGCGCGTTCAGCAGCAGCAATGGCATTGTTGATACTGCACTGGTTAATTACGGTGGAACCTGCGCGGTGGTAAGAGGCTTTAACCACCTTACCGCTTTTATCTACTTTAATATCAATAATTACTTTTCCTTGCTCGTTGCAATAGTCGGGGGCGGGTAAGGCTACGCTCTTTCTTCCCTTTAGACTAAAGCCGCCATTGCCTAAGCCGCCGGGCCCGGGTGTGTTACCGTTGCCGGGATCGCCTTCATAATTCTTTGAATTCGGATTGCCATTAGGGTCCCCCTGGTCGCCGGGGCCACCTGTATTGCCATCCCCATTGCTGCCGTTTTTAGGGCCATAAGCGCCTTTATGAAACAGGGCATTAGGGTCGGAAGTAGGCTGTGGATTCGGATTTTCGTTATTGGTTGTTTTGTTTATGTTATTGTTGGCGTTGGTTGGCTTGTTGTTAGGTTTAAATTGTGAGTTGGGGTCGGTTTTCTTAACCGTGGGCTCCTTTTTATCAGGCACCACCACATCTTCCTCGCCGTTTTCCTGCGCTAAAAGGTTTTCATCCTGTGCAGCGGGTAAGGCATTGCTGGCACTGGCATCGCTGCTGCTTTCCATAGGGCCCGGGTTAGGCGAAAGCGCCTGCACATCACCGCTGCCGGTTTCATCAAAACCAAAGTTTACTTCAACACCCTCGCCCATGTCAGGAAAGGGTGGGATAGGAGTATGAATAACATACAGCAGCAAAAACAGGATTATAGCCCCGTGCAACAACAGCGTAACCGCTATTGCCGTGGCCGTTTTCTTTTTGCGCCCGGCCCTGTCCTGTTCTTCAAATGTAGAGGCAAACATTTTGCTTTGCTATATTATTAAGGTGCAGCAAGGGCTGCTTTCCATAAATTATTTTCTATCGGTGGCCAGCACCATCTTCATTTTAAGCTTGGGGCCAATGCTCATTACGTCTATCAAATCCTGGTAAGTCATTTTACCGTTGGCTTTAAATACTACGGTAGCTTCTTTAGCAGTATCGGCCTGTGCCAGCGATTGTAACTTAGGCTCAATCTCGGCAAATTCAATTTTCTGGTTGTTCAGGTAGTAGTTCATGTTTGAATCAACCGCCAACACAATACTTTGCTTACTCATGCTTTTACCTGAGTCAGACTTCGGCAGGTTCAGTTTTAATACCGAAGGGGCTACCATGGTGCTCATTAACAGAAAGAACAGCATCAGGAAAAACATGATGTCATTAAGCGAGCTGGTGCTCACCTCCGATGTCATTCTGGATCTTCTTCTTAACCTCATGTTCTTACTTAAATTGAGTTAACTGTTTACCTGTTGTATTACTTGGTCGGTTCCTGTATAAGGTCAATAAACTCCACGGTGGTGCTTTCCAATTGAAAGCTAACGCGGTCAATCATGCTGTTTAAGTAGTGGAAACCAATGTGTGCAATAATACCTACCAACAAACCTGCCGCAGAGGTTATCATCTTTTCGTACAAGCCGTCAGCAATCAACTTAATACTGATATCGTTTGCTAAAGAGATGTTATAGAAGATGCGGATTACACCGCTGATAGTACCCACGAAACCAAGCATAGGCGCAATACCGGCTATAATACCCAGGTAGCTGAGGTTCTTCTCCAGTTTATAAATTTCCAGCTTTCCGGTGTTTTCAACAGCGCTTTCAATTTCTTTAATGGGCTTGCCAAGGCGCTTAATCCCCTTCTCTAACAGCCGGGCAATAGGGGTGTTACTGCTGCGGCACATGCTTAGGGCAGCTTCTATTTTACCATCCAGCAGCATGCTTTTTACGTTGGCCATAAAGCCGTTATCTACTTTAGATGCTTTGCTGATAACAATAAAACGCTCCACCATAAGGTAAATGGCTATAACCGAAAGTATGCCGATGGGTATCATAACCCAACCGCCTTTCAGTATTAAATCCAACAGGCTTAACGACTGTTGATTGGCTGCTGCTGTGGTGGCACTATCCACTACCTGTAATAAAATCATGGGCACATTTTTAAGCTAACGATGGAATACTCCATTTTATTATGGCAAAGCTGTTCCTCCTTGGCCGCTATACCTACTGTACTATTGAACCCCCGCTTGTGGATTGTTCGTATTATCAGACGTGGGCAGTGGACCTTGTTTAACAGTGCGCAAATAGTTTTTATCGTGGTTCCAAAGCCTTCGGATTATTCCTATTTTCGAAAGCTGAGTGCTTATGAATAGATTTCTACTTTTTGTGGCTGTTATGTTAATTGCTGCCAATGCAGCACAGGGGCAGTGCACCACCACTAATGCTACCAGTTGCAGTTGCAAGGACGGCAGTACCGATTGCGACCTTTTACCGAACATTATTGTAGGCGATGAGCCCCTTAAAATTTTAGGCGGTGCCGGTGTAATAGAATACTCGCAAGTAGGCAATGGCGCAGAAAACGGAAGATTGAGGGTATCGGTATCTACCCCCAACATTGGCTATGGCTCTTTTACAGTGTTGTCTTCATCCGTATTTATTTGCGGAACGGATACTTTTCAATCTAACCCCGGCACTTGCCCCGATGGCAGCAGTCCGCATAACTTAATTTTTCAGCGTATTTACCATAAAAATGGCAACGTCATGACGTATTATGACCGCCCCGCCGGTTCCATGACTTACCACCCAACGCACAACCACATGCACGTGGATGACTGGGGTTTTTACACCTTGCGCCAGCGCGACACCAGTGAGCCCAACCCTTTATTGTGGCCTATTATTGGTAATGGCGCTAAACTTGGCTTTTGCCTAATGGATTTTGGTACCTGTAGTTTTTACAATGGCCATTGCCAGGATTCGCTGGGGAATACCTTAGTAAACAGCGACTTCCCTAACTTTGGTTTAGGGGGCGGGCAGTATAACTGCTCACCGGTTGAGCAAGGCATATCATCGGGCTATACTGATATTTACTACCAAAACCTGGATGGTATGTACATCACAATACCTCCGGGCACCTGTAATGGTGAGTATTACATAGTGGTGCAAATAGACCCACACAATTACTTTTTAGAGGAAAGCGAAACAGATAACGTTTTAGCAATACCGTTTACCTTAACCAAGCAAGTGCCTATTGGCGCTAATCAGCCACTTATTACCGCATCGGAGCCGGCACTTAAAATTTGCGAAGGCAATACACTAACGCTTACTGCCACACCGGCCAGCACTTACTTATGGAGCACGGGCGATACTACCCAAAGCATTACAGTAGCACAGGGGGGGAATTATACCGTTGCTATTAACAGCGGTTGCGGAAGCGCCGGCAGCCTGCCCGTAACCGTAAACCTGGTGAGCAATCATATAGATAGCGTTACCGGCGCACAGGCCTGCGAAGGCACGCCTATAACATTAAGCGCAACAGGCAGTGGCACTATGAGTTGGTTTAACGCAGCTACCGGCGGTAGCAGTTTATACCAAGGGAACAATTACACATTTACAGCAACAACTACCGGCAACTATTATGTAGCATCTAACGATACCCTGTTTGGTACCAGTGGCCACGTTGGCCCTGCTGATACAACCATAGGCACTGGCGGTTATTTTAGTAACGACCAGCACCAGGTGTTTATGGTTTATAAACCGGTGGTGCTGCGGTCGGTGAAAGTATATGCCAACTCTACTAAGGATAGAACCATTGAGCTACGAAACTCAAGCGGAACGGTGGTTCAAACCAAAACAGTGAACCTTACCGCCGGCGAGCATATAGTGCCGCTGAACTTTTATGTGCCCGCCGGCGCTAACTACCAACTGGGTTGGCCGCTTGGCAGCGCGCCTGATTTATACCGCAGCACATCCGGCGCTAATTACCCTTATCCTTTTAACGGCAATGCATTGGTTATAACCGGTAACTCAGCTAATGATACAGCGCGATGGTATTGCTATTATGATTGGGTGGTGGAAGAAGCCCCCTTTACCTGTGCAAGCCCCCGCGTACCTGTTTTAGCAACGGTGGATACCGCTATTGAAACCAGCCTGGGCCCTTTAAACGATGTGTATGATGATGACGCTGCTGCTGTAACCTTAAGCGGCGCACCTGCAGGCGGCACTTTTGCCGGCCCGGGGGTAAGTGGCAACACCTTTAGCCCTTCTGCGGCTGGTATCGGCGGCCCTTATGTAATTACCTACTCGGTATTAGGCGCTAATGGCTGTTACGGCGTATCGGCTGATACCTTGAGTGTTACCCAATATGGTTCACTTACAGGTATAAGCGGTGTAAGTGAGTTAAGCGTAACACCAAACCCCGGCAATGGCAACTTTGTGCTTGGTATAACGCTGCAGGCGCCGCGCAGCATCAACATTTTAGTTACTGATGTGGTAGGCCGCAAACTGCTGGAAACTACCGAAGTGCTTTCCATAGGCCGCAACACAAAAAATATAGACCTTAGCTATATGCCTAAGGGCATTTATCAACTTACCGTAAGTTCAGGCAGCCAACACAAAACCCTGAAGCTTGTGGTACAATAAAAAGATGCTATAGCACATGTTTACACGCCGCGTTTTATTGCTTCTGCTACTATTTGTAACCGCAACCGGTGCAGTGGTTTTGTTGTCGTTTAACCCTGCCCCGCCTTTTCATACCCAGGAGGAACTGGATGCCCTGCGCAGCGGTGGCAACCGTTCACCAATTGATAGCGGCGAGTATTTTTTGGGCAGCGTGCGTTGCCAGGGTTGCCACGGTTACGATACGTTGCGCCATGCCAATGTTGATTTAGATACCAATGATGTTAACCTGTACAGCGATTGGCAAAGCAGCATGATGGCGCTTTCCGCAAAGGACCCTTTATGGAGGGCGAAAGTTAGCCAGGAGATTTTGACCAACCCTGCCCACGCTAACCAGTTGCAAACCAAGTGCACGGCTTGCCACGCGCCTATGGGCCATTTTAACGCTATGTTTAAAGGGCACCCCTATTATACCATTGCCGATTTGGAGAATGACACCCTTGGCCTGAATGGTGTTGCCTGCGGCGGCTGTCATCAAATTGCTAATGACAGCCTGGGCCTTGAATATTCGGGCAACATACATTACGATACCACGCATGTGGAGTACGGCCCTTTTGTAAATCCCGTAATCGGGCCTATGCAATTATATGTTGGCCTTATACCAACGCATAGCTTCCATACGGAGCGCAGCCAGTTTTGCGCAAGTTGCCACACCCTGCTAACTGAAACGGCTGACTTAAGCGGCAACCTTACAGGCAACCACTTTGTGGAACAGGCCACTTACCACGAATGGCTGAACAGTGCTTATAACAGCGACCAGCCCTGCCAAAGCTGCCACATGCCTAAGATTAACGACCCGGTTATATTGGCAAACGGTTACTTTAATCTTCCTCCTCGTAGTCCGTTTAACCTGCACAAATTTATGGGGGCTAACGTTAGCATGCTTAAACTTATTAAGGCGAATAAGGCAGGCCTTAATATTGACGTGCCCGATGCCGATTTTGACAGCACCATCACCGCCACGCTCGATTTGCTGAAGTATAAAACAATTGACTTTTCAGTAAAGTTGGATTCACTGGGAACAGATAGCGCTTATATAAGTGTTTCGCTGGTAAACAAAGCCGGCCATAAGTTCCCAAGCGGTTATCCATCGCGCAGGGCTTTTGTGCAGTTTGCCGTTACCTCAGGTACCGATACGCTTTTTGAAAGCGGCATGTTGCAGCCTGATTACGAAGTTAGCGGACAAGGCAGCGCAATTGAGCCGCATTATAATGTAATAAGCAGGCCCGATGAAGTGCAGATTTACGAAATGGTAATGGGCGATGTTAATGGCAACTTTACCACAGTGCTGGAGCGTGCTGATGTGCACTTAAAGGACAACCGCATACCGCCGCTTGGTTTCAGTACCCAATACGCCAGTTACGATACCACCAAAATAGTGGGTGTTACTGCCGATGCGGACTTTAATAAAAATGCAGCCGGCACTGAAGGCACCGGTGCTGATGTGGTACATTACCATATACCGCTGAATGGATTTTCTGGAACGCTGAAGGTTTCATCGGCCCTTTATTACCAAAGCATTCCACCGCGTTGGTTCTCGGAAATGTTTAACCTGAACAGCCAGCCCATTAACGACTTTAAGAGCATGTACCAGGCCGCTGATAAAACACCTGTTCTGGTGGCTGCGGATGAACTGGATAGCGTGGTGGTGGTATCTTCTTACCGGGAGTTGAAAGCCGATGAGTATTTGCTGTTTCCGGTACCTGTAATTGGCAGCCAGGTATTCATTAAATCCGTTAACAACAACGCGGTTAGCCGTATTGAAATGTGGGATGCTGCCGGCAGAAAGGTTAGCGACCAACAATTTGACGGCGCTTCGATAGGCTGCTACGTAAATATGCCGCCAAGCCGTGGCGTTTACTTCCTTAAAATATACAGTGGAGGCCGTTTTACAGTTAAAAAAGTTGTGCGGCAGTAAGTGCTTCATCTGCAATAAGGTAGGCGGCATAATATGATTTCGTTTTGATGTTGGTTAGGGTTTCCACATCTGATTTAACAATCCTATAAAGTGCAGAAATAGGCCCTTGCTTTCAAGGGAAAATCAATACATTTGATAAAACACCCTAAACTAAAAACCGGTACATGAAAAGAATTTTTACCTCGGCGTTGGTAATTGCGTTCAGTTGCTACGGCATGAATGCTGTTGCCCAAAACCCCATTAGTTTTACAAATGCTAATTCTAAAGTGCTGAAGAAGACAGCCTTCCACAGCGGTGTAGCCGTTAGCGTGGTTGATATGGATGGCGATGGTATGGATGACATTGCCCGTATGAATGCCGGCCATGATTTGTATTATGAGATACAGAAAACAGGCGCAAAATTCGACAGTATACATGCCGTAAACACCGGCAGCAACAGCGCCTGGAGTATGGTGGTAGGCGATGCCGATAATAACGGCAAGCGCGATGTAGCCGTTGGCTTTAACGGCAGCGCCAAACTGGTAAAGGCAAACAGCAACCTTACCGCTTTTACGCTTACTACCCTGCCCATGAGCAACTTCTTTTTACAGAACATGAACTTTGCCGACATTGACCAAAACGGTTGGCTGGATATATGGGGCTGTAACGATAATGCCCTTAGCGCCATGTGGGGTAACGATGGTACCGGTTCTTATCCTGATACTACCCAGTTTTTCAGCCCGGCTACTACGCCTGCTTCCGATAACTCAGGTAACTATGGCACCATTTGGACCGACTTTGATAATGACGGCGATATAGATATGTATGTAGCGCACTGCCGTCAAAGTGTAAACAGCCCAACTGACCCGCGCCGTATTGACCAGCTTTTTGTAAACGATGGCACCAACCATTATCATGATGATGTAAACGGCGTTTACGGTTTACGCGATGGCGGACAAACATGGACTGCCAGTTTTGAAGATATTGATAATGATGGCGACCTTGATTTGATTTTGACCGACTATGATGTGCCTGCCCGCTTATTGGAAAATGATGGCGCCGGCCACTATACTGAAATTACCAACGGTAGCGGTTTCTCACTGGATATTATGCCTATCGAATCGAAGATGGAAGACTTTGATAACGACGGCTATGTAGATATTTTGGTAACAGGCGATGATGCCCGTTTGTTCCACAACAACCACAACCGCACTTTTACCCTGCTTTCCAATGTGTTTGATAATAACGGTATGGAATCGTTTGCCATAGGCGATTTGAACCACGATGGCCGCGTTGATGTTTACGCCAGCTATGCTAACATATACACTACACCAACTACTATTGATGATGTGGTTTGGTTAAATACAAGCAACCCGCAGAACCACTTTGTAACCTTTAACCTGCAAGGTACCGTTAGCAACCGCGATGCGTTAGGTGCCCGTGTTGAAATTTACGGTGCATGGGGTAAGCAAATACGCGAGGTGCGCTCAGGTGAAAGCTACGGCACTACAAACACCTTTATGTGCCACTTTGGTATAGGCTCGGCCACTACTATCGACTCTGCTATTATCCGTTGGCCTTCGCACATTGTAACCAAGCTTTACAATAAGCCGGCTGACCAGTTCATTACTGTTGTAGAAAGCCAGTGTTCATCACCTGATAACATTATCAGCTTTAACGGCCCTTCAGTATTGTGTGCAGGCCAGTCCGTAACTATGCAGGCTCCCGCAGGCTACACTTACCTTTGGAGCACCGGCGAAACGACCCAATCTATTACCGTTTCAACCCAGGGCGAATTCAATGTTAAAATCACCGACAACGGTTGTTCGAGCATTTCTAAAACAGTGGAAATACTGCAATCTCCTGATGAAACGCCAAGCATTACTGCCGTTACGCCGCTTAACTTCTGCGAAGGCGACAGCGTGATTCTGGCAGGTTCTACGGCCAGCTCATATTCATGGAGCAACGGTGCTACCACACAAAATATTACGGTTTACCAGCCGGGCACTTATACCTTAACAATACAGGGCTCTTGTGCGCAGTTTACCTCGGCACCTATTACCATTGCAACTTACCCATCGCATGTAACCAATGTAACGGCAGGTTCTGCTTGCGGTAACTCAGCAGTTACTTTATCAAGCACCACATCGGGCACTGCACACTGGTTCGATGCTCCGGTTGCCGGTAATGAAGTGGGCGTTGGCAACAGCTATACCACACCGGCCTTAAACAACAGCACTACATTTTATGTTGAAAGCCGCGATAGCATACTGGGTATAAGCGGAAGCGTTGGCCCTGCTACAAATGGTATTGGCGCAGGCAGCATGTATACAGGCGACCAGGCGCAGATTTTTGATGTGCTGAAAACCATGGTATTGAAATCAGTTAAAGTATACAGCAACAGCAACAAGAGCCGCACTATACAGTTGCGCAACTCAATGGGTACTGTATTGCAGCAACTGGTAACTACTATTGATACCGGAACCCGTGTGATTAACCTTAACTGGGAAGTTCCTGTTGGTACTGATTATGAGCTGGGCTGGTTAGCCGGTAGCCAACCGGACCTTTTCCGCAACAGTGCCGGTGCAAGCTACCCTTACACTTTAAATGGTTTGGTAAGCATAACAGGCAACACTGCTAACGATCCTGCACGTTGGTATTGCTACTACGATTGGCAGGTAGAAGAGAAGCCAATTGCCTGTGTTAGCCCACGCACACCGGTACAAGCTACTATAAATGCCAACCCAACCGTTACAAGCGGTGGTTTAGGCAGCCAATACTATGAGAGCGATGCAGCAGTTACTTTAAGCGGAACCCCAGCGGGCGGAACCTTTAGCGGAACCGGCGTAAGCGGCTCAAGCTTTGACCCTGCTACTGCAGGCGTTGGCGGTCCTTATACCGTTACTTACAGCTATACCGATGGCAACGGCTGTTCAGGCTCAGCAACACAAACTGTTACAGTTTTAGCTGATACCGGAAGCTCAATTGGTATTATAAATATTAAAGGCATTAGTGCAGTAAGCATTTACCCTAACCCTAACAACGGTAAATTTGAATTGACCTTTAAGAGTGATATAGCCCGCAACGTTGATATAACCATAACCAACGCTATTGGCGAGAAAGTAACCTTAGAGAGAAACGTAGCAGTAAATAATACCTATACCAAGGTAATTGACCTGGGCAAAGTAGCCAAGGGCATTTATACCTTAACAATTACTGATGGCAAAGAGCGCGCTAGTTACAAAGTAGTGGTGCAATAAGCCTGAAGATACGGTTAACACACGAGCGGCTGCCCTGCAAAGGGTGCCGCTTTTTTTCTTTTAGTCTGGTATCCTTTAAGTACACGTTTCCGGAAATAGGGACGGTATCGAGAACCAGGTATTGTCAGGGGCATTTAAACTATCCGGAAGAAGTATAAAGCATTAATCACAGCGCGCAAGTTGTCGGGAAGGGGAATGCTGAAACAATAGAGAAAAGTTTCAGGCCGTTGTACATGTCATTGAAATCTAACCTTCCGGATGTGGCGTGGCAAATGACTTAATCAATGTGATGGCACCAATTCATTAAATCCTGAAGCCGTAACTAACTCATCCCTCTCAACTCCCAACTCGGCACTCTTTCTATTCTTTGCAATCAAAATACTGGTAGGTGTAATATTTGGTTTGAAAGCCGGGGGTAAGGTAGGTTTGCGTGGTTTTGGTTACGTAGCCGTTGGCATCAAGGGCATGCTCGTATTTAACGCGGATGGTATCGCCACTGGTTATGGTCCAGGCGCTGTCTAACAGGTTTTTAGACGGCTGGCCGAAGTAGGGGGTAAATACCTTGTTCCAATCATCAATACCGCTCTTGTTTTCTACATTGCTGTGGAAGAAAACATAGTTCTCCGCCTCAATAGCGCCAACAAACTTTTTGCCGGTAGCGCGGTTGCCGTTATCGTAAGTGTAGGAGTAAATGGTAGTGCCGCCGCCATTGCTGATGTTTTGCCCGTCAAGCGTACCATCGGCATTGTAGGTCATGTTGTAGTTATCGGTACCAATAACGCCACCTAAAAAGTTGTAACCGGTAAGCACACCGCTAACCATATTGCCATCGGCGTTTAGTATGCCATTAAATACGGCAGTAACTGAGTCGCGGTAATCGCGGGTAATAACCCACAGGGTATCGGCGCTGTACACCAGTGAATCCTTGCTTTGGTTGCTGTAGGTTATTTTGCTAAGGCGGCCGTCCCCATCATAATAAAAGGTATTAGGGGTGGGTGTATTAGTGCCATCGGTAATGTAGGCTTTGCCCAACTTACAGTTCTTAATCTTCTCCTTACAGGCGGTTACACTTAACAACACAACGGCAGTAGCAGCCAAAAGCAGTTTACTTTTCATTACAGGTAGATTTTTTTCCTTGGTTGAAGTAGTTTTGGTATTGTTCGTCGCCCGGCTTGTTTACACAGAAGTCGTACTTGTAGGTGGAAGGGGCCGATGAGCAGGTGTAACCGTTAGCCGTATCGTGCGAAATAGCCGCCTGGTAGGCGTTATCCGTATCAAAGCTATCGCGGCAATATTGGTTGGTAAATGTGTGGTTATTGATGGTGATGGCGCACTGGGTGCAGGTATTGGTGCAGGTGTAGCACTTCTTACAGCTATTAAGCATAACTGCCACAAAGCCAACAATAAACAGTAGTACGGTTAGTTTTTTCATCAGTTTAGATTGATGTAATCAGCCGTAAAGATATAAAGGCGCATGGAGGCTGCAAGAGGAGGTTAATAATTAGGGGCCCCCTGGGTTTTTCACAATCCACAGCCCCCCGGCGGCCGGGTAAAGCGGCCTGTTTTAAAATTTTACCTTTGCCGACATGAAGGTATACCTGGATAATGCCGCCACAACCCCTTTGTGTAAGGAAGTGCTGGCTGAGATGATGCCCTACCTGACGGATAATTTTGGCAACCCCTCGTCGATACACGGTTACGGGCGCATAGCCAAAGCTGCAGTGGAAAAGGCGAGGAAGATTGTGGCAAAATACCTTAATGCCTCAACTGCAGAAATTTTCTTTACCGGTAGTGGCACAGAAAGCAATAACACGGTTATAAAAAATGCCGTGCGCGATTTGGGTGTTACCCGAATCATATCCTCTAAAGTTGAGCACCACTGTGTGCTTCATTCCGTTGAGCATGTGGCCGGAGAAAAGGTTAAGGTGGAATATGTAGAATTGGATAGGCAGGGCCACGTAAACCTGGCCCAGCTGGAGGAACTTTTAAAACAGGGCGAACCTAAAAGCACCCTGGTTAGCCTTATGCACAGCAATAACGAAATCGGTACCCTGCTCGACCTGCAAAGGGGTTCGGAACTGTGCCGGCAATACGGGGCTTACTTTCATTCAGATACGGTGCAAACCATAGGGTATTTTCCTTTCGATTTGCAGAAAATGAAAATTCATTTTTTGAGTGGCTCAGCGCACAAGTTTCATGGGCCCAAGGGTATTGGCTTTTTATACATCAACAGTGAGGTGCACATTAAACCTTTGCTGGATGGTGGTGCCCAGGAGCGTAATATGCGCGCCGGAACCGAGAATGTAGCAGGGATAGTTGGTTTGGGCAAAGCGCTGGAGTTGGCCATAACCCATATGGCGGAAAACAGGGAACGTATTACCGGCCTTAAGAAGTACATGATAGAGAAGCTGCGTGAGCATGTGCCCGGTGTTGATTTTAACGGCGACATTACGGATGAAGGAAGTAACTACAAGGTGCTGAGCGTTTCACTACCACCAAACAGTAAAAACGAAATGATGTTGTTTAACCTGGATATGGCCGGTATTGCCGCCAGCGGAGGCAGCGCCTGTTCCTCAGGTTCAGAAAAGGCATCGCATGTGCTGGAAGCTATTAATGCCGACCCTGCTCGCAAGGCAATACGGTTTTCGTTTAGCAAATACACCACCACCGCGGACGTAGACCAGGCCATAGCCGTATTGGACAAAGCTTATGCCACGGCTAAGGTGTAACAGTATTACTGTTGCACTTTAATTTTAGTTAGGATTGATAACCTCTTTTGCAGGCTTTTTGAGTTTGTAGGTTTCGCCATGCTGGGTGTAATCAAGGCCATCAATTTCTTCCTGCACACTTACCCGCAGCGAAACAATGGCATCGGTAATTTTATACAGAATGTAAGAACCGCCGAAAGTGAACACGCTGATAATTACCAGCGCCAATAAGTGGTATAAAAAGGTTTCGTAATGGCCGTAATAAAGGCCGAGGTCCTTGGCGAAAATGCCGGTAAGTATCATGCCAACTATACCCCCTATGCCGTGGCAGGGGAACACATCTAAAGTATCATCCAGGTTGCTTTTGTTTTTAGCGCGCACTGCCAGGTTGCTGATAACCGCCGATATAAAGCCGATGAACAACGCATGTGGTATAGTTACATAACCTGCCGCCGGGGTAATGGCTACTAAACCTACCACAGCGCCAATACAGGCGCCCATGGCTGAAATCTTTTTACCGCGAACGGAATCAAAGAAAATCCACGCCAGCATGGCAGCAGCAGATGCTACAATGGTAGTGGCAAATGCCTGTACGGCTAAGGTGTTTGCCCCTAAGGAGGAGCCTGCATTAAAACCAAACCAACCAAACCACAACATGCCCGTGCCTAATATCACAAAAGGGATATTGGCCGGCTCGTGGTGTTTGCTTGTATCGCCAAAGCTGGTGCGGTGGCCTAACAGCATAGCGCCTGCAAGGGCCGCATAACCGGCGCTCATGTGTACCACGGTTCCACCTGCAAAATCAAGCACGCCCCACTTATGCAGAAAGCCTTCAGGGTGCCAGGTCCAGTGCGCAAGCGGTGCATAGATAAAAAGCGAAAACAGGCAGATGAACAACAGGTAGGCGTTAAACTTTACCCGCTCGGCAAAACTGCCGGTTATGATGGCGGGGGTTATAATGGCAAACTTAAGTTGAAACACAGCGAACAACAACAATGGAATGGAAGGGGAGAGGAGGGGATGGGTGTTGAGGTCCACATTGCGGAACATCATAAACGTAAAGGGGTTACCGATTATGCCGTGGAAGCTTTCGCCAAAACAAAGGCTGAAACCTACAAACACATACAAAATGGTTATTACCCCCAGTGCTATAAAGCTTTGCAGCATGGTGCTGATGATGTTCTTTTTACTTACCATACCGCCATAGAAGAAGGATAGGCCGGGGGTCATTAGCAGCACAAGGCCGGCGGCGGTCAACATCCAGGCTATATCTGCCGGGGCAGCATTGGAAGTTACCGGGCCCGATTGAGGATTGTAGAAAAGACCCGCACAGCACAAAACGGCCAAAGCAGCAAAGGGAACAAGGAATCTCTTCTTCATATTAAATAATTATAATTATGTAATAATTTCAGCAAAGATACCTCAAAAAATGATTTTTAGTTTCAAAAACGCAATATTAATAGCCAACTAATGCACAAATCAGGCACATGAAGCCCAAAAAATATGCTTTAATAGGATTGGAACTTAGAAGTATAGAAAAGGGAAAGGCCTATTTAGCCATTAGGTAGGCTACGTATTGGGCCACACCATCCTCTAAGGAATGTAAGCTATCAGCCGGGTAACCTGCGGCAAACAGCTTGTCCATTTCGGCGCGGGTGTAGTACTGGTATTTATCGCGTATATCTACCGGGGTGGGGATGTAATCTATTTGCTGTTCAAGTTGCAGCGCATTAAAAATGGCAGTTACCAAATCATTAAAACTACGCGCTTTGCCGGTGCCAACATTGTAGATGCCGTTAGCTGTGTGATTGCGGTAAAGGAAAAGGCAGATTGCTGTTACATCATCTACATGAATAAAATCGCGTAGTTGTTCGCCGTCTTTAAAATCAGCATGGTGGCTTTGGAACAGTTTGACTTTGCCTGTAGCTTTTATCTGGTTAAAGGCATGGTACACCACCGATGCCATGCGGGCCTTGTGCTCCTCGTGCGGGCCATACACATTGAAGAATTTAAGGCCATACCAAAGCGGTGGTGCGTTTTGCTGTTCCAGCACAAACATGTCGAACAGTTGTTTGCTCAGGCCATAAGGATTAAGCGGTTTTAACTGCTTAACTACCTGGTGAGAATCGCTGAAGCCATGTTCGCCCATGCCGTAGGTAGCGGCTGATGAGGCATACAGCAGCGGTATCTGCTTGTGTACGCATACTTCCCACAGTGCTTTAGAGTAGCTGAGGTTAAGCGAGTCAAACACGCGGAAGTTGAATTCAGTAGTATCAGTGCGCGCACCCAGGTGAAAAATGTATTCCACTTCAGCAGCATTCTCCTTCAACCATTCAATAAACTCGTCGCGGTCAATTTTTTCGCTGTATTGCAGCCTATTTAGGTTCAGGTTTTTAACCGGGTTATCAAAGCGGTCAACAATTATCACATTGCTAAAGCCCTCGGCATTTAAACGCCTTACCAGGTTACTTGCAATAAAGCCGGCCGCACCGGTAACTACCAGTTGCTTCATTCGGTTAGTAACAGTTTTTGAGTCTGGCTACGGCGGCTGTCATTTAGCTGCAATAAGTAAAGCCCGGGCGCAAGGCCATTTAACGGCAGGTGGGTGTTGCCTGTAAATTGTTCGGTTAGTATTTCCCTGCCGTTTAAGTCCAGCAGTTTTAAGCTGGCATTAGTGCCGGGTTCTGCTTTAACGGTAATGCCATCAGCAGCTCTGCAGGGGTTAGGGTAAGCCATAAATGAGCTTAACTCTGTTTGCTTGACAGCATTGGGCGGAATGGCATCCTTACGCACTTTAATGGAATCAATATCGGTGTAATAGCTATTGCCGGCCCCCCATTGCGCGCGCCATTTAAATAGTACGGTTTGGCCTTCGTAGCCGGTAAGCGTAAACACAATTTTGCGGAAGTTGATTGTGGGTATATGGTTGCTGCTGTCTATTACGTAAATGTTGGTCCAGTTAAGGCTATCGGTTGAAATGGCCAGCGCCAGTTGGTCTTTACTGCTCAATTGTTTTTCAGTAGAAGGGAAAATGAAATCCTCTACCATGCGGTACCAAAAAATTATTTCGGTAAAGGTATCTAAGGGGCCTATCCATGGGGTAAAAGCGCTGTCCACTCTGTCCGTTCCGCTTATGTCCGCCACTAAGCCCTTGTCGTCATTAAGGCCATGGTCGGGCATAACGCGCATATCGCCGCTCCAGCCGCCGGGTATGCTGTAAGTTGGTATGCCTGTAAAGCCTTCGCTAAAAGGGTAGTTCTGCGCTAACAGAACCATGGGAAAAAAGGAGAGAAGAAGCAACCAGCGTTTCATGCAGCAATAGTAACAAAAATAGAGGGCAGGTTTACTTCTGCTTCCTCATCTTAAAACTCCACTGCACTAAAAAGCGGGCTTCCACCTCGCCTTTGGCATTAGTGCCTATACTTTCGGTTACAATGTTTTGGCCTTCGCCGGTAAGTATGGCTTTTTCAATTATGGCGTTAATCTCCTTGCCCTGTTTGCAGGTAAAGGTGGTAATGCCGGTAGCTTTTTTTACAAAGTCAGCTTCTAAATGGGTTACCAGCATGCTAACCGAAGGGTTGCTTTCCTTGGTAAACATCATAGCCAGCATACCGGTGCTCATTTCAGCAGCCATGGCCAGCACAGCAAAATAAGTGCTACGGAAGGGGTTTTTGTTCAGCCACTTGTAAGGCACATTTATCTGGCAGCTTTCGGCATCTACATGCTTAACCTTTAAACCCGCCAAAAAACCCATTGGCAGTTCACCCATCAAAAACAACTTAAACAACAGCTTATTGTTTAGCAACTTTATGTATTTGGGATCGGTTTTAGCACGGGTAGTGCGGTAAAGTTCTACCAGTTGGGTGTTATCAGCAGTGGTTAAAGTTTCAGCCATTGGTTTTGGTTTTTGTTGTCAGTCTGAGCCTGTCGAAGACTGAGTAGTATCCTTCGACAATTTGAGGATGACATTATATTTTTTCTAACAAATCAATTAATACTTCGTTCAGCTTTTGTTTGGCGCTGGCAAAGTTCTCTTCGCCGCTTACCAGGTTGCGCTCAATTACGCAAAGGTGGTAGAAATTCTGTTTCTCAAAAAGGCAGGGGTAAACAAAGCCCAGTCCATCGCCTGTTTCGCAGTCGGCTTTATACTTTGCCAGGCGGTTTTCTACCTGTGCTTTGTCGCCATAGTGGTTTACCGTTAGCCCTACGGCCTTTTTAAAAGGCATAAACACATTCATATACGCATTGGTAAGGTTTACAAAACCACCGCGCACATGGGGGGCATCCTCGCGCTTCATCAATTCTAAATCGTAATGGTCCTTCCACTCCCCGGTTATCAGTGTGCCAAAGTCGCCGGGCTTTTCATTAACGATGTTAAGGGCAGCGCCAATACTGTATTCGGCTTTATACGCGTTGCCCATGCTCATCTTCAGTGCCAGGTGGTACTTTTGCGCCGTTAAGGCCTTGGTTATTTTGTAGGTAGTTTGATAAACCCCCACGCCCGTTAAACATATAGTTACCTCGTGCTGCAATATGGATATGGTAAGCAAATAGGGCGTTGCGCTTACAAGCGGAGTGACCCCATAATGCGCTAAAGCGGGTTCAATATCCTGTAGGTTGGCAACGGCCAGCAGCAACTTCATGGGAGCAATAATAACCTAAGCCTTTCAAACATCGGTAGGTTAAAGAAACACAGAGGCCACCGCGATGGCTGCGGCAGTAATTACTACCATAAACACTAACACGCGTATCAGTAACGGGCCGGATGGATTGCTTGCTTTTATCCGATCCCCATACTGTGCATTGTGTGCCTGCACGGCAGTCATTAAATCTACCACCAGCCTGTTAAAGTCTTCCACATCCTCCTGCTTAGCGCTTACTGCGCCAAGGTTAAAGCTATCAGGTGCTGTAGCTGCGCTTATGCTTATATAAAAACCGGCCCTGTTGGCCCCTAAATAGCAATTGTTGATTTGCGAAAGCGGTAGGCTGAAATCAGCCGGGGTAAAGCGCCCGCGGTTTTCAAACTTAAGTTGCAACTCGTTTTGGTTTAGGGTAACAACCGCATTGTTTAAGTTAAGCTTTACCAGGTACAGCACCGAGCCTATAAGCAAGGCCATAAACGCAAAGATGAGGACCAGTATAGTGTTTTCGGAAAGGGCGGGAAAGTACTTTGCCAGTGCAGCAATAAAGGGAATAATAAGTAGTGGCGGCCCTATTAAGCTAACCACCAATTTGCCGTTTTGATTAAACTGCGCTTTATACTGCTGCATAAAAACGAATGTAAATAATTTGAGCAGGGCAGGAGATTGTAATTGAAAAAAGCTTCCTATAATCGCATTGTAAAACCGGAAGGGATGAAATCAAATATTATCGCCGCCATTATTATCGCCCTGTTTTTGTTAACTGTTTATGCCTGTAAAAAGGAAAAGCATACCGACGCTAAGGCCGGATACGGCACTGTTAACGGGCAATAGTTAAATTTTACGGAGCGCAAATAGGTTGCGCGCAATTGCCTTACCTTAGTGGTATGATTACCTATCGCGTGCAGTTTTCCGATACATTTGGCTGGATAATACGCCACCCCGAGATTATTTACCCTGAATTTCACCATAAAGATAAGGACGTAGTAGTTGCGCGTTTGGACGAACATTTTAAAAAGCGCAAGCAGCATGTTACCGTACAAATATGCGACGACTTTGGACAAACCCTGGAGGTGCGCGAATACCCCTTTGAAGCAAAGCCAAGCAAGGAGTAACGAAACAACCGGCGAACAAAAGCGAACAAGAAGAACCCCTACTGCCATACCTGAGGAGTTTGTAAAGCCTAGTAGCTTAGTTCACCTTTTTTAATTATACTCGTAACATGAAGTTAAACAAACAAAGCAAAGTGGTATCAGTCGTTGTCTCTTTCCGAGTCGGGGGCTAATAGCTTTTTGTGTAAACTATATCCGCCCTTTGACGCATAATCAAAGGGTTTTTTTATGCCCGTTTCCTTATTTAAGGGGGTGGGGACTGACTTGAAAAAAATTATTTTCGCCAAACTTAAAACAGACAACTTACTACATACAACTTTAGATATATGGAATTAGCGAAGACATACGACCCCAAACAAACAGAAGACCGCTGGTATGCTTACTGGCTTAAGAATAATTATTTCCATAGTGAGCCTGACCACCGTGAGCCATTTACCATTGTAATACCTCCGCCAAACGTTACGGGGGTGCTGCACATGGGCCACATGCTGAACAATACCATACAGGATATACTGATACGCAAAGCGCGCATGGAAGGAAAAAATGCCTGTTGGGTGCCCGGCACCGACCACGCCAGTATTGCTACCGAGGCCAAGGTAGTAGGTATGCTGCGCGAACGGGGTATTAAGAAAAGCGATCTGAGCCGCGATGAGTTTATGAAGTATGCCTGGGAGTGGAAAGAGAAATATGGCGGCATAATACTGGAGCAGTTAAAGAAACTGGGCGCCAGTTGCGATTGGCAGCGCACCCGTTTTACCATGGAGCCTGAGTTAAGTGAGGCTGTACTGGATGTGTTTATTGACCTGTATAAGAAAGGGCTTATCTACCGTGGCCTGCGTATGATTAACTGGGACCCACAGGCAAAAACTACCTTAAGCAATGAAGAGGTTAACCACGAAGAGGTTAAGAGCCAGCTATACTTTGTAAAGTATATGCTTAAAGGCACTAATGAGTTTTTGGCGGTGGCCACTGTACGACCTGAAACTATTATGGGTGACGTGGCTGTATGTGTTAACCCTAACGACGAGCGCTATAAGCACCTGATAGGCAAAACTGTTATTGTGCCTATGGTTAACCGCGAGGTGCCTGTTATTGCCGATAACTATGTAGACATTGAATTTGGTACCGGCGCCTTAAAAATTACTCCTGCGCACGATGCCAATGACTATGAAATAGGTAAGAAATTCAACCTGCCGATTATTGACTGTTTTAATGAAGACGGAACAGTATCAGAAGCTGCACAAATATTTGTGGGCTTAGACCGATTTGCTGCGCGTAAAAAGGCTATTGAAAAACTGACTGAAGATGGCCTGCTGATTAAAACAGAGGAGATAGTAAACAAGGTTGGCCGCAGTGAGCGTACCAATGCCGTAGTGGAACCGCGTTTAAGTATGCAGTGGTTCGTAAACATGAAGGCCTTCATGCAAAAGAACCCGCAGGTATTAGAAGATGTAATGAGCGATGAAATACGCTTTTATCCATCTAACCTTAAAAATACCTACAAGCACTGGATAGATAACATACGCGATTGGTGCATTAGCCGCCAGTTATGGTGGGGGCAGCGCATACCTGCCTGGTATGATGAAAAGGGTAATTTAGTTGCTGTTGCAAAAACGAAAGAAGAAGCCATAGCGCAAGCCACCGCTAACAACTTGCCACTTACTGTCAGCCAATTAAAGCAGGATGAGGATGTGGTAGATACCTGGTTCAGTAGTTGGTTGTGGCCTATATCAGTTTTTGATGGTTTTAAAGACCCGAACAACAAGGATATACAATATTACTATCCAACCAACGACCTGGTTACCGCACCGGAGATTATGTTCTTTTGGGTAATGCGTATGATAATGGCCGGCTACGAATGGAAAGGAGCGAAGCCATTTAAAAATGTGTATTACACCGGCATAGTGCGTGATAAGCTGCGCCGTAAAATGAGCAAGAGTTTGGGTAACAGTCCTGACCCTCTTGAACTGATTGAAAAATACGGAGCTGATGGCGTGCGTTTAGGGATGCTGCTTTGCAGCCCGGCCGGTAATGATATTCTGTTTGATGAAAAGCTTTGCGAACAGGGCCGTAACTTCAGCAATAAACTATGGAACGCCTTGCGCCTGGTAAAAGGATGGGAGATACAGGAAGGTGAAAATGCCGAGAACAAAGTGGCAATTGAATGGATGGAGAGTAAGCTGAATAAAGCAATCAGCGAACTGGAATCATCTTACAAAGAATACCGTTTGAGCGAGGCTTTAATGACGCTTTATAAATTAATTTGGGATGACTTCTGTAGTTGGTACCTTGAGTTGATTAAGCCCGATTACCAGAAACCAATTGACAGCTACACTTACCATAAAACGCTGGAGTTATTTGATAAGCTATTGCGCCTTCTGCACCCCGTTATGCCGTTTATTACGGAAGAAATATGGCATAACCTGGAGAACCGCAAGGACGGCGAAAGCATTTGCATTGCTGAATACCCTAAAGTGGGAGAAGTGAATGATAAGCTGATAGCCGATGCAGCCTTTAGTTTTGAGGTTATAACCGGCATACGCGAAATACGTGCGAAAGCCAACAAAAAGAATACGGAAACCGTGGATGCTTTTTACAGCGGCACGGATGCTGTTTCTTTTGATGCGCTGGCCTCTAAAATTATTAAGCTGGCCAGGTTAGCTAAACTGGAAGCGGTGAAGGAAGACGTAGCCGGCGCCAAAACAATGGTGGCCAAAGGCTATAAGTTCTTTATCGTTACCGGTGAGCAGGCTAATGCGGCAGACGAGAAGGAAAAGTTGAGTAAAGAATTGGAGTATGCCAAAGGGTTTTTAGCCTCAGTTGAAAAGAAACTGGCCAATGAGCGTTTTGTATCCTCAGCACCGGCTCAGGTGTTAGAGAATGAGAAAAAGAAGCGTGAGGATGCTTTGCAAAAAATCGAATTGCTTGAAAAGAGCATTGCAAGTTTAAACTAAAAGAAAGGCACCGCAAGGTGCCTTTTGTATTATAAGATAGCCCTACGCATCAATACCGTATTCCTTAATTTTACGGTATAAGGTGCGCTCGCTTATGCCAAGGTCTGAGGCCGCATCTTTGCGTTTGTTGCGATACTTCTTAAGCGCTTTAATTATCAGCTCTTTTTCTTTATCAGCAATGTTCAGCGTTTCATCCACCGTTTCGTGCTCGTCAAAATTTTTCTTTTCCCCTAATACTATAGGCTGGTTACCCATTTGCTGCGGCAGTATAACGGGCTTTTCTACCTGTTGTATAGGTGTTTCGTAGTGCACCGGAGCGCCGTTTACCTGTTGCTTAGTAACATCAAACACAAATTGCTTAAGGTCGTTCAGGTCCTTCTTTAAGTCAAAAATCAGCTTATAAAGAATTTCTCTTTCGGTAAAACTGCTGCCCCCGCCGCTTTCGTAACGCTGTTCAGCAAGCGCAGGCAGGCGGTTATCAGTTATGTCGGGCACTATTTGCGCTAATTCTGCCGCACTAACGTCCTTCTCACGTGCCAATATGCTTACCTGCTCGGCTACGTTTTTCAATTGGCGTACGTTACCGGGCCAGGTGTACTTCAGTATAAGTTCTTTGGCGTCTTCAGTAAGCTTAACCGGCTGTATTTTGTTGCGCTCGGCAAAGTCAATACAAAACTTGCGGAACAACAGGTAAATGTCATCCCCACGCTCGCGTAAAGGTGGTATGTAAATAGGTACTGTGGAGAGGCGGTAATACAAATCTTCACGGAACTTGCCTGCGCGCACAGCTTCCTGCAGGTTTACATTGGTTGCAGCAATAAGGCGAACATCTGTTTTCATTACCTTGCTACTGCCCACCCTTATGTATTCGCCTGTTTCCAACACGCGAAGCAAGCGCGCCTGGGTGCCGTGTGGTAATTCCCCCACTTCATCTAAAAACAGGGTGCCGCCGTTAACAGTTTCAAAGTAGCCTTTGCGTTGTTCTCCTGCTCCGGTAAAAGAGCCCTTTTCGTGGCCGAATAATTCAGAATCAATAGTGCCTTCGGGTATAGCGCCGCAGTTAACTGCAATAAACGGGTTGTGCCGGCGCGTACCTAACTGATGTATAATGTGCGAGAAAACTTCTTTACCTACACCGCTTTCGCCGGTTATAAGCACGGTTAGGTTAGTGCCGGCTACACGCTCTGCAATGCTGATTGCATTGTTCAACCCCTGCGAGTTGCCGATTATACCGAAACGGTTTTTAATACTTTGTATTTCCATATTACAACCCCTCCCTAACCCTCCCCCAAGGGGAGGGGACTTGTTCGAGTTTATTTTTAAATGCCCCCTATGTCGGGACTATAAATTAAGAACTTTTATACTGTAAGGCGCCTCAACCTTATTCTCCCCCTTCGGGGGAGTTAGAGGGGGTTGCCTTTTAAAGTGGCGGCAGTGCAATCCGTTACTTTTACATTAACATACATTCCCGGCTTTAAATCGCCTTTAGGGAAAACAACAACTTTATTTTGTGAGTTGCGGCCAAACAAATGCTCATCGCTGCGGTGGCTGGTGCCTTCAACCAATACCTCAAATGTTTTGCCTATGTCCTGCTTGTTATGCTCAAGACTGTGCTTCATCTGCAGGTCAACAATTTCCTGCAGGCGGCGCTTCTTAACGTCCTCCGGTATATCATCAGTAAACTTCTTAGCTGCAACTGTGCCGGGGCGCTCGCTGTATATAAACATGTAGCTCATGCTATATCGCACATAGTCCATCATGCTTAAGGTGTCCTTATGTTCTTCTTCGGTTTCGCTGCAAAAGCCTGCAATAATATCAGTTGAAATTGCAGCATCGGGCACAATACGCTTAATAGCATCAATACGGTTCATATACCACTCGCGGTCGTACGTGCGGTTCATTATGTCCAATACACGGGTATTACCGCTTTGCACGGGCAGATGTATGTATTTGCAGATGTTGGGGTACTTGGCCATTGCGTGCAATACGTCATCCGTCATATCCTTAGGGTGCGATGTGCTGAAACGCACGCGCAGGTCGGGCGCAATTTGCGCCACCATTTCCATTAAGCGGGCAAAGTTCACTACATTTTCGTCGTACTTGGCGTCTACCAGTTTTTTACCAACCAGTTTAGGGTCGGTGCTGTAACGGTAGCTATCAACATTTTGGCCTAACAAAGTTACTTCGCGATAACCTTGCTCGTAAAGGGCTTTAGCCTCATTAACTATAGTTTGCCAATCGCGGCTGCGCTCGCGCCCGCGGGTAAAGGGCACTACGCAAAAGCTGCACATGTTATCGCAACCGCGGGTAATGCTTATAAAAGCAGTAATTCCGTTGCTGTTCAAACGTACCGGGCTAATCTCGGCATAGGTTTCTTCGCGGCTCAGTAAAACATTAACTGCTTTTTGGCCGGTTTCTGCTTCTTCAATAAGGGCGGGTAATGCGCGGTATGAGTCAGGGCCTGCAACAATGTCCACTATCTTTTCTTCTTCCAGAAACTTCTCCTTCAGGCGCTCGGCCATACAACCTAACACGCCAATAAGCGCACCTTTCTTTTTTCTTTTAACGGCCTGTAAATGCTGCAGGCGGTGTCGAACCCGCTGTTCAGCATTCTCCCTGATGGCGCAGGTGTTAATTAAAATAAGGTCAGCATCTGTAAATTCGGCGGTAGAGTCGAAGCCTGCATTGGCTAATATAGAAGCCACCACTTCGCTATCGCTAAAGTTCATTTGGCAGCCGTAGCTTTCAATGTAAAACTTTTTGCCGTTTCCCTGCACCGTTGAAGGGCGTGCAAGGGTTAAGGTTTCTCCCTGCCGGGCCTCATCCATCTTTTTGGGCTCCAGTTCAAAGGCTATCTCGTTATTGTACAACTTGTTCTCCATGCGGGGCGGCAAATATAGGGCATTGGGCTGACATTTTGGCGTAAATTAACTTCCATTCCTAATAGCCTATGGCAGATGATTTTAACGCCATGTTAGTGCAGCTAAATGCTGCCATTGGGTTGGGGGTTGGTGAAATTCGGCTAATTTTGGCGCGCCTTTATAAGGTAAGGCAATCTTAAAACAGGTTATGACAACTGAGTACAGCGTGATTAAAAGTGTAGAGAAGAAGGAGACAAGGCTTTTTGAAATGATGGAGCCTATGGAGCATGAGCAGGTCATGTTCTTTAACGATAAGGAGACAGGTTTAAAAGGAATAATAGGCATACACAATACGGTATTAGGCCCCTCCCTGGGTGGATGCCGTATTTGGAACTACGAAAACGAGAGCGATGCCCTTTGGGATGTATTGCGCCTTTCGCGGGGTATGACTTTTAAATCCAGTATATCAGGCATTAACCTGGGTGGTGGTAAAGCGGTTATTATTGGTAACCCAAAAGTTAAGCGCGATGAAGCCTTCTGGCGCCGCTTCGGTAAGTTTGTTGATAGCCTTAATGGCCGCTACATTACCGCAGAAGACGTGGGCACCAGCACCGATGTAATGAGCATTGTAATGCAGGAAACCAAACACGTTACCGGCAAACCCATTTCAGCAGGTGGCACCGGCGACCCTTCACCTTTTACTGCATACGGCGTTTACCTTGGTATTAAAGCCAGCGCCAAGCAACAGTTTGGTAGCGATAGCCTTGCAGGCAAGAAAATAGCCGTGCAGGGTGTAGGCCACGTAGGCTTTTACCTGGTAAAGCATTTGGTTAAAGATGGTGCCGATGTTTATGTTGCCGATATTAACCAGGCTAACCTTGAGGCCGTTACCAAAGAGTGCAAAGTAACCGTAGTTGCCCCTGAAGATATTTACGATTTGGATATGGACATCTACTCGCCTTGTGCCTTAGGCGCTACCGTTAACAGCGAAACTATCTACCGTTTAAAGTGCAGCATTATTGCGGGCGCAGCAAACAATCAGCTGGCTGATGAAAATCTGCACGGCCATATGTTGCTGGATAGAAAGGTGCTTTACGCTCCGGACTTTTTGATAAACGCAGGTGGTGTAATTAACTGTTACCGCGAGGTACACGCTTTAACTGAAGAGCAGACCAAAACTATTATAGAAGGTATTTACAGCCGCACGCTGGATATATTTAAGAAAGCTGCTGACGAAAAAATACATACGCAGGAAGCGGCCATTCGCCTTGCTGTTGAGCGTATTGAAAACGAGAAAGCCAAACGAAAGTCTAACTAAACCACACCTAAAAACGTTCTTTAAATGCTGGGGAGAAGAAATTTGCGCGTGAAAGTTATGCAGGCCCTATATGCCTGGGAAATGGACCACGACATTGCGCTGGTAAAGCTTGAAAATCAATTAATGCAGCAGGTGCAACGTTCAATGGACCTTTACCTTACTAACCTGCTTTACCTTATTGAAGTGTGCAACTATAGTATGGTAGATAAGGCCAAGCGCATGGCTAAGTTTATTAAAACAGAAGAGGACCTTAAAGCCAGCACTACCATTGCCGCTAACCGCATTGTAGCCTACCTTCAGCAGGACGAGCAATTTACCGGTTTGGCTAAAAAGAACAACGTACGCCATTACATAAGCGAGGATGTGGTAAAAGCGCTTTTTACCGAGCTGTCTGCCAAAGATAAATACAAAGAGTATTCTGCTTTAACCGAACCTACACTTGAGCAGGATAAGGAAATACTGAACTTTATAGTAAAGAAGATTTTTCAGGGAGATAAGCAGTTGTATGCCCACCTGGAAGAGTTATTTATCAACTACGATGATGATAATTCTCTTTTGCTGCTTATTACCAGCAAACACATTGATGCCTTTGATGAAAAGCAAGGCGGCTTTTTCAACGGCCTTGATATGTGGGAAGAAGAGAAAAAGTTTGCTGTTGACCTGCTGGTTAAAACCATTCACAATACCGAGGAGTTAACCAACTTCATTCAACCCAACTTAAAGAATTGGGAAATGGACCGCGTTGCCATTTTAGATTTGATATTGATGAAGATGGCCGTTTGCGAGCTGAAGTATTTCCCTACCATACCGGTTAAGGTTTCTATTAACGAGTATATTGACATAAGCAAACTATACAGCACGCCTAAAAGCAAGGACTTTGTAAACGGAGTGTTGGACAAAGTGCGCATACAATTACAAGAGAAAGGCGAGATAAAGAAATACGGCCGCGGCTTAATGGAGTAAATGAAATGTGTCACCCTGAGCTTGTCGAAGGGTGGCTAGGATTAAACGTTGACACACTAACACCCTAATGCCTTTCATCTCAAACTAATCCTACCTATGAATCAACACTTACGTAAACTGCTAATTTTTGCCGTTGTAGCCATCATCGGCTTTTTGCTTCTTAAACTATCTACAAGTTTAGTAAAAGAGGGCACCGTGCAGCGCTACAAAACCCTTTGTGCTAATGTTGATTCCACTACTGCTTTCCTGAATGAAACTGCCGAGGTTTATACGGTGCAAAGGCGCACGCTAAAAGCCAACCTGTATAAGTATAGTTATACATACGCCGTAAAAGGCAGGGAGTATGTGGTGGAGAAAAGCTCTTAAGCGAAAAGCCCGACCTTGAGCTTGCTATTTGGTTCAATAAAAATAACCCTGAGCAAAATGAATTTGAAGACCCCTGTGTGTGGATGGCCCAAAACGGTAACAGGTTTGTGGTTAGCCCCTGGGTGGACAATGTGCTTTTTGCTTTGGGAATAGGCATGTTACTGTATGGCGGCTGGAAAACCCTTGCCTCTCTGTTCCGCTTAATACTCTCCGCTTTTGTAAAGGAGCCGCCCAAAGACCAACAGGCCCAATAAGCTTCATTTTTACAGAACGAATATCCAAATCCCCACAAAGTTTGGCGGAGGGAGTAGTTAAACGAGATGCTGAATCAATTCGGAAGTTTCAAAAAGCATAACTCTACAACGGCCCCACAACAAAAGTAATCTCAAGCACGCTGGTATCGCCCAGCTGTTGAACGTTGTCGAGCATTACATACTCTCTTATTTCGCTTTGCTCAAAGTCTATCTCTTCTCTTAACTTTAAATCTTTGTAATTGTTTTTCCTGTTGCGGTCGTGGTAATTGGCCAGGTAAGTAACGGCGCGTTTATAATCAAAAGGCACATCAACCCCGCTCATCATTTCCGTAAGCAGGTAAGTGGCCTGGCCATACCAAAAGTGCAGGTCAGCAGTATCGCCCTTAATCATCACACTTGCAAAACGGAAGGTTAGCACATAGCTTTCGCATCCCCCGTTTTTAATGGTCAGGTTTGTGCCCTTCATAAAAGGAACAGCCTCAATACCGGTAAGGCTATCAGCTTGTAGTTTAAACTCAGCTGCAGGATAAATATCCTTTTTAAGTATTGGCGTGGCTTTACCACGGGTACAATCGTTAACGGCATTCTCTACCTTTTTAATCTCTTCGGTTTTTTGTTTAGCCACAGTATCAATAGCTACTTCAGTGGCATTATTAGTAGTGACGGGCTTATTGCACCCCCCGCAAAGCAATGCGAGAAAAATAATTATTATAGAATTGCATTTATTCATTGGCCTAAGATAAAGGCTTGCTATCAAATGCCATGGGGAGAATTAAACCCGACTAAAGACTTAACCGGTGTAATCAATGTTGTACTTGCCACACCCAAACAAAAAAAGGACCTCAAACGAAGTCCTTCTTATATCTTCTAATTACTATGTGGTTAGTACTACGCCTTAAAGTCCTTAAAGGCGTCGGTAATAATAGCAATGGCTTCATCTACCTGTTCCTTAGTTATACATAAAGGCGGCGCCAGGCGAATAATGTAGCTGTGTGTTGGCTTAGCCAGCAGGCCTTTCTTCATCATCTTAACACAAAGGTTCCAGCCGGCTTTTTCGTCGGTAGTGTCAAGCACAATGGCATTTAATAAACCCTTACCGCGTATTTCCTTAATAGCCTTATGCTTTATCTTGCCCAATTCTTGGCGGAAATACTTGCCTAAGTAAAAAGCGTTATAAACCAGGTTTTCATCCTTAATAACCTGAAGAGCAGCCATAGCCACTTTAGCAGCCAGCGGGTTACCGCCGTAGGTGCTGCCGTGTTCGCCGGGCTTAATGGTTAGCATAACGGGGTCATCGGCTAATACGGCGCTGACAGGCAGAGTGCCGCCGCTAAGGGCTTTGCCCAAAATCAAAATATCGGGGCGAACTTCCTCCCAATCGCAAGCCAGCATTTTGCCGGTACGGCCAAGGCCTGTTTGCACTTCGTCGGCTATAAACAGCACCCCTGCCTTCTCGCAAAGGAATTTTGCTTTGGCCAGGTAGTTATCTTCAGGAACGTTTACACCGGCCTCGCCTTGTATAGGCTCCACTAAAAAGCCGGCTACGTCTTTATCCGTAAGCGCTTCAGCAAGGGCGGTCAGGTCGTTATAAGGTATCTTTATAAAGTTGGGCACAAAAGGGCCGAAGCCTGCATAGCTATCGGGGTCGGTACTGGCAGAAATAGCCAATAAAGTGCGCCCGTGGAAATTGCCCTCCGGCACAATAATCTTAGCAGCATTCTCTTTAACGCCTTTAACCTCGTAAGCCCAGCGGCGCGCCAGTTTAATGGCAGTTTCAACGGCCTCAACGCCGGTATTCATGGGCAATACCTTATCGTAGCCAAAGTATTCGGTTATATACTTCTCATATTCCCCCAACACATTGTTATGGAAAGCCCTGCTGGTTAAGGTAAGCTTTTCGGCCTGGCGTTTTAAAACATCAATAATCAGTTGGTGGCAATGCCCCTGGTTAACGGCGCTGTAGGCGCTAAGGCAATCTAAATAGCGTTTGCCGTCTACGTCCCATACATACACGCCGCGGCCGCGTTCTAATACAACCGGCAGCGGGTGGTAATTATGCGCACCGTGCTGCTCTTCCAATTCCATTAAGTACTCCGCTCTGCTAATGCCTGCTGATGTTGCTGTGGTCATTAATATTGGTTTTCGTTTCAAAAATAAGGTTTTTACGCCCAAAACCCCGCGTGGCTGTGTCATAAGTGCGTCATTAAGCACTAAACCCGGCCGGTATAAGCGGTTTTCATTTTAACAGACTTGCAAAAGATGCGGCGGGTTGCCCGAAAAAAATATTCTGAAAATTTAGTTCCGCTAACAAAATACCCATGTTAACGCCTCGTTACCGCACCCGTTTGCCTTAGCAGTTTAGTCTAAAAGTTGCCGCACCCTTTTATGAACTGTTTATCCTTGCTGTTGCTGTCCATTAGCTTCATTTCATCTGTGGATAACAATTCGCTAATGCGGTGTCCTTCATAGGGGAAAATTCTATTTTTGACTTCGCACGAAAATTTCGCTTATGAGGAAATTCCTGGCATTATTAGCTGCCGTGGTGATGGTTTTGGGAGTAATGGCACAGCAGGTAAAGCTTAGCGGTACGGTAACTGATAGCCGAACCGGTTCTCCACTTGCCTTAGCCACCGTGGTTCAAAGTGGCACATTTAACTCTGTTCCAACCGATAGTAACGGACGTTATGAGATGTTGGTTAATGTGGGTCAAGGCTCCATTGTAGTTGCTAAAAGCGGTTATAAGGAGCAATCATTGGCTGTTAACCTCTTAACCGATACTACTTTAAATTTTGCTATATCTGGACAGGATGCCCCTGTTACTCAACCTGTTCAGGTTAAGCAGGAGCAGGGTAGTGGCAAATTAAAGGTTTACGGAACCGTTACCGATGAGAAGGATAACAGCCCCATGATGGCTGTTAACATTATACAGAAAGGCACCACTAACGGCGCCCAAACGGACCTTGACGGCAAATACGAACTGTACCTGACCCCCGGCACTCATACGCTGGACTTCAGTTTTGTTGGTTATACCACCCGCAGCATGGTAGTTACCGTGCTTGAAAAAGATAAGCAACTGGATGTGGTAATGGGGATTGAGAGCAAGGAGATGGACATTATAGTAGTAACCGGCACTAAGTATGAGAAGAAGCTAAGCGAGGAAGTGGTGAGTATGGAGGTGGTAAAGGCAAGTGTGCTTACCCAGCAAAGCGCCAAAATGGACGAAGCCATGAACAAGGTGCCCGGCGTTAATATGTTAGGTAAAACAATTGCCATACGCGGAGGAAGCGGTTTTAGCGATGCCACCGGTAACCGCGTGCTGGCGTTACTTGATGAAATGCCGATTATCAGCCCCGAGAATGGCAGCATAATATGGGAGATGATGCCTATTGAAGCTTTAGAACAAATAGAAGTTATAAAAGGCTCTTCTTCAGCATTGTATGGTTCATCAGCTTTAAATGGAGTTTTAAACATGCGCACCATACAGCCTAAGGCTGAAATGGTAAACAAGCTGATAATCAGTTATGGTTTTTACGACCAGCCTCGCCAGCGTACCTGGAACGAATGGTGGCGTACCAAAACCATCAATCAACATGGCGATACGGTAGATCGTGTTCGCTATCGCATGTATGGCGGCGGCCAGTTTACCCATGCCAAACAGTATGGCGATTTTGGAGTAGTGTTAAGCGCCAGCTACCAGCAGGACATGGGCTTTAGGCAAAGTAACGATTACAAGCGTGCCCGCCTTGCCGCCAAATTACGCTACACACCTAAAAAGAACCCGCACTTAACCGTTGGCTTAAACATGACCTTCTTCCACCAAACGCTGAGGGATTTCTTCGCCTCGCTTGGTATTGCCAAGCAGATGTATGTGCCAACGCAGGCTGATGTACGCACCCAGGCCCGCATGTTTACGGTGGACCCCTACCTTAACTATTACGACAAGAAAGAAAACCGCCACAGCCTTAAGTTCCGTGTGTTTAACAACCAAAGCTTTAGCACTACCGGCGATAGCAGCAACAGTACGCAACTTTATTACGACTACAGCATACTGCATAATTTTACCAAGGCTGCCTTAATTATTACTGCCGGCACCAATGGTTTTTACAGCAACATTAAGGGTAAAACCTTTGGCCAGTTGGTAGCCAACATTAATAACATTAAGTATTTCAGCACCCGCGAGATTGTAAACTTTGCGGCATACATACAGGCCGAGAAGAAGTTCTTCCAGAAGTTAACCATAAGTGCCGGTTTGCGCTTTGAGTTTGCCCGCCTTAGCGGCGAAACGGTAAAAAACCGCCTGCCGTTTATCAATATATTAAACAAGGCGGCTAAAAAGACCAACGACATTCAATCGCCACTAACGCCTTTGTTCCGTATTGGTATGAATTACCAGGCCACCAAGGGCACTTACATAAGGGCCAGCTTTGGCCAGGGTTTCCGGTACCCGGCATTGGCTGAAAAGTATGTTTATACCGTGCGAAGCGGTGCGCAGGTATTCCCTAACGAAAACCTTCGCCCCGAAAACGGCTGGAGCGCCGAATTGGGTATAAAGCAAGGCGTAAAAATAAGTAAGTGGATGGCCTATTTCGATGCCAGTGCTTACATCATGCGTTATCATGATATGATAGAGTTTCAGGCTATTAACTACGATGACCTGGCTGATTCTATAAAACCGTATGTATTGGGTATTCCTTTTAAAGCGCTTAATGTAACAGATGCCCGCATATGGGGTGTTGAGGTTAGCGCAGTGGCTAACGGGCAGATATTCGGCGTGCCTTTAAACTTCCTTATCGGCTATAGCTATCTGGATCCGCGTAACCTCGATTCTGTTCGTGCAGGCTCGCCAACTACCACACTTAAATACCGCGTGCAGCACAGTTTTAAGATAGATGCACAAACTACTTACAAAGGGGTTATTGTTGGCGTTAGTGCCTTCTACAACAGCTTTATGAAGGAAATAGATGCGGTTGGTATCGGCGCACTTAAGGTAGTTAGCGATTTTCGTAAAACCCACAACAAAGGTTACTTTGTAATGGATATACGCGCCGGCTATAACTATAAGGATAAATTCCTGTTCAACTTTATTGTCAAAAACATACTGAATACCGAATATATGCTGCGCCCGGCGCTGATTGAACCGCCGCGCAATTATACCTTCCAGGTAGGCTATAATTTCTAGTGGTGAGTTAAGAGTGCTGAGTTTAGAATTTCGAACTTCGGGTTTGGTGTTTAGAATTTCGAGTTTCTATTGAATCATTTCATTCTGTCCAGCACTGCCTTTAAATCATCAGGCGTATCAATAGAAATACTTTCGTGCGTGGTAATAGCGCATTGTATACTGTAGCCATTCTCCAGCCAGCGTAGTTGCTCAAGGCTTTCGGCCATTTCCAATGGGGTAGGAGCCAGTTTTACCAGTTCCAATAAAACCTCTTTGCGGTAAGCATACAACCCAATGTGCTTGTAGTAAACAGCATCGGTGCTTTGGTTAGTCTGTGTAGTATTGGTATGCCCAAAGCCACCTACTTGCACCTGTGGTTGCGCCCTTTGGTGTGGTATTACATTGCGGCTGAAATACAGCGCCGTAAAACTCTTATCTACCACAACCTTTATACGTGCCGGGTTTTGCAGTTCTTCGTTCAGCTGGTGTTGCTTTATTAATGTGGCTATTTGTGTTTCACCATTATCAAAGCAGCTGGCTAAAGCATCTATCTGTTCAGGCGCAACAAAGGGTTCATCGCCTTGTATATTGATGATTACATCCGCATCCGTACCTGCGGCAATCTCCGCACAACGTTCGGTTCCGTTTACATGCGTTGCCGAGGTCATTACCACTTTACCACCGAAACTGCTTACCTCTTTAGAAATGCGCTCGTCATCGGTAGCCACTATAACATCGTTTAGGAGGGTAGCCTTCCTTGCCTGCTCATAAACGCGTTGTATCATGCTCTTGCCATTGATATCTACCAGCGGTTTACCGGGGAAACGGCTGCTTGCATAGCGCGAGGGAATGATGCCGATTATTTTCATGGAGCCAATTTACAGTTTAACGTTGGTTGTTTGTAGCTCCATTTAAACCGGTACTATTTGTTGGCCGTTCTGTCACGTTTCAAGGGGTTTTCGTCAGGCCCTGTTTTCCACCATTCGTGGACTTTGGATGTTTGCGCCAGAAAAACCACAATTCATGAAAAAAACAACCTTCGTTCTAATTATTACTGTCCTCCTTGTGTTAGCGGCCTGTAAAAAGGATAAACTGGGGAAGTGGGGAACCTCAAAATCATTCGATATTACATCTGCGAACACCGGAACCACCTATACTATGACGGTGTTTTATCCCGGTAATGAGTTTCCGACAACGCCGACACCTGTAGTATACGTGCTTGACGGCTTTTGGTGGAAGGACATGACGGCACAAACTGTTACCGAACTTAGCAATGATGGGGAAATTCCTAAATGTATAGTTGTATCGCTTGACTATAAAAGTCATCGCGGACCGTACGACCGCGGTCCTGATTTAATTTACCCCGGTGAGGTGGAAGAGGAGGCGCATGCCGATAAATTCTACCGTTTTATGGTTGATGAACTGGTTCCCAAAATAGAATCGGAGTATTTGTGCGATACTGCCCACCGCGTGCTTTTCGGGCACTCGTACGGTGGATTGTTTACGCTGTTTTCCATGTTTGATAATGCGGGGCAGGTGGTGTTTAATAAAAGAATAGCTGCCAGCGTAAGCATAGGCACGGGTAACAATAACTACCTGTTTACTAAGGAAGCCGAAACCGCCACAAAGGTAAACGACATTCCTGTTACGCTATTTATGGGCTGCGGGACGTACATAGTTAGCGCCCCGGCCATGCTGGAAGAAATGTATAAGCGTTTAAAAGCACGCAATTATCCTAACCTGAAGCTAGGATTTCAAACGTACCCAGAACAACATGGCACCGACCCGTATCCGGTGTTTAAAGACGGATTGAGATTCGTATTCAATAACTAATCCGGACTATCATTTATAACCCAAACTTAAAACAATGAAAAAAATACTTGTATTAACGCTATTGCCGTGCATGCTTTGGGCACAGAAGAAAGAAAAGAGCCTGGAAAAAGTAACTCCGAAAGTAACGGTACAGGCCGGTTTTGCCATCCCGGAACTTTATAACCTGGGCTATGAGCTACAGGCTAACTATTATCCCTACAGTAAAGCCCTAGTGCGTTTTGGACCGGCCTTGCAGTTCAATAATTTTTACATCATCAACAAAAGCTGGTCGAACAATAATAACAAAGAGAAAGCCGTTTCGGCCGAGGTAAGGGGGAACCTGTTGTTTAACGTAGAGGTTATGCCCTTAAAAAACAACTCATTTTACATAGGGTTTGCGCCTTATGTGGGTTACCAGTGGCTAACCAACAGGGGCACATTGAAAAACGAAGCGGCAGCTATGGACCTAAAATGGAAATACGATATAAAAGGCTATGATTTTGGTACCCGCTACAAAGTGGGAGGCTTTTTTGGCAAGGCACAACGCTATGGTTTAGAAGGTACTTTCCAGATGTCGCACCGGGGAATTGCCGATGATAACCCACTCAGTAAGTTCTTTAACCTGGCTATGCCTACTTACAAGGCGTATGTAGGTGTAAATTTTGTTTACAGAATAATGTAAGTTGCAGTGCCTGAACAAATTTTGATGAACCGGGAAACCCTGACCAGATTTTTAATGAAGCGCGGATGGCTGCATATGGCTTTCTGGCTGTTGTTTGCGGTGTTTTACAGTTTGGGCTATGTAGGTAAAGGTTATAGCACCCTGTATATTTTAGAGAACTATGTTGGCGTATTGTTTTTGTATGTCGCTTACATTTACAGCAATCTTTACCTGGTTTACGGAATATTAATAAAGCGACGGTATTACGGCGTTGCTTTTATTTTGTTTGCTGCACTGTTGTTTGCCTGTTCGTATATAAACGCCTGGATTTACAACATAACTAACCCGGACCGCCCGCCTATTTCCGCCATGAACATGATACCGTTCTACATGTTTTTAGCGGTTTATGCACTTGCTTTAAAAATGGCCAGGGGACTCTATCTTAATCTTGTTCACGAAATAAAAGTGAAAGAAGACCTGCTTAACCAGAAGGAATACTTCCTGCGTTCGCAAATACAGCCGCATTTTTTGTTTAATACACTTAACAACTTCTACGGTCTTGCTCTGGATAAATCGGGACAATTGCCATCGCTTATGCTTCGGCTCTCAAATATCTTACGTCACCAGATTTATAACTCCGAGCTGGCTTACGTTTCGCTGGAGAATGAAATAACTTACCTGAAAGATTATATAGAGCTGGAGAAGATTCGGTATGCCGATAACCTATCACTTCGGTTTTCATTCCCTGTGGGCGATTTGTCGAATCTATTCGTTACACCGGCGGTAATGATTGTGTTTTTTGAAAATGCGTTTAAGCATGGTAAGAGTATCTCCTCGCAACTGGTAGAAATAAACGGACACCTACGGGTAGATGGGGGGGAAGTTGACTTTTATCTGGAGAATACTTTCCCGCAAAGGGCTACATCCGGAAAGAATGAATATGGTGGGCTTGGACTAAGGAATGTGCGCAAACGGCTCGAACTTTTGGGCACTGAAAATTTTAATTTACAAACGGGTAAGGAGAGCAACCGCTTCTTTGTTCGCCTTCGGATGAAACTCAAATCGCCATGAAAAAGTACAGCGTACTTATTGCTGACGATGAGCCCATACAGCGCCGAATTATGCGCGCTTACTGTGAACAGTCCGCCCTGTTTGAAAGTGTGGCTGAGGCAAAAGACGGGGTTGATGCGCTGGGACTTTTACACCAACGGAGTTTTGATTTGATTTTGCTTGATATAAACATGCCGGGGCTTACAGGCCTTAGCCTGGCTAAGGCTATTTCCGCTAAAACTAAGGTGATTTTTGTAACAGCTTTCAGCGAGCATGCTGTTGAGGCTTTTGAATTAAACGCACTTGACTATTTGATGAAGCCTGTGTCGTTTGAACGCTTTATTAAAGCAGTGCAAAAACTAGCTGAGTTACATAAGGTTGAAGCGCTTTCTGAAATTGAAGAGACACCTGCTTTGGCCTTTGTAACAGTAAAGCACGGCAAGAAAATGATGAAGCTTAAAGCGGAAGAAATAATGTACTGCGAGGCTAAAGGAAACAACATCCGCATTTATATGGCTGATGGCAGATATATCGATATCTACCAAACTATTTCATCGCTTGCCGGCGACCTTAATACCGACATTTTTTTACGGGTGCATCGTTCGTTTATTGTAAACAGGCGGCATATAAAAGCTATTGAGAATAACCTGTTAACAGTCGGCAGCAGTAAAGTACCCGTGGGTCCTAATTACCGGGAGGTAATACAGAGGCTTTGGAGTTAATGCCACTGACCTTCATGGGCACCGAAGATAGCCCTTAAGGTAACATTTTATTGCCGCGCACACGGTTATTATATTGTTGTATGTAAGCTTTCAGCTTTGCCAATATCAGTTTCTCTTCATCAGGGTATTGACCCAGTAGGTTGTTTTGCAGGCGCACATCCTCTTTAAATTTATAAAGCGCTAAAGGCTTGCTGCCGTCAAACTGCAGTACAAGGTCCTTATAAAAGCCCTGATATACGCCCGAATAACAGTTTACCACAAACTCCTCGCTGGTATCTCTTAAAGCGCTTTTGCCAAAGGCTAATATGGTATCGTTCATCCCAAGGTAGTCAACAAGGGTAGGAAAGATATCTGCCTGCTGCACCATGTAATCCCTCATACCGCTTAAGGAAGAATCAGGAGCAAAGAATATAACAGGCACTGAGAAAACTCCCACGGCGTTTTGATAATCCTCGTAGCGGGTCAAGGCCGAGGTGTGGTCCGCGGTAATTATAAATACAGTATTGTTATACCAGGGCATTTTTGAAGCGGTTTCGAAAAACCGGCGCAAAGCCATGTCTGTATATTGAACGCTTTGGTGTATGGCCAAAGTGCCGGCTTTAAACCTGTTTTTATAGCGGTCAGGTAATTTAAAGGGGTGATGAGATGACACAGTAAACACAGAACTGTAAAACGGTTGATTAAAGTTATTCATCTGCTTCGCCCAGTACTGTAAAAACTCCTCGTCGTAAATTCCCCAGGTGCCGTCGAAATCCTTGTCGTTACCATAATCGGCTTTACTGTAGTTTCTATCTACCCCTGCAATGGTCATAAAAGCAGCAAAACCCATACTGCCTTCATGTGCGCCATGGAAAAAACTGGTAGCGTAGCCGTGCTTCTTTAGCAGTAATGGCAGGGAGTTAATGGTGTTGGCCGCATAGGGGGTAAGCGTATAGGCTTCAGTAAAGGAAGGGATACTTGCCACAACCGATGGTAAGGCTTCAATACTACGGCGCCCGTTGGCGAAGCTGTATTTAAAGCTCATGCTTTGCCCAATCAACGAATCCAGAAAGGGAGTGTAGCCCTCATAGCCTTCTTTCTTTTCATTTAGCCCGCCAACAAACTCGCGGCTAAGGCTCTCTACTATAATGATTACAACATTCTTGCGCTTCTCTGTTCCCGGCTCGTGCGCATAGCTTTGTACAGGCTGGTAGTATTTCGCTGCTTCATCAAATGATGCATAGTAGGTAGCCTCATGCACCTTAATATTACCAAAGGTGGTCATAATGCTGAAAGGCGTATTCAATACCAGGTTCGCTTCTTCAGGGCTGTTGATATACTCCCCTGCATAACTTAGGTTAATAGGGCGGTTGCTGGGTATAAAGCTACCCCTTGCAAAGCCCAGCCAAAGCAATGCCACTACCGGTATGGCTACCGCATCCATCCACAACTTCTTTCGGTTGTAATCTTCCGGCAGGGGCATCTTAATACGGTTATAGCTGCGTATAAGCAACCATACTAAACCAATAAACAGCAGGGCTAAATACCAATAGCTCCAGATAAACTTTCCGGCGTCGGTAAGCAGGTTAGTGTCGTGCTTAAACTCCAGAAAAAACGCAGCGTTGGTTCGGTGTAATATAAAAGGGTAGTAAGCCATATCGGCTATGTCAGCCAAAAAGCAAAGTGAAGCGCCTGTAACAAAAATGATTTTGGCTGCTAACTGATAGCCTTTATTAAAGCGGAAGTTGAAGGGCAGCAGAAACAGAAAAATGTATAACGCATTTACATAGGCTATAATAGAAAGGTCGAACCGCAAACTACCCCACAGTATGTGCAGGTAACCGCCGGGTGTTAAATGAGGGAACAAACTGTAGTTAAACGCAAGAAACAATAACCTGCTCAACTGAAAGAAACCCATCAGCAGCAGTATGCGCTTAACCAGCATTTTTAAGAAACCCATGCTGCGCCCTTATACTTTCTCAACTACCAAATATTTGCTGCGTACGGCTATTATACGCACGCTGTCATTTTTAGAAATGAAGTTACCGTCGGAAGTAGCGTCATAGCGCTCGCCGTTTATTTCCACCTTGCCTGAAGGGCGCAAATCAGTAGCTGCAAGGCCCGTTTCACCAATTAGCGAATGCATCACATTATCGCGCACTGAAAAACCATCTGCCGTGCGCATTTCTGCCTGGGCGGATACTCTGGTAAACAACTGCGACGAAAATATCCGTTGCCCAAAGGCCAGCAACAGCAGCAAGGGCGCAGCCATGCAAACCACCACCATTAATAACGAAAGGGATAAACTGCCTTTTGGCACAAAGGTGAAATCAAAATCAACATTACGCACCAGGGCAAGTGTAAGGCCGGTTATGGTTAGTATAATACCGGCAATACCCGCCACACCAAAGCCGGGAATGATAAATATCTCTAAGAGTATAAGTATTACGCCCACACCAAAAATCAATATCTCCCACCGTTCAGCAAGGCCTTCCAGGTATAGCGGTGCAAAGTAAATAAGCGCAGCCCCTATAGAAACTGCAATAGGAAAGAAGGTGCCCGGCGCCTTAAACTCAAAGTAAATGCCCCCGAAAATAATAAGCAGCAATAAACCTGATACGGCAGGGTTAACCAGCCACAGCACTATACTTTCAGCAAAGCTGGCGTCATGTTCTTCTATAACATAAGGACCGCCTTTAAGCAGCGGGAGAATATCTTCAGGCTTTTCTACCTGCCCGTTGCAATAGCCATTCTTAATGGCTTCAGTAACCGAGAAGGTGATGATTTTGCCTTTCTCTTTTACGCTGTCAATTTCCAAATCAATATCCGTCATGCCCTCGGCTATTTGAGGGTTGCGGCCTGTTTCCTCAGCAGTGGCGCGCATTTTTTTGCGCATGTAGCTTTGGTATTTCTCCGGCATAATTTCGCCTTCCTGGTTTACTACGCTGGCCGCACCAATTGTTGAGCCGGGTGTCATATAAATAGAATCGCAGGCAATGGAGATTAATGCCCCTGCAGAGGCCGCATTGTTACGGATAAAAACAATGGTGGGTATTTTGGTGTGCAACAGGGTGGTGCGTATCTTATCTGCATCGTCCACCATACCACCGTAGGTGTCCATGTCAATCAATATGTAGCTGGCCTTTTTCTCCTCGGCTTCTTTAACGGCCTTTTCAGTAAGCCGGCTCATGGCAGGGCCTATTTCATCGTGAATGTTGTATTTAAACACAATTTTTTGTTGCCCGTATGTGTTTAATATACTGCACAACAAAATGGTAAAGGTTGTTAGTATGTGGCGAGTTAACAGCTGCATAACGAAAGATGGCGCGTTTCTTTGTAGTTCATTGAAGGCATAAAAATAAACGAATTGATATGAGAAGGATTTTCTTTTGCATCTATTTTGGTTTAAGCGTGGTAGTTGCCTCCGCTCAAACAGCCCGTGTGCATACCGTTAAAAGCGGGGAGTCCTTATATGCTATTTCAAAACAGTACGGGGTTACGGTGGAGCAAATCACTAAACTGAACTCCATGAAAAGCACTGCTATTAAGCCCGGCGATAAAATTACCATACCTACTAAAGGGGTGCCGGTTAAAGTAGTGGCGCCGCCCGCCAGCCAGGTGCAGGTTAAAACCACGCCCGCACGGGTGCACACCGTTACTAAAGGCGAAACTATCTACTCCATAAGTAAAAAATACGGTGTAACTACTGCTGAAATTAAACAGTGGAATACACTTGCCGACCTTAACCTTAAAATAGGGCAGAAGCTGGTGGTAAGTAAGCTTAATAACATGGCGGTTTACAAACCCGTTTCAGTTCCTTCTACGCCTGATACACCTTACCAGCAGGAGGACATACGCCCGCGCTTTACCTACCAGGCGGATGATATGCCGTCCGTAGAAGAAAAGAAAACGCCTGAGCCCACCATTAATGTGGAACCGGCAAGGCCCGTTGTAAATACCCCGCCTTCGGCCACGCTTAAAGTAAGTAGTAGCAACCCGGTGGAGTATCCTTCTTTCTTTAATAACTACTCAGCCGGTGGATTTAAGATTAAGAAGAGCAGGGGAGAAGCCAATTACATTATGGATGAAACCTCCGGTAACCAATACCTGGCTTTTTACAACGATGCTGAGGTTGGATCGGTGATAAGGGTTACTAACATGCTTAACCAAAAAACCATTTATGCTAAAGTGGTAGGCAAGGTGCCGCCGCTTGATGCACAAACACAGGTAATGGTTAAACTGAGCAACCAGGCCGCCACTGAACTTGGCGCCAGCGACGACCGCCTGGCTGTTGAAGTAGCTTCGTACAGCAATTAAGCTTTGCTTTCTGCGTATTTTTTAAAATTGTTCAGTATAGCCTGCCAACCGCCACGTTGCATTTCAAGGCTGTGCGTGTTTTCAGCCTCAAAGCTTTCAATCACTTCGGTAGTGTTGCCGTTGGGTTTAAATTGTATTTCCACCCTTCTGCTATCACTCATAGTGTAAGCTATGTGGGCGTAGGTGTCTATCCTGGTGTATTCTCCGCCAAAATCAAAACCAAAGCTGCCGTCCTTGGCCTCCATGCGGCTGGTGAATTTGCCTCCCTCGCGTAAATCGTTTTCTGCCCTTGGGGTATGCCAGTCGTCGGAGGCATTGTTCCATTGGGTAATGTGTTCGGGTTTGGTCCATAATTCCCATACCTTTTCAACCGGTGCATTAACGGTAGCCTCCACTGTAATTACTTCTTTGTCCGCGTTGTCCATTGTCCTGATTTTTAGTTAATAATAATGTATGCTGTAATCCGGTGCAAACATAGGCGCAGCAGCGCAGAAGCTGAATAGGCAAAACCGACAATTAAACGGGCGGTTTGCGACAAATCGATGCCATATCCTACAGTCGGGGTAAGGTTACGGTTTTTGCAGCCTTTGGCGCATGCTGTAGTGGTGGCTAACAGTCCTAAACAAATTGTGGGTAAAATGGTTTTTTATATGGGGTGGAGGGTTATTTTTGCCACGCCTAAAAGTGTGCCATGACGAATACGAATTTTGATTACCTGCCGATTGTGCTTCAGGCTGTTTTTGCAGCAGGCTTTGTTGCCTTTACCCTCCTGGTTTCGCATTACATTGGCCCTAAGCGCCATTCAAAAAACAAGGATGTAAACTTTGAGTGCGGTATTCCGCAGCACGGCAACGCCCGTATTCCTTTTTCAGTTAAGTACTTCCTGGTAGCTATCCTTTTCGTGCTGTTTGATGTGGAGGTAATATTTATGTATCCCTGGGCTGTTAATTTTCGTGATTTAGGAATGGAAGGCCTTTGGAAGATGGCCCTGTTTATGGCGTTATTACTAATTGGTTTCTATTACATTGTAAAGAAAGGCGCGCTGGAGTGGGAGTAAGTTTCCGGGCCTAAAAACCGTATAAAAGAGGTAACTTTAGAAGGTTAAAAATTGGAGTAAAAAATGGCTGAAATAATAAATAGCAATAGTGATATTAAAATGGTGAATCCGCCTGCCGGTATTGAGGGGCAGGGGTTCTTTGCTACGTCGCTTGATGCGGTAGTTGGTTTGGCCCGTTCTAAAAGTATGTGGCCCCTGCCATTTGCAACCAGTTGTTGCGGTATTGAGTTTATGAGCACTATGGCCTCGCATTACGATTTGGCGCGCTTTGGTTCCGAAAGGCCGTCATTCTCCCCCCGCCAGGCTGATATGCTGATGGTGATGGGTACCATTGCCAAAAAAATGGGCCCCATCTTACGCCAGGTTTACGAGCAAATGGCTGAGCCACGTTGGGTAATTTCAGTTGGTGCCTGCGCCTGTTCGGGTGGTGTGTTTGATACCTATTCCGTATTACAGGGTATTGATAAAATAATACCGGTTGATGTATATGTGCCGGGCTGTCCGCCACGTCCTGAACAGATTTTGGATGGCATTATGAAGTTGCAGGAACTGGTAAAGAATGAACCAATGCGCCGCAGAAATTCTCCGGAGTATAAAGCGCTTTTAGCCAGCTATGGCATTACGGTAAATTAAGTGTTGAAGGAACTGATTGTATAATTAAAATAAGCCCTTGCCTTAAGCCGGGGTTGTAACGGGCCAAATGGCATTAACCAACGAACAATTGATAGAAAAGCTAACCGCCCGCTTTGGCGAAGCGGTTAAGGATGTAACGGAGCCTTACGGCATGCTTACATTTGAAGCTCCGCGCGAACAGGTGATTGATATTATGCAATACCTGCGCGATGAGTTGGGCTTTAACTTTCTTACCACCCTGTGCGGCATGCACTATCCTGAAAACGATATTGAAAGGCAGTTTGGTGTAGTGTACCACATGCACAACTGGCTGGATAATGCCCGCCTGCGTTTTAAAACTTACCTGAACGGCGAAAACCCTGAAGTGGAAAGCGCCACCCGTTTATTTGAATCAGCTAACTGGCAGGAGCGCGAAACCTACGACTTCTTCGGTATAGTGTTTACCGGCCATCCTGATTTAAAGCGCATACTGAATATGGATGAGATGGTGAGCTTCCCGATGCGCAAGGAGTTTCCGTTAGAAGACGCAAACCGCACGGATAAGGACGACAGATATTTTGGAAGGATACCGCAAAGCGGAAATATGAACTAAGATGAGCACCTTACTTAAACCACTCACAATAGAAGAGAAATACGCTGACCTCATTAAGCAGCGCGAAAATGAGGATGGCAGCGAGTTATCTATACTAAACCTGGGGCCAACGCACCCTGCTACGCACGGTATTTTCCAAAACGTGTTGCTGATGGATGGCGAACGTATTATTGACGCTGAACAAACCGTAGGTTACATACATCGTGCATTCGAAAAGATTGCAGAGAACCGCCCTTTCTACCAAATCACTCCGCTAACCGACCGTATGAACTACTGCTCGGCGCCTATCAACAATATGGGTTGGTGGATGACGCTTGAAAAACTATTAGGGGTAGAAGTGCCTAAGCGCGTGCAATACCTGCGCGTTATTGTAATGGAACTGGCACGTATTACCGACCATTTAATTTGCAACTCCATTTTGGCGGTTGATAGCGGAGCCTTTACCGGTTTCCTTTACATCTACCAATACCGCGAAAAGGTATATGAGATATACGAAGAGATTTGCGGTGCGCGTTTAACTACCAACATGGGCCGCATAGGCGGGTTTGAACGCGATTGGAGCCCCACGGCTTTCCGCAAGCTGGAAACTTTTCTAAAGGAATTTCCTGTGGCTTTAAAAGAGTTTGAGGACCTGGTATCGCGCAACCGTATTTTTATGGACCGCTGCATTAATGTTGGCGGCATAAGTGCCGAAAAGGCCATAAGCTATGGCTTTACAGGCCCTAACCTGCGTGCTGCCGGCGTAGATTACGATGTGCGCATAGCCACACCATACAGCAGTTACGAAGATTTTGAATTTGATGTGCCTGTTGGCAAAACCGGTGATACGTACGACCGCTACTGTGTGCGCCAGGCCGAAATGTGGCAGAGCATACGCATTATAAAACAGGCTTACGAAAAATTGCCTGATGGCCCTTACCATGCTGATGTGCCTGATTACTATCTGCCGCCTAAGGAGGATGTTTACAACAATATGGAAGCCCTCATTTATCACTTTAAAATTGTGATGGGCGAAATACCGGTGCCAAAAGGCGAGGTTTATCATGCTGTGGAAGGCGGTAATGGCGAATTGGGTTTTTACCTGGTTAGCGATGGCAGCCGGGTTCCTGCACGTTTACATTTCCGCAGGCCTTGCTTTATATATTACCAGGCGTTTACTGAGTTAACCAAAGGCCATTTGTTGAGCGATGCCATTGTAATTTTGAGTTCGCTTAACGTTATTGCCGGCGAGCTGGATGCTTAAATGGTTTTAAGTTTGATGTTATAAGTATTAAGATTTGATAGATGGGATTAGCAGAAGTTACAAAAGAGGAAGTAAAGTTTAGCGACCGTTTAATGGCGCGTATTGCGGAATTGAAGTCGCACTTTCCTGAAGGCAGGCATAAAAGCGCCCTGCTTACCGTTTTGCACGAAGTGCAGGACGAACACGATAACTGGTTGAGTGTGCCGGTAATGGATAAGGTAGCTGAAGTATTAAATATTTTACCTATAGAAGTGTACGAAGTGGTTACCTTTTATACCATGTACAATCAAAAGCCTGTGGGCAAATATATGCTGGAGTTTTGCCGCACCAGCTGTTGCTGCCTGCGCGGTGCCGAAGATTTGATGGAGTACACCATGGATAAACTGGGCGTGCATGAAGGAGAAGTAACACCCGATGGCCTGTTTAGTGTTAAAGGCACGGAGTGTTTAGGCGCTTGCGGTTACGCCCCTATGTTGCAATTAGGCGATTACTATCACGAGTTTTTGACACCTGCTAAAGTGGATAAGCTTATTGAGGACTGTAAGGCAGGCAAGGTGGAGTTGTATTCCAAAGTTTAACAGAACGTTTCTTTAATTACTCGGCTTAATTCTTTACCGCTTAACCGGTAAAACCTATGCTAACACCCCGCTGGAGAAGTATTACCCTTAACCTGCTTGCAGTAGCGTTGCTGCTTATCTGTCTTCTGCCCATTCTGCGAACCGGCTACCTGTCTGATGATGTAATGAACTACCAGTTCCGGGATAGTAATACCGCAGCACAAAGTAAAAGCACCATTGAATTATGCATCCCCTATGTAAAAGAATGGATGCTGAGCGGTCGTTTTACCCCCGTTGTGTTTTGGTGGAACGAGTTTACGTTCCGGTACTTTACGCCATTAGTGGTTTATAAAGCTTTTATGGTGTTTATGAACCTGCTGGCCATAGGCGTTTTTATTTGGTATTTGCGCTCTGCCGGTTTTAAAATAAACAGGGCCATATGGCTGATTTTTCTTTGCAGCCTTATTCAATTCCGCTTACAGTATCATGATGCTTACACCAGCCTGAACGGCATGTATCAACTAATTGCCTTACTTGTTTTTGGCGGATTGGGACTTTGTCACTTATACGTAACTAAACGTAAGCTGCTTTACCTTATAGGCTCTTTAGTCTGCTATACAACGGTGTTGTTAGTAACCGAGTTGGGCGCCCTGCTTCTGCTTCTTTTACCTATTTCGCTTTGGGCTTTTAAAACACCCATCAGAACTATTGTAAAGACGGTAGTCTGGTTTTTGCCGGTTACCTTAGTTTACGGGGGGTATATTGTTTATTTAAAAAAGCACATCCCTGCAGATCATAATGCTTATACCGGTTTGGTAGCTAACCTGCAGCCCGAAGCAATGTTCAGGGTTGCCGTGGCGCAAATAGGCTCAGTATTGCCGCTTACTAATTTAACCGGCCGCAATGCAATTCCATTGGTGTTGCTTAGCCGCCTTAATAACCCGGTTAATGTACTTGCTCTGGCATTCATTGTCGTACTTGCTGCGGCTGTGTATTACTTCTATAATAAGGAGCAACAAAAGGAGAGCCCTACCCATAACTATAGGCCCTATCTATTAGCTATGGCTATTGCCATTTTGCCTGCCATGTTTCTAACGCCCTCCGTAAAATACCAGGAAGAAATCAAATTTGGCGCAGGCTACTTGCCGGTGTTCCTGCAGAACTTTGGTATGGCCACTTTATTGACGCTGGTGTTTCATGGCATAGCTTCAAAAGTTAAACTGCGCCCGCTTGCAGTTGCCCTGTATTCCTTCCTTTCCGCAGCTATAGGCGTTAACTATCTTTTCAATGCTGCTTTAATAGACCACCGCCAATACACTTTTGCGGCACCCATGCAGTTTTGTTATGATTCTATTAAGGGGGGCATTGCTAAATCCTGCCCGGATAACAGTATCATTATAACGGGCAGCAACTTTTTCTGGCGCATTTCCTGGCAGTTTCAAACGGTGTTTAACAACGTTTATGGGCGCCCTATCCATATTATTGATGAGGAGTTTTACAAACCGGGGATGGAGACAGATACACCGCCTGAAAATTGGTACTTCCTTGAAGTGCAGCCCGGCCCTACTATTTCGGTTGCGCTTTATAAGTTTGATAATGCTACCGGGCAGAAGGGGGAACTGGTGGAAATACGTAAAACTACCTGCGGCGTTGTGCCCCTTCCGGGATAAGATATTTTACACATGAACTAAGGCTTTGTTCTTATGTTTGTATCTGGTTTTGAAATTAGTGAAGGAATTAACTGTTTTGCACGCTTAACTGAATTATAAATGGCCGGAAGAAAGATATTACTGGAGCATGCTAATGTAGAAGGTATTAATACGTACGAGGTTTACCGTAAAATGGGCGGCTACCGCTCGGTAGAAAAAGCCCTTAAGGAAAAAACGCCGAACGATATAGTAGAAGAGGTGAAGAAGAGCGGCCTGCGCGGTCGTGGCGGTGCTGGTTTCCCTACCGGCATGAAGTGGAGCTTTATTGATAAAAAAAGCGGCAAGCCTCGCCACCTTGTTTGCAATGCTGACGAAAGTGAGCCCGGTACTTTTAAGGACCGCTATTTAATGGAAAAACTACCCCACCTTTTGGTAGAGGGTATGATTGTGAGCAGCATTGCGCTGGAAGCTAACCTGTCCTACATCTACATACGCGGGGAATACATGTGGGTATTCCGCATTTTAGAGAGGGCTATTAAAGAAGCCTACGCGGCAGGCTGGTTAGGCAAAAACATACAGGGCAGCGGTTACAATTTAGATTTACACGTTACCTGCGGCGCAGGAGCTTATATATGTGGCGAGGAAACTGCCCTGATTGAAAGTTTGGAAGGCAAGCGCGGTAACCCGCGCATTAAGCCCCCTTTTCCGGCAGTTGTAGGTTTGTATAGCAACCCTACCGTGGTTAACAATGTAGAAACCATTATGGCCGTGCCTTGGATAATCCTGAACGGGGGAGAAGAATATGCTAAAATCGGTATTGGTAAATCTACCGGTACCAAGCTTATTTCTGCCTCGGGCAATATCCGCAAACCAGGGGTTTACGAAATTGAGTTGAGCATACCTGTTGAAGAGTTTGTGATGAGTGACGAATACTGCGGCGGTATGGAAAGCGACCGCCCCATGAAGGCCTGTGTGCCCGGTGGTTCTTCAGTGCCTATTTTGCCAACGGAATTACTGTTTAAAACAGCTAAAGGTGAAACCCGCCTGATGACTTACGAAAGTATGGCAGATGGTGGCTTTGCTACCGGTAGTATGATTGGCTCAGGTGGTTTTATAGTTTATGACGACCGCGCCTGTGTGGTGCGTAATACCTGGAATTTCTCCCGCTTTTACCACCACGAAAGCTGCGGGCAATGTTCACCTTGCCGCGAAGGTACCGGTTGGCTGGAGAAAGTGACCTGGCGCCTGGAACACGGCTTTGGCAGCATGGAGGATATTGACCTGTTGTGGGACATACAGCGTAAAATTGAAGGCAATACCATTTGCCCACTTGGTGATGCCGCAGCATGGCCGGTAGCAGCAGCCATACGCCACTTCCGCCACGAGTTTGAATACCACGTGCGTTTCCCTGAAAAGGTGAAGAACCGTAAGCACTTTGAAAACGAACCCTGGGAGAAAGTTAAACACCTGATGGCTACACAGGCTGTTGCTGTTTAATTTTACCCACTTCGATATATAACCGATTGGCTTCGTTTTGGGTCGTTTTTAAGGTTTGTTTAATGCCTGGCCAGAAACAGAAAAGGCAGCTCTTAACAAGTCGCTTATCCCCATAAAATTTTAAAGAAGAATGTCTGAAGCCATGGCATTAAGTAGTTTCCGAACCATTTTAGTTTAGGCATTTAGCAGCTTGGCCGCCAATGGTTCTGTTAATGTTTAGACGTTTAGCACTTTACGGGGTGGGATTGTTAATATTAATTTTGGACATCTCCCGCTGGGCAGTTACATTCGCACCCGAGTTTTTGATGCTTAAATTCTGATTAATGCCCAAGGTAACAATAGATGGTGTTACAGTTGAAGTAGAACCTGGGACAACCATATTAAATGCAGCCCGCAAAATAGGTGGCGATTTAGTGCCACCTGCTATGTGCTACTATTCCAAGCTTAAAGGCAGTGGTGGCAAGTGCCGTGTGTGCCTGGTTGAAATCAGCAAAGGCAGTGATGCTAACCCCACCCCAATGCCTAAGTTGCAGGCAAGCTGCTGCACCCCCGTGGCAGATGGTATGGAAGTTAAGAATATGACCAGCCCAAAAGTGCAGGATATGCGCAAAGGGGTGGTGGAATTTCTGTTAATCAACCACCCGTTAGATTGTCCTATTTGCGACCAGGCCGGCGAGTGCGATTTACAGAACCTGGGCTTTGATTACGGCGTTGCCAAAACCCGTTACCAGGAAGAGAGAAGAACCTTTGACAGAATAGATATTGGCGATAAGATACAGCTGCATATGAACCGTTGTATTTTATGCTACCGTTGCACTTACGTGGCAGACCAGCTTACACCAAAGCGCGTGCATGGTATAATGAACCGTGGCGATGCTGCTGAGATATCAACCTACATCCAAAACGCTGTAGAAAACGAATTCAGTGGCAACATGATTGATGTTTGCCCTGTGGGTGCATTAACCGATAAAACCTTCCGCTTTAAATCGCGTGTATGGTTTTTAAAACCGTTTGATGCACACCGGGAGTGCAGCAAATGTTGCGGTAAAGTTACCCTATGGACATTTGGCAAAGATGTTTACCGCGTTACGGCCCGTAAGGATGTTTACCACGAGGTAGAGAGCAATGCTGATGGTAAGCCGGAATACATTTGTAACGAGTGCCGTTTCGACCATAAGGATATGAAAGACTGGGTAGTTGAAGGTGTGCGTAAAATGGAAAAGTGGAGTGTGATAAACTCCAACAAATACATGCTGGCTAAAGAAGAAGTGGAAATAGATGCCGACCCCCGCTTAATGAAGGGTCGCAACCAGGACCGCAAAGCCATAAGCATGAATGGAACGAATACTCCTGAACAAACTTTAAGCGACGGAAACTAAACATGGAGTTAGCCTATTTTATAGAAAAATTCGGAGTGATACTGGTGGTGTTTGCCATTACCATGTTGGTTGCTCTTTACTCAACCCTGGGTGAGCGCGTTTTTGCTGCTTACTTTCAGGATCGCCTCGGCCCTAACCGTGCCGGCCCGCTGGGTTTATTGCAGCCTTTAGCTGATGGCGTTAAAATGTTTACCAAGGAAGATTTCATTCCCGATACTCCAAACAAGTTTCTGTTCATACTGGGCCCTTTCCTGTTTATGACTACTGCGCTTATTACCAGCGCTGTTGTGCCATGGGGTGATACTCTTACTATAATGGGTCGCGAAATACCTATGCAGGCTGCCGACATTAATATTGCAGTTCTGTTTGTGTTTGGTGTGGTGTCAATAGGCGTTTACGGAATCATGATTGGTGGCTGGGCGTCTAACAACAAATACTCCCTTTTAGGCGCTGTTCGTGCATCCTCTCAAATGATTTCGTATGAAGTAGCTATGGGCCTTTCCATCATTGCTATTTTAATGATGAGCCAAAGCTTAAGCCTGCGCGATATAACCCAACAGCAGCACGGCTTTATTCAGTGGGATGAAAACGGGCATTTTCAATGGCTGTCATGGAATATATTTAAGCAGCCAATCGCTTTCTTAATCTTCCTTATCTGCGCTTTTGCTGAAACCAACAGAACCCCGTTTGATTTACCTGAGTGCGAATCAGAATTGATTGGCGGTTACCATACCGAGTATTCCTCTATGAAGCTGGGATTTTACCTGTTTGCGGAATACATCAACATGTTTATCTCCGGCGCTATTATGTCTGCAGTGTTTTTTGGCGGATTTAACTACCCGGGGATGGATTGGGTGGGTACGCACATTGGCCATAATGCTGAAACCCTTATAGGTTTCGCGATGATGTTTGGCAAAACCCTGTTCTTTATTTTCTTCTTTATGTGGGTGCGTTGGACTGTTCCTCGTTTCCGTTATGATCAACTGATGAACCTTGGCTGGAAAGTTTTAATTCCGCTAAGTATGCTGAACATAATTATAACAGGAGCGGTTATTATACTTACGCAACAGTAATGTTGAAAATTGATAGAGGAATAGAGAGAGAATAGCAGTGAGAATTTCTGAATAAAAATACTTTTGCAGCGCTTTAGAAATGGCAACCGATTTTAAAAACATATCACTTTCCGGAAGAAAGAAGGACGTATCTGAAAAGGATATGACCTTTATGGAGAAGTTATACCTGCCGGCTATAGCTAAAGGTATGGGTATAACGCTGCGCCACTTCTTTAGCAAAAAGGTTACCATTCAGTATCCTGAGCAAAAGCGTGAGTTTTCCCCTGTTTGGCGCGGCCGCCACATTTTAATGCGCGATGAAAACGGCGCTGAGCGTTGCACTGCCTGTGGCCTGTGTGCGCTATCATGCCCTGCTGAAGCTATAACGATGACCTCGGCTGAACGCAAGAAAGGGGAGGAGAATTTATACCGCGAGGAGAAATATGCCAGCACTTACGAAATTAATATGCTGCGTTGCATCTTTTGCGGTTTGTGCGAAGAAGCCTGCCCTAAGGAAGCTATCTTCTTAACAGAAGAATTGGCCCCGGCAGATTACCAGCGCGAAGGTTTTATTTACGGTAAGAATAAATTGGTGATGCCTTTAGAGGATAAGCCCGAAAAAGACTAAGAAACAGAAGTGACGTTTTACTTATTCATCTTTTTAAGCATTGTGGCGGTTTTCTGCGGTTTAATGACCGTGTTCTCCCGTAATCCGGTGCACTCCGTGCTTTTCCTTATTGGCTGTTTCTTTTCCATTGCAGGCCACTACCTTTTATTAAATGCGCAGTTTCTGGCAGTAGTTCACATTATCGTTTACGCAGGCGCTATTATGGTGCTTTTTCTGTTTACGCTAATGCTAATGAATTTGAACGAGGAAACTGAAAAGCATAAACCTGCCATTGCCCGTATAGCAGCCGTTTTAGCCGGCGGCATTTTAATGATACTATTGGTAGCCATCCTTCGTCGGGCCGATATGATGCCTGCACCTTATTACAACGACCCTACTATTGGCACCATCCAAAACCTGGGCAAAGTGTTGCTGGATGAATACTTCTTTCCGTTTGAATTTGCTTCGGTGTTGTTTTTAAGCGCCATGATTGGTGCCGTGTTATTAGCTAAGAAAGATAAAACACAAGCCGCCTCATGAACCCGCTGTTAACCATATTCCAAACTGTGCCGGTGCAATACTACATAGTGTTGAGCGCCGCCCTGTTTTGTATTGGCGTTGCCGGCGTGCTTTTCCGCCGTAATGCAATTATCATGTTTATGAGTATTGAGCTTATGCTTAACTCGGTAAACTTATTATTGGTAGCTTTTTCATCTTACAATAACGACGCCAGCGGGCAGGTGTTTGTGTTTTTTATTATGGCCGTTGCTGCTGCTGAAGTAGCAGTGGGCCTTGCTATACTGGTTACTATTTTCCGCAATGTGCATTCGGTTGATATTGATGAGTTGAAAAATTTAAAGTGGTAGAATTAAATGGTTAGTCTTTTAATAATAATCCTTTTACCTCTTGCCGGCTTCCTGGTTAACGCGCTGGTGGGCAAACGCCTGCCTAAAACTGTTTCGGGTGCAATAGGTTCTGCTACCATTTTGGGTTCCTTTATTCTGTCTGCCATGCTGTTCATGGGCTTCTTAAATGGTTCAGCAAAGGCTATTGATGTTAATGTGTACGACTGGATTAAGTTTGGAGATATGGACATCAGCTTTGGCTTACTGGCCGACCAGCTTAGCGTAATGTGGCTGATGATTGTAACCGGTATAGGCTTCCTTATCCATGTTTACTCTATTGGCTACATGCATGATGATGAGAAGTTCCATACGTTCTTCTCTTACCTTAACCTGTTTATCTTCTTCATGCTTGTGCTTGTGCTGGGCAATAACTTCCTGGTAACTTTCATTGGTTGGGAAGGTGTTGGCTTGTGCTCTTACCTGCTTATCGGTTTCTGGTTTAAAAATCAGGATTACAACAACGCCGCTAAAAAGGCATTTGTAATGAACAGGATTGGTGACCTGGGCTTTTTGCTGGGCATGTTCCTTATCCTCTACAACTTCCATTCGCTGCATTTTGCCACCGTTCAAAAGAACTTAATGGCAGGCGAAATCAACCATACGCTCATTGTAACTATAACCTTGTTACTGTTTGTAGGCGCTATTGGTAAAAGTGCGCAAATACCTTTATACACCTGGCTGCCTGATGCTATGGCCGGCCCTACCCCGGTTTCGGCGTTGATACACGCTGCAACCATGGTTACTGCAGGTATTTATATGCTTAGCCGTGCACACTTCCTGTTTGTGTTAGCTCCTGAAACTATGCATGTAATTGCAGTAGTTGGTGCAGCTACTGCCTTGTTTGCTGCCACCATTGGCGTATTACAAAACGATATAAAGAAAGTTCTTGCTTACTCCACTGTTTCACAGTTGGGTTTAATGTTTATGGCCTTAGGTGTGGGCGCATTCAGCACTGGCGTATTCCATGTTATTACGCACGCTTTCTTTAAAGCTTGTTTGTTCCTTGGTTCAGGATCGGTTATACATGCCCTGCATGGCCAGCAGGACATCCGTAAAATGGGCGGCCTGCGCAAATGGATGCCGATTACCTTCTTGACATTCCTTCTTTCTTCTTTAGCCATCTCCGGTATTTTCCCTTTATCCGGTTTCTTTAGTAAGGATGAAATTCTGGCAGCGGCTTTCGAACATAACAAAGTGCTGTGGGCTGTTGGTTCATTCGCATCTTTGCTAACTGCTTTCTATATGTTCCGTTTGGTGTTCCTGACCTTCACCGGCGATTTTCGCGGAACGGAAGAAGAGAAGCACCATCTGCACGAATCACCTTTGGTAATTACCTTCCCGCTTATTGTGCTGGCACTTTTAGCTGTGGTTGGCGGTTTAATGGGTATTCCTGAAGTATTCCATGCACAGCATTGGCTGAAAGGGTTCCTTGCCCCGGTATTCGAAGGTTCAATGCCTCAACACACTGCTGAACATGCAGTTTCTGCCTCAACCGAGTTAATGCTGATGGGCATTGCAACTGCGGTTGCCATTGCTTCCATTATTGCGGCTTACGTAATGTATGTAAGTAAGAAGAGCCTGCCTGCCAACGATGGCGAAGAGAGCGGCCTTGGCAAACTGGTTTACCACAAGTACTATATTGATGAACTATACGATACACTGGTGGTTAAGCCCTTGCTTAAAGCCAGCGAAGTAGGCTATAGCATATTGGATGTGCTGTTTGTTGATGGTATTGTGAATTGGAGCGGCAGAATTTCAATGATGTTAGGAAACCAATTGCGCAAGCTGCAAAGCGGCTACATCGGTTTCTACCTGTTGGCTATGGTTATTAGTGTAATTGTATTTTTTGCCTGGGCGTTTATTGTCAGATAGTTTATGCTTTTAGTTATAACCCTCTTTTTGCCTTTAATTTTTGCGGTAGTTACCTACCTCAGCGGCGACCGTTATGCCAAATACGTTTCGTTGGCGGGTGCGTTTATAGCATTTGTGGGTTGTTCCTTATTAAAGCAGGCATTGTTAGCTAACCATTTGGCGCCTGTAACCTATGTGCACGATTGGATAAGCAACCCTATGGTGCAGTTTGCATTAAATGTAGATGGCCTTGCCTTGGTGCTAGTAGCCCTTACTACCTTCCTGGTTCCGCTTATCATCTTCACCACGTTTAAAAAGGAGATAGACAACGCTAAAGCATTCTATTCCCTTATACTTTTAATGGAGTTTGGTTTGCTGGGTGTGTTTATGGCCTCTGATGGCTTCCTTTTCTATATCTTTTGGGAAATAGCGCTTATACCCATTTACTTTATCGCCCTGCTATGGGGTGAGAACAAGGACAAAGAGTTTCGCAGCCGCGCCATCTTTAAATTCTTCATTTACACTCTTGCAGGCTCATTGTTTATGCTTATCGGCTTTATCTACCTGTATATGCAGGCAGGTGGCTTTAGCACTTCACAGTTATATGCCCTTAACCTGGGCGATACGCAGCAAAGCGTTCTGTTCTGGGCATTCTTTGTAGCCTTTGCCATTAAAATTCCAATCTTCCCTTTTCATACCTGGCAGCCTGAAACTTATAAAGAAGCGCCAACTGCCGGCACTATGTTGCTGGCCGGTATAATGCTTAAGATGGGTTTATATGCCCTGTTGCGCTGGTTGCTGCCGGTTCTGCCGCATGGGGTATTTACCTGGACGCCGCTTGTTATTGCTTTAAGCGTGGTAGGTGTTATATACGGCTCTATCATCGCTATTAAACAGGACGACCTTAAACGTTTATTGGCTTATTCGTCTTTTGCCCACGTTGGCTTAATAAGCGCCGGCATATTCAGCTTAACCCGCGAGGGATTCTCAGGCGCAGTAGTGCAAATGTTTGCGCACGGCTTTAACGTAGTAGGTTTGTTCTTTGCGGCTGAAATAATCTTCCGTCGCACGGGCACTTTTTCCATTTCATCTTTAGGTGGCATACGCAATGTTGCGCCCAGGTTTGCAACGGTATTTATGATTGTGGTACTGGCCAGTGTAGCCTTGCCAACAACCAATGCTTTTATCGGCGAGTTTCTGTTGCTGTACGGCGTGTATGAATACAACACCTGGCTGGCGGTTGCAGCGGGCCTTACCATAATTTTAGGAGCTGTTTATATGTTGCGCATGTATCAGTTTGTAATGCTTGGCGAAACCAAAGAGGCTACTGCAAATTTTGCTGATTTGGATTGGACTGAGATGTTGGTGTTTGTGTTAATCATCATCGGCATATTTGAAATTGGCCTGTTCCCTAAAATGTTTTTACAATACATCCAGCCCAGTTTGGATGTTATATTGAATTATAGTTTGAGATAATGAAGACCTTAGTATATACATCGGTTTTGGGCGTGGTTTGCATGCTGGCGGAGATGGCGAATCTTCGTAAGTTCATCGTGCCTATTGCGGTGGCCGGCCTTTTAGCCATCTTTGGTTTTAATGTTTACAGCTGGGGCACCAGCGGTAGTTACTACCACAACATGCTGATGATTGACAACTTCAGCATTGCATTTTCAGGGCTTATTCTTTTACTGGGGGCCTTGCTGATTGTATTGGCAGGTAACTTTTATAAAGCGGAGGAAGCCAAAGTAAGCGATTACATATCTATCATCGTGTTTACCCTGGCCGGCGCTATTGCCTTGGTTTCTTTCGGTAACCTGGCTATGTTTTTCCTGGGGCTTGAAGTGCTTTCTATATCTCTTTACGTATTGGCCGGCAGCAAGAAAAAGGACCTGCGCAGTAACGAAGCCGGTATGAAGTATTTCCTGATGGGAAGCTTTGCGTCGGGCGTTTTGTTGTTTGGCCTGGCGCTTATTTACGGAGATGTATCATCGCAACTGCCTACCGTTGACGGTATAATTGGCCGCAGTGCATTTGATTTGGAGCGCATCCGCTTTTTTGCCGCTAACCAGCACCCTACCGCCTTGTTTTACATTGGCGCAGGTATGATGCTTATCGGCATGCTTTTTAAAGTTTCAGCCGCTCCTTTCCACTTTTGGGCGCCTGATGTGTATGAGGGTTCACCAAGCCTGGTTACAGCCTTAATGGCTTCCGTAGCTAAAATTGCCGCCTTTGCCGCCTTCTATCGTTTACTGAATGTTAGCCTGGTGCTGGCTATGCCAACCTATGCCTGGGTATTATCGGGTATTACAGCGCTTACCATTTTGGTAGGTAACCTCAGCGCCCTTAACCAGGATTCATTTAAGCGAATGTTGGCCTTTTCAGGTGTATCGCACGCCGGCTACCTTATGTTAGGTATAATAAGCGCTTACGGCAATACACAAGGCGCTATTTTCTATTATTCGGTTGCCTACGGCTTATCTACGATTGCTGCATTTGCAGTGGCTATTGTGGTAGCTAATAACCTGCGCTCCGATAAGTTTGACGCCTTTAACGGCTTAGGTAAGCGCAAGCCTATGTTGGCCGCCGCTTTAACCATGGCAATGCTTTCAATGGCAGGTATACCGCCTTTTGCCGGCTTTTTTGGCAAGTATTACATTTTTACTGAAGCCATTAAGAACGGCCACCTTTGGTTAACTGTGTTTGCAGTGGTTAACTCTATAATCGGTGTTTACTACTACTTTAAAGTTATACTGGCTATGTATACCAAAGAAGGTAACGAGCCTGAGTTCTCTATCAACCCCTCTTACGCAGTGGTAATCGGCATTTGTGTTGTGCTTTCGCTGGTGTTTGGCGTGTTCCCTTCAGTAGCTAACCTGCTGTAGTAATTCTTTCCCTTTATTGCGATCAAATCTTCTCTTAATCCAGTTGTTATGGTAAGGAGAGAAGCAATGTTTAAATGATTCCATTCCTGAACAGGAATGAATAAGTATGGAATAACCGTAGAAGAGAGGGAAGTGATTACTGAACCTTACCTACAAAGGTCTTGGTATAATCATCAAAGCTTACTGTTTTGTAAGAGCCTGTAGAAATGAAGTTGATGATTTGCTCAAACTGTTTAGGCTCCTGGTAACCGGGTGTAATGGTAATTATATCCAGTTTTTCATCAAGGTAAACACCGGTAGGGTAACTTAACTGGCCCTGCAGTAACTCGGCAGCCAATTCGTTATATCCACGGTAGCCCGATGAAATGTATTTATACTCCTTGCCATTCAACTTAATGGAAGCACGCGTTTCAGCATCAAACTTAACGGCATAGTAGTTATTGTTGATATAGCTTACAATCTCTCTATTGGTAAAAGTGGTAGCATCCATACGCTTACACCAGCCGCACCATTCAGTATAAACATCCACAAACACTTTGCGGGGTTCTTTCTTTTGCGCCTGTTGCACTTCTTCCCAACTCATCCACTTAATGGTATCGGCAGCAGGGGCAGCGGCCGGTTTTTTAAAAGCATAGCCTAATATGGCCAGGGTAACAATAAATGCAGCAACGAGTCCTTTTTTCATGGCAGGATTATTATTCTAAAGATAAGCAAAATGACTTAATGATTACGTTCAATGGTGCCTACTGATTGCAGGGATGAATGTACATTATGCGTTTTTAACGAATTGCACCGGTTACCCTGTCTCAATAAGGGTATAAATACTAAGTCTGTATTATACCAACATTAAACTGCCTGGTGATAGGGGAGTGGTTAGCTGCCTCAATACCCATTGAAATAACTTTGCGGGTTTCAGTGGGGTCAATAATACCATCCGTCCATAAACGGGCAGCGCCGTATTTAGGGTCCATGGTGGCTTTATATCTTGAGGAGATTTTCTCTAACTGCTCTTTTTCCTTTTCAGGGGTTATCTCTTCGCCTTTGGCTTTAAGGGCGCTTACCTGTATCTGTAAAAGGGTTTTAGCAGCCTGGTCTCCACCCATTACAGCAATACGGCTGGTAGGCCATGCGTAAATTAAACGCGGACCGTAAGCCTTGCCACACATAGCATAATTGCCTGCGCCAAAGCTGTTGCCTACTACAATAGTAAACTTAGGCACTACTGAGTTAGAAACGGCATTTACCATTTTGGCGCCGTCCTTAATAATACCGCCCTGCTCGCTGCGGCTACCTACCATAAAGCCGGTAACATCCTGTAAAAACACCAGTGGAATTTTCTTTTGATTACAATTCATAATAAAGCGCGCGGCTTTATCTGCGCTATCGCTGTAAATAACACCGCCAAACTGCATTTCGCCTTTTTTGCTTTTAACCACTTTGCGCTGGTTAGCCACAATGCCAACTGCCCAACCGTCAATACGGGCATAGCAGCAAATTATAGATTGGCCATAGCCTTCTTTGTATTCTTCTATTTCGGAGTTGTCAACCAAACGGTAAATCAACTCGTGCATATCATATTGCTTGCCCAGGTCAATGGGTATAAGGCCGTATAACTCCTGCGGACTAAACTTTGGTGCGGCGGGTTCTATACGATCAAAACCGGCATAGTCAGGCTTGCCGTATTTATCAATAATGTTGCGGATGGTTTTCAGGCACTCCTCATCGTTCTTCATTTTATAATCAGTAACTCCTGAAATTTCGCAATGGGTAGTAGCCCCACCTAAGGATTCATTATCAATATCCTCGCCTATGGCGCTTTTTACCAGGTAGCTGCCTGCCAAAAACACCGAGCCGGTGCCCTCTACAATAAGAGCCTCGTCGCTCAATATAGGCAGGTAAGCGCCACCGGCCACGCAACTGCCCATAATGGCGGCAATTTGCGGTATGCCCATTGAACTCATTAAAGAGTTGTTGTAAAAAATGCGACCGAAGTTTTCTTTATCGGGGAATACCTCGTCCTGAAGGGGTAAAAATGCGCCGGCGCTATCTACCAGGTAAACGATAGGTATTCTGTTTTCGATGGCAATTTCCTGGGCGCGGAGGTTTTTCTTGGCCGTCATAGGGAACCACGCACCGGCCTTAACAGTAGCATCGTTAGCTACCACTATACACAGCCGGCCTTTTATGTAACCCAGTTGCACCACTACACCTGCTGATGGGCAACCGCCCTGTTCCTCATACATGCCATAGGCTGCCAACTCGCCAATTTCAAGCGTGGGCTTGTTTTTGTCAAACAGCATTTCTAAACGCTCGCGGGCAGTTAGTTTGCCTTTTTCTTTATGTTTTTCGATGCTCTTTTTACCACCGCCTAATCTTACTTGCTCTGCTATTCGGCGCAGTTCAGATAAGGCCAGTTTCATCGCATCTTCATTCTTATTATGTTCTAAATTGATAGTTGTTCCTGCCATATATTCTGTTAACGGGCGGCTAATTTATACCTATTTGGCTGTTTTGGTAATGTGCCTTTTAGCTCTGCAGCGGTATTTACAAAAATGTAAAAGGCAAACACTGAAATGTGGCTGCAGTTGCTATATTTGCGCCGGGCGAGCCCCGTACGACCAGCTCCTGCTCACTCCTCCAGGCGGGAAACCGAGCAAAGGTAGGCGGTTGAGCGGTGCGATATGGGTAACTTGCCCACTTTTTATTTTAGGATGGCTCCGTTTTGCGGAGCTATTGTTTTTTCAGGCCTTGGCGGTTCACCCTTTAACAGGACTTCTCTTTTAACAACTGTGGATTAATAATCATTAGCAATACCAAGGCTAATTACATTTTAGCTTTGCATTTCTAACAGGCACACAAAAAACAGGACTACAACTATGAAATTCTTCATCGATACCGCAAAGCTTTCAGAAATTGAAGAAGCAGCCGCCATGGGCATTTTAGATGGCGTTACTACTAACCCTTCGTTAATGGCTAAGGAAGGTATTACCGGCCAGCAAAACATAATTGACCATTACTTAAAGATATGCAGCGTGGTTAATGGCCCTGTTAGCGCTGAAGTTATTTCAACCGATTTTAAAGGGATGATTGAGGAAGGTAAGAAACTGGCCGCCCTGCACCCAAACATTGTGGTAAAAGTGCCTATGATACGCGAAGGTGTTAAGGCTATTAAGTGGTTTACTGATAATGGTATTAAAACCAACTGCACACTGGTGTTTTCCGCTGCTCAGGCAATTTTAGCTGCTAAAGCGGGCGCTTCAATGGTTTCCCCTTTTATCGGCCGTATTGACGACAGCAATTGGGATGGTGTTCAACTTATAGAGCAAATTGTGCATATATACGGCACCTATGGCTACCGTACCGAAGTGTTGGCTGCTTCCATCCGCTCTTCCTTACATATTGTAAAATGTGCTGAAGCCGGTGCTGATATTGCTACCTGCCCGCTTTCATCCATTACCGGTTTATTCAACCACCCGCTTACTGACATTGGCTTAGAGAAGTTTTTAGCTGATTACAAGAAGGGTAACGGCTAGTACGCTTATTTAGCTAAAAAGATGTTGGCCTTGTTGCGCGCCTTTAAGTTGCGCGCAGAGGCCATAATTGCCAGGGCACCATCCTTTACTATTATCCCCGCGCCATAACGGAATCCCGCACCATATGTGCATTTAAAATAGCGCGTGCTGATGAGTTTTAGTTGCACACCGTTAGCGTAATTTACCCGGAACAAATCAGCCCTGTTTTCGCCTTGGTACAGGCTAAAGCCAATTAGAAAAAGTTGTGCAGCGCTGTCGCTCACTAAATTAATGGATTGAAAGGCCGGCCAGTTAACGTTACCGGCTGTGTATGTGTCAACCGAATCAAAGTGCTGTATCTCGCTTTTAGACTTGTAAAAATCTATATGCTTCGAATCCCAATCCCCCACAGCTATCCATTGCGTTCCATTAGCACATGTGGTAAACCCAACAGCCCCTGCAGTACTGCGCTTGTAAGTTCCTCTGCGTTCTATAACTGTATTCGCCTTGCCATTGCTTAAGTCTACTAAAGCAACTTTCGATTCGCTCTTACTCCTATTATCCTCTATGCCCACGGCCAGCCATTTGCCATTTACCTGGCAGCCACCGGCATGCCGTAAAGGACTGTCAAACAGTTTGCGCACAGCAGGGGAGTATCGATAACCCCATTGGGTTTTCCATCCTTCTCCTGAGATTAAGTAATAGGAGTAACTATTGCTGCTACCGGTAAGTACAATGTAATTAGAACTATCGGCCGCATATTCCTGTATGCCTTGTATGTGGCCGCCTTTAGGCAATTTATTATGAGGTGCATTATAACTGAGCACACGGGCCTTTTCAGGAATACGCTCAAATGCCAAAGGAACATCCGTAATTTGCGCTGAGGCGAAACAGGAAAGGAGTAAAAGCAGAATGATTAAACGCATCAGGCTTTGGTGTTAATTGGTTTGCCACTTATAGTGCCACCACACAATCATCCTGCTCTACCATTATGCCCTCATTCAGGTAAACCTTTTTCACTTTTCCTGCAGCAGGCGCGGTAATGGTGCTTTCCATCTTCATGGCCTCAATAACAAACAGGGGTTGATTTTTGCTCACTTCCTCGCCCTCCTTTACATACACCTTTACCAATTTTCCTTGCAGCGGTGCACCCATTTCATTGGCCTCTTTTGCCTTGTAGTGGTCCTGTTTCGATACTTTAATACTGGTATCGCGTATGCTTATGCTTCGTGTTTGCCCGTTTATTTTAAAGAAGATATCGCGCATGCCATCCTCATTAGGCTCGCCTAAGTACATAAAGCGCACCAACAGGTTCTTACCCGGCTCAATAGAAATAATTATCTCCTCGTTGGATTTCATAGGATAGTAGAAGGCCGGCGTGGGCAGGTACTGCACATCGCCAAAGTGTTTCTTAAAGTTGTAAAATTCATCCCACACTTTTGGGTACATTTTGTAACTCAGGAAATCCTCCACCGTTACCTTGTCATCATACTTGTTTTTGAATTCTGCCATTTCCCGCTCAAAGTCTATGGGGCCCAGGTGGGCATTAGGCTTATCGGTATACGGTACAATGTCTTTTAATATTATCTTCTGAAGTTCCTTAGGCCAGCCGCCATAAGGCTGCCCTAAATCTCCACGGAACATCTGCTTTACTGAATCAGGAAAGGAGAGGACATCGCCTTTTGCAAATACATCTTCTACACTTAACCCGTTCGAAGTCATAAACAGGGCCATATCGCCTACCACTTTTGATGATGGCGTAACCTTTACTATATCGCCGAACAACTGGTTTACCACCTCGTAGTTATGCTTAATGGTTTCAAACTTGTCCTCGAGCCCTAAACCGCGTGCCTGTGGTAACAGGTTGCTGTATTGGCCGCCGGGTATTTCATGCTCATATACTTCTGCTGTTCCTGCTTTCAACTCGCTTTCGAAAGGGTAATAGTACTCGCGCACCACTTCAAAGTAATTGCTGTACGCATTAAGCGATTTTAAATTCACAGGCGTTTCGCGCTTATGGCCTTTCATCATAGCCACCACAGAGTTGAAATTGGGTTGCGAGGTCAAGCCACTCATAGATGCAAGCGCTACGTCAATAGCATCCACACCGGCCTCTACTGCTTTTAAATAGGTAGCCGCCTGCAGAGACGAAGTATCATGCGTATGCAGGTGGATAGGAATTTTGATATGCTTCTTTAACTCACCAACCAAGGCTTCCGCTGCATAAGGTTTCAATAAGCCGGCCATGTCTTTAATGCCTAACAGGTGCGCGCCTTCGCCTTCCAGTTGTTTAGCCAGTTCTACGTAGTAGTTCAGGTTAAATTTCTGCCGCTGCGGATTCATAATATCTCCCGTATAGCAAATACAGGCTTCAGCCAACGAGTTGGTTTTTTCGCGTACAGTGCGTATGCTCATCTTCATGCCATCCAACCAATTCAGCGAGTCGAAAATGCGGAAGATGTCAATGCCATTCTCAGCGCTCTTTTCAATGAATTTTTCAATCAGGTTGTCAGGGTAAGCGGCATAACCAACGGCATTGCTGCCTCTAAACAGCATTTGCAGCAGCATGTTGGGCATGGTTTTGCGCAATAGCTGCAAGCGCTCCCATGGGTCTTCATGCAAAAAGCGCATGCACACATCAAAGGTAGCACCACCCCAAACTTCCATACTGAAAATTTCCGGGTGGTTTTTTGCCATGCCTTCAGCAACTGCCAGCATATCGGTGTTGCGCAGTCGGGTTGCAAATAACGATTGATGCGCATCGCGGAAGGTGGTGTCTGTATATAACACACCATTCTTGTTTCCGGCAACAGTATAAAGGCGTTGCCCGCTCTTTATGTATTCCAGAAATTTATCGCGCCCCAATTCGTTCAATAAATCCTTGTATCCTTTGGGATAGGCTGAAAGAGGATCATAGGCCGGAATTACCGGGCTACGGAATTTTTTCTCCGGATCGTAGCTCTTTACATCGGGGTGGCCGTTCACTTTTAACTCAGCCAGGTAGCGGATAAGTTTTGTGCCACGGTCTTTATCGTAACCCCATTGTGGTACCAGTAATTGCGGATTGCGCGCTATAAATCCAACTGTAGCTTTTCCGGTTTGAAATTCCTCATTCTCCATCACATTTACCAGGAAGGGGATATTGGTTTTAACGCCACGTATTCTAAATTCCTGTAATGTCCGGTTTAGTCTTGCGGTTGCTCCTTTCAAGGTGCGGCTCCAGGCGCTAACCTTTACCAGCATAGAATCAAAAAACGGAGAGATCTTTACGCCGGGGTAGGAACTACCCTCATCTAAACGAATACCAAAGCCACCGGCATTGCGGTAGGCTACAATGGTTCCGTAATCGGGTTTAAATTCATTCTCCGGGTCCTCGGTAGTTACACGGCATTGGATAGCCCAGCCATTGCACTTAACATCCTCCTGCGTTTTCAAAAATATCTGGCTGTGCGATAACTCGTGGCCTGCCGCAATAATCAATTGCGAACGCACAATGTCAATGCCGGTAATTTCTTCGGTAATGGTGTGCTCAACCTGTATCCGTGGGTTAACTTCAATAAAGTAGATATTGTCCTCCCTATCCACCAAAAACTCAACCGTACCCGCGTTGTTGTAGTTTACGTGTTTGGCTATTTTAAGCGCATAGCCAAAAAGTTTTTGGCGGGTTTGCTCGGGTAAAATGCTGGGTGCTACTTCAATTACTTTCTGAAAACGCCTTTGCACGCTGCAGTCGCGCTCGTACAGGTGTACAATATTGCCATAGTTATCGCCCAGTATCTGCACCTCTATGTGCTTTGGATCGTCCACAAACTTTTCTATGAAAACCGTATCATCTCCAAACGCTTTCTTTGCCTCGTTGCGCGCTTCCGGGAAGGATTTGCTCATTTCCTCCTCATTCCTTACCACGCGCATACCCCTGCCACCGCCGCCCGCAGCAGCCTTAAGCATAACAGGGTAACCCACTCTTACGGCTTCGTTCAGGGCATCGGCGATGGTTTTCAATTGTATGTTGCTATCCGGTATTAAAGGAACGCCTACTTCGCGGGCAACCTTTTTGGCGGCTACCTTATCGCCCAGGCGCTCCATTACATCGGGGCGGGGGCCAACGAAAATTATTCCTTCTTCCTCGCAACGTTTAGCCAGGTTTACATTCTCCGATAAAAAGCCATATCCGGGGTGTATAGCCTCCACGCCGTTCTGTTTAGCTACCCTTATTATCTCTTCTATATCCAGGTATGGCTTCAGCGGCTCGCTGTTGGGCCCAATCTGGTACGACTCATCTGCCTTATAACGGTGCAAAGAATAGCGGTCCTCGTAAGTATATACAGCAACGGTCTTTATTCTTAACTCGGCTGCGGCACGCAATATGCGTATAGCAATTTCTCCTCGGTTAGCTACTAAAAGCTTCTTTATCTGTCTGCCCGGCATGGTATTGTTTTAACTGCGGAAATTTATGGCTTTCAACGATATTTCGCTTATCCAATTTTTATCCACAATCTGTTAATCTAGTTAAGTTAAGCGTCCTAAAAATTCTATTTTGCGCCCGACACAAAAAAAGGTGCACGTATAAGGAGTAAGTAATGAATCTTAATCAATATAAGGTTCAGCCCACTACTCGCTAAAGAAGTTTTCTAATGGATATTTCGGTTTATATCAGTGAAATGCTCTTTGAGCATGATTGCATCATCATCCCCGGTTTTGGCGGATTGGTGTGTAATTATAAGCCTGCCGATATACACCCTATACTGCATACCATACAGCCTCCAACAAAGGCCATTACCTTTAACCGCAACCTGCAGAACAACGATGGCTTGCTGACCAATTACATCAGCAGCCGCGATAATATTAGCCTTGATGCCGCCAATAATTTGGTAAACAGTTGGGCAGCCTCCGCTAAAAGCCTGCTGCGTAACAGTGAAGTGATAAACCTGGGCAAGGTGGGCAAGCTACATGCTGATGTGGAAGGCAACCTGCAATTTGAGCAGGATGAAACATCAAACTACCTTAAGGCCTCCTATGGCCTGCGCAGCTTAACGGTAGAACCGATAATGCGCGGTAAGCAAATTGACTTTACCGAAAAGTTTACCGGCGAAACCAAAAAGCCTGTAAGCGAACGCAAGCAATGGCGCGTGGCCGCCGTAATAGCGGTGCTTATTGCTATGGCTGCGGTGGCTCAACTGATGTGGGCAGGCGTTGAAGTTAAAGGCCTGCGCCTTGACGAAGCCGGTATTTACAATACCCTGAGCAGCATTTTTAAAACACCTGAACCCGAGTTTCATCCAATGCCGGTGGAGCAGGTAAATGATGTTACTGTGGACACGGTTTCTGAATCTTCGCTGCCAACAAACGATACCTTGCCTTTTACACCGGACCCAACCCTTGAGGCCACCATAAATACTGAAAAGGTAGTGGAGCAACTAAGCCCTGCAGAGGATAACAGCGCTAATGCAGCTTCCTCAAATACATCGGGTCATACTTATTATGTAATTATCGGGGCCTTCCGCGAAGACCAGAATGTAGAGGCTGCCATCGAGCGTTTGCAGCAGCGTTATCCTGACTCCGTAATATTTAGGGAGAAGGGAACCCGCCTTACCAAAATAGGCTACTCTGTGGGCAATCACTTTTACGAAGCCCAACGCAGGCTGGAAGATGCACAGCAGGAAGACCCAACCTACTGGTTACTGAAAAAGTAATTCCGCTGCGGTATTTATCGCCCTTTCTTTATAAGTCTTTGCTAAGTAGTTTTCTACAATCTAGCCGCATACTTTTCAATTAGGGCAGATTACTTATAACATAATGCGTACAACTAATTACCCCACTTATAGCAAACAAAAAAGCCCCGCCATAAGGCAGGGCTTCCGTAACTTTTAGCTAATCGTTTTATCAGAATAAAGCCGGGCAGTGGCCGGGGCGTGGTTTCTTTCTTGCGCAACCCTGATACATAATAGATACTTCAGGGGCACCAACAGAATGTGAAGCAGGGGTTAGTTTCGAAACGTTAATGTCGTAGCTTAAGCCTGCACTAAAACCTTTTACATCAATACGGGTGCTGAAAACAACGGCATCTAACAAGCCGCGGTATTGCAGGCCAAGGTGCAGTGCTGTTTTGCTGGTAGTAACATTGCCCAGGGTTGTTTTAAAGTTGCAGCCAACGTTAAACTGGTAAGATGGGCCTTGTACCAGGGCTAAAAAGTGTGGTTGAATAGCAAGGCGCTTGCCAACAGGTAATGAGGCTCCGCCGTGTATAGTAATCTTCATATACAGGCGCTCAAAGCCATCTCCATCGGTAGTGTTGCCGCTTGGTTGAAATGAAATTTTGGGCTGGTTAAGGTGGTTAAGCGCAAAACCTAAAAAGAAATTGGTTTGTTGCTTTACAATGGCGCTGTATAATAGACCAAAGCCTGCATCGCCAAAGATAACGCGGTTTTTGCCAAAGCTTTCCTTTTGCCCGTTAGGGTCAGCAATACCGGTTGTTGGGTCGTATTGCGAATCAAAAGTGGCTTTAGAAGGATTGATGCTGTTGTAATTAAACGCGCCCTGCAAACCGGTTGAAATCTGCATGGTGCCTTTGCGGTTAAGCATAAAGTGGTAGGCAAACGAAAGGTCAACGCGGTTAGTATTGAAGTTAAGGTCGCCTGCCTGGTCAGAGAAGAAGGAGATGCCTAAACCTGCAAAACTGTTGTACTTGGTTACTTTACCTATGCTCATATCTGCCCCGCCGGCCACCGTTCTGTAGGTATTGCCCGTTGATACGGTTACCCACTGGGTGCGGAAATTGGCATACAAACGATAGTCGCAATTGTTCATACCCGCCAGCGCAGGGTTTAGCTGCAATGGAGAGGCGTAATATTGGGAGAAGTGAATATCCTGCGCTATGCCCTGCAATGCCAGCAGCGCCATAACTACAGTTACAATAACGGGTTTCAGTAAATTTTTTGCCATAGTTCCTCCTTCTATCTTACTAGTGTAACATTACCTTGTCCATGCACCACATCTCCGTTAATACACTCTATCTCATAGGTGTAAACGAAAACGGCATTATTTAGTTTCTTACCGTCCACATCTGTGCCGTCCCAGCCCCATTTAGGCTCGTTTGGCGCGCCGTTTTGGGTTTCAAACACCAGGTGGCCCCAACGGTCGAATATGCGGAAGTAGTTGATTTTGGTAGCCGCTAAACCGCGTATCATAAACATATCGTTTATACCGTCGTTGTTAGGGGTAAAGGTATTGGGTACATATACAATCTTATCGTCGCAATTGTTAAGTACGTTGATAGTAACTGAAGCCGAGTTGGTACAGGTTACACCGTTTTCGCTATAGTAAATGGTAGCGGTGTAGGTAGTGGTTGCAATAGGTTGCGCAATTGGGTTAGGGCAATCTCGGCAATCCAGTGTTTCAGATGGCGTCCAGATGATACTGTCAATATCTCCCGGTATCTGCGATGTAAGGTTTGAAGTTAAGCCCAACACAATTTGTTCAGGCGTAGCAAATACTTCAATTGGTATTGGCTGTATCACCCGTATGCTAAAAGTATCGGAAGCAGCAGCGCAAACCCCGTTAACCGCGTTAATAATGTAGCTGATGTTGCTTAACGGGTTAACCGTTACCGTTGTCCCGTTCGGGTCGCTTAACCATACGTTTGGCGTCCAAACAATCTGGTCGAACACACCGCTAACGTTGTAATCCACTGATGTTCCTGCGCAAATGGTGGTATCGCCCGGATAAATCACCAGTTGGGAAACTGAATCTACAAATACGGTTTTAACTATAGTATCGGCACAGCCGTTCACATCTCTCACAATAAACTGCACAGGGAACTGGCCCGGAGGGAATTGGAATGAGGTGTTACAGTTGTTATCTATTACAGGGTTAGGCGCACCTTGCCATAAAGTCCATTCGCAGTAGTTGATAGCGCCATCACCAGGTGTTGAAACACTGGTTAACGGCATCGGCTGCGTTTCGCAACTGGTTGTCCAGTTAAAGTCGGCAGCGGGCACCTCGTTAACGGTTACTACTATGGATGCCGTATCAGCGCAGTTATTCTGGTCAGTTACTATAAGCGAAACGGTGTAATTGTTTTGCAGCGGAGCAGCATACTGATGGCACGGCGGGTTAGCGCCATTTACCGGTGTATTAGGGAAATCGCCATAATACCACTGCCAGCTATTGATTGGCGCGGCGCTTGTGGTTAAATCGGTAATACATATGGCCTGGTCGCTGCAAATAACGGTATCGTTAAGCGAGAAGTTAGCAATAGGACTAGGCAGAATGGTTACCGGTTTGGTTATTGAATCCACACAGCCGCTGGTATCCGAAACAAGCAATTCAATGTTATACGTGCCGGGGCCTGCTGCAAAGTAGTTGTGGCAAACGTTAGGGCCAAACAGGAATGCTGAGTTATCGCCATAATCGTAACGCCATACATTAAGCACGCCATTAACGTTGGTTGAATTATCGGTAACACAAACTGAATCATCTGAACAGAAGGTGGTTCCCACGTTAAAGTCGGCAAATACCCTGGCCACCGTAAAGTGTATGGTAGCTGTATCCGCACAACCGTATTGGTCGGTTACAATTAAGGTAAGTGAATCATCCTGCGTTAAGGTAATGGTAGGGTTACAAATGTTAGGGTTACTTACCAACCCGGGAGGGCTCCACTGGCAAGTGGACGAACCACTGCCATTAAGCTGGGTAACCGTTCCGTAACAGGCAATCTGGTCACCACCCGCATCAGCAACCGGGTTATCAACCACAGTAATGTGGCGGTAGCCAACTGAGTCGCCGCAACCAACGCTATCTACCACCCACATGGTAATATTGTAGCTGCCTCCGGTTGTATAAATGTGGCAGGCATCTGGGTTGCCATGTATGGTATCGCAGGTTCCATCTCCCCAACACCAAACCCAGTAATCGGCACCGGTAAGCGGGTAAATCCAGGAAGAATCGTGGAAACAGGCAGGAGAGTAGGCACATACCAAGGTATCATCCTGCGTATAATCTGCAATAGGGAACTCCGGTATAACCACGATGTTGCTCACCAACGAGTCCATACATCCAAGGTTACTCCAGATATACAGTTTAACGGTATAACCGCCCGGCTGGCTAAAGTAGTGGCAAGGGTTAGCTGCAGTGTCGGTATTAGGGTTAGCCGGTGTGGCTAATGCATCGCCAAAATCCCAAAGGCGTTGGGTGGTCCACGAAAAGTTCGGACCTAATGTGTATTTGGTTGAATCGCGGAAGCAAACTGTACCCTGCACACATACACCATAGTTATCAAAGAAGTATTTGATAACCGGGCTATCCACCGGCAGGTAAGGTAAATCCTGGAACACACGGCAGCCTGAGGCATCGGCAAAAATCAGCTGAGGCTGGCAGGTATCGGTAATGCAATACGGTATGCTCAAGTTAGTAACTAATGGGTTAGCCGGTGTGCCCGGTATATTTATAGGCGTAGCTATAAAGCCCGTATTACAACCGAACAGCAGCGTTACAGTATCTGCATATACTGAGTTGATAACGTAATCTACATTCTCCTTACAGGAGCATATGCCCGGAGGAGAGTAAGTAGCGCTGCCATAAGGGCCTAACACTACTATAGTATCAATGATAGCCGTGTTAACGCATCCATCTAAAGTTGATACGGTGTTTGTAATAACGTAACTACCGGGTTCGGAGAAGAAGAAGGTAGCCACGTCAAAATTTGCTACACCCTGTCCACCAAAATCCCAGTTGGCCGGCCCATCTTTATACAAGGAAGTATCAGTAAAGGTGATGATTACCGGTGGGTTAGGGCAATCTACTGTATCAATATCTACATAGCCTGCCGCAATAGGGAACTGGGCATGCACAAAGAAGGTGTCATACCTGTTACAGGTAGCACTCTGCATTATCATAGTTACGCGATAGTCACCCGGTATAGTATAAGGCCCGAAGCAAGGGCTAGCCTGATTGGAGACAATAGTACCTCCAGGTGTTTGAGCAGTCCACTGCCAGTTAAGGGTTACGCCCGGGCTTTGGGTGTTATTAACCACACAAACGTTGTGGTTAGGGCCCGGGCATACCGTAGTATCTACCTGGTAATCGAAGTTAACATAGCCGCCAACTACTACCGATTTTGTAACTGAGGCCTGGCAACCTGATGCGTTGGAAACAACTAACTGCACCTGGTAAGTGCCTGAGTTAGCATAGCCATGCACAGGGTTTTGGGTAGTATCCTGCGGGCTGCCGTCGCCAAAACTCCACTGCCAATGGGTGATACCACAGGTAGAGTCTTTACTCAAATCAACAAAATAGAAAGAGTCGGGCAGGCAGACGTTAGTTGGGCCAAAGTTGGCCGTTATCTTACAAACGTGTATGGTGGCAAATGCTGTGTCCTTACAGCCCCCGCTCGTGGTATTTAACATCGCAAAATCATAATAACCGGGATTTTGCAGGTTATACTGGTACGTTTGGCCTTTTATCGGCGACCACGAAATGGCCTGCGTTCCCTGCAAATCCCATTGCGTTTGCGACGATACCTGATCTGGCGAGGTATTGGTTAAGGTTATAAAGCCTCCACAATAGGTAGTGTCGGATGGGGAGACAGTGACGGAATTGCAGGGCGTATTTATAGTTTCGGTGTATTGATGTACACAGCCCGTAGTGTCGTTATAGGCTGTTAAGGAAATAGTACAGGTATCACACAAAGGCACCTTTATCTTAGGACTTGCAGGCCCTGTAGCGCTGCCAATGGTATCGCCGTTACACAAACTCCATGTCCAGCGGTTGGCGTATTTCGCATTGTTAACCAATATTATACTATCCCCAAGGCTACAACTGGTAGAATCCTTGAATTTTGCAGCAGGGGGGAAAATGGTAATAGGGATAATGAAGGTATCACCCAGGCAACTGTCCCTAAAGGTAATAATCATTGCATCAAAAGAGCCGAAATCCAAATATGTGTGTATCAAAGTAAACGGTGTTCCAGGTGTGGGGTACCCCCAGTCTTCGCCGGTGTCACCGTAAATGGCATGAACAAGGTTTGCAGAGTCACATGTGATAGTGAACGCAACGGAGTCTGCTTCATAACACATAGAGTCCGGCGATGCGGTTACCGAACATACCGGTGGGCCGTGCACACAAACAGTATCAATAAACCTTAAGGTATCCGTACAACCGCTGTTTGTTGTAACGGCAAGCTGCACATCGTAACATCCCGGGGTTGAGAAACACTGGTTAATGGTATTGGCGCATTGGCCTGCTATACCCGAGCCGGGGAAACTCCAGCAAACATTGGCAGGCACCACGGTTTCACCGGGGAAGGCCGGTGTTGCATTAGAGAACGTAATACACTTGGGCGGGCAACCGTAAGCGCCGTTCATGTTCAACTTTACGCCAAGGCGCTTAACCACCACCGCATTGTTTTTAAGAAAGGTGGTTGAACAACCGTTAGGTGAGGTGGTAACCAGCGATATATTAAATGTACCGTTATTCGTGTAAGAGACTGTTGCTGTTGGAGAGTTTGGCGGCTGTGGAGATATGCCTGTAAAGTTCCAGCCATACGTACATCCTGCACAGGCAGTGGCGGTAGCCGTTACCGTAGCAGGCAATTTACATAAGGAATCATCGCTTACCGTAAAGTTAGAAACCGGCTTATCGTTTAATACGGCCACCTGTTGCGTTAAGGTAGCCGAACAGTTGCCGCCATAAGAAGCCGTAACTGTTACGGTATAGGTTCCTGAAGCGGTAGTAGTATATGTTGCGGGCGAAGAAGTTTGGGTGCCAAGCGGTGAAGGCATTGCCCAGGTTATGGTGTGTGGCCCGCCGCCCGTATTATCAGTTAAAGTAATGGTCGCCGGTGTAGTGGCATTAACGCAGGTAGTGCTAACGCTGCTGCTGATGTTAATGGATGGGGTGCTTGTATTGCAGATGAAATCATTTATGGTCATGGAGTCAATACATCCACCACCGGAGGCATGCACTACAACCAACTTAATGTCGTAACAGTCAGCTGAGATCGGGAAAGAGTGTGAGAAGTTTAAACCAGCAGGTGCAGTTGAACTTTGTTGAAGGGCGCCATCTATATACCATTTGTAGGTCATATTAGGGCCGGCATTGTTGGCGGTAAAATTTACGGCCAAAGGTCCGCTTGCACAGTGCGCCTCAATCGTATCCGCTGAAAAAAAGGCAACCGGTTTGGGGATAATGCGCACCGTATCAACATAGGTTTTGGGTGGTGCATAACATCCGCAGGAGTTTTTGGCAACAACAGTAATATCATATAAGCCGGGAGGGCATGAGCAGCTATAAGGTATATTGATGATCCCCGACGGGCAGCTGTTAAGGAAAATGATGGGCCCGCAACCCGGCTGAATAACAAGAGAATCTATCGTACCGCAACCAGGGGTAATGTTACACTGCATTTGCACATTTAAGCCGCAGCATCCTTCTGTATTGCTTATGCCCATGTTAATAGTGGGCGAACCGGAAACAAGGATGTTGTTAATGGTTTGAACACAGGAATCGCCGGCGGCATTAAACACCGTCATACGCAGGCAAAGGTTGCCCACTACAGTATCTACATAAGCAAAGCTGGGGTTGCTGCCGCAGCTTTGGAAAATAACTGCACCGGTGGCACAGTTGGTTAAACGCCAGCAATACTGCGTTATAGGCGATACAGAGCTTGCCGTCGCATTGGCTAATATCGGTTTAGGCGCACAGGGCGAATTTTGTTGCAGGCTTACGCTGCATGTAATTTGAGCCTCAGAAAATAAAGCAAAGAAGCAGCACAGTGTCACTAGTAGTGAACGCATCAGGGGGTAAATTTTCTTCATCAAAATCTGAAAATAGAAAAAATCTCGGTTACACCATTAAATCTATTGTTAGAGGAAAAAGGAGGTTCCATAGTTGCATTTAACATCTCCATGCTTTCCCACACCATACAAACATAAATATTTGCTGCGTTTTAGGGAATCCTAACAAGCCGGTGTAGATACATTAACCGGCGCATACCTTATTATTGAATTCAGCGGCGGTAAATTCGTTGTTATATGACATTCGGAATTGCAAAACTCAGTATCATTTCTTTACGTAAAGACCCCAATCACCGCAGCGAGCTGGTAAGCCAGCTTTTGTTTGGCGAAACTTATGAAATCATCGTCACGCAAGGTAGCTGGATTAGCATACGCAGTACGTACGATGGCTACGAAGGTTGGATTGATGCATCGCAGCATAATGAGCTTATCGCAAAGGACTATAGTATACTGGCAGAAGGAAACTATGCAGTTGCTCTGGAGTCTGCCTGTATAGCCTCAAGCACGGCAAGCAGTTGTGCCATTGTTGCCGGCAGCACATTGGCCGGTTTTGATGGGCTTAACTTTAAGATAGGGAAGGAGAAATGGGTGTATAACGGCCAGGCTTTATTGGCTGAAACAGGCAAAAACAATAACCTGTTAGAGAAGATAGCAGTGAGGTACCTGAATGCCCCTTATTTGTGGGGCGGCCGCTCGCCTTTTGGTATTGATTGTTCCGGCTTTACCCAGGTAGTTTATAAGTTCCTGGGCATTCCCCTTTTGCGCGATGCTTACCAGCAAGCCGAGCAGGGTTCGGTAGTTAATTTTTTAGAGGAAAGTCAGCCCGGCGACCTTGCCTTTTTTAATAATGAGGAGGGGCGCATTATACATGTAGGTATAGTGCTGAAGGACCAACGCATTATACACGCCAGTGGCAAAGTGCGTATTGATAAACTGGACCATTTCGGTATTTATAATGCCGATATTAAGAAATACAGCCACCAGCTAAAGATTATTAAGCGCGTGTTATGAGGAAAAAGATTGCAGTGCTTACCGGTGCCGGTATAAGTGCCGAAAGCGGCATGAAAACCTTCCGTGATTCAAATGGCCTTTGGGAAGAACACCGCATTGAAGATGTAGCTTCGCCGGAGGGCTGGTACCGCAATAAAGAATTGGTACTTGATTTTTATAACCAGCGGCGGAGGCAGTTATTGCAATGCGCCCCTAACCGCGCCCATTTTGCTTTAGCAGAATTGGAGTCTAAATACGATGTTACCATCATTACCCAAAATGTGGACGACCTGCACGAGCGCGGCGGCAGTACGAATATTATACACCTGCACGGCGAATTGCTTAAGGCCCGCAGCACCTTAGATGAATCTTTGGTGTATGAGTGGAAAGAGGATATTAAAATAGGAGATAGGTGCGCCCGCGGCGCCCAGTTACGTCCGCATATAGTATGGTTTGGCGAGGCGGTACCTGAAATTGAACGGGCTGTACCTATAGTGACAAAAGCAGATATCTTTATCGTGATTGGAACAAGCATGGTGGTTTACCCCGCCGCCGGCCTTATTAATTATACCGGCTACAATACCCCAAAGTATTTAATTGACCCTAACGAAGTAGCAGTTCCGCGCATTCCTAACCTTACTGTTATACAACAAGCTGCAAGCATTGGTGTAGATTTGCTGGTAAAAGAACTGCTTAGCAAAGCGGAGTAAAGGAATATCGATGTTAAGAGCCTGGTACAAGAAATACGCGTTAAAGTTTAAGAACCCTGTATTAACCAGCCGCGGACAAATGCAATACAAAAACGGTTATTACCTTTTTGTAAGCGATGGCGAAAAAACAGGCATTGGTGAGTGCAGCTTTATTGAAGGATTAAGCACCGATGAATTTTCAACCTATACCGCAAAGTTGGATGAAGTTTGCCATCAACTGGCTGCAGGAAATTTTGAAGCAGAGCATGATTTCTCTAAACACCCCTCTATAGCGTTTGCCCGCGAAACTGCCCTGCTGGATTTTGAAAATGGCGGACGCAAAATTTTATACGAATCTGATTTTACCGAAGGCAAGGCCGGTATCCCCATTAACGGCCTTGTTTGGATGGGCGATAAGGACTTTATGCTACAGCAGATACAGCAGAAGCTGGATGATGGTTTTATCTGCATTAAAATAAAAGTAGGCGCAATAAACTTTGATGATGAACTGCGATTGCTGTCCTACATCCGCGAGCAGTTTCCACCCGAAATAATTGAAATCAGGCTTGATGCTAACGGGGGATTTACTGCGGCAGATGTTTTTGAAAAGCTAAAGCACTTGGCCGCTTTTAAAATTCATTCTATCGAGCAGCCTGTTAAGCCGGGCCAGTTTGCTTTAATGCGCGAACTGTGCGCCAGCCCCGTAATACCAATTGCGTTGGATGAAGAGTTGATTGCTGCCCCCTTAAATGAAAAGGCTGCGCTTATTACCGATTTAAACCCGCAATATGTAATTCTAAAACCGGCGCTATTGGGTGGCCTTTCGGTTTGTAACGATTTAATAATGGAAGCCGGCATGAATAATACCGGTTGGTGGGTTACAAGTGCGTTGGAATCCAACATTGGCCTTAATGCCATTGCCCAGTGGACGGCAGTTTTAGACAGCCCCATGCACCAGGGGTTGGGCACGGGGGCCTTGTATGATAATAATGTGGATAGCCCTTTATTTGTAACCGAAGGGCTTTTAGCCTATGACCCCGCAATAAAATGGGGAGAAGTTTAGCAACCATGTTTACGATAGATTTTCAAAATCTCAGCGAATCTGAACTGTGTGCCCTGGCGAAGGAAGCGGTTAACAGCAGTTTACCCACTTGGGAAAAGGAAATATGGCAGTTTATACTGCAATGGTTTGGGCCGGATGCTGAAGTTGAGATTCACACATCGGGTTCAACAGGTAAACCAAAGGCTATTAAGCATAGCAAGCGGGCAATGGTTGGCAGTGCCGGGCTTACCTGCAGCTATTTACAACTAAAGGAGGGCATAACGGCCCTGCTTTGCCTGCCGGTTAACCGCATAGGTGGAATGATGATGGTGGTGCGGTGCATTACAAATAAAATGAAGCTGCTTTGCCTGGAGCCGTCCGCAAATCCGCTTGCACATTTAACTAAGGATATACTGCCGCAGTTTGCTGCGCTTACCCCCATGCAGTTGTACCCGGTTAAAGATTCTTATGAGTTGTTTCGATTAACCGAGCAGATAGACTGCATTATACTTGGCGGCAGCGAGGTACCCCGCGGTTTAACGGAGTTAATTAACAACATGGCTAACCGTGTTTATGCCACTTACGGTATGACCGAAACCATAAGCCATATAGCGCTAAAACGGCTTAGCGGTAAAAACAGAGATAGCCATTTTCAACTGCTGCCCGGCATTACAGTAACAAAGGACGAACGCGACTGCCTTGTTATTAACGCCCCTGGGCTTAATATACACGGGTTGGCTACCAACGATGTGGTGGAACTTTACAGCGATGACCGCTTAAATTGGCTTGGGCGCCTGGATAATGTAATTAACTCAGGCGGCATTAAGGTTTACCCTGAGCAATTGGAAGAAGAAATGCGCGAACGGGTGCTGGTGCCCTTCTTTATTGCCGGTATCCCTGATGAACGAACAGGGCAGAAAGTGGTTATGGTAATAGAAAGGGCCACTATTACAGAAAATGAACTGGAGTTGTTGAATTCCTACCTGGAAACCATGGATTCTAAAACCCGCCCTAAAGAGCTTTTGCTAACAATTCGCTTTAGTAAAACGGCTACCGGCAAGCTTAAACGGGCGGAATCGCTGCTGGCCACGGAAAACAGAATACCTTTGTAGATGTCTGTTTTTCAGCCATTTACAGTTGTTTTATACTGCCGGTTTTATATATTTGCCGTGCTAAGTGAATAAGGTGTGTATACAATCCACTTCGGCATGTTAGTTTCAGTTTGTTTTTTAATCACTTTCAGTTATATTTGCGCTCCCAAATTCAAAAAGAAGTCATGAGTAAAGTATGTGAATTGACAGGTAAGCGCCCTTTATTCGGCCATTACGTTTCGCACTCGAACCGTAAGACCAAGCGCAAATTTTTACCTAACCTTAAGAAAAAAAGGTTCTACATCCCTGAGTTGGATGAATGGATTGAATTAAAGGTTAGCGTATCTGCCCTGCGCACCATCAACAAAAAAGGTATCTATAGCTACCTGAAAGAGTTGAATCAAAAAGGGGACATTAAATTAAACTAATCTAAGAAAAACAAGGCGTTATGGCTAAGAAGAGCAAAGGCAATCGCATACAGGTTATTCTGGAGTGCACCGAGCAAAAAGCTGCGGGCGTTCCTGGCATGAGCCGCTATATGACCTATAAAAACCGTAAAGTAACTACGGAAAGGATTGAACTGAAGAAGTACAATCCCTTTATGAAGAAAGTAACTGTTCACAAAGAAATTAAATAAGGAAACACATGGCAAAGATTTCGAAGAACGCGAGAACTGACCGTCAGACTGTAGCTGGTTCAAAAGACTATGTTAAGGTTATAAAGGCTGTTAAAGGCAAAACCAATAATTATTCATTCCTTGAGAAAATCGTTCACAAAGATAAGGTGCAGGATTTTCTGGCAGGTAAAGAGTAATTTATTTGAAGATAATTTAATGTAAAGCATCTTTCGGGAAGAAGGGTGCTTTTTTGTTTTTCAGACCAGCGAATCTGGAATACATTCAAAAGAAATAGTATGGGACTGTTCGATTTTTTTACCAGGGAGAAGAAGGAAGATCTTGATAAAGGATTAGAGAAGACCAAAGAAGGTTTTCTTTCTAAAATCTCCAGGGCTATTGCCGGTAAAAGCAAGGTTGATGAGGAAGTGCTTGATAACCTTGAGGAGGCCCTTATTTCTGCTGATGTAGGCCTTAATACTACCATCAAAATAATTAAACGTATTGAGGAGCGCGTTGCGCGCGATAAGTTTGTTTCCACTGCTGAACTTAACCGCCTTATCCGCGAAGAAATAGAAAGCATACTGGCCGAGAATAAAAACCAGGACCTTGAGCGTTTTGATACTCCGCAAGGCACCAAGCCCTATGTAGTTATGGTGGTAGGCGTTAACGGTGCAGGCAAAACAACTACCATTGGTAAACTGGCCCACCAGTTTAAGCAAAGCGGTAAAAGCGTATTGGTTGGCGCCGGCGATACCTTTCGCGCTGCGGCAATAGACCAGTTGGAAGTGTGGGCACAACGCGCCGGTGTTGAAATCGTAAAAAGCCAAATGAATGCCGACCCTGCTTCGGTGGCCTTTCAGGCAGTTGAACGTGGCGTGGCCATTGGCGCAGATGTTATTTTAATTGATACCGCAGGCCGCCTGCACAACCGCGTGGATTTGATGAACGAGCTAAGCAAAATACGCCGTGTAATGCAAAAGGTTATTCCCGACGCGCCACATGAGGTATTGCTGGTACTTGATGGTTCAACCGGCCAAAATGCAATTGAACAGGCGAAACACTTTACCGCAGCAACGCAGGTTACAGCCCTTGCCATTACTAAACTGGACGGCACCGCAAAGGGTGGTGTAGTTCTTGGTATATCCGACCAGTTCAACATACCGGTTAAATACATAGGTGTAGGTGAGCAGATAGATAAACTGCAGGTGTTTAATAAAAAGTTGTTTGTTCAAAGTCTGTTTAATGGAAACTAACCCCTGCTGTTGGTTATAGGTGTAATTCTGTAAATGAATGAAGACAAAGAGATTAAAGAAAGATAAAGTAAGTGTTATTACCCTGGGCTGCTCGAAAAACGTGGTAGACAGCGAGGTGATGATGAACCAACTGCAACACGGCGGTTACGATGTAAAGCACGATAAGTGGAGTAAAGAGCGCAACATTGTTATAGTTAATACCTGTGGGTTTATTGACCGCGCTAAGGAAGAAAGCATAAATACCATAATGGAATACGCCGAGGCGAAGAGCAACGGCAAAATTGAAAAGCTTTACGTTACAGGGTGTCTTTCGCAGCGTTATAAGGACAACCTTGAGCTTGAAATACCTGAAGTGGATGCCTTTTTCGGCACTATGGAATTGCCCCGCCTGCTTAAAACATTAAAAGTAGATTACAAGCATGAGTTGATTGGCGAGCGCCTGTTAAGCACACCCTCTCACTATGCCTACATGAAGATATCGGAAGGCTGTAACCGTACCTGCTCGTTCTGCGCTATTCCTTTAATGCGCGGCAAACACATTTCACGCCCTATTGAAGAATTGGTGGACGAAGCAAAAAAACTGGCCGCTAAAGGCGTAAAGGAGCTAATGCTTATTGCGCAGGAGCTTACTTTTTACGGTTTGGATATTTATAAAAAACGCAGGCTGCCGGAGTTGTTGGCAGAGCTAAGTAAAGTGGAGGGTATTGAGTGGATTCGTTTACACTATGCGTACCCTGCCCAGTTTCCTATGGAGATTATTGATGCCATTGCAGAGAACGAAAAGGTATGTAATTACCTGGATATGCCGTTGCAGCATGCCAGCGATGCAGTATTAACAGCCATGCGCCGTAACATTACCAATGCCCAAACCCGTGAATTGATTGAAAAAATACGGGAACGTGTTCCTGATATTGCTATCCGCACAACTATGTTGGTGGGCTACCCTAATGAAACTGAACAGGATTTTGAAGACTTGAAATCCTTTATCAACGATATGCGTTTTGAACGCCTGGGCGTGTTTACCTATAGCCACGAGGAGAGTACCCGTGCATTTAATGCCGAGGATAACATTTCGGCTGAAGTAAAAGCAGAGCGCGCAGCTGAGTTAATGAGCGTTCAGGAGGAAATTTCACGCGATTTAAACGAGAAAAAAGTTGGCAAAACCTTTAAAGTGCTTTTCGACCGTAAGGAGGGAGGCCATTTTATAGGCAGAACCGAATACGACTCTCCTGAAGTGGACAACGAAGTTTTGGTAGATGCCAAGAGTCAGTATGTAAGGGTGGGTGATTTTGCCAATGTAAGAATCATTCGTGCTGAGGAGTTTGATCTTTACGGCGAGATAGTATAAACTTTTCATTAGCATTTAAGCCGTCATTTTCTACTTTCGCTACCTGTGCGAAAGCTTATCCCCTTTATCTTTCTTGCGGTGGTGTTGTTGCATACAACAGGGGTTCACTTTTTCTTTTATGGTAACCAGTTAAAGCTAAAGGCTGAAGTTCAGCACCTTTTAGAAAGCATTACCAATGAGCAACTGCAAGAATTACAGTTTACCGCGCAGGAGTTTAACGCACTACAGAAAGCCCATAGTGTTGAAGGCGAATTCAGAATAGGTGATGAAATGTATGACGTGAAGAGTATTGAACAGCGGGGCAATACAGTAATAGTGCGCGTGTTACATGATACCGAAGAAGAAGGCCTGCTCAAACTATTCTCCTCCCTTTTTGAAAAGAACAACTCCTCTAAAAGCACTAACAATAGCATTCAGGACAATGCCTTGCCCGAGTTTACTTTGCAGCAGGGAACTTTTGTATTTACTGATACCGTTAATGTAATAGGCGTAAAGCCTTTCCTGTCCTCAGTTTTAAGTGGCAACCTTCAGTTGTTTTGTCCCCCGCCCGACTTTTGTTAATAGCTAAATTCTGATTCTATGTAACGCAATCCTTTACGGATTGTGGCACATACGTGTGCATTATTAATCTATTTCAAAAGTGTTATATGAAACTGTATACTATAGTTATTTCATCTCTATTAATCTCCTCTAAACTGTTTGCCCAACAGGCCGATACAACGGTAAACATGGGCGAAGTGGTAGTATCTGCCAACCGCTTCGAAACTCCGCGCATTAATGTAGCGCAGCAGATAGAAGTATTGGGCAAGGAACGTATTGAACTGGCCAATGCCCCCACCACCGGCGATTTGTTGATGCAAAGTGGCTATGTGAACGTTCAAAAAAGCCAGCAGGGTGGTAGTAGCCCCGTTATGCGCGGTTTTGAAGCAAGCAGAGTGTTGTTGGTGGTTGATGGAATCCGTATGAACAACATTATATACCGTGCAGGGCACCTGCAAAATGTTATTACGCTTGATGGCGGCGTTATGGATAAGGTTGAACTTCTCTTTGGTCCATCTTCCTCTATGTTCGGCAGCGATGCCTTGGGTGGTGTTATGCACTTTATAACCCGCAAACCTCAATTAGCTACCGGCGATAAAAAGGTGGAGGTGCACGGTAATACTTTTATGCGTTACAACTATGCAAATACTGAAGTTACGCCTCACCTTGATTTTAATGTAGGCACTCGCCGGTTTGCATCTCTTACCTCAGTAACCTTCAGTAACTTTGGCGATTTACGCCAGGGCAGAAAGCGTAACTTTTTAAATGATATGCCGGGCACTGATTTTGCGTGGAATCGCAATTTTTATGTGCGCCGCTATGGCGATAGGGATTCTATTGTTGCCAACCCCGACCCAAGTATACAGCGCGGTAGCGGGTACAAGCAATACGATATCATGCAGAAATTCCTTGTTCAGCAAAACGATAAAATAAGCCATTTAATCAACCTGCAATTCAGCAACACCACCAACATTCCGCGTTACGACCGTTTAACTGATTTAAGTGGAGGTAACCTTAAAACTGCTGAGTGGTATTATGGTCCGCAAACGAGAGTGCTGGCTGCATACGAGTTCCGCTACCTTAACCCCGGCGGAGCAATTGATGAAGTAAAAGCCAACTTAAACTACCAATACATTATTGAAAGCCGCCACAACCGCGATGTAAACAAGCTCTTTAGAACTGATAGAGTTGAAAAAGTGCACGTTCCGGCATTTTTTGTACACGTGCGCAAAACGCTTGGCAACAACAATATAATTGCAGGCATAGATGGGCAATTCAATATGCTAAAGTCAACCGCAGAACAGCGCCATGTGATAGTGGATACTGCTAAGGCTGCTACAACCCGCTACCCTGATGGTAAAAACAGTATGAACAGTATTGGCGTATTTGCCACGCACTCTTTTAACTGGAACAACAAAATCATCATTAGCGAAGGATTCCGTTACAACTACGTAGGCTTAAACAGCCAGGTAGATAGTAACCTTACTTACCGTTTAACATTGGGAACAGTTAAGCAAAATCATCATGCACTTAGTGGCAACATTGGAGTAGTGTTCAATTCCAAATTTGGTTTCCGCGCTGCTATAAATGGTTCAACGGGTTTCCGTGCACCTAACGTAGATGACCTGGTAAAGATATTTGAATCTGCCGCCGGCAGCGTTATTGTGCCTAATACCAAATTGAAACCTGAATACACCTTTAACGGTGAACTTACCCTGAGCCAAAAATTTGCCAAGCGGGTAACTATAAGCGCAACTGGCTTTTACACTTACTTTAAAAATGCAATTGTAACAGATAAGTTCCAGTATGAAGGGCAGGACTCCATTGTGTATGATGGCGTATTAAGCCAGGTAATGGCCAACCAAAACAAAGGGAAAGCGTTTATTGCCGGTGCAGGTGTGCAGTTAGATGCACGTATTACCAATTGGTTCCGTGTTTATGGCACCTTTAACTTTACACATGGCCGCGTTATAGGTGATACTACCATTGTAAATGCTGATTCTACAACTTCGGTGATAAAGGACCTGGACCCGCTTGATCATATTCCCCCCGTTTTTGGTAAAGCTGGTGTTGAATTCAGCTACAAGAATTTCGGAGCAAACTTCTTCATTCTTTACAACGGCAAAAAACGTGTTGAGCAATACGGTGGCGGAGAGGATAACATTCAGTATGCGACCCCTTACGGTATGCCTGCATGGATGACCTTTAACATCCGCGCTAACTATAAAGTAACCAAGAACTTTGGGGTAGAAGTGGGCGTAGATAACCTGCTTGATACCAATTACCGCGTTTTTGGCTCAGGTATAAGTGGAATGGGCCGTACCTTCTTTGTAACGCTTAGGGGTAACTTCTAAGCTGCTTTAACGGTTGCGATGGTTTAGGCTATCGCAACCGTTTATTTTATACGATACTCATTTAGCTTAGGTAATATGATATTGATTCCCTAGTTTCGCAATCATAGATGCGCAAGCTGTTTTCCATATTGGTTTTGGTGCCGGCCATTATTTACTTAGTAGGCTACCAGCCCGTTTTTTTTGTAATGCAACTGCATCTTAAAAATGAAGCCCGCGAAGAGTTAGCGTCACCCGGTTCCGATATTGAAATATTAAAATTTTCAGCCGGGGATTTTGCCGCGCTTGAACGCCCGGAAGGTAACGACCACGAATTTCGCATTAACGGTAGCCTTTATGACGTAAAAGCTGTTGAGCGCGACGGCAACACCGTAACCGTTTATGCCTATGCAGATAAGGCTGAAACCGGCCTTATACATAAACTTATGGCATGGCTTGAACATGAGAACCATTCCCATAAGTCCTCCCATCATTTTTCTATTAACGGTTTTGTGGCTGATGTTTTATACGACGTACAATTTCTTCAGCCTTTAAATCAGCCACAGCAAGTTTCTTTAGCTTTCTACAACTTTCCCTTGCTACAGGCTAACATCCCTGTTTCTTCTCCTCCGCCTGATTTGGCTTAAAAGCCTTTTCAAGTCAATTTATTGATTCCTTTTTGTTGGAGGCAACGGTTTATACCTGTGCCCATAATGTTGTATGGAGAAGAAAATCCTGTCTTTTATATTTTTTATTGGCTTAATGCTGCCTGCCTTTACCCAAAGCGACACCCTGGAAGGGGAGTTGAAAGAGGTAGTGGTAACCGGCCTTAAGGAAAGCCGCAGGTTGGAAACAGTAGTTAACATTCAGCCTTTAACTACGTTGGAGATGCGGGAGAAAGGCGCGTTTAACATTAGTGACGGCCTTAGCAAGATACCGGGCGTAAGCCAGCTATCCACAGGTTTGGCTATTTCAAAACCTGTTATACGAGGCCTGTACGGCAACCGTATTTTAGTGCTGCTGTCGGGCTTGCGTTTTGATAACCAGCAATGGCAGGATGAACATGGCATGGGCTTAAGTGATATAGGAATAGACCGTGTAGAGTTAATTAAAGGCCCAATGGCTGTATTGTACGGCACTGATGCCGTGGGCGGCCTTATTAATGTTATTGAGGAACAAAGGCCGGAGGAAGGAAAGCTTCTGCTGGATTTCAATACCCGTTTTCATTCCAATACGTTGGGTACCGTAAACGACTTTGGCATCAGGGGCTATCGCAACAACTTATGGTGGCGGGTTCGCTTAGGGGCTGAAAGCCATGCTGATTACAGCGATGGGGCCAATGTTCGCGCCTTAAATTCGCGAAGCGATGGTTATTACTTTAAAGGTACCCTGGGCGTACAAAAAGGTAAGGTTACCAGCGAAAATAACTTTCACTTTTCGCGTAACGATTTTGGCTTTATACTGGGCGATATACTGGATTTTATGGACCCCGATGCCCGATGGACGCGCAAACTGAACGGGCCTTTCCATATAGTAATGCTCAACGTGCTTTCAAGTAGGAATAAGATTGCATTAAAAAATTCCTTACTGAAGGTGGATGCGGGTTTTCAGTCCAACTCGCGTATGGAAAACGAAGGAGGAGGCAAAATATCCCTGAACATGTTACTTACCACGGTGCTATATCACCTGGAGTGGATTAAGCCAGTAAGCAATAATCTGGAGTTTATACTTAGCCAAAACACCAGCTACGAGAACAATACCAACTACGGTGGACGCAAAATTGTACCGGATGCGCATATGTTGGAGGGTAGCCTGGGTGGCTTTGTTAAGTACAGTTCGGGCAAAGTGGTGGTTGAAACCGGTGCAGGCATCAATAACCGCTGGATTAAAACACTGCTTACACCTTTGGTTAACTCGCCCGATAAAGCCCACAACATCACTCCATTCTCCCGCTTCCGGGTTTCGTTTAATGCCTTAAGCGGTGTAGCGGTAAACCCAATTGAGGGGTTGAATATAAAGGTGAATGTTGCTACGGGCCTGCGTGCGCCTAACCTAGCTGAACTTTCCTCGAATGGCTTGCGTGAAGGAACCTACCGCTACGAAATAGGGGATATACACCTTAAGAATGAGCAGAATGTAAACTTCGATTTAAGTATAACGCATACTATGCCGTGGTTTGGTTACTCCTTAAGCGGCTATGTAAACATGTTTGATAACTTCATTTACATAACCCCAACCGCAGAGGAATATCTTGGCTTCCGTATTTACCGTTACCGGCAGCAAAATGCCATTTATGCAGGGGCCGAAGGTGAGGTGGAACTTACTCCACAAGGCGCGCTTAAGGGCCTTGGGCTAACCGTGGCCGGCGCTTACATCTACTCCATCGGTAAAGATGGTAACTTTATACCGTTTACTCCTGCGCCTAAAGTATCCCCCGGCCTGCGTTACCAGCGCGATATAAGCAAGGTGGTAAAATCCTTCTTTGTGCGTACGGGTTTCGATTATGTATTTCAACAAAACCGCGTAGCCCCCGAGGAGTTACCTACACCACGTTATTACCTGATGAATGCTTCAATAGGCTCAACCTTTGTAATGAAGAGGGTAAAGCTTATGGTTAGCGTGGTAGGCAGCAACCTGCTAAATGCTGTTTATTACGACCATCTCTCGCGCCTTAAGGAGTTTGGTATCAATAACATAGGGCGCAATATCACCGTCAATATTTCATTACCAATAACACTCAATTATTTTAAAACCAAAACAAAAAAACAGTAAAATGAAAAAGTCGATTTTTTCTCTTGCGGCTATTGCCGTATTGTTCGTGGCCCTTGTAAACTTTACTTCCTGCGAAAAAGATGAAGGCAAGTTGCCTAACATCTCTTTTAAAACCGGTGCAGGCTACACAGCTGCTGATAAAACCGTAAACAGCGGCGATACAGTAGTGGTAGGCATTAACGCTTCTAAAAGCGAAGGAGAGGACGTTTTAAAAACGCTGAACATTTCAAAAAGCGTAGATAACGGAGCAAGTTCAACCGTGCAGAACGTAACTATTCCAACTTCTCAGGAAGACAGCTACAGCGGCGACTTTAACCTGATAGCAGGTGCTGCCGGCCATACCGAAAAATACAGCTTTACCGTAACTAACCGCGATGGCTTAACCAATACCGTTAGCCTAACACTTACGGTGCAGTAAGCTTACTTTGCAAAGCTTAAAAGCCGCCCCCAAAGGCGGCTTTTTTATTGCGTATGACGGATATTATTGTAAAATAAGATTAACCGTCTTTTATTTGTTGGGAATGAATTCCTTTTCGGCCAGGCCCTTTTTTAAGATTTACGTTGCCTTTAGTGCGTTTCTGTTCATTCTGTTCAGTAGCACCATCGGCTATATTGTAATTGAGGGATACAGCTTTTTAGACGCGCTGTATATGACCGTAATTACGCTGGCAACCGTGGGTTACCATGAAGTACACCCCCTCAGCAAAGCCGGGCAAATATTTACCATCATCGTTATACTGGTAAACATTGGCGCTTTTACCTATTTCCTTACTCAAATTTCCAGCTATTTTTTAGATGGCGAATTCCAACGTACTTATAAACTTTACAAAATGAAGAATGCAATAGCCGAGTTAAAAGGCCACACCATTATCTGTGGCTTTGGGCGCAATGGCCGCGAGGCGGCTAAATTGCTGCACGAAAGAGGCCAGCAATTTGTGGTAATTGAGCATACGCCTTTCAGGCCCGAGCATGTAAGTTTTGAAGTGCAGTACTATTTGCAGGATAATGCTACCCGCGATGAAGCGCTATTGCAGGCCGGTATTGACCGGGCATCAGCCTTATTATCAACTTTGCCTGATGATGCGGATAACCTTTTTGTGGTGTTAACTGCACGCGAAATGAACAAGGCGATGAAAATAGTGAGCAGGGCCTCGCAGGATACATCGGTAAAGAAGCTGAAGACGGCCGGCGCCAACAATGTAATTATGCCCGATAAAATAGGAGGTGCCCATATGGCCTCGCTGGTTATAAGCCCGGATGTAAAGGAGTTTATTGACTTAATGAGCACCCATACGTCAGACCAATTCTCTATAAGGGAGCTTGATATTGACCGTACTGTTGCACTGGGCGAGCTGGATGCCTGGAGTAAAACAGGCGCTACTATATTAGGCGTTAAAACATCTCACAGCGATTTCTCACTTAACCCGACCCCATCTGTAGTGCTTCGCCCGGGTAACAAAATAATGGCTATGGGCAGTAACATGCAGTTGGAAAAACTAACGAAGCTGCTTAGCGAATAATAACCAGTTTACCGAAACCTTTCTTGAAGTACTTATCGTAGTTCTGGCTCATATGGTCCATATTCTTATCATCCAGGCGCGTACTTACGCGGTAGAAGTAAACGCCATTAGCCAGCACATCCCCGTATTCATCGCGGCCATCCCAGGTATATTCTGAAATATTGCGACCTATATGCAATGGGCCTAACTCTTCCTTCTTAATTTCTTTTACCACCGTACCTTTAATGGTCATAATCTGTATGCGCATGTAATCAGGTATCTCGCTACCTGTAATGGTGAATATAAATTTGGTAGCGGTTGTAAATGGATTTGGATAGTTAAGCACGTTAGTAATCATAGGCTTATTAATAACCTCGAAGCCTATCTTATAATCATAGAAGGTAAAGCCTTCGTAGCGGTCAACATTGCTGCTATGGTTGTTGCTGCGGTCGCGGTCCTTAATTATCAATTCGTATTTACCGTCCAGTTGCAGCGTGGGTTTAAACTCAATTTGCGCGCGGTTGCCCGATGCCAGGTTAGTGGAATCGGCCGGGTAGAATTTCATGATTACATCATCAAAGTTAATGCGCACCGGCTCAGTTTCGCCGGGGTATTTCAGGTAAACGCTTATAAGCGAGGTATCATTTAGGGCAAGAAACTTGTTCTCATCCTTAAGGGTAATAAGAATGTTTGGTTTGGCCGAAACTATATCTCCGTTAAAAATATGCTGCCCGTCAAAAGTCACATCCAGCAATGGGTTAATCTTATCGCCGGCGGTATTAAAGTTAAGTTCGGCAAAGTTATTAAAGTGGTATTGCTCAATTTGGTCCTCGTGCGGGTTAGCCTCCACTATTATTTTATCAAGGCCCTCGTACGTATTACTGTTAATGTTCTTAGTGTAACTTAATATCAGTGTATCCAATCCCGGCAAGGGGCTGTGCCTTACTTCGCTTGCATAGTTATTAAACTGCGCATCGCGTATGGTGTATTTGGTTAGTATGCTATCCATTGGCTGGTCGGTAATGCTTTCCAGGGCTACCTCCAGCTTTAAATCTCCGCCCATGGGTACATTATCAGTAAACGTAAAATGGGCTGCGGGGTTTATAGCTGCCTCAGGCGCTTTTTTGTAAAGTATGCGCCAGTATTTTAACTGTGCAGGTGTTCGTAAGCTGTCATCGCGGCTGTGCATACGCAGGCGCAGATAAGGGTATTGCTGGGCACTAACGGTGTTAAGCAGGTTATCGGGGTTAATGGTGGAGAACAGCACCGATTCCAAACCCGTATTAGTTACGCCTATAACATCTACATAACTGGTATCCTTGCTATTGCCTTCAAGGCTTTCTAACTTAAAGTGCATGCTGCCCCATTCCATGGCAGGGCCAATTTTAGGGGTAGTAAATTGCCCCTGGTACCAAAGGCCGGTAAAGTCAATTGAAGCATCAATAGGGGTGTAATCATTATGGTATTTAAGGGTGCTTGGGAAAGCGCTGTTACCCTTTTGGGTAAAGTAAATAAACGGACTGTTTATCTGGCCACTCTTGAAGGTTAATGCAGGAAAATCAAGCCCCGTTAATGCAGCAACCAGGGTAGTATCCCAGTTGATATAGTTGTTCGTCATGTTGTTATCCGAATAAACCAGCACATAGAATCCGTTAGGGATGGAGTCAATAAAGTTCTTAATCACCTCACTCCAGGGCTTGTTGGATATTAAAGCGGAAGAAGGAACGGATGGGTCTACCTGGGAGTGTGTACCAAGCGTAGCAAAATCGTAACCGTATTGCAGGTAATATTTGCCAAGGCAATGATAGTTGCCAAACTTATCGCCCCAGTTATCGCCACCCGACGGTAGTTGATTAAGACTATACCATGGCAACCCGGTAACGTTATCAATTACGGCAAAGGTTAAGCCCTGTGTAAAGCCGCAACTACCCATGCGGTAGCGGTGCATATCGTAGTTGTTGTAATTCCAACCCATTGCAGCTGAAGGAAGCGTACCGCCAACTGCATCTGCAATACCTGTTTTTACATAAATGTTGTTTACAGAAGGAGGGAACTTGAACAAACGATCGGTGCTATCTAAAATGATGTTCAGGAACTCATCTTTCTCCCACTGGTAAAGGTGAGATTGATTCCATCCCGGATATTCATGCGCCAGGTAAATAAACGAGCTATAACGCCATTTAGCGTTGCCCGTAATGGAAACACGCCAATAATATACGGTGCTGTCCTTAAAAGTTAGGCTGGGGTTCCAGTGCAGCACGCCGCCAACCTGCGCAATATGCCCGGTCTCCAGCGGATTAAGAAACAATTCCGAAGTGTCAATCTGGAAAGTATAATCGCGATAAGGCGCAAAAGGGTTTACGGTTGAGGCTTTTAAGGTAATGCCCTGTTGCGAGTCAATAGCAAACTCGTAAGGGTAAATGGGTATCACTTCATCGCTTTGTATAATAATACTCACCGGTATGGTTAAGCCGTTATTATTTTCCGTCATTTCATTTATCTCGTAGTCGGCATCAACAAAGGGGGTAAATTGGTTTTCGCCATATCCTAAATCACCAACCTGGGTTGGCATTACAAAGGTTACCGTATCCTTATAGTAAGGTGCGGCAATTATCTTTTTATAAAAGAAGGGCACTGCTGCACCACTGTTGCTGGCATCAAACACCGTGCGCGTCATGGTAACGGATACACTATCATCAATGGCCCGGCCAAGGTTGGTAACTACCAGTTTTACTTCAAACGAATCGCTGGCCGGTGTAACCGTTGAAGGATTAAAAAATACCGAAGATTGTTCAATGGCATAATCAGGCTCGGCGTATTGGTTCAATTGCAGGGCAGGGTCACCATGTATGGTCATTTCGTAAGCAACCATCATGTCGTAATCTGCATTGCCGCAGCAGTTTACCATGCGGTTAAAAGCGCCGCGCACACAGTCGCCAAAAGGTTTAGTGTAATTATTTTGGCTTAGCTGGCCGTAAACAAAAGAGGTAAAGTGATCGAGATTAGTAGAAATAGAAAGGCTGGTGGTTGCCATAAAAGCAATTGCGCCTTTATCAGACGGAAAAACGAAGCGCTCGCTAAAGCCCACGTTATTGCTGTGTATTAAGCCCGCAAAACAGCCGTTAGAAATAATTACAGGGTATTTACCAAAATTGGTGTAGTTCTCCGGTTCATCAATACTGAAATCAAACGCACTGGTGGCGGAGTGGCCGAAGAAAGTTATCAAAGAAACACCTTCGTTTATTTCTCCCTTAATTATCGCTGCTTTCGATTGGTCGATCGGGGCATTGGTCTCTTTGTAAAAGGCTTCAACATTAGCGCCCCAATTCTTAGCCTGCACAGTATCGGCATAACGTTCAAGGTAACTTCTGAAAATTACCTGCTCGGTGCTTCCTGTACCACCCCCAAAATGCAATACTTTTTTCTGCCACTCCCATTCACTGGGTTTCACCGGGTTTACCCCGGGGTGGTAAACAATCTGCTGGTCCTCGTACTCCGTCATCTTGGTTAGGTAATCCTGCACCTGTTGAGGGGTTTGTGCCGCTAAACGGCCAATGGCTACTACCATGGAGTCATTGGTTCTGCTTGCGGCCAATAAATTATCAGAACCAGGATAACCGAAAGTAGGCACCAGATCGAGGTTAAACTGGTTACCGGTAGCGCGCTTTAATGCCGGAGCCTCAATTGCCTTACCTGCAAGAAACACATACCTGGGTTTATTGCCCCAGGTAGCGTTTGCCCACTGTATAAAGTTGCGTAAGGCTAAAGGAGATTTACGCACGCCATAACTAAACTGGTCGTACAGGGCTTCAACATTAACTGTAACAGCCTGAAACTTGCCATTGGTAATATTGTCATCGATATCACGATAAGCACGATACGCTTCCACCGGATTGCTGCCGTTTAAATCGTATAAAGCCGGGTTTGAAATAATTACATAGTCGCCTTGCTTATTGATTGCACCAAGGTTTTCGAAAACTACCCCTTCAAGCGTATTCACTGTTTTAAAGGACGTAGCATCGCCGCTAAACAACACTAACTCCCTTGCCTTTGAAGATGGAGGCAGAACAAAGCGCAAAGGGCTTGAACCTGCAGGCTGGGTACTCCTGAGCAGCAGGCCATTGGTAATATCGTATAAAACGGGAACCTGTCCATTATCATTAAAGTTGTTTACCTCAATATATTTCTTGTTGGCATCCGCAGCTACTATGAAGTAAAAGTTGTTTTTGTTCTGAAAGTTAAAATCGCGCGGGTACGATATCTCATTCAGGTAAACAACATTCTGCCTGAAACTGGTGGCGTTATCCACTGTGCTGTATTGTACAGTGTTGTTGCCGTTGTTTAACTGCGATAATGCAATGTTCTGCTCCACACGCACCAGGTTAAATTTGGAGCCTGAAAAAAAGTGGATGTTATTATTGTTGAAGTTAATGTTTACATTATGCCCCTCGTTGGAATTGGTCGCGTATACTGACCTGAAAACAGCAGCCGGACCTGAAGAAACGATATCAGGGGTGCTTAAGGTATAAGTTTGACTGCTTACCTGCCCCGGGCCGTTTATGCTGCCAAAGAACTGGGCGTTGGCAAAACCTTCTCCCTCATCGTAAAGCGATTTGTAAACTTCATCGGTACCTACCGTTAAATAGCGGCCATCAAAAAAGCCGTTGGTTGAAAGCTGGCGAACAGTGGAGATGTAGTAGGCCTCCTTGGCCGGTGGGTTCAAAAGGTTATTCTGAATTTCGGATATGCGCTGGTTAGCAGCCGTGCGGCGGGTTAAATAGTAAACCGAGGTATCGGTAAACAAACTGAAATAAGGATGGGGTTGCAGGCTACCGTTACGGTAAAGCATGCTATCCACATCGCCAATATTCTTCTTGCCATAGAAATCAATGTAATCACCCGCAGTTAGTGTATTGCCTGTGGCTGAGACATAAATTGGAACCTGTTGGCCGTTATGATATACGGCCCATTGATCCTTGGGGGTTGAACCGGCAGCGGCATCAAAGCCTGCTAAAACCGAAAACGGAATACGGTATATACCATCTTCCGAAACTTTAATTTTATAATGAATGGCATTGTAGTCTATCCACTCATTGCCAAAAGGCTGCGCCTTTACCGCAACTAACCCGAAAAGCCCACACAACGCAAGTAAAAATTTCCTCATCCGCTATTCCTTTTGCTTCTTATTGATGTCAATCCTCACTGAAATAACATGTGAATAGAGACCAGCTCCGTCTTCTTTGTCCTTGATAGTGGTTAAATTGGTTAAGGCATAATCCAACGAAACAATCTTAACGTGTATGCCCGCCCCCAGGTTCGGCGATACGATAAAGCGCTTTTTGCCCAGTTCATCAGTAGCGCGCTGCAGGTTACCTACGCCGGTGCGCAGGCAAACATCAATATCTTTAGCAGGCACGTATTTAAGTTCAAGGCCGGCAGTCATATCAATACTTATAGGTTTTGCAGATACAAGCACATTACGACGGCCATCGGTAGTTATACCAAAGTTAATCTCCGGGGTAATAAAGAATTTATTTTTGATGTTAGCCTCGTAAGCAGCGCCAAGGGTAAATACCGGGGTGGTTATTTCAAGGCTGTTCTTGGGCAGGTCGTTATTGGTTTCCAATAAAACCTTCTTCTCCGCATCATTAAAAGTAATGTTCCAGGCATTAAAGGTACCTGTTACGTCGCGGGCCATTAAACCAAAGCGCCATTGCTTGTAACGGTATTGCAGGCCAGCATCTATACCAAAGCCGTATGCTTTAGCAAAGTGGCCTATCTGGCGGTAAATAATTTTAGCGCTACCGCCAATGCTTAGTCCCTTAACGGGCAGCATTTGCGAGTAGTGAAACATAAAGGCATAATCCGCAGCGCTAAAGCTGGTAATCTTGCTGTAATCTATACTGCCATCGGGCTGCACTATAAACAGGGTGTTAGGTATATCATCTACCCCAAAACGGAAGAAGGAGAAGCCCAGCACCCTTTTTTTCTGCTGCACGGGCACTGCTACTGATACGTAGTCGTACTTGGCAATACCGGCAAAGTACTCCGAATGCATAATACCAATCTGAAAGGTATTATTAATGTTAACCAGGCCGGCCGGGTTGTAGTAGTTAGAATATACATCGGAGGTGGTGGCTGCCTGCGCGTTACTCATGGCAAGGCCACGGGCACCAACGCCTACGCTTAAGAACTCGTTGCTGTACTTGCGTACCAACTGCCCTTTAACCCCAACTGCCAATAACAATGTAAATAGAAGTAATACGGTTCCTTTCTTCATATTTTTATCCCTTCAGAATTTGCTGCCAGCTATAACGCAATACAATATCCATATTGTGTAAAGCCGCCACAAATTGACGTTTCTCTTTTACGGAAAATTCTGTTTTTGTTACCATGCCGTAAACACGGTTAAGCCCGAAAACTATACTTTCCGGGTCATCGAACAAAAGCAGGAACCTTCTTTGCTTAAAAAAGTGAAACCTTTCTAAATATACCTGTTTTTGCCTCTCTAAAGAAAGCGAATCAAAGTAATTCTGCAAAACCTCTTCATCTGCCTTATCCACCAGTTCATAGTAGCGGTGGCAGATATTCTGGTCATGCAGTATAATCTGCCGGTCCAGCATCAGCTCCAAAGCTATATGGGCCAGTACCGATAGCCTTAAACGGTTACGGTCCAGCCCTGCCTCTATAAATGATTGTGTAAAGGCCTGCTGCTGTTGCATGAAATAGGGCGAATTATGAAATTTTTTATCGCCGGCATAATGGGCCAATATCCCCCGGTGCACCTTCGCCAATCCTTCATCGGCCGGCTCAACAGAATTTCTAATCAATGAGTTATAAATCTTTGAAAAACCAGCAGTTAAGTCCGGAATGCCCAATGCGGCAACAAACAATGGGTTGTTAGCAGGCAATTCGGTATAATAGTGCGATAGAAAGTGCATTCTGATATATTTGCGCAAATTAGTAAAGCCGAAATAAAGACCAATAGAATGGGATTTGTAGATGAGTTAAAATGGAGGGGTATTTTACACGATGTTATGCCCGGAACTGATGAACTGTTAAACAAAGGCATGGTTACCGGTTATATAGGCTTTGACCCAACAGCCGACTCTTTGCATGTAGGCCATATGATGCAGGTAATGACCCTGTTGCATTTCCAAAAGGCAGGCCACAAGCCTATTGCCCTTGTTGGCGGGGCCACCGGTATGGTTGGCGACCCCACAGGTAAAAGCGCCGAGCGCAATTTGCTTACCCCCGATGAGGTAAATTACAACCTGCAGTGTATAAAAAAGCAGCTGGAAAAATTCCTGGATTTTGATTGCGGCGACAAGTCGGCCATTGTAGTTAACAATTACGACTGGTTTAAGGAGTTCAGTTTTCTGCACTTTATACGCGATGTAGGCAAGTATATCACCGTTAACTACATGATGGCGAAGGACAGTGTAAAGATACGCCTTGAAGGTAACGGGGAGGGGATGAGTTTTACTGAGTTTTGCTACCAGTTAGTACAAGGCTACGATTACTACCATTTGTGGAAGCACCATAACGCCCAAATACAGATGGGCGGCAGCGACCAATGGGGCAATATTGTAACGGGCACCGAACTAATCAGAAAAAAAGGACAGGGCGAAGCCTTTGCCTTAACCGTTAAACTGCTAATGAAAGCCGACGGAACCAAATTCGGCAAAACGGAAAGCGGGGCGGTTTGGTTAGACCCCAAGAAAACATCGCCTTACAAGTTTTACCAGTTTTGGTTAAACTGCGGCGATGAGCAATCTGTTGACCTGGTTAATCGCTTCTCGCTAAAATCGCGGGAGGAGATTGAGGCACTTAAGGCAGAGCATGCCCAAAACCCGGCAGGCCGCATTTTACAGCGCACTATTGCCGACGAAATGACGGAGCGTGTACATTCTGCAGAGGCATTAAAACGCGCCCGGGAAACAACCGAAATCCTGTTCGGCTCAAGTTTTGAGGATTTTAAGCGCTTAAGCAATGAAGAGATAGAAGATGCGTTTGGAGAGGATATTACATTTCGCGTTACAAGGGACGCTTTTGGAAGCGATGTTGACGTGGTAAGCCTGGTGGCCGAAAAAGCTGCGGTGTTTGCCTCAAAAGGCGAGGCCCGCAAAAGTATTCAGGGTAACGGTGTAAGTATTAACAAAGAAAAGATTTCTTTGGAGCGCAAAATAACCGCAGCAGATTTGCTGCACGGTAAATATCTTTTAGTGCAAAAAGGGAAGAAGAACTACTATTTAATAGTAGCAGAGTAAGAATGGGAAAAGCAGTAGCCATATTCAGTTTGTTTGTTTTAGCGCTGGTTTCATCCTGCGGTAATCGCCCGTTTGCATGTTTTACCACCGAGCCGGATGAGGATAGCCTTAAAGTAAACCAACCCATTATGTTTAATGCCGCCTGCAGCACTAACGGCGAGTCTTTTTATTGGGAGTTTTACGATAACGAGGATTCTACTTTTTACGATAGCCCGTTAACGATGACTTTTCACGATACCGGTAACATAAAGGTTTTTCTTTTGATAACCTCCGGTGGTAAAACTGCTTCTACTGAGCGGATTATTCATATCAATCCTTAGCAGTAAGGGCGTCAATTGTTGCCTCAGCCTTCAACAATACTTCTTCGTATTCTTTTTCAGCAATTGAATCATAGGTTATTGCTCCTCCTACGGGTATTGATAAGTATTGCCCGGCCTCGTTGTAAAGTATGCTTCTTATCACCACATTAAAGTCAAAGTCACCTTCGGGTGTAACATAACCCACTGAACCGCTGTAAAGCCCGCGTTTAAAATCTTCATACTCCTCAATGGTTTGCATCACCATCACTTTGGGTGCACCCGTCATACTTCCCATTGGGAAAGTGCATTTAATTATATCCGTAAAATGAACATCGTCTCTCACAGTAGAGGAAACGGTTGAAATCATTTGGTTAACGGTGTTGAACCCATATATGCCAAAGAGTTCTTCAACCTGTACGCTGCCCGGTACCGAGCAATGGGCTAAATCATTACGCACCAGGTCAACAATCATTACATTTTCCGCCTGCTCTTTACTATCAGTCTTTAATTGCTGCTGCAGTAAGGCGTTTTCTTCTTCGTTTGCCCCTTTTCTTATAGTGCCTTTAATAGGCTGCGAAATAAGCTTTGAACCTTCCCTTTTAAGAAAACGTTCAGGGCTGGCGCATAACAGGTATTTATCGCCCAGTTTAAAAAACGAACTAAATGGGGCCTGTGCTTTGTTGTTCAGGCTTGAGAAAGTTTTAACGGCATCAATACTTACACCTTCGGCAAAAAACTCGAGGCAGTAATTCATTTCATAAAAATCGCCTTCAGCTATCTGATTTCTTATTCTCTCAACGTTCTGTAAGTAGGTTTCTCTTGCAGTTCTGCACTTTAGTTCAACTGCCGTTACCTTCTTTTGGGGTGCATTATACTTTTCAATCGCCTCAATCAACTCAAAGGTCTCAGGGTAATTTCTGTTTACGGTTAGCTTGTTGCCCTTTATTTCCAGGAGATAACGTGGCTTAAAAAAGTAAAGCTCCGGAAAGCGCTGTCCATCAAAGTTGGAACTTTGTAAAGCCTCTACCTGGTTTTTTACATCATAGGTTAAAAAGCCGAAAATGGTAGAGTAGGAGTGGTTGTGAAAACGGCGTAACTCTTCAAGCGTATAGTCACCCGGGGCCGTTTCATCAATGGTATCAATTGCCAATACCCACTCTTTGCCGGGGTATTTGTTTTGGTGATAGCTGTTGTCGGTTAAAAGGCATACTACCCTGAACTGTTGTGCCCATTGCAGGGCCTTTTCTTTAAAGGCATGCACATCGGTAAGCGGGATAGTGGTTGTTTCAGCCATCAAAAGGCATTTGTCATCCTTAAATGAGTGAGGACGACAGGTAGACTATACCATTGCCCCCGTTTTCTTAAACAGCAGCTTTTCCCTTTCCGGTCCGGTGGAAATCATGCTCACCTCCGTGCCAAGGTATTCCTCTACAAACTGTAAATAACCCAGGAAGGTTTCAGGCAGGTCATCGTAGCTGCTGAATTTGCGCAGGTCGGTTTTCCAGCCACATAGTTTGTGATACACAGGGGTTATTTTAACCTGGCAGATATCATAGGGTATTTCGGTAGTTCTCTTGCCGTTAATTTCGTACTCCGTGCAGGCTTCGATTGTTTCAAAGTCGTTAAGAATATCCGACTTGGTCATGGCAATTTGCGTAACGCCGTTAATCATCACGGCATATTTCAAAGCAGGCAGGTCAATCCAGCCGGTGCGGCGGGGGCGGCCGGTTGTTGCGCCAAACTCTCCACCAATCTGGCGGATACGCTCACCCATATCATTATCCAGTTCCGTTGGGAAAGGGCCACTACCAACACGGGTAGCATACGCTTTAGCAATACCAATTATCTCCTTTACCTTGGTAGGCGGAATGCCCAGCCCATTGCAGGCGCCCGATGTAATGGTGTTGGATGAAGTTACGTAGGGGTAAGTGCCAAAGTCAATATCAAGCATGGTTCCTTGCGCGCCTTCGGCCAATATGGTTTTGCCTTTGCTTAAGGCATTGTTCAGGTAATATTCAGAATCTATAAGGTTTAGCGAACGCAGGAATTCAATGGCTTCAAACCATGTCTTTTCGGTTTCCTCCAGAGAATATTCAAAGTCGTAAATCGTAAGCAGGTGAAGGTGTTTCTCCTTAATGCGATCGTAGATAGCTTTAAAATCTGAACTGATAACATCGCCTACACGTAAGCCATTGCGGCCTGTTTTATCCATGTAAGTAGGAGAGATGCCGCGTAATGTGCTGCCAATCTTCTCCTTGCCTTTGGCCGACTCGCTGGCAGCATCCAGTATTTTATGGGTTGGTAAAATAAGGTGTGCCTTTTTAGAGATAAACAGGCGCTTATTGATGTCAATTCCTTTAGCGGAAAGCTGCTCTATTTCCTTTTTGAGCGTAACGGGATCGATAACTACGCCGTTACCAATAACGTTAACGGGTCGGTCCTTTAAAATGCCGCTTGGCACGGTGTGTAATACAGTTTTAACGCCATCAATAACCAGTGTATGGCCGGCGTTGGGCCCACCCTGAAAGCGGGCTATAACATCATATTTATCGGCCAGGTAGTCAACAATCTTACCTTTTCCTTCATCACCCCACTGTAAGCCTAATAGTATATCTACGTGCATAGTTGTTTATTGTGTGACTGCGGTTAACAGCCTTCTTTCAATTGTATTAAGAGTTAAGAAAACTGATAGCAGAAGCCTCATCAGCATAAACAGGAAACAGGCTTTCCAATTTGGTAATCTGCAACAGCTTTTTCATTTGCTCAGGCAAGCCGCAAAGGGCCAGTTCGCCACCGCCATTACGGGTTTTGCTCAGGGCTGTCATTAACATACCAAGGCCGGTGCTGTTTATAAACTTCATTTCGGCCAGGTTAAAAAGTACTTTTTTGTTCCCCTCTTCCAGGTTCTTTTTCAATAGTTCCATTACGGGGGCATTGGTGTTTTCACCTAAAAGGTTTCCTTCTAATGAAATAACAAGCACTCCGTTTTTTAATTCGTTCTTCATAAACTGGGTTTGGTTTTTAAACGTTGGTAGTTTCAGTTGTTTTTTTGGCGGCTTCCATTTCGCGCTTCTTTTGGCAGTTGCCGCACACACCGTACATGTTAAGGGAGTGGTGTGTTATCTTGAAATTCAGCAGTTCGCCCATCATTGTTTTTATCTGTTGAATGCGAGGATCGCAAAATTCAACCACTTTTTTACAATCTACACAAATGATGTGATCATGTTGTTTATAACCGTAGCTTTTTTCGTACTGCGCCTGGTTTTTGCCAAACTGGTGCTTTTTTACCAGGTCGCAGCTAACCAGCAATTCAAGGGTGTTATATACCGTGGCGCGGCTAACATTGTATTTCTTCTTTACCAGGCTTTCGTAAAGGCTTTCCGCATCAAAATGGTCATCGCGGTTGTATATTTCCTCTATAAGGGTAAAGCGCTCGGCAGTTTTGCGTAACTCCTTGCTTTCCAGGTAGGCTGAAAAGATGTTTTTAACTTCGTCAATAAGCTCTTTACGGTTCTGAATCACGCCCGAAAATACAGCCATTGCGGCACATTGCCAACGGCTTAAAGGCAGTGTTTATAAGATGTTTTCCTTCAGCCTGTTAGCCCGGCGCTAACTACCGGTTTAACTTAAAGAATTTGCCCGAAAGACGGTTTGACCCGGATTGAATACTATGGTATACAAAATTTGGGGCGAGGCCCTGCGGCCTGAATTACTCCGTATCCTCACTGTCAAAGCGGCTTACTTCCAATATACCATCCAGCGAGGTCATACGGTGGATGAGGTCTTCCAACTCAGCCGTATCATGCACATACACCATTATGCGGCCTTCAAAAACACCATCGGCGCTATCGAAACTGATGGAGCGCATGTTGAGGTTCATTTGCCCGGTTATAATGTTGGTTATTTTGTTTACAAGGCCCACATCATCAAGGCCCGTAAGTTTAATACCGGTAAGGAAGGCAATTTCATGCTGTTTGGTCCAGCGGGTTTTGATAATACGGTAGGCATACTTACTCATTAACTGCACCGCATTGGGGCAATTGGTGCGGTGTATTTTAATGCCATCGTTAATGGTAAGAAAACCGAATACATCATCACCCGGTATGGGGTTACAGCATGGCGCAAACTTGTAGTCAATTTTATCGGCACTTTCACCCATTATAAGCAACTCGGCATTTTTTTGCAGCGTTTGCTTAACTATTTCATCAATGCTATCGCCCGCACCCAGTTTTTGGGCGTTAGCCATCTTAGGCAGTTTTATCTTACCTACTATAACCTCAAACTTCTCCAGTTCGTTAACATCAAATTTTTTGGTGGCAACGCTGTAATACAAATCCATAGGAGAAATCATCTTAAAATGGTTCATCAGCAAAAGCAGGTTGGCTTCGCTTACATCCATTTTCAGTTGCTTCATTTTCTTCTCCAGTATCTCGCGGCCGTCGTTCGCTGTCTTCTTTTTCTCTTCCTTAAGCGTTTGCTTAATTACCGAGCGGGCTTTGGCCGTAACTACGTAACTCAGCCAATCCTCATTAGGCACCTGCTTGTTGCTGGTAAGTATCTGTATCTGGTCGCCGTTTTTTAGTACGTGGCTCAAGGGCACCAGTTTGTTATTCACTTTAGCGCCAATGCACTTTTTACCTAAGTCTGAGTGTATTTCAAAAGCAAAATCAAGAGCGGTGCCGCCTTTGCGCAAACGCTTTAAATCTCCTTTAGGCGTAAATACAAAAATCTCATCGCTGAAAAGCTCATACTTGAACTCATTTACTACATCCAGGGCGGTTGCATCGCTGCTCAATACGCCCCTTATTTTGTGCAGCCATTCATCCAGCACGTTATCGGCTGAGCCTTCCTTGTATTTCCAGTGGGCAGCAAAACCCTTCTCTGCAATTTCATGCATACGCTCGGTGCGTATCTGTATTTCCACCCATTTCCCCATGGAACTCATCACTGTGGTATGCAGGGCTTCGTAACCATTGGCCTTGGGGTTGCTTAACCAATCGCGTAAACGGTCGGGGTTCGGATGATAAATATCTGTAATGGCTGAATACACTCCCCAGCAATCGCTCTTCTCTTTGTCAGGGTCGGACTTAAGAATAATACGTATGGCGAACAGGTCGTAAATCTCCTCAAACGGCACACCCTTATTCTTGATTTTATTGAATATGGAGTAGATAGATTTAGGCCGCCCGTAAATATCGAAGTTAAAGCCGCGCTTTTCCAACTCTTCCTTAAGGGGGCGTATAAAGTCATGAATGAACTTGGTGCGTTCGCGCTTGGTTTCATTCAGTTTACGTGCAATCTCCTTGTACGTATCGGGCTCAGTAAACTTTAAGGATAGGTCCTCCATTTCCGTCTTCATGGCGTATAAGCCCATGCGGTGCGCCAACGGAGCATAGAGGTACATGGTTTCGCTGGCTATCTTTAATTGCTTTTCGCGCTTTAAAGAATCCAGCGTGCGCATGTTGTGCAGGCGGTCGGCCAACTTTATCAGTATTACCCTTATATCATCATTAAGGGTAAGCAGCAGCTTCCGGAAATTCTCAGCCTGTAAAGAAGAGTTTAAATCAAATATGCCCGATATCTTGGTAAGGCCATCAACTATACGGGCCACTTCCTTATTAAACTGGCGTTCAATTTCCTCCAGCGTAACTTCGGTATCTTCCACCACATCATGCAGCAGCGCGCAAACCACCGAAGTGGCATCAAGGCCCATTTCATCACTAACAATACGGGCTACGGCAATAGGGTGTAAAATGTAAGGTTCGCCTGATTTACGGCGCATATCCTTATGCGCTTCCATGGAAAGCTCGAAGGCTTCCCGTATCATCTTCTTTTCTACCGGGGTAACGTTCTTCCTGAGGGAACGGAGCAGTGCTCTATATTCCTTCAGAATCATCTTTTTCTCGGCCTCTAAATCAATTGTTTTTTCTACTACCGGCTGCATATCTCTTCCTGAATTTAGCGCATTTGCATGAAGTTTCAAAACCTATACCAATGAGTTAAACGAATGTAACAAGGGAAAAATGGCAGAACTACCGTGTTTTCAACGGCTTAGTTGTCAGTTGTCTCAAGCTGTTTCTTTTGGCAGAGTTGTGGGCTAAGCCCTAACCGCCGAGATAAATTTTTTACAATAGCGGCTTAGGGTCCAAATTGGGAATACGTTGCGGTAGGCAGTGTAGCTTATGCCGCAGCTATGGTTAAACACGCCGCTTATATTCTCCTGCGGAAAATCGCCATTGCTTTGCTGGCGACTCATTAAAAACTCAATTCCCTTATCAATAACCTTACGGTTAGTATAACCGGCAGCCATTAGCGACAAAAGTGCCCAGGCTGTGTTTACTACCTGCGATTTTTCAGAAGCGATGTATTGCTTCTTCAGGCAGCTATCGAACCTTTCACCCCAACCGCCATCGGGGTTTTGGCGGCTTACCAAAAATTCGCAGCCTTTATCTATTGCTGAACGCAGCTCTGCTGTTTTGTTTAATGCCTCAAAATGTGTGAGGGCCTCTATGGCAAACCAAATTCCATAGGTAAAACAAACAGCCCAGGAGCCATACCAACTACCGTCCGAATTTTGCTGCGATAAAATGAACTTTATGCCTCTTTCTAGGCTTTTTTCTATTTCAGCCTTGCGGTAATCAGGGTTATGCTCCTTAAACTTAATAAGGCCCTGTATGGCGGCAGAGGAACACTCGATATAAGAATGCTCAATCATTATGTTGCCGAAAATTTCAGAGGGATTAAGTTTCTCCAACCACAATGGTCCGCGTGTTAGCTCATAACTGGCCCAACCGCCGTCTTCATTTTGGAAGGAGAGAAGCAGGTCTGCAGTTACCTCAAGCGTAGGATGTTGAAATTCTGTTTTAGTAGTTATATACCCCAGTTCCTCTGCAAGCAAAGAGCATTTTAGCCCCTCTGCTGTGCAGTCCGTTATTGGCCAACCGTGGTCAACCGTGCTAAAGGGCCAGCCGCCAACCGAATCGTGCCGGTGGTATTTCTTATGTTCACGCACTTCCACATTAACTCTGCTGGTTTTTATAAACTGAAAAGCCTTTTCCACCACCGGCTGAAATTTCCTATGCAGTCCGCTTTCGGTAATGGCCTGCATGGCAAACACAGTATCCCACAATTGCGAGCCATTATAGCCGTTCATCTTCATGCCGTCTTCTGCCACCCATAAATAATCAAACCAACGCTGCACATGCTTTTTAAAAGCTGCCGATTGGTTGCCATACCCGTGCCATACAGCTATTGAGTTTATTACCTGGTTTACCGGGCCAATGTTAAGGTAATTAGTATGCTCATCTTCCGCATTTATGTAATCCAGGCAAAAGGCCATGGCCTTTTTACGCAACCCATTTATATGCAGCTTTTCATAGGTATTACTAAAAGTGTTCAGCACTTTAAGCAGCGGCTTCTGCGGCCAGTATAAATCAGGGCCTGCACACTGGTTGCGCGCCTTAGCCCAATCTATTTGTTCGTAGGGCAGTAAGTATATTTCCTTACGCAATTCATTTACCAATTCTGTTTGCCTGCCTTTTACTTTTGCAGCATAACAGTAGGCCATAGGCAAGTATACCATACGCGCGTGGCACCAATAGCGGGATGGATGAAATGGCAACCACTCCGGCAACAGCCACATTTCAGGGAAAAGCGAATTGCAGCCTTCCCACTCATAAACACCCAAAACGCTTAAGTAAAACTTACCCCAGCTGGGCACTCCTGTAGCGCCACCTTGCATATGTATCCATTGCCGGGCTTTCAGCATTGCCGGCTCAGCAGCTTGTAAGCCAAGTATCCGCAGGGAAACATAGTGCAATACAGTGCCAAACATGGTTGACTCACTTTCCAGGTGCAAACCCCACCCGCCATCAGTATTCTGATGATTCAGGAAGTAGCGCTTTACTAAGGCAGCATGCGCTTTAGGTAAGGGTGTTTCAGTTACGTAAGAGGTAATTACCAAGCCCGGGGCTAAAAAATGAGGACCGCCATAATCAGCAGGCCAGTGCCCGCTCTCAGCTTGCAATTCTTTGTAAAAGTCAATGGCTTTAAAGGTCGCGCTTTCAATCCGGTTTTCGAAGCCTGAAGTAGCTGGTTTAAATTCTGCGGTTTTACTGAGTCTGTATGGCAGGTCGGCACTGTTAGGGTTTTGCGACTTATCAAATGCAAAATCACTTTCGAAGGATTTAATAATCGTCTCTAAATCATCTCCTTGTGCATCAAATTGCCAGGTCTGCGTCCCCTTATCATCTGTTTGTAAGCGCCAGTATTTCCAGCTGTGTTTATCGTTCACAGCGGCTAAAGTAGGTCATTTTGCGAAAAATTCGCAAACTACTTTTTGGCAAATGTGCGTAAGTCGCTCATTATTTGGTTGGCGATATTATCAGCCGTAGTTTCTGAATTGCTCTCAGCGTAAATACGGATGATAGGCTCAGTATTGCTACGGCGCAGGTGCACCCAATCTTTATCAAACTCAATCTTTACACCATCAATTGTGTTAATCGGGTATTTCTGATACTTCTTTTCCAGTTCCTCAAACACCTGATCAATATTTACCGAAAGGTCCAGGTCCACTTTTTTCTTTGCGATATGGTAGCTGGGATAGCCTGCACGCAGTAATGAAGCCGTTTTACCGCTTTTTACCAGGTGGGTTAAAAAGAGAGCGATACCTGCCAACGCATCGCGGCCATAATGTAATTCAGGATAAATGATGCCGCCGTTGCCTTCGCCACCAATTACCGCTTTCACTTCTTTCATTTTTTCCACCACGTTAACCTCGCCAACTGCGCTTGCAAAATATTCCTGACCGCGCTTTTCGGTTACATCACGCAAAGCACGAGTGCTTGATAGATTAGAAACCGTATTGCCTTTCTTTTTGCTCAGTATATAATCGGCAACTGCAACAAGGGTGTATTCTTCGCCAAACATGCTGCCGTCTTCGCTAACCAGGGCAAGGCGGTCCACATCGGGGTCAACCGCAATACCTAAATCGGCATTCTGCTTTTTAACGGTAATAGAAAGTTCATTCAGGTTTTCGGGCAGCGGTTCCGGATTATGAGGGAACAAGCCTGTTGGTTCAGTATAAAGTTCAATTACCGTTTCAACGCCAAGCGCTTTAAGCAATTTAGGTACGGCAATGCCTCCGCTGGAGTTAACACAATCTATTACCACTTTCAACTTGCGGGCTGCAATGGCAGCGGCATCAACCAGTTTAAGTTTTAATATTTTTTCAATGTGCTTATCAATGTAGCTATCGTCTTTAGTATAAGTGCCTAATGAGTTTACATCTTCAAACTCAATGGTTTTGTCTTCAGCAATCTTCAGAACTTCTTCGCCGGCCTTTGCTGAAATAAATTCGCCGTGGCTGTTTAACAGCTTTAGTGCGTTCCACTGTTTAGGGTTGTGCGATGCTGTTATAATAATACCGCCGCCTGCTTTTTCTTCGTGTACGGCTATTTCAACCGTTGGCGTGGTTGAAAGACCAAGGTCAACAACATCAATACCAATGGATAACAAAGAGCCTACCACGATATTGTTTACCATTTCTCCGCTAACACGGGCATCTCTACCAATTACTATTTTGCGATTGCCTTCCTGCTCCTTTATCCAGGTGCCGAAAGCCAATGTAAACTTCATGATATCTGTCGGGGTCAGATTTGCTCCTGGAAAACCACCAATGGTGCCGCGAATACCCGATATAGATTTGATTAATGACAAGGTGTGAATTTTTTTGGGAGGACAAAACTAAAATTTTCACTCTTTTGCGAAAGCGCTTTTGCTGAAACTTACGCACATTATGGCTGAAAAAAAATGGTTTGAAGAGTGGTTTAACTCGCCTTATTACCATTTGCTGTATGCTCACCGCAGCGAGCATGAAGCTGAAATTTTCATTGGAAAAATTTCTGCGCACCTGGGTATTGCTAAAGGCGCAAAAGTACTGGATGTGGCCTGTGGTAAAGGCAGGCACGCTAAAACCCTGCACAAGTTAGGCTTTAGCGTTACAGGCATTGATTTATCGCCAAACAGCATTAACGAAGCACGCCAATGCGCACCTGATAACCTGCATTTTGATGTTTGGGACATGCGAAAAGTGTATCGCCCTTCAAACTTCGATTATGTGTTTAATATTTTCAGCAGTTTCGGCTATTTTGAAAAGGAGGAGGAAGATTTGGAAGCCGTAAAGGCGTTTGCCGGCAATCTTAAACCAAATGGAACTCTCGTTTTCGATTATGTAAATACCGAATGGCTGGTCAAAAACATAAAAAGCCGGGAGATAATTCCCAGAGGAGAGATTCATTTTCAAATACAAAAGCGAATAGAGAACGGCTTTATCAAAAAGAAAATTGAGTTTTTAGCCGAAGGGGAAAATTACAGCTTTGAGGAACAGCTTAAGTTGCTAAACCTTGCACGGTTCGAGCAGATGTTTGCGATAGCAGGATTAAAAATTGAAGAAAAGTTCGGCGATTACGATTTAAATCCCTTTGTTGCTGCGCAATCTCAGCGCCTGATTTTAATAGCCCGTAAACAATAGTGCTGGAGCAATTACGCCATATTGATTATACGCTTTTCCATTTCATTAACACTGATATGGCCAACCCTGTGTTGGATTTTTTGTGCCCTATACTGCGCAACAAACTTACCTGGGTACCGCTTTACATTTTGTTTGCTTTGCTGCTATATCGCAAATACGGTGCAAAAGTTATCTATCTAGGTATTGGTGCAGCGCTCGTTATTCTACTATCCGATCAAATTTCAAGTTCACTTATTAAGCCTTACCAACACCGTTTAAGGCCCTGCAACAATCCGGCAATAGAAGCGCGCTTATTGCTGGATGCCTGCGGCGGTGGCTATAGTTTCGTATCATCGCACGCGGCCAATCACTTTGGCCTTGCCGTATTTCTTGTTTTCTTTTTTGAGCGTAAAAGGCTGGCTGCCCCTTTATTGTTGTTGTGGGCTTTTGCAGTTGCCTTTTCGCAGGTTTACGTTGGGGTGCACTTCCCTATGGATGTGCTTGCCGGTGCGCTGCTGGGCTCCATAATCGGTTGGGTCTTAGGTATGGCTGTAACAAAACTTATAAAACGTACATAAAAAACCCACACAGAATCTGACGTTAAGTTGCTTCTTAAGTCAGGATTTGGGCTTAGCAACATCGTTGTAATCCGCGGTTAACCTGTTTTTTGGACGAGGATCCCGATTTGCACCGGGACTTGCGGCCCGCCATTGACGTTACAATTTAGGCCCGGTTCTATATTAATATCCAACTAACGCATCTGTCTGTGTGGGCGTATTTTAAAGAGTGTATTCACACTCCTGAAATCAAAGAACTATGTGCAAGATAAGGGATGGTTTTGAAATACGGAAGCGTTTTGGGTCAGCTATCCGTCATTTTATTTTTGTTAACAGACAATTACTTTACCCAGTCGGCAATAAAGATGTTTGTATCGCGCGTGCCACCGTTATTGCGGTTGCTGCACCACACCAGCTTTTTACCATCGGGCGAAAACATAGCAAAGGAATCGAACACCTTGTCGTAAGTTATCTGTTCTAAACCGCTGCCATCGGTATTTATCATATAGAGATTAAACGGAATGGATTTTGTTTTATGATTGGAACTGAAAATTATTTTTTTACCGTCAGGAGAAAAGAAAGGCGCCCAGTTGGCTCCACCTAAATCGGTAATTTTACGACGGTTTGTTCCGTCGGTATTAGCTATATACAATTCCATTTTATTTGGCGATACCAAGTGCTTCTTCAACAACTCTTTATAATCCACTCTTTCTGAATCGCTTTCAAACTTTGTGCTGCGCCAAACAATCTGTTTGCCATCCGGCGAAAAGAATGCACCGCCATCATAACCTAATTCGTTGGTTATTTGTTTTACATCACTGCCGTCAATATTCATGGTATACAATTCCACATCCCCGCTACGGTCGCTGGTAAAAACAATTTTATCTCCTTTAGGCGATACAGTAGCTTCGGCATCGTAGTAGTTATTGTCAGTAAGCTGTTTTTTAATGTTCCCGTTCAGGTCAGAAACAAACAATTCAAATTCAGGATATAACGGCCACAGGTATTTACCTTTCATATGCCCTGGCTCTGCGGGGCAGGTATCAATTTTTACGTGCGTGGACGCATAAATTACCAATGAATCTCCGGGCAAAAAGTAGGAACAGGTGGTGCGGCCCTTTCCGCTGCTTACCGGCGTAGGCATCAAAAGGGTATCCATATAACCCCGCCATAATGGGTAGTAATAAATGCGGTCGCAGTTTATGTCCTTCTTCTTGTTGGTGTATTGGTAGATAAGGCCATTTCCCTTAAAGTTCCAATAGGCTTCAGCATTATCCCCGCCAAAGGTTAGCTGGTGAACATTCTTCAGGTGCTTCTCCTGCGGGTAATGTATGGCTGAAGAATCCTGTGCGCATAAGCCGGCAGCTGCAAATAACAAGCAAACTAAAACAAGGGTATTTCTCATATTGCGCGCGAAGAAAGTAAAGGTAAGGCGCAGTATGTCACTGCAATGTCATTTTTATTTTAAGCTTTACTAAGCCAACGCCTGTTCCAGGTCCTGCAGAATGTCTTCAACATCCTCTAAACCAACTGAAACACGGATAAGTCCATCTGTAATGCCGTATTCCTCCCTTTGTTTCTTTGGTACAAAAGAGTGGCTCATGCTGGCCGGGTGCTGTATGAGCGTATCAATAGTGCCTAATGAAGCAGTTAGCTTGCAGAACTTTATCTTCTTCATCAGCTTTTCGCCGGCCTTGTAACCACCTTTTAATTCAAATGACAGCACCCCCCCATAGTTTTTCATTTGCTTTTTGGCAAGTGCGTGGTCCGCATGTTCCTTTAAACCAAGGTAGTTAACAAAGGCTACCGCTTTATGCTTTTGAAGGTAACGGGCAATCAGCATGGCGTTTTCGCAGTGCTTATCCATGCGTATGCTAAGCGTTTTCATGCCTACGTTAAGCAACCATGCATCAAAAGGGCTGCAGATGCTGCCGTTAATTTTGCGCACCTTCCAAACCTCGCTTTCCATAAATTTTACATTGCGGCCTGCTAAAAAACCACTTAAAGCAGTGCCGTGTCCATTCAGATACTTGGTGGCAGAATGAACAATAAAATCTACCCCAAACTTAAACGGTTGCTGTAAATAGGGCGAGGCAAACGTATTGTCTACCGCCATTTGCGCGCCGTGTTTGTGTGCCAGGTTGGCCAGCAGTTTTAAATCGTAACAGTTTAATGTTGGGTTAGAAGGGGTCTCAGCATAAAGCAGTTTTACATTCTTTTTGCTCTTTAATACCTTTTCCAGTGCGGCGGTGTCGCCAAAATCCGCATAAACAACTTCTACCTTAAACAAATCGGTGTAGTGATTAAAGTAGTCTACCGCAGTACCATAAATATTACCCTGTGCCAAAAGTGCGTCGCCGGGTTTTAGCACACTTTGAAACAGGGCAGATATAGCCGCCATGCCCGATGAAAAAACCAAAGCCTTGGCCTTAACATCCAAACCAAGCGTTTCCAGCTTCACCAATTTGCTTTCAACCAACTCAGCATTGGGGTGGCTCCAACGGGCATAAATGTAAGCCTGTTCTTCGCCTCTAAAGACCTGTTGCGCTTTTTCGGCAGATTCATAAATATAGGTGGAGGAGGTGTAAATAGGAGCGGAGTGTGGGCTAACCTTTATGGCGTTATCAAAATTGTCCTGGGCGGTAATGGAGGCAAACCCTTTATTGTTTTTCTTAGTTTTCATTTACAGTGCCGAAATAAATTTGAAAATTAGTGCCCTTAAAACTTACAGCTAATGGCATACGATATTAAAAAGCACCTGCAATATAATGCGTGGGCAAGCAATAAAATAGTTGAAGCACTATTAACCCTTGAGGAAAGTTTATGGGATAAGGAAGTTATCAGCAGCTTCCCTTCTGTGCGTAAAACAGTTTTCCATATTTGGGATGCTGAACAGATTTGGCTTAAACGCCTGCAAGGCGAAAGTCCGGGCAGCTGGCCAAGTAAGAACTTTACGGGCAGCACGGCAGATATAGTTAAAGCCTTTATGGAGAACACCAATGCATTGACCGCCTTTGTTGAACAGCAGGATTCCTCATTTTGGAGTAAGACCTTTACCTACAAAAACATGAAAGGGGTTGAGTTTTCGAGCAAGGCAGATGAAATACTTTATCACCTTGTAAACCATGCTACCTTCCACCGGGGCCAATTGGTAACTATGCTGCGCCAATTGGGTGTTACACAGTTTCAGCCCCAGGATTTGATTGCCTACGTAAGGCAGTTATAAAAATAAAAGCCCTGCACAGGAATCTGTAGCAGGGCTTTCTCTATTGTTAGTCTGTCAGTATTAGTTCCAATCTATTTCTTCATCATCGCTGATGGAAGAGGCAGATGTAGTAGTATTGTCGGTGGTGGAAACCTCTGCAGAGGAAGCTACAGGCTGCTCATCAGCTGTGGTTTCAGCAGCTACATTGTTGTTGGTTTTTGCCGGACGCTCCGATTCGTAGTCGTAATCAGGCATTAACTCGGTTTTGATGTATTCTACCGACTCGTTTAAGGCTTCCAGAAACTTCTTGAAATCTTCCTTATACAAAAAAATCTTGTGGCTATCGTAGCCATCGCCTTCAAACTTCTTCTTGCTCTCGGTAATAGTTAAAAAGAAATCTCCCTGCTTGGTGCTGCGCACATCAAAGAAATAAGTCCTTCTTTTACCCGCTCTTAGTTTCTTGCTAAAGAAGCCGCTGTACTTCCCGCCATTATTATTCTCCACAGTTTGCTGGTTTTGTTTTACTTAATCTTAAAGGTATAAGTCCTAATTTACACCTCTAATGTAATAATTATAATTAACAATAATTATACCCTCAGTTGTTAACCGGCTCTTTCTGCTCACTCAATTGTTTTTCATATATATCCTTATACAATCCGTTTTGCCGCAGCAGTTGCTCGTGGGTGCCCTGCTCGGCTATTTTACCGTCATCCAGCACCATAATATTATCGAAGTGAATCAGGGAAAAGATGCGGTGGGTAATAATGATGGCTGTTTTACCGGCTAATACCTTGTCAAGGTTTTGCTGTATTTCCTTTTCCGTAGCAGTATCCACCGCGCTAAGGCAATCATCAAGAATAAGCAGATTGGGCTGCTTAATAAGCGCACGGGCAATGCTTATTCGTTGCTTTTGGCCGCCACTAAGGGTAACCCCACGTTCGCCTACCAGCGTATCAAACCCTTCGGGAAAGCTTTCTATCTCCTTTCCTATAGAAGCGTAATGCGCATAGCGCCTGGCCTCTTCGGGATCGGTTTTAGGCAGGCCAAAGCCAATATTCTCGGTAATGGTTTCAGAGAACAGGAATATATCCTGTGGCACAAAGCCAACCTGCCTGCGTAGTGAACCTAATTTATGACGCCGCACATCTGTTCCATCAATTAAAATCTGTCCATCGGTAACATCATACATGCGCATCAATAAATCAGCAATGGTTGATTTACCGGCCCCGGTACGGCCTATGATGGCGATGCGTTCCCCAGGTTTTACGTGAAAGCTTACGTCGCGCAAAGCTTTGATGCCGGTATCAGGATAAACAAAGTTTACATGCCGGAATTCTACATCGCCCTTTAGTTCCTTTTCCTCGCCTTTCTCATCCTTTATCACAGGCTGGTATTTTAAGAACTCATTGATTCTTTTTTGCGAGGCCGCCGCCCGCTGTACAAGCGAGGCCGTCCAACCCAATGAACTTACCGGCCACATCAACATGTTTACATACCCCAGAAATGCCGTTAAGGTTCCGGGCTCAATCTGTTTGTTGCCTACATGTATACCGCCCACAAAAACTACGGTAACTATGCTAACGCCAATAAGCAGCGACATAATGGGAAAGTAAATAGCATCTAACTTGGCCATTTGCAGCTGCTTCATTTTATACTGTTCGCTTTCCTGGTCAAAATGCCTGAACATTTCCTTTTCGCGCGTATAGGCCTGCACCACCCGTATTCCTGAATAGGTTTCCTGCGCATCAGTTGTAAGGTCCGATAGCTTGGATTGTATGACGGTGCTTGTCTTTTCTATTTTTTCATTTAGGTAATAGATAAGAAAGGAGAGAAGGGGCAAAGGAATAAGCACATACAGCGTAAGGGTTTTATCCTTACTAAGCATAGTGCTGGTAACAAATAGGATGGTGAACAACAGGTTAACGGCATACATAAGCGCAGGGCCTACATACATGCGTACGCGGCTTACATCTTCCGTAATGCGATTCATTAAATCGCCGGTGTTGTTACGGCGGTAAAAGGCCAAATCCAGTTCCTGGTAATGGTTGTAAATCTCATTCTTCATGTCGTACTCAATCAACCGGGATACGACAATTATCATCTGGCGCATTAAAAAGGTAAAGCCCCCGGCCAGCAAGGCAACAGCCAGGTATTTAAGAAACAACCACATTACCTGCATGCCTATGCCATCGCGCACTTTGGCCGCAAGTTCGTGCTTGTTATCTACATCCTTTAACGTATTGGCAATAAGGTCCACCGCCTGCCCGGTAATAAGCGGCGTCATTACGTTTAGGGCGTTGGCGCATATTACAAAGAATATACCCGCCAGCAGGCGCCATTTGTATTTAGCAAAATATTTATTGAGGTAAGCCAGTTCCTTCACAACAAAACAATGAGTCCTTTAGATGTTGCAACAAACATAGAGTGATTTAGGCAGAAAAAATAACTAAAGCCTAACAGGCTGTGCAAACCTTGTTTAACTGTAAAGGTTTACTGCCCGCTGCATTTTAAAATCATGCCCCCTGCAGTACCCGGACGGGAGTGGAGCACCCTGCTATAAACAGGTTTTTTGCCTTTAAGGTCTTTTTTATCATTCAGTTCACCTTCGTAAACGTCAATACGCAGGGTGTTTAAACCAACCTTACCGGTATTCCAGGCTTTAGCCACAAGGTAGTTTTCGTTACCAACCCCAAGGTGTATAACTTTACGTATGGCGCCGTTATTCAGCAATTTAATTACCTCATGGTCCACCAACAACTGGCCGTTGTATATTATGGAAACAATATCGTTGTCCTCTTCGCCATCATCATACATTACTACCGTTAATGCGCAATTATTTACAGCTATGTTGTGTTCGTATTTTATGCTATCGCCACCTAATTCATTTTTCTTTGGCAGCTGTACGGGGGCTTCCTCCTGTATATCGGGAGATTCCTCTGATTTTACAGTTACCTTAAACGCGCAGGTTTCCATATTGCCTGCTCCATCTTTAGCTTTAAAGGCATAAGTGTGCACGCCCAAAGGCAAAAAGCACCCGCTTTTGGAGCCCTGCACCTGTATAAAGCTATCAACACGGTTGTTATCGGCTACTATGGGGTCGTCGTAGAAAAACTGCACCCCTCTGCGCCCGGCACTCAACATAATTACGCTGTCACCCGGGCATTTTAGGGTGGGCGGGTCCTGGTCTAAAACCTTCACCTTAAAGCTACATTCTTTTGTACTGCCGCTAATATCACTTGCCATAAAAGTGCAGGTGGTTATGCCAAACGGAAAAAACTCACCGCTTCGCAGTCCACCGGTTTGGGTGAGTTTTAACTCCTGTCCACCACTGTATTGCGGGGCGCTGTACTTAACTACCGCACCTTGCCTTCCTCTGTCATTTGCCTTCTCAATATCGCCGGGGCAGCTAAGGCTTAAAGGCTTTGGTGCGCCGCTAACATCTGTTTTAACTACACTAACATTAAAGCTGCTATAGCTTTTGTTGCCTCCCGCATCGGTTGCGGAGTATTTAACTACGGTTACACCGGCCGGAAACCTGCTTCCACTGGCAGCGCCATTTTCCAGTTTTACATCTAATGGTTTACCGGCATCTGTAGCTTTGGGCAACTCGTAAGTAACCGGGGCATATTTCTCGCCTGGTTCTGCATTCACTTTAATATCGGGCACTTTACTGATGACGGGTGGAACTGTATCGCGTACAACAACGTTAAAACTGCAGTTAAGCTTACCGCCGGCTGCATCTGTCATTTCATAAACCACTTCGGTTTCGCCAACCGGAAACAGCCCCCCGCTTTCTATACCACGGATGCGGGTCATGGATAACTTGTCCTTTTTAAGGGTTATATAAGGCTCTTCGTAAGTTACGCGCACCGTATTGTTCTCAGGCGATGCATAGGCCGTTATTGCATTAACGCAATGTGTTTGCGGCGTTAAATCTTCCACTACGGTAACCCTGAACCGGCACTGCGCAACATTACCTGCCTCATCAACGCCGTTGAATTTAACAATGGTATTACCCAAAGGAAAACTGCTGCCACTGGCGGGCCCTTCAATGCGTTCCACCTTTGCTGTGCTACAGTTATCGGTAGCAGTAACTTCCAGGTATTCTACATTGGTACTGGTTTCGCCGGTGGGGGCTTTAATTAAGATGTCAGAAGGGCAGCGCATTAAAGGCGCTTCCTTATCTTTTACAACAACATTAAAGCTGCCTTCAATGGCTTTACCGGTAGCACTAACAGCCTGGTAAGTTATGGCGGTTGTTCCCAACAAACATAGGGCACCGTTTGCCGGGCCGGCCAATTGCTTTAACTCGTAACTACCGCAATTAAGATTTACTTTCGGTAGTTCATGGCTTACTGCAGCAGCACATTTGCCGGGGGCGGTTTCAACCTCCATATCAGCAGGCATTTTTAAAGTAAAGCTTTCCTCTATGTTTTTACCGGAATCATCAGCAAGTAACAGGTAAATTTCGTTATTGGTAAGCGCGCGGTTGTAAATGTGCAAATCATCGAGGCAGCCGTTGAAATACTTAAATGAGGAGCCAAGGCTGCAGCGGCATATTTCAAGAGGCTGGTCGTTACGTAAAAACGGCGCTACTTTGCGTTGCTGCCAAAAAAGTTTGCCGTTAAGGTAGGTTTTAAACCAGCCCTCATCATAAACCACCACCATCATGTACCATTTGTCAAACTCTAAAGGGTGGCCGTTATACCCCTTATCTTCAGCAATAAAGTTGCTGCTTAAGGCAAATTCGCTGTACGAATCGCCAAAGGCGCGCTGCATATAAAACTGATACTGCGATACCGGTGCCCCCTTGCTTAATATAGGCAATTGAATATCGCCATTGGAGCTTTTGGTTGCCTTAAACCAAAAAGCGAGGGTTAGGCCATCTGCGGGGCTCTGCAATCCGGGCGAGTTAGGAACCGTGATAAAAGAGTTGCTGCCATTAAAGTATAGGGCCCCACAGCTATTACCATAACGATCCTCGGCGGCAGTAACACTACCCGTGATGGAGCCGTCATTGGAGTTGCCGCTGGCATCCAGCGCATTATTGTTAAAGGGGTAATACGCAACCATGCCCTCCTTTGCAGGCTGTGCATAACAGTTTAATGCCGCCAATAGCAGCAGTAATAGAGTGGTCCGCTTCATCCTTAGTTCCAAAATTACCTGTATTACGTATTAAAACAGATTACGTTACGAACAATGAGGATTGATTAATATGAAAAGCTCTCCATTTCCGATAGCACAGCCAATGTGTTGATGGAGAGAGTCCTAAACATTTTGTGCATACCTGACCCTGTTTGGCTATGGATACGCTCACTTAACTTGTTGAAAATAAATGAATTAACAAATAGCCTGTCTAATTAAGCACCCACTGCCCTAATAATCCACTATGGCCACTTGTATTTTCCTGTTTTTCATTTATCTTTGCGCGCTTTAAACGACGAACGAAATGCAAGTTACATCAGAAGTAAAGAAGAATTTATTCAAAACCTACGGTGGTTCTGAGAAGAATACCGGTTCTACAGCTGCCCAGATTGCTCTGTTTACTGAGCGTATTAACCATATCAGCGAACACCTTACAACCAATAAGAAAGACTACGCCAACACGCGTTCTTTGTTAAGAATGGTAGGTAAGCGCCGCAGATTGTTGAACTATATGATGCAAACCGATTTGACCGGCTACCGCCAGTTGATTGAGAAACTGAATATCAGAAAGTAAGAAGATAAAGAGAGGGATGGCTCAAAAGCCATCCTTTTCGTTTTATATATGCACCTGCCATTAGCAGGTAAGTAGACGAAAAAGTCGGTGTAGGTTTTGGGATGGACACCGACTATAAACAAGAAAAGCCAGGCTCTTAGAGAATCCCGCCTAAACAGAATGAGCCGGCGTATGACGATAAGAAGAACAATAAATAACAAATCAATTTTAGATTATGAACGTGATTAAAAAATCTATTGACTTAGGCGGAGGCCGTATAGTTGAAATAGAAACCGGCCGTTTAGCTAAACAGGCTGATGGCTCAGCCGTTGTTAAATACGGTAATACAATGCTGTTGGCAACCGTTTGTGCCGATAAAAATGCAAAAGAAGGCGTAGACTTTATGCCGCTTACCGTTGAGTACCGCGAAAACATGGCCGCTGTTGGCCGTATACCGGGCTCATTTTTTAAACGCGAAGGCAAACCTACTGATGACGAGGTGTTGATTTCGCGCCTTATTGACCGCGCCCTGCGCCCTTTGTTCCCTGATGATTTTCATGCTAACGTAGTAGTGCAGGTAACCTTAATTTCGGGCGACCTGAACGAACTGCCCGATGCATTAGCCTGCCTGGCAGCTTCTGCAGCATTAGCAGTTACCGATATACCTTTTAACGGCCCTATCAGCGAAGTACGCGTTGCTAAAATTGACGGCCAGTTGATAATTAACCCAAGCAAGAGCGCGCTTGAAAGCGAAGGCTGCACTATTGATTTGATTGTTGCTTCATCAGCCACATCCGTAGTAATGGTGGAAGGCGAAATGAAGGAAGTAAGCGAAGATGAAATGGTTGAGGCCATCATTTTTGCCCAGGAGGCCATTTTTAAACAGGTTGCTGTATTAAAGGAACTTGAAAAGGAAACCGGCAAAACTGAAAAACGCGCTTACGAGCACGAGAAACATAATGAAGACCTGCGCAAGCGCCTGAACGACTTTTGTTACGACAAATGCGCCGCTGTTGCAGCACAGGAGATTGCTGATAAAAAACTGCGCACAGCCAGCTTTGATGCGATTTACGATGAGTTTGAAGCCACCCTTACTGATGAAGAGAAAGAAGAAAACGATTTCCTTTTAGGTATTTACTGGGGCTTAGTGCAATACAATGCTGTTCGCGATGTTATGTTAGCACAGAACAAGCGTTTGGATGGCCGTAAAATGGATGAAATTCGCCCTATATGGAGCGAAGTAGGCTACCTGCCCGGCCCACACGGTTCTGCTTTATTTACCCGCGGCGAAACGCAATCATTAACCACTGTTACGCTGGGCACTAAGCTGGACCAGCAGTTGATTGACGGAGCTATCTACAACTACGAGAAGAAATTCCTGTTGCATTATAACTTCCCTCCATTCAGCGTAGGCGAAGCACGTGTACCACGCGGCACCGGCCGTCGCGAAGTGGGCCACGGTAACCTGGCTTGGCGTGCACTAAACATAGTGTTGCCTAAAGATTTTGCCTACACTTTACGTGTAGTGTCTGATATCCTTGAATCAAACGGTTCATCATCAATGGCAACTGTTTGTGCCGGTACGCTGGCTTTAATGGATGCAGGTGTACAAATTCGCAAACCGGTTTCAGGTATAGCTATGGGCTTAATTACCAATGAAGAAACAGGTAAGTATGTTATCCTTAGCGATATTTTGGGCGACGAAGACCACTTAGGCGATATGGACTTTAAAGTGTGCGGTACTGCCGATGGTATTACCGCCTGCCAAATGGATATTAAAATTAAAGGCCTTAGCCGCGACCTGTTAAAGCAGGCGTTGGAGCAGGCTAAACGCGGCCGCTTGCACATCCTTAACGAGATGAACAAAACGCTTAGCGCACCACGCGAAGATTACAAACCACATGCACCACGTGTTGTTGTGTTGATGATTGATAAGGAATACATAGGCGCTGTGATAGGCCCCGGTGGTAAAGTTATCCAGGAAATGCAGCGCGAAACAGGTTGCACCATCGTTATCGAAGAAATCGGTAACCAGGGTAAAGTTGAAATCTTCAGCAATAACAAGGAAGGTATTGATAAGGCCGTTGCCAAAATCAAAGGCATTACCGCTACCCCTGAGATTGGTGAAATATACGAAGCCACTGTTAAGAGCATAATGCCGTACGGCGCTTTTGTTGAATTCCTGCCCGGCAAACAGGGCTTGTTGCACATCTCTGAAATAAGCCACAAGCGTTTAGAAACCATGGAAGGCGTATTAAAAGAGAACGAAGTGGTAAAGGTGAAACTGCTGGGAATAGATAACAAAACCGGTAAGTTTAAACTAAGCCGCAAAGTGTTGTTAGATAAACCGGCAGGCGCTGCTTCAGAAAATTAAACCAAACCTCATCCTGAGCCTGGCGAAGGATGAAACTACAAATACAAAAGCCCTTTGCGCAAGCGAGGGGCTTTTTGTTTTATTTTAGGGGGATGAAATACCTTATTGCCTCAATAATGCTATGGTGCGGAATGCTTAACGCACAAACTGCCGACCCCTGCAGCTCGCCCGAAAATGCTGAGTTTGACTTTTGGTTAGGTGAATGGAATTTAAGCTGGGCCGACACCGGCAAGGGCACTAATATTATTACCCGGAAACTGGATGGATGCGTTGTGGAGGAAAATTTCTCAGATAGTGTATCTGCATTTTACGGAAGGAGCTGGAGTGTTTACAACACTTACAAAAAGGTCTGGCAGCAAACCTGGGTAGATAATACCGGCGCTTACCTGCTGCTGGAAGGTGGCATGAAAGACGGGAAAATGAGGCTGCAAATGGAGCGCACCAACAAGAAGGGAGTAAAGACCATATCCGCCATGGAGTTCAGAAACATTAAGAAGGACAGTTTTGATTGGGAATGGATGAAGAGTACAGATGAAGGGGTAACATGGTCCTCGTTATGGCTTATACATTATACGCGTAAAAAGCAGGCACATGATTAAGCCTGAAACTGTACGCCAATTAGCGCTTGCTTTTGAAGAAACAATTGAGCTGCCTCACTTTGAACGCACCTCCTTTCGGGTAAGAAAGAAGATTTTCTGCACCATGGATGAGAAGAAAAAGATAACGATATTGATGTTGCGCCCCGAGGATCAATCTGTGTTCTGCGCCTTTGATGCAACGGTTTTTTATCCCGTTAACGGCACTTGGGGCAAACAAGGTGCAACCATTGTAGAACTGCGCAAGGTTAGAAAGGATATGTTTAAGGATGCACTAACTGTTGCTTACTGCACCAAAGCCCCTGCTGCGTTGGCCGCACCATATAAGCATGAGTAGGCGCGGCAATTATAATTAATGCTAAAATATACCCGCTCTCCATAAGGTGTTTGCCGGATAGCCTGGGTAAAAGTTACTTTGCACTCCATGACTGACAAAACCGCGCGTACCCTAAACATTCTGGCATTAATATGCGCTATATGGTTTTTAATTACCGGTGCCATGTGGGTTTATCTGGCAGCCCTTTTTGTAGCCTACCCTATTGGCCTGGCAGGCGCCATAATGTGGTATAAAGCACGCAAAACAGGCAAGTTTGCCAAACTAAACCGTGCTACCATGTGGGTATTTATCGTAGGCATAATCCTTTCCCTCAGTTCCATTTTTCTATACCAATAATAGCCTGCCTTCGGGCGCCAATTTTGGTGTTTAAACGTGCATTTTATTTCACATAATATGAATCACTTATGCATGCCCGGGTGGCTTTTGCTTGCTGTTGTTACTTCTTATAAGTATTTTTCGAATACTTAAATACACTGCGCATGGCCGGGAACAAGAACGCTGAAGTAATTAAACGGTTTCTGCACGAGGTATGGAACCTTGGTAAGGAAAGTACAATTGATGAATTGTATGTGCCCGATGGTAAAGCCCACGGCCTGGGAGAGGCTTACCGCGACGGACCCGGCAACTTTAAGCTGTTTCACCAATTGATGCTGGCCACCTTTTCCGATATCCATATGTCAGTGGACAACATTATGTGCGAGGGCGACATAGTTTCTTTTTTTGCCACTGCTACATTAAGACATAAGTTGAGCGGTAAAGTAGTTAAGTTAGAAGGTGGCGGTTATGCACGTGTAGCTGATGGCAAGATTGCAGAAGCGCACAACGCCTGGAATTTTCTGGATATGCTGGTGCAAATAGGCGCTGCCGCGCCTGATACCTTACCGCGTGCTTTAATGGGCGCCGCTTCCTTGCAGTAGTCTTTTATATAATGCCCGATATTTCTACCTTGCTATCAATAGCTCCTAATGAAATATCCGCGCAAAGAGTTTATTCGCCTGGCGGCTTTTGCCGGTTTAGGCATTTACCTGCATGGTTGTAATAGCAGGCAACAACCGAAGGCGGGTACCGCCATTGATACCCCGGCGATAAAGCCGCCGCTAAATACTGCCGTGGCCAACAGCGGTGTAGTTTACATTAAAAAAGGCGATGCAAAGTATGATGAGTTGCGCCGGGGCTTTAATAAGCGTATTGATAAATATCCTGCAGTTATTGCCTTGTGCAGTAATACCGGGCAGGTGGCGGAAGCCGTGCAATATGCGCAAGCTAATAGCTTGCCGGTAGCCGTTAAAAGCGGCGGGCACTGCCTTGAAGGTTTTAGCTGCAATAATGATGGAATGGTGATTAACCTATCGCAACTAAACAGTATTGAATGGTTGCCAAACAATGAGGTAAAATTTGGCCCGGCCTGCCATTTAGCGCAAATACATGATGAACTGTTACCCAAAGGAAGGATAATACCCGCCGGCAGTTGCGGCAGCGTAGGTATAGGTGGCTTAACCCTAGGCGGTGGTTACGGCATGTTTAGCCGCGATTACGGCCTTACCTGCGATAGTTTGCTGGAAGTAACTATGGTAGATGGGCAAGGCATAGTGCGGCACTCAAAAGATGATGCGGACCTGCTTTGGGCTTGCAGGGGAGGAGGCTGTGGCAATTTTGGCGTAATAACGGAAATGAAATTCCGGACGGAGACGGCGCCGGCTACCTTGGTGGCTCATCGTTTCAGGGCTTATAAGGTAGACGCAGCAAGGGCTGCAGCAATAACGGATAAGTGGATGGAAATAGGCGCTAATCTGCCTCCGGGCTGTTTTTCGGCACTGGTACTTAACGGTAAAACCTTACTGATACTGCTAACCTGTTTTAACCCGGCAAGCGATTTAAGCGAGATAATTAGCCGGTTCACCGCTATAACCGATAAGCCATCTTTAGGTAAATACAGAGAGTTATCCGCAGCGCTAAAAGTGTTTTACGGCGAACAGAACCCCGTGTATTTTAAAAACAGTTGCGGTGGCATGTACAGAAATTTTGGAGAGGTAATGCCCTTTATTGAAAGCGTTTACGATGTAATTATTAATACACCGGGCATGATATACAGCATTGGCACGCTGGGTGGAGCAATAGGCAAAAAGGATTTTGAGGTTGTATCCGCTTACCCACACCGTCAGTTTACCTTTTTAGGTGAATTGCAGGCCTATTGGGAAGACCCCGCCAGGGAGGAGCATTACACTACCCAAAGCCGCAAGGTTATTGATATACTGGAGGCTAACCGTGTTGAAGCGGAATACCGGAACTATCCCAGCCTTGACTTCATAAACTGGCAGCAGAAATATTTCGGCAATGATAATTACAGCCGTTTACAGCAGATAAAAAAGAAATATGACCCTGCCAATGTATTCAGGTATGAGCAGAGCGTACAACTGCCTGCTTAGTTTTAATTATTTATATTTAGTTTAATATCAAACAGCAAACATGTCATTTCTATCTCTAAAGCCGGTACTGAAACAACGTTTAACTTCAGCTATTAATGCAATTGAAGACGAGGCAGGCGCTTTTGCTGCTACTGATAAAGCAGAAGTAGATAAGATACTGGCCATTTTACAGAAGGCACGTACTTACGTGGCTAAAGGAGAAATAGATGCAGGGTGGAATGAGTTTCACCTGGCCGAGTACCATTTGCTGCCCTTGTTAAGTGAAGTTCAGCGTAAAGCAAAAGCCGCAATGTTACTTACCGAAGCGCCGAAACTGGGGCCGATGCGTCAAAAAATGATAGAAGCCATTTTAGATAAGAAGGCCTTTGACACCGGTAATTATGACGCGGTAAATTACACGGGTGAGAAATTGGTGGCTGCCTGGAAGGTGCGCGATGATTACTATAATACCCGCTCGCATAAAATTGCGCTCAAGCAAACGGCTTTAAATACGTTGGCCGTAATCCTATTTCTGAACGTGGCCCTTATTATAGCATTAGCACTGTGTTTTGACTTAACCTGCGATGAACTTACACTGGGACATCGCATAGCCATTGCGGTACTATTTGGCACCCTTGGGGCAGGTTTTAGTATGGCACAGTCTATAATGGCAATTGGTCTCGAGCAAAAAATTTACGAGCAACTGCTTAGCTTTTTTGTAACAGTTATTCGCTTAACCATTGGCGCTGCCTCGGCCTTAATTGTGGTATTTCTGCTTAAAGCGGGGGTGCTGGATGGCATTTTAAACGCGCATTTAATCAGCACGGTTTACGCCTACATTATTCTGGCCTTTATCTCCGGCTTTAGCGAGCGGTGGGTAGTAAAGTTGCTGGAAACGGTAGGCACAATAAGTGAGCCTAAGGCCAAAGCCTAGCCGCCTTTCTTCTCGCGGTAATCTATCCAAAGCAATATTGCGGTTAGCGGAAAGAAGATAAGGACAAAAACGCTTGGCCAGTCAATACGGTGCGTCTCGTTCCAGGTATTAAACAGAAAAGTGCCGTGACTATATAGCTGCTGAAGCATTATTAGCGCAAACACAGGCAAGCATGCTGCCGGGCGCTTAAGCAGAAACCATGCCCCCAGCAAGTTTATTAATACAAACAGCCCGTGCCTCCACAAAGGGGCTTCATTTATAGGGTAAAACAGGCCCACTGTATGGTAAAGGGCTGCGCAAACCGCGCCTGCGGCTAAAAGCTTAAAAAGTAACTCCCTGGTGTTTTGTGTAAATATCACTAACGGCAAATTAGGCATTCCGCGTGGTTTAAAGAATCTTTGCACTATGGAAAAACCATCGGTAAGCCTTAACAAGTATATAAGCGATACGGGCATATGCAGCCGCCGCGAGGCCGACCGCATGATAGAAGAATGCCGCGTGAGCCTTAATGGTAAGGATGCCACCAAGGGCATGCGTGTTTATGAAGGCGATACGGTAATGGTGGACGGTAGGGTGATTAAGAGCAAAAAGAAACCCGAGCGCATCTATATAGCTTTTAATAAGCCCGTTAGGGTGGTATGCACTACCGAAACCAATGTGCCGGGCAATATTATCAACTTCATAAACCACCCGCAACGTATTTTCCCCATTGGCCGATTAGATAAACTTAGTGAGGGCCTGATATTTCTAACCAATGATGGTGACATTGTAAATAAAGTGCTGCGCGCAGGTAATAACCACGAGAAGGAATATATAGTAACGGTAGATAAGCCTGTTAGCCCCCAGTTTATTGAACGCATGAGCAAGGGAATACCCATTGACGGCACTTATACCAAAAAGTGTAAGGTAGAGAAAATAGGGGAGTGCGTCTTCCGCATAGTGCTTACCCAGGGGCTAAACCGCCAAATACGCCGCATGTGCGAGTACCTGCATTATAATGTTACCAAACTTAAGCGCATACGGGTTATGCATATACAGCTAAAAGACCTTAAACCGGGCGCCTGGCGCTATTTTACGCCTCAAGAAGTGGCCGAAATGAACGAGATGCTGGCTGGGTCCTCCGGTACTGAATAACCCTTGCCCCATAAGCCCGGGCCTAATGTAATTAGGCTACCGGTTTACCGTTAACCGCCTGTTTGTTACGCATTCCGGGATGTAATAAGACAGGTTTATCCCCCTTTCTGAAACCTTTTTTAATAGCAGGCGTAAAGCTATGTATTGGTTCACCGGGAAAATACATGCCTATGAGGCAGTTAAAAATTACTCACAACATTACACAAAGAGATGGCCAGGTAGATAAATACCTGAATGACATTTCTAAACATGGGTTGCTGACGGCAGAGGAGGAAGCCGATTTAGCACGCAGAATACGCACCGGAGATGCTGACGCGCTTGAAAAGCTCGTAAGCAGCAATCTAAGGTTTGTTGTAAGCGTTGCCAAGCAATACCAAAACCAGGGCTTACCCTTAAGCGACCTTATTAATGAAGGTAACCTGGGCCTTATACGCGCAGCCTATAAGTTTGACGAAACGCGCGGATTCAAATTTATATCCTACGCCGTTTGGTGGATTCGCCAGGCCATAATGCAGAGTATAGTAGAGCAAAGCCGCATTATACGCCTGCCGGTAAGCAAAATTGGCGCTTACACCAAGATAACCAAGGCCTTTCAGCAGTTTGAGCAGGAATACCAGCGCGAACCGGATGTGGAAGAACTGATGGAAATGCTGGGCATGACCAAGGAAGAAATTGAAGAATACTTCCGCGTTAACAGTTACACCCTTTCAACCGATGCCAAAGTAAGGGGCACCGAGGAAATGAGCCTTCACGAAACGCTTTACGACCGCGAGAGTGTTTCAGCCGAAGACCAACTGATGCAAAAAACTGTAGAAAATCAATTGAATGAAGCATTAAATACACTAAGCGAAAGAGAATCGGAAATTATTACCAGCTATTTTGGGCTGAATGGTAAAACACCGATGACGCTTGAGGAAATAGGCCAGAAGTTTGACCTTACCCGCGAACGCGTGCGCCAGATAAAAGAAAAGTGTATTCAACGCCTTAAGTCATCAACAAACATAACGTCGCTGCAAAATTACCTGCACACGTCATAATATGTCCGGATGGTTCCCCTGTAATAATGGGGAACTCCGGAGACTAACACGGGCTTATTGAGATTTGCCTGTATTTAGAGTGTCCTTCAATCTCGGTTCCAATAGAAAACTCCCTCGCCTCCAAGGCGGGGGATTTTCGATTTTAGGAGGTTAGAAGTTGCTATCTATTGCCGCTTAACATAACGTGCTGCTATAAAGAAGGTAAACAGGGAATCTTTACTGAAGTCTTTATTCGGTTGCCCCGGCATTGTATCAGTAAAATATACCGGTAAAATAAAGGACATGTTTTCTACATGCGACTTTACCTCTGCATAGGTAGGCAAATATACTTTTAAGAAGTATTCATTATGAGGATCAAAGCGTAGAATTTTCTTCCAGAACCGTTTATTACAGCCGCCTCCGGCGCTCTTAATTGTATTGAAGCTATCCTGCATGAAGTGGCAATTTTCATTGATTTGTTCTAGGCTTACCCCCACCATAGGCCAGTGTAAATACTTAGGGTTGCTGTAATACTTTTCACCCTTGTATAAAATGGAAGTATCAGGAGTTGCCGCAGTGGTATCGGCATGTATAAAGTTAAGTTCACGCAAATAGCCCTGCCAATTTTCCTGCTTAAAAATCTCCTTAAAGCAGAATAGAAAAGGAGCTACAGGTTTCAATAAATTAGGGTAGGGGTTAGATGCCTCGCCTTTAGCTTGTGCTAATACGTTTAAGCATGCGATGATGGTAATAAACAACAAACTCACCTGTTTCATAGGTATAAACTAAATAGCCCCACTTATTAAGTGAGGCTACTAATTTACAAATTACTTGCTATTTTAATTTAACGAGAAGTAGCTTTTTGTTTCCATAACTACAACACCGCCCAGGCAATCGCCGTATTTTGCAGGCACATAGGCCGGATAGCTTTGAAAAAAGTCTAAACCGCACACCGGTATGTAAGGCGGCCCCATCAGCTTGCAGTTATCTACATAATAACTCATTGAACCTTCGCGAGCGCCGCGCACATAGGTTTTGCCGTCTTCCATTTGCACAGTGCCTCCGGTTAAAGGTATGTCAGTAACCTTAGTAATTGCCATGTGTTTGAGTGTTTGCGGCAGGTAGGTTTCGCCTTCAGTAATTACGGTTGGCATTAAAGGGTTGCGGCTTTTGCCCCCTTCCACAATAATGTCGTCAAACTTAATGGTGGGGTCAAAAGTCAAATCAATATTGCCGCGTATTTCATTGTTGCTTAGGGGTACTTGTTTCATTACAAGGGCCTTTTGGCTCATAAACGAAACAGAAATATCATACATGCCTGCCGGTAAATTAGTGGCGTAATACAACCCATTTTCGTTCGTCGTAAAGTAAAGCTCATTACCCTGGCAGGCAAAAATTACCACCGCGCCGGGCAGGGTTTCTTTGGTTTGGCTGTCAATTACTTTGCCGTTTATCTCGCCGCCTGCAAAGGCACACAGGCACATAGCAACTAATGCTACCACTGAAAGTAGTTTGGGTGTTCTCATATCATTTAGTATTTAGTTAAGTATTAATCTACCATCCTCGGCTAATAGTAGCCGGGGCAAGGCTTGGGCTACCGTCAATAAAAAACTTTACCTGGTCGCTGCCTTTTACATACATTTTACCGTTGCGTATGTCAACGCCGGGCTGCGAGCCCAGTGCTTCGCTTAACGTTCGTGTGGGCTGCCGCCCCGTATTCGTCAGTTTTATATCGTTGCTTTCAACACTGCTTAATTTTGCATCCGTATCAAACACCTCAACATCTTTAGGCAAAAGGCTATCGGCGCTAACAGCAAAGTTCAACTCCATAGTGTAACTGTCATACACACGCACATTCTTCATATAAAAGTTGCGGTTGTTGTAGGTAACACTCATGGTGTATCGGCCCGTAGGTAAGTGGTCGGCATAATAAATTCCGTTTTCATTGGTACTTACCACAACACGGTCCATGCTGTTTTCAAAAACTATCTCTACCTTATCAAGTGTTTGTTTGCTCTCCTTAACATACACCTTGCCTACCAACTGCCCGGTTGAAACAGCCGAAGCCTTGTAGCAAACTACCAGCAGCAAAAGCGAAATAGTTATCAAGCTCTTCATGGCTTCTAAATTTATCATAAAGATAATAGCAATTTTTGTGTAAATGAAAGCTAATAATGCGCATGGCCGGAATTTTACATTATTATTACAAAGCGATTATTGGACGCGATTTTGTGTTTGAGATATGACTAAGTTTCTGCCGATTTTTCCCCTGGGCCTGGTGGTATATCCCGGCCAGCATTTGAACCTCCACATTTTTGAACCCCGCTATAAGCAGTTAGTTAAGGAGTGCAGTGAGCAGAAGAAGACCTTTGGCATACCCTCGGTATTTGGCGAAACACTGAATGAATACGGCACCGAAATGGAATTGATTGAAATTACCAAGGTACATGAGGGAGGTGAGCTGGATGTGAAAACGGTAGGGCGTAAGGTTTTCAGGATTATGGAGGTAATTAAGGAGGTGCCCGAGAAGCTGTATTCAGCAGCTGTGGTATTTGAAGTTGAGCAAAACCCAAACGATACGGATGTATTGAACCCTACACTGGTCGATTTGATTGCTGAACTCCACAAAGTGTTGGGAACTACCTTTAACCCCTATGAAAAGTTTAAGCATCCTTTGTCATACGACGTTGCGCCCTATATAGGACTTAGCCAGGAAGATCAATACCGCTTGTTAGCGGCCGTATCGGAAAAAGGCAGGCAGTGGTTTATGATTGAGCATTTGCAAAGGTTGATACCTACTTTGCTTGATGCGGATAAGATAAAAGAGAAAATTAGGCAAAACGGGCATTTTAAGCGGGAAATACCTCCTGCATTTTGAATCAAATTGACCTTGAAATACGTTATACTTGTAACAGCAATCATGTAGCCGGGGCAGAAAATGGAAAAAATCATATCAGCAATCGTTATTTTCTTTAGTTCGATTATCAAGTTCGGGATGGGGACTATAGCGATAATTAGCGCCGACTTAGGGTTGGGCGCTTCGCTTGCCAACATTATTGGCGGCATAATAGGCATAGTATTGTTTACCTACCTGGGCAACTTTATCCAGGACTACGTGGTAAAGAAGTTTCCACGCACTTTTGGCCGCCGTTTCACCCGTTCCAACCGTTTTCTTGTTCGCGTTAAGCAACGTTTTGGTTTAGGCGGTATTGCCGCTTTAACGCCTGTGGTGCTTTCAATACCGGTAGGGGTAATGTTTGCCTTGGCCCTAACGCACGATAAAAAGAAGATTCTCTTTACTATGCTTATGTCGCTCTTCTTTTGGGCAACCTTATTCTTCGTGCCTTACTTTCTGTTTAACATTAACCTGGTGGACATGCTGAAGAGTTTGTTCGAAAGAGGTTAGTAGAGCAGCATAAAGTCCTCCTTAGCCAGCTTTTCCCTTTTAAAAAACACAATGCCGAATTGGTAAATATCAATGCTAAGCTTAACGGCTTCGTGTGTCTTTATTTGCTGCCAGGCTTCGGTCATACCCTTGCTCCAATAAATGTCGTCAAAAACAAATACCGTATCAGCATGCGCTTTGGGCAGGCATTGTAAAAAGTAGTTCAGGGTAGCCTCCTTAGTGTGGTTGCCATCAAAAAACACAAAATCAAGTGCAGCGCTTTGGTTTAGTATTTTCGGCAGGCTTTCATCAAAATTACCGGTAATAAAGGTGGTATTGGCAATGCCAAGCTCCCGGTGCAGTTCACGGGCTTTGAGGCTAAGAGCGGGGCTGCCTTCCAGGGTTATTACTGTGGCATCTTTTGCAGCCAAGGCCATATAGGCGGAGCTTAAGCCAAGGGAGGTGCCTATCTCCAGTATGTTTTTGGGGGCAAACTGCCTTACCATACGGTAAAGTACCTGCCCATACTTATGGCGCACTGCCACCCGGCCAACCATTTCACTTATTTTGCGGTTAACGCTTTGGCCGGTGCCAAAGTCCTGCACGGGTAGTTCGCTATCGTCACTTTGCCATCTTTCCCTAAGGGCCTTTATAGCCGCTAAAACTTCATCATCTTTGCCCTCCAGAATATCCAGGTAAAAGCGGAAAATGAAGGGGGAATGCAAATAGTATTTTGTCTTTGCTTTGTATCGGTATTCAATAAATTTGACGAAACGATAAAAACGGCTCATTACGGGTTATGCCTTATTAAATGAAAATTGTTGACAGCCTAAGCTTTTCGAAAACTGATTAAACCGATATTTGCATATCATTCCTTAATAAGTTGAGGATGACAGCTTAAATATAACAGACGCTAAAATATGAAGAAGATACTAGCACTAACACTTTTAATGATTCAGTTGGCAGGCGTATACGCCCAAAAGGGCTTTCACCTGGGGGTATCGGGAACGTTTAACAGCACCTGGATACTTAACCAAAACAACTACCAGAACCTTAGCGCATTTGCCCAGTCGTACGTGCGCACCAGCGAGATGGACTACCGCAAAACATGGGGCGGCAATGCAGGCATTGTATTGGGATATGATTTTACTAAGAATGTGGGCATACGTACCGAGGTGCAATACAATTTTGCCGGCCAAAAATATGAGGATGCCTTTTACGGCCCGGCTATTGTAAACGGCGATACCTTTGGCACCACATCTACCCCAAACAAGTTTGAATACGTAAATGTTAAGCGCAATGTTAAGATGCAGTATGTGCAAATACCCTTGTTCTTTAAGTTTACCTCAACCAAAGGGCGCGTAGCCAAGTTTTTCTTTTGTATTGGCCCGCAGGTAGGCATACGTACCGGCGTGTTTGAGGAAATTAAGGTGGCCGACAACCTTTATACCGTGCCTAACAGCTTATCGCCATCACAGAAATTTAAAACAGTGGACATTGGCGCTGCCCTGCAGCTGGGAACCGACATTTACTGCACCGATCACTTGTATGTAGAGGTGGCCATTTCAGCTTATGGCGGTTTAAACGACCTTAACGGCAAAGCCTTAAAGGAGATAGAATGGTACAGCCAGAACGATTCGGAGTATCAAAAAAGCTATAATGTGCACGGCGGCCTTATGGTAGGCCTGCATTACATATTTGGCCAGGGGCGGATTGACTATTAAACAATAAAACCGCTTTTATAGCGATGTTATAGTTATCATAGGCCGGCGGAAGGGATAAAACGGCTTGATTATATTTGATTTATAAAGTGCTTGATTTGAGATATATCGTTTTTGTAACGCTTACTTGTGTTTTTCTTACGGCCTGTAAAACGGCTTCCTTCCAGGTTAAGGATGGCGACACTGCCCGCCAACTGCTGCTATACAACCAAAGCATTGATTTTTTAACCAAAGAATTTAACAGTGAGAGGGACCCTATCAAGCAAGGGAAGATAGCTGCTGAATTAGGCGATAGCTACCGTAAGTTTAACGACCTGCCCAATGCCGAAAAGTGGTACAAACAGGCGGTTGACCTTAACGCGGGTGAAGCGGCCCTTTTTAACCTGGGCCTTGCCCAAAAGGGGCAGGAAAAATACGAGGATGCCATTAGAACCTTTGAACAATACCAGCGCGTAGTTGGCGGAGGCTTTGAAGGCCGTAAACAGGCCAACCAATGCCGAGATGCCATTGAGTGGAAGAAGGCCTTTACCAAAATACAGGTGCAAAACCTGGAAACCATAAACAGCAGCAGTAATGATTACGGCCTTGAGTTTTACAAGCCCGGCCAGTTTGTGTTTACTAGCAGCGCCAATGCCACCGGTAACTTAACGGATGGCTGGACAGGAGAGAAGCCAAGCGACCTTTTTATAACCGATAGTAAGAATGGAAACTTTACCGCGCCCCTTAACTTCGGCGCGCCGGTTAACTCTGTTTTTCACGAGAGCTCTGCTGTTTTCGGCAAGGATATGAAGGAGGTATACTTTGTGCGCTGCAACCAGGAAGAAAAGAGCAACCAGTACTGCCACCTATATTACAGCGCGTTTAATAACGAACACTGGAGCGAGCCGGTAAAGCTGAATTTGTTTGCCGATACGGTAAACGTTTACGACCCCTATATTTCAAAGGATGGCAAACTGCTGATTGTAGCAGCTGACCCCGAAGGTAACTTTGGCCAAACCGATTTGTATTTGTGCACCAAAGCCGATAGCGGCTGGGCAACCCCTCAAAATTTGGGTGGGGTTATCAATACACCGGGCAGTGAGCGCTTCCCCTGGTTAGATGAAAAGGGCAATTTGTATTACAGCAGCAACGGCCTGCCCGGTATGGGCGGGTTGGATGTTTTTAAAGCCCTGCACCTAAAAAACGGGTTTAAAGACCCGCAAAACCTGAAAGCGCCCATTAACAGCGGGGCAGATGATTTTGCTTTTAGAATGGAGAAATACAAGCCGGCAAGTGCAGAAGATACAGTGTTGTCATCGGGCTATTTTTCAAGCACAAGGGCGGGTGGCAAAGGAGGCGATGATATTTACCGTTTTAGAGAGCGTTGGATAAACGTGTTTGCCCTGCGCGGTAAAGTGGTAGAGAAGGAATACGAAGACCCTAAAAACCCCGATAGCAGGGTTTTAGGCCTTAAGAAACTGCCTAACGCAAAGGTTGAACTTAGAACAAAGGATGATGCGGTAATTGGGACGGCTACTGCTGATACCGGCGGCAACTTTGTTTTCCGTTTAGAGGCTGAAACCGACTACAAGCTGTTTGTTAGCAAGGGTGGGTACTTTGCCAATAACAATGCTACGGTAAGCACCAAAGGCAAACGCCACCAGGATAGCACCCTTATCAATATTTATGCGCAGGTGGAATTGGAGAAGATTTTTCCAACCAAAGAGATTGTTATCCCTAACATTTATTACGACTACGACAAAGCTACTTTGCGACCCGAGTCTAAACTGATACTGGATTCTATTAAGATATTCTTTACTGAAAACCCTGACTTAACTATTGAGTTAGGTTCGCATACTGATAGCCGCGGTAGTGATAAGTACAACCTTGACCTTTCTCAACGCCGTGCGCAAAGTGCGGTAGACTACCTTATACAGATAGGCGTGCCAAAGGACCGCTTAATTGCTAAAGGCTTTGGCGAAACCAAGCCTGTAAACAACTGCACCAATGGCGCTAAATGCACAGAGGAAGAGTTCCAGAAGAACCGGCGAACTACTTTCCGGGTGGCTTCGGCCAAGCTTAATTTAGAGAGCATTGAACCGGAGGATATAAAGGTTGACCCCAAGCCGAAGGAGAAGTAAAGCGTACTGCAGTGCGCTCATTACCGTTTTCGCTTTTTATATTAACGCCTTATTTCCACAGCAAACTATTGCGCGAATATTTATTTTGGCGGCGCTAATTGACAAGGATAATGGAAGAAATAAATTTACCACAACACGACTATGCGGGCTTTTGGGCGCGCTTTGCATCGTATTTTATTGATGGAGCTATAGTAGCTTTTTTAACGCTGCAACTTTACTATGCTACGCAAACAAGTCTTTACACCTATTTTGCATCGCACCCCGAGGCTGTTAAGCAGTATGCGCAATTACTGAAAATAGATAACCTATCGGAGTACAATTCATCTTATGAAGTAACCAACCGTATAGTTTACTACGTAATTCTGTTTTACAGCTTTATAGTGCCATGGGTGTTTTATGCAGGGTTCGAATCATCTCCGCTACGCGCCACACCGGGCAAATACTTTTTAGGTATGTATGTAACCGATATGGAAGGCAACCGCATTGGCTTTGGTAAAGCAAGCGGAAGGCACTTTGCCAAAATACTTTCAGGCTTTATACTTTGCTGGGGTTATGTAATGGCAGGTTATACAGAATACCGTCAGGCGCTACATGATAAAATGGCGGGCTGTTTGGTTTGGAGGAAATAATGCAATCCTCACCCCAACCCCTCTCCAAAGGAGAGGGCTTAATACAAAGCCATTTTTGAATCAGGAGGATTGTTAATGCGCAGGAAAAACATGGTTAGCCATGCGCAGGGCCTCTTCAAATTCTTCCACATTAAAGTGGTTGTATAGCTGGTCGGTAGCAAAGTAGTTCAATAGGTTTTCGGTAGGCATGTTGCCTATTAACTCATCTTTTGCCATAGGGCAGCCGCCATAGCCTTTAATAGCAGCGTCAAAGCGCCTGCAGCCATTTTGGTAAGCGGCATCAATCTTCACTTTCCAGTTATGCGGGGCAGTGTGTAAGTGGGCGCCAATTTCCAATTGCGGAAAGGCAGGTATCAAAGTAGAAAAGAGGTATTTGATGTTATCGGGCGCGCCCACGCCAACAGTATCGCTAAGCATAAAGGTTTTAACCTCCAGCTTACTTAGCTCGCCCACCCAGCGTTCCACTATTTTGGGGCTGTAGGCATCGCCATAAGGGTTGCCAAAAGCCATGCTGATGTATATAATTAGTTCCTTACCGTGCTTATCGCAAAGCTCCTTTATGGTGTTAATACGCCCAACCGCCTCCTGTATGGTAGAGTTGGCGTTGCGCATCTGGAAGGTTTCCGAAACCGAGAAAGGAAAGCCCAGGCAATCAATTTGCGGAAAGGCGCAGGCATCTTTAGCGCCACGCTCATTCGCGATTATAGCTATCAGTTTAGATTGCTTATTATCCAGGTCCAGGCCGTCCAGCACTTTGGCGGTATCGGCCATCTGGGGTATAATCTCGGGGTTAACAAAGCTGCCAAAGTCAATAGAGTGATAGCCTACCTTAAGCAGCTTATTGATGTATTCCACCTTCTTATCGGTGGGGATAAGCCCCTTTATGCCCTGCATGGCATCTCTCGGGCACTCAATAATTTTAACTCGCTGCTCAGTCACGCGCCAAACCTAAGCCAAAACAGATAAACCACAAATAGTTAACGCCTGCTAAGTACCCAAAGATGCCCGGCTGTAAAATAAATGGCAGAATTTGTGAGAAAATTCGCTGGCAGTAAAATTTTCTCTTTCTTCATTCGTATACTTACACATTAATTACCCCAAATACCCATTGTTGTACAGCTATGAATAAATTCAGGGTCCATTTAAAATGGCAAATCCTCCGTACACGCCTTTATATGGAATATTTGTCTCCTAAGGCATTTTATCTACCTGCAGTTATCTTTCTGCTTACAACGGCAGCCTTAATTGGCTATTACAATCTTAACCACGCCTTAAACCTGTGGTCGCCTTTTAGCCTTGCCAGTGGCAATGCCTTCCATTTTTGCGAGCAAAACCATATGGACGAGCTAATCCGCCAGCCCTCTAATACCTGGAGCAACCTCGGTTTTTTTGTGGTGGGCCTGGTAACGCTTACACTGGGCATTCACGACTTCCGCAATGCTGACCGCAAGCAGAGCAGCAACTTTTTAGTAAGGTATCCTATCTTTTCTATCATGTTCGCCCTTTCTGCTTTTTACGTGTTTTTGGGCAGCTTTTTATACCACGCTTCTTTAACCGAGTTCTTCCAAAAGTTAGACCAGGCAGGCCTTTACTCGGTGATAGTAATGGCCATTACGTTTAACCTGTACAAGATATTTCCGGTAGTAAGAGTAAAGGAGAAATACCACAGCTCGCATGCGCTTATGGTGGCTTTTGCAGTAGGGTTTAACTACCTGATTTTTACCAGGCTAATGCCCAACATTAATATAAACGTGTTGTTCCCTTTTCTTATAGTAGTAATCTTTATCACCAGTGTTTACTATCTCATGTTCATCAGCAAGGAGCATTACTTTACCAATTACCTGTGGGCAGCTTTTGCCATTCTCATTCTGGCTTCTATCATCTGGATACTTGACCGTACCAGCGTAGTATGTAACCCTACCAGTATGTTTCAGGGTCATGCCTTATGGCACTTGTTCTGCTCGGTAAGCATCATGCTTATATACATGTATTACCGCTCGGGCAAACTTCCACTGGAGGAGGCCATCGCCTACAAAAAGGAGAGAAGGGAAATGCGTATCCGCCGCAGAAACGGAGAACCGGTTTAATACCCGCAGACCTCTACACAACACCATTCCCTTGTATTGCAGCTTTTGGTTAATGTTGCCTTGTGATTTTGGTTGACAACCGCAGCAGCAGTAACCCTTACATCAATTTAGCTATTGAAGAATTTTTGGTGCGCCATGCCAATTGCCGCAAAGGCGATTACCTGCTGCTGTACGTTAATGAGCCCTGCATTGTAGTGGGCAAAAACCAAAGCATTTACCGCGAAGTTAATTTTGACTACCTGCGCAATGGCAGGCTTAAACTATGCAGGCGTATTTCAGGCGGAGGCACCGTTTACCAGGATGGGGGCAATTTAAGTTTTGCGTTTATTTCCGGCTTCGAGGACTACAAGGTAAATAACTACAGGCACTTCAACCAGCCTTTGATTAACGCCCTGATTAAAGCCGGAATACCGGCAGAACAGGATGCGCGCAACAACATTGTTTGCAATGGCAAAAAGATAAGCGGTAACGCCCAGTTTACTGATAGAAAAAACATCATCAGCCACGGCACCCTGCTTTATAAGGCTGACCTGCCCACATTAAGAGCCTGCCTTAAACCCAATAGTTTTACCATAGAAACAAAGGCTGTTGCTTCGGTTAGCAGTTCGGTAACCAATATTGCTGATTTAAAGGACCAATGGGGAAGTATGGAAGCCCTGAAGCAATACATTGTTGCTGAATTGAAAGCGGTAGAAACCTACACGTTTGATAATAGCGAATGGAGAGAGATAGAAGAACTTGCCATTCAAAAATTCAACAGCCACGAATGGATATTTGGCCGCAGCCCCAAAACGGTTATACGCAAAAGCGGTTTTGAAATTACTGTCGAAGAGGGTAGGATAGCTGCTATATCCGGCACTGATGAGGAGGCGCAAAAAGCATTGCACGGCACTTTTTACAGCTATCTGCACATAAAAAAAGCGCTGAGTAACTTACCCAACGCTTCTGTATTGCTCGAAGGCCTTTTTTGATTACTGGCCGGTTGTATTATCGCTTGTTTCGTCTTTTTTCTTCTTGCCTTTCTTCTCCATATCTATGGCTTCCTGCAGGCTTTGCGGCTCTTTCTTACCCTTGTATTTAGGGTTTTTGCTCCACTCGTAAACACGCTGGCCATCTATATATTTTGATACAAAAGCATCTTTAATACCCATTTTACGAACGTCCTCAACAAATTGCTTAGCCACCTCTTCATCAGGGAAATAGCTGATGATATAGCGGTTCATGCCTTCTACTTCCTCGTAACCGATGTAGCGTGGCTGGTCAAAGTATTTGTTGATGTTAAACTCCTTGTATAAACCAATCTGCACCTTATACACGGTGCCTTTAACAGGTGGGTGTTGCATATCGGCCATAAACTTCTTGGTTACGGCAGTATCGCCATCTTCCACGTAATCGCCTTTCAGCATTTTATTTTCCTGGGTAAGCTCCTTTACTTTGGTATCGTAAGCAGCAATGCGGTTTTCCAGCTCAGCCTGGCGGGTGCTGGCATAAGCCTGGTCATCCTTCAGTCTTTTAATCTCAGCTTCGTTGCTATCCAGCGTATTGCGGATGTCCTCCATCTTAGCCTTGTAACCGCTAAGGTCGCTCATGTAGTTCTTAAGCTCCTCTTTAAGGCGCTTTTTCTCTTCTTTCGAAAGCTCCTGCGCAGTTAAACGTGCACTGAATAATAGCGCTAAAAGCGCCAGGCCAACTATCTTCTTCATTGTGTGTCAGGGTTTATGGAGGTGACAAAACTAACAGTTTGCCCTAAAAAAGGAAATTTACAGTAATGATTTTGAACACATAAGTGTAAAGAATCAATAGCTTATACTTGCAACAAATAATTATTGACCTTTTTACGGCCGGCAAGCATGCATAAAATTGAAAATGAGTTTTTACGCGTAGAAGCCCGCGAATACGGGGCTGAACTGATTAGTATTTACGACAAAAAAAACAAGCTGGAACGGCTTTGGAACGCCGACCCTGCCTATTGGCCCTGGCATGCACCGGTGCTATTTCCCGTGGTGGGGCGCTGCCTTAACGATGAAATAATGGTAGATGGCAAAAGCTACCCTATGGAGAAACACGGCTTTGCCCGCAAAACCAATTTTAAGTTGCTGGAGTTGGGTGACACCAAGATGGTTTTTTTGCTAAGCAGTAGCGAGGAGACTTTAAAAATTTACCCTTTTAAGTTTGAGTTTTTGATTGCTTACCGCTTACAGGGTAATAGGCTGTATTGCCATTACGAGGTGATAAACAAGGATGATAAGCCGATATACTTTCAATTGGGTGGGCACCCTGCATTTGCCGTGCCACCGGTTGGCCCATTAACCACCGGCGACCGCTATGCCGACTACCGACTTGAGTTTGAGCATGCCGAAACAACAGACCGCCATTTTATCGATAACAACGGTTTTTTCGACGGCAGAAAACAGCGAGTGCTGAACAACAGCAACAGCCTGGCATTGCGTAATGATTTGTTTAAAGATGATGCCCTTATTTTTAAAGACCTGATAAGTAAAAGGGTAGCTATAAAAAGCGTTAACAACAGCTATAGCCTGGCCGTTACCTACACCGGTTTCCCCTATTTGGGCTTGTGGGCAAAAACGGATGCACCCTATGTGTGTATCGAGCCCTGGTATGGCTGTGCGGATACAGCGGAAAGACAGGTAGAATTTCCTGAAAAAGAGGGAGTTGTAAAGCTTGCTGAAGGGGAGGAGTTTGGCGCCTTATTTACGGTTGAAATTGAGTAAATAAGTTTTCGAACAAACGTTTGAATCCTCTGTTTTTGTAGCTATATTCGTAATCCACTCCAAGATATTCGAAACTATGGATCGTTTACTTAAAACAGAACAGGAAGAAGACATTGCCCTCCTGGAGGACCTTCAACTTGAAAACCGTTTGGTAATTCACAATGATGACGTAAACACCTTTGATTGGGTAATTGAGGCATTGGTTGAAATCTGCAAACATTCGCATGAGCAGGCCGAGCAGTGCGCTTATATCATCCATAGCAAAGGCAAATACGCTGTTAAGCGTGGCACTTATACCGTACTTAAGCCACTTAAGGATGGTATAACAGACAGGGGCATTAATGCAACCATAGAGTAAGTTCACGAATATTCCTTTCCCGATAATGTCTGACCATTTCACCGAAGAACACGAACTTTTCCGCCAGAGTGTTAGAGAGTTTGTGCAGAAGGAAGTTGTACCTCACGTAAATGAATGGGAAGAAAAAGAAGAAATACCCCGCGCTGTTTTTAAGCGTATGGGCGAATTGGGCTTTTTAGGCATCAACTTTCCGGAAGCCTACGGCGGCACCGATAACGATTTTTGGTATACCGTTGCCTATTTGGAAGAACTGGCACGCGCCGGTTTTGCCGGTCTATCCGCAGCGGTTAGTGTGCACCAATATATGGCCACCAATCATATACTGCAGGCGGGTAGCGATTATCTTAAAAACAAATACCTGGTGCCTTCTATAAACGGCGATATGGTGGGCAGCATAGCCATTAGCGAGCCGGGCGCCGGCAGTGATGTGGCTAACCTGCGCTGCACTGCCCGTAAGCAAGGCGACTACTACATACTTAACGGTAATAAAACATTTATCACGAACGGTTACTACGGCAATTTTGTAACAGTGGCCTGTAAAACCGCACCCGATGCCGGTTTAGCCGGTGTAAGCCTTATTGTGGTAGACCAAGGTACGCCCGGCTTTACCACCAGCAAGCTTAAGAAAATGGGATGGAAAAGTTCTGACACAGCGGAACTGTTTTTCGATAACGTAAAGGTTCCTGCCAACCAATTGGTAGGCGAGGAAGGCCAGGGCTTTTTCTACATTATGGAGAGCTTTCAACTGGAGCGGTTGGTAGCCGCTATTATGGCCACCGCCGGTATGGAACAGAAAATAGCGCATACCCTTAAATACATGCACGAACGCAGCGCCTTCAACAAGCCTATAGTAAAATACCAGGCACTGCGCCACAAAATGGTGGACCTGATAACCGAGGTGGAAATAACCAAGCAGTTTGTGTACCACTGTTGCGATTTGTTTGCACGTGGTGTGTTTGCTGTTAAGGAATGCAGCATGGCTAAAATGAAAGCTACCGAATTGGCCAAAACCGTAGCGGATGAGTGCCTGCAAATGTTTGGCGGTTATGGCTATATGCAGGAGTATGCTATTGAGCGCGCTTACCGCGATGCAAGGGTGGGCACCATAGTAGGTGGCACTACCGAAATAATGAAAGAGATTATCGGCAAGATGGTGCTGGATGGCGTTACCTACGAAAGCGCTTATAAGAAAAAGCCGGGCGACTCATCAAAGCCGGCTGCTAAGCCGGCCGATGTAACGGCAACTACAATTTCAACAACTAAAAATAAGACGACAACAATGGAGCAAGTACCTGAAAGCGCCAAAGACATTATTTACTCTTTACCCCAACGTTTAAAGGCCGATAAGGTGGACGACTCGGCTTTACACCGTTTTCACTTTGTGTTAGATGGCCCTACAGGCGGTAATTTTACTGTTACCCTTAAAGATAAGAATGTGACGGTAGTTGATGGACTGGTGGACGAGCCTACCTGCAAGATTACGGCTAAGGCTACCGATTATGAGGACCTGGAACACGGCCGCGGCAACCCCCAAATGATGTTTATGATGGGTAAAATTAAAGTAACCAATCTGGGCGAGGTAATGAAGTTTGTTACCTACTTCCAGCGTATAAAATAACCTCTTCCCCCAAAACCATCGTTTTTCGGTTCAACGTATTGCGCCGGAGATAGAACGATTAGCCGCCCATTGATTGGGCGGCTTTTTTATTCTGTTATGTTTGCGGCCTGCAAAAAGGCTTATTAAAATGATTGACTTTTCTAACGCTTCCATCAGCACCCTCATTGTTCATTACATCGGTAAAAAGAATGAGGATGAGGGCACCGTGCTCTCCCGCGAAGAAACACCCATTACGGATGCGGAAACCAATAAACGCCTGCTTAACTTTTTTTCCAGGCCTTTTACCAAGCGCGAGGATTACACCTGCTTTATACACCCCAGCGAAGACATTGCGCTGAACGCCTGTTATGCTTTTTCAAAAAGTATCTTCGAAGATAAGGCAGGCTTTACAGGCACCTCACAAAAAATAGCGAAGCACCTTTACGATACTTCGGCCCACGCAAACATTAAGGAAGGCGAATTGATTGTGGTATTGTTTGAAAATCTTATATGCCAGGATACCAGCTGCAATGCTATCGGCCTTTTTAAATCAGAAAGTAAAGACACGTTGTTAAAGGTAGTGTTACAAAACGATAACTACCGGCTTACCTCAGAAACCGGTATAGGCAGCGGTAACCTGGATAAAAGCTGCCTTATCTTAAACCTTAACCGGGAGCAGGGTTTTTTAAATCTGTTGACCGACCACAGCCGCGCTGCGGGTGATGAAGCTATTTTTTGGAGAGATACTTTTTTAAAAGTAGCTCCCCTGGCAAGTAACTTTTACTTTACTAATAACTACTTAAAGGTTACAGCAGACTTTATCAATAAGCAGATGGCAGAAGACGGTTCGGTTAGTAAGGCCGAACGTGTGGAGATGCTGAACCGCTCCGTACAATACTTTAAGGAGAACGAACAGTTTAAACAGGCGGAATACGCCAGCGAGATTTTTAAGAGCAGCGAAACCCGCAAGGCGTTTGAGCATTTTAAGGAAGAAGTATTTGCAGACCCCAACCTGTTGCAGGCAGATGGTTTTCAGATTTCGGAGAGTGCTGTTAAGCGACAGAAAAAATACTTCCGTGGGGTAATAAAGCTGGATAAAAACTTCCACTTATACGTGCATGGCGGTGCCGACCAAATGGAGCGCGGTTACGATGAAGAGCGAAACCTTTACTACTACAAGATATATTTTAGGGAGGAGAGTTAGGAGCGTTTATTCCTTTTATTCATCTTCGCCATATGACCCGCTTAAGCGTTAACATAAACAAAATTGCTTTGCTGCGCAACAGCCGTGGCGCTAACATTCCCGATGTAATACAGTTTGCTAAAGATGTAGAGCGCTATGGTGGGCAGGGCATAACAGTGCACCCAAGGCCCGATGAAAGGCATATGCGCCGCAGCGATGTATATGCCCTTAAAGAGGTTGTTACCACGGAATTTAATATTGAAGGCTATCCTTCAGAAGATTTCCTGCAAATGGTATTAGAGGTAAAGCCCCATCAATGCACTTTGGTGCCTGATGAACCGGGTCAGCTTACCAGCGACCATGGCTGGGATACTATAAAACATCAGGATTTTCTGCATAAAGTAATTGGCCGCTTAAAAGAAAAGGACATTCGAGTTTCGCTATTCATTGACCCTGTAAACAGTAAAATTGAAGCAGCCAAAACAACAGGCACTGACCGCATTGAGTTTTACACAGGCCCGTATGTCCATGATTTTGCGGTGAATAAGGAAGCCGCAATTGCAGACTTTACCGCCGCTGCCAGATTTTGCAATGAAATAGGTATAGGCATTAATGCAGGGCACGATTTGAACCTCGATAACCTGGGCTATTTTAAACAGAATATACCCGGCCTGCTGGAAGTTTCCATTGGCCATGCCTTAGTGCGCGATTGCCTTTATTACGGCCTTGAGAATACCGTACAGCTTTACTTAAGAGAGTTGGAATAGTTAAACCGTAAAACCATATTTTAGTAGAATGTGGAAGGCGATTAAAAAGGTGCTTTGCTTTTTATGGGCCGTTTGGGGCAGCTTTTGGTTTATGGTTATTATTGCCATACCCACGCCTGTATATGCTTTAATCCTGGCCATATTCGGTAAAAAGTACAGCCTTAAACTGGTTTGGATAAACTTTAGCATACTGGCGCCGCTTGCCAATGCCGTAATGGGCATAAGGGTTAAAGTATTTGGCAAGGAGAATGTGGACTGGACAAGGTCGTACGTAATTGTTGCCAACCACCGCGCGCAAATAGATATAACCACAGGTGCGGCAAGTTGCCCGCAACCCGCCCGCTTTTTAGCCAAATGGGAGATAAGAAAGATTCCGATTTTTGGTTATATGACGCGCATGCTTGCCATTATGGTGGACCGCAAGAGTAAGGAAAGCCGGGAAAAATCGTACCGGTATATGATTGAAACATTGAAGAAAGGCGAAAGCCTGATGATCTATCCCGAAGGTACGCGCAACCGAACGGAGGAGCCCCTTAAAGAATTTAAAGACGGCGCCTTTAAAGTGGCTATACTGGCACAGGTACCTATAGCGGTGCAAACGTTGGTTAACACCCGCGAGTTGAACGATCCCCGCAGTATTCATTTGCGCCCCGGAACTGTAACTGTATATTGGGGAAAGCCAATTGAAACCAAGGGAATGACCATGGAGGACATGCCGCGCTTAAAAGAAATGGTGCGCCGGGAAATGCTTACGCACCTAACAAACTAAGGCCGGGTTTCAGCGGGCTTACGGAATACCCAATACTTTTGCAGCATAAAATTAAACCCAAGGGATACTACCGCATCTACCATTAAACGGCTAATCTTATAATCAATATGCACCCATTCAGTAAGTATATAGGTGCCCGAACTTTTTAATGTAATACTGCCTATAACTACTACTACAAACTTCCTCAATTGGGTTTGCATGGGTATATCGGTTCGCTTAAAGGTCCAATACCGGTTTAAGGAGTAGTTGATAACAGCGCCGAGCGTACCGCTTATACCTATGGAGATGACATAGAAGAGCCCTGCGAACTCGGTTAAAAAAATCATGATAACGTAATCGGAAATGCCGCCTACAAAGGCAGAAAACTGGGCCTTAATAAAAACCGTAACCCAATTTACCAATAAGCGAAAGCGGGAAACTTTAGTGTTTTGCGGCATTGCGTTCTTTAGCGTCGCGTTCGTTGCCCAGCTTTAAAACCTTGCCCAGTTCTACAAAGTTGATGATGGACACCACACCCACAACTACCAGCGCAAATACCAGTAGAGAACCGGGGAATACAATCTCGGTAAACAGTGCGCTGCAAATAGCTAAACGGAATTCTGTTGGGCCGAATAAACCACTGTCAATATTATACTCATCAGTAAGCTTAAACTTAATGATGGCTAAAAGCATGGTCCATGCATAGGAGCATACAAATACGAACGAAAGGATTTTGTAACGGTCGTCAAGAAAGAAGTAGAAGCCCACACCCATAAGCGCAGTAGATACCCAATCCACACTTAGATCTAACGAAAAGCCATACCATTTACGCGCTGCGTTGCGGTAAACTGCAATACGGCCATCCAGCGAATCGCCAAACCATTGCACAGCAAAAGCAATAATGGAAATAAACAGGTAACGGTGGTCGTCCTTAGCCATATAAAAGCCAAGTGATACACCCAGGCTACCGATAAGGCCCACCACAGTTAACATATCGGGGCTAACCCAGGATGGCATAATACGGCACAAAAAGGCAAGAACAGGCTGTTCTAAACCTCTAAAGAGGTTAGTTCTTTTTCTATCGCGCTGTATAGCGGCTTCGTCACTGGATATATTACGTTTCAAACTGCTGGTTTCCGACACTCGGTTAATTTTAAGTGACGCAAATGTATAAATAACATTAAGTCTGCCTGCATGCACTAATTTATGATGGTTGAAAACGTAAACGAAGCGTATTTATTTCTAGTTAAGCCCTTTGATTATCAGGCCTTCCATTAACTCCAGCATGTTTCGCGGTTTAAACTTGCGCCATTCCAAATCATTATAAGCATCGCCCATGTGAAGGAAGTAGTGAATACGCGCCGAACGCATTTCATCCATAACATGCTCGCGGAAGTTTACCGCTACAATCCAGCCATCTGCATCTTTAATATCATCATACCACTCTTCATAGTATAAGTCATCCGATGCATGGAAATTCAAAACATTCTCGCCTATAATTACAAACTTTGAAATGCCGGCATCCACAAGCGGGTCAATAAGGCCCCGTTTCATTTCCATTATATCATTGTGCACAGCATCATTCCATTCCCCAATCAGTTCAATAACACAAAAGCCGCTCTCATAATCAGCGAAAAGTATTTTGCAATAAAGGGTAGAGGAGCCAAAGTTATCCCACTGCGGATGTATATAGTAATTGTAAATCTTGTTATGAAAGTGCATTTCGCTGTACTCGGTGCCGTAAAAGGGCGAGTTCTCATCCTCTGAGGCTACGTAATAATCGCGCCAGTTGTAAAACGGTTCAATTTCGTGCATAAGCAATGGTAATCAGAACAAGGCTTTTTTAGGAAACTAATATTGCTTTATATTAGACGCCTCCATGAGAAATATATTTCGAATAGCCATAGCAGCTTTAGTAGTGTTTAACCTGTATGCCTGCGAAAAGTGCTACCAGTGCCACAATTACTGCAAAGTTTGCAGAGAAGTACACCAGGATACTACGCTCACTATCATAGTTAAATCCGACGTGCTTACGGAGCAATACTTTATTGAATACCTGGACTCTCTAAACTCATTGGGTTGGACCTGTAACGATACCAGCAGCACCAAACAGGAAACATTTTGCGGTACTAATTCGCAAAACAACGGTGAGCTGCTTACGCGTAAGGAGAATGGCTGGATTTGCGCCCCTTCTGAATAGCATTACTGCTTAACAAGCTTCACTACCTTACCGTTGTAATGCAACAGGTAAAGGCCTGCTGCAAGCTCTTCTATGTGCAGCACTGCATTTTGCTGGCCTGCACTAACGCTAACAGCCTGCACCAATTTACCGGTAACATCAACTAACGATAGCAGTGATACCTGCTTTGCAGCAGCAAAGTTTACCACAACCTCAGCCTTAGCAGGGTTAGGGGCAATGCTTAAAGCAAAGTCAGTTTCATCCTGTATGGAAGATGGCCCGCAGGGTTCGGTAATGCTGTAAACTTTAAACGGTTCTGAGGCAATAAACCCTCCCTGCCCGTAAGGCACAAACACTGTAAGCGTATCCATTTTAGAAATATAAATGCGCCTGGAGGTTTCCCCGTTCGACCAAAGGTAAGAGTCGTAATCAGATGTAGTTTCAAGAAAGTGGCCATCGCTATCCACCCCACAGGTTAACGATGGGCGTTTAAACGACCAGGGCAGTGATGCAAAGTTGTAGGTGCGGTAGGAGTAGAGAGTATCATCAAATGCTACTTCAAACACTTTGTTTCCGCTGTTATCCACCACATTAAACACCAGGTTATAATTGTTTAATACCCCCCAATCAATAAGCGTATTGCCATTGGGTAAGCGCTGTAAGCCACCGGTTGCCTGGCTGGCAGTATTAGCGTTTTCCATAAAGCTCCAAACCAGGTCGGCCTGCAAGTTGCCTGTGTTTAGGTGGTATTCCTTACCACGCGCGGGTTTAAACGGAGGCTTGGGGTTGCCATCATCAAACAAGGTGTAATTGCCGTTGCCGAGGCTGCGTATATCATGCTGCCCGCGGAACATCATTGTATCATTAATGAAATTGAAGTAGTTCTGTTTGCCACCTAAGCGCCATATAATGTTTCCGGTGGTGCGGTCAATTTTCGTAATCTCATTAAAGTGACGGCTGCTAATCAATATATTGCCATCATCATCCATTTCCACGGCATTAAAATGCGTCCAATCCACCACATTAGGGCCATTAAGAAATACCGTATCTACATCTGAAAACTGGTAGTGGTCCTTACTGTTCCATTGAAAAACCAGGTTTTTATTGGCATCCAGTTCCTGCACAACGCCGCAACGTACCGTAGCATTGCTGCTGCCGGGGCTTCCGTTATGCGAAAAATAGTTGTAGCTGCTTAAATCCATTTTTACCAAATCTGAACCAAGTAACAGGTAATGCCCGTTGGCTAACAGTTTCATATCATGGGGGTCGGTGTTAATAGTATCAACACAACTTACCGAATCTACAACAGTAAAAGTGCTATCCATCAACATAAACTGCCCGCTACCCGCGTAGGACATTAAGCCATTAGGCAACAATTTAAAGTCAGCCGCTGTAAGGTTGCCGCTAAACTGTTTGTAGTATACAATGTTGCCCTTATCATCAAGTATTAAATGGGTTGGGGGATAATTAGCTGCAGGACCACCGAACTTGGTAGGGGTAAGAAAATAGTAACCCTGCGAAGCAGCCGTATATACGTTTACTTTAAATGACGGTATGGTTTGCGAACCGGCATCAACAGATAACATTACTGCTACCAGCAATGCAAACAAAAATTTAGTATTCATGCAGTCGGGCAGTTTGTTTAAACAGGTTAAAGGGGCTTATTTTATCATAGTAACAGTACCTTTTAACTTACGGTTACTGTTATCATCAAAAACAACATCCAATACGTAGGAGTACACCCCGGGAGTTAATGATTTACCACGGTAAGTACCGTCCCAGCCGATAGTAGAGCTGGTGCTTTCAAACACCTTTTCGCCCCAGCGGTCAAATATCTTCCAATCAAAAACCTTGGCGCTGTTAAGTATAACGTATAGTATATCGTTGTTGCCATCGCCGTTAGGGGAGAAGGCATTCGGTATAAACACACGGGGTAACTCAAATATCTGAATGTAGTTAACGCGTTGCAGGGTATCGTTACAACCATACTGGTTACTTACCGTTAAGGTAACCGTGTAAATACCGGGTTCCTGATACACATGCGAAGGCGAAGGAACTGTGGATGTATTTAAATCACCAAAATCCCAAACATAATTATCAGCATTAACCGAAGCATCCGTAAATATTATAGGTGTAGTTGGGTCGTTATAACCAACGGTAGAGTTTACTGTAAAATCTGCAACTGCTGATGGCTGCACCGTTGTTGAGTTGGAAATAGTATCAACACAATTACCTAACTGTGCAGTTAGCAAAATAGTATATGTACCCTCTGAGGCATAAACGTGGCTTGGGTTACTAAGGGTAGAGGTTGTGCCATCACCAAAGTTCCAAATGTAGGTAGCATTGGCAGGGGTGCTGTTGTTCGTAAACAGGCTCGCCAGTCCCTGGCAAACATCCTGTACGCTAAAATCGGCTACGGGGTTTGGGTTAACATTAACCGTAGAGGTGGCGGTGTTGCTGCAATTGTTGTTATCAGTTACTGTTACGGTGTAGGCTGTAGTGCTAACCGGCGTAGCAACCGGGTTGGCAATATTCGGGTCATCGAGGCTGCCGCCGGGGCTCCACGTATATGTAGCGCCTCCACTTGCTGAAAGTTGTGCACTCTGTCCATCGCAGATATCGTAGCTGGCCTGCACATTTACAACCGGCAAAGCAAAAACGGTATAAACTATACTATCAAGCCCCGCACAACCGCTTACTGCATCAGTATAAGCATACACCAAAGAGAAATTACCCGGGCCTGCAGTAGCAGGGTCAAAAGTTCCGGAGGCATTGGTAATACCAGTACCAGTCCATACGCCGCCCGCAGGAGAGAAGCCCGTTAAGTTTTGTGCACCGGCATCAACGCAACTACTTGCGCCGCTGCCTGCATCAACAACAGGGGCAGGTTGCACCGTGGTAGCTATAGCTGTGCTAACCGGGCTGCTGCAACCATTATCGGTAGCCATTACGCTAACGGCATCGCCGCTGGCAAGCAGGTTAGTGGTATAAGTGTTAGATGGGCCGGCCTGTACTACCGCACCGTTTAAATAGAAAGTAAATGTATCGTAAGCGGCAGGGGTAGCAGTAAACACTACCTGATCTCCCTGGCAAATGCTGTTATCCGCATCACTGCTGGTAAGGGTTACGCTCGGTATAGGGTTAACCGTAAAGTTTAAGGTGTTGCTTACCGGGCTTGGGCAGCCATTCAAATCAGCAATCACGCTTATAGCATCCCCTGTAACAAGTGTAGTGGAGGTATAAATGCTATCGGTAGTGTTTTGAACGCTGGTACCGTTAAGGCTGAAATTATAAGAACTAAGCCCCGCGGGGTTTACATGCACCGAAATAGCCGTGCCCTGGCAAACAGTAGTGCCCGGCTGTGCGGTTATATTAATAAACGGAATAGGCTTAACCGTAATAGGAATGGTATTGCTTGGCGCACTAACACAACCTGCGTTTGTAGCAACCGCCCAAACGTTGGCATTGGTGCCAAGTTGAGTTGTGCTCCATGTATTGGAAGCTGATGTTATTTGTAAAGAACCGCCATTATAGAAGGTATAACTATCGTAACCGTTAGGTGAGGCAGTAAAGCTGATGTTATCGCCGGCACAAATTGTACTATCGGCATCTGATGTTACAATAGTGATAGATGGAATAGGCAACACCGTTGGATGTAACGTTGAACTTGGATTCGTATAGCAAAGGCCATCAAAGCCAAGTACAGTTATGCTATCGCCGGGTTGCAGGTTAGAGGCAACAAAGCTATCTACTGCAGAAGTTTGGGCCGGAACGCCGTTTACCAGGAAGGTATAGCTTTGGTAAGGCGGGCCAGCAGGAACAGGTGCAGCATAATACGTCAGGCTTCCACCCGTACAAACCGAATCATTAGAGGCGGTAAGAGCAATATTTAAAGTATTAGTACCTATAGTTACCTGTAAGCTGTCCTTAACCCTGCCGCAGCAAGGTGTAGTAACCCAAACAACTACTGTATAGGTGCCGGGGGCTGTAAACGCCATAGGTGCATTTTGATACTGTGCACCGCTTAAGGTTTGGGGTATGGCATTAGGGCCAAAGTCCCACTCGTATAAAGTGCCTGAAATAGTTGTGCTGAAGGTATCGGGACAACCATTAACCGCAGGTGATAGGGTATGCGAAATGCTGTTACCCGTAAGCGGAGTGCTGAAAATGTCAACAAAGTCGGTAAACACGGTGCCACCAAAGGTTATAGACTTACGGCCTGTTGTGCCATAAAGTACAGTAACCGGGCCGGTTCCGTTGCCTGTGGCCGGTTGGGCGCCTGAGCCAAAACTCCATGCCGCAGAAGTAGGCGAGGAGAATATGATTTCTGCATTGGTGCAGCCCTTGCTATCCACGTTAATAACCGGAGGATTACCCGGCACGGAGGTAATGTTAGACTGCGTTACAGGCACTCCACCATTTTCTGATACCGCTAAACTTGGGCCAGCTGCACCGTTACCGCCAACGCCACCCGCACCGCCTGCGCCACCTGCACCGCCCGCACCACCTACGCCATTGCCACAGGCACCTGCAGGGCCACCGGCTCCACCTGCACCGCCCGCACCACCTGCGCCACCTGCGCCGCCTACGCCACCTGCACCACCGGGGCCGGGTTGTAGGTTACAATCAATAATATTTCCACCTGCACCATTGTTTACTAAAAAAATGGCGAAGGAGCCTGAACCACCGGTTCCTCCCTGGCCTCCCTGGCCACCAAAGCCGCCGCCGCCACCGCCGCCACCGCTACCGCCCCAGTCGTCTGAGCCGTTTTGCTGACGGCCACCACCGCCACCGCCGCCGCCACCACCACAACCGGGCGTGCCGGCAGTACCGGCAGTGCCTGCTGCACCAGGGGCAAAATAACCGGGTGCTACTACTGTGCCTCCGGGGCCTAAAGCGCCGGGTGAACCTATAGTACCATTACCGCCTGCGGTACCGGCCTGGCCACCTGTTACACTGCCGCAACCGGGAGGGCCGAAAAAGCAACCTGCATTACAATCGGGGCCGCTGCCACCTGCACCACCTGCACCACCACAGCCCCCTGCGCCGGGCTGGCCGGGGTTCACGTTTTTATAGCTGTTGATGTTTGCTCCGTTTCCTCCGGCATTACCGCCTGCGCCACCAGCACCACCCGGTATAGGGCCGGGTTCATTCATACCCGGGTTGCCGGGTGAACCGGGGCTGCCTGCTGCGCCTGCTGCTCCGGGTGCACCGTTTACACCGGGCGCTCCGCCACCTGTTGTTACTGCACATCTTACAATGTTGTAGTTACTGCATCCGTTTAAATAAATGCCGTAAACTGAAATACCGGGGCCGGGTGAGTTATCTACCTGGATGGTTAAATCCTGTAAACGAAAGTTGGAAGCAAAGCCTGCTGCTATGGCGCCAAGGGCATTTGCCGGAGAGGGCAAAGGGTTAGTATTATCGCGATGGATAACGGAAGGAGTAGCGTTGCTCTTAACCCAGGTAACAGGATCAAAGCCGCCCTCAACGGTTATGCCGCTGTTTATTTGTAAGGGCGCACTTATATTGTAAGTGCCTGCAGCCACCCATACCTTGTTGTTTGCCCCTGTTGCCAGTGTAGTTATAGCATAAGTAAGGCTGGCGGGATTAGCTTTGGTGCCTACACCCGCACCTGTACCCCCTGTGGTGGTAACATAAATTACATTACACTGCTGAGACCATGCTGCCAATGAGTTCAACAATAGAAAAGTGCACAAAAGGATAAGCTGGTTGAAGTGTTTCATTCCTGTAAAATGCTTTGTGTTTAGCTGAAAGGTCGAAAGTAAAAAATCTTTGCGTATCGCCCATTAAACAGACTGCCGCACATGTGGAAAGGCTGCACGCTTCTTCGCTGATGAAGCATCTATCCCGAAATACACATGTCAGCCTTTTGATTAAATGCAAAAAAAAAGTGAATTACCTTACAATTTAACCTTTGGTTAAACGACATAAAACCAGCGTATTATACCACCGGCATTAGTGAATTTTTCGCAGGGATAGTGACTTGATTTTGCCGAACCGCCCAACTTGATTTTTATAACCTTTTTATAGTACTACCCAACCATGCCTTTACGCATTTTTAAAAACCGCTTTGCTGCTGCGGTGTTCAACCGCTTTGCAGTTTTATTCATTGCCTTGCTTTGTTTTGGTGCCATACTGCGGGCGCAGGTAAACCCTAATAACATTGATATTGTTAGAGACAAATGGGGTGTGCCACATATTTATGGCAAAACAGATGCCGAAACGGCTTACGGCCTGGCCTGGGCAAACTGCGAAGATGACTTTGCTACCGTTCAGCGCCTGTTGCTTGCGGTAAAAGGCCGCTTAGGTGAAGTGGATGGCAAGGGTGGCGCCGTGCTCGATTTCCTCAGCTACATTTCAGCGGCTAACGAAGTGGTGGATGCGGCCTATGATACTGCCTTTACCCCCGCCTACAAAAAAGTAGTTGACGCTTACCGCGATGGCCTTAATGCTTATGCCGCCGCTAACCCTAAGGAAGTGTTGCGCAAGGGCCTGTTCCCTGTAAGCAGCAAGGATATCATTAGCCAGTACGTAGTTACCAATATGCTGCTTACCAGCGCCTACCTTGATGTGCAGAAGATATTTATCGGAACCATGAAGAATTACGAGGTTAATACCCCCTCGGGCTCTAATGCCTTTGCCTTTGACAGTAGCCGCACCACCGATGGCAAAACCTATTTAGCCATAAACTCGCACCAACCCTTAGAGGGCCTGTTTAGCTGGTACGAGGCCCACCTTAACAGCGAGGAAGGCATGAACATTTTAGGAGGACTGTTCCCCGGTGGTATAAGCGTTTTTCTTGGCACTAACCCCAACCTAGGATGGGCATGCACGCTTAACCATCCTGATATGAGCGATGTGTTTAAGCTGGATATGAAACCCGGCAGCCAACTGCAGTATTGGTTTAATGACCATTGGGAAACCCTGCAGGTGCGCAAAAAAACCATTAAGGTAAAAGTGGGCCCGCTGCTAATACCGATAACCAAAACATTTTACTGGAGCAAATACGGCACCACCATTAAAAACAAGGATGGCTATTACAGCGTGCGCTTTGCCAGTAATATGGATATCCGCAGCCCCGAGCAGCTTTACCGGCTAAACAAGGCCACCAACTTTACGCAGTGGCGCAATGTTATGCGTATGATGAGCGTGCCCGGCGTAAACTTTATATATGCCGACCGCACCGATACCATTTACTATGTAAGCAATGCGCAAATGCCTTACCGTAACAACCGGTATAACTGGCAGGGCGTACTGCCGGGCAACACCAGCCAAACACTGTGGCCCGCTAAGTTTCATAGCTTCGATTCGTTACCGCAGGTTTTAAAACCCGGGAGTGGGTACCTGGTAAATACCAACAACAGCGCCTTTGATGTAACTGCCGCTGAAGACAATGCCAGGCCTCAGAATTACCCTTCAACCTTTGGGTATGGTTTAGAGAAAAACAACCGCAGCATAATGGCACACTACCTTATAAGCCGGCATAATAAGCTGAGTTATGAGGATATGAAACGCATTAAGTTTAACCGCGATTTTAACGATAGCCTGTACAACTACGGCCTAAGCAATATCTGTGTGCTGATGAACTTAAGCCCGGTAAAATATCCGGAGTTGAGCGATGCTATACGGGTGCTGCAAAACTGGAATTACAGCAGCGATGCAAACAATAAGGAAACAGCCCTGCTGGCCTTTACCATGTATAATCTTATTGATAAAATTACCAGCCGCGGCACTAATTACGAAGAGAACAGCTTTACCGAACACCAATATGTAGAAGCCCTGCGCCATGCCAAGCACCATATGCTTAAACACTTTGGCACTTTAACTATACCGTTGGGTGAAGTGCAACGCCACGTTAGGGGAGATGTTGACCTGCCTATTGGCGGTGCGCCCGAAGTGCTTGCCGCTACTATCAGCCAACCTTACAAGGATGGCAAAAGGAGAACCTATGTTGGCGAATCGTATATACAACTGGTGCGCTACTCAACAGATAAAGTAGAAATTGAAAGCATACATGCTTACGGCGCATCTGCCAAACCTGAGAGCCCGCACTATACCGACCAAATGCAGCTGTTTGTTGAACAGAAGCTGAAACCGATGACGCTGGACAGGGCCGAGATTTATAAAAATGCGGAGCGCATTTATCACCCTGTAAAAGGGCCCGTTCATAAGGATAAGGTGACGCTTACCTTAAGATAAGGACGGATGAAGTTGCGATGAATGCCTACCTAGAGGTGGGGTAGTAAAAGGTGATGGTAATATGCACTGCTTTTGAAAAGAAGCCGTCAAGGTCTAATACTATAAACGGCTTATCAATCATTTTGGCAAAGTCAATATAACCGCCATCTAAAGCAACATCCACCGGCGAAATGTAATAGCGGGCAAACTGGCCAACTCTGAGGTCCTTTGCACCTTCAATCAATTTGTATTGCGAAAAACATTGGGAGTAAAGCGCCTGCACATAGTCGTTAAACTTTTTGTAGGTGCTTTCATCAATAACAGTGTCCGCAATGCCTCCGCTTTTATATCCTATGGTAACGGTTTTAAACATCATGTAGTTTAAGCGGAACTTCTGCCCGTCGTATTTCGACTCACGCTCACCGGCGTTCTCTAAAACCATATTGCCTTTTTCGAAGGAACTGTTTTGAAACAGGTCCTGCTTTACATCAAAGTGCAGGCTATCCTTACCTACTGCCCCCCGGAAGGGTTCGAAGCCCACTTCTCCACTGGCTAATGCCACCTGCATAGTATAACAATAACTGCTTGGCTGTTGGCCCATAACCAATACGCATGTAAAACACAATAACAAATGGCTTAATAATCGCATCACTCAAATTTTGTGTCAATTATAAAAACAACTTATTAAGCCCAATAAAGGTGATTAAAATATCATGCAACTTTTGTGCTGCTATTGCGGGCCCTTTAAAAAGGCGATGTTCCTTTTAAGCCCTTTGTATTTGGTGCGCTTAACCGCAGAGTGCTTAAACAGTTGCGCAAAGCTTTGTTCGTTCAGTTGCTCCCAATCCTCCTTCTCCATATTTAGTAAAGCAGGTAGTGGCTCAAAAGCAGGCTCAATGTGGGCTTGCGCCTGGCTATTAATGGGGCAAACCTGTTGGCAGATGTCGCAGCCGTAGATCCAGTTGTTGAATTTGCCCTTGTAATCAGCGGGCAGCAGTTCATCCTTTAACTCAATAGTAAAATAGGAAATGCACTTGCTGGCATCCAGCTTGTAGGGCTCATAAATGGCTTGTGTGGGGCAGGCATCAATACATTTAGTGCAACTGCCACAGTAGTCCTTTACGGGGCTGTCGTAGTCCAGTTCAAGGTCCAGTATTACCTCTGCTAAAAAGAAGTAAGAGCCCCTGCGCTTGGTAAGCAGGTTGGTGTTTTTGCCAATCCACCCCAAGCCGCTGCGCTGTGCCCAGGCCTTTTCCAACACCGGGGCGCTGTCCACAAAGCTGCGTCCGTTAACGTTACCGGCCAGCGCCTTAATTTCCGCAAACAATTCATTCAGCTTTGCCCTAATCACCTCGTGGTAATCTTTACCCCAGGCATACATGGCAATTTTGGGCGCCCCTTCAGTAAATGCCGCCTTAGGATTATAGTAATTAAAACTAAGGGAGATAACGCTGCGCGCGCCATCCACCAGCAGGGTAGGGTCCACCCGCTTATCGAAGTGGTTAGCCATGTAGGCCATTTTACCGTGCCGGTCCTGGTTCAGCCAGCTTTCAAGATAGCGGGCTTCTTCATCCAAACGTTCGGCTTTGGCAATTGCGCAACTGTCAAAACCCAGCTGCAGGGCTTTGGCTTTTATGGCGGCGGAAAGTTCGCGTTTGTTCACAGGGCTAAGTTAAATGATGCAAGAAAAAATAATTGTTAGCATTTGCATAATAGTACGCCAAACATTGCATTATCTTTGTAAGAGACCTTTGCAGCAAAGAAGACTCAGCAATTAATGAATATAAAACAGTATCTCCTTATCACATTTTCGCTGCTAATGGTTTTAGGCGCTACGGCCCACCCAAATACCAATACCGAAACACAACAAACAGACACTTTACAGGAAGGTGCAGACCTTAAAATCCTATCGTGGAATATATACATGCTGCCGCCGGTTGTGGCTAAAAAAGGCAAGCGCCCGCGTGCCCATGCCATTGTAGAGGAATTGAAAAAAGGAGATTACGATGTAATTGTTTTTCAGGAAGCTTTTTTAACTGCTGCCCGCCGTATTATAGGCAAAGGCCTACAGGATGTTTACCCCTATGCCTACGGCCCTATTAACCGCAAGCCCGGTTTAAAAATAAGCGGTGGTGTATGGGTGCTTAGTAAAATGCCCATGAAGCCGCTGAATACTATTGAGTTTACTGACTGCGCTACCTGGGATTGCTTTTCGCGCAAAGGGGCAGTGTTGCTGGAAGCGGAGTGGAAGGGCAAAACTTTCCAGGTATTGGGCACGCACCTGCAGGCTGATGGTTACGACCTTATCCGCCAAAAGCAGATGGATGATATTTACATGAGCCTGCTGCTTCCTTATAAGAAAGACAGCGTTCCGCAAATAGTATGCGGCGATATGAATACCGAACAGGAAATGAAGGAATACTACTGCAGCATGTTGGAATGCCTTGATGCCGAAAACGGCACGCTGGATGGCATTGAAACCTGCAGCTATAATGGCGTAGATAATGAGATTGCCGAAAGCGTGTGGGGTAAAAAGAAAACCAACCTTGATTACATTTTACTGCGCCGCAACAACACCAAAATAAAAGCCATTAAACGCTACATCAGCGTTTTAAAGAAGGGCAAGAAACACCTTAGCGACCACTATGGCGTGGTTTGCGAGGTGAAGTTTTAAGACATCCCATATTTTACAAACGCCGAAATAGTGGAAAGGGTGGAAGGACTGGAAAGGCTTTCCACCCTTTCCATTTAAAGCCCTGGCACACCGGCACAAACAGGGGTGGCACTTGTGCCGTTTGTGCCATCAGCTACAACAGGAACGGGGGAACAGTATGCACCCGATGTTCCGGTGGCGCACCGGCGCAAAGCATAGGAGGGTTGCGCCACTGCGCCACACAGGTGGGACAGTGGGACAGGGGTGGGGTACTTTGTCCCGGTGTCCCACTTGTCCCACCCTTCTCTTTCAGCTTATCATTACTACCTTTAGGGTAACTATGAAACACACTATTACCCTCCTTTTGATTTTACTAACTGCAGGTTTGTACGCCAATGATACGCTTACACGTAAGCAGGTATTCAACTTTAGTGTTGGCGATACATTTGATTACAAATTGCATTATTACTCTGATGAAGTACACTTGCTGCCGGCTAATTACTATACTTTTGAACGAAAGGTAATAGACAGCTTTTCTTTTTCCCCGGGAATGGATACGGTTACGTTTACGTTCCGCAGTTTAACAACAGGCATTCAACAGCCTTATATACTTACGGACCTTAACTCTTACCAATATTACACTGCTATACCTGCAGATACTATGTGTTCATTTCAGTTGCAAATTGATAGTCCTGCAAATTTTAACTATAGAAAAACGAATAGGAGTGATGTAATTTGTTTTGAGAGCGGTTATCGATATGCCACAGGAGATGGTTTAGGCGTAACCTATTCCGAACGTGCGCAAGGAAATTTTCTTGACGGGCATATGGTTTATGATACTACACTTATCTATTTCAATAAGCAAGGGGAAGTTGGTGGTGCACCTTACACCGAAATGAATGGATCCCAATTAATAAATTATATACCCTTACCTGAAGATTGCGCTATATGGACCCAAACAATACCCGGTTATAACACACCAGAGGCAATACGCGAGCAAATACGTACCGGCAACCGAATAGCCTTTGGTGGCCATGCTTATATTGAGTTATTATATACTTACTTTAACCTATTAAACGGCTCGAATACGCAGGACTCCTTAATAGGATATTTCCGTAATGACACATTAGGCCGTAAGGTTTACTTTACCGAACTACCCGGCCAGGCAGAGCGGGTGCTGTATGATTTTACATTATTAAATGGCACACGAAAGGGATTAAATCATATTACTTTAGGCACTATACAACTCGGCGGATATACAAGAACAAAATGGCGCTATACCGAATACATCGGTCCTTATTACAATCCCAGTCCATACTACGTTTCCTATATTTCAGGCATAGGTGGTATAGAAGGGGGATTTATTGAAGTTCAAAACTATTATTTGGGAGCTAACTATTTTTACCACCCCGAACTGGTTTGCTTTAGTGTTTGCGGTACTACATTATACCCTTCAGCAAGCGCGGGTAGTTGCGCTGTTATTAATAGTTTAGAAGAAGAACCCGAAGCTGTTAACTATTGGGTTAGCCCAACTGTTGGCAACGGAAGTCTTTACTTATCGGGCTTAACAAGTAATAGCTTAAATTATGAGGTATATAATACCAATGGGCAGTTACTTAAAAGCGGACAAACGGAAACTAATTCGTACTTAAACTTTAGCGGGCAGCAGGCAGGTATGTATATTCTATTATTGAAAAACGATAAAGGAAACAGTAAAAGCTATCGATTCATCATTCAATAAGTAGTAACGAAAAGTGGAAAGCCGGAAATATCCTTCCAACCTTCCACTCTTTCCAATTTCCAGTGGCTGGCACAGTGGCACAAAGTGTGGGTGTAAATGTGCCACTTGTGCCAGTTCCGGCTAAAGCCTCAACTTAAACCACCTCCGTTGATAACTTCGCTTTGCTACGTTATCTCCTCGTCCTCCTTATCCAAGGAGGACAATCTAACCCAGCATTTCGGGGCCATAGTAGGGTGGGACAGTGGGACAAAGTGCCCCCTACCTTGTCCCACTGCCCCAGCTGTCCCGCTTTTTGAAAATTATCCTTAAATGTGGAAAATTCCTCGTCGCTACCCTTTGTCCGGGGGGTGACGATATAGTATATTCGTGCGCTTATTTTTAAGCTAATAGCAAATTCTAAAAATTAATACACCACAAAGCCGCTGAGAACACCAAGGCGGTAAACATATAAATGAGAGAAAATGAGTGACGAACCGAAGAACCCCGCCGAGAAAAACGAAGATACCCCGCGGATTATCCCTATTAATATAGAAGAGGAGATGAAGACCGCCTACATCGATTATTCGATGTCGGTAATTGTTAGCCGCGCCATACCCGATGTGCGCGACGGCCTTAAGCCGGTTCACCGCCGCATATTGTTCGGTATGAACGAGTTGGGTGTTAGCCCCGGCAAGCCGTATAAGAAGAGCGCCCGTATTGTGGGTGAAGTGCTGGGTAAGTACCACCCGCATGGTGATGGCTCGGTTTACGATGCCATGGTGCGTATGGCGCAGGATTGGAGCCTTCGTTACCCTTTGGTGGATGGCCAGGGTAACTTCGGCAGTATAGATAATGACCCGCCGGCGGCTATGCGTTACACCGAGGTGCGTATGCGCAAAATAACCGAGGAGTTCCTTAGCGATATAGATAAGGAAACGGTGGACATGAAACTGAACTTTGACGATAGCCTTGAGGAACCAACCGTTCTGCCGTCAAAAATTCCGAACCTGTTGGTTAACGGGGCCAGCGGTATTGCCGTGGGTATGGCCACCAACATGCTGCCACACAACCTTAGCGAGGTAATTGACGGCACCATAAAATATATTGATAATAAGGATGTTACTATAGAGGAGTTAATGCAGGTGATTAAGGCGCCTGATTTTCCTACGGCCGGTATGATTTACGGCTACGATGGAGTGCGCCAGGCATTTTTGACAGGCCGTGGCCGTGTGGTACTGCGCGGTAAAGCTGAGATTGAAACCACCGATAATGGCCGCGAACAGATTATTATTACTGAAATTCCTTACCAGGTAGTTAAGAGCGACCTTATTAAAAAGATAGCCGAGCTGGCCGAGGAGAAGAAGTTAGAGGGTATAAGCGACGTTCGCGATGAATCGGACCGTAACGGTATCCGCGTGGTTATTGAATTAAAGCGTGATGCCATCAGCAACGTTATCTTAAACCAGCTTTTTGCCCTTACACCGCTGCAAACCAGCTTTGGGGTAAACAATGTAGCCCTGGTAAATGGCCGTCCACAGATATTGAACCTCAAGGACTTAATTAAGTATTTTGTGGAGTTCCGCCACGAGGTTATTGTAAGAAGAACCCGTTACGAGCTGCGTAAAGCCGAGGAGCGCGCCCATATATTAGAAGGCTTGCTGATTGCGCTTGACCACCTGGATGAGGTAATTAAGCTGATACGCAATAGCGCCGATGCTGATATAGCGAAAACAGGCTTAATGGAAAGCTTCCAACTGTCTGAAATACAGGCTAAAGCTATCCTGGAAATGCGTTTACAGCGCTTAACCGGACTGGAAAGGGACAAAATACGCGAGGAATACAATGAATTGATGAAAACCATAGAATGGTTGAGGCGCGTATTGGACGAGGAACCATTGCGCATGCAAATCATTAAAGATGAACTGGCCGATATAAAGGCCAAGTATGGCGATGAGCGCAAAACCAAGATTGAATTTGCCGCCGGCGACTTTAATATGGAGGACCTGATTGCCGATGATGAAGTGGTTGTAACAATTTCTCACTTAGGCTATATAAAGCGCACACCTTCAACGGAATATAAGGCGCAAAACCGCGGTGGCCGTGGCAGCAAAGGCAGCGCTGCCCGCGATGAGGATTTCATTGAACACATCTTTATAGCCACTAACCACAACTACATCCTGTTCTTTACTGAGCTTGGCCGTTGTTACTGGTTGAAAGTGTATGAGATACCGGAAGGAGAGAAGACCAGTAAAGGCAGGGCTATACAGAACCTGATGAACCTTCCGAAGGAGGATAAGATTATGGCCTACATACCGGTTAAGAACCTGGAGGACGATGAATATTTAGATAATAACTACGTGATTTTCTGCACAAAGAAGGGAACTATCAAGAAAACTACTTTAAAGGCTTACTCTAACGTGCGTGCCGGTGGTGTTAACGCTATCGACATCCGCGAAGGGGATGAGCTGGTACAGGTTTGTCTTACAGATGCTGAAAGCCATATAGTTATAGCCACCAAGAACGGTAAGGCTATCCGTTTCCCGAACGATAACGACACCCTGCGTGCCGTTGGAAGGGTTGCTTCAGGTGTAAGGGGCGTAACCCTTGAAAATGAGGACGATCAGGTTGTGGGAATGGTGGCCGTTCACCCTAACAATAAAGAGGAAACCGTACTGGTGCTTTCAGAGAAAGGCTTTGGTAAGCGCAGCTATATTGATGACCCTGAAACAGGGGAGGCTGAATACCGCATTACCAACCGCGGCGGTAAAGGCGTTAAAACCATAAACGTAACCGATAAAACAGGTGGACTGATAAGCATACTGAACGTAACTAATGACGACCACGTCATGATTATCAATAAATCAGGCATTGCCATCCGTATGGCGGTTGAGCAGTTGAGGGTAATTGGCCGTGCCGCCCAGGGCGTGCGTTTAATACGCCTGGACGAGGACGATGCCATAGCCGCTATTGCCAAAATTGAAAAGGGTAACCTGAACTACAATGCAGAAGAAGATGGGGATTTAGGCCCGGCTGAAGCTGGCCCCGAAACACCGGATCAAGGATAAGGATGTCAAAAGCTGTGTTAATGAGTGAAATCACTTAAAAGCTTGGCACAATTTTCGACTTTTGCTGAACTGTTAAAAGCTTAAACTAAATATGAAAAAAATAACCCTGACCCTTTTTGCCTCTGCGGCCATGTTAGTGGGCGTAGCACAGGATGGCAATAACAACTGTGTTTGGAGCGCCCTGAACACCTACAATACCGGTGGCGGACCTGAAGATTTGGAGCGCGCCATTAAATGCTCTGACGAGGCAGCCGTTAACGAAACCACAGCCCCCAAGGCTAAAACCTGGTTTTACCGCGGCGAGCTTTATACCCTTATTTTTTTAGATAAAACACTGAAGGCCAAGTATGCTACAAGCGGCTTTGAAGGGGTTAAGGCTTTTAAAAGAGTGTATGAACTAAACGACCCAAAGTTTAAAGATTGGGACGAAGTAAATAAATACCTGCTGCCCCTGGGCAATGCGATGTTTAACGAGGGAGTGGAGCAATACAATGCCCGCAACTATGCCCAGGCCTACCAGTACTTTTACAGTATTAAGGATGTAAATGCTGTTTTAACCGGTAAAGGCAAGCAAACCGCTATTGACCTGGCCACCGCCCTTAAAAATGCAGCCGCCTGTGCCGAAAATAGCGGAGATGTAACTGCCCAGATTAACGTTTACAAGGATTGGCTGGCTTTAGCGCCGGATGCAAACGCTTACCGCGGCTTGGCCATTGCCCAAAAGAAGCAGGGCCAAAAAGCCGAGGCTGAAAAGACAGTAGATGAAGGTATGGCCAAATTCCCCAAGGATGCCAACCTGGTAATTGAGAAGCTGAATTTTTACCTGGAAGACCAGAAATACGTAGAGGCTTTAGGTTACCTGAACAGCCTGTTAGCGGTTGACCCTTCAAACGGTCAGGCTTTGTTTATCAAAGGTTTAGCCTACGAGAACGAGAAAATACTTAATGAGGACAGCAGCCTGTATTATTACAACAAGGCTATTGAAGCCAACATGGGCAAAAAAGCCAGCACTGAGTTCAGCAAGCCCTATAACAACATAGGCGCCCTGTACGTGCGCAAGGCAAATGCCGTTAACGATAAGATAGCCAAACTGGGCAACTCAGCCGCCGACCAAAAGAAGTATGACGAATACAAGAAGGAGCAGAAGGATTGGTTTCTGAAGGCAAAGCCATTCTTTGAAAAGGCGAAGGAGTTTGCACCGGATGATGCGCTAATCGCTAAGAACTTAAAGACAATAGAACTATATACTAACGAGTAAGCTATAGAAGGCAGGCTAGATACCTGCCTTTTATTGCATTTTATTACTTTACATAATATAAATTATGGGGTAAATTGCGATGCAATAACCGGCAATTAAGGGGTAGTTTATGCGAAATCCACAGCTATTTGATAAATAAGCCGAAACAATGCATTCCTGCTTTAACTTTGCCGCAGAATTTCCAGAACCGTTCCGTTTCCCTTAAAAAACTGCGTAAATGTCTGTAATAATTGCCCCTTCAGTATTGAGTGCCGATTTTGCCAACCTTCAGCGCGATGTTGAAATGCTGAACAATTCGGAAGCGGAATGGATACACATAGATGTAATGGACGGCGTATTTGTTCCCAATATTTCATTCGGCTTTCCGGTGCTGTCGGCCATCCGTAAGCACACCACTAAGTTTTGCGATGTGCATTTGATGATTGTTAATCCCGACCGGTACCTCCAGCAGTTCCGCGATGCGGGTGCCGATATGATAACTGTGCACTACGAGGCCGTAACGCATCTGGATTCCGTTTTAAACCAGATAAAGAAAACCGGGGCCCAGGCGGGGGTTTCCCTTAACCCGGGAACACCTGTATCGGTTTTAAAAGAAGTAATTTACCTGTGCGACCTCGTTTTGATTATGAGCGTTAACCCCGGTTTTGGTGGCCAAAAGTTTATACCCTATGCCACCCGTAAGGTTCAGGAAACAGCTGAACTGATTAAGGCATCGGGCTCATCCGCTAAAATTGAAGTGGATGGCGGTGTTGGCTTACAGAATGCTGCCGAACTAGCCAAAGCCGGGGCCAACGTGTTGGTGGCAGGCAATGCCGTGTTCGGCACACCAAACCCTGCCGAAACCATTAAGCAACTGAAAGCGGTTTGCGCTTAAGCGTTTCCTAATTTATACAGCGTCCGCATTTTGAGCGAAACTTCATAGCTGAAACCCCAAAACTGTAAACTTGAAATCTTATCATTGCAGGGGTTTCAAAATATTTTCAAAATAGCGCCGTTTTTAGCCGTCTGATGTTCAAGAAGCTTGCTTTTTTTCTACTACTGCTCCTACCCTCTTATTTTGCCTTTGCGCAAAATTTCGGCACCATCAAAGGCACTGTGCGCGATTCGCTGGGCCGGGGGCTCGACCTGGTTAATGTAACGGTATTTGAGGAACAGAAGTACAGCACTTATACCGATACCTCGGGCCGTTTCCAGCTAAAAATACCGGCAGGCAAAAAGCTTACCCTGGTGTTTTCATCTCAAACAGGTATAAAAGCCGCCCGCAGGCAGGTTGAATTGCAACCCGGCGAAATACTTACTATTGAAATGACAGTTAGCGCCTTAAGCGTAACCACGCAGCAGGTTAACATTGTAGCTACTAAAGAGAAAGACGGCACCATGGCCGAAGTGGTACTGCCCGATTTAATGACGGGCCCTAATGAGGACATAAGCAGTATGCTAAAGGTGTTTGGAGGGATAAGCAATAACGAGTTAAGCACCGGCTATATGGTGCGCGGTGGCAACTTTGATGAGAACCTTATTTACGTTAACGACTTTGAGGTTTATCGCCCTTTCCTTATCCGCAGTGGCCAGCAGGAAGGCCTCAGCTTTGCTAACCCCAACATGGTCAGCAACCTTAAATTCTCCAACGGTGGTTTCCAGGCGCGGTATGGCGATAAAATGAGTTCGGTATTGGATGTTACCTACAAGCGCCATCAAATTACAGCTAACCATCCCGAGCAGTTTGGCGGCTCCTTTTACGGAAGTTTATTAGGCGTAGGCGCCCACTTAGAAGGCTGCAGCAAGAACAACCGCTTTACCTTTATAATAGGTGTACGCCAGCGTTTAAGCCAATATGTGCTGCGCTCGTTAGAAGAGAAAGGACAATACAGCCCTAACTTTTTGGATGTGCAGGGTTTCTTTACCTGGCAAATTGATTCGGCCGGCAAATGGGGGTTAGAGTTGTTGACGAACTACTCGCGCAACCAATACACCTTTAAACCGGTTAGCCGCGAAACCAGCTTTGGCCTTTTAACGGATGTAAAGAAGCTAACCGTTTATTTCGACGGGCAGGAAGCGGATAAATACCAAACCCTGATGAACGGCCTTTCGCTTATATACAGGCCCACGGCTCCTTTACAGTTAAAACTGTTAGGTTCCTACTATTACAGCCGTGAGAAAGAAGCTTACGACATTTTAGGCGAATACTACCTAAGCCAGGTGGAGAGCGATTTGGGAAAAAGCAACTTTGGCGAAGTATTATATAGCCTTGGCATAGGCGGCCTGCACGATTGGGCGCGCAATACTTTAAATACGGATGTGTACTACGCCGGTCATCGCGGTTCTTACACCAAAGGCAAACAGGTTTTAGCCTGGGGGGCCGATTACAAGCGCGAGGTAATAGTGGACAAGATAAGCGAATGGGGCCGCCTTGATTCTGCGGGCTATTCCTTACCGTACGATTTTACTACCGGCCCTTACGATACCGTTAATAATGTTTACCCTTATAACAAGTATATACTGGATGTATCACCAAACCGCATACGCAGCCAGTTCAATTTAAAATCAAACCGCGTTTCGGCTTTTGTGCAACAAACCTGGAACTGGCGCTTTCGCGATAGCAGCACCCTTATGCTGAACTACGGCCTGCGCTTCCAATATTGGGATGTAAACAAAGAACCGGTAGTTACACCGCGTATGCAGTTGCAATATCACCCAAAGGGTAAGGCGGACATTGTTATTACTGCAGCTGTAGGCACTTACTATCAGCCGCCATTTTACAGGGAGATGCGCGACCTGCAGGGGAATGTAAACACATCGCTTAAGGCACAAAAGTCGCTGCAGGCGGTGGTAGGTATGAACTACGCCTTTAAAGCCTGGAAACGCAACTTTAGTTTTACCACCGAGGCGTATTACAAGCACATGTGGGACCTTGTTCCTTATGAGTTTGATAATGTGCTTATCCGCTACTATGGTTCTAACTCGTCAAAAGGCTATGCTGCCGGTGTAGACCTTCGCCTGAATGGCGAATTGGTGCAAGGCGAAGAGAGTTGGATCAGCTTAGGTATTATGAGCACGGCTGAGGATATTATTGGCGATAAATACACCGCCTATTACGACAGCAGCGGTAAGGAGTTGGCCTACAACTCGCGCAATGCTTCTAAAATTGTAGACTCGGCTACTATTTCCCCCGGCTACATACCGCGCCCTACGGACCAGCGCGTAAACTTTGCTATGTATTTTCAGGACCACATACCTAAGTTCAAGTTTATCAAGGTATCGTTAAGCCTGGTATTTGGCACCGGCCTGCCTTTTGGCCCGCCCGATCATGACCGCTACAAAGATGATCTGCGCATACCACCGTATCGCCGTGTAGATATGGGCTTTAGCGGCCAGTTATGGGACCCTAACTGGGCAGTTAAGCGCCATAAGGTTAACAAGTTTAACCAGGGGCTAAAGAGTGTTTGGTTATCGCTGGATGTGTTCAATATTTTCGGTATCACCAACACAGTTTCCTACCTGTGGGTAAGCGATGTATTCAGCAACCGCTATGCCGTGCCTAACTACTTAACTTCAAGAAGGATTAACGCCAAGCTTACCGTTAATTTCTAGGCATTTATTGTGTACAACTATACATTCGCTTCATGTTAGCTTACATTCACTGGAACCCCGACCCTAACGTTTTCAGCACCGGCTTTTTCAGCCTGCAGTGGTATGGGGTAATGTGGGGGCTGTCCGTTTTATCGGGCTACTTTATTGCCCTTTGGATTTTTAATAAACTGCGCATACCGGAGGACAAACTGGTTACCATTATCCAATACATGTTTATCTGCGGTTTTATAGGCGCCCGTTTAGTGCATGTTTTCTTTTATGATTGGGACCGTTTTGCCGCGGACCCTGCTGAAATTATTAAGGTATGGCATGGCGGTTTAGCCAGCCATGGCGGGGTTTTAGGCTCCATATTCGGTATGTGGCTTTTTTCGCGCCGCAATCCTGAATTCAGCCTGCTTTGGTTAATGGAACACGCTGCCATTTGCATGATATTCCTTTGCTCTTTTATACGCTTTGGCAACTTGATGAATTCTGAAATTGTAGGTTCGGCCACCACAATGCCCTGGGCTTTTGTGTTTGATAGTGTGGACCCGCTGCCACGCCACCCGGTAGTGCTTTACGAAAGTATAGCCTACTTCATAGTGCAATTGGTAATGCTTTACCTGTTTAACAAATACGAAGATTCAAAGCCCGGTATGTTCATGGTAATCTTCTTCATCGGTATGTTCTCCATCCGCTTTATGCTGGAGTTTATGAAGGTGCCTGATGGCGAAATGATATTGGGGCTCATCAGCAAAACACAACTGCTGAATCTGCCCTTTATTATTACAGGTTTTATCTTTTGGTATTTAATGGCCACAGGCAAGTTAAAATACCGTACACCTCAATTTGCACCGCAGCCATAATTGCGCTTAATTCAACTCTTCTATTTTTGGTAGCGCATGTCTAAATACGATAAATGGTTAGGTGCAGGCATTGGCTGGGTGGTGGGCGGCCCCTGGGGTGGCATTTTAGGCTACCTTGCGGGTAACTTAACAGAGAAAGGCCAGGCCCGCGATGCCAGCCGTATTTCTAACGGCATTAGCGAGTTTGAAACCAATCTTATTGTTTTAGCCACGCACTTAATGCGTATAGATGGCAAAGCCGGCAATGCAGAAATTGAGTTTACTCAAACCTTTTTAAACCAGCACTTCGATAGTCATTTTGCTGAAGAAAGGGCAAGAATACTAAGGCACTGCGTAGAAAAGGAATACGACCTTAACGTAGTATGCGAACAAATACGGCTTTATACCAAACCGGCTACAAAAACACAGGTAGTGCAGTTTCTGTTTGACCTAGCCACCAGCGATGGAGAATTAAGCGAGCGCGAGAGTTACTTTATTTTCAGAATAGCGGGTTATATAAACGTAAATGATGTAGAGTTTCGGAAAATAAAGGCAGGCCACTTGGCGGAAAGGCCATTGACTGCCTATGATTTGCTTGGTGTAAAGCCCGGTATGAGTATGGAAGAAATACGCACCACTTACCGCAAACTGGTATTAAAATACCACCCCGACCGTAACAAGAACCTGGATGAAAACGGGCGAAAGGAAATGGCCCGCAGGTTTCAGGAAATTAAGGAGGCCTATACCACCATTAAGAAAAGTAAGTCAGGGGCTTAATGCTGCCTTACGCACAATAAATGCCGGCATTTCTCATTAAGTTATCTTGTAGTTTATTTACCCTGTGAACGTAGTGCGAAATTGGAGGTTAATACAACAGTGGCCATGGGCGGTTCGTTCTGCGGTAATTTTGCTAAGCGGGCTGCTTTATATGGCGGGCCATGCACAGGCCACTTCCAACATACGCTATAAAACATTCAGCGCACAAACCGATACGCTTTACCTTGATAGCCTGAGCGTAGTGCCGCACACCGCTATTGTTTACGCCGGCGAAAGGATTGACTCCAATGATTACGAAATACAGGCTTTCCAATCGCGGCTGGTATGGAAGAAAAAGCCGCAGGCAGATTCGGTTAAGGTCTATTTCCGGGTTTATCCTTTTGCTTTGGGTGGAGAAACGGCGCACAAGAGCTTTAGCCGGTATAAGGAGTACTCGGCTAATTCCGTTAACCGCCCATACATCTACAATCCCGACGAAGAAAAATTCAAGCTGATTGACTTCGGCAACCTTGATTTTAATGGCAGCTTTTCGCGAAGCCTCTCCTTTGGCAGCAACCAGGATGTGGTATTGAATTCCCTATTCAACCTGCAGTTATCGGGCATGTTAACGCGCGATTTAGAGGTTACTGCCGCCATAACTGATAATAACATCCCAATCCAGCCTGAAGGCAATACCCAACAGATACAGGAGTTCGACAAAATATTCATTCAGCTTCGTAAGGACCAACACAAGATAATTGTAGGAGACTTTGACCTCTTCAATCCGCAGAACGAATACTTCATGAAGTTTTCTAAAAAATACCAGGGCGGCTACTACAGCAGCATCTTTGATTTTAAAAAGGCGGGCAAGTTTATTACAGGGGTTGCGGGGGGTATTTCCAAAGGCAAATTCGCACGTAATACCTTAGTGGTTAGCGAAGGCAACCAGGGCCCCTACAAACTGACCGGTGCCAGCGGCGAAACCTTTATTATTATACTGGCCAATACCGAGGAGGTTTATATAAACGGACAAAAGATGGAGCGGGGCGCCAACCGCGATTACACCATTGATTACAACCTGGGCGAGATAACCTTTATGCCACGCCGTATAATTACCAAGGACCTTAGGGTTACGGTGGAGTTTGAATACAGCGAGCGTAATTATATGCGCACCGCGGCCTTTGTAAACACCGAATACCAATACAAAAAGGCAGACGTACACTTTAGCTTATACAGCGAGCAGGACAGCAAAAACCAAAACGTGCAGCAAAGCCTTAACGGCCCTAAAAAGGAGTTTTTGCAAGGCCTTGGCGATAGCATTCAAAATGCTTTTTTTACCGGTGTGGATAGCGTAGGCTTTGATGCCAACCGCATACTTTACGAAATGAAAGACACTACCGTTTTCCCTTTCACTTTCGATTCGGTGCTGGTGTATTCTACTGACCCTGCCAAAGCTAAATATGCCGTAAGCTTTGCGCTTGTGGGGCAGGGCAAGGGCAATTACATCCCCCTAACCAATACGGCTAACGGGCGCGTTTACCAATGGGTTTGCCCGCGTTTAGATACTACCAATTTCACCTTTATACCGCAAGGCTCCTATGCACCTGTAATATTCCTGGTTACGCCCAAATACCAGCAGATGTATACTCTGGGAGGCTCCTATGCTATAAACCCTACCAACGTGGTAACGGCTGACGTTGCCATGAGCAACACGGATGTAAACATGTTTTCTAAAAAGGATAACGGCGATAATTTAGGTGTAGCTGCCAAGGTGGTTTACAAGGGTTCAATTACCACTAAGGTGGATACCGTTGCCAAACGAAAACAGAGTGTGAACCTTGACTTTAGTTACGAGTTTACCCAAAACCGCTTTAATACCATTGAACGTTACCGAAACATTGAGTTTAACCGCGACTGGAACCTTACGACAAACGACAAACGTTATAACGAGCACCTTGCAATTGGTGTATTGGGCTATCAATGGTCGGATATTGGCACCATCAATTACCGCTTTAAGGCATTTATACAGGATACCGCCTACCGCGGCTTTGAAAATGCACTTACAGGTAACATCAGCAAAAAGGGATTCGGTCTGGTGTTTTCAAACAGTTATCTTAAGTCCACCTCCATTGTAAACAGTACTGATTATTTGCGACCTAAGGCTGATTTCTCTTACACTTCTGCCAAACTGAAAAACTGGAAGGTGGGCACTGCTTTTGACCATGAAATAAACCGTATTAAAACCCGTGGTGCCGATACACTGGCTAAAACCAGTTTTCTGTGGCAGAACTACCGGGTATATGCCACCAGCCCCGATAGCAGCAGGAACAGATACAGCATTGAATTCAGCATGCGTTATGAGCACCGCCCAAAAGGCACCGGCTTCGACCAACCTTACTTCAGCGCACAGCAGTTGAGTTTTACAGGCAATATTGCCTCCATTAAAAACCAAACGCTTAACTACAACCTTACCTATCGCCATTCGCGCAACCAGGACTCCTTAGATAGCCGGCAACCCGAACACTTTTACCTTGGCAGAATTGACTACAACTTTAGCGTGTTAAAAGGGCTAATCCGTTCTACAACACTGTACGAGTTGGGCAATGGCCGCGAGCAGAAAACACAGGTCACCTTTCAGGCATCGCCCACCAACCAAGGCGACTACGTTTGGAAAGACGTAAACGGCGATGGCATTAAACAGGCAAACGAGTTTGTGGTTTCCCAATTTAAGGAGGACAGCTCCTACATCAGGGTATTTGTGGTAACGCCGGAGTTTGTATCGGTAAACACTAACCAGTTTAACCAGGTGCTGAATATTGACCCCGCAGCCGTTTGGAAAAACAAAACCGGGGCTAAAAAGGTAATAGCCATGTTCAGCATTTTTGCAAGCGTGCAAATCAACAAGAAAACTTATGCCGACAGAGGCAAAAAAGTTGGCGACTACTTTAACCCGTTCCCATTTAAAAAGAACGATAGCCAGTTGGTTTCCACCACCATCAGCAGTAGAAACTCGCTTTACTTCAATAAGCTTGACCCCAAGTATGGCGCACAATTCGATTTCAACTATTCGCAAAACCGAACCCTGTTAACCACAGGCTTCGAGAATCGCCTGTTTCGCTCGCAGGGGGTAACCATCCGTTGGAATATTGTGAAATCGCTAAACACGCAGTTAACCTATACCAACGGCTTAAAATCCAATCAGTCTGATTTCTACGCTTACCTGCGCTACCGCTTTACATACAATGATGCCAGCGTTGACCTAAGCTACCAGCTAAAAACAGCTTTACGGCTTAACTTAAAGTATGATTTCTCCTACAAGGTTAACCCCACTGATACTGTAGGTAAACAAACCGCGCAGGTTAACCGCCTCACTTTTGAAACGCGCTATAACCGCCTTGGCAAAACCACCATCAGTTCCTCGCTGTCGTACGCCTCCATTAAATACAACGATAAAAATTACGCCAACCAGCAGTTGGAATATGCCATGCTGGAGGGGCTTAGAAACGGCAACAATCTGGTTTGGAATGTTGGTTTTGAACAAAACCTTACAAACAACATTCAGCTTTCCATTACCTATGAAGGGCGCATGACCGGCTTTGACAAAAACGACAAATCAACTTTAAAACCGGTGCATACCGGGCGGGCAGAGGTAAGGGCCCTGTTCTAAACTACAGCTCGGAAAACTTGGTTTTACCCTCGTAAAAATACTTCCACACTATGCTTATGGGGTATAAAGAAGCCGCTGTTTTGCGCTTAACCGCAGCCCGTTTGCGCATAAGCATAGGCAAATGAAAAACGAAGTAGAACTGTGCTTTTTGAATAGCCCAAAAGGTCTTAAAATTTCCCTTTAGCAGTGCTTGCAGAGCGGCAAGGTTATCAAGGTTAAAACGCAACGGCATCTTCCACAACAACTGCCCTAAAGGCAAATTCTTAAACATCATCATAAGGCTGTTGCGGAAATTGAGGTACGTTTTGCGTGGGTTGCCGTACTGCAGGCTACCTCCCCCAACATGGTAAACTACTGATTGCGGCACGCAGATAGTTCTGTAGCCCAGGTTATCAATCCGCCAGCATAGGTCAATTTCCTCCTGGTGCGCAAAAAAGTCTTCATCCAGGCCACCCACTTCCCAGTATGCCTTACTGCGTACAAACAAACAGGCGCCGCTTGCCCAAAATATATTGCGCACATCATCGTACTGCCCCAGGTCTTTTTCTACAACTTCAAATATGCGGCCCCTGCAAAAGGGGTAGGCGAAACGGTCAAGGTACCCTCCTGCTGCCCCGGCGTATTCAAACTCATCTCTCCTATCGTAGGCGCGCAATTTAGGCTGCGCCGCAGCAACATTGAGGTCTTTATCCATCTCTCCTATTACCGCCTCTACCCAGTTTTCTGTTACTTCAATATCCTGGTTAAGCAAAACGTAATACTCCGCATCTACCAATTTTAAAGCATCGTTATAGCCACCGGCGTAACCGCCGTTTCTTTTATTCTCTATAATTCGGACTTCGGGGTAATTTTTCCGAAGAAAATCAACAGAATCATCGGTGGAGCAATTGTCTGCCACTATAATATCGCATAATTCAGACGAGGTGTGCTTAACCACCGAAGGCATAAACTGCTCCAGGAAACGTTTTCCGTTCCAGCTTAAAATCACCACCGCAACTTTTTTGGCCCCTGCCATCTGCATTAAAAATTTCTGTATGTTTAACCGTTACAAATCAAAACAAATCTTTCGCAATGTCTGAAACGCTTTACGCCGAGGATTATCTAAATTATCAAACAAACCGCAGTTGGCTGCGCAAAACCATCCGCAAAGTTTATTTGTGGCAGGTTAGGCGGCATGTGGTAGGCAAGGCCATCGACTTCGGTTGCGGTGTTGGCGAGCATTTATCGGGTTTTCAGCCCGGCTCACTTGGGCTTGAAGTAAACGAAGCAACCGTTAAATACTGCCAAAGCAATGGACTGAATGTGCAGAAATACGATTGGGAAGCTGACCAGTATGAACTTAAAGATATACCTGCCGGGCAATACCAAACACTGGTTATAAGCCATGTGCTGGAGCACCTGCTCGACTCGCACCTGGTGCTGAAAAAACTAATGGATAGCTGTAGCCGCTTGGGTATAAAGCGCATATTTATCTGCGTACCCTGCAAAGCAGGTTTCGCACACGATAAAACGCATGTTACCTTTGTAACCAAGGATTACGTGAAGCAAAACGGGCTTGAAAGCTACAATGGCTGGCAGCTGAAGAAAGCCGGTTACTTCCCTTTTAACCTGAAGTTTGTGGGCGACTTTTTTACCTACAATGAATTGAATCTGCTCTATGAGCATGCCTAGGCCCTCCCATACCTTTGCAATACTGGCTTATAAGGAGTCTAAATATCTTGAAGAATGCATCCAAAGCGTACTGAAGCAGACAGTACCAAGTGAAGTATTTATTGCCACCTCCACGCCTAACAATTATATCAGCACTCTGGCGCAAAAATATAAGCTGCCATTGCATGTAAACCCTAACGGTGGCAGCATCGGTAAGGACTGGAATTTTGGTTTTAACCGCGCTGCTACCGATTGTGTAACCATTACACACCAGGACGATATTTACCTGCCCACTTTTGCTGAAGATGCCTTGCGCGTGGTGGAACAACACCATGATACTAATCCGCTAATGGTGTTTAATAAATCCATTGTTTACAAGGGGGATAAAGAGGTAGGCGTTTCTTTTAAAAACATCATCCGCTGGCTGCTCATTTTCCCTTTCCATTTTAAGCGATGTATTTCATCCATAGGCTTAAAAAAATCTGTTCTGTATTTCTCCAACAGTATTTCATGCCCGGGCGTGTTTTATGTTAAGCGCAACCTGCCGGGCTTTAGCTTTCACGAGCAGGAAAAGTACATTCTGGATTGGCGCGCATGGTACGATATGGCCTGTAGAAAAGGCTCATTCATTTACCTTGATAAAGTATTGCACATCCATCGCGAACATGAGGAATCAGCTACTTCAAGCACACAGTTAGAGATATTACAACAAGAAGAGAGGAAACTATTGACAGAAATCTGGGGCAATACGTTTATGCCGAAAATCATAACCTGCCTGCTTAAGCTGGCAAAATGATTTTGTAAATTTGCTTGCACAATCAGCGTTACATGAAAAGACTGGTAAAATCGCAGGATAAAAAACTGTTTGGCGTTTGTGGTGGCCTCGGTAACTACTTTGAGATAGACCCCACTATCATTCGAATTGCCTTTGTAGTGGGTTTCCTGGTATATGGTGTTGGTCCGCTTATCTACATTATACTGGCTATTGTAATGCCTAAGGAGCAGGCATAACTGGGCTTATCTCCCCTTAATTATCCTGAATATAAGTTGCATTCTTTGTTTCCAGCTAAGACTGCTGAAATAAAGCGATTGTTCAAGTTTTGTATTTCGGGAGTAAGTTGATTAAACTGCTCAAACTTACCGCCAAAGGTTTCAGGAAACCGAAACTGTTATTAAAGGCTAAACTTTACTTGTAGGGAACATTGCAGAGAGGAAGGGATTCGAACCCTCGATACGCTTTTATACGTATACACACTTTCCAGGCGTGCTCCTTCAACCACTCGGACACCTCTCTATTAGTTGGGTGGCGAATTTAAGAAATCTCAAACAAAATTAGTTAACCACCTTTAAAGGAAAGGTTTTTACCTCCGGACCATAGTCGTAAACATACAGGTAGTTGCCCGGCGGCAAACCTTTTACAGAAAAACCTGATGCACTTACATTATTGCTCAACACCTTCCCGTTTAAATCAATAACATAACTTCTGTCCGTTGGCTTCTGGATGTAATCCGGGCAAAATTTCACATGCACCTCACCATTGGTAACATTAGGATAGATATTCTCAACCACGCAATCAATCCGTTCATTGTTTTTGATAGATGAAGGCTGAAGGCTGCTATGCAAAATAGTCATGCTGCTTATGGTAAAATTATCTTCATCTACTATTTGCATAACAACAGAATCGGCATTAAAAATTTCAACCATTCCAAAACCGCTCTTAAAATCTTTATTTTCTACACCTTGGCCGCCGCCATTCCAAAGGGAGTCAATAACAGTTCCCTGGTTCAAAATGCCCATTACAGAATCAATATAATAGGTTAATTCTGCACCGCTACCTGCAGCCGGCCCTGTGTTTAACTCAGGGAAACCAGCGTTAGAACCATTATCCATTACATTGGTATGCACATGACCGCTTAGTACAATTACGTCCTTAATACCTTCTGCTTTACAGAAATGCAAAAGGCTATCCTGTTCGCGCGGATAACCACACCAGTTGGCGGCCATTGCGTCTGCCAATCTGAAACCGGTGCCTGTAGTGCCGCCTAATGAAAAGGTAATGTTCTGTAGGGCAAGGCTTATTTGTACTACCTTACGGAATTGCTTATTGAACATTACCTGGCTTACAATAAACTTCCAGTCGGCCGTTGAATTCTTCAACCCGCTTAACAGCCAATGAAATTGAGAATCGCCGAGAAGGGTTTGACCTGGCCGGGGATCAAAAACCCATTGATTGGTTAGGCTATCAAAGCGAAAAGTGGAATCCTGCCCGTTGCCGCAATGGCGCAGGTCTGTAAAAAATATTTCACAGTTACCATACTTGTAATTATGGTACATACCATTCATTGAATCTACGGGATGATAAGTTGGGAAATACTCGTAATACCCTTTAAACACGTTTTGAACGGCTCCGGGCGGAACGGGCTCCACTCCTCTTTCATTATGCACAATACCCAAAGAGTCAACATAACTATTTACCCAAACTATATTGTCGCGTTGTCCGGCTCCATCGTGGTTATCAGGCACATAGTCAAATGCCATGCTCAGGAAATCCTTTTGCATATTCTGCTCTTTATAGCGCTTGCGGTAACTTAGCTGTTGCAGGCTCCAATCCATACGGTGGTCGCCGGGTATCTGGTAGTCAGGATACGTAAAATCACCGGTGTGCAATACCAAATTAGGCATGCGATTATACAAGGCATTGAAAGTATTGTACGTGCCATACTCCTGGCAACTGAGCACAGCCCATTTATAATGGCCTTTTACCCCCGGGGCAGGAAACGTTTTAAACGAACCACGAACGGTATCTAAAAGGCCATTTACAAAAATACGGTAATGATAGGTGGTATAGTTATTCAGGCCGTTAACAGTAAACAAATTCGAAGAGTCGCGCCAATCTTTGGTAGAATCGACAACGGTAATAGATGATGTAAAAAAAGTATCTGTGCTCAGTTCTATTTTTACCCCTGAGGCTTGCGATGTGCGCACATAAAAACGTGCTTGCGAATCTGTAACCCCACCGACTATCGGGCCGTGAGTAACATATTGACCAAGGGCAACCTTATTTGCCAGAAGCAGAAGGAATATTATCTTTTTCATAAACGAAAGCATTGTGCCGCGAATAAATGAAATGCTGTTAAAATTAATGGAAAGCAACAATTAAATATTTGCTCATTTAATTATTCAGTTGAAAAACCTTCAGCGCATTTGCGGTTGTCACTTCCTCCACTTCCTGGTAAGTTAGTTTTAAGCTATCTGCCACTGCTTCGCAAATGTATTTCAGGTAGGAAGGTTCATTCCTTTTGCCGCGGTGTGGAACCGGGGTTAGATATGGTGCATCTGTTTCCAATACTATATTTTCAATACCAATGTCGGGCAGCATTTCTTTAAGCCCGGCATTTTTGTAGGTAACCACCCCTCCTATCCCCATATAAAAACCAAGTTCCTTAATGGCCCGTGCCTCTTCGCGCGTTCCACCAAAACAATGAAAAATGCCTTTGGCCTTGCCGGCATATTTCTGTACACTCTTAATGCAATCGGAAGTAGAGTTACGGCTGTGTATTACAATTGGCAGGCTACGTTCTATACTCCATTCAATCTGCTGCTCAAACGCAATTACCTGCTGCTCCTTAAAAGTAACGTCCCAATAATAATCAAGGCCTATCTCTCCTACTGCATAATAACGCCGTCCATCATCAAGGTATTTTTTTGCAATAGCCAGTTCCTCTTCAAAGTTCTGCTTTACACTGCAAGGGTGCAAACCCATCATTGGCAAGATTTGCAGGCCAGTGGCCTCGCCCGGCATAGGGCGCTCTGCGAGCAGCAATAAACGCTCATGTGTTTCTGAATCTATAGCAGGCAAAAACAATTTTAAAACATCATGCTGAACAGCGCGCTCCAGTATTTGCTCAATATCCTTCTCAAAATTTGGCAGGTAAGCGTGGCAATGGGTATCTATAATCATAAAGCGGCAAAGGTATAACCTTGGCGCGAGAAATGCTCCAATACTCTTGGTAAAGCGTATTCCACTTTGCTTTGTGCCTTAAGGCTATCGTGAAAAACCACGATTGAGCCCCCCTCAGTATGTTTGAGCGCAGCCTTTAAAACTCTGCCCTTGGGCATATTTAAGTCAAAGTCGTACGTAAGCACATCCCACATAATAAGGCGGTATTCATTTTTCAGCAATCGGTATTGCGAAGGTTTAAGCTTGCCATAAGGCGGCCTGAACAACATTTTGTTTTTAGAGTTATAGCGTAATCCCGAGGCCAAAAGAACATCGCGACATTTCTGGATGTTGGCAAGGTAAGTTTTGTTTTGGTGCTTCCAGCCATTTAAGTGATCGTAAGTATGATTGCCAATGCTGTGCCCTTCTTTTAAAATGCGTTTAAAAATTGCAGGATTAGCCTCAATGTTTTTACCGATGCAAAAAAAGGTAGCCTTTGCTTTCCATCTTTTTAACTCATCAAGTACAAAAGGGGTAACTTCCGGTATTGGCCCATCATCAAAGGTCAGGTAAATGCTTTTTTTACCGGCCTCGCCTTTCCATATGCACTCGGGGTACAAGGCTTTTAGCCAGGCAGGAGTTTTAGTAAAAAGAAGCGCATCAAGCATTTGTGAGGGTTTCCGATTTCAAGTTGTAGGTTTTTAAGCTAAAAACCAACTTGCAACCTATACACCTTTAGTTATTTTCGCCCCGTTATGAGTAGAAAAGTGAGAGTTCGTTTTGCGCCAAGCCCAACCGGCCCCTTACATATGGGTGGTATACGTACGGCTTTGTATAATTACCTGCTGGCTAAGCAGCAGGGCGGCGATTTTATTTTGCGCATTGAGGACACCGATCAAAAAAGGTTTGTGCCCGGTGCTGAAGATTATATTATCGAGTCGCTTAAATGGTGCGGCATTGAGCCTAACGAAGGTGTAGGCTTTAACGATGGGCCACATGCCCCGTACCGCCAAAGTGAGCGCAAGCATTTATACCGCGAGTTTGCCGATAAACTTATTGCAGGTGAACACGCTTACTACGCTTTTGACACCGAAGAAGAGCTGGAGAAGATGAAGGCAGACCTTAAGGCACAGGGGGTGCCTAACCCGGCCTATAATTCTGTTACCCGCCAGTACATGAAAAACTCGCTTTCCTTATCGGCTGATGAGGTAAAGCGCAGGCTGGAGTCCGGCGATCCTTATACCATCCGCTTTAAAATGCCGCGTAACGAGGAAGTTAAATTCCACGATGAGATACGTGGATGGGTGGTATTCAACACTTCTCAACTGGACGACAAGGTGCTTTTTAAAAGCGATGGCATGCCAACCTACCACCTGGCCAATGTGTCGGATGATTACATGATGAAAGTTACGCATGTTATTCGTGGTGAAGAATGGTTAAGTTCGGCCCCTTTGCATGTACTTTTATACCGTGCATTGGGTATTGAAGATGTGATGCCGAAGTTTGCGCATCTATCTCTAATACTTAAGCCGGATGGCAATGGCAAACTAAGTAAGCGCGATGGCGACAGGCTTGGTTTCCCTTCTTTTGCGTTGAACTGGACTGACCCTGAAACGAAAGAGACATCAATCGGTTACCGCGAACGTGGCTTTTTTCCTGAAGCCTTTATTAACTTCCTGGCTTTATTAGGATGGAACCCGGGCGGAGACAAAGAAATAATGACCAAGGACGAAATGGTGCAGCTTTTTTCGTTTGAAAAAGTGCATAAAGCAGGCGCCCGTTTTGATTTTGAAAAAGCCAAATGGTTTAACCACCAGTACCTGAAAAGCAAGCCGGATGCTGAGTTGGCCCAAGCCATAAAGGACCAGATATTAGCCAAAGGCTACACCTTCGATGAAAAATTTGCGACTGAGTTTTGCAGGCTGATGAAAGAGCGTGCCGTGTTTTTGAACGACCTGCTTGAACAAGGGTATTATTTCTTTGCAGACATTACGCAGTTTGATGTTGATACGCTGAAGAAAAAATACAGCAAAGAGAAGCGCCAGGTTTTTGACGGAGTGGTAAACGCTGTAAGTGCAGCTGAAGATTTTAGCAGCGCCGGCTTAGAAAAGGCAGTGAAAGAACACCTTACCGCTGCCGGGCTTAAAGTTGGCGAAATTATGCCCGTGCTAAGGCTTGCCCTGGCAGGCACAATGCAGGGCCCCGCCGTATTTGATATGATGGCACTGTTGGGGAAAGAAAAAACAATACAGCGCCTTAATTCATCCTTAAACTATTTCGACAGTATATAATTTTGCGGTAAAGTTGGCATTACTTCTGTGTTAAAACGCCTGCAAAATTTTTTTTTAAATCTGTTGGTATTGTAAAAAAGACTTGCACTAAATTCGTGCTAACAAACCGATAACCGTAAAAACTAAATCCTATGCCTCGTAAAAAGAAAATTGAAGAAGAAGAAGAACTTGAACTGAACGAAGACCAACAGGAAGAAGATGATGAGTTGGACGAGGAAACAGAAGACGTTAGCCTCGATGAAGAGGAGGAGCCGGAAAGCGAGCCTTCAGAAGATGACCTGAAAGCGATGGAAGGCCTGGAAGAGTTTGACGACATTATCGAAAAGCGTTCATCCGGCAAAGGCAGAAAAGCAGCCAACAAGGATGAGTATGACGAAGAAGACCTTGATGATTTTGACGACTTCAGCGAGGATGACGACGATTTCGGCGGCGGCATGAAGGATTTTGACGACGACTTTTAAACACTACAGAATATTGAAAATCGGGACACAGGTATGCTATCTGCGTCCCGATTTTTTATTTTAGCCCCTGATGAGTGCACGCCCTATAAGGATATTAGTAGCTAAAGTGGGATTAGACGGCCACGACCGTGGAGCCAAGGTAATTGCAAGCGCCCTTAAAGATGCCGGCATGGAAGTGATTTACACCGGCCTTAGGCAAACCCCCGAGATGGTGGTTAACGCAGCTCTACAGGAGGATGTGGATGCCATTGGCATAAGCATACTTAGCGGCGCACACATGACCGTTTTCCCCAAGGTGTTGCACCTGATGAAGGAAAAAGGCATGAATGATGTGCTGCTTACAGGCGGGGGCATCATCCCTGATGAAGATATGGACCGTTTGAAACAGGATGGCTGCGGAGAATTGTTTGCCCCCGGAACCCCCACTGCCCAAATAGCCGACTACATAAAAGGCTGGGTTAAGGAACACCGTTCTTTTTGAGTTATTAACCCTACTTGCACGGTAATTTCCACTACTTACATTTGCGCCCGCAAATTGCTACCTGTATAATGAAAAACTACATCACGCTGCTCACTGAGCTTACCCAAGGCACCCTGATTATAACCATTAACCGCGAGGACAAGTTAAATGCCCTTAACAAAACGGTAATTTTTGAATTGAACGATATAATGGATGAGGTGTATAACAACCCCGACATTAAAGGCGTGATTATTACCGGTAAAGGGCCAAAATCATTTGTAGCCGGTGCCGACATTAGCGAGTTTAAAGGTATGGATGAAGCCGCCGGCAAAGCCCTGGCGCAGCGCGGACACGAAGTTTTCGACAAAATTGAAATGTGCAGCAAGCCGGTAATAGCCGCGGTTAACGGTTTTGCACTGGGCGGTGGTTGCGAACTGGCCATGGCCTGCCACCTCCGTATTGCCAGCGAAAACGCCAAATTCGGCCAGCCGGAGGTAAAATTGGGTATTGTACCCGGCTACGGTGGTACGCAGCGCTTAACCCAGCTTATTGGCAAGGGCAAAGCGCTTGAGTTGTTAATGACAGCAGATACTATTGACGCTACCTGCGCCGAAAAACTTGGCCTTGTAAACGATGTGGTACAAACAGTAGAGCTTTTAGATACCTGCAAAGCCATTATAGCTAAAATTACAGGCATGGCACCATTTGCTATTGCCCAGGTTATACAAAGCGTTTATGCCCACTTTAAAGATGGCATTGACGGGTTTGATACTGAAATAGAACTGTTTGGTAAGTGTGTAGCCACCAACGATTTTACCGAAGGCACTTCGGCCTTCCTCGAAAAGCGCAAGCCTGTTTTTAAAGGCGAATAATCGCTATCTTCCTTTTCTATTGCAAGCTATGAAAAGACTGTTTTCCATAGCCGTGGCTGCTTTTATCTTTTTAAGCAGTTCGGCGCAAGGTGTTTACCGTTATACTGTTGACCTGCAGCACGTGGAAAAAGACAAGGTTAAAGTTACCCTGTATCCTCCGCAAATTAAGGAAAAGGAGTCTGCCACTTTTATCATCCCCAGGGTAGTGCCCGGCAGTTATGCCATTAAGGATTTTGGCCGTTTTATTGAGAAGTTCTCAGCCTACAATACAGATGGCAAAAAGCTTAAGGTTAAGCACAAAGACCGAAACAGTTTTGTTATCAGCAACCCTTCTAACCTTTCGTATATCGAATATTGGGTAAACGATACCTGGGACGATAAGAACAGGAAAGAGTATGTTTTTCAGCCCTGCGGCTCTAATATTGAAAGCGATGCCAACTTTGTAATTAACGGCCACTGCTTTTATGGCTACTTCGATGGTTACAAAATGCTGCCTTATGAAATTACGGTAGCCAAGCCTGCCGGCTTTTATGGCGCCACTCCACTGCAAAAGAAGCTGGAATCAACAGATAAGGATGTACTGCTGTGCCCTAATTATGTAGAGCTGGCTGATAACCCGGTAATGTATGCAAAGCCTGATACGGCTTCTTTTGATGTGGGTAATATGAATGTACTTGTTGCTGTGTACAGCGCCAAGGGCCTGGTACGTAGCAAAAAGATAATTGAGTACGTGCAGCCCATAGGCAATGCATTGGAGCGTTTCTTTAAAATACTGCCGGTAAACAACTACCTGTTTATCTATTACTTTGATGACCCTGAGCGCCTGCAGGCCAGCAAGGCGGCCGGCTTAAGCGGCGGGTACGGCGCATTAGAACATCACCATTGCTCCTTTTACTACCTGCCCGAAACCACCTTTGAAAAAGAGTTGCGCTCAACCGTTTACCATGTTAGCTGCCATGAGTTCCTGCACATTCTTACCCCATTAAACATCCACAGTAAAGAGATTGAGAATTTCGACTTTGTGAACCCTACTATGAGCCAACACCTGTGGTTATACGAGGGCGTAACAGAGTATTTCAGTATGCTTTGCCAGGTGCAGGATAGCCTGGTAACAGAACAGGAGTTCCTCGAAATGATAAGGCAAAAAATCAATGAATCTGAACAGTTCGGCAGCTTCTCTTTTACATCAATGAGTGCCAATGTTTTAACCCCCCAAAACCAAAAACTGTATTTAAGCGTGTACAACAAGGGCGCCGTACTGGCTATGATGCTGGATATAAACATACAGGAGCTTACACAAGGGAAGAAAAGCCTGAAGAGCGTATTACAGGAGCTGGCCGTTAAATATGGCCCCGAAAAGCCTTTTGACGACAATGCGCTTATCAGCGAAATAGTAGCGAAGGTACATCCTGACCTGCAGCTTTTTTTTGATAGCTATATAAGTGGTAGCGAAAGTGTTGAGTACGGCCGATACTTAAGCAAACTGGGGTGGGATTATCAAAGCGAAAAAGAACGAAAGGTTTACATCAGCGGGTACTTTGGAGTAGAATACAAAGAGGCGACCACCTCCTTTGTGCTGGTACAGGTTAGGCAAAACATTTTTGGCTTTGTAAACGGCGATATACTGGAAGCCATAAACGGCGAAGAAATTACCATGGATAACTTTATGGATATTTTTAATAAGTATTTCAAATACAACGAAAGCCCGGCAAAAATTAAGGTAAAAATCAAGCGTGGCTCACAGGAAATGACATTGCAGAACTCCCCTATTGAAGCCACTATTACGCAGAAGAACTATCTGGCTAAAGACGCTGCCATTTCGGAGGATAAAAACCTGTTTCGCGATAACTATTTTGGCCACAACAGGCCATTTTAAGATTCTATATTTTCTGTTTTCAGTTTTCTACAGCCCTTTTTTATATTGCATGAAAAATTGAACCTATGGGAGTGCAAATTAACGGTATTGAGGGCATGAGCCTTGCTGATGTTAAAAACGAAATTGACCGCGGCGGCAAGTTTGTTATGTATCAATACACCATATCGATTTTGGTGATGACCTTTAAAAGACCGACTGACATTTACTTTATAAAAGGTTCTGAGAGCGCCGTTGCCAAAGGACTTCCATACGCACTTATAACCTTGTTTTTAGGCTGGTGGGGTATTCCATGGGGGCCTATCTATTCTATCGGCAGCCTTTATACCAACTTAAGCGGCGGTAAAGATTTAACTGAAGCAGTGGTGAGCGACCTTGTTGCCCAGATAAGAGCTAAACAACCTGTAGAAGCTTAGGAACACTCTTCCGTTTTTGAATTGCTATTGAAAGGCCGGAGAGCCTTTCCCCTCCATTACAGGAAAGGGACCAAATCCTTAAAACGCTGTACGGCGGCTTCATTCATTAAACCGAAGAACACCAGGGCCAGAAGTACTAACCATCCTATACCTTTCAAAAGAAAGAACAGGAAAACCAATATCCCCCCTTTTTTCAAAAGATTCTTCGCCTTGCTTTCTCCGGGGTTATTTTGCTCCTCACTCATTCGCCTTTGTCCATTTTCGAACGGCAAAACTACGGTTTAGGCTCTTTCTAAACACTAAAAATCTGAAAAAAATCAGGTGGGCTTGTATAGCTGCCTCTTGCCCTTAACTTCGCCGCGGATTTAAAACCGTAAAAATCAAGTTCATGGAATTCAGAAAGGAAAAAGACACCATGGGTGTAGTGGAAGTTCCCGCCAATGTTTATTGGGGTGCTCAAACGCAGCGTTCAATCGAGAATTTTAAAATAGCGCAGGATATTAACAAAATGCCTAAAGAAATTATTGAAGCATTTGCTTACCTGAAAAAGGCTGCGGCCCTGGCTAACCTTGATGCCGGTGTTTTACCTAAGGACAAATGCGACATCATAGGCAAAGTATGCGATGAAATACTGGCCGGCAAGTTGAACGACCAATTCCCTTTAGTAGTATGGCAAACCGGCTCAGGCACGCAAAGCAATATGAACGTAAACGAAGTGGTGGCTTACCGCGCCCACGTTTTACTGGGTGGCAACCTGCTGGATGAAAAGAAGCTGGTACACCCTAATGATGATGTAAACAAGAGCCAAAGCTCTAACGACACCTACCCTACTGCCATGCACATTGCGGCCTATAAAATACTGGTAACCCAAACCATACCGGGCATTAAAAAACTGCGCGATACACTGGCAGCAAAAAGCAAGGAATTTATGGGCGTGGTAAAGATTGGCCGTACCCACCTTATGGATGCTACACCTCTTACACTTGGACAGGAGATTTCGGGCTATGTTTCGCAGCTGGACCACGGCCTACGTGCTATTGAACACACCCTGGCGCATTTGGCAGAATTAGCCCTTGGCGGAACGGCCGTAGGCACCGGCATTAACACGCCTGACGGGTATGATGTAAATGTAGCTAAGCACATAGCGGTTTTAACAGGCCTGCCTTTTGTAACTGCTGAAAACAAGTTTGAAGCTTTAGCCTCGCACGACGGTATAGTTGAAGCGCACGGTGCATTAAAAACGGTAGCCTGCTCATTGATGAAGATTGCTAACGACATAAGGCTGCTGGCCTCGGGCCCGCGCTGTGGTATAGGCGAGATATTTATACCGGATAACGAGCCGGGTTCCTCTATTATGCCGGGTAAAGTAAACCCTACCCAGTGCGAAGCCATGACTATGGTAGCAGCACAGGTACTGGGCAATGATGTGGCCATAAACGTGGCAGGCGCTAACGGCCACTTTGAACTGAATGTGTTTAAGCCCGTAATGATTTACAACTTCCTGCACTCCGCCCGCCTTATTGCTGATGTATGCGTTTCGTTTAACGACAAATGCGCCATTGGTATACAGCCTTTGGAGGAAAACATTAAAAAGAACCTGGAGAACAGCTTAATGCTGGTAACTGCCCTAAATACCAAAATTGGTTATTACAAGGCAGCGGAAATTGCTCAAACGGCACATAAAACAGGTAAGACGTTAAAACAAACTGCTGTTGACTTGGGTTACCTTACCTCCGACGAATTTGACCAGTGGGTAGACCCCAAAACCATGGTTGGTAAGTTGAACTGAGCAGGTAAGGATTTAACGGTTTAATGTGCAAAAGCTGCTTTTGTTTTGTTTTGCATTAGCTATATTCACCGCTTGTTAAAAACCACCTAATAGATGAAAAAAATTTCCCTATTCTTTTTGATGCTGTTTGCAGCGTTTGGCGCATTTGCGCAGGACCGCGGCGTAGGTTGTACTATTGATTCAGCTAATACTGAATTCTTCAGCCCCCGCCCGGATTCATTACCTTGCGTAGAGAGAGGAACTACCTATAGCCAGATAATACAGATTCTGGTTCCTGCATCTATCGATTTGCAGCAACTGTTCTCTCAAATACCTTTCCCTTATATCCTTTCTATTGATTCTGTAATTATTGATTCTGTTACCGGTTTTCCGAACGGACTTACCTATTACATGACTCCTTATGATGGTAAACTGTATGGCGGTAACCGCGGCTGCGCATTACTATATGGCACTACCAATGACCCTGTAGGTAACTATCCATTAACCTTCCATGGCACAATGACCATGCACGGTGCACCATTCCCCGGTGTGTTTGATGGTGATACTACTGTTGACCTTGCGCAGATAGGTGCTGTTTCAGGAAGTCCTTTTACGGCAGGTTTGGATGTAATTAACCCCGGCGACCAGTGCCGCCCTGCTGCACCAAGCGGCATTAACAGCTTTAGTTCAGAATTGAATTCTCTTATCACTGTATTCCCTAACCCAAACAACGGTGTTTTCAACTTTAACCTGAATGCGGGCCGCCGAATAGCGGGCCAGATAATGGTGGTAGATGTAACCGGCAGAAAAGTGCTTGAACAGAACATTGATGCGCTTGGCCTTTACCAAACCGTTATTGACTTAAAGGGTGCAGCAAAAGGCATTTACACGCTTAAACTGCAAACTGCAGAAGGTGTTGCTACTAGAAACATCAGCATAGAATAACTCAGCAAATAATTTAATAACTCAAAACCATATCCTTGTAATGAAAAAGTTCCACTTAATCCTGGGCCTGCTTGTATCTGCTGCCGGAATCGCAAGCGCTCAATGCACTATTAATGCAGCAGCACAAACAACACCGGGTGTTAACCCAACAGCACCTAACCTGCCTTGTATTGAGCGTGGCGTAGCTTACGATCAAACCCTGCAAGGTAAAATTCAGGCATCAAAAGATACTACCATTGCCGGTTTTCAGGCAACAATAGTGGTTGATTCAGTTAGCCTTGATAGCATTTTGGGTTTACCTACAGGTATTAGCTGGGTTAAGAACCCCGATGTATTACCCGGTGGCGGTAACGGCTGTGTTCGTTTTTCAGGCACTACCAACGATGCTGCAGGCAATTACAACTTAACAGCAAGAGGCCGTGTATGGTTCCATGTTCAGGTTCCGCAATTTGGTTTAGATACTGCTTACAACTACCAGGGCAACCTTAACCAGTTCTCTCCATTCGGCAACTACTATGTTACTGTAATCAACGCCGGTGCAGCGTGTCATGCAAGTGGCATTAACGACTTCAGCAGTGAGTTGAACTCTGCCCTTAGCGTTTACCCTAACCCTAACAACGGCTCGTTTGAGTTTAAACTAAACGCCGGCCACCGTGTTAACGGCGAACTGGTTGTAGTTGATGTTACCGGTAAATTGGTTTACAGCCAAAAACTGGATGTTGTTGGCTTATACAACACCACCATTAACCTTACTGACCTGCCTAAAGGCATCTACGCCCTGCAGTTAAGAACCGAAGAAGGTTATGCTTCTAAGACCATTACTATAGAGTAATAACGATAAAAACAAGAATAAAAACGCCTCCGGAAACGGGGGCGTTTTTATTTTATACCGGTGGTATTTGGAAATTTGAAAACAGTGTTTACTTTTGCATTTAGATAGTTATCTAAATATACAATTATCTACATGTCATGAATGTATTGTTTAAAGCGCTTAACGACCAAACCCGGAGGGATATACTGGAACTGTTGAAAAAGCGGGATATGACAGCCGGTGAAATTGCTGATGCCTTTGACTTCAGCAAGCCCACTATTAGCCATCACCTTGATTTGCTGAAGCAGGCGGGATTAGTTGATAGCGTTAAGCAAGGGCAGTTTGTGTACTACTCGCTTAATGCCACTGTTATGGATGAAATAATTGGTTGGTTCATTCAATTTACCGATAAAAAACAAAATAAATAGTATGGAAAAGTTTAACATTAAAAAAGAAGCCGTGCTTTGGCTGCTTTGCCTGGTGCCCGTTATTTATCTTTTACTCAACTGGGCCAATGCGCCTGAAGTTGTGCCTACGCACTTTAACATAAAGGGCGAAGTAGATAATACCGGCAGCAAATGGAATTTGCTGCTAACCCCTGTAGCTAACCTTGTTGTTTACCTGGTGCTTTGGGGCATGCCCTATTTAAACCCTAAGCGTATGGCAACTATGGGCAGTAATTTTTACAAACTGCGTTTAGCTGTTACCGCTTTGCTTTGTGCCATCAGCCTTTTGGTGCTTAACGCCACCTTAACCGGCCACCTGGCGGGCGATGGCAAATGGTTGAGTGTTATCCTATTCCTGTTTTTTGCAGTGCTGGGCAACTTTTTAATAAGCGTAAAGCCTAACTGGTTTTTGGGTATAAGAACACCCTGGACGCTGAGCAATGATAACGTTTGGAAACGCACCCACCTTATAGGCGGCAGAATTTGGTTCTTTGGCGGTTTGGCCGGCTTTCTGTTAAGCCTGTTTCTTAATCCACAGGCTTCAGTTATTCTGCTGCTGGTATTTACGCTGGGCAGTTCCGTGTGCATGATTATATATTCCTTCCTGCTGTATAAACAGGAAACGAATCACGATAACGGATAAGAATTACTTAAACTCCCAACCGATATCCTTGCGGTAATACATGCCCTCAAAGTGTATATTTTGGATGGCTGCGTTGGATTGGGCAACTGCCTGGTGTATATCATTACCGTAAGACGATACTGCTAATACCCTGCCCCCGTTAGTAACTGTTTTGCCGTTTTCATTTTTAGTGCCTGCATGAAACACGATTGAGCCGTTGATGGCATCAAGGCCTGTTATCTCCTTGCCTTTGGTATAATCGCCGGGGTAACCGCCTGAAGCTACAATAACCGTTGCCATGGCACGGTGGTCAATTTCAATTTGTTCGCCCTGCAGTTTGCCTTCAGCAAGTGCCACAAAATGCTGCAGTAAGTCCGACTTTATGCGCGGTAGCACTATTTCCGTTTCGGGGTCGCCCATGCGGCAGTTGTATTCAATTACGTAGGGCTCTCCATCTACTGCTATTAAACCAAAGTAGATAAAGCCCTTGTAAACAATCCCTTCCTTTTGCAAGCCCTCAATGGTGGGTTGAATTACCGTTTCTTCCACCTTCTTCATCAAGCCATCATTAACTATAGGCACCGGCGAAATACAACCCATACCACCGGTATTTAGGCCGGTGTCCCCCTCTCCTATGCGTTTGTAGTCCTTAGCATTGGGCAGCAGTTTGTAATTTTTGCCATCGGTTAATACGAAAACCGAAAACTCTATACCTTTCAAAAACTGTTCAATAACTACGGTGGCACTGGCTTTGCCGAATTTGGCATTAGCAATCATTTCACTCAACTCCTTCTTGGCCTCTGCCTTATCAGTACATATAAGCACGCCCTTGCCGGCTGCCAGCCCATCGGCCTTTAGTACTATGGGCGGGTATTGCCTGTCCAAATAATCCAATCCCTCCTGCAGATTGGCGGCTGTAAACTCGCGATAAGCTGCGGTGGGTATGTCATTACGCATCATAAACGCCTTAGCGAAGGCCTTACTGCCTTCCAGCGTTGCGCCCTTTTGTGATGGCCCGATAACCGGTATGCTGCTCAGCTCTTTTTTACTTTGAAAGTAGTCGTAAATGCCGTTAACCAAGGGGTCTTCAGGCCCTACCACTACCATTCCAATATTGTTATCCAGCACAAACTTTTCAATAGCAGGAAAGTCGTTAACATTTAAAGCCACGTTTTCGCCGCACTGCCCTGTGCCTCCGTTGCCGGGCGCTATGTAAAGTTTATCGCATAAGGGGCTTTTTGAAATTTTCCAGGCAAAAGCATGTTCGCGGCCGCCGGAGCCAAGTAGTAGGACTTTCATAATCTGTATTCAGGCGGCAAAAGAAAGAAAAACAGAAGTGGATTTTCGCGCAAAAAACCAACATTGGCGCGCCGGGCCCGGCGTTTCTCGAAAGACCTCGTTCAGGGCTTCATTAAGCAATTTTGGCTGATTCTTGAACACCCCCAAACCATTTTAAGGCAATCGTCCATAATTTCCTGCCAATTATGCATTAATCAACATCCTTGCCCGATAATTGAGGAGCTTAAGCCACCAAAAACACTATTTTAGCCGCCTTAAAATTTTTAGCGGCCCCAACCGATTAAGTATAAACCGATAACAAACACCCCATGGGATTTTTTGATAAGCTTGTTACCTCAATATTTGGGAGTAAAAACGACAGAGAACTAAAAGAGATGACGCCCCTGGTGGCGGCCATTAACGCTGAATATGAAAAGCTTAAGACTTTAAGCAATGACCAACTACGCAACAAAACACAGGAGTTTCGCGAAAGGATAGCTGAATACCTTTCGGCTACCGACCAGGAGATTGCAGCCCTTAAAGAAAAAGCTGATAACGAAGAGGACCTGAACCTGAAAGATGAGGGGTATAAGCGTGTTGATGAGTTGCGTAAAGAACGCGATAAACAGATAGAAGAAATACTGCGCGAACTTTTGCCGGAAGCCTTTGCTGTAGTGAAGGAAACCGCCTACCGTTTTACCAATAACGCTTTTGTTGAAGCCACTGCTACCGACCTTGACCGCCAGATTGCCGTAACAAGGCCTAATGTGGTTATTGAAGGAGATAAAGTGCGCTACGCTAACCATTGGTTGGCGGCAGGCGTGCCCGTAAAGTGGGAAATGGTGCACTACGACGTGCAGCTGATAGGTGGTATTGTACTGCACCAGGGTAAAATTGCCGAGATGGCAACCGGTGAAGGTAAAACCCTGGTAGCTACGCTGCCGGCTTACCTTAACGCCCTGGCAGGCGAAGGGGTGCACATTGTAACGGTAAACGATTACCTGGCACGACGCGATAGCGAATGGAACGGCCCTATATTCCAGTTCCTTGGTTTAAGGGTAGATTGTATTGATAAATACCAACCCCATACCCAGGAACGCCGCAATGCTTACAATGCGGATATAACCTACGGCACCAATAACGAATTTGGTTTTGACTACCTGCGCGATAACATGGTTAGCAACCCTGTTGAAATGGTGCAGCGCAAACACCATTACGCCATGGTGGATGAGGTGGACAGTGTTTTGATTGATGATGCGCGTACGCCTTTAATTATATCAGGCCAGGTTGATACCGGCGATGAAAAGCAGTTTTACGAATTAAAACCAAGGATACAACGCCTGGTTGAAGCACAGCGCAAGGTAACCAACCAGTATTTAACCGATGCCCGCCGCCTTATTAAAGAAGGTAACACCGGCGTTAAAGAAGGCGAGGGTGGTTATGCTCTTTATGCCTCTTACCGCGGCTTACCAAAAAACGGTGCCCTTATAAAATTACTTAGCGAGGTTGGCATGAAGCAGATAATGCAGAACGCCGAAAACAATTACCTGGCCGAGCAGCAAAAGAACATGCACGAGGTTGACAAGAACCTCTACTTTACCATTGACGAAAAAAACAACAGTGTTGAACTTACTGATAAAGGTATTGAGCTTATTACCGGCACCGGCGAAGACCCTCACTTTTTTGTGATACCTGAAGTGGGCGCCATTATAGCTGAAATTGAAAAACAGGATTTAAGTCCTGAAGAAAAACTGGCGCAGAAAGATAAGTTGATGCGCGAGTTCAGCGAAAAGAGCGAGCGCATACACTCGGTTAACCAGCTATTGAAAGCTTACGCCCTTTTTGAAAAGGATGTAGACTACGTAGTAATGGATGGCAAGGTGAAAATTGTGGATGAAAACACAGGCCGTATACTGGAGGGCCGCCGTTACAGCGATGGCTTGCACCAGGCTATAGAATCAAAAGAAAATGTAAAGGTAGAGGCTGCATCGCAAACGCTGGCTACCATAACCCTGCAGAACTACTTCCGTATGTTCCACAAGCTATGCGGTATGACCGGTACTGCGGAAACCGAAGCACAGGAACTTTGGGACATTTACAAATTAGAAGTATCCTCTATACCAACCAACAGGCCTATTGTTCGCGACGATAAGGAAGACCTGATTTACAAAACCCGTAAGGAGAAGTTTAACGCCATTATTGATGAGATAGTTAAACTTACCCAGGCAGGCAGGCCGGTACTGGTAGGTACTACTTCTGTTGAAGTTTCTGAATTGCTTTCAAGGATGTTGACCATCCGCAAACTGAAGCACAACGTGCTTAACGCCAAGCAGCACCAGCGCGAGGCGGAGATTGTAGCAGAAGCTGGCAACCCGGGCACTGTAACCATTGCTACTAACATGGCAGGCCGTGGTACGGATATTAAGATTGGAGAAGAAGTAAAAAAGGCCGGTGGCCTTGCTATTATAGGCTCCGAAAGGCACGATAGCCGCCGTGTTGACCGCCAGTTGCGTGGCCGTGCAGGCCGCCAGGGAGACCCGGGAACTTCGCAGTTCTTTGTATCGCTTGAGGATGAATTGATGCGTTTGTTCGGTTCGGACCGTATTGTGAAAGTGATGGACCGCATGGGTTACGAGGAGGGCGAAGTTATTCAGCACTCCATGATGACCAAGAGCATTGAGCGTGCACAGAAAAAGGTAGAAGAAAATAACTTTGGCATACGTAAACGCTTGCTGGAGTATGATGATGTAATGAACCGCCAGCGCGAGGTTATTTACGGCCGCCGTAAGCATGCTTTGTTTGGAGAGCGTTTACAAGTGGACATCAACAACAGCTTCTACGACCTTTGCGAAGAGTTAATTACCAGCGCCCAGCAAAGCCGCGATTACGATACCTTTAAACTGGATGTAATCCGCTATTTTACCTTAGACACCGCTATTACACAGGAAGAACTAATGCGTGAAAGCGCTGATAACCTGGTAGAGAAACTGTTTGAAGAAGCGCAGGCTGTTTACAAGCGTAAAATGGAGAATATGGTTAAATCTGTATTGCCCGTTTTACAAAACATACGCGATACCCGCGGCGAAAGCGTAAAGATGGTTGCCATACCTTTTGGCGATGGCCGCAAAGGAGTAAACATATTGGTTAACCTTGATGACACCCTGCAAAACCAAGGTAAGGACATCGTTGGCCAGTTCGAGAAATCAATAACCCTTGCCCTGCTGGATGAAGCCTGGAAGCACCACCTGCGTGCCATGGATGACCTTAAAACAGAAGTGCAGTTGGCCAGCTACGAGCAGAAGGACCCATTGGTAATTTACAAGAAGGAAGCCTTTAACCTGTTTAGTGTAATGATGGGTAACGTAAACCGCGAGATTGCCTCTTTCCTTTTTAAAGGGCAATTACCTGAAGTTAGCCCTCAGCAGTTACGTAATGCCGAGCAGCAGAAAGAAAAATCGTTTGCCAAAAAGATACAGGAAGGCCGCGGAGATGTAGAGCAGCCAAACCCTAATGCCGGTAACGGACAGGAGATGCCGCAACAGCAACAGGTAGAAAAGAAAACCGAGCCGGTACGTGTAGGGCCTAAGGTTGGCCGTAACGACCCTTGCCCTTGCGGCAGTGGTAAAAAGTTTAAAAACTGCCACGGAAAGGACGCTGAATAATTCCATTAGTAAAGCAAAAAACTATTTTTGGGCACTATGAAAAAAGCGATTATTCTATCATTAGCAGTTATGGCACTGGCCCTTTACAGTTGCCAGAAACCGGGCGTAAAACCTAAGGAAGCCGAGCTGGATGCCGCGGTTTTAAAGGATACTACCGAAATTGAATTTTTAGACAGCACTACGTTCTACTTTGATACTATTATGCAGGGCGAAAAGGTGGAACATACTTTCCGCATCAAAAACCTAGGGCCTAAAAATTTTCTCATAGGCAATGCATTTGGTTCCTGCGGTTGCACGGTGCCTAAGTACCCGAAAGAGCCGGTACCCGTTGGCGGTATAGCCGAAATTTTCGTAACCTTTAATTCAGAAGGTAAGAAAGGCGAAATGAGCAAAAGCGTGCGCATACACTGCAACACCAAAAACCACGATGAAATGGTTTGGTTAAAAGGATTTGTAAAAACTAAAGACGACGAATAAATTATAACTTAAAAATATGGATCAGATAGGATTATTAATGATAGCAGGTATGCTGGTGGTAATGTGGTTATTCTTCATCCGCCCGCAAGCCAAACAGGCCAAACTTGCTGCAGAATTTCAAAAGAATATTGAAAAGGGCGCCAAGGTGGTTACCACCGGGGGCATACATGGTAAAATTGTACGTGCCGATGAGGGCAACTCATCTGTACTGCTGGAGGTTGACGCCAACACCAAGATACGTATTGAGCGCTCCGCTATTTCGCAGGAATTAACCAAGGCGGCTTACGGCGCCGACGAAAAGAAAGAGGAAAAAGCCTCTGCATAAAACAAAAAAGCGCGGTATTGCTACCGCGCTTTTTTTATGTATTCTCTCTACCTTTTACGATTCAACAGCAATTACCGCCTTTACCTCGGGCACTGAACGGCGCACAGCCTCTTCAATACCGGCTTTCATGGTCATAAAACTTTGAGGGCAGGTGCTGCAGGCACCAATAAGCTTTACCTGAACCACCATATCATCAGTTAGGCGCAGCACTTCCACATTACCGCCGTCGTCCTTTAAATAAGGGCGCATGGTATCAAGGCTGGCTTCCACCTTTTGTAATATTTCTTCGGTAGTCATTATGTAGTTACCTCTTCGGTTTTTGCTGCGGCAAAGTTAGCATTCTTTATGGCAATGTAACGGGCCACATTCGTCGCAATCTCATCAAAGGCGTTTTCTACAATAGGCTCACCGCTGTAAACACCGGCAGGCTTGCCTTCATCTCCGCCTTCGCGTATAGCCTGCACAATAGGCACTTCACCCAGGAAAGGCACCTCATACTCCGCAGCAAGGCGCTTGCCGCCATCGCGGCCAAAGATGTAATATTTGTTTTCGGGTAACTCTTTCGGGGTAAAGTAAGCCATGTTTTCTACCACGCCTAAAACCGGCACATTAATGCTATCTAACCTGAACATGGCTAAGGCTTTGCGTGCATCCGCCATGGCTACTTCCTGTGGCGTAGTTACAATTACCGCACCGGTAATGTTTACCGTTTGCGCTATGGTAATATGTACATCACCTGTGCCGGGAGGCATATCCACAATCATATAATCCAGCTTGCCCCAAATACAATCGGTTACAAACTGGCGCAATGCTGAAGTTACCATTGGGCCACGCCAAACAATGGCTTGCTTAGGGTCAACCAAAAGCCCTATGGATAGCACCTTGATGCCATCCACTTCCAGCGGCTCTATGTAGTGCTTGTCCTTAATCAAACGTACGGAAGGCTTACGGCCCTGTATGCCCAACATCGTTGGTATTGAGGGGCCATGTATATCGGCATCAATAATGCCCACTTTAGCGCCCTGCCTGGCAAGGCTCATAGCCAAGTTAACTGTAACGGTAGATTTACCTACACCGCCTTTACCCGAGGCAACACATATGATATTCTTAACGCTTGGTAAAATGTTAACGGTAGCATTGCGCAGGGTGGTAACGCTGGCATCCATTACAACCTCTACCTCAAGGTTCTTGTCAAGGTATTGGTGTATGGCGTTAATGCAATCGCTTTTAATCTTCTCCTTTAGCGGGCAGGCAGGCGTTGTTAAGGTCACTTTAAACTTAATCTTCTTCTCTCCTGCTTCCACCTCACTAATCATGTTCAGTGTCACTAAATCCTTCTTAATGTCCGGGTCAAGCACATTACGCAATGCATTTAGTACGTCATCCTGTGTAAAAGCCATGCTATTCAATTGAGGCTGCAAATTTCATAAAAAAACGGTGTAAATGGGGTGGTTTTATCCCCTTTTACACCGTCTTAAATAATTTAAACAACCGGTTTAGCGCAATAGCGTAAACGCTCCCTGTATTTTCTCATCATCCTTAAACGGACGGCTTACTACAATGTAATAAACATAAGTGCCTGCAGGTTGCTGTTTGCCTTTAAACTCGCCGTTCCAGGCGGTGTTGCTGTTATGCACCAATTCGCCATAGCGGTTATAAATTCTGAATTCCTTAACCGAGGCAATATTGTTGAAGGAAACCGGGTAGAAGCCATCGTTCTTGCCATCCCCGTTTGGCGAAAAGACGTTAGGCATATAAACAGGGCTTTCTATAATGTTAACCCTTACGTTAACCGTTGTAGTGTCAGAACAGGGGCCGCTGCTTACCGTTAAGGTATACAACACATCGCCAAGCGGTGCAGATACCGGGCTTTCGGCGCTCGCATTATCCAGATACTGGCTCGGGGTCCATGAGTAGGTGTAACTGCCCGGGCCGCCCGCACCGCTTACTACTGCAGCAATATTTATGGGGGTTCCCTGGTCAACCAATGTATCGCCATAAACGGCCGTTACCGAAAGATTTTGTACCGAAACCACCACGGTATCTACAGCGCTGCAACCTGTGCTGTTATCGCTTACGGTTACGTAATACGTTGCCGTGGTAGATGGGCTGGCAACAGGGTTAGGGCAATCGGTGCAACTTAAATCAAAAGGAGGAGCCCATTGATAAGTATTACCTCCGGCCACACTTAAGGTTACGCTTTGGCCCTCGCACATACCTGTATCGCCTGATACGGCATAGAAGAATGGCTGTGGTGTAATAGTAATGGTATCGTATTTAGGGCAGGTGCCGCCAAAATAAGCAGCTACTACGTAGGTGGTAGGCTGATTAGGGGTAGCTACAGGGTTAGCAATGTTAGTGGCGCTAAGTGCCGTACCGGGGCTCCAGTTATAAGTAACAGGCAGCGGTGGTGGAGGGCACAATTGCATGCGCATCATTGGCAGTTCCTGGGCGAGATTGAAAGTAGGGGTCAGGATATTACAACCAACAGTTAACGCCCCGTTACCGCTGTGGAAACAGTTATAGTTTACAAAAGCGGAAGACACATAGTCAGCACCTGTTGAAGGGAAACCATCCGGATTATCCCAACATACTTCTACAACCAGGTTTGAGCTGCCATCCCAATCAAAGGTGGTTTGGAAAGGGAAATCGTTCCAACCCGCCACAGTTGCGTAAAGCACGTTTCCATAAACCAATTGCGTGGGCTCCCAACTGTTATCATCCAACGTTGTTTTATTGGTACAACCCAGCTTAATGCTAAGGTTTTGGAAAGGGAAACCCGATTGCTTGGTAGTGATATTAAAGCCAATGCGGTTGATGGTGCCTGCAGTAAAGCCCGAAGCTGCAAGGTCGGCCGCAGTGTATAAAATCTGCGTGCGCATATCTTCAAAATTGGTGGCAAAAATATCACCATCAAAAGGCGTATAAGTGGAGGTAAAAGTGCCGGTCATGCTAAGCGTTTTTACCACAGGTGTGCCATTACAGCCCGTGCCAACCTGGCCGCAGGTAAGGTTGCCACCAAGTGGTGGCGTGCCGGTTATTACTGCATTTAATTGCAGAGGCACGCCATTACAAATTGGCACATCGGGGCCAACACTCACGTTAAATGAAGTATCAATATTCAGCGTTATTGAACCACCGCCTGAGCAGTTACCATCATCGGCGTTCAGATAATAGGTGGTGCTCTGGTGCAGGGTTACAATCGGATTCAAGCTATCAACCGGTGAAAGATCCGTAGTTGGTGTCCAGCTATAAGTAACGTTTTTAGGAGGCGCTATACAGTAAATAAACTGGGTGTTAGGCCTGTTAGATGATAAGAACGGCGTGCTGAGGTTACAACCCACTGCATTATCCTGGAAGTTATACAACATAGAGTTGTAAGGAGTGGTAGTGGCATTTACAATGTCATCGTTAGTAAATGTGTTGTTATCGAAACAAACCTCGATTATAAGGTTTGAAACGCCGTCCCAATCGTAAGGGTTATCAAAAGTATGGATGTTATAGCCGGTGCCCGTTGGCGTATAAGCCACAGGGTTCATAACTGTTGAAAGGCCGGGCACAAAAGAGGTAAGCTGCTGTAGGTTGGTGCAGCCCATTTTAATGCTAAAACCGTTATACGGAATGGTGCTACCGGTTTGGGCAATATCAAAACCAATATCGGTAATGGTGCCTGCCTGCATACCAAGGGCCTGAAGTTCGCTGGCACGGTAAAGTATCTGCACACGCGAATCCATATAAAAACCACGGTAGGGAGTAGCGCCCCCAAAATCCTGAACGGTACCGGTGCCCAGCGTTTTAAGGTCGAAATTGCCGGTGCAAGGCACTACGTTTAAGCCGCATGGCACGGTAGAAATCTGAGAAGTTAAATGGATGGTATCGCCGGGGCAAACTTTGTTTTTATCTGCCGAAATTAGCACCTGTGGCCCCTGGCCCGAAACCACTACGTAAAGCGTAGTATCGTGAATGATACAGCCGGTATCGGAAGTAATAACAAGGGTGTAGTGCGATGAATAATCAGGCTGTGAAGTAGTTGTACTACTGTGCGGCTGCAGAACCAAAGAATCAGGCTGCCATGAGTAAGTATATGGGCCGTATTGAGGGTCGCCATTGGCGGTTAATGTTACAAACTCAAAACGGCAGATGGTATCATCGCTTTGCGAAACGGTATAGTTAAAGTCAGGAACGCGGTAAACAGTAACGGTATCTTTATTCTTACAATTGTTGCTAAGGTTACTGGTAACAACATAGGTAGTTGTTTGCGAAGGTGAAGCCAGCGGGTTACCAATGTTAGGGTTATTTAAACCTGCTGTAGGTGTCCAGCTAAATGCGGTTCCTCCATACGCCTGCAACTGCACAGGCCCACCGGCAGGGCAATAAGAAAGGTCCGGGCCGGCATAAGTACCTGCCAGCACCTCAACGTTAATGGCATAAGCCAGGTTGCTAGCCAAAGGGCAGTGATTGTTTTTAATAGTTACAATAAAAACGTTGGTTCCGGTATCGAGGCCTGAAGGAGTCCAGCTAAACTGGCTGTATATCGAATCCTGTGAAATGTAACTGCTGCTGTAAATGGCGGCAGGTATGGCCTGGCTGATATTGGACTCCACGAAAATAGAATCGCCGGTTTGCTCCAAAGCAAGCGTAGTAAAGCTAAGTACATTGCCTGGGCAAACCTGAATATGGAAAGGATCAATAAAAATGCCATTGGTTACCGTATTGGCAATTGCACCGGTAAATACAGGCTGCGGGTTGGCGCAGCCGGGCAGGTTAACCACCACAATCTGAATATCGCGCATGGTTGAACCGATAAGCACTCCGTTACGGTATTCCTCAACCAACACTGTTACCACAGCTACCTGTGTACCGTTTGGCGTAAAGGTCATTTGGCCGGTGTTATTATCAAAACCGAAGTTGTTGGCCGGCGAGGTAGCTAAGGGATAAGTAGGCGAAAAACCGTTGTATTGAATTTGGGCTGCCCCGGCACCAAGGGGGTTTATCAAGGTGTAAACCAGTGAATCGCCATCAGCATCAACGGCACCGTGGTTGTATGAAAACGGCTGGTTAGCACAAATGAATGGAACAGGCAGTGTTGTAAATACAGGCGAGCTGTTGCAGGTGCCAGTGCTGTTATTTAAATGGGCCTCCACATACAGGTCCTCTGAATCAGGATTCAGCAGGTTGGTGATTTGCATGTTACGGCAGCACTCTGAGAAACTGAAAACCCAATCCGGACAATTAGCAGGCAACTGAACTGTTCCTGAATAGGTGAAGGCCTCTACGCCGGGTAATGTACCACCATTACAGGTAGATTGGTTTATTGATGCCTGGCAAAGCGGAGACACCTCGCATGGCTGGCCACCGTTGGTAGCAGGTGGGCAAGGCTCTTGATTTAGAGTTACCGAAAGGCTTTGGCCACAAATAGCAGAATTAATATTGATAAAAACACTGGTAGGCGCATCTATACCGGAACAATCACGATAAAAACGGAGCACCACTTTATAGGTGTTTGTAGTGGGGTCAATACATTCATAAGATAAGTCGGCTCCCATAGCATGGGAAGCCTTAGCTTGCTGGGTAAAGCAAAGCGAGGCGATTAGTGTTAATACGAATAATCCGTAGCGCGTCAGGGTCTTTTGCATACTATAGGTTTACGAGAAGGGGCTAATATATATAAAATAGAATTCTACCCTAACAAGACGTTATGCGCAGTGGAAACGTTTGCTCTACAATAACTTTTTCAGCTCTTTATATACCCTGTTTACGGGCAGGCCAACCACGTTAAAATAGTCGCCTTCGAACCGGCTAATGGCAATGGCACCTATCCACTCCTGGCAGGCGTAGGAGCCGGCCTTATCGTAGGGTTTGTAGGTATCCACGTAGTATTCAACCTCCGGGCGGGTAAGTTCATTGAAAAAAACAGCCGTTTTTTCAGAAAAACTGATCTCATCGTTCTTAGTAAGCAAGCATAGCCCCGTTATAACCTCATGCTTTTGGCCGCTCAGGGAAAGCAACATGGCTATGGCCTCCTCACGGTCTTTTGGTTTTTCGTAAATCCTGCCGTTTAGCAGCACAATGGTATCTGCACCAATAACCACTTCATCGGCCTGTAAGTCATTCAAAAAGGCCCTTGCCTTTTCTTTTGCCAGGTGTTCAGGAATTTGTTCCGCGTGCATGCCTATCGGGTGAGTTTCCTCTACATTTTTAGAGTCAACGGCAAACTCAAATCCGGCCATTTTCAATAGTTCCGACCGGCGGGGAGATTTGGACGCAAGGATAATTTTACGGGGCATGGCCGGCATTTATTGGTTAAACCAGTGGAAAGCAGGCATTGATAGTATGCCTAACAACATTATTACCTTAACTGCCAGGCTAAGGCGGCTGAATTGCTCTTTTTTATTGGCAAGCAATACCAATATTAAAACCGCTACCAGTGGCAGCAGCACTAATGCGTTCAGGTATATCACTTCTTTCCAGTGTTGGGCTATTATAAAGCGGCTGAAAAAGAAACTGAGCATAGCCAGTAAAAGCACAATAACAAAAGCGGTTAAGTATTTAGCGGCCTTCTCGCCAAACTGAACGGCAAACGTTGTCACCCGGTTTTCTTCATCTCCTGCCCTATCCTCCAGGTCTTTAATCATCTCGCGAACCAGGTTGGTAAAAAAAGCAAAGCCGCCATAAAAATATACCTGCCATACAATAGCATCAAAGGCAAACCGCTTGTTTTCAAACTGCACAATGCTTAAAAAGGAAGCTTCGAAAACCAGCAGCACTATAAAAGGGAAGGCCGTTAGCGCAGCTACTACTAAGTTGCCCACAACAGGCACGCGCTTTAAAAAGGCAGAATAAACATAGAGCAACACAGACGATATAAGGAACAAAAAGCCTATTTGATAATGGCCCGCCTGCCAGCTTAAATAAAAACCAATAGCAATACCGGTTAAGGCAAAAACAGAATGAAGTATGAGGGCAGTATTTAACGACACCTGTGCCGAGGGCAAAGGCCTTTCCGGCCGATTAAATTTGTCAACCTCTATATCGAAGTAGTCATTAATGATATTACCGGCGGCGGCTATTAAAACAACCGCCAAAACGAAGAGGAAAAAATCAGTTTTTATAAATGGCACCAACTCATTAAACAGTATGTTTTTGTGCACCGGCACTATAATGTAGTAATAGAACAGGTATAAGCTAAGTGCCAAAATGAACAGGTTAAGTATGCGTACCAGCCTGAAATATGCAAACATGCTATAGGGGTTGACGTTAAACTCCCGAATTAAACGGGGCGTCAAATATGATTATTTTGAGGAAGGGAGGAAATAATGCTTTCCGTTAGTACCTCATAAACTTTCCGCAGGCGCGTTTCATCAGCCAGTAATTGAAGGTGCTTATCAATTACCTGCACATCTCCCCGTACTGCCGGGCCTGTTTGCAATTCGGATGGGGAGTATCTGCCTAAGTTTTCAATGGACCGGAAAATCAAGGGCTTCAAAATATCGAAAGGCAGGCCGTGTTCCACTAACAGCTGCTCTGATATACCGTACAAATGGTTGGTAAAGTTATTGGCAAAAACAGCTGCAACATGTATCCATTGCCGTTGCTCCTCGTCAACAATATGTATTTTTTCAGATAAGGAGGCTGCCAAACCCTCTAGGGCCATGGTGGTAGCATTGTTGCTGCCCTCTAATAAAAATGGAATACTCTTAAAATCAAGCACTGCTTTACGGGTCATGGTTTGCAAGGGATAGAATACACCGTGGTTAACCGATACATCTTTGAGCAAATTGCGCGATTTAGTGCCCGAGGTATGGGCAACAAACTTGTCCTTTAGCTTTAGCCCCGCAGCTATTTCACTTATGGCATCGTCCTTAACGGAGATTAAGTAAAGGTCTGCATCTGCAAGCCCGGTTAAATCTGAAGTAAACGATGCGCCCACTGTGCGTGCCAGTTCCTCGCCCGCTTCATTACTGCGGTTGTAAACCTGAACGATAATATGCCCGGCCTTTCGCAGGGCAAGGGCTAATTGCGTAGCCACATTACCCGCACCTATAATTGTGACTTTCATCACTCTAATGTAACAAAAAAGGTAAGTTGGTTAAGGCGCCTATACTTTCTTAGTGGCGTGCAGCAGGTAAGCTTTAATAAAGTCATCCAAATCACCATCCAGCACCGGTTGGATGTTAGAAACCTCGTAACCGGAGCGGTTATCTTTAATAAGCTTGTAAGGATGTAAAACGTAGTTGCGAATCTGCGAGCCCCATTCAATTTTCATTTTGGTGCCTTCAATCTTATCCCGCTCCTCATAGCGCTTCTCCAACTCCTTTTCGTAAAGTTTAGATTTAAGCATTTGCAGTGCGCGGTCGCGGTTATCATGCTGCGAACGTGTAACCTGGCAGGTAACCACAATGCCGGTTGGTATGTGGCGCAAACGCACAGCCGTTTCTACCTTGTTTACGTTTTGCCCCCCGGCGCCACTACTGCGAAAGGTATCCCACTCCAGTTCAGATGCAGGAATATTAATTTCAATAGAATCGTCAATAACCGGGTAAACAAAAACCGATGCAAAAGAAGTTTGCCTTTTGCCCTGCGCATTAAAAGGTGAAATACGAACCAGGCGGTGTACGCCGTTCTCGCCCTTTAAATAACCAAATACAAACTCGCCATCTATCTGTAAGGATACCGAACGTATACCGGCTACATCATCATCCGTACGCTCAATCTCTGTGACTTTAAAGCCGTGCGCTTCGGCCCACATTACATACATGCGCAATAGCATAGCGGCCCAATCGCAGCTTTCCGTTCCGCCTGCTCCGGCATTAATTTCCAATACGGCGCTAAGCTGGTCTTCAGGTTGGTTAAGCGTGGCCCTAAACTCCAGTTCGTCAACCGCTTTAAGTGCGTTTTGATAGGCTCCTTCCAGTTCCTTTTCGTCGGCCTCGCCGGCTTCAAAAAACTCGCGGTACAGCAACACATCTTCGTATGCCTTCCAGGCATCATCAAACGCAGCCAACCAAATTTTGTTGAGCTTAATTTCCTTCAGCAGTTCCTCTGCCTTCTTGGGGTTGTTCCAGAAATCAGGATGCAGCGTGGTTTGCTCATCCTGCATTAGTTTCATCTTGCGATTATCGATGTCAAAGAAACCTCCTCAGCGTCTCTAATCGACCCTTTATATCGTTGATGTTCTCGGTAGTCATTTTATCGGAATTGAGCGGCGAATATAGGAAACCACAGTCAAACCTATAGAAACTGGTAGCAGGCGGTGTAAAGTAAAAGGCCATGCCGCAGTAACAGTTAAAGCAAAGAAGAATGAGCGGTGCTTATTATCTTTGCTGCAATGGCCGAAAATCATTTAAAGTGGTACAACAAAACCCTGCACCACTATTTAAGCAGCGATGAGCTTAAAACCATAATGCAGAAGAGCAATTGGAAGGCGGCATTGGAAATAGCCGATACCTGGCTTTGGATAGCATTTGCCTTTGCGTTGGTAGCTGTTTGGCCAAACCCTGTTACGGTTGTTATAGCGCTGTTTGTTATAGGCGGTAAGCAACTGGCCTGCGCTATAATATTGCACGATTGCTCGCACGATAGTATGTTTACCAATCGCCGTGCTAACCGCATAATAGGCAACTGGTTTGGCGCCTACCCTATTTTGCATGATGTAGATAAATACAAGCCGTACCACACCCAGCACCACCTTAACACCGGTTTAGATGATGACCCCGACCTGCCTCTTACAACAGGCTACCCCACAACGGGCATAAGTATGGTGCGCAAGTTTGCGCGCGACTTATTCGGGCTGTCGGGAGCAAAAGCAACCTTTGCCGTATTACTAATGCAGATGGGGCTGCTTAAATACGCCTTGAATGGCAAAGCGGAGTGGGTTTCGTTACGCGATAAAAGTTTAGTAAGCATTATAACTACTGCAGTTAAGAACCTGGCCGGCCCGCTGGCGGCCAATCTGGTGTTGTTTGGCATACTTTATCTCAGCGGGCATCCATGGCTATACCTGTTATGGATTGGCGCTATGCTCACTACGTATAACTTTTCATTAAGGGTGCGCAGTATGGCTGAACACAGCATGGTTGAAGAACGCACCAACCCGCTGAGCAACACCCGCACTACCTACGCCAACTTTATTGAGAAAATATTGTTTGCGCCACACCATGTTAACTACCATGCGGAGCACCACCTGTGTATGGGGGCGCCTTCGTACAATTTACCTATGATGCACCGCCTTTTGCTGCAGCGCGGCTACTTTGAAAAAGGGCAACTGGAATACAACTACCGCAATGTTGTAAAGCGGGCTATTGTTGCAACTTAGCGCTAATTACGTCAATCATTTCTTTCTCCCACCCTCCTCTCCTGTTATCATGTACGGAAAGAAGAACCTCGCCGGTTTCATGCATTAGCGTAACCTCTAAAACGCCTTTTTGCTTACCATTTTTTAAATGCCAATGGCGGTTAGCAGCAATACTTTTTAAAACACCCTGCATGGTTATGGTTAAACCCATAGCGGTAAACAGCTTTTCGAGGCTGCTTTCAGTGCACTTACGCTTAGGTGTTATGTTTATTTCTAACATAAAAAAAGCCCGGTAAAAACCGGGCTGTAATTTATTTAAGTTGTAACAGATTACTTGCTTACCGCAAACTTTGTGCGCGCTATAACTGCACCTTTTTCATCTAAAACCTGTATGCCGTAAGTTCCGTTAGGAAGCTCAGCAATATTTAAAGTGGTAGTAGTTGAAGAAACAGTGTTGGTCATTACCAGTTTGCCTACCACATCATAAATGCGAAGGGTAGCCTTACCGCTGTAATCCATTACCAGGTTAAGGCTGCTTGAAGCAGGCACAGGGTAAACAGATACCGGCACAGTGTTAATGTCTTCGATAGCATTGCCATCCTTAACCCATACATAAACTTTAGCAGGGGCTGAGGTATAAGTGCCGTCGTTTAAGGTGTAAGAGAAGCTATCCAGGCCAATGTAAGAACCATCCGGATCGTAGGTGATGAAACCGTTGGTGCCGCCCGGTGTAGCAGTGCCATGCGTTGGGTTGGTTGTAACAGCTAAAGTAAAGCCGGTTACCGCTTCGCCGCAATCTTCGTCGTTTACCTTAACGGTAACATCTTTGTTTAACCAAAGTGTTGTAGTGTCGTAATCGTTATGGGCAAGTGGCTGAAAGTTAAAGTTGGTCATGTCGCTATCGTAATAAACGCTGTCAACCAATAAAACACTGCCTGACTGTAAACCTGAGTTACCGCCAAGGATAGCAGCAACGTTAGGAACACTTGATGCAAACATTACCACAAGGGTATCAGGCATTTCGCAGCTATAGTATTTAAAAGTAGCTTCAAATGCCTGGTAGTTACCGCCGGTAGTTACGTTGCTCTTGAATATGGCATCTGCAATGGTTAAAGAGCCTTTACGCAAAGTAGCCCACACCATGCAGGTATCGTTAGCCTGTGTGTTGGTGTTAAATACAGGGGCGTAATTGTAATAGCCTTTGATTTTGTTTAAGCGCTGCGTGAAAGGCTGGCCTGCACCAACAATGGCAGCAGGAGTAATAACCGTGCCTGCACCAAGTAAAGAGTTAGTGCTGATTGGGAACTTACCGTTTAAGGTAAAGCCTGGAACGGTAATACGAACAGCCGGGAAACCAGGAATAACCGGTAAATGGATAGTATCAGTTACCATACGCACTGCGTACGAGCCGGAGTATGAACTATTAGACTGTGTAACAAAGAAAACGCCTCCTAATGAATCGGCGCCGGAGATTGAGTTAGAGGTTGTCCAGCCCACCGGGTTGTTAGCCGTAAAAGTATCGGCCGGTATAGTGGTGCTTCCCGGAAAGTAAATGGTATCCGTGGCCCAGTTTTCGAAATCGTTATTTACAATTTGTGCATTTACCTGGGTAAAAGCAAATACAGCAAAAGCAAGTAGAATCTTTTTCATGTCCGCTATAAATATTTTGGTTAGTGAATCAGGGCGAAGATAGGCTTTAGCTTTTATAAATCAATGGCTAATGCATTGAAAATAAAAAGCCTCCGCCATGCGGCGAAGGCTTTTGTTTAACCCTTAAAAACTAAACTATGCTTATTAGAAGCTTAGAGGGCTTAAAGGGTTGCATAGACTTGCCGAAAATCCTTTATTTGCCGGTCTTTAACATTTAGTTTGTTGAAGGTCAGAAACCTATTATTTTAACTTAAACTCTCATTATCATGGCATTAGCTATAGGAACTAAAGCTCCGGACTTTAAACTACCCAATACCGAAAAAAAGGAAATCTCCCTGGCGGACTTCAAAGGCAAAAACCTGATTATTCATTTTTTCCCCGCTGCTTTTACCGGTGTTTGTACCGCCCAAATGTGCAGTAACCGCGATGACTTGAACTTTTACCACGGCTTAAATGCAGAAGTGGTAGGCGTTTCGGTAGATATGTTGTTTAGCCTTGCTAAGTTTAAAGCAGAAAACAGCATCAACTTCGATTTGCTATCGGATTTTAATAAAGATATGATACGCGCCTACGATATGGTGTTACCTAACTTTGCAGCCGGCTATAAGGACGTAGCCCGCCGCGGCGCCGTTGTAATAGACAAAGACGGTGTTGTTCAGTATGCTGAAGCAACCGCTACGCCCGGAGACCAGGTTAACTTCGCTGCCATTAAAGAAACACTGGAGAAGCTGAAATAAGCTGACCCGAAATTCAGAATTGGAGAAGCCGCTTAACTGCGGCTTTTTTGTTTGTTACTGTTTGCGAGTTCGCCTTGCTGCAGGAAATAAAATAGAAAACCGCTATTAAGCGGCCTTTCTTAGTTGCGGGGGCTCCCGATAACTATCGGGACGAACATGCGTCCACCTAGTCCATCCTAAAATTAAAAAGCCGCTATAAAGCGGCCTTTTTTAGTTGCGGGGCTCCCGATAACTATCGGGACGAACATGCGTCCACCTAGTCCATCCTAAAATTAAAAAGCCGCTATAAAGCGGCCTTTTTTAGTTGCGGGGGCATGACTCGAACATGCGACCTTTGGGTTATGAGCCCAACGAGCTACCAACTGCTCCACCCCGCGATTTGAGGGCGCAAAGATAGCAAATAAAACCGACAAAACAATTCAGCCGCTCAAAAAAGGCGGAAATCAGATAGTTAGTTACTAACAACCACGGCTAATAGTTTCAGGTAATAGCTGTCCATTCTTTACAACCAGCGCTTTGTAAGTGTTCAAAGAATAAAAGAAACATTCAACATATCCCTAACCTATTACCTTATTTTTCGTTCAATTATATAGCTGCTTCATTTATGTATTTGATACGCCATATCTTTTTACTGTTGTTGTTCGCGCAGGGCTTTACGGCTTTAGCGCAAAAGATAAATGGCGAGTTGTTTATCCCCCTTAACAACCGAAGCGAGATTTGGCTTAAACCCAAGATAGATACGCTGGATAACAAGAAGGAATACGAGTTTAAAATCCGCGTAGCTCCTGAATACAAGATTTCGCAGTTTCTGTTTGAAAAAGGGCTGGCTGTGCAAAACGACAGCGTTTTAAAAATTATACCTAACAGCAGCAAATACGGCCAATGCGATACGGCCGTGCTTAGGGTAATTGTTACCAGCATTACAGGTTCGCGCATTTTTCTGTTTCAAAAGCCGTTTATCATAAAGGTGCCTGAGCGCATTTTCCCGGTGGTTAGCAACCCTAAAACCAACCTGATGATGGTGAACGACAAAACCTACCTTGAACGCAACCGCCCGTATCCTAAAAGCATGTTTGTGGATAAGCAGCCTTTTATCGCTATGTATGATAACGAAGCCAACATGACCAAGATGGATGTAAAGGGCATTACAATGGCGTTATACGAAAAAGAAGGCAAGCAATACATTTCGGAAGGGGACACCCTTAGCGGCGATGCAATGCGCGAATTAAAGAAGATACGTGACCCAACACCTGTATTTTTTAAGGTAGATGCTTACCAGGGCAAATCGCGTAAGGTGGTGTGGAACAGGATAGTGATTTACGCCGAATAGATTTAACGAATACCCAACTTGGCTCTTAACGCTTTAAAATAATCAGGAGCATTGCGCAAACGGCTTCCATACCAGCTAAACATTTCCCCGTTAACTACCAACACTTTAGCGTTCGGACAAAATGCGTTGAACTCCGCTATGTGCTTTTCAGAAAAGGCGTAAGGTTCTGAAGATAAAAAGATGAAATCGGGCTTTAGCTCAGTTAGCTGTTCCATCTCAATTTCAGGGTAGCGTTGCAAGCCTTCAAACACATTTCGCAAACCAAAAACGCCCAGCATTTCATTAATAAAGGTGCCGGCAGCTGCCACCATATAGGGCTTACGCCATATTAAATAAGCAACTGTTTGGTTGGATGTAACTTCAGGAAACCTGATAGACTCAATTATTCCGGCAGCCTCCTGCTCCTTTCCCGTAATCCTACCAACTTCCCGCATCATGGCTATAGCATCCTGCAGGTTGTATATATCACTCATCCAAACGGGGAACTCTCTTTTTAACTGTTCAATGCCTTCCCGGTAGTTCTCTTCTTTGTTACCTAAAATCAGGTCAGGGCACAGTTCTTTAATCTTTTCAAAGTCAAACCTTTTAGTGCCACCAATTAATGGCTTGGTTTTAACCTTATCTTCCGGGTGTATGCAAAAACGGGTAATGCCACAAATGCGCTCGTTAAGCCCTAAATCAAAGAGGAACTCCGTTTGGCTGGGCACCAGTGAAACAATGCGCTGAGGAGGAGAATTGATTTCAATTGTATGTCCCAGTTGATCAATTGTTTTCACCTGAATTTCTTATTAGCACGCAAAATAATAGGTTATTTTTTGCGTTAGCAATTAAACCAGCTAACCATGAAACATCTACTGCTTTCCTTTTGCCTGTTTACCACCCTTGCTTATGGCGGTAACGGCGATAACGAAACGAAACCAACCGATAAGCCCCGTGTAACTGATGTGCAGCCTAAAATGGATGATGCTAAGGCTACTGCACCGCATCTTGTACCGGAGGCCAACGTCCTCTTCTTTAACCAGGATTACACCTTTAAAGTGGAAGGCGAATCGCACTACACCGTTCAATCAGTTACTATGGACAAAGCCAGTTGCACCCTAATGGCAGAAAACAGCTTTAACCTGAATGTATGGTGGAGCAATGGCGATGAAAAGACAGTTACCCTGCTGATTAAAATTACGGATGAAAGCGGCAAGGAAAGCACCATTGAACGTAAAGTGCTGTTACAGCAAAAACTGCCAAGCCCATACCTTGACAATGCACTTTACAAGCTGGATGAAAAAGAAATTGACACTGATTTAGGTTTGCAAAGGGATGATTTGCTGAAGGCTACTAAACTGCAATTCAACTCCCAAAACTTTACGATACATAATGTGCAACTCACCTCCTTTAAACTGCGCATTGGCAATAAAGCGTATTCATCGCCGGACGGGGTTATTACCCCCGAAATGAAGGATGCGGTAAACGGACTTGGCCCTGATGCCAATATCCAGTTAGAGGACGTGCAGGGAACTTATAAAGCCTTTGGCGAAAACATAAAGTTTAACCTCAATTACAAGAGCGTTTATAAAGTTGTATTTGCCGGCTAAAACTATCAGCAACAACAGTTGGCCATATGCCAAATTGACTTTTTAGGCCATCGCCTCTATCAGGTCAAATTCGGTTATAATGCTCCAGGTGCCCAGGTTGGTTTTCACCATAACGGCTGTGTTATCCTTACTGATGTGCCTGGAAATGTCGGAGGCGGTGGCATTTAAGTCTAAGACCGGGAAAGGTTTGTTCATTACTTTGCCCACCTCATCTTCGCGATGTACCGGATTATCAACCAGCAACTCCAATATGCGGCGTTCAGATAAACTACCAACGATAGTATCTCCCTCGCTAACCGGCAATTGAGTCAGGTTCAACTCCTTCATCTTTTTAAAGGCACTAGCCACGGTCTCATGCACATCGGCTGAAACCAGGTTCTTAATCTGCTTGCGCTCAATAATAGCCTTGGCGGTAACCGGCTCATCGGTTAAAAATCCGCGCTCGCGCATCCACTCGTCATTGTAAATTTTGGCAACGTAGCGGCTGCCATGATCGTGCAGTATAATTACCACCACGCTATCCTTATCAAACTTATCCTTGATCTGCATAAGGCCCTGCATAACGGTGCCGGCGCTGTATCCACAAAAGATACCTTCCTCGCGGGCTAAGCGGCGGGCCATTACAGCGCCATCCTTATCGGTTACCTGCTCAATGTGGTCAATATACTTCATGTCGTAGTTCTGCGGCACAAAGTCCTCTCCTATACCTTCCGTTACATAAGGGTAAACCTCACCCATATCCAACTGGCCGGTATCGTGGTATTTTTTCAATAAGGAGCCGTAAACATCAATACCATACACTTTAATGTTGGGGTTCTTCTCCTTTAAATACATGGCAACGCCCATTACGGTTCCGCCGGTACCAATGGTAGTAACGTAGTGCGTTATCTTACCTTCGGTTTGCTTCCAGATTTCGGGGCCCGTGGTTTCATAATGGGCGGCACGGTTGCTCAGGTTATCGTACTGGTTCATGTGTACAGAGTTCGGAATCTCCTTAGCCAGGCGGCGGGCTACACTGTAGTAAGAGCGTGGATCATCGGGATCAACATTGGTAGGGCATACAATTACCTCTGCACCCAAAGCACGCAGTATATCCAGCTTTTGCTTGCTCTGTTTATCGGTTGTAGTAAAAATGCATTTATAACCACGCACCACCGATGCTAAAGCCAAGCCCATACCGGTATTGCCTGATGTACATTCAATGATAGTTCCACCCGGTTTAAGGCGGCCATCTTTTTCGGCATCTTCAATCATTTTAATGCCGATGCGGTCCTTTACGGAGTTGCCGGGGTTGAAGTATTCCACCTTTGCTAAAAACAAGCCGGGGATACCCTTTGTAAGCTTGTTAATCTTCACCAGGGGCGTATTGCCGATAGTATCTACTATATTTTCAAAGTAATGCATATGCTATGTATTTTATCACCCCTACCTGCCAAAGGGTGAGTTACAAAGGGAAACATGCATAGGCAGGCACTGCATGACCTCCTGCTAAATGCGGCAAAGGTTACAAATCTGCACCAATAGCTGCTTCTAATTTCTCAACAAACACCAGCGTAGCAGGGCAATAGGCTAAGTTGTTGATATATGTTTTTTCGGTTGCCTGGTATTTAAAATCCTTACGGTTAGTATGCGGAAACTCGGCACAATCCAAAGGGCGGATAGCATATATGCTGCACTTGTTATCCTTACCCAAAAACTGGCAGGGGCGAGATTTATTGATGATATCCTTGTTATCATCCACTTCCAGCCACTTATCAAAAAACTGCTTGTAAGTCATTTTAAAATGGCCCGCTATCCTGTCAATATCCTTCTTGCTGTAGGTAGGAGTCATCTTTTTACAGCAGTTAGCGCAATCAAGGCAGTTAACTTGTCCCCACATTTCTTTATCGGCAGCCAAAACCTGTGCATATAAGTTTCTCTTTTTGCTTTTTCCCAGTTTGCGTATAAACTTAGCCAGGGTCTTTTTCTTACGGTAAGCACGCCTGCGGAAGGTATCGATATTAAATTTTGCCATGTGTTGTAATGAAGTGCCGAAAATAATCCGATTAATTAAATGGAAATGCCCCTGTGGATAACGGGGTATATAACAAAAAGAACCCCGCTCAAGGTGAGCGGGGCATTTGTATGGGCACAAATGAAAAGACAAGTAAGAGGTTACTCTATAACCAGCTTGCCCTTGGCAACCGGTTTGTTATTTTGAATAACCTGGTAAGTATAAATACCCGAAGCAAGGCTGTTACGGTTAAACTGCAGGCTGTTATCGCTTGCGTTTAGCTCGTTTACCAAACGGCCTGTTATATCCATTACACGGAATTTAAATCCGGTGGTGGTGCTATTCAGGCGAATGATAGCATACTCGCTCATTGGGTTTGGCGCAACTACAACGGTTACATTTTGTATTACCTCATCAATGCCATTCGGTTCCAGCATAGTCACTGCCGCATCATTAGTAATTACAGCAGTGTTGTAATCGAAGTAAATAGCAGCGTCGTCTGATATGACGTGGCCGCCGGGCAAACCGTTGCTTGCGTTTACAGCAAATTTTACCCACCCGTGACTGTTAGCTTCATCAGCCGTTTCGGTTGGCAACATAATGCTGCTGAATTTAAAGCTAAGGTCGCTTGCATTTTGGCTAACCGCACAAGGGTGGCTTGCACCAAGAAACTCGAAGCTGTTAGCATCCAGGTCGGCAGAAAGAAGGTCGTTTACCACAACGTTTACAGCAGGGCCTGTGCCGGTGTTCTGGAAGTTGATAACATACTCAATACGCTGGTTAGCATTAACGCTTGATACCTGTTGGTAGTTAGGGTTATCGTAGTTGGTCATGTAAGCCAGCTTATTGTTAGGGTCCCAACTGCCGGTTACAGCCTGGTGTATGGTGTCCACATTATTGTTAAGGTTAACATCGTTACAACCATTAGCCGGTATAACGTTTGCCAGGGTAAATACAAACTGGTTAAGCGCAATGTTTGAATCCGCATGGAAAGTAACCCAGTAGTATTCGCAGTCGCCGGGTAACAGGTTGTTCAAATTCCAGCTTAAGGTATTGGTTGAAGCGTTATGCGATGTTTGTGCAGGCGATGCGTAATTGAAGTTCAATACAGGATCGTAGAACATGTTTACGGTTCCGCTGCTTACGCCTGAACCTACATTACAAACCTGAATATCATACCAGGCAGGGAAACCTGCTGTAACGGTTGTATGCGGTGTTATATTGATAGAAAGGTTACATGAACCCGGCTGGCAATAAACTGCGAAGTTGGCATTGTTTACCTGCTGGCCTGCTGTTACGGTAAGGCTTTGAGAAGCCGGCGAAATTTGACAGGCAGGGAAAGTTGTAGAAGAAATAGAGATGCTGTAAGTACCGGCAGGCACTAACACACAATAGTGGCCCTGTTGATCGGTATAAGCATGGTAAAGGCTGCCGCCGGTTTTTTGAATGTAAACGTGTACACCTGAAATACCGGTTTCACCATTATCCTGTGTGCCGTTGTTGTTGGCATCAAAGTAAACAGTGCCGCAAATGTTTACAGAGTTATTCTGCACGCCGAAGTCGAAACCGCATTGTTGGCCGGTAACATTTACGCTGTAGTAATAAGCACAACCACTGGTACCGTTGTTATTAGGCGAAAGTGGAATAGAGAAGCTTGAGCCTTGCGGAGCGCAATAGTATAAATAGTATGTTCCGTTAGGCACTATCAGGGTATAGTGGCCGTTAGCATCGCTGGTAGCCTGGTAGTTACCTGCGTGTACTATACCGCCTGAAATTGCTGTTTCGCCATTGTCCTGAATGCCGTTTCCGTTAGCATCATTAAACAGCGTGCCGCAAATAGTATCGTTTACTGAAGGGATATTGGTTACAGTATAGCAGGCACTGCCGCCGCACTGGTTGCCATCAAAAGCTGAAACACAATAAGTGCCGTTTTGGGTAACCGTTAAGTAGGCAGAAGTACTGTTGTTCCAATAATAAGTATATGGCCCACCTGTACCGCCTGAGGCAATGGCCTGAAGCACTACAGGGTTAGTTCCGGTTGGCACAATAGTAACCGTCAATTGACATGGGTTACCTACAATTACAGTATCGCAGAAGTTGCTTGTACACCCACCTGAAGTGGCTATACTTAAGCACACCAGGTAAGTGCCGGCTGCAGTATATGTATGCGTTGGCGCTGCAAGGGTGCTTGAGGTGCCATCGCCAAAGGTCCAGTTATAGGCGGTAATGGTACCACTGCTGGTGCTTGAACTGTTGGTGAATGCAGCTAACAGGCCCTGGGTAGTGGTTACAAAGTAAGCCTGGCATTGCGGGGTAGTGCTGCCCTGAATAACTATCGCCTGGCAGAAGGTATCCATGCATATGGTGCCGGGTATCATGGCTATTAAGCAGGCGTTATAAGTAGTAGTATTAGGACTAGTAGGGTAGGTATGGGTTGTAACCGCAGTGTTTGTTGAACTGTTTTGTCCGTCGCCAAAAGACCAGTAATAAATGGTACCGCTTGGGTTAGCTGTGTTGCCCCAAAACGAAACCACGTTGCCTTGCTGGGTAGTTTGAAAACCTGCGTTAAGAGTGCCGCAAGGGTTGCTGTTATTTATGGTAATGGTTTGGCAGATTGAATCGCAGAAGGTGCTTGAATTGCCCCAGATGTGTAAGCATACGTTATAAGTGCCGCTGGCCAGGTTGGTCCATGAATACTGCGAGAGCGTAGGAACAATAGAGGTGTTGTTATTATTTAAATACCATTGGTAATAGGTACCTACCGGGTAATTATTGCCTGCGTTAACCGACAGTGTACCGCCGTTTACGGTATAAGTAAAATTAGCCTGCAGGCCGCTGCACACATTGGTACCCGGAACCCAAAAGGTTGAGCACGTAGAATCGCAGAAAGTATTTGAGTTGCCGTATAAATACAGGCAGAAAGTATGATAACCCGGGGAAACATTGGATACGGTATAACCGGTATTAGGGTTAGGGTTAGTTAGCGCAACACCATCCATCCACCATTGGTAAAGTGTATTGGTATTGGTGCCAGTTGAGTTGCTTGAAAGGGCAACTGCACCGGCAGTTTGGGTATGTGTGAAGCTGGCATTTGCGTTACCGCAAAGGCTTACCGTAATGGCAACGTTTTGGCAGTATGTGGCCGAACAGCCATTAGCATCAGTTACAATAAGGCAAACGTTGTACAAGCCACCATTGGCGTAGGTATGTGTTGCATTAACACCCGTGGCAGTTGATCCATCACCAAAATCCCATAGGTAGGTTAAAGGGGGATAATTGGAACTGCCACTTCCAAAGCAGCCTATGGCCGCGCCCTGCACAGTGTAGGTGAAGTTGGCTGTAACCATGTTAGCACAGTTGCCGATTGATGTGCAAAACGTATCGGAGCAGATGGCGCCGTTGCCCTGGCCGGTAACAATCAGGCATACAGTGTAATTGCCGGGCGCTGTGTACTGGTGGCTGGGGTTTTGCTGCGTGCTTGTTGAGCCATCGCCGAAACTCCATTGCCAACCGGTGGGCTGCCAGCCTTGTTGCCATGATGATGAATCGATAAACTGGTGTACCTGGTTAGGATTTATGTAGTAACCAAAAAAGGCGTTTATGCCGCACTGGCTTTGTGCCTTACCCAGAAAACCAAAACAACAAATGGCAATAAGCAAAATCAGCTTGTTGAATGACTTCATAGTTGTGTATTTAGGTGAACAATTAATTTTCATGTCTTTTTCCTATTGACAGGTCAAAGATACGCTACGGTTGTGTAACAGTTGTAAATATGTGCTACTATTCTTACCTGACGAAATAGCTGCCCTCGTTTACGTATCCTCAAATCAAACGCCCTTTTTAAGGGTCCCAAAAATTAAGCGGATTGCATAGCCGCTACCTTGGGGGCTAACCATGCCCGGTAACGCAACACTTCGCCATCCTCCACACTATCTGATACTGAGGCATTTACGAATTTTTTAATTTCCGCCATCAGTTTCTTATCCTCTTCCAGTTCGCCGGCCTCCACCATGCGTTGCAATAGCTTTAATACCGCAACTTCCCGCTTATAATCGCCTGCAGCAAGTTGCAAGGCATAGTTCTTTCTTACCTGTTCAACCCGTTTAAGCGCGGTTTCGGCATCGCCGGATTCATACTGCATTATACATTCCGCTACCCCAATCTTCAACTTAAGCGATACGTCAGCCTTCTTATAATGATCGTTTAAAAACAACCTTACCAGGTTGCGTATGGCTTCGTTAAACTTGCGCTGCGAGAAAAGCAAAGTGGCTTTGTTCCATAAAATAAAAAACTCATAGTAAGGATTTTTGAGGCCCTTAATTTCCTTCTCCATTTCATCAAGCGCCTTAAGGCCGCGGCCTAAGTCGATATGCGCATAATTAATTACAAGCGCATTGTAGTAAAAGAACAGGTACTTATTATAAAACTGGTTATTAAAGGCGCTCATCTCCTCTCCCAGTGTTTCGGCATAGTCCAGGCTTTCAGTATACTTTTGATTTTTAAATAATGCGTTTACAATGTAGATAAGCATTTGCAACTTACTTTCATGGTTGTTTTTATCAAACCATTTTTCGTCAACAAAGCGCTTATAGGTGGCTATGGTAAAGCGTTCCAGCTCGGTAAAGTTGTGGTTCTGTATCAGTATCTGGCTTACCGCCCTAAACACCCGGGTTTGAAAGGTCTTGCTGTTTTTAATGGAATCATCTTCGGCAAACTCCTTAATGGTATTATCCAGTATTTTAAGCAGGCCGGCATCGCGCTTACCATAGTTTTGTGTCAACTTCATTCGGTAGGTTACTGCTGCTAAAACCTGGTCGGTTTCGCGGATTTTGTTCAACCGCAGTGCATTCTCCTTTCGCTTTTGGATGTATAACTCGGGGTTCACATCGGGCAGGTCGCCTGAGATTTTAATAAAGCTGGCGTAAATAATATCCAGCATCTCCAGGTTTTCGGCCTGTATGGCCTTTTTCTCAGCCTTGCGCAAGTAGTAAAGGGCTATGGAGGGCTGGTTGCGCGAAATAAAGATGTTGTATAAGCTTAATAAAAGAAACAGGTTGTTGGCATCCTGCTTGCCGAAGTGCAAAAGGGCAAGGTTATAGCCAATATCCTCCTGTAAACGGTTTTTGAGGCGGTAAAAGGAGTTTTTATCGCCACCGTTATAAAGGCGTTTAAAGATAAACTCCTCATCGTACTTCTCTCCCACTTTGCGCATATAATCAAACAAGGCCACGTCCTTGCGATTGTCGGAGGCATTGGTACTATTGAGCCAAAGTTTCAGGTTCCGGATTTCCTCTTTGGTCATTACGGCCACTATGTTATTTAGTAACTCCATGGTATCAATTCTTGCTTGTTTTGAATTCGTAAGAAAGCCAGGCTGCAAAGGTAGGTTGCAAATAATTTCGAAAGGCTTTCTGCAAGCTCTCCAACCCTAACTTTGAACAGGTAAGAAACAAAGATAAAAAAAGCGGTTTAGTGCAACGGTATCTTTACATTTACTGTCAAACGAACATGAAGCATAAAATGACCCGCAAAATATATTTGGTAATAGCGCTGTTTACGGCTTGTTGCTTTAGGGCAACTGCACAAAGTTCCATTGCGCTAAAACTGATTAACTACACTATACAGACCGATAACGTAAATTTTGACCTTGGTTACACGATAACGATAAATGCCGACCTGACCAATACAGGGCAGGTTGCTTATAATGATAGCCTGGACTTTGGCCTGCGCAATTCCTCTAATAGTTTTATACCCGAAAGCTCCGGGCTGTTTAATAAACCTCCTTACACCAATTACGGCCTTATTACCATTAACCCCGGCGAAACTGTGCCTGCGGTGTTCAGCGTACACATTGATATGCCTTACTTTCACCCGGGCCCGGATGTGGTGGTTGTGTGGCCCATATGCAGCTCCGTTTACAACGATTCTGTGCTCATAAACCTCAACATCCTTGACCCTTTAGCCATTACCGATGAAGTGGAACAGATAACACCCTACATAATTACCGGCAGCGAGGTATTTCTTGAAAAAGCAGCAGAAAACAACTTTCAACAGGTAAGAATTTTCAACATTTCCGGGCAACTACTGTATGCTCAGCATGTCGATTACATCAACCGCGTGCCTATTGGCAACCTGCCTCACGGCATGTTTTTCTGCGAACTGCAAACCGCCGATAAGCGCAGGCAGGTAATTAAGTTTGTGCGGTAGGTCATTCACTTTTCGTGATTGCAGGTGCAATTTTGGCGGCATTTTATTAATGCCGCTTTTTTAAATTAGCGCATCTAATCCCTGTACATGAATAAAAGCTTTCTCCTACTATTATTATTAGCATGCACATTGCTAAGCCAGGCCCAAATAACCCTAACCAGCGCCAATATGCCTACGGCAGGCTGGAGCCAACGCGTAGCTAAAGATACGCTGCCGATGCCCACAATCAATTGGGGCGCAAAGGGTGCTAACCAGGTATACGACTTCAGCAATCTGCAGGTGTTTAAATACGATACCACTAACTACTTAACCCCAACCGGCACGCAGCAAACTAACTTTCCCGGATGCGATTTGGCCATAACTTCGGACGGCACTAATTTTCTGTACACCAAAACCACCGCCGACTCATTAGTATGGGTGGGCTTAGAAGGTGTACTATCCGGCGTTCCTGCCTCCGCTATTTTTTCACCAAAGAATAAAATAGCCAAGTTCCCTACACAATACGGCAACACTTTCCCGGGTAGTTGGGGTTTTCAAACAACAGTGCCAGGCAGTGCGGTTAACCAACCTGTTTACCAGGTGCGCGTAACTTTTACCGCTAACTTTAATGATACTATTGACGGATGGGGCAGATTAAAAACACCTGTTGGCTCTTACAAATGCCTGCGCCAAAACCGTAAGGAATTTTCGCATACCGTTATAGAGTTTAAGCTCTTTTCTTTTAGCCCATGGTCAACAGCATCTGACACCCGAGATACAACCTTGCGTTATGGCTATTACACCCGCGAAGCCAAAGGTGGCCACATGACTTTTGAGTTTGATTCGCTGGATAATGTTTTATCAGCTACTTATTCCATGGTTCCGCCAACTGCGCCTGTTGCTGATTTTGCCTGGAGCAATGTTAGTGGCGGCCTGGTTAGCTTTACGGATAACAGCGATAACTACCCCGATAGCTGGGCATGGACCTTCGGAGATGGAGGAACATCAACCCTGCAAAACCCTAACCACACCTATGCTGCTAACGGCAACTACAATGTGTGTTTAACAGCAACCAATGCAGGCGGCAGCAACCAGATTTGTAAAACGGTTACAGTAAGCGGCATAACCGCGGCTAATAATGCGCCGGTAGCCTTTGATGATACGTTGAGCATTGTAGCCGGCAATCAGCAAATTATACATGTAGCGGGTAATGACATTGACCCCGATGGCGACAACATATGTGTAGATAGTGTTTGGGGTTCGCCTTATGCCAGTGAATATATAGGGGGCACCTGCGACATGATTTTATATGCGCCTGATACTTCCTTCGCGGGCTCCGATACCTGTTATTACCTGATTTGTGATGATGGCACGCCTGTTAAGTGCGATACCGGCATGGTAGTATTTACCGTTCAGGGCATAAATCATGCGCCTATAGCAGTTGATGACGCCAATACTATTTTACAACCCGGCCCCGGCTATTTAAACGTTGGCACCAACGATAGCGACCCTGATGGAAATAATTTCTGCTTAATAGATGTTTATGGTTCACCATGGTTTAGCATTGCTCCTACGGGCAACTGCACCACAATTCAGTTTAGCCCGGACACCTGCTTTACAGGAAAGGACACTGCGTGGTATGTGATTTGTGATAACAGTTCACCTTCACTTTGCGATACAGGAATGTATGTAGTAACAGTTAACGCTAACGCAGCTTATACAGCCCAAGCTGATTTTAATTTAAGCATTAGCCAATATACCTGCTTAACACTAACGGTGCCAAACCAATCACAAAACTACAGCAGCAGCGTTTGGACTGTGCACGAATTCAGTAGTTCAATAACCGATACTTTAACAAGCGATACCCTTCATTACCTGGATTTGACATCGGGATGGTTTGATGGGCAGGTTTGCTTAACCGTAAGCAACCAGTGTAGCAGCAGTTCAATGTGCGACACCCTGTATGTAGTTTGCGAAGGCATAAACAATATGGCATTAAACGAGGTTTCTATTTTTCCAAACCCGGCCAACAACCTGATAAATATTGATATGCGTAACAACACCGAAGCTATAAGTTCGGATTACACTTCAATAGAAGTTTACAATGCACTTGGGCAGGCAGTAATGCACATTAACCCGCAAGGCAAATACGTAACCATTTCAATAATTGAGTTGCCGCAAGGTGTTTACACCACAGGCATTACAGATAAGCAAGGTAACAGGCGAAACCTTGGAAGGTTTACCATTAACAGATAAAACAAAAAAGCCCCTGATATAAAGGGGCTTTTTTGTTTTAAGGTGCCACTATTTACAAAGCCGTAACAATAAACTCCGTTCTGCGGTTTTTGGCCCTGCCTTCAGGGGTTTCATTTGTAGCCACAGGTTTGCTGCTGGCATAGCCTTTATAACTCAAACGGGCCTCGTCAATACCTTCGCCTAAAAGATAACTGAACACGCTTTTTGCGCGGTTCTCTGACAAGGTTCTGTTCTTTTCCTCGGTACCTGAATTATCCGTATGTCCGCCAATCTCAATCTTCAACGCAGGATTTTTTTCCATCAGTTTTTTAATAACGCCAAGTTCCGCCTTCGACTCCGGTTTTAAATCAAACTTATCGCTTTCAAAAAACACATTGTTTAACACAACCGCTTCGCCCACTTTCAGTTTTTTTAAAGGTATGCTGAACTCGTAAGGCTTATTATTCTCTATTTCCTTTAAGGAGATATTGGCGGAATAAAACAGGTAGCCATCCTTTTGCACCATAACGCCGTAATTGCGGCCTGCGGGTAAGGTATTCAGGAACATACCGTTTACTTTATCCGAAGAAAAAGAAGAATAAAGCTTACCTGTTTCCAAATCGTAAACCTGCACATTGGCGTAAACAGGGTCCTTGGTTTCGCTATCGTAAACATTACCCTTTATATAGCTGGTGTAAGTAGGCTTTACGGTAGCAGGCATTTCAAAACTGTAAATATCCATTTGCCCGTACGAATCTTTCTGCTCGGAGGCATAATAAGCCTGGCTGCCATCAGTGCTTACAAAAATGCCAATTTCATCACCGGCGGTGTTTATAGGGTAACCGAGGTTAACAGGTGTGCCCCAGGTGCCATCAGCCTGTTTGTGGCTAACGTAGGTATCGTAACCGCCCATGCCCGGCCAGCCGGTTGAGGAGAAATAAAGCGTTTGGCCATCAGGATGGATAAAGGGGCGCATTTCGTCATACATGGTATTTATGCTGCTTCCAAGATTTTGAGGTTTGCCCCAGGTACCGTCATCATTAAGGTTGCTTACCCAAATATCTGCACCGCCTTTACCATTGGCTTGTACAGATGAGAAATACAAAGAGCGGCCATCAGCAGAAATGCAGGGTTGTGCATCCCATCCCGGCGTATTTACCGGCATACCCATATTGTTGGGTTTTTCCCATTGGTCGCCCACTTTACGGCTCATATAAATATCGGCACGGCCCACACCATCGCGGCGGTCGGCCGAGGTAAAGAACAAATACTTACCGCTGGGGGAAATGCTTTGCGCTCCCTCAATAAACTGCTCGGTATTAATTACCTCGCCTACGTTATTGGCTTTTGAAAAACCGGCAAGCGTAGCGATAGCAAAGTAGATATCCTCATCCTGGTATAGCCCCTCCCCTATATGGCGGGTAAAATACAAATAGCGGCCATCCGCAGTCATGGTAGGCATACTTTCATCGTCGGGTGTATTTACACCGGGGCCAAGGTTCACCGGCTTAAAATCAACACGGTGTTTCATAGCCTCTTCCGCAAAGTCGCAATCCTTAAGCATTTTATCGCTCAATATCTTTTGTTGGGCCACCTGCCTTTCCGTTTGCTGGTAAGCCTGTAGGTGCGTGCGCGCTTTACTGTAATCCCCCACATTCATATAACAACTGCCAAGGCGAAAATCTATATCAGCCAGGTAATCAGCTTTCAGCAGCTTTACTTTTTCGTAAGCCTCGATGGCTAAAGGAAACTTGCGGCGGTATTCTGAGTTAATCTGCCCCAGCATTATCCATGCATCAATAAAATTGTCCTTCTCCTTTATGGCTAAACGGAAGATGGAATCAGCCGCATCCAGTTTACCGAAAGCAAAGTCATGGTCGGCCATATCAAAATACATTTTAGCATCGCCTTTTGCATCGTCTTTGGTAGTAATGGTTTTAAATTGTGCTTTAGCGCTTACAATGGCAAAAACGGCAGTAGCTAAAATCAATTTCCTCATTCTTGGGTTCAGTTTTTGGGGTGTTATATAATCGGCTACGGTATGTTCATGTATTTGTGTATCTGCAGGGATACTTCCCACTGCTGGTGCTCCTTCACATATTCAATAATCATCGGCAGTACTTCATCTTCCCGGCTCCATTCCGGCTGTAAAAACAGTTTGCATTCCCTGCTAACCATCGCGGCATTTTCTTCAGCAAAACGAATATCGTTTCTATGAAAAATAACCGACTTCAATTCATGCGCTGCATTAAGGCACTCGGCAAGCGGCAGTTTAAACCGCTTGGGAGAAATGCAAATCCAATCCCAAAAACCACTCAAAGGATATGCCCCGGAGGTTTCTACGTGGGTTCTTATGTTTTTTTCACGAATAGCGGTGGTTAATGCAGTAAGGTCGTGCATAAAAGGCTCGCCGCCGGTTACCACGCAAACTTTTGCGCCCGATTGGGCAATGGTTTCGGCTATCTCCGCCACACTCATTTTTTTGTGGGCATCAGCCAGCCAGCTCTCTTTCACATCGCACCAGGGGCAACCCACATCGCAGCCACCTAAACGAAGGAAGTAGGCTGCCCTACCCTGGTAATAGCCTTCGCCCTGAATGGTATAAAAATGCTCCATTACAGGCAAAAGTTGCTCTTGTCCGCCCGCATTCATGTGTGCAAATTGAAAAGTTTGACCTGATTGATGAGGCAAGAATATCAACAAATGCGGTAGGTTGTTTCAATTTAGTACAGTGGGTGGTGCATTTAGTTAAGGCGGTTTTTACTGCAAAGTAACACCGGGCTGCAACCGGCGCGAATGCCAATGGCTGATTAAAGCGGGGTTTTATACATTCGCCCGATGGCAGAGCGCAAACCGAGCATTGTTAAGGCAATTTTAAAGCGTTTTTTATACCCACAGCATTTGGCAAGGGTTATTAGCCTGCAACGCAACCGTAAGAAAATACAGCGGGTTTACGACGATGCCCAATTGAAACTGTACCACCAGCTTTTGCCCGGCGACTTTTTGCACTACGGCTACTTTGACGACCCCGCTACTGCACCCAGCGACATGAGCCTGAACATGATTTACAAGGCACAGGAACGCTATGCCGAAAAGTTGCTTGAACTGGTTGCCGACACCCAAAGCCCAGTTTTGGATATCGGCTGCGGAATGGGCGGCATGCTGGGTATGATGAACAAACGCGGCTGGAACAGCACCGGCCTTACACCGGATAAAAATCAATGTAAACACATAAGGGAGAAATACCCTAACCCTCTTATTGAATCGAAGTTTGAAGATATGGATACCCTTAAGTTTGAAGGGTATTTCGGAACACTGATAACCTCCGAATCTTTCCAGTATTTAAAAACGGATGTTGCCCTGCCCTTAATGCGCCGATTGCTGAAGCCGGGCGGCCGCTGGGTAGCCTGCGATTATTTCAGAACGGGCGAAGCGGAAGAAAAGAGCGGGCACCGTTGGGAACAGTTTGAACAATTGCTAAAAGATAACAAGCTAAGGTTAGTTCAGCACACCGATATAACCGCGCATGTACTACCTACCATTTCCTACGTTTACTTTTTAGCTACGCAGGTGGGTTTACCCATTAAAGATTTTATAGAAGGTAAACTGGAAGTAAAAGCGCCGGGCATACATTACGCCCTACAGGAAGCCTTACCCCTGATACAGGAAAAGATTGACAAAAATATACGCACCATTAACCCTGAAATTTTTGCCGCCAACAAGCGGTATGTGTTAATGGTGATTGAACCCGCAGAATAGTTATAAAACAGAACCGCCGCTTAAAAAAGCGGCGGTTCTGTTTAGCAGGTGTTTTATTTAACCAGGGTTACACTACCCTTATACATCTTAGGCGTATAGTTATCGATAAACACAATGTTGACTACGTAAACAAATACAGCCGGATTCAACTGTTTGCCTTTAAAGGTTCCATCCCACTTAAAGTTCATATCGTTGCTTTGGTAAACCAATTCACCTATGCGGTCAAACACTTTTACCTCAAATTGTTTCCAGCTTTCTTTATTGCCGAATACTTCAAAGAAATCGTTATTGCCGTTACCATCCGGGGTAAATACGTTAGGGATAAATATCTGGTAGGTAGGCACTACGGTAATATGAACGCTATCCCAGGCTACACAACCCGAGTCAGATGTAACTGTTACAAAATAGTTGATGGTTTTAAGCGGAGATGCGTTTGGTGTTATGCAATCAGTACAGCTCAAGCCATTTGCCGGGTGCCATTCTAATGAGGCAATGTTATCGCCGGTCGGCACCACCAATAAATCTACTGAACTACCAAGGTCAATCGTAGTATCGGCAGGCAGCGCCTGAATGCTAAAGGCTGAGTCGTTAGCAATGGTGAACATCGTATCAACCGCACAATTGTTCTGGTCGGTAATGGTTACAAAGTAATCACCTGCCGCAAGGCCGTAAACATCTTCAGTTGTTGCTCCGTTACTCCACAAGAAGGTAGCAGGCGGGTTAACCGTTACAGCACTAAGGTTTATAAAGCCGTTTTGTAGCGGGTAACACAATACATCGTAGGCAAGGCCCGAAATGTCGATACCCGGTAACTGGTTTACTGTGCCGGTGCCGGTAGCTGTGCAATTGCGGCTATCAGTAACGGTAACATCATAGGTGCCGGGCGCAAGGTTGCCTGCTACCTGTGTAGTTTGCGCCGTATTGCTCCACCCCCATGTAAATACCGGTGAGCCGCCTGAAGGGTTGGCATCTACGCTACCATCCGTAAAGCCGGGGCAGGAAACATCCGTTACAACAGGATTAAGTGTAAGCGGGCCCGGTTCAACAACAGGAATACCGGTAACAGACTTAACGCAATTATGTGCATCGGTTACGGTGATATCATAGTTACCTGCTGATAGATTACATATCTGCGTGCCGGCTGAACCATTGCTCCATGCATAAACATATGGCGTAGTGCCTCCGCTTACCACTACGGTTATGCAACCATCGGTTTGTCCAAAGCAGGAAATATCAACCACGTTGGTGTCCACCACTAAATCAGGCGGTTGGTTCACCAATATAGAATCACCACCGGTAGCAGCGCAGTTATTGGTATCCACTACAGCCACGCTGTAATAACCATAAGGCAGGCCGGTAACATCTTCTGTAACATCGTTGTTAGGCGTATTCCATTGTATGTTGTACGGCCCTGCATTACCGTTTATGGTAATATCTATTGCACCATCGCTGCCACCATAACAGTTAACATCTGTAACTACTGAAGTAAGTGTAGTGGTTGGGGCAGGTGAAGTGATGTTTACATTGGTTGAAGCAGTACAACCGTTTTGGTCAACCACAACAACGGTGTAATTGCCCGGAAGAAGGTTAACCGCATGCGCTGAGTCCTGCGCACCAGGATCGTTCCAAACATATTGATAGGTACCTGTGCCCCCTTGCCCATCAACCAAACCGGAGCCATCGGGTTTTGTGGGGCAGGTAGCATTTACTGAATTTATTAGCGCAACACTTAAAGCGGTTGGCTCATAAATATCTACGTTGGTAGAGTCAGTACAACCTGAGTTAACATCAGTAACTGTAACCACGTAATTGCCGGCGCAAAGCCCGGTAATAAGGGCTGTATTGCCCCCATTACTCCAAGCATAGCTAAAGTTACCTGAGCCACCTATACCGCGCACCCTGGCGGCCCCGTTACACTGGCCAAAACAAAGTACGTTAGCTGTGCTATCAATATACGCCTGCAGGCCGCTACCGGCTGTTAAAGCGCTGCCGGCTGTTGCCGAGCAGGTTGAGGTATTATCAGTTACGGTAACGGCATAACTACCCGTAGGTAGGTTAACCGCCGTTTGCGTTACCTGGCTTTGGGCGTCATTCCAACTAAAGGAATAGTTGCCCGCAGGGTTTGGATTAGCAGTTATGCTTCCGTTGGCGCCACAGGTAGCAGGCGAAACCGTGAATGTTATAGTAGGTGGCTGTGTAACAGACACCGTAAATTCTGTATCGGCCTGGCAGGTATAGTGGGGGCTGTAGCCCGTTAATAAGTAGTTGATAGTACCCTGCGGACTTGCCACTACCACAGGACCAAACGTAGTATCTAAACCGGCTCCGGGCGCCCATTGATAAAAAGTTGCCCCACCGGCTGTAATGGTTACCGAATCGCCGGGGCAGAAGGCAAACAAACCGTTAAGGGTAAGCACAGGTGTTGGCTCTACCATTAAGTAAATAGAATCGTAAGGTGAATAACCGCAACAACTGGTGCTGATGCGCACTTTAATTTTAAACACGCCTGCGGTATTAAATGCAAGATTGCTGAGCGTTTGATAGTTGGGTCCGAAATAAGTATTAGGGCTTGTAGCGCCTCCAAAATCCCAGTCAAAGGTATCGGCTGCCGGTATTACGGCCGTAAAGTTGGCGGTAGAGCCCAAACAAAGGAAGAAGGTGTCACCATTTAACTGCGTTGCTGTTGTGGTAATATCCGGTATATAGCTGTTGGCATCTATAGGCACCAGGAAGAATCCGGTATAAACGTTGCCGCTATAGGTAATATCTTTTCTGCCAAAGGCTGTGTAGGTTGTATTAACACTTGCGCCTGTAGCTGTTTGCGGGCTTGATGCCGCTCCAAAATCCCAGTTGCCTGATGCAGCAGAGGTAAAGTTTACGTTGCGATAAGTGCAGCTTACATCGGCTACGTTAATCACCGGCTGGTTAAGGTTAAAGGAAATATCTGTAACAGGGTTAACACCGCCATCCACATACACCAGTCCTGCTGAACCTGCAGCTCCACTTCCGCCTGCACCACCATTGCCGCCTGCGCCACCATTGCCTCCATTACCCCCACGGCCAACTTCGCTTGTACCGTAGTTTGACCCTGCACCACCTGCGCCTCCTGCGCCGCCAGCACCACCCGGGGCGCCTGCACCGCCTATACCGGCAGTTCCGGCAAATATCTGGCAGTTGGTAAAGTTACCTGCTGCACCATTGTTATACATGTAAACACCTACTGAAGCACCTCCTGCCGTGCCCCCGCTGCCGCCCGTACCACCCTGGCCACCACCGCCACCGCCGCCACCGCCGTCTCCGGTTCCATCAATACAGAAAAGGCAGGACTGACCACCACCACCGCCGCCACCTGAACCACCACTACCCCCCTGTCCATCAGTACCGTTACCGCCCATGCCACCCGGCACGAAAAAGCCGCCGGTAAATGTGCCTGCAGAACCTGCCGCACCCGGTGTGCCGTTTGCTCCGTTTATTCCATTACCGTTATTGCCTGCGCTGCCGGGATCGCCGGAGCCGCCACCTGTGCCACCCGATGAAGCAGAGCCGCCCTGGGCTGCGCCACCGTTGCCGCCATTGCCGCCACCGCTGCCGCCTTGACCACCTGAGCCTCCTCCTCCACCTCCGCCGCCATCACGTGGATTGCTTGAACCTGTACCTGCGTTACCATTGCCGCCATTAGCGCCACCTCCTGAACCGGCGCCTGCACCGGGGCCAGCGCCTGCACCACCGCTACCGCCGGGTGCGTTTACGCCATCATCGTCCACATCACCGGCCTGCCCAGGTGAGCCGGGAGAACCGCTTAAGCCGGGTTGGCCAACAGTTTGGCCGGGTATACCATTACCGGCATCGCCGGGTAAAATCTGACAGCGCACAAAATCATAGTTGGCGCAATTGGTCATGTGGAATACATAGTTGCTCATAGCCACCTGCCCTACCGCTGTAGGAGGGCAATCCGCCGTTTGGAAAGTAATATCCTGGAAGCGGAAGTAGTTCTGCGAGTTCATGTAGATAGCTACAATGCGTGGTGCAGTTGGCCCACCTTCAGGGTTGTTCGCATCGCGGTAAATAGTGGTAGCACCGGGGGCGCTGGTTTTTACCCAGGTTACAGGGTCGTAACCGCCCTCAATAGTAGTGTAGCTGGTAATATTGGTTATAGGGTTGCTAAGGGTATATGTGCCCTGCCCTAACTTAATAATAGAGTTATTGCACTGCGCAAGGTTAATAGCACCCTGCAAACTTGCGGGGTTAGCCTTAGTACCATTACCTGTACCGTTAACGGTTGCATACAACACCGCACAGCTTTGCGGCGGTGGCGGTGCAGCCAGGTTTATTTGCGAGCAAACCGTATCAGTAGGGCAATTGCTGGCATCGGTTACATACACGCAGTACGTTGTTGATGATGCAGGCGTTGCAACGGGATCCGGACAGTTAGTGCAGCTAAGACCCGCAGTGGGGGTCCAATGATAAGTGGGGCTAACTGCATTGGTAGAAGCCAATAAGTTTACCGCACCACCCGAACAAAGCGTAATGCTTGTTGGAAATATGCTGATGTTGGGTTTTGGAACACGTGTAACTAATACATTATCTGTTTTTTGGCAGCCGCTGGCATAGTAGGCCGTTACCGTGTACAAGGTGGTTGCAGCCGGATTAACTGTTATGCTTTGGGTATTCCAAACGTTAGTGCCGTCAGTCCAGCTATAGCCTGTTACTGAACCGCCCGTTACACTTGCAGTTAAGGTAGCTGTTTGGCCGGGGCACAAAGTACGGTCAGGCCCTGCATTTACAGGAGGGTCGCTGCTTGGTACCACGTTGATGGAATACGAATAGGTATTTGAACCGATTATAGGGCAGTGGTTATCTTTTACCGTAACTGTAAACACATGAAGGCCTACATCGGCTGCAGTAGTAGTCCAGCAAAAGGTGCCGGTTGGGTGTTGCCCGCCGGATGTGGTGAATACCCCGCCCGGTATACCATTGTTCCAGGTCATGGTAACGTTATCAGCTGCATCGGGGTCGTTTGATGTTATTGTGAAGCAGGTATCGGAACAAGCTGGTATTGTTATGGCGTAATTGTTAGCAGAACCGTTAACGCCGCTTGCGGTTGGTAATTGGTTAGTGCAGTTAATGATAGTCCACTGCATATCGCGCACTACGCAACCAATATGCTGGCCATTGCGGTATTCATCTACACGGATAGCTGCCACAGCTACCTGTAAAGCGCTTGGAGTGTAGCTGATATCGCCGTTGATTGGGTCAACCGTATAAGGTTGAGAACTGATGAAAGGGTTTTGACCACTTAAACCGCCGGCATAACCCACACTTGCACCGCCATTGGAAAGCGAATTGACCGCAGAGAACGAAAGAGAGTCGCCATCAATATCAATTACCCCGTGGTTGTAATTAACCGGCTGGTTAATGCAATAAAAGGGTATGGGGTTATTGAGGAAGAATGGTGAATTGTTACAAGGGCTAAGTGTATTATCCAAACAAATTTCGATATATACCGATTCATTGCCGGGGTCGGATAAGTTAGTGATGGCGTAGTTACGGCAACACAGTTCCCAGCTTAGCACCCAATCATTCCCACAACCGGGAGGCAAATTCAATATACCTTCAAAGGTGTATTTTTCTACTCCGTAGTTTCCGTTGCCACCGCCGCAAGCAGTTGCTTGCCCCTGGCAAACGGGGGTAATATCCTGCGGAGGGCCAACCTGGTTAAGCGTAACCGTGCTGTTTACACCGCATTGCGCGCTTGAAAATGCAACACTTTGGGGTGCATTCATATCAACGCCTTTACAATCGCGGTACACCTGTAAAGTAATACGATATTGGCCCGGAGCAAGGCACTCATAGGTCATATCAACACCCATGGTGTGCGTTGCTTTAAGGTCGGCTGTGGCAAACAGCAGGATAAATAAAGGAAGAATAGTGCTTTGTAATAGTTTCTTCATCTGCAGGTATAGGGGTTATAGGGGTAGTGTTATCGGGGTTTAAATGTATTTTTTTTGAGGATACGGAGCCTGCTTTTTTTCAAACGGTTGTTAGAATAGTAATCAGATATAATATTGATGAATTGCAGGCGGCTTTGGTTGCGCCGGGTAAGGGCATATACAAAAAAAGGGCAACCTTATGGCTGCCCTTTTTTTGTATATGTTGGTTATATACTATTTAGTATTGGTTATAAACACCTTTTTTGTGCTTACTCCCAGCTCGGTTTTAACATTAACAATTACATAGCCTGCATCAAGGTTATTCAGTTCGCGGCTGTAAATGCTGCTCTTGCCCCATTTTTCGCTGCTTACTTTTTGGCCCAACACATTGTAAATATCAATGGTAGCATCACTTACCTTCTGCTTGCTGAAGTCCACATAAACGCGGTTGGCATTGCTCCATATGTTCAGCTTGCCATCGGTTAGGTTGTTGATACCGGTAGCCGATTTAGCAGTTACTGTTACCATTTGGCTGGTGGTTGATGAACAGCCGTCAGCATTGGTTACGGTTAAGCTTACATTGTAGCTGCCTTCGGTGGTGTAGCTATGGCTTGCGTTGGCAGTGGTAGCTGTGGTATTGTCGCCAAAGTTCCATTCAATGTTGGTAGCATTAGCAGTAGTAGAAGTAAAGTTGATGTCTTCTCCTGTTTCTGCAATGGTGCTGCTGGCTGTCATAGAAGCTGCAATAGGGCTGGCTCCTGTTATCTGAAGGTTCTTAACAACTGTGTAGTTGTTGGCATCAGTTAAGGTAATGGTGTAAACACCGGCTGCTGCACTAACTGTTACTGGGCTGCTTTGGTTTAAGTTGCCGCTACTGATAACAACATTGGCGCTATTGGTAAGGGTGTAGTTCCAGTTGGCACTACCGGGTTGAGTAATGCTTATTTGGCCCTGTGCTGCACAGGTAGCATTGCTGGTATTTACTTTGGCTGCAGGGGTAAAGTGCAATACAAAGCGGTTCCAGTTGTCGGTGGTGGTGGCTGTAAAGCTGTAGTCACCGCTTCTTACATCGTGCATGGTACCGGTCTTCTTGTCTTCCAGGGTAATGTAGCTGGTAGGGTCAAAGCTTTGTAAGCCATCAAAATTCATGCTGTAGCTGCCGTTAGCTCCCGGCTCAAAGCCTACATTTACGGTGCTGGTTTGCTCAATGCTGGTATTAAAGTTACGGGCGAACCATTCCTGAGGGTCAGCATTGTAGCTGTACAGTGTATGGCGGGTTAAAGCACCCGGCATTTTAAAGCCGTCCATTTGACTGTCGAACTGGGTGGTAGCATCGCTGCTAAAACCAACTGTTGTTTTATCCTTTAAGCCATTACCGTTATTGGTAACATATAAGGTCATGGTTTCTGCATTGTTTAATGCCTGGAAGGTTTGCGGATTTTTGCTCAGGTTACCCTTGTTAATGGTATAAGTTGCTGAGCCGCCCGGGTTAGATTTTCTAACAAAGAATGCCTGGAATGGCGCAATGATATCCTCATCGGTATAAGTGCCTGCAAACGGGCCTGTGGTATTCCAAACGGCATGTACGGCATCAAAACCGGCAGGGATTGGTGCACTGGTAAGGTCCAGCGTAGCAAGATAAGGATTGGCTACCATTGTCCAGCCCGAAACGGTAGGACGGCCCTGTAAGCTTACGTTAAGCCAACCGCTGTTAGTGCCGCTTTGGCTATAGCTGGCTGCTGTATGCGGGGTACCGCTTAACACCAGGGTACCGGCGCCCACTTTGCGCACGCTGTAGCCTTTGCCGGCTACAACACCGTTGCCTGCAGCTTCTACCTTCCAGCCTGCTACGTTGCAGGTACCACCATTGGTTTCATCATAGGTGTAAACATTGCCGTAAAGACTGTTGTTGGCCAGTTGGGTTTCATCGCAATTACCCATAGCAGTTACAAAACCACCGCTGCCGTTGCTTGAACCTAAGTTACCGGCTGTTGGGCCGCTAACAGGGCTGCCAAAGTAGTGGGCATCCTGGTAAGCGGCTGAATTATAAGCACGGCGCGCGGTAATATCACCGGTAATTGTGCCGGTATAACCTGAACTGAAATCATCGAGAATTGCAATTTGGTTAGCAGAGGCGCTGTTAAAAATTAAGGTGCCGCCTGTGGTATTTAAGTTACCGCTTTGCAGGTCAACTTCATCCTGAATCTGGAATGTGCCACCGCTGATGATTGACGCGCCTGAAGCGTTATTCAAACGTAGAATATTAAACTGCGAATTACCGCTTAGCGTTTGAGCGCCGGTGCCATTCAAAATAAGTTCGCCGTTGCCCAGCACTTGAGATGAAGCGCCTGAACTACCTACCCAGTTGCCGCACATATTAAGGTTGGCATTTAAGGTAAGCGTAGCGCCTAAATCTAACTGCACGCTACCTACTGAAGCAGGTGCGCTTAAAACAGGCTTGTTGCTAACGTTAGGTATTACTACATCCTGCGCGCACATTGACGGCACAACAGGGGGAGTCCAGTTGGCTGCAACACCCCAGTCGGTTCCGGCAGAGCCGTCCCATGTAATAGCGCCGCAGTATTGTACGGTAACAGAACCGCTAAGGGTAGAAGTACAGCCACTTGAAGCGTCTGTAGCTAACACAGTGTATAAACCCGGGGTATTTTGGTTGCCAAAATCAAGCCCTAAACCGGTGCCTGCCAAAGGCGAGCCCTGGTCAGTACCATCTAACTTTAACTGGTAGTTAACGTTAAACTGCGAGCCTCCGGTTGTTACATCAATTGGGCCGCAACCCACACCGCCAAAAACGTTAAAGGCAACCGGATTAGGGTTAACAATTGAATTGCCTGACATATTGGAAGTGCAGGATGTGGTGGCATTGGTAGCCACTACTGTATAGGTGCCGGCGGTTGACTGAACACCAAAACTGATGCTGCTGCCTGTACCTGCTACCGGGCTACCAACGTTATTAACCCCATCGCGCACTAACTGATAGTTTACGCCGCTTTCGGAGCCTGAAAGGCCTACAGTAGCTGAACCGCACTGGGTGCCGCCAGTAACGTTAAATACAGTTGGATTAGGATTAATGGTGATGGTATATGGTAGTGAATAACGGTAACAGTTGCTGGCGTTGCCTGCTCTTACATAGTAAACGCCGCTGGCTGTTGCGTTGTACGATTGGGTGGTAACGCCTGTTGAAACACCATCTTTATACCACAAATAAGAAGTAGCCGAGGAAGAAGTTAAAGTATAGCTGTTACAAGCCGAAACGGTATATGGGGTGTTAGGTGTAACAGTAGGGTTAGTAACATTAGGCGTAAAACGGTAAGTAGCATTAGTGGCAGGATAAGTGCTGCAGAAGTAACCGTCAATCTCACAAACATCCGAGTTTAGCGTACCTGCGGTGGAAGTATTCCAGTTATTGGAGCATGAATACACTTTGCGATTGAAGAAATCGGTATTGGCTGTGCCGCGAAGCCCCACCTGCCCTCCGGCAATATCGTTAATTATATAAGGCGCTACGTTATAAGCAAGGTCAACGTTATTGGAACCTTCATAAAGCCTGATTTGGAAATCATATCTATCTAAAAACGCTACTATAAAACTCAGGTAATCCTGGTAAACACCGAAATCAGTAAAGTTCAGCCATTCTATAGTAAACACCCGGTTAGGAGCGGTACCGGTTACTGCAGTTTTAATAGTTGAGCCTGCAGCCCTGGCTAAAAGGTCATCGCCGAATACGGAAATAGCCCCTTCCATAGCTGTAGCGGATGAAAGAGGAGCATAATCAGTGCTGGCCGGGTTGGTAGCACCAAACCATATAAATCCGTTGCTACTTATACCAACGGAAGTGTATGTTTTACCGTTAAAATCGAAAGGGAAACCAATTGTTTGGTTAGGATAAAGGTTATCATCAATGCCGCTGCCGCTTGCCACCGTGGTACCTCCTGAAACAGCGGTATAAGTGGTTGCCGTGGTATAAGCAAAGTTGTAGCCGCAACTAACATTGCCGCTAACCAGTGGGTTAACAAGTGTAGTGGTTAAGTTGCCTGTTAAAGCAGGCGTTTTGAAACAATTGGGAGCAGTAAAATATTCGTAAACCGCAAAGTGATAGGTAGTGCCCACTGTTAAACCGGTAACGGTAACTGAGTTACCTGTACCATCATACACCACATAGTTACCTGTGCCTACCTGCGTGCCGCTGCCAAAGTTAGCATTAGCGGTATAGGAAGTATTATAAACAGGATCGGCATTAACAGCAGAGCCGTTGCGGGCTAAAACAATAACCCGGTTGCCATTACCGCGCGTAAACGAAACCGTGGCACTGTTATTATAGACGTTGGAGGATGCAAAAGCAGAAGCCTGGGTAGATGGAGAACAACTGGCCGTAGTAAAACTACCGGTTAGTTCGGTTACATTGTAGCAGGTACCTGTAAATTCATATATAGCAAAAAAATACTGTGTATTCGGCAACAGATTACTAACTGAGGCTGATGAGCCGGTGCCGTTATACACTACATAGTTGCCGGTACCAATCTGGCTGCCTGAACCAAAAGCCGGGTTAGCAGTATAGGTTGAACCGCTGGCAGGATCGGCATTTACGGCACTGCCCTGGCGCACTACTACCAGGCGATTAGTGCCACCACCGTTAGTCCACGTTACATTACCGCTTGTGGTAAGTACCGTATTAGAACCAAAACCTGTGGCTTGTGATGGCGCCGAACAGCCCGATATGTAGGTTAAGCTAACATCATCAATTGCACCGTACCCTGTTGGGGTAACGTTATCGCTAAACCAGGTAAAGATTAGGTTGGTAGCAACGCCTGTTGCATAGCTATTGGGTATAGTAACCGTTTGGGTAGTAAAAGAAGTTACGTTGGCTGTAGGAAATGCCCCGAAAATGCGTGAGCCAATCGGCGGATATGTTGAAGTAGTGCCCCCAACCGGTGTTGAAGGGTCAAGGTAAACGTTAATACCATCATAAACAGTACTTGGCGCTACAAAATCGCTAACGGCTTGTTTGTATTTAAAAGTAAGCGTAATATTAGTAGCCCCCACCGGTATAGTTACCGGGCGATACAAATGCACAACTCTGTTGGCAGCATTCGCGCCTACGTTTGTAGCGCTGTTACCGATAAAGGCAGCCCTGGCGCCTGAATAACCTGCTTGCCCGGTACCACAGTACCATACCCTTGTGGTATTGGCCCCGTTGGCAACCGTCCATCCGTTACCCCCAAAAGTGGTGGCACTTTCGAAACCGCCCACGGTAGCGGGATCAATCAACGTAATCTGTGCGTGGGCACAGTTGCCAATGATCATAGCAAGCAGAAAAACAGAAAATTTAAGAAACGCAGCCAGGGATTTTGAGAAAACAGGCTCCCTGTTACCCGTGAGAGGTAGAGCTAGAGTCATAGTGCAGATTATTTCCGAGCAAATTATCAAATATTGTTCCCAATGTCAAATTTTTCCACCCTAAACATTAAATAAATAAGATTTTATCCTGATGAAAGGCAGCAGGAACCGGGTAGAAGCGGCTGGGGTATTTACCAATTGTAGCCTGTTTAGTTCAATTTTCAACTTGTGCTGCACCTTTTTCAATACATATGTTGCCTAATAATAAACCTGTTGGCTTAGGTAAATAAGGTACGAAGCAATTGTGGATTGTGCTTCTGATTTCGACTTAGTAAGATAAAGCTTTTACTTAGTGCTTTTAGAAAGGCTTGCCCTTTAGATATGGAAACTTATGCGCTAAGGGCAGTTTCTTAAATCGTTGACAGGCGGGCATTTCGCGGAAACTTCGCCGAAAATTTATTAAAGATTAATTGGCACAGAAGATATCGAAATTATATATTCGTCAACCCAAAACACCTGATAACCCCTTTCGCCTATGACCGAAAATTACTCCCGGAGTGCCACCCAGCGCAAGCAAATGCACTACTCTCCTAACCTGCTGAGTACAATTAACAACGCCATTGATAACTGCAAAATTGCCACAATAGAATACGATAGCCGCGAGAAAGGTATCTCTATAAGGGTTATTGAACCCATGGCTATAGTTTATAAGGACCGTAAAAGGCATTTAGTGGCCTGGTGCCACCTCCGTAACGATTACCGCTCTTTCAGGTTAGACAGGCTGAACATGATTAAGCTAAAGCAGGAAGAGTTTAAACGCCGCCAGGATTTCAAAATTGACGACTTTCAGGACGATACCGGTAACTACGGTGAGGATTATGATGAGGAAGACTAAAAAAGCTTACCCACACACTAACAATAGGAAAGTGCCGCATTGTATGCGGCACTTTTATTTTATCTAGTCGGCTTTAATCAGCACGGTTTCATCTTTTGAGAAGAAGAAACTGAGGCTCTTGTATTTTTCAATGAAGGCCTTTAACTCTGCAGAGGTTTTAAATTTCTCATCAATGTTTTCAGTAACCTCGCTAAGGGTAATTTTGGTTGCGCTGCTGTTAAGGGTTAGCTTATACAGGTAGTATACCTTGGGGTCAGCACTCTCTTCATAAAGGTTAAGGTAGGTATCTGTGCCAACAGTACTGGCAAAAGCATAATACACCGTAGGCGTTGAGGAAGAGGAACCCTTTTTCTCTATCTTGTAAGTGTTAGCATCCTTTTTAGTGATATTGTAGGTTTCGTCAGAAGAGCTCTTAGCCTCCCATTTGCCAAGTACCTGCTCATTGATTTTGTTCGAAGGCTGGTCAATAGGCACATCGCTGCCATATGGGCAACCGCCCAAAAAAACCGCAAGAGCAACCAGCGGCAGAATCCATTTTAAGTTTTTCATTGTACGGGTTTAAAGTTGTTTGCTTAAACTAAGCGCCGCAAGATAGAAAATAGCCCGGCGAAGGTTGCTGAGAATAGTCAGAGCATATTAACAAAATACCGACATACTAACATTTTTAGCTTTAGCTAATTATTTTACTTTTGAATAAGGAGCGAATATATGGAGCCATATGTAAAAGGCAGGGGGTCTCAGCTAAACCCCGCCAACAAGTTTTTAAAGCATCATCAGGAAAAATACCTGGAAGATTTACCTACCGAAGAAGAGCGTGAAGAAGAATTACGTAAAAACCCTAAAACCAAATACATAGATGTTTTCCCGAAAACTATACTAAACAAGGTAGATAGCCCTGATATTGGGCTGGAATGGAGCATGAACCCCTACCAGGGCTGCGAACATGGTTGCATTTATTGTTATGCCCGCAACACGCACGAATACTGGGGCTACAGCGCCGGCGCCGAGTTTGAACAGAACATATTGGTAAAAAAAGATGCTCCACGATTACTGATGGAAAAGCTATTGAGCAAAAGCTGGAAGGTATCTACCATCATGCTTTCGGGCAATACGGATTGCTACCAGCCGGCCGAACGTAAACTAGGCATTACAAGGGCTTGCCTGGAGGTGCTATTGACCCTTCAGCACCCGGTAGGTATAATTACCAAAAACAGCCTTATTGAGAGGGATCTAGACATACTTAGCGAACTTGCGCGCCTTAAACTGGTTGGTGTAACGCTTAGCCTTACTACGCTGGACGAAAACCTGAAACGCGTAATGGAACCCAGAACTTCGTCCGCCAACAGTGTTTTACGCACCATTGGTAAACTAACGGAAGCAGGCATACCGGTAAACGTAAATATGGCGCCTATCGTACCCGCCCTTAATGATGAAGAGATATTTGACCTTACCAAAGCAGTGGCCGATAAGGGCGCTTTAAGCGTTAGCTATATTGTAGTGCGGCTGAACGGGCACAACGGTAAGTTGTTTGAAGATTGGGTAACCAGGAACTTTCCTAACAGGGCCAACAAGGTACTTAACCAGATAAAAAGCATGCATGGCGGTAAACTGAACGATACCGAATGGGGAAGGCGCATGAAGGGCGTGGGTAACTTCTCCACCTTAATTAATGCCCAGGTTAAACTGGCGCGCACAAAGTTTTTAGCGGGCCGCGAGTGGCCGGAAACTGATTACAGCCTGTTTGATGTACGAAAGAAAGAGGTATTGGCAGAAATGAACCAGGGCCCTCAACTTAGTTTTTTCTGATAAAAAAAACGGAAGCCGCTTGCGCAAGCTTCCGTTTTAGCAATAGAAAACAATCCTTATTGCTTCATGAAGAATTAATGCTGAACCATAAATTTTTGCTGCACGGTTTTATCATTAGTTGTTATCGACAGGATGTAAAAACCGCTGGTTAAGGGGGCAACATCTATTTTACCGCATGGGTTGCTTTGTTGAAACACTAAACTGCCGTTTACATCAAAAACAGATAGTTGCTTTGCGGCCTGCATTCCGTCCATTACAAAACTTAAGTTACTATTGGCAGGATTAGGATAAAGAGCTATTGAAGGTTTTACAGATTCGGTTTGCGAAAGGCCGGTAGATACCCCAAGATCTGCCAGAGAAACTTTTATGCAATAGGCGCTTGTAGCGGCAAACAAGTATCCATTGTCAATCAAAAAATCATTAAACACCGAAAAACCGTAGCCTGCGCCCTGCGCAATAAGGGTCCAGTTTAGCCCGCCATCAGTAGAGTAATGCGCCTTGCAATTTGACCCGCCTACCACCATAAAATTTCCGTTGGTATAAAATCCGCCAACAAATAAATAACCGCCAAAACCATTGGTTACCTGCGTCCAGTTTTCGCCCATATCCGTTGAACGATAAACCCCAAAACCATAACCGGAGGTTAACAATGCACCCTGCGAGTAGGCTATACCATTACACTGCATAGAGGGGGCAAGTCCTGTATTCTTTTGCACCCAATGCGCCCCATCATCCGAGGATTTAAAAACCCCATCAAGGGTAGAAATAAAAAGGTCGTTCCCCACTTTTACAATCTGGCTGATGTTATTGCCTGCAGCAGTAAGGCCGGTATCTCCCATCATCCAATTGGCACCGGCATCATTGGAGTGCAGCACGCCAACCCCATCTACAGCCACATAGATGTTGTTGCCCTCAGTAAAAATGTAAGGCATAGAAGCCGCATACCCCAGGTAATAATTCTGCGTCCAAAACAGCCCATCGGTGGACTCATACAGATAACCGTAAGGGTCTCCGCCAAAATATTTATTGCCACATTTTTCGATGGATACCAGGTTGGGATAAACCCCCATACCGTGTATCGAATCCTTAATCCACGTATCGCCATTGTCGGCGCTGGAAAAGTTGTTGATAAGGCCATACAAACGAACGGAATCCCCTACTTTGATTATCTCAGGGGTGTTAAAAGGGCCGGCCCCGGTATTTACCCATTGGGCGTTTGCAGTAATGCCCGGCAGCACATAAAACAGCGCTGCAACAAAGGCCGTGTAAATTTTGTTTCTCATTGCTAAATGATTTGGTTAGTAATACTTGAACAGCAAAAGAATGATGAGCCCACCGTAATGTGCGGATTCAGTAAGAATGTTGGCGAAAAGGGAAATTTGGATGTAAGTAGAAACTACCTTCTATTCGGTATCTTCTAAAAGCAGATTAAAAACAGTAAAGATTCCTTTCTGAAGGGAAGCGATTTGATGTTGAAGCTTTTCAGGAAAACGAAGTGTGCCCTCTTTAAGTTTTATGAGCTTCCCTATTGAATCGATATAAAGCAGGTAATACTCGAAACCGGGATTACCTCCTACTTCTTTGTTCAAAAACTTCAGATTCTTTTTAACCAGGGCGGCCGCAACAGAAAAATCCCTCGTGCGATAGAAAAAAACGCACTCGTATAAACGCATCATAGCCAAACCAAAGTGCGTTATCTCATTTTTACGATACTTCTGCAACTCGCTGAGGTATTCAAATGCCTTGTTGTAATCTTTAAGATGCAGGTGTAAAAGGCATCCCAGCATATACATATCAAACAATACCGAGCGGTTAGTGCCCGGCCTTATTTTGGGCAAAAGGTATTTTTCAAAAGCCATTTGCGCCTTTTCATAATCGCGGTTAATCAGGCAAATGGTAAAGTAGTTTCCCCCATGGTAATGACTTTTGCCAACCGTGTCAGGAAAACCCTTAAGGCCCTGCTCGTAAAACTGTTGAGCCGTTTTAAAATTGTTCGCTTCTATGTTACCGAACCCTATCTCGCAAAGAGTAATTCCCTTAAATTTTGATTCAACCGAAGCGGGATTGTGCTCCAGGGCCTTAAGTGCAAGATGGTAATTGGGTAAAATATCTTCCTGCCCCTCAGCCAGGTGTTTATAACAGGTAGCGGAAACAAAATAGTAGTAGAAACTTGCGCCGGGGTCGTTAGTTGAAAGTATACGGTGCTCCCACTCTTTTAAAACTGCCATGGCCTTCGGGAAAAACGAGGTCTCATTACCGGCAAACTTTTCAGAGATGATATCGCCATAAAGCGAAAGCATTGCAACATAACTTTCATCGCTTAGTTTTTTTGCTGCGCCCAGGGCACGTAAGTATTTTTGCCCATACTCATGCGTAAGTTTAGAATTGTACTTAGGATGGAACATACTGCGCAGGTTTTCGAACGCGGCTTTGTAAAATGCCACCCTGGAACTGTCATCCGCTTTTAGGATACGCCGTTCTAAAATCTTTTGCTCATGCAGCATTAGGTCAGTTAGCCCCCTGGCTAAAATGCTGCTGAATGCTTTATTGTAATCCTGCCCGTAAAAGTGCTCTATCGTTTTATCGAGGATTACGGAATTGATTTTGTCGAAATGTGTTTGGGTAAGCTTAAACTTTGCGGGCAACTCAGCTTCGCTGAAATTTTTATTCCTGAATTTCCCGGCGTACTCATCCCGCACCAGTTCCTCTTTCCCAACCAGGTCAAGGTTTCGGAATTGCAGTAACTCCGCCTCGTCAAAAGATCTTACAAAATCCAGAAGGTAGCTCATTGCACCAGGTATCTTTGGAGGATAACATCAATATGATGTTGCTGGTGACCCTGAATCATATAACCAAAGGCTCTTACAGAAACGCTTTTACCGTTTGAGTTGCCCTGCCGAAGGCTCATTTCTTCTGACAGGCTTTCGAAAAAGGCGATAGATGCCTCCCTCACGGCGGTATACTCCTTTAAAAGGTGCTCCATAGTGCGATTTGCGGCATTTGACTGAGGCACGTAGGCATCCTCATCAAAACCGGGCAATGCCGTGCCATCATTACGCGAAAAACGCAGTGCACGGTAAGCAAATATGCGCTCGGCGTCAATTACATGGCCCAATATTTCCTTGATGGTCCATTTGCCTTCGGCATACCTGTAGTTGTGTTTATCGGCCGGAATGGAACTAAAGAAATCAACAAGGCTGCGGCAGCCTTTCTCTAATTCCGGCAGCAGGTCCGAGCCGGCAACCCGGCTTACGTAAGCCTCAAAATACACAGGGTACTCCCCTGCTTCAGGTCTTTCTATTTTCATAAACACTATTGTTGTGCGGCAATCATTTGCTGTATTTCTTCCAGCTTTTCAAGGCTTAATTTACCCAAAAGCTTATTGATTTCAATTTTCTTTTCGCGCCTGCGTATCTGCTGCAGGGGGTGGTCGGCACGGTCATCCAAAAGGTCATCGGGTACCCATTCAAACAGGTCGTTGGGTGTACAATTAAGCAGAATACAGAGCTTCTCGATGTGGTCAACTCGTATATGCATGGCCTTGCCATTCTTGTATTTATGCGCTGTAAACGGCACAAAGCCGCTTTGCACCAAAAACTTATAAGGCTGTTCAATAGCCCGGGCTTTAAATATCCTTTTCAGGTTCAGTTGTAACATGTTTCAGTGGATGTGTGTCAATTAACAGAGTTGCCAAAAGAACAAAGTACAGCTACAGTAAACCAAAGTGTTTTTTCACAACTGTGAATTACTTTTCTAAAAAGCCAAAACCTTTTATTAAAACAACAAAGCATAGTGTCGAAAATTCAAAGCATAGTGTCGAAAATTCAAAGCAATTTGCTAAAAAGCCAAACTATACTTTGAGTTTTTAGCATTGATACTTGTTTATTTTTGAGCGATGACTTTAGGAGAGCTACAGAAAACCTACCGCGATAAACTAAGCCCTATTTATGGCCAAAGGGAGGCTAATGCCATATGCCGGATGGTTTTTGAGCATGTATTGGAAGTTAACGGCCCAACCCTTGCCTTTGAGCGGTTCAGGGTTTTAACCGCCCCCCAATTACAGGGTTTAACCGGCATTTTAGAGCGTTTACTGACGCAGGAGCCTGTACAGCAGGTTTTGGGCAGTGCTCCGTTTTACGGCCTCACCTTTAGGGTTAACCGGCACGTATTAATACCCCGTCCCGAAACGGAAGAACTGGTAGACTGGGTAGTTAAGGACAGCAGAGACAAAAGCAGTTTAACCATTCTGGACATTGGAACCGGCAGCGGTTGCATAGCCATTAGTCTTGCCAGGCATCTGCCATTGTCAGTAACGGAGGCGATAGATGTTAGCGAAGATGCCCTTGCCATTGCCGGCGAGAATGCCCGCTTTAACAATGCCCCTGTTGCTTTCAGTTTACAGGATATTTTGCACGAACCTTTAACGGAGAGCAGATACGATATAATAGTAAGCAACCCGCCTTACATAACCGAAGACGAACGAAATACGCTGGCTGCCAATGTGCTGCTTTTTGAACCCCATTTGGCACTTTTTGCCCCAAAGGAGGACGCCATACACTTTTACCGGGTAATTGCAGCCAAAGCCCATGTTGCTTTAAAAAGCGGTGGCGCTTTATACTTTGAGCTAAATGCCGATCGAGCCATTGAAGTTAAAACCATGCTGGAGAATACAGGATGGCACAACGTGGAACTGCGCACGGACCTTAGCGGCAAGCAACGTATGCTAAGAGCAAATAAATAAGGCGGGGGTTACCCGCCTTGTTGTTTAATCCCTTCTATGAGGTAAGCCTGTAAGTTCCCTTACCAGGCGTATGTTTTCTTTAGCTACGGCGCGGGCCCTATCACTGCTGGCATAAATCTGGTCTTCCACATTTTTACGGTCAGCCATTAAAGCCTTGCGGCGCTCAATAAAGCCCGATGTAAGCTCTACCAGGGCGTCTCCTACCTTTTCCTTTAACAATACATAGCGTAAACTACCCGCAGTATAGTCATTCATCAGGTTGTTGTAGTCATCCATTTTGTTGCAGGCCTTCAGCAACTCAAATAGGTTGGCCACACCGGGGCTCATTTCGCCTTTAGGGGTATTGCCTGTATCGGTAACCGCGCTCTTCACTTTCTTACGAACGCTGTCTGCATCCTCAAAAAGGCGTACTACGTGCTTATCGCCTAAGCTCTTGCTCATTTTCTTTTCAGGGTCAGCCAGCGAAAGCAGCTTTGGCGTTTGTGTAAACAAGGCCTGCGGCTCCGGAAAAAACTCGCCGTGCTTTGTATTGAAGCGGGTTACGATATTACGCGAAAGCTCCAGGTGCTGTTCCTGGTCTTTTCCTACAGGCACAAATTTGGCGCGGTAAATCAGGATATCGGCCGCCTGCAAAATAGGGTAGGTATAAAGGCCGGCGCTTACTATAGCCCCCTCTTCCTGCACTTTTTCGCTTTCTGACTTATCCTTAAACTGCGTCATACGTCCCAACTCGCCATAGCTGGTAAAGCAACTCAGTATCCAGCTTAACTCAGCATGCTCAGGCACTAAACTTTGTATAAAGAATTTGCACTTGGATGGATCTACCCCGCATGCAACAAGATCGATGCACATCTGCCAGGTATTAGCATACAACTGTTTGGGGTCATACGGCATAGTCATAGCATGATAGTCAACCACCCCGAAAAAACACTCATAACGCTCCTGAAGGTCTACCCAATTCTTTACCGCACCAAAATAGTTGCCTAAATGCATTTCGCTGGTGGGTTGAATGGCAGATAATACTCTTTCCATCTTAAAAACTGATTAAAAATTAAAATAATTATAAATATAAGTTACAGGCGTAAACATACTTAGAACGCCGAACATTTAAAAATGCCGGGCATGCTTTACTGCCCGGCCGGCGCAGTTTGTTTGTCATCCGGCGCAACGGCAGGCTGCTTTTCCTCCGTTTTGGCAGGGGGGGTATTTTTTTCAGCCTGCTTATCCTTCTTTTTCTGTTTCTGCTTTTGGAACAACTCAAAAGGTTTGTCAAACTCCTTACTGTAGGACAGGCCAATACCGGTGCGGTTGTAGTTGCGCGAATTGTAATAATCGTAGTTAGTGCGGTTAAAGGCCTTTGCCTTCCAACGGCCATCAGGAGTAAGAGCATATTCTATCTGGAAATCACCTGTTGGTATAACAGCCTTTGTTTCCTGCCCCGTAGAGCTTACCGCCTGCGAGTTACCAAAATCGAGGTTGCCCCCCGCGCTGATGGTGAGGCGGTCATTTAACAGACGTTGCTGTAATGCCAATTGTAGTTCCCTGCGCACCTCGGCAGACGATTGGCTGCCGGACGGACCAATTACCCCAAGACTGCTTAGCTGGTCATACTGCCGGTAGTTAATGTTTACATCAAGGTTTTTAACGCCGCCCAACTCTAACAAACCGCTTAAGTAATTTGATAATTGCGACGAAAGGAATTCACTAACCGTATTGGCTGCTGTGCCACCATAGGAGTTACCTTGAGCCAATACACTGCCCGTTGTACTGCTTAGTGGCAGAAAACGATTCATCACCAATAGCCCGAAGGCCTGCTTATTCATTTCGGCATCATTGGTTTTTAACCATGCCAGTTTTTGGTCAACATAACTACGCAGGGTAGGGTCCACATCGGGCACCTGCACTTCAAACGCAATGTTGGGTTTTTCCAAGATTCCGGTAAGGTTCATCAGCAGTTTTACATTAACACGGCTACGCGCAGTTGCAGGTAACGAGCCGCTGCCGCTGGGGTCAATATATTCCTGAATCAAATCAGAAACCGTACTTTTTACCTGGTACGAGGCGGTTACGTTCAGCGCAGCCTTATAAGCATCACCGGCAAAGTTTACGGTGCTGCCTCTTGTAATTTCGAAACGCTTATTGATGATGTTTTGTAGAGTAAACAGGTATTCTCCACGGTCAAGAACATACTCTCCGCGTATGGTCATGTTGCCCACCTTAGGTATATGTATTTGCAACGGATTGGCTGTACCATAACAGGTAAGTATATCGCCGGTTACGGGGTCAAGTATAATATCAAGCCGTGCATCGGGCGTAACAAAAACGGTAAGGCTGAAATCAACCCCGTTAAGTTTTAAAGGGATAAATGTTTTAACGCTATCCTTACCCGGAGTAACAAATTTGTAAAAGGTATAGCGGTTGGTTTCGTAAGTAGAGGTAATCGGCATTTTGCAATAAGTACCGGGCAAAGTAGTAGCCGAAGCGCTGATAACCGGGCTGCCAATAGGCCCCGTAAACTTAACAATGCCCCGGCCATAGGCCACACCGTAAAAGAAAGGACTCTCTTTAGCCGTGGTATTCATAAACTGGCCGTTATCAGTAGAAACAGCACAATCCAGGGCAAACTTCTTAAAGCTCTGGTGGCGTATGCGGCCGCTGCCAATCAACAATTTGCCGCGTGCATCGTAGGCTTCCAGCCTATCGCCAAAGTTAAAGCCATACTCATCTAACTTTACATGTTGGTTGCGCAGGGTATACGTGGTATTGAGGAAGGAAACGGTTACAGTGTCATTTACCAGCTCCACATCGCCGGTTAAAATAGGTTTGCTGGTTGGGCCCGATATTTTAGCATTGCGGATTATAGCATAGCCTTTTACATTCTTCACGTACCGCTCAAAGAATTTGTAATTAAGGAAGTTTAACCCAAGCTTTGACGCGTTAATATCAATATCTATATAGGGCGTTTTGCCCAACTGAATATATCCTTTGGCCTCCACGTTATTCCGGTAATCGGCAAAGTAGTTAGCACTTTTAACCGACATATTAACTAAAATTCGGTTATTGCTGCTATCAAGGCTTGATTCGATGTTTACGTCACCTATCAACTCCTGGCCGATGCTGAACTGGTCCACCACAAAATCAGCAAAAACTTTAGGCTTATAGAATACATCCTGTACCTCCAGCTTACCGTTTACGTTGCCGCGCATATCGCGCACCTTGGTGGTGAATATTCCCGTAAAGTCAGAAATACTGGTGTTATCCAACGTAAGTTTGAAAGAAGTAGCTGTATCTCCCTTTAAATAACTACTGATATAAACAGTTTGCTCCGCACTGCGGAACACCAGGTTTTGTGTGGTAATTTTTTTGCCTGCAATGTAGATGTAGTTATTAGGGTCAAAGTGCCAGTGATAGTTGGCCAGCTTTACATCTGATGGTTCAAGCCTTAAAACGGCCAACCCCTTACGCGGTGTAAGGAAAGCGGTTAAGTCAACATAGTTTTTCTTGTACTTATCCGCCATTAAAACATCAAAACGGAAATCGCGGTTAGGGGTGGTTTCGGTTAAAATACGGGCTGTATCCAGCATAAGGCTATCACCATTATAAACCTTATCCACGTAGGTTCTAACATCAAGCCCCCCGTTAACGGCATTAGTAAACAGGTTTATATCCTTAAACCTGAAATTGCCATATCGAACCTCTCCTATTTCCCCAGTTGCATTTAGATGATGCGCTGAGCTGCTGAAATCAGCCTTAATTTGGGCATTACGAACGCCATAAAACTGGGGCGCAATAATGCGGGTAATATTAACAGGGTTATTTATACGCAGGTTAATAGTAAAGTCCTGCTTGCCATAGTTTGCAGTGTCCACAAAACCGGTAGTAAAAGTAGCCTTGGCAAAGGAATATAAAGCCTTAGGCAAATCCTTTATAGTAAAGTCGCCCTCAATTTCCCCTTCAGCAAAGTCGGATATCAGCCTTATCTTTTTGGTTTCGTCAGAAAGAAGGCGGGCTTCCAAACGCATATTGCCAAAGGATGCTTCAATACTATCATCGCGGATAACATTTACATCGTTAAGCGTTACTGAACCAACGAAGTTGTCGATTTTATTTCCGCTAAAATCGGAGGATAACTGGCCGGAAAGTACAATGTTTTTATCTATAAGATTAAGCTCCTGTAACTCTGCCCGGTAAACTTTGGAGGAGAAACGAAACGCGGGTATCTTTTTAGTTGCGTCAATAGCACCAACGAAATCCATTTTCAGGTGCGGGTCATCAATTTTCAGGTTACCGGTAAAGGACTTCCCCTTCACCGTGCCATCAATCTTAATATCCTTGTAGTTGTAGCTCTTTAATACAATGCTTGATACATTACCATCAAGGTCAGCCTTCAGACTCTCCAAAGTTAAGCCCCCTCCTTTAATTTTAGTAGTCATGGAAACCTTGCCCAGGTTGCGTTCATCGCGGAAAAACTTACCAAGGTCAAAGTCAATAAGGGCCAATGCACCGCTATAAGCACTTTTGTTTTTCTCTTTATCGTATTTAAAGTTTAAGTCAGTAGTGGCATAACCTACGGAGGTAACCAGTTTACCTGTACTTACAAAGTCCGTGATAAAACCATCGAATGCACCCTGGTAATTGATAGTGCCCAGGCTATTGAGGTTTTCAGGTATTTTAAGGGCAGGATAAATACGCCTTATATCATCCATTGAAGTGGAGAGCCGCGTTACTCGAAGGTTCAGGGATGTTTCGAAAATTTTAGGCAGGCCACGGGCCGCAAAATCTCCTTTAAAAGCGGTTACTGTGCCCGTGCTTATCTCAATATTCTTGCCTTTTAAATTGCTGATTGGCCCGTGCAATTCTCCATTTACAGCAAAGCGGTTATGCTCCACTACATCCAGCTTGCGCACAAAATAGTTGAGGTCGCGCAACGAAAGTTTGGTGCCGTTTAGGTTGGCATCAATCCTGACACCGTTCGCAAAATCTTTAAAACTGAAAAAATACTGATACTTAAAACTCAGGAAGTTTTTGATTTCGCTTTCAGGGGTCTTCAGGTAAAGATTATTGAGGGTAATATCGTTTACCGAAACCCTTGCGTTTGTTTTTAACTGCGTAATTGTAAAGCCTGAACGGTCCTTTGCCGAAAGGTTTTGAATATTAGCGAATATCGTATCGGCGATAACAGCCCCTTTATCTACTTCTAAATTTATACCGGTAATATCCAGGTGCTTAAAGTCCATGCCTTTAGGCAAAATAGTATCCGTTCCGTGGTCAGTAAACCTGAAATGCGATTCGGACATACTTACATCCTCATAGGCAATTTGCATATCAGCCGGCAGAAAGTGAATGATGTGGTTGGTATCAGGATTAGGCACCTTTTCGTGCTTCAAAATATCAATTGAAACATCTGCGCCTTTTATCTCCGCCGATTCGATGGCTATAAGCTTCTTCTGAAGGTCAAAGGTTTTTAAATCTATTTCACAAAGCGGAACATACACCTTCAAATCAAGGTGGCCTTTTTCGTCCAGGTAACGAAAAGAGGTGTTCTCCAGCGAGGTATAGTTGAGGTCAATTTTCCAGGCAAATTTAGATGGCTTAACGGGTGCAGTAGTATCCTTGCCGGAAAGCCGGCTGAACACCTCCGCCATATTCATGTGCTTGCCGCTGGTATCACGATGCATAAACACTTTTGCCCCCTGCAGGGTAATACCGTGTACAGTAACTTCTTTATTAAACAGGTCAAACACATCAAAAGAAACCTGCAACTCCTTTGCGTATATCATGGTGTCGTGCTGCAGGTCCTCCATGTAGAAGTTAACCAGGTCGGCCTCATGGAAGAAGGAAATCTTTACCCTTTCGATACTTACTTTGGTTCCTAATTTGGAAGAAAGGGCCGCTGTAGCCTTTTGAGCAAGATAGGTTTGTACGGATGGTAAACGGACTATGATGAGGAAAATACCGCTCAATAGCAGTAGTACCGCCAAAAACCAAAAGAGTATTTTAAGAACCCGTTTTTTCAAAATCCGTATTTAAAACCCAAATCAACCACTTAATCTATATTTTCGCACGGTGAGCATAGTCATTCTTGGGATTGAATCCTCCTGCGACGATACTTCGGCTGCAATCTGTAAAAATGCCAAAATTCTTGCCAACCTTGTTGCAAACCAAACGGTTCATCAACAATGGGGTGGTGTAGTTCCTGAATTAGCTTCACGTGCGCATCAGCAAAATATTGTGCCCGTGGTTGACGCCGCCATTAAAAAAGCAGGTATAAACCCCGATGAAATTAATGCTGTGGCATTTACCCGCGGCCCCGGTTTAATAGGCAGTTTGCTGGTGGGCGTAAGCTTTGCCAAGGCTTTTGCACTGGCCAAAAACATACCGCTTATAGAGGTTAACCATATGCAGGCTCATATATTGGCGCACTTTATTGACACTACCCCCAACTTCCCTTTCCTGTGTTTAACCGTTAGCGGGGGCCATACACAAATAGTGCTTGTTAAGGATTTTTTAGAAATGGAGGTAATTGGCGAAACCCTGGATGATGCCGCAGGCGAGGCTTTTGATAAAAGCGCTAAGTTACTCGGATTGCCTTACCCCGGCGGACCTTTAATTGATGAATACGCCCAAAAAGGAGATGCCTCAAAGTTCCCCTTTCCTGAACCGCAGATAGCAGATTTGAACTTTAGCTTCAGCGGCGTTAAAACATCCATCCTTTATTTTTTACAAAAGCAAACGAGGCTAAACCCCGATTTTGTGAAGGATAACATTTACGACTTGTGCGCCGGGGTGCAAAAAACCATAGTGGATATACTACTTAAGAAGCTGGAGAAAGCCGCAATAAAAACGGGTGTAAAGGAAATTGCACTGGCAGGGGGCGTATCGGCCAACAGCGAATTGCGCCGCAGGTTTGACGGGTTGGCTGATAAAAATGGCTGGAAGGCACACATACCCAAATTTGAGTACTGCACCGATAATGCGGCTATGATTGCCATAACCGCTTACCATAAATATTTAAAAGGTGAGTTTACCAACCAAAGCGCTGAGCCGCTGGCAAGGTATCATTTGTAATCAGGGTTTCTTCTTAACCGCCTTTTTGTGCGCTACACCATTCTCTGACCTTTTGCGAATGGTAAGTATATCAGTAAGTTTTTCGTTGAAGTCGGATAACAGTTTTTCTAATTGCTGAAACTGCTTATCGGCCTTGCTTTGGTAGGAGGATAAATCCGATTCAAGCGCCTTTAGCCTTTTTTTCAGCTTTTTCATTTCTTTCTTTTTCCCCATAGTAGCTTGTGTTAGCTGTAAAAATAAACTTTAGCAGCCAGTTAAAGTATAGTAACCACAAAATCCATCTTTAAAACCTTGCCGAAGCGCGAGGTGAAGTTGCTGCCGGAAAACTTCTGCATATCGGCCATATCCACCTTCATAAATCCTATTTTATCACTGTACGAGGCCAGGTCATAGTCCATTACGTTGATAATAAAAATATCGCCCTTGGAGATGAAGAACTCAAAATCACTTTTACCGGCAGTATCGGCAAATTGATAACTATTGCTGCGGTAAGGCGATAACGAGAGGCGCTTGTTACCCAGTAAAAGGGCCCAGCACACCTCAGGCTTTTCTTCATCAGGGTTAAGCTTATAATCCCAATTCTGGTTTTTAAGGTTGGTTTCTGCTACCTCTATAGTTCTAACAGCAAGGTTTAAATGAACCCGTTGCGGAATCTCGAAAACCTCCGCAGCGCTGCTGTAATCCGTCATAACTATGCGCCCCCATTTATCCGTTACCCGCAAAACCGGTTGCAGGGTTTGCATGCCTTCCGGCACATCTAAAGATGCTAAAGGAAGGTAGAGCATCTGATCGGCATATAGCTTTACGTTGTAGCTAAGCAATAGCAGAAAGGTAGAACTTGCCAGGCCCTGCTCATCGCTGTAAGCGCCATAGCCCTTGGCTGCTTTAACAAACTTACCGTTGCCATCCTTTAGCCTTACTTCAACCATATAGGCCTCAGAACTATCCCCGGCTTTTACCAATTCGTTATACGATTGCTTTAACAGTAAGCTGTACTTAACGGCAAGAGTTGATGCCTCGCCATAAACCATTTTATTGGCGCTTATGGCAGTAACCGTTATTTGCTGCGCTGCGTTAACAAGCAGGCAATTAACAGCCAGAAAAAGGGTCAGGGTCAGGGTCCTCACATTAGTGCGATGGACTCTAATATATTACTTTCCTGTAAACTCAGGATTTCGTTTTTCGATAAAGGCTGCCATACCCTCTTTTTGGTCCTTTGAGGCAAAGGTTAGATAGAAGTTTTTGCGCTCAAAAAGCAGGCCCTCGTCCAATGTAGAGTTAAAGGCATTGTTCACTGCCTCCTTGGCCAGTTTAATGGCTACCGGCGATTGCTTTGCTATCTCCCGGGCAAGGCCAAGTGTTTCATCCATAAGCAGTTCCACCGGTACAATGCGGTTGATTAACCCTGCATTAAGCGCTTCTTCAGCCGAGATAAATTTGCCGGTGAGCACCAGTTCCATAGCCATTACTTTGCCCACGGCACGGGTTAAACGCTGGGTACCACCGGCGCCCGGCATAGTGCCAATTTTAATTTCAGGTTGGCCAAAGCGGGCGGTTTCGCTGGCCACTATCATATCACAGGTCATAGCTAATTCGCAACCGCCACCTAAAGCAAAACCACTAACGGCTGCTATTATAGGCTTACGTGTTTTCTTTATCTGGTCCCAGGTGCTGAACTGGTCAATATTCAGCATATCAATAGCCGTAGCATCGGCCATTTGTTTTATATCGGCGCCGGCGGCAAACACCTTTGGGCCTCCGGTTAAAATTATCACGCGTACCTCATCATCCTCATCCAACTCGCGCAGTGTATCGCGTATTTCCAACATCAGTTGGCGGTTAAGTGCATTTAACTCCTTAGGGCGGTTTAACTCTATCAGGGCAATATGCTTTTCGAACCGGGCATTAACTTTTATAAATTCCATACGGGCGTAAATAGTTTTGTATAATGACTTTTGAGTGTTGAAATGCAATATATAATTTTCTACCGTTTGTGTTTCCAGCGCTTGTGGCTCCACAACCAATCTGCCGGGCGTTCCCTTATCTGCTGCTCCAAATGCCGCACAAACTTTTCGGTTAACTGCTGTTCGGTAAAGTTATTGGGGTTCTCTTCAATGGTTACGTTTTCAATGCTGTAAAAACCGCGCTTTAGCTGCTTCACTTTTACAAAAAGGAAAACACTGTTATGCGCTTTTGCAAAACGTGCAGCCCCGGTCATAAAGGGCGTATCCCGGTTAAGGAAGGAGGTCCAATAGGCGCGCTTGGGGTTAGAGTGGTTTTGATCGGCCAGGTACATACCTACCGATACCCCGCCGAAGCCGTGCCTTAGGTAATGCGGCGTTTGCTGCATAGAGATTAGCTGCATACCAAAACGTCCCCTGGTGCGCTTCAAAAACTCATCAAATTGACGGTTGCGCCCGGCCGTGTAAATAGAATACTTGATGAACTGATTTATGTAAATGCCCGAGCTAAGGCAGGCCATTTCCCATGAGCCGCAATGCCCCAAAACTGCCACTACGCTCCTGCCCCGTTTGCAGTAATTTTCTACCAGTTCGTAATTCTCTACAGGGCATCTTTTAATTACTTCCTGTTTGCTGATGCTTATACATTTTATCCCCTCCACAATTCTATCTGCCAGGTTGCAGTAAAACTGTTTTGCTATAAGGTTAAGTTCGTCTTCCGGTTTTTCGGGAAAGGAACTGCGGAGGTTTTGCACTACTACACCGCGCCTGTAACGCACTACTACCCTAAGCACAAAGGCCGTAACATCCGCCAACAGGTATAAAACACCCATTGGCAACCAGGATAGCAGATACAAAAACGGAACAAGCAGGTAATACACCATTAGCTTTACTAAAGGCGCAATTTATCATTTATTCGTTGTTTCAGGCTTGCGCTGTAACTCCTGTTGGGGTATGGTAAACTCGCGGCGCTTGCCACCGGCACGCCCGTAAATCTCAAGCTTTAGCTGGCGGTTACCTTCGGGGCCGCTAACCCATATTTTGCCAAAGTTTTTACGCCCGTAATCGGTGCCTTTAATGCGGTAGGTATTATGATACGCACCAAAAATAAGCCTTGGCAGCGGTGGTGCTGTTAAAGGCGAAGCTGTAAAATCATACATGGGGTAGCCCTTCCAGTCGCGGCGGCAAATCTCACTGTAGTGCTTATCGCCGGTTAAAAATATAACCCCCTTAATGTTATTGGTAGCAATAAAATCCAAAAGTTGATTTCTTTCAACAGGGTAGCTGGCATACGATTCTCCAAAGTGGTTATCGTTAAGCACCTGGCTGCCTATGCATATAAACTTAAAAGTAGCATCGCTTAGCTGCAACTTATTCTTTAACCATATCATTTGCTTTTCGCCCAAAAATGCGCCTGCGGTATCGCCTTCAGGGTCGCGGTAGTAGCGGTCGTCCATCATAAAAAATTCGGCATCGCTCCATCTAAAGTTAAAGTAGTTGCCGTTAAAGGCAGGGTGCTCAGGGTAAGTATTCGGCCAAAAGCCTTTAAACACAGCCAGGGCCGAATCTTTAAGCGGGAAATTCTTGTCGGAGTCATTAGGGCCGTAATCGTGGTCATCCCAAATGGCATAGTTAGGTTGGGCAGCTAAAAAATCGCGGTACTTGCGGTTATACACCTTGCGTATTTTAAGCTGGCGGTCAAACATGTTTTCGTAACTGCTACACTGCCGCTTCCACAAGTAATACACATTATCGCCCAGCCACAACATAAAATCGCCCTTCTTCTTCCGCATGCGATAGAAAATCCAGTTAGAACCGCCGGGAAACAATCCACGGGTAACATCAGTCATTAACAGGTTGCAGGAGCCCAGCATAAAGTTAAAATCGCGCAGGGCCGAATCGCTCTGCGTTTTAAAGGAGTATTTTGCATGTGCGCCCCATCCGTCAATATTTATCAATATGTTATAGGTATGATTCGGCTTTAAGCCGGTAAACTCCATAGTAAGCGCAATTTCCCCTTTCTTGTTGTTGATATAACTGTAAGAAGTAGGATAATACACGCGTTGCTCAGAGGTATCGCCCAGTATAAGAGCATTTTGTCCTTTGCCTCGGTAGGCAATCCATATTTTGGCTGAATTAGAAGTAACCGAACCAACAACAGGGCCGGCCAGTAACTTGGGCTTCAATTCTTTTTGCGCAAAAAGAGCTGTACATAGCAATAGCAGCAGAGCAAGGGTGGGTATTTTTCTCACGGTGGCGAATGTAATAAATATGCCCCTACGGCGAAATGAGATTCAACAACCCTCTCAATCACTTTACCACCGCTTTGGTAACTCCTAACCCCACAACATATAGCTTGTAAAAAGCCTGTTAGCCGCATAACATTGGCTGTTTACCGCAATAATTTTTACAGCTTGTTTGCTCACCCGATATTTGTTCGAGATAATGTGCTTAATGTGGTTAGCAAGCGCAAAAGCTGATTCCCCCAAAGGGAAATTTTATGTGCAGTTGATTTAGTGCAGGGTTTTATCGGGGTTCATGTGCTGGGTAAGTGAGTTTTCTAATTGCCCCGGTAAAATTAAAGGGTCGGTGTGGGTAACGCCGGCCTTTTTTATTTAAAAATTACGCCCGCGCCAGTTTACCGCAGAAGAAACGGCTTACTCCGCATTTTTTAGAAGTTACAACATCTTTCCTGAACATTTGCCGGCATCAATCAAGTAGCCTCTCATTCTCATAGCCAGGAGTTAATAGAGGTTTCGGTCAGGGGTATTGGCCGGAACAACCGGTGCCGCAAGGTACCGGCTTTTTTTTGCCCTGTAACCGCTGTTTAAAACCCGCCTTGCCCTTTTGGCAAATACCTTTTACTTTGCGCACTTTGGTATGGACACAACCCGCAGCATACTATTGTTAGAAAGTGATGAGCAAAGCGCGCAGGATATTCAACGTTTCCTGAAGGTGAGTGCTTATACTTTCAGCATTAGTCATGCTGCCGACCTTAGCGAGGGTATTAACTACCTTAAAAACCGCAAGCCGGACCTCGTTTTGCTTGATGCCGACCTGGCCGCTAAAAAGGAGTTTATCTCCTTCCGCAATTTGGCTGAGCGCGATAAAATACCAACCATTCTGTTATCGGATAACAGCAGCGCCGATGCCCAAAAGCAGGCACAGGCAAGCGGAGCTACCGATTACCTGGTAAAAAACAAAATCAACCTTTTTCACCTGCAAAAGGCCATTGTTAATGCCCTGCGCCTTAACGATGCCGAAACCAAACTGGATAACACCTTTAACGATTACATGACCCTTCATGAATCGTTCTACAAGATGTTTAACCGGCTTGAAGAAGGGGTAATGGTTATAAACACCCAAAACGCCCTGCGCTACGCAAATGCCAAAGCATACAGCATTTTAGGCGAACAGGGGTTAAAGAAACACCTGGCCGATTATATGAGCTACCGCGAGGTGGAGGACGAGGAGGTGGTAGAGTTTTCGCCCAGTAAAAAGTGGCGCATAAGCATACGCATAAGCGACTTAAACTGGAACGGCGAAAAGGCTAATCTGTTTGTTATATCGCGCCGGGCTATTGAAACCCATGGCAGCGATTTGTTGTTACATAATGAATCCTTTGATGCGCTCATCAATTCTTTAAGCGAAAAGATGTTGCTGCTTAAAGGCGATAAAGTGCTGTTTGCCAATAAAGCAGCGCTTAAAGCGCTGAAACTGAAAGCAGGCGAATTGAAGCAAAAAACACTTTCGGATTTATTTGAAAGCAAGTTACCCCTGCTGCCGGGTATTTCGCTGCAGTCCTTTTTAGAAGATAAGCATAGCGAAGGCATAATTAAGAGCCAGGGCGAAGAACGCGAAGTGCAGTTTACCCTTAAGCCGCTTAACCTGGATGAGGAGTTTTTGCACCTGCTTACCTTTACCGAGGTAGAGAAGCGCGATGAAGAGCGCATGCCGGCCCAGCGCAGCGATGAGGAAGTATTGAATAGCGAAAGCGTTTTACACCTTGCCTCGCACGATTTACGCGAGCCCGTGCGCACCATTTTAAACTACGTGCAGCTGATTGCCGATAAACTGGAGAAGCACGATTACGAGGAAGCAACCGAATACGCCCAGTTTGCGCAAAGCGCAGCCGCCCGTATGGAAAAACTACTTACCGACCTTAAAGCCTACATTGGCCTTAACACCCACCGCTTTGCCAGCGGCAAAGTAAGTATGAAGCTGGCCGTAGCCGATGCGCTGAAGAACCTGAAAACAAGATTGCAGGAGTCAGAAGCGGAAATTAGCGTTGCGGAATTACCCGATGTAACTGCCGACCGCGAGTTAGTTGAAAGACTTATTGCGGTGCTGGTAGATAACGGCATTAAGTTTCATAAAAAGAACAAGAAGCCGGTAATTGATATTGGCTTTGATAAATACGATGGCAAGGTGGTGTTCTGCGTGCGCGATAACGGCATAGGCATACCAAAAAAATACCAGCAAAAGATTTTCGAACTGTTTGAACGCCTTAACCGCGTAGATGAATACCCGGGTAATGGCCTCGGCCTTGCCATAGCCAAAAAGATAGTGGAAATGCACGGCGGCGAACTATGGGTAGAGTCCCTACCCGGCTTTGGCAGCAGCTTCTATTTTACCCTCCAGGCCAAGTAAAGCCTTGCCAATTTAACAACTAAAAGGTTGACACAAGTTGACACTTTCAAAATGTCAACTTTGGGCTATTCGCTACACAAAATACAAACAACCAATAACTTAGGTAACATTCAGCAAAGTTTACACTGCAAACCGTGTAAACCCTTTTTGGGTGGCTGTTTAGTTCCTTGCTAGTCCCGAAAGCGGATTCAACCCAAACTGTCTGTGAGAACAGAGGGTAGCAAGGTGCTAACAATATTTTAAAGTTTTCGATTTTGGAGAATCCTTTGAGCATCTCGTATTAATTTCTCTAATTCAACCGAGTCCAGATTCTCAAGACTTTGTGCACTAAATTTTGAATGCCCCGTATAAACCTGTCGAATTTTATAATTACTGAAGTGTGAAATTTGTGGATACCAAGATTGAAGATTAAATTCTACTTCTGATTCTGCATTAAGTTTATCTTTTAATGAATCTATACCCTCGTCAACCAGTAAATGCCATTTTTGTAATCCTTCTTGTAAAAAGGGATTTTCATTTACCATAGGTAACGAAATAAATATCTTAAAATCATTATCTATCTCTTGATTAACTAGCGGATTCACGGTCCTTATTTCATTTATTTTTTTTACTACCTCGTTGATTTCTGTATTAACAACCTTCTCGGGCTCAACAAAACAAAGATTACTATATCGTATATGATTCTGAGCAGAAAAACATCTATCAATTAACAAATGTCGTTGTTTACGCAGAGAAGTTTTGTGATCTTTCCAGTAATCAAAATCAACAGTCTCTAAAAGATTAATCACAAAGTCAGGATATTCCATGTGCCCTAAACGTCTTACGTTACTATCTAAACCAACCACAAAAGCATACAGGATACTTGTTATTAGTTCTTTTGTTTTCTTCTGTGGTGCTTTATCTCCCAAAACGCTTTCCTGCAGTGTTTTAATGAATGATGAAACTAGATTAACATATGTCTCCTGAAAGGATGTTTGGGACTTGATGCAACTAATTAAGAAACGTTCATCCGTTTCACCGAGATCTAGATTCTTAACTTGATAATTCAAAATCGCTTCTGCAATATTTAACCTAAGCAGAATCGCTTTCCCCAATTGAGTGATCTTCCAGCAGTTATCTTCGGTCGATATTATTAACGAGGCTTTATGTAGTTCAGCAAGTTTTATTGAGATATTAGTTTCTTTTGGGAAGTTTTCTTTAACCTGTAATTCGCTCTTGGGCAAACTCGAATAAAGGTAAGCTAAAATAGCAGTTGCAAGTTTATCTTCAGCTATGCTTTTTTTATAATTACTATATATATATTTCGTATCAAGCATAATTATCTTCTTCCATTTAAGTAATAATATTCCTGGAGCCTTTTCACTATGCTTAGAGAGTCTTCTATTATTATGTTTGGCAAATCGCAGCTATTATACGGTTGTATTTTACAGGTACTTGGTGATTGAATTTCAACTAGTGCCTTATTAGCAAAGCCATCATCCCATTGGCTATCGACATATGCTACAATTTTAGAACCAATAAAAGGCACTCTTGCGAATTGATTAATCTCGGCTAAAGAGCCAGGCGAATCTGGAATCGAGAAAATTATATCGAAGGCTTCAGCTTGTGCTGCTTGCTGAAGTAAATTTGACACATCAATATGAGGGTCGTACAAGTCTTCACTAAAACATGCATAATGACCCAATCCTGACAGTTTATCTTTAAGTAGCAACCTACATTTAGCCGTTGGTAATTTAGTGCTTACATCCGGTCCCCAGATTAAACATGACACTGGCACCTGCCGAATTCTATTTAACGCGGCCTTACGCTTTCTTTCAACTTCCTGCAAAAAAGAATTACTCATCTTAGTTATTGGAGCGTAGCGGATATTTTTTCGTCATTAACTAACCAATCAATTCATGCAAATATGATATTATTAATTATAGCAAACAACCTTAAATTTCACTTTATAGAAAGGTCATTTCAAATATGTAGTTTATTTTATAAACACTTGAAATACTCCTGAACAAAGCAAACGCAGTAGAGAAGGGTAACAGTTTAAGTAAACACCCATTTTCTTTCTCCAAACCTTCAACCACAAACTCGAATCCCCCAACTATAAACTTGAAACCTAAAACTTAAAACCTACAACGGAATATTTCCGTGCTTTTTCCGTGGCAGTTTAACAGCTTTGTTTTCCGTCATTTTAAAGGCGCGCATAAGCTTAGCGCGTGTTTGCGAGGGCTCAATTACCTCATCTACAAAACCACGGGCTGCGGCCTTATAAGGGTGAGCAAAGTTTTCAGCGTAGCTGTCAATCACCTCTTTCATTTTGGCTTCAGGGTCCGGTGCAGCAGCAATCTCCTTACGGAAGATGATTTCCGCTGCGCCCTTCGCTCCTACCACGGCAATCTCTGCATTAGGCCATGCGTAATTCATATCCGCGCCAATGTGCTTGCTGTTCATTACATCATAAGCGCCGCCGTAGGCCTTGCGCACAATAACGGTTAGCTTAGGCACAGTAGCCTCGCTAAAAGCGTACAACAGTTTAGCGCCATTGGTAATAATGCCGTGCCATTCCTGGTCGGTACCCGGTAAAAAGCCCGGCACATCAACAAAAGTTAATAGCGGTATATTAAAGCAATCGCAAAAGCGCACAAAGCGGGCGCCTTTCTTGCTGCTGTTTATATCCAACACACCGGCAAGCACGGCAGGCTGGTTAGCTACCACACCAATGCTGCGGCCGCCAATGCGGGCAAAGCCTACTACAATGTTTTCGGCATAGTCCTTATGCACTTCAAAAAAGCTATCGCCATCCACTACTTCCGTAATAATATCGCGTATGTCGTACGGCTGGTTGGGGTTAGCCGGTATAATCTCATTCAGCTTAGGGCGCAGTTCGTTAGCCTCATTGTAATCATAAACAGGTGCCTGCTCATCGCAGTTCTGCGGCATATAGCTTATCAACTTTTTAATGCCGTTAATACATTCTACTTCGTTAGCATACGTAAAATGCGTTACGCCCGATTTTGAAGCATGCGCCTGCGCACCGCCCAATTCCTCGCTGGTAACATCCTCATGCGTTACGGTTTTAACCACGTTAGGGCCGGTAACAAACATATAGCTGGTGTGCTCCACCATCATAATAAAATCAGTAATAGCAGGCGAGTACACCGCACCACCCGCACAAGGCCCCAGTATGGCCGAAATTTGAGGGATAACACCGCTGGCTACCGTATTGCGATAAAATATATCAGCATAACCGCCAAGGGAAACCACCCCTTCCTGAATACGCGCACCGCCGGAGTCGTTCAAACCAATAACCGGTGCGCCATTCTTCATGGCAAGGTCCATTATCTTGCAAATCTTTTCGGCATGGGTTTCAGAAAGCGAACCGCCAAAAACGGTAAAGTCCTGGCTGAATACGTAAACCAGGCGGCCATTAATGGTACCGTAACCGGTAACTACACCATCGCCGGGGTAAATCTCTTTATCAATACCAAAATCGCGGCCCCGGTGTTCAACCAAAGCCCCTATCTCTTCAAAGCTACCCGCATCCATCAAAAGGTCAATACGCTCGCGCGCGGTTAGTTTGCCCTTTTTATGTTGATCGTCAATACGCTTTTGGCCACCGCCTAACAGCGCTTGTTCTTTCTTCTTATTCAGTCTTTCAATCTGCTCTTTCATTCTTTCCTATTGCAGTGCAACAATAATATTTTACCGGCATTATGGCGAAACTGCCGGCCGCTAGTTATCCCCGTATTACTTCTTTAAACACCACCCCGTATAAACCCAATTCCATCAATATAGGGTTATATATTTCAGGGTATTTCGGCATTAATACGCCCCGGCGTTTTACTTCTCCGTTTAAAATCATGCGCGTTACCATAGCCACAGGCAAACCAACGGTTATAGCCATGGCCGTATGTTCGGCATCCTTACCAATATAAACCATGCTTGATTGTAATTGTTTTGGCGCACCGGCATCCAGGTAATCAATTTCATGCACCATTACCACCATATCCTTATCGCCGGGCTTCATCACCCACTTTTCTTCCAGTATGCCCTGCAAAAATTTGGAGGGCACAATTGACTTTGCTTCTAATGCATTTATGCGCAGGGGAATATCCAAATAACGCAACAACTGCGCCTCTACCGACTCAGCAGCTACTCCTAAAAAGTGCAGCATATCCGTTTCGTTTCTCCATACCGCTGCAATGGGTGAATCTACTTCGCGCGTCAGGCCAAGCTTTACTAAACAGTTCCAACCTTTGCAATACGGCGATACCCGCAGCGTACCACGATACATGGTTTGCACATTCTGCAAACCGTATTCCGCCACATATTTTAAGGAATCGCGGTTAGGGTAGGTTTCAAACACCTGCTGGCCTTCTACTAACAGGTTAGCAGCACTGGCAAACAGGTCCTCATATTTTAAATCAACCTTGTTGCCATTATACAGGTAATGTATACCTCCCTCGCCCTGCCCTGCCAACACCACGTTGCGGGGGTTCCAGGTAAACTTGTAATGCCAGGGGTTGTCGTCGCTTTCAGGCGCTACCAAACCACCGCAGTGCGATTTAAAACCCGTAATGGTTTTGTTCGATGCCTTTAGGTGGTCAATCAACTGCATGGCGCTCATGTGGTCTATGCCGGGGTCAAGGCCCATTTCGTTCATAAACACCAGGCCCGTGCGCTCCACATCGGCATGCAACTCTTTCATGGCGTCAGAAATGTAGGACGGAGTTACCAGGTTCTTCTTCAGCGCAAGGCAATCCTTTGCTACGCCATAGTGCAACATAGCCGGCAGCATGGATATTACAATATCCGCAGTTTGCAACAGGGCAATGCGCTCATCCACATTCGCTAAATCCACCCCAATGGCTTTGGTATTCTCGCGGCCCTTTGTTTTTTGCAGGGCATTTTCTTCGGTTACATCTGCAACGGTTATCTCCCACTGCTGTTCGCGGCTCTTTTCCACCAGGTAGTCAATAAGGGCAATTGACGACTTACCTGCTCCCAAAATCAATATGCTACGCATAGGGCAATAATAGAGATTAGAAATCAGAACTCAGAAAAACAGAAATCAGCTAAGTTTTACAGCCCGTGCAGGCAAACAAATTACTTTTGCGCCAAAGCCGTTTGCATGATTTGGAAAGTGAAACCGACAATTGATTTTATCCATAGCCAGCCCAACAAAAACATGGCCGACCACCTGGGTATTGTGTTAACTGAAGTAGGCGATGATTTTATGAGCGGTAAAATGCCGGTGGACGAACGCACCGTGCAGCCCTTTGGCATACTGCATGGCGGTGCCAGTTGCGTATTGGCCGAAACACTTGGCAGCATTGCCTCCACTTTTTGTATTGATTTCCCTAAACAAATTGCAGTGGGCTTAGAAATTAACGCCAATCACTTAAGGCCCGCGAAATCGGGCTTTGTGCATGGCACGGTAAGGCCTATACACTTAGGCCGCACTACGCATGTGTGGGACATACGCATTACTGACGATGCCGGAAAAATGGTTTGCATCAGCCGCCTTACAGTGGCAGTGGTTAACCAAAAAGAAGGATAGCCCCCTAAAGCACCCCACAATGGCCGAACACAATGAGCTGGGCAGGCAGGGCGAGGAAGCCGCCATTGAACACCTTAAAAAGGCAGGGCACACCATTTTAGCGCAAAACTACCGCCATAAAAAGGCGGAGGTGGATATCATTTCCACTTACAAGCGTTTTACCGTTTTTACCGAAGTTAAGCTAAGGAGCAGTTCAGCCTTTGGGCACCCCGAAGAGTTTGTAAACAAAAAGAAGCGTACACTTATGAAAAAAGCGGCTGAGGAATACCTGCTTACCCACAATATTAACAGCGAAATACGCTTTGATATTATAGCTATTACCGCTACCGATAAAGGCTTTAACATTTACCACATTGAAGACGCCTTTTTTGATGAAGAGGAAAACGAAGGCCGTTACAATTAGCAACTTATCCACGCAAGCTCCCCTTAATTTTGGGGACTAACCTTTTAGGCTACTTTTGCCAGCCGTATGAAAAGAATCTCCCTACTGTTTGCCTTAGTTGCGTTTACCTTATTTACTAAAGCCCAGCATGGCTGGTGCGGAACCATGGAGCGTGTGCAAAAGCAGATTGCTCAAAACCCTGCGCTGCAGGCCGACTATGATAACTTCCTGAACTTTTTGCAGCAGAGTAACCTGCAAAACAGCCGCGCTACAAACGAGGATGTAATTTACATACCGGTGGTATTCCACATCATCCACAATGGTGATGCTGAAGGCACCGGCGAAAACATCAGCGATGCCCAGGTGTTATCGCAAATTGACGCGTTAAACCGCGATTTCAATGGCCTTGATCCGGATGTGGTAAACGTGCCTTCGGTATTTGCCGGTTTGGTTAGCACCCCTCACTTTCATTTCTGCCTGGCTAAATTCGACCCTAACGGCAACCCTACCACAGGTATCATTCGCGAGCAGTTCCAGTTTGCAACATGGAATACCGACTCGCTTATTGACAACTACCTGAAACCCGCTACCATATGGGACCGTAACCGTTACCTTAACATCTGGAGCTGCCGTTTCGGCGGTACCCTTACCAGCGATGGCGTATTGGCGTATTCCACCTTTCCGGGTTTTGGCTCGGCTGATGAGGACGGTATCGTATCGCGCTATAACTGCATAGGCACCACTGGCGCTATTTTGCAGGGTTACGAAAGCGGCAAAACCATAACCCACGAAGCAGGCCACTGGTTTGGCTTATTACACCCATGGGGCACCAGCGGCGGTTGCTCAACCGGCTTTGGCGGTAGCGACTTTGTTGGTGATACTCCCCTGCAAGACCAGGCCAATTTCGGTTGTCCGGCATTTCCACATGTTTCATGCAATGCCTCCGCCCCTAACGGCGATATGTTTATGAATTACATGGATTATACGGACGATGCCTGCCGTAGTATGTTTACGGTAGGCCAGGTTGCCAATATGCTGAATACGATTAACGGCTCGCGCGCATCACTTAAAAATGTTGCTACCCAGTGCTTCTATAGTTTAGATGCTGCCTTGGTAACCATCAAAATGCCGGTGGACACCATTTGCTCTTTAAACTTCAAACCTGTTATCACCTTAAAAAATGAGGGCTTAACTCCTCTTACTTCAGCTAAAATTTATTACCAGGTAGATGTTGACCCTATCCAGATTTATAACTGGACCGGCAACCTTAACCTGCAGGAGGAAATACAAGTTACCCTGCCGCAGATAACCACCTTTGAAGGCGACCATGCTTTAAGTGTAACCGTTGGCAATGCAAACGGCATAGCTGCAGATGATAACACCTTAAACGATGATGCTACGGTAAACTTTTACGCTTACGAAGGCGGCGCTTCAGCCTCTTTGCCTTTAACAGAAGGCTTTGAAGGCAATTTCCCGCAAGTGAACTGGACGCTGGTAAACACCAATAACGATGTAACCTGGGACCAGGCCTTTTACGGGGCATACGGTTTAAGCAATACAAGTACTGCTATCGATAACTTCAGCTACTTAACTAACCCAAACAAACGTAAGGATGCATTGGTAACCGATGTTTACGACTTATCGGCTACCACTTACCCCGAACTTAAGTTTGATGTAGCCTACGCCCGCCGCGATGCTACAAGATACGACTCGCTGAATGTGTATTACAGCCTTGATTGCGGCAGCAACTGGACTAAAATATGGAACCAATGGGGCAATGAGTTAGCAACAGCCGCTGATGCTACCGTTAAGTTTATACCGCAGGCCAATGAATGGAAAACGGTAAATGTTTCTATACCTGCAGCAGCAGGCCAATCAAAGGTTTCTTTAAAGTTTGAAAACGTTACCGGTTGGGGCAATGTGCTTTACCTGGATAACATTAACCTGCAAAACAATGCGGGCCTTGCTGTAACTGAGCTTTCAAAAGTAAGCGTGCAGCTAATGCCTAATCCTGCAAAAGACAGGGTGGCAATACAATTACCGGCCAACCATCCGTTTAATAAAATTGCTGTTTACAACAACATGGGCGAGGTAGTTTTAAAAAGCTCCCTTAGCGCTAACCGAATTACATTGGATGTAAGCAACTTCAGTGCAGGCCTTTATTTTATCCATCTGCAGGGCAACACCAATCAGCAAACCGAAAGGCTGCTGATTGTTAAGTAAGCCTGCTGCCTACACACAACAGACTGTATAAAGCGGTTTTGCAACTTTACTGCAAAAACCCATATTTGGGGCTATAACCAATACCCTAAAATGAAAAACCTTTACCTGATAACACTGCTGTTGGCGGTGCATGCTGTTACCTATTCGCAAACCTTTCAAAAGCGTTGTGGCACCTATGATGTAATGCAGCAGCGCGAGCAGCAAAACCCCGGCTACTTAAACCGCGTAAATGCTGCATTTGATTACGCAAAGCACATTGCTGAAGCCAATAAAGCCAACCGCGCACTTGGCGATACCACCTACCGCATCCAGGTAGTGTTTCATGTTGTTTACACAACTGCCGCCGAAAACATTGCAGATTCCAACATCTACTCGCAAATTGAAGTGCTGAACGAAGATTATCGACGCTTAAATGCAGATACCTTTAAAACGCGCGATGTGTTTAAGCCCGTTGCAGGCGATGCCCATATTGAGTTTTACTTAGCTACTACCGACCCCGATGGCAATCCCACCACAGGTATTACTCATACACAGGGGAACCCCGGTATTTTAGGTTTTAACCCCTTTCAGGATAACGTAAAGCTGGCAGCCGAAGGTATTGCCGCCTGGCCAACCGACCGCTACCTTAACATCTGGGTATGCAACATACTTAACGGCCTAGGTGTTTTAGGCTATGCCTTCCCTCCGGATAATGCCCCTAACTGGCCAACCGGTTCAGCCACCGATTCTGCAATGCAGGGTGTGGTATTGCACTACCCATGCGTTGGCAGAATATTCCCTCAGCCTATTGATGCCACCGTAGCAGGCGGGCGCAGTGCAACACACGAAATTGGCCACTACCTCGGCCTACGCCACATTTGGGGCGATACCACAGGCTGTAACAAACAGGATGGTGATGGCATTAGCGATACGCCCAAACATACCGATGCACACCAACAAACCTGCGATACTACTGACAACTCCTGTGTTGACTCCCCTATTGATTACCCGGATATGATTGAGAACTACATGGACTACAGTGATGACCGCTGCCTGAATATGTTTACGCAGGAACAAATAAGTATTATGCACGCCATGCTGCAAACTTCAAGAAAAGGGATTGCGCAGGTGGTTGTAGAAACAGGTATTGCACAAACTGCGCAGGATTTCGGTAACGTTTACCTGTATCCTAACCCAACAACAGGCATCGTACAATTTTCTACTTATTTAAAGAGTGGTAAAGATTACAGCTACGAAGTACTAAACGCAATGGGCCAGCGCATTACTGCTGAGGAAAGCGTTAGCCAGCTAACTAAAGTGCTTGATTTATCTGCCCAGCCGTCAGGCATCTACTTCATCCGTTTTACAGCGGGCAACAATAGCCTGGTGCGCAGGTTTCAAATTACCCGTTAAGGCAACCACTATTGCTCCTTGCTTAAAGTTTGCAGGGCGGTTCTAATAACGTTATCATCCTGGTTGGTTACAAAGTAGTAGCCATCCATACGCCATACCTGCTTGGCTAAAAAAGCCTTAAGGTTAAGCTTAACACGTTCCGCAATGCGCGGGTTACGGGCCTTTTGTTCCTTCAAGCCTGCTGCAATAGCGTAGGCATAAAACTCATCCAGCATTTGCTGCGATACCGCAAAACCATTACTGAATTCTTCCATGGTTTTATACTTCTCCATAAACTGTGGATGGTCCGACGAGTATTTATAAATGAACTCCGGCACGTAGCTGCGCACAGCAAAAAAGTATTCGTTATCGGCACTGGTATCCATAGGCACAAACACATCCGGGCGTATACCGCCACCGCCATAAACACGGCGGCCTTTTACCAGCGTTTTATAAAGGGTAGTATCAAGGCTAACAATTGAGTCTTCATGCACAAACTCGCCGCGCATGTAGCGCTCATATACTTCGCTGTAATAAGCATCAGTGCCTTTGTCGTATGGGCGTTGTATGCACCGGCCCGATGGGGTGTAATAGCGCGCCACCGTTAAACGCAGTGCTGAGCCATCTTTTAATTCAAATTGTTCCTGCACTAAACCTTTACCGAAGGACGTACGGCCAATAACAGTGCCGCGGTCCCAATCCTGTATGGCGCCCGAAAGAATTTCGCTTGCCGAGGCGCTGCCCTGGTCAATAAGCACACAAACTGGCCCACGTTCAAACAGGCCGTTCTTGCTGGCTTTATAGTCAATGCGCTCATAAGCTTTGCCCTTGGTATACACCAATAACTTGCTGCCGCTTATCAGTTCATCGGCAATAGAAGTGGCCGATTGTAGGTAACCGCCCGGGTTGCCGCGCAGGTCTATAACCAGTTTCTTCATGCCCTTTTCCTTCAGGTTGTACATCTTCTCCATAAACTCCTCGTGCGTAGTAGCGCTAAAGTTGTTTATGCGTATGTAGCCCACATCCTGCGAAAGCATGAAGGAGGCGTCAATACTAAACAGCGGGATTTTATCGCGGGTAATATCAAAATCTATAAGGTTTTTAGCGCCGCTGCGCATAACGCTAACCTTCACCTTGGTGCCCTTGGTGCCGCGCAGGTGTTTCTTTACATCAGTTTCAGAAATATGCACCCCCGCAACAATAGAGTCATTGATTTTTACAATGCGGTCGCCGGCTTTCATACCCACGGACTCAGAAGGCCCGCCTGAAATAGCCGTTACCACGGTAATCGTATCCTGCACAATAAAGAATTCAATACCCACCCCTTCAAAATTCCCTTCTAAGCTCTCATTCATTTCGGCAAGGTCCTTGGCAGGTATGTAAACGCTGTGGGGATCTAAGCCCGAAAGCAGCTTATCAATGGCAGAGTTGGTTAACTCCTCATTATCGGTGCTGTCAACATACTTCAGGTTAACATAGTTCAATACATCCTGCACCTTATCATAGCTTCCGCCACCCATAAAAGGGCTTTGCTTGCCAACTACCAAAGAGTTTATGATGTAGCCCAGCATAACGCCAAGGCCGAGTATAAGGGCATAAGTAAGCGGACCAAAAGGATTGCGTTGCTGCTGGTGCTTTTGGCGGTAAGAAATTAAGTCACGATTATCATTCATGCGTAAAGAGAAATTAAGGGCGCAAATATAGCCTGATGGTGGAGTGCAACAACCGTTCCTATTTATAAGTAACGGCCTTAACAGCTTCTAACACCTTTGCCACCGAAGGCAGGTAGGCCTCTACCAGGTTACCGGCGTAGTGCATTGATGAATCGGCACCGCAAACACGGCGCACCGGTGCATCAAGGTAATCAAACGCCTGGCGCTGTACCTGGAAGGTTATTTCCGACGCTATAGAGGTAAACGGCCAGCTTTCGTCAATTATTATCAGGCGGTTGGTTTTCTTCACAGAATTTACGATTGTATCCACATCAAGCGGGCGGATGGTGCGCAGGTCTATAACCTCGGCGTTTATGCCTTCCTTCTCCAACTCCTCGGCAGCTTTAAGGGCTACTTTCATCATTTTGTTGTAGCTAACGAGGGTAACATCAGTGCCTTCGCGCTTAACATCGGCTTTGCCAATCTCAATCAGGTATTCTTCTTCGGGCACCTCTCCCATATCTGAGTACATTACCTCGCTCTCCATAAAAATAACGGGGTTCTCATCGCGTATGGCGCTTTTTAAAAGGCCCTTGGCATCGTAAGGGTTGCTTGGCGAAATAACCTTTAACCCAGGCACTGAGGCCATCATATTGGTAAGCATTTGGCTGTGCTGGGCACCTAACTGGCCCGCGCTGCCGTGCGGCCCCCTAAACACAATGGGGTTGCCAAATTCCCCGGCGCTCATAGCGCGCATCTTAGCCGCTCCGTTTATAATCTGGTCAAAAGCCAGTATGGCAAAGTTCCAGGTCATAAACTCAACAATGGGGCGGGTACCGTTCATGGCTGCACCCACAGCTATACCGGCAAAACCAAGTTCCGAAATAGGGGTATCAATAACTCTCTTGGCTCCAAATTCAGCCAGCATCCCCTGGCTTACTTTATAGGCGCCATCATATTCGGCTACCTCTTCGCCCATTAAAAAAACGGATGCATCTCTTCTCATCTCTTCACTCATAGCCTCGCGCAAGGCTTCACGAAATCGTATTTTTCTCATTCTGCTGCTTTTCGAAAGGGTCAAATATCGGATTTTAATAGAAATGGAAAGATGCAGGTGGCAGGAAACAAAAAAGCAGCCTGAAAAGACTGCTTATGGTAGCGAGGCGGAGGCTCGAACTCCGGACCTCAGCATTATGAGTGCTGCGCTCTAGCCAACTGAGCTACCTCGCCAAAAGGGAGCGCAAATATATTCTCTTTCGCGAAATTTGGTAACACCTTTTCAGCTTTGCTGCTTATGTATTTAAATTGACGGAAACTTTAGTGGTTTAGCCCAACTCTGCCAGTTTCAACACGTCCTTTTCCCTAACACCCCGTTCCGTTTGCTGCAGGCTGCAAAGTTCGTTTACACGGTCGTGCTCAAAAAACAGGTAGTACTTGTTAGCTACGGCCTCATCCAGCACGCGCTTCTTCTCGTCAAGGGTAAGCAGGGGGCGGGTATCGTATGCCATTACATAGGGCAGTGGTATGTGCGCCATACTGGGGAAAAGGTCTGCACAGTAAATAATGGTTTTATCGCCCATAGTAATGTAGGGCGTAAACATGCTTTCCGTATGGCCGCTAACAGTGTTAAGCTTTATGTTGGGGTTAACAGCGGTGCTTCCGCTCTCCACCATCTTTAGCTGGCCGCTTTCCTGTATAGGCAAAATATTCTCTTTCAAAAAAGAAGCCTTTTCACGCGCGTTGGGTTTAGTAGCCCACTCCCAATGTTGCGGGTTGCTCCAGTAAGTGGCGTTTTTAAAGGCGGGGTAATAGCCGCCTTCGCTGTTCTTTTTAATAGCCCCACCGCAATGGTCAAAATGCAGGTGAGAAAGTATTACATCCGTTACATCATCAAAGCTAAACCCCAGCTTCTTCAACGATTTTTCAAGCGTTGCATCGCCATGCGGCTCGTAATAACTAAAGAATTTTGCATCCTGTTTATCGCCAAGGCCGCAGTCAATAAGTATCAGTTGCTTGCCATCCTCAATCAACAGGCAGCGCATGGCCCAGGTGCAAAGGTTGTTGGCATCGGGGGTATTTAGCTTTTGCCACATGGTTTTAGGCACCACGCCAAACATGGCGCCGCCATCCAGTTTAAAAAAGCCTGTATCTACAGTATGTAGTTTCATAAAAAGCGCTCCTTCGGATTTCGGGTTTTGGATTTAGAATTTATTCTTCTTCAAGCCTCTCCTGCAGGCTCAGCATCTTTAAGGCAGCCATGGCACACTCGGTGCCCTTATTACCATGCTTACCTCCTGCCCTGTCTTCAGCCTGCTCGCGTGTATCAGGCGTAAGCACCCCGAAGATAAACGGCGAGTCTGTTTCAATGCTCAGGCGCATTAACTCATTAGCCACTGCCGTATTAATGTAAACATCGTGCGAGGTTTCGCCTTTAATAACACAACCCAGGCAAATTACCGCATCCACATCGCTGCTGTCAAACAACCACTGGGCGGCCAAGGGCAATTCAAATGCGCCGGGGGCATATTCCACAATAATGTGTTCCTCTGCTATACCGTGCTGCTTTAGGGTTTCCATGCAGGCGTCGCGCAGTTTATAGGTTATTTCGCTATAGTATTCCGATACAACAATGCCAATGGCATATTCCTCGGTTATTTTAACCGGCACATCTTTACCGGCCGAAAGGTTTTTTAATGCTGAAGACATGGGCGCAAATTAAGGAGATTATCAATCATTATGGGTGATAAGCCCTTAAATTGGGCCTGCATTTTAGTAAAGGCATAAAAGTTGCAGTTTTAATAACGATGAAGGAGTATTATATTAAAGTTGTTGGGGCCGGCGCAGCAGGCCTGTAGGCAGCGCGCGAACTTCAAAAAGCGGGTAAAAAAATACTCGTGCTCGAAGCGCAAAAATGCAGCTCTTAAAGTTTTGTGTGGTGCTGTTAAGTGATAGGCAAAAAAAAGAGGAAAATTTCTTTTCCTCTTTTTGTCTTAACTTATGATCCGGCACTTACGCGGATAATGTATTTTTCAATATCGCGTCCTTCATCGCTGTTGGGATATTGGTCGCGTATTTTTTCGTAGGTCTTTTTAGCATCAGCTAACTTCTTCTGTTTTTCGTAAGCCAAACCTGCCTTTAATAAAAACAGCGGGGCAAACTTTTCATTATCAGAATAAGCCGCCGCTTTTTCATAATATCCGATAGCATCGTCCATTTTGCCCATTTCAGAGTAAGCATCGCCCATGTCGTTTAAGCGGATAGCGCCTAAAACAGGGTCGCTCACATTACCTTTTTCAAGGTAAGTAACGGCCTCCTGGTATTTCTTCAGGTTAAGGTAACATATACCCGCATAAAGGTTAGCCAGTTTAGCAGTATGGGTCATACCATAATCGTTGGCCACAGCTAAAAAGCCCTTAAAAGGTTTGCCTTCTGATGTTTTGCCGCCATTCAATGCAATATTGAAGGAGTCCTTATCAAAAGCAAACTGAGCCATGTAAATATCATTCTGTGCTTTCAATTCACGGTCAGGCATCCATTTGCCAAAAATGTAAATTACCGCTATAAGCACTACAGCCAGTATACCGCCGCCAATCATAAGCGGCTTCTTTTTCTCCTCTATAAAATTTTCAAGGTTAAAACCACCTGTTGTTACTTCGTTTTCAATTTCTTCAGCCATTCGTATTTTAAATTAGGGTGCGATTTTAAGAAAAATTATTCGGTCATAAAGGGATAATTCTCCTCAGCGTAAATATCCTTGTATAGCTCCGTATCGTCAGGTAGCGGGCTGTTTTCGGCAAACTCCACACATTCATCAATCTCTTTATCAATACGGGCGCTTATTTCATCCAGTTCTTTTTGGGTAGCGTACTTCTTCTTCAGTATTGCAGCGGCAGTGGTTTCAATAGGGTCCAGTTTCTTGTATTCCTCCACCTCTTCCTTGGTGCGGTATTTCTGTGGGTCGCTCATGCTGTGGCCCTTGTAGCGGTAGGTGCAAAGCTCTAAAAAGGTAGGCCCGCCACCGGTACGGGCGCGTTCAGTAGCTTCGGCCACAGCCTCGTGCACCGTTTCGCACTTCATAGCATCCACCGATAGGGATGGCATATCATAAGCCTCTCCAAGCGTAGATATCTTAGTAACGTTGGATGAACGGCCAACGGAAGTGCCCATGGCGTAACCGTTGTTCTCCACCGCAAAAATTACCGGCAGTTTCCAGGTCATAGCCATGTTAAAGGTTTCGTGCAGTATACCCTGGCGGGCTGCGCCATCGCCAAACAGGCAAATCGTTACATTATCCTTATCCAGGTATTTATCCGCAAAGGCAATACCGGCGCCAAGCCCAATTTGCGCCCCCACTATACCGTGGCCGCCGTAAAAGTTATGTTCCTTACTAAAAAAGTGCATTGAGCCGCCCTTGCCTTTAGTGCAACCGGTAGCTTTACCAAAAAGCTCGGCCATAGCAGCATTACAGCTGATACCCTTGGCTATTGCCAGGCCGTGGTCGCGGTAAGCGGTAATAACGCGGTCATCTTGCCGCATGCCACTCATAATGCCGGCAGCAACAGCCTCCTGGCCAATGTATAAATGGCAGAACCCACGGATTTTCTGTTGCCCGTATAGCATACCTGCCCTTTCCTCGAATCTGCGCAACCGCAGCATCAATTCATACCAGTATAAATAGGTCTCTTTAGTTACTTTTACCGCCATCCTTTATATCAAAAGCGGTCAAAAATAGTGTTTCTCCGAAAACTTACAGTCCTTAATTTTAAAAACCACCCCCAAAGGGCGCTTAACTTCGGTAAGAAAATCAATTGCTTTATCGGCAATAACGGCCTGGGAAAGACCAACTTACTGGATGCTATCTACTACCTCTGCCTTACCAAAAGCTACTTCAACAGCAGCGACCAGCAGAACATTTTGTTTGGAAAGGATTACTTTAGGTTAGATGGGGAACTAACTGTAAATCAGCAGGTTTTCAATATTGTTTACAAGGTTCAATCAGGCCGCAAAAAGGACCTTGCTGTTAACGACGCCCCTGTAACCAAGCTTAGCCACCACATCGGCCACTTCCCGGCGGTTATGATTGCACCTGATGATAACCAGCTGATATTGGGCGGTAGCGATGAGCGCCGCAAGTTTCTGGACAGCACCATATCGCAGGTTAACCGCGATTACCTGGAAAACCTCATTTTATACAACAAATACCTGGCGCAGCGCAACTCGGCCCTTAAGGACTTTGCCGAGAAGCGAAAGGTAGATAAAACCCTGTTGGAAAGCTACAACCTTAAACTGGCCGAATTAGGCAGTAAGATTTACGAGGCCCGCCGCGTAAGTATAAACCTGCTCCAGCCCATTTTTAAGCAGTATTACGGCCAACTGAGTTTGGAGCGCGACACCGTCAACTTCCGTTACGAATCGCAACTGCACGAAAAGCCGTTGGATATTTTGCTGGAGGAAGGCCTTGATAAGGACCTGGCCCTGCAGCGCACCGAATGGGGTATTCATAAGGACGATGTGGAGTTTTATATAGCCGCTAAAGCCGAGGATAACAGGGAGGACATCAAAATCAAAAAGTTCGGTTCGCAGGGCCAGCAAAAGAGCTTTATCATCTCCCTGAAATTTGCCGAATACCAGTTTATACGCAACGCTACCGGTAAAAAGCCCCTTCTGTTAATTGATGATATTTTCGACAAGCTGGACCCCGACCGCAGCCGCCAGCTCATTCAGCTTATCTCCAATTCCGACTTCGGGCAGGTATTTTTAACCGATACGGATGCGGGCCATATATTGCACGAAATGAATGAGCGCCCTGAATTGATTGACATTGTGCGGCTTTAACAAATAAAAAAGCCCGTGCAAATGCACAGGCTCTTATAATTTTCACTTTAGCGACATTAGGCTGCAGCTGCAGCGTTGCCACCCGGGCCAACATACTGTGCATCGCCAAAGGCTAACATTGGTATAAATATAAAAGGCAGGAAAATCATGCCTATGGTAAAACCAACACCTTTGCCAAACGACTTCGACAACAGGTTTACAACCATAATGGCAACTATCAGGTTAACCAATGGTATAAACAGCAGCACAATCCACCAAACCGGTTTGCCAACTATATCTAAAAGCACTACATAATTGTATATAGGCACAATAGCTGCCCAGCCCGGTTTGCCGGCCTTGGTGTAAAGCTTCCACATAGAAGCGATTAACAGAATAACAACGAGTAAGTAGAAAACTATTACTCCGGTAGGTAGTTGAGGTGTTTGATCCATAATATTGGGTTTTGGGTTGATGCTTACTCTTATCGGTTTTCAGCTATCCCGGCAGGTTAAGCCCTGCGGCTTTAGTAAATCATAAATTGCTTAGCTAAAAGCAGGGGGTTGTCAGCCCTAACTTGTTCCGACTAAGTGTGCGGGTTTTGCATAAAGATAAACTTCCCCATATATCAAGGAAAATTTGTTTATCCACACCTGCTACGGTAAAGTGTTACATATAACCATTTAGCAATCAAATGGTTTTTCGGAATTTATGCTGAAAAACAGGCAAGAGACCTGGTAGCTATAATCGGAAATACTCAAAGGTGGGGTACCCTTTTACGCCATCCTTATTAAAATCAAGGAAGCGGAGTTTGTAAAATTTGTCGTCATCAACCTTAACAAAGTAAACGTACCATGTTTTAGGGGTATAGGTGCCCAACTCATATCGTTTCCAGTCATAACCCACTGCATCGCGTTTGCTTTGCAGGCGGCTTATGTCAAAGTCGGCTATATCTACACTGTCAAAGTTTACTGTAGAATCCATATAGGCTGTTACGCGCGATGGGTTATGCAACACCCCTGTAACTTCGTAAGGCAGGTAATAAGGGTCGTAAAACACTACGGAGTAGCGCGTAAAGCAGAAATCCCACATGCTTTTATCAGGCTCTATATTATTTACAACCGAGCCGGTACCTGAGAAGGAGAAATAGCAATAATTCCGGCTTCCGTCTTTTGTAATAACACTGGTCTTTTTCACCGTGTCGTAGTCCAGGCGTTCATAAGTAATAGCATAGGAGCTTCCTGTAAAATCGCCCACCTTCATCTTAATACAACCCAATGGGTTTTGCTGGTTATCGTAGCCAAGGTTAATCACATATACCTTACCCTCCGATACCGGTAACCCGCCCTGTGGTAACCACCATTGGCCAATGGCATTACTGTCTTCATTAAACTCGCCCAGTTCATACTTCCAGTCAGCGCCTAAAGTATCAGCGTTGCTTACATCCCTCAGCTCCGTTTTGTTGGTTTTGGTAACGCTCATAAATTTAGCGGTATTAAGCCATATGTAGTAGCTGTTGTCTTTACACTCAAAAAGCAAATCGTAAGCAAGGCGGGTATTTTGGCTGATAATGCTGTTGCTTTCAAGGCTGTAGAAAAACTGGTCGTTATACTCCGGGCCCATGGGCACAACAAACGTTTGACCAATACCCTGGTTATTGGGCGGCGAGATGGCCTTTTCTTTAAAACAACTGCTTAACGAAAACAGCACAAGTGCCAGCACAGCGCTTACAGGCAACCGAAGTTTTAGAATAGTATGTTTAACAACTGTGCCCATTACTTAGAAAAATGCAGGATTAAAGAAGTGAAAAAGGTGCGGCCCCAGCCAATGTTTACACGGTCAGGGTTAACACTATGGCCAACTGCGCTAACATTTTGGGTGGCCACATTGGTAACACCCGCAAGGTTTTTACCCCCTACCACAAGCTGAATACGGTCCTTCCAAAAGTTGCGCGAAAGCGATACATCAATCATGTGGTATGCTGAACGAGTGCCTGCCTGTATGCCGCTGTTTACGCTAAATAAAGGTTTTACGCCATTGTACTTGTAGGTAACATTAATGCTTAGCTCGGCTTTAGGTATAGTGTAGGTTCCGCCGGCACTAACATCCGGGCTAAGTGTTTTTACTTTATCGGTACCCGAATTGGTATTGCTCAGGTCATAAAAGGTAAACATGCCTGATGCATTCAGCATGAGGCGGTCCCAACGGTAAGTAAGGGTGGTATTAGCGCCGTATGTCAGGTACTTTTTAATATTAAAGTACTCAAATTTAAGGGTAGAAGTTGGTGAAAACACCTGCACTAAATCAATTTTGTTAGTGATGTAGTTAAAGAAACCAGCCACATTAATAGTAAGGCTATGGTGGTTAATGGGTTGCGTGTATTCCACACTACCGTTAACACAATGGCTTGTTTCTGCCTTTAACTCGGGGTTGCCTTTTATGTTGTGGTCGCTGTTGTAAAAGTCCAGGTACATCTCCTTAAGCGAAGGTGCCCTGAAACCCCGGCTGTACGACAAGCGCGCCACCATAATGTTTTTGTAGTTGTACTTAAAGTTGATGCTGGGGATTAGAGGAGCCGGGAAGCGGGTGTTATAAATAATACGTACGGCCGGTTGCACATCAAAACCCTCTATAGGGGCAAACTTCATGCAGCCGAAAAAGGCAAAGTCGGTCATATCCTGCTTGCCTTTATCAATGCGGTGTTGCACTATGTATTCCTTGCTTATCTCTCCACCAAACTGAAACTGCAATTTGTTTCTCCAAACCGGGAAGGTATACGTTGGCCGAAACAATATCTGGTGGTAATATGCAGTATCCTGTTCTACATCGCTGGGCACCAGTTGCTCATTAAGCGTAACCAGGTTTTTCACGTACTTGTTGGTATAGCGTATAAAGCCGGAATAAGCCAGCAGCACTTCCAATTGGTTGTTATCGCTAAAGCGGTACATAAACGAAGTTGAAAACCGCGGGCGGTAAGTAAGGTAGTGGTAATCGTTACCAATATAAGTTAAGCTGGTATCGCCGTTATCGTAGTTAAGCGCCTGGTGCGGTGCGCTGCGGTCCAGCATCAATTCCCTGAAAAAAGAGCCCAGTACACTAACGCGGAAACGGTTACCGGTATAAATGTATTTAGCATCCGCAAAGTATTGTTCGCGGGGCTTCCACTCCTGGTAACGGCGCACAGTATCAAGGGTGGTAAACCCATCAAAAAAATTGCGGCCTGCACTTAAGTAAACCTGGTTTTTCTTAAAGGCAAAGCCGCCGTTAACTTCAACGTTATACTGGCCCACCGTTTCGTAAAAAGCCTTAAGGCTTACGTTCACCTTCTCTTTCTGAAAGTTCTTCGTAATTACATTTATCACACCGCCCATAGCATCGCTGCCATAAATAACCGAAAGCGGTCCTTCCACTATTTCAATACGCTCAATGTTATTGGTGTTTATCTGGCTAAGGTCTAACTTACCATCAAGGCGGCCCACAATAGGCACGCCATCCACCATTATCTTCACTCCTTCTCCCGAAATACCGTTTATACCAAGGCTGCTTCCAAAAACAGCATCCTGCCCTAAATCAATATTCAGTTCATTCTGCAAAGCCTCACGCAGGTTATTGGCTCCCTTGGTCTTTAACTGGTCTGCCGTAATAACCTTAACCTGGTAAACCGATTTCTTAACGCTGTTTGGCGAGTACTGGCCCGTAACAACAACATCATTCATATTTTGAGCAACCGGCTTTATAAAATAGGTGCGTGTATCGGGTGTGTAAATGGTATCAACAATGGTAGTAAACCCTAAAAAGGAAATACGAAGTATAGAGGGGTCAGAAAAGTTAAAGAAGAAATTACCAAAGGCATCCGTTAAGCCTGCCGTAAATTTCGATTTCTGCTTCTCGGCATTTAAAGGCACTATATGCACAATGGCATCCTGCAGGGCTTGCCCGTTATCTTCGCGTACAACTTTTACCGATGAGTTATCCGGTTCGGCAGCGCTAACAAACAGCGGCAAACCAAAGCCTGCAAAAGCACACAACAAAAGCCAATATTTACGAATCGCTGCACTCATGAAAATGACGCGGCAAAGTTACTGTTATTCAGCCCCTTACTTATGTGAGAATTGTCATGGAATTGTCATATTATCCCTTAAAAGGATAATATCCAAATGATAAAAATCAGGGGCCTGTTTAGCGACTAATTATAAAGCGTTGGGTGCTGCTTAAACCACCCGTAGTTACGCGCAACAGGTAGCTTCCGCTGGCCAAATTACTTACTGAAAGTTGGGCGCTGCTACCGGCTTGTACTTCTGACGAAAGGAGGCTACCCTGCAGGTTGTATATCTCAATAGTGCGCTCCTCATTACTGCTAAACACCGCATTAATTACATCGCTGCACGGGTTAGGGTAAACGCTGCTGATAAAATCAGGCTTAACCTCATTAACGCCTGTTGCGTTAAGCGTTTCTTTATAAAAAGAAACTACCCCGGTTGAACTGTTATAACCGGTAAAAACCAGTTTATAATAGCCGCTATAGGCTGTCTGCACAAAGTAGGATAAGGAGTCAACAATATTGTAGGTGCTGCTGGGGAAATCAAAGTATTTCCACGCCCAGCCTACCGAGTTAAAGTTGCCCGAGTTTGTAAGGCCGCTATCATCATTAGATGCGGTTGGCACCCCGTTTCGCGCTGCAACCACAGTGCCGGTATTGCCCAGCACACCAACTACGGGGTAAGTAGTATCAGGTATAACGTTGGTAGCCGCGTACCGGGTAAACAGTAATTGCCAGGTGCTGGCAAGCGGTTCTTTATTTATCACCTGGTTGTTACTTAAGTTCAGGTAAGCAAAATTTCTTCCCTGGTAATCCTTCTTCTTAACGTAAACATTCTGTAAACCCGAGTTATCAATGTTCGCATATTTCAGGTTGTAAGCAGTATCGTACACCAGGTTCTCCACAATAAACTTCTTCACTTCGCCATTAGGCAATTCAAACAAGTAAAGAGAATCACCCGTAACGTTGTGCGTTACCTGGCTGTAAACGCCCCAGCCAAAATCAAAAAAGTTGCCTTTGTTGCGGTTAGAGTTTAAAGCCCCTTCGTCCATCGTGCTGTCTGAATCATGCAATTGCCTCCAGCTGTGAAAACCTGTAGTATCGAGGGTATTGAAAGAGGCGGCATCCGCATTAGGAACATAATAAACTTTTACACCGTTTGCTTCATTTATACGGATAGTGGTGCCGCCAAGCGGGGCGTTGGGGAACTGAGTTGGGCGAACGCTTAAGGCTATATCCCAATCGGTATTAGAGGTTACCGTTTTTTGGCCCGAGCTTAAATCATAAAAAACCATATCGGTGGTGCCCGCATTTAACGAAACCGAATCATTAGCCGTTACCTGAGAATAAATATTTGTAAATATGCTTACCGTAAACAGACAAAGTACCCACCTTAACATAATTGCGTAATTTTGCGCAAAGGTGCGGCTTTAGCACCTAAAGCAGGAATGTAAGCGTGTCATAATTCTGTCATTTTTTAAAATTTAATGCATGATTTCTAATAGTTTGCCCGCTAACGCAAGGGTGTGGGTTTACCAGAGTAACAGGAGTTTTACCCCGCAGGAAATAGCCGGAATTGAACCGAAGTTAAAGGACTTTGTTAACCAGTGGACCTCGCACAAAGTAGGGGTAGAAGGCGACGGAGCTGTACTTTACAACCGCTTTATCGTGCTAATGGCCGATGAAGAAAAGGTAAAGCTTGGCGGCTGCTCCATTGATTCTTCCGTTCATTTTATCAAGGGCCTTGAAAAAGAATATGGACTGAATTTTTTCGACCGCTGGAACATAGCTTACCTGCAGGGTGGCATTGTGCTTAGCTGTAACCGGCCCGAGTTCGAAAAGTTGGTAGAAGAAGGTAAGGTTACCGACGACACCATAGTGTTTAACAACCTGGTAAGCACCAAACAGCAACTGCAAACCTCCTGGCAAATTACATACGGCAAAAGCTGGCTTAAAAACCTGGCGCCGGTTAATTCGGGTTTTACGTCAATTCTTTAAATTTTCCGAACTTATAATTGGGCATTGCGTTGTTTTAATCATTTTTGAGGCCCTTAAGTAAAGTGATGAAAAAAGCAATCCGATACGCCCTTGTTTTGTGCCTTCCGGCAGCTATTGTTATGTATGGTATAAGCTGCAATAGCAAAAAGGCAGCTAACGTAATGCTGGACGTAGCCGCTAATCCATTCGAAAAATTATCGGACTACAACTTTTTTACAGGTACGCTAAATGAATTAAAACCCAATAACCGGGTGCTGCCCTACGACCTTGTTACGCCGCTGTTTACTGACTATGCTTTTAAAGCAAGGTTTGTTTACATGCCCGAAGGTAAGGCCGTAAGTTACGACACCGGCCAGGTGCTTCAGTTTCCGGTGGGTACCTGCCTTATCAAAAACTTCTATTACCCCGAAGATTTCAGAAAGCCCGAAGGCGAAAGGCGCATTATTGAAACCCGCCTTCTTATCCATCGAGAAGAAGGTTGGGATAACCTGGATTACATCTGGAACGAAGACCAAACCGAAGCCCTGCTTGAAAATACAGGCGGAATTAAAAAGGTAAGCTGGACCCACTTTGACGGCAGTAAAAAAGAAATTGAATACGTTATACCCAACAAAAACCAGTGCAAAAGCTGCCATTGGAGGAATGATAAATCCTTCTCTCCCATCGGCCCAAAAATCCGCAATCTAAACCGCGATTATGCCTATGCCGATGGCACCGAAAACCAGATTAGCCGTTGGACTAAGATGGGCTTTTTAACCAATGCCCCGGCACCTGAGCAAGCGCCTCGCCTTGCCGACTGGAAGGACAGCGCTCATTATAACGTAAATGAAAGGGCCCGCGCTTACCTTGAAATGAACTGCGGCCACTGCCATAACCCCAACGGCCCGGCTTATACTTCCGGTCTGTTCTTAAACGTTGGCAACCAGGTTCCTGATAATCTCGGCATCTGCAAAGTACCTGTTGCGGCAGGTAAAGCAACGGGTGGCTTAAACTTTGATATTATGCCCGCTTACCCTGATAGCTCAATTCTAATTCACCGCGTGGCATCAACCGACCCTGCAGTTAAAATGCCTGAATTGGGCCGCGTAATGGTGCATACCGAAGGCCTTGCACTGCTAACCCAATGGATTGCTGAAATGCCTGCTAACCATTGCAACGCAAAATAGATTAAGAAATACTGTAAATAGAAAACGCCCCGCAAGTGCAGGGCGTTTTCTATTTAAGGCAAAACCTGTTTACTGTTTTACAAATGTTCTTACTGATTCTCCAAAGCTGGCATTAAGCACTACATAAGAGAAAGAGGTGTCGCCGGGCTTACACGGTTAAGGTCATCATCCTTTACGGTGGTAGTGCCGTAACCAAGTGAGCGCTTTTCGCGTTGTATAGCCAGGGCAGTTACCACAACTTCATCAAAGGTGGTGTTATCCGTTTCCAGCATTACATTTATAGTGGGCTGCGTGCCAATGGGCACCACCTTCTTTTGAAAGCCTATATAGCTTATCAGCAGGTTTTTGGCGCTGTCGCTTACGGCTAAGGTGTATTTTCCGTCAATGTCGGTTACGGTACCGTTGGTGGTATTTTCCTCTACCACATTGGCTCCTATAAGGGGTTGTCCGTCACTGCCGGATAGTACCACCCCGTTTATGCTGCGTTGGGCGTACAGGTTGCCTATACACAGCAGCAGAACCAATAAAACAATTGCTTTGTTGAATTGCTTCATACATAAAGTTTTGGTTAAGAAATAGGTTATCGCATTTAAAAATTAACGTAAAATTACCCACATTTTATACCCTTTAACATACTCCCGGGCCTGTTACTTGTTCACACTCAACTGATTTTAATTTAAAAAGGAGCCTTGTTTTTTAGCTGATGTTTAGCCTGAACCGCACAATGTTTAACAGCCAATCATTTATTTTTTTACGTTTGCCTCTCTACAAATCGCAAACATGAACGACAACCTCAGAATAAGAATGGAAGACATCTTCCAGGAAGCCGACCGCCTTATCAGCGAACAGAAAATAGGTGAAGCATTTAACAAGCTAACCGGTATTGTGCAGGAAATGCCCAATTTCGGAAAGGCTTATAATCACATCGGCTGGATTTACGAAACCAAGTATAAGGACTACCCTAACGCGGAGAAGAATTATAAACAGGCTATTGAATACGCGCCTGATTATCATGCGGGCTATTATAACTACTCTATTGTGTTAAGTACCCTGCAGAAGTGGGATGAGTTACAGGCTTTGCTGGATAAGGCCCTTACCGTGCCCGGCATAAACAAGGGGACTATCTACAACGAGTACGCTATAATGTTTGAAGCCCGCCAAAAATACAAGGAGGCCATAGACGCCTACAAAAATTACATAGCCAACAGCTTTGATAATAAGCAGATTGATACCGCCAAGGATAGCATTGAGCGCTGCAAAAAGAAGATGGAGATATTCAGCCTGTAACAGTTACTGGTTGGAATCGCGCTTTACGGTATAAATTACCAGTACTATAAAACCAAGGGCAAGGGCTACCAACAAAATCTCCTGTCCGTACTGCCAGTGTAACATCTTAAACAACACGCCAACAGCCAGCAAAAATGCTGCAATAGCGCTTATTTTCGAGGTAACCCCCTCTTCTGAGCCCAGCCTGATAGCAGCTGTTATACCAACCGTTGCCAGGCCACAGATAAGCATAATATTAGCGCCGGGCCAGTGCATCAGTTTAAAAAGAAAACCGGCAAGGGCCACTACCATGGCAATGGGAAGTATTACATTTAAAGAGTTCTTCATGTTAACTAAAAGGCGTAGCCCAGGTTTATTTGTCCGCACAGGTTAAGGTGCCGCAAAGATTTTACTAAATAATACGGAGACCGGGAACTCCTGTTATTGGTAGCATCGTAGCTAATCGTAAAACTGTTTTTGTATCCCAGTCCGCTGAAAATTTCTGCATACCAATGGTCGCCCATCTGAAATTGATAACCAACTATTGCATTGGCATTAAAGTTATTAATTGTAAGGTAATCGCCGTTACCATGGCGCTCTTTTAACTTCACAAAGTTATAAGAAACATAAGGGCCTATAAACAGTCCTTCCGGAGCCCTAAAACCTTTTAAAGGATAAAAACGATAGCCCACCGCAACACGTCCCCCTCTTATGCTGTATTGCGAAAGAAAGGAACTCTTTGGCCTGAGTAACGCATCCACTATCAAGACAGGGTTGGGGTAGTTGTAAGAGCCGGTAACGGTTAAGGAGTGGTTGTAGGCCAGCATGCGCTCGTAGGTTAGTCTAAGCTCGCCGCACAAAATAATCTGGCCTGTTATATAACTAAAGGAACTCCACTTTATAACGTTATCCCTCTCGGCAAAACGCGGAGTTTTAAAGCCCTGAAAACCGGTGCTGTCCTTTGCCTGTGCCCCGGCAACAACAGATAAAGAAAGTAGTAATGAAAGCAGTGTAAGCTGTTTCATTGCCGTAAACATTATTGCAGCAGTTCAGCTAACTTTTGATCTAAAGCCGGGCCACGCAGGTTTGTAGCAACAATCTTCCCCTCTTTATCCAACAGAAAAGTGGCCGGTATGCCCTGCACGCCGTACTTCATAGCGGCTTCGCTTTGCCAGTATTTCAAATCGCTTACCTGGTTTTCCCACTGCATGTTCAGCTTCTTAATGCTGCTTTTCCATGCCTCGGCTTCCTTATCTAATGATACACTGTAAATAGTAAACCCTTTGCTTTTATACTTGTTATAAGCTGCCACTACATTCGGCATTTCCATACGGCAGGGGCCGCACCACGAGGCCCAAAAGTCAATCAAAACCACTTTGCCACGTAAGGAAGACAACTTGATCTTCGTGCCATCCGGGTTTGGCAGGTCAATTTCAGGAGCAATTTTGCCAACCTTCACAGCTTCGGCAGCATCCAGAATAGCCTGTTGCGCCTGCGCCTGTTGGCTCATTTGGTTTACTATGGCTCGGAACTCTTTAGCGTAGGATGAGTTTGGCAATTCTTTATCCAAACGGTCAGCCACAGCCTTATTCTCTTTCAAAAATTTATCAGGCGGCGCATTGGTAACATAAAATAAAGCTACAAAAGGGCTCCTGGCATTTGTATAACCATCGCGCAGTTGTTTTTCGTAAGCGGCACCTGCCTGGTTTAAAGCGTTTGCCACCATTGCCAGCGAGTCGGCACTCATGCCCATTTGCTGGTAAGCATAATAAGTATTCTTTAGCGTGTTAAGGTTGCGCTGTGTTTCGTTAACGGTTTTAATGGCTGTTTGAAATTCATCATTCTCTGCAGAGCCTGTTACTTTAAACGCATCCGGCCGTGCTAAATCAATATCCATTTTATAGGCTGTGGGTTCAAGCAGAAACAGCCAAAAAATCTGGTCGCTTAGTTTAATGCGGTAGTAGCCTTTCTCGGAAACACCTTCCAGCTTAAAATTGCCCTGTGGGTCAACTTTGGCCGAATCAATTACGGTAACCTGCTGCAGAGATAGTTTCTCCAGCAAAACCGAACCTGCATTGTAGTTTTTAATAGTGCCCTGTATGCTGTATTTATCGTTATTGGAAGCGCCACGGTTGCAGGCCGTAAACACAACAAGCAGCAGTATAACACTGTATATTCTTTTCATCATAATCTTAAAATTAGCGCTTAATTCTCAAGCTTTTCAATTACCAGTTTGTTTGTCACTTTGGGGTCGGCTTTACCTTTGCTGGCTTTCATAACCTCGCCAACAAACAAACCTACTAAACCTTTTTTACCTGCCTTGTATTCGGCCACCTTTTCAGGATATTTGGCAACTACCTCATCTACCAACCCCTTAATCAGGCCCTCATCGCTGTTTTGCAACAGGTTCAGTTCCTCTGCAATTTTAAGCGGCTCTTTAGCAGGGCTTTCAACCAATACAGGGAAGATTTTAGTAGAAGCTACCGAGAAGTTGGTTTTGCCCTCATCTATGAGGGCTATCATAGCTGCAATTTTAGGCGCACCCACCTTAAACTCCTGTATTTCCAATCCATTCTCGTTCAGGTAGCTTTTTATAGGGCCAATCATCCAGTTACTGGCGGCTTTGTAGTTGGTAGTATACGTAATAAGCTCATTAAAATAATGGGCGGTAAACTTATCATCGCTTATCAGGCGCGCATCATATTCAGGCAAACCGTATTTACTTACGTATTCCTCTTTCAATTCTGCCGAAAGCTTTGGCATATGCGCCTTAACATTGGCAATGTATTCATCCGTTAAAACCACCGGTGGTAAATCAGGTTCAGGGAAGTAACGGTAATCGTGCGCATGCTCTTTGCTTCGCTGGGTAAGCGTAATGCCTTTTACAGCATCAAATCCGCGGGTTTCCTGCGTTAGCTTCTCTCCTGCTTCAATAGCATCTACCTGGCGCTTAAATTCAAACTCAATGGCACGCTTAACGTTGCGCATACTGTTCATGTTCTTTACCTCGCTGCGCGGGTTGTAAGCAGTGGTGCCTTTAATTCTTACCGAAATATTGGCATCGCAACGCATACTGCCTTCCTCCATATTTCCGTCACATATGTCAAGGTAACGCACCAACTTGCGCACCTCAGCCAAATAGGCCATAGCTTCATCGCCGCTGCGGATATCCGGTTCGCTCACAATCTCAATAAGAGGCACCCCCGCACGGTTAAGATCTACAAGGGTGAAGTAAGGGTCCATGTCGTGCGTACTTTTACCGGCATCTTCTTCCATGTGTATGCGCGTTAAGCGCACTTTTTTCTTTTCTCCATTCAACTCAAACTCTATAACACCTTCGGTGCATATGGGTGTTTTATCCTGGGTTATCTGGTAACCTTTCGGCAAATCGGCATAGAAATAGTTCTTGCGTGCAAACTGATTTTCGTGGCGGATAACGCTGTGGGTAGCCAAACCAACTTTAACAGCAAACTCAATAGCGGTTTCGTTCACCATAGGTAAAGTGCCCGGGTGACCTAAAGAAAGCGGGCTAACCTGCGTATTTGGCGACTCACCAAAATCGGTAGCATCAGCACAATACATTTTGCTTTTAGTAGAAAGCTGGGCGTGCACTTCCAACCCTACAATCACTTCATATTTATCGTATACACTATCACTCATTTCGCCAATTCCGTATTATATCTGATAATAAGGGCGTAAACATAACTTTTTTAGCCGTTTTAGCCCACATTCCGATGGTTGCAGGCCCTCAAATTACTGCTTTAAAAGCCCCTCTAAAAAGTGGGCGTATAAAGCATGGCCGTGGCTGGTAAAATGTCCGTCTGCGGGGTCATAATCCTGCCTGCCAACAGGCGAAACAATATAGGGCGTAGTATTCAGCAGGCCAAAGACGGTGGAGGGGCGTTCCAGGCTATCATTCATCACCATCGGTATAACAACCAGCTTAAAACGTGCACCGTTCTCTACCGCAAGCGTTTGAATAGAATCTATTTGTGCATTTGAAAAAGGTACAGAATGTTCATGATTTGCAGGGGCCCCAACATCACCCTCAAAAACGGGGTGGATAAATCCGTTTTTATATAGGGCCGACCAAAGCAAGCTGCTTAAAGCGGTGTAGCTACACATCCTGTTAAAACCGGTATTAGCCGGTATAGCAACTGTATGCCTTGCAAAATCGTAGGCTTGTTGCGCGCTGCTAAACTCCCTACCCTCGTAATAGCTATACAGGCTACCTGCGTTGGTTTCATACAATATCGGGAACCCCGCTTTCACCGGTCGGTAATCATACATTACATCATTACCCATAAAGAAGTTTACCACAACAACATCGGGTTTTAAAGCCGGTATGTATTGGCGTGCAATAGCAAGGTATTGGCTGGGGTCAGCCCCCGAAACACCGGTGTTAAACACGGCAAACCCACGTGCAAGTAATATATCTGCAAAGCTGTTGCCTATCTTTTTGGCGGAATGCCCCCATGTAAATGAATCGCCGATAAACAACACTTTAACCGCGCCTTTGTAGTTGCGGAAAGCAATACTGCGGAATCCATCCGTATTAATTGGCCCTTGTACATATTGTACAATAGCGCTATCCAATTCTGAACGGGGGCCATCAGCAATAATGCGATTGTAAACCTTTTGCAACTCCCCATCTTCCTTCCCTGCCTTAAGGCTTCGTATCTCTTCAATAGCCGTTTTAATCTGCCAACTCAGGTGCCTGCTCCCATATTGCCAAAAACGAAGTTGGCTGATCGAATCCTGAAAACCCGTATGCACTTTAAACACCCCCAGGCTATCGGCGTAAGGCCATAGTATAAATCAAGCTTGCCAACTTCAGTAAACCATTTCTCACGTTTGTAGCTGCCGGGCTTATAGCCGGCTATACGCAAACCTGTTTCACCAATAAGTAATGCAATTAATATGGAGACAAATAACAGTGTTTTGTTTTGCCTCTTCATATCACTAAATAAAGTGCTGCTTGCTTTGTCATCAACATAGTGCAATTCCAATACGTGCCGTTAAAGCCTCAACGCAAAGTGCGCCTGCACCAGCAAAGCTTTCTGAAATAACTATTAACTCATATTTGCTGTAGGTCCGCATGCCAAATCAAGTTAGTAAACATAATAAATTCGCAACAGGGGTTTACCGCTGTTAAGCCTATTTGTCTTTCATCCAAAATTCTATGTGCGGGGTATTTCTCCATGTTTCGCCGGCCAGTTCCTTTTCAGAAATAAACGAGGCTGAGTCCTCTGTAACAGGCCGGTAAACCGAAACCAGGCTGTAATCCTGTAAAAATGCAAGACGCCAATGTTCAAATCTCTCAAATTGAGTTTGATTACAAATTTGCAAAGCCCCTGAATGATATACAAACAACTTTGAAGGGTTTGCCTCTATTTGTAGTTTATACTCATCCAACATTGCCTGGCTATAAGGTTGACATTCAAACAACGGATAATTGTAAATATATCCCGAAGCAGAAACGCGATTGGCATAAAACAACAGTTCAGGTTCATTGCTGAATATGCTTAACTTCTCGTTTTCCGGTATAAGTTTGCTGATGTAAGCACCAACTGCAGGCATTTCCTTAAACATCCCCCATTTATAGTGTTTCGATAAAACAATTTCAGGCCTGTCTTTAAACAACATATCTCTTTGCGCAATAAAGAATACGGTAAAGCAAAAAGTTACCAGCAATTGGGCCAGTTCTTCTCTGCGGTGGGCCACATAAAAATAAGCGCAGCCTGTAATTGCAGCAAGCGCCGGATAAGCCAAAATAAAATAATGCAACCTGAAGTAAAACCCCGTACTAAGCGCCACAACCGAAAAGGCCAGCCACACTATAATCAATCCGTTTTTCCTAAAATGATAAAAAACTATTACCAGCGAAATTGCCGTTAAAACCCAAATTGCCGGAGCGCCACTAATCAATTGAATCAACTTCCCGGGCACACCTGCGCGGGAAAGACCCAGGTAAGCGTACGCGTACTTAACGGTAAGAAAAATAAATTTCTCACTTAGGCCATTCCAAAGCACCCATTTAACTAACGATGCCAAAATTATCAGGTATCCTCCAACAAATACCGTTAACACGCGTACTTGTGCAGCTATTCTGTACCTGTAAACAGAAATCCACAGTAGCAGCATACCAAAAACGCTGAAGGCATAGCCATGCTGTTTCATAACTACAGCCATTGCCAATAAAGCACCGCCTATAATCACATACAATACTGTATTGGTGGCCTTATAACGTAACAACGCCCATATACCGGCTACCGCAAACAGGTTAACAAAATGTTCTGAGTTTGCCATCAGCCCTTCACCTTCCATGGTGCCAATAAGGGCGAGATAAGTTAAGGAAGCTACCGCTCCTGCAATGGCGCCCTTATGAACCAGGCGAACAATACCGTAAATGCCCAATGCCGTTAGCAGCACTATAACCGTTACGCCATAACGGATAGCTTCTATAGACTCTCCACCAATAGCCATTAACAACGAATACATGAAATAGGTGCCTGGAAACTTCATGTTATAGGCATCCTTGTATGGCAGCTTTCCGTGTAAAATCAGGCTACCCGCGTAGGCATATTCGCCCTCATCCCGTTCAAGCGGTATGTGCGCATACCTGAAACGAACAAAAAGCAACAACGCTAAAGCTACAGAAAGTAAGAGCAGAAATAAGCCTTGGGGAACAGTTGACTTGGCAAACCTTATTTTCTGCATATTACTCAGGGGTATAATTAGCTAAAGCGCTTACGTAAAGCAGCGCTTAACTCATCCACCTCAGCCACACTACCGGCACTTGCCTGCACAAAATCGGCAGGGCCACCACCTTTAATAGTAGCGGAAAGCTCCTTTAGCAAATCGCCCGCCTTAATTCCTAAAGAAGGTGCTACACGCAGGTGAACAACCTGCTTGCCATTAGCTGTTGTAGAAAGCAGAAATACATAACCATCCTTTGCCTCGTTAACCAGGCCAATACCCAGTTTGCGCAAAGCATCGGCAGAGTTTACCTCCCCTACTTTAGCGGTCAGCAGTTTCACATTGCCTTTCTGCTCAATCGCTGCAGTGTATTGCTTTAATAAACCACCAATCAGTTTATCCTGCAGTTGCTCATTCTCCTTTTGCAGTTGTGCGCTTTGCTCCTGCAGGTTCTTTACACTCTGCACCACATTTTTAGCACCCTTAAACAATTCAGTAATCTGGTTCAGTTCACTCACTTTGGCATCAACAAACTCCAAAGCCTTGCGGCCGGTAACGGCTTCAATACGGCGCACACCGGCGCTGATAGAACTTTCTGAAATTATCTTGAACAAGCCAATCTCACCTGTGCTGCGCACATGCGTACCGCCGCACAATTCGCGACTGAACTTTTCATCAAACGTAATTACGCGTACAAACTCGCCATACTTTTCGCCAAACAGCATGGTTGCGCCTAACTTCTCCGCCTCTTTAATAGGCACATTGCGCTTTTCGTCAAGGGCAATGTTTTCCATTATGCGGTCATTCACTATCTGCTCCACCTTGGCTATTTCTTCCTCGCTTAACTTAGCAAAGTGTGCAAAGTCAAACCGTAAATAATCCGGATGTACCAATGAGCCTTTCTGTTGCACATGGTTGCCCAACACAGTGCGTAAAGCGCTTTGTAACAGGTGCGTGGCAGAGTGATTCTTGCGGATATCATTCCTGCGGCGTTCATTAATTTTAGCATGCACCTTGCCTTCAGGCTTAGCGGGTAGTTTCTTTACCCAGTGCACAATAAGGTCATTTTCCTTTTTGGTATCCAGCACATCAATCTTTTCGCCACCAAAATCCAAATAGCCGGTATCGCCTATCTGCCCACCGCTTTCTGCGTAAAAAGGCGTTTTGTCTAACACTACCTGAAACAACTCCTTATCCTTCTGCTTAACACTACGGTATTTCACAACCTGTGCATCGGCCTCCTCATAGTCGTAGCCAACAAAATCAGTTTTGGTATCGGCCTCCACATTCACCCAATCGCCCTGTTCGGTTGCTTGTGCAGCGCGCGCACGGTCTTTTTGGGCAGCCATCTCCTTTTCAAAGCCCGCTTCATCAATAGCATATCCCTTTTCAGAAGCCATCAGGCGAGTAAGGTCTAAAGGAAAACCATAGGTATCAAAAAGTTCAAAGGCAACGGGGCCTGCCACGGTAGATGATTTGGTTTTACCCATCTCCTCTTCAATAGCAGCAAAGCGGCGTATACCGTTTGAAAGCGTTTTCAAAAAACTATTCTCTTCCTCCTTTATTACCGTTTCAATAAACTCCTTCTGCTTCGCAATCTCCGGGAAGAAATCACCCATCTCTTTGCAAAGCACATCCACCAGCTTATAAAGTAAAGGCGTATCACATTCTAAGTAAGTGTAATAATACCGCACAGCGCGGCGCAGTATACGGCGTATTACATATCCCGCCCCTGTGTTGCTTAGCATTTGTCCATCGGCAATGGTAAAGGTGATGGCGCGTATATGGTCGGCCACAACACGCATAGCAATGTCTACCTTTTCATCCTTTCCATATTGCTTATTGGTTATAGCGCCAATCTGCTGTATAATGGGTTGAAAAACATCCGTATCGTAATTGCTGGTTTTCTTTTGTATGGCAACGCAAAGGCGCTCAAAGCCCATGCCTGTATCCACATGCTGTTTAGGCAGCTTCACCAGGCTTTTATCGGCCTTGCGCTCAAACTCCATAAACACATTGTTCCAAATTTCAATCACCTGCGGGTGGCTGGCATTTACAAGGTCCTTACCGTCTAACTTCATACGGTCTTCATCGCTGCGCAGGTCAATGTGTATTTCGCTGCAGGGGCCGCATGGGCCTGTATCGCCCATCTCCCAAAAATTGTCCTTTTTGTTGCCTCTAAGTATGCGGCTCTCGTCACCAATCAGCCCCTTCCATAAATCATACGATTCCTGGTCAAAAGCCAATCCTTCTTTATCGTCCCCTTCAAATACGGTTACATACAGTCGGTCTTTATCCAGCTTATATACTTCCGTTAAAAGCTCCCAGCTCCACGTCAACGCATCCTTTTTAAAATAATCGCCAAAGCTCCAGTTGCCCAGCATCTCAAACATGGTGTGGTGGTACGTGTCAACCCCCACTTCTTCCAAATCGTTATGCTTGCCGCTTACACGCAGGCACTTTTGGGTATCGGCTACACGGGCATATTTAACAGGCTGGTTGCCTAAAAATATATCCTTAAAGGGCGCCATACCGCTGTTAATGAACATCAGGGTAGGGTCGTTTTTAACCACAATAGGCGCCGAAGGCACAATCTTATGCCCTTTGCTCTCAAAAAAATCTAAAAATGCCTTCCGTATCTCTGCCGACCTCATATTTGCCCTGTTAACTCTTTTTGTTTTAACAATAACTTGTTCTTGATAAATTTGGAACTCCCGCGGGGCATGCCCGGCGGGGGAGGCACGAAAATAAGAGAAGACATTAAATAATCGCACTCCCTGGAACCGGGTGCATTAAAGTCCTTCTGTTTGGCGGAAGGATTTAGATGAGGATTCTGGTATGGCCCTTTTCAGAAAGAAACAGAAATACATATTTAACACCCAAACCCTGAGCTACGAAAAAGCCGTAGTTAGCTGGACCGCCCGCATCCTTCGCTTTTTGGGCTTTATGGTGGCCGCTTTGGTGTTTTCGCTGGGTATCTCCACCATTTATTACAAGTTCTTCGATTCGCCCAAGGAGAAAATCCTGAAGGCAGAACTGAACGAAATGAAGGACCAATACTCCATCCTTAACCAGGAAACCCAACGTCTTTCGGAGGTTTTGGCAGACCTGCATTATCGCGATGGCAACATCTACCGTGTGCTGTTTGAAGCCGACCCTATTAATAATGATGTATGGGAAGCTGGCTCAGGCGGTGTAAACAAATACCGTGGGCTGGATAAATACGACAATGGCGAGATTATTAAGGACGTAGCCATGAAGGTGGACAAGCTTAAAAAGCAGATGGTAGTACAGAGCAAAAGCTACGATGAAATTGCCGAGATGATTAAGAATCAGCAAAAGATGCTTAGTTCTATCCCCTCTATACAGCCTATACCAAATAAAAAGCTGGAGCGTATGGCCTCAGGCTACGGCTGGCGTATTGACCCTGTTTATAAAATCCAGAAGTTTCACGAGGGAATGGACTTTACCTGCCCTGTAGGCACCGAAGTGCACGTTACCGGAGATGGGGTTGTTGAAACCGTTAACTACTCCTTTAATGGCTACGGCAACGAGATTATAGTTAACCACGGCTACGGCTACCGTACCCGTTATGCGCACCTTTCGCGGTTTAAAGCTACGCCGGGGCAAAAAGTTACCCGGGGCGAGGTAATTGCCTTTACCGGTAGCACGGGTAAATCAACCGGGCCGCACCTGCACTATGAGGTGATAAAGAATGGCAATGCGCTTAACCCCGTTTACTTTTACTATAACGATTTGAAAGATGCCGATTTCGAAAAAATGCTGGAGCTTTCAAACAACCCCGGCCAAACGCTTGATTAGGCCAGTGCGGAAGTTAGAGTGCAGATTGTAGAATGAAAACACTTAAGTTTTGACTTTTATGTCCGGAAGTCTGCCACAAGATCTTAAAGCCAGAACCAAAAGGTTTGCAATTGATGTTGTAAAATACTTTTCAGCTATGCCTTCGGGCAGTTTTAAAAATACAATAGGTCATCAACTATTGCGTTCAGGTACTTCTGTAGGTGCCAATTACAGAGCCGCTTGTAGAGGGCGGTCTAAAGCCGAATTCAATGCCAAACTAGGTATTTGCGAAGAAGAATGTGATGAGGTAATGTTTTGGCTGGAGGTAATTAAGGCTACAGAAAACTACAGCCCAAGTGAAACAGATAGAATATGGAAAGAAGCAGATGAATTAGTTAGAATTTTTGTAACCTCGCTAAACACTTCTAAGGGAAGGTAGAACCGGGTTTGTATTAATTCCGAATTCCGCCCTCTGAAATCCGAATTGATGTCATACAGGGAAAAAGAAATAGAGAAACTATACTACAGCATTGGCGAAGTGGCCGAAATGCTTTCGGTTAATACTTCCTTGCTTCGCTATTGGGAAAAGGAGTTCGACATCCTTCGCCCTAAGAAGAATGCTAAAGGCGATCGTTTCTTTACCAAAGCCGATATAGAAAATATCAAGCTTATACACCACCTGGTTAAAGATAAGGGCTACACGCTTGAAGGCGCCAAGCAACAATTGAAAATGAAATTTGACGGCGAAAAAAAGAAGCTGCTGCTGATTGAAAAACTGAAAGAGGTTCGTGGTTTTTTAAGCGAATTGAAAGACCAGTTGGAAAAATAACCGCCACTGCCATTCCCCCTCTACCCATGAAAAAACAATTGTGCTTTATCCTATTGCTGCTGCTATGTCACCTGGCTTTTAGTCAGGCCGATAGCACAGTCATTGCTAACGACACCATTACCCTTATAGGTGTTGGCGATATAATGATGGGCTCCTTGTACCCTGAACCTGAATTACCCCCTGACGATGGCATACACTTGTATGAAGAAGTAGATACCTTTCTGCAGGATGCTGATGTAACTTTCGGTAATTTGGAAGGGGTGCTGATGGATAAAAACGGCCCTTCTAAAACCTGTAAGGACCCCAGCGTATGCTATGTTTTCCGGAGCCCGCAACGCTATGCCAAACTGTTGGTTAATGCCGGTTTTGATGTAGTAAGTGTGGCTAACAATCATGCCGGCGATTTTGGCGATGCAGGCCGCCAAAGCACCATGCGCACATTGGATAGCGCAGGCCTGGAGTATGCCGGGCAATTACAAAAGCAGGTAGCTATCTTTTACAAGAATGGGGTTAAGTATGGCTTTACGGCCTTCTCCCCCAACAACAATTGCATTAGTGTTAACGATACGGCGCAGGCAATAGCCATCGTAAAACAGTTAGACTCGCTGGTAGATGTGGTTATCGTTTCCTTTCACGGTGGCGCCGAAGGGGCCGCTTACCAAAACGTACCTAAAAAGCACGAACTGTTTCATGGCGAAGACCGTGGAAACGTTTACGAGTTTGCTCACCTGCTGGTTGATGCAGGGGCCGATGTTATTTTTGGGCAGGGCCCTCATGTGCTGCGTGCCGTGGAGGTTTACAACAAGCGCTTTATATCCTATAGTGCAGGCAACTTTTGTACGTACGGCGGCATGAGCGTTAACGGTGTAAACGGCTTAGCCCCCATTTTTAAAGTGTTTGCCAATAAAAAAGGCGAGTTTATTAAGGGGCAGGTTATCCCCTGTTATCAGTTATCGCACACTTACGTGCATTACGACCCCGATAAACGTGCCATTACTCTTCTTAAGTATCTAACCAAACAGGACTTTCCGGATTCTGATTTAACTATCACTGATGATGGCGAAATTCTTTTAAAAGGTGCTGAATAAGCCCTACTGAAACAAAGCCCAAAGGCAAAAACCGGCATAGGCCACACCCATTAGCAGGGCAACAACCATTACAAACCTTCCATCATTCCTGTAGTAGGCCCAACATAAGCGGAAATATATCAGCGCATACACAGTAGCAATAAGCAGAAAAAAAATGGCTACCGGTTCCTTATCATTCTTTAAAGAGAAGTCTATACAACTCGCAAAAAAGGCAATGGTACTCAACATTAAAACCGCAAATGCGAAAAGGGCAAAAACCACAGGGGCTTTAAAACTCATACCGCTTCATACCAATGTTCATCCGCATGCCTATATCAAAAATAAAGGCTGACTTATAAAGAAGCAGTTCGTTGATGGTATTGTTGCTGGTTTTAGTGCCTGTTTTAGCACGGTAAAGCACCTGCGCATCAAAGTAAATGTTATGCCATGGCTGATAGGTACCTGTTAACTGAAAGTAAGTTATAGTTCCTTTAGCACCCTGCCCCATTTTATTGCCAAACTCGCGCGATACGGTAGTTCCGCCGTTAGAGTTCTGCAATATGTCTCCGCCAAAGTTAGTCCAGGTGTTATCCAGGTTTAGGGTATCATCGCCTACACGGGCTATGGATAACTTGGCGTTTAAGGCAAGCTCCTTAATAGGCTGGTAATGCAACTGCATAATTACTTCGTAGAAGTTAGCGCCAAGCGGGTGTGCCAATGGCTGGTTGTAGTGCGTAAAGTTAATGGTGCCTCCGTGGCTGTAAGTAAACGGCCTAACGTAGTTAAACTCCAGTTGGGCATCAAGGTTAGGGGCAAGGTCAATGTATTTAACCCCGGCCTGCACGCCAAATTTATTAGCCCACCAGCCATTCCCTTTAAAGAAGTATTTAAAATTAAACTCATCCAGCATCAACTGGCCGTAAAGCGAAAGGTGGTTAAACAGGTTTAACTTAAAATCGGCCCCAAGCAATACGTTATCAGGGCTGCCGATAGAGTGCTCCACTGCCCTGTAGAAAATGATGGGATTAAGATATTGCAGTTCAAAGTGATTGCTGCGCTGCATTACAACGCCCTCGTAAAAGCCTATAGTTAAGCCATGCCATGGTTTAAAGGTAAGGTGGTGTGCAGCCAGGTATTTCTTGGGCAGTAGTATATCGCCCCCGCGAGGGTATTGCGCCGTTAACTCGGCCAATATGCTTTGGTAGCGTATACGCCAAAACTGTAAGTCGAACTTCAGGAATAGGTAAGGCGCTGCATTATCCGACAGAAATAAGGAACGCTGCCCGTCGCCTATAAAAAACTTATCGCGGCCAAATGAAATGTTCAGGTATTTCAGAACATTAACGTTGATATAACCGCGGGCATCAAAGTAATCTATACCATCCTTAAACTTGAAAATTTTCGACTCATAGTCTTTCCAGTAAGCCTGCCCGGGCACATAGGTGTATTTCGTGCCTGTGCCGGCATTGGTGGAGCCTACCCTTATCTCGTCAGCAACGTAGCTATAGGGCCTTGCGGCATTACCCAATACATTAAAGTAAAAGCTAAACACCTTTTTGATATTGCCTCTTACTTCTACCCCCCTGGCGCTCGAAAACACAAAACGGCCATTCGATTCTCCCCCCAGGCGTAGGTCAAACACAGGGTTTACGCGTATATCAAACAGTCCTTTCTTTTTAGAACTGTAATGCAGAAAACTGGCAGGTTCGCGGTACAGCGCTTTCCATAACGGGCGGCGGTTAACGCTCGTCAGGCTATCCAGCCACTCGGCATCCTCATCCACCAGCCACTGCAGGTTGTATTGCTGCACCTTGCTAAAGCGCATGTTGGATAGCAACAGTGTTTCAGCCACCTTAGCTACATCACCACGGTGATAACCTTTGTCCTGGGTGTGGATAATGGGTAAAATCCTGCTGTATTTAATATCAAGGCGGTCAACCTGGTAATAAGCATCCGAGCCAAGCGGAACATAGGTGCCCTGGGCAAAAGAGCCAAGGCTTAAAATAACCGTAACAGTAAGCAGTAAAAATCTCCTCATAAGCAACTACACCGCAGCGCGACAGCGCCAAACCTAAACGAATTTTGCCTCCTATACAAATCAGCTTACCACAGCCGGGGCTGCTGTGCAGCAATCATTAAGCACTATTGCGCCTTGTTTTTCAGTTTATCGGCTAACAACAAGCCTAAACCACCAAAAAACATAAGCAGCATTATTGCAACCATGCTCCACTTTACATTTGTAAAAAACGAAGCTATAAGCACCGTCCTTTCCGATAGGTTAGGGAACTCCCCTATCATTCTGATAAGAAAAAAGTTTTCGCAATAATCTACCACCATTATTACAAAAGGAAACAGGTGCAGGTGGTTATACACCACTCCATGCCTGTTGCCAGCCTTATAAATCCAGGCTATGGTAATCACAAAAAAGAAGGTATAGGCAATAGGGTAAACACTATCAGCTATGGCGCTTACCTTAACTACCAGGGCACGGCCTTCATCGCCGTAGGCAGCTATAATGTTATGAGCCCTTTCCGTAGTATACCCCCCAAACTGCAGGTCAAGTATTTCTGTTGGTTTCCCGGCCACATCGCTAATCCATTTGGCGCATAAAGGCATAACTACTGCCCCCATTAGCAGGTAGCCAATCAGGCCGATAAAAAACCACTTTTTGCCCGCCATATTCCATAAGTATTCCGAAATCCTGTTTATCATTTTCCGCGTATGTATCTATAGTATTAAAACAACTTCGTTAATTATCTGTTAAGTATAAGATAGCTGTAAGGCAGGCAGTACCGGCCCGTCAAACAGCTATTAAAACACAATGTATGAAATTACCTATTCTTGTTACGGCAGGCTTATTTATTATGCTCACCTCTTGTGGGCAAACTAACCCGGGCGATTCAAACGCCTCAAAAAACAAACAACAAACTATGAGCAACGATACCGGCAAAATTGAAAAAACCGAAAAAGAATGGCAGGAAAGCCTTACCCCGGAACAATACTATGTTTTAAGGCAAAAGGGTACCGAATCTCCATTTACGGGCAAATACTACCTTAACAAGGAAAGGGGCGTTTATGTATGCGCAGCCTGCGGTAACGAGTTGTTTACCTCTGACATGAAATTCGATTCGCACTGCGGCTGGCCAAGTTTTGATAAAGAAATTGCCGGCGGAAAAATTAAAACGCAGGTAGATACCTCGCACGGCATGGTTCGTACGGAAATTATGTGCGGCAAGTGTGGTTCGCACCTCGGTCACCTTTTCGACGATGGCCCTACCGAAACAGGTATGCGCTATTGTGTAAATTCAATCTCACTCGATTTTAAAAAGGACGGGCAATAAATAACGTTTTGTGTGGGTTAATGTGAAGACGCAGCCACCTGTAAAAGGGTGGCTGTTCTTTTTTTTGAAACCTTAGGCTGTTTTTTACGTAGTGTACATTGTAAAACCAAAATAGTGTAGTGTAAAAAGGAACCGTCAACACTTATCTACACTTTTTGTGTACAACCGTTGACCCGGGAGCCCTGCCTCTCAACTATTTTTGAACACGTAAAACTATCTCATCATGAGAAAGCTTTTTTTAAGTGCATTATTCTTTTCGGCAGTTTACCTCGGTAAGGCTCAATATTCTTTAACCTTCTGCGAGGATGTTAACCAGGAGGGCAAAGCCCAAATGGCCTCTAACTCCTTTATGGTAGATCAAAGCGGGGGCGTGCTCAAATTTTTGGTTAAGGCTGATGACAAGTTCAATACGGAGCAAATGGAGTTCCGTATATTTTATATCAATGATGCCGGCAAAGAGGAAGAGGTAACCCGCATGCCGCAAAAAGTAGAATCAGCCTGGAATTACGCCTGGAAAGAAGTAGTATTCTTCGACCCCGGCACCTACAAAATCAAGGTTTATACCGGCAAAGGCACTTATCTTACCTCCTCTAACCTAAGTATTAAGCAGAGATAAAAAATCGTCCATATAAAATCTAAAGCCTCCCTTTCGGAGGCTTTTTTGTTTTGCCGGTGTTCTAAAAAAGAAAAGCCCCGTGATTACTCAGGGGGCTTCTTAAAAGATCTTGCTGAATACTTATATCATAATCTTCAACACATCACCCACTTTAATCGGGCGGTTTTGTATCTCCTTGTTATCAGCCTTTATCTTTTCAATAGTCAGGCCTTCATATTTCTGGCTGATGTTCCATAACGTATCGCCGGGCTGTACCACATGGTAAATACACTTACCGCTTGTTTTTATTTTAGCAACGGAAACACTATCAGCCGGCTGCACCGTAGTATTAGCAGCAACAACGGGGGTATTTGCCCTGGCAAGGCTATCGGCGGCAGTGCTGTTCAACACCTTGTTTGATGAAAACACCTGGTCGTATTTAGCAGTGGTGCCAGATGTAGAAGCAGTAGCAGCCGGAGTAGTATAAATCTTCAGCTTTTGTCCGGGGTAGATATAGGAGTTCTTTAACCCGTTCCATTTTTTAATAGACGAAGACGACACCCCATACTTGCTGGCAATAGCACTAAGGCTCTGGTTCTTTTGCACCTTGTGGTAAACCCATTTAGGGGCTGCGGCAATCAAAACCTCCGTATTTTGCATATCCTGCGTGGTATCACGCATTACTATATCTTTCTTGGCCTCAAACAGGGCAAAGTAGTTCACAGGTAAATTCAACGGAAAACCACTTTGCGTATAAGGAACAACCCCTTTCTTAATAGAAGGGTTTAAAAACTGCAACTCATCCTCCCCTATACCCAGCGTTGCAGATATATGGTGCAGGCTTACCTTCGAGGTTATCAGCACGGTATCCACCGCATACAATTCGCGCTTAGGCTCGGCACTCATCAATTTAAAATCCTTGGCGTGTTCCATTACATAAACGGCCGCTATATAACAAGGTACGTAACTGCGGGTTTCAGCAGGCAGGTAATTCATTATTGCCCAAAAATTCTTGCTGCCACCGGCACGCGCAATGGCCTTATTAACGTTACCGGGGCCGCTGTTGTAAGCAGCAAGCACTAAATGCCAATCGCCGTAAATGTCATACAGTTTCTTCAGGTAATCGGCCGCTGCCTCAGTGCTTTTAATAGGGTCGCGCCTTTCGTCTATATAAGAGTTTATCTGCAGGCCCAACATGCTGCCGGTACCATACATCAACTGCCACAAGCCGGTAGCGCCCGCTTTAGAAACAGCCACGGGATTAAATGCAGATTCTACTATTGGCAAATACTTAAACTCTAAGGGTATCCCCTTCTTATCTAAAATCTCCTCAAACACCGGGAAATAAATCTGTGAGTTAGCCAGGCAGCGCGTCATTAAACCGCGCTTACGGTAGGCAAACATTTCAATAAACTGCTTTACATAACCGTTATAAGCCATTGGCACTTCGGCAGGTATAAGCTTCATCCTCTCCTTAATTTCAGCCTCGCTGTACTTCGGGATGATATCGTAGGGCATGTTTATGCTGGCAAGCAGTTCATCGCCGCTCACAAAAAATTTATCGCGCGTAAACAGGGAATACGACATGCTGTCAAGTTGCACAATAACAGGGTCAATATCGCAGGTAGCCGTAGAATCGTTATAGTAGTGATAGAAAGCACTCCCCGGCTTCCACAGCAGCAGGCCCAACAGCAGCACCGCTAAATTTCTCATTTTTTTCACTGGCATAGTCAATTTAAGGGTTAGTTGCTAAATTAATTTATACGGCAAATAGCACTAATCATTTACAGTTTATTAAGCCTTTTTAAACCGGCATCTAAATTACATCAACGAATTAACGCCAATAGATATTTTTCAAACCCTTGTGGGTATCATTGTAAATTATTGTAGGCAATTGTTAATTGCTTAACAATCCACTACAGTGCATTACTAAACACATAGTAATCAATACTTATTTAATAAAAAAGGCGGAAGCAAAGCTTCCGCCCAAAGAATAATCCCGGTTCCAACAGGAATTATTGCTTTACAAATTTTGTATTGAAGCTACCTGCTTCTGTTCTGAAATTTAACAGATAAACGCCAGCCGGCAAAGCCTCTACGTTAAAGCTAAAGCTGTGCTTACCCGCTGCCTGGTTATCGTTTAACAATTCGCTTACCATTTTGCCGGTTACATCCATTAAAATCAATTGTAAACGGCCAGTGCTTAAAATGCTGTAGTTCACATTTACCATATCATTTGCCGGATTTGGCAACAGGCTAAAGTTAGCTACGTCAAAAATGTTCTCAATACCCGAAATAGTAACGGTACCTGTATCGGCGCATGAACCATTGCTGGCAATTACCGAGTATAAACCTGTTTGGCCGCCCGGTACGGTGTAGCTTGAATCAGTGGCCGCATTAATCAGCGTTTGGTTATGGTACCACTGGTAGCTGCCTGCCCCTCCTGCCGTTGTTAAAACGTTACCGCTGCCAACAGTAATGCTGGCGTCAGGGGTTTGCGTAACATTTACGGTTATAGCACCTGTTGAGCCGCCTGTGCAACCGTTTTGGGTAACAGTTACATCATAGGTGCCCGCATTGCTTACCACTATACTTTGGGTGGTTGAACCATTGGTCCATGAGTAGCTGCTGAAACCTGAGCCGGCATCAAGGGTAGCCGTTTGGCCGGTGCAAATGTTTACAGGGCTCGAAGGAGTTATTGCGGCAGAAGGTATGGGGTTAAAAGTAACATCTACGGTGTCCTTGCCAACACAACCGTTATCCTGCACCGTTACAATGTAGCTGCCACTGGTGGTTACGTTTACGGTTTGGTTTAATCCGCCTCCGCTCCAGCTATACGCATCATAACCGCCGCCGGCATCCAGTGTTACCTGGTCGCCGTCGCAGGCTGTAATAGGGCCGGCAGGCGAAACATTTACTGCCACAGGAAAGTTGCCCACGTTAACCGTTGCCGATGATGTACCGGTGCAACCACCCAGGGTTACAGTAACGGTATATGTACCGGCGTTGCTTACGGTAATGCTTTGCGAATTACCTGAATTACTCCATGCATACGTAGTATAGCCTGAGCCTGCATCAAGGGTAGCATCGCCACCCGGGCATATATTGCTGACAGAAGGGGTAACTGTTGGAGAAAGGGTACTTCCTGTTACGTTTACGGTAGCGCTAGATGTAGCAGTACAGCCGTTGTTAGTAGCCGTAACCGTATAGGTGCCGGAAGTACTTACTGTAATAGCCTGGCTGCTGGAAGAGTTGCTCCAAGAGTAAGCAGTTTGGCCCGCAGCAGCGGTTAGTGTTACACTGCCACCGGTGCAAAAGGTAAGCGGCCCGCTTGGTGTAATGGTGGCATCTGCACTGCCGCCTGTTACTGTTTTAGATGCTGTTGCTGAAGAACAATTATCGTAAACGGTAACGGTGTAAGTGCCGGCGTTGGTAATGTTTATTGAAGAGGTTAAAGCGCCGGTGCTCCATATATACGTGTCATAATTGCCCCCTGTGGCCGATAAGGTTGCGTTTTGGCCGCTGCATAAAGTGGCTGGCCCGCCAATACTTGCAGGAGCTATAGCACCCGGTGTTGAAGCCTGTAAACCTGCCGCATTGGTATCAACGGCGGCGCAGGTAGTGTTGGGTGCCTGCACACGCACGTAATACTTAATGCCAAACTGGCTTGCGTCCTGGTTAGTTAAAGTTACAATGCTGTTAACCGTAACTCTTATACGCAATTTGTATTGGCCAATAGCATCATAACTGGTGCCGCTTATAACTATACAGCCCGTACTGCCACCGGTAAATGTATTTGTAGCGGAGTTGGTAGACCAGCAAAGCCCGCATGGCAGGTTCTCTATACTATCAATTTTAATGCTGTTCAAAGGCACGGTAAGGCCATTATAAACAGTTGTTGCAGGTATCTGCATATCTACCTTTTGGCTAAAAGGCGCGGCAATGGTAGCGCAAGGGAAAGCATCATAACTGGGATAAAAACCAAGCTGACCGTAAGGCCCGCCGGGTGTGCATATCCCGCTACCGGAGTTGCCACAATACTGGGCAAACAAACTGTTGACTGAAAGTGTAAGTACAGCAATCAGCAGGGGTAAAAATCTTTTTTTCATTTACAAGGTTTTGGTTTTGTGGGTGAATATATAAAACCAGCCTCATTCACGGGGGTGTGAAGGCTACATTTTATTAACCACTTGTTAAATGAAACTATTTCCTATACGTTGAACAGGAAGTGCATAATGTCCCCATCGTGCACAATGTATTCTTTGCCTTCTGAACGCAGTTTACCGGCTGCCCTGCAGGCCGCTTCTGATTTGTAGTGTACAAAATCATCATACGACATCACCTCGGCCCGTATAAACCCGCGCTCAAAGTCAGAGTGGATAACACCGGCTGCCTGCGGGGCTTTGTCGCCCTTATGTATGGTCCAGGCACGCACTTCTTTTACGCCTGCAGTAAAATAGGTTTGCAGGTTTAACAAGTGGTATGCAGCGCTAATCAAACGGTTAAGCCCCGATTCTTTTAATCCTAATTCATTCAAAAACATTTCTCTTTCCTCGGCAGTTTCCATTACAGCAATGTCGGCCTCAATAGCGGCGCTTATTATCACCACTTCAGCATTCTCGCCTGCCACTGCTTTGCGTATTTCTTCCACGTATTTATTGCCGGTAGTTACACTGCTTTCCTCCACATTACAGCAATAGATAACCGGTTTGGCGGTAAGTAACTGTATATCCTCAATAAAGCGCTTGTCCTCTGCTGATACGTTTGCTGTTCTCGCACTTTGCCCGCTTTCTAAATGCTTTTTGTAAACATCCAGCACTTCAAGGCCGCGCAGTACTTCTTTATCATTGCTTTTAGCCAGCTTTTTCAGCTTGTCAATCTTTTTATCTACACTGTCAAGGTCCTTTAATTGCAGTTCGGTATCAATAATTTCCTTGTCGCGCACCGGGTTAACTGAGCCATCCACGTGAATGATGTTCTCGTTTTCAAAACAGCGAACAACGTGTATAATGGCATCCACCGCGCGGATATTCCCCAAAAACTGGTTGCCTAAACCTTCGCCTTTGCTGGCGCCCTTAACCAGGCCTGCTATATCCACAAACTCAATGGTAGTAGGTACCACGCGTTGCGGCACTACCAATTCTTCCAGCTTCTTTAACCGTGCATCGGGTACTGTAACAATACCAACGTTAGGGTCAATAGTGCAAAAGGGGAAATTAGCCGCCTGTGCCTTGGCAGATGACAAGGCATTAAAAAGGGTTGATTTTCCAACGTTAGGCAAGCCCACTATACCGCACTGTAAACTCATACTTTAAAATTTTGAGCGGCAAATATAGAAATAGCTGCAACACCGTAAATCCGAGATGTCGCAAACGTCTTTTACTTACCTTTGCCCCCTCAGGGAAACTACGTTAGTATGAAAATAGCATTAGTAACAGGTGGCAGTAGAAGTTTAGGAAAAGATATGGCCCTTGCATTGGCTAAAAAGGGCATAGCGGTAGTTATAACCTATAATAGCCGGAAAGATGATGCTGAACAAGTGGTAAGCGAAATAAAAGGATTGGGCGTTAATGCAAGCGCCCTGCAGTTAGACCTTGCCGATATTAAAGGCCTTGATGATTTTGTAAACCGGCTTAAGGAGAGTTTACACACCAACTTTGGCAAGCCTACATTCGACTTTTTGGTGAATAACGGCGGTATTGGCGCTACACTGCTTATTAACCAGGTAACCGAAGAGGCATTTGACCGCATATTGAATACCAATTACAAAGGCGTCTACTTTTTAACGCAAAAGCTGATTCCTTTACTTAACGATGGCGGGAGCATTATTAATATCTCCAGCGGCACAACGCGCTTTTGTGCGCACGGCTATTCAGTGTATGCTTCTTTTAAAAGTGCGTTAGAAACCTTTACCCGTTATCTGGCTAAAGAACTTGGTGCAAGGCAAATTACGGCTAACACTGTAGCACCCGGCCCTATTGAAACTGACTTTAATAATGCACTTATCCGCTCTAATCCGCAGGTTAAAAGCACTCTATCGTCGCTTTCTCCATTGGGCCGCGTAGGTGTGGCAGCCGATGTAGGGGGTGTTGTAGCGTTTTTATGCACCGAGGAAGCGCGCTGGATAAACGGTCAGCGCATTGAAGTATCGGGCGGTATAAGTATGTAGCTACCAGCCAAAGGTATCTCCCATCTCGCGGCGGTTCTTTTTTGTAGGGCGGCCCTGTTTACTTTGCCGCTTTCCGGTAAATTCCACAAAGGAAGACTTCTGTTTTTTAACCGTTTCCTCCCTGGGGGTATGGTCAATGTAGTAATTAACCGCCTCCGAAAACTGCACGCGGTGGTCCAGCAGCCCGCTCACCTCTACCACCCACTTACGGGCTTCGGTTTTCACCTCGTAGCGGTCGCCAATGGCCACCTGTTTGCTGGGCTTAACATCCGCACCATTCGATTTAACTTTGCCTGTATCAATGGCATGTTGGGCCTGGCTACGGGTTTTAAACAGCCTTATGGCCCACAGGTATTTATCCAATCTTAACTTCTCGCTGCTCATTTTTCGCAATAGGCACTTCGCACGGAAAATCAAACAAACAATTCTCTTTTACAATATCGGCCACTGTATCGGGCACCATCTCCTCCCAGCCGGCCTCGCCACTCTTAATCATTTGTATAACACGGGTACTGAATATCTGCAACACGTTTTCATCATAGCCTTTCAGGTCAATCAAAAAGCCATTCAGCTTTAGGTGCTCAAACAAAAAGCGCAATTGCTCAGGTACATCAAGGTTAGAGGTGGTAATTACCGGTCCTCCCCTTTCAGGCTGGTACGGATACACCAGCATTTTAGTGTGGCGCATAAATATTTCGCCAAAATAGTGCAGCAATTCGCCGGGGGCGTTCTTATAATACTTCTCGTTAAACAGCTCTACAATGTTCAGTATGCCCAGTATAATTCCTATGCTCTTCGGTTTGCAACGGTCCAGATAATTTACCAGCACATCATGCTTATGGCAGTTAGAAATCATAACCGTATGGCCCAAACTGCAAAGTATATCTGCCCGGTCTAAAAAATCTTTGTTATCAAACTCTCCATCGCCTGCAAGGTTGTTCAGGGTAATTTCCGATAACACCATTACATTTTCGGGGTCGGTAACCTGGGTTTTATAAAAATCCAGGGCGCAGCTCATCATATCTTCGTTCACCTTTGTAACGGGCCTGAACCTGCCGCGCAAACACAATACATCCTTTTTATATAGTACATCCTTAGGCTGGTAAACCTCCTTGTTTGGGCCAAATATGGTGCCGTCAGTAAACTGTTTGCGCACCAGTTTAAGCGCCAATAAGCGGTTATCAATATTGGCAAAATCCGGCCCTTTCATCCGTATCATATCAATCTCGGCCTGGTCGGTTGAAAGGTTATCCAGTAAGGATTCTATAAAGTCATCAATCTGGTCGTGATACCAATAACAAGCAAACAGCAGGTTGGTACCTATGCCGCCTATGGTGCGCTGCTGGTATAAGGAGTCCCCTCCTTTTAAACGCACATGTATAATAACCTCGTTAGGCTCCCCACCCGGGCGGGTTTGAAACTTCACGCCCATCCAGCCATGGGGGTCATTGGTCTTATAGTAGTTTACAGTAGTACAGGTATTGGAAAAAACAAAGAATCGTTTTTTGCTGTATTTATCATTGGTAAGGCGCTCGTGCAATAGTTCATACTCATGGTCAAGCATTTTATGCAGGCGCTCCTCGCTTACATAACGCCCTGCACCTGAACTGCCGTAAATGGCATCGGAGAAAGTCATATCGTAGGCGCTCATGGCCTTGGCTATGGTTCCTGAAGCGCCACCTACCTGAAAGAAGTTGCGCACCACTTCCTGGCCGGCGCCTATTTCTGCAAAAGTGCCGTAAATACTCTCGTCAAGGTTAATGCGTAAGGCCTTCCTTTTAATCGATAAAATCTCGCGTTCCATATCACAAAGTTAATGAAGCTTAGTGCTTATAACGGTGAAATATTGGTAATTGTTTTAAGCCAAAGCCTGCACAGGGTATACTAAACAAGGCACGATTGGTTTCCTGCCTAAATGAAAAACGCCCTGAATTCTTCAGAGCGCCGTATGAGTGTGATCCCGAAGGGATTCGAACCCCTGACCCACAGCTTAGAAGGCTGTTGCTCTATCCAACTGAGCTACGGGACCTTTAAAATCGGCGCAAATTTAAGATTTTCAGAGAGAATTTTTAGCCCCGGCATGTAAGCTACAAACAGCCTTTTCTATATTGCCCTTTCAAATGAGCGGTAAAATACAAATTGAAGATAGTTGGAAATCAGTTTTAGCTGACGAGTTTAAAAAGCCCTACTTCCCCCTCATAAAGCAGTTTATTGTTGAGCAAAAAGAAAAAGGGAAAAAGGTTTACCCACCGGGCAACCTTATCTTTAATGCCTTCAACTTAACGCCCTTTGAGGAGGTTAAGGTGGTAATAATAGGGCAAGACCCTTACCATGGAGCAGGGCAGGCGCACGGGCTTTGCTTTTCCGTTCCGCTTGGTATAAAACCTCCCCCTTCCCTGGTTAATATTTTCAAGGAAATAAGGAACGATCTCGGTATTGAGCCACCGGCCCATGGCAATTTAGAGAAGTGGGCTAAACAAGGGGTATTACTGCTTAATGCTTCGCTTACCGTAAACGCAGGTGAGCCCAACAGCCACGCCGGCTGTGGCTGGCACACCTTTACCGATGATGTTATCCGTAAAATATCAGATGAAAAAACGGGGGTGGTGTTTTTACTTTGGGGCAAATTTGCACAGGAAAAGGAAGCCTTGATAGACACCAACAGGCATTTTGTTTTTAAAGCGGCACACCCATCGCCTTACTCAGTAGATAGGTTTTATGGTTGCCGCCATTTCTCAAAAACCAACGAGGTGCTAAAGCAACAGGGTAAAGCCCCAATTGACTGGAGCCTGTAACACAAAACATCGATACCATGAGTAATGTTCTCGATTTTCAACCTATCATCAAAACAAAAGCAGAGGTCATAAAATCTGCTGTTGATAAGAATACAGACACAGTGGAATTCCGTGTTGAATTGGGTCTGCGGGGAATTGGGCGCCCCGCCGCATTTTCATCCTGCCCAGGTGGAAAGCTATGAAGAGCTGGATGTAAGTACCTATTTGAATGGCATATATCTTGCAAAAGTTGATGTACCCGAACAGGAATCTTTAAAAAGTAAGTTCATCGTGTTAAAGTAAATGCTTTTGACATTTTCATATAAGCGCATTTTATACTCTATTTTGCTTTTATGCATATGGAGTGGATTGCGTGCGCAAAGCTTATGGAGCAAAACTTATGTAGAAGATAGGCCTATAATGCTTTTTAGTAGCGTAAATGCCGATAATAACCTTTACTATATACTTGGAATGGCGGCAGATAAAAATCCTCCATATTTAGGTAGAGCTATGGCCGCAGTCGTGGATTCTAACGGTGTGATGACCAAATATCAAACAAGAATTGACGCTTACAACGGCACCTTTGGTGTGTTTTTAAACACCCTGATCGAAACCACAAGTGGCGATTATGCTTTTACTGGTTTGGTTCTTGATACAGTGCCATTGGTTTTGTTTGGCCGCTTTGACAAAAGTTTAGATTCAATGCTACTGTATACCTACACGGACGTTGATCCTTATGCTTATACAGGGTATGCTCTTTTACAAACATCTCCTGATGTGTTTTATGTAGCTGGTGTATATAGCGAAAATAGTTCTTTTAACACTAATGTCGTTTTGCTAAAAATAGATTCAAATGGCAACCGTCTATGGCAAAAGGAATATGATCAGTTCAAATCTGATAACATTCGAAGTCTTGTGGCATTAAAAAATGGTAATTTACTGCTTGGAGCACAGCGCAATAATCTCAATCAAACCATAGAACACGCGAACACCTGGCTTTTGGAAGTAGATACTGGTGGAAACATTGTAGATGAATGGTTTGACCCTAACGACAGCACGTACATGGCTTGTGGATTACTGCAAACCAAGGAAGGAGGTTTTATTTATGGTGCCCAAAAAAAATATAAACAAACCGTAAATTCTGTATATAAAACAGCCACTGTTGTGAAAATGGATAGTGCGTTTACCAAAAAATGGACATTTCAAGATGGTAGTTATAGCGATGAAACAGCGATTGTAGACATAATAGAACTTAATGATGGAAGTTTTGTGGCCTGCGGAAATAAGCCTTTTTATGGTACAGATTCAAGTATGCTGAGTGGATGGATAGTTAAGTTAGATAGTCAAGGTACAGTAATCTGGAATCGGACCTATGCTGGTTTGCAAACTTCTTTTTCCTATAATTATCTGTCCGACATCGATATATTGCCTGATGGATCTTTGATAGCAGTAGGACAGTGCAAAAACACTAACCAGCAACCTTCACAAGTTGGTTGGTTTCTGAAATTAGATAGTAACGGTTGCGAAATCGAAAACTGTTTGGTCGGAGTCATTGATAATTTCAAGGAGGATTTTCAGGTTTCTATTTATCCCAATCCTTTTACCACCAGGGTCTCATTATTAGCTGAAGGCCTCGAATTTAAAAGGATTTCTATAACTATTTACAATTCCATTGGTACAAAGGTTTATAACCAAGATGAAATCAATCCAACTTCACATTACAGTAGGACGCTTGATTTAGGTTGTTTACCAAACGGCCTTTACTTTCTAGAGGTTATGATAGAGGGGAAAAGGATTATAAAGAGGTTAGTTAAAGAGGGATAGAGTTCTTGGGTTTCCGCGGAAGGGGGAAGCAAACTTTCTGCTTGGCAAAGAATAGCGCATCTACAAAACAGGAGAACCTGTTTTAATTCCAAAACACACGCAGCATAGTTTCAGGAACGATTCCGATGCCTTGGTGGTATTGCGCAACATTCACACACCCGCTTTAAGCTTTGAAGAAATGATGCGCGGGCTTCATGCCCTGGCTAAAGAAGGAAAGGTAAAATCACTATATGATCCGAAGTCCTTGATTTATGTTTCCGTGCTATGGGTTAAGCATGCCGAAGTGCAACATTCAACCCAACCTCCATGGTTAATAATGAAAACCTTGGCCGGCATTGGCAAACTGCTTGGGTTTAAAATTTAACTAGAATGGAACATCCTCATCCTGGCCAGCATTAAAATCATCCGGTTTATGCTTACGGGTAAAACCACTGTTACCGCCACCATCACCTTCATCCTCCTCATTCATACGCGAAGGCAACTTCTTAAACTTGCGCTTTTCATCACCATCCTGTATCTCCATATAAGAGTCTGAAGCTCCTATTTCATCAAGGTTTTCAAACTTGGCATAGCGATTAATAAAGCGTGTGCGTACTGTTTTTACGGGGCCGTTACGGTGCTTGGCTATAATTACTTCTGCTATATCCTTGGTGCTTTGTCCATCCACATCGGTTTCAATACCGTAGTATTCACCCCTGTAAAGGAAGATTACTATATCCGCGTCCTGCTCAATTGCACCCGATTCACGTAAGTCAGATAGTATAGGCTTCTTATCTCCTCCCCTTGTTTCCACCGCACGCGATAGCTGCGAGAGGGCAATCACCGGTATTTCCAATTCCTTAGCCAGGCCTTTCAGCGCCCGCGAAATCTGCGAAATCTCCTGTTCGCGGTTGCCGCCGCCTTTGCCGTCAATACTGCCGCTCATCAACTGCAGGTAGTCAATAACCACCATCGATATATCATGTTGTTGCTTTAAACGGCGGCACTTGCTGCGCAACTCAAACACGTTAATAGCCGGTGTATCATCAATAAAAATGGAGGCATTCTTTAAGCTATCAATCTTTGAAGTTAGAATCTGGTATTCGTATTGCTCCAAATTTCCGCGGCGTATTTTTTCAGCCGGTATGTGCGTTTCCATCGAAATTAAACGCTGTACCAACTGCGCCGAACTCATTTCTAAGGAGAATACCGCAACCGGTTTTTGATGGTCTACCGCAGCATTGCGCGCCAGCGCTAACGTAAAGGCTGTTTTACCCATCGCAGGGCGCGCAGCAAGAATAATTAAGTCCGATTTCTGCCAACCGCCTGTTGCACGGTCAAGGTCAATAAAGCCCGACGGCACACCGTTAAGGTGGTCATCGCTGTTATTCATGCGCACGTCCAACTCCTTCAACTCCGTCATCAATAAGGATGAAATATCTTCAGAGTTTCTCTTCAGGTTGTTTTCAGCAATACTGAACAGGCTCTTCTCCGCCTTATCCAATAGTTCAAAAACATCTGTAGTATCTTCGTAAGCATCCTTAATAATTTCCGTTGAGGTAGAAATCAACTGGCGCTGTATATACTTTTCGGCAAGTATGCGGGCATGGTACTCAGCATTGGCAGCCGAGCCCACCTTGTTGGTTAGCTGCGCTATATAAAACGGGCCGCCTGCAGCTTCCAGTTCGCCGCTCTTTTTTAATTGTTCCGTTACCGTAAGCAGGTCAATAGGCACCTGGTTTTGATAAAGCGTCCGTATCGATTTCCAAATACGGGCATGGGCATCCACATAAAAAGCATCCTCCTTCAAAATGTCGATAACCTCGTTAATCGCATTTTGCTCAATCATCACGGCACCTAAAACTGCCTCTTCCAGGTCCTTCGCCTGTGGGGGTAACTTACCATACTCCAGCGAACCGCTATCGCCGCCGCCTTTCTTTACAAAGGCCTTCTTTACTATGTCAACTGGTTCTGCCATCTCTAATTCTCCTGTTATTTACACTTCCTTCCGTTTTTCCGAAAGGGGGACAAAAATTCACTTTGCCGCACTTATTTCACAACCTTATCTCGTTTTAATTTTCTAACCGTTCCACCAACAGTTTCACGGCACTTTATCCACATTTTCGCTTCCTGAATATAACGCCAAAGCGTCAAAATGTTCTGCACCGGGTGTGCAGAACAAACATGACCGTAGGACAATATGAAGCTATTTAAATGCGTCAAGGCCGGTAATATCCATGCCGGTAATCAGCAAGTGGATATCGTGGGTACCCTCGTAGGTAATAACCGTTTCCAGGTTCATAAGGTGGCGCATAATGGGGTATTCGCCCGTTATGCCCATGCCCCCTAATATCTGGCGGCTTTCGCGCGCTATGTTCAAGGCTATTTCGCAGCTGTTGCGCTTGGCCATGCTTATCTGGCCGGGCGTTGCTTTGCCTTCGTTCTTCAATACACCAAGGCGCCAAACCAAAAGCTGGGCTTTGGTAATTTCGGTAATCATTTCGGCCAACTTTTTTTGCTGCAACTGAAACTGCCCAATGGGCTTGCCAAACTGCACCCGCTCCTTAGCATAACGCAGGGCAGTGTCATAACAATCAAGCGCAGCGCCTATAGCGCCCCAGGCAATACCGTAACGGGCGGTTGATAAGCAGCCAAGCGGCCCTTTAATACCTTCTACATTAGGTAGCAGGTTTTCCTTAGGCACCTTAACATTATTAAACACCAATTCGCCGGTGCACGAAACACGCAGGCTCCATTTATTGTGGGTGGTTGGGGTGCTAAAACCTTCCATACCGCGCTCCACAATCAAGCCCTGTATCTTGCCTTTCTCATTTTTAGCCCATACCACGGCTATATCCGCCAGCGGACTATTGCTAATCCACATTTTGGCGCCGTTCAACAAGTAGTGGTCGCCTTTATCTTCAAAACGGGTTTCCATACCGGCAGGGTTACTGCCGTGGTTAGGCTCCGTTAAGCCAAAGCAACCGAACAATTCGCCCTTAGCAAGCTTAGGAAGGTACTTTTTACGCTGCTCCTCGCTGCCGTACTTATATATAGGGTACATAACCAAAGAGCCCTGCACGGATGCCGTGGAACGGATACCCGAATCGCAGCGCTCCAATTCCTGCATTATAATGCCATACGAAATCTCATCAAGCCCGCCACCGCCGTATTCAGCGGGTATGCTGGGGCCAAAGGCTCCTATTTCACCTAATTCTTTTACAATGTGCTTCGGAAACTCAGCGCGCTGGGCGTAGTCCTCTACAATTGGGCTAAGCTTTTGCTTTACGTACGTGCGAACGGTTTCGCGGATAAGTTTGTGCTCATCGGTCAACAAATCGTCAACCAAATAATAATCATGTCCCTGGTATAAATCTGAACGCATAAAATGTCATTTTCAAGGGGCGAAAATAAAAGAATTGCCCGCTTCATTACATTCGCACAAAATAAAGCAGTATGGGTTTAATAGCCGTTGAAGGTATGCAGTTTTACTCGCATCACGGTTTTTATAAGGAAGAACAGGTGCTTGGTGGCAAATTTACCGTAGATGTTTACATGCACACCAACCTGCAGGAAGCTGCCGCAACCGACCAACTGAAGAAAACCATCAACTACGAGGAGGTTTATCGTATTGTAAAGCACGAAATGGAGGCCGAGGCACACTTAATAGAACACGTTTGCAAACGCATACTGGATAGCGTTAAAACCGCCCACCCCAACATACAAACCCTTAAAGTGCGTGTAAGCAAACACAACCCGCCGCTTAAAGGCAATGTAGAGCGCGTATTTGTGGAATTGGAAGGATAAGGTTGGTAAATTTCTTTCTTTAGATATATTTGCGCCTCCAATAACAATGGTCGGATGGCCGAGTGGCTAGGCAGAGCTCTGCAAAAGCTCGTACAGCGGTTCGAATCCGCTTCCGACCTCAACTTAAGTCAATAAGCCCCTGATAATTAATAATTTTCAGGGGCTTAATTTTTGAGGTATGGTTTAAGGTATGGTGTTTCATTTATTTTGAGTGATATTACCTCCCTTACCTTTTTAAAAAGCCAATCATATTTCACTTCAAAAGCTTTCCACACCGTCTGGATGGCATGATGAAACATATTCATCCATTTATGTTTCCCCTTTTAATGAAGAACTTCTTTGGGTAGCTACTCAATTTAGATTCTAGCCCAAGTCGGGAACAGGTGTTGAGGATACCCGATTTTAAAGACGTCGTCCGAAAGGTGACCACTTTGCTTTTCAGCACTATAGGTTTCTCGAAATCATCATTCCTATGCAAAAAAATTTATCCGTGCCTTATTCCGCTTATTTAATCGCGCAAAAGTATTAGCTAAATGTGACATGTTTTATTGGTTAATTACATTTTGCCGCACAGACTTTCCTTCATAATTAATTTTTATGGTTGATTTAATTAATTAGCTTTTTGAAGTTTTTATTGCAATACAATTTTCTTCGTCACGAATGTTCCGTCGCGCTTTACAACTCTTACCAGGTAAATTCCTGTTTGCAGGTAGTCTGTTGCCACAGTAGTTAAACTACTGCTGGCAACTTCCTCAGTTAGTATTCTGCCCTGTAAATCGGTAAGTTGAATGGCTGCGTAGTTCTTCGGATTAGTAAATGAAACCGTGAATTGGTTTTGAGCGGGGTTAGGGAATACGATAATCTGTGACGCTGCATCTATATTTGAGAGACCCGTTACGTAGGTTACCTTACGAATCCGGTTGTCGTTTTCGTCAGCTATGTATAGATTGCCCTGAGGATCGAAAGCTAAACCCTGGGGACCTTGAAAGGTTGCCTGAAGTGCAGGACCACCATCGCCCGAATAGCTATCCGCTCCGGTTCCGGCAACTCGCGTTACTATGTTAGTGGTTTTATTAATTACACGAACACAGTTGTTTCCCCAATCGGCTATGTAAATATTGCCCGCAGCATCACATTCAATACCGCTAAAAGAAATATTAAACTGCGCTGTAGTAGCTAACCCACCATCGCCCGAAAAACCCGAAACTCCGGTACCCCCGATAGTAGTTATTATGTTGGTAACTGCATCAATCTTTCTAATACGGTTGTTGCCATTATCAGCTATGTAAATATTGTTTTCAGGCCCAACTGCAATACTGCCGAAGAAAACACTTAACTCTGCTAACAACGCATCGCCTCCATCGCCCGAGTAACCTGCTATGCCATTTCCCAGCCCCCCAACTCTTGTAATGGTGTTAGTGGCAAAATCAACTTTGCGAACAGAATGGTTGTTGTCCAAAATGATCAGATTGCCCGCTGTATCGCAGGCAATACTAAAAGGACGAATTTGAGCTTGTAGCGGGTCGCCCCCATCACCCGATGAACCGGATATGCCTGTGCCGGCTATGGTACTTATTGTGTTAGTGGCAACATTTATCTTGCGAATCCGGTAGTTACTCTTATCGCAGATATAGACATTGTTGTTCTTATCAATAGCTAAACCATAAGGGTTATCAAGCATAGCCGCTGTTGCAGGTCCTCCATCGCCTGAAAAACCGTTTGCACCGGTACCTGCAAAAGTAGTTACTATATTGGTGGCCGCATCTATCCTTCTTACCTTATCATCTGTTTGCGGCGCTACAAAGTATATATTGCCGTTGTGGTCAACGGCCACATCTTTAGGATCCCAACAGGTTGCAAGATTAGCCGGGCCCCCATCGCCATTAGAAGAACTTGTTCCATCACCAATAATGGTATTTATGATTTGTGTATAAGCTACACTGGTAAAAAAGAACATGCAAAAGGAAGGTATAATTTTTTTCATTGCTGTATTCATTGGTTTGTTTTAAAAAATAAACTGTTTACTCTATCACCACTTTATTTGATTGATATGTGCCATCACATATTACTGCTCTTATTACATACAGACCCGGTTGGTAACTGAGGGTGTTGAACTGGGTTTGATTACTTACTACCCTTTTTTCGCTTAAAAGCCTGCCTTGCAAATCAAATAGCTGAACGGCTGCGTAGTTTTCCGGATTAATAAATGAAACCGTGAATTGGTTTTGTGCGGGGTTAGGAAACACGCGAATATTCTTATCAGAATGCAATTCGTTTATATCAACACTATTATTGCAAACAATGGTGTAAAGAAAATTAGCGGTAAGCGTATCGAGCTCGGCCATCATGGACAGGTTGTTTTGCCAAGGCGTATGCGTAGCCCCCGGATAAACTTTGCTGTAATGCGGAATGTTATATTGCTGATACAAAGGTTCAATAGCTCCTAAACCACAAAGGCGCACCTTAACAAGTCCGTTTTCGGCATAGGCACATTGATAGGCAATAGTAACATCGGCATCTCCATGCGCATTGAAAGATGGGGTGCTGTTAGGCCCAACATATTCAGGCACGTTTAAGCCGCCGGCTAAGTTGATAAGTGCTTGCGCCTTCGAGGAGTAACCATCATTGCCACTGTTGCCTTCCAGGCCACCGTTTTGAATCATGGCATTGCGGTAAGTTAGAGGCGCTTCGTTTAAGCTATCAATGTAAACAGCTTGCATATACAACACAGCACCGGCTGAGTTTCCTCCCACTATAATCATGTCAGGATTAATACGCCATGTGTTTATAGTGGCGGCATCTTTTCTAAAAAAACGTATGGCAGCTTTTCCATCGCTTATACATTTAGTAACCGCATCCATTAAGCCAACCGTGTCTAACAGTTGCAGTGGTGAACCGAGACGGTAGTCAATAGAAGCACATACATAGCCGCGCTTAGCAAAGCTGTTGCAGTAGCGGGTAACTACGCTGTCCATAGTTTTATCGCCAGCAATAAAACTACCGCCATGCGCCATTACAATCACAGGTCGCTGTGGTTCTACATCGCCTGTGGGTTCATAAATATCCATTTTAAGCGTGGTGCTGTTGGCGGTGGTATAAACCACATCAGAGGTAATGGTAACGCTGTTGAATATTTGGTCTTTGTAACGCTGACCGCATTGCGAAAATGCTTCAGCGGTAATAATTGCCATTGCAAAAAGCAGGTAAATTTTCTGTTTCATAACAAGTGCTTTAATTCTTAAACGATGGCGAAAATGAGTATTAACAATTCAGTATTCCGATCAATCTCAATATCAAAAAATCAACACTGTTGTATCAGCCTTAAATTAAATTTTTCAAAAAGCTCAATGGCCTATAGCTATTGTGAGGTATTTATTCCCTTCAAAAACATAGGATTCCGAACACTCTCTTACAAAGCATAGCTTTCGGAAAATGAACTCTGCTGAACTATTATTGTGCGGCAATTACACGAGTTATGGAAAAAGAAAAACGCGATAACCTTACTGACCTAATTCATTCGCTTACCGCTAACGAAAAGCGATACTTTAAACTCAGCTCTACCCTTCGCGCCAATTCCAATCACAAAAAATTATTCGATGTGCTGGATAGCGAGCAGAGCTACAATGCCAAACAAGTGCGTAAAAAAATGGGAAACGCTCCTGTAAATATTTCCTACGAAAAAAAATATCTCCAGAAAATACTACTGCGCAGCATCCGCAATTTTGCCGAAGATACTTCTATAGAAATTCAACTCAACCAATTGCTTATTGAAATTGAATTGATTTATAACAAAGAGCTTATAGGCTTTTGTTATCAATTAGTTGAACAAGGCCTTACACTCACCGAAAAGCATGAACTCTTTCTGTATAAACTTCACTTTATAAAATGGAAGCGAAACTGCCTTAAAAAGCTAGGCAACGCTAAACGTCTGGCAGCATTTTTAAAAGTAGAAGAAGAGCTAACATTGGATTGCCTGAACAAATTCAACAACCTCATTACCTATAAAACCCTCCACCATAAAGTGTATTCACTGGTAACAGGCAGAGGAACCGTTTTGCAAAAAGAGGATAAAGCCGCGTTACTAAAGTTGATGAACAACCCACACTTCAAAAGCCTTTCACTGGCACATACCACGCAGGCAAAGGCACTTTTTCTCGAAGCCAAAGCGTGGTGCAACCACATTTTAAACAACCTGCCAAATGCTTATGCCTGCTCTAAACAATTAGTAACAATCCTGGATACAAAAAAAACTTTTATCGAACTAAATCCACAAGGTTATTTTGCCGCACTCGTAACACACTACAACCGCTGCGAACTACTCGGCAAATTAGACGAAGCAAATGCCCTGTTACAAAAAATAGAACAACTGCAAACAGTAAAAACAATAACACTCACCGAAAACTTAAAACGGGAGATCTTCTATTTCGTAAGCGAAAGAAAAATGATTGACCATGTCTATTCCCTCCGCTTTCAAGAAGCCATCGAACAGGCAGAAACAAACAAAAATACAAGCAACAGAAAAAAAATGAAGTTGCGCCCCTCTTACATTCTGCTCCAATACTACTTCACTGCCCTTTCTCATTTTCATCTAAAACAATACGATGCAGCATTAAAACTGCTTCGCAAAATCATCAACGAGTTTGACGATAATATCCGTCTCGACTTCATTTTATTCTCACATTTGCTCCACCTCATTACACAATATGAATTAGGAAGTATCGCCCTTCTGCCTTACCTCTCTAAATCAATTCAGCGATTTATGAAAAACCGGAAAATAAAGCGCGATTCAGTTGATTTGATTGTAAAACTTCTGCAAAATTTAGTCAAGAACCAACAACACCCCGCTATCTGTAAAACTTTGTTTAAAACATTCAAAACCGACCTGCATGTACAAGAAGCAAAATCACGCGAAAAAATTTTAAGCGAAACATTACTCCTAAATTATTGGGTAGATTTAAAACTGCTTTAACATCTCTGTAATTAAATTCCATTACATCACCTTAAAGCAAACTTTGGCTGCTGTTGTTTACCAAGCGCCCGTTCTCACGTCTTATTTCCATACCTCTGGTCCAACTATTTAAACTTCCATAGCCGCCGCACAAAAGCCCCAGCCAAAATGCAATTTAAGCATTACCCCCATCGTCCCAGGCTGTTCCATAGCCGTGGGGCTAAGTTTCAACAAACATCGCCATAAATGCTTTCGGTTTCATATTTAATTAAATTCATTTCTTCTCTTAATTTATCCGTTCATCCCAGAAAACCCCTACTTCATCCCTTTCCTTTCTTAAGCAGCAGGTTGCAAGTATTTTTACGGCACATATAACCCAAAAAAAATCGTATGCAACAAAAAAACTACCCGTTAAAATGGTTTGCAGCTCTTGTTCTACTGTTGAGTGTTTCTACATTCTCAATTGCTCAAAAAACCTTTAACTATTCACAAGGTCCTAACTTTAACGACTGGGCCAATGGCAATAACTGGACCCCATCCGGCGTACCAACTTCATCTGATGATGTTATCATTCCCGGCAATCCCTCTAATACTGCCAGGGTATTCAACGGCACCACCAATGCGCAATGTAATAACCTAACCGTTACCGGTGGCGACTTTGCCGTGGATGGATTTTTAACCGTAAGCGGAAATGTGGTAATGGGGCCTTCTTCAGGCAACTTTTTTGTTTTCCATAACGGAACTAACCCCGGTGGTGTTGCTATTGATGGCAATGTAACCAATAATGGAAGCGGCAGAATGATACTAATTCAGGATAACAACAACACCAATGCAGGCTACCGCCATTGGGGTTCTGTGTTTAACAACGGAACACTTAACGATTTGGACCTTTCTACCAACGGGTTTACCGTACAAGGTGGTAACGGCTTAGACTGTTTTTACAGCTACAGCCCATACCCTAATGTGCAGCGCTTTAACCCTGTAACCGCCGGCCCGGGCATAAACTGGAACCACGGCTTTATAAGCTTTACTAATCCATCAGCAACCATGGATAATGGTAAAGGTTATGCCTTTAGATTAGACGCTCCAGGCACTTTAGGCACCAACTGGGTAAGCACAACAGGTGCTACCTGGAATTCAGGCTTTATCTATCCGTCAAATCCATCCGGCCCAACCGGTTGGGATTTGTTTGCCAATCCGTATCCTGCATCATTGGACCTTCAACAGTTCCTCAACTTTAACGCTGGTATAACATCTGCCTATCTTTTTCGCACTAACGGCCAGTTTTCCGGCACCTGGGGAACAGTAGATGGCGCCGGTGTTACCACTGGTGGCGCTTCAATTTACGCTGCTCCCGGTCAGGGCTTCTTTTTACAAAACGGTGGCCTTCCTATTGTATTCGGTAATACTTTCCTTACTTCCAATTCTTCGCAACTGTATAAAACCAATACCGTTTCAAATTTGGTTCGCATTAAGTTAAGCAATGGTACTGATTGGAATGATATGGTAGCTTACACCAGTGGTGATGCTACTTATGCCGGTTCTGAAGCATTTACTGCTGCCAGCAACTTAAATGTTTACTTCAGCAAAAACAGCAAGTACTATGTAATTAATAACCTTGATGACATTAACGCCCAAACTGAAATGCCGGTATCGTTTATGGCTAATGCAGCCGGAACTTACACCGTGTCGCTTACTGAAAACGAAACTAACGGCCTTGCTGTTTATCTTAAAGATAACCAAACCAACACCTATACTAACCTTAGCAGCGGTTCTGCAAGCATCAACCTGCCGGCCAACACTACTGTAGATGGCCGCTACTCTATCACCTTTAAGGCTGAAGCTACCGGTGTTACCAATACTTTAAGCAACACCAATTTGTACATGTTTGATCATGTGCTTTACGTAAACCGCGACAATGCTACCAACGCTTACGTAGAAGTAACTGATGTTTTAGGTCGCCTGTTGGCAAAGTATAACATTGCCAACTCAAAAGAAGCCATTGACCTTAGCTACCTGAATACTTCAGGATGCCTGGTGGTGAAAGTTACAGAAGGCAAAAATAGTACTGTAGCCAAAGTGGTAATGAACTAAAACCTATTATTCAAAAGACATTAAAAACAAAAAACATGAAAAAGAAGTTGCTTCATATAATCACTATAGCCGGTTTTGTACTATATACCCAAACCCTTTTGGCACAGGCTCCCCCAAGTGGTGGCGGCCAGCCGCAAGGCCAACCACCAAGCGGCGTTCCTATTGACGGCGGAGCCAGCTTATTACTGGTAGGCGCTGCGGGCTATGCTTACAAGCGTCTTAAAGAGAAAAAAGGGGAATAACCTTATTATTGAGACCCATAAAAACTGCTGTGGAAACACGGCAGTTTTTATTTTAACTCATTTGTAACATGCTTCAAATACTTAAGGACGAAAAAATAGCTGTACCGGCAAAAATTGTTGCGGTTTATCTGCTGTGGAAACTGTTTTATTTTTTTGCAGATCAGGACGGCACCGCACTTGGCATGGCATGGGACAAATTCGTTCTTTCAGTTAGTTCAGCTTATGCAGGTGTTACCGGTGCAGTGCTGCGCGTACTTGGTATGCGGGTAAATGTAACGGGCTTTTATGTATACCTTATTGATAGTGGCAAGAGTATTGCTGTACTGGAACACTGCTGTGCCATACCTGCCTGCGTTATTTTTGTTGCCTGCATTGCTTCTTTTAAAGGCGCCCTTACCGAAAAGTTGTGGTTCATTCCACTGGGCCTTGCCGGCATAGTATTTATCAACCTGACTCGGTTGGTGTTTTTGTGCTGGGTTATGGCCAATCAACCGGCAGCTATGTTTGCCATGCATCACTCCGTTGTTACCGTAGGCTTTACTTATGGCTTGATATTATTGATGATTATGTGGTGGATGAGACGCCATACGGCTAACCCTTGAAACACCTATCCCTTATTAAAACCTGTACAACTACTGCAGGTGTTTGCTACAGCACTGGCATGTGCTTATACCGGCGATACCTAAGCGAGCTAAAGCGTTTAATCAGATTTTCAGCTGCTTTTGCCTAAAAATTTCATCTTTATAATTCGGTAGTTAAGTGCTGCCGGTATAAACGTTGTAATGAAAATAAGTATTGGAGGAGTAACTGAGCATTTTAACCTGCCATGGAACCTGGCCGTTGAACAAGGCAAATTTGAACAGGTAGGTATTGAACTGGATTGGAAGTTTTTTCCCGGGGGTACCGGTGTAATGACGGAGGCGCTAAAAAGCGGCGAGCTTGACCTTGCCATTTTGTTGACAGAAGGTTTTATTTCAGCTGCATCTAAAGGGCTAAAGGCTAAGATTGTGAAGGAATATATCACCTCGCCACTGGGCTGGGGTATATTTACTGGTGTAAAATCTCCCGTCCATTCCGTTTACAATAAAGGCCCTAAAAAATATGCCATCAGCAAATTGGGTTCGGGTTCACACCTTATGGCTATGATTCATGCAGAACAACGGGGTGATAAAGTCAATACATCGGACCTTGTAGAGATTAAAAGCATTGACGGAGCCATGGATTCGCTCACCAAAAATGAGACGCAGATTTTTTATTGGGAAAAATACATGACCAAAGCCTTTGTAGAAAATGGAACGGTGCGTATGATTGGCGAATTCAGCGCCCCTTGGAGCAGTATGCTGATTATTGCCAGCGATGAAGCCTTGAAAACAAAACGGGAAGGCATTAATAAAGTGCTGGAAGTGATTAATACGCAAAGCGCTGCTTTTGTTAGTTCGCCGGAATCAGTTGGCCTGCTCTGTAAGCGCTTTAAGTTAAGTGAATCGGATGCCTACACATGGTTGCTTTCTACCGTTTGGAGTTCTGATTACTCTGTGCGCCTGATGGGCCTTGAAAATGCCAAACAGGCCCTGCTTAAAATAGGCAGCGTAACTCCCGATTTAAATGTACAGGACCTTTGCGATACCGGGCTAACGCTGGTTTAATGCACGCTGTAAACGCATATCGTTTACTATGAATAAGGCTGCGTGCGTTCATTTTATAAAAAAAGTTATTTTCTTAAAATTTGATTGATACCTCATAAATTTGCGGGGCAAATGGCAGCGAAAGGCATGTTAACCGTAAAAGTGAGGCAGAATTGGGTGAGGTTAAAGCCATCTTTGGTTTATATTTTTGCAGCCCTGCTTTTGTCCTTAGCAGTTAGCACCAGGATAGCCGCCTACGGCCACAACACCGCAAAAAGTTTAAATTTTCAGGAAGAGCACCATAACTTCTTCTCTGCCGAGGCTCTGGAGTATCAACTTCCTGAGTTTACCCTTCCTACTGAATCTCCGTTTATCCCTACCGATCGGGAAATACCCGGCGAAAATGAATCGGAAGACGATTTTGAATGCGATTGGGATCTTGCAACGCACGAAGATTCCCCCTTTAGTACAATAAGCCTTATAACAAAAGATAATTGGTTACCGTATTCGGCAACTACCCTCCATAGCCGCAATTCGATACCATTATTTATCCTCTACCATTCCTGGAAGAGCTTCGTAGCATAATCTTATAATTCCCGAATACAGATTGCCCCGGCTACAATTTACCGGGTTAAGGCAGTTTGTTTATCCATCCTCTCTGCGATGGATAGTTCTCTTAGTAATTAGTCATTTAAACATAAACTTCAATGAAGAGGATATTAACTCTCTTAAGCCTTAGCGGTGTATTGATATACGCGGGCTGCAATCACGAAAAGCAGGAAAAAACCGAGGAGTCAAAATTTTTTATTACCAGCCCTTTACAAAAAGACACACTGATATATAAAGATTATGTGTGCCAGATACATGCCATCAGCCACATTGAGCTGCGCTCGCAGGAAAAGGGCTATCTGCAAAATATTTATGTAGATGAAGGGCAATATGTAAAGAAGGGTCAAAGAATGTTTCAGATTATGCCGGTTATTTATGAGGCAGAACTGGAAAAAGCAAAGGCTGAAGTCAACTTTGAGGAAATTGAATACCAGAATACCAAAAACCTGGCAGATAGCAATATCGTTTCCAAAAACGAACTGGCTTTGGCAAAAGCAACCTTGGATAAAGCTAAGGCCGAACTGGCACTGGCACAAGCGCACCTTGAATTTACAGATATAAAAGCGCCGTTTGATGGAGTAATGGACCGGTTCTACCAACGATTAGGCGGACTGGTTGATGAAGGTGAGTTGCTGACCACACTTTCCGATAATAGTAAAATGTGGGTATACTTTAATGTGCCTGAAGCGGAGTACCTGGATTACGCCGTAAACGCCAAAAAAGAAGGACAAACCAAAGTAAAGCTGCGCATGGCTAACAGCCAGATATTTGCACACGAGGGAAATGTAGAAACTATAGAGGCAGACTTTGATAACGAAACCGGCAACATCGCCTTCCGTGCAACTTTCCCAAACCCCGAAGGGCTATTGCGCCATGGCGAAACCGGAACTATCATGATGCCTACTTATCTTAAAGGGGCCATCATCATACCCCAGAAATCGACCTTCGATGTGCTCGACAAAAAATTTGTTTACGTAGTGGACGACAAAGGCGTGCTTACCTCACGTCAAATTACGGTAGGCCAGGAAATGCCGCACTTGTACATCGTTACATCCGGACTTGAACCCACGGATAAAATTCTTCTTGAAGGCTTAGGTAAGGTTAAAAATAACGAGAAGATAAAAGCAGAGTTTGTGCCTTTCGATAAGGCAGTTGAGGACTTAACCAATTTGCATGCCGAGTAAGGCAAGAACCAAAACTTTAAAAAGATGTTTCAAAAATTCATTCAAAGGCCGGTTCTTGCTATCGCCATTTCCATAGGGATTGTTTTCCTTGGATTTTTGGCCATAAGCACCTTACCGGTTGCCCAGTTTCCTGAGATAGCGCCGCCTAGGGTTACTATCTTCATCGAATTCCCGGGCTCCAATGCCGACGTACTTAATAAATCAACCTTAACCATTATAGAAAGAGCGCTGAATGGTGTGCAGGGAATGCAATACATTCTTTCAGATGCTACCAGCGCCAGCGAAGCCAGTATTGACGTTGTGTTTGAGCCGGGCACCGACCCAACCCTTGCAGCAGCCAGGGTTAAATCAAGGGTTGACCAGGTAATGACAAACCTGCCACCTTTGGTACAACGCGAAGGGGTAATTATTAAGCCACTGCAACCCAGTATGTTGATGTATGTAAACCTTTACAGCACCAACAAAAGCATTGACCAACGGTTCTTATTCAATTACGCAAACACCTATATCCTGCCTGAGGTTCAGCGTATACAGGGAATGGGCTTTGCTGAAGCTGTAGGTAGCCGCGCTTTCGCCATCAGGGTTTGGCTGAATCCCGATCGTATGCGCGCTTACAACATTTCAGCTGATGAAGTTTTAAAAGCAATTGACGAACAAAGCGTGTTAGCCCGCCCCGGGCGCGTAGGCCTAAGTTCAGGCATAACGGCTCAATCGCAGGAGTATGTTTTTACTTACAAGGGTTGGTATAACACCCCTGAGCAGTACGAAAACATAATCATCCGCGCAAACTCTAATGGAGAATTACTCAAATTAAAGGACGTTGCTAAAATTGAAGTAGGTAGCGAATTCGTGGATATCTATTCTAACAAGGATGGTTACCCCGCAGCCTCTATGGTATTAAAGCAAAACCCGGGCAGTAACGCTAACAAAGTTATTGCTGATGTAAAGGTTAAGCTGCAGGAACTTAAGAAGGACTTCCCCCCCGGCATGGACTACGAAATTAACTACGATGTTTCCACTTTCGTAAACGCCTCTATCGAAAAAGTACTTCATACCCTAATTGAAGCATTCATACTGGTAGCCATAGTGGTATTCATCTTCCTTGGTGATTGGCGTTCTACGCTCATTCCCATCCTGGCGGTACCGGTTTCATTGATTGGCACTTTCATGTTTATGCAAATGTTCGGGCTAAGCATTAACCTCATAACGTTGTTTGCGCTGGTTTTAGCCATCGGTATTGTGGTGGATAATGCCATTGTGGTGGTTGAAGCCGTACACGTTAAGATGGAGGAAGACAACCTTTCTCCTTACAAAGCAGTGCAAAAGGCTTTAGGCGAAATAGGCGGAGCTATTATAGCCATTACACTGGTTATGACAGCCGTGTTCGTTCCCGTTTCCTTTATGACAGGGCCGGTGGGCGTATTGTATCGCCAGTTCTCTATTACTATGGCAACATCCATTGTTCTTTCGGGTGTTGTGGCTCTTACGTTAACACCGGTGTTGTGTGCCATATTTTTAAGAAACACACACGGCCAACCAAAAAGAAAAACGCCTGTTGCCATTTTCCTGGATTGGTTCAACAAAGGATTTGAAAAAGTTACAGGCAGATATACGGGCATACTTAATCACATTGTAGACCGCAGATTGGTAACATGGCTAATGTTGATTGCCTTTATTGTTGGTATAGCCGGTGTAAACAAAATTCTGCCGGCAGGCTTTATCCCTAACGAAGACCAGGGGCAGATATATGCCATCATTCAAACTCCTCCGGGAACAACTCTGGAAAGAACCAATGAAATATCATTGAAGCTTCAGGCTTTGGCTAAAGAAGTGGATGGCGTTAAATCAGTAACCGCAATGGCCGGTTACGAAATTCTTACCGAGGGCCGTGGGTCAAATGCAGGAACCTGTTTGATTAACCTTAAGGACTGGTCAGAAAGAAAGCAATCAGTGAAAGATATTATTGAGGAGCTGGAAGAAAAATCGAAAGACCTTTCCGCCACCATAGAGTACTTTCAACCGCCTGCTGTGCCGGGCTATGGCGCTTCAGATGGTTTTGCGTTGCGTTTGTTAGATAAAAGCAGCGATGTAGACTATCAGAAGTTTGATGAGGTAAACACCGAGTTTGTAGCTGCTTTAAAAAAGCGTAAAGAACTCAGCGGCCTGTTTGCATTCTATTCTGCCAAGTATCCCCAATACGAAATTACTATTGACAATGCGTTAGCCATGCAAAAAGGAGTATCCGTAGGTGATGCTATGGAGAACCTGAACATTATGATTGGCAGCACATACGAACAGGGCTTTATCCGCTTTAATAACTTCTACAAAGTATATACACAGGCCGCGCCGGAATTCAGAAAGCAACCATCCGACCTTTTAAACATGTTTATTAAAAACGATAAAGGGGAAATGGTGCCGTATTCAGCCTTTATGAAAATTACCAAAACGCAGGGGCCTAACGAAATTTCGCGCTACAACCTGTATATCTCTTCTCTTATTAACGGGGTACCCGCTCCGGGTTATTCTTCAGGCGATGCTATGAAAGCAATACGCGAAGTAGCAGCGCAATCTTTACCACGTGGTTACGACATAGCCTGGGAAGGCCTTTCCTACGATGAAGCAAAACGTGGCAATGAAGCGCTTTATATATTCCTCGTGGTTCTATTCTTTGTTTACCTTATTCTGGCAGCACAGTATGAAAGCTTCCTTCTGCCTTTGGCCGTACTGCTTTCAGTGCCTCCGGGCATTTTCGGCTCATTCCTGCTTTTAAAAGCAATGGGCCTTGCCAATGATGTTTATGCCCAGGTAGGCTTAATCATGTTAACGGGCCTGTTAGGTAAAAACGCCGTACTGATTGTGGAGTTTGCCGTTCAAAAACACAACCAGGGTGCCACCGTGCTTGAAGCTGCAATTGAGGGTGCCAGGGTGCGTTTCCGCCCAATCCTGATGACCTCTTTTGCATTTATAGCCGGTCTTATCCCTCTGGTAGTAGCTACCGGGCCGGGGGCCAAAGGCAACCACACCATTGGCGCTTCTGCCTTGGGAGGTATGCTATTCGGAACAATCTTTGGTGTAATTATCGTACCCGGCCTGTACTACATTTTCGGAAAACTTTCTGAAGGCAGGAAGCTTATTCACGATGAAGACGAAAATCCGTTGAGTGAAGCCTTTGTTGAAAGTCAGTCAGAGGTAGCGCTTACCAGAAACATCAGAAAAATAATCGCTAAAATTTTAAGAAGAAACAATGAAGAATAAATTATCGCTATACATACCGGTTCTTCTTTTACTCTTTTCAATAGGAAGTTGCAAGCTATTTAAGGAGCCAATTAAAACCGAAAACAAGAATGTACCGGCAAGTTTTACAGGTTCGCTGGATACAATAAATACGGCACAGGTACCGTGGCGCCATTATTTTAAAGACCCTAACCTTATTGCGCTTATTGACACAGCACTAAAGAACAACCAGGAGTTGAACATTACCTTGCAGGAGATTGAAATTTCCCGCAATGAAATAAAAGCGCGTAAAGGAGAATACCTGCCCTTTGCCGGCATTACCGCTAATGGCGGTGCCGATAAATCGGGCGCGTTTACCTGGAACGGCCAATCGGAAGAAGATTGGAAGGGTCCACCGGCTAAAACACCAAAGTATATTGGCGATTTCTCGATTGGCGCCTTTTTCTCCTGGGAACTGGATATCTGGAAGAAATTGCGCAACGCTAAAAACGCAGCCGCCGCAAGATACCTGGCCAGTGTAGAAGGCAGGAATTTTACCGTCACTAATCTGATATCAGAGATAGCTAACTCCTATTACGAGTTAATTGCGCTGGATAATCAACTGGATATTATCCGCCGCAACATTGAAATACAGCGCAATGCCTTAAACATTGTAAAGCAGCAAAAGGATGCAGGCCGTGTTACACAACTAGCCGTTAATCGTTTTGAGGCGCAGATGCTGAATACGCAGAACCTGCAATATGATATTCAGCAGCAGATAACGGAAACTGAAAACCGGATAAATTTTTTAACCGGACGTTTTCCTGCACCTGTAATTCGCAATGACTCTTCCTTCAATACTGCGGTATTCGACTCCATTTCTGCAGGTATCCCTGTTCAACTACTTTCAAACCGGCCCGATATCCGGCAGGCTGAAATGGAATTGGCTGCTGCAAAGTTAGATGTAAAAGTGGCTAAGGCGGAATTCTTCCCAAGCCTTCGCATATCAGCTTCAGCAGGTTTTCAGGCTTTCAACCCTATGGTATGGTTTAGGCCCGAATCCATTTTCTATAACGTATTAGCCGATTTGATGGCGCCGCTGATTAACCGTAATGCTATTGTTGCAGGTTATAAAACGTCAAGAAACAAGCAGGTGCAGGCTGTTTATAAATACGAGCAAACCATACTTAAGGCCTACACCGAAGTATTGAACCAGCTTTCTGCTATTGATAACTACTCAAAAGGCTATAACACTAAGGCAAATGAGGTGGACATCCTAGCGCAATCTGTTACCATTTCCGATAACCTGTTTAAATCAGCGAGGGCCGATTATATAGAAGTATTGCTTACGCAACGTGAAGCGCTCGACTCCCGCATGGAATTGATAGAAATTAAGAAGAAACAACTGAGTGCTGAAATAAACATCTACAAAGCATTGGGCGGAGGCTGGAAATAGCCCTCACCTTTAACTGTTTATGACTAATTCTGGCAGTCGGCCCCTGTGGCCGGCTGTTTTTTTATAGCCATTCAGCACACGCCTATGTAGTTTGCTATTTCCCCCACTTGGGGGATTCTACGGATTTTTCAATCCCCTACTTTCGATTCCGGATTAATAACCGTACAATTTATATTATGCAAACCCGGTATATACTAATAGCGCTATCGTTGATAATTGCAGGCTGCAGCAATAACAGCACAGCGCAAAACCAAAGCAAAGCCAATACAACTGCTGAAAAAAGCAAGACAACGCCATCGGGCAATTGGGAAAAACTGCAGATGAACTCCTTCCGCGATAACCAAGGCAATGTAATTGCTGAAATGCCTTTCCCTTCAAGTTGGAAAATTGCCACTAACGTTACTAAAGGCGGGCCTTCAATTACAGGTCCCAATGGAATTAGAATCACTGACTACTCAGGAAAGAGCTACCTGTATACCAACGATTACCGTATGCAGCAGGTTTACTACCAAAGCGGCCAAATGCTACGCGCCTGGCCGGGTATGGATGCTATGCTTGAGCAGGATGTAAAACCTTGGTGTGCCAACCAGGGCATGCAGTTTGTTCGCTCCTATGAAATACCGGAAGTTAGCCAGGTAGACCAATGGTATAACGACCAGTTATATAAAGCTGTTACCAGCCGTACGCAAGCCAAAGCATTTGGTACAGAATGGCAGACTGCTGACGGCAACCCTTATTTTTTATTGATACACGTTATTGTAAGCGAAACTGCCGAGCTGCAAACATGGTATTACTATTCAACCAGCTTACAGGCCGACAAAGCAGCTTTTGAGGGAGCAAGAAAACAGTTGATTTTCAGTTTGGCCAATACCCATTACCCATTGGAACCAATTATGGCTTATAACCAGCGCGAGGCCGAAAAAGCAGGCAAAAGTTGGGCGGCGTTTAACCAAAGGATGGCGCAAAACCAGGCCAACTTTGAAGCCAGCCAGCGCGAACATGTAAACAGAACCAATGCCATTAACGATGCGATTATGAATGGATGGCGCGAACGCAACGCTGCCGGAGAAAAAAACCAGGAGCAATTTATTGATGCCATAAGGGAAGAAACAAAAGTAAGCGATCCATCAGGCAAGCAATACAAAGTAGAAAGCCACTACAACCATTACTGGATGAACAGCAATGGCGAATATATAAGCACTAACTACCAGGACTACAACCCCAATCTTGACGATAATATGAACAACCAAAAATGGGAACAGCTAAAAAAAGTAGAATAGCATTTAAGTAACATAAATAAAAGGCCCCTTGCTTTACGCTTGGGGCCTTTTTGTTTGAATGGGTATGTTGCAATTACCTGTTAGTAATAAGTAGCTTTTTAGTGATAATGCCTTCCTCTGTTTTAACGCTTACCATTATGTAGCCTGCATCAACATTGGCAAATGCATAGCTGTAAATAGTAGTCTTGTCGAAAGTCTCAGCGCTTAGTTGTTGGCCCAGCAGGTTAAACATGCTTATGGTCGCTTTCACATGTTTCAGCTTGCTAAAGTCAACAAACACGCGGTTACCGCTGCTCCATAACTTAATAGCTGTTACTCCGGTTTCCGTAATGCCTGTTGTGGCCTTAGCGGTAACGGTAATGGTTTGTTGAACTGAAGATGAGCAGCCATCGTCATTGGTTACTGTTAGGCTAACTACATAAGTACCTTCAGCAGTATAATTATGTACCAGCGTATTACTGTTTTGAATAGCCGTACCATCGCCAAAGTTCCATTCCACAGTAGTTGCATCAAAGGTAGTAGATTCAAAGGTTATGTCCTCTCCTACCTCTGCAATTGTTGCACTGCTGTTCAGCGAAGCATTTATAGCATTGGCACCGTTAACCTGAACACTCTTAACAACCGTATAGCCATTATTATCCGTAAGGGTAATGGTGTAAACACCAGGCGTCGCATTAATTGAAACCGGATTGCCTTGATTAAGTACTCCATTGGCTACAATAACACCGTTTTGATTGTTGCTGATAGAATAATTCCACACCGCTGTTCCCGGTTGTTCAACGGTAATTTGCCCTGTTGAAGTACATGTAGAGTTAACTGCGTTTACTTCAGCTTTAGGGGTAAAGTGTAATACAAAACGGCTCCAATTGTCAGTAGCGTTGGCCGTAAAGCTATAGGCCCCGTTCCTTACATTATGAAACACATTCAGCTTTTTATCTTCCAACATGATATAAGATGTAGGGTCAAAGCTTTGCAACCCATCGAAACTCATACTGTAGTTTCCGTTTGCACCCGGTTCAAAACCTACATTTACGGTACTGCTTTGTGCAATACTGGTGTTCATGTTTTTAGAATACCACTGCAATGGATCAGCATTGTACGTATAAAGCGTATGGCGGCTTAAGGACCCGCTTAGCTTAACGGCATCAAGCTGATTATCGAATTGTGTAGTAGCATCTGTGCTAAAGCCCACGGTTGTTTTATCCATTAAACCGTTGCCTGTATTCTGAACATACAAGGTCATGGTTTCGGCATTGTTTAATGCCTGAAACTGTTGTGGGTTCTTAGTACGGTTAGCTGCATTGATGGTAAACGGCATTGGGCCGCCGGCAGTACTTCTTCTTACAAAGAAGGCCTGGAAAGGTGCAATAACCGTTTCGCTGGTATAGGTACCGGCATATGGCCCGGTAGCATTCCAAACGGCATACTGTGCATCATAACCCGCCGGTACAGGTGCTGTACTTAAATCAAGCGTAGCCAAATACGGGTTGCTTACCATGGTCCAACCGGCAATGGTTGGGCGGCCCTGTAAACTCACGTTGCTCCAACCGCCATTAGTTCCGTTTTGGCTATAGCTCGGCGCAAGGTTTGGTGCACCGCTAAGGCTAAGCGTTCCGGCTCCTACTTTTCTTACGGAGTAGCCCTTAGCCGTAGATAGCACATTGGCGGAGCCTTCTACTCTCCAGCCGCCAACATTGCAGGCAGCGCCATTGCTTTCGTCGTAGCTATAAACATTTCCGTACAAGGAACCCGTGCCCAGGTTCACCTCATCGCAGTTGCCCGTAGGGGTAACAAATCCTGAAGTAGCGCTTGTAGAACCCAGGTTACCCGCTGTAGTGCCGCTAACAGGGCTGCCGAAATAGTGGGCGTCCTGGTAAGCAGCTGCATCATAATAACGTTGTGCCGTAACCGGCCCGTTAATAGTACCGGTATATCCTGCACTGAAGTTATCGATAATTGCTACCTGTGTTGATGATGTACTGCGGAAGCGCAGTGTAGCTCCTGTAGTGGTAAGCGTTCCATTTTGTAAATCAACCTCATCAAATACGTCAAACACACTTCCGGCTTGCAGGCTGGCTCCTGCGGAGTTATTTAAGCGCAGAATATTAAACTCCGTGCGGCCGCTCAGGGTTTGTAGGGCGGTGCCATTAAGGATAAGCTCCGCATTGCCTGTAACCTGAGATGGTACACCAATACCACCTACCCAATTACCGCAAACAGTAAGGTTAGCATCCAACGTTAAAGACGCACCGGCGCTTAACTGAACATTGCCCGCAGTTACAGGTGTGGTTACTACAGGATCGTTTGCGGTATTCGGTATTACCACATCCTGGCAACCTACAGGCACTCCTATGCTCCAGTTACCGGCAACGCTCCAATCATTATTGATAGCGCCCGTCCATGTATTTACACCGCAGGCAACATCAGCACCGTTACAATCTTCGTCAATACCGTTGCCACAAATTTCCGCAGCGCCCGGGTGAATGCCGGCGTTGTTGTCATTACAATCTGTATTGTTTAATACGAAGCCCGCTTGCGGAGCACAAAGCAAGGTATCATGTAATGCATCTCCGTAGCTATCATTGTCCGCATCGGCATAATAAATAGTGGCATTGTTAGTAATAGTTACAGTATCGCGCACAGTGGGGCATGTGCCATTGGTTATGGTCCACACAAACTTGTTTACCCCCACGCTTGTTGATGTAAACGATGTATGCGGATTGTTTGCATTGGCAAATGTTGCATTGCCCTGCAATACACTCCATGTGCCCACGCCAAATTGTGCGGCAAGGCCACTTAATGTATCCGTAATGCAACTAACTTTGTCATTACCAGCAAACGCAAGCGCCGAGCCAATTACGGTAACAGTAAAGGAAGCCGTTTGAACATTACCGGCTTTATCTTTTGCCGTGTAAGTAACAGTGGTTGTACCAACCGGGAACGCATCTCCACTTTGATGATTGCTGTAGAAACTGTCCACCGCGCAGTTATCACTGGCGGAAGGAGCAGCCCAACTTACCAAAGCCGGGCAAACACCGTTAGAGGCTGTATAAGTAATGTTTGATGGCAGGTTGAAAATAAGCGGAGCGGTTGCATCAGGTATACTGTTAATTACCCCTGCTGCTATACCACTGTTTCCGTTATTATCGTAAACTGTAACCGAATAGTTACCGCTGGTGCCTGTAATGGTTGAATCTGAACCGCCGTTACTCCAAACGTAGATATAAGGAGGAACGCCATCCGTAACATGCAGTGTTAACACGCCGTTGCTATCGCCAATACAGCTTTCAGCCGTTGTTGTAAAGCTGAATTTAAGCGCACCTAACTCTACATAAGCGGCATTATCGTCATACAGGTATTCAATAGGATTGGTGTTCTTGATATAACCAAAGATGTAGGTATTTGGGTCAAGCACTGTCCAGTTAAAGCTAAAGCCCGCGCTACCATTATGCGGCACCGAAAATCCTGTAAGGCTGTAAATCTGGATGGTATCACCATTATTATCTACATAAGCAAAGGTAAGGTCGGTTATACCCGAAGTATCACCGTCGTTAGCTACTGTTACATTAAACGTAATAGTTTGGCCCATAAGCGGGGTGCTATCGCTTGGTTGAATCTTCGTGAAGTGCAGGTTCGGGTTTTGGCCAACAATTATTGAACGCGTAGCCTCATTGTTTCCTTCATTGCTTTCTGCTAACTCATTTGTGGCATCAACAATTGCGCGTAAAATATGTACGCCTACAATGCCTGAACTCCAGCTTACAGGTATATGAACCGTGCCATGGTCGTTTTGGGCCAGGCCCGGTGCCCGCACAGTGCTTACAACAGAGTTATCGGCCATTAACCGCACATTCAATGAATCGATAACATTACTTGCTCCTATGTTTTCGTAAGTAACATCCACCGTTATTGGCTGATTAGGCTCCGGGTTCAATAAAGAAGGTGCAATGTATTGGCTTAGCACGCGGTAATCAGGCAGGTTGGTAACCTGGAATGTAACGATGAAGACGTTGTTCCCTTCATTACATTCTGTATAATCATTATCCGGGTCAACCGTCATACGCACCGTGTACGTACCAACCGATGGCGGAGCAAACAAGTTATTCAGCGAGTTGCCATAAGGGCAGGAGCAGGTACGGCCTACATTATAGGTATGGCCATCTCCCCACAGGTTAAAGCCCGCAGGTAAGCCCGGCCCCGCTACTTCGTAACGCACCGCTACATCGCTTGCTTTATAATCGCCGTTGCTGTAAAGGCTAACACCGAAATTGAATGGCACACCTATTACATGAGCGTAACTCCAGAAACCCTGGTTAGAGCAATCGGCACCCAACGAATATTCGTGACACAAATTGGAGCTTGCAGTATTATTTGCTTCGCTCCATTCATTGGTAATGGCGTTGGTGTAGTCAGCAGTTGCCAGAATAGTACCTGTTGGCGAAGCCGTAGGTAAATTTTGGGTTATAACCACACTGCCGCCCGCCGGTATGTTTGCATTCTGCATTACGGTGTAGTGAACGCCGCCTACTAAAAAGTCAACCGCAAATGGCGCTGTTGTAGCAAGGTTACCGGAGTTAACTACGGTAGCGCTAACCGCCATAGTAGGGCCAGTCAGCGGATCGTAAGGCATTACCTGGAACGAACCACAACCCGCTACCGTTAAATCGGGCTTATAAACAGGGCATGACGGCACAACTGATCCATCAGTGCGTTGATTATCCGTTTCATTTTGTTCGCTAACAACGTTGGTATAATCAACCGTTAATGTAAGGCTGTATGCACCGGTTTGTAAAAAGGTGTGATTAAAGTTCACATCCACATTGCCTTGCGGACCCACAGCCCCAATGGTTTGAGTATAGGTAGCCTCTAAGACGGCTGATGGATTGTAAATCTGCAAGCGAACCTGTGCTCCTGCAGGTGCAGTTAATCCGCCGGTATTATAAACCTTATACCAGAAACCTGACGCCTGGCAAGGGCTATTTGTACTAAACTGATAAACAGATGGAACAAGGTTTATCCATGCAGGCAATACCTGCACACTAACACAGGCGCTGTTGTTCTCGTTGGTTTCTGCCACCTGGTTGTTAGCATCGGCTACCGCACAAACATTATAGGTACCTACCGTTGGGAAGTTAATGCTGCTGATATTAACCAACTGCGATTGGCCGCTGTTAAGCGGATTGATAACCGCACTGCTGCCCGCAGGCACACCACCATTGGTGCTCCAATTGGCAATAGTGTTAATACCCACATTACCGCAACCAACGTTAGCCACGGTATAATTACCGCTTATGCTTTGGCCGGCCAATATGGTAGTAGCGCTAAGGTTTAAGTTGCTTACCACCAAATCAGGTATGCAAGGCGGCGGTAACAATACAAAAGGTGCTGTTGTGTCGCCATCCAAAGTAAAGTCGGTAATTGCTACATCAACATTGTAAAGGCCCTGTGTTACCGGCGCTAAAAAAGCAATACAATAATCGCCATTACTGTTGGTATGCCCCGTATAAGTTGCCCCTGTAGAAGGCACCGTAACAGTTACTGTAGCACCGGCTACTGATGGATTCTGTAACACTACAGCCGTGTTTACATACTTGGCATGGCCGCATACATTAAGCCAGTTGTTAGCCACCGCATACGAGTTAAGCGGAGACACATTCGCAGTTATCTCAATCCCGCCCGGCAATATAAAGTTACCGTTTACAAAAGGCCGTATGGCCTGGTTATCCAGTTCATTAGGCTCGTTGATTATGTTGCCGTAATCAATAACAACCTGCATAGGGTTCCAGCTTGGGGTAGATGGGGTAGTGATATTCCAACACACCTGGGTTTGCGCATGCGCAGCAAGAAAGGGAACGGTAATATCCGGATACACTGCCAGCGTATCATACTGGTTACGCAGATGAACTACGAAATTCTGGGCAGGGAAATCGCTGTAATTATGTATTACTGCACAAACCTCTAAAGGCGAGGATGTATCAGGATGCTGAACATCAAACGTTATATCATTTGCGAAAATAGAGATGTCAGCATCCGCTAAAACATCAGGTGCATTAAAGCTGCCGAAGGTAGCCGTACAATGCGTTGCTGAGTTATCGTTTGCCTGTATCGTAGTAGCGTAATTAACGCCCACCTGCAACCCTACTGCTGTCACAAAGTAAATTTTACCGTCTACAACGTTTACGTCGCTGGCATCAGCCTCCTGCATAAAATACAGGTGGTCGTTTGCATCGGTATAGTTTCCGTTGTTTTCATAATCTAACAACACACGCGGGTAACCTGTTTGCGGCAGGTCTCCATTGGCGTCAGTATACTTAACCTCAAAACGGTAAGTAGTATAAGGCCCGCTTTGTGCTGGGCTAACTACAGATGAAGTAAAGCCGTTATTGCCGCTATAGGTTAATACCGGTGCAGCACCGTTTGAAACCACGTTGGTAGAAGCGCTTGCACTACAACTGGCACTGCTGGTAACAGTAACCGTATAGCTGCCAAAGTCAGCAGCGGAAGAGGTAGTGCGAACAGGATTTTGTGCTGTGGCGCTAAAACTGTTAGGGCCGCTCCAGTTATAAGTTGCTATGTTGGTGCCTGCTGCATTTAGCTGTATGTTATAGCCAATACAATAAGGCCCGGTATTGGTTGCACTTACTGTAGGTAACGCATTAACAGTAACCAACTGCGACGCTGAAGCAGTGCAGCTGTTAGCCGCTGTTACAGTAACGCTATAGGTGTTCGAAGCATTGGCTGTTATAGTTTGCGTAGTTGCCCCCGTGCTCCATATGTAACCGCTACCTGCGTTGGCACTTAACAATACGCTATTGCCGGCGCAGAAAGTGGTAGGCCCGCCCGGTGTAATGGCAGCGGTTGCGCTATTAACCACCACGTTTGTTGAGGCTGTGTTATTGCACCCAAAGCCGTTAGTTACGGTTACCGTATATAAACCGGCATTTAAGCTTTGCGCATTGCTTATAGACGGGTTTTGTTGCGTTGAAGCAAAAGAGTTAGGGCCGCTCCAGCTATAAGAAGCGCCACCTCCCCCATTCAATTGAATGGTAGTTCCATTACAATAAGCTCCGGTATTAGAAGCCGAAGCAACCGGATTGGGATTAACTGTAACAGGCGTTGAAGCAGTAGCCGAGCAGTTAGCAGCATTGGTAACTGTAACATTATACGTTCCATCTAAGGCAGAAGTAGCGTTGTTGGTTAACAACGGATTCTGTTGGGTAGATGCAAAGCTGTTTGGCCCGCTCCAACTGTATGCTGTGCCTCCCGATGAAGTTAAGCTAATTGCTGTACCCTGGCAGGTTGGTGTGCTGTGCCCTGCATTAGCTACCGGATTGGCATTAACCGTTACTACCTGCGAGGTAGTAGCCGTGCAACTTGATGAAGTTACAGTAACAGTATAAGTTCCCGATGAACTTACTGTAATTGTTGCGTTACCTGAACCGGTATTCCATAAATAGGATGTGCCGCCGCTGGCAGTTAAGTCCACCGTGCCGCCTGCACAAAAGGTTGTTGGGCCAGACGGAGTAATAAGCGGTGTTACCTGGTTTACAGCCACAGTTGTAGTTGCGGTATTGGAACAACCGTTGCCGTCAGTACCGGTTACGGTATAGCTACCTGCATAGGTAGCAATGGCGTTATTGCGCACAGGGTTTTGTTGTGCACTGCTGAAAGAGGAAGGGCCGCTCCAGCTATAATTTATTGCGCCACCTGCATTTAAGCTAATGTTTTGTCCACCGCAGTATGGGCCACCGTTTCCGGCAGTTACCACCGGCAAGGCATGCACGGTTAGTTGCGCAGTATCCGTTGCTGAGCAGTTGTTGCCATCAGTAACCGTAAGGGTATAAATGCCGCTTGCAGCCGGTGTAGCAGCGCTTATTACAGGGTTCTGTTGGGCGCTCGTAAACGCCGGGCCACTCCAGCTATATAAACTGGCACCCGAACCGCTAAGCTGAATGTTGCCATTCTCGCAACTTAAACCGCTTACATGGGCATCAGCAACGGGCAGGGCATTTACATTTATATGTATGAATGCCTCCGCGTTACAGCCTGTAGTATCTGTAACAGTTACGTAATAGTAACCACTGCTGAGCGGTGTAACACTAATTGCCTGCGTACTGCTGCCATTGCTCCAGGCATAAGCCTGCGCGCCGTTAGGCATAGCAGTAAGGCTGAGATTAGTACCGTAGCAGATTGTGGTATCAGGCGAAAATGCTATGCTCGGCGGTTGACCGCTACCACCAACAGTTACGTTTATGGTATTACTCATATAGTTAACGCTGCCCACCGTCATTTGTAATTGGTACGTACCACCCAGAAAAGCGGTTAGTGTTTGTGCAGTTGCTCCGCTTATTGGCGCACTGTTTCTAAACCACTGGTAATTGCAGCCTGCACCTGTGTTAACGGTAAAAGTTACGCTATCGCCGGTACAAATTGTATTGGTGCCAAGGGCAGAAATTTGCGGTGCCGGTATATTAATTGAGAAAGGCTGTGGCTCGTAAAGGCTCCATTGCCCATTGTTGCTTTTGGTACGAACGAACAAAAAGTGGCTACCGCTATCCACACAATTCATAACCAAATTGGTTGTAACTGAAACAGAATCTATACCCGGTGTAACAGGTATTGCGATACCGTTACCAACCCCTGGGTCTTTATCTACAAAGTACTCCGCTGCAACAATTTGCGGCTTCACAGTAAACTGCCTGCCTTCATACAAACTCCATAAACCAGTAGACGAACGCGTGCGCACATACAGGAAGTGCTTACCTGCACTTAATGAACCCGGTATATTAATACCTGAGGTGGTGTTGGTAGAATCAATACCTGCACCTATAGGCAGGTTGAAACCTTGTCCCACTCCGGGATCGGTATCAAAAAAGTATTCAGCAGCATTAATTGTTTTGCCACTATTTACAAACAGAGGCCTGGCCTCGTAATGACTCCATAAACCCGAATTAGTGCGTGTACGCACAAACAGGAAGTGGATACCACCACTCAGGTTCACAGGCACCGGTATAACACCTGTATGCGTAGTAGAATCAACACCTGCAGCGATTGTTAATGCGGTTGCATTACCTACGCCGGGGTCTGTATCAAAAAAGTACTCAGCATACGATATGGTTTTACCCGAGTTAACATACACCGGGCGCGCATCTGATATACTCCATAAGCCTGTTGCCGTACGGGTACGGATAAACAGGTAATGCAAACCGCCGCTAAGGTTTACAGGCACAATTATGTTTCCTGTAAACGTAGTGGAATCTAACCCTGGGGTAATGGCCCAGGATGTAGCATTGCCCACTCCCGGATCGGTATCAAAAAAATACTCTGCGTACGTAATGTTCTTATTGCTATTCACAAAAAACGGACGGCCTTCTGAAATACTCCATTTAACACCGGCCGTACGTGTTCTAACAAATAAATAATGCAAGCCTCCGGATGTTCCACCCGGTACGCTAACATTTGTTGTAAACAGAACTGAGTCTGTGCCCGAAGTAAAAGAAAGCGGCGTACCGTTTCCAACTCCCGGGTCTGTATCTATAAAATACTCTGCGGCGTTTAGCACTGTTTGTGCCTTCGCATCGGGCGCTAACAGCGTAAGCGCCAGCGCAACCAGTGTAAGAAGCTTTAGGCTTCCCCGCCGGCAGAGCATTATTTTAGTTATATCTAATGCAGCCATAATTCAGGTTATGTTTTTAAACCTGTAGCTTGCCCTGTTATGGACAAACAGGGATTAACGAATATTTGATTTAATGGTAACGTTCAAGGTACCGCCGGGTGCAACAATATTGCTGCCGTTGATATCGAACTGCTTTATGTAAGGTATACGTGGCAAACCATCGCGGTCAAAATCACCAAAGCCGCCATAAACGCCAAGGTCAGTACCATCTGAAGCAGTATTATCAGCCGCAGCTCCGTTGTTAATGCGATAGTCGTGGGAGTAGCTGAACTGTGTATTTGAAAGCGGTACGCTTACAAAACCGGGGTTAACATTAACCTGGTTAGTGCCGTTAGGGAAGTTATTATTCGAACAGTTATAAGATATATTGTTACTCCAGGTAGTAGAATTCATACCACTGCTTACATTGCTATTGTAATAGAATATGCTGTTGTTTACGTAAAACAGGTAGTTGTTTGCAAAGGGGTTACCGCTGTATAAAAACACGCAATGGTCAATGTAGTGGTAATTGCTTTGGCAGTTTCCGAAATTCACAAACTGGCCGTTAAAAATATTATTGCGGAAAGTTATACCATCCAGGTAACAGTTACCTTCAACGCATGAACCGGTATACACAAAAACGTTTCCGTCAATAGTCCAATTGCTTGAGTAATAATTTTGGAAATAAAGGCGGTAAGTAAGCTTACAGCTATAAATACCGATGTTATCCACGTTGTCGTTATTGCTGCTTATTTGGTATACCTGCAGGCCTATAACCTTGCTGCCGTTTGAACCTGTATAGAACTGTACGTAATCGCAAAAAGAAACCAGCGGCCCCTGCTTTTGCGGGTTATGACCGGTTCCTATAACGGTTAATTGTTTGCTAATTGCAATGGTGCCATAGTTAAATGGCGAGCCTGAAATATAAACGGTATCGCCATTGCTTGCTGCAGCATGTGCTGCCGCGAAGGTGGTGTATTGCCCCGGCGAGTTAACATTGTTGCTAACCGTTAGGATATTTGCAAAGGCCTGCGTGCAGGCAATTAAAAGGCCCAGGGCCAGAAGTAATAGATTCTTTTTCATGCGAAGTTTGTTTTGATTGTGCTGTTTTAAAAATTGTTTGGGTAGTGAAATTTTATTGATAAATAATTGATGCCGTTACTTTAGATACACTTTCTGCTATACTATTTTCTACTTGCTGTTATTCTGAATAGCTTACTTTTGAGGTAAGCAAGGCCGAAACATTAGTATAGCCCAATGCCCGAGAGACGGTTCAAAGATAAACCCGTGAATAAGGGAACGCAACTTTTAAGCTTCCCAAAAACGCCAAATTCTTACTGATTAGGCTTTAGGCGCATGACCTTAACCCAACTGATTTATAGGCAGTTACACAATTTTGCAACAACTATTTAACAAAAGGATAGCCTCCTTCCGTAGAGGCCAGGTGGCATAAGCGGCATCCGGGGCTTACTTCTTTTTCTTCTGCTTGTATTCCATAATGCCCATGTCTACCACTTCACTATTGCGCTTATTTTTATTCTCCACGTAGTGAATAACCGATACGTAGTCTTCCACCACATGTATCTTATCTAATGGGGTAACCACCATTAACTGCAGGTGCAATTGCTTACACAACTCCATCAGGTACTTTGATTTTTCAGGATCCAGTTTGCTAAAAGCCTCGTCCACTGCAATAAAGCGGAACGACCGGGCGGTACTGCCGCTTTGGTTAATACCAAACTGATGTGCTATTGCACTGCCTAATATGGTATACGTAAGTTGCGCAGCCTGCCCGCCACTTAAGCTCCCGCTACTTTCGTACACATTGCTTACCTGGTTATCCTCTGTGTAATGCTCCGTTGCCTTAAACTCCATCCAATTGCGCACATCGGTAACCCTGCGGCGCCAGGTGTCGTTCTTTTGTAACTCCTCTACAAACGGCCTTATCACTTTTGAAAAGTGGTCTTCCAGGTAGCCCATATCGTTTAATGCCAGTTTCTGTGTATTGGGCACCCATTCCTTCAGGCGTTTTCTAAAATCCAGTATCTCCGGCGTACGGGTTTGGTTAAACTGTAACTGTATGTACGTATCGGGGTTCATATTAAACCTGATGCGCTTTAAAGAACGGTTAATGTTATCTATACTATCCTTAATGCTGCTCTCCTGCTCGTAAAGTTTGTTCTGAAAACTGCTTAAATCCTTAATAACGCTGTTGTTCAATTCATTTTTAAAGCGTTTTTCAAACTCCGCTACTTTTTCTTCTTTAATACTCTTATAAAGATCAACAAACTCTTTAAGGTATTCCGGTTTGGCTTTAAGGTTGTGTGTTTCATCCATCCATTCAGGAAACTTCTCCTGTATCTCCCTGCTGGGGCGCAGGTAGCTATCCATGGCCTCGTTAATTATGCCAAAAGCCTTACCATGTGTTGCCTCTACCTCTTCCAATTCATCCTTTAACTTTTGCAGAGTTGTGCGCTCGGCAGCGTATACCTCTTCCTGCGAGGCTTTTAACTCTTCAATCAACTCAGGATATTTACTAAACTCCCTGTTAAGGTCAACCAGCTTCGATAACTCCTGAATTGTATTATTCAATTGCCTAACCTTCTCGCTCAGTTCATTGCGTTCGCGCATTTTTAAAGCTATTTCACCAATAAGCTCTTCCAGCGCAGCATCAATTTGCTTTTTAAGCTCATCCTTTTGTTTCAGCTTCTTTTCAATATCCTCCAGGCTGCTGTTTTTCTTCAGCAACTCCTTCTTTTCCGTTTCCTTTTCTGCTATCTTCTGCGAACAGTCCTTCCAGTCAATTTGGGTATAATCATTAAACTCTGCCAAACGGCGCAGTGAGTCCAACACCTCATTTTCAATTTCTGTTTTGCTGTTAAGGTCGCTTATGCGCGCTTCCAACTGCTGCAAATCAGTATTCAGCAGATTACCTTCGCGCTGTAACGCTACTACTTTGTCGCGGTTGTTCCAGCCTAAAACGTAATTAGCTGCACCGGTTTTAAACTTGCTGTCGTCCTTCTCGTGGCGCTTTTTGTTTTTAATCAAGCCGCTTTGCATCATGGCTTTTTCGTAGCGTGCAAATTCATCCAGCTTTTCGCAACATACGTAATCAAAACTGCGGGTTACAAAATCCTCTGCCCAATCGCTGTAATCGCTCTTAGGATTAAAATTCAGTTTGGTTACAACGGAATTATCTTCCGCCTTGGTCATACTTTTAAGGTAGTCCTGCTTAGGATCTACCCGGTAGTAAACCAATTTACCGCCAAGGTCGTTATTGCTTACAAACCTGTTAACCTCTCTATAATACTTCTCGGGCACTACAAGGCATTTGCCAAAACTGTGCAGCAATTTTTCGATCGCCATCTCCCAGTTTTCCTCCTCCTTCTTCACCTCAATCAATTCACCAACAAAAGGCAATTCTTCTTCCGCTGCCTTAACATAATCCATTATGCGCTGGCGTATTTGCGAGCTTATACCGGTAATTTTATCCTTCCGTTTCTGCAGGTATTCTATATCGGCCTTTATCTCATCAAAACGCGTTTGTTTATTGCGCTGCTCTTGCCTGGCATCCATCAAAAGCGCATCTAACTCCTTTTTAGTTTCAAACGATTTGTTGCGGGCCTTCTCAATATTTTTGTGGTTGGCAACAAAAGCTTTTTCTGAAGGGTCCTTAGGCAAGCCGCATAAGCTGGCCAGTTTGTTATACTCCGCAATTTTCCTTTTGCGTTGCTCCATCTCTCCTTCAAGGGCCTTTATGGAAGTATCTATATCCTTTAGTTGGGCAGCAGTGGGGTCTTTTTCTCTTGCAATTTTTAAGGCAAGTATATCAGCTTCTATCTTAGTCCTTTCATCATCTTCCTTATTCTTTTTGCCATTAAGCATTTCGATATCCAGTTCAATACCGCGTATCTGTTGCTCGTTGAATTCTTTCTGCCTTATCTTAAACCAGGCCCGGATTGTATCTATCTTATTTTCCGCATTTTTAATTTGTTGGTATAAGGTTTCGTACTGAACATAATTGCTGTGTATAGGTTCCAGCAACTCCAACTGGCATTTAGATTTCTCAATGCTGCGGTGGGCAGTAAGCAGGTTCTGGTAATTCTCCAAAAGCGATTTGAATTCATTTTCAATGTCGCTTTCCTCAAGCATGTTGGTGCGTATAAAATCATCGAGGTTACCTAACACTTTAATACCTACCGTTTGGTTAAAGAGGTTCAGGGCTTTTTCGCTCTTCATTCCAAAATCCTCAATCAGCTTTTGGCTGTACTGGCTAAATGAATCGAAGAAAGAGACCTTTCCTCCCGCCTTTAGTTTTTTGCGCCACTCCCCTTTTGAATCAAACTGAATATCATTCTCAATTTTTAGGGCACGGTTGGCCACTACATACTCCCGCTGCAGGCTGTTGTTCTTAAAATACCTTACCTGGAAAGCCGTAATGTTGGCCGTATCATTGCTTACAAAGTTGGCCAGTATTATAGAATAGAGATTAGAACGGTCAGGCCTTAGTTTACTTATCTTAGAGGCATAAGAGTCCTCATCCTGCGTGCGTCCATAATGGCCTTCCACATAACTTTCTTCGGTGCGCTCCTTCTTCTTCTCTGCACCGGAAGATTGGTTATAGAAACGTTGAGTAGAGGGCACCAGTAAGGTAAGCAGTGCATCTACAATAGTAGTTTTACCGGAACCATTGGCCCCCGTAAGAAGGCTGCTTTGCGTTTCGGCATTAAGGGTATAAATACGTTCATCAAAGGTTCCCCAGTTATACACCTGCATGTAGTTTAAGCGGAAACCTGCACTATCTTGCTTAGTATCAAACAGACTCCACATGCTTCTTCAATTTTGTTTTTAGCTCTTCCAGCTTTTCGTTACTGATTTTTGCTTTAATAATGCGCTTAACCTCGTATTGGGTGTTATCGGCATTCAATTTATCCTCTTTATTAGTGTGCAGAAAACCGAGATTACCGGCCTGCGTTATCAGGTTATCGAACTTATCCAACAGGCGCTTACGGTTTGCTTTGTCTTTAAAGAAAAGGTCAATCCGTTCTTTGACCTGCTTACCGGTAACAAACAATTTATCGCTGCTCATTTTCACTTCGTTCTCATCCAACCACTCCCGCAATAACACGCAAAGTAGGCTCATTTCGTAGGTTAAAGGAATTTTGCGAATAAGTTGAATAGGGCGCGATTTGTCATCCTCAGCAAATTCCATCTGCTTTAAATAGGCATAGCCATCCTGCCGGTTAAGCACCAGCTCAATACCTATTTTGCTAAAGTATTCGCGTACGGAACCCTCGTAGTTAAGCACTTCGTTCCAATACTTTTTATCATCGTCGTATATCACACTTTGCAGCAGCTTAACAATTACTGATGCATACAGTTCTGTTTTTCCGTTGCTCATTTTGTAAATATTATTTCAGGCAGCAGTATAGCTTTCCTGCCTTTATCATCAATTTGTATCATTTCCTGCTTATCGCGGTTTATAAAAGATTTACTGCTTTGCGTAGCAATGTTTACATAGGTTAATACCTCCGACAGCCCTTTGGTTACCGGAAACTTTTCTACTACATCTTTAAGGGTAACCTGTTTTTTCTTTTTAAGCGTTTCGGCAACCTGATTTTCCAATTGTTCTTTATCAATAAAAAACTGGGCAACCAGGTTATCTAAATCCAGCTGTGTTAAGTCAACATCCGCCGTTTTAAGAGCCTTAGCCGTTATAAGACTATCCTGCGCCTCTTCGGTTAAAGGCCGCTCCATGTTCAATTCAATTTCAGGCAGGCCCTCTATTTCTATAAAGTTGTCTTGGCGAGGCGGGTTATCCTTTGCCCTGAGGGCATCAGCCTTAATCTCATTTACAATGCGGATGGCCGTTTTGCGCTCCAGCAAACTTTTTTCAGCAAGTACCTTATTCAGTTTATCTGCCAGTTTGTGATAGGAATTGCGCACGCGCGTACCCTCGCGATTGAGGTAAATGCGCAAATGCAAAAGAAAGGGGTCATCTACATCAATCTTGCGCTCCTGTAAAATGATAAGCACTTTGCGGATAAGGTTTGTTAACTCATCCTTACTGCTATCGTCCAATAAATGGCGGTAAAATGCCTCAAAACTTTTCCCCTGGTCGGTACTGCGCAGGTCGTCCAGCGCATCAAGGGTATAGTTAAGAATGTTCCCCTTGCTGGTTTCAAGGTTAGTTTGCTTTTCGTAGATGGTGTTTTTTATACCGTTGAAGTTCTCCTCCACCTCACGAAAATCAGCCATAAGACTGCGCGCCAACTTGCTTACCTCATTAAAACGGCTCTTAACATAGAAGTCTTCTGCACTAACTACTTTTTGCTCTATCTCCAGCTTACGTATCTCTGCTTCCAGTTCCCGCTTGCGTAGGCGAAGGGCTTCGGCCTTTTCCTTCCAGTCCTCCGTGCTGTTTTCAGCAATCTCGCGTAGCTTATTGAAGATGTCCATGAACTTGGATTCCGCACTTATAAAATCCTCCTTGCGCAGGCTGTCCATCCATTGTAATACCTTTTCAGTATGGCTGGTTAAGCTGTGTTGGTATTGCCCCTTTTCGTCAGGCTCAAAAGTGATGTAGCCATGGTCGCTCCATTTGCCAATCAGCAACTCGGCCTTTTCTGTAGCATCCAGAACCTGCTGCAATTCATTGTCATCTTCTTCCACATAATCGCGGTAGCTTATCTGCTCTAAAACGGCGCTTAACCTACGTACCAAATCGGTATGCGGCACGTAGCCCACAGGAGTTTGCTTAAACTCCCGGCGCAGAAAAAACAAAATCAGCGGTGCAGACTTCGCCCGAATCAGCCTAATGGCAGGGGGCGTATTTCGCGATACAAAAAGAGACGACAGCCGTTCATATTCCTCAATCACGCTGGCAATATATCCAGAGATTTAATTGGCAACAGTACCCGTGGAAAAATGGCATTTTTCGGGGGATAATTTTTTCATCCGTTTAACAGGAAATAAGTAACGAAGAGCGCGGTGCCGGTTAATCCCCGTCTTTATTCCTGGAAAAGAGCAGGCAGGTCATACTCAAATTCCTGTTAGTTTCGGTTTTCAACATTCGTTACCCGCTTTCTGATTAAGACACCTTAAGCAGCTAAAAAGGGCGTAAATGCCTTTATATATTAGCTGAACTAACCCCATCAAACCGCACTATGAAATTGAAATTTTATGCCCTGGCATTAAGCGGTCTGTTATTGTTGGCTACCAACCCAATGCAGGCACAGCACTGCGCAGGCGCCTCAGGCTCCGGCGTGTGTACCCCCAATACATCCTTAACTACTGTTGGATTCTTTCCGCCGTACGATAGCCTGCCCTGCGCGGTTATAGGCAGTGCCTACGATCAAATTGTACAATTCCACACCCCGCCTACCGTAACACAGGGTGGCAGTACTTATAACCTTAACTGGGTACGTATAGATACTGTTAGCAACCTGCCCTGTGGCTTATGCTGGCGCAGTGGAACTTCCAACAACCAGATTAATGGTAATGCCACAGGCTGTATACGCGTTACCGGCACCACCTACGACGCCCCGGGGCAATATAAATTAAGGGTTATTGTTTCCGCCAATGTGCAGATTGGTATATTCCCATTTACGGTTTCCAATCAAAATGCTGAATCGCTTGGATTAAAATACTATGTGCGTGTAGCAGACCTTAACGGCTCCTGCCAACTTGTTGATACGCTTGCTGCGGGCCGCACAGCTACCGCAACAGGCAGTATAACAGCCCTTACTATCAGCGGGCCCTCATCGGTTTGTTCAGGGCAAACCGCTGCACTTTCAATTAACGCCGCTAACTATTATGCCTACAAGTGGTCAACAGGTGCAATTACATCCTCTATAAATGTAACTTCAACCGGCACCTACACGGTTACAGCTTATGCAGCCTGCACTTCAGTTACTGCCAGTAAAACAGTTACTGTAAACCCGGCGCCTACGGCCTCCATTACACCGGCCAGCGCCACAATCTGTAGTGGCTCATCAGTTACACTTACTGCGGGCGGAGGCGCATCTTACTTATGGAGTAATGGCCCCACTACAGCAGCTACTACGGTATCGCCAACAGGAAATACCACCTACACGGTTACCGTTACATCCGCAAACTCCTGCACGGCCACCGCCAGCAGGCTGGTGAATGTAAACCCTGTTCCAACAGCAACCATAAACCCGGCAACAGCAGCCATTTGTACAGGCGGCAGCGCTGCTTTAACCGCCGGCGGCGGCTCATCTTATGTATGGAACACTACGTCCACTACGGCCTCCATCACGGTTAGTCCATCGGGCACCACCACTTACACCGTAACAGCTACGGATGCCAACAGTTGCACTGCTTCGGCTTCGCGGCAGGTAACAGTTAACCCGCTCCCTAACGCATCCATATCGCCGGCAACGGCCACTATATGCTCGGGCAGCAGCGCAACCCTTACTGCAAGCGGTGGAACGGGGTACGTTTGGAACACCACAGCTACTACGCCGGTCATTACAGTTTCGCCAACAGGCAATACCACTTACAGTGTTACCGTTACTGATGCTAATAACTGCTCTGCATCAGCAAGCCGTATTGTAAATGTGAACCCCGCCCCGGTTGTATCGGTTAACCCGGCAAGCGTAGCCATTTGCAGTGGAGCTACCACCACATTAAGCGCATCTGCAGCAAACAGCTATGCATGGAGCAACGGTTCAACAACCCAAAGCATTGCCGTTTCTCCGGCCTCAACCGCAACCTATACTGTAACTGCTTTTGACCAAAACAACTGTTCAGCAACAGCCTCAGCCAGTGTAACCGTAAATCAGGCACCTGCTGCAGCCATCTCGCCCGCAGTTGTGGCTATTTGCGCAGGTAACAGCGCTACACTAACAGCCAGTGGCGGCGCAAACTACTTGTGGAATGACAATAGTACTGATGCGGTATTGAACGTAAGCCCGTCGGGCACCAATACCTACACCGTTACCGTTACCGCAGCAAACAACTGCACGGCCAGCGCTTCGCGCACGGTTACTGTAAACCCACTGCCGGTTGCTTCAATCAACCCATCGCAAACAGCTATTTGCGAAGGAGCTTCAACCACCCTTACTGCCGGTGGCGGGGCAACTTATGTATGGAATGACAACTCAACAGCTAATGCGCTTACCGTATCGCCTCTTCAATCTTCTGTTTATTCTGTAACCGCAACCGATGCCAACTCATGTTCAGCAAGCGCATCGGCGCAGGTAACGGTAAATAGTAATCCTACCGTTTCAATTCAACCTGTTAGCCAGACCATTTGCAGCGGTAGCAGCGCTACACTTACCGCCAATGGAAGCGGCTCTTACAACTGGAGCAACGGCTCAGGCAATCCGGTTATAAATGTATCGCCAACCACAGCCACAAACTACAGCGTTACTGTAACCGGCACCAACAGCTGCACGGCCAGCGCAACAGCCAGTATTACAGTTAATGCCAATCCTGTGGCCGGTATCAGCAGTTCTGCCGATACCATTTGCAACGGCAACGGCGCTACCTTAACCGCAACCGGTGGCACCGGTTATTTGTGGAGCGATAACAGCACTAACGCCATACTTACCGTAAGCCCTGCCACCAGTACAGCTTACAGCGTTACCGTTACCGATGCTAACAACTGCAGTGCAACCGCTGCCGGCCAGGTAACTGTAATTACAGTGGCTAGTACCATACAGGCAAACGGGCCTACTACATTTTGCGCAGGCGGCGATGTAACCCTTGATGCAGGTGCAGGCTTTGATACCTATACATGGAGCAACGGAGCAACTACCGAAACCATAACAGTAAATAACTCCGGAATGTTTACCTGTACAGTAACACAAAGCGGATGCTCGGGCATATCCAACACTGTAACGGTAACTGAAACCAGCAACACCTTAAGCCCGGTAATTGCAGCCGCCCCGTCACTGGAGATTTGCCCCGGCGGCACTGCCCTACTGGATGCAGGCACCGGATATGATACATACGCCTGGAGCAGTGCTGAAACAACCGAAGCTATTACTACCGGTGCAGCCGGCACCTATACCGTAACAGTTACCCTGGGGGCATGCAGCGGCACAGCCAGCGCGCAACTTGCGGTGGGCAACTTCCCTGTTAAGGTGGATATAACCCCATCGGACCCGGTAAATGTTTGCGCCGGAACAGCAGTTACCTTTGATGCAGGTACGGGATATGATAGTTACAATTGGAGTAATGGCAGCAGTGCGCAAAGTATTCAACCTACGCAATCGGGCGAATATATTGTTACCGTAACAAAAGACTTTTGCACCGGAAGCGATACCGCCCAATTGAATTTTTACCAGACCCCGGTAGCATCCATATCTCCTTCACCCGCTTCAGTTTGTAGCGGTTCTTCTACTACCTTAACTGCAAGCGCTGCTTCATCCTATTTATGGAGCGACAATACCACTTCTGCAACTCTAATTGTAGCGCCAACATCAGCTACTACCTATTCTGTAACTATAACCGATGTTAACCTATGCACCGCCTCAGCTTCAGTAAACGTGAGCGTAAATGCCTTGCCATCTGCCGCTATCAATCCACCAACAATTACAACCTGTGCCACTGAAGCATTTGCCTTTACAGCAAGCGGCGGCAGCAGTTATGTATGGAGCGATGCTTCTACTAACGCCCAGTTAAACGGCACGGCGCAAACTTCGGGCACCTACACCGTTACAGTAACAGATGCTAACCAATGCACCGCGAGCGCCTCTGCAAGCTTAACCGTTAACCAGCTTCCTGTAGCGGCCATAACGCCTCCGCAGCCAAGCGTATGCAATGGCCAAAGCGTTACACTAACTGCAAACGGAAATGGCACTTATACATGGAGCGGTGGAATAAACACCAACACCATTACAGTATCCCCTGGCAGCAATACTTCTTACAGCTTAACTGTAACTGACTTGAACAACTGCTCAGCCAGCACTATCACTACGGTTACGGTAACCACCGTTAATGCAGCAATAACCGCCAACGGCCCAACTAGCTTTTGCAGTGGCAACAGCGTAACATTAAGCGCACAGCCCGGTGCTGATACTTACACCTGGAGCAATGGGGCTTCTACAGATAACATTGTGGTAACTTCTTCAGGTACCTATAACACTACAGTTACACAAAACGGTTGCAGTGCGGTTTCAAACGATATTACAGTTACAGTAACCCCGGCGACCATAGCCGTAAACGTTTCAGCATCTCCTTCATTAAATATTTGCCAGGGCGGTGTTAGCGTGCTTGATGCAGGCACAGGCTTCGATACTTACCAATGGAGCAACGGTTCTACCACACACCTGATAGCAACCGATTCTTCAGGCACCTATACAGTAACCGTAACCCAAAGCGGATGTGCGGCAACTGCCGCAGCAACTGTTAACGTAGGTAACTTCGCAGTCAACGTCTCTATCAATCCTTCAGGGGCGCAGGCATGCAGTGGCGATTCAATTTTACTGGATGCAGGCAGCAACCATAGCAGTTATGCGTGGAGCAACGGGGCTACCGGCCAACAACTATTTGTATTGCAAACAGGCAATTACACGGTTACAGTTACCGACGAAAACGCCTGCAGCGGAACGGCCAGTTCATCTGTGCTGTTTAACACCCGTCCGCAACCCAACATTTTACCTGCAGGCAGCCAGGCTATTTGCGCAGGACAAAGCGTAACCCTTAGTGCTGATGCCGTTTACGACACTTACCTTTGGAGCAATGGCGCAACAACACAATCCTTAGTAGCCACTGCCGCCGGAAGCTATGCACTTACCGTTACACAAAACGGTTGCAGCGGATATACCACTACTGCAGCACAGCTTACTATTAACCCGGCACCTGCGGCTGTAGTTACACCCGCAGCAACCAACGTATGCAGCGGCAGTAGTACAACACTCACTGCCAGTGGTGGAGTTAGTTACTTATGGAGCGATAACTCAACTGCGGCAGTTCTTAATGCAACACCAACTAACCTTACCACTTATACCGTAACAGTTACGGATGCCAACAACTGCACCGCCACTGCGGCAGGTACGGTTTCCATAACTCCGTCTCCTTCGGTTAGCATCCTTTCATCAGAAAGCAGCAACATAATCTGCCAGGGTACCACGCTGCAGTTATTTGCCGTCGGAGGAAGCGCCTATAACTGGAACACATCTGAAACAAGCGCTACAATAACATCAACCCCGGCAACTACTACTACTTATAGTGTTACTGTTACAGATGCCAACAATTGCTCAGGCTCGGCAGCGCAAACTGTTGTGGTAAATCCATTACCGCAAGCAGCTGTGGGCGTAACCCCGGTAGGCAGCGGGGCCGACTATGTTCTACAGGCAACACCAGGCGGCTTGCCCGGTTACATATGGCAGCAGGCGGTAGCTAACGATACTACCAACCAGCTTCACTTTAACTACGCAACCAATTTGGACACCTTTATGGCAAATTGCGTTTCGGGTGGTGGCTATTACCGTGTTTTAGTTACAGATGCCAACGGCTGTTCATCGGCATCAGGCTACGCAAAGGTTCCTTTCTGCACAGCAGTAAATGAGATTCCGCAATTGCTACACTTTGCCTTGATGCCAAACCCCGCAACAGACCGTTTAACGGTTGTATACGATCTGAAAGAAGAATTACCGGTTAAGATTTCTGTTTTAGACATTACAGGCAGAATAGTTATGGAACTGGCCGGTGAAACAGAAGGAGCAGGCAAACACACCAAAACGCTAAACATTGACGGCATTGCACAAGGCATGTACCTGTTAAACTTTAACAGCAACAACAACAGTTTTAATACCCGCTTTATTAAAGAGTAGGAATAAACTCCAACTAATTATCAATAAAGTCCTCCGTTAACACGGGGGACTTTTTATTTAACCATTAGTCCATAACCAGCCTAAAGCCACAGTTTTGTTTATGGTGGTCGTATACATTGCGGTTGCGGGCTTTGCTGTAGCACCGCTCCTCCCCGCTTCTCCATGAACCTCCGCGGGCCACTCTGAACACCGCCTTTTTGCTGTTTACAGGATTGGCTGCAGCAGATTTTTTATAAAAAGCCGGATCCCACCAATCTGCACAAAGTTCCCATACGTTACCGGCCATGTCATAAAGTCCCAATTCATTTGGCCTTTTTAAACCCACGGCATGTGTCTTTTCTACTGCGTTATCTTTCATCCAGGCAACTTCTTCCAGCTTATCGCTGCCGGGGTAACGGTACCCCTTGCTTTTGTTTCCTCCAAGCGCGGCATATTCCCACTCGGCTTCGGTAGGCAGGCGGTAATGCTTGCCCGTTATGGCATTCAACTTCTTTAAAAACGCATCCACTTCCTCCGGGGCAGCTTCTTCCACCGGGCAGCTATCACAACCTTTAAAAAAGGATGGATTGTTGCCCATAACATCCTGCCACAGTTGTTGGGTAACTTCGTATTTGCCCATGTAAAAGCTATTGAGCGTTACGGCATGAACCGGTCTTTCATTTTTTTCACCGGTGGTACTACCCATGTTAAAGGTGCCGCCTTCCACAAAAATCATTTCAGGTGCAACAAAGGGGGAAGATTGTTTAATTCGCAGAGGAGAAGCCGCAGATAAACACAAGGCAATAAAACAGGCAACAATTGTTTTCATGAATACTAAGTTGACTATTTACAGCATATATGCCAGCCTTTTTTGGGGTTTAATGTGCTGCAACCAAACAGCAAAGGCGCAATCATGGGTTGATACGCTTGATAGCTACGCCCGTGAGGCATACCTGCCTGCCCGCAATTATCATTGGCGATGGACAGATGCCGCACTTTTAAACACCATGATGAAAGAATATGATAGCGCGCCCACAGCACAAAAGGCGGTCTATCTTAACTACGTCAAAACAGCAATGGATAAAACCTATGGTTGGGCCAACGGCAAAACGCCTAACTCAGTTGCATCAGCCATGGGGCTTGCCTTTTTATATCGCGCAACCGGCGAAGCGAAATACAAAAGCAAGGCAGAAAAAGTCTACAGCGATTACCTTAAAATAAGGCGCACTAAAGAGGGCGGCGTATCGCACCTTATGCTGTTTACTGAGCTATGGGATGATACCATTTTTATGATAGGCCAGTTTTTGCTAAACATGTACCAGGCTACCGGTGATGAAAAATACCTGGATGAGTTTATGAGGCAGTTGCGCCTGCACCGCGAGAAGTTACAGGTGGCAGAATATGGGTTGTGGGTGCATGGCTGGGACAGCAACAATAAAACACATTGCACCTTTTGCAGCCAAATGTTTTGGGCCGATAAAACCACAAGACGCAGCGCCGAAATGTGGGGCCGGGGCAATGGATGGATTATTGTTACCCTTTCGGATGCACTGACCAACTTATCCGCTAATAATAAATACCACGACGAACTTGCGGGCTACTTAAAAGAGATGATTGCCAAACTGCCCGAATTACAGGATAAAAAAACCGGGCATTGGTTTCAGCTACCGGTTAGGAAAGGTGAAGAGGGCAACTGGATTGAAAGCAGCAGCACTGCCATGTTTGCCTATGGCATGTTAACTGCCCTACAGCTAAAGCTGGTTAATGATACCGCTTACAGCCGCTGTGTGCAAAACGCCTATAAGGGGTTAAGATATTATAGCCTGGTGCCTTTAAAAGATAAATACTTAACCACAGACAACGTTTGTACCGGCACCTGTATAGGCAGCAGTAAGTATTATTTTAAACGGGGGGTAAAAAAAGGCAGCCCTTATGGCATAGGCATGTTTATACAGTTCGGCCGAAAGTATAACAGCTACTATTAAGTAAGAAAGGCAAAAGTGCAATAAGGGCTTTGTCACAACAATGTCATTATTTAAGATTGGCGCAACCCCCATAACATCAGGCCCATCATTCTATGTATATTACCTACTTACAAGCCCACTTATGCAATTAGTTTCCCCTTTCTACCGTTTCAAGTTTGCCGCTTTATTTTTTCTCGCAGCCATGCTTTCATTACAAGTAAACGGCCAAAGTTTTACAACACCTATAAGCGGTAGTATTTATGGCCAGGCCATTGTAGCATGTTCAGGTGCAAACAATACTTATGAAGATGCCGCCACTGATGCAGCTATTTACAGCCGCAAAATGAATGTGAATGAGTACTACGCCAAAGTTTACACAGCTCCCGGCGCACTGCAGATAGTTTCGTTTAGTAATAAACAGGAAAACGGAAACCGCTTCAGGGCAGTGCTGTTACAGGACAGGGGCAACCACTTTTTCGTGGTTTACAACAAGATAAAAACACCTTTGGCTGATTCTACCATTTATGGGCCAATAGCCTTAGCGCCTGCCTATTCCGGCAAGTACAAAAAGATACTTGCCGGCAAGGATTTATATCTCTACTCCTTTTTAGCGGGTGGGCCTTCCGGCAATATTGATATATCACAAGATAACGGACAAAGCTGGCAACCCGACACCACTAATATCGGTTACGACAATGTATCAGATATAGCCCTGGGGCCACAGGACACAGTGTACCTGGCAGCTAACGATGGAATTTACAAGCAATTACCCGGCGCTAGTGTTTGGATTAAAATCAATAACAATGCAAACGGCGCAAGCAAAATTTTTGTAGCCCGCAATAATAAAGTGCTGATAGGCGGCTACCCCTCAAGTGTGGCTATTAGTACGGATGGCGGCGCAAACTTCAACACCTTAAACAGTGGTTTGGCAGGACAGGTAAAGTATTTTGCAGATGACGCATATGGTAACTTATATGCTTCAAACGGCACATCTTCCTTATACCTCAATGCGCCCGGAAGCGGTGGCTGGACAAACTTACAGGCGGGCCTTAATGCAATAGGCGCCAACCCCGGCATTACATGCTTAAGCGGCGATAGCCTGCTGACTATTGGAACCAGCGGTTATGGCATGCTTACCAGTAATAACCAGGGTACAAGTTGGGCCGTTACCAATAATGGTATACATGCAGAGGACATTTACTCCCTTGTTAAGCAGGCTAATGGCCGCCTGCTTTGTACCACAAGCATGGGCATATTTTATAAAGATGCCGCTGATACTTTATGGCACGCCACTAATGCCATTACAAGCTTTTATCCCGGCAGACTTTTGTTTAACGACCCTGCGGGAACGGTTTATGTTGCGCAAGGGGCAACATTCGGCGGGCCTTATCCATTAGGGAAAAGCACCGATGGCGGGGTAAATTTTGTTATTGACAGTAATGGCTTCAGTAACATAGGGGGCAGTGGCTTTTACATTGACGAAACAGGCGACCGCCACTTCTACAATCTTTATGGCACGCAGAACAATACCCTTACCATTTGGACCTCTACTTTTGGTACATCAACCTGGCACCTTGATACTATCGGCCTGCCAAAATTTAATTTACCGGGCCAGGGCGTATTGGCCATGTGCAGCGATAAAAAAGGCTTTTTGTATGCCGTTGTAAACTTCTCTATCGGCGTATTTATGTATCGCCGCCCAATTAGCGGAAATACATGGGTTGTAGATAACAACGGCCTATTCAATGGCCTGGCCATCTCGCCTATGGCAAGCAACGCATCCATTGGTATTGTTGCAGCACAGGCTACTACCCTTTATCACCGCACGGCAAACAGTTGGGAAACCCTTGCACAACTAAATGCTTTAGGAGATAGTGGCATTGTGGCCAACAGCATTATTGATGCCCTGTCAGTAAACGATGAAGGGGTAATTTTTGCTGCCGTTACTAATTATAGCCGGCCCGATAGCAGCGCCATATTTTATAGTGTTGATACCGGACATAGCTGGCAGTTGGCAGGCCTTGTAGGCCATAACATAATGGGGTTGGCATCCTATGGCACCGAGACCTATGCACTGACATTGGGAAAATGGGGGTACGTGCAAAATGGAGCAGCACCAAATGGCCTGGCTGAAATTGCAGGCGCTTCGAATAACATAAAGGTATTTCCCAATCCGTCATCAAGTGGCTGCTGGGAAATTGAAGCCGCTGCTGAAATGCTGAACAGCAAACTGGATGTACTGGATATTAACGGAAGAATAGTGTTTCAATCAACCATTCAGGAGAGTAAGAGTTCCATAAACCTTCCCGGATTAGCCGGCGGGGTTTACATACTGCGTTTGCAAAGTAAAACAGCAAATGCAAGTAGTTGGTTGGTTAAGCAGTAGCGTTGTTTAGGCCGGCGATTTCCAGCCTTCAGGGTTTTGATACCACTGTAAAAGCGTATCCTTATCAGCGCTTTTAACGTAATCCTGTCGCTGTGCAACCTCCAGAAGCGTAGGATAATCCGACAAAGTAAAGTAACGGCATTTAGCTTCTTCAAAAGCGGTTACCGACTTCTGAAATCCATAGGTAAAAATTGCTCCCAGGCCAAGCACTTCTGCGCCTGCAGCACGTAAGGCTTCAACAGCTTTAAGCGAGCTGCCCCCTGTTGAGATAAGGTCCTCTATAACAAATACCTTCTGTCCCTTGTCCAACTTACCTTCAATTTGGTTCTCCAGGCCATGACCTTTGGCTTTATCGCGCACATATACAAAGGGCTTGTTCAGCACATCAGCTACCAGCACCCCATGCGGAATACCTGCTGTGGCTACACCTGCAATTACTTCACAATCTTTAAACTCTTCCGCAATTGTATCCGCAAATGAAGTTTTAATGTAGTTTCGTACTTTAGGAAAGGAAAGTGTTTTACGGTTATCGCAGTAAATGGGGCTTTTTAAACCGCTTGCCCAGGTAAAAGGGTCGTTCGGATTCAGCACCACCGCTTTAATTTCAAGTAAGTATTCTGCCACTTCGCGGGCAATAACGTTGTTATATATCATGCTATGATCAGAGATTACAAAATTTATTACAATGAATCGGTTCTATTGATAAAATCCGACCATTCGCAAAACAACGAAAATTTTGCAAAGGTTATTACCGAACCGGAGGAGGTGCAAAACTTCATCAGCAATCCACAGGACCTGTTTAACCCCGAGGCAAAAGGCAACATCCTGTTAATAGTGCCTACCCCTGAAAAGGCCATGGAAAGCATATTAGGAACGGCGGAAAAAGTGATAGCCGGCGGAGGCGTGGTTTTTAATGAAACCGACTCGCTGCTGCTGATTTTCCGCCGCGGTAAATGGGATTTACCCAAGGGTAAAATTGAGCCGGGAGAAAAGATTGTAGCCGGTGCCAGGCGCGAGGTAGAAGAAGAAACGGGGGTAAAAATTAAAATGGTGGTTGAAACGGCTGTAATCACCTACCACGCCTACCTGTTGAAAGGAAGAAAATCTATTAAGGAAACATCCTGGTATATTATGAAAGCCGTACCCGGCCAAACGGAGCTAAAACCACAAGCTGAAGAAGACATTGAGGAAGTGCGCTGGGTAAAGAAAAAGGACCTGCACAACTTTAAAGCGGGTTGTTACCATTTAATATGGGACCTGCTCTCCGTTTACGCGCATTAATCTTCCATAGCTTTAAACGCCTTAGGTATATAGCGAATGATATCTGAGGCCGTTAAGGAAGTTTGGCCTAAATCGTGGGCCGCAAAATCCCCGGCAAGTCCGTGTACATAAACGCCCAAAATGGCAGCGTGTTCAGCGTTGTGGCCCTGAGCCATTAAACCGGTTAAAAGGCCTGTCAACACATCGCCACAACCGCCCTTTGCCATACCGGGGTTCCCTGTTGAATTAAAATACAACTTGCCATCAGGTGTTGCAATAGAAGTGTGCGCTCCTTTTAAAACTACTACTACCCTATGAGCCCTTGCCATAGTACGTTGCATTTCCAGTTTTTCAAGGTCATCGCGCCATTCGCCGGCGAGGCGTTTAAATTCTCCGGGGTGCGGGGTAAGTATGCTGCCTTGCGGTATTTTATCTAAAAAAGCTTTGTGCGATGCCAGTATATTCAACGCATCAGCGTCAATTACCATAGGCTTTTTATAAAGCATCATAAGGTCCACTAAAAATTGGGCAGTTTCCTTCTCATTGCCAATACCGGGCCCTACGCCTACGGCAGTGTACTTCGATAAATCCGTTTCAAGGTAAGAAGGGCTCAGCAAATCCTTCTCGTGCTGCGCTAACGGCCGCGGATAGTCGCTTACCATTGCCTCGGGGTTAAGCTGTTGCATCACGGCGTAACTGCTTTCGGGCACCATGGCGCTTACAAGGCCCACCCCACTTCGTAAAGCCGCTTTAACGCCAAGGGCTGCTGCCCCTGTTTTACCATAGCTGCCTGCACAAATAAGGGCATGACCAAAAGTGCCCTTGTGCGAGAACTTTGTGCGCGGCAGCAACATTTGCTTTATGCGCTCCTGCTGCGGGTAATAACTAAGCGAAGGAAGGCTGTTTGCATAAGCAGCATTAAGGCCTATATCCAACACCTTAAATGAAGGCACATAAGGCGCCGCCGACGGCAGCAAAAAAGTAAGTTTTGGCGCATGAAAGGTATAGACCATCTTTGCGCGTATCACCACGTCATCAGCAGCATTGGGCATATCGCAAAACATGCCTGAAGGCACGTCAATGCTGTAAACATCAGCCTCTGACTTATTTATTGCAGTAATAACAGCAGCAGCTAATCCTTCAACAGGGCGGTTTAAACCGCTCCCCAAAATAGCATCAACAACTTTATCGTTTGGCCCGATGGCCGGTAGTTGAAACTCGGTTTCAATGTAGTGTATCGAGCTTTCATTGATGAGCCGGTCCTCGTTTTTTAAAAAATCGGGACTTCCTTTTGGCGAGTGACGTACTACGTAAGTAGTAACATGCAGGTATCCGCGTTGAATTAACCGGCGCGCCACCGCTAAACCATCGCCACCATTGTTCCCCATACCGCAGAAAACAAAGATCCGGTCATTAAGGTGCAGGTGCGCAACAACTGCATCAGTAAATGCGACCGCTGCGCGCTCCATTAAATCAATAGAGGCAATAGGTTCGTTTTCTATGGTATAGTTATCCAGTTGCTTAATCTCGGCAGCCGACAGAATTTTCATACCGTAAATGTAAACGGGAAAAGACTAAAGATGAAGTGACTTTAATTAGTTGCTCTTTCGAACAGGAAAAACCGGAACTTAAAGTTTAAGGGGTTCAATGTTTTAACCAGGCTATCGATAAAGCCTGTCTCATAATACGGGATAAAGCTTTCCACCCTTTCCTGCAAGCTTTGTTTTGGAAAAAGCGCCTCGTTAACAGCATATACCTGGTTGCTGAAGGTTTCCTGCTTTCGCTTTTCGGCCTTAAGCATTTTATTTTCTAAAGCCTCCAATGCGTTTAGGGCTTTTTGCTTCTCCCCCATGGCGCTTTGCTTTAGGGTGGCATCAACAGCTTCTGCCTTTTCGCTTATCTTCTCATATAGTGTTTCAAGTTCTTTCTTCTCTGCAGCTAACGAAAGTGCCCCATCGGATTGGGCTTTAATTTTAGCTGCTATAAAATGTTCAGGGTTCTGAAACAGAGAAATGGCAGTAAGCCCTGCCTTTTGCATTTTGCTTTGAATGCTGCTGTTTATGATAGCGGCCGAGTTTCGTGGCATCAGCACCGGAAAGTTAACCTTATGGTAATCAAACAAGGGCTTCAACTCTAACCAGTAACTTAATTCGCCGCTACCGCCTATAAAGCACAGATTAGGAAGGACCATCTCCTGAAAGAGCGGTCGATAAATTACGTTGGGGCTAAAGCGTTCAGTATGCTGCCCGATCTCCCGCTCCAACTCCTCGTGCGTAAAGGCAATATTCTGATTATTGACTTTAAAACCTCCTGCTTCATCGGTAACTATACGCTCTCTGAAACCATTCCCCAGGTAAAAAAAGTTTATATCCCTCGGCTTAGCCTGGGCTTTGTAGTTATGCTCAAGATAATCTACCGTTTCCTTTAAAACTGTGGTGGCGCGTTTATTAAAAACCTCATCTTTAATTACTGCGGCGAAACATTCTTTTAACCGCTTATCATCCTGGTCAATTACCACTAAGCCATGCGCTTTAAAAAGTTCGTTTACAAAATACTGGGTTAGCTTGCCAAAGCTATTGTAATCGCGCAGGCCGGCCTGCAACATACCTACCACTTCAGTTTCCCCGGTTAGCGCCTTTAAACTTTCTACTACCGGTGCAATTAAGGCTGCATCAAGCCTGCCCACTGCTCCTGAGCCACCCTGCCACGCCAACGTGTTGCCATCTACAGCAACGTGGTTCAATTCCTCCATGTCGTGGTCCTCGCTGCCCATCCAAAATACAGGCACAAAGTTGTATGCGGGGTATTCCTTCTTTAACTCAATACAAAGGCTTACAGCACAACTTATTTTATAAACGTTGTAAAGCGGGCCCATAAATAAACAAGGCTGATGGGCAGCGGTAACCGTAAAGGTGTTGCCTTCTGCAAGCAGCTTAATGTTCTGCTTTACCAATTCAGAAGCGGGAATGTTAGCATATTGCTCTTCCAGCACTTCCACCAGCATTGCTCGGTTAATGACATCCTTTGCTTTGTCTTTTATTACATCGGCAAAGGTTTTTAACTGCGGCTGGTATTTATAAAGCGGCTTTGTTTTCTCATTACCGGTAAGGTAATCGGCCACCAGCGGGGGCAGCAAGCCGGTTTCAGTTAATCCTATTTCATCAACAAGAGAGATCATCTATTCCTTCATTTTTTTGAGGCGGACAAAGAAGGTAGTCCCTTCATTGGCCTTCGATTCAAACCAAATACTTCCACCGTTACCATCAATAATCTGTTTGCAAATAGCCAACCCTAAGCCGGTGCCCGAGGATTTGGTAGTAAAATTCGGCACAAAAACCTTATCGTGGTTTTCGCGTGTTATACCTATGCCGTTATCCTTAACGGATACTATCAACCAGCCATCTTCTTCATCCACCTTTACATCAACAAACCCCTCACGGTTTTCGGGTATGCTTTGGATGGCGTTCTTCACAAGGTTATTAAACACGCTTATCAACTGGTTTTTATCTGCAAACACCAACGGTCCCTCTACCTTGGTTTCAAACTCCACGTGGGCGTTTCCTTCGCGGTTAAATAATTCTGAAATTGACTTCAGCAGTTCATTTAAGTTAATTATCTCATTCTCCGGCTTAGGCATTTTAGCAAAGGTGCTAAAGGCAGTAGCAATGGAAGAAAGGTTCTCTATCTGCTCCTCCAGCGTTTTAGCAACACGCCTGGCTAACTGCTCAATATTAGGGTTGCCATCATCAATAGCCTTTTGCAGGTATTGAATACTCAGCTTCATAGGCGTAAGCGGATTCTTGATTTCATGAGCAATCTGTTTGGCCATTTCGCGCCAGGCGCTTTCCCTCTCGCCTTTCGCCAGTTTTTGGGCGCTCTGCTCCAGCTCACTAATCATTTTGTTGTACTCGCCAATCAACACTCCAATCTCATCATTACTATCCCATTCAATAGGTTCGTTCTTTTTATTGAGGTTTAATACGCGTAGTTTTTCGCTGATAATAGTTAGCGGCCGGGTTACGGAATTAGAAATAAAGTAGGCCAGTATTGCTGCTACTATCAGTAGAAATACATACACATTCATCAGGGCCACCAGGAAAGTAGATACCTCGTTATTGATATCCTTGGCGCGCTCGAAGTAAGGAATACCGAGGTACGCAATAGCATCTCCCTGTTTATTTAAAATGGGCGAATACGTGGCCAGGTAACTCAGCTTGCCGATGTTTTCCTGCTGGGTAATTTGCGAAGCCCGCGTATTCTCTAAACGGAAATACGCCTGCGGATTCATCTTTTTACTCACCAAAGCCTTATCGTAAATACCGGGTTGCGAAGAAACGCTCAGGTCACCGTTCTTATCAAATACATTTATATCAATAAGGTTGATGTTGGCCAGGCGGGCCACTTCAAAGTTCAGTTCATTGGCCATCTCCTGGCTTAGGCCGGCTGTGTTTAATGTATTACGCTGTATAAAATACTCAAGGCTGGCGTGTATGGCTTTTTCCTTTCTAAAGAGTTTATCGCTATAAAAATTATCGTATTGCCTGCGGAAAAACCCAATAGTAATAAAGCCTATGATGATGAAAGAAATCACAATCATGAGCAGCATGGAGTAATTGATGCGCGTGCGGAAAGAAAGCTGCATGCCGGCAGATAGCTTTTCATCGGCACCCATGCGGTTTATGCGCAAGCCTATGAGCACCACCACCACAATTACAAAAAGAAACGAGAAGAGATAAGAGAAGGTGGCAACAGGTTCAAACAAAGGTTCGCGTGGTATAGAAACAACCACCTTTTTGCCATTTGCAAATCGCTGGATATTATGCTCCCATTCGTCCTCCTCTATAAACGTACCATCGCCATCGTTAAAAACGTATTCCTTGTTCCAGTAGTAGGTATAAGGGTAATCGCCGTACTGGCCAATCAGCTTATCGTTTTGGTAAATAGCATAATTGTAGTTATATACATTATTAAAAAGCGTAACACTGCTGCCTACCAACAATTCGGGATATACGTTTTGGCTGTAATATACCTTTGGTGTAAGTTCGATGGTTAAGTACCCCGTGGCTAAACTATCCCCCTTAATTTCTATAACTGAGATGTATGAATAGTTTTGAGCAGTATCGGAGATATAGGCAAGTTCAGGCGCGGAAAAAGCTTTCTCAATATGATTTGCAGATAAGGTATCAACACTTGCCGTTTTTTTGCCATGGCGGATAGCAAGGTAATCAGCCAGCACAACGGAGTCCTCATTTTTTACCGGCATCCCTTTAGCATCAAATGCGCGAAGCTTTAAGTCGTACTTGTTAAAGTAACCACCCAGGTAAAGGGAGTTAATACGGTCAGTAATCTCGCGGGGCGACACAACCGGATTTTTAAAGAAGTTACGGATAAAGGCATCGCCCGAAATACGCCCGGCAATATCACCAAACATATACTCCGCTACAAAATCGCGCTCGGTTACCAACTTGCCTGCAAAAAACACTCTCTGGTTACGTTCCTTGCGTTCGTATAAGTTTTCTATAAGGTAAGTAGTAAACAGGCTATAGGTGGCTATGTAAAGTATAAGCCTGCGTACGCTCATTTTTTCTTCGCCGTTAAACACCAGGTAAACAATGGCTATAAACAGCAGTGTCCATACAGCGGCAAACAGTATAGATTCATAAAATTCGGAGTTTAAAGCCGCCAGCGAAAAGACCACCGCAAAAACAAAAGCCGCTATCAAAAGGCGAATGAAACTCACCCCACTGTTGCGCAAAAGACTAATGATGGTAGCAGATACCAGGAAGTGCGAAATAATAAGCATTGAAATACACGCCAACCCCAGGAAACTGTAAAAGCCCAGGCTTAGCACATTGTAAATTTCAAAGGAGATTATCGAATCAATTACCAGTGTTTTAAATATCCAGGTAATAAGACCGGTAAAGGCAAAAACAAAAAACAGCAACAGCAACGCTGCAACGGAATGGCGTGTTTTGTTTTGAATGCCGGGCCGGTGTATTTGCCAAAAGGCTACCCACCACACCATAATAACACTGTCAATAATCAAATCGCCCAGCGAAGGGGTGATTATGGAGGACCCATATAACATGGAGTTGAACAGTTCCAGCTTTTGGCATTCAAAGGGGAAACGGAAATACAGCATAAGACCCCGTGCTATAACCACACTTACTATTAGCACGGCAAAAGCCAAAGGAAAACCCGCTGTGGTTTTAAACCGCAGCGCTAATTGGTTTATATAATAAAAAGCAAGTGATACCAACAACAATTGGGCAATAAGAATCAGCCAGTTTACGTCAGTGCCTTTTGCCTCGCCGGAAATATAGAGACTGAAAAGAGCCGTACCCTCTGAATCGAAAACAGGGACTGAGCCTTCTATTTTTTGATCGGACAACTGCACGTTTGCAGGTATATGAAACTCTTCAACAAAGCTGCTCTGCAAAAAACGGTTTTCGAAAGGATACTCCAATTTAACCGGGCGAAGGCCCACCAGCATTTCATGCTTTGCCGGCTTTGAAGATTTAATAACCTGGTACCAGCCGCTTTTCAACTTCATAAACAGCGCACCATCTTCAAAAGAACTAATGGTAGCAGGCGGCAGAATGGCATTACCCGTCCACGATACCAGCGAATCATTACGATACAGGTAGAGGTAAACATGGCGGTTGGTAAACTGCAATAGCGGGGCAGCCTTAAAGTCGCCTGTAACAAGGGCCTTGGTTAAAGCCGCGTTGGCGCTTTCCTTTCTGAAAAGTGTTTCGTTTTGCTGTAAGTCATCCTGTATTTTGGATGCTATGGAATTCAGGTTGGCCACATCGGGGCGCAAAAGCGAAACAACCACTGCCGCTATCAGCAATAACGGCAACAAGTACTTCCTTATGTTTTGCACTAAACTCAAACCCCTGCTTTTTGGCAATATAATGGGAATACTATTTTTTTCAAATGCCAAGGGCTTTCGCCTTATTCCAAATGGCATCCATTTCCTCCAGGCTCATATCATTAAGCGATTTGTTTAACTGCGCCGCTTCTTCCTCTATAAATTTAAAGCGCCTCATAAACTTCAGGTTAGTTCTTTCCAGGGCAGCTTCGGGGTCAACCTTCAAAAACCGCGAATAGTTAACCAGAGCAAACATCAGGTCGCCAAATTCATCTTCAATTTTATCGGGATTGTTTTCAGCAACGGCTTCTTTCAACTCGGCTGTTTCTTCATCCACTTTTTTCCAAACATCTTCAATATGCTTCCACTCAAACTTTACCTGCGCGGCCTTATCCTGTATGCGGTAAGCCTTAATTAAGGCAGGTAATGAGGTAGGCACACCCGCCAAAACCGATTTCTTGCCCTCCTTTAACTTTAACTTTTCCCAATTCTGTTTCACATCCTCCTCGTTGTTCACCTTTACATCGCCGTAAATGTGCGGGTGACGGGTAATCAGCTTGTCGCAAAGGGTGTCAATAACCGTACCTATATCAAAAGCGCCCTGCTCTTCGCCTATTTTTGCGTAAAATACAATGTGTAGCAGAAGGTCGCCCAGTTCTTCTTTAATGCCCTTCATATCCTTTTGTAGTATGGCATCGCCCAACTCATAGGTTTCTTCAATGGTAAGGGGCCTAAGGCTCTCCAGGGTTTGCTTACGGTCCCAGGGGCATTGTTCGCGCAATTCATCCATTATCTTCAAAATACGGGCAAAGGCCTCCAATTTCTGCTGCATCCGCTAAAAGTTTGGCGGTAAAGTTGCAGAATTAAAGAGAGATTATTTGCCTGCCTTTACAAACGTGGAGGTGATTGTTTTGCCCGGAACACGCAGGGCTATGCGGTAGGTGCCCGCAGCAAAGTTGCTTACATCAACGGTAAGCGTTTCGGACCCGGAGTGGATAAATCGCGAATCGGCCCACATTAGTTGGCCCTTAAGGTTATATATTTTAATCTCAGGGGTTCGGCTTTCATCGGTTTCAACCCGCAATTGCAAGGTATTATCTACCGGGTTAGGATACACCATCATGGCAAGTTGATATGCGGCATTGCGTACCAGGGTATTGTTTTTGGCCACTATCCACAGGTTAGGGTCAAACACAATGGTATCCACAGCAAAAGGGAATTTATTGAGCACAAACGTTTGGCCGCTTTGCGTATGATTAAAGGTGATTGTTGTATCCCCCTGAGCGCCTATAAAACGCAACTGCACCGGCATAGTAAAAAACGAAACTGATGGGTGCGATTGTGTTTGATTAAGTGTAACAGAAAGCTGGTTCGAAAAATCCTGCGCCCAACTAATTTGATAGGAAGGAAAGCCCTTACCATAAATCCACTCCGTAAAAAAGCCTGTGAGGTCCTTACCGCTTGCCGCCTCAAGGTGGTATTTTAAATCCGGTGTAGATGCAAAGCCAAAGGCCAGGTTAACATCATTAAGATAATTACGCAAGGCGCCGAAAAAGAGGCTGTCCCCCAACTGGTACCGCAACATATGTAGCACCATGGCCCCCTTAGAGTAGCTGAGGTGCGGCTCAAAAATGCGGCTTACGGAGGTGGTATCATCACACCACACCGAGCCATCCGAAATGGCACAGGCACCCTCAATGCGGGTACGCCTGAAGGCCTCCCACCATTCAGGGGCAATGTTTTCATAGCAAAGTCCGCTAAGGTAAGTGGCAAAACCCTCGTTAAGCCATATATCCTGCCAACTGGCACATGTTACTTTATCGCCAAACCAATGGTGGGCCAATTCATGAGCCATTAACTCAAAGCCAAAATCGCCCATAAAGGTCATGGTTTGGTGTTCCATACCCCCACCCCAACCAAACTGTGCGTGGCCGTATTTCTCCTGTTTAAACGGATAGATGCCAAAAAGGCTGTCGAACAACTGCACCATACGCACTATGGAAGTGGTTGAGTTGCGTGCATCGGCTGAGTCTTCGGGGTAAACATAATTCAGCACCGGCAGGGTATCGTTTGCGTAAGGAACATAATCATAATAGGCAGCATAATTGGTTGCCGCCATGCAAACAAGGTAAGCAGCAATTGGGTAGCGGTGTTTCCAATGATAGGTAACCCAATCCCCGTTATGCAATTCCTCAACCAATAAACCATTGCTGGCCACTCTAACGGTATCAGGCGTAGTAACAAGCACATCCAATGAGTCTATTTTGTCCTGCAGGTTCTGCTTGCAGGGCCACCAATCGCAGGCGCCGTAAGGTTCCGACAAAGTCCATACGATTGGTATACTGTCATGTTTATCCTGCACAAAGGAGCCAAAACCCGTACGGCCCGGAACACCTGAGTAGTAAACTGTTACAGAATCGGTTGCTGAGACAGTTTGTGCAAAGTTTATCCGCACTACATTGGCGTTATGTGAAACTGGCACCAAAGCAGTATGATAAACAACACTATCCACCGACAGCGAATCGGATAAATCAAACTCAATAAAATCAATAGTGCCTTGAGGAATAAAAACGGTGGTTACTTTACCTGAAATGTATTTAACCGCAGGATTAACCGATAACTCTAACCGTTGCTGAATAATATCGGTATTGTTTGCGGCACCTCCCCTTTCAACCTTATGTAGATGCCCGTGCGCCTGCATTTCGGCCCTGGCAATACGGTCGCGGTCCTGGGCAACCAGCGCCCCGGTAAGCAGTAAAAAAAGCAATGCCCCTGCAAATCGAATCATGGACTACCAAAGATAACAAAGCCCCTTAAGGCAACAGGTGCTTAGTAAGCACTTTTTACACAACTATAACAAAAGTAACAAGTCGATTGCCGGGGCAGGTTATTGATTTTATAAGGCTTGCTTAATCGTATATATTCGCCCTAAATTTTTTCTGATGAAGAAGATAATTGAATGTGTGCCCAATTTTAGCGAGGGTCGCGATATGAACGTGATTAAGCAAATAACCGATGCTATTGAAAGCGTTGAAGGAATAAAGCTGCTAAACGTTGACCCCGGCAAAGGCACCAACCGCACGGTGATAACTTTTGTGGGTGATGAAAACGAAGTGGTGGAGGCGGCCTACCGCGCCATTGCCAAAGCACAGGAAGTAATAGACATGCGCAAACATAGCGGCGCCCACCCACGTTTTGGTGCTACAGATGTATGCCCCTTTATACCTATTGCCAATGCTACCATGGAAGATTGTATAGCCTGCGCTAAAAAACTGGGAGAAAGGGTTGGCAAAGAATTAAAGATACCGGTTTACCTGTATGAGTATGCCGCCAGTGCAGCCCATCGCAAAAACCTGGCATCCGTTAGAGCAGGTGAATATGAGGGCATAGCGCAAAAGATAAAGCAGGCAGATTGGACGCCTGATTTCGGGCCTGCGGAATTCAATGAAAAAAGCGGTAATGTGGCCATAGGCGCTCGTGATTTTTTGGTAGCCTATAATGTAAACCTGAATACTACTTCTGTGCGACGCGCTAACTCAGTTGCCTTTGACGTGCGCGAGCAGGGCCGCAAGGTTAAAAATGAGAAAGGAGAAGAAGTGGTGCAGCCCGGCAAGTGCAAATCAGTAAAAGGGATTGGTTGGTATATACCGGAGTATGGCCTGGCACAGGTTAGCATGAACCTGACCAACATCAATATAACGCCCGTACATATTGCCTTTGATGAGTGTGTTACCAGCGCCTATAACCGCGGCATGCGTGTAACCGGTAGCGAATTAATAGGGCTTATTCCGCTAAAGGCTATGCTGGATGCCGGCAAGTACTTCCTTGAAAAGCAGCAGCGCAGTACCGGTGTAAGTGAGGCTGAGTTAATACGCATAGCTATAAAAACAATGGGGCTTGATGAACTTACTCCTTTCGACCCTCAGAAACGCATTATTGAATATATGTTGCGCGATGGTAGTTCTACCCCATTACTAAACATGAACCTGCGCCAGTTTGCCGATGAAACAGCCAGCGAAAGCCCTGCACCGGGCGGTGGCTCAATCTCAGCTTATGTTGGGGCGCTGGGTATTTCTTTAGCTACCATGGTAGCTAACCTTTCATCGCACAAAAAGGGATGGGATGAACGCTGGAAAGAATTTGGCAACTGGGCAGATAAAGGACAGCAACTAAAAGATCAGTTGCTAAACCTGGTAGATGAAGACACCAAGGCTTTTAACAAGATTATGGACGCCTTTAGCCTGCCTAAATCAACAGATGCCGAAAAAACTGCCCGCAAACAGGCTATACAGCAAGCCACAAGGTACGCTATCGAAATACCGTTTAAGGTGATGCAACTATCTCTTGATTCCTTTGAAGTGATAAAGGCTATGGCAGCCGGTGGAAACCCTAACTCTGTTAGTGATGCAGGTGTAGGCGCCTTATGCGCCCGTGCTGCAGTTTATGGAGCATACTTAAACGTAAAAATTAACGCGGCCAGCTACGAGGATAAAAAGTATGTTGAGGAAACACTTAAAGCGGCCAAAAACATGCTGGATGAAGCCATTAAGCTTGAAGCAGAAGTTTTAAAAACAGCAGAACAAAAAATTGAGGGGTAATTGCAGTGCGTATGAATATGATTGAACTGATAACTGAGATTATTAACCGCTTTGGGCCAAGGCCTGCAGGTAGCGAAGCCGAAAAGAAGGCGCAGCACTACATGAAATCGGTAGCCGAAGAATTGACCGATGACGTGGCCGTGCTTGAATTTGAGGAATATCTTGACGCCCGCTTCGGTAAGCTGAAATACTATGTAGGAATTTATGTAGTTGCACTGGTGCTGTATTGGGTGCCCGGTGGCGCCATGTTTGCTTTGGGGCTTTCACTGCTTAACGCCTTCTTTATTCTGTTCGATTTAATGAGCTACCGCGATATACTAACCACCTTTCCCGGTAAAAAGCAAACATCCAGCAATGTGGAGGCCACGCTTGAGCCGAAGGAAGAAGTTAAAAGCACTATTGTGATAAGCGGCCACATGGATAGCACCCGCGAATACACCTGGTGGTATAAACTGGGTGAGATTGGCGTTAAGCTTACCATTGTTGCAGGGGTGTTAATGGTACTGCAACCCGTTTTTTATGCCTGGTACGTTTTTGCGCCTGCTACTTTTCATAATTACATATGGGTTGGATTTTTGTTGCTGAGCCCGGTGCTGATAGTTTACTGGAGCATGCACGCAGAACATGCCGTAGATGGTGCGCAGGATAATTTATCGGGCATTGCCATTGCGTTTGAATCGTTTAAAACGTTCAAAGACCCACAACAAAAAGGCAAATCCATTTTAAAAAATACGCGCCTGCGCTTTGTAAGCTTTGGCAGCGAGGAAAGAGGGCTGTGCGGCTCGCGGGCTTATGCCGCCTTAAAAAAGGAGCAACTGAAAAAGGAGAATGCCTACCTGGTTAATATTGACAGCGTAAGGCTGGTAAACGAAGTTGCCATTGTTGACCGCGAACTGATGAACGGCACCAAGCACACTCCGGCCCTGGTTAACGGATTAAAGCAGTCTTTCGAAAAGCAAAACCTGCCCTGCAAAATGGCTATGTTGCCTATTGGCGGTACTGATGCCGTTTCCTTTGCGCGTGCCGGTTTACCTTCTGTAACCATTATAGGTATCAGCTCTAAAAACTACGACTTTACCTACCACACCCGGCACGATATAGTTGAAAACATAGAACCCCAGAGCCTTGAGAATGCCAAAAACGGCATAGTAGGTTTCATTAAAGCTTGGGATGCGAAGGGCTGATTTAGCGCTGTTTCTGCCTGTAAGTATTCCGGCTCATAACTTAATTAAGTATAAGCTTTTTGGTTTTTTCAATTTGTAAAACGTATTTCGCAGCTCGAATTCAATAAATATGGTGCTTCCTATTGTAGCTTATGGCGATCCTGTGTTAAGGAAAAAAGGCGAGGATATAACGAAAGATTATCCCGGCCTTGAGAAGTTGATTGACGACATGTTTGAAACCATGGAAAAAGCCAAGGGTGTAGGCCTTGCTGCTCCACAAGTCAATAAAGCTATCCGCTTGTTTGTGGTAGATTCTAACCGTATGTATGATGAGGGGGAAGAAAGCGAAGGCATACGCGAAGTGTTTATTAACGCGCAGATAATCGAAGAATCGGGCAAGGAATGGCCCTATGAAGAAGGCTGCCTGAGCATACCCGGCATACGCGAAGATGTTTACCGCGAAGAGAAGGTGAAGATTAAATACCTTGACCGCGATTTTAAGGCACACGAAAAAACGTTTACAGGTTTAACGGCCCGTGTTATACAACACGAATACGACCATATAGAGGGCAAGCTGTTTATTGACCATCTTAAGCCATTAAAGAAAAGCCTGCTTAAAGGCAGGCTTGAAAAAATTTCGAAAGGGGCGGTTGATGTAGAATATAAAATGCGTTTCCCGAAGAGTTAATCTACCTCGGCCATTTCTTCCTTAGCGCCAACTTCTACCTTGGTGCCTTCTTTTCTTTTAAACGTAGTGCGGTATACCAAATCCCAAAAGGTGGTGCTTACACCAAAGCCGTTATCGGGGTCGCTGTAGTGGTGTATCATATGGTGCTGCTTTAACTCCAGCCAAAACCTGCTTTTGAAGTTAGCATGGTGCAGGGCATAGTGCGTCATATCATAAAACAGATAGCCAATTACGAAGCCTATAAAAAAAGGCTCAACATATAAAGGGCCCAGTATAAGGCGGAAAAGAAAATAAAAGCCAACTGCCAGTGGTAAACTTACGGCCGGCACCATTACCAGGCGCTTACTGTCGCGGGGGTAGTCGTGATGCACCCCATGGAACATGAAATGAATTTTTTTGCCCAGTTTACCCGGTGGCATCCAATGGAATACAAAACGGTGCAGGTTATATTCAGCAAACGTCCATACGGCGATGCCTAAGATAACTACCGGTACAAAAAGCCAACGGTTAATATCAATTACAAAAAGAGAGCGGTATGCAAACACCAGAATTACCGGCACATAGATGAATAAAGGCACTTTAAAGTCAATACGGCTGAAAAAATCCATCCAGTCCGCCTCAAACATCCTTACCGACTCATCCTTATTTGAAACATAATGCTTCGCCATTTCAATCGGTTTTAGGCGGTAAAAATAGGAATAAACCGCTAAGCCCGTTTTAATTAACGTTTCAATAATGTTGATATAGCGGTGTTTATGCAAAAAACGCGCGCCGTTGCCTGCAACTGATATGTATTATAAACTATCTATAAAGCAGGCTGTTATATGCATATCTCAATCTACACACATAAAAAAGACCGGTGGTAATCAGTCGTTTTTGCGGGGTTCCCACTTTACTTCTTCCACGCCAAGGTCTTTTGCTATACGGCGGCAAAGCATAAACAGAAAGTCCGACAGGCGATTGAGGTATTTCACAATTAAAGGATGAATAGCTTCGGCGTGATGCAGGGCGACACATAAACGTTCGGCCCTGCGGCAAACAGTGCGGGCAATATGGCAATACGAAACGTATTGATGCCCTCCCGGTAAAATAAAACTGCGCAGCGGCTCTAACCCAACCTCCATTTCATCCATTTTGCGCTCAAGTATTTCAACATCACTTTCATGCAGGTCGGGCACCTTCAATTTTTCATTTTGCGGATCAGCCGCCAGGGTTGAACCTAACGTAAACAGGCGGTCCTGTATGTCTTTTAACAAGGCTTTATATTCCTCCTTCTGCTGCACATCGCGCAACAGGCCAATCCAACTGTTCAGTTCATCAACCGTTCCGTACGATTCAATACGCAATTCACTTTTTAAAACCCGTCGGCCGCCAAACAAAGATGTTTCGCCTACGTCACCGGTTTTGGTATAAATTTTCATAGTTTACATTAAACTGCAAAGGCCTTTACAGGCACATTCGGGTTATCCGTTTCAACTCTGCCATCGCGCAGCCTTAAAATACGTTTGGCATGCTTGGCAATGTCTTCTTCGTGTGTTACAACAATTACGGTGTTGCCTTTGTTGTTTATTTCCTCGAAAATATTCATGATTTCGTAGGATGTTTTGGTATCGAGGTTACCGGTTGGCTCATCGGCCAGAATAATAGAGGGGTTATTTACCAATGCACGGGCAATAGCCACACGCTGGCGCTGGCCACCCGAAAGTTCGTTGGGCTTATGGTGCATACGGTCCTTAAGGCTAACCATTTCCATCACTGCTTCCGCCCGTTGGGTTCTTTCCGATTTGCTCATGCCTGCATAAATCATGGGCAGTGCCACGTTCTCCAGGGCGCTAAGGCGCGGTAGCAGGTTAAACGTCTGGAAGATGAAGCCAATCTCCTGGTTACGCACACGCGCCAGTTCATCATCGCTCATCTTGCTTACTTCCTGGCCGTTTAAAATGTAGCTTCCATCAGTAGGGCTATCAAGGCAACCCAAAATATTCATCAACGTTGATTTGCCTGAACCCGATGGGCCCATCAAGGCTACATACTCGTTTTTATTGATGTTGAGCGAAACATCGCGCAGCGCCATAATTACCTGGCTGCCCATTACATAGCGCTTGCTTATATGCTGTATGCTGATTACGGAATCGTTTGCCACAACTATTTCTTTATCACTTTTGGTACCTTAAAATAGTCGCTGTCCTTTAAAGGGGCGTTAGAAAGGGCCTCTTCTTTGCTAACCATACCTTCCACTACATCTTTACGCAAAACGTTCTTCTCCTCAGTCATATAAATAAGGGGTTCCACGCCTTCAACATTTACTTCGCCCAGCTTTTCAACCAGGTTTAAAATGCCCTGAAGGTCCTTTTTAATGCGCTCAGTTTCCTTCTCATCAAACTGCAATTTGCTGAGGGCGGCAAGTCGTTCTACTAAATCATTATCTATCTTCATCCAAAAAACTATTTTCGCGTGCCGCAAATAAAGCAAATAATAGGCAAACAAGCCGGTTGGAACCGGGGACACACAATAAAGCCTTAGAAGGGCCTTTTGCGGAAAAATGAAAAAAAACAGCCTTTTGGCCCGGTTGAATTATTAGCCGGAAAAAAAGTTTTTGAGAGAGAAACAATTTTTATTTTCGACCAACACACTAAGAAACGAAACGGGCACGGTTAACTATTTAGAGCAGCATACCGCTTTTATGTACCCCCCGGCGCAAAACGAACGATACTATGGCTAAAAAACCAGCAGCTAAAAAGAAGCCCGCCCCTAAAAAGCCGGAGCCGAAGAAGAAGAAAGCGGAACCGGTGAAGGCGGCTGAAGCTGTGAGCCAAAAGGCAAAGCCCGCTGTTAAACCACAGAAGAATATTAAGCACATAGCCATTGCCGGTAACATTGGTGCGGGTAAAACAACCCTCACCAAAATTTTATCGAAACACTTTGGATGGTTGCCCCACTTTGAAGATGTGGAGAACAACCCATACCTGAACGACTTTTACGAGGATATGCCCCGTTGGTCGTTTAACCTGCAGGTATATTTCCTTAACTCGCGTTTCCGCCAAATTGTAGAAATACAAAAAGGCGAGGAAGTAGTAATACAGGACCGTACTATACATGAGGATGCCATGATATTTGCACCTAACCTGCATGCCATGGGCCTGATGAGCACCCGCGATTTTGAAAACTACACCCGCCTGTTTGAAACCATATCATCGCTTATACGCCCGCCTGATTTATTGATTTATTTAAAGGCAAGCGTGCCCACCCTGGTTAACCAGATACAGAAGCGCGGTAGGGATTATGAAGATAACCTTCGCCTTGACTACCTCCGCCGTTTGAACGAATACTACGAAAAGTGGATTGGTTCGTACAAAGAAGGCCGCCTGCTGGTTATTGATGTAGACCAGGTAAACTTTGCCGAAGACGATGAGGCAAAAGCCGAGATAATAAACAAGGTTAGCGCCGAGCTGTTCGGTTTGTTTTAAGCCCCTTTAGGCAAGGAACATTCTGACTGCTGCATGCCTTGTAATTTGTTAGTTGATTAGAATGAGCTTGTATGTTACCTCCTTTGCCCGAACGGGTTCGCCCCAAAACCATAGCTGAATTTGTTGGCCAGCAACACCTGATTGGCGAGGGTAAAGTATTGCGTAAGCTTATTGAAGCGGGAACTATCCCCTCCATGATTTTTTGGGGACCACCGGGTGTTGGCAAAACCAGCTTAGCCCGTTTTATTGCCGAGCAGATAAGGCTTCCGTTTTTCCAACTGAGCGCAATAGATTCAGGCGTAAAGGAGGTGCGAAAGGTAATTGAAGAGGCCGGCGAAATTGGAAAGGCCATACTGTTTATTGACGAGATACACCGCTTTAATAAAGCCCAGCAGGATGCCCTTTTAGGCGCAGTGGAACGCGGCACCATCATATTGATTGGCGCCACCACCGAGAACCCTTCTTTTGAAGTTATATCAGCTTTGCTTAGCCGCTGCCAGGTTTATGTGCTTAAACCATTAGAGCGCGAAGACCTTGAAAAGCTGATAAAGCAGGCGCTGGCAACGGATGAAATACTTTCTACCCGCAAAATTGCGGTAAGTGAGACTGAAGCCTTATTGAAATATTCCGGTGGCGATGCGCGCAAATTGCTGAACGTGCTGGAGTTGGTGGCTAACACTTTAACCGATGAACCTTTAACCATAACCAACAAGCAGGTTGAACAGGTTATACAGCAGAAAATGGCCATTTACGACAAAAGTGGCGAGCAGCATTATGACATTATTTCGGCCTTTATAAAATCTATGCGCGGCAGCGACCCCAACGCGGCCTTGTACTACCTCGCCCGCATGATTGCCGGTGGTGAGGACCCCAAGTTTATTGCGCGCCGTATGCTGATTTTAGCCAGTGAAGACATAGGCAATGCCAACCCTAACGCCTTGCTGCTGGCTACATCCTGCTTTCAGGCAGTAACAATGATTGGTTACCCTGAATGCGACCTGATACTTTCGCAAACAGCTATATACCTGGCTACCTCGCCCAAGAGCAATGCCAGTTATGTGGCTATTGGCAACGCTAAAAGGCTGGTAGCCGAAACAGGCGATTTACCTATACCGCTAAACATTCGCAACGCACCCACCAAACTGATGAAGGACCTGAATTACGGTAAAGACTATAAATACGCGCATGATTTTGAGGGCAACTTTGTAAGCACTGAGTTATTACCCGATAAAATAAAAGGCACGAAGCTTTACGACCCGGGTAATAACCCGCGCGAAAACGAAATACGCCTTAGCCTTCGCAAAAACTGGAAGGAAAAATACGGTTATTAAATACCGCTGGTAAGCAGTTCGCAATCGTAGCCCATGCTCTCGTAGTAATCGCGCACTACTACCATTTCATCGTTGTTTTTAATCTTGTCGGAACAAATACGAATGCGCTCCTTGGTTTTATAGCCTACCCCGTAAACGCTGTGCAGGGCCCTATCGCGGCAGATATAACATTTTTTACAAGAGCTTAAGGCACCTAATGCGAGGGTGCATAAGAGGGTGATAATTATAACTTTCATAGCTGAGTCCTTTAGTCCTGCCTGCAAAACTGCTTGATTTTCGGCTGGTTAAGAAATTTTAACTGCAACATAAAATTGCCGTTTATCGTCTTTTATTTGCAAACGAATATTTTTGACGCATATCAAAAAGACCTGTTCATGAAGAACAAACTTTTCTCACTTCTAATTCTCCTTAGCTTTTCAGCTTTGGTTAACGCCCAGAGCACTAAAGGCCAAAACATTAAAATAACGGTAAAGGGTCTGGAAAATACCTCCATGATTTTAGCCAATTATTTTGGTGACAAACAGTATGTAAAAGACACTTTCCAGTTTGATAAAGAGGCCACAATTATTCTAAAGGCAGATACCATGCTGCCCGGCGGTGTTTACCTGGCTGTGTTTCCCACATTAGGCAACCGTTATTTTGAGTTTATAGCTACTGAACCTGCATTTAAACTTGAAACGGATACCAACGACTTAACCGGTCATTTAAAAATTACCGGCTCTAATGAAAACCGATACTTCTATGCAGATATGAAGTACCTTGGCGACATGAAGCAAAAGGCGGATTCATTAAACCGATTATTGAAAGCTGCGCCCGATGCGAAAACCAAAGAAGCCTTAACCGAGCAACTGAAAAAGATTGACAAGGATGTGAAAACTGAGCGCGGCAATGTAATGGACCAACATCCTGAGTTATTCTACTCAAAAATGCTGCGTGCGATGAAGGACCTTGACGTGCCTGATTTTCCGCGTGATGCAAATAATAAGGTAATTGACAGCACCTGGCAGTGGCGCTGGTATAAAGCGCATTACTGGGATAACTACGATTTAAAAGATGAGCGCCTGCTGCGTTTCCCGGTATTACATAACAAATTAAAGAGTTTTTGGACCCAAACAGTTGTTCAACAACCTGATTCTTTAATTGCAGCCGGCGAGGAACTGCTCTCCAGAACAGATAAGAAGAATGAGTTGTACCGCTACATACTTACCTACATTTTTAACGATGCGGCCAACTCAAAAATAATGTGCTTTGATGCTGTGTATGTTTACTTCGGCAAGAAATACTTCTGCAAAGATGAGATGACGCCTTGGATTGATACCGCCAAGCGTTTTAAAATTTGCGACCGCGTTAACCGCCTTGAGCCTGTGTTATGCGAGAAAAAAGCTCAACGCCTGATACTTTGGACTGATAGCACCGAAACAGAATGGAAATCGCTTTACGATGTTAACCACAAGTGGACCATCGTAGCGTTTTGGGATCCGGATTGCGGCCATTGCAAAAAGGAAATACCTGTACTGGTTGAGGCTTACCACAACCTTAAAAAGGCAGGTATTGATGTAGAAGTATACTCGCCCGCTATTATGGATATTGACAACTACAAGGATTGGAAAGAGTTTATCCAAAAAAATAACCTTGATTGGATAAACGTTTGCGATGCCAAGCGCCATAACAACTTCCGTTGGGAGTGGGATATACAAAGTACACCACAGGTCTATATCCTGGATAAGGATAAGGTGATTAAGGCACGTAGAATAGCTGCCGACCAGGTAGAAGACTACGTGAAACACCTGGAGAACCCCAGCTACCGTCCGAAGACCCTGATGAAGGTGAACGACGACGACAAGCAGGAAGGCACCGACTAGTGTTGTGTAGTTTTTAATTCACTACTATTCACTTACCCACAAGTCTCTATTCATAACTTCCGAAAAGCGGCACGGGCGTCTTCGTACGTTTGTTGGGTAAACAATTACCCAAAATGGAAGTGAACCGCAACAATCCGTACCAACTATTTGTAATTGAGGATAACCCTGCTGAAGTTAGATTGATGCAGGAAGCCATAAAGGAAGCAGGCCTGCAGGACATGGTGGAGCTTGAGTATGCTTATGATGGTGAAGAAGCCTGTGAGTATTTAGACACCGCTAAAATTTTGAACAGAAAAATTGATTTGATACTGCTTGACCTTAACATGCCTAAGGTTACAGGCAAGGAAGTGTTGGAGAAGATAAAAGGCGACCCTGATATGGAACATGTGCCTGTTATTATGGTTACCAACAGCGACTACAAGAGAGATATGATTGAGTGTTACCGCTTACGCGCAGATGGTTACATGCAGAAGCCTGCTGATTTTAAAAAGCTGGTGGACTTCTTTACTTCCGTAAAAAAATCAATAGAGGTTCGCAATAAGCTATCAATCTATTACATCGAAAAGGTGTATGATGAGTTAAAGATGGTAGGCTAAAAACCTGCAAACAATATTGCCTTTACTTCTTCCCTACTTGCATCTCCGTTTATCTCCTTTTCGATAAACCGTTTTTCTTCGGTCATTATCCAGCATTTATTACAAAATGCAAGGCTGCTTTCAATATCGTGTGTGGATAGTATTACCGTTTTATCAGCGCTTACGCTAATCTCCTTCAGCAGTGTTAATACTTCATGCTTATTGCGGAAATCCAGAAAGGCGGTAGGCTCATCCAAAATAATAATTGGCGTATCCTGGCACAAGGCACGCGCTATCAAAGCCTTTTGCTTTTCCCCATCGCTTAGCTCGTTAAAGAATTTACCGGCAATGGTCGAAGCATGGGTTATAGTAATTACTTTATCTACTACCGCTTTATCTGCAACGCTTAAAGAGCCCATTACCCCCGTGTGAGGCGCCCGCCCCAGGGCAATAAAGTCCTTAACCAGCATATTATCCAGCCAAAGGCGCTCGGTTAGCACAACGCTAAGCTGCTGTGCGCGCTGCTGCACATTAAGATGGTTGAGTTGGTTGCCGTTAACCAGTAAACTGCCTGACCTTTGAGGGATAATACCTGATAGCGTTTTAAGCAGGGTTGATTTGCCGATGCCGTTAACACCCAGCAGGGCAATCATTTCGCCGGCGGCTGCTGAAAAGGAAATGTTACCGAACACCGCTTTTGTGCCGTAACCAACTTCCAGATTATCTGCCTTAATCCTCATGTGGTTTTCCTTTGCTTTATGATTATCCAGATAACAAACGGGGCACCCAGTAAAGAGGTAACGGCATTTATAGGTAAAACAAAATCACTACCGGGCGAACCCGCAATTAAGTTGCACAGGCAACAGATAGCAGCACCTAATACAGCACAGGCCGGTGTGAGCAATTTATGATCGGCGGTTTTAAACAACGCACGTGCAATGTGCGGCACAGCAAGGCCTACGAATCCGATTGGGCCGCAAAAGGCCGTAATACAGCCTGCCAATATGCTGGTGCATAAAACTATAAGCAGCTTTGCTTTACGAACGTTTAAACCTGAGCTTTGCGCATAAGTATCGCCCAGCAATAGAAGGTTTAATGGCTTCGAAAGTGCGAAGGAGAATATAAGGCAAAGTGCGACAATAGCCGAGAGCCACTGCACCTGTGTTAAGTTCACGTATCGGAAACTACCGAAGGTCCATATAACGTAGCTTTTTAAAGCTGAACCAGATGAAAAGGACTGCAAAATTTCTATAAGGGCACTGATACCGCTGCCAATCATCAGGCCGATGATTAGGATAGCTACCACATCATTAATACGAAAGCTGATAAAGAAGTTAAGCAGGAAGATAAGAAAGGCCCCTGCGGCCGCGGCAATAATAACCCCCGAATTGCTTACCCAGCCCTGCTGCATTGAAATGCCCATGGCTGAGCCCGCCAGTATAAGTACAGCCACACCAAGGCTTGCGCCTGCGCTAATGCCTAAAACAAAAGGCCCCGCCACCGGGTTGCGAAACATGGTTTGCATTTGCAGCCCGCTAACAGCCAAACCGGCGCCTGCAACCACCGCAGCAAGTGCCCCTGGCAAACGGCTGTCCAACACAATGGTGCGCCACACCTCGTTGGGGTAAGCATTGCCCTGCCATAAAATTTGAATCACTTCTGTAAACGGAATACTTACCGAACCGAAAATGATTTGCAGAAAAAAGCACACTACCAACAGCACAAGGCCCAACCCAAATATGATTATGCGCTTGTTCATTTCAATTGCCTGTAATAATACAATTGGTGCCCCGGCAGTAAATCAGGATGAAAAATGTAGATAAGGTCGGCCAATATTTTATCCGGATTAACAACACCGCTTTCCCAAAAATCGAAGCCGTTAGCTTTGGTATTACGCTTATCGTTATTGTAAACCTGCCCGGTTTTAAACGCTTTAAAGAAGATGTTTTTGCGGTCAACATCCTTTATCTCCTGAAGCGATTTGCAGAAGTTTGTATTCAACCAAAAGTCGGCATTGGCAGCTTTGGCAAACACTGCTTCATAATCTAAACTAAGGTTCAAGCCATTGGTGGCCGGTGCATCCTTCCACAAAAAATCAGCACCTGCATCCGCTAACAACCGCGCCATATAATTCTCCCCGCAGGGCATATACCAAACATCCTTAAAAGGCAGGTTGCAAAAGGCTGTGGGTTTGTTTACAGCAGTATCAGCCAAATGCTTAAGCCCCAGATAGCGGCTTTCAATCCCTTTAAATATACTGTCCGCCTCTGCCTCGCGGTTATAAAATGCGGCAACAAACTTTATCCATTCGGCGCGGGCAAGCGGCTCCTGCTCCATGTAATCCATGTTAAGAACGGCCGTAAGATGCAGGCTGTTTAACTTGTTTTGCAGCTTATCGCCCCCATCGTAAATACCATAAGTAAATACAAAGGAAGCGCGCAGTGCAGCCATTTTTTCGTAGTTCAGTTCATTACTACCAATATCACTTATACTACCATTGCTTACCGCTTGTAGCAACTGCTCATTGTTTACCAATTCAACATTAGCTACCCCTGCAATGCTATCTACAAGGCCCAGCGCGGCCATTTCAGCTAGGTGGTTAGTGCTTATGCAAATTATCTTTTGAGTAGCGGTGTCCAGCAATACGGCATTAGGGAAATCAAGCGGCGCAGGCTTACCCTTAGGCAGCATAACATAACGCGCCAACACTGCGGCAGTATCCTTAATATCCTTTACCGTAATCAATTTAAAGCCATTGTAGTAGGCTACGCTAAAGCCTTTGGCATATTTAACGGGCAAAGTGGCTTCAGCCACGCAATGCGGTGCGGCTTCAGGCTTGGGCTTTGTATTACAGGCCGCCAATACCAGTATGCTTAAAAGCGCTATGTATGCTAAGCGGCTCATTGTTTAAAACAAAAGTTACCTGATATAATGCCTGCATGAAAGTTATCCAACAACACGCCGCTATTGCTGTAGCGGAAGATGATAGAAGGTTGCACATAATCCAACGCATCGCTTACATACACATCACCTGACGAAGGATGAACACCCAAAGCATAAAAGTTGCGGCTATCCGGCGTAACAAAAGGCGCAGTGGGAAGCGCCACATCATCAATGGAAACACGATAAACCCCGTTATCCAAAAAATACAACTGCTCTCCTGCTCCATCAATAGAAAGATTAGACGGGTGATGGCCCATTGAAAAAGTAAAGCGCTTAACTTCTGCTAAATCCTGATTTAAACATACCAGGGCTGAAGCCACACCATGAAGGCTATCCTGCTCAACAGCTACCCAAATACGCTGCTGCCTATCCAGCACTAGTCCATTAAGGTTACTGCCGTTAAAAGTTGCGCGCTGCACATAGTTGTGCGTCGTACTATTAAGCTTAATTACACTGCAAACGGCAGCATTATCGGCGCTGTAGTTTCTCTCCTCAACAAATACATTACTCCCTGCTTTTAGCAGGTGCTCAGTCCACGGATTAGCCTCCGTTATCTCTTTCACAATGCTTCCGTCCTGATAGTTGATGACATGCACTTTGCCGGCATATAAGTCGGTAACGTAAGCTATGCTTTCGTCAACGGGTAAGATATAACGGGGCGACGAGCCTGGTAATGAAATGGTACGCAGCTTTTTAAAATCATTGATGCGAACCACTTCTATTTTGGCGGAATTGTTAACTACGATAAAAGCGATAGAATCATGGATGAGCATACTCTGCGCCACATCGCCGAGGGAGTAATTGTTAGCAGCCTGAAAAAGACCATTGACCACGCTTTTCTTATCTGTATCGTAGGAAGATATTTCAGCGGTGCCAAAATTGAAATTGCCTTCGTTAACCACATACACTCCTTTCTGAATCGCAGGAACGGCATCCGGTTCGTGTACGCAGGAATGAAGCGTAACAACAACAAGCAGTAAAGCAAAAGTCAACTTACCCCACATGCTTACCTCCTGCTTAAATTAAACCGTAAAGTGCCTTCGTAACTGCGGCCGGGCATTGGGCGCTGTGCCACGTTCTGGTAACCGGTGTTAAACAGGTTATTTACGCGGAAGGAAAGCCCCAACTGATTATTGCCAAAAATAAAATCCTTTCCAAGTTCGGCGCTACAGAGATAATATCCCTTTAGTTGTTGCGAATTATCGGTGGTGATAAATACTGGGCCTGTGTAGTTATTATACAACCGCAGGTAAAAGCGGCGGTATTGCAACTCGGCGGCAGTTGACAAATTATGCAAGGGCACATAAATAAGCTGCTTGCCTTGTGTTTGATCATACAAGCCTTGGTTATCAAGGTTAGTTGCCTTGGTGAAGGAGTAAGCCGTGTGTAAACGGAAAGTAACCTTAGCTACCGGTGAGGTACCCGCATCAACAGCAACCTCAGCGCCCCTGCTAAACACGCGCTTGAAATTTTCAGGTTGCCAATAAGGCCCTGCACTTACCCATTGTATCCAATCGCGAACGTAAATGGCGTAGGCATTAACCGATACACTGAAATAGTTTTGATACGCATATTTTAAACTCACCTCGCCGTTCCACGACTTCTCCGTTCTTAATGACGGATTGCCACCCGGCGACCAGTACAAATCATTTAAGGTAGGGAAACGGAAATTGCGCGAAGCCGCCATACCAACACTCCAATTATGCTTTTGCTTTACTGATTGCTGTATGCTTAGGGAAACCTCAGGCGCGAACGGAGAGAACCTGCGGCCAACGACATCCTGACGGAAGCCCGCATGGAATTTTACCAGGTTTTTGAAATAATAATCAGTATAAATACGCAGGCCCGCGGTATTGCGCCATTTTACGCCGCCGTAATCAGAAACTCCTGCCCTTTCGTGGTCATAATTCAGTTCACCCTGCAGTGCCAGGTTAAATGGGAAGGCATATGTGGCAGAGAAAACATTTCTATACGCCTGCATTTGCGATTTACTGTCAATATGCGCTTCGGGGTTGATGTAGTGAATCTCATCCTGTAAAAAGGCAGAGGTTTGCGAAAGCTTTAGTGACGAATAGTTGCCACGCCAATGAGCCATAAGCCTTATGGAGTTGTCTATCTGCTTTTCCGCCCCTTGTTGCTTACTCATTATGGGAGGCAATTGCCTGTTTGCCCCGGTTAACCAAAGTGAAACCCCCACCTGGTTGCGGTCGTTGATTTTAGCATTAAAATCCTGCAGAAAAGAGAACTGCCTTACAGCGGCATTGCTTTGTTTGGTTAGCGGCTGCCCCTCCAAAAAAGAGTTGCGGTAGGTAAAATTGTTTTTAGAAGCCGCATAGGTAAAACCGGTACTTCCACCAAACCTACCATTGCCATATCTCAATTGGCCATTGCCTTCTACTTTACCAAAACTGCCAAGGCGCAGTAGTACGTCCAGCGCAATGCCTGAATCGCGGGGCGGTTGGCTGTTCATTTGCAAGGTGCCACCAATGGTGCCGCGGTAGCCGCTGGCTACCAGGTTAACCCTGTCAAACATGCCAATCAAAAAGAGCGATAAATCTGTTTGGCCCAGGGCCGGATTGTTTAAACGTATGCCGTTCCATTGCACTTCAGTTTGCGTAGCCGATGTGCCGCGCACTGCTAAAGAGGCCAGTTGGCCGTTGCCATAATTCTTAATGTAAACGGATGAAAACTCGCTTAATGCCTCGCTAAGCCGCTTACCGCTTTTATACTGCAGGGCAGTTAAAGAAGGTTCTTTTTGTACGCTTGCCGCATCTACTTTAACCACTTCGGGCAAGGCAACAGAATCTACCTTAGTTTGTGCATTTACAAACAAGCCGAATAACAGAAGCAGATATGTAAGCTTTTGCCTCACTGCTTTATCAGTTTAGCCCGGTAGCTTACGTTGCCACTTACCGCGTTTAAAAAATAAATACCGGCAGGCCAATTGCTGCCGTTTATGGTTAAACCAGCATGGCTGATTTGTTCATCAACCAACTGATTGCCGTTTACATCGGCTACCATTATGCGCCCGGCACCTATAGGTAGTTCAACATGCCAATCTCCCGTAGCGCTTGGGTTGGGGTAAACGGCTAAGGCCGTTACATTCTGTTCAGCTACACCGGTAATGCCCAGGGCATGCAGCACACCTACCGCATCTAAATCAAATCCTGAGGATGGGTATGGTGTAGGAAAAGGATCATTAATGGCGTGTCCATTTGCATCTTTTGTAGCAAAGGCAGGGTCTATTGAGCCTACCACATCCACTACACGCACCTGTGTAATATGATTTACGTCGAGGCCGGCTTCGTTCTTCAACTCCTCTAAATCAAACGGCGTACCGTAACCGTTGGTGTATTTGCCTGCAAGGTTGTTATACAGCGCACAGTTGATGCCCACCATAGGTAGTTGGGCAGTATCCTGCATTAAAGATGTAGCCGGGAAACGAAAAAAGTTAACGCCATCGGAGCTTACTTCAACAAAGGCAAATTCCAGAAAGGCTAACGAATCACTTGTAGGAAACCCGTTTTCAAACACTGCAAAATCAAAACCCGGGCCGTTGTAAATGGCCTGCCCAAAGCTAAGGGTAGCGCTGCCTCCATCACCCAGACTTATGATAGCATTACTGCCCGCAGGGCCCGCAGCATCTTCAGCATTACCCACTGAAGCGTAGCCCAGGGTAGTATCTGCTATATTCTGATAGCCGCGTATAAGCGTACAGCCGGTAGCCCAGGCTGCGATGCCCGCGTCCTCCTTCCAAACCGCAGTAGAACCCGGTAAGCCGGCAGCGGGTGCAAATTGCGCAGCAGCGGCCTGCCATAGCAGCAAAACAGTTAAAAGAATAAAGATTCTCACTTTACTGCTTGTTTACCTTGTGAACACTAACAGCCCCGGCAGTAGTAACCTTTACTATGTAAACGCCAGCCGGTGATTCAGCCAGATTCAGCGTAAGGTTATTAGCTTCTCCCCTTTGTTCAAACACCACCGCTCCACTGATGTCGTACACCTGCACTAACTGCATTGGTGTTGCAGAACGCAATTGAAGTGCCCCTTGAAAAGGATTAGGAAAAACATTAATAGTTGTGTTAGCATACGCCTCAATATCATTAATACCCTCAATGTAAACAATTACACGGGCGGTATCGCAGTAATCAGCCGCATCACAAACCTTGTAGTAGAAGGTATCAACAGATAACACTCCCATAGCCGGTGTATATAATATATCCCCTGATGGCTGCACTACGGCCGTTGCACCGGGTACAAGCGGATCATTAACTACGGTAACAGTAAGGGGCGCAAGGGTTAAATCCACATCATTACCCAAAACATTAATCAAGGTATCCTGCAGGTAATTAATCACAAGGGCATCGTCGCCGGCAACAGGTGCTGCATTATTGCTTAACTGGTCAATACAAAAATAGGCGGGGGTATTCATACCAAAGGCGCCGGTATCGGAAGAAGATAGCAGAAACTGAATGCTATCAACATTACCAAGTGCCGTTAAATCCAGCCAGCGCCAATCGCGCACAATGTAATCCTGCGTGCTATCGGGCGAGCGGTAATCAGCCAGGTAAAAATCTACGGCTTGTTGTTTCAATGCTCCGTTATACCAACCGATAACGCGAAGCAGTAACCAATCCTGGTCGGTACCGCTAGGGCCGCCGAACTTCTTGGCAAAAGCATCGCCATCGCGCATGCTGAAATAAGCGTAAGTAGCATTGGTAACAAACAAACCGTTTAAAGTTTGGCCGGCCTGTGCCCCATTGAATTTTATTTTGGCATTGCCATACTCATCGGCAACAGCATAGTTGGCTGACCCTGCATAACCACTGCCAGGTATGGCGCTGTATTGGTTACCAAAACCGCTGGTGGTATCATCTGTAATATTAGAATACGAAAAGCCGCTCCACGAAAAGAAGGTGGTATCGTAATCGTTAGCAAAAAAAGCATTGCCACTGGTAAAGCCTCCGGCACCATCAGCACCGTTGTAATACGAGTTGGGAGCCAGGGTAAGGTCTTCAAAATCGGCTACGGTTTGTGCAAACAGGTTACCGATAGCCACAATAGCAAATAGCGATAGGGTGAATTTTTTCATGCGAATAAATTGTTGCGCTGCTGAGTTGCGCGTTTAATGGTTTAAAAAATTCAGCCCGGAAAAGGAAAGATGAACAAGAAACCTGCAGTGTTTCTTACATCAGCTTTTATTCCCGAAAGCTTTAAAAATTAGTTGCTAAAGGCAGGTCTTCTGACTTACTCCGTTTTTGCCGCCTTCCCGCCCGCAATGCGAACAGTGGCTTAGTATGGCAAAAAGCTATAAAGAGCTTACAGCAGCGGGAACTGTCCGGGACTTACACCCGGTTCCCTTTTAAGGCGTGTTGACTTAACTCAACAGCACCACCCTTAACTGTGGCAAATAAAATTATTTTATTTGCAGGAAGCAAAAATAATTTATGAACCTTGCGTTCAGAAGAATATGAATAAAGGTATTGTTTTGATTTTAGCGGTTTTAGCCCTGGGTTTGGGGGCCTGTAAACGTTGTTTCCAGTGCCAGCAATATTGCGCCTATGTGGTAGCCAAAAACAACCCTAACGTGGCCTATAAGTTTTGTGCTAATGCCACTACCAGTTTCCACACTATTGACTCTATCTATCTTACTTTTCCTGATTCGCTTTACGAAAAAAACAAACTGACCGACGAACGCAGCGTATGCGATACTAAAAACGCGGCAGATGAGGCAGCGGCCTTTTACCAAAAGCAGGATTACTTCTGCGCCGATTCGCAATAAAAATTACATCAAACTTCTATAAACGAACAAAGCCTCCCTTTCCCAGGTGAGGCTTTTGTTCTAATGATGAAAGATAGTATCTTATTGACCGATGTAAACTCTTTTGGTGGTCACTTTGTTATTGTTTTTAACTGAAACCAGGTAGTAGCCCATAGGTTGTTCATCGAAAGCTACTTTAACTGTTTTAGCATCCAGTGGTTGGTTATAAACTGACTGGCCAAGCAGGTTGTAAACATTTAAGGAAGAACCTGAAGTAAGGTCATCGTTCATGCTTACTGTTACCTCTTTACCGTAGGCAGTTACTTTTACGCCTTCCAGTTGGTTATCGTCAACACCTGAAACTTTATCTACTACTATAGTTACGCTGGCAATATCGGTGCAACCAAGGCTGTTTGATGCGGTAAGAACAACATCATAAGTGCCTGGTTCGTAGTAGCTAAGGTGCGGGTTGGCAACACCTACTATCAAAGTGCCATCGCCGAAATCCCATTCGTATTGGTTAGAGTTGGTTGCTATCGCAGAGAAGTCTATTTCCTGTCCTACGTAAACCATTTGTGCCGAAGCACCAATGTTAGCCACCACATAGTTACCGCTAATATGGAAGTTGTTAGTAGTGGTATAGTTATCGTAAGCTAAAGCAGTGTAGTAATCACCTTCAGCAAGGCCTGTGAAAGTTACAGGGCCACTAACGTTTGAGAAAGTGCCTACCTGATTGTTGAAGGCATCAAATAAGGTGCAGCTGGTCCAGGTAATAGAGTTATCTACGTTTACAGTTACGGTGCCATCGTTGTTGGCGCAGCCTGCATTGGTTGAGTTAAACGATGAAGGATAAGAAACGTGCAGGTAAAAACGGCCAAGAGCGGGTTCTGCATCCAGCAGTTGTGTAGTGTACGGGCCACTTCTTAAATCTGTCCAGGTGCCGCGTGCGCGGTCTTCTAAACGTAAAATAGAAGTAGGATCGAAACTATTGATTTGCGGAGCGGATATAGTATAAAGGCCATCAGCATCTACATCAAAACCAAGGTTTACCACCTCAGTTGCTGAAAGCGGGCTGTAGCCGTTTATGGAGCAAGGAATGTTATCTGCAGTTACTGAATACAGAATTGGCACACCGGCAACACTGCTGAATACCTTTTGAGCATCCTCCTGGTAAACGTAGTTACCGTTAATGCCAAGATCAAAATACACAGTGGTCTCATCAAGGTTGCCCCCCGGAGCCTGCAAACGTATTTTGATGGTTTTTTTATCCTGTGTGGCAAACAGGGCAGAAGAAAATGCCAGTAGTAACAACGTAGAAAGGAGTCTCATAAACCTAAGTTTAGCTTGTTCGTTAAATTCCTTCCTATCTCAGTCCTTAGTCTTGCCTCGCAGGTTCCAATTGTGATTAAAGACATTTATCCTTACGAGGGTTTTGCAGGAAAGGTTACAGTAAACGAAGAAAACTTAGAACAAGGCCGGGATTGTAAATGGAATTAATTACTGATTTACAGTCACTTAAAAAAACAGGCAGATTAGAGATTCAAAGATAATTTCAGAAGGGGTTAGCCGGCAGTTTCCACTCCCTGGCCCTGTGCCTGCCTTTTAAGGCGATTAGCCAACTCGGGGCCGAGCCAGTTATCAATACCCTTGTGCACCAGGTAAATAACGGGGGTAAGCAGCAGGGCTGCTGTACATTTATAGATGTAGTTAACTACGCCAACAGCAAATACCATTTGCAGCGGCCATTGGCCCTTACCATTTGCTTTAAGCAGGTAAAAGGCTACAAAAAGCACAATAAAACTATCTACCAATTGCGAAACCAGGGTTGAGCCGGTGCTGCGCAGCCAAATGAACTTCTCCCCTGTTTTTTGTTTTACCCAGTGGAACACATAAACATCAATAAACTGCCCAACCATAAAGGCTATCAGAGAGCCTATAATAATGTTTGTACCCTGGCCAAATACAGCCATGTAAGCCTTATTAAAATCAAGTTCGGTACCGTAGTTGGAACTGCTCAACCACCAATCAGCAGGTTGGGTAGCCATAGCGCCTGACAGCATTATATAAGCATAACCTATCATAAAGGCGGCTATCCACGAAATAAAGCGAACGCCTTTAACGCCAAAGTACTCGTTGATAATGTCTGTCATTACAAAAACTACCGGCCATAGTAATACACCACAGGTTTGGCTTATACCGCTAAACGGCATGCCGAAGAGGGTGAAGGAGGGGATATCAATACCCAGGGTTTTATCTACCGAAAAAATCTTTACACCCATAAACTCCGCCACCATTGCATTAGCAATGAAAAAGGCGCTCATGCCTATGTAAAGTCGGTTGGTTTTATCCTGAAAGTACTTCATTCTAACCCTCTAAATTTCCCCTAAAGAGGAGAGCAAACACAATTTAATGATGACAAACTACTTAAACGACCACGTTAATAATGCGCCCTCGCACGAAAATGAATTTTTTAGGCGGGTTGCCGTTGGTCCACTTCATAACGTTTTCCAATGCCAACACCTGCGCTTTTGCATCTTCCTCACTAATATCCAATGGCAACGTTATTTGCGCACGCACTTTGCCGTTTATACTTACACCGTAATCGTGGCTGCTTTCTACCAGGTATTTCTGTTCAAAAGCCGGAAAAGCCGCCGTGTGAATACTTTCCTTATTGCCAAGGGCCGCCCAAAGTTCTTCCGTAATAAACGGAGCAAAAGGCGCAAGCGTGATTAACAGAGGCTCCAGAATAGCGCGCTTGCTGCTGTTTAAAGCATTTAACTCGTTAGTAGCAATCATAAAGGATGAAACGCAGGTGTTGTAGCTCAACTTCTCAATATCCTCTGTTACCTTCTTTATATGCTTGTGCAACACTTTTAATTCTGCTTCGGTTGGGGCTTCGTCCACTACTTTAAACCCCTTGTCGTCATAAAACAAGCGCCAGAATTTGCGCAGGAAGTTGCTTACACCGCTAATGCCTTTATCGTCCCAGGGTTTGCTTTGTTCAATAGGGCCTAAGAACATCTCAAACATGCGGAAACAATCAGCGCCATGCTTCTCAATTACATCGTCAGGGTTAACCACGTTGTATTTGGACTTAGACATTTTTTCGACTTGGGAGTCGCATTCAAATTTTTCTGCCATGATGAATTCAGCATTAGCATTCTCATTTCTCCAGGCTTTAAATTTGTCAATATCCAAAACATCATCTTTTACAATGGATATATCTACATTTATAGGTATGAGATGACAAATCACTTCATTCGAAGTTAAATCATCTGCAACTTTTTGCTTCGCATAATTGAAAATGGCTTGTAAGCCCATATCCTCCCCATTTGTGTAAGAGATGCCGATTTCGGCAGATACAAACACTGGATTAGATGTAATTTCTTGCTGAACAATTAAACCTCTTCCTTTACGAGTAATTATTGCTCGATAAAGCAAACTACTTCTCCCCTGTATCATCCCCTGATTCACCAGCTTTTGAAAAGGCTCATCCGTTGGCACATAGCCTAAATCGAAAAGGAATTTGTGCCACATGCGGCTGTACAACAAATGGCCTACGGCATGCTCGGCACCGCCAAAGTAAATATCAACGTTTTTCCAATAGTCAAGCTTATCCTTTGCAGCAAATTCGGTAGGGTTTTGCGCATCCATATACCGCAAAAAATACCAACTACTGCCGGCATATCCGGGCATGGTATCGGTTTCGTAACCTGCTTTAACCCAATCGGCATTGTTGGCTAAAGGCGAGCGGCCATCGCCACCGGGCTTATAGCTGCTTACTTCGGGCAACACCAATGGCAATTCGCTTTCATTCAGGGCCATAGGTATGTCATCATTCTCGCCACCGGCAAAAGGAGGGTCAGGTTCGCCCTGCACCTTGTATTTTATAGGGAAGGGCTCGCCCCAGTAACGCTGGCGGCTATAACCCGCATCGCGCTGCTTGTAGTTAACCTTGCGCTTACCTATACCCTGTTTCTCCAGTTCATCAATCACCGCTTTAATGGCATCCTTAACTTCCATGCCATTTAAAAAACCGCTGTTAATCATTTTGCCCACCTTATCTTCAATAGTGGCGCCGGGGTGCATACTCTTATCAATAATATCCACTATCGGCAAGCCGAACTTCTCCGCAAACTTGCGGTCTCGTTCATCATCGGCCGGCACCGCCATAATAGCACCTGTGCCATAACCCGCTAACACGTACTCAGCTATCCAAACCGGTATGGGTTGGTTGGTAAAAGGGTTTATAGCGTAACTGCCTGTAAAGGCGCCGGTAACTTTCTTTTCCTGCTGGCGCTCTACATCGCTACGGCTTTTAACGTAGGCAATGTATTTCTCCACTTCAGCCTTTTGCTCAGCGGTAGTTAACTGCTCCACCAACTCATGCTCAGGCGCAATTACCATAAAGGTTGCGCCAAAAATGGTATCGGGGCGGGTGGTAAATACTTCAAGTTCCGATTGTAAAGTTTCAAGTTTAAAGTTGATGCTTGCCCCTTCGCTCCTGCCAATCCAGTTGCGCTGCATTTCCTTCATTGCTTCAGGCCAATCCAGTTTATCCAGGGCATCCAACAGGCGGTCGCTGTATTCGGTAATGCGCAAAAACCATTGGCGCATTTTACGGCGTTCTACCGGGTGGCCACCGCGCTCGCTTTTGCCATCCTTCACCTCGTCGTTCGCCAGTACAGTGCCCAGGGCCTCGCACCAGTTAACCTCGGCATAGCTTAAGTAGGCCAGGCGGTAGCCCATTAAAACCTGTTGTTTCTCTAATTCACTAAAGCTTTTCCACTCCGCTGCAGTAAAAGTTTTAGCACCTACCCTTTCTAAAGGCGAACCTGCCGCGCAACCTTCCTTTTCAAAACGGTTTATCAGCGTTTCCAGCGCCTCTGCTTTGCCCGCTTCGCGGTTATACCAGCTATTAAACAGCTTCAGAAAAATCCACTGCGTCCATTTATAGTACGAAGGGTCGCAGGTTTTAACCTGACGGCTCCAGTCAAAGCTAAATCCTATTTTATCCAACTGTTCGCGGTAACGCTTAATGGCAGTATCGGTAGTAATTGCCGGGTGTGTGCCGGTTTCAATGGCATATTGCTCGGCCGGTAAACCAAAGGCATCGTAACCCATGGGGTGCAATACATTAAACCCCTTAAGGCGCTTGTAACGGGCATAAATGTCGCTGGCTACATAGCCCAGCGGATGCCCAACGTGCAGCCCCGCACCACTTGGGTAAGGGAACATATCCAACACATAATACTTAGGCCTGGCGGGGTCCTCCGTTACTTTATACAGCCCTTTATCCGCCCAAATTTTCTTCCACTTCTCCTCTATTTCATTAAACCGGTATTCCATTACGTACGTTCTTCTTATTTTTTGCCAAATAAAAGTGAATTCCGCGCATCTTTCAACAAGTTAGTAAAATACACCGTTGAAACTATGCCTGCCCCCAAACGTATTGCTAAACAGGATGTTTAAAAGCCGAATGAGGCAGTTGTTACAATGCGTTAACAGGGATTAATGCGCCAACTGTATTTTGCTATTTTCGTCCTTGCTTTGAAGGGATAGGCCAGAATTTGCGAATCTAATTGCGTATGTAAAAACCGGCAAATTCCATCATTCTTTCAAACCATATTAAAGATACGATGAAGAAAAATTTGTTTTTGATTGCTGTTGCCTGCCTGTTTACGCTTACAGCAGTAGCCCAGCAAGGCACCGAGAAGAAGAAGTACGAACAGAGCGATAAGTTTGGTGAAGTACTCAACCTCATCCGCAACTACTATACTGATACCGCCAACGAGGAAAAACTGGTAGAAGACGCTATAGCCAAGGTATTGGAAGACCTTGACCCGCACAGCAGCTACGTACCCGCCAAGGATGTTAAGCGCAGCGAAGAGGGCCTGGTAGGTAATTTTGAAGGCATTGGTATTACCTTCCAGATATTGCGGGATACCATTATTGCACTGGAAGTAATACCGGGCGGCCCATCGGAAAAGGTGGGGCTTATGGCCGGCGATAAAATTGTGAAGGTTAACGACACCACAGTAGCGGGTATTAAAATTGATAACGATGGTGTAATTAAGAAGCTGCGCGGGCCCAAAGGCACCAAGGTGCACCTGGAGGTTATGCGCCGTGGCGAAAAGGACCTGCTGCACTTTAATATTACGCGCGATAAAATTCCTTTATACAGTATTACAGCCTCGTATATGGCAGCCCCCGGCGTGGGGTACATACGCCTTGAGCGTTTTTCAGCCACTACCATGGCGGAGTTTTACACGGCCCTTGCCAAACTGAAAGAGCAGGGCATGAAAGACCTGATATTTGACATGCAGGGCAACGTAGGTGGCTACCTGTACACTGCGGTGGACCTTTGCAACCAGTTTTTGGGCGAGAAGGAAATGATTGTTTACACCCAGGGGCTACACGCCCCTTACCAGCCGTACTTTTCGGATGGCAAAGGTGTTTACCAGGAAGGTCGTTTAGTGGTTATGTGTGATGAAGGCTCTGCCTCTGCGGCTGAAATCTTCTCGGGCTGTATACAGGATAACGACCGCGGTCTTTTGGTTGGTCGGCGTACCTTCGGCAAAGGGCTGGTGCAAAAGCCGTTTACTTTAACGGATGGTTCGCAACTAAAACTTACCACCGCACATTATTATACCCCAAGCGGGCGCTGCATCCAAAAGCCATACGGACAAGGCAACAAAGAATACCGCGAAGACTATAAGGAACGCCTTGAAAGCGGCGAGTTGTTTGGCGTAGACACTTTTAAATATGCCGATAGCCTGCTATATCACACTACCAACGGCCGAACCGTATTTGGCGGCGGCGGCGTTAAGCCCGACTTTTTTGTGCCTATCGACACCAGCCAAAACAGCAACCTGCTTAACCAGTTGGTGCGCCGCGGTGTGGAGAACAAATTTTGCCTGGAGTATGTGGACCGCAACCGTGCTGAGTTGAATAAAAAGTATACTTCAGCCGATGCCTTCTTCAATAATTTTGAAGCCGATACTACCTTGTTAGGCGAGTATTTTAAGGCTGCAGTTGCCGATAGCGCTATTAAGTTGAAGGATGGCATGAATCCTAAAACTTTCTGGCAGTTTTTTGGTGCGGTTAAAAATGATTCAACTTCCAACTTTGAGCGCGAATTTGCCAAGAGCGAAAAGCTGATAAAAGCCCGCTTAAAGGCTACTATAGGCCGCAACCTGTTTGATGCAGGCATGCTTTACCGCGTTATGAATGCGCTTACCAACGATGTTTATGCCAAAGCGCTTGAAGTTATCACCACCCCTTCTAAATTTGACGTGCTTAAAAAAATAGCTAAGGATGAGAACAAAGCGCCTGAGCTAGATAAGCCCGGCAAACACAAGAAGAAGATTAGAGTGACCACTGAAAAGACAAAATAACTATGGCAAAAATCGGCTTGTTCTACGGAACCGATACAGGCAACACCGAGAGGATTTCAAAAAGGATTAAAGAGTTAATAGAAGCAAAACTGGGCGATGGCACAGTTGATGTTTTAGAAATATACAAGAAGAAGGCAGAGGATATGGCAGGCTACGAGCTGCTTATCCTGGGTATGCCTACCTGGTACGATGGTGAACTGCAGGGTGATTGGGAATCGTACATTGCTGAAATGCAAAAGATTGATTTCAGCAATAAAAAGGTGGCCTTTTTTGGCCTTGGCGACCAATATGGCTATGCCTCCTACTTTATTGATGCCCTTTTGGTGTTTGCCGAAATAGTAGAAAAAAACAACGGTAAACTTTATGGCCTTTGGCCCGTTGCCGGCTACGAGCACGACTACAGCAAAGCCCAGCGCGGAGACCACTTTTTAGGCCTAGCGCTTGACGTAGATAACCAGGATGAGCTAACCGAAGAACGCCTGCAAAAGTGGGTGCCGCAGGTATTGGCCGAGTTTGGCTTGTAGCTTATGCATTAATGGGCTTTTAACAGCCGGATGTTAAACTTTAAACGGGCCCACAATAGAAGAAAGCAGTAAGCACATTAATTATAGAAACGCAATCGAAAGATTGATTTTCAAGAAGGCTCAACGAAAGTTGGGCCTTTATTTTTTAACTTCCATCCTATACTGAAGTGTTTCAGCGTATTACTATAAACAAATACCATGGATTTCAGACCAAGCAACCATATTGCCATTAATGTAAAAGATTATGAGAACGCTATTTCCTTTTACCGCGATGTACTGCGGTGGGAGTTGCTAAAATACACACCGGTTGAATCGAAATTTAAAAAGGGGGATAGATTTTACTACATAGCAGATGCTGCCAACCAACCCTACGCCACGTTTTTTGAATACGAGGTGGATGATATTAATGAAGCCCGCCGATTGCTGGAAGAAAAAGGATGTAGCATCCGCGAGGAATACTCGCCGGGTAGCATCATGTTTACTGACCCTTACGGCATGCACTTTCACGTGTATGAAAAGGGAACCTCCTTGCCGGAGTTAACCTAAACTATTATTACAGGTATTTGAAGTTGAACTTAGGAGTAAGATTCAGCAGGCTTTGGTAAATAAGGCGCACTACATTCTCCACATCGTCTATCGAAACCATCTCAACCGTAGTATGCATGTAGCGTAACGGCAATGAGATAAGTGCTGATGGCACTCCACCACGCGAATATGCAAAAGCATCAGTATCAGTACCCGTTGAACGCGAAGCAGCATCAATCTGGTAAGGTATCTTATTGTTATCCGCAGTTTGAATGATAAAGTCCAGCAGCTTATTATGCACCGCGGGGCCTACCGTTAAAACAGGGCCTTTACCTGCTGCATAATCCCCCTCTACCAACTTATCAATCATAGGAGTGGTAGTATCGTGGCATACGTCGGTTATAATGGCACAATCCGGGTGGATGGTATGGGCAGCCATTTCTGCACCACGCAGGCCAACTTCTTCCTGCACGCTGTTTACTATGTATAGGGCAAAAGGTAACTTCTTCTTGTTTTCCTTAAGCATGCGCGCCACCTTGGCAATAATAAAGCCACCGGCACGGTTGTCCAGGGCACGGCCCCCAAAATAACGGTCGTTCAGTACAAAAAACTCGTCCTGGTAGGTAATTACACAGCCAACATGCACTCCTAAATCTTCCACTTCCTTTTTAGTAGTGCAGCCGCAATCCAGAAATATGTTGGTTACCTGCGGGGTTTGCTCCTTCCCGTCCTTACGGGTATGTATGGCAGGCCATCCGAAAACGGCCGGTATCTTTTTGCCATCGCGGGTATGAATCCAAACACGCTTAGAAGGTGCAATCTGATGATCGCTGCCGCCATTGCGTTTTACGTAAATTAATCCGCTTTCATTTATATAAGAAACGAACCACGAAATCTCATCGGCATGCGCTTCAATAGCTACCTTGAACTTCGCTTCAGGATTAATTATCCCGAATACGGTACCATAGTTATCTACTTCGTATTTATCAATAGCCGGCTTAAGGTATGCTAACCACAACTTTTGGCCTTCAGCTTCAAATCCTGTGGGGGAAGGATTATTGATGTAAGATTGAAAAAAAGCTCTGTCTTCTTCGGTTAAAATGCTTGATTTTTTTAGCGCATTTTTCTTTTTAGTCGCCATTACAATTATTTAATATAGAGGGCATAAATAGCCATTTATGTGTAAACAGCCAATTCTTTTGGCCCTGTATTTGACAAGTGAAGGCTTAAACGGTATCTTTAACAACGCATGAATTCTATCCGGCCCCTACTGCTGCTCGTTTTTGTCTCATTTTCAGCATTTTGCTATGCGCAAACCACGCTTAAGTTTTGTGTGGAAGTGAAGGAAGGTGGCAGGTGCATTAGCCCTTCTAACGAATTTAACGTTAGTGCCGAGGGGGGAACCATCGCTTTTTTGGTGGAAACGGCTGATAGCCTGAATACCTCCAATATCCTTTACAAGTTATATAGCGTGCAGCCCGACGGCAGCGAAATTTACCTGAAGGACATACAGCAGCCCATTAACAAAGGCTGGAACTATGCCTGGGTGGATGTTATCTTTTATGACCCCGGAAGTTATAAAGTGCGGGCCTTTGATGCCGAACACGACAATAGCTTTATGAGCAGCGGCATTCTTAAAATTTTCCGCTAACGTTGGGGTATGAAGATTCTGTTCAGCGCCCTTTTCCCCCTTTTTTTTCTTATTTCCTGCTCCCCACCCTCTACCCCGCCCGTATCTGGTACACCAATGGTTGAGCCACAGCCTGCGCCCCCGGTTGCACCAACTGCTGAACAAGGAAAGGTAATGAGCAGCCTGTCCGTAAAAGACTTTCCTGCAGAAAGCTATGCACTCTACCTTCCGCTGGGATATAATGACACCGCATATTTCCCCCTGATGGTATTCTTCGACCCCCATGGCGACGGTACGGTGCCTATTGAAAAGTATAAAGAGCTAGCCGATAAATATCACTTTATACTGGCCGGCTCCAACAGTTCTAAAAACGGTATGGATATACAGGCCGTAAACGCTATTGCCGCCCATTTGCTGAGTGCGTTGCAAAGCACTTACCACATTAAAAAGGAGCGCATTTGCTTTGCCGGTTTTAGCGGTGGCGCTATTGCGGCCATAAAGGCCGCAATTACTATCGGCAATGTTACCCATGTGGTTTATTGCGGCCAAAGCGCCAACCTTGAAGGGCTTAAACACCCGCTTACCTTTTTAGGTATTGCCGGTACGCACGATATGAACTACTCTAACGTGCTGCAACTGCACCAAATGTTACAAGGCAGCCCCTACAAGCATTACCTGGTAGAATGGAACGGTAAGCACGAGTGGCCCGATGCCGCAGCGTTTGTCAATGCTTTTTTAGACCCCGATAAAATACCTGCAGGCAAACTAAAGCAGATTACGCCGGCACAAATTACCGCCCTGCAACAGGAAGATGCCGAGAAAAACGACTTGATTACCTGCCTGGGCACAAAGGATGCCGAATGGTGGAAGCAAAAAGTAACCTCGCTGAAAAAAAGCGCTGCAAAAGACCCCAAGGCTGACAGGCTGCTTGGCTATGTATCCTTAGCCTGCTATTCCTTCAGTAAAAACCTACTTTCGCAAAACCGTTTAGAGGAAGCCGAAAAGATATTGGCTATTTACGCCATTGCCGACCCGGGCAATAAGGACTGCGAAGAATTTACGCGGCAGCTGCAACAAAAAAAGCGTGGCTATTAAATTTCTATTTCCTTGCTGTAAGCCAGGTGATGAAACACATCGGCGCTGGGCCTTTTGGTCCTATCCTTGGTAACTAAGTCCGTTTCGTACAATCCAAAGCGGAAAGTTGGGCCCAGGTTCCACTCAAAATTATCAAACGTACTCCACCACAAATAACCAAGCATGGGTATGCCGGCGGCAAGGCAATCATGTATAATTTTTACATAATCCTTCATAGCAGCTATACGTTTAGTATCATCATTGGCGCAAATGCCGCTTTCGGTTATAAACACCGGCAGTTTATATTTCTTCCAATAGCGTTCAATACTTTCCTTCATCCCCTGTGGGTAGTACTCCCACATACCATCGTGCGGTTTATTGTATTGGGCAAATTTCTCTGGCGTATCTAAATAAGTTATAGGCAGGGGGTCGTGCGAAATGCGCGCATAATAACTTAGCCCGAAAAAATCAAGCTTATCAGCAAACTTTGCCAAAGTATAATCCATAAACCACCAATCGCTGATTTTAGCAGGCAGTACACCCAGCCAGTTTTCGGCGGTAAAGGCAACGCAGTTGTGGCTTATCCCTATAGGTTGGTCCGGCCTTTTATTCTTTAAATAATCGTAAACAATATGGTGGGCTTTGCCAAGGTTGCCTATAACGGTAAACGCCTTTAGCAAATTGCTTTTGTACGGAGGAAACTCCCCCAACACCCAGCCGTTGCTTGCATATACATTGGGCTCATTAAACGTGTTCCAATAAGTAACATAATCACCAAACTCCCTTTCAGTCTTCTTACAAAAGTCTACCCACATCGCTATATTCTCGCTTTGCTCCCACCCACCTTTTGCTGCAAACCAATTAGGATTGGTAAAGTGATGTAGCACCATCATAATTTTAACACGCCGACTCTTCAGGTCATCCAAAAAGTTTCGGTATTCTTTCACAACGGCCTTATCGAACTCGGCAAATGGCGCGCGTTGCAGCTTACTCCATTGTAAACTCATGCGATACATGCCTCCGCAGTAGGCGATAATGGCGGCATCTTCAGCAAAGCGTAACTCGTGGTCGCTGGTGCGCTCAAACACATAACCGTCCTTTGACTTATGGCCCTGCCAATCGTGGTCAACTGCAGTTTCAATCTGGTAAGCAGCAGTAGATGTTCCGAAAATAAAATCAGTTGGAAAAGTAAGCTTCATATCAATTCTTAAGTGCCTGTATTATCAGGCGGTTAACCTCATCAGCCATGGTCATATTCATAACATGCGAACCGCCTTTAACCAACAGCGCATTTTTAATTTTTGAATGAGGAAACAGTTTATCGTTTGTGCCGTGAATGTGCACCAGGTTTTTATGGTTTGTTTCGGGTATATCCCACTGCACCACGGCATTAATGGCCCATTCCACAAATCGGGGATGAGCATCCTTCGACATTTGAACTATCAACTCAGCCACGGGCGAATCTCCCCGGCTATCCAATCGCTTTGCCATAACGGAGTTAAAGCGCAAAAAGTTTTCGCCGGTCAACAGTTTGTGCAGGCGCAATTGTTTCATGGAACGGATAAAGAAGGGCATTTCCTTTCTCCCTTTAATGGTAGCAATCAGTATTACTTTTTCCGGTTGTATATGTCTGCACAATTCCTGCGCAATCATGCCTCCTAAAGAAGTGCCTATCAATGCAAAGGGTTGGCTGGTATCAATCAAAGGCAAAAAGCGCAGTGCATATTCAGCCAATGTTTCATCAGTTGCAACATGTAAATGCTCTAACACCACCGCATCAGGAAGCAACTCTAACTGTTTAGTATACATTCTCTTATCAGCACCCAGGCCGGGCAGCATGTAAACTTTATTTATCACTTCCGTAAACTTAAAACATTTTTCAGCTGTTTTATTTGCAAATCAAATGTGAAAACCGCTAAATTCAATTGATTTTAAACTGACCCACTGTGCAGAAAGAAAGTTGGCTGATATATGGCTGTTATGGCTATACCGGTAAGTTAATAAGTGAATATGCAGTTCAGCAAGGCTTAAAACCTGTTTTAGCAGGTAGGGATGCAAAACGCACCGAAGAATTAGCCCGCGAGCTTGGATTACAATTCCGTGTTTTTTCACTAGAAGATGAAGAACAGGTTGCCAGAGAACTTGAGCCATTTAAATTGGTTTTGCACTGTGCAGGGCCCTTTATTTATACCTGCGCTATTATGGCCAGGGCCTGCATAAAGGCAAAAACCCATTATTTGGACATTACCGGAGAATACCAGGTTTTTGAGCGGCTTTACCGTAAAGACCAGGATGCCAAAGATGCCGGCATTTTGATAATGCCCGGCGTAGGCTTTGATGTGGTACCCTCCGACTGTTTAGCCGCCTACCTTAAAGACAAACTGCCAACGGGTGATACGCTGGACCTTGCCCTGATGCAGAAGGGTGCCAAACTTTCGCATGGCACGGCCATAACCATTGCCGAAAACATGGGCGAAGACACCACCATCCGGCGTAAGCGAAAACTTGATTCGGTACCCAACGGTACGCTAACCCGCATAATTGAAGTAAACGGCTCGCAAAAAAAGGGCGTTGCAATCTCGTGGGGTGATGTTTCCTCGGCTTGGCGAAGCACGCAAATACCCAACATTACGGTTTACAATGTATTGCCGCAAAGGGTTATTGATGGCATGCGTTGGAGCAGCTACATAGCCCCGATACTTGGGCTGGGCATCGTAAAAAAGTTTATAATAAGCCGCATTAAAAAACGCCCTGCGGGCCCTTCGGAAGAAATGCGACAAAGCGCTTCGGGCAGCATTTGGGGAGAAATCAGAAATCAATTGGGCATATCCAAAAGGGTTCTTTTAGAACTGCCTGAAGGTTATACACTAACCTATCTTACTGCCGTAGAGATAGTTAAGCGGGTTTTGGCGGAAACTCCGGCCACGGGGGCCAAAACTCCTTCACAGGTTTTTGGTAAGGACTTTATTTTGCAGTTCGACGGCGTTAAAAGAACCGATTTAGAGTAATTTATAGCCTGTTCATCCAACAAAACACCGGTTTTAGCGTATAATACCCTGCCGGGAATACTGCATGTGCATAACTAGCAAGCAACCAAATATTTAAATTTTACTTTCATTACTTTTAAACCCATGGCCGGACAGCCGTTTAGCGATTATATAAGCATTAGCGATAGCAGCGGATTATCCGCAGCTATCCATTTCCGCAATATCGTTGAATGGATTAACGAAGGTATTTTCTGCGTAAACTCCGAAGGTAAAATCCTTTACGCCAACGACCAGTTCTGCCGCAACCTCGGCTACTCCTTTAACGAGGTAATGAACAGCCATATCTTCAATTATTTCTGGGATGAAGAACAGGTACGTATTTCTAAAAACAAGCTAGAACTACGTAAAAAAGGCCTTAGCGATAGTTATGATATAAAGATGAAGAAGAAGAACGGCGACCCCGTTTGGATTCGTGTAAACGGCAAGCCCGTGTTTGATGCCCAGGGACACTTTGTAGCTTCTATTGCTATACACATTGATATCACCCGCCAGAAAGCGCTGGAAGAAGAACTTATTTATGCCAAGGAAGACCTGGAAGAAAAGGTACTAACCCGCACGCGCCAGCTTACCGAGGCCAACTTTAAGCTGAATGAAGAGATAAGAGCCAAGAAGTTGGCAGAGGTGTCACTAATCAACAGCGACAAGCGCTTTAAAGACATTTTCCAGAACTCGCCCGACGCCATTTATGTGGAGAGCCACGATGGCAAGATACTGGATGTTAATGAAGCTACCTGCAAACTGCATGGCATTAGCCGCGAAGAGTTAATAGGCAAAACCATCTACGATATTTCGCCGGTTGAGGGGCACGATACCATACGCAAACGCCAGCCCAGGATTATAAGCGGCGAGATAACCAAATTTGAAACAGAGTGTATTGCCCTCGATGGCGTAGTAATACCTATTGAAGTAAGCTCAGCCCGTATTGTTTTTAAAGATAAACCCGCACTGCTGGTACACGTGCGCGATATATCGGACCGCCGCAAGAACCAGGAGCTGATGCAAAAGCTTAACCAGGAACTGGAGGAAAAGGTGAAAGAAAGAACCCAGGAACTGGAAGCCGCTAATGAAAAGCTGCAACGCGAGGCTGAAGAAAAAGAGAAGATTTACGAGGAGTTGCAGAAACAAAAGGACTTTCTGCGCATGATTATTGATGCCTCGCCAAGCCTGATTTTTGTGAAGGACAGGGAGGGCAGATTTTTGCTGGCAAACGAATCGGTAGCGCGCTTTTACAACATGACCACGCAGGACATGGAAGGCCACTTTGATACCGAACACAACTTTAATAAAGAGGAGCTGGACTACTTTGTTTGGCAGGATGAAGAAGTGCTGAACGCCGGCAAGGAAGTGCAGTTTCCGGAAAAGAAGTATGTGAACCCCGTTACCGGTAAGGTAACCTGGCTTTCTACCGTTAAAAAGCCTATTGCTTCATTAACCGGCGGTATGGTTAACGTACTGGGTGTAGCTACCGATGTTACCGCTATAAAAGAAACCAAACAGGAACTTCATAAATCCGAACAGCTATACCGAGAAATTGCCCGCCACCTGCCCAAGGCAGCGATGTTCATTTTTGACCGCGACCTTCGTTTTATTGTAGCTGAAGGCCCGATGGTAGGTATCTTAAGCAAACCGAAATCGGAGATTGAGGGCAAAACTATTTACGAGGCAATCCGTGAGTCGGAAGTAGAGCGCGTTGAAAAAATTTACCGCGAAATTTTAGCCGGCGATAACAGCGAGTTTGAGCGGATGCACTTTGACCGCCACATACGCATACACCACATACCCATACGCGATGAGGAAGGCAACATTATTTACGGAATGGTAATGGTGTTTGATATTACAGACCTAAAGGCCGTTCAAAAGGAATTAGAAAAACGTGCAGGCGAGCTGGAACGCTCCAACGAAGAACTTGAACGATTTGCCTATGTAGCCTCGCATGATTTACAAGGCCCTTTGCGCACCATAGCCAGCTATATGCAGCTGTTGGAAATGCGCTATAAAGATAAACTGGACGCCGAAGCCAACGAATTCATCACCTTCTCGGTTAACGGCGCTAAACGCATGCAATCTTTAATACAGGATTTGCTGAGCTATTCGCGCCTTTCATCGGCGCCTAAACCGCTGGCCCCTGTAAACATCAGGGACGTAATTGAAATTGTGCTCAACAACCTGGGCGCCACTATTCAAAACTCCGGCGCAAATGTAACTACCGACCCTATGCCGGTAATTACGGGAGAATCATCGCAACTGGTGCAGCTTTACCAAAACCTGCTGGATAACGCCCTTAAGTTTATTCCTAAGGATACTGTGCCGCAAATTAAACTTACAGCTGCGGAACTGGAGGACGAATGGCAGTTTGGCATAAGCGATAATGGCATAGGCATACGCCACGATTTTAAGGAGCGTATATTCCACATCTTTCAGCGTTTACATACCGATAACGAGTATCCGGGTACCGGTGTTGGGCTGGCCATCTGCAAAAAAATCACACAGCTGCACGGCGGCCGTATCTGGTTTGAAAGCGAGCCCGGAAAAGGAACCACCTTCTATTTTACTATCAGCAAATATCTTAAGCCGGGCGCTCAAAATTCCTGAGTGTGCTTAACATCCTCTTCTGCTGTTAACGCTAAAAATTATATTAGCACTTAGCAAAGCATGGGTTACTTATTGGATTTGGTAAAGTCGTTAAACAACGACGAGCTAAAACGTTTTATTGCCATAGAGTTGAGCGGTAAAGAAGCTGCCGTGCGCGATGCGTATGCCGCCACAGCCGGCCTGGCTGATTTTAATGAAGCGTTGTTGCCCGTAAAACTAAGCCTTAGCCAATCGCACTTCGATAAAATAACATCCGTACTACTGGATAAAACCCTAAACCTTTTTGCCCCGGGTGGATTGGAGAACAAGACAGATTTTTGCATAGAAAAGCACCTGACCCCCCTGCTGGTACACGAACTTAAATTGGCCGAAAAGCGCATTAAAAAGAAGGGTGAAAAGCAACAGTTGCTGGATTTTTACCGCATAGCATTTTTAAGCTATTCCCGTTTTAGTTATAACGTTTTTGATGAAAAGAAACTACGCTACTACGCTTATGCCTATACCGGCCTGTTGAGCAAAAAAGAGGGCGAAGAAAAGTACAGCCTGCTGGCCAAAATGGAAGAAGGCATAACGCGGTATCACAGCCTTAGGCAAAGCCACGAGGCCAATAAAAAGGCAGCACTAAAACAACTTGGTAAATGGCTGAATGAAGTAAAAGGCAAAAACTGGCACCGTGCCGAAATGCACCTTTACACCGCTTTCAGTTCCTGCCACGAAGGTGATGATGCAGCAACATCTTTAGGTTATCTACTTAAGGCTGAAGAAGCTGCAAAGAAGAATTACGATACTATTGATGACCGGCAGAAAGCCTTTTTGCTGCTGATGAAAGCACTTTTGCTTATAGACCTTAACCGGTTTGAGGAAGCAATCGCCAACTATGAAAAAGCCTTGCAGGAGTTTTACGAAGTGGTGCAGGGCCGTATGTTTCATACCTACAACTACTGTTATGCGCTTATGCTCGCCGGGCACTACGGCAAGGCTTCTGCTGCTATTGATAAATACCTTAACTCTTTCCTTAGTAACGAGAACGCCAGAAACTTTCATTTCGATATTCTCCGCCTATACCTAATGCTGGCGCTGTTAACCAATGATTTAAAAGATGCAGCACACTATGTGCAGCGCGTAATGCAAATGCCCAAGGAAGATTTTACACCCTTTGGCGATGGGGTTTTCCGTTACGTGCATAATATTTATATAGCACAAACAGGCGATTACGAAATGGCTGCCAGCCTGGTAAAAAAGAACCTGAAATTTATGAAGGCCAAGTTGGAGATTAGCGGTTTCGACAACCTGGTCCGCTTGCTGACGGAACTGAATAGCGTACTTAGAGTAAAACGCAACATTTTGCTTGAAAAGAATACCCCGGCCTCGGTGGAACTACAAAGCATGGACGGCAAAACCTTTTTATACGCCCGCCTGCTGGAAAACTTTATGAGTTTAAAGCCCGCAGTTGGCTTTACAAGGTTGGCTGAATAGCAAAAACCGGAAACTTAATCGCGGCACTGTTTAAAACCATTAGTTTACAGTAAGCAACCTCTGTTCACGCTCCTTCTTGGGCGGGCTAAAGCAAAAAGCTACTTTAGCTTTATGAATTCTATTAGGGGTAAATGGGCCTTAATCACCGGAGCTACCTCCGGCTTTGGTAAGGCAATTGCTGATTTGTTTGCGAAAAACGGCTGCAACGTTGTAATAACCGGCCGCCGAAATGACCGGCTTGAGCCTTTCCATCATATCCTGGAGGAAAAATACGGGGTGCAGGTACTCTCCTATTGTTTCGATGTTACCAAACTAAACCAGTGCGTTGAAATGGCTAACGACCTTGCCAGCCGGGAAGTTGTTCCGGATATTCTGGTAAACAATGCCGGCCTTGCTTCGGGCAAAAACAAGATACAGGAAGGGCTTATTGGTGATTGGGAAAAAATGATTGACACCAACATTAAAGGCCTTCTTTACATAACCCGTTCCGTATTGCCCATGATGATTGAACGCAATGAGGGGCACGTCATAAATATAGGCTCAACGGCGGGCCACCTGGTTTATCCTGAGGGGAATGTTTACAATGCCACCAAGTATGCTGTTAAAGCTTTAAACGAAGGCATTAACCTTGATTTGGCAGGCACCAATGTACGCTGCTGCTCGGTTGACCCCGGCGCTGCTGAAACTGAATTTTCCGTAGTGCGCTTTCATGGAGATAAAGAAAAAGCCGCTAAAGTTTACCAGGGGTACAAGCCCTTAACAGCCGAGGACATCGCCAATACCGTTTACTTTGTAGTAACCACGCCCCCCCACGTAAACATCACTAACATAGTAATGTACCCTACCGCCCAACGTAGCGTATATGTTTGGGATAAAAAGGTTTAGCGCAGCCGGCTGACCAATCTCACTGCCCGGTTTGACCTTAATCATGATTATGGCCTCATAGCCTTTCTACTTTTGGCACAGCGATACATTAATTTTATTGAATTGCTCGTTATATCTGTGTAACTTTTCATAAAACTCAGCGGTATGAAAAAGATTTTAGCAGCCTTTGATGGCACCAAATACTCTGAAGGGGCATCGCGTTATGCCATGGAAATTGCCAAGGCAACAAACTCGCTCCTCATCGGCGTTTTTATACAGGATATGCGCTACCTTAATTACACCTATGCCTATGCTTGGGACCAACCTTTTATTGACTTCAGTTCCATAGAAGCATCGCAGCAGGAAGAGAAGGATAAAATAGACCTGAATATAAAGTTGTTTAACCGCGCCTGCGATGAAAAGGGGATTCATCATAAAGTACACCTGGACAAAGGCGTACCACTTCAGGAGTTACTGAAGGAGAGCATTTTTGCCGACATCATCATAATAGACGAAAACACAGGCTTTTTTAGCATGGGCAATGAAGGGCCAAGCCCGTTTTTGAAGGACCTGCTAATTGATTCGCATTGCCCTGTTCTAATTGTGCCGCACCATTACCACTACTTTGACAAAGTGTTTTTATGCTACGATGGCGGAGCATCAAGTGTATATGCCATTAAGCAGTTTGCCTACCTGTTTCCTGAACTGGAGGATTTAAAAACCACGGTAGTAAGCGTAAACGAAAAATCGGGCAACCACCTTAAGGAAGGTGTAAATTTTAAAGACCTTATACGCGCCCATTTTAGCGATACGGAGTATGTAGTGCTGCAAGGCGAAAGCGGCGATGAATTGATTAATTACCTGAAACAGAACTCAGCCAATGCAGTAGTAGTTATGGGCTCCTATGGCCGCAATGCCATTTCAAGGCTGTTTCACCAAAGCGTTTCAAACCGTATTATTAAAGAATTAAGTGTGCCTGTATTTATAACTCACCAATAAAAATTAGATAACCGCCGCCAAAGGTGCGGCACAAAAATGTACGTAATGAAGACTTCAATTAATGCTTTACACCACCAGGGAACCGATTGGCTGCGCGAAATGGAATTTTACAAAGAGGAAATTGCCATACTTACCAAGCGCCTTGAAGAAGCCGCAGGCCTTAGTTCTGATAAGGATGTAGCAGCGCAGGTAGAACATTTTCAAAATAAGTTCGTGGTTTTGCGTGAGCAGTTAGATATATTAAAACATGATATAGGAATAAAAAATCATGAACTACAGGAGTTAACCAAGCAAAAGCCGGAGCATATTCACGAAAAATCAACCGAAATGGCCGATTCTCTTCGCGACCGCGTTAAAATGTTTGCTGCAACCATGGCTGATACCCGCTTTGAATTCAACCGCTTTCTGAGTAAAGTTTTTTAACACAGGAAAACAACACAATAAGACGCAGCAGGCAGAACAAGCCGCTGCGTTTTTTGTTTAGTGTATGATATCAATCAAATTCGCCCCTGATGCAGGTCATAGCCTGCCAACGTTAGTGACTTCTTCTTTGTGCTGTAATTATTAACGCTAAAAGAAAAGAAACATGAAATCAAACGTTGGAGCTTTCGACGGAGCATTCAGAACTTTGTTGTTCATTATTTCTATAACAGTAGCCGTATTAACCGGCCAATGGCTTTGGGTTTTACCTGGCGCAGTATTGTTTGGAACTGCTGTAGCTTTTTGGTGCCCATTGTACGAAATGGTTGGTTTTAGAACTAATAAACACTCATAAAGAGTCCACTCTGCGCGTCTTACCATATAATCGCTGAGTCCTAATAGTCCAATTAGCGCGCAGAGCAGGCCGCCGTTTTCACGGCGGCCCTTTTTTTTAAGCCGCTTTTACCAACTGCTGCATCGGTTGCACAAAAGGGTCTGCCTTGGGTATGGTAAAGTAAAATGTGGTGCCTTTTCCGGGTTCGCCGTTAAACCAAATACTGCCCTTGTAAATGTTCAGTATCTTTTTGCAAATGGCCAGGCCAGTACCTGAACCTTCGTATTCGCCCTCGCCATGCAGGCGCCTGAATATGTGAAACAACTTAGTGCTGTATTGGTTATCAATACCTATCCCGTTATCAGTAACTGAAAAGGTATACTTCTGTTCATCTTCTTCCCAGTTAATGTCAATCAGTGGCGCTTCGCTTTTGTTAAACTTTATAGCGTTATCCAATAATTGACGAAACAGTTGCATTACCAGGGCCGAATGCACGTAACCAATGCAGGGTAGCTGGCGGTGCATGGTAATAACGGCATTTGCAGCCTTTATCTTGTCCTGCATCTCTATTTGCAGGCCGTTAAGCACATCACCCACGTTTACCTGGCCTACCGGGGGTAAGTTTTTCCCGATTCTTGAATACACCAGCAAGCTATCTATTTGACGTGCCAGCCGCACCGCTCCGCTGCGGCTAAAATTTATATAGTCCATTCCGTTTTGGTCAATATTGTTACCATAACGCTGAGCAAGCAAATCAAGAAAACTGCTGATGTTTCTAACCGGGGTTTTAAGGTCGTGCGAAATAATGTAGGCAAATTGCTCAAGGTCTGCATTGCTTTGTTCCAGTTCCATGCTGTGCTCGGTTAAATCGTGGTTTGCTTTTTCTAACTGTACTTCGCTTTCGTAGTTGTAATAGGCCAACAAGTAAATAGCAATGCCAAACAGGCCAAACTTAACTACTGCGTTACCCCAGGCTAGCTGTTGCTGCAAGTCCATAGCTAAATTATAAGCGGCAAAGTTGGGATACAGGTTGTAATAAACATCAAGAAACGACAGCACAATTACCAGCCCAAGCACAATCTTCATGTAGTCCTTAACTCTGAATAGTAGAAAAGGAACCATGTAACTGATGTAAAAAAACTCGTGAACTTTTGCCTGATGCCCAATCATTAAGGCGTTTAACAGCAGCACTATGTTTACCAAAATAATGTAGGCATACCGTGCAGGCATATACAGTTTCCTGTAATTAAACCATATAACCATGCTTATACAAGCCACATCAATAAGCTGTTTTAAGGCCAGCGCCCACTGGCCCTGGTATACCGAAAAAGGTATGTAAGAGGCTGCAGCCACTATGGTTAAAAGAGCAATAATGTTGGTAAAATGCACGTAGCGCACTTCATCTTTTGGTAAGGCCGCATCTACCCCGGTGTTCACAAACTTCTGCCAAAGTTGCTTTACACCTTCCATCGAAAAGCGCACACCTTGCGATGGAACATTTAACGGCTGTTGGTTTTTGGTTAAATTCAGTTGCATAAAATCAGATCACGTTTCCTGCCTATACGCCACGCATGTATTAAAGTTTTTTTGTTTTGACCGAAATCAGGCAAAACCCTGACTTTTATCATGAACCACTTGTCATACACAAGCCGTTATTTGTAAAAAAAGAGGGCGATTACATTGACAAAAGCAATCACTAACATCCGGCATTGCTACCACTGTGGCGAGGACTGCAAAGAGGAAATCCACTTTAACGATAAAACCTTTTGTTGCCAGGGCTGCAAAACCGTTTATGAAGTATTAAGCGAAAACAACCTTTGTAACTACTACGACCTTAACAATACGCCCGGCACCTCCCTAAACCACGAGGTACATAAAACACGTTTTGCCTACCTGGATGATGAGCAGGTAAAATCAAAACTTATACAGTTTACCAATGGCAAAATAAGCACAGCTACTTTTTACATTCCGCAAATACACTGCAGCTCGTGTATCTACCTGTTAGAAAATTTATACAGACTTAAGCAAGGTATCAGCCGCAGTAATGTAAACTTCATGAAACGCGAAGTACACATTACGTTTGATAATTCCGTTTTAAGCTTACGGCAGGTGGTGGAACTGCTTGTATCTATAGGTTACGAGCCCAACATCAATCTTAATGACCTTGAGCGTAAAGAAAAAAGCGACCACATCCGCAGGTATTATCTGAAAATAGGTATTGCCTTTTTCGCCTTTGGCAACATCATGCTGCTTAGCTTTCCTGAATACCTCGGCATTAATGCGCTAACCGAATCTCCTTTCCGCAGATTCTTCGGCTATTTAAACTTTGTATTAGCCCTGCCGGTAATGTTTTATTGCGCTTCAGAGTTTTTCTCCTCAGCCTACAATGCGTTGAAGCAAAAATCGCTAAACATGGATATCCCTATTGTATTGGGAATCGTTGCCATGTTTGTACGAAGCACATACGAAATCTTTAGCCAAACCGGTGCCGGTTATTTCGATACCCTGGGCAGTCTTATTCTACTCATGCTTATCGGCCGCTTGTTCCAAAACAAAACGTACGATGCACTTTCGTTCGAGCGCGATTATAAATCCTATTTCCCCATTGCGGTAACCACAGTTAACAATGGAATTGAAAGTTCCATTCCTTTAACTAAGGTACGTGTTGGTGATAGACTGTTACTACGTAATCAGGAATTGGTGCCTGCCGATTCGGTTCTTATTAAGGGTAAAGGTAACATCGACTACAGTTTTGTAACCGGAGAAGCCACCCCACTGAGTAAAGCCAGCGGCGATATAATTTACGCCGGGGGCAAGCATATTGGCGCGGCAATAGAAGTTGAAGTAACCAAAGAAGTTAGCCACAGTTACCTGACCCAGCTTTGGAATGACGCTGCCTTTAGCAAAGAAAATGCAGACAGGCAGATAACGTCACTCGCAACGCAGGTAAGTAAATGGTTTACGCCAATAGTAATTGGCATTGCCACTGCCGCCATGCTGTTTTGGTGGAGCAAGGACCTGCACAAAGCGCTTAACGCATTTACTTCCGTGCTTATCATTACCTGCCCCTGCGCCCTGGCGCTATCCTCTCCGTTTACACTGGGGAATGTGCTGCGCCGGTTGAGCCGCAATAAAGTTTACCTGAAAAATGCGCTGGTTATTGAAAAAATGGCGCGCATCAACTCCATAGTGTTTGATAAAACCGGTACCCTTACCAATACCAAAACGGCTAGTATCGATTTTCATGGCGAGGCTTTGACACCATACGAGCTGCAATTGGTAAAATCGCTTACCTACCATTCGTCTCACCCGCTTAGCCGCAAGGTGTACGATTTATTAAAAGACGTAAAGCTGATTGATACCACGGATTTCAAAGAAATTGAAGGAAAAGGTATTGAAGGATGGGTGGATGAAAACTGTGTGCGTATAGGTTCTAAAAAATACCTCTACGGCGATAACACCGGCTCATCCTCTCCTATTTCCGATTTCAGGCATGCCTCAAAAATTTACATTGGCATTAATGGTAACATTAAAGGCTTCTTTCTTATCAAAAACGAGTACCGTAAGGGCTTTGGCAATTTGATGACCACTCTTAGAAACAAGTTTAAACTGTACGTAGTTAGTGGTGATAACGATGCCGAGAAAAACTTCCTGGGGCAATACATCAATCCCGAAAACCTGATATTCCATCAGCAACCTGCCGATAAGCTGATGTTTGTAAAAGAACTGGTAGAGCAAAAACACGAGCAGGTGATGATGGTGGGCGACGGGCTTAACGATGCCGGCGCTCTAAAACAAGCCAATGTAGGCATAGCCATTTCTGACAATGTAAATAACTTCTCCCCTGCCTGCGATGGCATTATTGAAGCCTCGGAATTTGAACGTATGCACCAAATGCTGGCTTATACAAAAGATGGAGTAAAAATCATCATTGCCAGCTTTGGCATTTCATTACTATATAACCTGGCAGGTATATACCTGGCCGTGCAGGGCACTATGAGCCCCATTGTTGCAGCGGTCATAATGCCACTAAGTTCTGTAACCATAATAAGCTTTACCACCCTGTCTTCATCGCTGGCTGCTAAACGCCGTGGCTTTTAACTGATTTTAATCAGTACTATATACGGGTAAAGGTCATAAGGTTAAGCCTAACGCGCCTCTAATTTTGACGTTGAAAATTTCAGTATGAGTGTGTTGTTCATTTTAATCGGAGCCAGTCTTTTACTCGCAATCGGGTTCCTCATAGCCTTTTTGCAAAGTGTTAGGAGTGGTCAGTTTGATGACGACTATACCCCCTCGGTACGGATATTATTCGAAAATGATTTAAAGTCTTCACCCGCTAAAACTAAAAAGTAGAGTATGGAAGTAGAGAAATTTAAGTACGATAACCGAATTGTGAGAAACTTCGGCTTCGCCTCCTTTATCTGGGGACTGGTAGGCATGCTGGTTGGGTTAATTATCGCACTGCAGCTCATTTTTCCCCAATTAAACCTAATGGAATACCTGGCCTTTGGCAGGCTTCGCCCGTTGCACACCAACGCGGTGATTTTTGCATTTGTAGGTAACGGTATTTTTATGGGCGTTTACTACGCTCTGCCACGCTTAACCAAAACGCCAATGTGGAGCAAGGCGCTAAGCAATATCCACTTTTGGATGTGGCAGTTTATAATTGTGTGCGCCGCGCTAACCTTAGTAATGGGTATTACAACCGGTAAGGAATATGCCGAATTGGAATGGCCCATTGACATTCTGATAACCCTTGTTTGGGTTGTATTTGGTGTAAACATGTTTGGTACCATACTTACCCGCCGCGAAAGACACCTTTATGTGGCTATATGGTTCTTCATCGCTACCTGGATTACGGTAGCCATGTTGCACATCGTTAACTCATTCGAATTACCAATATCACTTTTCAAAAGTTATTCACTCTACGCCGGGGTGCAGGACGCTTTGGTACAGTGGTGGTACGGTCACAATGCAGTAGCATTCTTCCTTACCACTCCTTACCTGGGCTTAATGTATTACTTCCTGCCTAAGGCTGCAGGCCGTCCGGTTTATTCTTACCGCCTTTCTATAATCCACTTTTGGGCCCTTATATTCCTTTACATATGGGCAGGCCCTCACCACTTATTATACACTGCATTGCCAGACTGGGCCCAATCACTGGGAACCGTTTTCTCTGTTATGCTTATAATGCCAAGCTGGGGTGGTATGATTAACGGCCTTTTAACCCTGCGTGGTGCATGGGATAAAGTGCGCGATGACGTTGTTTTAAAATTCTACGTGGTTGCTGTTACCGCTTACGGTATGTCAACCTTTGAAGGCCCGATGCTTTCAGTAAAAAGCGTAAACGCCATTTCGCACTTTACTGACTGGACCATTGCCCACGTGCACGTAGGTGCTCTTGGCTGGAACGGGTTCTTAACCTTCGGTATTCTGTTTTGGATCATCCCTAAAATGTTCCGCACCGAACTTTACTCCCGCAAACTGGCCAATATTCACTTTTGGTTAGGCACACTGGGTATCCTGTTCTATGCCATACCAATGTATATAGCCGGCTTTACCCAGGCCTTAATGCTTAAGCAATTTACCCCTGAAGGTAACCTGCTTTACCCTAACTTCCTTGATACGCTTACCAACGTAATGCCTATGTATTATATGCGCGCGTTTGGCGGCGCTTTATACTTAATTGCGGCATGCGTTGGTGTTTACAACCTGGTTAAAACTGCAGCTCAGGGGTCATTCCTGGCTGAGGAAGAAGCTGAAGCACCTGCACTTAGCGGCGAATACCATGCACACAGTGGCGAACACTGGCACCGTTGGATTGAAAGAAGGCCTGTGCAAATGCTGGTTGTTGCCTTTATTATGGTAGCCATAGGCGGTATCATCGAGTTTATACCTACGTTCCTTATCAAGTCCAACATTCCTACAATCGCAAGTGTTAAACCTTATACACCGCTTGAGTTACAAGGCCGCGATATTTATGTAAGAGAAGGTTGCTATGTGTGCCACAGCCAAATGGTTCGTCCGTTCCGTTCAGAGGTGGCCCGTTATGGCGAATACTCTAAAGCCGGCGAATTTGTTTATGATCACCCATTCCAGTGGGGTTCAAAAAGAACCGGACCGGATTTAGCGCGTGAAGGTGTAGGCAACGCTAAAAAGCGCGATTCATGGCACTACAACCACATGGAAGACCCTCGTCAAATGAGCCCTGGCTCTATCATGCCTCCATATCCACACTTGTTAGACCGTGACCTGGATGTAAGCAACACCGGCGCTAAAATACGCGCTATGCAAACCTTAGGTGTTCCTTATCCTGCAGGCTACGACAAAATAGCTAACGACGATTTGGAAAAACAGGCTCAAGAAATACAAGCCAGCCTGAAAGAGGATAAAATCCAGACTTCTGAAAAGAAAGAAATAATCGCATTGATAGCTTACCTGCAACGTCTTGGTAAAGATGTTTACAGCCAATCTGCAAGCGAACAAACTTCAGAATTAAAATAACCCATTAAAAAAGGCAACTATGTTCTCCTTCATAAAAAAATATGCCGAAACGCTTAATGGCGCAGAGGTTTACCCAAAAATAGCCATGCTGTTGTTTCTTATAGTATTCATCAGTATGGTGTGGTTTGCACTGCGCGCGGATAAAGGCTATATAAAAGAGTTAACCGAGTTGCCCTTTGACGAGAGTGAAAAGATTAACTAAAACTATAAATCTGATAGACCATGATGCTATTATTTAATAATATAAGATTTAAAAGAACAATCGTTACCGTTGTTCCTATACTGGGCAGCCTTGCCGCTATGGCACAGGCAGCGCCCGCAGCCGCACCAGCTGCAGAAGCAGCTACCGATAGCGTTAGCCTGCTGTGGTGGATGATTATAGGTGTAATGGCCGTATTGCTGGTAGCCGTAATGTTACTGGGCAATGTACTGGTAAACGTAGCTAAGGCAGTTGCAGCACAGTCAAAAACTGCTGCTGTAATAGCCCTGTTGTTTGTTACCTCGGCAGCATTCGGCCAGGATACAGCACCGGCTGCCGCGCCTGCTACTGAATCTGCATTTGGCGATTGGAACCTGGTTATGGCTGCAGTAGTGCTCATCGCACTTTTAACTTCAGTTATCATCCTGTTATTCCGCATTCGCAGAATGTTAAGCGCATTAGTGCCCGCTGAATCAAAAGCAGCTGAAGAAAAAGTTATCCCCCAATTTCTTGACAACTTCAACGCCTCAGTTTCTATTGAAAAAGAAAAGGATATTCTGTTGGATCACAACTACGATGGCATTAAAGAGTTGGATAATAACCTGCCACCATGGTGGAAATACAGCTTCTATATTTCTATTGTATGGGCAATTGCTTACCTGGTGTATTACCATATTGGCAGTGGCCCATCAAGCCATGATGAATTTGTAGCTGAAATGGAGAAAGGAAAAGCAGAAGTTGCCGCTTACATTAAAGCGCACCCGGCAAAGGTTGATGAAAACAGCGTAACCATGGCGGATGCCGCCGGCATAGCTGAAGGTAAAACCATTTACACCACTAACTGTAAACCGTGCCACGGCGAAAACGGAGAAGGCGTAGTAGGCCCTAACCTTACTGACGACTACTGGATTCACGGCGGTTCAATGAGCGAGGTTTTCAAATCAGTTAAATATGGCTGGCCCGCAAAAGGTATGAAGTCGTGGGAGGCTGATTTAAAGCCCGAAGAGATTAAAAACGTAGTTAGCTACATCAAATCAATACATGGCAGCAATCCGGCAAATGCCAAGGCAGCCGAAGGCACACTGTATGTTGAAGGTGGCCCAGCTACCACGGCTGCAACCGATTCAACTGCGGCCGCAGCTACCGACTCTGCAAGCACTGCAGCAAAATAGTGTGGTATAAATGAATAATGTTAAGTGAAGAAATATGAGCGTTCGTAGTGAAGAATTCAGGGATTCAATTAATACAATTACCGAAGAAGGTAGTCGCAACTGGATATTTGCGAAAAAACCACACGGTAAATTATACAATGCACGCACCATAGTAAGCCTGGTTTACCTGGTTGTGTTCTTTGCCTTACCCTGGATTAAGTATCAAGACGAACCTCTTTTTCTCTTTAATATTCTCGACAGGAAGTTCATCCTTTTCGGCACCATATTCTGGCCACAGGACTTCTTCCTCTTCGTAATCGGTTTTCTTACGTTCATTGTATTCATCGTTCTTTTCACCGTTGTATTCGGCCGAATATTTTGCGGATGGGTTTGCCCGCAAACCATTTTCATGGAAATGGTTTTTCGCAAGGTGGAATACTGGATTGACGGCGATGCTGAAAAACAACGAAAGCTTTCTGCAATGCCCTGGAATGGCGAGAAGATACTGAAGCGTATTCTCAAGTTCATTGTGTTCTTTGATATATCTTTTGTTATAGCCAACTACTTTTTAGCCTACCTTATTGGTATGGACAACGTGTTGCTGTATGTGAAAGAAGGTATACCGCCTCACCTGGGGGTGTTTATTCCGTTGGTAATTTTCACCAGCGTGTTCTTCTTTGTTTACTGGTGGTTCCGCGAGCAAGCCTGCTTGATTGTTTGCCCCTATGGCAGGCTTCAGGGCGTAATGTTAGACCCCAACTCTATTGTTGTGGCTTACGATTACATGCGCGGCGAACCACGGGGCAAAATGAAAAAGGACGACGCAACGCAGCATGGCGATTGCGTGGATTGCGCAGCCTGCGTGCGCGTATGCCCAACCGGTATAGACATACGTAATGGTACGCAGTTGGAATGTGTAAACTGCACCGCTTGTATTGATGCGTGCGATGACATTATGAAGCACGTAAATAAACCTACCGGGCTTATCAGGTACGCTTCGGAGAACAACATCGCCAAAAAGGAAAAAGTGAAAATCACCTTCCGTTCGGCTGCATATTCTACTGTGTTGGTAATACTGGTTGCCGTGTTGGCCACCTTGCTGCTTACGCGTAAGGATATTCAAACCAACGTTATGCGCGCACAAGGTATGATGTACCAGGACCGTGGTGCCCAGGTTAGTAATCTCTATAACATTAAGATGATTAACAAAACCCGCAAAGAGTTACCTGTATCGCTTAAAATTGAGAAAAGCGATATAGGCGGTGAGATAAGTATGGTGGGTAAGGATATGGTGGTGGGTAAGGAATCAATAGGCGATGGCGTATTCTTTATACTGGTAGATAAAACCAAAATACACCAGCGTAAAAACAAAATTGAAATAGGAATTTATCAGGGCGATAAAAAGATAGATCAGGTTAAAACTGTATTTCTGGGACCAGCAAATTAAATTATATGATAAAGAAATTCAATTGGGGTTGGGGCATAGCCCTTGTTTACACGGTGTTTGTAGCCTTTATGTTGGTAATGGTATGGTTAGCCAACAGGCAAACTGTTGACCTGGTAACCAGCGATTACTACGGCAAGGAATTAAAATACCAGGACCAACTGGACAAAATGAAAAATGCCAATGCATTGGGCGAGCCACTGGTTTGCACCGTTAATGCCAAAAAGGTAAGCGTAAAGTTTCCTGAAAAGCTTAACGGTAAACAGATAAAAGCAGATATACTGTTTTACCGGCCTAACAACAGCGCAAACGACTTTAGCGTTAGCTGCACGCCCGATGCCAGCGGTAGCTGCCTTATACAATCAGAAAAATTTGCTACCGGCAAATACAAGATGCAGGTGGAGTGGAGTGCTGATGGTGTTGCATACTATACCGAAAACGAGATAAACATTAACTAATGGAATTTCTTTGGGCGGCCATATCACTGGGTTTTTTAGGCAGTTTCCACTGTGTGGGAATGTGCGGCCCCATTGCTATGGCACTACCACTAAATAACCAAAGCACTGCCAAACGGGTTTTAGGCACACTGGCCTATAATTTAGGCCGCATATTTACCTATGGCCTCTTCGGTTTGCTTTTCGGCTTGTTAGGTAAGGGGTTCATCCTTGCCGGGTATCAACAGGTGTTATCAGTAACCCTTGGTATAATTATTCTGGCCTTGCTCCTGTTTCCACAAAAATACGCCAGCGGATGGGGGCTGACGAAAATCATGTCAGGCTTAATCTCTAAAGTAAAATCTTCGCTCGGACATTTTATTCGGGAAAAAGGATACTCGGCGCTGTTTACTGTAGGTGTATTAAACGGTTTTTTGCCCTGTGGCCTCGTTTATTTAGGGGTTGCCGGTGCAATTGCCACCGGTTCAGCCGTAAAAGGAAGCGCCTTTATGATGATGTTTGGTGCAGGCACGTTACCTGCAATGGCCCTGGTAAACCTGGCCTCAAACAGCATCAGCATCGGCGTACGTAATAAAATGAGGAAGGTGGTGCCGGTTTTTGTAGGGCTTATGGCTTGTGTGCTTATTATGCGTGGTATGAATTTGGGAATCCCATACCTGAGTCCTCAATTAAGTAAAACCGATTGCACGAAACATTCGTGCTGTCACAAGAAATAGTTTTTTTAAAGAACTGCACATGAAAATTGTTGTAAAAGACAATAAAACTCTTGGGGAAATTCAGAAGGAATTCAATAAGGAATTCCCTTACCTGAAGATTGAGTTCTTTGAAACGCCCCACCATAACGGTTCAGGTTCGCCTAAATCGCGGATGTACAGCCACAGCCGGACGGTAAAATCGTGCCGCAAAACCAACGATGAGGGAGAAATATCTATTTCTAAAGCCGAAACGGTTTCAACCCTTGAGCAGGAGTTTTGGAACAAGTTCAATCTTTCGGTTCAGGTATTCCGCAAATCGGGCAATTTGTGGATTGAAACCACTTTAACCAACGGTTGGACACTGGAGCAACAGAACCTGGAAGGCCGCGAAATATCGGAACATAAATCGCCTTTTGACGAGGCCGATGACCTTGACTTTACGGATAGAGATAAATGGTCTTAGTAAAAACCGCGCTTAATTCAGCAGGTTTTTCAGGCGCGCTTCATCAAGGATAGAAATCTTACCCTCTTTAATTTCAATAAGCTTTTCCGATTTAAAATCGCTTAACGTACGTATCAGCGATTCAGTAGCTGTACCAACTACCTGGGCTAAATCCTCGCGGCTCATTTCCAATCTTGGCTTATCGCCGGGGGCACTCTTAAATTTTTCGTAAACGTGTAGTAAGCCATTAGCAACGCGTTTGCGCAGCGAGTTATAGGCAAGGTTCAAAAGCTGCTCTTCTTTTTCAACCAAATTAGCCGAAAGAATTTTGATAAACTTTCGGGCAACGTGTCCATCGCTGTTAACTACGGCTAAAAAATCGCTCTTGGGTATAATCAACACTTCGGCATCTTCCAGCGCTTCAGCATTATCCTGGTAAACTGACTCTTCCAACAGGGCAGTGTAACCCATGAAGTCGCCATCTTTATAGATAGCGGTAATCAGCTCCTTACCGTCGTCGTTTATTCTAAATGTTTTGATTTTGCCTTTGCTTACAAAAAACAGGCAGGTTGGGCGGTGGCCCTGGGTATAAACATTTTGTTTGCGCTTGTATTGCTGCACTTCGCGCTCGCCTTTGGTAAGGTCAAGTTTGTTGGTATCGCGGGCCTCGTTCAAAAAGGCGTTAATACCCTCAATGTTTGCCGAAAACTCCGTCTTCAGCATTTCGGTTTTCTTCAACCGCGTTTCAACTGCATTCAACAACTCAATATCATCAAATGGCTTGGTTATAAAATCATCGGCGCCCATTTCCATGCCCTTTCTAAAATCAGCACGGTCGGCTTTCGCAGTTAAAAAGATAAATGGAATAGCAGATGTTTTCGGATTCTTACTCAGCATGTGCAACACGCCGTAGCCATCCAGCTCGGGCATCATTATATCACATATTATCAAATCCGGCGATTCCTTTAAGGCAATATCTACTCCTACTTTACCATTTTCAGCGGCCAAAACATCATACTTGGCCAACTCCAGTATTTCGGCAATATTTTCTCTTACGGCTTTATTATCCTCAATTAGTAAAACTTTTTTCATAAGGTCCTAACCAATTTACACAGATGGAATTGAGACCGTAAATATACTTCCTTCTCCCAATTTACTATGTACATTTATCGTTCCGCCCATCAATTCAAGATATTTAAATATGATATGTAAACCAAGTCCCGTACCCTGGATATTGATGGCATTACGGGCACGGAAGAATCTCTCAAATAAATGCTGCACATCTTCCTCTGAAATTCCGATGCCACTGTCTTTTACCGAAAGGGTAAGCATGCCATTGGCATTTTCAGAGTTTACGCGTATGGTGGCCCCTTCATCAGAAAATTTTACAGCGTTGGACACCAGGTTCAGCAATATGATTTTAATCAGCCGGCGGTCGCCAAATACTTCAACAGGGCCATTGTGCACGTATTCAATATGCTGGCCTTTCTGGTTTATTTCCTTCATTTCAGCAACAAAGTCTTCAAAAAAATGAGCAAAATCAAACATATCCCGCTTTACTTCAACAAGGCCTTCTTCTAAACGGCCAAGTGATAAAAGGTCCTCCAACATAGCGCTCATGTGCTGCACCGAATCTTTTATGCGCGCAATGTGACGTTCGCGCTTATCCTGCTCCTCAGTTAACAAATACCTGCCAAGCAACGATGCAGAGGAAAGAATGGTGCTTAGCGGGGTTCTGAACTCGTGCGACACAGTGGAAACAAAGCGCGATTTCAAATCGCCCAGTTCCTTTTCCTTTTCAAGCGCTGTGGCCAACTCATCCTTGGATTTTTCTAACTGCGCCAGCGTTTCGCGCAGCATCATGGTACGGTCACTAACCTTCTGCTCAAGGTTTACATTTAACTGGCGTATTTCACGGCTTACGTTTTCCAGTTCCCTACGCTTTTGGTCCAGTTGCTCCTCTCCTTTCTTGCGCACCGTAATGTCAATAATAAATGCCACTACAAAGGCATCTTTACCTGAGCGGTAATGGCTTAGGCTAATCTCCACCGGAAAAACACTTCCATCCTTTCGGCGGGCAAACAAATCGCGACCGGCACCCATAGTACGGTTAACGGGATTATGATGAAATCCTTCGCGTTGTTTTTCGTGCGAGCGCTTGATGCTATCCGGCAACAATATTTCTATGCGTTTGCCTATCAGTTCATCCATAGTATAACCAAAAAGCGTTTCAGCATGCGGATTAACCAGCACAATTTCGCCAATGCGGTTTGTTAAGATGATACCCTCGGTAGCATGCGAAAAAAGAGAGGTAATCTGCTTGGTATTTTCTTCGGATTTTCCCCGGAGGTTCTTAACATAAAGAACAAAGAACATGGCAATCATTACCCCGGCTAAGGATATAGAGAGGTTTATGGTTACTATATTAAAATCTTCGTTTGAATGCGAATAGAATACAGCAAATAGTATAGCCAGGGCCGATGCCACGGCGGCAACAATAGTGCTTAACTTATCCTCTGAATAAAAGGTAAGCAACACTGCAATTACGTAAGCCACCTGCAGGTAAATGCCGGCAGGGCTGAAAAACTCAACAGCGGCGTTAACTGCAATCAGCAAATAGCCCACTACCGGCAATACGGCATAAGGCATTTTTTTGTACTTATCCATTGGCTATCTATAACTGAAACGTTTGGTGCATTTCAGGAATTTCAACATGATAGTAACCCATCATATTCAATTTATTCCTGAATTTTTCCTGCACCTCGTATTCACCATGCACTAAAAACAACTTCTTAATTTTTTCTTTATCTCCTGCACCTAAAAAATGCAGCAAATCGTCCCTGTCTCCGTGCGCACTTAAGGAACGAAGGATGCGCACTTCTGCATCTACACTAAAAGGCTCACCAAATATAGTAACCTCTTTTGCTCCGTTCATCAATTTTCCGCCTAACGAGTTCGGTTCGCAATAGCCAACCAGCAATATCGTATTACGGCTCGATGATATATTATGCTTAATATGATGTTTAATCCTTCCGGCATCCGCCATGCCCGAGGCACTTATAATAACGCAGGGCTCCTTTTTTTGGTTTAGCGCCTTACTTTCCATAACATCGGTTATGTAATGCAGGCCTGTAAAATCAAAGGGTTCCGGGTCGCGCATCATGTATTCCCTAATACGGTCGTTAAAGCACTCCTCATGCCGGCGCACTACTTCCGTAGCTTCTGAGGACAGGGGGCTGTCAATAAACACTTCAACCTTAGGCAGTTTTTTACTTATCTCCAGCCTGTTTAAGGCATACACCAACTCCTGTGTACGGCCAACGCTAAAGGCCGGTATAACCAGGTTACCGCCCTTTTCGATGCAGGTGTGCATTATAATTTCCAACAGGCGCATATCAATAGCCGCAGCTTCCTCATGCAGGCTATCACCATAGGTTGATTCCAAAATCACGTAATCGGAATCAGGAAAATCCTCCGGTTTCTTCAATATCTCGTCATTATAGCGCCCAACATCTCCGCTAAAGGTCAAAACCTTCTGCTCCTTATTTTCGGTTACTTTTACCGTAACGGTAGCACTGCCTATGATGTGCCCTGCATCATTAAAGCAAAATTCTGCGCTTTTACCCAGTTTAACCCACTTATGGTAGGGGGCCGTTTCAAATAGTTCAAGGCAGTCGTAAACATCCTCGGCCCTGTATAAAGGCTCTATAAGGTCCTCACCACGCTTTAAACGCTTCTTGTTATGGTAAGCAACGTCCGATTCATGGATTTTAGCCGAATCCAGCAGCAATATCCGGGCTAGGTCTAAAGTGGCGGGGGTACAATAAATTTTACCTCTAAAGCCTTCGGCGTAAAGCTTGGGTATCAGGCCACAATGGTCAATATGGGCATGGCTAAGCAGTATAAACTGCACCCCGGCGGGCGCAAAACCAAAATGGCGGTTCAGTTCATCCACCTCTTTTGGGTTTCCCTGAAAAAGGCCACAGTCTAATAATATGGTTGTACCGTCCTCTAATTCAAGCAAATGCTTGCTGCCCGTTACGCGCCTGGCAGCCCCATGGAAAGATATTTTCATCCGGCACAAGTTTGGGCTCTAATTACGTCATTTCCAAATGACTTTTGTTAGCGAAATGCCTCAAAACCGGCCTTCTCAAAATGTGGAAAAGCTGTGGATACGTGTTGGTTGTTTCGGGTTTTAAGGGTATACCGTTTTTATATTTTCGTCACCCTTTTTCGCACTCACAAACCGTGGACGAACAATATGCAATTAACTACACTTGAAATAAAAGGCTTTAAGAGTTTCGCCGAGAAGACCACCATACATTTCAATAACCGTATTACCGGGGTTGTTGGCCCTAACGGCTGCGGAAAAAGTAATGTGGTGGATAGCATCCGCTGGGTATTGGGTGAGCAGAAGACCTCTCAACTGCGCCTGGAGAAGATGGAGAACCTCATTTTCAACGGTACCAAAAGCCGCAAGCCATCAGGTATGGCCGAGGTTAGCCTTACTTTCGAAAACACCAAAAATGTTGTAAGCAGCGACTACAAAACCATAACTATCACCCGCCGCCTTTTCCGCGATGGCGAAAGCGAATACCTGCTTAACGGGGTCGTTTGCCGTTTAAAGGATATTACCTCTCTGTTTTTGGATACCGGCGTAAGCGCCGATAGCTATGCCATTATAGAGCTGGGTATGATGGATGAAATATTGAACGACCGCGATAACAGCCGCCGCAAATTATTTGAACAGGCTGCAGGCGTAGCTAAGTATAAAAAGCGCAAAAAGGAAACCATCGACAAGTTGAAAGGCACCGATGCCGATTTAGAGCGCGTTAAGGACTTGTTGTTTGAAATTGAGGGACAGCTTAAAACTCTTGAAACCCAAGCCAAAAAAACCAAGCGCTACTACGAGCTAAAAGAAGAATACAAGGAGTTAAGCTTGCTTTTAGCCAAGTACAACCTGCAAACCTATAAGGAAACCTACAAAAATTTGGAGACGCAGAAACTGCAGGAGGAGGATAAGAAGCTTGAGCTGGAAACCTCCATGTCGCAGGCAGATGCCCTATTGGAAAAGGAAAAACTGGGCAACGTAGATAAGGAACGCGCACTGTTTGAAGTGCAGAAGAAGTTGAATACCCTGGTAGCCGGCGTAGGCGAAAAGGAAAACGAAAGAAACCTGCTTACCCAGCAAATCAAGTATTCGCTTGATAAAAAAGACACTGCCGAAAAGCAGATTATAGAAGCGAATGACCAGGTTGAAAAACTGAAAATCTCCATTGATAAACTTTCAATGGATAAAGAAAGTGAAGAGACCATACTGGAGAGCCGCAAGCAGGAACTGGCCGTACTGGAAGAAGAACTGAACAAAATACGCGCCTCGCACGGCACCCTTAAGGATACGCTTACCAATGAGCAGAAAAGCTATACCGAAAAGGAACGCCAGATATTTGAGCTTGAAAAGAAACTGGCCGTTAACCGCAGCAGCAACGAAAGCCTGCAACGCGATTTAAACCAAAGCGAAGACGACGTAAAGAAAAAGCGTGCCGAGTTAGAACAGCTTAAGGCCGACTTTGAACAGGTTAAAACAGATAAGGATGCAGCCGAGCTTAAGCTGAACAACCTTATTACTGAAGAAGAAAACAAAAAGAAGGAGATAACGGAACTGGAAGCTTCAGTTGAAAAAACACGACTTGAGCTAACTGCCGAAACGCGCTCGTTAGATGCGAAGAAGAACGAGTATGACCTTACCAAAAGCCTGGTAGATAACCTGGAAGGTTTTCCTGAGTCAATCAAATTTTTGAAGAAGAATGCCAAGTGGAGCCAGGAAGCGCCTCTCCTTTCCGATATTATTTACTGTGCTGAGGAATACCGCGTAGCCATTGAAAACTACCTGGAACCTTACCTGAACTACTACGTGGTTCAAAACCTGCAGGAAGCCGTAATGGCCGTTAACCTGTTGAACGATGCCAGCATGGGCCGCGCTAACTTTTTTATACTGGATGAGTTTGAGAAGTATGAACCAAAGGCTGCAGTAAGCATTGATGGCGCCAAACCGGTTGCTGACCTTGTGGAGTTAGACAGCCGCTACAAGAAGTTAGGCGCTTACCTTTTAGACCGCGTTTATTTGATTGACGACCGTGCGCAATTCAACATATCGCAATTAGATACTAAGGGCGATAAAATTGTTGTGCTTTCGCAAAGCGGGAAATATATCCGCAAAGACTTTTCGTTAAGCGGTGGCGCTGTAGGTTTGTTTGAAGGCAAGAAAATAGGCCGCGCAAAGAACCTGGAAAAACTTCAGGAAGAAATTAAAGCGCTTGAAGTAAGCAGCTATAAACTACACCAGCAGGTGGCTAATGCGCAGGTTAAAATTAACCAGCTAAAAGGCAGCAGCCTTACCCGCGAAATTGAAGCGCAGCGCCAGTTGGTAAATCAGTTAAACTCTAAACTATCCGGCTCGCAGGCAAGCATACAAAGCCTTGTAAAGTTTTTGGAAGGCGCTGATGCTAAAAGCAAGGATATTACCCAACGCCTTGAGTTGCTTACCACTGAAGTAGATGCGCTTACCAATCAACTTAACTCCATCCGCGAAACCCAAACCAGCGCCAAGAGCGAGTTGGAAAAAACGGATAAGGAGTTTGTTGAAATGACCAACAAGCTAAGTGAGGCTTCATCGCGTTATAACCAAAAGAATATTGAGTTCCACCAACAGCAGAACCGGGTTAACTCCATTAACCAGGAACTGGGCTTTAAAAAGAGCCAGATTGAAACCTTAACCTCTCAGCTTACACGCAATAACGATGTTATCCTCGAAAGCCAAATACAGGTAGAGGAAAACCAGAAGAAGCTGAAAGACCTGGAATCGGAACTATTGGGCAGCTATGCCGATAAGGAAAGCTACCAAAACGAAGTAGCCGAAGCAGAGAAGAACTACTACGACAGCCGCGGCCTTATAAATGACCTTGACGGCAAAGTGCGTGAATTAACCCGTGCCCGCGATAGTGTGGCTAACCTGCTGCAAAACATCAACGATAAATTCAACGAGTTGCGCCTTTCGCTTACTTCAATGAAGGAGAGGTTGCATGTTGAGTTTAACATGGATATCAACGTTATCCTTAATGAGGAATTTGAAATGGTGCAGCCTTTAGAGGAAGTGCAAACTGAAGTAGAGAAGGTGAAAAAGCGCCTGGAGAACTTCGGCGAGATTAACCCTATGGCACTGGAAGCCTTTGAGGAAATGAAAAAGCGTTACGACTTTATTATTGCGCAACGCAAAGACCTTGAGGATGCGAAAGAAAGCCTGTTAACTACCATTAAGGAAATTGAAGACAGCGCCAAGAGCCAGTTTATGGAAGCCTTTACCAAGGTGCGCGAAAACTTCATCCGCGTGTTCCAAACCCTGTTTAGTTCCGATGACCAGTGCGACCTGTTTCTGGAAAATCCCGATGACCCGCTGGAAAGCAAAATCGAAATTGTGGCCCGCCCTAAAGGCAAGCGCCCAACGGTTATTGATCAGCTAAGCGGTGGAGAAAAGACGTTAACAGCAACTGCTCTCCTATTCTCTTTATACCTGCTTAAGCCGGCTCCGTTCTGTATTTTTGATGAGGTGGATGCACCATTGGATGATACCAACGTTCAGAAGTTCACCAAAATCATACAGGAGTTCAGTAAGGACTCTCAATTCATTATTGTTACCCACAACAAAATGACGATGGTAGAGGTGGATGCTATTTACGGTGTAACTATGGCGGAACAAGGTGTTTCGCGCGTGGTACCGGTGGACTTTAGAAGTTTGAACTAGTATCTCATTTGAAAATAAACCAAACAAATGCCCTGCGGGGCATTTGTTATTTATATCTATACTTGCCTTTGTGAGTGCCACACCAAAACTCTCCATAATTCTCCCTTGTTATAATGCTCCGGCTAACTGGCACATACATGCCCTGCAATGCTTTATAGACCTAAAAGAGCTGCTGGATATTCCCATGGAGATGCTGATAGTAAACGATGGCAGCACCAACGGTTTCAGTCAACAGGCGTTAAGGCAGTTTTATACTGATTACCCGGAAATACAAATTGGCTCGTACAGTCCAAACCAGGGAAAAGGCTTTGCCCTTAGAGAGGGTGCAAAAAAATGTAAAGGGGAACTGATTGTCTATACAGATGTAGATTTCCCCTATACCGAGCAAAGCTTCTATGATGTGTTTCAGGCATTGCTGAATGGCGCAGATGTGGCGGTAGGTGTGAGAGACGAAAGCTACTATAGCCACCTGCCTAAGGAGCGCACAAGAATTTCCAAACTGTTGCGCTGGTTTATCAAAAAATTTCTGCGCATACCTACTGACGATACTCAATGCGGCCTTAAAGGTTTTAACCAAAAAGGCAAGCAGGTTTTCCTTACAACAACGATTGACCGTTACCTCTTTGACCTGGAATTTATATTTCTGGCAGCACGCAGTAAGCTAAACATTAAAACAGTGCAGGTGCAGTTGCGGCCGGAGGTACAGTTAAGCAAAATGAACTGGAAAATTCTGACAGAAGAGTTTGGCAACTTTTTAAAGATATTCGTAAAATCAATCTTTTAATATGGCTTATAACTTATCCGCAAAGCATCCTAAAAAACGTGCCTTTATAACCGGTGGCGGCGGTGGCCTTGGCCGTGCCATGGCGCTTAAACTTGCAGGCGATGGTTGGACAGTAGGCATCTCCGACATTAAAGAAGAAGCGCTGGCTGAATCAAAGAAGTTGATTGAAGCAGCAGGTGGCAAAGCGCTTACCTATAAGTTTGATGTTTCTAAACGCGAAGAATACCGCGCTGCCTTTGTGCAGTTTATTGAAACTGCCGGCGGTATAGACTTGCTGATAAACAACGCGGGTGTTGGTGATGGCGGTTTGTTTGGTGAATACGGCCTTGAAAACTGGGAATGGATTACAGGCATCAACCAAATGGCCGCTGTTTATGGCTCTCATTTTGCGGTGCCAGTTATGAAAAAGCAGATGAGCGGCCACATTATTTCCATCGCCAGCGCAGCAGGTATAGCCAACATGCCTAACATGAGCATGTATAACGTGACGAAAGCCGCTGTTATTTCCTTAATGGAATCTATACACGGCGAAGTATGGTCGTTTAATGTGCAAACCAGCGTGGTGTGCCCTACCTTCTTCCGCAGCAATGTTATGCAGTTTAACCGCGGCGATAAACAGGCTACGGCTATCGGCCAAACCATAATTGACCGTGCCAAGTACGGACCCGATGAAATTGCGGATTATATCTTAACACAGGCCGGTAAAAACACCTTCTATATTTTGCACCCTTACCAGGCTAAAGCGGTATTCCATTTCAAACGTTTCTTCCCTATGGGTTGGTTAATGTATAAAGCCAAACAGTTTGCTAAAAAGGACTGGGTACAAAAAGCAATTAACCAAAAATTTTAATCGCTTGCATGAGCCTGCACGAAAGTTACATGCAACGGTGTTTGGATCTTGCCGTGCAGGGCTTGGGCCAAGTTGCGCCCAACCCTATGGTTGGTTGCGTTATTGTTCATAACGGCTCTATTATAGGCGAAGGATACCATCAAAAATACGGAGAGGCACATGCCGAGGTTAATGCCATTGCTTCGGTAAGCAACAAAGCTTTGTTGCAGGAAAGCACCTTATATGTAAACCTTGAGCCTTGTTCGCATTACGGTAAAACGCCGCCTTGCTCCGATTTAATTGTGCGCAGCCAAATACCGCGTGTAGTTATAGGCAGCAACGATCCTAACCCTTTAGTGGCAGGCAAAGGCATTGCCAAACTGTGTAATGCCGGTATTGAAGTAACAAGCGGTGTACTTAGGGAATCAGCAGATTTTTTAAACAGGCGTTTCCTCACCTTCTTTACAAAAAAGCGGCCATATATTATTTTAAAATGGGCGCAAAGCGCCGATGGCTATATTGCCCCTGCGGATAACAGGCAGGTGTGGCTAAGCAATGAATTATCAAAAAAACTGGTGCACAAATGGCGCAGCGAGGAACAGGCCATATTGGTTGGCACCAATACCGCGCGCATTGATAACCCTGAACTAACCGTACGCCTTTGGAAGGGCAAAAACCCTTTAAGGGTGGTAATTGATAAAGACCTGAGTTTACCGGCAGACAATCTTCTATCTAATAATGAAGCTGACGCCCTTGTATTTAACAGCCTCGAAAACAGCCAAAAGGCCAACATTGAGAAGGTCAGAATTGACTTCTCAACATCCTTGCCCCAACAGATTTTAGAGGAATTATACAAACGCAATATAACCTCCTTGATAATTGAGGGAGGCGCAGTACTCCTTAACTCGTTTGTAGAAGCAAACCTTTGGGATGAAGCCCGGCTGTTTAAAACAAGCACATTGCTGCACGGCGGCAAAACAGTTAAGCCCATATCAGGCAAGCTGCATGAACAGATAAAGCTTGAATCCGATAATCTTGAAATATTGCTGAATAGCGCCTTATGATTTTTCTTGTATTAACCATTATAACCTCAGCAAGCCTGGTGCTAATGTTTAAGGTGTTTGATAAATACCAGGTGCATCTGTTTCCTGCTATTGTTGTTAATTACTATGCCGCTACTATCAGCGCCTTCCTGTTTTTGCCCGATAAAAGCGGAGTAACCTCCGGCACTTTGTTTTCCCATACATGGATTCCACTGGCGCTTGGCTTAGGCACACTCTTTATCGCCATCTTTAATATGGTAAGTATTACAACTGTGCGCTTCGGGGTATCCACGGCATCCGTTGCAATGAAGCTGGGCCTTGTGTTGCCGGTGCTGCTGGCCTTTACCCTTTACGGCGAGCCTTTCAACTGGCTTAAACTGGCGGGTATATTACTTGCCTTTGTGGCCGTGGTGTTATCCTCTATCAAAGAAGAAAGCGCACACCACCATAACTCAAAAATTCTGTTTCTGCTACCCCTGCTGGTCTTTCTCGGCAGCGGCTCGGCCGATGCATTAACCCAATATGCCAACAAGCAGTATGTAAGTAAGGATGGCATGGAGGAGTTTTCCTTCTTTTTGTTTTTAGCGGCAGCCATTGCCGGCACAGCAGCCTTTGTTATCGGGTGGCTTCGTAAAAAAACAAGCCTGCCTTTAAAGAGTTTGATCGGCGGCACGATACTGGGCATCGTTAACTACTTTTCCTACTTTTTTATGCTTAAAGCTCTTGCGGAAGTGCCCTGGGGTAGCTCGGTGCTTTTTCCGGTTATAAACCTAGGCACTGTTGCCTTTGCCACCATAGCTGGTATTGTGGTTTTTCGTGAAAAAATATCAAAAACCAACCTGGCAGGCCTGCTTTTTGCCGCGGCTTCTATAACGGTTATCTTGCTATCGGGCAAATAGCTATCTTAGATATTGATGAGATGGACGTACATAGTATTAGTGCTGTTAAGCAGCTATGCCTATTCGCAAAAAAACAGTGATGCAATTGCAGCAGCTGATTATAAAGCAAATTGCATTGTAACTTTCCCTAAGTTAAAACTGCAAACAGAAAATAACGCCGAAGGGGTAATGCAGTTTCTGAAAGCCTACCTGCCTGCATTAACCAACAACAACTGCGGCCTGCATTTAAATTATGTTACCACCAGCCCCGGAGGGCAGCATTACTCCTTTACCCAAACCTATAAAGGCCTAGAAATTTACCAGGCCGAGATAAAGGTAAATATAGACCGCGGCAATGTTGTCCGCTCGGTTTTAGATAATTCATTTACTACTGATAGCTGGAATATTACTCCCACTGAAACAACATCTAACGCGGTAATTGCCATTGATAAAAAAAGCAATGAAGCCTATATAGGTGAAAAGCACATTGAAAATTTTGCTACTGAAGTTATTTACGTTAACGGCTTGAAATTTTATGAGCGGCCGCTTAACTGTTTTGCCGACTCTATAGTAACGGGTAACGTGTTTTTACCCGACCCTTTAACTACGGCCCACCAGCAATACAACAATATTGACCTGGACAGCAGCGACAAAAACACAGTGTTAACCAATACACAACTACGCACTGTAAGTTTTAAAGCGGGTTTTAATGCCGGTGTGTTTGAATTACAAAATCAGTTTGTGCGACTGATTGACATTGATTCCCCCCAAATTGTACCTGCCACCGGCTCAACGCCTGCCTTTTTGTTTAACCGCTCGCAAAGCGGCTTTGAGGATGTAAACGTATTCTACCACCTTAATAAAGTACGCGACCATACCGATTCACTGGGTTTTGATTTGGCCAACCATCAAGTATGGGCCGACCCGCATGGAGGCTACAATGATAACTCCTACTTTGCACCGGCCTTCTCTCCTCCGCGCATATTTTATGGCATTGGGGGTATTGACGATGCCGAAGATGCGGACGTTGTAACGCACGAATACGGTCATTTTCTTTCTTACAATGCCGCTCCCAACAGCAATATAGGACTGGAAAGAACATCACTTGATGAAGGCTTTGGCGATTACATTGCTGCGGCTTATTCAAGAATTTACGACAGCTATAAAGACGATTTAATATTTAACTGGGACGGGCATAACCAATACTGGAATGGAAGGGTGGTAAACACGGGCAAAGTTTACCCAACCAATGTAAATGGCAATATGTATAACAATGGCGAAATATGGTCGGCATCTCTGATGGCAATACTGGATGTTATAGGCAAGCCGGCAACAGATAGCCTGATTTACGAAACGCACTACAGCTATGCAAGCAACATAAATATGGACGATGCCGCTTATCTGCTGCTTGATGCCGACTCCAATTTAACCGGCGGCGCCTACCACTGTGTTGTTTACGAGAAGTTAATGAACAGGGGGCTGGTTCCTTTCTTTGCCAATAATCCATGCGGTTTATCTGCCATTAAGGAAACACCATCTGCGCCATTATCTTTTGTTCAAAATGGCCACTCATTCGCCATTATCAATTCCACAGAGGCTGACATCACTTTTGATATTATGGATATTAATGGCAGGTTTATTGAAAGTGTAACAAGCTCAGATGCCATCATACGCTATGAGAACAGCAGTTTGCCTGCAGCCCTGTATTTTGTAAGGGCCAGAACCAAAAACGGCGTAAGCGGATTTAAGTGGAGTAAAGCACAATAGAGAAATGACAACTGAAAAGATTGCAGAATCAGAACTGGTAGTACATCCTGATGGCAGCATTTACCATTTACACCTGCTGCCTGAGCAAATTGCAGATACTGTTATTGTAGTAGGCGACCCTTCGCGCGTGGAGCAGATAAGCCGGCACTTTGATAATGTGCAGCACAAAGTGCAATACCGCGAATTTATAACCCACACCGGCTACCTTAACAACAAACGCCTGAGCGTGGTATCAACAGGGATAAGTACAGATAACATAGACATAGTATTTAACGAGTTGGATGCACTGGTAAACATTGATTTAAAAACCCGTGAAGTGCGCAACGAGAAGCGTTCGTTAGAGATTATACGACTGGGTACTTCAGGCGCTATTAATGAGGAAACACCGGTTGAATCCGTAATTGTTTCAGAAATAGGAATTGGTATGGATGGCCTGCTTAATTTTTACGAGCAGCAAAACAGCATACAGGAAACCGTTTACCTTGAAGCATTTAACGCGCATATTAAACCGCATTTTAACGGCGTAAAGCCATACATTGCCACTGCCGATACGGCATTATTAGAGAAGTTTGAACGGCACTACAGGCGCGGTACTACTTTAACTGCTGCAGGGTTTTATGGCCCGCAAGGCAGAATTTTGCGCGCCCGTGGCGAGTTTGCCAACTTTATTGAAGTGATGAATAGTTTCCGCCACAAGCACTTTCGCATTACCAACCTTGAAATGGAAACAGCGGCTATCTACGGCCTGGGCAAAATACTCGGGCACCGTTGTGTATCACTAAATGTAATTTTAGCTAATCGTATAACGCACCAATTCAGCAGCGACCCTAAAAAAGCGGTTGAAAAAATTATTGACGAGGTACTGGATATTATAACCACCTAACACTATCTTATGTTCAGCAGAAGAACCTTTCTTAAACACTCGGCGCTGGCTACTGCGGGCCTTTCCATTTTCGATTTCATGAAGCCTGCTGCTGCCGCCGAATTTGAACATCACCTGAAAAGAGTTCTTCCGCTGGAGCCCGCCATCGCCGCGCAGGATGAAGACTTCTGGAATTTTATACGCGAACAATACACGGTTTCATCAAACGTAACCAACCTTAATAACGGCGGTGTAAGCCCGCAGCCTAAGCCCGTGCAGGATGCGCACATCCGCTTTTACCAGTATTGCAACGAGGCGCCCAGCTACTACATGTGGCGGATACTTGACCAGGGCCGCGAACCCCTACGCGCAAAACTGGCGGAACTGGCCGGCTGCTCGCCTGACGAGTTGGCTATTAACCGAAACACAACGGAGGGGCTTAACACCATTATATTTGGTTTAAACCTTAAAGCAGGCGATGAAGTGGTTTTAACCAGGTACGACTATCCGAATATGATGAACGCCTGGAAACAGCGCGAAAAAAGAGATGGCATTAAACTGGTTTGGATAGACCTTGAACTACCGATGGAAAGTGATGAGGCCTTCCTTAAAAAATACGAGGCCGCCATTACGCCTAAAACAAAACTGGTACACATTACCCATATGATTAACTGGACCGGACAGGTTCAACCCGCCCGCAAAATTGCCGACCTTGCCCATAGCAAAGGTTGCGAGGTGTTGGTGGATGCTTCACATTCCTTTGTGCACGTTGACCATAAAATAAGCGACCTTAATTGTGATTACTATGCCACATCGCTGCATAAGTGGTTGTGCGCTCCATTCGGCACCGGCTTCATGTACATCAAAAAAGAAAAGATTAAGGATGTATGGGCACTGCTATCTGCCGTTGAGCCTGATGGTGCAGATATACACAAGTTTGAAAGCCTGGGCACCCGCTCTTTTGCTGCTGAAATGGCAATAGGTAATGCTTTAGACTTTCACTACCTGCTTGGCGCCAAGCGCAAAGAGGAGCGTTTACGCTTCCTGAAAAACTATTGGTGCGAGAAAGCTTTGAAGATTCCCAAATTCAAACTTTATACCTCCCTTAAACCGGAGTACAGTTGTGCTATTGCCACCTTCGGTATTGAGGGGTGGAAACCCGCTGACATCGACAGCAAACTTTTTGAGCTTAAGAAAATACATTGCACCACCGTTAACCACGAAAACGTGCACGGTGTTCGCATTACCCCCCATGTATATACATCTCTGCGCGATTTAGACCGCCTGGTGGAAGCAATTACAGCTATTGCAGCCATGGAGCCACCCGCAAAGTAACGGCCAAATACCTGTTTGGTTGTATTCAAAAATATTTTTACTTCGGGTTGCATTTTTTGAACCTAAAACATTATCAATGAAACCCATTAAGCTTTTAAGCCTTGCGGCGGCATGCCTGCTAATCTTCACCGTTACATCCTGTAAAAAAACCACCAGCACTAACAACTGCTCTACCAGCGGCACATTTAGCTGCACGCTTGACGGCGGTTCCTTTAGTGGCAATACTTACAACAACACTTTATTGAAACTTACCTCAGGCGGCGTAGATGCCAAACGCCTTGATATAAGAGCTACCGGTTCAAACGGCAAACAGGTAATACTATCCATATCCGATTATCGCGATGGCAAAACAGGTGATGGTTTCCGCACCGGAACGTATTACTTTGATGCAGCTATGAATCCATGTAATGGTTCAGGCACTGCCTGTATAGGCGCACTCTTTTCCATAATAGAAAGTGGCTCCAACTTCGTATCTACTCCTGTTGACCCTTACAGCACCGGCTCAGTAGTAATTACAAGCTGCGATGAGGCTAACCATAAAATTTCCGGAACATTCAGTGGTAGTTTTCAATCGTTGGGTGGTGGAAGCACACATACGGCTACAAGCGGCACTTTTACCGATTTGTGCTATAGCGTAATAAGCCAATAGTAGAATTGCTATTTACCGAAGTACAAATTAGTTGCCATGCGGCCACCCAGAAAGTAGTCGCCATCGGCCTCTATACCGGTAACAAAATCAACCCTCACAATCTTAAATATGTTGGCCATGCCAACATCAACCTGAAAATATTGTTTTCGCACAGGTGTATACAGGAAGTGAAAACCCAGCACTTCCTGTAATTTTAACTTGCGCCAACCCGGTATGCGGTTAAACAACAAACCCCCGAAGTTGTGCTCCAGGTGTGCCTCTGCAAAATACTGATAGGTGCTGTGCCTGTAGTAGCGTAGCGTAAAAAAGCCTATCTGGTCGGTTTCGCCCTGTGTAAAAAAGTTACCGTAAAAGTGTTTATAGTCAGAATACTCAATTCGTTTTGCTGTAGGAAAGCCACCACCGCCAAAACGGTAAAATAGAGTTCCCGCCTGCTTCATAGGTATTTTACCCCGCAGTTGTGCTTCCAGAAAATCGTAGTTCAAATCACTAAAGCCCTTTATGGCTATGGCCCTTTTATAAACAACGGTTAGCTCGGGATATTTTGATTCGGTTCGTATTTTAAAATCGGGACGGGTTACATATTGTTGGCCAAACACAAAATTGAACCTAACATCCACACGGAAGGCCGTATGCGGCTGTATATTATCAGTGGCATAATCAACACCCGGTAAATCAACTCCGTTTGGCGTGTACCAATTGCGCACCTGCGGAAAGAAGGAATAAAGATTGGTATTCTCCAGCGGAAAACGCTTATCATAGTTTAGTCCGATAAAACCGTAAATGCCATTGTAAATCTCACGGCTGTAATTAACCCTGGCAAAATATTCCTGGTATAATTTAAGATAGTTCCGCTTAAAAAAGAGGCTCATCCATGTGTTCCCCCAACCCGGCTGTGGCTGGTCCTCATTAAATTGACTTACCCTGCGGCCACCGCTCAACGTAATGTTTTCATCTCGTGCCTGGCTTATACGGAATGAAAAAGTTCCAAAGCCATTCCACTCTTTATTAGTAAAACCATAACGTACGGTGGGCTGAAAAGAGAGTCGTCGTTTATCCTTTTCCCACATTTTGGTTATGCGGAAGTAAAAATTAAAGTTAGGCCCTTCTACCGTATTAAAATTGAAAATGGTAAGCAATGGCGAAAACTGCACCGTTATCTTTTTGTATTGCTTATTAAGGGTATAGCCGGTAAGCAGAGACAGCGGTCCGGGAATGTTGAGCTTTTTATCGGTAGAGTCAAGGTACGCTTTACTTTCTTTAATAGTTTGTATGCTGTCCTTTTCTTCGTAGTCCTCAATCTCTATTTGTGTTAACGGTATAGGGCGTATGCTGTCCCAGTATAAGCTATCGCGCTTATTGGCTATCTCTTCTATCTTAATTACCTCGGCGGTAAAAATTTTCTTCTCAAACTTCTTCTCTTCCTTCTGTTGTTCTTTTATTTCCTTTTTGGTGGTTGCTGTTTTGGTGCTGTCTACCTTGGCTAAAGGCTGGCTACCGTAAAGGTTATTAAGCTGATAATTTTTAAATATTCCGAGGTAGTACCCATCTCCCTTCAGCCCTAAAAAACCGCCACGGGCATCGTACCGTTGCTGGGTTGGCAGCCACAAATCATCTTTTACGGGTACAAAGTACTGGGTAATCTTCAATGAGTCTATATACTCAATACCATTATCGGTAGTAAGGTAAAGTTCAAGCGAGTGGATGTTCCAGCTATCCTCTACAATACTGATAACACCACTGAAACTGGGATCGGATTTGCGCTTTGGTATTACCTGTATACGGTTAATCAGTTTATCTCCCTCCTTATAGGCGCCCAGCATGTGGAACTTATAATACTGAAAGGCGCTTTCGGATAAAGGCGAGATAAACGGGCGGGTGGCTATAACCGGTATGGTGATATTACGCTCGTAAAAGTTAAAGTAAAAGTCCTGGGCAGAGTTGTAGGTAAAGCCCTGCGATTTACCGCTTACTTTAGAAGAATAAACTACCTCATGAAACTTGTTCGGCTTTTTGTAATAAAGCTTCGACTTAGATTCACTTAAATACATAATGGCAGTGCCGTTCTTGTTTAAGGCAATACCATAACCTTTCAGGCGCTTTTCGGCCCAGGCAGGCACCGCAGTTAAGCGTTGCATGCCTTTAACATACGCATCGCAGGAGTAGCTGCTAACCGCATTCAAAAAATATTTGCGCCGCTCAATAGCCTTTTTTATCACAGCATTGGCGGGGTCCTCATTGGGGTTAACTACTACTTCCTTTATCTCATACTGGGTTTCCTTCATGCTAACGTTAAGGGTAACGTTTGCGTTAAGCACGTTAACCGCTTCAATGCGCTGCTGGTAGCCCAGGTGTTGAAATACTATCTCGTATCTTCCATTGGCAATTTCAAGGGTGTATTCGCCCTCAGCATTAGCCGAGGTGCCATTAGAGGTTCCTTTGATGTAAATATTGGTATAAGGCAGGCGTGCACCACCGGCATCGGTTACAATGCCCTTAACCTGGTAGGCCTTACAAAACAGAACCGCTAAACAAAAAAACAGGAAAGCTGAAATCCGCATGAAGGGGTAAAAATAAAAAACGGGAGGCTTTGCAGCATCCCGTTTAACTTTATTAGTTATTCTTTGAAGGTTTCAGCCTGTTAAGGCGACCGTAGCTAAACCCGCCTCTTGATTTTTTCTTCTTCTTAAACTTAACATTTGATGAGGAAGAGGATGATTTTGTCTTTTTCACTTCAGGAGCCTTTGCATCCGCGTTTGGCTCGGCAGAGTTATAACCTCTGTATAAGGCATCTACTACCTGTTCGTTCTTAGCGCCGGTATTAATATCTACTGGCGGGAAGTAGTAGCCTTCTTCAGCCTTCGCTTCAGTTTGTTGAGCGGCAATCGCCATTTCAGAATTAGCAGTTAACTGGTTTTGCTCAGCAACAGCCGTTTTCTCTTCCTGCGCGGGAGTAAAAGCAGTATTTACTGCTGTTTCATTTTTTGCAGGTGCAAAATTTACTGTGGCAGGTTCAATTGTTTGCTTTGCTGGGGTGGTCAATTGCGCAATTACGTGCTGCTGCACCTGCGGTGTAACTTCTACGATGTTTGCACCTCCGTTATTGGTAAGGCCCTGGTTAACCCCTGTTTGGTTGCCGCCATTATAATACAGGAAACCGCCAACCAGCGCACTGATTAAAGCTGCCCCTGAAATAAAGCCCATTAACACACCGCGTGGTACAAGCGGCGTTGATGGTGCCGGTGCAGCTACAGGCTTATTGGTACCATCCAGTTCATTCTGGATCCTGTTCCACATTCCGAAAGGCGGTGCCACTGCAAACTCGTTCATCGAACGCTCAATGTGCCTGTCAAAATCTTTCATTCTCTTATCTTCCATACCGTGTAAATATTTATCCCTATACGTTCTTTTCAGTTAATAGTTTTAGCCATTGTGGCTTTGTTTCACACCCTGCTCATGCTCAAGTATCATTTTCTGCAGCAAATAGCGCGCCCTTGCAAGCTGCGATTTACTGGTGCCTTCTGATATACCAAGCATATCTCCTATCTCTTTATGCGAATATCCTTCTATAACATACAGGTTGAACACCGTTCGGTAACCATCGCTCAACTGCTGTATCATTTTTACTATGTCCTGCTGTTTCAGGGTTTCCAAAGCATTATCCTCATAGTATTCATACATTTTCGCTTCGCTATCGTGCAGGGCATACAGGTTAACCTGCTTGCGGTAATGCTCAATAGCGGTATTTACGAAAATCCTGCGCACCCATCCTTCAAAAGAACCTTCGCCGCGGAACTTCTCAATATTGCGGAACACTTTTACAAAGCCTTCCTGCAATAAATCCTGCGCAGAATTATACTCGTTGGCATAACGCAGGCAAACGGCAAACATCTTAGCCGAGAACATGTTATACAGCATCTGCTGGAACTTACGCTCGCTATTGGCGCAGCCCGCAATTATCTGTTGCTCGGTAAAGCCTTGGAAAACAATAGAACTCATGTTTGGCCTTTAAGGGTTAGTTAAAGATAATATTTCCTGCCAACTATCTTATCTGTTAGACGCCCATCTTAAGCAAATGGTTGGCAAACTGCTCAAAACTTTTTTTGCGGTGGCTAAAGCGGTTCTTTTCCTCCAGCGTCATCTCGGCATAAGCCTTATCTGAACCTTCCGGAATGAAGATGGGGTCATATCCAAAACCTTCGGCCCCACGTGGCTCCTGTAGAATAGAACCCTTTGTAACACCTTCGAATTGAACGTATTTACCGTTGCTATAGTATGTAATAACTGTTTTAAAACGGGCATTGCGGTTGCTTTTGCCCTGCATACCGCTTAAAACCTTCAGTACGTTATCGTTAAAGGTGGCCTGCGGGCCGGCATATCGGGCAGAATAGACCCCGGGCTCGCCGTTCAGGGCGTCTATTTCAAGGCCTGTATCTTCAGCAAAACAGGCGCAATTGTATTGATTGGCCAAGTACTCCGCCTTTTGCAGGCTGTTGCCTTCAATAGTATCCTGTGTTTCGGGTAGTTCCCGAGTAAAGCCAATATCCTGCAGCCCTACAATTTCAAAGCCTGCGGGTGCAAGCGAGCGCACCTCTTTTAACTTATGTTTATTAGAAGTGGCAAAAATCAACCTCATATACCAAACATCTTTTTCAGTTCTAACCACAGCGCTTTTTTAGCGGCATCGTTTTTAGAAATTTTCGAAAGCGCTTCTGTCTTAATAACAGAAAGGCCATCCACAATTACCAAACGCACTTTAGGCAATTGCATATTGCCTGAAAAATGCACCTCACCAAATACGATTACTTTAGTTACACCGGCAGCTTTTCGTACCTGTGCATCATAAACACCATGCATTAAAACATCTTCTTCCTTTAACTTACAGGCGCCTAAAATTTTCAACAACTGTTCCTTTTCTTCCGCTTTAATTTGCTCAGGCCCGCCCTCAACCAATACCAATACTTCTTTTTTGCCGTTAGAATTTATAGCACCGGATGCGGCATTATTTCGATAAATCTTTGATTTTTCGAATAAAATTTGAGGTTTTTCGAGCTTAATCATGTCAGGATATGTAGCGGTGTTCAATGTTCAAAAATAAACTTGTAGCCGAAAGCGTGGCCGAAAAATTATTCTATTTTTGTTCGCATCCACTGACACACAAACTCTTAACATGGGTTATAAAATAACGGTAGAACGCACTACGGCGTCGCACATTAAGGATATTGACTTCAATAACCTGCCATTCGGAAAATACTTTTCCGACCACATGTTCATTGCAGAATATAGCGATGGCGAGTGGAAGGATTGCAGAATTATTCCTTTCCAGGATTTCAGCATTCACCCTGCATTATCTGCCCTGCACTATGGCCAGGCTATTTTTGAAGGTATGAAGGCTGAGCGCGATGCGGATGGCAATCCAATAATTTTCCGCCCGCTTAAAAACCTAAACCGCTTTAACATTTCGGCTGACCGCATGGCAATGCCTGAGGTGCCGGAAGATTTGTTTATGGGTGCTATTGACAAACTGTTGAGCATTGACAAAGACTGGATACCCAATACACCTAATTCATCACTTTACATACGCCCTTACATGTTTGCTGCCGAAAAGTTTGTAGGCATTAAACCGGCCGAGCACTTTATGTTTATCATTTTCACCAGCCCGGTAGGCGCTTATTATAACAAACCGGTTCGCGTGTTTATACACGATAAGTACGTGCGCGCTTTCCCCGGTGGGGTAGGCTATGCTAAATGCGCCGGCAACTACGGTGCAGTAATGATGCCTACACGCGAGGTGCAGAAAATGGGCTACGACCAGATTTTGTGGCTGGATGGCATACACCACCGCTACCTGCAGGAGATTGGCACTATGAACGTGTTTGTAGTAATTGATGGTGTGCTGATAACCCCTGCTCTTGACCAGGGCACTATATTAGATGGCGTTACACGCGACAGCATATTACGCCTTGCCGAAAACGAAGGCTATGTAGTGCAGGAGCGCGATGTATCAATTGACGAAGTTGTAAACGCTTACCACGAAGGCAAGTTAGAAGATATGTTTGGCGCAGGTACTGCGGCGGTGTTATCACACATTGGCGAATTTCACTACAAAGGCGAGAACTACGAACTGCCCCCGGTTGAAGGCCGTGAGATGAGCAACAAACTGAAGAACCGTTTGGTTTCCATTAAATCAGGCAAGGCTGAAGATATATTCGGCTGGTTACACACTGTGCCGGTAGCAGTATATAGCAAATAACCCTTCCTAAATCCTTCCCTAAAGGGAAGGGCTTAAAAGCATATAATGCCCTGCTCAAATGAGTGGGGTGTTTTTTTTAGGTGTAATTGAGTAACACCTTCAATAATGGTTATCGCTTAAACCTCTATAAAAAGAGAAATCCCTCGCCGAGGCGGGGGATTCTCCTTTTGTATGGGCACAAATGAAAAGACTATTGAAGCACCGTTACCTTAAAGGTGCGCGATTCGCGGGCTTGATTTACACGAACAAAATACAAACCCGCAGCAACCTGCGGCATATTTATGTTGTTCTGCTTGATTGAAGTAAGTGTTTCGTAAACCAATTGGCCAGCAGCATTATGAATTTGAATAAAGCGCTCACCATCGCCTGTAAACTCAATTACAAAGCTGCCGGTGTTAGGGTTAGGGTAAAGTTTAACGCCCCAGGCGTCTATTACTTCTGTAATATCTACGCCTTGCGCGTTAAGCACGGTTGAGGTATCGCTGCATCCGTTGGCGTTGGTTACAACTACACTATAGTTGCCATTTTGGGTCATTACCAGGCTTTGGTTAGTAGCGCCATTTATTGGTGCATTATTCAACAACCATTGGTAGCTGACAAAGGCTTGCGTGCTTAGCGTATCAGCAACGCGTGTAATGGTTGGCACCGGAACGGAGTTAACCACCAGCGTTAAGGTGATAATACTATCACAACCGCTTTGGGCGGTAAGGGTATCATGGTAAACGCCCGCTGCGCTAAGGTTTTGCCCGCCAAATACTAATACATCGCCGGCGCAAATAGTATCAGCAACAGCCGTATTAAACACAGCATTAACTGCAAGGTTAAGGGTTATAATACTATCGCAGCCCGCAGTATTGATAAGTGTATCGTAATAGGTGCCGGCCTGCGTTAAATTCTGACCGCCAAAGGCATAGCTGCCGCCTGAACAGATGCTTTGATTGATGGTAAATGCCGAAGGATTAAGCACGGACAAGGTTAGCGTTACAATGCTATCGCAACCTCCAGTGGCCGTTAAGGTATCGTTATAATTTCCCGCCTGCGTTAAGTTTTGCCCGTTAAAGAAATAAGCATCACCCAGGCAAATAGCCGCATTAAACGAAGAAGTAATTGCTGTGTTAACCGTAAGGTTTAGCGTAACCAGGCTATCGCAGCCGTTAGCCGCCACTAATGTATCGTGGTAAGTGCCGCTTTGTGTCAGGCTTTGCCCATTGAAAAGATAACTGCTACCTGCGCAAATACTTTGGTTTACGGTAGCTGTTGCAGGACTAATCACCGTTAAGTTGAGTATAATAATGCTGTCACATCCCACAGCATTTACCAGCGTATCGCGGTAAGTGCCGGCTTGCGTCAAGCCTTGACCATTAAAAGTAAAGCTACTGCCCTGGCAAATGCTTTGTGCAATGGTAGAAGCTGAAGGGCTTAATACGGTTAAGTGCAGGGTAATAATACTATCGCAGCCTTTGCTGTTTACAAGGGTATCATTATAGTTACCGGCGGCAGTTAATTGCTGGCCGTTAAAGAGGTAACTATTACCAAGACAAATACTTTGGTTGAAAGAAGAGAACGTAGGGTTATTAACGGTTAGGTTTAGCGTTACAATACTATCGCAACCGCTTTGGGCGGTTAGGGTATCGTTGTAGGCGCCGCTTTGTGTTAGTGTTTGCCCGTTATAAACGTAACTCTGCCCTAAGCATATTGAAGCACTGAATGAACTTGCCGCAAAACTGTTAACCGAAAGGTTCAATGTTATTATACTATCGCAACCAACAGCATTAACTAAAGTATCGCGGTAAGTTCCGGCCTGTGATAAGAACTGACCATTGAAGAAGAAAGTACTGCCGGTGCAAATGCTGTTATTAAGCGTAGAAGAAGTAGGCTGCTTAACAGTTACCTGCCTGCTGGCTGTTGCACTGCAACTGTTAACATCTGTTACAGTTACAGTATAAGTAGTGGTGGTAGTTGGCGATACTGCAACCTGGGCATTGCCGCCAAGGCCATTGCTCCATGCATAAGTGCTGCCGCCACCGGCTGTAAGTGTTGCGCTGCTGCCATTACAAATAGAAACGGTAGCCGGCGATATTGAAGGCGTTGGTAATGGATTAACCGTTACTAAACGGCTTGCCGTAGCTGAACAGTTAGCGGCATTGGTAACCGTAACTGTATATGTTGTGGTAGTAGACGGGCTAACTGTGATAGCAGCCGTGGTTGCTGAAGTGCTCCAGTTGTAGCCTGTGCCGCCGCTGGCAGTTAGGGTAGCACTTTGCCCGTTACAAATTGTAACCGTGGCCGGTGTAATACCTGCTGTTGGGTTAGTATTTACAGTAACCAACCGGCTGGCTGTGGCGCTGCAGCTATTAGCATCTGTAACAGTAACTGTGTAAGTAGTGGTAGATGCAGGAGAAACCGTTACCTGTGCGTTGGTGCCAAGGCTGTTGCTCCAGTTATAGGTTGTGCCACCGCTTGCGGTAAGCGTTGCGCTGTTACCGGCACATATTGCAACTGTTGCAGGGGCAATGGCTGCTGCAGGATTTTGATTTACAGTAACCACTCTGCTGGTAGTTGCACTGCAACTGTTGGCATCTGTTACAGTTACAGTATAAGTAGTGGTGGTAGTTGGCGATACAGCAACCTGTGCGTTGCTGCCAAGCCCATTGCTCCATGCATAAGTGCTGCCGCCACCAGCTGTAAGTGTTGCGCTGCTGCCGTTACAAATAGAAACGCTAGCAGGCGATATAGATGCCGTTGGCAATGGATTAACCGTTACTAAACGGCTGGCCGTAGCCGAACAGTTTGATGCGTTAGTAACAGTAACAGTATACGTTGTAGTAGTAGATGGGCTAACTGTTATAGCGGCTGTGATGGCTGAGGTGCTCCAGTTGTAGCCTGTGCCGCCGCTGGCAGTTAGGGTAGCACTTGCACCATTGCATATAGTTACGGTAGCAGGTGTTATGCCCGCTGTTGGGTTGCTGTTTACCGTAACCTGGCCGCTTGCTGAGGCTGAACAGTTGCTGGCATTGGTTACGGTTACAGTATAAGTGGTAGTACCAGCCGGGCTAACAGAAATTGCAGCCGTGGTGGCCGTTGTACTCCACAAATATGAACTACCACCCGAAGCGGTTAAAGTAGCTGACTGCCCGTTACAAATACTTTGCGATGCAGGTGTTACCTGCGCGGTTGGGTTGCTGTTTACAGCAACAGTTGTACTGGCAGTACCGCTACAGCCTGAGCCGTTGGTAACGGTAACTGTATATGTAGTAGCAGTAGCTGGGGATACGCTGATGCTCTGCGTGGTGGCGCTATTGCTCCATGCATAAGATGAGCCTGCTGAAGCAGTAAGCGTAACACTGCCACCTAAACAAACGGCAGGGTTAGCAGGCGTTATTACAGGCACTAAACTTGAGTTTACCGTAACACTTGATTGGGCCGTTGCTGTACAGTTGGCTGCGTTAGTTACAGTAACTGTGTAAGTAGTGTTTACCGTTGGGCTTACGGTAATGGCTGCTGTTGTAGCGCTGGTGCTCCACAAATATTGCGTGCCGCCACTGGCGGTTAACGTAGTTGATTGACCGGTGCATAAAGCCACGGTAGATGGACTAACCTGCGCATTAGGTAGTGCATTAACGTTAACAATACCTGAGGCTGTGGCAGAACAGTTGTTTGCATTAGTAACCGTAACCGTGTAGGTGGTAGTAGTTGAAGGCGTAACTGAAATAGCGGCCGTAGTTGCCGTAGTATTCCATGCATACGATGTTCCTCCGGAAGCAGTAAGTGTTACCTGTGTGCCGGCACAAACGGTTTGACTTGAAGGACTAACCTGCGCAACAGGCAATGCATTTACATTAACAACACCACTTGCTGTTGCCGAACAGTTTGCCGCATTAGTTACTGTAACGGTATATGTGGTATTAGTTGTTGGCGACACAGTAATGGCCGAAGTAGTGGCAGTGGTGCTCCACACATAGGAGGTGCCGCCACTTGCAGTAAGCGTTGCGCTTTGCCCGTTACAGATAGTTTGTGCTGAAGGTGTAACCTGCGCGGTTGGTACCGCATTTACACTTACAGAACCTGAAGCCGTGGCGCTACAGTTGGCAGCGCTTGTAACAGTTACTGTATAAGTAATATTAGCAGAAGGGGAAACGGTAATGGCTGCTGTTGTTGCTGTTGTATTCCAAACATAAGATGAGCCACCTGATGCGGTAAGCGTTGCACTTTGGCCGTTACAGATAGTTTGTGTTGATGGCGTAACCTGTGCCGTAGGTAAAGCGTTTACGGTAACGCTACCCGAAGCAGTGGCGCTGCAGTTATTGGCATTGGTTACCGTAACATTATAAGTAGTGGTAGTAGTTGGGTTAACTGTAATGGCTGCGGTTGAAGCGCTGGTATTCCAAACATAGCTTGTGCCACCACTTGCTGTAAGTGTAGCGTTTTGACCGTTACAAATACTTTGTGTAGACGGAGTTACCTGTGCATTAGGCAAGGCATTTACATTCACCACACCCGAAGAGGTAGCGCTACAGTTACTGGCATTAGTTACCGTAACGGTATAAGTAGTGTTAGTTGTAGGCGATATTGTAATGGCTGCCGTAGAGGCTGTTGTGCTCCATAAGTAAGAGGTACCACCGCTGGCAGTGAGCGTAGCGCTTTGTCCGTTACAGATGCTTTGGGTAGATGGCGTAACCTGGGCAGTTGGTAAAGCATTTACATTAACCGTTCCGTTTGCAGTTGCCGAACAGTTAGCGGCATTGGTAACCGTTACCGTGTAGGTAGTAGTTGCAGAAGGGGAAACTGATATGGCTGCAGTTGTTGCAGAGTTACTCCAGCTATACGAAGTGCCGCCGCTTGCTGTAAGCGTTGCACTTTGCCCGTTACAAATAGTTTGGGTTGCCGGTGTAACCTGCGCATTAGGTAAGGCATTTACGTTAACGGTTCCGCTAGCCGTAGCCGTGCAGTTGGCTGCGTTGGTAACAGTAACGGTGTAAACAGTGGTAGAAACGGGGCTTACCGAAATTGCTGCCGTGCCTGCACCATTGCTCCACAAATAAGCAGTGCCTGTGCCTGCGGTAAGCGTGGCGGTTTGTCCGCTGCATATAGTTTGGGTAAACGGTGTTACCGTTGCTTCAGGTGGACTGCTTACCGTAACTACTCTTGATGCCGTAGCACTGCAGGCGCCGTTACCGGTAGCAGTTACGGTATATGTTGTAGTAAAGCCCGGAGAAACACTAATGGTAGAACCCACGGAACTATTGCTCCAGGCATAGCTAACTCCGCCACCGGCCGTAAGCGTTACACTTTGGCCGGTGCAAATAGATGCAGTAGCAGGGCTGATAGTAACAACCGGTACACTATCAATAATTACATGTATAGAGTCGCGGGAAGTACAACCGTTAGCATTACTTACCGTTACACTGTAATAGCCCGAAGCAGCAACGTTAATAGTTTGAGAGGTAGCGCCTGTTGACCAATTGTACGTAGTAGCCGTGCCTGCATTTAAGGTTACCGTTTGTGGAACACATAAGCTGGTATCAGGGCCCAGGTTAACACTTGTGCCGGCTAAAACAGTTACGGTTATATAAGCTGTATCATAAACCCCGGGGTTGCCTTGCCCAACTACCATATAGGTAGTAGTGGTGGTTGGTTTGGCAATTACAACCGCACCAAGCGTATGGTTCAAACCTGTTGCCGGAGACCATACAAAGGAGCCGGCCCCTGATGCAGTTAGAATAATAGAATCGTTACTACAGATAGTAGTATCGTTATGATCTATAGTTACATCCAATAGCTTATAGTTACCATCTATTGTAACTGCTTTCTTAAATAATGGCCCCCACCTGCCCTTCTCGTCTTTAACACGCACATTAAACAGGTGTATTCCATCGTAGGTAGTAGTAGCATTATAGTCTACGCCTTGCTCAAGGGCCTCATTAAAGTTGCCATCTAAAGCCAGTAATTGATAGCCGTTACCATAGCCGGGGTCGGCATCCCAAAAGTATTCGGCCTGTATAAGTTTAAACTGGCGGGGCTGTCCGTCAACCTGAACCGCTTTCTTAAACAGCGGGCCCCAATTATTTCTTTCGTCTTTAACACGGATGTTAAACAGGTGAATGCCTTCAGTAAATGTGTTAATAGTTTTGCTTAAGGCCTCAAGAGCTTCATTAAAGTTACCATCAAAGGCCAACACAGGCGTTGCTGCGCCAAAACCGGGGTCAGTATCCCAAAAGAACTCGGCAGCCTTAACTATAAACGGACGGGGGTTGTTCAATAAATCCGAAATCAAAACCGCTTTCTTATAAACCGGTCCCCAGGCATTCTGTTCATCCTTAACACGAACATTAAATAAGTGAAGGCCGGTATCGGGTAGGCTTAAGTTATTAGTAAAAGCCTGTTCAAGCGCCTCGTTAAAATTGCCGTCAAAAGCAAGCAGTGTAGTTCCGCTTCCTGCTCCCGGGTCATTATCCCAAAAGTACTCAGCAGCCTTAACCGTTAGTGCACGCGGCGTGTTCAACAGGTTAGAAACCAGCACCGATTTTTTGTAGAGCGGCCCCCAGTTATTGTTTTCTCCCTTTACCCGTATATTAAACAGGTGCAGGCCGGTAGCCGGCATGGTTGCGTTGTTGGTATAAACCTGCTCTAAGGCTTCGTTAAAGTTGCCGTCAAATGCCAACAGGGTATAACCGCTTCCATAGCCGGGGTCAGTATCCCAAAAATATTCAGCAGCAATAATGCTGAGCAGGCGGGGGTTGTTCAGTATATCCATTACCTGAACGGCCTTTTTGTAAACCGGCCCCCAATTATTGCGGTTATCTTTTACGCGCACATTAAACAGGTGCAGGCCGGTATCGGGCAAGGTTGCGTTGTTTTTAAATACAGCCTCCAATGCTTCATTAAAGTTGCCATCAAAAGCAAGCATTGCTATTCCGCTTCCGTAACCGGGGTCAGCATCCCAAAAATATTCTGCCGCAGTAATTCTAAGGTTATTGGCAATCTGCGCGCTGTCATCTACAATTACGGACTTTTTAAACAGCGGCCCCCAGTTATTATCGGCATCCTTAATACGGATGTTGAGCAGGTGATAGCCTACAGAAGGTTTTACCGCGTTGTTGCGTATGGCATTCTCTAACACTTCATTAAAGTTGCCATCCTGTGCTGCAAAGGTATACCCGTTACCGTAACCCGGATCAGTATCCCAAAAGTACTCTCCTGCTTTTATATAGCGTTGTTGAGCACTAAGCGGACTAAAACCGCCGGCCAACAACCATAAAAGGAAGACCCAAATACTAATATGTATTCTATGTTTAAGCATGAACGCGCTGGCTGTTTAGGATAAACCTATTTTGTGTGCGTTGCGTTTGATTTAATAGTAACCGGTGTGGTAAGGCTGTAAATGCTGGCAGGCATATTCAACAGAAACACGCGGCCACGGCCACCCTGCGGGTTGGGGGTATCCCAATACTGCTCCTGCGAATATGGGCCACCATAAGTGCCCAGGTTGTTGCGGGTTAAGTCAATATCCATAAAATTAACGCCCGGCTTACCGCCATCTACTGCCGTGTTGCCAGTACCGTTTGTAACTTTACCTGTAGTAGCATCATAGCTTATTGATACGCCAAGGCCCCCGTTCCAGTAGTTATTATCTACTACACTTATTGGGTAAAAACGATAGGCATCATAATAATTATAATCACCGCGCATGTTTAGCATACCACAGCCGTAAGAACTACCATAACGGTTCTTAATAATGTTGTTCACCAGGTTATCCTGTTTAATACCCTTTAACTGCAGGGCGGCGTATGTTGCCGTGCTTAAACAACCGCCGCTGGTTTCAAGTGCAGTAACGTAATTGTTCATGAAAACATTGCCTGAGTCTACCATATAGCAGTTGGCGATATTTACTGCTGTGCGTGTACTTGTATACGAAGTAGAGTTAAGCAAGCCATTACGGAAAGTATTATTAGCTACAAAGTAACGCAGGTTGGGGTTATCGAAATTCAGGCAGGCATTAATAACGTAGTTATCGGTTTTAACGGTTCGGTTAGCAATAATAAACACGGTATCGCCCTGGCCGTAAGCGATGTTTTCGGCTGTAATGCGTATTTCGCCCAGTAAGGGGTTTTCGTTACTGGTATAGCCTACCTGGTTGGCTATCACTTTACCGTAGCGTATTTCAACAGCCGCGTAAATGCTGTTGTATAGCACATTAACATCGTAGCCATCCTGATTAAAAATGACGGTACCGTTAATTTCGCAGTCCACAATATTAACGATACAACGCGCGCCAACGCCAACAGTGCCTACGGCGGAGTCGCTACCCCACTGGTGCATGCCTATAACTGTAATTTCGCGGCCGTTAGCTCCAACGTATTTTACCTGGCCGGTTAAAAACCAATACTCCCCTTCGGTAGCCGAAAGGAAAGTAAGTGTTTTGTTAATGGTCAGGTTTTCGGTATAAATGGCACCACCGCTGAAAATAACAATGCGGTCGCCGTCAGCAGCTGCTGTTATGGCCGCCTGTATAGTAGGTACCGAACCTGCAATTGCACCCGATTTGTCAACTTTAATATCGGCAGCAAAAACAGAAATGCCTATAAAACTTAAACAGATAGTAAAAATTACATTTTTCATGGACTGTTGATTTGTGAAGGCGAATGTAGGCAGATTTTAAACTGCTAAGAGGGGTGTTTATAAATTCCGAACTTTAAAAATGCACGGAATCATAAAAACCGAAGATACCCTGCAGTAGTAAAAAAGCCCGGACAAATGCCCGGGCCGGTAGTTTATTGAATAATACCTATGCGGTATGTGGTAGACGGCGGATCAATAGTGCCGGCAGATACGTTAGTAAACTTAATTTCAACAGTAAAGGCAGCTGAAATACGTGCAGAGGCTATTATCATACCATTTGGGAGAGCTAAATCAGGAGAAACATGCACTGCCCCACCGGTTTGCGCACTGCTTACACCTACTGTTACAGTGCTGGTTGCGCCCGATGCTGTTGACGGTACATCAACTGTAGCTGAAGTTAATATAAGTGCATTAGCAACTGTTCCATTCGTTCCCAGTTTAAAGGCACCGGCCACATCCAACTTTGCTGAAGCAGTTGGCGTAGTGGTACCAATACCCACATTGCCATTGGTGCCGGAAGCATATAACACATTATTAAAACTTCCTACATTTAAAAATATATCATTACTGCTGTTACAACCTAAATAGCCGCGCAATGTAGTAGCCCTTTCAAACCCGATACCTGAATTAGCGGTAGCATTTAAAGCATTGATATAAATGCTGGCATTGCCTGAATTGTTGCTTTCGCCATACATAGCCACACCATTGCCTAACGCATCAGATACCGTAAAGTTAGAGAAGGCAAAAGGGGTTATAGTGCCTATGGCTACTCTGCCACTGGCGTCAATACGCATGCGTTCGCTCGCGGAAGTTCCAAACCATAAAGGCTGCGCCTCGTTTTGTAAGAAGAATGCATCAGACGTAGAGCCGCTAATACCAATCAGAGCACCATCTAACAACGTAGTACCTGTTCCGCTATGCGTAAACTGAATGCGCTTATTGGCAGCAGTAGCGCCGCCGATATGTAAGTCAGTATTAGGCGTAGATTGATTTATGCCTATAAAGTTACCGGCGTTATACAAATTGCTGGTGGCTGTTAATGTATTACCGGCATTAAAGTATAATGTTTGACCTTGCGAGCCGGTGGGCAAACTTTCCGGCGAAACAATTTTGAGCGTACCTAACATACCTGAATGCAGAGTACACATGTAATAAAGAGAATTAGGGGCATCCATAGGAACCTTAAAGGTTAAAGAAGTACCGTTGGCATCGTTATTCGTAACACCGGTATTAAACTGCGCCGAAAGCCAGGCTGAGTTAGATGTGATGCGGAAAGGATGACCTGCAGCACCTGCACAATTAAACACATAAGTAACGCCACGCACCAGCGTTAAAGTAGGGTCAGCATTATTGGCACTTATGTAATCGCTTGTAGCGCCAATAAGATAATCAGACGAGCCTGATGCGCTAACGTTAAACGTAATAGTAGTTGCACCTGTAGCACCCGTTGGGCCCGCAACACCCTGCGAACCCGTTGAACCAGTTACACCTTGTATACCCTGAATACCTTGTGAACCCGTTGGGCCCGTAGGGCCTTGTATACCCTGCGAACCCGTTGAACCAGTTACACCTTGTATACCCTGAATACCTTGTGAACCCGTTGGGCCGGTTGGGCCTTGTATACCCTGCGAACCCGTTGAACCGGTTACACCTTGTATACCCTGAATACCTTGTGAACCCGTTGGGCCCGTAGGGCCTTGTATACCCTGCGAACCCGTTGAACCAGTTACACCTTGTATACCCTGAATACCTTGTGAACCCGTTGGGCCGG